>VOFG01005053.1_pt1:2362500-3170000 | contig 3464403 bp, 2808 predicted proteins | sample 5384171 | NCBI WGS metagenome assembly VOFG01 (sample SAMN12384726, study PRJNA508395) | human gut metagenome | isolation source: healthy gut F | host: Homo sapiens
ATGACCGTCCTTCAGACGGCCAGGTTGTCCCATTCGGAAATCCCCGGATCAATGGTTATTTGCACCTACCCGGGGCTTATCGCAGCTTATCACGTCCTTCATCGCCTCCGTGAGCCTAGGCATCCGCCATACGCCCTTTCTTACTTTTCTTTCTAACTGCGCCTAAAAATAATACTATTGCTAATAAAATTCATAAGCCAGTAGCTCATACTTTCAGCTGTATTCTTGATTGTGAAATCTCTTCTTGCGAATTGATTCACTTTAGTCTGAACTAAAGTTCATTACTTACAGTTTTTGCTTGTGTCAATATGTCAAAGATCTTTTTGTGTAGAATTTTAATGATTGGCTCCTTTCAGTCGCCTATCCTTAAATTCCCACAATAGTGGAGAATAACGGATTCGAACCGTTGACCCCCTGCTTGCAAAGCAGGTGCTCTAGCCAACTGAGCTAATCCCCCATACTTTTATTTCCGTACAAAGGTATCATTCATAGAAGTAGTCCCAGGCAGATTTGAACTGCCGACCTCCACATTATCAGTGTGGCGCTCTAACCAACTGAGCTATAGGACTGTAGTTGGTAAAGAGTGGACTCTTCTGCCCAGCTTCCTCTATCTCTAATATCTAAAAAACAAACTTGTCAGTACAAGAAGAGAAACCTGCCTTCATCCATAGTCTCTCATTCTACTTTAGAAAGAATAATCGTCTCTCTAGAAAGGAGGTGTTCCAGCCGCACCTTCCGGTACGGCTACCTTGTACTTAGCCCCAATTACCAGTTTCGCCCAGGCCGCTCCTTGCGGTCACGGACTTCAGGCGCCCCCGGCTTTCATGGCTTGACGGGCGGTGTGTACAAGGCCCGGGAACGTATTCACCGCGCCATGGCTGATGCGCGATTACTAGCGAATCCAGCTTCGTGGGGTCGGGTTGCAGACCCCAGTCCGAACTGAGACAGGCTTTAAGGATTGGATCGTATTTGCATACGACCGGCTCTCTGTACCTGCCATTGTAACACGTGTGTAGCCCCGGACGTAAGGGCCGTGCTGATTTGACGTCATCCCCACCTTCCTCGCACCTTACGGTGGCAGTGTCCACAGAGTGCCCAGCTTCAACTGATGGCAACTATGGAGAGGGGTTGCGCTCGTTATGGCACTTAAGCCGACACCTCACGGCACGAGCTGACGACAACCATGCAGCACCTTCACAGAGGCCCCGAAGGGCGTCATTGTCTCCAAATCCTTCCTCTGCAATTCAACCGGGTAAGGTTCCTCGCGTATCATCGAATTAAACCACATGTTCCTCCGCTTGTGCGGGCCCCCGTCAATTCCTTTGAGTTTCACCGTTGCCGGCGTACTCCCCAGGTGGGATGCTTAATGCTTTCGCTTGGCCGCTGAACCAGTTGGCCCAACAGCGGGCATCCATCGTTTACCGCGCGGACTACCAGGGTATCTAATCCTGTTCGATACCCGCGCTTTCGAGCTTCAGCGTCAGTTGCGCCCCAGTGAGCTGCCTTCGCAATCGGAGTTCTTCGTGATATCTAAGCATTTCACCGCTACACCACGAATTCCGCCCACTTTATGCGTACTCAAGGAAACCAGTTCGCGCTGCAGTGCAGATGTTGAGCATCTACATTTCACAACACGCTTAATCTCCGGCCTACGCTCCCTTTAAACCCAATAAATCCGGATAACGCCCGGACCTTCCGTATTACCGCGGCTGCTGGCACGGAATTAGCCGGTCCTTATTCATAGGTACATGCAAAAAACCACACGTGGCTCACTTTATTCCCCTATAAAAGCAGTTTACAACCCATAGGGCCGTCATCCTGCACGCTACTTGGCTGGTTCAGGCTCTCGCCCATTGACCAATATTCCTCACTGCTGCCTCCCGTAGGAGTTTGGACCGTGTCTCAGTTCCAATGTGGGGGACCTTCCTCTCAGAACCCCTACTGATCGTCGCCTTGGTGGGCTGTTACCCCGCCAACAAGCTAATCAGACGCATCCCCATCCATCACCGATAAATCTTTAATTCATTTCAGATGCCTTCTATAAATGTCATTGGGCATTAGTCTTACTTTCGCAAGGTTATTCCCAAGTGATGGGTAGGTTGGATACGCGTTACTCACCCGTGCGCCGGTCGACGCCTATCGGAAGCAAGCTTCCAATATCGTTTCCCCTCGACTTGCATGTGTTAAGCCTGTAGCTAGCGTTCATCCTGAGCCAGGATCAAACTCTCCATTGTAAAATATCATTTTTACTTCATGTCTCGTTTCCAAGACAATCGGTGTTTGTTGTCTGTCTTAGGACGAATATCCTTAACTAAATTTATTGTAGTCTAAGAAAACCTGAATGTCAATTTCTTGACGGCTTGTTTCTTTTACCCAGTCTCAATCAACAGCCCTATAATATAATAAGGTGTAATCAAGACCGCTTCTTGTACTACTTGTCTGTTTATGTGAAATCTTTCAAAGAACTCTTTTCTTCGCAAGTTAGGCTGCGCTCAACAATCGAAATAAATTTCATTGTATTCGACTTGCACTAACTTTCTTTTGTCGCTTAGGAGAAGTGTATTTCTCAAAAGCGAGTGCAAAAGTACAAACTATTTTCCAAACACGCAAGAGTTTCGGCGAAAAAGTTTGAAAATTAACAGTTATTTAACAGTTAAGGTGAAGAATAAGAGACTTTCCTGCCCCACTCTCATTATATTATACACACGGGAGCGCGGGCTGCGCGTGTGCGCGAGGGTATATTACCGACAAGTTTCTCTTCTCACCCCTACGGCAGAATATCCAAGACCAGGGACAAATCCCCCGAAAACGGAATTCATAAACATAAAAAGCCCAGGTATGTGGCTCACTTGCCGGCAATACCTGGGAATATTAAAGAGAGAGAATTGAGATTTCTTGGGAGGCAAGTTATTCATTGCTGCCCCCTCCACTTTTCACGTCGTCGTTCTCGATGCCACGCTCAGCTTTCTTCACACTCGCCTTGAGCGAACCGAAGCGGTAGGTAACTGAGAAGTAGAAGCGGCGACTGCTGGTTTTCGACCAGGAACTCTGACGGAAATTAGCGCTTTCGGTCACGTCATCCTGGCGCGTGTACTTATTAAACAGACAGCCCGCATAGACGCTCACGTTGAGACGCTTGTTGAGGAACGACTTCTTGACCGTGATGCCATAGTCGGAATAAGAACTGCCCTTGCCCTGAAGGGAAACACTCTTCGTACGGCCGAAATAATCTAACGAGATGAACCAGTTCTTGGGCAGCGTTTGCTCGATGCCGGTGAAGGTGTAGCCAAACCATCCATGGTTGCGCATGGTCTGCCCATTGGAGTAGTCGCTGTATAATCCATACAGATTGGAGTAGATGCGTGTCTTGCTGAAGATGTTCCAGCTGACATAGGCACTCAGAGCCGATGCCTTCACCTTACCGATGTTCTCATAGGTGGTGTAGATGACCTGCTTGCCTGTAGGATGGCTCAGTCCTGCGATGGTGCGGTCGTCGACGAGTGAGGTGACTTCCTCGATGCTGTTGTTGACAAAAGCCGTAGCGGCCTTCACATTCAGACTCAGTTTGCTGGTGTTGAGGTTGAAACCCAACGTGATCTGATGCTTCTTCTCGCTCACGAGGTCGCTGTTGCCCTGGCTGAGGGAAGCAGGATTGCTGTCATCGAGATAAGGATTGAGATACCAGATGCCTGGACGGAAGATGCGCATGTTGTAGGCAAGGCTGAAATTGACGTAGTCGGACACACGCACGCCGAAACTTGCCGAGGGCACAAGGTCGTCGAAGTTCTTGCGAAAGTCTTCGCCACGTCCCAAACGGTACTTCACGTCTTGCAGGGTGTGCTCATAGCGCAGACCGAGACGACCCGACAGCAGATTCCATTTCACTCCATAGCCCAGATAGCCTGCGAAGATGTCATTGGTGTGCTTGTAGTGCGAGCTGTTGGCTTCGTCGTAGGCGTAGTCGGCTGCACTCAGTGCCTCACGGGTGTAGCGGTCGTCGTTGCTGTGGTTGTCGCGCATGATGTACTTAAGGCCTGCCTCCAAGGTATGTATCTTGGCAAAGGGCGTGGTATAGTCTATTTGGAAGGTCTGCTCCAACGAATTGCCGTCCTGCTCGTGACGCTGGTCTTTCAGCATGTGCAGATAGTCTTGCCATGCAGCCACGCCGTCTATGTCATGATACGCGTATTCGTCTTCGTCATCGCTGGGGTTGCTGTTGATCTTGTAAGACAGGGTGAGCAGGCGGTCTTTCACCGGGAAGGAGCGCTGATAGTCGATGCCTCCGTCTATGGAAGACCATCTGTTGCGGGAACGGTCGAAGTTGGAATAATGGTAAAGGGGACTTTCGTCGAGGGGCGATGTTGCCACTACCTGTCGCTCATTGGGTGTGTGGCCTCCGCCAGCCCATAGGCCAAACGAGGCTGACACGAGGCGCAAACTGTCGATCTCGTAACTGGCCTCGAAACTGCCCGAATGGTAGTTGTACCAGCCATTGCTTGTGGAATAGCTCTCCACATTGGCGGAGGTTTCGTCGATGTTGCCTGTCACCTCTCGACGATTGCCGCCCCAGTAGCGCTTCGCATCGCTGTGCGTATAGCTGTAGCGTCCGCTGACGGTGAACTTGCCACTCTGTACGGTGCCAAACATGTTGGCACCTATGCGGCCCTGGGTGTTATAGTTGGTTCCTACGGTGAGCGAATAGCCCTCCATACCCTTGCCTGTGGTGATGATGTTGATGATGCCTCCCACTCCCTCGGCATCATACTTGGGTCCGGGATTGGTGATGATTTCTATCTTCTTCACGCTGTTGGCAGGCATGTTCTTGAGCACCTCGGAGGGATTGTTCGACATCATGTTGTTGGGTTTGCCGTTGACATAGACCTTGAACGACGAACTGTTGTTCACCATGATGTTGTCCTGCCCGTCGACTGTCACCATCGGCACCTTGCGTAGCATCTCCAACACGCTGTTGGCCTGTGCCTCGGGGTCAGACTCTACATCGTAGGTCATTTTGTCGAGTTCGCTCTTTACCAGGGGTTTCTTTGCAACAACGGTCACTGCGTCCAGGTTTTCCGACCACTTGATGCTGTCGTATGCCATCGTGTCGGTCACTTCTATGGGAGCTGTCTTGGTGCCATTGTCTGCCCAACGGGGTGTATTTGCTGCCGAAATTGCAGCAGTATAGGTCAGCAGCATGCCTATACTTGCCAGAACTTTTACCATTTCTCCAAATTCTTTATGATGATTATTTTATGTTTTTGACCTAATTAAATACGTCTTCATCCTAATAAACGTTATTAAGCCTCAAAATGTAACAGCAAAAGCCAGGTTTTAACTTTGTTTAACGTCTAATTCAACTTTCACAATTGGGAAAGTTGAATTAAACATTCCCACAAAGAAGCGTTACTTTCCGATGTTCCAACGCAAGCCAAACTGGAAATTGAAGTTCAGTTTCTTGTCCTTGAACACGTTGTCTATATGGCTGCCGTTGTCAAAATAATACTTCGCACCCGGCTCGGCATAAATGCCCAACTGCGGAATCACGTCAAACTGAATGCCCAGGGATGCATTGGCAGACCATTGCATCTTGTCGCGCCCCACATCTTCACGGTTGCCATCCATCAAGGTCTTGTTTTTCACATTTACTGCCCCTTCACCTCCTACATTGACATAGGTATGCAAACGGCTGATACCCCAGGCCTCATAGGAAAGTCCTACAGGAATACCTACATAGTGGAGCGACTGGTTGACAACCATCTGACCGGAGCCATACTGATAAGTAAAATCAGAACTGGTCTGTGTATAGACAACGCCCGCGGTAAGCGAGAGACGTGGAAGAAGTGGCACACCTACCTGCAAACCCACCGAGACGGGAAAATGATGCTTGGAGTCGACAAGAGACTCCTTGTTGTTGAGCTTGACGACCATAAACTGCAGTGTGTTGTCGACAGCAGGTCCCATCATGGCGTCGCTCATCACCCAAGAGCCCGAAGACTCGCCGTTGCTGTAACTGCGAGGAATGCCATTCTCGGCATAGAGTTTCACCGACCAGCCCTCGGAAGCGGCCGACTTGGCTGCAACAATCTGTGGATCGGCTGTAGAAAGGGACACCTGACGGACAGACTTTTTCGTCTGACTGCCAGACAAAGCAGCATGCTTTTTCAGATGAGATTCTGATGATGAAGAGGAACGGACGGAAGAAGCCTCTCGGGAATCCGAAGACTCTTGAACCGAACGGGCAGCAGAACCGGCAGGCTCTGTCAATGCTGGCGACAGGTCGCAGACAGGCTCTTCACCTCCGTCGGCAGAGAGAAGAAGGGGCTCTGAGGCCTCATTTCCTTGCGACTTTCGGGCAGCACGACTGTTGTCCACTATATTATCTGCCAGCAGAACAGGTTGGCCGCTTTGAGCAGCAGAAAGACTGGCATCTGTATCAAGGGCTGCTATTTGATTTTCAGCAGCATTGCCATGCGCATCATCCTTGGAACTACCAGACGACAAAGCCCCCTGAGGGTTCATCACAGAAGACACTACTGCCGTATCGGCAGGCGAAAGAGGTTGCTGTAAATACACATAACTGCCTCCCACCACGAGGGCAGCCAGGGCTGCAGCCATTCCCCACCAACGCAAACCCATGCGACGGGCTGGCTTGGCGTCAAGAGGACGAAGAACGGCAGGGCGATGAACAAGCGATTGCTCGATGTCTGCCCACAAGTCACCGCCGACCGGAGCCTCATAGTTCTCCAGCCTGTCTCGTAGTTTGTCTGTCCAATCAGTCTTGTTCATTTTCCGTATTCTTTAAATAGTTTTTTATTCTCGTTGCCAACAGTTTCTTGGCTCTCAGATACTGAGATGCAGAGGTGCTTTCCTTGATGCCCAGCTCTGCGGCTATCTCCTTATGGCTTTTCTGCTCAAACACATACATATTGAGCACGAGCCTGTATCCATCGGGAAGCGTGCCTATGAGCCGCGTCAGCACATCAGGCGGCACACGTTCCACCTCAGGGCTGTCGGCCTCGGGTTCGTCGGGCACCTCGTCGGTAAATACAAACTTCGTCTTTGCCTTGGCGTAGCTGATGGCCTCGTTGGCTACAATACGCAGCATCCAGCCCTTGAGCGAGCCCTCGCCCCGATACTCGAAGCGGGAGATGGAGGAGAAGATCTTCACAAAGCTGTCCTGTACGACATCGCGCACCTCGTCCCTGTCGGGTACGTACCTGAGCCCTACGGCCATCACATACCCGATGTAGCGGTCGTAGAGTCGATGCATCGCATCGCGACTACCACTCAAAATGTCGTCGAGGAGTTGCTTTTCTGATTCCAAATTCTCCTAAATTTATTTATTAAACTACGAGATACTAAAACCTTGCATCTAAAAATGAACTTTTTTCTGCAGGAGTTTTTTAAGGAGTTAAGGAGTTATCGCTCCCTCCGGTCGCTGAGGAGTGAAGACAAATGCCTTGGAGGAAACATTTATGCTTCAACTTTCGCAAGTTAGCGCCACACGCCCATAAAGGGCGTGCTTGAACCACAAGCGAAACTTGAGTTAATACTTAGTGTTAATTTAAGTCCACAAAAGCATTTGTCGTAACTCCTTAACTCCTTTTACTTCTTTAACTCCTTTGAAATCTCCTTAACTCCTGAGAGAACTCCCGAGAACTACTTCACCTCAAACACCATTCCCTCTTGCGCGAGATAACTCTCCGGGAAGACCGCCTTCGCCTCTTCGAGCAGCACATTCTCATTGTTGTATCGGGCGCTGTAATGACCGAGCAACAAGCGCCCTGCCCCGGCCTTCTGGGCGACAAGGGCTGCCTGGCGCGCTGTGCTGTGATAATAGATCTTGGCACGGTCCTCATTCTCCGAGGTATAGGTGCTTTCGTGATAGAGCACCGTCACGTCTTTTACTCTTTCATACAGATCGGGCAGATAACACGTATCGCTGCAGTAGGCATAACTGCGGGGTGCGTCGGCTGGCTCCACCAACCTGCTGTTGGGCACGATGTCGCCCTCGGGTGTCGTCCAGTCAGCGCCGTTCTTGATGTTGTTGATCTGCGAGAGCGGAATGCCGTAATAGTCTATCATGTCGCGACGGATGTGTGGCAAGGTGGGCTTCTCGCGGAAGATGTAGCCACAGCAGGGTACACGATGGCGCAAAGGCACCGTCTCTACGGTGACGGAATGGTCTTCGTAAACCACTTTTTGCTGGGTTGTATCTACGGGAACAAACTCTATTTCATAGGTCATGCCCTGCATAAAGAAGTTCATCTGTTGCTCAAACAGGCTGGCGTAACACTCTGGTGCGAAAACTTTTAGCCGAGATGTACGTCCCAACATACCAAAGGTGGAGAGCAGTCCTAACAATCCAAAGCAATGGTCGCCATGAAGATGAGAAATAAAGATGGCGCTCACCTTGGCAAAGTGGACATGCGAGCGCCTGAACTGCATCTGTGCTCCCTCGCCACAATCCATCATGAAGCACTTGCCACGCATCTCGATGAGCTGCGCGGAAGCACTGTGCTTGAGGGTGGGCAAAGCGCTGCCGCACCCTAAGATATGAATTCTGAATGGTTCCATAATCTGTCTCTCCAGCTTCTCCTACTGCTGGCGTTTGAATACATAGATGCCTTTATGGTTCTCGAGCAGCAGACTGTCGGGACCCAGGTTGTCGATGGCGAAGGTATCGGTATTAAGCAGCAGTTTGCCGTTGACGATTTTCCACGAGGTCCAGGGGTTGACCTCTGCCTTGACGTTGTTGACGATGTCGCCACCTTCCACGATCTCGAAGTTCTTGTCTATACTGGTCCACTTGCCCAAGAGTGAGGTAAGATTAATGACGCGCTGCGCCACCATCTCGCCGTCGGCAGACTTGTAAGCTATCAGAGCTATGCGGTCGCCAGCCAGGAGCCCGCCCTGTACCACTCCCGGTTCCTCGTCGTCAACAAAGACATCGAGTGTATCGCCATTGTCAGCAATGAGTTGCAGCGAGTGCATGGAGGTTCCTTCGCCACAAACACCATAAATGGTGGAATCGTTGTCCGCCTCCACATCTACAGAATCGTTCATACCCATTACCTTTGCCGCCTTACGGTCGTGGCAACCTGCCATGAGCATCAGCCCCACGACAGCCACTGTAAAAAAGAATAATCGTCTCATCTTTATATGTATTATATTAAACTCCTTACTCTTGACGTTTAGCCTCATCCCATAGTTTATCCATTTCCTCCAAGGCCATGTCTTTCAGACTCTTACCCTGCTTCATCGAATGGTCTTCCACATAGTTGAACCTGCGGATAAACTTCTGGTTGGTCATCTCCAGAGCATTGTCGGGATTGAGCTTATACAGCCGGGCGGCATTGATGACAGAGAAGAGGAAATCGCCCAACTCGCGGGTGGAGTTTTCCTTGTCACTCTTAGCCAGTTCGGCCTTCAGCTCTTCCAGTTCCTCGTACACCTTGTCCCACACATCCTCCTTCTCTTTCCAGTCGAAGCCCACGTTGCGTGCCTTGTCCTGTATGCGATAAGCCTTGATGAGCGAGGGCAAGGCATCGGGCACTCCACTCAGCACCCGCTCGTTGCCGTCTTTCTCCTGCTGCTTAATCTGTTCCCAGGTCTTCTCCACAGCCGAGGCGGTAGAGGGACGTGAGGCGTCATCGGGCTCCTCCTGCTGGGTTTCCTTATACACCACCTGTCCTGCTTCGTTGATACACATGTCGGGGTTGGCAACCGTCCAGTTACCCTCCTCACGCCAGTTGATGAACGGATGGCGGAACATGAGCTTGTCGGCTTCCTGGTTGCAGACATCACAGATGTCGAACTCCTCGTCCTCACGCCCTATGATGCTGTAGAACATCACATGCTCGAGCACATCGCCCAACTCTTTCTTGATATTCTTATAGTCGCGCTTCATCAGAGCGTCACACAACTCGAAAGTCTCCTCAATGGTATTGGGTCGAAGACTCTCGAAGGTCTGTTTCCTGTCCCATGGACATTGTATGCGCAGGCGGTCCTGCACATCCAGCAATCTCCCGAAAGCGGCTAATTTTTCTTCCTTGCTATGCACTTGTTGATATTATTTTAATGAAACTATAGTGCAAAGATAATGCTTTTCTTGGAAACCCATCGTTATTTTCATGTTTTTTTTGGTAATAAATAACTTCTAACTTGAGTACACAGTATTTAAATATCGTCATACGAAATAAATATTGCAGCCTGACATTACAGGACATAAGTATCATACTTGTCACTGCCAAGTGACATACCAACAGATGAAAAGATGGTACTTACGCCCCAGACACACCAAGGTCCGCTCATCGGCTGAGAAGAGGTCATGTAGAGTAACCAGTAGCATAAGTTTGTGCCACTTGTGCCAAAGTGCCATGTGGCATTTCAGTACTAAAAGTACCATAAATACTGGTTTTTTCTATATTTTTCTATATTTGTGCCACTTGGCACATTGGCACAAGTGGCACAAAGTGGCCTGTCGTTCATCACTACTATCCATAAAAATCCCAAGACTTATGAATAGAACAAAACATATAAGAAGTATTCTACAAATTTAAAGCTCCAAATGAAGATGAAAAACATAAATGAAGGAAAATAATAAGTAAAGACCTCGCTTATTTCGGCAGAATTTAGTAACTTTGCACCGATTTTATTGAAGAAAAAACAACAAAAGATAATAAAAAATGGAATTAGCAAGTAAGTACGATCCACAAGACGTGGAAGGAAAATGGTATCAGTACTGGCTCGACAACAAACTCTTCAGCTCGAAGCCAGACGGTCGTGACCCCTATACAGTGGTAATCCCACCACCTAACGTAACAGGTGTGCTCCACATGGGACACATGCTCAACAATACAATCCAGGACATCCTTGTGCGCCGTGCACGAATGGAGGGAAAGAACGCATGCTGGGTGCCAGGTACCGACCATGCCAGTATCGCTACCGAGGCCAAGGTGGTGAACCGCCTCGCTCAGCAGGGCATCAAGAAGACCGACCTCACCCGTGAGGAGTTCCTCAAACATGCATGGGACTGGACTCACGAGCATGGCGGCATCATCCTCAAGCAGTTGCGTCGCTTGGGTGCCAGCTGCGACTGGGACCGCACAGCATTCACTATGGACGAGACCCGTTCGCGTGCCGTGATCCATGTGTTCTGCGACCTCTACCAGAAGGGATTTATCTATCGCGGCGTGCGCATGGTGAACTGGGATCCTAAGGCGCAGACTGCACTCTCCGACGAGGAGGTTATCTACAAGGACGAGCACTCTAAACTCTACCATCTGAAGTATTACGTAGTGGAGCAAGACTGCCAGCAGGTGGACGAGGAGAACGTGATGCACAAGGACGAGAAGGGCTACTATGCTGTAGTGGCTACCACACGTCCTGAGACCATCATGGGCGATACAGCCATGTGTATCAACCCAGAGGACAAGAAGAACACCTGGCTGAAGGGTAAGCACGTCATCGTGCCTCTCGTAGGCCGTGAGATTCCTGTCATCGAGGACTCATACGTAGACATCGAGTTCGGTACAGGTTGTCTGAAGGTGACTCCAGCTCACGACATCAACGACCATGCACTCGGCTTGAAGCACGGACTGGCAACCATCGATATCTTCAACGACAACGGAACCATCAGTGAGGCTGCCGGCATGTATGTGGGCATGGACCGCATGGACGTGCGCAAGCAGATCTCGGCCGACCTGCAGGAGGCTGGCCTCATGGAGAAGATAGAGGACTATAATAATAAGGTAGGTTTCTCTGAGCGCACCAATGTGCCTATCGAGCCTAAGCTCTCTACACAGTGGTTCCTCAAGATGCAGCACTTTGCTGACATCGCCCTCGCACCGGTCATGGACGACGACATCGAGTTCTACCCCAAGAAATATAAGAACACCTATCGCCACTGGTTGGAGAATATCAAAGACTGGTGTATCAGCCGTCAGCTGTGGTGGGGTCATCGCATACCAGCCTACTACTTCGACAACGAGGGCAAGAAGGACTTCGTAGTGGCTGAAACCGCAGAGGAGGCTTTGAAGCTCGCACAGGAGAAGAATGCCAACATCAAGGCCGAAGACCTGGAACAAGAGAGCGACTGCCTCGACACATGGTTCTCTTCATGGTTGTGGCCTATCTCTCTCTTCGACGGCATCGAGCACCCAGACAATGAGGAGATCAACTACTACTACCCCACCAGCGACCTCGTAACAGGTCCGGACATCATCTTCTTCTGGGTGGCACGTATGATCATGGCTGGCTACGAATATCGTGGCAAGATGCCTTTCAAGCACGTGTACTTCACAGGTATCGTTCGCGACAAGCTCGGCCGTAAGATGAGCAAGAGCCTCGGCAACTCTCCTGACCCTATCGACCTGATCGATAAGTTTGGTGCCGACGGTGTACGCATGGGTATGATGCTCTCTGCGCCTGCAGGCAACGACATCCTCTTCGACGAGAGCCTTTGCGAGCAGGGACGTAACTTCAACAACAAGATATGGAACGCCTTCCGCCTCGTTAAGGGTTGGGAGACAGCAGATATCGAACAGCCTAAGAGCGCAGAAATCGCAGTGAAATGGTTTGACGCCAAGCTCAAGGTGGTGAACGAGGAGATGCAGAAGCAGTTTAAGGACTACCGTATCTCTGAGGCTTTGATGACTGTATATAAGTTGTTCTGGGATGAGTTCTCATCTTGGTACTTGGAGATGGTGAAGCCAGCCTACGGTCAGCCTATCGACCAGAAGAGCTACAACGCTACCCTGCGTTTCTTCGACGCACTGCTGAAGATGCTGCACCCATTCATGCCATTCATCACCGAGGAGTTGTGGCAGCACATCTACGACCGCAAGGAGGGCGAGAGCATCATGCGCGAGAAGCTGGAGATTCCTGCACCTACAGCCGAGGAACAGAAGTTGGCAGCCGACATCGAGGCTGTGAAGCAGATTATCGCCGGTGTCCGTACCGTTCGCAACCAGAAGAACATCGCTCAGAAGGAGCAGCTCTCACTCCAGGCTGTGGGCAAGAACGACTTCGAGGCTTACAACGACGTAACTCTGAAGATGGCCAACCTCGACAAGATTGAGGTCATCGCCGATAAGAGCGCCGACGCATCCAGTTTCATGGTAGGTACCGACGAGTTTGCCGTACCATTGGGCGACCTTATCGACGTGGCTGCCGAGATAGAGAAGGCAGAGGCACAGCTCAAGCACCTTGAAGGCTTCCTGATGGGTGTGCGCAAGAAGCTCAGCAACGAGAACTTCGTGGCTCACGCTCCTGAGAAGGTGGTGGCTCTTGAGCGCAAGAAAGAAAGCGACTCTGTAGAGAAGATCGCAGCCCTCAAGGCTACTATCGAAGAACTCAAGAAGAAGTAACAGACTATTTTTTTTTCAATGTTAAATGTTGAATGTTAAGTGTTAGACGAGGCTGCTCTTGCCATCTTAAGAACAAGACTTTACAAGGGCGCCACGACTTAACATTTAACACTTAACATTTAACATTTTTCGTATCATGACAAGAAAGAAGCTTTTCACCTTATTTATATATGTATCCTTCGCCCTGATGGGACTGACGGGCTGCAACGACGAGGCTTTCGACATCGACAGCGTCAACAAGCAGACCTTGCTCATCATGTATCCATGGTCGGGAACCGAAAACTCGGCAGGACTCTACAGCGATATGGTCAACAACCTGAACCAGATAGAGAATGCCATCAAGAAGAACAAGGGACTAAAAAGCACAAGGGTATTTGTGTTTATGAGCACATCTGCCACAGAGAGTTCGCTCTTTGAGCTGACTTACAACTCAAGCACCTTTACTGTAGAGCATCAGATGCTGGAAAACTATACCGGCAATGCCTACACCACTACGGAAGGACTGACAGAGATCATCGGTGAGGTGAAACAGCAGGCAGAGGCACTCAACTATGCCCTGATTATCGGAGGACACGGAACAGGATGGAACAACATTTCCGACTGGACCAACTATCCCAACCAGGTCAAGAGAAAAGCTGCACTCAAGACCCGCTCTTTTGGCGGACTCGACAACACCTATGCCATCAACGTATCATCGCTGGCACAAGCCATCGAGACCAACGGCATCAAGATGCAGTACATCCTCTTCGATGCCTGCTATATGAGTAATGTGGAGACGGCTTACGAGCTGAAGGATGCCACCAACTTCCTCTTGGCTTCGCCCAATGAGATTATGGCAAAGGGACTGCCCTACGAGGATATCTGGAGCTATCTCAACACGACAACTCCCAACTACGCAAGCATCATCTCGTCGTACCACTCTCATTACAACAGCACCTCTACCCCATACGCGAGCCTTGCTGCCATCGACTGCCGACAGATGGACAAGTTGGCTGCCATCATGAAGGAACTGAACAGCAAGTACACCATCACCACAGAACGCCTGGCTGGCGTGCAGACAGAAGACGGATACACCCCCAACCTGTATTACGACTTGGGCAACTATGTAGACAGTCTGAAGCCCAACGCCTCAATGAAGGATCAGTTTGCCACTCAGCTGAAAGCCACGGTAAAAGCCGCACAAAGCACCGCAGAAGTGTACAGCAACATCAATGCGACAACCATCACCGTCAAAGACTTCTCGGGTCTTACCATCAGCGACCCCAGTTCGCATCCCGTGGCTCTCAGAACCAAGAAACAGACCAAATGGTGGAAAGCGACGCATGAGGGAGAGTGAAGAGCAAAGAAGTTAGGAGGAAGTTAAAGAAAAACAAAAATAAACAGACAGAAACAATGGAATACTTCATCGTAGAAAACGGAAAGCAAGCCGGACCATTCAGCATAGCCCAGCTGGCAGAAAAACATATCAAGCCTGAGACTTTGGTATGGAAAGAAGGTATGGCAGACTGGACTCCAGCCTGGAAAATAGCCGAACTGAAATACATTCTCGCCGAAGGCAGTCAGCAAACAGGAACTGCTGTGCCTCCTGTTCCTCCTACAGCCAATCAGGCGGAAGAGATGAGTCAGCCTGCAGCAGAAACAGAGGAAAATGAGAACGGGAAGGACAGCGACAAGAAGCCTAAGAAAAAGAAATCTTACTGGAAATTCTTCGTAGGACTCTTGGTTGTGATTCTGCTCATCCTGGCATTCACCAACCCCGGCAGAGACACTCATAAGCAAGCCGTAAAGGAGGAAGTCGGCAAGGTGATAGACAAGACTACAAACATCAGTGACGACTTCATCTTCGCCGATGGCCTGCGCTCGTTTGCCAAGATGATCTCGAACAACATGATAGATGTTGCCTTCGACCAGCTTTTCGAGTACCACAACTACATCATCTTCTCGAAAGGCACCGTCAGCTTCAATGGCAAAAGTCACAACGTAAGCTTCGGAATCCTGGGCAAGGTATACACCATCAATGCCGATGATGCCATCAAGGCAATGGAAAATGTGGAACTGCTCAACAGCAACGACTCATCTGAAAATGCTGATGACAATCAGTCGGCAAACAACTCTTCAGACAACACCAACCTGCAGTCACAGCTCGAAAACAAGACCAACGAGGCTATTGACAAAATGTCCGACAAGGTCAGCAAAAAGGTGGAAGACAAACTCAACGAAAAGTTGGAAGAACTCAACGACTCCTCTAATATCGACAAGATAGTAGACAAGATCCTCAGCTTGTTCTAACAGGCCTCCCTCCACGAAGTGGCAACACATATAAAAACGACAATAATCGAGTAGGAGGAAAACGAAGTAGTTTTTCTCCTACTTTCGTTTTCCGACCTCTCACACCACCGTACATGCGGTTCCGCATACGGCGGTTCCTATTTTGGGTGCCATTCGATGTATGAACCCATCAATGTAGCATAGCCTGCCATGCTCAACTTTTCGTTGGTTATCGCACGACATAGTATGTAACTACCCCAATTCGGGATAACCGAGTGTTTAATACGATATAAATGCAGCGTGAATACGCCTCCTCCCCATTCCATTAGGAGTGGGTAATAACAGAAGGCTGAAAGAAGTTGTTTTGCCCTTAGAATAGTGACAGCTGTTTGGTTTCTTCGATGCAGTATCCCTGCAATGCCTTTGGCTTGTTGTCAAAGAAACAATATGCTCCCAATGCTGAAATAAGGTTCATGATAAAGTTGCTTACAGATCTATGTCGTGAGTGTACAATCTGTGCCGTATTCTTCAGCATATCGTTAATGGTTTCGATAATGTATCTCTTGCGCAGCATCATTCTGTCATAGAACGGCATCAGCTTGTTTTGTTTACGCGCAACCCTGTTACCAGTTGTATTCCATCCTCAAAGAGGAAGTCAAACAGCTTCTGCGAAATATAGCCTTTGTCGGCGAACAGCTTGCCATACAAACGTTTAGCGAGAACCTTGAACACATTCGGGTCCTTGTCACTGACATTTGCGCCTGTAAGGACAAAGGCTATTATCTCGCCTCTGTCATTACACGCAAGGTGGAGTTTAAAGCCATGGCACCAACCCATTGTTCCTTTTCCGTCAGTGGCAATTCCCTTGAAAACCTTATTGGCATATCTCCTGAGATTATGGCATACGGGTATCATCGTGGAATCAACGAATGTTATGCCAGTACATCTTCCGAAAGCTCCCAGATTAAGGAAGAACATGAGCTGGAAGAACACGCGGCTTTCCAACTCCACAAAGCGGTTGTACGACACAGCTTTCGGAAAATACGACTTCATCGTACCCTTAATGAAGAACAGGTAGTAGTGCTTAAAATTGCGGAATGTACCAAAATGAAAATACAACAGAATGGTCATGATTTCACTGTCGGACAACGACGCTTGACGACGTCTACGCTTGGTTCCGCTATTGTCTTCAAGTAGGTTTCCTGCATTTTCTGCATCAAAATGTTTGCAAAACTCGTCTATAATACAAAATAATTCTGTAACTTTGTAATCGGTAGTCATATCAAATATATTTGTAACTTGTTGTAAATCACCTATAAAGGTACAAAATATTTGTGAGACTACCAACTTTTTTATGAACTATTCTTATCCCGAACTGGGGTATGTAACTGCCAGCTATGCGCCAATCCCCCAAACGACTATTGCCCCACATGTAAGCTTGGTATTTATCTATACCACACTTTATCAAGTTGGCAATTCTCGTTTTCACCCTCTTCCACGACTTCCATATACACATGCGTAGCCGTCGCCTTAGCCACTCATCAGTTTCCATGAGGAAACGTTTCATGTTGGCAAGGTGATAGTAACCTACCCATCCCCTTATGTACTCTTCGAGTTTTTGCTTCCTCTTGGCATATCCCCAACCATTGCTTCGGGAAGTCAACTCCTTGAGTTTGGCTTTCATCTTGGATTTGGCTTTTGGGTGTACCGTGAGTTGGCATTTGCCTTTCATTACATAAAAGGAGTAACCAAGGTATTTCACACCTTGCACATAGGACACAACTGTCTTGTCCCTGTTCACCTTCAGATGAAGTTTTCCTTCGATGAATCGGGTTACAGATTCCTTCACGCGTTTGGCTGCACGCTTGGACTTACAAAATATCATCGAGTCATCGGCATAGCGGACAAAAGGGAGACCTCGGCTTGTGAGTTCCTTGTCCAACTCGTTGAGCATGATGTTGCCCAAAAGCGGACTTAACGGTCCTCCTTGGGGAGTGCCTTCCTCACTTGCCTCGAACATACCTTTGTTCATCACACCACTGCGGAGATATTTGTGAATAAGGCTTATCACCCTACCATCCTTTATCGTGCGACTGAGGATTTCTATGAGTTTACTGTGGCTCACTGTGTCGAAGAAACGCTCCAAGTCGAGGTCAACTACATAAATGTAGCCATCATCGATTATTTTCTGAGCACCTCTTAGGGCATCATGGCAGCCTCTTCTCGGACGGAAGCCGTAGCTTCTTGGAGAGAATTGACGCTCATAGATGGGAGTTAGGGTCTGGTTGATGGCTTGTTGAACCAGACGGTCTATGACCGTGGGAATGCCCAACAGGCGCATCTTGCCATTGTCTTTGGGTATCTCTACCCTTTTTACTGGGTTCGGACGGTATGAACCGTCAAGCAAGGAACGGATTAGGGCATCCTTGTTAGCCAAGAGCCAAGGGAGTATTTGCTCACATGACATCTTATCGATACCGCTACAGCCCCTGTTACGCTGCACTGCCTTGTAGGCTTTGAGTAGGTTATCAGGACTGATGATGCGCTCCAATAGGTGTTCCTTGTCGAATGGTACTTCCACGATGTTGTCTTCACATATCCACATGAAGGTCTGCACTCCCACATATCCTTCGGATTCCGTCCTATCTTTCTGTGGCCAGCCCTTGACTTCTGCCAATGTTTTCTGCATTCTTTCCTTCATAAGGTACATTTCAATTACTATCGTTTAATTTATAGGTTCTGCCCTTCATGGAGCGTTATCGAGAACTCCACTACTATGGCATCTGCTGACTTCTCACAGCGAGCTTTACTCCATGACTTTCGTAAAGGCAACTAATCGCCATGTCTGTGAGACCTCCTCGGATAAGGGCTTATTCTTTCCATCTTATACCCACTTCATTTACAACAACCATTCCGAATAGCTATAGGACTTTGATTTGTCTGGCAGTCTCATCCATGGTCAAATGCCTTATATGAAGTTTCTGTACGTTAGGTCAGATGTTTGCCGCCGGCTTCTTTCAGATTCCACCTCGCAGTGGACACCCTTGCTATTGGCTATACAATTCCCGCTATTAGGGCTTGTTAGGGACTTGCACCCATTAGAATAAGCTCATGCCGAGCATACCATCAAAAAGCCCTACCCCCTTTAGCGGGGCAGGGCTTTTTTATCTCCATTAAGCACATAACTGCTGTCATGAAACTCATAAAAACGAAATAGGCTTCGGTATTAAACGCAATAGGCTTCATGCTTAAACGCAATAGGCTTCGAGCTTAAACGCAATAGGCTTCGAGTTTAAACGCAATAGGCTTCGAGTTTAAACGCAATAGGCTTCGAGTTTAAACGCAATAGGCTTCGAGTTTAAACGCAGGTGCTTTCAATAGTCAATGAAAGCACTTGCGTTTTTCAAAAGAGAATTTCCTCCTGAAGTTTCACATTTATGTTATTCAGACTTCAACACCTCTCTCAACTTATCTACTCCAGGAAAACTTGTTGTCTGATAAGTAATCTTTCCTTCCTTGTTTACAACAAAATAAGTAGGAATACCTGAGAAATGATATAGGTCACTAAGAGCATCAGCCTGCTCCTCTGTCAACCGCACATGCACACCACTTATCGTCTTTATCATCTCGCCCCATTTGCCAACAGGCGATGAAGCATCTGCAATATAAACATACACCACATCGGTGAGCTGTTCTTTCAAAGGACGAATGGCCGACATGGCAGCCCTGCATGGCATACACCACGTGTTCCAGAAATCAAGGAGCAGAGTTTTGCCTTTATACTTATTTATGATTGAGGGAAAAATCTGTTTGGCAGACATCTTGGGGTCTATGTCTATAATGCTGTATACAGAACTGGAATTGGCAGTCTTTATCATCGCCGCCATCTTTTCGTCGGAAGACTTTTGCTGAGACTTCAAGTCTTCATTGTCGGCAAAAAGCAATTCCCTCACCATATCATTGGCAATACTATCGCGAGCTGCCGCCATCTGCTGTTCAGTGAGAAGATGCTTGCGTCCTAAAGAACGGCTGAGACGCTTTCCGACAGCTATATCATCCAACAATGGGTCTTCCGCCATATATTGGCGACAGAAACTTGACGTAAAGTCTGCAAGAAAAGAACAATAACGCTGATTCTTGGAATGAAGGATTGGGAGTTGCTCCAATGTTTTGAAATACGACAATGTGTCAACACTCAGGTCGGCACGTCGTACTCCTTTCTTGCCTACAACCATGGGAGCCATGGCTATATTGTTCTTAAAGCCAAACAATGCCGAAGCATAATTCATGGAAAGATAACTATGCGCCAAAGTTCGGGTGGCAATGCTGATGGTTGCATCAGCATCAATAGCATGTAGTTTTTGCTCATAAACCTTCTGCACATAATCACGATATTGCAATGGTGTCATACCACAAATGTCATCAAAGAAATTTTTGCCATAGACATCAAGCTTTTCCTTTACACTCTGCAACTCTGTATCGACAGCAGCATATTTTCCTTCAAACCAAACATATTTCTTGACGCTTGCATCATCTGCAAAAAGATGTGTAGCGGCAAGTGTCTGTGTCGTGAGGTCAATAATTACAGTAGTCGTGTCGTGAGGCACTGCAAGAAACGGAATCTCCATTCGGTTAACCCGAATGGTTGCTATTGTCGGTAAAATAGCATTGGCACTTATGCTGCATGTTCCATCCACGCTGATAGAATCGTGGTCGAACGGCATACGGTATGGTGAGAACCAATTATCGACGAGAACATCAAGTGTAGTACCGTATTCAGGTTTATACCCTACCAAGCGCACATTCACAACAGTCTTGCCAAGGTTGAGATCGGTAGATGGCAATTCTACCTTTTTGTCAAATGCTTGCTGTAACAAGTGCTGCGGAATGTCAGCCTGTGGCAGTCTGCCGTCGAGGCGCACTCCGTAAATGTTCCAACCAGAGTTGTCGGCTACTTCACGGAAATCAAACTCCGTCGTGGTCTCGGGCATTGGCTTAAAACGCAAAGTAGCAGAAACGTACCCACACTCAGGCACTTTCACAAAAACACCTTTTGGCAACTGCGGACTACCCAGATAAGCATACGTCGCACCATTGGCTGCAAGAACGGCATGGGAATCGATACTAACCTTGCCACTGGCCTGATAGATTTTTACGTCAAGAACTGTAGCCTTCTTGTCGAGCGTCACACGCTCGATCTCTAATTTATGATTGTTGGAGGCGAAGAAGTAAGGACGCTCAACAACTCGCTTGGCTTGTGCCGCTGAAGAAACGACCAACATCAGAAAGACAACAAGCGATAAGGCTTTCTGACTGAAATGCATTGTTTTCATTTTATGTGTATATTTGAATTCTTTTTCCCTCAAAAAAAGAATAGCTGAGCTATTCATAATCATCAATCACAGAATTGACGAAATCCATCATGGGCTTTGCCACACGGAAGATGTCTGCCGACTTGCTGAGCCAAGCTTCATCGGCAAAGAAATCATCGGGCACACGGACCCAGGCACAGTAGTCCTTCATCTTCAGATAGTCGAGAAACTCATAATCCTTGGGAAAATCCTTGGGAGCTTTCTTCAACATATTGACTCCGAAACCTTTGTCGCTTATCTCGTCATCGTCCTTCCATACACCCTCACCAGGATAACCGAAAGTCTTGACAAACCTGCCATTCTCCACAGCACGTCGCCATTCGTCAATGTTACCCATAATCTCGTTGCGGCACGAGGTAAGGATATTCGTTGGTAGACAGTAGGCACCGACTGCCAAAAGGCAATGACCAGGCTCTACATGAATATAGTAGCCACCACGAAGCGACTTCTTGCCGTGAGCACAAATGTAGGCTCCGAAATGGCGCTTATAGGGCGACTTATCGGAAGAAAAACGTATGTCACGATAGAAACGATACGTACAGTCTTTCACCTGCAAGTGGGCTATTTCGTCATCGAAACAGGCATAGTGGTCGATGGCCTTCCTGATGCCTTCCTCGAAATCAGACTTGGCTGCCAAATACTCTACCTTGTGTTCCTGGAACCACTCACGGTTGTTGTGAGCAGCCACATCCTGCAAAAAATGATTGATCTTCTTGACATTCATCTTATCTGTATTGCTATAGTTTACTGTTTTTCAGACGTTTGGGACAATGGTCGTTAAAGAAGCACTGCTCGCATAGCGGTTTGGCACTCTTACATATATAGCGGCCATGCAACAGGAGCCAATGGTGCGCGTTGGGAATATCGGCTTCGGGAATGTTAGCCATCAGATAGTCTTCTACCTTTCGCGGACTGTCGGCCGTGGCAGGCACCAACCCCATGCGATGGCTTACACGATAGACATGCGTATCTACTGCCATGGTGGCCTTGCCAAACCACACGGCACGAATCACATTGGCGGTCTTGCGCCCTACTCCGGCAAGGCTCGTCAGATCGGCAGCCGACTCTGGCACCTCGCCATTGAACCGCTCCGCCAACTGACACGACATCTCTACGAGATGCTTCGCCTTGGCATTGGGATAACTCACCGAACGAATGAGTTCGTACACTTCATCCACCGTAGCCGCTGCCAAGGAACGGGCATCAGGATAACGGGCAAAAAGAGCTGGCGTAACCATGTTGATGCGCTTGTCGGTACACTGAGCCGACAGCAAGGTGGCTACCAGCAACTGGAAAGCACTGCCAAACTCCAACTCAGTAGTGACCTGAGGCATTTGCTGGCGGAAATATGCCAACACGTATTCGTATCTTTCTTTGCGAAGCATTGTTCTTTACACCTTATTATATATATAGCCATACAGCAAACCTGAAAGGAGCTGTATGGCTATCAGTAAAAATTTCTCTATAAAAAATAGAATCGTTATTGTACGTGTTTTAAGACTTACACCCGAAGGATTATTTCTTAGCAGGTGCAACAGTCTCGCTCTTCAACTTTCCCTTGTAAGCCTTGTTCAAGCCATTGATCACCTCGTTAGTGATATCGTAAGCCTTGTCGGCATAAAGAAGGTTATCGCCACTCTTAGACAAGATGATGCTGTACTTCTTGTCCTTGTTGTAGGCAGCCAGATAGTGAGCAATACTGTCGTGGAGAGCCTTGTTGTACTTTGCCTGCTCGGCAGCAAACTCGTTGCTCAGACGCTGCTGCAAACCCTGCACGTCGTTGCTCTGCTTCTGCAAACCAGCCTGTATAGCCTCTGCCTGCTCGCGTGTGAGTGCATTCTGCTGAATCTTCTGCTGGAAGTTGGCAGCTGCTGCCTGCAAGTTCTGCTGCTTCTGTGCAAGTGTAGCCTGAATGTTCTGACCCTTCTTCTCCAAGAGAGCAGAATACTCTTTGGCAAATGTATACTGTGTCATGATAGAGTCGACCTCTACATACGCAATCTTCAACTCAGCAGGAGCCTTGCTCTCAGACTTAGCCTCAACCTGTGGCTGCGACTTGTTGCATGATGCCAATGACAAGGCAGCAACTGCTGCGATAGCCATGAAGCCCAAAATGTTCTTTTTCATTTTCTTGTTATTTTAGTTTTTTATTATTTTATATCTTACATAAGATTTATAAAAGAGAGAATCCGTCTTCGTTCTTCACTCTTCACTTCCTCAATAGGCCTTTCCCGCTTGTCGTGCCTCGCGGTCCTGGTCTACCACACAATGAATACCCTGCTTGCGAAGTCCAGGATTGTCGTGGACATGCTGCGAGGAGAACTTGCCGTTCTTGCGAAAAATCAACTTCACGGATAATAAAGCTACAGATATAGCAATTATTAACACGCTAAATAGCAATATCTTTATCATTTTTATTACTTTTGCAGTGCATTAGATTGCACATTTGGATGCAAAGGTAATATTTTTCAAGCAAAGTTCAAAATAAAAATACATAAAATGACTAAAAATGATTTGAAACCTGCTCGTGTTTTCGAGCAGTTTGCTAAAATCAATCAGATTCCACGTCCATCAAAGCACGAGGAACAGATGATTGAGTACCTGAAAGAGTTTGGTAAAAACCACAACTTGGAGACTGTTGTCGACAAAACCGGCAACGTGATTATCCGCAAACCCGCCACTCCTGGCTATGAGGACCGAGAGACGATTATCCTGCAGAGCCACATGGACATGGTGTGCGACAAGCTGGTGGATGTAGACGTTGACTTCACCAAGGATGCCATACAGACCTACGTGGACGGAGAATGGATGAAAGCCAAGGGCACAACCTTAGGCGCCGACGACGGAATAGGCTGCGCCATTGAGCTGGCTATCCTCGACTCTGATGACATCGAGCACGGACCTGTGGAGTGTGTCTTCACACGTGACGAGGAAACTGGACTTACTGGTGCACACGGCATGGAGGCTGGTTTCATGAAAGGCAACATGCTCATCAACCTCGACTCAGAGGACGAAGGACTTATCTTCGTTTCTTGTGCCGGTGGACAGACAATCCATGCCACCTTCGACTTCTCTCGCGAGAAGGCTCCTGCCGGATATTTCTTCCTCAAATTAAGTATCAAGGGGCTGAACGGAGGCCACTCGGGTGACGATATCGACAAGAAGCGCGCCAATGCCATCAAGATTCTGGCCCGTTTCCTCTATATGGAAATGGAGAAACAAGAAGATGGCATCCTCTTGGCAAGCTTCAACAGCGGAAAGATGCACAACGCCATTCCTCGCGACGGACAGGTTGTGTTTGCGGTAAAGAACGAGGCCAAAGAGCAGGTTCGTGCTGACTGGAACATCTTTGCCTCCGAGGTGGAAGACGAGTTCCATGTTACGGAGCAGAGCATGCACTTCAGCATGGAGAGCACTGATGCTGTAGACGTTATCGAAAGCCAGGTGGCTGACAGATTCATCATGGCACTGCAGGCTGTTGACAATGGGCCTCTCACCCTCTGCCAGGACGAGGCCATTGCCGAAATGGTTGAGACTTCGAGCAATGTGGCAAGTGTGGCAACTACCGAGGACAGCATCGAAATTGTTGCTTCTCAGCGCAGCAATGTGATGAGCAACCTCGACAATATGACCAATACGGTGAAGGCTGCCTTCCAGTTGGCTGGTGCCAAGATAAGTGTAGGCGACAAATATCCTGCATGGAAGATGCGTGCCAACAGCGCCCTGACCGACCTGACAGTCAAGAGTTACGAAAAACTATTCGGCAAAGAGCCTTTGGTAAAAGGAATTCACGCCGGTCTGGAGTGTGGTCTCTTCTCTGAGAAATATCCCAACCTCGACATGGTAAGCTTCGGTCCTACCCTTCGCAATGTACATACTCCTGAAGAGGCTCTGCTCATCCCTACTGTTCAGATGGTTTGGGATCACTTGCTGGAGGTTCTCCGCAACCTTCCCAAGAAGTAAAAGGACTTAACTTTCGCAAATGGGAAAGTTAGAGTTCAGCAAAAAACATACGATAAAAAAAGGAGATTTTCCGTATATGGAAAATCTCTTTTTTTTATGCGTGTAAACTTGGAAGTTTTAAAATGCTTATGAAATGTGCCGCTACTTCTTCCGCCGCAAACGTGCAAAGAAATCCTGCAACTGTCCTGACTTGACACCCATCGTCTGCAAACGGCGAAGGTCATCGTATGCCTCGCTCTTGCGACCTAAGCTGATGAGCAAGTCGGCATGATTGACCACATAGTCCTGACAGGTACTGTCGAGGCGCATTGCCTCGCCATAGTCATAAACCGCCAGGTCGAGCATGCCCCTCTCTTTCTCCATTCCACCACGGGCTGCATAAGCTACAGCGCTGTCGGGATATTGCTCTATCAGACTGTTGATGCCATCGTAAGCCTCGGTGAGATGTTGGTCTTTCTCGTTGAGAAGCGCCAGTCCCAACTGTGCCTGGAAGTTGCCAGGCACCAAAACAAGAAGGTTCTGATAGTCGAGACGCGCAAAGTTGTAACGCTTCAGTTTCTCGTTGACAAAAGCCCGATAGAAAAGTCCCGCAATGTTGGTCTGATTGAGGAAGAGCACCTTGTCGAGCTCATCCTTGGCATAGTTCCATTGCTCCAACTGTATGTTCCATGCAGCCTTTTTCAGGCGCAGGTCTACACTGTCAGGATGATACGCCAGAACATCTGTGGCATGTGCCAAGGAGTCGCGCAAGGCTGCACCTCCCTGCTGAGCCAACACCTCGCCTCTGCCGCCAAGCAACAGGGCAAGCATAGCAGCAAGCACAAAAGGACGGTGTCCTCTCATTATGCGTTCTTTATCCAGTTAACGATCCACTCGCCAACCTCTGTTGTGCCATAGTGAGCACCGCCCTCAACCTGAATCTCAGGAGTGCGGACATTGGCATCGAGAGAAGCATCTACTGCCTTGCGGATCAAAGCACCCTCCTCGTTCAAACCGAAGTGCTCGAGCAACATGGCTGCAGAAAGAATCTGAGCTATAGGGTTAGCCAGGTTCTTGCCAGCTGCCTGTGGCCATGAGCCGTGTACAGGCTCAAAGAGTGGAGTGTGCTCGCCTAACGAGCTGGATGGCTGCAAGCCCATAGAACCGGTGATGCAAGAAGTCTCATCGGTAAGGATATCACCGAAGGTGTTCTCTGTAACGATGACATCGAAGAAGGTAGGCTCTGTCAACACACGCATAGAAGCGTTGTCGATGAACATATAGTCGGTGTTTACCTCAGGATACAGTGGCTCCATCTCCTTGGCAATCTGACGCCAGAGACGAGAAGATGCCAATACGTTGGCCTTGTCGACTACGGTGAGGTGCTTGTTGCGCTTCATGGCGAACTCGAAAGCCACCTTCAGGATGCGCTCAATCTCAGGACGGGTGTAGATATCTGTATCGTAAGCCTTGTCATTGTCCTGATACTTCTCACCAAAGTACATACCACCAGTCAACTCACGGATAACAACGAAGTCGGCACCCTTCAAGAGTTCATCCTTCAATGGAGACTTGTGGAGCAGGCAGTCGAAAGTAGCTACCGGGCGGACATTAGCGAAAAGACCCAACTTCTTACGCATGGCGAGCAAGCCCTGCTCAGGACGTACCTTGGCTGTAGGGTTGTTGTCGAAACGTGGATCACCGACAGCTGCGAAGAGTACAGCATCAGCATCCATACAGGTCTTGAAGGTAGCCTCAGGGAATGGATCGCCTACCTCGTCGATAGCATGAGCACCGCAGATAGCCTCATTGTAAGTAAACTCATGGTTGAACTTCTCTGCAATGGCCTGCATTACTGCTACGCCCTGCTTCATAATCTCTGGTCCGATGCCATCACCGGCGAGAACTGCAATGTTTAATTTCATCTTATTTGATTTTTTATTGTTTATTTTTTGAATGATTAAAGCTTTTGCCCTTACAGGGCGCATTGCTAAATGCTATCTTATACCCAGGGTGTTGCCCTGGGCTAAGAGCTTCTGCCCCTTCAGGGCGTGCTGCTGAATAGAAACCTTCGGAGATGTTTGCATAACCTTCGGAGATATTTGCATAACCTTCGGAGATAATTCTGTAATCTTCGGAGATAATTTATTAATCTTCGGAGATATTATTCCATATCAAGATTTCGAGGCGAGACAGCCTGTTCGTCGCTCTTATCAGCCTCGTACATATTGATCATTTTCAGCGTAGCCTTGATAGCAGCTTCTGTCTGGTCGGCATCCAAGCCTCGGGTGCGCCAGATACGGTCGCCTTCACGCCAGGTGATGACGGTCTGAACGAGAGCATCGGTACGACCACCTGGAGGAATGGTTACCTGATAGTTGTCGAGCTTGGGGAAAGTCTTGCCGAGCTTCACCTTGTAAATGTTGCGCAGCGCTTTCACGAAGGCATCATACTGACCATCGCCAGAGCTCTGGTCTTCATACTCCTTGCCATCGATTTCCACCTTAAGGCTTGCTATAGGCTTCAAACCGTATGAGGTGGATACCATGTAACTTACCAGTTTCACTTTATCCTCCGGAGCACTATGCTTCAGTACATCGCTCACGATATAGGGCAGGTCATCCTGAGTTACCAGCTCCTTGCGGTCACCGAGTTCGGTGATTCGCTTGGTCACCGCCTTGGTCTGTTCCGGAGTCAACTCCAATCCCAGCTCATTGAGGTTCTGGATGATGTTTGCCTTACCGGAATTCTTGCCCAATGCATACTCGCGATGTCTGCCGAAACGCTCAGGCACCAGGTCGTTGCAATAAAGCTTGTCCTTGTTGTCGCCATCAGCATGTACGCCAGCCACCTGGGTGAAGACATTGTCTCCAACAACCGGTGTATTCGGAGCCACGGCAATGCCGCTGTAACCTTCAACCAATCGGGAAATATCGTTCAATCGGTCTTCCTTGATATTGGTCTTTGCCTCGAACATGTCCTTCAGAATCACCTGAACACTCGCTAATGGTGCATTTCCGCAGCGTTCGCCCAAACCATTCACGGTAACGTGAAGACCCTTGGCTCCGCTCAATACGGCTGCCAAAGAGTTGCTCACAGCCAAATCGTAGTCGTTGTGGGCATGGAAATCGAAGTGAGAGTTCGGATAACGGCGAACCATCTGTCGCATGTATTCCACACACTGCAACGGGTTCAGAATGCCCAGCGTATCAGGAAGCAGGAAGCGCTTGATAGGCAACTTCACCAGCTCGTCCATCATCATGAAGAGATAGTCACGACTGTCGCGCATTCCGCTCGACCAATCCTCTAAATAGAGATTTACGGTAAAATCCCTGCTCAAAGCATAGTCGATAGTCTGCTTGATGTGAGCGAGATGTTCTTCAGGCGACATCTTGAGTTGCTGAGTGCAGTGCTTGTAGCTACCCTTCGCCAGGAGGTTGATGACGTGACCGCCGCATTCGGCAATCCAATCCACGCTCTTGTTGTTATCCACGAATCCCAATACCTCAACGGAATCCAGCTTACCTATGGTCTTAGCATAACGGCAAATACGAGCGACAGCATCCTTTTCTCCTTCCGACACACGCGCTGAAGCTACCTCAATGCGATCAACATTGATGTCGTGCAACAGCATTCTTGCTATCATCAATTTCTCGTGAGGAAGGAAACTGACACCATTGGTCTGCTCGCCGTCGCGCAGCGTGCAGTCCATGATTTCAATCTCCTTGATGCGGGAATTATCTCTCTTTGCGTTGACGTCCATAATTACTTGTTTTTAGCTTCCCAAGCCTCAACCTTGTCACGGTTCTGAACGAGGAAGTCTACATCGTCCAAACCATTCTCCAGACAATGCTTCTTGTAGCCATTGATTTCAAAGTGCTCACTCTTGCCGGTAGCAAGATTAGTCACGGTCTGGTTAGGAAGATCCACCTTCACCTCTGTCTTGTGATCCTTGTCGATGCTCTCGAAGAGTTCTTTCAGGAATTCCTCGCTTACCACAACAGGCAATACGAGGTTGTTCAACTCGTTGTTCTTGTGAATATCAGCGAAGAAAGAGCTGATAACCACACGGAAGCCAGCGCCTGCGATAGCCCAGGCAGCATGCTCACGGGAAGAACCCGAACCGAAGTTCTTGCCAGCCACGAGGATGACGCCACTGTAGGAAGGGTCGTTCATCACGAAGTCGGGTTTTGGAGTTCCGTCGGCATTGTAGCGCCAGTCGCGGAAAAGGTTGTCGCCCATGCCCTCTTTATCGATGGCCTTGAGGAAACGGGCTGGTATGATCTGGTCGGTATCTACATTCTCCAAGGGGAGAGGAATGCAGCTGGATGTGATAACATTGAATTTCTGTTTCATTTCAATTTTTCATTTAACATTGAACACTTAACATTACATAAACTCTCTTGGGTCAGTAATCTTACCAGTAATAGCGGCAGCCGCTGCTACATATGGACTGGCAAGGATGGTGCGGGAACCTGGTCCCTGACGACCCTCGAAGTTACGGTTGGATGTACTTACAGAGTACTTGCCTGCAGGAATCTTATCATCGTTCATTGCCAAGCAGGCAGAACATCCTGGCTGACGGATCTCGAAGCCTGCAGCCTCTACTATCTTGTCGATTCCCTCTTCACGAATTTGTTTATCAACCAACCATGAACCCGGTACAAGCCAAGCTGTTACGCCGTCAGCCTTCTTCTTTCCTTTAACCAATGAGGCAAAGGCACGGAAGTCTTCAATACGACCATTGGTGCATGCACCCAGGAATACATAATCGATAGGATGACCCTCCAGTTTCTCGCCTGGCTGGAAGCCCATGTAGTTGAGGCTCTTCTTGAAACCAGCCTGCTCTTCCTCTGGAATCTCATCGAGTGTTGGGATGCTCTCGGTGATGCCGATACCCATACCTGGGTTAGTACCATAAGTGATGCGTGGTTCGATATCCTTTGCCTCGAAAGTCAACTCTTTGTCGAAGACTGCGTCATCACCACTCTTCAAGGTCTTCCAGTAAGCCACAGCCTTGTCCCACTCTTCACCCTTAGGTGCATATTCACGACCCTTGATGTACTCGAATGTTGTCTCATCAGGAGCTACGAAGCCACCACGGGCACCCATCTCGATAGAGAGATTGCAGAGAGTGAGACGACCTTCCATAGACATATCTTTCACTACATCACCACTGTACTCTACGAAGTAACCAGTGGCACCCGAAGTAGTGAGTTGACTCATGAGGTAGAGGGCAACGTCCTTGGCAGTAACACCCTTGCTGAGCTTGCCGTTGATGCTGATGCGCATTGACTTTGGCTTGCTCTGAAGAATACATTGTGAAGCCATCACCATCTCGACCTCTGAAGTGCCGATACCGAAGGCTACCGCGCCCATGGCACCATGGGTAGAAGTGTGAGAGTCACCGCAGACGATGGTCATACCTGGAAGAGAAAGACCCTTCTCTGGTCCTACCACGTGGATGATACCATTGTCCTTGGTGTTCATGGCAAAGTGAGTTACGCCGAAATCAGCAGTGTTCTTTGCCAAGGTATCTACCTGCTTCTTAGAGATAGGATCCTCGATTGGCTTATCCTGATCGTGTGTTGGAGTATTGTGGTCAGGCATACAGAAAATCTGGTCTGGACGGAACATCTTGAGTCCGCGTGCCCGCATACCGGCGAATGCCTGAGGTGATGTTACTTCGTGACAGTAGAGACGGTCGATGTAAAGCTGTGTGGGGCCGTCTTCCACAATCTGGACAACGTGCTTGTCCCAAATCTTGTCGAATAATGTATTCATAATATCCTGTTTGTTATATATTTATCTGAATTATACTTTATCTTACCTTGAACTTGTTGATACAGTCGATGTAAGCCTCAACAGAAGCTGTCACGATATCGGTATCTGCACCGAAGCCATAATATACATGACCATCGTATTCCACCTGCATATGAACCTTACCTACATCGTCGGAACCCTTGTCGATAGCCTGGATGGTGAACTCCTTGAGGTTCATCTCCTTAGTAATCACCTTCTTCAGAGCACGGATGGCAGCATCCACAGGACCATTGCCCGAAGAGGCAGCCTCAAACTTCTGACCAGCAATATTCAAACCGATGCTGGCAACGCTCTTCACGCCCTTGCCGGTGGTTACCTGCAACCAGTCGAGTTGAACACCATGCTTGTCGGCAGCATCAGCACCAGCGAGCATCAGTACATCCTCGTCAGTAACTTCCTTTTTCTTATCAGCCAACTGGAGGAACTTCTTGTATATCTTGTCGAGCTTCTCCTCGTCGTCGATATTCACACCGTTGACGTGGAGACGATACTTCAAAGCAGCACGACCCGAACGGGCTGTCAATACGATAGCGTTATCGTCGAGACCCACATCCTTAGGATCGATAATCTCGTAGGTCTGCACATTCTTCAAGACGCCATCCTGATGGATACCAGATGAGTGAGCGAATGCATTGCGGCCCACGATAGCCTTGTTGGGCTGAACAGGCATGTTCATCAGACTGCTCACCATGCGGGACATTGGAACAATCTTGGTTGTATTGATGTTGGTGTCAATGTTGAGGTGTTTGTGACACTTCAGAATCATAGCAATCTCTTCGAGCGAGGTATTACCGGCACGCTCGCCAATACCATTCATGGTCACCTCTACCTGACGTGCACCATTCAGTACACCCTGCAGAGTGTTGGCTGTGGCCATACCGAGGTCGTTGTGACAGTGGGTAGAAATTCGTGCATTCTCAATACCATCCACATGATCCATCAGATACTTGATCTTGGCACCATACTCATCAGGCAAACAGTAGCCTGTAGTATCAGGAATATTGACTACAGTAGCACCAGCCTTGATAACAGCCTCAACCACACGAGCCAGATACTCATTATCCGTACGTCCGGCATCCTCTGCATAGAACTCCACATCCTCTACGTATTTCTTGGCATACTTCACGGCAGCCACAGCACGCTCGATGATTTCTTCGCGGTTGGAGTTGAACTTATATTTGATATGACTGTCACTGGTACCAATGCCAGTATGGATTCTTTTGTGCTTGGCATACTGAAGCGCCTCGGCCGCACAGTCAATATCCTTCTCCACCGCACGTGTCAGCGCACAGATGGTGGGCCATGTAACAGCCTTGGAAATCTCCACCACCGAATTGAAGTCGCCCGGGCTTGAAATAGGGAAGCCCGCCTCAATGACATCAACGCCCAACTGCTCCAGCGCTTTAGCCACCTGAATCTTCTCAACCGTATTCAACTGACATCCTGGAACCTGCTCGCCATCGCGAAGGGTTGTGTCGAAAATAAATAATCTGTCACTCATATCTATGTTCTTTTATTATTTTGTTCTATATACATAATAATGTGTAAATAAGCAAAAAGCCTTTCTTACTCCATACGACGGAAGCAGAAAGGCTTTATTATTTCCTATACTTGAACTATACACACACCTTATCACTTCCGCCCACATGCTGCAGTCGAATTCGAATAATAATGCTTAGTATGTTCAATGTATGTATTGCCATTTTTCTCTCTTTTTATTGTTACGACTGCAAAGGTAATGTTTTTATTCGATACCAGCAAACAATTTATAAGTTTTTTCACAAAAAAGGTAACAATTTTTTATTATTAGCTATTTTTCGTGTTTGGAATGTTACTAAAATCATCAAAAAGGAGGAGGACCAGGGAAGCCATCAGAAGAGGAAGCGGCAGAGAGAGGATCATCGGCAGGACCTGACCCGCTATTCATACGAGAACCTATGATCTCGCCACCCTCGTCGACAGGTGTATAACCTGCGTCAACAGGATCCTGGAAGCGGGTAAACTCGCCACGGAAGTTGAGCAGCACATCGCCTGTAGCACCCTTACGATGCTTGGCTATGATAATCTGAGCCATGCCATGAAGGTCGTTTCCCTTCTCGTCGACAAAGATGTGATAATACTCAGGACGATGAACGAAGAGCACCATATCGGCATCCTGCTCGATAGCTCCCGACTCACGAAGGTCGCTCAGCTGAGGACGCTTGCCCTCGAGTCCCTCACGGTTTTCCACATTACGCGACAACTGCGACAGGGCGAGTACCGGAATGTTGAGCTCCTTGGCAAGCCCCTTGAGCGAACGGGAAATTGTAGAAACCTCTTCCTGACGGCTACCAAACTTCATTCCGTTGGCGTTCATCAGCTGAAGATAGTCTATCATAAGGAGCTTCACACCCTTTTCTCTTACCAGTCGGCGTGCCTTGGTTCGCAGTTCGAAAACTGAAAGTCCTGGTGTATCATCGACATAGATGGGCGCACCAGTAAGGTCGCGCAACTTGCGGTCGAGTCGCTCCCACTCTGTATTGTCGAGCTGTCCATTCAGTATCTTATGTCCAGAGATTTCACACACGTTGCTTATCAAGCGATTCACCAACTGGACATTATTCATTTCCAAAGAGAAGAAGCCGATAGGAATATGATAATCGACAGCCACATTCTTGGCAATACTCAAGGCAAAAGAGGTCTTACCCATCGCAGGACGTCCGGCAATGATAACAAGGTCGGAAGGCTGCCAGCCACTGGTCATATCGTCGAGACCTGTATAACCTGTAGGAATACCGGTGAGTCCACCCGAGTTCTTGGCGGCACGCTGCAGAATATCGACAGCGTCCTTGATGACAGGGTCAATCTGGGTATAGTCCTGCTTCATGTTGTTCTGCGACAGCGTGAAGAGTTCTGCCTCAGCATGCTGCATCAACTCGTCTACATCGACACTCTCGTCGAAGGCCTGTGTCTCAATATCAGAGGCATAATGGATAAGCTGGCGCTGAAGAGCTTTCTGAGCCAGGATGCGGGCATGATACTCGATATGGGCTGCCGATGCCACCTGCGAGGAGATATCCATGAGATAGGCGGCTCCACCCACACGGTCAATCTCACCCATCTTGGTAAGTTCGTTGACGAGCGTCATGATATCCACAGGACGCTCCTCCATATTCATCTTCTGTATGGCCTCATAGATTTTCTGATGACGAGGCTCATAGAAGGTGGATGGCTTCAGCATCTCTGAAACCATAGAGAAAGCATCCGAATCAACCATCAGGGCGCCCAATACCACTCTCTCCAACCCGATATCCTGCGGCTGAAGATGAGCATATTTGGTGTCTATCTGAGGTTTGGCGCCACTGCGGCGCCTGCTGTTGTCATTATTATTATTGGTTGGCATTTTTGATTACTTGTTTTCTTCTTTTTGTTCTATTGTTTTCTCATTTCTTCTGAGAGCTAAAGAATTTAACTTCTTGGAAAGCCCATTACTTCTATAGAAACTTATTTCGCTGTAAAATGATTGTCTATCAAATTCAGCATCATGGCATATTCCACCTGCGTCACATTATGTCCGAGAAGCAGTCTCTTGAACTCTGCAATGCGACTGAATACTTTATTACGGTTATCCTTATTGACCAGGGCATATCCTCTCATGCTATCCTGCGCATCTTTAAGATGTCCTCTGCACCATTCTATGATACCCAGCAAGAAGAGTTCTTCGTTATAATCATCCACTTTCTCCTCTTGCAGCATCATGACGAGTTTGTTGAGTTCCTCTCCCGCCTTTTCTATTTCATTGTTGTCGAGCAATACACGAACAAGCAGTAGCATGTACATGCGGTTGTTGGGATATTTGTAATCCAACTCGTAAGCCACTTTCAGAGCCTCGCTGTAAAGATATGTGGAACGCAGACAGTCAATCTTGGAAAGAAGGAGCGAAGGATTATCGCCCAACTTATCGCTCAAGGCGTCGAAGATATCAAGCGCCTCCTTGTACTTGTCCTGCTGCAGATAGCATTTCACCAACAATTTGCCTACTGCCACATTTCCCGGATTCTTATCAAAGATGGGTTTCAGCAAAAAGACTGCTATATCATAGCGTTTCTTAACATGCATCATACAGAGTGCCTTCAAGACGACTCCGTCATCAGAATCTAAACTGAAATTGCGCAAATAATGGTTGAGTTCTACATAATTCTTGCTTTTGGCAAGGAATCGGCATACGCTGAGATGCACATCATCCAAATCATCAAAATCGGTAAAGACATCGCTGCTCAGGAAAGCAGGATCAATCCAAGAATTACTTTCGTTGACAAACGGATTGGGGAAGCCATTGCGCATAGGAGCCAACTGGAAGAATCGGTAAAGATCCTGCAGATAGTTACGACGTAAGGCCACCGCATCATTTTGCATGAAGTCGAAATCTTCGCTCTTGGGAGGGTTTACAGATTTCGGAAAAATCATATCCTTATACTGAGGCATACGCTCAAGAACGTTTTGCAAAGAGAAAAGAAGACTGTACTTGTCACCTTCGCTCATAGTTGAACCTGCGATAGAAATCATAAAATCAGCTTTGTCGCCAAGAGTTTTCTTCAACTGGCTCATATCGGGATGGTCAATCGTGAAAGGCACAAACCAGTTGGAGAAGCGATGGAAGAAGGCATAATTCTTCATCTTGCTGAAGGTGGAATAGTTGACATCAAGTCCTGCATCCCTCCTAACCTGCATTTTCTCCATGGTCTTGTCCAACTTGTCCATAAGACGGTCTTCCATCTCGGAATCTACTATCTCCTCGACAGAGGTGTCCTCCAGTACGTTGCTCTTCATCATCTTGTAGCCATTGTGGCTCAACTTGATGAGATCGGGCATGATATTCTTGTCGATGTCGGCAGAAACCGAAGAGGTTTGCTGGCACAGGAAAATCTGCTTCTGCAACGACTGCAAATCCTTCTTCACCTGTTCGACCTGCTGTCCGTCCAAGAGCTTCTCCTTCATGTCGGCTGCATAGATGGAAGACCAGGGCATAGAGAGAGCCAAACCTATCAAGGCATGCTGGCGGATGACCTCACAGGCAGAAAGCTGATAGACAGAAAGCAACGTTTCCGACTTCTGTAGATCGAAACTCACAAGACAGGCCAACATCATGGCGCTCTCTATCATCAAAGCTGCTACCTGAGGAATCTTTTCCTCTACTAACAGAGTGGTTACATATTGAGAAATAGTACTGTTCCACTGATGGCTTACAAGAACAGCATCGAAAGCCTTGCGAAAATCCTCGAAGGAAGCATCCGACTGTTCCAACCTCTGAAGAATCGACATCAGGTCGGCACCATTGATACGGATGGCAGCAGCCTTGAACACCTGATTGGATGAAATTGCCCTTTCAAGCTCTACATGGTGCTCCAGTTTTAAAAGCCGTTCTACAAGAGAGGAAAAGACTGAGAGTGCATTGGGGTCTTTGCTGGCACATGCGAAAAAATGCAACATGCGGTTATAGTCGTCCAACAGGTCTTCCACCTCTGCCCTAAGGTCTGTCATGCTGAATTGAGTATCAATAACAGACTTCAACTGATATACATATTCATTAAAATGTTCCATGAGCTGGATCTTGTCCTGCTGATGTAGAACCAAATGTAAATCGCTTGACATTTTTACTGCTATTTAGTTTTTAATAGAGTTCGCTATGTTCCGATCGTGCTTACGCGGACTTCCGGCATGCTGATAACGAAGCTTTGGCAAGGCATCAACCGTGCGGGCATCAACACCGCAATTCTTGATAATCAAATCCTTGTAATGCTGCACTCCGTTCTTGTTGATACTGTCAACAGCCATATTGTAAGCCTTGATAAAGAGATCCAACTGCTGCTTGCGACGTGGTTCCTTCAAGGCCTCTGTACGGAAAGCGAACACACCCAGACGTACGTTCTTATCACGGCTGTCCATCAACTTCACATGACCTTCAAGCCGAGCACGTGTGGCCTGAGGCTCAGAAAGGAGCACGGCATCCATCTCGTTGTTGAGCAACATCTTGAGTCGTATGTTCACGTCATTGATCTGCACACGATAGACATCATATTTGGGATGTACGCTGTCGATGGCAAGAGTGGCAAGATAGTCGGTTGCTGAATAGCGGGTGATGGCAATCATCTTGTCAGACAACTGCTTGAGTTCGGAGATACGCGAACGCTTGTTGGAAATAATCTGCCAATAGACAGAGGTCGCGATAGGAAAGGTAAGTTTTGTACCCTTGGACTGCAGACGTGCAGCCCTAACCAAATCAGTCACCGAACCTTCTACTCGCTTGTTGGTCAGCGCAGTATCGCAGTCCATCTGTGCATTGAAATGACGCAGATGAACATCCACACCCAACGTATCAAAGAGATGAAAATCCTTTGCCACAAGCACTGGCAGACAGTCGAGCGTAGGCATCACTCCCACCTTGAACGAGGCGCGGTCGATGCTGTCGAGCCGAGCCTTCTCTGCCTTGCTCAAACGCGCACGCTTCTCATGAGAATCGCCACAACTGCTTATCCCCAACGCCGCACAACAAACGAATAATAATAAAAATATTTTCTTATTCATTATAAAATATTTTACTCCACATAAAGTACGAGTCCCTTCAGATACTCACCCTCTGGATGATAAATATTGATGGGATGGTCGGCAGGCTGATGCAACTGATGCAGGATTCTCACCTTTCTGCCCACTTGGGCTGCAGCCGTAAAAACAGCATTGCGGAAATTGTCCTTTGTGACCACCTGCGAACAGCTGAAAGTAAAGAGGATGCCTCCTTTCTTGATGCGCTGCAGGCCCTTCACATTGAGACGGGTATAACCCTTCAAGGCATTGCGCAGAGCTGCACGGTGCTTGGCAAAGGCTGGAGGATCGAGCACGATGAGGTCGTACTGCTGGTCGTGCTCGTCAAGATACTTGAAAGCATCTTCGCAGAAAGCCTCATGTCGAGCATCACCTGGAAAGTTGAGCGCAACATTATCGTTGGTCAACTCTATGGCCTTGGCACTGCTGTCTACCGAGTGTACTTGCTTGGCATCGCCACGCATGGCATAAACAGAGAAGCCACCCGTGTAGCAGAACATATTGAGCACGCTCTTGCCCTTGGCATACAGCTCCAAGAGTGAGCGGTTCTCACGCTGGTCGACAAAGAAACCTGTCTTCTGTCCGCGTAGCCAGTCGATATGAAACTTCAGTCCGTTCTCCATCGCCACATTGCTGGCATCGCCACCTACGAGGAATCCATTCTCTTGATGCAGGTCAGCTTTATAAGGCAGGGTTGTCTCGCTCTTATAATATACATTGGCAATACGATCGCCCATCACCTGCACCAAGGCCTGGCAAATCTCGTTGCGGCAAACATGCATGCCCACACTGTGCGCCTGCATCACGGCTGTAGAACCATAGCAGTCTATCACCAGTCCAGGCAGATAGTCACCCTCGCCATGCACCAGTCGATATGTATTGTTGGTAGGACTGTCGGCTATACCTACACCGATACGAACATCGAGTGCAGACTGCAGACGCTCGCACCAGAAGTCGGTATTAATCTCTATATCCTCGAAGGAAAGCACACGTACGGCGATAGAGCCTATCTGGTAATGACCTACGGCTATAAACTCGCCTGCGGCTGTGATGACTCTTACTGTCTCGCCTTCCTCGATGCCCTCGTCCATGTGATGAATGGCACCAGAGAATATCCAGGGATGAAATCGCTTGAGCGACTCTTCTTTTCCTCTCTTCAGAAATATCTGTTTATACATATTTTATTTTTATTGAACTTTAGCAAGTTCAGAAGTTATAGTAATTAACAAAGTTATCACTCCCTTCGGTCGTTAGAAGTTACAGCCAACAGCCTTTTAGGTTGAATACTCAGCCTAAAACATATGGCTTAGACTTCTCCAACTTCTTTAAATCCTTTAACTTCCCTATTTGCGAAAGTTTAGTTTATTACTTTACACGTTTTAAATAATAGGTGAAGATTGGGGCACTTCTTCATTCTTTGCCTCTTTACTCTTCACTACTTCACTCTCCGCTTCCACCAGTTTCACTGGTTCCACGAGTTCATAATCCCCGTCACGCGAGAGTCGCTGCAACTCTTCATATATCTTGATGCAGGTCCAGGCATCAGTAGCCGCATAGAGTTTCTGGGCATCTCGCAATATCGTCTGCTCCCAATTGCTCAGGCGCTGCGCCTTGCTTATCTTCATATGAAAGAGGTTGGCATAGAGTTTCTGCAAACTTTTGTCCTCAATACCAAACTTTTCAGCCACATCCTGCAACTCCACAAAATTGCCAGCCTTGAATTCTGCCCTGCGATGCAACTGCAACAGGTCGTCGTGCCAGGACAATCCCACCTTGACTACTTTCTTATCCTCCAACAATCGTATGATGGCAGGCGTGATGCCCGTCAGGTTCAGACGAAAGAGGAAACAGGTGTCGTGCGTACTCACTTGCAGCAACGACACCTCATATCTTTGACCCTTCTTGAATGAAGGACGAGTTTCTGTATCAAAGCCTAAGATCTTCTGGCTCAGCAGATAATCCACAGCCTTCTCTGTCTCGCCAGGGGTGATAATCGTTATGATACGACCCTGAAACAACACTTTCGGAAGACCAGTAATTTCGCGCTTATCGAACTTTTTAAATAGAATCTTCATTAATCTTTTCTTACTTTCGATTGCAAAATTAAGAAAAAATGACGAGAAAATGACGAGTTTCTCATTTATTTTCTCTAATTTTGCAGATAAATAAATAATTGTATAAAAAATGGCAAAGAAAAAAACGCAACGCAAGGCCAAATCTTTCAGCGAGGCCTTAGGCTTGGAATATTTGTTCAACAACACTATAACTGACTTCTTTTTAGGATTAATTCTCTTCTTCGCATCTGTTTACGTCATCATTGCTATGGTGTCGTTTCTCAATACGGGGGCAGCCGACCAAAGTATATTGGAAGATTTGCAACAGGGAGAATGGATCAATACCGGACGACAGTTTCAGAACTATTGCGGCTCCTGGGGTGCCATCATCTCCTATTGGCTCATGTCGGTCAACTTTGGTTTCCCTGCCTTCCTGCTGCCTTTGTTCTGCGTGCTGGTGGGCTTTCAACTCATGCATGCCTATAAAATCAATTTGCTGAAATGGTTTCTATGCATGATGGTGGTTATGTTTTGGAGCTCGGTAACTTTTTCCAAGCTCCTCACACCACTTATGGGTGACCTCATCTTCAATCCTGGCGGTAAACATGGACTATTCGTCGTACAGCGGCTCGAGGACATCATGGGACCTCCGGGACTCACAGCCATCCTGCTCATCGTTGCCGTGGCATTCCTCACCTATCTTACTACCGAGACCATCACGGTCATCAGAAAGGCTCTCAACCCTATTGGATTCATATCCAAGAGGGTGTCTTTCGAAATCACCAATCACAAAAAAGATGAAGAGGAACCTGTTACCGACGAGGCTGAGGACAATCAGGCCGAACCTGTAGAGGAGGAAGACGAAGACATGCCAAGCACCGTACTTGAGGAGTTCAAAGACCCAGAACCTGCACAGGTGATCGACCTCGACGTGAACCCAGAAGAAGGCCTCAAGAAAGACGAGAACACGCAGGCCGAAAACCCTATAGAAGAAAAGTCGCTGCTGGAGAAACAGCGTGAGCTTCGTGCCCAGAAGGCTGAACAGGAGGCAAAGGACGCCAACAAGGTAGCTGGAGGAAATATCGATATGGATATATCCATAGCTGCCGCCGACGAAAAGGCACACGGAACAGTGGTAAGTAATGTGGAGCATCTCAATACGCCCATCAACCCCAAGGAGCCTTTCACCAAGTACAAGTACCCCACCCTGAGCCTGCTCAAGAAGTATGAGGACAATGGCAACTATATCGACGAGGCAGAACAGATAGCCAACAAAAACCGCATCATCGAGGTGTTGGGCAACTTTGGTGTTACCATACGTACCATACGAGCTACGGTGGGTCCTACCATCACACTCTATGAGATACAGCCTGCCGAAGGTGTGCGCATCTCTAAAATCAAGAATCTCGAGGACGACATCGCCTTGAGTCTTGCAGCCTTGGGAATACGTATCATTGCTCCTATCCCTGGCAAGGGAACCATAGGTATCGAGGTACCTAACGCCAAGCCAAACATTGTGAGCATGGAGAGTATCCTCAACTCCAGAAAGTTCCAGGAAACAAAGATGGAACTGCCTATTGCTCTGGGTAAGACCATTACCAACGAGGTGTTCATGGTCGACCTGGCAAAGATTCCTCACCTGCTCGTTGCCGGTGCTACCGGTCAGGGTAAGTCTGTAGGTCTGAATGCCATCATCACCTCCTTATTATATAAGAAGCACCCCAACGAACTGAAGTTTGTGCTTATCGACCCTAAGAAGGTAGAGTTCAGCGTTTACTCACGCATCACCAACAAGTTTATGGCAGCCTTGCCCGATGAGGAAGAGCCTATCATTACCGATGTTACCAAGGTGGTTCGCACACTCAACAGCCTGTGTGTGCTCATGGACAGCCGATACGACTTGCTGAAGAAGGCAGGAGCCAGAAACATCAAGGAGTACAACCAGAAATATATCAACCACAAACTGCGTCTTACCGATGGACATGAGTACATGCCTTACATCGTAGTCATTATCGATGAGTTTGGCGACCTTATCATGACCGCAGGCAAGGAGGTCGAGCTGCCTATAGCACGTATCGCCCAGCTGGCACGTGCCGTAGGTATACACATGGTGATAGCCACTCAGCGTCCTACCACAAGCATCATCACGGGTAATATCAAGGCCAACTTCCCAGGCCGTATCGCATTCAAGGTTACAGCCGCCATCGACTCCAAGACCATCCTCGACCGTACTGGCGCCAACCAGCTGATAGGACGAGGCGACATGCTTTATCAGGGAGGACAGGAACCTGTACGTGTACAATGTGCCTTTGTTGACACACCCGAAATCGAGCGCATCAACGAGTACATCTGCGAACAGCCTGGTCCTATCGAACCTATGGAACTGCCAGAACCAGCCAACGATGACAATGCCACAGGAGCAGGAAACGTGGATACACGTAATCTCGACGCATTCTTCGAGGAAGCTGCCCATGCCATTGTCCTATCGCAACAGGGAAGTACAAGTATGATACAACGTCGATTCTCTATCGGTTACAACCGTGCCGGACGACTCATGGACCAGCTTGAGGCTGCCGGCATTGTAGGAGCAGCACAGGGCAGCAAGCCAAGAGAGGTGCTCGTACAGGATGAGAACCAACTCAACAACCTGCTGGCTGCACTCCGTGGACAGTAATTCAAATATAAAAAATGGAGGATATTGCCAAGAGACAAGGAGGAATGTCACTTTCTTTGGTCTATCGGAAATATCCTTCCTATAAAATCAGGATTAATAAAGTTAACACACTAAAAACATGAAGAAAACGATTCTTATCGCACTCATGGCCCTGATAGGGCTAAGTGCATTTGCCCAGAGCGCCCAACAGGTACTCGACAGAACAGCCAAAGTGATAGGCAACAAGAGCGGTGCAAGCGCCAACTTCACCATATCAAATGCGAAAATAGGTTCGAGCAGCGGCACTATTGCCATCAAAGGAAACAAATTCAATGCCCGTACGCCACAAGCTATCGTATGGTTCAACGGAAAGACTCAATGGTCATATCTGAAGAAGACCAACGAGGTAAACATCTCTACCCCAACCCAGGCTCAACAGATGGCAATGAACCCCTATACCTTTATTAATATATATAAGACAGGATATAAAATGAACATGAAGAAAAGCGGCAACAACTATCAGGTTCATCTGACAGCACAAAACCAGAAACGTTCAGTTGCCGAACTCTACATCACCATCAATCGGAAAACCTATGTTCCCTCGCAAGTCAAAATGAGACAGGGCAAAACATGGAGCACCATCAAGGTGAGCAACTTCAAGGCACGCAGCATACCTAACAGTTCGTTTGCCTTCAACGCCAAGGAGTTCCCTTCGGCTGAAGTCATCGACCTCAGATAATAACCCTAAAAGGAACTTCGAAGAAAGCACTTTCCTACCTATATATAACAAGGTGTTTCACATCTATAGCTTCCCCATTTAAGAAAGTTATGTAAGATTTAAATACAGGAAAACTCAGTAAATAAAGGTGAAATGTAAGGAATTTGGAGAAATTACAAATATTTTTTGTAATTTCTCCAAATTTATTTTGCAGTTACAAATAAAATGCCTATCTTTGCATCGTAAACAAATAAAAACAAAGCGAATGACAGAGCAAGAGGCAAACAACAGACTATTGGAAACGGGTATACGCCCATCCAAACAAAGGTTGGCTATCATGGACTGGCTCATCAATCATCCCATCCATCCCACGGTAGAGGATGTTTACCAAGGACTGTACAAGCAGATTCCTACCCTGAGCAGGACTACAGTTTACAATACCCTACGCATGCTGAGCGAAAAAGGAGCGGCACAGATGATCACCATCGACGAACACCGCGTGTGCTACGATGGAAATCCGAAAAGTCATGTGCACTTTTTCTGCAAGAAATGCGGACGAGTCATCGACATGATGGATGAAGACGCACCACAGTTGCAACACGAAATCAGTATCAATGGCAACCTCGTGCAGGAACAGCAGCTCTACTATAAGGGCATCTGCGCCGACTGTATTGCCGAAATGAAACAGAACGCTTTGCAAAATCAAGAAGCAAGAATTAATTAACAACAATTATACAACAATTAAAATACAAAGCATTATGAAGAAAAAATTTATTTGTACTGTTTGTGGTTATATCTACGAAGGTACTGAGGCTCCAGAGAAGTGTCCTATCTGCAAGGCTCCTGCCAGCAAGTTCAAGGAGATGGAGGATGCTGTTGACGACGATATGACATTTGCTACTGTTCACGTGTTGGGCCAGGCCTACAAGGACAGCGTTAACGAAGATGTTATCAAGGGTTTGAAAGACCACTTCAACGGTGAGTGTGGCGAGGTAGGTATGTACTTGGCCATGGCACGTCAGGCTGACCGTGAGGGCTATCCTGAAATAGCAGAGGCTTACAAGCGCTATGCTTACGAGGAGGCCGATCATGCTTCACGCTTTGCTGAGTTGCTCGGCGAGGTTTTGGGCGACACAAAGAGCAACCTCGAGGCACGTATTGCTGCCGAGAAGGGTGCATGCGAGGACAAGTTCCGTATCGCCAAGCTGGCTAAGGAGCAGGGTTCTGATGCTATCCACGACACCGTTCACGAGATGGCAAAAGACGAGGCTCGCCACGCTGCAGGATTTGCAGGTCTCTACAAGAGATACTTCAAGTAAGAAAGCCGAGATGAGACCATTCTCATCACGACAACATACAAGAGAATCCTTTCTTTGCAAAGGGTTCTCTTTTTTTCTTGTCTTGGCTACAATAATTTTATCTGCAACAAAGTGCCTGCCTACTTTTGGTCTTCAACATTGTTATGTTAAGAATCAGGATTGATGCTCCGCTGAGAACAGGATTCGAAGATGTCGATGGCAACGATTGTATGTAAGCAATCATTTTATCTCATCAAAGAACGAAATATTACAGAGGCATAAGTCACCAATCTGAAATAGACTTGAACCAACAAAGGTGGTCTGACATTGTTTTTACCAAAACTCGTGGCATTATGTACACCTGACCAACGATGGATGGCGCATGGCTCATCAATGAAATGAAGCTTTTTGCGCCATATTGCACTATACTGAAAGTACTTATCATGTCCTGCCACATGGGAAGGAATTGGCAAATAGTATTTTAGCTCATCCTTAGAAAATCCCATGCAGAAGCCATAAATACCCATACCTTTTGGAGCAAAGAAAGGGATACGGTGTTCATATATTAGTTTTTGCCCAATCTTCAATTTCTCATCCCCAAAATAAAAAGCGGTAGCTACTAAACCACCATATTTACGTAACACAGACAAAGACTTGTCTATTTTTGAGGGAAGCCATACATCATCTTGGTCTGCCAGAAACAGATAGTCGCCAGTAGCTTTGGTAATGGCATTCTCAAAATTAGAGGATGCTAATCGATTAGCTTTAAAATACTTATACTTGGAATAATTTTTATGATGGAAAATCTTGATACGGGAATCATGATAAGATTCAAGGATTGATATTGTGTCATCAATAGAACCATCATCAGAGACTATTATCTCCAACTCTACATTATCATTCTCCTTAAACCTCTGACTCAAGATGGAGTCCATCTGCTCCTTAATATATTTGGCACCATTATAGGTAGCCATACATATAGAGACTAACATATAGAAAAAAATAAAAGGTTGCTATAAAACGATAAGCGTAGAACTTGATTCGGGATAACGAGCCACAAGACTAAAAATACCTAAGAATATGATAAAAAAGAAGCGTAAGCTTCACTTATCATACTCTCAGGCATTTGGCGTGGCCCGTATATACCGATAAGATCCGCCTACGCTATAGCGCAGGCGTTCACTTAATCTACGGTATATACATCTTTTAATCGCCAAATTTCGAGAGTATTCCGAATATAGTAAACGCTATGTATCTCAATAAATTATATGTCTATGCTGTTGATTTTTCTTATTTTTGTTTTTATTTTAATTGTTCGACATGATGTTATGATGGAGCGGAGTCGTAAAGTCTTCACTCTTTATCGTTTGCAAAAATACAAAAAACAAATGAGACGGAGAACGTTTCATTGCACAAAATTTGGTGATTACATGAAAAAAAGTAAATTTGAGCCAGAAAACTATGTTTTTTATAACGGAGGAACGTGTATGGATAAAATAAGATATACTTGAAAGAAAAAATAGTATAACTTATATCACATCGAGATTATTTTGATTCTGGAGGCGCAAAGCGATAAGACTCCTGTTATCGACGTATTGTTTAAAAAAAAAGAATTACACAAAATACCCTTCACCCTTCATCTATTCCTTGGAATCCCCTGTGTTTATCGGGGTTTCAGGGGTTGAATGGCTCAAATCTGCCCTTCATCACCCTTCATCGCCTGTCATTTTCTGTCACTTAAATTGTTTTCAGTTCATTATGAACTCACTTCCCTAACTTTCCTATTTGTTAAACTTCTATTATGAATTTGTTTTGCCAATTGTGGCAGGGCGGACGCATCAAAATGCGTTCGCCTCCAAAAGTTTTGACAGGTAATTTTCGTCCCAGCCAGCTTTCATTCTTTTTAAGTTGAGACTTCCCTTGACCGTTTTGTCTTTTTTAAGGATGGACAAAGCAATCTTAGTAATAGTAGAGAAGTTCCTTGCTGCATTTTTCACCTTTCTACTTTCGTCTTCTCTAAAGGTAAAGTCTAATTGCCAGTGCAAATTATTCTCTATTCCCCAGTGCTTTCTTATTGCATTGGCGATTTCCTCAGGCCTTTCATTTCCTATGGAAGTTACGTAGTACCTGTTTTCCTCGGAAGTTTCACCTGTAGAAACGATAGTTCTTCGTGACAGAATGCCAACAATAGATTTTAGCCCTTCAAATTTGTTCTTGAACATTTTTTGAGTAGTGCTGCCATAACTCACTACTATACATTTCCTTTCTTCTAATCTGCCATGCCCTCTGTCAAAGGAAGTATGCTTTGAAACTATACCCTGATAGTCACGATCAGTGTATTCGGCTATGATATCCTTTGCAAAATCATAGCTTGTCTTTTGATTTTTCTTCAATGCAATAATATAATCTCCGTTTCCCTCTCTTATTTTCTTGGTTATAGAGGTTTGGCATCCCATGGCATCAATCGTTACAATGGTGTCTTTTAAGTCTATTGCGCTAAGCAACTTTGGTACAACGGTGATTTCGTTAGTCTTGTCGCCCACCTTCTCTTGAGCCAGAGAGATGTTGTTATCAGAAGACCATGCCGACACAATCCACATGCGAAAATCATCTTTGCCCAATGTGTGCTCTGAATCGCATTTGCTGGAGCCACGCATTAACTCGTCGTCAATGGCTACTATGCCTTTGACCTCACCAACAATTTCCTTGACCCAATCGCGAAAAATTTGTTCAAAGCCCTTTGGGTCAAATATAGAGAAGAAACGATTGAAGGTGTCATGGCTTGGAATGTGCTCCAAACCCACCAAACGAGATTTGAAGAACTCCTTCTTAGTTCTTCCAAACTCAGCAATATCATCCCATGTTTGACATCCAGCCAGTACTGCTGCTATGGTAATATAGATAATATGTTCCATTTTATGAACAGTTCGTCCTGTGACTCTTGGGTCTGGAATTTGTTTAGATAACTTAATTATGCTCATTTTGTAACTTTTAAGTGTTTAATTATTCTTTACAAAGATACAAAATATTTTTGGCATAAGCAAATATAAATAGTTAATATTCAATAAGATACAACATTAATATCTATATGTTAAAAGGTAAATGATTTGATGCGTTTGCCCTGCAATTGTGGATAAATCTATGTTCTAAACTTTGGAACATAAGTTCTAAACTTTGGAACACAAGTTCTAAACTATCGAACATAAGTTCTAAACTTTAGAACATAGATTATATAAGCTACAGAGAACATTTTCTGTGGCCTAACGATATAGTTAACCACTCTTTGTGTAATTTTTAATACGAGTTGACTCGCTTGTTACTTAGTTATAAATTACGTTGACTTACTTTCATTTTAGTCATATTCATAGTTGACTACTTATGCTGAAGTTACATCAGTCAGCCAAAATTTGAAAAAGGTAAAAAGATGAAGGGTGATGAAGGGTGAAATTGTACCCTTCTCCCTCTGAAACCCCTATAAACACAGGGGATTCCAAGGAATAGATGAAGGGTGAAGGGTTTTTGCGTGATTCTTTTTTCAAAAAAATACTGATTCCGGCAAAATGCCTACTTATGGCACAATTGTGCCCTGCAAGGGGCACATTTGTGCTCTTTAAGGAGCAAATTACACAGAAAGGAAAGTAATACGAGCAACTCTTTAGGAAGTGTTTCTTATTCCGAACGAAGGAAAAGCGGAAATCATAAAAGATGTTTACACCATCATTTCTTCCAACATTATTCTGCAAAAAAATTGCCTAAATCATTTTTTATCCGTATCTTTGCCCAACAAACTAAAGAAACAAAAAGATGGAAGCAAAGAATATCAACCAACTGGTCACAGAAAACCTGAGCTACGTAAAATCATTGGCGAATAGGTTTAAGGGAAAAGGTGTAGACTTCGACGACCTGGTGAGTGAGGGATACATGGCTATGACACAAGCAGCACAAAAATATGATACTGAGCGCGGAACACAATTTATAGCCTATGCCGCACCCTTCATTCGCAAGGCCATGGAACAGGCCATCAAACAGCAGTCTGCTTCTTACGGAATGCCAAAAGACGGGCACCAACAACTCAACAAGAAACTGAGTCGGCCCCTCTCTATAGACGCGCCCCTTGGCACCAACAACAAGTACACCCTGCTCGACATACTGATCAACAAGGATGCACTTTCAGAGGAAGAGAACACTTACTTCCGCCTCATTTCAGAAGACCTCAAGGCAGCCATCGAAATACTCGATGAGCGCGAGCGCGAAGTAATACGCAAGTTCTACGGCATAGGTTGCCCTCACATCCCCATGGCAGACATCGCCGAGGACATGGAACTGAAACGCGAAAGAGTAAGACAGATAAGAGACAAGGCTGTGCGGAAAATGGCCCGACAGGCAAAGACCAAAGCCCTGAAGACTCTCCTGAGAAAATAAGATCCAAGTAACCCCCACTCATACTGCAAGGGAAAAAGGCACACAACAATAACACATTCCGCTTCCGAAAAGGGAAAGTGGAAGAAACTTCCGAACCCAGCGAAAGTTCAATCACCAATGATAATACAGGAGGAAGGCTAAGCGCCTGCCTCCTTTTTCTTTTGTGCCTGTTGCTTTCTGTACTCACAAGGGGTCATTCCCATGCGATGGTAGAAGTTGGCATAAAAACTCTGACGGGTATTGAAGCCTGCCATTTCGCTGATGTCCTCGATAGTCATCTTGGTATAGCGACGGTCTGAAAGCAGCGACATAGCTTCATTGATTCGGAAATCGTTGACGAATTCCGAATAGTTCTTGTGCAGTCGTGTGGCACAAACTGCAGATATATAACGAGCATTGGTATTTAGATCGGCAGCCAACTTACGGGTATTGTAAGTTTTGTCTTTGTATTTACCTTCTGCTACGATAATTCGCAAAATTCCCTCGTACAGACAGTCCTTGAGCTTATCACTAAGAAGAGTTTGATAACGGGCTACTTTTTCCTTTTTAGGTGTTAAGTTATATTTAGCCATGGCATTAAGTTAGTTGTTTTTTAAAATTACCAGTGACAAAGATACAGCAAAACAAGATACAAACCAAATTTTTTGTGGTTTTTTTTATTAATTATATACAAATAAATTGCCTATGTGGAATAAAAGCCGTAATTTTGCCATAAAAATTAAAATAACAGGTCAGAATGAACAAACTCGGAGGAATGAAACAAATAATATGGTTCGTGAGAACATACATCGTGCTCATGATCATCTTCATACTGCAGAAACCATTATTCATGCTTGTTACCCATGGCGCATCACAAATGTCGTGGGGAGAAGTATTTGAAGAAATGATGCCCGTCATGTTTCATGGTCTTCGCATTGACCTGTCTATGGCCGGTTATCTCATGCTCCTGCCCGGCTTGCTCCTGCTTGCCAACGTATGGATAAGACAAGAGTTCATACGCCCGATATTCAACACATATATGGGCATCATAGCAGTTGCCACAGCCTTCTGCTTTGTTCTCAATGCCGTACTCTACCCCTATTGGTGCTTCCCCTTGGACAGCATGCCTTTCTTCTATTTCTTCACATCGCCTGCTGACGCCTTTGCAAGTGCATCTTTTGGAGAGATTGCCTTGGGCATCCTTGCTCTCGCAGCCATATCGGCACTGACCTGGTGGATGTTGCGCATGCCCAAACCACGACGCGACCGTTACGGAAGACGTGATTACAGAAACGAAGGACTCGACTGCCATCGCGTGCGTACATCTATTATTGTCTTCGTCATGACTGCCCTGCTCATCATCCCTATCCGTGGAGGATTCACTGTGGCTACGACAAATACAGGAACTGCTTATTTCAGCCAGCTATCTTACCTCAACCACTCGGCGGTAAACCCGATGTTCAGTCTTCTCGAGTCGGTGACAAGACAGCAGAACTTCAAAGACCAGTATCGCTATATGGACGCAGCCGAAGCCAACAAGATATTCTGTACGATGGTGAGCCAAAGCGACGAGAACACCTACCCCATCCTCAGCGATGAGGCACGCAAGCATGCTCCAGACATCCTGCTTGTAGTAATGGAAAGTTTCGCAAGTGACCTGCTTCCATCCATAGGTACACAGAAAGACGTGGCTGTATGTCTCGACTCCATAGCCCAGCAGGGCATCCTCTTCAACCGCTTCTATGCCAACAGCTTCAGAACCGACCGCGGACTCGTGGCCATTCTGAGCGGTTATCCGGCACAGCCCACCATGAGCATTATGAAGGATCCCAACAAGTCGAGCCACCTGCCATCTATCTCCAAGTCGTTGGTGAAATACAAGAACTACCAGACTGCCTACTATTATGGTGGCGACATCAACTTTACCAACCAGCGCTCCTATCTTATCTCACAGGGTTTCCAGCACATCACCACAGACCAGGACTTCCCTATCGAGCAGCGACTGAGCAAATGGGGAGTGCACGACCATATCGTGGCCGACAGGCTGATGTACGACATCGAACACGAGAAACCAACAGGCCGTCCTGTGTTCAGAGTCTTCCAGACATCGAGCAGTCATGAGCCTTTCGAAGTGCCCTACAGCCGACTGAAAGACAAGCGACTGAATGCTTTTGCCTATACCGACAGTGTGATGGGTGCCATCGTGCGCAGATACCGCAAGCTGCCCAAATGGAAAAACACGCTCATCATCTTCGTGCCCGACCACGTAGGCGGATACAAGGAGCATCTCGACAATGGCGACAGAAGCCGTTACCAGATTCCTCTCATCCTGACAGGCGGAGCCATAGCCCATCCTATGAAGATAAAACTCATCGGCTCACAGCAGGACATTGCCGCCACACTGTTAGGACAGTTGGGAGTGGAACACAAAGACTTCCTCTTCAGCAAGAACATGCTGAGCGATGCCACACCTAAGTTTGCCTTCTTCACAGTCAACGATGCCTTTGGCGTGGTAAGCGAAGAAAACTCACTGATATTCGACAACAAGAGCAAGAAAGTACTCTATGACAAGGGAACCAAGCCCGGCTACAACATCAAGCGCGGACAGGCATATCTGCAGAAACTGTACGACGACATCAGTACAAAATAGTCATCATGCTCTCCCCATCACCCCTAAAAAAAGTTCTCAAGTAACAACAACAAAAAAAAGAAATTAAAAGACACGAATGACAGACATGCTCAACACACTGGAACAGGCTGACACCCAACTATTGTTGTTCCTCAACGGATTCCACAACAGCTATTGGGACTATTTCATGATGATGTACAGCAGCCGATTTGTATGGATACCCTTTTATGCAAGTTTCCTCTATGTGATGTTCCGCAACTATGACTGGCGATCGGCAACAAAATGCCTCGTAGCCATCATTGCCATCGTGGTGCTCTGCGACCAAACCACCTCAGGCCTTATCAAGCCAATGGTAGAACGTCTGAGACCCAGCAATACAGACAACCCCATCTCGCCCATGGTGCATATCGTGAACAATTATCGGGGCGGCAGATATGGATTCCCCTCCTCTCATGCCGCCAACGCATGGGGAATGGTTTTCTTCGCCATGTATTTGGCCCGCAACAGGAAGTTGAATCTTTTCCTCCTGGCTTGGGCCATAGTGATGGCATACTCACGCGCCTATATGGGAGTACACTACCCAGGCGACATATTGGTGGGCATCTTTTTCGGAGCCTTGTACGCCACCCTGTGCTACTATCTGCTGGCCTATATCGACCCACAGGGTATTGAGCAATGGAAAACCACCGGCAGACAATTGCATCAATCGTGGCTTCCAATCACTATGGGCTCACTCTCTGTCTTGGTAATGCTGACAGTTGCTGTCTTCATGGCAGCCACACAGATAGACATCTTCTTCAATTAAAAAAAGAGAAAAACGGCAACGCCAAAGACTACTCCCCAGCAAAAGGAAATGAATCAATAACAATACTAACAAATATATTAATCAAAATCAGAATCAATATGAAGAAAATGATGATTTTTGCAATCGCTGCTCTCGGTCTTACCATGGCAGCTTGCAACGGCAAGAAGGCTGAACAGCCACAGACTGCAACCACAGAGGTAGCAGTAGTTACCGATACCGCTTTCCAGAACAAGGCTGCCGGCGACTATCAGAGCTACGACGGAAGCAAGGTTATCACACTGAACAGCGACCTGACCGTTACAACCAAAAACACTCAGGACTACTACAAGTGGGAACTCATTGCCAAACCTGAAGGCGACCAGACCATTATCCTGCTCGACCGAAAGGGAGTGGACAAGGATATCCAGACACAGGTACAGATAGACGTAGCTGAAGGAATGATGGTTGTCAACAACGAGACCTTCCGCAAAAAGCAAGAAGCTAAGTAATACAAATAAAAAACGCTCCTCACTTCACAGTGAAGAGCGTCTATTCAATAGGTATTAGTCCGTTTAAGGTAAAAAGATTGTATTCAGGATAACGTTTGCAAAGGTAGCAAAATTATTTTGAATAAAAAAATATTTTGACGTGTTTTATTGTTCTTTTTTGAAAAAATCTTATAAAAACAATAACACACAACCTTTTTTCCACACCTCTTCAACTATTTCAGCAAAAATATAATGCTCATCTTTTTCATACTTACAATTTATTTTGTAACTTTGCACCACATTATTATATATATATAACATATCTCATTGAAATATGGCAATAAATGAAGAAAATCTGAACGAAGAGAAGAAAAGCATCTCTTTCGTTGAACAATTTGTAGAAGAAGATCTCAAGGAGGGCAAGAACAACGGTCGTATACAGACGCGCTTTCCCCCAGAGCCTAACGGATATCTGCATATCGGACACGCCAAAGCTATCTGCATGGACTTTGGTGTGGCAGAGAAATATAAAGGTATCTGCAACCTTCGTTTTGACGATACAAACCCCAGCAAGGAGAACAACGAATACGTAGAAAACATCCTGCAGGACATACAATGGCTCGGCTTCAAGTGGGGCAATATCTACTATGCTTCCGACTATTTTGAGAAGTTGTGGGACTTTGCCATCTGGATGATCAAGAACGGACATGCCTACATCGACGAGCAGACTGCGGAACAGATTGCAGAACAAAAGGGAACTCCTACCACTCCCGGTACAGCAAGCCCTTATCGTGACCGCCCTGTAGAGGAAAGCCTTGCACTCTTCGAGAAGATGAACTCTCCCGAGGCTGTAGAAGGAAGCATGGTGCTGCGTGCCAAACTCGACATGGCGAATCCCAACATGCACTTCCGCGACCCTATCATCTATCGTATTATCCAAACTCCACACCACCGTACAGGCACCAAGTGGCACTGCTATCCTATGTACGACTTTGCCCACGGACAGAGCGACTACTTTGAAGGCGTAACCCACTCTATCTGTACCTTGGAGTTTGTACCCCATCGTCCTTTGTACGATAAGTTTATCGACTTCCTCAAGGAGAAGGACAATACAGCAGACAATCTGTACGACAATCGTCCACGACAGATTGAGTTCAACCGCTTGAACCTTACCTATACAGTGATGAGCAAGCGCAAGTTGCATACACTCGTAGACGAACACCTCGTCAATGGATGGGACGATCCTCGTATGCCTACACTCTGCGGCATGCGCCGTCGTGGCTATTCACCAGAGAGCATTCGCATGTTTATCGACAGCATTGGCTATACCAAGTTCGACGCCCTCAACGACATGGCTCTTCTCGAGGCTTCTGTACGCGAGGACCTCAACAAGAAAGCATGCCGAGTAAGTGCTGTACTCGACCCTGTGAAACTCGTTATCACCAACTATCCTGAGGGAGAGAGCGAGGAAATGGAAGCTATCAACAATCCTGAGAACGAGGCTGACGGTACACACACCATTACCTTCAGCAAGAATCTGTGGATAGAGCGTGGCGACTTCATGGAAGATGCTCCAAAGAAGTTCTTCCGCATGACTCCCGGCAAGGAGGTTCGTCTGAAAAATGCCTATATTGTGAAGTGTACCGGATGCACCAAGGATGCAGAAGGAAACATCGTCGAGATTCAGGCAGAATACGATCCTATCAGCAAGAGCGGAATGGAAGGTGCCAACCGCAAGGTGAAGGGAACCCTGCACTGGGTTTCTGCCGACCATTGTGTGAAGGCTGAAGTCCGTGAATACGACCGCCTGTTCAACGTGGAAAACCCATCAGCTGACGAGCGCGACTTCCGCGAGTTGCTCAACCCTGAGAGCCTGCACACCTTCACCAACTGCTATGTTGAGGAATATGCTGCTACCAAGAAGCCAGGCGAGTATCTGCAGTTCCAGCGCATCGGCTACTTCATGGCCGACCTCGACACAACAGCAGAGCATCCTGTATTCAACAAGACTGTAGGACTGAAAGATACTTGGGCTAAACTCAACAAGTAAGTTTTTTCCTACCATCTATCATTTCATGTTATATCAACGAAAATGAATACAGCTGCACTCTTTCTGTGGATTCTCAATAATTTGAACTACTGGGTGGTCATGCTTTTCATGGCCATCGAGAGTTCTTTCATCCCTTTCCCTTCTGAGGTGGTAGTTCCACCTGCAGCATGGAAGGCTATGGATCCTGCCAGCGGAATGAAATTTCTGCTTGTCATCGTGGTAGCCACAATAGGAGCTGACATAGGAGCCCTTATCAACTACTATCTCGCCAAATGGGTGGGACGCCCCATCATCTACCGCTTTGCAGACAGTCGTATAGGACACATGTGTCTCATCGACCGCGAAAAGGTAGAAACAGCCGAGGAATATTTCCGCAAGCACGGCGCTGCCTCTACCATATTTGGCCGACTGGTTCCTGCCGTACGTCAGCTCATCAGTATTCCTGCTGGTCTGTCGGGCATGCATCTGGGCAAGTTCCTGTCGTACACCACTATTGGTGCCGGCATCTGGAACACAGTACTGGCCATCATAGGCTGGAGCATATACCAGTACACCGACTACAAGACCACACATGACGTATACCAGCAGGCATTGAAGTACAGCCACGAAATAGGCTACGTGCTCTTGGCCTTGGCTGTCGTTGTTGTCGCCTTCATAGCTTACAAGGGACTGAAAAAGAAATAAAGAAGCTAAACTTTTTCCTAAGAGAAAGGAAAAATGGGAAGAAAAGCCGTTAAAACAAAGGCTACAACTAATCATAAAAAAGAAATCTCCGCAAGTGTAACTTGCGGAGATTTTTTATATTGAACTCATGAAAACTCAGAGACTAATTCATTCCCGAGAACTGTTTGATGCGCTGTTCTTCCGACATCTTGCAGATAAGAAGCGTTCCGTCTTCCTCGGCTACAATATAGCCTTCGAGCCCCTGAATGACAACCTTCTTCTCGTTTAAAGTATGAACAATGTTATTTTTTGACTCTATCATCTGGATATTTTTGCCTATAGTGGCATTACCATACAGGTCGCGACGTGACTGTGCCAGCAAACTGCCCCATGTACCCAAGTCGCTCCATCCGAAACTGGCAGGGAAGACAAATATCTCCTCTGCCTTTTCCATAATGGCATAGTCGATAGAGATATTCTCGCACTCAGGATATCTCAGGTCTATCTGCTCCTGCTCCTGTGGTGTGCCATAAATAGGACGCAGGCTCTCGAATATCTTAGCTATGGCTGGCTGATATACACGGAAAGCATTCACTATGGTGGCTGCGCTCATGATGAAGATTCCTGCATTCCAGAAGAAGTTCTTGTCGCTAAGATACTTCTTGGCGGTTTCCAGGTCTGGTTTCTCATGAAACTGATCTACACGATATACCTCCTTGTTACGGGCAGAAGGTGTTCGAAGATCACCCTGTATATAGCCATATCCCGTCTCAGGACGAGTTGGCTTCATGCCAAGGGTTACAATACTGTCGGTCTCGCCAGTAAACTTGAGTGCAGAAATAATAACACGTCTGAACTCATTACTGTTGGTAACAATATGATCGGAAGGTGAAACGACAATATTGGCATTGGGGTCCTTCTCCTTGATTCGCCAACTGATGTAGGCAACACATGGAGCCGTATTGCGGCGACACGGTTCCTGCACGATGTTGCCCGCAGGAATCTCGGGCAATTGCTCCTGTACAAGGGCTGCATACTTCTTGTTTGTAACCACCCACACATTCTCTGGGTCGCAAATACCTTCGAATCTGTCGAATGTCAGTTGTAACAAAGTACGACCTGTACCAAGTACATCTATAAACTGCTTGGGTTTCTCCTCGGTGCTCATAGGCCAGAATCTACTGCCTACTCCACCTGCCATGATTACCAAATGATTATTTTTGTGAGCCATAATCCTTATATATAAATGTTATAGATTGCAAAGATACTAAAAATAAACTATTAAACAAAAAAAGGATGAGATAAATTCTCCTCCTTTTTATTTTTATTGATTTATTTCTATAAGGCAGGGCTCCTCTAACCAATACAGAGTTGATTTTGCACACCTGCTCATGAACTGTACATTAGCGTTTACAGCTTGTTCAGTTCCTGTTTCCAGGTCTCATAAGCCTCCTTGTAAACATCGCGATGGGCTACATCAGGCTCTACAACAGCCAACTTCTTGAGCGAAGCGAAAGCCTCATTATGATCCTTATAGATTCCTGCACCAATACCAGCACCCTTTGCAGCACCAGCACTACCGTCAGTCTCATACAGTTCAATGGTGGCTCCACTCACGCTGGCAAGCGTATCGCGGAACAAAGGACTCAGGAACATATTAGCCTTTCCGGCATGAATCTTGTTGAGTTCCATACCCATCTGCTGCATAATTTCCATTCCGTAGCAGAAACTGAAGACAATGCCTTCCTGTGCCGCACGCACAATATGTGCTCGATTGTGCTTATTGAAGTTCAAGCCACGGATAGAGCAGCCCACTTCCTTGTTCTCAAGCACACGTTCTGCTCCATTGCCGAATGGTATGATACGCACTCCTTCACTTCCGATAGGCACGCCTGCAGCCAAATCGTTCATATCGGCATAGCTGACATCAGGTGTGATGTTTCGATGTACCCATGCATTTAGAATACCCGTACCATTGATGCAAAGAAGCACACCCAAACGGTCGAGTTCCTTGGTATAGTTGGCATGCGCAAAGGTATTGACACGGCTGTGAGGATCATAGTTCACATCTCCGAGCACACCATATACTACGCCTGAAGTACCGGCAGTACTTGCTATCTCGCCTGGATTGAACACATTCAGGCTGACTGCATTGTTTGGCTGGTCGCCTGCACGATATGAAATAGGTGTACCTTCCTTGAGTCCCAACTCTTGAGCTGCCTCCTTGGAAACTACGCTCTGTACTGAGAAAGTAGGAACTATGTCGGCCAGCACACTCTCGTCAAATCCGTAGTAATCAAGCAGGAACTTGGCTGGTTTCTTCTCCTTGAAATCCCACATCATACCTTCAGAAAGTCCGCTGATGGTTGTCTTTACCTCGCCCGACAATTTCATGGCCAGATAGTCACCGGGCAACATGATTTTGTCTATCTTGTCAAACAACTTTGGCTCATTCTCCTTGACCCAAGCCAATTTGGAAGCAGTAAAGTTGCCAGGTGAATTGAGCAAGCTCTGCAGACAACGCTCTTCGCCAAGATCACGGAAAGCCTTATCACCATAAGGCACAGCACGCGAATCACACCAGATGATACTTGGACGCAACACGTTCTGCTGCTTGTCCACGCACACCAAACCGTGCATCTGATATGAAATACCTATAGCAAGGATGTCTTCTCCCTTGGCACCAGTTTCTGCCATAATTCTCTGAAGCGACAACTTGGCATTGTCCCACCACATCTGTGGGTCTTGCTCTGCCCACCCTGCCTTTACAGCCATGATAGGTGCCTCATGGTCAGGATAAAAAGCTGATGCGGCAATTTCGCCACTGTCAACATCTGTAAGAGATGCTTTCACAGAACTGGAGCCTACGTCAAAGCCCAATAAATATCTTCTTGCCATAATTCTTAGAATAAATTAGATTATTGAAAATTAAGTTTTTGTGCTATTGCTCGTTCTTTACTCGGAGTCTTCATACTTCAACCAGAGTTCTTAACGCAAAGTTCTTATCTCCGAGTTCTTCACTCGAAAACTTTACGAGTCTTCTTTCAGCAAGTCATCAAAGAAGCTGTCAAGATCGCTGTCGAGTCCTTCCATCAAGTCGCCCCCTACGATCACTGTATCATCGTCGGCAAGATAGAGCTCACCGAGGTTTTCCTTATCATCGTCCTCAAGAACAAAACTATAGGGCTTCAGAATACCCAACGAGTCTATCAGGTCGGCATTCCTTCTCATCAGTTCGCGCAGAATCTTGGCAACTTCATCATAGAAATTCTCATCTTTATTGTCTATCCATTGCTCCACCACACAACGTGTTATTTCCTTGTCGTCATCATCGAAAGCCAGCAGTTCTCCGCTGTCTTGAGATACACGCACATGAATGTCTGTCAACACGGAAGTTTCCTCTGATTCTGGAAACTTCTGAGCCACTTTTCTTAAAAAGCGCTCCACCTGTAAGATTGTTTGTTCCGTTATGTCCATAGATTAATGCTTTTGATTATGCAAAGATACAAAAAATAAAGTGATGAGCAAGAAAAAAGAATGAAAAGTTTCGTTTACGAACATCTTTTCTCGTCATTTTCATTGCTCATCACATCTTTTAAAACGAAACGGCTTTCTTCTTGCCCTTACTCTCATTGCCCACACGGTCGAGAGCTGTCACCAAATAGGTAAAGCGTTTGTCCTTCACGTATGGCAACTTGAAGGATTCGTCATAAGTCACTTTGAGAATACTTGAAGCATTCGAGAGGTCTACCTTCTCGCCCTTTTCAAATCGATAGATCACATAGCGATTTGCCACGTCGCCCCACTTCTTTCCTTTTGGAGTCTTCCATGTAAGTTGCGGTCCGTTTTCGGTCCATACGAGTTTAAGACCTTTCACTTTCTTTGGTGCTTTGTCATCCAGAAATGGCATCAAAGGAGGAAGGGCTGGCGTGCGCCAATAATAGTCGCGAAGCGTATGACCGATGTTGCCCACATTGTCGGCAGCAGTCTTGGCATACCACAGCACGGTTCCCTTCACATTGGGCATCTGTTGGTGAAGACGATGTTTGGCTGGCAACTGATGACTCTTTGGATTATCCGGGTCGGCATACTTAGCAGTACGCTCTATGTCTTCACCTATATATAATGGGCGTGCCGATGCATGCTTGTTCCACCAAGTGATAAGCGTCTTGTAGTCGGCAGCACGATTGCCTATCTCCCAGTAGAGTTGGGGCACATTATAGTCGACCCAACCATTGTTGACCCACAACAGCACATCGGCATACAGGTCGTCATAGTTTTGCAGACCATTGGTCAGGCTTCCGTTAGGGTCGTTACGCTTGTTGCGATAAATACCGAAAGGTGAAACACCGAACTTCACCCAGGGCTTTACAGCATGGATGGTCTCTCCCAATTGCTTCACAAAACGGCTTACATTGTCGCGTCGCCAATCCTGAATATTGGAAAAGCCATGATTCATGCGCTGATAGAGCTGCTGGTCTGGAATCTGCTTGCCTGCTACAGGATAAGGATAGAAATAATCGTCGATGTGAAATCCGTCGATATCGTATCGGCTCACGATATCGGCTGCCACACGACAAGTATAGTCGGCTGCCTCCTGCAGACCGGGGTTGAGCAGCACCAGATTATCATACGAGAAACAGAGCTCTGGATGTTGCACCACCACACTACTGGAAGCCAGCTGTCCCATAGGAGTTCCTCCGTGCTTGGCGCGATAAGGATTGATCCAGGCATGCAGTTCCATGCCTCTACGATGACACTGCTCCACCATCCATTGCAAAGGGTCCCAATAAGGAGACGGAGCTTTTCCTTGCTTTCCTGTCAAATATCGGCTCCAAGGTTCCAACTTGCTTTCATAGAGAGCATCGCACTCTGCCCTCACCTGAAAAATAACGGCATTGACACCATCCTTCTGCAGTTCATCGAGCTGGCTGCTAAGCATGGTCTGTATCTGTTCTGTCGTCTTTCCCAGATACTGTCCGTTCACACATTGTATCCACACGCCACGAAACTCTCGCTTGTTCTGAGCCTTCATTGTACCAGCCTGCAGCAAGAGAGCAACCATGACTGCTACTGTAAAGATTGTCTTTAGTTTTTTCATTGATTAATATATTTCGCTTTTCCGTTTTTTCTATAATAATTTATTGAACATTCGCAGGATTCTGAAATTGTTTTTTTATTCCTGTTTCGGTTCTCCCGGTTCCTCATCATGCAACTTAGGCAAGGATATGTGATACCTTACAGCGATGAGGCGGATGGCACACACCACCAAAAAAGCCACTGCCGTTGTGACGTACAGACTGACACCCATCGAATCCAATGCCCAATAGGTCAGGCCACCCAGGATACACGCCATGGCATATATCTCCTTTCGGAAGATGACAGGTTCCTCGTTAAGCAGCACATCGCGAATAACTCCACCAGCCGCTCCTGTGATACAGCCCATGATGATGGCCACCCAAAAGGGGAAACCACTGTCTATCGTCTTTTGTATGCCGGCTATATTGAACAGTGCCAATCCCAATGTATCAAAAAGAAACCACGTATTATCGAGTCTTTTCAGATAATGGTGAAACACGATGACGACACCCTGCGCCATAAGCGTACATATCAGATAGATGGGACTCAGCATCCAGAAAGGACGCACGCCGAGCATTACGTCACGGATAGTTCCTCCACCTATGGCCACAGCCACACCACACACGAAACCTCCCAACCAGTCGTAATGCTTAGAGGCTGCAAGACGAATGCCCGACAAAGCAAAGGCAAATGTTCCAACAAACTCGACAACCCTCTGAAGAGTCATCATGAATTCTGGGTCTTGTTGTATATTCATTTTCTTGGTTTTCTATATAGTTATAAGGTGTTTTGATTTCTCACTCATCACTTAAATCTTTCTCCCCAGCAAGTAGTCATCCACTGGTATAGCCGTTCTTCTGAAGGCGAATGCTGTGCAAACCAGAAACGGCTGTCCTGAATAGCACCGGGCAGATACTGCTGCTCGACAAAATGTCCAGGATAGTCGTGAGGATAACGATATCCATCATGATAACCCAGTTCGCTCATCAGCTTAGTAGGAGCATTGCGAATATGAAGAGGCACAGGCAGATTGCCCGTCTGGCGCACCTTTGCCAAGGCTGCATCTATAGCCAGATAGGCGCTGTTGCTCTTCGGACTGGTGGCAAGATAGACCACAGCCTCTGCCAAGGCGATACGTCCCTCGGGCCATCCTATTTTCATCACGGTATCGAAAGCCGCATTTGCCAACAACAAGGCATTGGGATTGGCCAATCCCACATCCTCACAGGCACTTATTACGACTCGGCGAGCGATAAATTGTGGATCTTCTCCGCCTTCTATCATGCGTGCCATCCAGTATAAGGCTGCATCAGGATCGCTGCCTCGTATACTTTTGATAAACGCCGAAATGATATCGTAGTGCATGTCACCCTGCTTGTCGTAGGCCAGAGGATTCTGCTGCAGCTGTTCCTCAACCATCTTGTCGGTAATAACCACCTCGTCAGAACCTGCCGATTCTACCACCAACTCCAGGATGTTGAGCAACTTGCGGGCATCACCACCGCTGAAACGCATCAAGGCACCCGTTTCCTGTAATTCTATATGCTTCTTCTTCAGTTCTATGTCCTCAGTCAAAGCCCGATGCAAGAGTTCCTCCAAGTCTTCCTTGTCCAACGACTTGAGCACGTAGAGCTGGCAGCGAGACAACAATGGGCGTATCACTTCGAAGGAAGGATTCTCCGTGGTGGCCCCAATCAGCGTCACAACTCCCTTCTCCACCGCACCTAACAGAGAGTCCTGCTGACTCTTGGAGAAACGATGAATCTCATCAATAAAAAGAATGGGTGAAGCAGAATTGAAGAACCTGCCGCTCTTGGCACGCTCTATAACTTCGCGTACATCCTTCACACCACTGGTCACAGCACTCAACGTATAGAAAGGCACTTGCAGGGTCTGAGCCACTATCTGGGCAAGCGTGGTCTTGCCTACACCAGGAGGTCCCCAGAGTATAAACGATGATATTCGGCCTGCGTCAATCATCTTGCGCAGCACTGCTCCTTCGCCCACCAAATGTTTCTGACCGACATAGTCAGCCAATGTGCGGGGCCTCATTCTTTCTGCTAGTGGTTCACTCATTATGTCTAAGATTATCTGTCATTTTTCTCATACAGTATTCGTCTTTTCTCATATATTACCATACCAGGACAAATCCTGCTTTCATGCAAAGGTAAACAAAAAAAATGAAACCCCAACAAAAAGAGTACTTTTTTATGAAAAACACACAGAAAAATTTGGATATTAAAAATATAGTATTTACTTTTGCAACTGAAAAAACATGTAACAACAATGAAGAAAGAAAAAGCATTGACACTCAAGACTCTGACAAAGAGCAACGTATGGGACATTCAGGAGAACGACGTGTTCCGTCTTTGGGAAGCTGCCGAGAAAGACTCCGACCTGAAAGACTGTCAGAACAAATACGTCGCTATTATCCGTAGCGCCTTCGAGATAGAGGAAGTGAAGATAAACAAGCCTGAAGTCATCGAAAAATATAATCAGCGTGGCTTCAAAGTGGGTGTTTTCCAAATCAACGACAACAAGGTGAAGTATGCCATCAAGAAGCGCCCCATCCTGCGCGTCACCGACCTGACATACGAGAACATCCGTCACATCAGCGCTGCCAAACTCATGGAGGTGCTTGAACGTAACTTTGGTGGTGGATGGGACAGTCTGCCACAGAGCATCCAGGACATTATCCAGAGTGGTTTTGAAATCAGCACCACAACTCTGCCTAAAGACCGTCTGCACAAGGCTGGCGGACTGTATGAGAAGAAGGTAAACGACGGTTTCGAAGTTCTCGAGATTCCTAAGGGATCATGGACCGAGGCTATCTTTGCCAAGGAAAAACCAATGGTAGAGAAAGTACGCATGAGATTCGATGACGATGACGAACTCGACCGCGAGGATGAGTTGGCTGACCGCGAGGAGGACGAGGATGAGGATGCACCAGAGATTGAAGACCACTACAACGATCCAGATGAGGACGATGACGCCTTCGATGACGACAAGTTGACAGAAGAAAGCTATCGCACCACCTTCGAAGACCCTGAGAACCTCGGTCTTGATGACGCAGAGGATGTTGCCGACGATGACGAATACTAAAACATCGAAAGCCACACGAGACTTGTAACATTACACATTATTATATATATACATACAGAAATGAACGCATTAATTGGATTGATCGTACTCTTCGCAGTAGCTATCATCGGATGGGCTATTGCCGAAATGAAGTACAAAACCTTCACCTTTACACGTTCCGAGAAGGATGTAGAGGAAGAAGAACTATTGGAGAACGAGCATCGCGCACAGGAATTCAAGGAAATGAACATCCGCGACATCATGCGCAACAACTCCACCAATGGCTACAACGCAGTAGGATAATCACATCAAAAGAATGACTATCCAATACTTGATTATAGGTATCACATTGGCGGCATGCATCACGTATGCCGCCATTTGTATCTATCGGGCTGTCAGTTCCGCCCGAAAATGCAAGGATTTTCACTGCGCAGGCTGTGCTTTTTATGATAAATGTAAGAATAATCAGAAAAAAGCAAGAAAAAATTTGGTGGAATAAAATAAAAGCAGTACCTTTGCACTCGCTAATCAGAAATGATGTTGCAACGCTACAAGGTGTCTTAACCGAGCGGTTAGGTAACGGTCTGCAAAACCGTGTAGAGCGGTTCGACTCCGCTAGACACCTCAACAAAGGAAGCTTCTCAACAAGCTTCCTTTTTTATTTATATAAACCCCGACTCGAATCTTTTTTCATCGAAACCACTTGTTTCTTATCCTTTTTTTAGTAACTTTGCCACCACAATAACAGAAGACAACATGGATATCATCAACAAATACTTTCCGAACCTCACGGACAGACAGAAAGAGCAAATAGCACAGCTTGACGCTCTGTACAGAGAGTGGAACGCCAAGATCAATGTCATCAGCAGAAAGGACATAGATAATCTCTACGAACACCACGTGCTGCACTCCATGGCTATCGCCAAAGCCATCAACTTCAAAGACAGAACCGAGATTCTCGATTTCGGATGCGGAGGAGGCTTCCCTGGTATTCCTCTTGCCATCCTCTTCCCAGAGTGCCGATTCAAACTCATCGACGGTACGGGCAAGAAGATTAGAGTATGCAACGAGGTGGCTGAGGCCATCGGACTGAAAAACCTCAAGGCTGAACACCTGAGAGGAGAAGAAGAAAAGGGGAAATATGACTTTGTGGTAAGCCGTGCAGTCATGCAACTGCCCGACTTGATGAAAATCATTAAGAAGAACTTCAAGAAGACACAGCAGAATGCCCTGCCCAACGGACTGCTCTGCCTGAAAGGAGGCAACCTGAACGAAGAGCTCAAGAGCTACAGCCGGGTAGCTGAAATTACACCACTGAGCACCTTCTTCGACGAAGAGTGGTTTGCACAAGACAAGCAGCTCGTCTACGTGCCCTGCTAAAACTCACCGCAAGGAGACAAAGTAAAAAACATCCAAATAACAACCCTCAAAAAAAATAGGAGAAAACTAAAATGTTACATATCGAACGATTCCAGTGCAACATGCTTTCTGAGAACTGCTACGTGGTGAGCGACGAAACCAAGGAGTGCGTCATCATTGACTGCGGAGCCTTCTATCCAGAAGAACGAAAAGCCATTACCGATTATATTACCGGGAATGGTCTCAACCCCATACACCTGCTGGTGACACATGGTCATCTTGACCACAACTTTGGCAACGACACCATCTATCAGGCTTTCGGACTCAACCCCGAGGTGGCACAGGCAGACGAACATCTGATGAAAAACCTGCAGCATCAAGCTGAGTCATTCTATCAGATGAAGATAGACACCGTGTTTCCACCAATCGGTCATTTCTTCGAGGACGGCGAGACCATACACTTCGGCAGCCATGAGCTGAGCATCATCCCAACCCCTGGTCACTCTAAAGGTTCGGTCACCTTCTATTGCGAAGCAGAGGGTGTAGCCTTCACTGGTGACACACTCTTCCAAAATTCTATAGGAAGAACAGATTTCCAAGGCGGTTCGATGTTCCAGATTATCAACAGTCTACGTCTCTTGGCACAGTTGCCCGACAAGACAAAAGTGCTGCCAGGACATGGCAACACCACCACCATAGGCGAGGAACTCGCCCATAACCCCTATATGGACAGATAAGAATCAGATAGGTTTATCAACAACAGAAGATGAAACAAGCTAACAAGGCAGAGAAAATCATACTCGGCATAGACCCTGGCACAAATGTCATGGGCTATGGCGTTATAAGGGTCGTAGGCAACAAGGCGCAGCTTGTGGTGATGGGCATCATCGATATGCGCAAAGAAAGCGACCCCTACCTCCGCTTAGGCAAAATTTTCGAACGGGTGACAGGTATTATTGACGAATACCTACCCGACGAAATGGCGATTGAGGCACCCTTCTTTGGCAAGAACGTGCAGTCTATGCTCAAGCTTGGACGGGCACAGGGAGTAGCCATCGCTGCAGCCATACATCACGATGTACCAATACACGAGTATGCTCCGCTGAAAATCAAAATGGCCATCACCGGACAGGGTCAGGCCTCCAAGGAGCAGGTGGCTGGCATGCTGCAGAGAATGCTGAAGATCAGCGACAACGACATGCCCAAGTTCATGGATGCGACCGACGCACTCGGAGCTGCCTACTGCCACTTTCTGCAGATGGGAAGACCCGAGACCGACGCGCCACACTACTCCAGTTGGAAAGACTTTGCCATACGCAACAGAGGCAAGGCTTCGACAACCGACAACACACTAACAGGCCCTCAGACCAAACTCCTGGGAGCTCTCAGGAAACATTAATATTAGACAGAAATGCAAACAATTATCAAGATTGAGAATGGCGTGACCCGTATGCCAGAATGGCGAATGGCAGAGCCTGTCAACTTTACAGCCTGCGAGGGCGAGCATATCGCCATCGTGGGAAGAAATGGTAGTGGAAAGTCCATGCTGGTAGATATTCTTGTAGGCAGACATCCGCTGCTCATGCACGATCCCGTATACGATTTCTCGCCCAGCAAGAAAACGCTCGTAAGCGACAACATCAAGTATATTACTTTCCGCGACACTTACGGAGGCGACAACGACCGAACCTACTTTCTGCAGCAAAGATGGAACCAGCTTGAGATAGACGAGAATACGCCCATTGTGAAGGACAAACTGGAGGAAGCCTATCAGATGGCTGGCGAGGATACTCCCGAACGCAGAAAACTGCAGCAGCACATCTACGAGCTCTTCCATATGGACAAATTGCTCGACAAGTACATCATCCTGCTGTCAAGCGGTGAGTTGCGAAAATTCAAACTCGCCACCACCCTTTTCTCTGAGCCACGTGTGCTCATCATGGACAACCCATTTATCGGACTGGATGCCGATACTCGTGAACAACTCAAGCAGCTTCTTGCCACCCTCTCTGCCGAACGCTCCCTACAGGTTATCCTGGTACTCAGCAAGAGCGACGACATTCCGCAGTTCATCACACACATCGTGGAGGTTGACGGTATGAAGGTTGGCCGCAAAATGACAAAGCAGGAGTATCTCGACTTACGCAAGCCTGTTCCTGAGCATATCCTTTCGCCCGTCCAGCAACAGGCCATTATCGACCTTCCCTACAGCAATCGAGAATATCACAACCAGGAAGTGGTCAAGATGAACAAGGTAAGCATACGCTACGGACGTCGCACCATACTGAAAGAACTCGACTGGACAGTCATGAACGGTGAGCGATGGGCACTGAGCGGGCAAAACGGAGCCGGCAAGTCTACCCTTCTCAGCCTTATCTGTGCTGATAATCCTCAAAGCTATGCCTGCGACATCGCTCTCTTCGGAAACGCACGAGGAAGCGGTGAAAGCATTTGGGACATAAAGAAACACATCGGCTACGTGTCGCCAGAGTTGCACAGGTCTTATCAGCGCGACCTGCCTGTAATACGAATCGTGGCAAGTGGGTTGAAAGACTCAGTAGGTCTTTATGTGAAACCCAACGAAGAAGACTACGAGAAGTGCCGCTTTTGGATGGAAGTGTTTGGACTCAAAAACATGGAGGAACGTGGATTTCTGAAACTGTCGAGCGGAGAACAACGACTGGCCCTTCTGGCAAGAGCCTTCGTCAAAGATCCCGAACTACTCATACTCGATGAGCCCTTGCATGGACTCGACAACTACAACCGCCGACTGGTAAAGGACATTATTGAGGCGTTCTGTAAACGACAGAACAAGACTATGATCATGGTTACCCACTATAAGGAAGAACTGCCAGCATGCATAGACCACAGCATCTTCCTCATCCGACACGACGAGTAAGCCTGTGACTCCATTATAATAGAAACAAAAAACATAGAAACAATGAAAAAGTTCTTATTTCTTATAGCCGTATGCTGCCTCATTACGACAGCCACCAAAGCACAGGATGTGCTCAACGAGATAGTAAAGACTTCTCTCAGCATCACCAACGACACCACACTGAGCCGCGAGGTACGAAAGGCTGCTGTGTTCAAGTATGATGCCATGTCTTATCTGCGCTCCAAGGTGTTGCCCCCCAATGTTCTGTTGGAACAGAAGATCAGCGCCGACTCACTCAACGCATGTATCAAGATGCTCAATGAGCAGGCTTACGCCATGAACCAGTATGTAACTCTTTATCAAAAGCGACTCTCTGAAGCCAAGAAGCGCAACAAAGGCATGGTGAGAAGCCTCTTCAAGCAAGCCACCATCGACCACAAACTGTTCAACGACAGCGATACTGAAATCACACTGGCTTACTTCAACCGTTCCGACTACCCCATACAGTTCTGCCTCGACTGCGACTGGATCAAGACACTCGCCTTCATCCGCTCTATCGACTGGAGCAAGATTTAGAGATTTGCATAGTCAACCCGTATTATAGCCCCAACTGGAATAGTAAACTTATGTAATGTTATTATGTGGTTCTAGGCAATCAAAATCACATCAAACCACTATTACAGGGTAATACATTTCTTATAAAAAAACAACAGAGAGTAGTTTACAATAATCGGTAAACAACTCTCTGTTGTTTAGTTCTATCACATGCAAAATCTCGTGCTGTACCGTAAAGCCACCGCACTTCACAACTTGCAGTTTCTTTGCAAGCTACAGAAGAATATCTATGCGGTGTGTGTTATTTTTCTTATTGCTTTATCTTTAAAGCCAATTGCTTCAAAGTTTATTTCTTTTTCTTCAATGCCAGCTTTGGTATATGGATTTTCTGACCAGCCTTCACGTCGATAGCGCCGCCATTGACAGCCTCAAGATAACACTCCATACCTGGACCAAGATACAACTTGCTGATACTGCTCAAAGTCTGACCACTCTTGGCAACTATCGAATGATCCACACCCAAGATGCGATAAGCACCTGTTCGTACACGCGGATCGGCATCATACTTGCTTACAGCCTGCACCTCCACTTTCTGCTTGGCTTCTTTCAAAGCTTTCTGCTTGGCAACTTCAGTCTGTTGCTTAGAGAAAATCTCCTTTGCAGCAACTGCTTTTCTGAGGCTGTCAGACTGAGCGGCGGCATTCTGCTCATCAACTCCATTTAACACCTCAGCAGACTGAGCCAAACGAGCACTGTCTTGAAGCGCTTTGGTGCGCAAGTCATCCTTCTGGGCTTGTGCCAAACTGTCTTTCGCCATACGTACCTTCTGCATTTCCTCCAACTGCAAGGCAAGATGATTGCGTTGGGCTTGCATCTTACCATAGTTGAAAGCAAACCAGCCGATACCTCCTATCAAGAGCAAAATCAGAATAACAGCTACAGATATGACATAACGTGGAAGCATGAAATAATGCTTTCTATCTGATGAAGACTCTTCATCGTCCTCTTCGACAGTATTCTCAGGATTACCGACAGGAACAGCCTGCTTAGTTTGAGAAACTGGAGCCATCGTTTCGGGACGAGAGACTACAGTTTCCTCCTGAACAGAAGATACTGTAACAGACTGAACGAGTACCTCCTTCACTACTGGCTGTTCGGGCTCTTTCACCGCAGCAACTGATTGCTCAGACAGATTGACCGCATCAGGAAGTTCGGGTTCTCGCACCTTTGATACTGGTTGTTCGGACTCTTGAGCATCAGCAACAAGCTGTTCTTTCTCTTTTATCTCTGATACAGGCACCTCGGCTTCCTCAGAAACAACAGATAAATCCTCTACCTGAACTGTTACTCCAGATACGACATCTTCCTTTAGCTCTGATTCGTCAGACATCTCAGCTACTGCGGGAATGCTTTCCGCCTTATCTACGGGCGAAGTCTCCGACTCTTCAGCAATCTGTTGTTCATCAGAAGGTGCAGACACCTCCTCTTTGGCTTCGAAGGCAAACTTTCTGTCTATCTCGCTGAAATCAACACCATCGTTGACAACTACAGTCTCAAACTGAGCAAAGGGCTTATTGACAATTTCCTTCAGGATATTGTCAGGAGTGAAGGTTATCTTATCACGCCCGCCAATGATGATACGTTCGCCAGTATTGACATCCACACTTTCACGGTCCTTGACAGACGTCACCTTGAAAGTACCAAGCCATCTTATTTTCAACTGCTTGTCAGACTGCATCACACCATTAGCCACATCAAACATCTGTTTGATGAAAGCCTCAGCCTCCGAAATGGTCATATTGTTCTTCTCGGCAAGAATTCTGGCAAGAATTGACATACTGGATCTATTCATCTCCTACTCCTCCATTCTTTAGTTTTTCCTTGATAGCAGCTACAGGACGAAAGGCAAGTACCAACTTGGGCGGTACGAGCTGACGCTTCTTGGTTGTGGGGTTGACAACCATGCGCTCCATACGCTTCTTAACCTCAAAAGTTCCAAAATTAGGAATAGCGACAGCCTCTCCCTCTTCGAACTGAGAGATCATTGCATCAATCACTTTTCTCACCAACTTCTGTGCATCCTCTTGCGAATAACCCGTCTGGCGAGCAAGTTCTGCTATATATTCTTTATTGTTCATAATGATAAAAATCTATATGTGGATATTGGGAAGAATCCTTAAAATGCAAAATTAGTAAAATAATGACTAAAAACCAAACAAAATGGAGAAAAAGTGAAAGTTGCGAGGCTTTCACCCTGCAGTCAGCATGCGCCAAAAAGAGAAAAAGGAATACCAAGTTTTGACAAACTTGATATCCCCTTTGTTATGATTATGAAGCCACACACCGGAAAAGTGCAGGGCTACAAAGTTCTTTTTCACAAGATATTGAAATGGAAAGACGGAACTAATTGTTCACGCTACCACCCACAATATCGAGCAATTCATTCGTAATGGCCTGTTGACGACTCTTGTTATACTGCAGGTTGAGCTCTCGCAAGAGTTCATCGGCGTTATCTGTTGCAGTCTGCATAGCTACCATTCGGGCTGCATGCTCACTGGCCTGACTGTCCAGAAGGGCTGTGTAAATCATCAGTCGCAACTGCTTAGGAATGAGCACACCCAATACCGTCTCCAAGTCTGGCTCTACGATGAAGTCATCGTTCAGAGGCTTTACCTCTGACATTTGGCGTTCATCATCCTCTACTTGTTTCTTACGCAAGTATTCCTGAGCCTTCGCCGTAACCACATTGGATGAGAGGTCGCGGTCGTTGTCTCCTCCTATAGCCTCAGTAGAGAGGTCGATAGGCAGGAAAGTTTTCTGTGTCAGGATTTGCGAGCCGGCACTCTTGAAGTGATGATAAATCATCTCCACCTTGTCGAGTTCGCCAGCAGCATACTGCTGAGCAAGTTTCTGGGCGATGTCGGCACAAACTTGTGCATTGGGATGGTCGGCAAGATCCATGAAGTTTCCGCCAGTCTTCAGTCCTAACTTCTGTGCCTTCTCAGCCACCTTTCTGCCTATAGGATAAACCGTGATGTCGTCAATGCCTTGAGCCTTATACTCGTCCACCGCCTGCATCATCATCTTGATGACATTGGAGTTGAATCCGCCACACAAGCTGCTGTTGGAACTATAAACCACCAAAGCCACACGCTTAATTACCTTGTGCTCTACCTGCAACTCATGCTCCACATTGGGAGTACTGACCAAGAAACTCTTGAGGATATGCTCCAGCATATTCTCGTAAGGCAACATATTCTGAATAGCTACCTGAGCATGATGCAGCTTGCTCGAAGCAACCATCTTCATGGCACTCGTAATCTTACGGGTACTATTGACACTGGCGATGCGAGTTTTAATCTCTTTTAACGACGGCATAGGCTATTACGCTTTATATTGTCCTGCAACATTAGCCATGGTCTCCTCGATAACCTTGATACATTCATCGGTAAGTTTACCATCTGCCAAAGTCTCGATAACATCGGAGTGCTGGCTACGCATAGCATCAAGGAACTGGTCCTGACACTCGCGAACCCTATCCATAGGCACGTCGTGCATCAATCCGTGTACACCACAATAAAGTATGGCTACCTGCTCGCCTACTGGCATAGGGCGATACTGAGGCTGAACAAGGAGTTGGTCGTTCTTACGACCACGGTCCAAGGTCATTGCTGTCACGGCATCCATATCACTTGAGAACTTAGAGAAAGCCTCCAACTCACGATACTGAGCCATATCAATCTTCAAGGTACCAGCCACCTTCTTCATACTCTTGATCTGAGCAGAACCACCTACACGAGATACAGAGATACCCACGTTGATGGCTGGACGGAAGCCCTGGTTGAAGAGGTCGGTCTCCAGGAAGATCTGACCGTCGGTGATAGAAATCACATTGGTTGGAATATAGGCTGAAACGTCACCAGCCTGTGTCTCGATAATAGGAAGAGCAGTCAAAGAACCACCACCTCTTACCTTTCCCTTCATACACTCAGGCAGGTCGTTCATCTGCTCGGCAACTTCCTGCTGGTCGTTGATACGGGCAGCACGCTCCAAGAGACGTGAGTGGAGATAGAAGACATCACCAGGATAAGCCTCACGTCCTGAAGGACGACGAAGAATCAGTGATACCTCACGATAAGCCACAGCCTGCTTACTCAAGTCATCGTATACTACGAGAGCGGAATATCCACGATCGCGGAAATACTCACCGATAGCAGCTCCCGCGAATGGAGCATAATACTGCATCGCAGCAGGGTCGGCAGCAGTTGCACTTACAATAATGGTATAAGGCAAAGCGCCATGCTCCTTGAGGTTCTGTACCAATGCAGCAACGGTAGAGGCTTTCTGACCGATAGCTACATAAATACAATATACAGGCTTACCAGCCTCATAGAAACTCTTCTGATTGATAATGGTGTCTACTGCTATGGCTGTCTTACCCGTCTGACGGTCACCGATGATAAGCTCACGCTGACCACGACCAATAGGAATCATGGAGTCGACAGCCTTCAAACCTGTCTGCAGAGGTTCCTTTACTGGCTGTCGATAAATCACACCAGGAGCCTTGCGGTCCAAAGGCATCTCGAAAGAGTCGGTAAGATCAATATCTCCCAGTCCGTCAATGGCCTCACCCAGAGGGTTAACGACACGTCCTAAGAAATTGTCGTTCACGCGGATAGAGGCAATACGATGTGTACGCTTTACGCTCTGTCCCTCCTTGATGCCAGCTGTTGGACCCAAGAGGACACAACCTACATTATCTTCCTCCAAGTTCATGACAATTGCCATGGTGCCGTTCTCAAACTCAAGAAGCTCATTAGCCTCGGCATTACGAAGTCCATATATACGTGCCACGCCATCGCTGACAGTAAGCACTGTACCCACCTCGTCAAACTGCTGAGAGCCATTCACCTCCTGTAGTTGTTGCTGAAGAACTTCAGACACCTCACTTGGTTTAATTTTATCTGACATTGTTTGTTTACTTTAATTGTTATACGAGGAGTTAAGGAGTTGAAAGAAGTTGAGACTATACATCTTCTCGTCTTCAAATTCATCCAATTTTAAGAAGTACTCCTAATTTTTATCAGGCAAAAGGTGTTGATAGAAAACTCCTTTAACTCCTTAAAAACTTAACTACTCAAGAAAATTACTTTTTGAGCTGTGTCAGAATGTTGTTGAGCTTAGTCTTCACGCTCGCATCCATTCTGTAAGTATCGTACTCAAGGATAAAACCACCAATCAGTTCAGGGTTCACCTCAGTCTTGAACTCCACAGTACCTTGCGTTCTCTGTTCCACCATCTTGCGCATCTTGTCCTCAGTAGAGGCATCGACGGCAGTGGCGGTTATCAGTTTACCGCGGATGATGTTCTTCTGTTTCCTGTAAAGAGTGATATACGAAGCAGCCATGAATTGCAGGGTGCTCTCCCTATCCTCTTTCAAGACGAGAGCAATGAACTTCTGGCTCAACTCAGATGGCTTCTTGCCAAGAGCTGTAATGAGAAGTGCTTGCTTCTTGTCTTTGGAAAGCATAGGGTTGTCTATCGTAAATCTCAGTTCAGGCACGTCGATGTAGCTCTTGTAGAGCGTCTGCATCTCCTGATAAACCTGATCTTCGAGCTTCATGCCGAGTGCCGCCTTGATGAGGGCACGGGCATAACGCACCGATATTACACCTATATCCATAAGCTTTACTGTTTGTTGTCAGAAGAAACCTCGTCCAGCAGTCGATTTATCATATCCATCTGTGCCTTGTCATCGGAAAGCTTGGCTTTGAGAACCTTCTCTGCTATCTGAACAGAGAGTTCTGCCACCTGTCCACGTATCTCGCGAATGGCGTTCTGCTTCTCGTTCTCTATCTGCGTCTTGGCATCAGAGAGAAGTCGAGCACCTTCTTCGCGTGCCTTGTCCTGGGCTTTCTCTACGATGGCATCACGAGTTTCTGCAGCATCCTTGAGGATGGCAGCCTGCTTCTCGCGAGCTTCCTGCAAGATGGATTCACCTTCTTTTTGGATATTGGCAAGCTTCTCATTGGCTTCGTGAGCTTTACGCAAGCTCTCGTCGATGTAATCCTTACGATCGTTCACCATCTTAATGATGGCAGGAAATCCTGCCTTCCAGAGGATGAGGAAAACGATGAGGAAGACCAACGTCATCCAGAAAAGCAAACCACTATCAGGAATCAATAAATCCATATATACTGGTTAAAGTTTAACTTAAACGTTTTATTATTAACTAACTCTGATTGCTTTACAGTCCCCGTCCTGTTCTTATCCTGTAAGGTGTAAACCTCTATAATATAAGGTATAGGTCTTAATATTAAGGTATACGTCTCTCACATTAAAGACGAGGACCGCAACAGGCAATCATTACATAACGATTGCCAAAATGGCGATGATGACAGCGAAGAACGCAACACCCTCAACCAACGCAGCCGCGATAATCATAGAAGAACGAAGGTCGCCCATCTTCTCTGGCTGACGAGCCATGGCGTCCATAGCCTGGCCACCAATACGACCAATACCAATACCTGCGCCAATTGCGGCTAAACTTGCGCCAATTGCGGCACCTAACTTTGCGAGAGCATCTGCTGCTAATAAAAGTGATAACATAATCTTAAAATTTAAGTTGTTAATATTTTCTTGTTAATTGTCTTTGTTAATTAGTTCCGTAATGTTAGTTTTCTAAACCGTATATTACTTCACTACCTCTGGCTCAGCCTCATGATGCTGCACATGAGCCAGCGAGATGAATACTGCACTCAGCATGGTGAACACCAACGCCTGAATGTAGCTTACCAATAATTCGAGGAGCATCATGAAGACACTCATCGCTACACTTACGATTGTCATACCCGTACCTGCCATATAGTTGACGATCATATCTTCACTGATGTTGAACATAATGAAAATAATAGCCGCAAACGCAAGAGCGATAGCGTGACCTGCCATCATATTGGCGAAGAGTCGGATAATCAAAGCCAACGGTTTCGTAAAGATTCCGAAAAGCTCGATGAATGGCATCAATGGAACAGGCACCTTCAACCATGTTGGAACCTCAGGCCAGAAGATTTCCTTCCAGTACTCCTTGGTACCGGTGAAGTTGGTAATCAGGAATGTCGTCACACCGAAGAATGCGGTACAGGCGATATTACCTGTCAGGTTACCACCTCCAGGAGGGAAAGGAACGATACCCATGAGGTTGGCCACAAAGATGAAGAAGAAGCAAGTAAGCAACCAGGGTGCATACTTGGGAGCCTCTTTACCGAGGGTAGCCTTGATCACATCTTCGTAAACCGACATGATAAACATGTGCATCAATCCCACAAATCCCTTAGGTGCAGGATCATCAACCTTGTGCTTCTTGCACCAGCGAGCTGGTATCAGTACACACAGCAACAAGACGATTGCATCGATGAAGAGCACACAGACGGTTTTCGTGATGGAGATATCGAAAGGACGAACCTCCTGACCTCCCACCTTCTCTACAATCTTGTTGGGATTCGTCTGTGCGTCACCGTTTTTAATTACGAGATTAAATGGTCCGGGACGGTCGCCGTTAACGTCTCTCTCTTCAGAGAACTCGCTACTGCAGAACACGTGCCAGCCCGTTGAACTCTTTACGATGACAGGCAGATGAATCACTACGGGATGACCTCCCACCTCAGTGATATGCCATTCATAAGAATCCTTGATATGACCCCACAATATCTCTTTCACGTCGATGTTCTCCTTAGCTGATACCTGCAGAGGTGCCAACGTGAAGAGCAGCATCGCCATCAAGAGGAATTGCTTGAGATGTTTCATATTCTTTAATTCTTACTTTGTTTATTAATCTTGTTTGTTTCCGAGCCGCTTAAAAGAGTCGGCTCTTTTTCTCTACCCGTGCAAAGTAGATACAGTCGAACACGAGAAGTACGACATAGAAAAGGGCAAAGATTGCGGTAAAGCCTAAGATGTCCTGCTTGTCGCAGGTAAGCACATAGATAAGAAACACCAATGTACCTGCCACCATCTTAATGACCAAAGCTGCCAAATAGAACTTGGCAAGATTGACTGGCGAAGACTTCGCAACAGCCTTCCATGCTTCACCATAAGCTGTACTTGCAACGAGTGAGAATATTGCACTCACTACCAAAGGTTTAACCACCTGAGCAAGGATATCATCGCATTGAGCCGACACCCTGCAGGCGAAGAGGATGGCAAGTGCCAACGCTGCTGTAAGCCACAGAGAAATCTGCTTGTATTTGATATTAGCTTGCTTGATGCATTGCAAGCGCATCTTTTCGTCTTTTTCCATTCCTAATCGAGAATTATTAATGCTTTATTGCTAATTCTTAATTTTAAATTATACTTCCACACAAAGGCTTACTTCGTTTTTCTTGCATTCTACGAATCCGCCGTTGATGTTCATTGTCTGTTTTCCTTCCTTGGTGGTGTATTCCACCTTTCCCACTTCTAACGAAGAGATGATAGGCGCATGGTCATTAAGAATCTCGAATGAGCCGAGAGTTCCTGGAACCAATACGCTTTCTACCTCACCTTGGAAGACTACCTTTTCGGGAGAAACTATCTTTAGCTGTAACATAATCCTTATATTTTAAAATGTTAAGTGTTAAATGTTAAGTGTTAAGTGTAAGCGTTAAATGATTCGTGTCTGAATCTCTAACGACATAGCATTTGGATACTTCACACTTCACTTCTCACCTTTTAGGATTATCCTTGTGCTGCTGCGAGCAACTGCTTAGCTTTCTCCTTTGCATCCTCGATAGTACCTACATTGAGGAACGCCTGCTCTGGCAGATCGTCCACCTCGCCGTCGAGGATGGCATTGAAGCCCTTGATAGTTTCTTCGATTGGAACCATCACACCCTTCAGACCGGTGAACTGCTCGGCAACGGTAAATGGCTGACTCAAGAAGCGCTGTACTCGGCGAGCACGGTTCACAGTCAGCTTATCCTCATCCGAGAGCTCATCCATACCGAGGATGGCAATGATGTCCTGCAACTCATTGTAACGTTGCAACAACTGCTTTACTCGCTGAGCACAATCATAATGTGCTTTGCCCACAATCAGCGGGTCGAGAATACGAGAGGTAGAACCCAGTGGGTCTACAGCCGGATAGATACCCAGAGAAGCGATCTTACGAGAAAGCTCAGTAGTGGCATCCAGATGAGTAAAGGTTGTAGCAGGAGCAGGGTCGGTCAAGTCATCGGCAGGCACATAAACAGCCTGTACTGAGGTGATAGAACCATTCTTGGTAGAAGTGATTCGCTCCTGCATGGCACCCATCTCAGAAGCCAAAGTTGGCTGATAACCTACGGCTGAAGGCATACGACCCAACAGCGCAGAAACCTCAGAACCAGCCTGAGTGAAACGGAAGATGTTATCGATGAAGAACATAATATCGGCAGCCTCACCGTTCTTTCCTCCATGATCACGGAACTCCTCGGCTACGGTCAAACCAGAAAGCGCCACAGAAGCACGTGCCCCAGGAGGCTCATTCATCTGACCATACACCAAGGTGGCCTGACTCTTGGCAAGCTCTTCCTGGTCGACAAGAGAAAGATCCCACTTGCCTTCTTCCATGGCCTTGCGGAACTTCTCGCCATACTTGATAACGCCAGACTCGAGCATATCTCGAATCAGGTCATTACCCTCACGGGTACGCTCACCTACTCCAGCGAACACAGAGTAGCCGTTGTGTCCCTTGGCAATATTGTTAATCAACTCCATGATAAGCACAGTCTTTCCAACACCGGCACCACCGAAAAGACCAATCTTACCACCCTTCATGTAAGGCTCGAGCAAGTCGATCACCTTGATACCGGTGGCAAGCATCTCCTTGTGCGTAGAGAGCTCATCAAACTTCGGAGCCGCACGGTGGATAGGATAAGCGCCTTTCATGTCCAATTCTTTCATACCATCAATAGGCTGTCCGATGACATTCATCATACGGCCCTTGATTTGCTCTCCGGCAGGCATCAGAATTGGGTTGCCTGTAGAGACAACTTCCAATCCACGCTGCAAGCCGTCGGTGTTGTCCATGGCTACGCAACGAACTGTGTCCTCACCGATATGCTGTTGCACCTCGATGACCAGGTCACGTCCGTCTGGGCGTTTCACCTTCAGAGCTTCGTGAATCTTAGGAAGCACCTTCTCTGGATTCTCGCCCTTGGTATCGAAATAAACGTCGATAACAGGACCAATAATCTGAGAGATACGTCCGTTAATTTGTGACATAAGCTATTTTTTTAAATGTTAGTATATTTATTTTTATTCTGACTTGCTGCTATTAAGGTTCTGAACTCATACGAGAGTATGAAAGTTCAGCACAGACTCTTGGCATCAAGTAGTTTGCATGCAAAAGTAACAAACATTCGCGGAAACGCCAAATTAAAGAGAAGTTTTATTCGTCTTTAAACCATTTTTAGTTCCGTTTAAACCATTTTAAAAACAGTTTTGCCTCTATATTACATATCAAGTCGCATCGTATACGATGAACAATGTTTGCCATCTATTGTGACCAAGGCTTGCCATCTATTACGACCAAGGCTTGCCATATATTGTGACCAAGCTTGGTCATCTATGATAACCAGGGATTACACCTTAATATATATAAGAGGAACATTCCTGCTTTATAAAATGGTTGTTCTTTTATTTCCTCCACATGTAGTGTGTGGTGAGTTGGGATTAGATGCTCAACTCGTCAAGAACCTTGATCAACTTGCGGTCGAAAGGTTTGTCGGAACGGATGGCTTCTGACAGAGGAACATAAACCACCTCGTTGTTTCTTACACCTACCATCACGTTTCTCTGTCCCTGCATAATGGCCTCTATGGCTCCACAGCCAGTACGGCTGGCAAGGATACGGTCGCGTGCAGAAGGACGACCGCCACGCTGCAAATGACCCAAGATAGACACACGCACATCGAACTCAGGGAACTCCTTGCGTACACGGTCTGCATAATAAAGCGCGCCACACTTAGGACTCTCCGATACGATAACGATACAACTCTTCTTGGATTTACGAATACCACGCTCCATAAACTGGGCCAGCTGGTCGACATCGGTAGAGTCTTCAGGAATAATAGCAGCCTCCGCACCACTTGCAATAGCGCTGTTCTGTGCCAGGAAGCCAGCATCACGACCCATCACCTCTACAAAGAAGATGCGCTCGTGGCTCTGAGCAGTATCACGTATACGGTCTACACATTCTACAATCGTATTCATGGTAGTATCGTAACCGATGGTATTGTCAGTACCATAAAGGTCATTGTCAATCGTTCCTGGAAGACCAATACAGCAGATATCAAAGTCGCGCGCCAGATTCATAGCACCAGTAAGCGATCCGTTTCCGCCGATAACAACAAGTGCATCGATTTCTTCTTTCTGTATGGTCTCAAAAGCTTTCTGACGACCTTCGTCAGTCATGAACTCCTTAGAGCGGGCTGTCTTCAGAATAGTTCCACCCGTACCAATAATACCACTTACATTTTCAGTTGTAAAAGTCTTGATCTCGTCATTAATCAATCCGTCGTATCCACGAAAAATTCCTTTTACCGTATAGCCATTATAGATGGCCGAGCGAGTAACGGCACGAATAGCCGCATTCATACCTGGTGCATCTCCACCAGATGTCAGTACACCAATCGTTTTAATCTTTGCCATAACCAAATACCTTTATTTGTAGTACGTTATTTATGATAATATTTAATCTTTATTGATTTCATTCAAAAAATGGACATGTTCTTCTTTCCTTATTATCTAATGTCCTTGTTACTGCATCAACCATAGGAGCCCGAGTCCAATGACGCCTCCCACCAGGGCTTTCCAGCCTACATGACGGAAGAACCAACCTACATGCATGCGCTCCATCTTCATCAATGCCAAACCACTCATTGTTCCAATACCCAAGATGTTTCCACCTGCCATTACGCAGAAGGCAACGACCCTCCAATACAAACCATTGCAACTGTAGACGGTAGAGAGTTCGGATGCCAAGCCTGTTTGTCCCATCTCGTCAGGAAGCGAGAAGAAATTGATGGCAGTCGCAAAATTGTCGAGCACCGTACTCAACACGCCCGCAGCCACTCCATGAAGCCAAACGAAAGGCTGACTATCATTAACACCCAAGTATTCCATCAACTCATCGTATGCTCCAGTTTCCTTCACAACACCTACAGCCAACATGATGCCCATCACAAAGAGAATCATCTGAATGACACCATATTGCAGCACACGAGGCGTACGGCGGTCGACCATTGCATCCATGTTCATCAGCTTGCGATTGAAAATCTCGTTGACAATCCACAAGACAGACAACACACACAGAGCCCCCAAGAAAGGACTCAGTTTGGAGATATTATGGAAGGTCGGGATAAACCACAGTCCACCGATACCCACAAAGAGCATGAGCAGACGCTGCCATACATTGAGTCGGGTATCATCGCCTCGATAAGGCATGACAATCCATTCGGTGTCGACACGCTCGGGAAGACTTCTCGATATCAGATAAGTAGGAACCAACCAGGTTGCAAGACAGGGCAGCAAAAGTGACATAGAGTAACTGGTGGCCGTTACTGCTCCACCGTTCCACAGCACCAATCCCTCAGGATTGCCGATAACAGTCAGCGCACCTCCACAATTGGCAGACAGCAAGATGGCGCTACCATAAAACATACGCTGTCTGCGACTGGGAATAATACCATGCATGATGGTAAGCATCATGACAGTAGTGGTCAGGTTGTCAAGATTGGCAGAAATAACAAATGTCACCACAGAAAGTGTCCAAATCATACGCTTGCTATTACGGGTGCGAAGCAACTGGCGGATAAAATCGAAACAACCATTATTGTTGAGAATTTCAACAATCGTCATCGTCGCCAACAGGAACAAGACTATCTCTGCAGCTCTTCCCACATATGGCAAGAAGACAAAACGGGAAATAAAGCTCTTGACTGTTGCGCTGGATTCTGGGATAGCAGGAGTCTGACTGTGCAGATAGCTCGAAAAATCATAAGCATGCTGACTGGTTACGAAATCCATACCAAAACAAATATACAAAACCCATCCCACCGTACCAGCAAAAATGGCCACGGCAGCACGGTTCACCTTGGTAATATTCTCCGTTGCTATAAGGAGACATCCCAACAATAATATGGACACGATGACTATCGTCATATAACTATGCTCTCTTTATTTAAACGCAAAATTAACAATTAATCTGAAATAACAAGCATTTGTTGCAAAAAAAATCTATTGTTTCATGGAAAAGTAACATATTGCAACATTTTACCATCCATTTTGCTATGTTGAGATAGCAAAAAAACAACTTATTTGTATTTAAAAATCGAATGACAAATAATCGCAAACAACAAGAGAAAGTTTACTTTTCCTTTCTCTTCAACAACCTGTCAAAAACCCGAGTCTGGGTCTTCAACAAATACAAGGTACCCATGACATTGGCAGCAACCCAAACAAAACAAAAAGCCCAATACAAAACTGAAGGCTGCCACATAAATCCTCCCAACAAGCCTCCAGCAACAAACACCAACTCCACGGCAATAAAGATCACACCCTTACGTGAAAGTACATAACGATAGAGACATCGGCTATACACAAGCACAAACAAAGTTTCTATCAGATAAGCTCCTACAATGCCGAAGCCAAGCCCCAACAGCCCCTTATAGCGATAGCCTGCAATCTCCATCACGATGAGTAACATGACACATACAGCCTCCTGGCACAAGAACTTACGCGACTGTCCTTTCGATAAAGGCAGATATTCTATCGGAATATAAACTGCTCTGAAAAGCATGCTGACTGCTGCCAACTGTGCCATACCGAGCACATCCAAAAAACGATGGTCGTAGAGAAGTGGAATCAAGACTGGCAAGGCCAAAATCATGCCCGTCAATATGGGCCCCATCAGCAAAACATTGATTTCCAACTGCTTGTTGACACAGTCGTTCTGTTCCACACCCATCTCCTTTACAGATGACAGACGGGGAAAATAATCAGCCTCCATCGCCGAGAACACCAAGCCCGCATAGACAACAGCCAAGGTCCAGCCGGCATTAAAAAGCCCGACATCAGACAACTCACCTATTCTATTAATGTACGCGCGTATCAAAAACTCAGCTCCCGAACTCATGAGTCCGGCAACAACAAACGCCAAACCTAACCTGACAACATGAATGCCACGCCCTAAGAACTTGGCAGAAAAGGATACCCGATAAGGATAATGACGAGAGGAATAACGAAGAGAAAGCAACATCTGTGCAAGCGACTGCAACACAAGCACACCCACAATTCCCTGATAACGCCACAGATAATAAATAGGAACAGAGACGACTAGAGAAGCAAAGACTACGCATAAAGAGGAGAAAGCCAAGGCTCGCAACTGCCGTGTGGCCTTCAGCACAGCCGTTTCGCCACCTGCTACTATCAGGAATGCTACAGCAGGAGCCAAAAATATGAAATGACACACATGATCACCTCTGTCAACAAAGGTAATGCCATCAAGCAAAGGACTGAAGAACAGACAGACAAACATTCCCAACAAGGCTGCAAACAGACACCATGAGCGTATGAGCAGAATGGTGGAAGAACGTTGCTCGTTGGAAGCATCATACTGTTCTGAGATTTCACGCACACCACTGGTAGGAATACCAAAATTAGTAGCCGAAACCACCATGTTAATGGTTGAATTAAAAAGCGCAACAAGTCCCATACCAGCAGTTCCCAAAAGCAAGGCCGCAAACTTATTGCGCACCAAACCAATGAGAATACTCAATCCCTGTACACCGCCGAAAATGCCGGTATACTTCAGTATATGAGAGTAACTGTCGTTCTTTTCCGTCTTTTCCATTTATTATAAAACGCAATCTCCTTTCTTTTATTATCTATGACACATAGTTTTTACTCCATCCTACATCTAAAACAAGCAAAAGGAAAAGTTGTCTTTTTGTACATATGGTTGACTCCTTAAAATGTAAGTGAAATGAAAAAATCATTAGAAGAGACATTAAAGGAAGTTGAATTATGTAAGGAGATTTATCGTCTTTATGCTTTAGAGCACCTTACAATGTCTGAAATTTCTGTAAAATTTGGGTTTGCTCTTAGCAGCATTCACAATAAAATTCGTAAATTTGAAGCCGAGAACCCTGAATTGGCAGAAAATATGAAGAAAAAGGTAAGGAAATCATTCCTGAGGACTATAAGCAATTGCTTCAGGAAATAGCAGAGTTAAAGAAGCAAGTAAAGTCAGAGCGCCTTCGTGCAGACTTCTACGAAGAAATGGTAGCCTTTGGCAAGGAAGTCTATGGTATAGACTTAAAAAAGCTGGCACCAAGTAGCAAGCAGGCTTCACACACGAGATGTCAAACTCTATCCAGTCATCTCGATGTGTCGCTTACTTGGTGTAACCAAGCAAGCCTATTACAAACATGGTGACAGTGACATGTTAAAGGCTGCCCAAGAGTCTTTCGTTGTAGAGTTCATCAAGGATATTCGCAAGAAAGATCCAGGCATAGGCGGCAATAAACTTTGGCTTATGTATCAAAGACAATTTGGCATATCTAGAAGTGTAGGCTACAACCGCTTTTACGACATAGTCGAGAAATACAATCTAAAGGTACGAAAGGTAAAACGTAGGGTGAAGACAACAGACTCCACCCATGACCTTCCATTGTATCCAGATATTGTTAAGGATTTGCTTCCCAACCGCCCATGCCAACTGATAGTCAGTGATATAACGTATATACCATATTATCTCGACCCAGAAAGCGGCGAGTACAAGTTCTGTTACCTTGCCCTCATTACGGATTATTACACAAAGGAGATAGTTGGGTATAGTGTTGCCCCTACGTTAGAGGCTATTTATGCCATAGAAGCCCTCAAGATGGCTTTAGATCACTATAAGGGAAATGACCTTAGTCAATTGATTCATCACTCTGACCGTGGAGTTCAATATGCAAGTTACCAATATACAGATTTGCTCAAGAAATATGGTATAAAAATTAGTATGACAGAAACTGGCAATCCTAAGGACAATGCCGTTGCCGAAAGGGTCAACAACACTATCAAGAATGAACTTTTGAAAGGCATGTCGTTTACTTCTATGTTAGAGGTCTCGGAGGCTGTCAAAGCTGCCATCCGCTTCTATAATGAAGAGCGCCCGCATTTGAGCCTTGATGGTTTGACTCCTCGTGAGGCAGCAAAGAAAAGAGGTGAATTTGACAAAAAGTGGATAAGTTACAGAGAAAAAGCGATAAAAGCTAAGGTTGCTTAGGATATTTTTGTATCTTTGCACAACCAAGGAACTACGTGATGGTTTAAGCCACCAAATCGAGTAGGAGGAAAACGATGTAGTTTTTCTCCTACTTTCGTTTTCCGACCTCTCACACCACCGTACATGCGGTTCCGCATACGGCGGTTCCTATTTTGGGTGCCATTCGATGTATGAACCCATCAGTGTAGCATAGCCTGCCATGCTCAACTTTTCGTTGGTTATCGCACGACATAGTATGTAACTGCCAGCTATGCGCCAATCCCCCAAACGACTATTGCCCCACATGTAAGCTTGGTATTTATCTATACCACACTTTATCAAGTTGGCAATTCTCGTTTTCACCCTCTTCCACGACTTCCATATACACATACGTAGCCGTCGCCTAAGCCACTCGTCAGTTTCCATGAGGAAACGTTTCATGTTGGCAAGGTGATAGTAACCTACCCATCCCCTTATGTACTCTTCAAGTTTTTGCTTCCTCTTGGCATATCCCCAACCATTGCTTCGGGAAGTCAACTCCTTGAGTTTGGCTTTCATCTTGGATTTGGCTTTTGGGTGTACCGTGAGTTGGCATTTGCCTTTCATTACATAAAAGGAGTAACCAAGGTATTTCACACCTTGCACATAGGACACAACTGTCTTGTCCCTGTTCACCTTCAGATGAAGTTTTCCTTCGATGAATCGGGTTACAGATTCCTTCACGCGTTTGGCTGCACGCTTGGACTTACAAAATATCATCGAGTCATCGGCATAGCGAACAAAAGGGAGACCTCGGCGAGTGAGTTCCTTGTCCAACTCGTTGAGCATGATGTTGCTCAAAAGCGGACTTAACGGTCCTCCTTGGGGAGTGCCTTCCTCACTTGCCTCGAACATACCTTTGTTCATCACACCACTGCGGAGATATTTGTGAATAAGGCTTATCACCCTACCGTCCTTTATCGTGCGGCTGAGGATTTCTATGAGTTTACTATGGCTCACTGTGTCGAAGAAACGCTCCAAGTCGAGGTCAACCACATAAATGTAGCCATCATCGATTATTTTCTGAGCACCTCTTAGGGCATCATGGCAGCCTCTTCTCGGACGGAAGCCGTAGCTTCCTGGAGAGAATTGACGCTCATAGATGGGAGTTAGGGTCTGGTTGATGGCTTGTTGAACCAGACGGTCTATAACCGTGGGGATGCCCAACAGGCGCATCTTTCCATTGTCTTTGGGTATCTCTACCCTTTTTACTGGGTTCGGACGGTATGAACCGTCAAGCAAGGAACGGATTAGGGCATCCTTATTAACCAAGAGCCAAGGGAGCATTTGCTCACATGACATCTTGTCGATACCGCTACAGCCCTTGTTACGCTGCACAGCCTTGTAGGCTTTGAGTAGGTTATCAGGACTGATGATGCGCTCCCATTAAGTGTTCCTTGTCGAATGGTACTTCCACGATGTTGTCTTCACATATCCACATGAAGGTCTGCGCTCCCACATATCCTTCGGATTCCGTCCTATCTTTCTGTGGGCAGCCCTTGACTTCTGCCAATGTTTTCTGCATTCTTTCCTTCATAAGGTACGTTTCAATTACTATCGTTTAATTTATAGGTTCTGCCCTTCATGGAGCGTTATCGAGAACTCCACTACTATGGCATCTGCTGACTTCTCACAGCAAGCTTTACTCCATGACTTTCGTAAAGGCAACTAATCGCCATGTCCGTGAGACCTCCTCGGATAAGGGCTTATTCTTTCCATCTTATACCCACTTCATTTACACCAACCATTCCGAATAGCTATAGGACTTTGATTTGTATGGCAATCTCATCCATGGTCAAATGCCTTATATGAAGTTTCTGTACGTTAGGTCAGATGTTTGCCGCCAGCTTCTTTCAGATTCCACCTCGCAGTGGACACCCTTGCTATTGGCTATACAATTCCCGCTATTAGGGCTTGTTAGGGACTTGCACCCATTAGAATAAGCTCATGCCGAGCATACCGTAAAAAGTTTGAGTTGGGCATCGAGCCCAACCCAAACTTACCAAGGAAGCTATGCTCAGGATTGTCCCCCAACATGTTTCTTTGTTGAGATATGAAGGGTAACTTTATTTGTGGCTATAGAAATAAGTAGTCAACTATAAATATGACTAAAAATTAAATAGGTCAACGTGAATTACAAATAAGTAATAACTGAGTCAACTCGTAGTATAAATAAAGCTTAAAGTGGTCAACTAAAATCGTTAAACCACAAGTTGAATAGAAAAGCCTCGAAAAATGAAAGCGGCTTCGATAGTCAATGAAGCCTATTTCGTAGAGCAATGAAAGCGGCTTCGTAAGCAGTTGAAGCCTATTGCATTATTCTGATAAAAACTATCAAAAAATATAGTTGACCACTTTAAACTTTATTAACAGCGCCCTACCTGCAAGGGGCACATTTGTGCTCTTTAAGGAACATTTTACCGCAAAGGAAAATTACACAGAATGGAAATAATATGGTCAACTGTTTAAGCACTAATCCTTATCCCAGAAATAGAATTTACACAGCAAGCTCCTGTGTAGAAAAAATGACAAAGAAAAAGGTCGCTCCCAAAGGGAACGACCTTTATTCTTTTCATCGAAGAAGATGAGTTGAAGCGAGAATTAAGCCTCTGCAGGAGCCTCCTCAGCAGGAGCAGCCTCCTCAGTAGCTGCAGCCTCAGCCTCTGCCTTAGCAGCAGCCTCAGCAGCCTTCTTGTCAGCTACCTTCTTAGCGATTGCTTCATTTACTTTCTTCTCAGCCTCGAGCTCCTTAGCAGCAGCATCCTTCTTTGCCTTAGCCTCGTTCTCGCGAACAGCAGAAGCCTTAGCATCCTTGCCATTCTTCCAAGCATCGAAACGCTTCTGAGCCTCAGCCTCATCGAAAGCGCCCTTCTTTACGCCACCACGGAGGTGCTTCATCAGGTAAACGCCCTCGCCCTTGAGGATGTTACGTACTGTGTCTGTAGGCTGCGCACCTGTCTCTACCCAGTAGAGGGCACGATCGAAATTCAAATCTACAGTAGCAGGATTGGTGTTAGGGTTGAAAGTACCAATCTTCTCAGTAAATTTACCATCACGTGGTGCTCTAACGTCAGCGATTACGATGCTATAGAAAGCATAGCTCTTACGACCGCCGCGCTGCAATCTGATTTTTGTTGCCATTTTTTTTAATTTTATTTATTTGAGGTTTGAATTTTATGCTGTTATCACGTAACAGCCGTGCAAAGGTACGGCTTTTTTCCATACCTCACAAGTTTTTTCTTTTATTTTTCTTCTTTTTTAACGTATTCTGTCGGCTGCTCTGACCAGTTTCTCATCATCTGCCACTCCTTTTCGTGCCAATACAACCATAATGATGGCTATAAGTGGCAGACAGGCAGCAAACTTCACCTCTACATTTCCTTCCACCTCGGGCACTGTCACCATGCCGAAAAACAGCAAGGCGTAATCTATGTACCACAATACAGAGAACAACAGATTAGTGGCACAAAGTGACAACTGCAGCTTGCGGTTTTTATACAGGAATATTGTCGCCAACGACAAGGCTGTAGAGACAGCAAGCAAAATAAAAAGAGGCAGACAGGTGCCCGACACGATAATCGTTCCGTTGTCATCTACGAAACCAAGGTTGTAGAGAGAAACAACTCCTCCCATTCCCTTTGGCAGAATGACACCTATCGGCATAAAGAAGCACAGCAAACTGGCGATGACAGCAACGAGCAGAAACAATGTTTGTTTGCGTTGTATCATATTCTTTACTGTTTTTAGAAATCCAAAGAGTCCTTTTTGCTTGCCATATTATCCTTAGAAGGATCGCGCCAGTAGATGTTGCCTTCTACAAACTCCTGTGTAGCAAGCAATGTTGGCTTTGGCAGTTTCTCATAATAACGAGAAATCTCAATCTGCTCACGGTTTTCGAAAACCTCCTCCAAAGAATCGTTATAAGAAGCAAACTCCTGAAGTTTCTTGCTCAGGTCTTGCTTGATCTCAACAGATATCTGGTTGCTACGCTTTGCGATAATGGCCACACTCTCGTAGATATTGCCAGTATTGTCACAAAGGTCCATAATGTTGCGGGTCACGGTATTTACCGGTGCTTTTGATTTCTTGTAATCCATAATCTTGCTTTTATTCTATTTTATTTTCTTTATTTCATTATTTATTCTCTAATTTGCTGTAGCTGTCCTCGGGATGTGCTTTCTCAAATTCCTTGCATTTGGCAATAAACTTTTCGGCAGTAGCACGCTCCTTTGAGTCAGGATACTCGTTGATGAATCCGTAGCACTCGTCCTCTGCATCCTGATATCGCTCCAACTGCTTGCTCTCCACACTCATCTTGGCGAGTTCGTACTTGCCCTTCATAATCAGAATGGCAAATTCCTCGCGCTTGTTGCTGTAGGGATAGTCCTTCAAGGCGTTCTGTGCAGTCACGATACAAGCCTCATAGTTGTTTCCGCCACTAGTACAGTTGCCAAAGTATGTACCCAGATCATAATAGAGCTTAGCGTTCTTGTATTCCTTCTCTACCAAGAGGTCCTGCAAAGCAAACAGGCGGTTGGTTGCCTGTTTCTTCAGTTTCGCATCGGGATAAAGATCCAGATATTCCTGAAAAGCAGCTATGGCCGACACGGTGAGCGACTGGTCAAGGCGAGGCTCGGGCGCATTCTTGTAAAGACTCTCTCCTACATAATATTTGGCATTCTCTGCATAAATGCCTTTTGGATAAGTCTGATAATATTTCTTGAAATACTCCGAAGCTGTTTCATAGTCACGCAAGCCATACTCAGCCATTGCCAACATATAGAGACACTCTTCAGCCTCTGTACTACCCTTCTTCAGAGTTACCAGTTCCTGAAGCAATGTTACTGCACGGGAATACTTTCCTGTGGCAAAGCATTCCTTTGCATACTCATATTTAAAGTTGTAATTGTCAGATTTATAAACCTGATTAAACTGGTTGGCGCAGCTCGTCATGAGCAACGCAACACATGCTGTGATTAAAACAGTTTTCTTCATAGGTCACGTTTTGAGATGCAAAGTTACAGATATTTTGCTTATCCGCAAAGGAAAAAATACATTTTTTCGCAATTTATTAGTCTTTATAACGATTAATGCTCTTTTTTTTGTACTTTTGCAATTTAAAAGACAGTGCATTCACAACTTATTCGTAAGAAAAATGCATGATATCTAAAAAAACAGGAACAGAACATGAACTTTAAGCTGACATCCAAGTACCAGCCTACAGGCGACCAGCCACAGGCCATCAGACAGCTCACCGAAGGCATAGAGCAAGGTGAGCCGGCACAGGTTCTGCTCGGAGTAACAGGCTCGGGCAAGACTTTCACAGTGGCAAACGTCATTGCCAACGTAGGAAAGCCAACCCTCGTGCTGAGCCACAACAAGACTCTTGCAGCACAGTTGTACCAGGAAATGAAAAGTTTCTTTCCAGAAAATGCTGTAGAGTACTATGTGTCTTACTACGATTACTATCAGCCAGAGGCTTACCTGCCGACAACGGATACTTATATCGAGAAGGATCTTGCCATCAACGACGAGATAGACAAGTTGCGCCTGGGGGCTGTATCGGCTCTGCTTTCCGGACGGAAAGATGTCATCGTCGTGTCTTCTGTCTCGTGTATTTATGGTATGGGAGGTCCTACCGCCATGCAGGAGAACATCATCAAGATAAAGAAAGGGCAGCAACTCGACAGGAACGAGTTTCTGCGACAGTTAGTGGATGCCCTGTATGTAAGAAACGATATCGAACTGCAACGTGGCAACTTCCGTGTCAAGGGCGAAACAGTAGATATCTTCATGGCTTATAGCGACAATGTGCTGAGAGTTACCTGGTGGGACGACGAAATAGACTCTATCGAGGAGGTGGACTCTCTCACCTATCACCGGTTGGTTTCGTTTGATGCCTATGAAATTTATCCTGCCAACCTCTTTGTCACCACCAAGGAACAAACCGAGAAAGCCATACGCATGATACAGGATGATCTGGTTGTGCGCGAGCAGTTCTTCAAGGATTTGGGCGACAACATCAAGGCACAGCGCATCAAGGAACGAGTGGAATACGACATGGAGATGATCAAGGAATTGGGACATTGCTCGGGTATCGAGAACTATTCGCGGTACTTCGACGGTCGACATGAGGGCGAACGTCCCTACTGCCTGCTCGACTTCTTCCCCAAAGACTTCCTGCTGGTAGTAGACGAGAGTCATGTCAGCATTCCGCAAATAGGAGCTATGTATGGTGGCGACCGCGCCCGCAAGCAAAACTTGGTGGAATATGGTTTCCGTCTGCCAGCAGCCTTCGACAACCGTCCGCTTACCTTCGATGAGTTTCACAGCATGATACATCAGGCCATCTATGTAAGCGCCACTCCCGCCGACTACGAGTTGAGAGAGTCGGAGGGTGTTGTAGTAGAACAACTTATTCGTCCTACAGGTTTGCTTGACCCAGAGATAGAAGTACGCCCCAGCGAGAACCAGATAGACGACCTGCTCGACGAGATACTTACCCGTACCCATCGCAATGAGCGAGTACTTATCACAACCCTGACCAAGCGAATGGCTGAGGAATTGACAGAGTTCTTGCTGAACCACAGCGTGAAGGCAGCCTATATACATAGTGATGTGGCCACACTCGACCGAGTAAAAATCATGAACGACCTTCGTGCTGGCGTTTATGACGTTTTGGTGGGAGTCAACCTGCTGCGAGAAGGACTCGACTTGCCGGAAGTATCACTTGTTGCCATCCTCGACGCAGACAAGGAGGGCTTCCTAAGAAGCCACCGCTCTCTTACCCAGACAGCAGGACGTGCCGCCCGAAATGTGAACGGAAAGGTAATCATGTATGCAGATAATATCACAGAGAGTATGCAACGCACCATTGATGAGACTGCCCGTCGCCGTACTATCCAGTTGCAGTACAATGCCGACCACAACATCACTCCTCGCCAAATAGTGAAGGCTATCACATCGGCCCTGCCTACTTCTAAAGAAACAGAACCTACAACCAGTATGCAAAAGACAGCAGCCCAGCGCGTATATATCGAACCAGAGGGAGCCTCCTTCGCAGCCGATCCTATCGTGCGCAGCATGAGCAAAGAGGAACTGCAGAAGAGTATTGCCAACACGACAGCCCTCATGAAACAGGCTGCCAAGGACCTCGACTTCATGCAGGCAGCGCAATATCGCGACGAGATTATCCGCCTACAGAAAGAGCTGGAGGAAAAAGAAGCGTAAACCGCATACATGTCCAGACCTCTTCCCCCAAAAATAAGAGACACTCTGGCAAAGACACTGATTTGGACAAAACTATATAAAAAAGAGGCAGTACTTACTTGGTCAAGAAAGTACTGCCTCTTTTTATGTAAAAAATTTCATCAAATGGAATCTCTACCCCAATTCGGGATAACCGAGTGTTTAATACGATATAAATGCAGCGTGAATACGCCTCCTCCCCATTCCATTAGGAGTGGGTAATAACAGAAGGCTGAAAGAAGTTGTTTTGCCCTTAGAATAGTGACAGCTGTTTGGTTTCTTCGATGCAGTATCCCTGCAATGCCTTTGGCTTGTTGTCAAAGAAACAATATGCTCCCAATGCTGAAATAAGGTTCATGATAAAGTTGCTTACAGATCTATGTCGTGAGTGTACAATCTGTGCCGTATTCTTCAGCATATCGTTAATGGTTTCGATAATGTATCTCTTGCGCAGCATCATTCTGTCATCGAACGGCATCAGCTTGTTTTTCATGTTTACGCGCAACCCTGTTACCAGTTGGATTCCACCCTCAAAGAGGAAGTCAAACAGCTTCTGCGAAATATAGCCTTTGTCGGCGAACAGCTTGCCATACAAACGTTTAGCGAGAACCTTGAACACATTCGGGTCCTTGTCACTGACATTTGCGCCTGTAAGGACAAAGGCTATTATCTCGCCTCTGTCATTACACGCAAGGTGGAGTTTAAAGCCATGGCACCAACCCATTGTTCCTTTTCCGTCAGTGGCAATTCCCTTGAAAACCTTATTGGCATATCTCCTGAGATTATGGCATACGGGTATCATCGTGGAATCAACGAATGTTATGCCAGTACATCTTCCGAAAGCTCCCAGATTAAGGCAGAACATGAGCTGGAAGAACACGCGGCTTTCCAACTCCACAAAGCGGTTGTACGACACAGCTTTCGGAAAATACGACTTCATCGTACCCTTAATGAAGAACAGGTAGTAGTGCTTAAAATTGCGGAATGTACCAAAATGAAAATACAACAGAATGGTCATGATTTCACTGTCGGACAACGACGCTTGACGACGTCTACGCTTGGTTCCGCTATTGTCTTCAAGTAGGTTTCCTGCATTTTCTGCATCAAAATGTTTGCAAAACTCGTCTATAATACAAAATAATTCTGTAACTTTGTAATCGGTAGTCATATCAAATATATTTGTAACTTGTTGTAAATCACCTATAAAGGTACAAAATATTTGTGAGACTACCAACTTTTTTATGAACTATTCTTATCCCGAACTGGGGTAATCTCTACAAAAAGACTATTCAAACGACAGTTTCTTGAGTCTTCCTCTCAGCGTCTCTGCTTCCGATTTACGGATAGAGAGAGTGATAGAACAGGTGTTGTCATATTCCTGACTCACAATACGGGGTTGCATTTCCTTGACAACCCGCATCACATCATTCATCATCACATAAGGGAAATCATACTTCACCAGTTCTTCCACCTGTCTTGTCTCTTGTACGGAGTCTTCTATGGCCAAGGCTGCAGCAGCCTTGTATGCCACAATGAGTCCACCTGTTCCCAGGTTGACACCACCATAATATCTCACCACAATAATCAAAATATCAGTAAGGTCGTTGCTGTTAATCTGTCCCAAGATTGGTTTGCCTGCCGTACTGCTCGGCTCGCCATCATCATTGGCCCGAAACTCAGTCCTCTCAGCCCCAAGCATATAAGCATAGCATACATGTCGGGCATCATAATACTTCTTGCGGTAAGAGGCAACAATATCCTTCACCTCATCAAGTGTTTCCACATGATGTGAAAAAGCAAGGAACTTACTCCGTTTTTCAGAGTAAGTCCCCTCGCCTATTTTATTTGTTATAGTCTTATATTCGTCAATCACCGTACAAATGTTGAAATTCGTATTCTTTATTTAAGTTTGTGAATAATGAGTCCGCTGCGTAACTTAGGCTCGAACCATGTAGCCTTAGGAGGCATTATCTTTCCACTGTCAGCAATATCCATAATCTGTTGCATAGTGACAGGATGCAAGGCAAGAGCCATACGCATCTCTCCACTGTCTACACGACGCTTCAACTCACCTAAACCACGAAGACCTCCAACGAAATCGATACGCTTGTCGGAACGCAAATCCTTAATGCCCAAGATTTCGTCAAGAATCAATCGGGAAGAAATATCCACATCCAGCACCCCGATAGGATCGCTGTCATCGTAGGTTCCTGGCTTGGCAAATAGTCCATACCATTTCCCGTCCAGATACAAGAGGAAAGAGTGAAGGGCAGCAGGCTTGAGAACATCCAATCCAAATTTATCAATAGCCTCCTCAACAGACATCTTCTCATAACAAGGTATTCCATCTTCCTCGCCCGACACATTGACATTGACTGCGTCAATCTCTATGACCTCGAAGTTCTCTGTCAACTTGTCAAGGAACTGATCGGAAGTAAGACCATTCAGGTCTTTCACGACACGATTGTAGTCGAGAATGGTCAACTGACTGGCCTGGAAACAAACTGCCATGAAGTAGTTGTACTCTTCCTTACCGGTATGATTGGGGTTCAGCTTTGCCTTTTCTGCACCAACGAGTGCGGCAGCAGCAGAGCGATGATGCCCGTCGGCAATATAGAGACTTGGCATCTTGGCAAACTCAGCCGTAATTGTAGCAATATCCTTATCGTCACCTACCACCCAGAACTGATGACGAAAACCGTCGATAGGAGCTATGAAATCATATTCGGGTGTAGTCGCAGCATAGCGCATCAATATCTCGTTGAGAACAGCGTTATCGGGATAAGCAAAGAATACGGGTTCGATATTAGCATCGCATACACGCACATGTTTCATGCGGTCTTCCTCCTTGTCGCGACGAGTAAGTTCATGCTTCTTGATAACACCTGTAAGATAATCATTCACGTAGGCACCAACGACCAGACCATATTGTGTCTTGCCGTTCATAGTCTGTGCATAGATATAATACTGTTCCTTGTCGTCCTGCTTCAGCCAGCCGTTTTCCTGAAACTTCTTGAAATTTTCAGCCGCACTTTCATAGACGCGCGGATCATACTCTGAGGTACCAGGTTCGAAGTTGATTTCTGGTTTGATGATATGATAAAGACTCTTCTCATTACCACCAGCCTCTTCACGGGCTTCCTCAGAATTGAGGACATCGTATGGACGAGACTCCACCTGTTCTACAAGGTTCTTAGGAGGTCTCACTCCCTTGAAAGGTTTAATAATTGCCATAATAGTTTTCTTTGAGGTTTTGAATATTGAAACCCAATCGGTCATCAGACCCAAGAGATGGGCTTACATCATAATTGTTTATATCCTATAAAACGCAAAAAACTTTGAGACTTGACCAAGAACCATGATGACGACCTTACAAAAAGTAATCATCCTGCTCTGTGTTCAAATCTCAAAGTCCTATATCAGTTTACTTGTTTACCTGGAACTTTGTGCAGCCGTCCTTGAAGAAGGCATTGATTTGCTTGGCAGCAGCAATACCTGCATTGATATTTGCCTCAGCAGTCTGCGCTCCCATCTTCTTAGGTGTAGAGAAATAACGACCTTCAAACTGTGCAAAGTCGGCATCAGCATCAGGCTTGATGTCCGTGATAAACTTCAAGTCCTCACGCTCTGCAAGAAGCTTCAACAATTCAGGTTCATTAATTACTTCTTTGCGGGCTGTATTGATAAGAATACCACCCTTTGACAACTGATTTACAGTCTTATAATCGATACTCTTGATGGTTTCAGGAGTTGCAGGAATATGAAGCGATACAATATCGCAAGTCTGGAACAACTCATCCTGGCTCTTTACAGCATGAACACCTGCAGCCTCAATTACGTCGGCAGGACAGAAAGCATCATAAGCAGCCACTTCCATACCAAAGCCCTTAGCAATGCGAGCTACGTTTCGGCCTACATTACCAAAAGCAAGGATACCTAATTTCTTACCCTTCAACTCAGAGCCGGCCTTTCCATTATAGAAGTTACGAACGGCAAAAACGAGCAAGCCGAAAACAAGCTCTGCTACCGCATTGGAGTTCTGACCAGGAGTATTCTCAGCCACTACATGATGGGCAGTAGCTGCAGCCAGGTCGATATTATCATAACCAGCACCAGCACGAACAATAATCTTCAGATTTTTGGCTGCCTCGAGAACCTCGGCATCAGCCTTGTCTGAACGAATGATCATTGCATCTACGTCTTTCACCGCATCGAGAAGTTGCGCTTTCTCTGTATATTTCTCAAGCAGAACCAACTCATTGCCTGCTCCTTCTATTTCTTTCTTGATACCCTCTACAGCAGCTGCTGCAAAAGGTTTTTCTGTTGCAACTAAAACTTTCATAATAATAATTGAATAATAAAATTCGAAAGTTAATATAAAGATGATATAAAAAAGGAGGTCGGATGCTGTAATCAGACAGTTTGCTCAACAGCAGCATCCGCCCATCTATTTTCAACTTGGATTAATGTTGTGCCTCAAAGTCCTGCATGGCCTTGACGAGTGCGTTGACACCCTCCATAGTCATGGCGTTGTAGCAGCTTGCACGGAAACCACCCACAGAACGGTGACCCTTGATGCCCACCATACCACGTTCAGTAGCAAACTCAAAGAAAGGCTTCTCCAACTCTGCATACTCATCGTTCATTACGAAACAGATGTTCATCAAAGAACGAGAAGCTTCTTCAACAGTACCCTTAAACAACTTGTTGCGGTCAATTTCAGCATACAAGACCTCAGCACGTTCATGAGCACGCTTGTCTGCAGCCTCCACACCACCATTCTTTTTCAACCAGCGAAGATTCTCCATCAAAGAATATATAGGAACTACAGGAGGTGTATTGAACATACTTCCCTTGTCTACATGGGTACGATAATCAATCATAGTAGGCAACTCACGTGGAGCCTTACCCAACATATCATCCTTGACAACTATCACAGTAACACCCGCCATAGAAAGATTCTTCTGTGCACCTGCATAGATAGCAGTATACTTGGAAACGTCTACAGGACGGCTCATGATATCTGAACTCATATCCGCAATCAGTGGGACCGCAACATCAGGATCACGACGCAACTCAGTACCATATATAGTATTGTTGGAAGTGATGTGCAAATAATCAGCATCAGCAGGAACGTTGTTCTCAAACTGTGGATAATAGCTGAAGTTGGCCTCGGACGATGATGCGATCTCAACGACCTCACCAAAATGCTTAGCCTCTTTCATCGCCTTCTTGGCCCAAGTACCAGAATTAACGTAGGCAGCCTTCTTGATGAGGAAGTTAGCAGGAATCTGCATAAACTGTAACGAGGCACCACCACCAAGGAAGATTACGGAATAGCCCTCAGGTATATCGAGAAGTTCCTTGAAAAGGGAGACTGCCTCGTCAACAACTGGCTGGAAATCTTTTGCACGGTGGCTGATTTCCATCAATGAAAGACCAGAACCATTAAAATCCAAAATCTGCTTAGCTGTGTTCTCAATCACTTCGCGTGGAAGCATTGATGGACCTGCATTAAAATTGTACTTCTTCATCTGTTGTTTATTTAAGTTTTAGTGTAATGTTCTCCTTTATTGGAAAAATACATCGGCGAAATTACAATTAATATTTGAAACTACCAAATATTTCTGCACATTTTTAGCATTTTGAGCAAAAAACTAACAATTTATCACTCCGTTTCTAAAAAAGCATGCATATTCATGCAGTTTACCTCACTTCTTCTACAACTGTCCTGATGCCTTTAATCTTCTCGCCTGCTACTTGTCGGAGCACCTGTCTGAGGCGTGGACGTGCCACAGCAACATAGGCATATCTTTTTCTTTTACGTCTATCTTTCCAATCTCTGTAGTCGTAAGACCTCCTTTTTTACAGAGGAAACCTACAATATCGCCCTTGCTTATCTTGTCTTTCTTGCCCTTGCCGATATAGAGCGTTGCCATTCGTGGAAGAGCAGGCGCAGGCAGTTCGGCCGGAATCTCATAATCTTCCACCTCTGCATCAACATACTCAGGAATGCTTTCTGTAGGTCCCAACAGGAAATAGGCTTTACCTTTCGACTCCCATCGTGCAGTTCTTCCCACACGGTGTATGTATCCGTCCTCGCTTTCAGGAAGATGATAGTGAACGATATTGTCGATATTAGGAATATCAAGTCCACGCGAAGCCAAATCGGTGCTTACAAAAATGTTGGCACTGCCATTGCTGAACTTGTAAAGCGCATCCTCACGCATTTTCTGTTCCATACCTCCATGAAAGCAGGAGGTTGAAAAGCCTTCCTGACGCAAAAATTGGTCAGTACGCTCCACACTGTCTCGATAGTTGAGGAACACGATACTGCTTTCATCCCCAAAGCTGCGAAGTAACTTCGACAAAGCCTCAAGCTTGTCTTTCTGCTCACTCCTTACCTTATATATATGTACACGCTCAGGAACCTGCTCGTCATCCAGCCGATAGTCAACCTTCTCTACCCTTCCCATATGCACAAACTGCGGGATGGCTTCAGCCTCTGTAGCAGAAAGCAGGATACGCCGTTCCAGATGTGGCAAGGATTGCAAAAGTCTGCTCATCTCGTCCTGAAAGCCCATCTCTAAACATTTATCAAACTCATCGATAACGAGATACTTGACATGCTCGGCAGAAAGGTTTCCTTTATCCAGATGATCGTTGAGACGTCCTGGTGTACCGAAAATGATCTGCGGTCTTACCTGACGCATCACCCTATGTTCATCCATCGTCATTCTGCCTCCATAGCAAGCCATGGCACGCAGACCACTTCCCATATCCTTGAGAACAGTAGCCGACTGCAGGGCAAGTTCTCTACCTGGTGTAACCACAATAGCCTGCGGCATATCATCGTCAGCATCCACCAGTTGGGTAAGGGGCAAGAGATAGGCCAGGGTCTTTCCACTTCCCGTAGGCGAAAGCACCACCACGTCTTTGTCACTTCGCAACAAGGCATGCATTGCATCTTGCTGCATGGCATTGGGGGTTATCCCCATTTTATCTAATATTGATTTCATTTTATATATTCTAATGTGTTGAATGAAATAAATGATGGCATCATCCCTTCGATTTCATCAGTCGGTCGATTTCATCAAACTCCTTTCCCTTGTTCAGATTGAGGTAAATTGTATACAGGGGCAAAGCCCATTTCTCCTGAGCACCAGGCTCCATTTTACGAAATTTCTCTAAATAGGGCAAAGCTTTTTGGTAATAACCAGTTATCTCCTGATGGCTTTTGCGCGACAGATGTGTATTTTTGTCGAGCTCCACCGCCATATTGAAGTAAGCCAATCCGGCATTATAATACACCTCGGCAATACTGTCATTGCGCTGTATCAGTTTGTTACTCAACTCAAGGCTTTCTTTGTTTTTTCCCTGATTAAGCAAAATTGTGCTTTTAGTGAAAAGATATAGTCCGCTCTCAGCATCAACCTGCAAAGCCTTGTCGACTACAGCCATTGCCGAATCAAGTTGGTTCTGCTTCGTATAATACTCAATGAGTCGTGGGAAGAAGAACGGGAACTTAGGTGCATGCTCGAATCCTTCCTCAAGAGTCTGCAGATAACGGACCGTATCTTTCTCCAGTTTATAGGTCTCTGCCAAGAACTGGAGCATATAGTCGTAGTGAGCCGTATCTTTCAGGGCTTCATAAGAGTGATGAAGTGTTGCCTTGGGATTCTTCATCTTGTATCCACAATACACAGCCCAGTAAGCCGCTGAAGGCAGATATTTGTCATGTTGCTGATAATCGTAACCTTCGAAGAGAGGAATATGTGCGCACGAGATATATTTGTCGAAGAACCTGTAAGCCTCGGCATAGTTCTGCTTACGCACAAACCAACTACCGCCATTGTATAGGTTGGGACGTATCTGGTTGAGATATTCGGCATGTCCCTTCCTTGATTCTATCTCCACCTTTCCTTTACGGTTGGGTATGCTTTCTACCGAGTCGACTCCCTCGGCAATGACAAAAAGTTGACGAGTTAGACTGAACAATTTCGCCGTATCATATTTCTGTTTCAGATACAACTGCTCATTGCCCTGCTCATATTGTTTCCTCACGGCATCGTAGAGCACAGCCCATATCTTACGGTTGGTACGGTTGGCAGAATCGAGCAACAGTTTTTCCATATTCTGCTGTGCTTGGTCGAGGTTTTTCCCGGCCTTGACCAAATCTTTAGCTGCAGCAATCTCCTTCTTCTGTGCCTGCACAGGCTGCACATAGAGCCATGCCATACCTGTCAGCAGACACAGCATACATACGAACTTCTTGAGTCTTGTCAATCTTCTCAATATTATCAATCTTCTCATCAAATATTTAGTACTAATTACTTACCTATTGCCATACTGATAATAATACCAATATGTATTTCCATATGTATCTCGCAGGGCAGCCTGCGTCTGCATAGCATCAGCAAACTTATGTTCCAAAGCCTGATAGTCCTGGAAGTCGGCCTCCATCACATCATCGTGCAGCACTACCATAGGATGAGTACGCCTGTGCACATAGAGCACAAGAGCCTCTTTATAGTGTTTTGGCAAAGGAATACTGTCGGCAATATAGGTGCGTTTTATCTCTGCCACAAAGCGGTCGAGATTCTTGTCGAGCAACAATCCGCACAACAGATAGTCCTTAGGCATACGCAGTTGGTTTCCTGCGGTCTTGTTTTGTCTCATCCAGCGTGGCGTTTGCCACATCATTGCCTTGACAGTAACACCATCAGGAATCATCGCCTTACTTCCTCCCATGAGCGGATATTCGAACAGATGCTCTCCCATGCTTCCGCAGCGATGCAGACAAGCTATACGCAACATGGTCAGCGAAGAGTCGGTGTCCTGCGACTTGTGTCCCACCTTCAAAGCCTGATCATACTTGCCTTCTTTCATGAACCGTTCCATCTTCATGCGCTCATGGAACACCCTGTCGTTGTTGGCCACGAGAATGGTGAGCAGCATCATAACCAAAAGCTGCAACAAGTTTTGCCAAGTGAGTTTTGTAAACCAACCTTCATTATGAGGCAAAGGCTCGAAAGGTTCCACCTGTCTTGCCACCCACATGCCTGTACCCCATAGCGCGAGCAGCAAAGGGATTATCCACCACCAGGCTCCCAAACTATGATGCTCATCAAAGTCGACCGGAATATCGGTCAATACTGTAAGCATCAGCATCGATGGGAAATAAGTCAAGGCATGGAAGCGACGCTTTACCTGTGTAAGGGTACACACACCCATCTGCAGTAGAAACAATGCCAACGTAAGGAGAATGGGTGCCAGTACATAGCTGTAGGTCGTCATTCCTTTCGAAAGCACATATTGTGCTACTGCCAACACATCATCCTGAAAACAATCCAGGTAAAGGTATGTAAACGATATAAAGACAATAGCCATGGTGAAGCGCATCTCCACCATGCTATTCTTTTTATTTCTCATTCTTTTCAAATTTCTATCTTAATTTTTCTTCAACACCAAGGCCGAGCGTGCAGGCAGATAGAGCTTGAGCCACTCCTTACGGTCGCCCACATAAAGAGGATCGTAGGTTGTGAGATGAGTCATGGAATCATCATTGAGCCCATTTCCTCCAAACTCCTTGTTGTCGGTATCAAGCACTATGCTGTAAGCACCTGTTGGTACAAGAAAACCATAGTCTGTAAACGAGCGCGTTGGCGAGAAGTTGAACACAAAAAGAAGGTCACCTCTCATATATGCCAACACCTGGTCGCCGTCGTTGTGCCATATCTCCTGCACCGGTGTCTTATTGAAGTTTTTCTCACTTTTGATGGTTTTGATCATTGCCTTATCAAAATCACCCAAGTAGCAGTAGCACAGTTCCTTGTTGTCGACCAGGTTCCACTGCCTGCGTGCATACTTGTAGCTCCATCCGTTGCCCTCACGAGGGAAATCAATCCACTCAGGATGTCCGAACTCGTTGCCCATGAAGTTGAGATAGCCTCCATTGATGGTAGAAGCTGTTACGAGTCTTATCATCTTATGCAGGGCAATTCCTCGATGTGCCATGTCGTTTTCATCTCCCTTCTTGAAATGCCAGTACATGTCGGCATCGATGAGTCTGAAGATAATGGTCTTGTCGCCCACCAAAGCTTGGTCGTGGCTCTCGCAATAGGATATTGTCTTTTCGTCGGCACGGCGGTTCTTCACTTCCCAAAAGATGCTGCTTGGTTTCCAAGCCTCATCGGGCAGTTCCTTGATGGTCTTTATCCAGTAGTCTGGGATGTTCATCGCCATTCGGTAATCGAAGCCATAACCTCCATCTGTAAACTTTGCTGCCAGTCCTGGCATTCCGCTCACCTCTTCGGCAATGGTAATGGCATGCTTGTTCACCTCGTGAATCAGCAGATTGGCGAGGGTAAGATAACAGATGGCGTTGTCATCCTCGTGTCCGTTGAAATAGTCGCCATATCCCATAAAGGCCTCTCCGAGTCCGTGCGAATAATAGAGCATGGAAGTCACTCCGTCAAAACGGAATCCGTCGAAGTGGAATTCTGCGAGCCAGTACTTACAGTTGCTCAACAGGAAGTGTATTACCTCGTCCTTTCCATAGTCGAAGCACAGGCTGTCCCATGCCGGATGCTCATGCCGGTCGCCAGGATAGAAGTATTGGTTGGGGTCGCCAGCCAAATTGCCCAATCCCTCAACCTCATTCTTTACTGCATGCGAGTGCACGATATCCATGATAACAGCAATTCCGTTCTGATGGGCAGTATCGATGAGTGACTTCAGCTCCTCGGGAGTTCCGAAACGACTGCTGGCAGCAAAGAAACTGCTCACATGATAGCCAAAGGAACCATAGTAAGGATGTTCCTGAATGGCCATAATCTGTATACAGTTATAACCATCGGCAATGATGCGTGGCAGAACCTTCTCCTTAAACTCAGTATAAGTTCCCACCTTTTCTGCATCCTGTCCCATACCGATGTGACATTCGTAGATAAGCAGAGGCGATGTATTAGGTCTGAAAGACTTTTTCTTCCAGGTGTAAGGCTCAGGATTCCAAACCTGAGCCGAGAATATCTTGGTCTGCTCGTCCTGTACCACACGCTGCGCCCATGCAGGAATTCGCTCACCTTCTCCACCCTGCCAGTGAACCTTCATCTTGTAAAGGTCACCATGCTTGATGGCTTTCTCTGATAGTTTCAGTTCCCAGTTGCCTGTACCGCTGATACGCTTTGCCTTGTACTTGGGGCATTCCTTCCAGTCGTTGAACTCGCCTATCAGATATATCTCAGTAGCATTGGGAGCCCACTCACGGAACACCCATCCACGGGCTGTTTTGTGCAGCCCGAAATAGTCGTAGCCATTGGCGAAGTCGTTGAGTGTCTTCTTGCCATTCTGTGTCAGCTGTCCCAACTTCCACAAAGCATGTTCGTGCCTGCCTCGTATGGCGCCCTCATAGGGTTCCAGATAGGGGTCGTTCTTCACCAGTCCGATATGCTTGGGCTGTACAGTCTTTTTTGTTTTTGCCTTTACTCCTTTGGCGGGAGTGGTAGTCTTCTTTGTTGCCATAATAGATTATTTAAAGTTGAAAGTTGAAGGTTAAAAGAAAATTGTTGCGAGCAACTAAGCCTTCACCTTGAATATAGCTTTGTGAATATCACCTTCACCGATACATGGCTGATGACCGTCCTGTGGCCAGAAGATGGCAAACTCGCCTGGCTTGCAGTTTACATAAGTCTCTGCCTTTGCTCCTGGATATTTTGTGACATCCTTCTCTGCGTTGTACTCTGCTTCTGGCAGATCGGCAAGAGGCAGATATCCATAAGTCTCGTTATTGTCGAGTGGTATCTGTATGTCGAGCATATTCTTGTGTGTCTCAAAAACAGCCTCGTCAGCAGTCTTTCCGTGAGCTGTGGTGATGTTTACAAACAAGTCTTTATCCTTGATGAAGTGCTTGCCTGCCTCCAACTTGTTCAGATCATTTTCCTTGATGAACTTCACGACTTCCTCGAAAAGAGGATTCAGAGAAACATATTTCTCCAGATTGTCTAATGTATCTACTACCATATAGTTTAAAATATTGAAAGTTACTATTTTGTGTCTGATATTTGCCTGTTATTATTTTGCTCAACTTCCGCTGGGTTCAAAAGTTATAGAAATTAAAGAATCTATCTCTTCCTACGGTCGTTAGAAGTTATAGCCTACAGCCTTGGAGGGCTACACCTTTTATATATTATATAGAGATAGGCATCTCCACCTTTTATATAGATAGGCATCTCTGCCATAATATGATACTTGTTCGACTCATCTATGATGACAGCGTCGACTCATATATTAAAGGCGATGGCTTTCTGATTTTATTCCTCAAATCGCTTTCCGTTCTCGTAATAGCCTTTTGCAGTAACCTGCCCATTGCGGTCTTTCTCTACAAACTTTCCATCACGCCTGTCGGCACGATAAGTTCCCTCAAAGCGCTTTCCGTCTTTCGTCTCCTCGATACAGAAGCCTTCACGACGTCCTCCACGATACACTCCCTTGAAGCGATTTCCATTTGCATAGTGAATAATCACCTCGCCGTCTACCAATCCCTTTTTGAAGTCCCCCTCGAAGACATCGCCATTCTTCTTTGTCAGTTTGCCTCTTCCGTTCTGTACATCGTCCATCCATGAACCTACATACATGTCGCCATTCTTCCATACAAAGGTTCCCTGACCCGAGCGCTGTCCGTCGTTGAACTGTCCTGTGTACTTTGAGCCATTGGCTGCGCGGAAGATGCCTTCGCCCGTACGCTCGCCCTGTACATAATCGCCTTCGTAGACATCACCATTATGGAACTTATATATTCCTTTTCCATCCTGTATGTCGTCTTTCCAGTCGCCTATATATATGTCGCCATCAGCATATTTGAAGGTTCCCTTCCCAGAGCGTTGGTTGTCCACCCAACTGCCTTCGTAGGTGGTTCCGTCTCCCCAGTTGAAGAAACCTGTACCATTCTTCATGTCGTTCATCCACTGTCCACGATAATATGCCCCTCCGGCATAGGTATAGGTCCCTCTGCCCTGTCGCTTGTCCTTATACCAGTCACCGTCATATTTGTCACCATTATAATAGTACATGATGCCATGTCCGTGCTGATAGTCGCGGAACCAGAGTCCTACGTATTTATTATTGTTTTGAAAATAGAAAGTACCCTTGCCGTGCTGCTGGTCCTGCATCCACTGGCCTTCATACTTCTCGCCGTCAGAGAAAGTATAAACGCCATAGCCCTCTCGCTTGCCTTTGAGGTAATTGCCCTCATAGGTATCGCCATTTGGGAACACAGTAGCTCCCTTTCCCTGTGGCTTTCCACTGACCATTTCGCCTTTATACTGTCCTCCGTCCTTGGTGGTGCAGGAGCCTAATGAAATCTTCTGAGCTCCTGCCGACAGGGGTATAAAAAACAGCATCCATGCTGCTATCCGTATCTTGTAATTCATATTTTTCTGTTTGTTTGACCTCCAAAGTTATATATTTTCCGGCAAACAGCAAAATAGATTAAGCAAATTTAACTCAAGTAGCATGTTTGCTATTTCTCAAATTTCGCAAACGGGGAAGTTGAATTTAAAAACAAAAAGAGCGTACCACAAGCAGAACACTACTTATGATACACTCTTTGTCGTATTATTGTGCCTCTTATTGAGCCTCTTTCATTTGGCGCAACAGCTCTTTCTGTCTGTCATTCAGCGTGGTTGGCAACTTCACGTTGTATGTAATCATCAAATCGCCAAATGTTCCGTCACCACGGTCGCATCCTTTTCCACGAACCCGAACCTTGGTTCCGTTCTGCGTTCCAGGCTTAATCTTGAGTTTGATTTTCGAACCATTGCTCAACCTGATAATACCCTCGCCACCCAGCAAGGCCGTATACATATCGATGTTTACGTTCATCTGCATTTCTCCTGTGCTTTGACGCATATTCTGCGAGCCATATTCCGTACCGCCACCAAAGCCATCAAAGCCTGCACTTCCAGAACGGCGACGAGTGCCACCGCCAAACAGGTTCTCGAAGAAACTGCTGAATCCACTACCGCCCGAACCAAAATTGCTGAAGTCGAAGCCCTCGAAAGGATTTCCTCCAGCTGAGCCTCCAGCTCCGCCAAAGCCTCCGAAGCCTCCAGCCGCCAGCCTGCTCGTAGGCAGCAGCATTCTTCCACTGCTCACCATACTTATCGTATTTGGCTCGCTTGTCAGGATCGGAAATCACATCGTATGCCTCATTGAGCGCCTGGAACTTAGCCTTTGCCTTAGGGTCATTAGGATGCAGGTCGGGATGAAACTGTTTGGCACGCTTGCGATAAGCCGCGCGCACATCATTCTGTGGTATATTCTTGTCAACACCCAAAATCTTGTAATAATCTACGAATGCCATATTCTTTTGTCCTCCATATTTATTTTAATAATTTTTCTCTAACAAAAAGTATGCCTGTTTGACTTCTTTTTTGTAATTTTGCACTGTAAAACAAAAAATGGCAGATTATGAAACAAATTCTGACAGCGCTGCTCCTGGCGCTCACATTCAATTCTCAAGCTATGGCACAACAGAAAACCATTAAAATCAGAGTTGTAGAAACCAGCGACGTTCACGGCTGTTTCTTCCCATACGACTTTATCAACCGCAAGCCCAAGGCGGGTTCGCTGGCAAGGGTGTCGTCGTATGTCGACTCGCTGAGACAAGAATACAACGACCGACTCATCTTGCTCGACAATGGCGACCTGCTGCAGGGACAACCCACCTGCTACTATTACAACTACATCAATACCAAGGCTCGCAACGTGGCTTCCGACGTACTCAATTACATGAAATACGATGCCGAAACCTTCGGCAACCATGATGTAGAGACAGGACACGCCGTCTACGACAAGTGGGTGAGCGAGCTGAAATGCCCTGTCTTAGGAGCCAATATCATCAATACCAAGACCGGCAAGCCTTACGTCAAACCCTATGTCATACTGGAACGTGAGGGAATAAGAATCGCCATCTTGGGCATGATCACTCCAGCCATCCCCAACTGGCTCACCGAGAACCTATGGAGCGGCATGCGTTTCGAGAATATGGTGACGAGCGCACGCCAGTGGATGGAATACATACAGCAAAACGAACAGCCCGATGTAGTGATAGGACTCTTCCATAGCGGTAAGGAAGGAGGCATCCAGACACCCGAATACGACGAGGACGCCTCTATGAAGGTGGCACGCGAGGTTCCGGGATTCGACTTGGTACTCTTTGGTCACGACCACACACGCCATGCCGAAACCATCACCAATGTAGCTGGCAAGCAGGTGGTTTGCCTCGATCCTGCCAACAATGCCATGAGTGTGGCAGATGCAGAGATTACGGTAACCATAGACGAACACCAGTTGCATGGCAAGAAACTTCACATCCTGCAGAACAAGAGTGTGGAGGGAAAAATAGCCGATGTGACAGATTGTCCTGTCGATGAGAAGATGCTGAAGATTTTCGAACCACAGATAGCCGAGGTAGACAAGTATGTAAGCAAGCAGATTGGCACATTCAAGAACACCATCTACAGCCGCGACTCCTACTTCGGAAGCAGCGCCTTCAACGACTTCATCCTCAATCTGGAGTTGCAGATTACCCATGCCGACATTGCCTTCAATGCTCCTCTGCAGTTCAACTCCTCCATACAGGCAGGCCCTATCCGCGTGAGCGATATGTTCAAGCTCTACAAATACGAGAACCAACTCTACGTAATGCGCCTCACAGGCAAGGAGATACGCCGCCACTTGGAGATGAGCTACGACCTGTGGGTCAACACGATGAAGAGTCCCGATGACCATCTCCTGTTGCTCGACCAGCAGACGCAAGGCGACCAACAGCGCTTAGGCTTCAAGAATTTCTCGTTCAACTTCGACAGCGCTGCAGGCATCGACTACGAAGTGGACGTCACCAAGCCCGATGGAGAAAAAGTACGCATCCTTGGCATGAGCAACGGCGAGCCTTTCGATGAGAACAAATGGTACAAGGTGGCTGTAAACAGTTATCGGGGAAATGGCGGAGGAGAGTTGCTCACACGTGGCGCAGGCATTCCAAAGGACAGTCTTGAATCACGTATCATCTGGCGAAGCGAGCGCGACCAGCGCTACTATCTAATGCAGGAAATAGAGAAAATGGGCACCGTAGACGCCAAGCCCAACAACAACTGGCGATTCGTTCCCGAAGAATGGGTAAAGCCTGCTGCAGAGCGCGACTTCGAACTGCTCTTCAAAAAGAAATAAACTCACTCGAGGAGTTAAGGTGTTAAGGAGTTAAGGTGTTAAGGAGTTAAGGAGTTAAGGAGTTAAGGAGTTAAGACAAATGCTTTAGTGGACTTGAAATTAAACATTAAACATTAATCCCTCCAAAGCTGTTGGCTTTAACTTCTGAACGACCGAAGGGAGTGATAACTTCTATAACTTCCCGAAAATTAACTTTCCCCAAAAACGAACAACTTCTGAACTTGCTAAAGTTCAAAGAAAGAATCTCAACATAAAGAATAAATAAAGAAATGACCTATTGGTTTATATTTTGCAAGACCGACCTCTTGCTGCAGAAACAGGCAGACGGAAGCTACACCATTCCCTGCTCTGAAGAGAGTCCGATAGAACTCAAGCCCTGGACCCATGTTCTCAACATCAGTCCTATGGAAGACGGAACCGAGGTAAAGGCTTTCACCATCGACACCCCCGTCACCGACAATCCCAACTATGAGATGTGCGGACTCCGTCCCAGTTACTACAAACTGAGCAGAGACCTGTACCTCAAGGCAGGAAAATGCCATGAACTCATCTACTGGGACCAGAACACACAGTTCTGCGGAATATGCGGAGCACCCATGAAGATGTCGACCGATATCAGCAAGAAATGCACTCAATGCGGCAAGTCGGTATGGCCCTCGCTCGCCACTGCCATCATCGTCCTCATACGCAGGGGAGAGGAAGTCCTTCTGGTACATGCCCGCAACTTCAAGAGCGACTTCTATGGACTTGTGGCTGGCTTTGTCGAGACAGGCGAAACCCTTGAGCAAGCCGTACACCGTGAAGTGATGGAAGAGACAGGACTCACCATCAACCACCTGAAGTATTTCGGTTCTCAGCCCTGGCCATATCCCAGCGGGTTGATGGTAGGCTTCACCGCCGACTATGTAGATGGAGAAATCCATCTGCAGAAAGAAGAACTCTCACGCGGCAAGTGGTTTACCAAGAACAATCTGCCCACCATTCCCGAAAAACTCTCCATTGCCCGACAGATTATCGATGCCTGGCTCGAAGAACAAAAGTCTAATCTATAATAACAATGAATAGCAAAGAGATACTCTGGAATGCCAATTACATCAAGGTGATGACAACAAACTTTCTGTTGTACTTCGCCTTCTATCTCCTCACCCCACTCCTGCCCCTCTATCTGAGCGAAACTTTTGGAGCCACCAAAGACACCATAGGCATCGTACTGAGCGGCTACACCGTGGCAGCCCTTATCGTGCGCCCATTTTGCGGCTATGTGGTAGACAGTTTCTCGCGCAAGAAAGTGCTCATGCTGTGCCTTTCGGGCTTTGCCGTCTTCTTTGCCGGATACATAGCAGCAGGCACAATCCTCATGTTTGCCATTTGCCGAACATTGCATGGCGGACCCTTCGGAGCCGTCACCGTAGCCAATAGCACCTGCGCCATCGACGTGCTGCCTTCCAGCCGGCGAAACGAAGGCATCGGACTTTATGGTCTCAGCAACAACTTCGCCATGGCGATAGCTCCCTCCATCGGCATCTATCTGCACAACATGGTAGACAGCTACATGATACTCTTCTGGATAGCTTTCGTCGTAGCGATAAGTGCAGTGCTCATCGCCTGGACTATCCGGTTGCCCGAAAAAGACATCATTCGCAACAAAGAGAAATTGTCGCTCGACCGCTTCTTCCTCACCCGTGCATGGCTCCTCGCCATCAATATCGCCATGTTTGGCTTCTGCTGGGGCGTATTGAGCAACTATCTCGCCATCTACAGCAAGGAGGTTTTGTCCATCACAGGAGGAACAGGCACTTATTTTGCCCTTCTCTCTATGGGTCTTTTCAGTTCTCGTCTGCAGGGCCGTAAAGCCCTCAGCCAAGGCAAGTTGACACAGAATGCAGCCGAGGGAATGCTCATCTCACTCGTTGGCTTCACCCTCTTTGTGGCCATTCCCCATCCAGTGGCATATTACCTCTCTGCCATCCTTATCGGACTGGGCAACGGGCATCTCTACCCTGCCTTCCTCAACATGTTTGTCCACGTGGCACGACACGACCAGCGAGGCACTGCCAACAGCAGCATTCTTACGGGATGGGACCTTGGCTTCGGTATAGGATGTCTGTTGGGCGGAATCGTTGCCGAACACTTTGGATACACTGCCACCTTCTGGATGGTGGCTGCCGAGAATGCCGTTTCTGTAATCCTCTTCTTCCTTGCCTCACGCCAGTTCTTCGAAAGAAGGAAGATCCTGCAAGACTGAGACTTCCGCTAACTTCTCTTAACCTTTCAGCCTGTAAAGTTCATACTGTTAAACTTTCATAACTGAAAGCAAAAAAGCGTACATAAACTTGCTTCTTTGGAATTATTACAATATCTTTGCAGAGATAAGTTGTAAGATACGCTGCTAAGATTATTAGCAATATAGCTCAAAATTATTAACATTAAAAACAAAGACATCATGAAAGAACTGAAAGGAACCAAAACCGAGAAGAATTTGTGGGAAGCATTCGCAGGCGAATCGCAGGCCCGCAACAAGTACACCTACTTTGCCAGCAAGGCCAAGAAAGACGGTTATGTGCAAATAGCCAACATCTTTGAGGAGACAGCAGCCAACGAGAAGGAACACGCCAAACTGTGGTTCAAGTACCTCATGGGCGGCGAGATAAAGAGCACAGCCGAGAACCTCTTGGCAGCAGCCGAGGGTGAGAACAGCGAGTGGACCGATATGTACAAGCGCATGGCAGAAGAGGCTCATGCAGAAGGATTCGAAGAAATCGCTGCCAAGTTTGAGATGGTGGCAGAGATAGAAAAGCACCATGAGGAGCGCTATCGCAAATTACTGAAGAACGTAGAGGACAAAGTGGTGTTCTCGCGCGACGGCGACTGCATCTGGCAGTGCTCCAACTGCGGCCACATCGTAGTTGGCAAGAAGGCTCCTGAGGTTTGCCCTGTTTGCAACCATCCACAGAGCTACTTCCAGATAGAAGCTCGCAATTATTAAATCAACTGAGTCCACTTGAAAAAGTCATTTTTACGAAAATCAGCTATTGATTGTCAATATGTTACAAAGACAAAAAAATACGATTTTCGACTTTATCAAGTGGACTCATTACTTTTAGAATGGAAGATCGTCTGCACTGCCTGTCTCAGCAGAAGCAGCAGGAGCAGCAGAAGCTGGAGGGAAAGGAGCAGTGGCTCCAGCTGCAGGAGCAGCTGCTACAGGAGCACCTGCTGGTGGGAACGGAGCACCAGCTGGCTGCATTCCGCCAGCCATGGCAGCAACAGTATTAGGATCTACGTGCTGAACATTCCATGCACGAATATTATTAAACCAGCGGCCATTATATTCGTGAGCATCGATATCAAAGGATACCAAGATCTCTTCGCCGCTCTGAATATTAAACTGTGCCAAGCGTTCAGCTCCGAAGACATCGAAGACCAACTTCTTGGGATACTGCTCATGAGTCTCAATGACAAACGACTGTGATTTCCACTCACCTCTTGCAGAGACACCGCTTCTTTCAGGCAAAACGGCAATAACCTTTCCTTGTAATTCCATATTATAATAATGTTTGAATAATGATACTTAAACTTTCCTCTCGAGAAACTATTCACACCCGCAACTCACAACAGAGGTGAAAGATGAAGAAAGTTTTCTCTTTAGACTGCGAAATTACTAAAAATAGTTCATAAACTGAAACTTTTTATCGATTTTTTTGTACGTCATCGATATTTTTTGTATTTTTGTGGTCAGTAAGAAAAGAAATGTAGAACATAAACAAAATTATAAACACTCATGAGATTTGTTTTATCAAGCTCTGCCTTGAGCAGCAGGCTCAACATGCTTGCGAAAGTAATCAGCAGCAAGAATTCCTTGCCCATCCTCGATTGCTTCCTTTTCCAGGTTGCTAACAATGTGATGACCATCACAGCAAGCGACAGTGACAACGTGATCAAAAGCGTCATCGACCTGACTGAATGTGAGGGAGAAGGCGAATTCTGCATCCCCAACAAGGTGATTCTCGACGCACTGAAAGAGTTGCCAGAGCAGCCTCTCACCCTTGACGTGACCCCCGACAGCTACGCCGTGAAAATCGTTTACCAGAACGGTTTGTACAACTTCACAGCGCAGAGTGCTGAGGACTATCCTCGCACACAGAGCATGACCGATGCAGCCAATTCTATCATGATACCTGCCACCGTCCTGATCGACAACATCTCCAGAAGCCTGTTTGCCACAGCCAACGACGAGTTGAGACCTATTATGAACGGTGTGTACTTCGATTTAACCCCCGACGCACTCGCCATTGTAGCAAGCGACGGCCATAAGTTGGTACGCAACAAGAACTTCTCTATCACAAGCGAGACTCCTGCTTCGTTCAATCTTCCCAAGAAACCAGCCAACCTGCTGAAGAACATTCTTACCAAGGACGGCGGTGACGTGCTGATCAAGTTCGACGACAGAAATGCCGAGATCAAATACAACGACGGAGTACTTAACTGCCGACTGATAGACGGAAGATATCCTAACTACAACTCAGTGATTCCTACCGACAATCCAAGTCAGACCACAGTAGACCGCCGTGCCCTTCTCAGCGCCTTGCGCCGTGTGCTCCCCTTCGCCAGCGAGAGCAGCCAGTTGGTTCGTCTGCACATGGAGAATGGCCACTTCGAAGTATCTTCCGAGGATATCGACTTCGCCACATCAGCTAAGGAACAGCTCTCTTGCGAGTACACCGGCACACCTATGAGCATCGGTTTCAAGGGCAGCAGCCTCATGGAGGTTCTGAGCAATCTGAACAGCGACCAGGTTGTCATCATGTTGGCAGACCCAAGTCGTGCCGGCATTATCGTTCCTGCCGAGCAGCCTGAGGACGAGGACGTGCTGATGCTGATTATGCCAATGTTGCTCAACGACTAAAATAATAAAAACATATAATGAAATTAAATCTTAAAAAGCCCTTAGTAGTCTTCGACCTGGAGACTACGGGGCTTGATATGGTTAAAGACCGTATCATCCAGATGTCGTATATCAAGGTCATGCCCGACGGTAGCGAGACTCGTAAGAATCTCTACGTAAACCCCGGAATGCCTATACCCAAAGAAGTCGTCGCCCTTACCGGCATCAGCGACGAGGATGTGAAAAACGCACCTACATTCAAGCAGCTGGCAGCCAACTTGCAGAAGGAGTTTGAGGGATGCGACTTTGCAGGCTACAACTCCAACCGTTTCGACGTGCCTATGCTCGCCGAGGAATTTCTGCGTGCAGGCATCGACTTCGACTTCAGCAAGTGCCGCCTGATAGATGCGCAGACCATCTTTATGAAGATGGAACGCCGCAATCTTGCTGCCGCCTACAAGTTCTACTGCGGCCGAAAGATGGAGGAAGACTTTGAGGCCCATCGTGCCGACCAGGACACCGAAGCTACTTACCGAGTGCTCATGGGCGAGCTGGACAAGTATGCTCCCGGAGTACAGGAAGAACCAGAGCGTGTGCTCAACAACGACATGGACGAGTTGGCCAAGTTCTCCATGCAGAACGACAACGTCGACTTTGCCGGCCGCATCATCTGGCAGGAGCTGAAAGATGCTCAGGGCAACGTGCTTACCGACGAACAGGGAAATCCACGCAAGCATGAGGTGTTCAACTTTGGCAAATACAAAGGCTGGGACGTGGCAGAAATCCTGCACAAAGATCCAGGCTACTACACATGGGTATTGGGCAGCGACTTTACCTACAACACCAAGCAGGTGCTTACCCGCATCCGTCTGAGGGAGTTCAACAAAAGATAAAGTCATGTTCTCAATTTTCGCTGGACGAGTTGTTTTCCAAGGAGTTAAGAAAGATCCCTTCCAGCGAAGGTTCAACCATCAAATGTTCAAATCAGAAAAATGAGTCTTAAAGGAAAGAAAATAGTACTGGGCATCACTGGCTCGATAGCAGCCTACAAATCTTGCCTCATCATAAGAGGCCTCATCAAGCGGGGAGCCGAAGTGCAGGTTGTCATCACGCCTGCCGGCAAGGAGTTCATCACTCCCATCACGCTCTCTGCCCTTACCCACAAACCCGTTGTCAGCGAGTTCTTCTCGCAGAGAGACGGTACATGGAACTCGCATGTCGACCTCGGCCTCTGGGCTGACGCCATGCTCATTGCGCCCTGTACGGCTGCCACAATGGGAAAGATGGCAAACGGCATCGCCGACAACATGCTCATCACTACCTATCTGTCGATGAAGGCCCCTGTCTTCATCGCTCCAGCCATGGATCTCGACATGTACAGACATCCGTCCACCCAGCACAACATGCAGACACTCCTGAGCTACGGCAACAGAATCATCGAGCCAGCCTCCGGATTCCTGGCAAGCGGACTGGAGGGCAAGGGACGCATGGAGGAACCCGAGATCATCGTCGACAGCCTGGACCGTTACTTCGATGAACAACAGCAGCAGGACCTCAGTGGCAAGAACATCATGATCACTGCCGGTCCTACCTACGAGAAGATAGACCCCGTAAGATTTATCGGCAACTACTCATCGGGCAAAATGGGATTCGCCCTTGCCGAGGAATGCAGAAAGCGAGGCGCCCACGTCACGCTGATAGCAGGCCCCGTGGCGCTGCAATGCGACAACGACATCAGACGCATCGATGTGGAGAGCTGCGAAGAGATGTACGAGGCTGCCACCCATGAGTTTACAGGCTGTGATGCAGCCATCCTCTGTGCGGCAGTAGCCGACTTCCGTCCAGCCGTTGTTGCCGACAGGAAGATCAAGCGCGAGAAGGACGACCTGGTGCTCACCCTGGCTCCCACCCACGACATCGCAGCAGCCCTTGGACAGATGAAGCAGAGCCGCCAGCGCATCGTGGCTTTTGCCCTGGAGACCAACGACGAGGAAGCCAATGCCGAGAAGAAACGCAGAAAGAAGAATGCCGACTTCATCGTGCTGAACTCCACACGCAATGCCGGCACCACCTTCCGCACCGACGACAACCAGATAACAATCATATCCGAGAAAGGCAAGAAAGAATATGAGAAAAAGCCGAAGACTGAAGTGGCTCGCGATATCATTGACGAGCTGGCTGGCATGCTGTAGTTACGGCCTCCAGGCACAGGAACTGCAAGCCAAAATCACCATCAACCATGCTCAGATACAGGGCACGGACAATGCCGTATTCGACAACCTGCAACAGACACTCGAGCAGTTTGTCAACGACCGGCAATGGACCCATCTGCAGTTTCAGAAAAACGAGCGCATCAACTGCAACTTCAACATCACGGTGACAAAATACGCCAAAGACCAGAACCTCTTCACGTGCAAAGCGCTGATACAGGCCAACCGACCCGTATACAATGCCGCCTACACCACTACTATATATAATAATGTGGACGAGAACTTCACGTTCAACTTTGCACAGTTCGACCAGCTGGACTTCAACGAGGAGAATCTCGACAACCAGCTCACAGCTCTCTTTGCCTATTATGCCTACCTCATCATCGGACTCGACCTCGACACCTTTGCGCCCATGGGAGGCGAGGATGTGCTGCAAAGATGCATGAACCTCACCAACAATGCACAAAACCTGTCGTATCCGGGCTGGAAAGCCTTCGACGACAACAGAAACAGATACGCCATCATAGCCGACTATCTCGACGGAGGAATGCAACCCTTCCGACAGATGCAGTACGACTACTACCGCAAGGGACTCGACGAGATGGCCAACAATGCCGAGCGAGGACGCACGGAGATTACGACCACGCTCGAAACCAATCTGAAGAAAGCAAAGGAGAACAAACCGCTCAGTCTGCTGCCACAGATATGGACCGACTACAAGAAAGATGAGTTGGCAAACATCTACAAGGGCAAGGGCACACAGAAGGAGAAAGAGAGCATCTACGAACTGCTCTTCAACATCAATCCTTCGCAGAATGCCCAATGGGACAAAATAAAGCAATAAAGAAACCGACAACATGCTCAAACAGCTATACATCAAGAACTTTACACTCATCGACGAGCTCGACATCCAGCTGCATCCAGGCTTTTCCGTCATCACGGGCGAGACAGGTGCAGGCAAGAGCATCATCCTGGGTGCCATCGGTCTGCTGCTCGGCAACAGAGCCGACACCAAGGCCATCAAGGCAGGATGCGACAGATGCACCATCGAGGCACACTTCGACCTGTCGAGATACGACATGCAGAGCTTCTTCGCTGAGCACGATATCGACTATGACGCCGACGACACCATCATCCGCCGCGAGCTGACAGCCGCAGGCAAAAGCCGTGCCTTCATCAACGACACACCCGTTTCGCTCAGCCTGATGAGAGAGCTGGGCGAAAGCCTGGTCGACATCCACTCACAGCATCAGAACCTGCTGCTGCAGAAAGAGGATTTCCAGCTCAACGTGGTTGACATCATCGCTCAGGACAGCAAGTTGCTGGGCGACTACAGGGCCACATACAATCAGTATCACCAGGCCAGGCAGCGACTCGCCAAGTTGGAGGAAGAGATAGCGAAGAGCCGTGAGAACGAAGAGTTCCTCAGATTCCAGTACAAAGAGCTCGACCACGCCCAGTTAGAGGAAGGCGAGCAGGAATCGCTGGAGCAGGAAGCCGAGACGCTGACTCATGCCGAGGACATCAAGACTGCCCTCTACGAAGCCGACAACACGCTGACCAATGAGGACGGAAGCATACTCGAAAGGCTGAAGTCCACCTGCCAGCAGCTCGCATCCATCAAGGAGGTCTATCCCGCCATAGCAGAGGCTGCCGAAAGGCTCGACAGCAGCTACATCGAACTGAAGGACATCGCTCAGGAGATAGGCACCAACGTCGACCGCGTCGACTTCGAACCGGCAAGACTCGACGAGATCAACAGCCGGCTCGACACCATCTACTCGCTGCAGCAGAAGTTCCATGTACAGGACATCAATGCCCTGATAGAAATCAGAGAGCACCTCAAGCAGCAACTCGACCACATCGGCAACAGCGACGAGGAGCTGGCAGCCCTGCAGCAGGAGGCCGAGCATTGGCTTTCCAAGGCAGAACAGGCGGCCAGGAAGCTCACCGAGCTACGCATCAGGACAGCCAGGAAGATAGAAACCGAGATGCAGCAAAGACTCGTGCCGCTGGGCATTCCCAACGTGCGTTTCGAGATCAGCTTCACCGCCAAGCCACTCTCACCCGACGGAGCCGACAAGGTCAACTTCCTCTTCAGCGCCAACAAGAGCACACCTCTGCAACCCGTCAGTCAGGTGGCTTCGGGTGGCGAGATAGCCCGTGTGATGCTCTCACTCAAGGCAATGATCAGCGGAGCCGTCAAGTTGCCAACCATCATCTTCGACGAGATCGACACAGGTGTAAGCGGAAAGATAGCCGAGAAGATGGCACAGATCATGGCAGAGATGGGCGAACTCGACCGCCAGGTCATCTCCATCACCCACCTGCCACAGATTGCCGCCATGGGCAGACATCACTACAAGGTGCTGAAGGAAGAAACCCCACAGGGCACACGTTCCCACATGACGGAACTCACCGAGGAGCAAAGAGTAAGCGAGATAGCGCAGATGCTGAGTGGAAGCGACATCACCGAGGCCGCCCTCGCCAATGCGCAGGAACTGCTCAGAAGCTATCGCAAATAAATGCTATTGTGGGCATGAAATTAAACATTAAAAATATATGAAAAGACTGTACATCATCATTGCGGCCATGATCATAAGCATATCAGGCATCATGGCACAACCAGGGCCAGTACAGAAGATGGCAAAGAGCGTCTTCACACTGACCACATTCAACAAAGACGGACAAATCATTGCCTCGACACAGGGCGTGTTTATCGACAATAAGGGAACAGCCATCAGTACCTTCAAACCATTCATAGGAGCCACCAAGGCCACTATCGTGGATGCCAGCGGACGCTCTACAGACGTAGACGCCATCCTTGGCGCCGACGAGCTCTATGATGTCGCCAAGTTCAGAATCAAGGCATCCACAGCCGCTGCCACCCTGGCGAGCAGCACCACACCGGCAGGAAGCAAAGTGTGGCTCGTTCCCTACTCCATCAAGAAGCCAGCCTTCCAGCAGGAGGAGATCAGCAGCGTAGAGACATTCAACAACACCTACAACTACTACATCTTCATCACCACGGTGCCCGAGAATGCCATCGGCTGTCCCTTTGCCAACAAGGACGGACAGGTCATCGGACTGATGCACAGCAACGGATCGGTGACAGCCATCGATGCACAGTACGCCAAGCAGCTCAAGGTGACAGGACTCTCCACCCTCGATGCCGCACTCCGCGAGACAGGCATCCGCACAGCCCTGCCCGACACCGAGCAGGAGGCTGTCATGATGATGACACTGAAAAAGGGACAGATAGCCTCCACCGACTACGATAAGTATGTCGACGAGTTTATCGGCAAATTCCCTGCATCCGCCTACGGATACAAGGAAAAAGCATCCCGGCTCTCCAACGAGGCAAAATATGAGGAATCATCAAAGCTGATGGAGGAATGCATCAAGAAGGCAGCCAAGAAGGACGAGGCTTACTCAGCCTATGCCGACATCATCTATCAGAAGGCAGTGTACAAGGGCGACTCCATCTATTCAGCATGGAACATCGACAAGGCCATAGAGATGATACGCAAGGCATACAGTATCAACGCCCTTCCTGCCTACAAGCATCAGGAGGCGCAGTACAGCTACTTCAAGGGCGACTATCAGCAGGCACTCAGCATGTTCCTCGACCTCACCAAGACCAACATCAACAGTGGCGAACTGTATTACGAGGCAGCCCAGTCGAAAGCCCAGCTCAATGCACCCGCCGGCGAGATAGAGGTGCTGCTTGACAGTGCCATCGCCGTAGGACAGAAGACAGGACTGGCAGCTCCCTACTATCTGGCGCGTGCACAGTTCTTCGACCGCAAGGGCGAATATCGCAAGGCGCTGCCCGATTACAACCAGTACGACTCCCTGACCCATACCGTAGACCCCACCTTCTTCTATGCCCGCTACAAGTGCGAGACGAAGTTGCGTATGTGGCAACAGGCGCTGCTTGACATAGCCCGCACCTGCTACTTGGCGCCCAAGGAGCCCACCTACTTTGCCGAATGGGCAAGTCTCGACCTCCGCGTCAAGCGCATCGACGAGGGCATCAGCGCCGCCAAGGCCTGCATCAACCTCGCTCCCGAATATGCCGACGGCTATCTGCTCTTGGGTCTGCTGCAGCGCGAGAAGGGACTGAAACAGGAAAGCATCGAGAACCTCAAGAAGGCACAGGAGTTGGGCGACACCCGTGCAGAAGAATATCTCAAGCAATAATTTTATCGGCTTCCATGCCCCTGTCAACGAGATAAAGTTGAGTGATAAATACTTAGCGGACAGCAATAATAGCAAATAATCCCGAAAATATTTGGTAGATTGCAAAAAAAGCAGTAATTTTGCATCCGCATTAAGAAACAGAGTATGGTTCCGTAGCTCAGTTGGATTAGAGCAACAGCCTTCTAAGCTGTGGGTCTTGGGTTCGAACCCCAACGGAATCACTCTCATCATGATGCAAAGCAGGTGATATGATCATTAGATTGTATCACCTGTTTTGTTTTAGTACATCCGAAATCGAAAATGACTAATGACTAATGAGCGAGTCATAGAACGTTTTCATCAATCTAAGTATTTATCAGGAATGATTTTATTTTTTTTTGTCAAAAATATTTTTATTTTTGTCAAGAATTTGAGAAACAACGTTCGGCGTCCGAAGGGAAAGCCAATTTGAGAATTTTTCTACCAAATGCCTTTGCTTTTCTGTCGGCATTTTCTATTTCGCTACGCGCGATAAACGTTGTTTCTCTAATTCTTAACTAAAATATATTCTTGACTCAAAAATACTCTTGGCTAAAAATTATCGACCTGTACGGTTGAAATCACCCAATACGCCCTGAAAGGGCAGAAGCTCTTAGCCCAGGGCAGCGCCCTGGGTTGTTTTGGACGCAAATCTGTCGCCCTGTAAGGAAAAAGCTTTAAAAATCAAGGCAATACATAAAGCTTTTGCCCTTACAGGGCGACTTGCCGATTGCCATTATACCCAGGGCGTTGCCCTGGGCTAAGAGCTTCTGCCCCTTCAGGGCGTGCCAACCTTACAGGTCAAAAATTATTCTCCGTCACCAGTGCCGCCTTCGGTCTGAGAGCCGCCAGTCTGGGTATTGTCGGTGTTACCGCCAGTCTGAGAGCCGCCGCCTTCGGTAGTGCCGCCAGTAGAAGGAGAGGCAGGCTTGCTGATGTCGACGTTGTCCTTGCCCTGCTTGATGGCCTTGATGACGGCAGCCTGTGCGTCACGGGATGCAACGAGGTTGAACTCTGCGTCGTCACGGAGTGACTTGAACTCTGCGCCTGGCTCCCAGATTACCTTCACGCCAGTGATGTTCTGAGCATTGAAGGCGTTGGGGTCCTCCACACCCTTGCTGGAGAGAGAAACGGAGAAGTCACCGAGGTCGCCAAGGCGGATCTTCTTGCCCTCAAGCAACTGCTCTCGCATACAGTCGACGGTGAGGTAGAGGATGACTGCGATGTCTGCCCTGCTGTACACGCTGCCGTGGCTTGAGATGTGGCGGGCGAACTTGTCGATGTTCATCACTCCGGTGTACTGTGCGACGGCGAAGGAGTTCTGCTTCTCGGTCTTCACGAGTGCGAGGTCGGCTGGCTGCGGAGTCTTGCCCTCCTTCTTTGCCTGGTTGATGCGTGACTTTGCCTGGTTGATTTCAATGAGGTTTGCGTTCACGCTGCGCTTTACGATGCTGTAATTAATCATAGTTCTGTAGGTTTTTGAAATGATAGTTTAATACTTTGTCAGCTGCCCGATAGTGCCACCTTTTGGGTCTTAATAGATGACCGGCGCCTGTCGTCTATTGTGACCGCCCTTGGTCGTAATAGATGCCTCCTGCGAGGCTCCCTGAGCACTTTCATTGGTTGACGCTGCAAAGATAATACATTTTTCGACTGTTTGTTCAAAAACGGGGGTAACTTGTTAAGCAAAGCAGTTCGAAAATGACAAGAAACAGTGCTGTAAGTTGCTGAGTATATGTAAATTACATTAACAACAATTTTTTGTGATTAATAAAGTAAAAGCAGATTTTTTCACAACTACAAAAATCCGGTCAAATTCGGTCATGGTCATTTCGGTCAAATTCGTTTTCTGAAGGGAAAAAGTTCTAAAGATAGTATATATAAATAATATATATTATTTATATATACTATCTTTAGGCGAGAAATTATTTTTTTATTTTGATTTTGACCGAAATGACCATGACCGGATTTGACCGGAATCACCCTAACTACAAAGTAAAGTAACATTACACATTTGCAATCTATCAGTAGTGCAGAAACAGAAAAATAATCATATTCAGAACTCCAGACTTTTCTTAAAATCTGTTCATGAAAAGGTAAGTAAAAGTCTTTAAATTAACAATATATAACATAAAAGAGAAAAGTTAGCTCATATTTAACTTTTACTACATATACTTATTACAGTTTCGATGAGTGAATTTGTATAAATATACTAAACCACATCGTCAAGGCAGAATGTATAAATATGCATTATTGAGAAACTGGATTTTTCGGTGCAAAGAACGCAGTAAACAAATTTTACAAAAACTACATTTCTTCTTGCTTTTCTCAGTCATCAATTTCACATAATGAAAGCCATGAGCGAAAGCAAACCGTCTTGCCACATCGACATTTATTTCTTTCTTTCCGTCTCATCGACGCAGGAAACGGCGGATGGCAAACCAGAAGTAGAATGCCAAGAGGACATAACCTACATAATATAGTGTGCAGAGACTGAAGATGATGTAATCGACTGCACAGACTCCGACAAGACCTCCCAGATACAGAATGGCATCACCAAGACTGAGACGATGCTTTACCTCGTCGAGACAGGCCAATGCCAATATCAATATCGCCCAAACAGACGCCAGGAAGAATCCCAACACACGGGGTACGGCAAAGGGATTGAGAGTGGGATGAAAATAGAAATGACGCCACATCTCGGGTGCAAACAACTGGATGGTGGCATAGAAAGCCGCTGAGAGCGACACCATCAGCACCAATGCCGTAGGATATGGCGAGTCGATGTCGTTGAAATGAACGATGCGCGCATTGCTGTGGGATATCTTGCGCAGAAGATAAGCCACAGAAATCAACACGATGACGATCATGAAGATGAGCAGGTGGGTGTTGCTGAAGATGAGGATGAACTGAGAGATGGGATCGTCGGGGACGACACGGGGCAACAGACGGGACTCGTGTGTCCAGCCAAACTCATTCTCCTCGGTGGCCAACTGTACCCATACGGAGTCTTCTGCGTCCTGGGGAATGATGCGTATGTCGGAAACGACCAGCAGACAGTGCTTCCTGACGGCAAAGGAGTCGATGCGCAGATGGTTGACATACTCCTCCGGCTGCTGACGTATCAGCATGAGTGAGTCGGAACTGACTACAAAGTTGTATTTGTTGGTGTAATGATGCGTGGAGGAAAACGAGATGGAGTCGAGTTGCCGGTCGCTGTACTCTATCAGGGCGGCATGCTGAGCCTTGCCACCATGACGATGATAGCAACCGCTGAGCAGCAACAGCATGCCCAACAGACAAAAGGTAATCCATGTATTTCGTTTTACTTTGCTCATATATCATTCTTTTTTCAATGCTCAGAATACACATTCATCTGGCATTCGTTGCAGGCAAACTGGAGGCGGAACTTCCTGCCGTCGCCCAGACGAAGGAAGAGCGGTTCCTTCCACGTGGGCTTGCGCCCTCCCCGCTTCACACAATAGCCCAACGAATAACGCAGACAGTGGCGGCACTGCATCAGCAGAACCTCCTCCTGGCGCTCTACCCCGTTGCGCAGCTCGAAGGCATAGCCTGGCTTCGCCATGCCGTGTGCCTGATAGAAAGAGCGGGCACTCTGATTGGCGATATTGTAGAGATAGCTATACTTGGCGTATTCCGGCTGCCATGCCTTTGCGGGCGATGTCTTGTCGGCGGAAGCCTCAGCATGAGATGCCTCCGGGGCTGCGACGGCACCCGACAGGGCTGACACCAAAGAACGGCGCAGGTCGGTAAGCACACTGCTGGGGATGAAATACTGGTCGGCTGCATTGCGAATCTCCACCTCACGGCACTCATAAATGGTGCCGCCCAACTTGCTGAGTTGCTTGATGATATTCTCGCGCTGCGGCTTTTTCGCCATGCTGTGCTCAAAGGCTATGGCTTCGGTAGCCATATATTCCAAGGAGGCATGCTGCTCGGTGTCTCCGCTCACGAATGGGGTCTTTCCCTGCTCCTTGCAGTAATAGGCAGTGGCTGAGAAGCCGCTCACAGCGTCCTCATCGTACAAGTCGAAGACGATCTTGACAGGAATCTTCCGTTCTGCCGTTCTGCCTGCCAATATCCTGCTGAACGCGACGTCGTTGTTGCGATAGAGCGCCACTCCGGGACGCAGATGGCGAGGCATCTCTAAGGGGAAGAGGCGGTTGCCCTCGGCACGGTTGACACGGAAGCCTTCCAACTCGCGCTCGTCATTGATGAAACACAAGCCGTCGCCATTGGCAAAACTCGCCACGGATGCTACATTGAAACTGTTGCCGCGCAACTCCTTCACCTTTCCCACATACTCGCCGATGGCCTTCGGGGTGTCGAAGGAGGTGATGTCCATCTGTCTACCACGCAGGAAATAATGGGTAAAACCACGGTTGAAAGTTTTCTTCAGGTTGGGCTCGAAAGTATAGCGGGGTCTGCCCAGCGATGGACGCTCATACTCGCCGGGGCGCTGGCGGCAGATGTCGTCGAGGCGCTGGCTGTAGGCTGCCACCACATTCTTCACGTAGTCGACATCCTTCAACCTGCCTTCGATCTTGAACGAGCAGGCTCCGGCGTCAGCCAAGGCCTCCAGGTTGTCTATCTGGCACATATCCTTGAGGGATAGCAGATGGCGCTGATGCTCGATCTCCTGTCCGTCGGCATCGAGAAGGTCGAACTTCATGCGGCAGAACTGGGCGCACTCGCCCCTGTTGGCAGAGCGGCCGAAACAGTACTCTGACGCATAGCACACGCCGGAATAGCACACACAAAGTGCACCATGGACGAACACCTCGAGCTCCATATCGGGCACAGCGGCATGAATGGCCTCTATCTCACTGACCGAGAGCTCGCGAGCCAATACTGCCCGATGAAAGCCCAACGACTGAAGCCACTTCACCTTGTCGGCAGTCCTGGTGTCGCACTGGGTGCTGGAATGCAGGAACTCTGTCCACCCGCCCTCTGTCGACAGAGGGCCCTCGCCCTGAAGGGCATAGAGCACACCCATGTCCTGCAACAGCAGGGCATCGACACCGGCTGCCTGCAACTGCTGAATCATCTGCAGGGTGTCCCTGATCTCGGAATCGTAGACTATATGGTGTTGACCCGTGACATGCACCTTGGCATGAAACTGATGGGCGTAGTCGCACAGCTGACGGATATCCTCGATCGAGTTACCCGCAGCCGCACGGGCACCAAACTTGGGTGCTCCGATATATACGGCATCTGCGCCATGGTCGATGGCTGCGATGCCGCACTCTAAATTTTTGGCAGGTGCCAGCAATTCCAAAGTTCTCATTCTTCGCTTTTTCGCTTCTTCGCTTTCGCGCTTACTTGATGTCATCAATATTATAAGGTGTCTCCTGGTAAACGTAATAGTTGATCCAGTTGCTGTAGAACAGGTTGGCATGCGCCCTCCAGGTCACCAAGGGCTCCTCGGTGGGATCGTCGTAATAATAATAGTTCTTTGGCAAGTCGACGTCATCACGCTTGCCCAGGTCGCGACGGTATTCCTTGTCGAGTGTGTCGGGAGCGTACTCCAAATGTCCCGTGACAAAGAACTCCCTGCCGCCACGAGCCATCACGATGCTCACACCGCTCTCGGGCGACTCGGCTATGATGTCAAGCCCCGGCACCTTCTCGATGTCCTCGCGTCGCACCTCGGTATGGCGGCTCTGCGGCATGGCGAACCAGTCGTCGAAGCCACGGAAGATAGGCAGCGAGGGGTCGAGGGATTTCTGTCGGAAGATGCCAAACATCTTCTTGCTGAGTGGATGCTTGGGTACGCCATAGAAATGGTAAAGTCCTGCCTGCGCGCCCCAGCAGATGTAGAGTGTGGAGGTGACATGGGTACGAGCCCAGTCAAAGATCTGCTGAATCTCGGGCCAGTATTCCACGTCCTCGTACTGCATGGTTTCGATGGGTGCACCCGTTACGATCATGCCATCAAACTTCTGCTTTGACAGTTCGGCAAAGTCTTTGTAGAACATCATCATGTGCTCGATGGGGGTGTTCTTGGGAGTATGGCTCTTCAGTTTCATGAAGTACACCTCTATCTGCAGTGGTGTGTTGGAGAGCAGTCTGACGAGATCGGTCTCCGTTGTTATCTTCAGCGGCATGAGGTTGAGCACTACGATACGCAGGGGGCGAATCTCCTGACTGTGCGCCCTGCTCTCGTCCATGACGAAGATGTTCTCGTGCTTCAGCAGCTCTATGGCTGGCAATTTATCTGGCAATCTTAATGGCATGATTCTATTCCTTTCTCTAATTTTGTGCAAAAATACACTTTTTCAATGAGATAATGAAAAAAGGATGCCAAAATTTCTTTCAGCATCCTTCTTTTTATCGATTATTACCAAAGTTCCAGTCGCTCATTCTTAGGAATGAACATCTTGTCGCCCGGCTTCACACCGAAGGCCTCATACCAGGCATCGATATGTGGCAGGGCTCCGTCGACACGCCATTTGCCCAAAGCGTGTGGGTCGTTCTTGACGCGCTGACGTATCTCCTTCTCGGTGATGTTCTGTCCCCATACGCCTGCGTAGGCCAGGAAGAAGCGCTGAGCTGGAGTGAAACCGTCCTTATTCTTGAGGGGCTTCTTGGCGGTGACATTCTTCAAAGCATTGAAGGCTACCATCAAACCGCCATGGTCGGCAAGATTCTCGCCCAGTGTGAAACGGCCGTTGCCATTCAGGTCGGGCAATACCTTGATATTGCTGAAGAAGTCGGCATACATGTCGGCACGCTGATTGAAGCCCTTGGCATCGTCGGCTGTCCACCAGTCCTGCAGATTGCCAGTAGCATCATACTGGCGGCCCTGATCGTCGAAACCGTGAGTCATCTCATGACCTATCACGACACCGATGGCGCCATAGTTGAACGCCTCGTCGGCCTTTGGGTCGAAGAAAGGATACTGCAGGATTCCGGCAGGGAAACAGATCTCGTTGGTGGTAGGATTATAGTAGGCATTGACGGTCTGTGGAGTCATGTACCACTCGTCTCTGTCGACTGGCTTTCCGGCCTTCTCGGCGATCTCCTTGTCGTTGGCAAACTTGCGGCAAGCCAACACATTCTCGTAATAACTCTTGGAAGGATCGATGTTGAGCAGGCTGTAGTCGGTCCACTTGTTGGGATAACCTATCTTGACATAGAACTTGTCGAGCTTCTTATGGGCTGCAGCCTTGGTTACGTCGCTCATCCAGGTCTGTGCGTCGATGCGCTCGCCCAAACTGATCTGCAGGTTCTTTACCAGGGTCTCCATCATCTTCTTGGAACTCTCGGGGAAGAACTTCTTGCAGTAGATGCGGCCAAGCGCCTCACCCATCTGATTCTCTACCTGATTGGTGGCACGCTTCCAGAGAGGATAGTCCTCCTGACGGCCACTCATGGTCTTGCCGAAGAAGTCGAAGTTGGCCTCGCGAATCTCATCGGTCAGGTAAGCGGAAGAGCTGCGGATGACACTCCAGAGCATCAGCGCCTTCAGGACAGAGGCGTTCTCGGCTGCCGAAAGCTTGTCGTAGGCTGCAAAGAATGCTGGCTGACCTACAATGAGTTCCTGCATATACTCGCTCTTGATGCCCTCGCCATTGGCCAAGGCCTCGAGAGGTATGTTGGGATAGTTTTCACCGAACTGCTTGAGAGTCATCTTGTTGTAGTTGGCCTGTGGGTCACGAAGCTCGGTGCGGCTCTTGGAAACAAAGGCAAGACTGGTTTCGTGCAGGAAGATGGCCTGTGCATACTGGACAGCATCGACTGCAGAGAAACCATAGAGCTGGAACATCTTGGCAAGATATGCCTTGTAAGCCTCACGGATGGCCACAGTGGCGGCATCGTTGTTGAGGTAATAATCCTTGGCGCCAAGGGTGAGACCGCCCTGCGAGAGATTGTAGATGTTCTGAGTGACATTCTTCTCGTCGGCAGCGAAACCAGCACCATAGCTTACTCCGAGTCCCATCCAGGCATACTTGATCTGCAATTTCTGCAGGTCGGCCTTGGTTTGGGCAGCAGCTATCTCGTCGAGCAGAGGCTTTACGGGAGCTATGCCCTCCTTGTTGCGGCGGTCGACATCGATCGCCAACTTGTAGAAGTCGGACAGTTTCTGCTCGATACTTCCCTTCTTGTAGCTCTTTTTCTGGAGCTCGCCCAAGATGCTGTTGATACGCTTGTTGTTGTTTTCCTGCAACTGTTCGAAGCTTCCATAGCGGCTGTAGGCTGCTGGCAAAGGATTGTTCTTCTGCCATCCGCCTGTGGCAAACTGATAGAAATCGTCGGCAGGCTTTGTCGTCTTGTCAAGATTGCTCATGACAAGTCCCGACTTGTTTTGTGCGTCTGCACCCATAGGCATGGCTGCTATCATCACCATCGGGATAATCATCTTCATGTTCATAATGTTATAATTATTTGGTTATAGTTGTTTTGTCTGGATTTTATTGCCCTGACACTTCTTCCAGCTCCTCGGAGAGGACGAGCCAGTTGTCGTTCTCCTCATCGAGTTTCTGCATCAGCGAGGTGTACTCTGTGACGAGCTCCATGTTGGTGGCATTCTCGGGCTTCATCAGCAAATCGTCAATCTCCTTCTTGCGTTTTTCCAAGATGGCGATACGCTGCTCGCAGTCCTTCACCGCCTTCTCGGCCTTGCGAATCTTCTTCTGCTGTTCCTTGTGCTCGGCGTAACTCTGCTTCTTCGACGACGCATTGTCTGTTGCGGCAGGCGATGCGTCCTGCTGCTGTGGCTTGGCTGAAGAAGCGCCCATGGATGGCTCGCCCTTGGCAAGGGCTGCCTGGATGGTCTCGGCATTGTGGGCACGCAGATAGTCGTAGATGCCACCCAGATGCTCGCGTACCTTTCCGCCACCAAACTCATACACCTTGTCTACCAGTCCGTCGAGGAACTCACGGTCGTGGCTCACGATGATGGCTGTTCCGTCGAAGGCCTTGATGGCTTCCTTGAGAACATCCTTCGACTGCATGTCGAGATGGTTGGTTGGCTCATCGAGAATCAGGAGGTTGACAGGCTCGAGCAGCAACTTGATCATTGCCAGTCGGCTGCGCTCGCCGCCACTGAGCACCTTGACATACTTCTCGGAGGTCTCGCCGCCAAACATGAATGCTCCCAAGAGATCGTTCACCTTGAGGCGCATATCGCCCGTGGCCACATTGTCTATGGTCTGGAAGATGGTAAGGCGCTCGTCTAAGAGCTGTGCCTGGTTTTGTGCGAAATAGCCTATCTGCACATTGTGGCCTATCTTCAGCATTCCTGTAAACGGAATCTCGCCCATGATACACTTCACAAGTGTGGACTTTCCCTCGCCGTTCTTGCCGACGAAAGCCACTTTCTCACCGCGCTTGATGGTAAGGGTGACGTGGTCGAAAACTGTATGCGAGCCATAATCCTTGCGCACCTCGTCGCAGATAATGGGATAGTCGCCACTGCGAAGACAGGGTGGAAACTTGAGGTGCATCTGCTTGTTGTCGACCTCGTCGACCTCAATGGGCACGATCTTCTCCAACTGCTTGATGCGGCTCTGCACCTGCACGGCCTTGGTGGGCTTGTAGCGGAAACGCTCTATAAAGTCCTTGATATCGGCAATCTCCTTCTGCTGGTTCTCGTAGGCTCGCAACTGCTGTTCACGGCGCTCTGCACGAAGTACCACATACTCGTCGTATTTCACACGATAGTCCTCTACCCTGCCGCAGGTTATCTCTAAGGTGCGGTTGGTCACATTGTTAATAAAGGCACGGTCGTGGCTGACCAGCACCACCGCCTTGGCACTCTGGGCAAGAAACTGCTCCAACCACTGTATACTCTCTATATCGAGATGGTTGGTAGGCTCGTCGAGAAGAAGCACATCGGGTTTCTGCAACAGTATCTTAGCCAACTCGATACGCATACGCCATCCACCAGAGAACTCACGGGTAGGACGGTCGAAGTCCTCGCGGGTGAAGCCCAGACCTGTAAGCGTGCGCTCTATCTCTGCCTCATAGTTCTCGCCGCCCATCATCATGTAGCGTTCATGCTCCTGGGTAAACTTCTCTACCAGTTGGGCATACGACTCGCTCTCATAGTCGGTACGGTCGGCCATCTCTTGCTGCATCTTGTCGAGACGTGCCTTCATCTCTGTGTTATGAGCAAAGGCCTTGCGGGTTTCCTCCTTCACGGTGGTGTCGTCCTGCAACTTCATCACCTGTGGCAGATAGCCTATCGTTGTCTCGTTGGGCACAGCCACAACGCCATCTGTTGGTTTCTGCATACCACAAAGTATCTTGAGCATCGTCGACTTACCTGCTCCGTTCTTGCCCACCAGGGCTATGCGGTCACGGTCGTTGATGACAAAGTTCACATCGTGGAAGAGAGGTTTTACGCCAAACTCGACTTTCAAGCCTTCTACTGAAATCATATTTTCTTATCTCGTTATTATTTTACCGTCACAAAACACTTATTTTCCAAAAAGGCAGCCCTTCATTCCAAGGGCTGCCTCTCTCTATAATATAAATAGGTGTAATTCCAATATAAGTAGCGCTTACTTGATGACGCCTTCCTCTACGAAGACCTCCTTCAGAATTTTCACACCGCGTTCTACCTGCTCCTTGGTATGAGTAGCCATGAGGGCGAAACGTACCAATGTGTCCTGAGGAGCACATGCTGGAGGGATGACTGGGTTGATGAATACGCCACGGTCGTAAGCCTTCTTGGTTACCTCGAAAGTCTTCATTGCATCGCGCACATAGAGAGGAATGATAGGACTCTCTGTCTCGCCAATCTCGAAACCTTCCTCACGGAAACGCTTCAGGGCGTAGTTGGTAACATCCCACAACTGCTCGAAGCGCTCTGGCTCGTTCTGAATGATGTGAAGAGCCTCCAAGGCTGCTGCTGTGGCTGCTGGAGTGTTGGATGCACTGAAGATGTAAGTACGGCAAGAATGACGCAGGAAGTTGATGGTGTCCTTGTCTGATGCGATGAAACCACCGATAGACGCCAGACTCTTGGAGAATGTACCCATGATGAGGTCGACCTCGTCGGTAAGACCAAAGTGATCGCATACGCCACGTCCCTGCTTGCCAAACACACCCAGGCCATGAGCCTCGTCCACCATGATGGAGCAGTTGTACTTGTGCTTCAACTTGACAATCTCTGGCAAGTTGGCCAGGTCGCCCTCCATAGAGAAGACGCCATCGACAACGATCAGCTTGATAGCCTCATGAGGCAAGGTCTTGAGTACGCGCTCAAGATCCTCCATATCATTGTGCTTATAGTGCAGCTGGGTTGCAAACGAAAGACGGCGGCCGTCTACGATACTGGCGTGGTCGCGGTCGTCGCAGATGATATAGTCATTGCGGCCTACCACACAAGCCAACACGCCCTGGTTGACAGAGAAACCTGTAGAGAAGCACAGGGACTCATCCTTGTGCATGAACTCGGCCAACTCCTTCTCGAGCTGTACGTGAAGGTCGAGGGTTCCATTGAGGAAACGGCTTCCTGCACAACCAGAACCATACTTGTCGAGAGCAGCCTTGGCTGCATCGATAACACGCTGGTCGTTGGTCAAACCCTGATAAGCATTAGAACCGAACATCAAAATCTTATGTCCGTCGATGTCGGTAACTTCCGTCATCTGCTTACTGGTGATCTCACGGAAGTATGGGTACACACCGGCAGCCATATACTTCTGAGGTTCACGATAATTCTTGTATTTTTCTTGTAATTGTCCCATTATGAATAGGTGTACTTTTTATAATTTCTAAGTTTACAGGGTGCAAAGATACAAAAAAGAACTAATATATCATGATTTTTTCCAAGAAAGTTGATTTTTAGTGTTTTTTTAGGGTCTAAAAAGGCGTTTTTATACTAATTTTATTACTTTTGCAACTGAATATTCATAAAATTCTGTCTAATTAGATGAAGAAGAAGATCGTTTTTATCATGAATCCTATCTCGGGCACGGCAAGCAAAGCATCCATCCCCAACCTGATAGATAGCATTCTGGACAAGGACCGCTTTGAGTACGAGATAAGAACTACGGAAAGAGCCGGACACGCATCGGAAATTGCTTCCGAGGCGAAGGAGGCTCATGTTGACATTGTGGTGGCTGTGGGAGGTGACGGTACTGTCAACGAAGTGGCAAGAGCCATCGTACACTCCGACACAGCCCTGGGAATTCTGCCTTGTGGATCGGGCAACGGACTGGCTCGTCACCTCATGCTGCCCATGAACCTGAAAAAGAGTATTGAGATCATCAACCAATGCGAGATTCACGACCTCGACTATGGGGTCATCAACGGCTATCCTTTCTTCTGTACCTGCGGTATGGGATTTGACGCCTTCGTAAGCATGAAGTTTGCCGAAAGCGGCAAACGAGGACCCATCAGCTATGCTGAGAACATCCTGAGAGAAGGACTGAAGTATCAGCCTGAAACCTACACCCTTGAGGACGAGACGGGAACAAAGCAATACAAGGCCTTCCTCATCTCGTGTGCCAACGCATCGCAATATGGCAACAACGCCTATATCGCTCCACAGGCATCGATGAGCGACGGACTGATGGACGTGGTCATCATGGAGCCTTTCGATGTACTGGAGGCTCCGCAGGTAAGTTTCGATATGTTCAACAAGACGCTCGACAAGCACTCCAAGATTAAGTCGTTCAGATGCAAAAAGCTGCATATCACCCGCACCAAGCCTGGTGTCATCCATTATGACGGCGACCCGGTTATGACGGGTGCTGACATTGATGTGCACTTGGAGGAGAAAGGCATCAAGATTATCGTCAACCCATTTGCCGACAAGAATGCCCGGAAACCCAACGCCATACAGTCGGCCTTTGCCGATTTCTTCAACGGTCTCAATGCCGTGAGAAGCGACATCAGAGAGCAAGGAAGAAAGGTGGAGGCACTGAGCAAACTCGTGCAGAGCAAACTGAACTTATGATGCTTGACGAAGGAGTTAAAGAGTTAAGAAGTTAAGGAGTTAAAGAGTTAAGACAAATGCCTTTAAGGGATTGTTTAATTTCAAGTCCACTTAAGCATTTGTCTTAGCTCCTCTGCAACCGCAGGGAGCGATAACCCCTTAACTTCTTAACTTCCTTGAAATCCCTTGAAAACTCCTTTGAAATCTACTTGATATAAAATTCTTCCGTTAACCGGGAATACCATTCCGAACGACTGCCATCCGGCAACTGGAGCACTTCTGTAGACTCCTCAAAGTTGCCCATACGGCTACGGGAGAAGGTAAGAAGAAGCCGTTTGGGAGCCTTGCGCTCCACAGTCTTCACCATACATTTGCGAACAAGCGTAAAGCCCTTATAATAAGCCTCTTCCTCCACCCTGCCAAACACTTCTGTGGGTACAACAATCGACAGGAAACCATGATCCGTAAGCAGACGTCTGGCTCCGGCAAAGAGGTCGGCAAAAGGCAGTGTGTCTGTATGCCGGGCAAGCGAGCGCTTGACATCAGGATTCTTCAGGCTGTCGACAAAGAAAGGCGGATTGCTGACGATGGCATCGTAAGGCTGGGAAGACAGAAAATCCTGCAGCGGACAATGACTCACATGCACACTTCCGGCAAAAGGACTTGCCGCCACATTCTCGGCAGCCTGCCTGCAAGCCTCCTCGTCAATATCGATGGCATCGACTACTGACTGCGGAAAACGCTGAGCCATCATGAGTGCTACGAGACCTGTCCCCGTACCTATATCCAGCACCCTGCTGCCTCCCAAAGCCCACGCTCCCAAGAGTACGCCGTCTGTGCCTACCTTCATGCCGCACTTATCCTGCATGATTCCAAAATGTTTGAATTGAAAATCTGCCACCGTTTCTTGTTTTTATTCTGATTTACGCAACTTTCGCTCACTCAGGAAAAACGCAAACAAGTCTGTTTTATTTTATCATTTTTACAAAAAAATGCCACGAATATATTAAAATATCTATACCAACCCCTCTGAATTCAATAAAAATGACTACCTTTGCACCCTAAAAAGAATTCTAAAAACGAATATGAACAGAAAACAAAATACACAATTTCAAATGATAGCCGATTTTGACGGCGATGCTTCTGTATTGGTGGCAGAAAGAGAATCAGGAGAATACCCTATTCTCTGCACACGCAATCTCGTCATCTTTCCTACCGTTCTGGCACCCATCATCGTGGGAAGACCCCAGAGCGTTCAACTCGCCCAAAAGCTAATCGAAAATCCAGACAAGGTATTCTGTATCTTCTGCCAGAAAGATGAGGCTACAGAAAACCCCACATCTGGAAACCTCTATAAGACTGGTGTGTTTGCTAAACTCATAAAAACAGTTGAACTGCCAGGAGTAGAATCAGGTAACATAACCATCGTGGTACAGGCTCTTGGCAGATGCCGACTCGAGCAGATCACATCAATAAGTCCTTACTACAAAGGACAGGTAACCAGTCTGCCAGAAAAGTGGCCCAACCTGGAAGACGTGCATTTCCAGACGCTGTTGGACACACTGCATCAGGAAACAGCCAACTTCATACATGCCTGCGATGAGATGCCCAATGAGGCTGAATATGCCCTCAACAACATATCCAACCCCATGATAGCTGCCAACTTCATCTGCAGCAACATGCCTTTCAGCATAGAGGACAAAATGGAGATGCTGGAGAAAGACAACCTCAGCGACCGTCTTTACATCGCTCTGAAAGCCGAGCACAAAGAGCTGCAGCTGCTGAGCATACAGTCGGACATCAAGCAGAAAACACGCTTCGACCTCGACGAACAGCAGAGAGAATACTTCCTGCAGCAGCAACTCAAGAACATACGCGAGGAACTGGGGGGAGACGAGAAGAATCCTGAGCGAAAAGAACTGACTGAAAAGGCCAAGAACAAGAAATGGAACGAGGCTACAGCCAAGGCGTTCAATAAGGAATTGAACAAGCTCGAAACCATCAACCCACAGAGCCCCGACTACTCTATCCTCGTCAACAACCTGCAGACCATGGTAGACCTGCCTTGGAATGAATACACTCAGGACAACCTGAGCCTCAAGCATGCCAAGAAAGTTCTCGACAAAGCGCACTATGGCATGGAAAAAGTTAAGGAACGTATCTTGGAATACCTGGCTGTAAGATCGCTGCGAGGAGACCTGAAGAGCCCTATCCTCTGCCTCTATGGCCCTCCAGGAGTTGGCAAGACAAGTCTTGGAAAGAGCATTGCCGAGGCGATGGGCAGAAAATATGTGCGTATGTCATTGGGCGGTCTGCACGACGAGTCGGAGATACGTGGACACCGCCGTACCTATATAGGAGCCATGCCCGGACAAATCATCAAGAACATTCAGAAGGCTGGAAGCAGCAACCCTGTATTCATCCTCGACGAGATAGACAAGGTGACACAGAACACCATCAACGGGAACCCGGCATCGGCTCTGCTCGAAGTGCTCGACCCAGAACAGAACAATGCCTTCCACGACAATTATCTCGATACAGACTACGATTTGTCGAAGGTGCTCTTCATTGCTACTGCCAACGATATCAGCAGTATTCCACGTCCGTTGCTCGACCGTATGGAGCTCATCGAGGTGGGCGGATACATCATCGAGGAGAAGGTGGAGATAGCCAAGCGACACCTGGTGCCACGCGAACTGAAGAATACTGGTCTCGACAAGTATGAGCCCAAGATAAAGTTTACCAAAGCAGCCATCGAAGACCTGATAGACCACTATACACGCGAAAGCGGAGTGCGCCAACTCGAGAAAGCTATCAACAAGGCTTTGCGCAAGATGGCATACAAGCTGGCATATACCGACGAACTGGAGAAGCCTACCATCACTCCTGCTGAGGTGGAAGAGCTGTTGGGCAAGCCTATCTTCACACGCGACATCTACCAGGGAAACCAATATGCTGGCGTGGTAACAGGACTGGCATGGACATCGGTAGGAGGAGAAATCCTCTTCATAGAAACCTCGCTCAGCAAGAGCAAGGCTGCCAAACTCACCCTGACAGGAAACCTGGGCGACGTGATGAAGGAATCGGCGGTCATTGCGCTGGAATATGTCAAGGCGCACGCCGACCTCTTGGGCATAGACTATCGTATCTTCGAAAACTGGAACATCCATATCCATGTGCCCGAGGGAGCTACTCCTAAAGACGGTCCTTCTGCTGGTATCACCATCGCTACAAGTATCGCATCGGCCCTGACACAGCGCAAGGTGCGAAAGAACACAGCCATGACAGGAGAGATAACACTTCGTGGAAAAGTTCTCCCCGTAGGTGGCATCAAGGAGAAGATTCTGGCCGCCAAGAGAGCCGGCATTACCGATATCGTGATCTGTCAGGACAATAAGAAAGACATTGAGGAGATTCCTGAGATCTATCGCAAGGGAGTGGAATTCCACTATGTGGAGAATGTTGCCGATGTATGGCACTTCGCGCTCACCGACGAAAAGGTGGAACATCCCATCGATTTCACGATTCCCGAGGATGCGAAGAAAGGAGAGTGAGAAATCAATATAAACAAGAAGAATGAAATTCGAACTACAAGTAACAGATAAAGCCAGTGATGCACGCACAGGCATCATCACCACCGACCACGGACAGATAAAGACTCCTATCTTTATGCCAGTGGGAACTGTCGGATCAGTGAAAGGTGTGCACTTCGAGGAACTGCGCCAACAGGTTAAGGCACAGATTATCTTAGGCAACACCTACCACCTATACCTACGACCAGGACTCGAGGTCATCAAGGCCGCAGGCGGACTGCATGGCTTCAACGGATGGGACCGACCCATCCTGACAGACAGTGGCGGATTCCAGGTATTCTCGCTTACAGGCATCCGAAAGTTGCGTGAGGAGGGGTGCGAGTTCCGCTCTCACATCGACGGAAGCAAGCACATCTTCACACCCGAGAACGTGATGGACACTGAGCGAATTATTGGTGCCGACATCATGATGGCGTTCGACGAGTGTCCTCCTGGACAAAGCGACTTCCAGTATGCCAAGAAGAGTCTCGAGATGACACAGCGTTGGCTCGACCGCTGTGTCAAGCGCTTCAACGAGACCGAACCGCTGTACGGATATCAGCAAAGCCTCTTCCCCATCGTGCAGGGCTGCACCTTCCCCGAGCTGAGAAGAGAGGCGGCCAAATATGTGGCAGACAAGGGAGCCGACGGAAATGCTATCGGTGGACTTGCCGTAGGCGAGCCCACTGAGGTGATGTACGAAATGATAGAGGTGGTGAACGAAATCCTGCCCAAGGACAAGCCGCGCTATCTCATGGGTGTAGGTACACCACAGAACATACTCGAGGCCATAGAACGAGGAGTGGACATGTTCGACTGTGTGATGCCAACCCGCAACGGACGCAACGCCATGCTCTTCACCTACAACGGAACGATGAACATGCGCAACAAGAAATGGGAAATGGACTTCAGTCCCGTAGACCCTGACGGATGCGACATCGACCGTATCACAACCAAGGCTTACCTGCATCACCTCTTCAAGGCACAGGAACTCCTGGCCATGCAGATAGCAAGCATACACAACCTGGCCTTCTATCTGCGACTCGTCACCGATGCGCGACAGCACATCGAGCAGGGAGACTTCGTGCAATGGAAAAATTCGATCATCGACCAGCTGGGACAAAGAATATAAAGACCACAGGCTGGGAGAACAAACGCAAAGACCACAGACTGACTGGTCGAACAAAAAAAAGACCTATTAAAAGGTCAAAAACATAAAATGAAGACATTTCATCAATTAAGAAAACATCGCAGGCTCTATAAAGCCAAAAGATGGTTCGGACAACACTTTGCTTGGCTCATACACGTCACACAATGGCTCGCAAAGAAGTTGGCCTTCCTGCGTATACTCAGGTTCCTGAACCCATTCAGGTATATCAAGCGCATGGACTGGTACATCATCAAGAAGTTTGTAGGCACATACTTCTTCTCTATCCTGCTGATTATATCGGTGGCTATCGTGTTCGACGTAAACGACAACCTGCCTAAATTCACCGAGAATCATGCACCGCTGAGGGCTATCGTCTTTGACTATTACCTCAACTTCGTGCCTTACTTCGCCAACCTCTTCAGTGCGCTGTTTGTCTTCATTGCCGTCATCTTCTTTACATCTAAGATGGCTGGCAACTCTGAGATTATCGCCATCATGGCATCAGGCATCTCATTCAAGCGGCTGTTGCGCCCTTACATGATTACCTGCATCATGCTCTCGGCCATGTCGTATGCCCTCTCTGCCTATGTTATTCCCTATGGAACGGTGGTAAGACAGAATTTCGAAATCAAGTACAAGAAGAAGAGCAAGAACACATCGGCAGAAAACGTACAGCTGCAGGTGGACAGGGGCGTCATCGCGTATCTGCAGCACTACGACAACCAAAGCAAGAAAGGCTTCGGCTTCTGCCTTGACAAGTTCAAGGACAAGAAATTGGTAAGCCACCTCACCGCCATGGAGGTGCAGTACGACACCATCTCCGACTCCAAGTACCACTGGAAAATAAGAAACTGGAAGGTACGACAGCTCCAGGGACTGAAGGAGCACATCACCAGCGGAGCCGAGAAAGACACCATCATCATGATGGAACCCACCGACCTGGTATACTCCAAGGGACAGCAGGAAACATTTACCAGTCCTGCACTGAAGGATTATATCTCCAAACAGATCAACCGAGGTTCGGGCAATGTGGTGCAATACCAGGTGGAATATCACAAGCGAATTGCAGCCTCATTCGCCTCATTCATCCTTACCATAATAGGTGTGTCGCTCTCGTCGCGCAAGCGCAAAGGTGGAATGGGAACATCGCTCGGCATCGGACTGGCACTGAGTTTCAGCTACATCATGCTGCAAACCATCTCTGCCACATTCGCCATCCAGGACAACTTCCCGCCTATGCTGGCTGCCTGGATGCCCAACTTCCTCTTCGCCTTCGTGGCATACTTCTGCTACCGCAACGCACCGAGGTAAGTATTAATGATTAATGACAAAAAAAGAAAAAAGGAAAAAGAAAAATAAGAAATATGTATTTCGACGAATTAGATTTAAATGACAACGTTCTCGATGCGCTCTACGATATGCGTTTCGACACTTGCACCCCAGTACAGGAAAAGTGTATTCCAGAGATATTGAAAGGCAACGACGTAATGGGAGTTGCGCAAACCGGAACAGGCAAAACTGCTGCCTATCTGCTGCCAGTGCTCAGCAAACTCGACGACGGTGGTTATCCTTCTGATGCCATCAACTGTGTTATCATGTCGCCTACACGCGAGTTGGCACAACAGATAGACCAGGCCATGCAGGGCTTCGGATATTACCTGCAAGGCGTAAGCAGCGTGGCTGTATATGGAGGAAACGACGGAAACCGTTACGACCAGGAACTGAAAAGCCTGCGCATGGGTGCAGACGTGGTGATAGCTACACCAGGCCGACTCATCTCTCATATCAGCTTGGGCAATGTAGACCTCAGCAAGGTAAGCTTCTTTATTCTTGATGAGGCAGACCGCATGCTCGACATGGGATTCTCGGAGGATATCAAGACCATCGCAGCCAAATTGCCAAAAACTTGCCAGACCATTATGTTCTCTGCCACAATGCCCGAGAAAATAGAAGAACTGGCAAAGACTCTGCTCAAGAATCCTGTAGAGATCAAACTCGCAGTAAGCAAACCTGCCGAGAAGATACAGCAGAAAGCTTACGTATGCTACGAGACACAGAAGATGGACATCATCAAGGACATCTTCAAAGCTGGCGACCTGCAGCGAGTCATCATCTTCTGCGGAAGCAAGATGAAGGTAAAGCAAGTGGCAGGATCACTGCAGCGTAAACATATCAACTGTGGCGAGATGCACTCTGACCTGGACCAGGCTGAACGCGACAATATGATGTTCAAATTCAAGAGCGGACAAATAGATGTGCTCGTAGCTACCGACATCGTGGCACGAGGCATAGACATCGATGATATCGCATTGGTTATCAACTATGATGTGCCTCACGATACTGAAGACTATGTGCACCGTATCGGACGTACTGCACGTGCCGACCGCGACGGAGTGGCTATCACCTTTGTGAGCGAGGAAGATATCTTCTATTTCCAGCAGATAGAGAAGTTCTTGGAAAAAGAAGTGGAAAAGGTTGCTCTGCCCGAAGGATGCGGCGAAGGACCTGCATACACCAAGCAGAACAAGCCCAGAAAGGCTGGCAACAACAGCGCAAAGAGCAGACGACGCAAAGATCGCGAACAGACTGCACACAAACGCAAACCTGCCAATAAAACTGCCAACCGACCTGAAAAGGCTCAGCGTCGTACAGAAGACAACAACCCACTGGAAAACAGCAAGCAAGGCAACAACCAGCAAGACAACAACCAGCCCAGGAACAAAGACAACAAGAAACAACAGGGCAACGCCAGACAACAGGGTAAGAACGCTCCTCGTACCAAGGATGGCCAGCAGCAGGGCAACAGCCAGCAGCAGAATAATGGCGGCAAACCTGAAAACGAGAATAAGCAAAATCGCAACAACCGACGTAAAGGCAATAATCGTCCTGCAAGCGATCAGACAGAAAACAAGTCACGCAACAGACAGGCACAGACTGACAACAAGCCAGGCAGCCAGGACAACAACGGCAAGCGTCGCAATGTACGCCCAGGCAGCAACGGCAGAGGAAGAGGTGTCAGCCAGAAGAAGACTTCAGAAAAATCAACCACACGTAAGGTTACGCCTATCGTAAATCCTCAGAAGAAAGAAAATGTAGTCAAGAAATTCATCAAGCGCATTTTCGGCTTCAAAAAATAACAACTGCTCCAGTTTCTCGTCTACCTGAAGCAAGAAGAAACTGTAGTTGAAAACAAAAAGTATCTTAAGTTACATGCAGATGTTTCTTAAGATACTTTTTTGTTTTAAGATGATCCTGCCAATTACTTTTTTAGCTGCACTTACCTCTATCAGTAACTACTTTGCACCCCTATAGCCATGAATAGTCAACTGTAAATAAGACTAATAATTAAGTAACTGAAGTTTCGCAAAGTAGTTCAAGTACAGGCTAAGGGCTTCTGCCCCTTCTGGGCGTGTGGAACATATTTGCGAAAGTTGAGTAAGTCTACGCGAATTATAAATAAGTAATAACTGAGTCAACTCATATTATCAATAATACTTAGAGTAGTCAACTAAAATCGTTAAACCACAATCAAATCTATGTTCGATAGTTTAGAACATAAGTTCGGTACTTTAGAACATAAGTTCGAAACTTTAGAACATAAGTTCGATAGTTTAGAACATAGATTTTTACAGACTAAAAGGAACATTTATCTCAGTCATATTCATAGTTGACTACTTATGCTGAGTAATTACCACCATCAGTAACTACTCATGGCTGAAGAGAATACAGGGCTGTTTCCCTATGTATAATCGGGCTGTTTTCCCTATATATAATAAGGTGTACGCCCACAATTCTATAATAAAAGCCTCTTATAAACTGTTAAAAACTTACCTTTTTACACCTTTTCTTTATTTTTTCTGTCTTTTTGTTCTTTTTTTCAAACTTTTTCTTTAACTTTGCAACCGGAAATAACAAAATAGAAATTTTTAAACCCAATAAAAGATATAGATTATGAAAGCATCAGAAGTGATTGCGAATCTTCAGAGAAGATTCCCTAATGAGCCTGAATACATCCAGGCAGTTAGTCAGGTTCTCGGCACTATCGAGGAAGAGTACAACAAGCATCCTGAGTTTGAGAAGGCCAACCTCATTGAGCGCCTTTGCATTCCAGACCGCATTATCGAGTTCCGTGTTTCATGGGTAGACGACAAGGGTAATGTACAGACTAACATGGGTTACCGAATCCAGCACAACAATGTCATCGGTCCTTACAAGGGAGGTATTCGCTATCATAAGTCAGTAAACCTGAGCATCTTGAAGTTCCTGGCCTTCGAGCAGACATTCAAGAACTCTCTGACAACCCTTCCTATGGGTGGAGCCAAGGGTGGTTCTGATTTCTCACCTCGCGGCAAGAGCAACAATGAGGTTATGCGTTTCTGCCAGGCTTTCATGACTGAGCTTTATCGCCACATGGGCCCAGACGAGGACGTTCCTGCAGGTGATATTGGCGTAGGTGGCCGTGAGGTAGGCTATCTCTTCGGTATGTACAAGAAGTTGACTCACCAGTTCCAGGGTGTCTTGACTGGTAAGGGTCAGGAGTTTGGCGGTTCTCGTATCCGTCCTGAGGCAACAGGTTATGGTAATGTTTATTTCCTCTGCAACATGCTTGCCACCAAGAACATCGACATCAAGGGCAAAACTGTCTTGGTTTCTGGTTCTGGTAACGTGGCTCAGTACACTATGGAGAAATTGCTTCAGTTGGGTGCAAAGCCTGTCACATGTTCCGACTCAGATGGTTACATCTACGATCCAGATGGTATCGACCGCGAGAAACTCGATTACATCATGGAACTGAAGAATGTAGAGCGTGGCCGTATCAAGGAATATGCCGAGAAATATGGCGTGAAGTATGTTGAAGGAGCTAAGCCTTGGTTCGAGAAGGCAGACATCGCTCTTCCTTCTGCTACTCAGAACGAAATCAACGAAGAGGCTGCAAAGGCATTGGTTGCCAACGGCGTATTCGCAGTGAGCGAGGGTGCCAACATGCCTACAACTCCTGAGGCCATCAAGGTATTCCAGGATGCCAAGATCCTCTATGCTCCTGGTAAGGCTGCCAATGCTGGCGGTGTAGCTGTATCAGGTCTTGAGATGAGTCAGAACTCTGAGCGTCTGAAGTGGAGCCGTGAGGAGGTTGATGCTAAACTTCACGAAATCATGAACGATATTCACGCCAACTGTGTGAAGTATGGTACCGAGGCAGACGGTTACGTAAACTACGTAAAGGGTGCCAACGTTGCAGGCTTCCTGAAGGTTGCCAAGGCTATGATGGCTCAGGGTATCGTATAATAAAATGACAGATATTTAATTATACAATCGAGTAGGAGGAAAACGATGTAGTTTTTCTCCTACTTTCGTTTTCCGACCTCTCACACCACCGTACATGCGGTTCCGCATACGGCGGTTCCTATTTTGGGTGCCATTCGATGTATGAACCCATCAGTGTAGCATAGCCTGCCATGCTCAACTTTTCGTTGGTTATCGCACGACATAGTATGTAACTGCCAGCTATGCGCCAATCCCCCAAACGACTATTGCCCCACATGTAAGCTTGGTATTTATCTATACCACACTTTATCAAGTTGGCAATTCTCGTTTTCACCCTCTTCCACGACTTCCATATACACATACGTAGCCGTCGCCTAAGCCACTCGTCAGTTTCCATGAGGAAACGTTTCATGTTGGCAAGGTGATAGTAACCTACCCATCCCCTTATGTACTCTTCAAGTTTTTGCTTCCTCTTGGCATATCCCCAACCATTGCTTCGGGAAGTCAACTCCTTGAGTTTGGCTTTCATCTTGGATTTGGCTTTTGGGTGTACCGTGAGTTGGCATTTGCCTTTCATTACATAAAAGGAGTAACCAAGGTATTTCACACCTTGCACATAGGACACAACTGTCTTGTCCCTGTTCACCTTCAGATGAAGTTTTCCTTCGATGAATCGGGTTACAGATTCCTTCACGCGTTTGGCTGCACGCTTGGACTTACAAAATATCATCGAGTCATCGGCATAGCGAACAAAAGGGAGACCTCGGCGAGTGAGTTCCTTGTCCAACTCGTTGAGCATGATGTTGCTCAAAAGCGGACTTAACGGTCCTCCTTGGGGAGTGCCTTCCTCACTTGCCTCGAACATACCTTTGTTCATCACACCACTGCGGAGATATTTGTGAATAAGGCTTATCACCCTACCGTCCTTTATCGTGCGGCTGAGGATTTCTATGAGTTTACTATGGCTCACTGTGTCGAAGAAACGCTCCAAGTCGAGGTCAACCACATAAATGTAGCCATCATCGATTATTTTCTGAGCACCTCTTAGGGCATCATGGCAGCCTCTTCTCGGACGGAAGCCGTAGCTTCCTGGAGAGAATTGACGCTCATAGATGGGAGTTAGGGTCTGGTTGATGGCTTGTTGAACCAGACGGTCTATAACCGTGGGGATGCCCAACAGGCGCATCTTTCCATTGTCTTTGGGTATCTCTACCCTTTTTACTGGGTTCGGACGGTATGAACCGTCAAGCAAGGAACGGATTAGGGCATCCTTATTAACCAAGAGCCAAGGGAGCATTTGCTCACATGACATCTTGTCGATACCGCTACAGCCCTTGTTACGCTGCACAGCCTTGTAGGCTTTGAGTAGGTTATCAGGACTGATGATGCGCTCCATTAAGTGTTCCTTGTCGAATGGTACTTCCACGATGTTGTCTTCACATATCCACATGAAGGTCTGCGCTCCCACATATCCTTCGGATTCCGTCCTATCTTTCTGTGGGCAGCCCTTGACTTCTGCCAATGTTTTCTGCATTCTTTCCTTCATAAGGTACGTTTCAATTACTATCGTTTAATTTATAGGTTCTGCCCTTCATGGAGCGTTATCGAGAACTCCACTACTATGGCATCTGCTGACTTCTCACAGCAAGCTTTACTCCATGACTTTCGTAAAGGCAACTAATCGCCATGTCCGTGAGACCTCCTCGGATAAGGGCTTATTCTTTCCATCTTATACCCACTTCATTTACACCAACCATTCCGAATAGCTATAGGACTTTGATTTGTATGGCAATCTCATCCATGGTCAAATGCCTTATATGAAGTTTCTGTACGTTAGGTCAGATGTTTGCCGCCAGCTTCTTTCAGATTCCACCTCGCAGTGGACACCCTTGCTATTGGCTATACAATTCCCGCTATTAGGGCTTGTTAGGGACTTGCACCCATTAGAATAAGCTCATGCCGAGCATACCATAAAAAAATCCTAACTTCTCTTCGTGAGAGGTTAGGATTTCTTTTTTAAAAGCAACAACAAGACTATTGTCGTGGCTGATAAAACAACACTGCCTTGATGTAGGTTTCAAACTTCAGGTCGGCATGGCGCGCCAGCCGAAAGCGGATAACTGCTTTCAGTACAGCATATAGGCACAATGCCAACATCAGGCCGACAGCGATAGCCAAAACCGTAGTTCCCATCTTACCATAAATATAGGCACTGTCAGGAAAAGCCGAAAAAACGATAACAGGCAACAAAGTGATAATGCCACCCACCGTCAGCTTATTGCGACTGCTTCCTCCCATATCGAGAATAGCTTGCTTGTCAAAAAGATAATCATCCAGTTCCATACCCTCGATACCATAGTCTTCCATCTTGGGGAAGTCGGGATAATTGCCATACAACTTGATTTTGTTGGTCACTTTATGCTCAAAATCGTTGAGGATTTGCTTTTCTGGTTCTCTGATGTTCATGACTTTAAATAATTAAGTGGAGATTAAAAATAAAAATATAAAAAGAAAGCAGTGCCCCTATAAGCCGAGTTCTGTTCCTGCAACAAAGTGCAGGTGCATGTCATTTATCTAATCCCTGAGTCACCCCAGGGCTTGAGCACTCTACCCTCCGCAGCTGCCATAAAAGACACTCGGGCGAGCAACCCTCTGTCTGCGGTATACATGAGCTTACAGCTCCCAGCCGACACAGCATGACGATCACCCGTCATCTGGTGGTCTCTTACACCACCTTCTCACCCTTACCCTGCTTTCATCTAAAGACTCAACAAGGCGGTTATTTTCTTCTGCCTACACCTACTGTCACCAATAGCTTCTATTTTCGGAAGTGGGATGCTCTGTGCTGCCCGGACTTTCCTCTCGTCTTACCATGAAGACCAGCGACACGCCGGGGCACTGCTTTCTGTATCTTACTAAGGTGCAAAGGTACAAAAAACTTTCGAAAAGAAAAGGACTTTTCTTACTTATTTTCTATACCTCAATCCTATAAGTATAACAAAAGCCCTCTTATCAGTACACAAAAAGGGCTTTAGCAAGACTGTTTTGTTAACAGTTTTTTGCACATTACAAAATATTAATTCCATATTTACAACTATGCATATCAAGCAAAGTGTTGAATATTTGTAAATTTAGGCACATTCTTGTTTAAGAGCCGTTAATATGTTAATTTAGAATGTTAAAACGGGATAAAAATACATGTATAATTGACTGTTTCTCGTTTTTTGCACCTATATTTGCAACCGAAATGAAAAGTTGGCAACGCCAACAAAGCAAACATTAAAATTAACAACAAAAAATTATACATTATGAGAAAAGTAAGCAAATATGTTTTGGCTGTGCTCTGCATCAGCTCACTCGCATTCTCAGCAGGCGCATTCATGAAAGTCAATGCAGCCGCACCATCAGTGACTTCGGCCGCTCCTGGTCAACCAGTAGATTTAACCTATGCTGCCGAAAAGGCTCTGCCAGCAGTTGTCCATATCAAATATGTACAGAACTCAAAGGTACAGACAGTAGATGTTCAGAGCAATCCGTTTGGAGATTTCTTCGATCCATTCGGTTTCTTTGGCAACCCAGGCGGTGGACAAGGCGGAACACGCAAACAGAAAGTGCAGACTCCCAAGAGAGAGGCTACAGGCTCTGGTGTCATCATCAGCAGCGACGGATATATCGTCACCAACAACCACGTGGTAGAAGGAGCTGACGAACTGACGGTAACACTCAACGACAACCGCGAATTCTCTGCACGCATCATTGGTACAGACAAAAGTACAGACCTTGCCCTGATAAAAGTCAACGCGAAAGACCTCCCTACTCTTCCTATTGCCAACAGCGACAACGTCAAGGTTGGCGAATGGGTCATTGCAGTAGGCAATCCTTTCGGTCTGAACAACACTGTCACAGCAGGTATCATCTCTGCAAAGGCTCGCTCGTTAGGTGCCAACGGTGTGGAGAGTTTCATACAGACTGATGCCGCTATCAATGCTGGAAACTCAGGCGGTGCACTGGTCAACACACAGGGCGAGCTGGTAGGTATCAACGCCATGCTCTACTCGCAGACAGGTTCATACGCAGGCTATGGTTTCGCCATTCCTACCTCTATAATGAATAAGGTAGTAGACGACCTGAAGAAATATGGCAGTGTACAGCGCGTGATGCTCAGCATTGAGGGAAGCGATGTACTCAACTACATCAACTCGCAGAAGGAAAATGGCAAAGAAGTTGATTTAGGCACCAATGAAGGTGTATATGTAACCAAAGTGGATGAGGACGGAAACGGAGCCGACGCAGGCTTGAAGGAAGGTGACATCATAACCAAGGTAGACGGCAAGAAGGTGACCAAGATGGCTGAACTCCAGGAAGCCCTCAACGGCAAACGCCCTGGCGACAAACTCTCTATCACCTACTTACGTAACAAGAAGAGCTACACCAAGAGCATCACACTCAAAAATGCTCAAGGTAACACTTCGGTCATCAAGAGTGCCGATCTGGATGTATTGGGTGGAACCTTCCGTCCTGTGACAGAAGCACAAAAGAAGGAACTTGGCGTCAAATATGGTCTGGAGGTATTGAAGGTTGGAGCTGGCGCACTCAAGGATGCCGGAATTTCGCGCGGACTTATTATCCAGCGTGTAAATGATACCAACATCACCACGCTCGATGACTTGCAGAAGATAGTAAAGAGTGCATCCACAAGCAAGGAGCCAGTACTCTACATTCAGGGTGTATGGCCTACAGGCAAGAAGTCATACTTCGCCGTGCCTCTTCAGAAAGACTAAGCAAAACAAAGTCAATTATTGAGGGGCAAGACCAAGCCTGAGAAATGATAATAAATAAGTAAAACAGTTCTATAAATAAAAAAATAGCAGATATTTTCTCAAATATCTGCTATTTTTTTTGCACATATCGACAAAAAAGCGTATTTTTGCATCTACGAACAAAAAATAATGCTAACCATGAGACAACTGAAAATATCAAAGTCGATAACCAACAGAGAGAGTGCATCACTTGAAAAATACCTTCAAGAAATTGGGCACCAGGATCTTCTCACAGCAGATGAGGAGGTGGAACTGGCTCAACAAATCAAAAAGGGTGACCGCAAAGCACTTGAGAGATTGACGAAGGCCAACCTTAGATTTGTCGTTTCCGTCGCCAAGCAATATCAGAACAAGGGTCTGAGCTTACCCGACCTCATCAACGAGGGAAACCTCGGCTTGATAAAAGCAGCCGAAAGATATGACGAGACAAGAGGCTTCAAGTTTATCTCTTATGCTGTATGGTGGATTAGACAAAGCATTTTGCAGGCCATAGCAGAGCAAAGCCGCATCGTACGCCTCCCGCTCAACCAGGTGGGAAGTGTCAATCGTATCGCCCGCGAACTGAACAAGTTTGAGCAGGAAAACGAGCGCAAGCCCAGTGTGGAAGAAATGGCCGACCGCATAGACCTTCCCGAGGAAAAGATCGCAGAGGCGATGAAGATCAATACGCACCATGTAAGCATGGACGCACCTTTCGCCGAAGGCGAGGACAACAGCCTGCTTGACTTCCTGCCGAACACCGACTCACCTTCTACCGACAACGTACTCGATCAGGAATCGCTACGAACAGAGATAGGAAGAGTGCTCGATGTTCTCAACGACAGAGAGCAGAAAGTGATAAAAGCTTTCTTTGGCATCGGCATGCAAGAAATGACCCTCGAGGAAATTGGAGACAAATACAACCTCACCCGCGAAAGAGTAAGACAGATTAAGGAGAAGGCAATTCGCAGGCTGAGATACAACACGAAAAGTAAAACGCTGAAGACCTACTTAGGCCAGTAAGCAATATCCATAACAGAAGAAACAGAAAATGAAACTTAGAAAATCAGTATTTGCGGCCATTGCTGCCACATTGCTTATCGCTGTCAGCATGCAGGCCAAAGACGAGATGAAGCGAATTTATATCTTTGGATTTGCATCATCGTTCAACGATTCTATCGTATGCTTCACCGATGTGCAGGCAGTAGACTCAGCCTGGCTCAACAGTAAGAACCACTTCCTGGTAAGCAGAGAAGATTACTCTTACCAGTTGCGCGACTATTTAGAGGGAGAAGGTTACAAACACCCCACCTGCATGGTAAGCTACAGCACAAACCTGAAAAAGCTGACCAAGAAATATAACAAAATGCGCAACAGCTATACCGCTCAACCCAAGAAATCCAAAAACAAAAGCGGTATGATAGAGGATGCAGCACCAAAATATCAGGTAAAAATCATCGGTATGGACCGTTTCATATTCTCGGGTATTAAGCCCGACTATGAGGTCAACGAAGAGGTGGCTCAGAAGCCAGCCAAGAAGATTAAGGCAAAAGACGCACTGAAACAACAAAAGAAAAAGAAGCGTAATGCAAAATGAGAACTTCTTTAGCATAGCCGAACTCGACATCAAAATCTGCTTTGCCGAGTCACCATTCAACGGCATGCATCTTATCCCATCATTAGAACCCTTCAGAGAGAGAAATCTGAAGGGTGAACTTTTTTTTCAACTCTCGGTTGACGATACCCTGAGCCCCTACCCAAAGGAAAAACGCAAACGCATCAGAGCCTTTGATACTGGAAATGGAAACACCATCGTCGACAAACTCGACAATGGCGGATACCAGTACATCATCAAGGACATACAAGGTGCCAACTGCTGCCTGTTGCTGACCAATAAAGACTTCAGCGACTGCCAATGCGCACTGAACGGTAACTACAACATGCGAAAATTCGGACTCAACAATGCCCTGATGCTCATCTTTGCCTTTGCAGGAAGCAAGATAGAAACACTCTTGCTGCATGCATCACTTGTAAGACAAAACGGATATGGCTATGCCTTCATTGCCAAGAGCGGAACGGGAAAGAGTACACAGGTGAGCATGTGGCTGCGCTATCTGTCGGGGTGCGACTTGATGAACGACGACAACCCTATCCTACGAATCATAGACGATACACCTTATATATATGGTAGTCCCTGGAGCGGAAAGACACCATGCTATCGCAACGTAAAAGCAAAACTCGGTGCCATCACCCGCATAGACCGCGCACAAAAGAACTATGTGGAAAAGCTATCACCAGCAGAAGCCTTCGCCTCCATACTGCCATCTTGTTCTTCTATGAAATGGGATCTGGATATTTTCAACAATATCTGCAATACCATCAGCCATCTTGTTGAGCTGTCGGATATCTACACCTTGCACTGCCTTCCCAATCGCGAGGCTGCCATTGTATGCAACCAAGCCATCAGAAAAGCATAACCCCATTCTGTATAAGATTTTATATGATGAAAGAGACTACATTACAAGTAACGGAAATACAGTTTCCTAATGCGCAGCTACTGCCCGAAATCATTAAGTTGCTTAATGAGGGACACACTGTCACCCTGCAGCTCAGGGGCTTTTCCATGCGTCCGTTCCTGGAAGACAAGCGCGACAAAGCCCTGCTTGCCAAACGCGAGATATACAATATCGGTGAGCCTGTATTGGCAGAAATCAGTCCTCGCCACTATGTACTGCATCGCATCATCAAAATTGAGGGCGAGGACGTCACACTGAAGGGCGACGGAAACCTCACAACAGAAAGTTGCAAGATGAAAGACATCAAGGCTATAGCTGTGGGATTCTACAGAAAAAGCCATCAAACACTCGACAGAATTGACGGCAGGAAATGGAGAATCTACTCTGCCATCTGGACTGCCTTGTCGCCTTGCCGAAGGTATTTGCTGGCCTTTTATCGCAAGATATGGATTCCGATTTTCGGAATCATGTAATACAAGTAGTGTAAGTGAAAGAGTTGAAAAGAATCCATTTTCTAAACTCCTTCACTTCTTATTTTATACGTTGAATTTACACCTTATTCTATTATCTCAGCCTGTTTCCATTGGTCTACCAACAGCCGAGCATCACGAGTGGCAGTTTCCTCATCCACCTCGTACATTTCTATCAACAGATCAACCAGGTCTTTCACCTCAAAGTCTTTTCCCTGAATGCTGTTCCACAAATAAGCAGAACTTTCATTCATGCTGATGATATTGCTGAAATCAATATTCTCCTCGCCTTCTGCCACGAGAATGTTTTCCCCACAAACAGTACGAAGATTGAATCCGTTCTTAGCTTTCATACTCTAATCGTCTTTATTTCATATTGTCGTTAAACCAATTCACAATCTGGCGCAAGAGATGTCTGCGGCTGTTGCCTCCATATATGCTATGATTACGATTGGTATAATATATCTCCTTAAAGTCCTTGTCTGCCTGAACCAAAGCCTCGGCATACTCGAATGTATTCTGTGGATGAACATTATCATCAGCCATGCCATGACACATAAGCAAAGCTCCATGCAAGTTGTCAACACGCTCTATGGGATTGGTCAGATAGCCAGCGGCATTCTCCTGAGGTGTACGCATATAGCGCTCAGTATACACCGTGTCATAATAGCGCCAGTTGGTGGGAGGTGCCACAGAAACACCTGCCTTGAATACAGGACGGCCCTCACTCATACTCATCAGTGTGCAGAATCCACCAAAGCTCCAGCCCCAGATACCGATGCGGTTTTTATCTACGAAAGGAAGACCGCCTAAATAAAGAGCTGTCTCTACCTGATCTTTTGCCTCTAAGTCACCCAGTCTGAGATAAGTACATTTCTCAAAGGCTGCTCCTCTGCCTCCAGTACCACGACCATCTACACAAACGACAATATATCCTTCCTGGGCCAGATAATAGTCGAAGGCTCCTCCATTACCCATACTTCCTGTACTCCATGCATCCTTTACCTGCTGGTTACCCGGACCAGAATACTGGAACTGTATAACGGGATATTTCTTGTTGGCATCAAAGTCTACAGGTTTCACCATCCATCCATCCAGTTTCACTCCCTCGGATGTGGTGAAAGAGAAAGGTTCACGCTTTCCCCAATTATACTGGGCAACCTTGTCGAGCAACTCCTTATTGTCCTCCAACACTCTTACCACCTTTCCACGATTGGTACGCGAGGTGAAGACATAAGGATGACTGTAACTGCTCCAAGTATTGAAGAAATAACGATAATCACCCGAGAATATGGCAGCATTGTTTCCACGTGCATCGGTAAGTCTTTTGGTCGTGCCGTTGGCATGTGCCACATAGACCTGTCTGTCGTGCGGACTCAACATGCTTGACTGGAAATAGATATCACCCGTTTTCTCATTCATGCCATATACATCAGTCACCTCATAGTCACCCTTTTCTACCTGGCGAATCAACTTCCCCTTAATGTCGTACAGATAAAGATGCATAAAGCCGTCGCGATCACTGGGCAGCAAGATGTACTTATTTCCTACACGAGTCCATTCCACCACTTCTTCCTTCACATACTTGGGCACACTCTCTTTAATCACCAGCTTCGCCTCACCCGTAAAAGGATTGAAAGAATAAAGATTCAGTTCGTCCTGATGTCTGTTCATCGTAAAGGCTATCATACTCTTGGCATCAGGAGCCTGCTTTACGCGAGGAATATAACCGTCCGAAGCCAAAGGTACATTCATGCGTACTGTCTTGCCGGCTTTCACATCATAACTCCAAAGGCTCACCACAGAGTTGTCCTGACCAGCCTTGGGATACTTATAGGAATATTCACCTGGATAATCGGCATACTGTTTCAAGGCAGGCTTCTGACCGCAGAACAACTGCAGAGAGTAAGTCTTAACCTTCGACTCATCATAACGAATCCAGCTGAGTGCAGTTCCGTCAGCATTCCATGCAAAAGCCTTATTGAAACCAAACTCTTCTTCGTTCACCCAGTCAGGGATACCATTAATGATTTCATTGAACTTGCCGTCGTTTGTAACCTGTACCTCCTTCTTACCATCTGTGATAAAAAGATTGTTCTCTCTTACAAAAGCCACATGGCGGGAGTCTGGTGACCATGTAGCCACCTGCTGGTTCTCTCCATCCGACAACTTGAGCAAAGACTTGCTGGCAATGTCGTAAATGAAATACTCTGCTGTAAAAGAACGGCGATAAATACTCTTACGCTTGGTAAGAATGAGCATTCGCTTTCCGTCAGGACTCAGTTCGTAACCATCTACCGACTCAAAGGGAGCCTTGCATGCTGCGGCATCAAACAAGACAGTCACCTGCTTGCCAGTCTTAAACGAATAACTCACGATTTGACTTCCATCGTTGCTGATAGAAGCATACAGGTCGGTGCCTTCTATCGGATTCACTCCGCTGACATAAGAAGCTGTAAAACATCTCGAAGTAATATCCTCCAAGTCCAACTTCTCAGCTGCCTGTATAGATGACACCATCATAAAGGTTGCTATAAATATAATAAGTTTCTTCATAATCAGTCTTTGTGCAATGCCTTGATAGGCGAATCATCCTTGCACTCCAGCAACTGCCGTACGGTTATCTTTGGATTACGCTTCAGATAACTGCTGATGGTCTTTACATAACTTGTGGTAAAGACTTCCTTGTTCATCGCCTTATTCACCACCCACATGATTTTTCCCATGTGAAGGTCTCGGTCAAGCTGCGAACGATTATCAAAATCATCCATAGGATAAATACTCAACAGATAGAAGGTAAGGCAATCCGGAACAATATAAGTTCGTGACATGGTAGCCCGTTGCTGGGCTGTATAAAATTTCTTGTATAGCGGATACTCGCTGCCCATATACTTGTCAAGCGAAATTCCTACAGAGTGTTCACCCACCACGATACTCTGGTCGAGCGCTCCTATCTGTGCATAGAAAGAAGGCTGCTGCAACTCTGGCATCCAGGCGTTCAGACGTTCAAACGATTCCTTCAACTGCTGGTTGATATCATCCATATTGGCATATTCAGCCTCAGCATCGGCAATAAGCGCCTGCAGAGTAGAGTCCTGATAGAACATCAGAAACCGATTGCTGATATTGGCATCAGTAATCGTGCCCAACTGAAGCATCTTCTCTATCAACGTACGTGTTTCTATCGGATAATCGGTATTCATCTGCTGCAAGGCAGAGAAATCTCCTGTTGTCAGATAACGACTTTCCAGACGATCATAGCGCTGTACGGAAAGTACAGCAGCCTCTGTTTCCTCATTCGGCTTAAACTTGAGTTCACAAGCCGAACAAAGAAGAAGCGTCACCGCCATGAATGCCATATATTTAAAAATATTTTTCACTTTGTCGCTATCTATTAACATTACGTGTGCAAAAATACTAAAAAATGTGATAAAAACAAAGTGTTTTTACTAATATTTTTAAACAAAAAGAACAATAATGAACAATTTTGGTGTATTTTTGCTCATTATTGCCCTTTTGTGTAGTCATTATCGTATATTATAATACACTTGCACAGGTTCTTCGTTCAGTTTTTTCCAGTCTTTCAACCATCGATACCACTCTTTCTCACCCTTGAAGCCATAGGTCTCATTGGCGCTGGTATAAGCCAGCTTGTAACTCAGCTTGTTGCCTGAAGGACGAACCACCTGCGTGTAGCAGTCTTTATTGGCAGGCATCTCTTTCACCAGCGCAGCCTGCGGCACATAGATACCCAAGCCCACTGTCTCCAGTTTGTGCTTGCCGTCATCCTTGCCCGTTGGCCAGTCACTGCCATAGCAGCCTCTTAAGCCCTTGCCGTCAGTATATTCGCTGGAACCTTTCACATTGATCAATCCTGTGGCAAACTGATAATCCGACACATCTTTGTTAAAGAACACGTCGACATCAAAATCACGATGCCCCGCATAGATGGTATAACGTATGGTGGCATTGACAGGTTTGAGTCCTGGAGCTGGTGTCCAGCCATTGTCTACTACCTCAACAATGGCTCTTACAGGACCTTCCGAGATAACTCTCTGTTCTTGGTACATTACATTGGTCAGCAATACTTGGTTCTCTCCATCCCAGCCACGGAGGGCACCCAAGCCATAGGTATTGCCCACCCACAGGCAGTCATCACCCGAGCCACCCTTCACCTGTTCCTCAGAAGGATAGAACTGCGTATCACGAATCACCAGTCCCTTGTTCACCTTGCCATATAGGTCGATAGTCTGTCGATGGTCGAAGTACACACGCATGGCTACCAATTCGCTTTCAAAACATACGCCATGGGAGTGGACATAATGGTAAGGATCCTTGGTCTTCTTGTCAAAAGAGATACTGCGCATATAGATATCCTGCGCATTTTTAGCCAGTTTTTTATTTCGGCTTGGCAATACCAGTTCGGCAAAGGTACGGGCAGGATAGGCAGTCTGGTCACCTTCCTGCAATAACTGCACGCTTACCTCCTTGGTTTCCTTCTTGTCAAGGTCGACAAGAAAGCATAACTCATCGTTCACACAGTCACGGTCGATGTCATCCAACTGCGAAGGCACCTCCTTGCCGTCTACTGTTACTACAGCCTTTTTGACATCTCCCCACTGACGGATATCAATAACCACAGGCACATCCTTACGTGCCTCTTTTGAAGGATTGGTCACCGTCACATGGACCGGCGCCTGAGCTTGCGCTCCTAAACAAAGAAACGCAGCCAGCAACATGAATAGTTTTTTCTTCATCATAGATTTTATTTTGTAGTTTGTTTATCGATTTTCGAAAGTTCAAGCCACAGGAATGTCAGAAGTTCAATTTCGAGAAGACTTTTTTCCCCTTGGCATAGTACTGCCACAATATCGAGCCTTCATACACTTGCGGGACAACACCTTCAACCCTACCCGACTGTATTCGCTGGCGGTCTTCATCAAAATCCTTACGCCAGACTTTGAAAGCCCTTCGCGCCTTGAATATAGCTTTGAAGTCGCCCAAGTTTCTTTTCAGAATCAACATCTCGAATGCAGCCAGATAGTCCAGAAAACATCTAATGAACATCACATGCTGCAGATCCCTGTCATCCAGATTCTTGTAAAGCATAGTCAGATTGTTTCTGAAATTAAGGAATGTCTTCATTGGATTGCTTTTTGGCAACGTACCACCACCGACATGATATACTTCACTCTCTGGTATGCAGTATATCTTGCGCCCCATCAGACGCAGGCGCCAGCACAAATCTATCTCTTCATTGTGTGCGAAGAAACGACCATCAAGCGCTCCGGCATCCCAATAGTCCTTGGCACGTATCATCATGCAGGCACCTGTAGCCCACAACACTTCCTGCTGGTAATCATACTGTCCGTTGTCCCTCTCCACAGTCTCAAAGATACGCCCCCTGCAGAAAGGATAACCATATTTGTCCAAAAATCCACCACAGGCACCAGCATATTCAAAGCTGTCCTTATCGTATTCTGCCAACAGTTTAGGCTGACAGGCTGCCACCTTCGGATGACTGTCCATAAACTCGATGAGCGGAGTTAGCCAATGATGTGTCACTTCCACATCGCTGTTCAACAGTACATAATACTCAGCCTCTATCTGCTTCAGGGCCTGGTTGTAACCTTCCGCAAAACCAAAGTTCTGCTCCAGAACTATAGTCTTCACCTGTGGATACTGTGTCTCCAACAGATGCATAGAGCCATCGGTGGAACTATTGTCAGCCACCCATACCTCTGCATCCTGTCTGGAATACTCCACAACGCCAGAAAGATATTTTGCCAACATCTTCTGTCCGTTCCAATTCAATATAACGATTGCTACCTTTGCCATATCAACCGACAAAGATACAAATTATTAAGCACAAACAGCTTATCTGTGCCGAATAATTAAGTTTTTATAATGATAAACGTTCGCCTATGCGCACCTTTTCTCGTCATGGCAGAGGGAAAGCAAGCTTTACTCTGCTCATTCGACTTAACGAAAACGTTTCATTTCCTGCTTCAATCTGTTGTTGAGCAAGTTGGTAAACTCATAGTTCTTCAGTCCCCACTTGGGAGCAATCAGCAGTTCTGCTGGCGACTGACTCACAAAACGTTCGAGCACCAGATCTTTTCTTAGAAGCTTAATATACCCCACTATGACTTCTATATACTCTTCTACCGTATATACATGGAAAGGATGCTCTGCATACTGTTGAGCAAGACGGGTGCCCTTGATAACCTGCATCTGATGTATTTTCAGTATGTCAAGAGGCAACGAAGATATAATAGGAGCCTGACGCAGACTCTCCTCAGCATCCTCGCCGGGAAGTCCGATAATAATATGTCCTCCTGTCAATATTCCCCGGACATGCGTCTGCTCCACCGCCTTTCTGCTGCAGGCAAAGTCATGACCGCGATTAATTCGCAAGAGAGTTTCATCATTGGCAGTTTCTATGCCATACTCCACCAATACAAAGGTGCGTTTGTTCAGCTCTGCCAAGTAATCCAGCAACTCCTCGCTCACGCAGTCTGGACGCGTCCCGATGACTATTCCCACTATATCCTCTACCCGAAGTGCTTCCTCATACATTCCGCGAAGCTCTTCTAACGAGGCATAAGTGTTGGTATAAGCTTGGAAATAAGCCAGATACTTCATATCAGGATATTTCCTGCCAAAGAAACGCTTGCCTTCTTCCAACTGTTCGGTGATTGTCTTTTTGCGATTGCAGTAGCTTGGGTTGAAAGTCCGGTTGTCACAATAGGTACAACCGCCACTGGATATTTTCCCGTCCCTGTTAGGACAGGAAAACCCAGCGTCTATAGATATCTTTTGCACTCTGAAGGGAAACTGAGTACGTATCCAGGAGCCAAAGTCGTTGTAATAGTTCATCGCTAAAGGATCTCAGCCTTAAGGGCTGTCTTATCATAATTAAAATCTCCCAGACGAACCTTGATAAGCTGGTTGTCATACTCTTCCTTTGCCAAAGCCGGCGACAGTTCCACACGTACATAGTTCTTGGTAAAGCCATGCATGGCCTTGCCACGTGGCGCTTTCTCAAAGAGTACCTCAGCCTCCGTTCCTATATACTGGGCATAAAAAGCCTGGGTTTTCTCTTCACTCAGTTCGAGCAGACGCTTCGAGCGCAACTTTTTCTCCTTGTCGCTTACCACATAAGGGATACGCAGAGCTGCAGTACCTGGTCGTTCCGAATATGGGAACACATGAAGCTGTGTGACAGGCAGACTCTTCAGGAATTCATAGCATTCCTCAAAACACTCTGGAGTCTCACCACGACAGCCCACCATCACATCCACACCAATAAAGGCATCGGGCATCTTCTCCTTGATAAGGTTTACCTTATGGGCAAAGAGAGCCTTGTCGTAACGGCGGTGCATCAGCTTCAGCACCTCATCGCTACCGCTCTGCAAGGGGATATGAAAATGCGGCATGAAGGCACGGCTCTCAGCACAATAAGCTATCAAGTCGTCGTCACACAAGTCTGGTTCCAGACTTGATATACGATAACGCTGAATACCAGTCACCTGGTCGAGCGCCTTTACCAAGTCAAGAAAACACTCATGGGTAGTCTGTCCGAAGTCACCAATGTTGACACCAGTAATCACGATTTCCTTTCCTCCTTCGCTTGCAGCCTGCCCAGCCTGGTCAACCAACGAAGCAATACTTGGATTGCGCGAGTTGCCTCGTGCAAAAGGAATAGTACAGTAGGTACAATAATAGTTACAGCCGTCCTGCACCTTCAGAAAATAGCGTGTACGATTACCACGCGAACAGGAAGGCTGAAAAGTCTTGATGTCCTTGGTCTTCACGCTGTGATGTTCATGCAGCGCATTCACACCAACTTCTTCCAGTCCTGACTCAAAAGCGAACTTCTGTGCCCAGGCATCGCTGAGATACTGCAACAGATGCGCCTTCTCATTGGCCCCCAATACCAGGTCAACACCTTCTATCTTACTTACGTTCTCCGATTCAAGCTGCGCATAGCAACCCGTAACAATAACAAAAGCGCCAGGATTCTGTCGCACCATACGGTGTATAGCCTGACGGCATTTATGATCGGCAACTTCTGTCACCGAGCAGGTATTGATCAAACAGATGTCTGCACGCTCTCCCTTTTGGGCAGTTATCACGCCCATGTCTTCGAGCATTTTTCCAAAAGTAGAGGTTTCCGAAAAGTTAAGTTTACAACCTAAAGTATAATAAGCAGCCTTTTTGCCTTGAAATGCACTTGTGTCTATCATAAAAAAAGTTTGGTGTATATAAACGAAAAAGCCGCCAGACCATAGGTCCAGCGGTGTTTCTCTCATTTTTCGTTCGTTAAGTATACTAATACTTAATTACTTTGCAACTGAATCAGTAGCAGCAGAGTCAACAGTAGCTACAGTATCAGCTGAATCAACAGCTGTTGTATCAACTGAATCTGCAGAGTTTGCATTTGACTTTGTGTTACCACCGCAAGATGCGAAAGAGATAGCTGCAATAGCTACGAACATCAAAACTAATTTCTTCATTTTCTTTGCTTTTTAAATCTGTAAAACAATCATTTGTTTATTAAAACGATGCAAAGGTAAGTATTTTTTTAATACGTTGTTCTTTTTTTTGTGACTTTTTTTAGGGCCTTTTTGTAACTATTTTGTAAACCACTAACAATCAGTAACTTACAAACTGCTAACAAAAGTTAAAGTTTTTCGCGTGCTCGGCAACAGCCTTTTTTTAACACTTTTAGCGCTTTTTTCTTGCATCTTCCTTACAGTTCAATTACCTGTCCATCATAACCAAACTGGAAACCTTTCGGCAGCCGTTTGTTGGCAGCATCATGTAAGCCTATATCATGCGTCATGTGGGTAAAGTACACTTTCTCGGCTCCTATCCTTATCGCAAAGCGTATGGCATCGTCCACCAGTTGATGACTGTGATGCGGTTTATCGAATCTCAAGGCATTAACAACGAGCACTTCCAAGCCTTTCAGGTAAGGCAATTCCTCGTCAGGTATAGTTTTCATATCCGTGATATAAGCAAACTTGCCAAAACGAAATCCGAGGATAGGCATTTTGTCGTGCATCACTTTGACAGGCATCCATTCTATATCACCTATTTTATATATATGATGGGGCTCGATGGTATGCAACTGCAGTTTGGGAGCACCAGGATACAGTTCTTTAGAAGAGGCAGGAAAGCAATATGGCATAGTAACAGGCAACGATTTCGTCACACCCTTGTCACCATAGATATTGATATCACCATATTTGCAGAAAGGACGCAGGTCGTCTATTCCCCCTACATGGTCATAGTGTTTATGGGTAATCAGCAACCCATCTATTTTTCTGAAAGGCACTCTGAGCATCTGCTGCCTGATATCCGGACCGGCATCTATCAGCAGCCGGGTGCTCTCTGTCTCTATCATGGCAGCGCTCCGCAGCCTCTTGTCCTTAGGATCAGTACTGCGACACACGTCACACTCACAGCCCAAAGCAGGCACCCCACCCGAGGTACCCGTTCCTAACAGTGTTACCTTCAACATATCTTATTTGTGTATTCTTCAGAATATATTCACTTCGGGATAGATGTCTATACCGAACTTGTTCTTCACATCCTTTTGTACCGTACGACAAAGCGTCACCACTTCCGCTCCCGTAGCTCCGCCACGGTTTACCAACACCAGTGCCTGTTTGTCGTGCACTCCGGCACGTCCAAGGCTCTTACCTTTCCAGCCACACTGGTCAATCATCCATCCTGCCGGTATCTTCTCATGCTCGGCATCTATGGTGTAATGAGGCATTCCTGGATACAGGGCTGCCAACTCGTCATACTTACCCTTGCCTACAATAGGATTCATAAAGAAACTGCCGGCATTGCCCTGCACATCAGGATCGGGCAGTTTGGCTCGGCGTATTTCTATAATCACCTGGCGCAACTCTTCTGCTGTAGGTTTTTCTATACCTTTGGCTGCCAGAGCGGAATTGATATTGCCATATTCGAGCGAAGGAACGAAAGTACGCGAAAGCTCATATACCACGTGCGTGATAAGATACTTGTTGTGCCACTCGTGCTTGAATCTACTCTGTCGGTAACCATATCCGCAGTCTTCGTTCGGCAGCCACACCACTTTTCCTGTGGCTACCTCCACCGCTTCCACCTTATATATAATATCCTTGGCCTCTGCTCCGTAGGCGCCAATATTCTGTACAGCACTGGCACCCACCTCACCTGGAATAAGCGAAAGATTCTCTGCTCCATGGTATCCATGCTTGACGGCATAAGCCACCACATCATCAAACACCTCACCGCTGCCACATTCCAAGAACACCTTGTCGCCCTCTTCGGCTACAACACGAACACCAAGAATGGCTGAGTGAAGCACGGTGCCAGGATAATCCTGTGTAAGCAACAGGTTGCTGCCACCGCCCAAAAGAAGCAAGGGCTCATCAGTCTCACTCAAGGAGGCGACTATCTGCTGAGCCTCTTCAACAGAGGCATACTCCACAAATCGACGGCAACAGGCATCAATACCAAATGTGTTGTGCCCCAACAAGCTGTAATTTCTTATATCTTTCATTTCTATATACCTTAATTATATATAAAGAGGTGTATTCTCTACTACATATTCAGCTTCATCAGCAACCACTTGCCCTTCACACGACGGAAAGTAAGCTGAGTTTCCATTCCATTGGCAATACCTCTGATAACAAATATCTTCTGACTGCTCTCCGTATATTTCTGTCCGTAAATGATGTTGTATATCATCCCATTAGGCAACTTGGGAGCAAAGGCAGGCCATGTTTCCGGTTCGATATCACCCGTCATCGTACTGAAGTCATCATCAGGATCAGGACCAACAAACTTCACAGGATTGTGCAGATGCTGCGACTGGAAGGTGGAATCCGAAGCAAAAGATCCATAAAACTTCAGAAAGCTGGCATTCATATTGGCATACATCGGCTTGTAATTAATTGAAGTCATCATCCATTGACCATTGATACGATTGAACAGGAACTGCTGCACCTTCTTCGTTCTGAAGAACACTTTCTCTACCACCACATGATCGATAGTTGTGTCCTTTACAAGATTCATCTGACGCTGGTTGTCAAATATCAGCGTATAGTAATCCTGTCGCATAAAGAAATGCTCCATTCTCCAATGACGCTTGTCAATGGTCTTCACCACCTTGTCGTGTCTGTAGACAGGCAGAGGAAAGTGTACACGTTTCAACTGAAGCTTTCGGTTGGCGGCAAAATTAAAGATAAAGTCATCAAACAACTCATCTGCCGCCTTGGGCATAGGAGTTTCCTCTATCAGAGCCTCAGTAGAGTCCATAGCCTGTGTGTCTGCCACTAAGGTGTCAGTATTTGCGGAATCTGCAACAGCAGCCGGTTTTTTGTCAGAACACCCTGTTGCAGAAAATCCAATGATGGTCAGTGCCGCCATGAAGACGGCAATAAAAGAAAGTTTTTTCATAAACCAACCTGTTTTTCTCAAATTTTTGCATGCAAAAGTACACATTTCTTTTGAGATATTTCATATTTCAACCGAAAAATGTTATCTTTGCACACAAATTAGACTTAATTAAGTTAGAAATATGTTATTAGAGAAAATAGAAGGACTCTTGAAGGAAGTCAGCGCACTGACAGCAAAGAATGCCGAAGAGGTGGAGCAGCTTCGCATCAAGTACCTAAGCAAGAAGGGCGAAATCAATGCCCTTATGGCAGACTTCCGTACAGTGGCTGCCGATCAGAAAAAGGCTATTGGCGTTAAGATCAACGAGTTGAAGCAGGTTGCCCAAAACAAGATCAACGGTTTGAAGGAGCAGCTCGAAGAGGCTGAAGCCTCAAGTGACGACATCGATTTGACCCGTACAGCCTACCCTGTAGCATTGGGAACCCGCCATCCTCTTACGATTGTCAAGAATCAAATCATAGACATCTTCTCTCGTATGGGCTTCACGCTCTATCACGGACCTGAGGTTGACGACGACAAGCACGTGTTCACCATGCTTAACTTTGCAGCCGACCATCCTGCCCGCGATATGCAAGACACCTTCTTCATCGAGCAGAGCGATCCCAATGATGTCACCAAGAACATCCTCCTGCGCAGCCATACCTCTGGTGACGAGGCTCATTATATGGAAACTCACGAGCCTCCTATCCGTGTACTTTGCCCAGGTCGAGTATATCGCAACGAGGCCATCAGCGCCCGTGCCCACTGCTTCTTCCATCAGGTAGAAGGCTTGTATGTTGACAAGAATGTAAGTTTTACCGACTTGAAGCAGGTGCTTCTTACCTTTGCCCGCGAAATGTTCGGTGCAGACACCAAGATACGTTTGCGTCCAAGTTACTTCCCTTTCACCGAGCCAAGTGCCGAGATGGACATCTCATGCAACATCTGTGGCGGTAAGGGCTGCAACTTCTGCAAGCATACCGGTTGGGTAGAGATTTTAGGATGCGGTATGGTAGATCCTCACGACCTTGATGCATGCGGCATTGACAGCAATGTCTATACCGGCTATGCCTTCGGCATGGGTGTAGAGCGCATCACCAACCTGAAATATCGCGTCAGCGACCTTCGTCTCTTCTCTGAGAACGATACCCGCTTCCTCCGCGAATTTGAATCTGCAAAATAACAACAAACCATATCCACTCAATAGCCTCGGCAATCCCGAGGCTATTTTATTTATCCCCCTCCCTCATCACTATCAACACTTTTCTCGAGTGAAAAGATACACTCTTCCGAGAATCAAACTTTTTCGATGGCAACTCGCCGCTGTCTTCAGGCAACTGTATAAGCAACAACAGCAAGGGAAATTCATGAATAAATATTCAGGAATACGATTAGCTTAGTTGAGTTGAAAAAATCACCCAGTTGGGAAAAATTATTTTTCCAGTTGACCGACGACTTTCATAGTTATATAATTATTTTTTAGCAATTATCGCATAATTATACTGTATAAGTATACACATACACAGCTGACTTAGAATGCCCTTTCATCTATTTGTATTTAATGAAAGAACAAAAAAAGGTTTGTCTCACGACAAACCAAATTTCCGAAACGTCGCATAAGCGCACCTTTTCTCGTCATGCCAGAGTAAAAGTAAGCTTTACTCTGCTCATTTGACTTTATGAAAAACGTTCCTATATTATATCAAAAACCTAATTTATTATATTACCTTTAAAAAACACTGCTAAAAACTATTCGAATGTACTTATCCTGACATCTGGTATTATTTTCATTTGCTGGTACAAAATTATAGTAAATACCAGAAAATGATCCAAATGACCAAAGATTTTTCCCCTTTTTGCCATGCAAACGATTGCATTTTGCAACGCACCTAACTTTCGCAGGGTTCAATAATGTATTGAACCCAACGAAAGATCTACACCTTATTATATATATAGCGCGCGAATCACAACACTATTCTGTCTACACAGCAGAAAAAACTATCTGCACAGAATAATAGTTTACGTTACAAGTCGGAAAGATGGCGCTCTACGGGAATGCCACGGTTCTTGTCCTCATTATCTTTATTGATGTCAATCCAGTTTCGCAGAATATCCATGGCAGTGCGGGTGGCATGACGAAGACTGTCTCCGTCTCTCAACCTTCCTACAATGATGCTCGAAAAAATATCGCCCGTACCAGGAAACTGTACCGGTATTTCCTCGTAAGAAAGCAGAAAATGCTCATTGTTAAAGTGATTGTAGCCCACCACGGCATGTTGCTGGTCGACAATGCAAGTAGTGATGAGAACCGACTGCGAGCCAAATGCCCGCAACTTGTCGACAAGGACATAAGCCTCAGCTTCGGTCATTCCCTCCTCCTTATAAGGCACATCTGCCAAAAGACAGGCCTCAGTATAGTTGGGAAAGCAAAGATGAGCCACACCCAGCATTTCCCGCATGCACCGCACGGTACCCTCGTTGGCTCCAGAATAAAGGCGACCATAGTCGCCCATCACTGGGTCCACAAATATCTCCGTCCCCTGCTCTGCCTGTTCACGACAGTAATGCGCCACCATCTTGGCTTGCTCCTCAGAGGCAAGGAAGCCTGTGGTGATGGCATCAAAATGAATTCCCAACTCGTCCCACTTCTGCATGGCGTCCTTCATATACGAAGTACTTTCCATCACGGCATACTTGCCATAAGGAAAGGTGTTGCTGATCAACATGGTGGGCAGATTGAACACATCGTGACCCATATAGGAAAGGATGGGCATCTGCACAGCTGCCGACACCTTGCCATAACCACACATATCGCTAATAATCAGAATATTGCTTTTTGCTTTCATCGTATATGTATGCTGATTAATAGCTGGCTGTACACTTGATACCCAACGCCTCCACACGTGCTTTGATGGCATCGAGTTCTTCGTGAGTAGCCTTTGCCAAAAGCTTGTCGGGAGTCTCACGGTCGATGGTGTAGACCATTACCTTTTCTGGCTGGATGTCCTTGACTGCCTCCAACCAGGGTGCCACATAGTACTCGCTCACATTGTCGGTTCCGTCGCCATGCATAAACATGGTCTGGATGATAACATGTCCATCAAACATCTTGAGATAACGGATGACATCCTCCACATCGTAAGCAGGCTGCTGCGGACGGTCCACCTTTCGGATATAGTCCATATCCACGGTATCGAGCTTCAGGATGTTGTTCTCCACCAACATAAGAGCCTCCCGCACCTCAGGCTTATAGATATAGGTGGCATTGCTCAGTACCGACACCTGCACCTTGGGAAAATACTTGTCGCGCAGCGCTATGGTATCCTTGATGATGCCCAGAAAATCGGGATGCCCTGTAGGTTCACCATTACCAGCAAAGGTCATGTCGTCGAGGGGTTCGTTGTTGGCCTTGCGCTGTGCCAGTACCTGCTCAAGGGCTGTGCGTACTTCCTCACGTGTGGGGCGCTTCTTGTGAGGACGGAAGTCGGCATTGAAGCCACACTCGCAATACAGACAGTCGAAAGAACATACCTTGCCGTCGGAAGGCATGAGGTTGATGCCCAACGATACTCCTAAACGACGGGAGTTGACGGGACCAAATATAGGTGACGGATAAATAATTGTTGACATAATAATAACGAATTTCTTAATGTTGTAATACCTATTCTGAAATCTGGCTGCAAAATTACGAAAAAAATACGAGACACGCATCATAATAAAAAGTCTTTTTCTGCGTTTTATGAATAATGAAACGTTTCTTTCTAATATTCACGATAATGACAGTCGCCGCCATACAGGCTGTGGCTCAAAGTTTTACGCTCCGGGGAAGAGTGACCGACCAGGACATGAACCCCGTGGAACTGGCTACTGTGTCGGTAGCCAAGCAAGGCAAGATAGCCTTCACGTCACTCAAGGGTGAATTCTCCATGCAACTCATGTCGGCAGACAGTGTGGTGGTGAAGTTCTCGATGATAGGCTATAAGACAAAGACCCGTGTGCTGCGACGTCCAAGGGGAAAACAGACCCTGCAGATAGTGCTGCATACCGAAGATAATATGATAGACGAGGTGCAGGTGACAGGCGAGAAGATTCAGACCAGTCAGACCCAGGAACTGAAGACCAAAGATGCCAAGATGGCACCTTCTGCCAGTGGCAATGCCGTGGAGAACCTCATCCAGCAACAGGCAGGTGTGAGCACCCACAGCGAACTGTCATCACAATACAATGTGCGAGGCGGTGCCTTCGACGAGAACTCTGTATATATTAATAATGTGGAAGTGTTCCGTCCGTTCCTGGTACGAAGCGGACAGCAAGAGGGTCTTTCGGTCATCAACCCCTATATGGTAGACAAGATAGGCTTCTCTACAGGAGGCTATGCTGCCAAATATGGAGACAAGATGAGCTCGGCCCTCGATATCACCTACAAGACCCTGAAGCCCAAGGCAGGCAAGAAACAGATTGTAGAAGGAAGTTTGGCTGCCAGTATGCTGGGCGCTGATGCCTATATAGGATTGGGAACCAAGAAACTGTCGTGGCTCAACAGCGTGAGATACAAGACCAACTCATACCTGCTCGGATCGATGGAAACCAAGGGTGAGTACAAGCCCAAATACCTCGACTACCAGACCTATCTGAGTTATACTCCCAACAAGAGATGGAAACTCGACCTCATAGGCTACATATCCGACAACCATTACGACTTTGAGCCCGAAAACAGAGAGACCACCTTTGGAACGATGGAGAATGTGAAGAGTTTCAAGGTGTATTTTGACGGACACGAGAAAGACCGCTTCATTACCTACTTCGGAACTCTTGGCATCACGCGCAACTTCGGTACGAAGACCAACCTGTCGCTGATAGGAAGTGCCTTCTATACCAAGGAACAGGAGAAATACGACATTCAGAGCCAGTACTGGCTCGACCAGACCGAGACGAGTGAGAACCTGGGGGTTGGCACCTACTTTGAGCATGCACGCAACTATCTGACAGCCCGTGTTCTGAGTGCCAAGCTGATGTTCAGACACAAGGCGCAGCACCACGAGATGGAAGCAGCCTTCACCTATAAGAAAGAACACATATCGGAGAACTCTGTGGAATACGAAATGCGCGACAGCGCCGGCTACAGCGTGCCACATACAGGAAAAGACCTGATGATGATCTACTCGCTCAAAGCCCGCAACACCCTCGACGCCCACCGCATAGAGGCATATCTGCAAGACACCTACCGCTTTGCCAGCAAGGGAGGACATACGCATTTCACCCTCAACTATGGTGTACGCCTGAGCCAATGGAGCTTTAACAAGGAAACCATCCTCAGTCCACGCATCTCGCTGGGCATCATTCCAGCCTATAGCGAGAACACCACCATCCGTCTGGCAGCAGGTCTATACTATCAGGCACCATTCTTCAAAGAACTGAGAGACACCTCTACCGTCAACGGAATGACCATCGCCTCACTCAATCAGAAGATAAAGAGCCAGCGAAGCATCCACTTCATAGCAGGCTACGACTACCGGTTCCGCATGGCCAACCAGCGATTCAAGTTCTCGGCAGAAGCCTACTACAAGGCATTGAGCAATCTGGTGCCCTATTCTGTCAACAACGTGAAGGTGACCTACTACGGCAACAATGAGGCAAGCGGACATGCAGCCGGACTCGACCTCAAACTCTACGGCGAGTTCGTGCCAGGCACCGACTCTTGGATCAGCCTTTCCATCATGAATACCAAGATGAAGTTGGGCGGCAAGTCCATCCCATTGCCTACCGACCAGCGGTACGCCATGAACCTCTTCTTCACCGACTACTTCCCCGGAAGTGACCGATGGCGCATGTCACTCAAGCTGGCCTTCGCTGACGGACTGCCTTTCTCGGCTCCTCACCGCGAACTGGAGACCAACACCTTCAGGGCCACCTCATACCGAAGAGCAGACATCGGTATGAGCTACCTGCTCTACGACAACACCAAGCGAACAAAGAAATCGTTCCTCAAAGATATATGGCTGGGTGTAGACTGTCTCAACCTCTTCGGAATCGACAATGTGAACAGCTACTACTGGGTGACAGATGTGACCAATCAGCAGTATGCCGTGCCCAACTATCTGACAGGAAGACAGATAAATGGACGTATTTTAATAGAATTCTAAATATTTAACCGTAGATAGCGTGCTATCTGCGGTTTTTTTCGTATCTTTGCCACCGATTTGTGCGCATCTGTCGCCTACATCCACTATAAAAGAAAAGAAAACTATACATAATAATTAATTATGAGCAAACAAATAGAAAAGATTAAGGAGCTGATCGCCAAGCGCGAACAGGCTCGTCTTGGCGGTGGCGAGAAAGCCATCGAGAAGCAGCATGCACGTGGCAAATATACAGCTCGTGAGCGTATCGAAATGCTGGTAGATGCCGGCAGCTTCGAGGAGTATGACATGTTCAAGTTGCATCGCTGCACAAACTTCGGTATGGAGAAGAAGCAGTATCTTGGCGACGGTGTGGTTGCTGGTAGTGCTACTATCGCTGGCCGCCTGGTATATGTATATGCTCAGGACTTCACCGTAAATGGTGGTTCGCTTTCTGAGACTATGGCACAGAAGATATGCAAGGTGATGGATATGGCAATGACCATGGGTGCACCTGTTATCTGTATGAACGACTCAGGTGGTGCACGTATTCAGGAAGGTATCTGCGCACTCGCCGGCTATGGCGAGATCTTCGAGCGCAACATCCTTGCTTCAGGTGTTATCCCACAGATTTCAGCTATCATGGGTCCTTGCGCCGGTGGTGCCGTTTACTCTCCAGCTTTGACCGACTTCATCATCATGAAGGAGCAGACATCTTACATGTTCCTGACAGGTCCTAAGGTGGTTAAGACCGTAACAGGTGAGGATATCGATGCAGAGCACCTCGGTGGTGCTTCGGTTCACGCTACTAAGAGTGGTGTAACCCACTTCGCTGCCAAGACAGAGGAAGAGGCTATCGAAATGATCAAGAGCCTGCTCTCTTACATCCCAAGCAACAACACAGAGGAGGCTCCACGTGTAGAGTGCACCGACCCTATCGACCGCATGGACGATTCTCTGAACGAGATTATCCCAGAGGATCCTAACCAGGCATACGATATGTATAAGGTGATTGGCGCTGTAACCGACAACGGCGAGTTCTTCGAGGTTCAGCCTAAGTTTGCCAAGAACATCATCACTGGTTTCGCCCGCTTCAATGGTCAGAGTGTAGGTATCGTTGCCAACCAGCCATCAGCATACGCTGGCGTACTCGATGTGAATGCCAGCCGTAAGGCAGCCCGCTTCGTACGTTTCTGCGATGCTTTCAATATCCCTATCGTATCTCTCGTAGACGTACCAGGCTTCTTGCCAGGTACAGGTCAGGAGTACAATGCTGTCATCCTTCATGGTGCACAGTTGCTCTACGCTTACGGCGAGGCTACCGTGCCAAAGATCACTATCACATTGCGTAAGAGCTATGGTGGTAGCCACATCGTGATGGGCTGCAAGCAGTTGCGTGCCGACCTGAACTTCGCTTGGCCATCATCAGAGATTGCCGTAATGGGTGCCAGCGGTGCCGTTGCCGTTCTCTGTGGCAAGGAAGCCAAGGCTAAGAAGGAAGCCGGCGAGGACGTAAAGGCATTCCTGGCAGAGAAGGAGCAGGAGTATACAGACAAGTTTGCTAATCCTTATCAGGCTGCTCAGTATGGCTATATCGATGACGTCATCGAGCCACGCAATACTCGTTTCCGCATCTGCCGCGGTTTGGCTCAGCTCGCTACCAAGCGTCAGAACCTGCCTGCCAAGAAGCATGGTTGTATGCCAATGTAATGAGATGATGTTTAATGTTTAGTGCTTAATGTTTACTTTGTGTACATTTAGCACTAACAATTAAACATTAAACATTAATAATTAAACATTATATTAAATGGACAAAAATATTTATGCTGCCATTGCCATGGCACTCTACGAGTATCAGGGCAATAACGTACACGACAAGGAGCCGGGCATCATCACCATACAGCCACGACAGACTATGTGGAATGCCAAGTTCCTGAGTTTAACAGCTAAACCATAAAGTAACAGAAATGAAAGAGTTTAAATATACAATCGACGGAAAAGAGTATAAGGTTCAGATTGACGCTGTAGAGGGAAACATCGCAAGCGTGAACGTGAACGGCGAAGCTTACAAGGTGGAAATGGAACAGGAAGCTGAGCCTGAGAAGAAGAAAGTAGTGCTCGGTCAGCCAGCCGCATCGGATGATGCAGAGGCTACTCCTGCTGCCAACGTGAATACCGCCAATGCCGTAAAGGCTCCTCTGCCAGGTACCATCACCAGCATCGAGGTAGCTGTTGGTCAGGAGGTAAAAGCTGGCGATACAGTTGTCGTTCTCGAGGCGATGAAGATGCAGAACAACATCGAGGCTGAGAAGGACGGCAAGGTAACTGCCATCTGCGTGAAACCAGGTCAGGCTGTTCTCGAAGAGGATGCCCTCGTAGTTATCGAGTAATTCTAAGAAACACAGAATTATACATTCTAAAGGCTAAGAAGTAAAAAGCTTTTCATCATAAACGGGCAGAACTCATGGTTCTGCCCGTTTTTCTGTTTTTTTATCATTTTTTTCAAAGAAAAGGGTCCGTTTTGAGATTTTTATTATACTTTTGCATTGAAAAAGTAAAAAATAAAAACCAATGAACTCATTATACCTACTTCAATTTGCATGTTTAATCTTCATGCTCATCAACGCTTTCATCTTGGCTGTGACCCATCTTCACGTGAGTTGGAAGAACAAGCGATACGAGCGTTCGCGTGGAATGATATTAATCGCCATGATAGGCTTGGCATTGCAATATTTCATGCAGATGTTTTTCGGATTCAGGGCGACAGACGCCAACTTGGGTGCTATAATCAACATCCTGATCTATACCCCCTGCTTCACCCTCATCTCCATGGGTATCTATAACATAGAGGCAACCCATGCCAACAGAAGGAAGTTCCACTTTGTATGCTCAGTCATCTATATCGCCATTATCGGCATCTTTGCCCTAAGTTCCTACCTCAATCAGGGTCTGTACATCGGCAAGTGGCTCTACGTCATGCTGGCACTCTATTTCGGAAATGTGGTGTACTGCATATATATGATTGTGCAGGAAATGATCAAGCGCAAGAACATGCTCGAAACAATGGCGGCATCCGATATGCTCCCCTATGTGAGATATGCCCGTTCCAGCGTGGTCATCCTGTTTTTGGCTGCCCTCATCATGCCTTTCGCTATCCTCTCCAACACATTGTTGTTCATCGCAGGACCTTTTGGCCTGCTCGCCCTTCTCTTCTTCAACCTCAACTTTGTGGCACTCGGCAGCAGCTACACTCCTACCGAAGAACTGTTGGACAAGGAAGAAGAACAGGAAGAAGCCATCAAGGCGAACGCAAAGAGGAAAAAAGCAAAGTCAGAAGAAAAGACAGAAGAGTCCAATGACAACGAGATGGATGATATCGACAATACGCCCCAACTGCCAGAAGAAAGAAGGAAATTCATCCAGGAAAGTCTTGACAGGTGGTGTGCCAAAATGGGCTACAAAGACAGCGCTGCCAATATGCTGACACTATCAAGCACACTCCACATCTCGAAAAACGAACTGAGTATCTACTTCGACCAGTGCCTGAAATCCACCTTCAGAATATGGCTCAGCGAGATACGATTCAATGCAGCCAAGCAGATGATGACAGAATGTCCCGACTACAGCAACGACATCGTTTCGGCAGAATGTGGCTTCTCTTCGCGCACTCATCTCTATCGCGTTTTCAAAGCCAAAGAGGGCTGCACTCCTACCGTCTGGCGAGAAATACATTCATAGAAAGAAGATAAATCATAGAAATTTCCCCTTTGCAAAAGTTGAGCGAATAAGAAATGCTATTTCTGTTTTCGAACAAAAAACATGAAAAAATCCTCAAAAAGGTGTCGCATTCCTACGAATGCGACACCTTTTTGATAGGAATGCGACACAAAAGTTGAGGAATGCGACACCCTGTTTCAACGAAAAATACTAATTTTGTGCCATGAAAGAACTATATGCAGCAACAACAACAGAGTCTGTACTGCTCATCATCGGAGCGTCCATACTCATATCAGGCATCATCATCGGTTGTGCCATGATACGAGATTATCGCAACTATCTGAACGAGCACATAAAGGCACGGTTCACCCTCGCTGACTTCTTCCGACGGGAAAGATTTTACCTGTTCCTGTTCCTCGTTCTGACAATCATCATCCTGCAGAACCTTTGGTACCTTATAGAAAGGTAAAAAAGTAAAAAGGTAAAAAGGTAGGAAGGTAAAAAGGTAAAGAAACAAAGAAAAAGTAAATATAAATATAGACCAAGTAAAAGACAATATCTATGTTGGCAATACTCTTTAGTTTATGCTTCTCATTTCTTTGGGCTAACCGAAAGGAAGAGAAAGAAAGAAAGCAAGTGATGAAAAACACAGACACACCGACCTGAGAGTGTTTTATACCTCTCCTGGCCGGTGTGTCTTATCGTTTTATCCAATATGTTTGTTCCTTCGTTTACAGTTTGTTGCCCTCTTTGGGGAACACCACTGTAGGCTCATAGGTCTTAGCCTCCTCAAAGTCCATCAGCGCATAGGCGATGATGATAACAGTATCACCCACCTGCACCTTACGGGCTGCGGCACCATTGAGACAGATACAACCGCTTCCGCGCTCACCTTTTATAATATAGGTCTCGAGACGCTCACCATTGTTGTTGTCCACTATCTGAACCTTCTCGCCCGCTATCAGCCCTGCGGCATCCATCAGGTCTTCATCTATCGTGATGCTGCCCATATAGTTGAGGTTGGCCTCTGTCACCGTCACACAATGGAGCTTAGCCTTCAATACTTCTATCTGCATAATATCGGTTTGTTTAACAATCGTTTATCCTTTATATCTGATATGGTCGATGAGACGGATAGGAGTCTTACCACAATATACTGTGATACAACCCACTACGTAGTCGCTCGCTTCCCATGAATCCACATCCTGCAGGCTGTCGCCGTCTACAATCTCAAAATACTCTACTTCCAGTCCTTCTATGGCGTTGATGTCAGCCACAACCTTGTCGTGAGTCTCCTTCACCGTATGGCTCTTGGCATATTCCACACTCTCCTTCAGAGCCTTGTAGATAGCTGGAGCTATAGCACGCTCATCGGCTGAAAGCAAAGTGTTGCGGCTACTCTTTGCCAATCCGTCCTCATCACGGACAATAGGACACTCCACAATCTGTACATCAGCCCCGATGTACTTCACGAGTTGCTTGATGACAGCTATCTGCTGCCAGTCCTTCTCACCGAAATAAGCACGGGTAGGACGTACAATATAGAACAGGCGGCTTACCACCTGGCACACACCATTGAAATGGCCAGGACGACGGGCACCCTCCATGACTGTAGATACAGGTGGAAACTCGAAATGACGCTCATCGGGTGTAGGATACATCTCCTTGACTGATGGTGCGAACACATAATCAGCTCCACAAGCCTCCAAAAGCTTGCAGTCGGCTTCGAGTGTACGAGGATAACGATCCAGGTCACCCTGATCGTTAAACTGAGTAGGGTTCAGGAAAACCGAGACCACTGTCACGCCATTCTCATTCACACTACGCTTGACGAGAGAGGCGTGACCCTCATGAAGCGCTCCCATAGTTGGTACAAGACCGATTTCCTTACCCTCCTTGCGAACTGCGAAGAGTTCATTCTGGAGGTCAACAATCTTATCGAATACTTTCATTGCTAAATTTGTTTTCGGGGTGCAAAATAACAACTTTTTCTTAAATAAGAAAGAAATATTATAAAAATATGCCAATAAAGCGGTTCTTTTTCTTGTTTTCGACAAAAAGTTGGCTTAATTTGAAGTTTTTTTTGTATCTTTGCACCTAATTCGTAAGAATAAAATTATAACTATGGCAAAGAAAGTATTATTCATCAATCAGGAGATTGACCCCTACGTGGCAGAAAGCCACATGTCAGTAATGGGACGTGAGTTACCTCAGAAGATGCAGGAAGCAGGCTTCGAGATTCGCACATTCATGCCCAAATGGGGCACTATCAACGAGCGCCGCGGCCAATTGCACGAAGTCATTCGCCTGTCTGGAATGAATCTTATCATCGACGATACAGACCACCCTTTGATCATCAAGGTGGCCTCTATCCCTGTCACACGCCAGCAGATATACTTCATCGATAACGACGACTATTTCAACAATCGCCAGATGGGTACCGACGAAACTGGTCAGGAGTATACAGATAATGGTGAACGCGCCATCTTCTTTGCAAGAGGTGTGCTCGAGACTGTGAAGAAGCTACGCTGGCAGCCCGACGTCATCATCTGTCAGGGATGGATGAGCGCTGTGGCTCCACTGTACATAAAGACGGCTTTTGCTGAAGAGCCTTCCTTCGCCAACACAAAGGTCATCTCGGCTCTTTACACCAATGAGCTGAAGGGACAGTTGGGCGACAACTTCTCTAACTGTGTTGACTTCCGCGAGGCCAAGTCGGAACTGCTCGAAGGATACAAGACTCCATTCGACTTCACCGAGTTGGGCAAACTGGCTATCGACTACAGCGACGGTGTCATTGAGGGAGAAGCCAACGTTTCGGAAGTACTGCTTCAGTATGCTGCCGAGAAGGAGAAGCCTGTGATGAAATTCCCTGGTGATGACTATACCGAAGCCTACAAGAACTTCATCAACGAGGTTTGTCCCGACGAATAACAAAATCAAAGATATTATTTCAAGGATAATGAAACTATTTAAGATAACCACACTGGCCATCGCTGCCCTCTTCATGGCATCATGCGATGACACAACAGACTCTATAGGTCAGTCTGTCACCAACAGAGTAGACGGGCTCAACATATCCGACGCACGCTACAATGTGATAACAGAATCGGCCGCTACAGGTTCGGTGCTCAGCAACAACAGCAACGGCATCATAGGAATGGTAAAGGACCCTGAGACTGGCAACTATGTCACAGGCAACTACATGGCACAGTTCTCTACCCTCGCCTCTTTCGAACTCGACACACTTGACTATATTCGCTACGCCCATGGTGGAGAATACGAAAACGGAGTGTACAAGGGAGGAAGGGTGACTGCCGACTCATGCTATCTGCTCGTAAACTACGAGAGTTCGTACGGCGATACCCTTGCACCGATGAAGGTGACGGCTTACGAGATGAGCAAGCCTATGGAGGAAGGTCAGAATTACTACTCTGACTTCGACCCTATAGCCAAGGGATATGTCAACACAGCTAACAGAAACAAGGCTTCTGCCACCTATACGCTGAAGAACAAATACTTCAAGATTTACCTCAACAAGCCCTATATTGCCAAGGACGGCACCCGGTACGACAACTATGGTGCTTATCTGATGACCATGCGTAAGGACCATCCTGAATACTTCAAGAACAACTATCAGTTTGTTCACAACGTATGTCCGGGCTTCTATATCAAGCATGAGGCGGGTATCGGAAACGTAGCCAAGGTAAACATCATGCAGCTGGTATTCTGTTGGGAACGCTGGAAGAACATCAAGTCGTATGACGGTCTGCGCGACAGTACTGAGAAGAGAAACTATTCTTACCCCTTCTTCAGCACACAGGAAGTACTGCAGACCAACTACATAGAGAGCGACCAGAACAGCATCAACAATATGCTGACCCAAACCGACTGCACCTATCTTAAGTCACCAGCTGGCATCTACACCACAGCCACACTTCCTGTTGAAGATATCATGCGAGGACATGAGAACGACACTTTGGCTTTGGCTTCGGTTACATTCCCAAGAATGAACAACCAGGAAAGTGACGACGAATACACATTCGCCACACCTGCCAACATTCTGATGATACCGGTTGATAGTCTGACAAGCTTCTTCGAGCATGGCAACGTTACCAACTACCGTACCTCTTACACGGCAGCCTTCAACTCGAGCAGCACCTCTACACCAAAGAACGCCTACACCTTCAGCAATATCGGCAATCTGATTACCGAGATGTACAAGGTGCCTGTGGCTAAGCGAACAGCCAACTGGAACAAAGTGGCGCTTCTGCCCGTAAGCATCAGCTACGTGACACGCGACAACTACCAGTATGTAAGTAAGATAACCCACGACATGGGACTCTCCACTACCCGACTGTTCAGGGGTGACAACTCCACCGACAGTGAGGGCAAACCCGCAAGTCCCATACAGATAAAGGTTATCTACAGCAAGTTCAAAGAATAGACATTATATATAATAAGGTATATAAATATAGAAGTAAATATATTGTAAGCATGGCAGACAATTTCCTGGAACGTCATCGCGAACAGTACGAAGCACGAAAGGCAGCATGGCTCAGAAAGAAGAAACATCTTCCCAAACTGAAAGCCAAGGCTGCCTTTCAGCGTCCTGACGACGAAGCACTGTAAAGCATGACAGGCAACAAACACCCCAAAATATTGACAGAAGTCAAGTACCATGGCACTGAATGGCAAAAAGTGCCACCATCTTGACATGTATCAAAAAATCGCACATTTTCATATCTTTGTCATGTCTTTGTGATGGATATTCAATAAAATGGCATTACCTTTGCACTCGAAAAGGTAAGATTGTTTTAAAGGATAATGTTAAACCGAGGCTCAAAGGGAGCCTCCTAAAAAGAAAGGAAAAGACTATGATTACAGTAATGATTTTATTGGTTGTAGGTGCTATGGTAGCACAGGCAATCCATGTAAACAACAAAATGGAAATGGGCAAGTAAAATCTCACACACAATTGAGCCCGCAGTATTAACACAAAAAAGAAAGAAAGGATAACAATTATGAAAACAAAAATTATGAATTTGGTAAAGTGTATCGTTGCAAACTATATGTCAGCCATGAACAACTATGGCGAGGCATTGCTCAGAGGCAAAGGTTTGAACTGCGCATAAAGAGAGAAAATACAGAGTAAATAACAAATAAAGAGAGAGGCGTGCAAGTAGCAAAATACTTGTGCGCCTCTTTTTTCGGCAAATAATCTGCCAAACATTTGCTTCTTTCCTGTAGAATGATTAACTTTGCAGACATTATGAGAATAGACATCATTACAGTATTACCCGAAATGCTGGAGGGATTTTTCGGAGAATCCATCCTGGCCCGTGCACAGAAGAAAGGACTGGCAGAGATTCATCTGCACAACCTGAGAGACTATACACTCGACAAATGGAAACGTGTAGACGACTATCCATACGGTGGAAGCGCCGGCATGGTGATGCAGTGTGAACCTATCGACCGTTGCATCTCTGCCCTGAAGGCAGAACGCGACTACGATGATGTCATCTACGTGTCGCCTGATGGAGAGACCTTCAACCAGAAGATAGCCAACGAGATGTCGATGCAAGGCAATCTCATCATTCTGTGTGGACATTATAAAGGTATCGACCAGCGTGTGCGCGACCACCTCATCACCAGAGAGATCTCCGTGGGCGACTATGTGCTGACAGGAGGCGAACTGGCAGCTGCCATCATATCTGATGCCGTGATACGACTCATACCAGGTGTGATCAGCGACGAGCAGAGTGCATTGTCTGACTGTTTCCAGGACGACATCCTCGCTGCACCTATCTATACCCGACCTGCCGACTACAAGGGATGGAAAGTACCCGAGATCCTCTTGAGCGGAAACGAGGCAAAGGTAAGACAATGGGAATTCGACCAGGCTATGGAGCGTACCAGACGACTGCGCCCCGACCTGTTGGGAGAAGAATAGAGAAAATCAACATAAATTATTAACTATTAAACCAATTTTATTATGGCTAATTATGCAGAAAAACCCCAGATGGGATTTATTAAGGCATGCTCGACAGCATGCAAGAAAATCGTAACATTCAAAGGCAGAGCACGCCGCTCAGAGTTTTGGTGGGCCGTATTAGGTATATTCATCTTCAACCTCATCACCTCTCCACTTGGCTACATGGGAGTTATAGGTGTCATCCTATCCAACCTCCTTAGCCTTGTCATTACCATTTTATCCTTATCACTGACTTTCCGCCGTCTGCATGACACAGGTCGTAGCGGATGGTTTGTTGGCATACCCTTCATTATCAGCATGATTGGTCTTGTTGCCATTATCTATAGCATTCTCAGCATGGGTATCAATATCTTTGAACTGATAGAAACTCCTGACATGCTGAGCCAGGAAATCATTGAAAACATGAGCAACAGCACCTCTATGAACATTATGGCAGGTACGTTCCTGTTTTTCATCAGCGGACTGCTAAGTATCGTTGTATTCGTCTTCTGCTGCTTGGATTCAAAACCAGGAACCAACAAGTACGGCGAAAGCCCCAAGTATGTAGAAGAGGTATAAACAATAGAACTTTCGCAAGTACCATAAAAAAACAAGCATATCAAAGATGCTCCTTACAGAAGGCTTCGCCCAGAGCGAAGCCTTCTTCGTACAGGCGCTCCAGCTTGTCGGTATCCTTTTCGATACGTCCCACTTCCAATGGCCGCAAGGGACGTATGCAGGTTATTTTGCCCGCAGCCTCCAGATCGTCTATCAGCTGTATCTGCTCATTATATGCCTTATGACGATGACTCAACGCCACACGTAGTCGCGGATAGTTCTTATATAAATAAGGTATCTTTCTGTCCTTCCCGTCATCACGCCATCCTTTGTTGCGCGTCAGCACCACCACATTGTGCTCATATCCCTTCTCTATGGCACGCAGTACCGGAATACTGTCGGCTATACCACCATCCAGCATCGGGATACCATCCACCCATACTATCTTGCTCACATAAGGCAGACTGCTGGAGGCACGTACAATGTCGAGTGCACGCTGTCGGTCATGATTCTCTGACATATACATGGCCTTTCCTGTCAGACAGTTGGTGGTAACCATCTCAAAACGGTCGGCATACTTGAAGTAGGTATCAAAATCAAAGGGCAACAGTTGATTGGGAAACTTGTCGTAAAGCAGTTTCCTGTCGAAAATACACCCCTGAGTCACCAGATGGTGCAGGCCAATATACTGATAGCGGGCCAAATAATCAATATTGGAAATACGTGCACGACGTGGCTGACGGCTCATATACGACATACCGTTACAAGCCCCTGCCGACACTGCCACCGTGTAGGGGAAATACAAATCATACTTCATGAAGGCATCCAGCACACCACTGGTAAACACACCACGCATACCGCCGCCTTCCAACACCAAACCTGCACTAAGTCTTAAGTTCATAACCTACTATCCGTTTCTATTTTTTATCCGTTTTTCAACAAAATGTAGTCCGAATCTATTAATATTTTATAAATTCACACTAAATATACACTTTTGATTGCAAAGATAAGCATTTTTAGGGAAATAATTACTAACTTTGCAGCAAATTAAAGTAAAATTCTAAAATATGTTTAGCAAGGATACTTATATCAAGCGCCGCAAAGAGTTGAAAGAACTGGTCGGAAGCGGCGTCATCATTATTTTTGGCAACAACGAATCGCCTTGCAATTTCCCTAATAACGGGTATGCACCTTTTCGACAAGACTCTTCGTTCCTGTATTACTTCGGACAAAACCGAGACGGATTGGTTGGTGTGATAGATGTAGACAATGACATCGAGACACTCATTGGCGACGACATAGACATTGAAGACATCGTTTGGTACGGAAGCGTAGACAGTGTGCACGATATGGCTGAACAAGTGGGAATCCAGAACACGGCTCCAATGAAGTCGCTGAAGACCATCTGCAACAACGCCATGTCGAAGAAGCGCAAGATACACTTCCTCCCTCCTTACAGATGGGACATCAAGTTGCAGATATTCGATCTGCTCGGCATTCATCCCAACCAGCAGAAAGAGGAAGCATCGCTTACTCTCATTCAGGCTGTAGTGAAGATGAGATCTACCAAGTCGGCAGAAGAGATTGAGGAACTGGAGCGTGCTGCTGTCATCGGTTACAAGATGCACACCACAGCCATGCGACTTACCCGTCCGGGGCTGACAGAGAAATATGTAGCAGGACAGGTCGACGGCATTGCCAACTCGTATGGTGCCATGGTCAGTTTCCCAACCATCTTTACCCAGCACGGTGAAATCATGCATGGCAATCCATCCATGAACATACTTCAGGAAGGCCGCTTGGCTCTTTGCGATGCAGGTGCAGAAACCATCAACAACTATTGTTCTGACAATACACGCACCATGCCTGTAAGCGGTAAGTTCACACAGCGCCAGCTGGAGATTTACTCTATCGTGGAAGCCTGTCATGACTATACACTCGAGGTTGCCAAGCCGGGCGTAAAATATGCAGACGTACACTTTGCAGTATGCCGACTGATGTTTGATAAACTGAAGGAACTGGGACTTGCCAAGGGCGATACCGAAGAGGCAGTAAGAGCCGGAGCTCATGCCATGTTCCTGCCCCACGGCTTAGGTCACATGATGGGTATGGATGTACACGACATGGAGAACCTTGACCAAATAAACGTAGGCTTCGACGAGGAGGTTCGTCCTAACCTGGAACAGTTTGGTACCAACTGTCTGCGCATGGGACGACGCCTGCAGGAAGGCTTTGTCGTAACAGACGAACCGGGCATATACTTTATTCCAGCACTCATCGACGACTGGAAGGCAAAGGGGCACTGCGCAGAGTTCCTCAACTTCGACAAGTTGGAAACATACAAGGACTTCGGAGGAATCCGCATCGAGGACGATGTGCTCATCACCAAGGATGGCTGCCGATTTATCGGTAAAGACCGAATCCCCTACCACCCTAAGGATGTGGAGGAGTTCATGGGCAAAGAGTAAGAAGTTCTCAGATGCCCCAACCTACAGAGAAAGAATACAACATTATTAATAATTTAAAAAGAGAAAAGTTAATGAAGAAGACATTGATTGTCGCTGCCATGATGGCTTTGGTTGCCACAGGTGCAAGCGCAAAGACAGCGAAGGACTCAGCTGCCATCGCTAAGAACAAGCCTGTATTTACAGTGGTAAAGCAGAACCCTATTACAAGCATCAAGGATCAGAACCGTAGCGGTACGTGCTGGGCATACTCTACCCTCAGTTTCTTTGAGAGCGAGATTCTGAAAAAGACTGGCAAGACATACGACCTCAGCGAGATGTACGTAGCCAACAAGACTTATATGGATCGTGCCACTATGGCAGTCCGTATGCACGGAGACGTTAGTTTCTCAGAGGGTGGCAGCGCCTACGATGTACTCTATGCTTTGCAGCACTATGGCATCGTTCCTGAGAATGCCATGCCTGCACCAGGCACATTGACCGGTGACTCACTTGCCAACTTCGGCGAGTTCTTCGACGTCATGACTCCTTACGTAGAGGCTGTAGCCAAGAGCAAGGCCAAGAAGATTTCTACTGCATGGAAGAGCGGCTTGCAGGGCATCATCGACTCTTATATCGGCGAAACTCCTGAGAAGTTCACATACGAGGGCAAGCAGTACACTCCTGAGACTTTCTGCAAGAGCCTCGGCATCAATCTTGACGATTATGTTTCCATCACCAGCTATACTCACCACCCAATGTGGAGCAAGTTTGCTGTTGAGGTACAGGACAACTGGCGCTGGCCTTTGAGCTACAACGTGCCTATGGAAGACCTCTGCAAGATCATCGACAACGCCGTTAATAATGGTTACACTGTAGCATGGGGTGGCGACGTGACCGAAGATGGTTTCACACGCAAGGGCTTAGGTATCGCCTACGATATTAAGAAGGTACGCTCTATGGCTGGCACTGATGCCGACCACTGGTTCAAGCTCTCAAAGAGCGAGAAGAACGTAAAGCTCGACTCACTCGGCGTGAACGCTCCTGAAATCGTTCCTACACAGAAGATGCGTCAGGATGCTTTCGACAACTGGGAGACTACCGATGACCACGGCATGCACATCTATGGTATCGCCAAGGATCAGAACGGCAAAGAGTACTATATGGTAAAGAACTCTTGGGGCGAGTATGGCGACTACAAGGGAACCTGGTACATGACCAAGGCTTTCGTAGCTTACAAGACCATGGATTTCATGGTTAACAAGAATGCCATTCCTAAGGATATCCGCAAAAAGCTCGGCATCTAAAAACAATCAACAAACATACCGTAAGGGGCTGCAAAAATACTTTGCAGCCCCTTATTTTATTATTTTCATCTAAAACATTTCTTATTGTCATAATATTTTCGTAACTTTACAGCCAGAAAATAAAAAACAATAAAATGCATTTTAAATGGAATTATGAAGCACCGACACCAGAACAGCAAAAAACGGCTAAAGAATTAGGCGACAAACTCAATGTCAGCCCTATCCTTGGTCAGCTTCTTATCCAGCGAGGCATTACCACAGAATCGGCTGCAAAGAGATTCTTCAGACCACAGCTGGCCGACCTCATCAATCCCTTCCTGATGAAGGATATGGATGTGGCTGTCGACCGACTGAATGATGCCATGGGACGGAAGGAACGCATCTTGGTCTATGGAGACTACGATGTAGACGGATGCACGGCTGTTGCCTTGGTATACAAGTTTCTGCAGCAGTTCTATTCCAATATAGAATACTACATACCCGATCGGTACGACGAGGGGTATGGAGTAAGCAAGAAGGGAATAGACTATGCCCACGAAACAGGTGTCAAACTGATTATTATCCTCGACTGCGGCATCAAGGCAGTCAAGGAAATAGAGTATGCCAAGACTCTTGGCATCGATTTCATTATCTGTGATCACCACGTGCCCGACGAGGTGATGCCACCGGCCGTGGCCATACTCAACCCCAAGCAACCAGACGACCCTTTCCCATTCAAGCATCTTTGTGGATGTGGCGTAGGCTTCAAATTCATGCAGGCTTTTGCCAAGGACAACGGAATACCTTTCTCACGACTCATTCCCCTGCTCGATTTCTGTGCCGTCAGCATTGCTGCCGACATCGTACCGGTAGTAGACGAGAACCGCATCCTGGCTTTCCATGGTCTGAAGCTACTCAACTCCAATCCCAGCATAGGCCTGAAATCTATCATCGATATCTGCGGACTCAACGGACGTGAAATATCCATGAGCGATATCGTCTTCAAGATAGGACCACGCATCAATGCCTCCGGACGAATGGAAAACGGCAAACTGAGTGTTGACCTCTTGGTGGAGCGCGATTTTGCCACAGCCCTACGCATGGCAAAACATATCAATGAATACAACGAACAGCGCAAGGACATTGACAAGCAGATGACCGAAGAAGCCAACGGCATTGTGTCGAGACTGGAGAGCCAGAAGCACAACTCCAGCATCGTCCTCTACGACGAAGGATGGAAGAAAGGCGTGATAGGCATCGTGGCATCACGACTGACCGAAATCTATTTCCGCCCCACCGTGGTACTCACAAAAGAAGGCGACATGGCTACCGGCTCTGCCCGCAGTGTGACCGGATTTGACGTTTACTCTGCCATCAAGAGCTGCCGCGACCTGTTGGTCAACTTTGGCGGACATACCTATGCTGCCGGACTCACCCTGAAATGGGAACATGTCAAGGAGTTCAGAAACCGTTTCCAGAAATATGTGGAAGAACACATCTCGCCCGAACAAACCGAGGCTATCCTGAACATAGACGCTGTCGTCGACTTTAAGGATATCACCAAGCACCTCCACAACGACCTGAAGCGATTCTCACCCTTTGGTCCCTGCAACCAGAAGCCAGTATTCTGCACCCACCGAGTGTACGACTATGGCACAAGCAAGGTGGTGGGACGCGAGCAGGAACACATCAAGTTGGAACTGGTAGATTCCAAGTCGAGCAATGTGGTCAATGGAATTGCCTTTGGACAGAGTGCGTCTGCCCGATACATCAAGAGCAAGCGCAGTTTCGACATAGCATATACCATCGAAGAGAATGTCTTCAAGAAAAATCAGGTACAACTGCAGATAGAAGACATACGACCCAATGAAAACTGAATAGACACAAGATCTCATACCCTATCAACCCATGGATAAATTTCAGGAGATATTACATACTTACTGGGGATTTTCCGACTTCCGTGGCATACAGCGCGATATCATCGAAAGCATTGCCGCCGGAAAGGATACTTTGGGTTTGATGCCTACGGGTGGAGGAAAGTCTATCACGTTTCAGGTTCCTGCACTTGCACAGGAGGGTGTGTGCATCGTCATCACACCTCTGATAGCCTTGATGAAAGACCAGGTACAGCACCTCAAGGAGCGCGGCATACAGGCTGCCGCCATCCATGCCGACAAATCGAGAAGCGAGGTGATACAGATTCTCGAAAACTGTATCTTTGGTGGTATCAAGATTCTGTATGTATCACCCGAACGACTCGCCTCCGAGATTTTCCAAACCAAACTGCGCCATATACCGGTGAGTTTCATCACTGTAGATGAAGCCCACTGTATCAGCCAGTGGGGCTACGATTTCCGTCCTTCCTACCTGAATATTGCCAGCATCAGGGATATGAAACCCAACACCCCTATCCTTGCCCTTACCGCTACGGCTACACCAGACGTTGTCAACGACATACAGGAAAAACTGCATTTCGAGAAGAAGAATGTGTTCAAAATGAGTTTTGAGCGCAAGAACCTGGCATATATCGTACGCACCGTAGGCGACAAGATCAACGAGATGGTGCACATCCTGAGATGCACAGAAGGCTCTGCCATCGTCTATGCCAGAAGCCGGAAACGTACCAAGGAGATTGCCACCCTGCTCAACCAGAATGGCATCAAGAGCACCTTCTATCATGCAGGACTCCTGCCATCTGTAAAAGATGAGCGCCAAAAAGCCTGGCAACAGGACGAGGTGAGAGTCATCGTGGCTACCAATGCCTTCGGTATGGGTATCGACAAACCTGATGTAAGGATGGTTATCCATATCGACTGTCCCGACTCATTGGAAGCATATTTCCAGGAGGCTGGACGCGCTGGTCGAGACGGCAATAAGGCTTATGCCGTATTGCTCTACGACCCCAGCGATGAGCGAAAGCTCAGGAAACGCATCGACGATACATTCCCGCCAAAAGACCTGATCAGGGATGTATACGAGCATCTGGCATACTTCTTCCAGATAGGCGTTGGCAGCGGAAAAGGAAAGACATTCGAGTTCAATATAGAAAAGTTCAGCTATATCTACAAGTTTTTTCCTGTCAGGGTGGACTCTGCACTCAGAATTCTGGAACGTAGTGGCTACATACACTACGAGGACAATCCCGACGGAAAGGCACGTCTCATGTTCTGCCTGAACAGAAACGATCTGTATTTGCTCGACAACCTCTCTCCCAAAGAGGAGGCCATTGTGACGGCTCTGCTGCGTACCTACGGCGGACTGTTCACCGACTTCGTATATATCGATGAGAGCCTGATAGCCCATCAGGCTGATACCAGCACAGAACAGGTATATGTCGTTCTCAAGAACTTCGCAGCACGCCATATCGTCAAGTTCGTGCCAAGGCGCAAGACTCCTTATATCACATACACAAGAGACAGAATAGATGGCGAGAAGGTTCTCATACCACAAGAAGTATGGGAACAGAGACGCGAGCAATACGTACGGCGAATAGAAGGAATCCTGCACTATGCACAGGAAGATTACATCTGCCGTTCCAGACAGTTGCTGGCATATTTTGGCGAGGCAAGCCGCGAGGACTGCCACCAGTGTGATGTCTGCCTGGAACAATACACCAGCAACAAAACAAGAAAACAGGAATTCGAGAAAGCCAAGCAGGCCATACGCCAGCTGCTTGGCGACCACAAACCGCACTTCATCACCGAACTGCGCAACATCCTGCTTCCTTCCGAGTACGTGGATGAAGCATTGGAATACTTAGTGGGTGAAAATCAAATCCATATCGACGGATCGTATATCTCTTCTGACATAGCAAAATCATGAGCAACTTTTTGTTGCTCAAGTACTTATAAAGAAAAACATAAAATCAAAGTATTGCATTTCGATTGTCTATCTTGTCGCATCACACATAGACAAGTAAGCTGAGGATGGGGTGATGTGGAGTCACCTCATCCTTTTGTCTTTTATAGCCTATGCTACTTTTCTTCCCTATTTTCCAAGAGACTTGAACATCTTGGTGATGCACTTTTTCTTCTGCTCCATGTTTGGGTGAACATAGAGATTAAGGGTTGTTGTGATGTTGGCATGACCGAGCAGTACGCTTACTGTCTTGTAGTCGCAGTTGCTTTCAATGCAGCGTGTGGCAAAGCTGTGGCGCAGTCCGTGATACTTTAGTCGAGGAATGTCAAGATGCGCCATCAACCGATGATAATAGTTGCGATAGGTGCGAGGTTCGGTTGGTTTCTCCTCATTGGTCAGCACATAGAAGTCTGTGTTTACCACCTTTTTCAGTGGTTTCACCATCGCCAGCAGTTCCTTGTTCATCGGTATCTCACGGCATGAGTTCTTGGTCTTGGGTGTGTTGATGACCAACTCTGTGTGCTTGCGTTCACCCTCCACCATGTAGATTCGCTCAATAGTGCGGTTCACTACAATCGTACCATTGTCCGTGTTGATGTCCGACCATTTCAAACCGCAGATTTCTCCAATACGCAAACCAGTAGTCAGACTGATATAAATACCAAGGTTGCGGAACGTGAAATTCTGCTTGATGAAATCGAGGATCTTCTTGTGGTGTGCCACCGTCAGCACCTCAATTTCCTTGTTGGTCTCAGTCGTAGGGTATTTGATATCCCACTCGCAATAGCTCATCCACTCGTTCTTTACTCCGAACTTCATCACCATTTTCAGGACAATCAGAATATCCTTCACGGTCTTAATGCTTAGTCCGCCATTGAGTTTCTGCAAAACAAACTCCTGCACAAGTTTCTCACTCAGAGCATCACAATCACCAAATGATGGCAGAATGTGATTCTCCAAAACTAACACATAAGCAGCGTATGTGGACTGCTTTACGTAGCGTTGCTTGTCACTTTTCCAAGCCAACGCAATTTCTCTAATTGTTTTTGTTGTCATTGTAATCCTTAATTTTGAAGGTGTACATATATAATTAGAGATAATAGACCTCTGATGTCCCAAATCTCAGATTCCCTGAGTTTCAGGGGGAGTGGGAGAAGTGTAAGGTTTCTGACTTATTGGATTTCTACTCAACAAACTCACTTAGTTGGGATAAACTGGAGTATGGTACGGATGCTATTCAAAATTTGCATTATGGCTTAATTCATGTTGGACTGCCTACAATGATAGACCTTAGCAAAGACAAGCTGCCCAATATCACAAATGGCAACACCCCCAAAAACTATGAGCTTTGTCAAGAAGGTGATATTGCTTTTGCTGATGCCTCAGAAGATACAAACGAGGTCGCTAAAGCTGTTGAGTTCTATAAACTTAACGGTAAAGATGTAATTTGTGGATTACATACTATCCACGGAAGAGACAACCAGCAGAAAACAGTTATTGGGTATAAAGGGTATGCTTTTTCCTCTACGGCATTTCATCATCAAATCAGAAGAATTGCCCAAGGAACAAAGATATATTCTATTAATAGCAAGAACTTCTCTGAATGTTACATCGGTATTCCTTCAAAAGAAGAACAGAAGAAAATTGCTACGTTACTACGGCTGATAGACGAGCGTATTGCTACCCAAAACAAAATCATTGACAAATTGCAGTCCCTAATCAAGGGAATTAGAAACGAAGTTTTTGGAAAACTTAGGAAAAATATTGGGTTTAATGCAGTAGTTGGCGATGTTCTTGACTATGAACAACCACAATCATACATTGTAGAAAATACAGAATATACAAATGAGGGGACTCCAGTACTAACAGCAAACAAAGCATTTGTTTTGGGTTATACATTAGAAACAGATGGAATATATGACAAGGGTGATTGCATCATATTTGATGACTTTACTCTTGATTGCAAATATGTTGATTTCCCTTTTAAGGTAAAATCATCTGCTATCAAAATTCTAACGGCAAAGAATAAGGAGCTCTTACGTTATACGTTTGAGTTTTTGAAGTATCTTGATTTGTCAACAGAGGAACATAAAAGACATTATATTGCAGAGACGCAAAATCAAGAATTCATTTTGCCAACCGAACAAATTGTTAAAACAATAGCCTACATATTTTCGACATTATCATTACGAATGGAAACTGCTGTAAAGCGGAGAGACGTATTTGATAAACAGAAGCAGTATCTGCTTCGCCAAATGTTCATATGAAAATCTGGCGAAGCAAGTATTGCTTTTCTTTCTCGTAAAATGTTTTTTGTTTATTCGCTAACTCTAATCGTAAATTCAGTACAGATATGGTGCGTCCGATTTTTTGTTGTTGGTCAAATGAAGGTATTTTGAATACAAGTTGCTCGAATTCTTCCATGTTTAGATTTCTTCTTACGACACTTGCACCTTGCTCGGAAACCAACATATAATTGTATAAAGCACGATGCGTCTTTAGCGTAGCAGCTATATATTCTTTATCGAAACCTTCTGCAATAGAAAATATTTTATAAGATGGTGATACAATTCCGACATCAAACTTGCCATTATAATTGATATTACCCATCCATAAATTTTGAGGACTAAGCACAACATCATGAAGACGAATAATCTTATATCCGACATTGTTTTCACTTGCTATGTCTTTAGAGAAATATTCTCGTTGTGAGAAAATGCCCTTTACCGTAGAACTTAAAACTTCATGTTGATTATTTTCTTTTGTTCTTTCAGAGCGTTCAATTAGAATCTCTCCAAGAAGAACAGAAATTCCATTATTTGCATAAAGCAACTGGTTACTAATTCCCTTGATTAGGGATTTAGAAGTTTGTAGGTCTGCGATTAGTAAATTGTTATTTGCTCAAAAGCCTAATGGATGGAAAAGATTAGATACATTGTTTTCAAAAGGCAAGGCAGGTGGTACTCCGACTTCCACAAATAAAGAATACTATAACGGAGAAATACCATTCTTGAGTATTAACGATATAACAAAACAAGGTAAGTATGTCCGATGCACAGAAAATCATTTGAGCCAAAACGGATTAGAAAAATCTTCGGCATGGGTAGTTCCAGAGTATAGTTTGATTATGTCAATGTATGCATCAGTTGGCTTGGTAACTATAAATGAAGTGCCTCTTGCTACAAGTCAAGCAATGTTTGCAATGCAACTAAAAGACAAAGACTTATTGGATTATCTGTACTACTACTTGTCATATTTTAGGTATCGACACATCCACAAGTACCTTGAAACTGGTACACAAAGCAATATTAACGCAGATATTGTTCGCGGAATAATGATTCCTACTTACGGATATAGTCACAATATAGAAATTGCATCAACACTGCAAGGCATTGATGCGAAAGTTGACAATGAATTATCAGTACTTGATCAGCTCAATAGACAAAAGAACTATTTCTTGTCACAGATGTTTATATGAACATCTGGGCAAGAAAATATTGCTTCTGCATGGTTAGCAATGTTAGTTCTCGTAGCTCATTAATGATACATTTATCATATGAGTGTAGTATTCTTGCAACCAAATGGATATTATTGGCATTTGAGGAATATGGTAATACAAAGTTTTCTACATCCCCTTTGCCTATATTCATTTGGGCGGCACCTTGACCACAAGCAAGCATACTATTCTCGAATCTTCGAGAAGATAGAACCTGATATAGGAACTCTTGATTTACATTTTTCGTAATATGCAACAATCCTACTCGCTGGTTAAGTAAATAGTTCCCATCTTTACAAAGAGAAACACGCCCAACATTACCCGTGAGAGATATTAAAATATCTCCTTCTTTTAATACTTGATGGTCTTGTATGTCATTCGGCAAGTTAATTATGCAATTGCAATCTTCTTCGTTTATATGTCGCTCGCCAGACACATTTGCGATTGTTAGTATCTTCCACTTCCCCAGTATGTTATACTTGCTACTTTGAAATGCGTAACCATTTTTCAATGTTGCAATATCCGCCAAACGTATAGTTGTTTCTAACAAATCCTTTCGTGTGAACAAAAGTTTGCTAATCGCAGACTTTAGTTTCTTCAAGTCCTCAATGATTTTGCTTTGGGTTGCGATGCGCTCGTCAAGAAGAGCAATAAACTTATTCAGTTTTTCTTGTTCTTGAAATGTAGGATAAGCTATTTTGAATTTTTCAATAATATCATAGCTAAGATTCTGTTGCTTTGTTCCTTGTGCATATCTAATACCAATAACATTCCCATGTTTCTTGTACCATGAATACAAAAACTCATTTTGGACTTTACCTTTTGAGGTAAAAGCCATACACGCTTGACTAATAGTAGCTTCAGTTTTTGTTATAGAGCCAGTTCCTCTAACGCCATCTGCTTCCAAACCATAAATGGCAATGACAAATGTTCCAATAGGGAGCATCTTCAGAGTTTTTGCTGCTTCATCTGATATTTTCTCTTTTGTATCGGCAATATAGTGTTCTTTAAGTTCGCCACTTGAAATCCAATTTATTGCGCCATTGAAATGTTCTTTGTTCAATCTGCTTGGAGTGTTGCCAGAATACAAACCAAACTCCTCACCGATCGTACTTTCTTCCCACTCCCCCTGAAACTCAGGGAATCTGAGATTTGGGACATTGAGTTTCTTATGTTCGTTATTTATTGTCATTGTCATTTTTAATCCTTAATTTTAATTCACCAATCATGGCTCAGTTACATACCAGTTACATGGTACTTACATACCAGTTACATCGTTTTATTTGTCTACCAACTTGGTAGACAATTTCTTCCACAAGTTGTGGCAGAATTTAAACTATATTACTATTCATCCTCAGAGGCTTCTTGCTTTATCTCAAGCAATGTTCGTTCATAGACCTCTTGCAGCTGATAGCTTGCCACCCCCAAAGGAGTTGTTATACCACGCAGAGACCATTCTACCACAGACGAATCTTTGTCCTTGCAAAGAAGAATACCAATACTTGGATTGTCTCCCTCACCTCTAAGCAACTCGTCAGCTGCCGAAACGTAAAAGTTCAGTTTGCCAATAAACTCTGGCATAAAGTCCACAATCTTCAGTTCCACCACGACATAGCATTTCAAGCGAGTATGATAGAAAACCATGTCGGGGAAGTATGACTTGCCACTTGGCGTATCGAGTTCCATCTGTCGACCGACATACGCAAAGCCCTTACCCAGTTCCAAGAGGAAGCGAGTGATATTGGTTGCTAACTTATTCTCCAAGTCCATTTCGCCGAACTTGTTTGGCAATGAGAAGAAATCCAACTTGTAAGGGTCTTTTATAATCTCTGTTGCCAGTGCGTTTTGAGGTTGTGGCAGTGTAACATCAAAGTTATTCAAAGCCTTGCCTGTGTGCTCGTACAATTTGGTTTCAATAGCATGTACTAACTCGGTACGGCTCATGTTATCAACAAGCACCTTTTTGAGATAAAACAAAGCAGTTTTTATATTCTCACATTTGGATACTATTACAGTCTGGTGTCTCCAAGGCACACAAAGCAAGATGTCTGGCATTGGTATTGTTGAATTTTCCACATCTTGTAATTTTTTACCAGCTTGGTAAAAAAAGTTTGTATGCGAAGAATAAAAAGCAAACCAACGTTTGATATAGTACAAGTTGACAACAGAAAATCCCTCTGCTTGTGGAAATTCCGCACGCAAATCAAGGCTCAATCTTTTCATGAAGTTTGCGCCCCACTTATATTGCTTTTGCTTCTCACAAATGTCCTCGCCCAAACTCCAGTAGAATTTGAGCATTTCCGTATTCACCTTGACAGCAGCTTTAAGCTGTGCCATACGGAAACGTTTCTTCAGGTCAGACAACCACTTCACATAGTTCTTGTCTGCCATGAAGGAGTCGCTATTCACAAATTGCGGTATATTGTTCTTGTCTGCCATTTTCTTTTGCTCTCTATCAACTTGTTGAAAAAAACAACAGGTTGCTTTTCGTTCTCTTTTGTTTCTCTTTAGTTAGAACTATCCTAAAATATTGGATAGTTGGGTATTGGACACATATAAAGTCTTTATTTTCAAGCATGACCATAACAACCGTTTGGTTGATATGGTTACGCCAATCCCAATTCCTTCAGATAACCTTCAATCTCCTTGTCAAGGTCGGCTCGTTTGGCTTCCAACTCCTTGATTTCCTTCATGACAGCATGGATGTCGATAGGCTCTTCTTCCTCGAAAGTATCAACGTAACGAGGAATGTTGAGATTGTAGTCGTTCTCAGCCACTTCTTGCAGTGTGGCGAGATGGCTGTACTTTTCTATCTCCTTGCGCTCACGATAGGTGTCAACAATCTTCTTGATATGCTGCGGACGAAGCTTGTTCTGGGTCTTGACCTTTTCAAACTCCTTGCTGGCATCAATAAACAGAATGTTGTCATCCTCCTTACGGCATTTCTTGAACACCAAGATACAGGTCGGGATGCTTGTGCCATAGAAGATGTTGGCAGGCAGACCGATGATGGCATCCACATAGTTCTTCTTCTCAATGAGGAAACGGCGAATGACGCCCTCGGCATTGCCACGGAACAAAACACCATGAGGAGCGACACAAGCCATTGTGCCACCCTCATTGAGGTGGTAAATCATGTGGAGAATAAAGGCATAGTCGGCTGTCTTGCGTGGTGCCAAGCGTCCTGCCTTACTGAAACGGTCGTCGTTGTTGAACTTGTCCGCTGCACTCCATTCAGCAGAGAAGGGAGGATTTGCTACCACAGCGTCAAACTGTGTATCGCCAAAAGCATCCGCCTCCAAAGTATCGCCATTCTCTATGCGGAAGTTACTGAACTTGATGCCATGAAGAAGCATATTCATACGAGCCAAGTTGTAGGTCGTAGGATTTTTCTCCTGTCCGAAGATCTCGTTTGCATGACCGATGCTTGCAGCACGAAGCAGCAGCGAACCACTACCGCAAGTAGGGTCATAAACATTGCGCAGACGAGCGTGACCAATGGTCACAATCTCTGCCAAGATACGGCTCACTTCCTGAGGAGTATAGAACTCACCAGCTTTCTTGCCAGCACCAGCGGCAAACTGGCTAATCATATACTCGTAGGCATCACCGAGAATATCAATCTCTTGCGATGCTTCTACACCAAAGTCAATATCATCAAGTGCAAGAAGAACATTGCTGACCAAAGTATTCTTGTCATCTGCAGTTTTACCCAATTTTGGTGAAGCAAGGTCAATGTCAGAGAATAGACCTCCAAAGTCATCTTCTTCGCTGTCCTGCCCGAGGGTACTGTCCTCAATACGCTTCAATGAGCGTTCGAGCATTGGCAGAATATTCTCCTTTCTCTTAATGCTCTCAATGACAGACGAGAACAGGAAGTTTGGTTCAATGAAGTAGCCGATATTTTCCAGACATTCAGTCTTGACAACCTCCTGAAGTTCTTCTATATCTTCGTCTTTCTCCATTGCCCACAGTTCCTTGAACGTAACTTCATCGTCCACCAATGCGTCATTGGCATGCTTCTCTATCTTCTCCGACAAATACTTGTAGAAGATAAAGCCAAGGGTGAAATACATGAAGTCACTTGCCGACATATTGCCACGCAGTTTGTTAGCAACTTCCCAAAGTTGGTCACGGAGTTTCTGTTGTAATTCTTCGCTCATATCGTTTGTTGTCTTTTTTTCTTTTGATTATTCCCAACTAAATGTTCTTATAATAGAACGCAATTTATCGAGTATTCTTGTTAATGCCTTGCGTTTTTGATCAGTCGTAAAAGGCTTCGGCTATGTTTTAAGTGTTCTAAGTGTTTCTCCTTCAATGCCTCTTGTATGATTTCAGGCTGTTCCTTTTGCAAGTAGTCATACTCCGAGAGGTAATGATTGAGAACGGATACATCCAAATCCTCATCCTTTGCAAGCGTATTGACAGCATTGTTACGTTCCGTGATAATGTAGTTGTTCAACCGTTCTTCAAGGTCGCTTGTGCCATCAGCCTTTTGCTTGCGAGCCATGAAGTTGTCACGGTCATCATCCACATTCTTCTGGATAAATCCGTCAATGAGTTTTGCCTTACTGCGAAGTTCGGCATCCTTTATCATTGTGTCGATGATATGCTGGCGCTTCTCCGAATAGTCCTCACTATACGGATTGAGGTCGGCAATGAGTTCCAGGATATAAGCCACATTGATAATATCACTATGCAACAATTCCAGACAAAAATCCACATCGTCAAGCCCAGTTGCTCCTTCCTGAATCGGATCAGGCTCACCAAACATAACCGGACCTTCCTCAGGAACTTGATAACCGCTTGTTTTTTCAGTACCCTTGGCTGCAAAGGTATCGTATATGTCAAGATACTTGCTGCGGAAGTCCATAAACTGCTGTTCGGTCATTCCGAGGTCGGGAGCATCCTCCTCAAACTCATCATATACCTGTATCTCTGCGTGCTTCTTGATGATGTCACGGAAAGCGAGGACAAACTGCTTCTTGTCGTTCTCACTCTGCAAATAGTCCACAAAATGAGGTTCGGGATAATGCTCCAAGAAGTTCTTTGTCAGTTCTTGATAGTGGGTTTTTACATCATCAAATGGTGGGCGCACAATTTCTTCAAGATTATTGCTGTTGCTGAAAAGTTTGATGGACTCATCCACCTTGCTCTTCAAGTCACGGAAACAAACCACCTTGCCGAAACGCTTCTTCTCGTTCAACACACGGTTGGTACGGCTAAACGCTTGCAATAATCCATGATACTCCATATTTTTGTCAACATAGAGCGTATTGAGTTTCTTGCTGTCAAAGCCAGTAAGGAACATTCCAACAACCAAACAGAGATCGAGAGGCTTCATGTCTGCCTTCTTTTTCTTCATGCGGAGGTTGATGTCATCATAATACGCACGGAAATTCTCAGTAGTAAAACTTGTACCATACATATCATTATAGTCATCCATGATGGCTTGCAATTCGTCTGCCTCGCCAATACTGTCACTCACAAAGTTGCCTGTATTCATACCTGTCAAGTCATCATCCTGACTATTATTGGCTGCGTATGTGAAGACCGCTCCAATCCTAATCTTCGGATGGAGGCCCTTGAATATCTTGTAGTAACGGATGAGCATAGGCACTGACTGCACGGCAAACAATGCGTCAAACTCTCCATCGAATGTTGACTTATTGAAATTATTAAGGATAAATTTTGCTATCTCCGTCATACGGTCTTGGTCGGCATTATCCACATCCTCATTGCCGTGGTAATACTCCACAAGAAAACCAAGCACATTTTCATCGGCAATTGCATCCTTTATCAAGTATTTGTGAAGACAGTTGCCAAAGATTTCCTTTGTGGTATGTCCGTCCACCGCATTCTCAACAAAGATAGGTGTGCCAGTAAAGCCGAATATCTGCGTGTTGTCGAAGAACTTCACGATGTTCTTGTGGCAATCTCCGAAATGGCTTCGATGACACTCATCGAAAATCATCACGATGCGAGAATGGCGTATTTCCTCAATACGACTGCTATACCACTGCTTACTGACAGCGGCATTAAGTTTCTGTATGGTGGTAATAATAATCTTTGAATTGCTGTGCAGACGCTTCACCAATTCGTCTGTGTTGTCAGTACTGTCAACGGCACCAGGCTCAAAAGCCTCGTATTCGGCTTGGGTCTGCGTGTCGAAGTCGTGGCGGTCAACCACAAACATCACCTTATCCACATCGTCCGACTCTGATACGAGTTGGGCTGCCTTGAATGATGTCAAGGTCTTTCCCGCACCAGTTGTATGCCATATATAACCGTTATCGTTGGAGTTTTCCACACGGTCGAGTATCTTCTCCACTGCATAGAACTGATAAGGACGAAGCACCATCAGACATTTGTCACCCTCATGCAGAACGATGTATTTGCCAATAATCTTACCCAAAGTACACTTGTCGAAGAACACTGTGGCAAACTTCTCCAAGTCGTTGAAAGGCACATTGGCGGCATCCGTCCAGTTGAAAGTAAACTTATAGCCACTATTCGGGTTGTTGGCGAAATAGCGAGTGTTTACACCATTGGATATGACAAACAACTGGATGTAGTCAAACAGTCCATGGAAAGAAGTCTTGTGATAGCGTTGTATCTGGTTGTATGCCTGTTTCAGTTCCACACCTCTGCGCTTCAGTTCTATTTGAACCAAAGGCAGACCATTGATAAGTATCGTCACATCGTAACGGCATTTCTTTCTGCCCTCAACCGTGATTTGATTGGAAACTTGAAACTCGTTCTGACACCAGTGAGTGCGGTTCAAGAACTCTACCCATAGGCGTTCGCCGTTTTCCAGTTCAAGCGGAAATAGGTCACGCAGTTTCTTTGCCTTTTCAAAGCGAGTGCCACCTTCGAGATAGATAAGTATCTTTTCAAACTCAGACTCCGTAAATTCGGTACGCCCCAATTCTTCCAATTTCTTCTTGTTGTATTTCTCCAACTGTTTCTTGAAATTGGCAGACAGGTTCTTCTCCTCTTCAATATGAACATACTCGTAGTTCATCTTTTGAAGAGTTGCAATAAGTCCGTTTTCGAGGGCAGCTTCACTTTGTACTGGCATATCTTATCTTTTTATCGTCATTATGGCTATTGCCATTTCGCCCACAAAGATAACTGATTTTCACGAGAAAACACAACTATAGGGTTGTTATTTCACATAAATGAACCCAAATTGTACAAATGACTTGCTTTTTATAGTCTATACCCATTGGCGGAATTAATTTAGTGCATACTGCATCCTGCCGATGGGTTTGTTATTAATGAAGTTTACATATTGCAGAATGGTTGTACTTTTGGTTTGGATATACATCGAGATTGAGTATTTTTGGTTTGGAAATGGAATGCGAAATAAAAGTTTTGGTTTGGATATGTATCTGATTCCGATAGAAGTGAAGACAGGCAGCAATGCCAAACTCCGTTCCTTGCATCTTTTTATGGAAGAGTCGAAAGAGAAGGTGGCATTGCGCCTCTGGAATGGTCCGATGACATCGGATACCGTAACGACTCAGAAAGGTAAGTCTTTCACTTTGTATAATATTCCGTTATATTATGCCGGATATCTGCAGGTGTTCTTGGATAGAATAAGCGATACTCATCCTTGTAATAAATAAGATTCTGTAGATGGTTGGCTAAATTAATATGGTTCATGCACGTTAATTTGTTTTTTGATAAAAATGTATCAAAGTATCATTTTTGATATTCAATATCGTTATAACTAACTGATATATTATCAGTTATCAACAATGAGACTTCTCTTGAAATATGATATAAAGTATCATAGAAGTATCACAAAAATCTCATTTTAAGCGAAAAATATCATTTTCGATGCAGCATTTTTCCTTATTCCACGTTATTAAGATAATCAATCATTAAGCCAACTTTCGCAAATGGGAAGTTAAAGAAGTTAAAAAAGTTCGTGCCCACCACATGATCCCTTACGGACCAACGGACGGGCATCCGCTGAACAAGCCTTGGGCATCGACAGAACAAGCCTTGGGCATCGACAGAACAAGCCTCGGGCACACACTGCCAATACGGCGGGCAACGAATGCCCAATTATTAGATTTATTTTGGGCACTATCATTTCTATTTCCAACAAGCATTCAAAGAAAACATTATGAAGAATGCCTGCATCAACTTTCGCAAATGGGGAAGTTAAAGAATTTAAAGAAGTTAGAGAAGTTAAAGCCATATGCTTTACAGATAGATATTCAACCCAAAAGGCTGTTGGCTATAACTTCTAACGACCGAAGGGAGTGATAACTTCTTTAACTTCTATAACTTCTGAAGTTGCTAAAGTTCAGTATCTGATAAAGAAAAGATAAAGCAGAAGACTGGGAAAAGGCTGAAAAAGCCAAAAAATCGGCCTAAAATGAGACTTCTATGATACTTTTATGATACTTTTTGCAACAAAACACAAAAAGTATCATTCATTATATACGCCTATTAATCAATGTATTACAAATATTTTTAAGTCAAGAATGATACTTTGAGACTTTTCTTTCAAAAAAAAAACTCCGTAAAGTTTTGCCAAGCCTCTATCTATCATAATTGATTTCCATGAACAGACATTATTCGACATTCTACAGGAGTGGTAACTACGATCTCATTATTTTATAACTGCTCACAATTTGTGACTGGTTTATTGTTATCTATATTATTTGCAATATTTATATCTTCATTTTGAGGTATCAGCATTGGAACAAAAAAAACAAAAGGGAACGACCCCTCACGGACCATTCCCTTTCCAACATTATGTACGAGAAAAAAATTAGTTGTTCTCAGGACGAAGTTTACGTACAGTAACACCAGCCTGCCACATCTCTTTGTTGCGCATAGCCTCGAGTTCTGCGTTCAACTTCTCACGGTAGTCAGGCTGAGAGTTCTTGTCGATAGAAATCTGTGCCTCATTACCTGTCTTAACAGAGTAATACAACCACTCCATAACTGGCTTGATAGCCTCGCGGAAACGAGGAGCCCAGTCGAGCGCACCACGCTGTGCAGTAGTAGAGCAGTTAGCATACATCCAGTCCATACCCTTCTCACCGAAGAGAGGGCCAAGGCTCTGTGTCAGCTCCTCAACAGTCTCGTTGAAAGCCTCTGATGGTGAGTGACCATTCTCACGGAGCACATCATACTGAGCCTCCAACAATCCCTCGATGGCACCCATCAAAGAACCACGCTCACCAGTAAGGTCAGAAGTAGCCTCACGATGGAATGTAGTCTTGAACAAGTAACCGGCACCGATACCGATACCGAAGGCAATTGTCTTCTCCTCAGCCTTGCCAGATGCATCCTGATATACAGCATAAGAGCAGTTCAAACCACGACCCTCGCAGAACATAGTGCGGAGAGAAGTACCAGAACCCTTAGGTGCAACCATGATAACATCAATATCCTTTGGTGGAACTACGCCTGTGCGATCGCTCCAGTTGATAGCGAAACCATGTGAATAATACAAAGTCTTACCTGGTGTAAGATACTGCTTAATCTTTGGCCAAACAGCAATCTGGCCGGCATCAGAAAGCAACATACAGATGATAGTACCCTTCTGAACAGCCTCCTCGATAGAGAACAAAGTCTTACCTGGAACCCATCCGTCCTTCAGACACTTCTCATAAGTCTTACCCTCACGCTGACCAACGATTACGTTGAAGCCATTGTCACGAAGGTTGCATGCCTGACCAGGACCCTGAATACCATAACCGATAACAGCGATAGTTTCATTTTTCAATACTTCACGTGCTTTCTCCAATGAAAATTCATGACTGGTGACTACTGTTTCAATTACGCCACCGAAATTCATTTCTGCCATAATAAAAATTTTTTGTGCGACTACTGTTGTGAAGCCGCGGGTTTTACTTATCCATACGGATGCGAGCCCTACTTATTCAAAGAAAGTCTTTTGATCCGTCCACTCCCTATCCAAGAAAGCGGCTATGGGTTTATTCCTTTTATTAATTCGGTTGCAAAGGTAATAAATCATTATGAAACAACCAAATTTTTCTTTCATTTTTTTATAAATTTCGCTTTACTTCTTACAACTTCTATATCTTTTTCAGAATTTTGCATGCTTTTTGTTACTTTTATGCAATATTCATTCTCTCCTACTTCCTCCATATAGAAGTTCAATTTATCGCCTTGATGGCTCTCTGCCACATAAGCAATTTCGAATCTTTGCAGGAAATGGGCCTTATAGTAATCCAAATCAAACAAATCGAGGATGTGCTCGATATATTTCACCGAATTGATATGTCCATTGACGTCCACATCATTATAATAGGTGTCAATGGTTCTGACGAGTTGGGCATCTGCCGACATCTTCACTCTCGAGCTGGCAGCAATGGGGCATTCCTTTTCTGTCTCGATATACTGAGATATCAAGCCGTCGTTGATCGAGAAGATGTCAACAGGCTGGCGGCTCTGCGTGTCTATCATAGCCCACACACTCTTGCCGTAACCATATACTTTCTCCTCCTCACCTGCCGGTGATGTGCCGCAGATCTTGAAGTCGCGCGCAGTAAAATACTTCATGGCATTCTCCACCCATGTCTCCACTGCGAACTTGTCATACGACTTGGGCATCTCTGTCATCTCAATGGCAAGACGGCTCAATACCCATGTGCGATGGCGAGGCATGAGATAGTTCATACCATATCCCCTGTCGTTGCTATGAAAATCGGCAGCATTCAACAGATGATTGCCCAAATGCCCCATAAACAAGTGACTGGAATAGTCACAATGAAAAGGTTCCGAAAGGAACTCATATCTTCCTACTTTGCTTAATAATTCCATATCTCGTACTTGTTTTATCATATAAAAGTCGTATTTCCATAGTCAGAAGACCATAGAAATACGACTCTTATAATTCATTTTTTATACTATTTTCATCACTCTATGAAGTTACTCCTCTTCGCCTTTTTTAAGATAATCGGATATAGGCTCATCATAACTTCTTGTCACAGCAATGCGTCCAGAGCGAGTATACTGCAAGAGGCAGTCAAAGCTGTTGAGCTGATGGAATAAGTCGGCGATGTCTTCTGTCAGTCCTGCAAGGAGCACCGTGCTGTAAGTAGGATTTACCTCCATCATGCGTGCATCGTGCTTGCGGATGGTACGCGACACCTCAGGATTTTCCAGCAAGACGGGTGTGGAAATCTTGAAGAGAGCCACCTCGTGAATAAAGATCTGGTCATCAGTGTAATAGTCACTCTTCACCACATCGATCTTTTTCTCTATCGCCTTGTTGATTTTCTCTATCTGCTCCTCGTCACTCCACACCGTAATGGTGTACTTGTGAATGTTCTTGATACTGCTGGCAGATACATTCAAACTCTCGATATTCACCTGTCTGCGAGTAAACACGGCTGTAATCTGATTCAGAATACCGGCAATGTTCTCAGAATAAACAAGCAGTGTATATAATTTCTTTTCGTTGTTATTCTCCATAATCTTATCGTTCAAAGAAGTTGATACTTCACCCCTCTTTCACAAGGGGTCGATTCCTCACTCTTCCTGTTCCACTCTTAATAGTTCAACTCGAGCTGCATCTCGTCCACGCTCTTGCCTGGCAGAGTCATAGGCACGATGTCCTCGTCCTCCTTGATGGCGCACTCCAAGAGATAAGGACCCTTGGTGGCAATCATCTTCTCTACCTTTGCCTTCAAGTCCTTGCGGTCGATGACCACATCGTAAGGAATACCATAGGCATGAGCCACCTCTGCATAACGTGGATTCAACATGTGGGTGAACGAACGGCGACCCTCGAACATCAGGTCTTGCCACTGACGCACATTGCCCAAGTAGTTGTTGTTCAGCAGAATCATCTTCACTGGAGCCTGCTGTTCCATGATAGTACCCAGTTCCTGGATGTTCATCTGGAAACCGCCATCACCGAAGAAGCAGCAGATTGTTCTGTCGGGAGCACCGAAAGTAGCACCGATGGCTGCAGGCAAACCGAAGCCCATGGTTCCGAAGCCACCACTGGTGACGATAGACAATTTCTTGGTAAACTTAAAATAACGGCTGCTGATCATCTGATTCTGACCGACATCATTCACGAGCACAGCCTCGTTGTGAGTAGCCTCGGTCACCACATTGGTCACCTCACCCATCAACAGTGGACCTTCCTTAGGATGAATGTCTTTCTCGATAACTTTCTCCTGCTCCTGCTGGCGATACACATCGAAAGAGTCGCGCCATTCACGGTGTACATTCTTATTCAGCAGACGTGTGATGGCTGGCAACGACTGTTTGCAGTCACCGATGACAGCGACATCCGTCTTTATCACCTTGTCTATCTCGGCCTTGTCAATATCGAGATGAATCACCTTAGCCTGTGGAGCATACTTGGAAGGAACACCCGTGATACGGTCGCTGAAGCGCATACCGATGGCTATCAGCACATCACACTCCTGCGTCTTCATGTTGGTGGCATAAGAGCCATGCATACCGAGCATACCCATATTGAGAGGATGATTGCTGGGCAGAGCTGAGAGACCGAGAAGCGTACGTCCTGCAGGGATATCGGCTTTCTCCAAGAACTCCAACAGTTCATTGTGGGCACCACCAAGTTCCACGCCATGACCCACCAAGGCAAAAGGTTTCTTTGCCTTGTTGATGAGTTCGGCTGCCTCAGCGACAGCCTGCTCGTCAATCTTAGGATAAGGATTATAGGATGTCACCTTCTCACACTTCACCGGTTCCCACTCGCAAGAAGCCACCTGGGCATTCTTGGTGAAGTCGAGCACGACAGGACCCGGGCGACCGCTACGGGCGATATAGAAAGCACGGCTTACAGCCCATGCCACATCCTCAGGACGTCTGATCTGATAAGACCATTTGGAGATTGGCTGGGTAACACCCACCAGGTCTACTTCCTGGAAAGCATCAGTACCCAGGGCACCCACACCCACCTGACCAGCAATAACCACAATAGGGGTTGAGTCCATCATGGCATCAGCAATACCAGTCAGCGTATTGGTTGCACCAGGACCACTTGTCACAAGAGTCACTCCCACCTCACCGCTGACTCGGGCATAACCCTGCGCAGCATGAGCAGCAGCCTGCTCGTGACGTACCAAGATGTGATCAAACACTTTATTTTCTCCTCTCGTGTAACCATACAGTGCATCAAACACTGGCATGATGCTTCCACCCGGATAGCCGAAGATGGTTGTCACCCCTTCTGCCTGCAATGAGCGCATCAATGCTTCTGCTCCTGAAATTACTTCTTTTGCCATTTATACTTATTGTTTTTATATGATGAGGGAAGTTAAGTGGGAACTCACTTAACTTTCCTCCGAATTCTCTTAAATTTCTAAAGATACTACTAATCTATGATTCTCACACCACCCTTGTCGGCAGAGCTTACACTCTGTGCATAGGCACGCAAAGCCTTGCTTACCACACGGTTGCGCTTCAATGGCTGCTGTGGACGGGCATTGAGTTCCTCATCACTCAACTTCACATTGATGCTGCGGTTAGGAATATCGATCACGATGATATCGCCATCCTTTATCTTGCCGATGTTACCACCTGCTGCAGCCTCTGGTGAGATATGACCGATGCTAAGACCTGACGTACCACCCGAGAAACGACCATCGGTAATGAGCGCACACTCCTTGCCAAGATGACGGCTCTTGATATAAGAGGTAGGATAAAGCATCTCCTGCATACCAGGACCACCCTTAGGGCCTTCGTGGGTAATAACGACACAGTCGCCCGAGTTCACCTTGCCATCCAAGATTCCCTCGCAGGCATCCTCCTGAGAGTCGAAGCATACAGCTGGACCCTCGAAATGCCAAAGCACAGGGTCTACACCGGCAGTCTTTACCACACAACCGTTCTGGGCAATATTGCCAAACAGCACAGCAAGACCACCATCCTTGGTATAAGCATGCTCCAAATCGCGAATACAACCATTCTCACGGTCGGTATCCAGACTCTCCCATTGAGCATCCTGACTACCCATCTGGGTAGAGAACTTACGACCAGGTGCAGAATGATAGATTCTGTCGGCCTCTGGGTCGAGTTGACCAGTGGTGATATCATATTTCTTCATCTGTTCGTCAAGAGTATGACCATCAACTCGCATTACAGAGCCGTTGATAAGTCCTCCCTTGTTGAGCTCATTCAATATACCCATGATTCCTCCTGCACGGTTGCACTCCTGCACACTGTACTTCTGAGTGTTAGGACTCAACTTGCAGAGACAAGGCACCTTTCGGCTCAACTGATCGATGTCCTCCATCTTGAAATCGGCGCCAGCCTCCTGAGCCACAGCCAACAGGTGAAGCACGGTATTGGTACTTCCGCCCATGGCGATATCCAAAGTCATGGCATTGAGGAATGCATCACGGGTAGCGATATTGCGTGGCAATACACTCTCGTCGCCATCCTGATAATAAGCGTAAGCATTCTTAACCACCTGACGTGCTGCATCCTTGAAGAGCTGAATGCGGTTCTTGTGAGTAGCCAGGATGGTACCATTGCCAGGAAGGCTCAGACCGATAGCCTCGGTAAGAGAGTTCATGGAATTGGCAGTAAACATACCCGAGCAACTACCGCATCCAGGACATGCACACTGCTCTATCTGAATCATCTCCTCATCAGAGACACTGGTGTCAGCACCCTTGATCATTGCAGTAATCAGGTCGGCATTCTCGCCTTTCCATCGTCCTGCCTCCATAGGGCCACCCGAACAGAATACAGTAGGGATGTTCAGACGCATAGAAGCCATCAACATACCCGGAGTCACCTTGTCACAATTGGAGATGCAAATCATAGCATCAGCCTTATGTGCATTTACCATATACTCTACAGAATCGGCGATGATATCACGGCTTGGAAGTGAATACAACATACCATCGTGACCCATTGCAATACCGTCGTCTACGGCTATCGTATTGAATTCGGCTGCATAGCAACCCATTGCTTCTATTTCCTTCTTGACAATCTGACCGATTTCATGAAGATGAGTATGACCTGGCACAAACTGTGTAAAGCTGTTCACAATGGCAATAATAGGTTTGCCAAACTGTTCATGTTTCATACCAGCAGCTACCCAGAGTGCACGGGCACCTGCCATTCTTCTGCCTTCAGTACAGACACTACTTCTTAATGGATGTTTCATCATTTTTGTATCTTCGTTTATTTTGCCTACAAAGATACTGAGTTTTTATGTAATAACCAACAAATTTCGTATAAACTTTCACAAATACGCGTATTTTGTTACAAAAATAACCTATAATACTTACAATCTATAAGACATTTGCTACATTTACATATCAATCAGTTACTATAAACAAAAAAAATCCCTAAGACCGAAGCCTTAGGGATTCCCTATTTTGATATTATTCAATATCGTTTTTAGCGTATTGCTTTCAATTACTCAGCAACAGAGTTGTCGTTGAAAGTAGATACACGGTTGAACTCAACCTGCTTGAAGAGCTTGTCTGTTGCGCCCATACCCTTAGTAGTCAAACGATCAGCAGCGATCTTGTACTTCTTAACGAGTACGTTCTTAACAGCGTCAGCACGCTTCTGAGAAAGAGCCTGATTGAAGTCCTTGTTACCCTCTGGAGAAGCGTAACCCTTGATCTCAACCTTAGCATCCGCGTGATTCTTCATATACTGAGCGATCAACTCGATGTTAGGCATCTGGCTCTTGTCTACAACAGCCTTGCCCTGACGGAACAATACAGTTGGCTGCAAGTTTGTAGCAGTAGCTGGCTTCACATACTTTGGCTTCTTGTTGCACTCGTCGAGAGCATTCTGAAGATCCTTGATCTGCTTGTCCTTAGCAGAAAGCTGAGCGTCCTTGTTGTTCAAGTCACCACGAAGGCTGTTAATCTGGCTGTTCAAACCATCAATCTCGTTTTGGTCGCGGAGCTGAGCGATTGTGAAGTTGTGAGAACCATTAGAGTTCTTGAACTTGTAAACGATACCAGCGTTCAACTGGAATGCAGACTTGTTGATGTCGTAAGCAACACCCTCATAGCCATAGCCGTTCAAAGCCCAGTTCATAGAAGGCTCAACATATACCTGCCATGCCTTAGCCTTGCCCAGGTTGAATGTGAAGTCGATACCAGCCTTAGAAGTCAAAACATTATAGTTCTCATCTGTACCGAATGTGTGCCCCCAACCGAAGCCGTATACAGGAACAACCTCGAACAAACGTGGCTCACCCTTGTAACCAGCAAACCAGTTGCTCAAGTTTACAGTACCGATCAAACCTACGTTCATGTAGCGAGCTAAAGTCTTAGACTGTGGCATGTAGTGCTTGCAGTGATCGTTGAAGTAAACATTACCCTCAGCAGCCAAACCGAATACTGGAGTGAACCAGCGACCGATACGAAGGCCAGCGTTTGAGTTCAGGTTGTTCATCCAGCTCTCGCCAGTAGTCTTTACCTGAGCACCGCCGTTGATGCCGATGTAGAAGTTGTCAAATGTCTTGCTCTCAGTAACTGTCTGAGCATTTACTGAAACTGCCATTGCTGCGGCAGCAAACAATAAACCTAACTTTTTCATGTCTCTCTAAAAATTAATTTATTAAAAATGTTATTGAAATCTTTATTATTGCGCAACACATTGCACATTTTTGAAATCGAGTGCAAAGTAATAAAAAAAAAACTTAACTACCAAACTTTTCCTATAATATTTTACATTTGTCCCGTGAAAACTGGAAAAAAAGCACATATTTTCTTCTTTTTGTACGATTGCAAAATAACTTTAAGACTTTCACACCGATTATTCACACCCTATCACAACCTCCCAGTCTACTTACATTTTCAAGCTAAAACACAAGTTTTTCCATGCTTCTTCGCGCGCGTACATTATTTATTATATATAGAGAGTTTCAGTAAGTTCTGGAGTTAGGGAAACAAAAAAAAAGACCGAGTGCATCACTACACTCGGCCTCCAACAAATTAGAGAGTTATAAAAAATCAAGTATATTGCTACTTGTAGAATTCCTTCTTTCCTGCAGCCAATGTATTCTTCATCAGCGAGCAGATGGTCATAGGACCTACACCACCAGGAACAGGGGTGATATAAGAGCAACGCTCTGCCACCTCGTCAAATTTGACATCACCATTCAGACGGAAGCCACTCTTACGGGTAGCATCAGGCACGCGGGTTGTACCAACATCTATCACCACAGCTCCCTCTTTCACCATATCGGCTGTAACGAAGTTGGGCTTTCCGATAGCTGCAATGATGATATCCGCCTCACGGCATTCCTCTTTCAGGTTGGCAGAGTGAGAATGGCAAACCGTTACGGTAGCATCACCCCACTGTTTCTGCATCATGAGTTGCGCCATAGGCTTGCCCACGATGTTGCTTCTGCCAAGCACTACACACTTCTTGCCACTGGTAGGAATATGATAATGCTGCAACAGGGTAAGAATACCCAACGGAGTGGCAGAGATGAAACAAGGCAGACCTATAGCCATGCGACCTACATTGATGGGATGAAAACCGTCCACATCCTTGCGATAATCAATGGCCATGATGATTTTCTGCTCGTCAATATGGGCAGGAAGAGGCAGTTGCACGATGAAGCCATCTACATCTTCATCCTTGTTCAGCTTGTCCACACAGGCCAACAACTCTTCCTCGGTCACGTCGTCCTCGTAACGAATAAGGGTCGACTTGAATCCACACTTCTCACAGGCAAGCACCTTATTCTTGACATAGGTCTCGCTGCCTCCGTCATGTCCTACGAGTACAGCAGCCAAGTGTGGCTGTTTTCCTCCGTTGGCAACAATTTGTGCCACCTCTTCGGCTATCTGCTCCTTAATGGCATTTGCCGTAGCCTTTCCGTCTATCAGTTGCATTTCATTCAATATTAAATAATCAATGTTATGTGTTATCACATTCCTGGCATCTTTGGCATACCGGGCATTCCCTTCATACCCTTCATGCGGCTCATCATGCCTGCCATTCCGCCACCAGTCATCATCTGCATCATCTTGCGGGTCTGGTCGAACTGCTTGATCAGCTTGTTCACCTCCTGGATATTGGTACCCGAGCCCTTGGCGATACGCTGACGACGGCTGGTATTGAGGATACCTGGGTTAGAACGCTCCTTAGGAGTCATACTCTGAATGATAGCCTCAACGCTCTTGAATGCATCATCAGGAATATCCACATCACGGATGGCCTTGCCTAAACCAGGAATCATACCTGCCAAATCTTTGATATTACCCATCTTCTTGATTTGCTGTATCTGAGCATAGAAGTCGTTGAAGTCAAACTGGTTCTTGCGAATCTTCTTCTCCAGTTTCTTTGCCTCCTCAAGGTCGAACTGCTCCTGAGCACGCTCTACCAACGAAACCACGTCACCCATACCGAGAATACGGTCGGCCATACGGGCAGGATGGAACACGTCGATAGCCTCCATCTTCTCGCCAGTACCGATAAACTTGATAGGCTTGGTTACCACAGTGCGGATACTGAGAGCAGCACCACCACGGGTATCACCATCAAGCTTGGTAAGAACCACGCCATTGAAATCAAGACGGTCGTTAAACTCCTTGGCTGTATTGACAGCATCCTGACCAGTCATCGAGTCAACTACGAAGAGAGTCTCATCGGGACGAAGATGATTCTTAAGACCGCTGATCTCGTTCATCATCTGCTCGTCAATGGCCAGACGACCGGCAGTATCCACGATGACAACATCGTTGCCATTGGTCTTAGCCTGCTGGATGGCATGGTCGGCAATGACACAAACATCCTTGTTCTCAGGCTCACTGTATACAGGAACACCCACTTGCTCTCCTACCACCTTCAACTGGTCGATAGCAGCAGGACGATAAACGTCGCAAGCCACGAGCAATGGCTTCTTTCCCTTCTTGGTCTTGAGCATATTGGCAAGCTTTCCACTGAAGGTGGTCTTACCCGAACCCTGCAGACCGCTCATCAGGATGATGGCAGGATGACCTTCGAGCTTCAGAGGAGCTTCCTCGCCTCCCATCAACTCAGCCAGCTCATCGTGAACCAGCTTTACCATCAACTGACCAGGCTTTACAGCCGTGAGCACATTCATACCAAGTGCCTTTTCCTTCACCTTGTTGGTGAATTCCTTAGCTACCTTGAAGTTGACGTCGGCGTCGAGCAAAGCACGGCGTACGTCCTTCATGGTCTCTGCCACGTTGATTTCGGTTATCTTACCCTCACCCTTCAGAATCTTGAAGGATCGTTCCAGTCTATCACTTAAATTTTCAAACATTTTAAATTCTTTTTTTATTTTGGCTGCAAAGTTACGAAAATAATTCCGAAAACCCTATATTAGTAACCAAAAAAGCACGTCAAATCTGTCACTTTAGGATACTTACCGACTGTTCTACCGACACGCGTACCTTTTTTGACGATTTTTCATCATTTACAGGAAGCGGCTCCTTCCCTTGTTCCTTGTTTTTTCCTTTACCTTGCTCCTTGCCGGGATTCTTTTCCGACACATTGCCTTGCCCATTTCTTTCTCCTGCAGCTTTAGCCTTTTCTGCATCAGATGCAGCGGCAGGTTGCTGGCGAGGTTCTATAGGCTCCACGCTCGACTTCATCATACTGCCGTTAGCCTGATATTTCTTTCCTGTGGCCTTCTCGTAGGCAGCCACAATGGGGTCTTTGCGATCCATCTCGCCGAATATCTTTTGAGCCTCTCGAAGGTGCTTGCTGTCACGTCTGCCCCTCTTGTCAAGCATCTTGGCCAAGTCGAAGCTCGCTCCACTGGGAGCATTTGCCCCACCTATCTCAGCCTGCCGGTGCGCATCATTCTGAATGCCCTTGATGCCAGGCATATTCTCTCCCCATACTTCCACCTCTCTGAGTTGGTGGCTCTGCGGCAGCAGAAACACCGTATCGGGGAGATTCTTCAGATAGATGGTAGTCTTCAGAAAGCCCGGTTTCGACACCGTAGCACTGTCAAACTGATACTTCATGGTCCAGTAACCTCTGTAGTCGGTACGTGCCCAATGATTGTTATCGGTATGAATCAATGCTTCACGCACAGGCACATGGTCTTCGGCATTGGCTATGACGCAGGTTTTCTGTGCCCTGACCATTGCCACAGCCCAACATACCAGCACGATCATCAATATAGTCTTCTTCATTCGTTTTATCTTATTGAACTTCTACAACTTACATAAGTTGAGTTATTCCTACAAAAGTAAATAAAAAAATAATATCTCCCAAAACCACCAATGAGTTTTGGGAGATATTAATGCGATTTAAAAGTCTATAACGTTATTCTACGTCTGTCGTGCCGCTCTTCTCGATGCGCTTTGCCTCTTCGAGCAACTTGATGGCATCGACATATTGAGCAATACCCTGAGCCACCTCCTTGGCAGCCTTCATGGCAAGCACCACGGTCTGAGGACGATGAACCACGTCGCCTCCGGCAAACACACCTCTGCGGGTGGTCATACCAAAAGGACGCTCCACCACCTTGACATAACCTTTCTCGTCAACCTCGATACCAGCAGTTGTAGAGACAATACGGTTGGCAGGACGTGATCCGATGGCCAAGTAGATGCGGTCGAATTTCTCTACACGCTCACCTTCTGGAGTATTGAGCACACAGCTTCCCAGTCTTCCGTTCTTACCCTTGAGGAAAGCCTCGACAGTAGTTTTCCATTCAAACTTGACACCCTCCTTCACAGCCTCATCATACTCACTCTGTATGGCAGGCATCTCTTCCTGTGTCTTGCGATAGAGCACTGTCACATCGGCACCCAGGCGAATGGCAGTACGTGCAGCATCCATGGCCACATTTCCTCCACCTATCACACCCACCTTCTCTCCATCACGAAGAGGCACCATGTCGCGTGTCAGGGCTCCCTCGTTATAGGCATTGACATTGTGCAGGAAATAAGTACTCTGGCTCACACCATGCAACTTGGCACCAGGTGTAGAGTCCATATTCTGAGGTACGCTGGTTCCTGTTCCCATGAAAATGGCATCGTAGCCAGCACGGAAAAGACTGTCTATAGTCACATTGTTCTCACCCACCATGCAGTTAGTGATAAACTGTACACCGAGAGCCTCTATCTTGCTCACCTCGGCACGTACCACGGCCTTGGGCAGTCGATATTCAGGAATACCATACATCAGCACACCACCAGGCTCGGCCTGTCCTTCGAAGATCGTGACATTGAAGCCCTGACGTGCCAAATCACCAGCAACTGTAAGTCCGGCAGGACCAGAACCGATGACAGCCACACGTCCACGAGTCTTCTGTGAAAGCTTCTCGCGAGAGAGGTTCATCGTGGTATCGAAGTCGGCAACAAACTGCTCCAACTTGCCTATCTGTACAGGTTTTCCCTTCTTGCCCAGCACACAGTTGCCCTGGCATTGCTTCTCATGAGGACACACACGTCCACAGATTGCAGGCAGGTTGCTCTTAGCATTGATGATAGACATAGCCGCACCCATATTACCCATAGAAAGTTCATGCACAAAGTCGGGGATATCATTTCCGATAGGACATCCCTTCTTACATTGTGGCACCTTACAGTGTAAGCATCGCTTGGCTTCCTCAATAGCCTCACGTGTAGAGAAGCCCTCGTTTACCACCTGAAATCCCGCCACCTGTTCTGTAACTACAGTTGTTTCTTCTGTAGTTGGCTGTACCTTGTTATTCTGTTGCTCAATCTGTTCACTCATAATCTAATCTTTTAATCAGTTGAAAAACAACTTTTATCAAATTGTAGTTTGCGGGTGCAAAGTTACAGCAAATCGAAGACAAAACAAAATAAAAAGTGAACTTTTTGTTTTTATTGTTGAGATGCAGCGTAACTTTGAGGAACTTGTTTGTATCCCACAAGCCCATACCAAAGAATGACGAACTCGCAGAAAAGAGGAATGAGCCAGGTGAATTGCCATGAGCCGACATAATCGGCCAACAAACCTTGGAGCACAGGAAAGACGGCACCGCCGAAGACACCCATCATAAACACACCCGAAGCCTTGGAAGTGTATTCCTTCAAACCATCAACAGCCAAAGTAAAGATACAGCTCCACATCACACTGTGAAACAATCCCACAGCAGCCATTAACCAAAGATTTTCAGTAACCATAGAGGTGACCATCAGGACAATGGCAGCCACTGTCACGAAGATAAGCATAGGACGAGGTGCCACATTCTTCAAACCAGCCGATACCATTCTGCCTATCATGAAGCCACCCCAATAGAGCGTGGCAAGAAGGGCCGGCGACACATTGTAACCAAGTCCCATCAAATCCATCGCATGCAGATTCATATTGTTGCCGATACCCACCTCTGTCCCTACATAGAAGAAGATGGTAATGACACCATATTTCAAATGACGGAACGACCAGATACTACGTTCTTTGCAGTTTTTGGAATCGATGGCTGAAGCAATCTTACCTTCAGATTCTACATTCGAAGAATTTTCTCTCGTACCCTCTATATCAGGAAGATTCGCTTTAGAAGTACTCCATGTGGTAAAGGCTATGATAAGCATCATCACAAGGAAAGGGACAGTAAGTTGATCGGCAGAAACACAATCCAGAGACACGCCTGCAAACATCACACCTGTAACAAAGAAAGGAGCTATCGTAGTACCAAAAGAGTTCACTGCACAAGTAAAATTCATACGCTGCACGGGTTGGGTTCCCGGCAAAGGATAGGCTGCGATATAGGGATTGATAACTACCTGAAGCATTGCCGCTGCCGTACCCATCAGATAAGATCCTACAAGGAAAACGAAATATCCGAATGGTACAAAATCCTGTGAAAGATGCACACCTGCCCCACCCCAATATTCAGCAATAATCGCCGAAGCAAGATAGAAGGCAAGTCCCAGCACCATGACCATCATCGAACGGACAAGCGTATTTTTATAACCTATCCTGTTAAGCAGACGTCCTGTCCTCGCACTATTGAGCAAATACCCCAGGAAGAAGGCAAAGGAGATAAGTGTTGCCAGGAAATTCTTAGTAGCAGTCACTTTCGAAAGAAAGGCTACCTGCAGAGGCCCCTGACACTGTCCGTTGACGGTAGTGAGAAAGCCCACTATGAAATATATGAATGTCAAGAGAAGGAAAGGTCCCGCACTCTTGAGCGTTATCGACTGTTTCATAATCATTTAGGTTTTTATAGCACAGAGTATTGTTTTTCATCAGGTGCTTCGAGGACTGCAATATCCTCGGAAGCACCTAATTCTTATTTTTCTGAATAATCTTCCCCAGACTACAGGATTTCTTCTTCCAAAACCTTCATCGCACCCTTGGCCTTGATGTCTTCCACCATCTTCAGGTAAAGTTCTACAAAATGAGAAGCTGCCTTAAGGTCGGTACTTGTAAAGGCAGAGATGGCAAGGAAATCGACTGCATCATCACTATCAATGGCCTTTCTGTCTGCTTCGGTGAGCCAAGGATCAGCCACCTCGAAAGCTTCGCCGTTATCATCCACCTGATATTTCAGATAATGACGGTAAGCAGCAAAGAGATAAGCCACACGCTTGAACTCCACATCCTGACGCTTGCCAGAGGCATCATCTGCTATCATCTTCTCCAAGTTCGGCATAACGTAAACAGGGAACTTGCTGGCACCATCGAAACAGAGGCGTGCCACCTGATCGCTTACCATGCGATTGCCAAAACGCTCTACCAGACATTGCTTGTACTCCTCCAAATCGGTATTCTCGGGAGCTGGCACATAAGGAGTAATGTCCTCATCCATAAAAGCACGTACAAACTTGCAGATTCTTTCATCGTGCATCGCTGCGTCTACTTTACGATAACCACTCAGGAAGGAGGGATAAGAAAGCAAGGTATGGGAAGCATTCAGGAGAGACAGCTTCATGTTCTCGAAAGCCGTCACATCGTCGGTCATCTGGGCACCAACAGTTTCCCAGGCTGGACGACCTGCTGCAAAGTGATCTTCTACCACCCACTGGATGAAGTCCTCGCAATATACAGGTGCCTCATCGCAAGTACCATTTTGGGCATTCAGTCGCTCGACATCCTCGGGACGAGTGGCAGGGGTAATACGGTCAACCATCGAGTTGGGGAAAGTAACGTTTTCCTCCATCCAGGCAGCAAGTTCCTTGTCCTGAGCCTCAACAAAGGTCATGAAAGCCTTTCGGGCTGTATTGCCATTGTGCTGCAGGTTATCGCAAGAGAGGATGGTAATCGGGCCATTGCCCGCAGCCTTGCGACGACGCAAACCTTCTGCTACATATCCGAAGGCTGTGACAGGCTTGGCTGGGTTCTGGATATCATGTGCCACCTGCTCATTGTCAAGCATAAACTCACCTGTTTGACGCGAAATATTATATCCGCCCTCAGTAATTGTGAGTGTGATTATCTTGATGTCCTTAGATGCTATCTTATCCAGTATCTGTTTCTGCTCCTCAATACCCCAATAGAGTTCTACGAGAGCACCCAACTGATAAACCTGGATACTGTCATCGCGACCACATACAGTAAGGGTGTACTCTCCATCCTGCTTCTTCAGGGCATGATAAAGGCGTTCGTCGCCTGGGAGGATCATCGCTCCACAGATACCCCAGTTCTGCTGGGTATTGTTCTCAAGGAGCTTATTGGTCATAAACTCCAGATGAGCACGATGGAAGTTGCCTACTCCGAAGTGCAGAATACCTGCCTTTACCAAACTGCGATTATAAGAATAACCATTAACTACCTGATTTGTTTTTGCTGTTACTAAATTTGCCATAATTGTATTGATTGTTAGTTATTAATAATTTTCAGTCTTTCCACGAGATCAAGCCGTTTAGGTTTCCTGCAAAAAACAGGTCTCGTTTTCAATGGCAAAGATAGATGAAAATCAGAAATGAACAATGAATAATTGATGGCAATTTTCTGCAAACGTTCCCGCAATCGTTTCCAATTTCTGCAAACGTTTTAAAAAACAAGCGATGGAATATTATAGCCTATTCACCCGTCGACTCCCTGCACCGCATAGTAGTCTTCAGGACAATCATCTTGTTTTCTGTCTCTGGATTGTTGATTTTCTCCATCACAAGTTCTGCAGCCTTTCGCCCCATTTCCTCGAGAGGAGGCTCCATGGTCGTGATTCGCGGAGAAACGATGGTAGACAGTTCGGTACCAGAAAAACTTGCAACAAAGATATCTTCCGGAACCCGCTTACCCAAAGCACGAAGCCGGTTCTGAGCACCTATAGCCAAGGTGTCAGTAAACGCGAATACGGAATCAAAATCCACCTTATTATATATAAGGCGGTCTATGGCATCGGCACCATCCTTGAATGTCATGCCCGTTTTCACAATCAGAGAAGGGTCAAAGAGTCGGAATTTCTCCATCGCCTCACGATAGCCCAAACCTCTTTGATAAGCATTATAGATATCGTCAGGTCCTTGAATATAGGCTATACGCTTTCTGCCAAGACGGATAAGATGCTCCACCATAAAATAAGAATCCACATTGTCTTCCACCAACACCTGAGACACATCCATACCATAAGGAATGCGGTCGTAGAACACAACAGCCATACCAGCTTCCTCCAACTGCTGATACATCTCAATGTTCTTGCGGTAACTGCAGAGACTAACAATCAACCCATCCACCATAAACTGTTCCATCATCTTCAGATTTTCCAGTTCCCGGCAGGGATTCTCGTCACTCTCGGCTATCATCACCTTCTGGTTCTTCTTGTAGAGAATCTCTTGTATTCCGCCTATCACCTGCGAAGCATAAGGTGTATGCATCTCAGGCACAATCACTCCAATGGTATTGGTACGTCCCATCTTCAGGTTCATCGCTACAGGATTACGCTTGTAACCAAGTCGCTTCGCCTCCTCCACCACCATGTCTCGCGTCTCTTTGCGTATGTTCTTGTCATCGGTCAATGCTCTGGAAACAGTAGAGACTGAAATGCAGAGCGAGCGGGCTATATCTTTAATAGTTACATGTTTAGCCATATTCTTATTCTTCTTGGTTATTCTGATTGCAAATATAATATTTTTCTATGAAAGCAACAACAAAAAACATATTTTTTTCAGATAGCCGTCACCTAATAATTCACACACATACCCAAAGAGAAGAAAATGCATGGGAAACAGTATGACCTTCAAACGATTGCAGAAATTGGAAACGATTGCGGGAACGATTGCAGAAAATAAATATGATTTTTCGATGCCACAAAAATAAAATGCAACTATATTTGCAACCAAGATTCAAAGACAGGATTTTTTCATGCGAGTAGTTTAGGGAAGCTTGAGAGACACAACTTCTCCAACTTCCCTACTTGCGAAAGTTATGTAAAGATTTAAAATCCTAATAGTAAAAACTAAGGAACAGAAAATCTAATCACAAAAGAGACATAGTTAATGTTATTTTTATTTATTGTTAAAGAAAAATGAGACGAAGATTAGTTGGTGTTTTAATGATGGCTGCTTGCCTGGGGAATGCCCAGGCGCAGCTCCATCTGAAAGCCAACGTCCAGAACAACCATCTGTGGCGTGGCATGGAAGTTTCCGATGGCATTGTTCTCCTTACAGACCTAAGTTATACGATGGCCAACGACCACGTTACCGTGGGACTTTGGGGCGGCTGCAACTCGGAAGGCTCCTACAAGGAGTTTAATCATTATCTGAATCTGAAAGCTGGCGGTTGGGGATTAGCCCTATGGGACACCTACAACTTCTCGCCTGGTGCTACATATAATAACAAAGAATACTGGAACTACTCTGCTCATACCACGGGGCGTTTCCTCGATGCTACTTTGAGCTATCGATTTCAGGAAGAGAAGTTTCCGCTGCTCCTGAACTGGTCAACAGTAGTCTTCGGACGTGACCGCAACAGCGACAACACCGAGCAGAAATATTCCACCTTCGTTTATGCAGAATATCCTGTCTATCAGAAAGACGGCAGGAAAGTAGATGCTGGAGTTGGTGGAGCCTTCGCATTGAACAGAGCTGGCGAGGATGCCCACTTCTTCGGAACCACAGCAGGTATCGTTCACGTATCGCTGCAAGCATCCCACGACCTCAAACTCGGCAACTACACCATACCGGTATATGTCAAGGGTATGTGGAATCCACAGAGCAACCAAAGCTATTTCCAGATTGGAGCAGAAGTCATCCGCTTCTAAATCTTCAGTGCTACAGAAAAAATATCATAACAATCATCTAAACACAAATTTATTATGAACATCAAAGATTTTACAACAGGCGTGCAGCACATTGGCATTCCTACCAACGACATCAACAAGACTATTGAGTTTTATCATGCCCTGGGCTTCGAAACTGCCCTCCGCACAGTAAACGGCAAGGAGGAAGTAGCCTTTCTCCTGCTCCACAACCTCATCATTGAGACCTACCAGACCCATCAGGCTAAAATGGAATATGGAGCCATCGACCACATCGCTATAGATGTAAAGAACATTGAAGAACTCTTCAATGTTGTAAAGGAAGCAGGAACCTTCAAGATGCTGGATCAGCAAGTCAACGGTCTGCCTTTTTGGGAACATGGCGTAAAGTTCTTCACCATTGAAGGACCCAATAAGGAGAAAATAGAATTCTGCGAAAAACTATAAACCATAGCTAAGAAAAAGGCGAAGAGGAAGTACTTTCATCATGCAATGAAAATACTTGCGTTTTTATAGCCAAGGATATGACTCCCGTGCTTATAGCCAGCCATTCATGTTTGATTGCAAAAAAACTGCAAAAATCATAAATGCGAATTTAAGAAATAACTCAGCTTTCGCAAATAGGGAAGTTAAAGAAGTTAGAGAAGTTAAAGCTATATGCTTTACAGATAGATATTCAACCAAAAAGGCTGTTGGCTATAACTTCTAACGAAGGGAGTGATAACTTCTTTAACTTCTATAACTTCCGTACATACGAAACTTCAGCAAAAAGGTATGTACATTTCCATTTCTGTATATTTTTATATACACTACCCCAATTCGGGATAAAATAGCGATTAGTTGCATGTGAAGACAGATACACGAGTTCTCTTCCCATGCCATCAGACATGGGCTGTATATAAAGAATCGAAAGAGATTATTCTGTCTTTAGAACAATGAAAGTTGCTTCGTGTCTTCGATGCAGTATCCTTGCAATGCCATTGGCTTGTTGTCAAAGAAACAATATGCTCCCAATGCTGAGATGAGGTTCATGACAAAGTTGTTCACAGACCTATGACGCGAATGTACAATCTGTGCCGTATTCTTCAGCATGTCGTTAATTGTTTCGATAATGTATCTCTTGCGCAGCATCATTCTGTCATAGAACGGCATCAGCTTGTTTTTCATGTTTACGCGCAACCCTGTCACCAGCTGTATTCCATCCTCAAAGAGGAAGTCAAACAGCTTCTGTGAAATATAGCCTTTGTCAGCGAACAGCTTGCCATACAACCGTTTAGCAAGAACCTTGAATACATTCGGGTCCTTATCACTGACATTTGCGCCAGTAAGTACAAACGCAATTATCTCGCCTCTGTCATTACACGCAAGGTGGAGTTTAAAGCCATGGCACCAACCCATTGTTCCTTTTCCGTCAGTGGCAATTCCCTTGAATACCTTATTGGCATATCTCCTGAGATTATGGCATACGGGTATCATCGTGGAATCAACGAATGTTATGCCAGTACATCTTCCGAAAGCTCCCAGATTAAGGAAGAACATGAGCTGGAAGAACACGCGGCTTTCCAACTCCACAAAGCGGTTGTACGACACAGCTTTCGGAAAATACGACTTCATCGTACCCTTAATGAAGAACAGGTAGTAGTGCTTAAAATTGCGGAATGTACCAAAATGAAAATACAACAGAATGGTCATGATTTCACTGTCGGACAACGACGCTTGACGACGTCTACGCTTGGTTCCGCTATTGTCTTCAAGTAGGTTTCCTGCATTTTCTGCATCAAAATGTTTGCAAAACTCGTCTATAATACAAAATAATTCTGTAACTTTGTAATCGGTAGTCATATCAAATATATTTGTAACTTGTTGTAAATCACCTATAAAGGTACAAAATATTTGTGAGACTACCAACTTTTTTATGAACTATTCTTATCCCGAACTGGGGTATACACTACAAATTATATTCTTACAAGTATCAGAGCCACATTTAATATGCCACATAGTAGGTAACTATCATCATGGCTATGGCCTTGGCTATCGTAAGGTAAAACTCTATAATGGCAGAGTCATCCCAATAAGCTATTACAACAAAGCCAAAGCAATATATGATATAGGTTTTAAAAGCAAATATCATCATTTGGCAAAACCTATCCTTTTCTGATCTCTTAAATCTTTGAAACAGAAAAGCCACAACAGGTGGTATAACCAATGCATAGCCTATAAATTCCGTAATGTCATAAGCCCACAAACTAGTATTAGCCATGTGGTAATTAAAAGGATATATACAGGCGATTCTGCTACCTGCTTCAGCCGGTTGCCTACTTGCGATAATCAACAAACTTAGGTTAAGGAATAACCATATACTCCAAACCCTCCACACTAATTTTCTATTGAAAATCATATTGTTTTGTTTTTTTCGAGTTTCATATAATGCTTATTATTCATTCTATTAATCCTTTCATAGTAATCATGAAAACTTACCCAATTAATGATAGTCAAAAAAACTTTTTCTAACATATTCCGTAATGATAATTGAAATTAAAGATGAAAAGAAAATTATTATCAAATTTTCATGATTAAAATCAAATAAAGCATATGCAATAGTTGTAATAACAATTGCTACGAAAAGAATTGAAACAATATAAATTATTTTTTTCATGTTGATGACTTTATTATAAAAGATTGTGCAAAGATATAAAAATCAGCAATCCTGCCATCCTTATATTAACTCAACTTTCCCCATTTGTGAAAATAGAGTTATTGCTTGTGGTCTTTCTGAGAAGAATATTCATAATAGAAGTCGAGTAATTGAAACGCCAAAATAATGGTCCACAGCAGCAGGCTATCATAAACGGAATAGTATATGATAAATCCTATCAATGAAATCATCACATTATAGATACTGTCTTCGCGAGTATGCTCAAATGCCTTCATCACACTATCGGAAATCCAGCACCAGACAAAGCAAACCAAAGGTATTGCCAAGGCTATGACTCCCATGCTTATAGCCAGCCATTCATGTTTGATTGCAGGAAAAATTGCAAAAATCATGAATGCGAATTTAAGTAAATAAGGTATGTATTTTTCATTTCTGTATATTTTTATAACACTACAAATTATATTCTTACAAGTATCAGAGCCACATTTAGTTGCCCATATTTTCTATATCTGAAATCTCTCTTATCTTGATACTGCTATGTAAGAACAGCAAAATACCAAATGACATGGCAAATTTAAACAAATTTTCCGAAAGATACAAACAAAAACCGTTTTTATTGATAGTTTTATTTAATTACCAAGTTCCAATTGATTCTTTACCAGCTGAAAATAAGCTCCTTTTTTTAGAGTTAGAGTATCGTGGGTTCCCGTTTCCACGACCTTACCATGATCTATTACAACTATTTGGTCTGCATTCTTTACCGTGCTAAGACGATGAGCAACAATAACCACAGTCTTTCCCTTATAAAAACGATCAAGGTTTTCTACAATCTTTCGCTCATTATTGGCATCAAGCGAATTGGTCGCCTCATCCAAAAAAATATATTCTGGGTTCTTATATACAGCCCTTGCTATCAGTATGCGTTGTTTTTGACCTTGGCTTAGTCCAATTCCATCTCTACCAATTTTTGTGTCGAATTTCAAAGGAAGCCCCATAACATAATCAAAGATACAGGAAATCTTTGCAGCTTCCAACAATCGTACTTGGTCTATTTCTGCATCATCCACGGCTATATTTCTGGCAATACTTTCAGAAAATATCACACCGTCTTGCATCACTACACCACATTGACGACGCCACCACTTTTTGTTTACATCGTTGATGTTGGTACTACCTATACATATCCGTCCTTCTATAACTGAATAATACCCAAGGATTAATTTGATAAGCGTTGTCTTTCCGCTTCCTGAAGCCCCGACTATGGCAGTTACTTTTCCTTGTGGTATCTGTATATCAACATGATCTATAGTCTTTGTCAAGACATGTGGATTATACTTAAATATCACATTCTGTATATTGATGCCTTTACTCTTTTGTTCAATTGAGGTGAGCAGCCCTGCTTTTCCGTTTTCATCTTCCATGCTATGTATTTCATTGATACGTTCCAGGCTTATTTTTACATCTTGTATGGAATAAAAGAAATCCATCAGCTGTTCCACGGGTGAGCAGAGTTGTCCTATTATATATTGCACGGCCAACATCATGCCCAGCGTCATATTCCCTTCTATAACAGCAGCAGCGGACATCACCGTGATGGCTATATTCTTGAGTTCGTTAATAAAAATACCCCCAGCTTCTTCTTGTTGTTGCAGTCGAAGTGATTTTTGTTGTATTTTGAATAAATCTTTCTGTATATGCTCCCATTCCTGACGTTTTCGTTGCTCACAATCTTGCAATTTTATTTCCTGCATCGACGTTATAAATTCGTAAGTACGATTGTTGTTAATAGCCTGTTGCTCAAACAATTCGTAATCTATCACTTTTCGACGTTTAAGAAACAAAGCAATCCAACCTCCGTAAAGCATACTACCTATCAAGAAGACCAAAAAGACGAATTTGTCATATATCACCAGTACAACGCTAAACACGATAAGGGTGAGCAAAGAAAACACTATATTAAGTACATTGTGTGTCAAAAAGTTGTTTACCCTACCATGATCATTCATGCGTTGCATCAAGTCTCCCAGAAGCTTTGTATCAAAGAATGACATTGGCAACTTGAGCAACTTGATAAAAAAATCGCTGATGAGCGATATATTGATTTTCATGCTGATACGCAGCAATATCCACCTACGCAAGAAATCGATGAAAGTACGGCTTATTGTAAGCATGAGTTGCCCAAACAGGATAAGCAAAATAATATTGAGGTCTTGATGTTTGATACCCTTGTCAACAATAGCTTGAGTAAGGAAAGGCAACACCAATTGTATGATGCTTCCCAAAGCTAATCCGACGGCTATCATCCCGAAATATTTATAATAACGCCTTACATATCCATAGAGAAATCTAAAAGAATGTATTTCCTTTTCGCCAACTCCTGATGCATTTTTTGTATCATAGAAGTGAGGTGTAGGTTCCAGCATCATGGCCACGCCTTTCGAATTAGTGCTTAGCCAGTGCTCTTGCATCTCTTTGTTGGTATGGGTTGTCAATCCTTTTCCTGGGTCGGCAATGTAATACTTTCTACCTTTCTTTATTTTGTATAGTACTACAAAATGTTTTTGGTTCCAATGTAAAATCGCAGGCAGCGATATTTTGTCAAGTTCATCCATGCTTGCCTTGACACAGAGAGTCTTGAGCCCCAGTTTGTTGGCCGCATCATCAATGCCTAACAAGGATACACCCTCGTTAGTAGCAAAGCATAACTTCGACAGAAAGTCGAGAGAATACTCTCTGCCGAAGTGTTTGCATATCATCTGCAGGCAGGCTATGCCGCACTGCATACTGTCGTGCTGAAAAGTAATAGGAAAAGACATTTTTACATATCAGGATTTTTATTGTCAATCCTTAGCTTAGGATTTTTGTAAAGGGTCCACGAAACGAGCAGCCATGGTCTTAGGCTTTCGCTCTTAAATCGTATTTTATTTTTCATCGAATACCCTGTCATTTCCGTTATGTTGGTCTGGCTCCTGGTGCCCCAATAATATGGCATGGCTATGGATGCGTATAGCTGTTTGGTTATTTGCCAAGCCAGCTGCACATGGGCATTGGTAGGGTTATGATACTCGGTGTGGCTGATAGCAGTGTAGCTTTTGTTTTTCCAGTCGAAGGTGGAATAGAGGAAGAAGTTGCCAAAATCCCAACGTATGTATCCATTGAGGTCGACATAGCCCTTGGCCGATTGATCGTTGTACTTATCCCAGTTGTAGCTGGCAGAAAAAGATGCTTTAAACGAATTGGAACGATAGGCTATGTAGGTACCTAGGCTAGTGCCCTTATAGGTGCCGTTGTTTCGGTATGACTCTATCTGAATGTTGTCTTCTGTTCTTACATACGATTCTATCATTTTGTTATATCGGTTATGACTGCCATATAGACGTATGGTGAAATCACCCAACGACTTATCATACTTCAAGTCGATATTTTGTATCATTACAGGTACCAGATATGGGTTTCCCTCTATCCGGTACCAAGGGTTGATGGAAGTATTGTATGCTGTCAACTGACTGGTTTCGGGAAGGCTGTTGGTGAGATAGTAGCTAACCCTTAACACCTGCTTATGGGGCAATTGCCATGACAGACTGGCCGAAGCCTTGGGGCGCCAATGCGTAGTTTTGTCAGCATCGGTAGATATACCCAACAATTGTACACCCACCGAAGCCATATAATACAGCTTGCCTATTCCGTTGGCATAAGATGCATAGGCAAAACTATTCAGTCGTTTAGTATGAAGTTTTTCTGTAGGTGTGGCTACATAGTTATAGTCTTTATCCATGGTATACTCCATGCTGGCACCCGAAGTTATGTTTCCATATTTCTTTTCACCACTGTCGTAGTCGACGGACACTTTATATTGATCTCGTCTGGAGTTGTAGTCCACTATGGTGGGTACGACATTGTCAGTGTTCTTCTCCACGTTCTCCTGATTGGCATTGGAGAAACCATAGTTGTATTTGGCGTATGATGACAATATGCTGTTGTCCTTGAAGGTATGCTCGTAATAGATAGAACCTAGCATGCCACCATGTGAAGTAGTCTCCGATTGGTCGGTCTGGAATGAATTGTCTACATTCTCTGTGATATATCGACCATCAAAGTGAGCCTTGTTTCTGATATCGTTGTTGAGTCCTCTGAATATGGCGGAAAAGTAATCATTCGAGTTTGGTGTCCACTTCAGCAACAGATAGCCCTCCTGAGTATCAGTCTTTTTCTTATTTTCTCCATCTCTGTTTTTAGTAACACCCTCGTTGCTTTCATTGATTTCGTAGCTTGTCTTGTCGTGGCGCAGATAGGTAAGACCGACATAGCCCGAGATAGCGAACTTTTTCTTTCCTATCTCAAATCTTCCAGCTCCAAAGCCATACCTAGATGGAATGTCATGGCGAGTGCGAAGTTCGGTGAATGAATACCAAGGCGTGTCCTTGCGTAGTCGGATGTTGAGAATCTTGGTCACTCCCATTTGTAGGTAGCGTGCACTGACCACTTCTGAGAGTTCCACGGACTCAATGCGTGAAGGGTCGATAGGTGCAATGCCCGAATTGAACAGCTTTCCATCAATAAGAATAAGTGGACTTTCGCCATTGGCCATTCGTACAGACTGGCCAGAAACATCCACCATCAGCAAGGGTATTTCCGACAAGGCCTTAAAGGGATTGCCACATTCCTTGGCTGTCTGCGAAAGAGTATATACAGTACCTGTAGCTGTGGTTTGGGGTATTTTCTTAGCTGTCACAGAAACCTCGTTAAGTTGGATGGCTTGTTCGGTCATTACCAGAGCAACCTTGCTTTCTTGTTTAACCTCCCTCGAAATACTTACAGGAGTGTATCCCACACAGGATGCCTGTATGCTGTAAATGCCAGCCGAAGGCACAGTAGCTGTAAAAACACCTTTTGTGGTAATACCAAAGTCCACTATTGAGTCACTGTACTGTACACTTACTTCAGCACGTTCTATGGCTTGTTGTTTGCTATCCTTTACAAATATCTGTAGATGAATTTGGGCAAATCCACTGATATACGTCAGCAGAAGACCAAGAGTTAACAATGAAACACGTTTACAAAGATTATTTTCCATATACTCTCTCTTTTATCATGTTAATATTAAATTGCATGAGAACAAACTCTGCCATATTAAAGTTTGTGTTTTCTAGGAAACATGGAATATCAGCAGATTCTTCCATTTTCTTTTGGCATGGACCTCCACATGTTGGTAACATCTTGCATCCTTTGCATTTTTTCTGGACTTTATAATTGTCTAGGTAAGCTATCTTTTCCTTATTCCAAACAATGTTTCCGTCCTCCAAATGCCCTAGAGCATGTTCGTTATCAAACTTAGGTATTGTAGTGCATTTAAATACATTTCCATCATAATTGATGACAGCTTCATTTTTTCTGTCACACAGGCAAACACCACCTTGTCCATAATAGTCAACGACAAAATTAGCTTTGAATAATTTTTCCATTGTGGATAGAACCAATGCTTGAGAAATGTTATCTACATCTACTTGCCACACTTTCTTTAGTATAATTTTGGTTCTTTTCCTATCTAATGGCTGCAATTCTTCTAAGATAGAATCAAAGTCTTTAAGGGTATCTTGATCAAAATTGATTCTAACAGCTACATACGATAGTTTGATATGGTCTAATATATTACGTATGTTATTTACAGTGGCAGAAAAAGCATCAAACGTAGAAGACTTGGGATGTTTTATCTTGTTATGTTGCTCCCGATTTCCGTCAAGGGTAATTTGAAAAAAGCATCTATAGCCTTTCAGAAAGTTGATTGCTGTCTGGGTACAAAGTGTGCCGTTAGTGGTAAAATCTAGAATAAAATTTATATTATTGGCTTTGCAAAAGTCATCGGCTTTAGCCACTATCTTTTTTATTACAAAAAATCTAAGGAAAGGCTCTCCACCAAAAAAAGACAACTTGAGGGTTGAAAAAGGTTGTTCCTTATAGTGTGACTCTATGTTTTTAGAAACAGCTTCTATTGTTTCTTCACTCATCACACTTTTAGGTATTTTATTTTCATAGCAATACCAACATGACAGATTACAATCTAATGTTGGATTAATAATGAGTTGGTACATACTTGTATCTTCAAAATCCCTTTTACGCTGGGCCTGTATCTCTACAAATTCATCAGCATCCTCAGATACAAGAAATTTTCCTTTTTCCAATCGTTCGTATACTTGTGGATACCTTTGTTCAATTTGTTCCAAATTATCTGCATCATACAATTTGAACACATCTTCAGACAGCAAAATATGTGTTTCATTGCGTAAGTTAGAGCAAAGATATATCTCGGGAGCTACCTTTTGGCTCAGTTGATAGAAAGATTTCCTTTTATTCATAGATGCTTAAATTAACAATAATCTGGAAATACAGTTATAGAATATAACTATAATTTCCAGATTATATTGTGAGATTTTTTTTAAAATTAAATGTCTTACTATATGGCAAAGTGATTGATTATTGATGCTGCCACAATTTTTTTTGTTATTAATGACATCACAATTGGCGCCATTATTGATAACATCACAAGTACCACCATTGTTTATGACATCACAATTGGTGCCATGATTAATTTGTTTATTGAAATCAACGTCGCCACTGTTTTCTCCTCCAAATAACATTGACATACCATCTTTAGAAACTTGTTCTAAAAGACCATTAGGGATATTAACCAATCCCATTGCAATTTTTTCTTCTTGTTTCATTGTTATTATTGTTTTAGTTTGTAATTATGGCAGATTATTCTGCCTTTCTCTTATATTTCTACTTCGCCTTGATAACAGACGTTGCCATTCGTAACTGTCAGTTCATACTCACCACTTATTCCTTGTGGAATGGATAACGTTGTACCTGAAAAGATATAGGTGTAGCTATCTTCTCCATTTGATAGAGTAAGCGTATAACCTACTAATTGTTCCGGTACAGTAATGACATTAGCTGTAATGTCAATGCACAGAGGGCGGGCTGGAGCCTTACTGTTTGATGGAATGCTTTGATGATGATGATTAAAGCTACGTGCCAAATAGTATGGCTCAGCTTTACTTTGATGAGGGCATATAAATATTGCCCCACCGATTAGCAATAAATAAATTACTTTTTTCATGTTGATGATTGATTTAAAATTGTGGTGGCAAAGATACTCTTATTCTCTGAGAAATGAATGGTAAATAGATAACAAAAAGTTCACAAGAATTCACAAACTTTTTTAAGTATCTGTAAATTAACTAATTATAAATAATTCACAAAACTCAACAAGAAGGTATTTTCCATTTAATTTAAAGCTAAAATCAGTCTTTCCAATAGAAAAATAATCATATATGTTTGTCATTTCCCTTTAATTGTATTATCTTTGCAATCAAATTTCTTAGAAAAATAGAAAAATGAAAAAACTACCCTTATTAATCGTTACAATTCTATTTCTAAACATATTTGTTGCTTGTCAGGGAGATAAGCAATATGACAGCTTGTTGCAGCAAGCTGACAGCATCATGAATATAGACGATGATTCGGCAAAAGTTGCTATCAAACTATTGGATAAGGCCAAGCCACAGCTTGACAACTTTTCTAAAGCTCAACGTATGCGCTATGAATTGCTCTATCATAAGGCGATGAACAAAGCGGATATACCTTTTACTTCAGATAGTATCATGAAAAATGTGATAAATTATTACAATAATCATGGCTCTGCTAATGAGCGTATGCTTGCTTACTATATGTTGGGGTGTGTTTATAGGGATTTACATGAAGCTCCATTAGCATTGGATTATTATAATAAGGCTACGGAATTAGCTGATACTGCTAGTCAAAATTGTGACTACGCTACCCTATATAGGGTGTATGGACAGATGGGAGTCTTATTTGAGAAACAGCACTTATTTAGCCAAGAACTTTTTGCATATAATAAAGCTACAAAATATGCCTATATGGCAAAAGATACTTTAAACGCTTTGCTATGTTATATGAATTCTTATATAGATTTAGATTCAAATGATACTGTAATATCTTGTAACCTTCATGCTGCCAATTTATTTAGTAAATATGGTTATGATTATTATGCTAAGCTTGCTTTTGGTTCAAATTATCCATATTATATCAAAATAAATGACTATTTAAAAGCAAAAGAGGCTTTTGATGTATACAAGAAGACAAATTTTTCAGGTAACTCTAATTATGAAGATTCAAATGCATATTTACTATATAATCAAGGTCTGTTTTATTTGTTTGATAATCAGTTAGATTCTGCTTATATAAGCTTTCAAGAAAGTTTAATTTTAGCTAAATCTTTTAGTAATAAATGTGATGCCACTAAAGGATTAGCAAAATATTACTATAAAATTAATAATTTTGCTTTAGCTGCAAAATATGCTTTATTAAGTTCTGAATATAATGATTCTGATTTAATCGAAACACGAAACACTCAGTTGCAACAAATGCAGGCAATGTATGACTATAGCAGAAATCAAAAACTGGCTAAAGAAGCTGAATATAAGGCAAAGCAAAGACTAAATATAATATACCTTATTATTATAAGCAGTTGCTTGATTTTATTATCGGCTGTTTATATCTACAGAAAAAACATCAGGAAGAGAAACCATAAGCTATTGGTGGCTCAACGCCTATACAAAGCCAGCATTCTGAAATTGCAAACGACAAAGACAGAACTGGCTCATCTGAAAAACTTGAACGAAACGAAAATAGCGGCTCTCATCAAAGAAAAAGAGGCTGTCATAGAAAATCTACAAAAAGAAATTAATCAATACGAAAGCATTCATTCCGGACGTAATCTTGTCGAGATAAACAAACAACTGATGGATACATTTGTGTATAAGAAACTGGCTTATATAGAATGTCATCCGCAAGAGAAAATCACTGACGAAACCTGGGACAACTTAGAAGAAACCCTTGAGGGAATGATTCCATCTTTGGCAAATATCAAATTGAAACTAAGCAAAAAGGAATATCGTATTTGCCTGCTGACAAGACTGCACTTCTCCCCCTCTGCCATTAGTTGCTTCATGCAATGCAACTTGCCCGACATTTCCATGTCGCGTAAACGTATGCTGTCGAAACTGTGTGAAAAGGACGGAAAACCCAAAGAGCTGGATGAATATATCCAACATTTGATGTAACTCAACTTTCGCAAGATATACATTGACAAAAACGAGAATACTCCCGACGTTCGAACAGACTTACGTTTTTGAAGTGTGATGAAGGGTGGAAGTGTACCCTTCACCCTCTGCCCCCCGATAAACACAGGGGATTCCGAGGGATAGATGAAGGGTTTTGAAGAGGTCTTCCGACTTTTTCTAATTCTTTATTTCAATATCTTCCTTTACGTTATTGCGTATCTTGGTGAGGAAAGCCTTCATGCGACCGGCATCCTTATGGTCGATGATATCGATCAGCTCGGCAAGTTCCTCACGAATCTGACTCAACTGTCCTGAAGTATAGGGGTTGAAGAGAATTTCTTGCAACAGATAGTCGTCCTCGTTGAGTACGCCCTTGGCAATGTTCATGTGACGCTTGAAGGTAGTACCCGGAGCATCCTGATGCTTCATCACAGCAGCAAAAACGAAAGTGCTGGCAAAAGGAATACTCAGCGAGTAAGCCACGGTCTGGTCGTGCTCGTCGAAGGTGTACTCGTGCATGTTGAGTCCCAACTGCTGGTACAGATCCTTGAAGAATATCTTGCCCATATAGTCGCCTTCCTTGATGATGACGGCATTCTCCTCTGACAACTGATTCAGATTGGCAAAGGTAGGACCAAACATCGGGTGCGTGCTGACAAAACGGAAACCACTCTTCGTATAAAACTCGTGCAGGCCTGTCTTCACACTGGCAATATCGCTGATGATACAGTCCTTGGGCAACCAGGGCAACACCTCCTCAAAGGCAGGCAAGGTGTACTTCACCGTCACGGCATTGATGACGAGCTCGGGTTTGAACTCGGCTATTTCCTCCAACTTGGTGAAGCGCAGACAGTTGTAGGTAAAGCGCAACCGCTTGGCATCCTTCTCGTATACGGCCACCTCGTGGTCGAAGCTGAGCAGATCGATGAAGAAACTTCCCATCTTGCCTGCTCCCATTATCAATATTCTCATATCTCTTTATGATTGAAGAACGAAGCGTATGAATTACTTCTGGTTCAGGATTTCCAACTGCTGGCGAACACTCTCCTCGTGGATGTGCTCGAATATCTGGGCAGCAAACTCTGGACTCATGCCACAGAGTGAAGCCTGAGCAGCACGCTTGTCGAGAATCTCGTTGTAGCGGTTGGTCTGCAGAACTGTCATATTGTGCTCCTTCTTGTATGTACCAATCTCACGGCACACACGCATACGCTTTGCCAAAAGCTCCATCAACTGATTGTCCAGTTCGTCGATCTGTCCACGCAACTGATGCAGTCCCTCTGTAGAGTAGTGCTCATCGCGAACGACAAGCAGACTGAGAATGTAGTCGAGCACATCGGGAGTAACCTGCTGCTTGGCATCGCTCCATGCATCGTCAGGACTGCAGTGGCTTTCGACGATAAGACCATCAAAACCGAGATCCATAGCCTGCTGACACAATGGTGCTATCAAGTCGCGACGTCCACCGATGTGGCTTGGGTCGCAGACGATAGGCAACTGAGGAATGCGGCGATGCAGTTCGATAGGAATCTGCCACATAGGCAGGTTGCGATAGATCTTCTTGTCGAAGCTTGAGAAACCACGATGGATGGCTCCCAAGCGCTTGATACCAGCCTGATTGATACGCTGCAAGGCTCCTATCCAAAGTTCCAGGTCGGGATTGACTGGGTTCTTGACCAACACAGGCACATCGACACCTTTCAGACTGTCGGCCAATGCCTGCATGGCGAATGGGTTGGCAGAAGTGCGGGCACCTATCCACAGCACATCGATGCCATACTTAAGAGCCAGCTCCACATGCTCGGGTGTTGCCACCTCGGTAGCTGTCAGCATGCCGGTCTCCTCCTTTACCTGCTTCATCCAGGGAAGAGCAGTCTCGCCATTTCCCTCGAAGCCTCCTGGCTTGGTACGTGGCTTCCACACACCTGCACGGAACATGTGGCATCCCTTTTCAGCCAACTGCTTGGCGGTTGTCATAACTTGTTCCTCGGTTTCGGCAGAACATGGTCCTGCTATCACGATGGGACGTTCCTGATCACTGGGAAGACGTAAAGGTTCTAATTCTAATTCCATATCTTAATCTTTTATATTTTTTAATGTGAATGTTTTCTGTTTACTTATTTTTTATAAGGTGAAGACTCTATGCGAAGAGCTTCTTGATGCGCTGCAAGGCTTCCTTCATCTTGTCGTCCTTGGCACACAGGCTGATGCGCACATAACGCTTGCCGTTGCTTCCGAAGATAAAGCCTGGGGTAATGAACACCCGTGCCTCGTGGAGCACTTTCTCGGTCAGGTCTTCTACATCGGCATATCGCTCAGGGATTTTACCCCAAAGGAACATGCCCACCTGCTTAGGATCGTAGGTACAGCCCATCACGTCCATAATCTGTTCGGCAATGTCGCGACGACGACGATAATTGTCGATATTGTTTTCGTGGTGCCATTCATCGCTGTTACCTATCATGGCCTCGGCAGCAGCTAATTGTATGCCTCGAAACGAGCCATTGTCGATATTACTCTTCACCTTGAGAATCCACGAGATGAAAGTCTTGTTGCTCGAAATCATCGCCACACGCCATCCGGGCATATTATGACTCTTGCTCAGCGAATTGAATTCGATACAGCAGTCTTTTGCTCCCGGCACCTGCATGATGCTCATGGGGTGCTCATTGAGGATGAGTGAGTAAGGATTGTCGTTCACTACAACGATATTGTGCTTCTTGGCAAACTCTACCAGTCGCTCGTAAGTCTCCATGCGGGCATTGCCTCCTGTAGGCATATTGGGATAGTTGGTCCACATCAGCTTGACATGACTCAGGTCCATCTTCTCCAAGGCTTCGAAGTCAGGCTGCCATCCATTGTCTTCTCTGAGATCATAATAAGTTATCTTGGTACCCAAAATCTTATTGATGGCAGTATAGGTGGGATAGCCAGGATTAGGAATCAGCACCTCGTCGCCAGGATTGCAGAAAGCCAGGGTAACGTGCAGGATGCCTTCCTTGCTGCCTATCAGCGGCTGTATCTCTGTAGCCCAGTCGAGGTCTACATCGTACCATCTCTTATAGAATTCTGCCATTGCCTTTCGCAGTTCTGGAATGCCCACTGTGGGCTGATATCCATGTGTGTCGGACTTCTGAGCCACTTCGCAGAGCTTGTCGATGGTCTGCTTTGACGGTGGCATATCTGGACTTCCGATGGCAAGGCTGATGATGTCCTTTCCCTCAGCATTCAACTGAGCTACTTCTTTCAGTTTGCGGCTGAAGTAGTATTCCTGTATCTCGGTTACTCTATTGGCTGGCTGTATCATTGTATCTAATGTTTTAATTTTTAATATTCAATGTTTTGTTTTGAATGTAAAGTATAATCGGCAGCAAGGCTCTTTTTACTTTTTTACCTTTTTACTTTTTTACCTTTTTACTTTTTTACCTTTCAACTCCTACTCTCTTTCCTCGTACTCGCCGAGAACCTTGATTTTCTTCACCAGTGGTGTGATGGCATCAATACTCTGGCGGTATCGGGTTAGGTTATCGAAGGTGAGGTCTACATAGAAGAGATATTCCCACTCATGTCCGATGACGGGCAGCGACTGAATCTTGGTCAGGTTCACATCGTAGAAGCTCAGGATGGTGAGCACCTTGGAGAGCGATCCCTTGTCGTGGGAAAGGCTGAAGACGATGCTTGCCTTGTTGGCCTTCTCAATGGGTCGAAGGAGAGCTGCCTTCTGCGGATTGCTCACCACGAGGAAGCGCGTGTAGTTGTGCGGATTGTCGTGGATGCCTTCTTGCAGCACCTTCATGCCATACATCTCGGCTGCATAAGTTGAGCAGATGGCAGCCCATCCCCTTACCTGATGCTTGGCAATAAAGGCAGCCGAACCTGCGGTATCTTCAGCCTCTACAGCTTTCAGGTCGGGATGATTGGCGAGGAATCTGCCACACTGCATCAATGCCACAGGATGGGAATGAACCTCCTGAAGTGTACTCCAGTCATCATCGGGCAAACAGCAGATGCTGTGCTCTATATGGAGTCGGTGCTCGCCTACTACTGTCGTTCCACTTTGGCGCAGAAGCTCATAGTTGTGGAGCAGACTGCCCGCTATGGTATTCTCGATGGCTACGATGCCGATGACTGTAGGATCGCGCTTGATGTTTTCGAACACCTCCTCGAAGGTGGCGCAACAAATCAGTTCCACCTGTTCATCACCGAAATATTGATGGGCAGCTATGTCATGAAACGACCCCAACTCGCCTTGTATTGCTATTCTCTTCATCTATATTGTTTGTATCTGTTATGAAAAACGGTCCTCACTCTCCAAGGAGCGGGACCGTTTCGATAGATTTCTTAATCTTAATATCCTAAGTTGAAATTACACGCAACTTCCCGCTTTACAATTGCTTGCAAAGTAAAAATAAAAGCTATAAAAGTATGCGTTAAACTTCTTCATTGTTCTTTCTTTTATTTATTGTCTACTACAATGGGGGATTCCCCCCAATTGTGTTATACGATTGCAAAAGTAGCATTTTTATTTGTATCCACCAAACAAATTGACAGATTTTTTATGCAAAACCTTGCAATTTATTGTTTTCATGCATAAAGATGCTTATATCTTTCAAGATTTTCTGCTCTATGGAAATTCTACAGGAAGCCCTCATCTGCCAACGAAGCCGCTTTCATCTGACATCGAAGCCGCCTTCATCTGACATCGAAGCCTATTGCGTTTGCCAACGAAGCCTATTGCGTTTTTCAGCCCTCTATACCTTATTATATATATTGTCTATTTTTTGACTTCCGTAGCTTTGAGGATAACAACATCCTGCAGAGGACGGTCATTATTGCTTTTGTCGGTTTCCACATTCTGGATTTTCTCTACCACATCCAGTCCTTCAAGCACTTCGCCAAAGACTGTGTAGCCACCATCAAGATGGGGCACGCCGCCATATTTCACATATCCTGCCTGCACCTGCTCATTGGGAATGGCGTACACCTTGTCCTCGCCTTTCATCTTCTGCACCAGATATTCCATCTGCCGTGCTGAGAAATTGCGTCCCCAGGTGATGTAGAAATCGCAAGGTGCCGAAGCTTTCTGTGGATTCACGTCATCGCCCTCACGGGCAGCACAGAGCTGTCCTCGCTTGTGATAATATTTGGGATAACGTATCTCGGCAGGCACAGTGTAGGCAGTATCGAAGCGCTCCACCTTGCCGGGCGTCACCTTTCGTGTACCAGGATCCCCGCCCTGAATCATAAAGTTCTTGATGACTCTCTGAAAGATGCAACCATCATAATAGCCCATCCTCACCCACTTCAGGAAATTGTCTCGATGAAGAGGTGTATCGTTGTAAAGCGCCACGCGGATATTGCCCATGTTTGTTTCTATCAGCACCTCCGGACAGGTGGCATCCTGATGGAAAGCGGCCGTATCGGGTACGACATTATCGGTCTGCGCACAAGCCATCAGAGGCTGAAGCAGACAGTACATTATAAACAAAAAAGTTCTTCGCATATTCATACTTTTTATTATTACAAGACAAAGGTAATGCTTTTTTAACCAAAACATTCCTATTTATTGTTTTTTAATATAAACATCTGATCGCTTTCGTCTAAAAAGTTGTAAGTTTGTACGTGAATAACAAGAATATCAGGCTCACGAAAGCCTAAAAAGTTGAATCATTATGAAAAGTAAAATAGCATATTTCTTCATGCTCATCCTCTGCTGTGCTTCTGTTCATGCACAGCAGGTTCATCTCGGTCCGCTCCACAGTAGCGACAATCCACGTGAAGACTGGCTGTTGCCAGGCGACACCATCTTCCAGGCCGAACAGCCTCTCATATACAAGGGTAAGCCGGTAAAGAATACCCAATACTCCGTTGCCAAAAAAAGTTTGATGGCTTTGGCTCCATTCCAGGATACAGACAGCAAATCGATGTATGCTGGCGACAGGTCGGTGTATGCTGGCGACAGCAGTTTCTTCTACAATCCCGTCAGCATGATGCCCTTCAGTACGTATGGTTACGGACTGCACCGGGGACTGAACGTATCGCTCGACCTTTCTGCCTTTGCCACCTTTGGCAAGAACCTGCCACACAAGGGCGGTTTCTCGCAGAACATCAACACCACCTATCTGGCTCCGCTCACCAAGGACGGCAAGTTGTGGATAGCAGGCGGTGGCTATTTCAACAACACCTTCTGGGGAAGCGACAGCTATCGTGATGTAGGCCTGTACGCCATCCTTGGCTATCGGTTCAACGAGCACTGGGAAGCCTACGTTTACGGTCAACTGAGCGTGAACAACAATTACAGCCGATACGGCAATCTCTATAGAGCTTATCCCTATTATGGCTGGGGTTGGCCTGCAACAGGTGTCATGCCGTTGGGCTATGGCATGGGGGCAGCCGGTGCCAATGTACTGGGAGCAGGAGTGAAATACAATGTCAACAAGAATTTCTCTATCGGACTGAACGTAGAAGGCATCTGGTACAACAACAAGACTCCAGTCTACTTCGACCAATACAATTATCCCGGCAGGACTGATTAACGTCGGATGCTTATCGCATCAAGTCTAATCGTGAACGTCCGTATTAAATGAGGAAGTTAAGGAGTTAAGACAGAAAAAGGGGCTACAGTTTCAGTTGCCCCTTTTTCTTTTTATGCATCAATCCAGTTGTTGCCTAATCCATAACAATGCCCTCCTAAGGACATGGAATGGCTGCAGCTGACCAGAAAAGCATTATTCATTGACCAGTATCTGGACGATACGCTCGGCAGATCTTCCGTCCCATCTGTCGGGAATGCCCGCTTTCTTCCATTCGCCTCTCAGCAAGACCTTCGTCATCAGTACAAGACGGTCAACATCCTCGCCCACCAGCACATTGGTACCGATCTTCACGGTCTCGATATGCTCGGTATAGCTGTTGAGCGTGATACAAGGCACACCGTTGAAGGTGGCTTCTTCTGCCACATTTCCAGAGTCGGTAACGATGCCCATGGCGTGAGCTGTGAGATAGCTGAAATCCAAATAGCCCTGAGCCTCTATCAGCATGATGCCCTCCAAGCCCATAGCCTCTACCTCCTGACGAGCCTTGCCACGAAGCGGAGCCACTACAGGCACACCAGCCTCATGAGCAGAGGAAACCACGGCAGACACTAAGCTGCGCATCTCCTCGCTACTATTGATGATGGCCTTGCGGTTGAGCGTCAGCACGATGTACTGTCCCTCCTTCAGTTGCTTGTCGTCCATCATCTGTGGACGCTTCATGTGCTGCTGCAGAAAACGGATATTATCGATGAGCACATTACCCACCATATAGACCTTGGAAAGCTCGGCGCCCTCCTTGTTGGCGATGCTGTTGTTGGAAATACCCGCAGTAAAGAGGATATCAGACAGTCCGTCGATAACCAGTCGGTTGATTTCCTTGGGCATAGTGATGTCGAAGCTACGGGTGCCTGCGGCAATATGTGCCAACAGAATGCCTTGCTTCTTGGTAACGATGGCTGCAGCCATGGTAGAGGCAAGGTCGTCGACCACTATAACCACATCCGTAGGATTCTGCTGCAGATAAAGCTCGAACTTAGACATGACCTGTCCTGTGAGTTCGTTGAGATTCTCGCAGTCCACACCTAAATAGATATCAGGACGACTTATCTCCAAGTCGTCGAAGAGAGAGTCCTCGAGTGTAGGATCGTCCTCACAGCCGGCATAAACCAAGCTGTAATTGATGGACTGTCCATTCTTTTGGGCGTTTACAATCGCTCTGATGACGGGTGCCACCTTGATAAAGTTGGGTCGTGCACCCGCCACAATACAGATATTCTTATTCATCGTTTCGTTTTTGATTATCCCTTAAAAAGATCCTTGATGCCGCCGATAGAGCCCATCAGGTTGGAAGCCTCGTAAGGCAGATATACAACCTTGTTGTCCTTACCCTGAGCCACATCCTGCATCATGGCGATGTATTTCTGTGCCAAGAGATAGTTGGCCGGATTGGTAGACTGTCCTACGGCATCTGTAATTTTCTGAATAGCAATAGCTTCTGCCTCAGCCTTGCGAATACGTGCAGTAGCCTCACCCTCAGCCTTGAGGATGGCCTGCTGCTTGACAGCCTCGGCCTTGTTGACGATAGCAGCCTTCTCACCTTCAGAAAGCAGGCGCTGTTTTTCCTTCTCACCCTCGGAAGCCAGGATAGTGGCACGCTTGTTACGCTCTGCCTGCATCTGTTTCTCCATGGCTCTGAGCACACTCTCAGGAGGAGTAATATCCTGCAACTCCACACGATTTACCTTGATACCCCACTTGTTGGTAGCATCATCCAATACGGCACGCAACTTGGTATTGATGGTATCGCGCGAGGTCAAAGTCTGGTCCAGTTCCATCTCGCCGATGATGTTACGCAGAGTTGTCTGTGTAAGTTTCTCGATGGCATTGGGCAGGTTGTTGATTTCGTACACACTCTTGAAAGGGTCTACTATCTGGAAGTACAACAGAGCATTGATCTGCATCTGGATATTATCTTTTGTGATCACGTTCTGTCGGTCGAAATCGTACACCTGTTCACGCAGGTCGATAGTGTTGGTGTACATATATCTTCCATTGCGCATAGCCACAATCTCCTTGGCACGGTCGATAAATGGTATAATGATGTTGATACCAGGTCTGAGGGTTGCATAGTAACGTCCCAGACGCTCTATAATCTTTGTCTCACTCTGAGGAATGATAACAATCGTTTTCTTTACGAAAATAAGGGCCAGCACAACGATGGCAGCCAATACATAAATTCCAATCATAATAGTTATGTTTTAGGGTTATAAATTATCTTACGATCTCCTCCACCTTCAAGATGATGGACTCTCTGCCCACGATTTTCACCTTGGCACCTTCGGCAATATCCTCAAGTGCAGAAGGAGCCTCAGCTTTCCAGTCGTCACCATCGAGTTTCACGCGACCATAACCGCCCTTTACGATGCACTGGCTTACCTCGCCTACCTGTCCCAACAAGGCATCGGCATTACTCACTCTGTCATCGGCACCATGCTTGATAATATGCAGCAGGTGCGGACGAATAAGCCAGATACTCAGCACGGAGCAAACCGCCCATACCACAATCTGCAACCAGAAGGGCAAGCCCATCCATGCTGCTAAGATGCTGACAATGGCACCAATGGCAAAACACGTTACGTAGAAATCGCCCGAAGACAACTCCATAATCAGGCACAGGAAGGTAATCACCGTCCAGAACAGCCAAAGGTTTTGTGAGATGTAATCTATCATATCTTTGAATTTTTAGTTAGTCATTCCTACTGCATTCATGCTAAGAGGTTGTCACGAAAGCACATTCTTTGGTCTGCCCGTGCTTTTGTCAGTTCATTCTCTCCCAAGCTTACCTTTTCTTTGTATTCTTGGCAGGATGATAATACTTGAGCGCTGTAGGCATTTCCTTTTGCAAAGCAGCTATTCGCTTGGCATCGGAAGGATGGTCGCTGAAGATGTCATTCTGGTTGGAACTGTTGCCCTGCGACATACGTTTCCAGAACGGAATGGCCTGCTGAGGATCGTAGCCTGCCATGGCAGCAAAGATAAGTCCCATATAGTCGGCCTCAGTCTCATTGTCGCGCGAATACTTCAAGTTGCGGAAAGAGAAATACTTTCCAGCCACGGCACTCGCCAAATCGCCTACACCGCTGCCTACAGCCTGATTGAGCACATTGCCCAGGATGTTGGTACCTACCTGTTGGTTTTGCTGCTTGGTAAGTTGCTCGGCACTGTGCTTTGCCACAGCATGAGCAATTTCATGTCCCAAGACGATGGCAAGAGCCGTCTCATTCTGTGTATAGGGCAACAAGCCTTCATACACCACAATTTTTCCACCAGGCATACAGAAGGCGTTGGCACTCTTGTCCTGCACGAGATTGAATTCCCATGCATAGTTTTTCACATCGTTGGCAAAGCCGTTCTGCTTCAGATAGGTTTCCACAGCTGTAGCCAGTTTGCGCCCTACCCTTTGCACCATGGCCGTATGTTGAGCATTGGTCGACTTCTTGGCAGTCGCCATATACTTGGTATATTCTTGGTTGGAGAGGCTGAGCACTTGCTCGTCTGACACCGAGATGCGATGTGTACGACCTGTAAGAGGCACGGTCTGCGTGGTTCCGCATGATGTCATCATCATCAAAGCCACCATGGCTCCAAGAGCCATTCTTTTAATACTTTTCATAATCTCCCTTTTTGAGTTATTTGTTCATACTGCAAAAATAGTATTTATTCGGCAAACGACCAAACAAATAATGTTATTTCTTAGCAAATTTTCTATATCTACAGCAGATATTGCCCACGATAACAGATAAGTATAAAGGATAAGTTCTCAGGCATTCCTACCTATTTTGTTGTAAATAAGGAAGGAAAGATAACCTATCAGAAGACAAGCTTTCCTGGAGTGGAAACGTTAAGGGAGCAACTGGTATCTGTCATGCGTTAACATTCGGTCCTGAACAGTTGAGATACCGTTTATGTATGGTTGAAATTGCCCTTTCTGGCAGTTTCAACCATACAGATCGAATTATTTAACAGGTACAAAACAACTAACGTCGCCCCACTGATTTTTCATAACGAGCGTATCTTTGCGAAATGAAATATGTTGTACGATAGTGTTCCCCCAATAGTCTATGGACATACTATCACCTGCAAACTGGTAAGGTATTGCCACAATAGGATATTCATCTACATAATACAAACTATCCGTATCGATTTTTAACACAGTAACCTCATCACCACTTGGTGCCCAAAAACCAAATAATCGGGATTGAAGACTCTGTTGAGGCGAAGAGGCCATACAAGACAGCATAAAAAATGCTGCTATTAAAATAAAGCATTTTTTTTTCATATTTTCTGTTCCAGCTTTAGTTTTCATTCTTTAGGACAAAAGAAAATAAAGGCCTATCACAAAAATGATTTTTATAAGTCCTTATGTAAGATTCAGATTTATTACAACTATTTTGCACGTAATCGTAATATGACTCATCTGGAGTTCTATTATAATACCAATTATCACCAGAGTTCTCTATAGTAGAATTATTCATACTATATACATCACCACCCAAGATTGGAATCGCTAAAAGTTTACATATCTGCACTATTTTAAGCGCTTCTTGGTATGGAAAAGCATAGCCTTCAATACCTATATCCATCAAGGAATAATATTCGGAAATATTATTATCTTGAATAATTGAAATTATATCATTCTGTTTCATTTTATGGGTCTAAATAATATAAGCCGCCGACCTGCAAGGAGTGCCCAAAAATCGTCCGACTTTTGGGCACTCTGTGCACACCGCATGGGCAATAAATGCCCGTCGCTTGGTCTGTTGATGCCCACCCCTTGGTCCCTGAGTGCCCGTCGCTTGGTCCCTGAGTGCCCACTTGACGGGTAAGACAGATCAAACTGTTAACTGTTGACACTGTTAACCTCGTTTGCTTTCCGCTCTTTTTTATTTTAGTAATTTCTCAGTTAGTAATTCAAAAACACTAACTTGGAAAAGCAACTCTCATCAGAAAAGGTCGTATTTATTCTATCTTGAACAAATCGTCCAACACAACACTTGCTTGCACAGAATATTGATTAATGCCAGGCGCAACACCTTGGGTTGTGACAAGCACCAGATGCACCGCTTTCTTTGTTTTGCTTACTTGTTGGAAGACAGCACGCTTCCGAGTCATCTCCTTCGCATATTGCGAAGAAATGGAATATTCGGCATCAGAATACTTCATCTCGCAAAGGTCGATGATGCCATCGTTTCGGTCTATCAGCATATCTACCTGTACTCCTCCGTATCCCTTCTCTTCATTCGGCTGACATCGCCAAGAATAAACGCCAGTAAGCACGCCGCTGATTCCTAATTTCATCTTTACCTGTTCCACATGCGCAAAGCATACTCTTTCGAAGGCCAAACCACACCATGTATTGTACTTCGGCATCCCATGAATAGCCTGCCAATAGTTCGCCATATTCTGGTTTCCCTTCACAAACTCGAAATAGAACAAGGTAAAAGGGTCTATCAGTTGATACAAGGCATCCTTCGTCTTCTTTCCCAAGGCATTGTACTTGCGGATGAAGCCACACCACTCTAGGTCTCCGAGGAGGGAAGAAAAGAAACCACTAGATTCCACTTTTAGAACAGCCGCTAAAGTTTCTCGTGTCAATCCCATCTTCTTATCTGCCAAAGCTGTAACTATATTAATATAAGGTTGAGGACTAGAAAACAAAGAGGCATAAAGCATCTGAAACTCATCATGCAAGTCGCCATCAGATGAAAACACCAAACGGTCTATTTCCTGCGCCACACTTTGTCCTGGTTGCAAAAGACTCCAATAATACGGCACACCACCAAACACCATATAAGTTTCCAAGACCTGCATTCGGCTTAAAGCTAAATGCTGAGCCTCAGCCATCTTTTCACATAGTCCTAAGTTAAATGGTTGCAAAGCTATACGATGTGACAACCGATTATGAAGTCCACCTTTATTCTTCAATATCTTCTTAACCATCCAAGCCGTGGCACTTCCGCACACAACAAATACGATGTCCTTGCGAGCCGATGCCCAACCATTCCAAAAAGCCTCCAACTCAGAAAGCAGACCACTTCTCGGTGAATCCATCCAAGGCAACTCATCGAAAAATATCACTTTCTTACCTTCTGGCAATCCATCTATATACCTCTCTAGTTCGAAGAAAGCATCTATCCAACTACCTAACTGTGGCACGTTTTTTAATCCGTGGCTCATCAGAGTTTTTCTAAATCGAGCCAATTGCTTACGAGGAGTTGTATTAGCAGCACCTGTAAACTGGAAGGCAAAACGATAGTTGTAAGCCTCTCTTATCAAGAAAGTCTTACCCACACGTCTTCTACCATACACTGCGATAAACTGAGAATACTCAGAATGAAGCGCATCTATCAGTATTTGCTTTTCTTTTTCACGTCCTATCAACATATTCTTTCTACTTTTTGAATCACACAAAAACGACCTTACGACCTTTTCATGTGCAAAGATAATAAAAAATGTGCTTATCGCTTCCAAATCTCGTTTTTTTTTAAAGTTTTGGAAGCAACTAAGATAAAAAGGACATATAAAAGGGCACGATTGCTCGTGCCCTAGCGAAATTTTCTTGAAACCATCACATTATGGCTTTACCTCTTTACTTTGTCTCTTTTCCTCTAATTCTCTACAAAGACAATTATAAATTTGTTCATACCATGCAATATCTGTTAATGGAATATTATTCTCTACAGTTGTCCATTTGCGTCCAGGATGCAAAATATTCTGATAATAAAAGCAAAATCTATAAGTGTTACCTTGATGGTAAAAAGAATTTGACGATTCTGCATTTCCTGTAGATTTAACATAGCTGATACCGACAAGACCTGCTCGTAGTAAACCTAAAAGACCAGTTCTATGCTCAGGATTAAAGAAATACGTTCCAACAACTATATCTCCCTCGTTTTTCTCCTCTGTACCCAATAGAGACAACAATCTCAGAATGGCTCTAGCATAGACTTCGCCAAAAATTGCTATTCCACTCGTTATACTCGATGGTTTCAGTTCATCAATTGCCAAAAGTTGCTTAAATATAAATTCATTATCCATCTCCATTATTTTTTGAATGTTATAACATGAATATCTTTAGCGAAACTATTGAACAAAAACTTTCTTCACACTACCATCGCTGTATTTCACGATATTCAAGCCCTTGGTTGGAACAGACAATCGCTGACCATTTACGGAATACCGAGATAGTTCGTTTGCATCGGTAGAGGTAGTTACCTTGTCGATACCTGTTGCATCGAACTCAACTATGTTCTCAAAATAGCCGAATTCGGAGAGCCAATAATCATCATATGTTCCTTTTGGAACGTAAACCTTACAATTCTTAGCATCACAACCATCAAACATGTTGGCTCCCAGCTTTGGCATTTTTTCTGCATATACATAAATAAAAGGCTACTTTTCCTATTGAAGTTACACTGGCAGGAATTGCTATGTCCGTCAATTTACTGCACTCATAAAAAGCCCATTCTCCAATTTTCGTTATGTCTTTTGGTAATATAAGACTGACCAAACTAGTACATCCATAAAAAGCATAAGCACCAAGTACATCTTTACTTGTATATGCTAACTCTCCATTCAACCAACCACTAAAATAGTTCTCACCTCCACTAACGATTTTTGCATCCGACAAATCCAATGTCGCCAACTTTCCTTCGCTCTCATAAGGTCTACCTTCATAATTACCACCAGCCATATCACGAATTAACAGCCAATCTGTTCCGTTTAGCTCACCTACAATCTTCAGATTCGTAATCTTATATTTCTTAGTACTTCCGATCTTATCTGGCAACGTACCAGCCTTATCCAACTTGACCGTTACTTGCTTAGTAATCAATTCATCATCAGCCGCTTGAATCGACAAACAACAAAACAACATAAATACTGTTGTCAAAAATAGAGTTTTCAATGTAAATAAATTCTTCATATTCTAAAAATTAATTATTCTAGTTATTCAAAACATTCCATCCAAAAGGGCCATCGCCTTTATCTGAAAGATAGCAAATAGTTCTCACTGTATCATAGACAGAATCAACACGCGCAACGAAAGAGGTTAAGGCTGCCTCTCCTAACTTCCCTTCAAACAGTTTAATCAACTCATCACCACATTTTTCATTGGCTACACCATCATCTCGGCTCACCCGATAAATCAGGGGGAAAATTCTTTAATTCTTTATAAAATTTGTACCTTTGCACCATGAACAATCAAGGACTATTAGCATTGGCACAGTTGATTCTGCCATCAGAGATACTTTCAAATTTTGAAGTAGTACGCGTAGAAGAAGAGGCATCCTTTATCCGCATCTATCTTGATGAATCGATTAAGGATGAATATAAAGAGAACCCAGAGATTGAATCCAAAGGTTTCTGTGAGGCTGTAACTATACGTGACTTCCCAATCCGCGACAAAGGTGTTGACTTGATAGTCAGAAGACGCAAATGGTATGACAAGCAGAATAACCGATACTTCTCCGACTCTTATGACCTAAAGGCAGAAGGAACCCGCTACTCCAAGGAGTTTGCGGCTTTTTTAAAAGGAGTGTATGGAGAAGATTCCTACGACCTCCCGTTCGCTTGACCGCTATTATCACATAAACGGGGATACGTTTGAAAATCAGTACAAGGAAGTGCTCAGTGGCTATCGCGAATGGTCAGAACTCTCACATGCAGAAGACTGGCTTGTCTTTCCCGAGAACATAGGTGAAAGCATCTGCATTGACGAAACGGCTCCAAGCAACGGTGAGCTGTACACTATAGTAAGCAACAGATCTTCACGTGGAGGTAAAGGTACCATCATTGCGATTGTAAAGGGTGTGGCAGCATCTGCTGTCACAGAGGTGCTTATGCGCATTGACGAGGACAAAAGACTGATGGTTTAGGAGATAACAATGGATATGTCAAATTCCATGCGACTTATAGCCAGACGCTGTTTCCCGAATGCAATGCGTACCATAGACCGCTTCCATATACAGAAACTTGCATGTGATGCCTTGCAGGAGATGCGTATCGCGCATAGATGGGATGCCATTCAAGCAGACACGGATGCCAGGGAAGAAGCCAAATGCCAGGGCGAAGCATACACTCCAATTGTGCTTGCAAACGGGGATACACACAAGCAGTTGCTTGCTCGCAGCAGATATCTGCTTTTCAAATCAGCCGACAAATGGACAGAAAGTCAGAGACAAAGAGCAGAGGTGCTCTTTGAAACGTATCCAGACCTAAAAGAGGCTTATTCACTCACACATTCGCTAAGAATGATATTTTCCAAGAATACCATCAAAGATGCAGCAAGACTCTCGCTTGCACGCTGGTACAACAAAGTGGACGATTCTGGTTTTAAGAGTTTCAATGTTATTGCAGCCACACTTTACGAGCATTATGATGAAGTTTTGAATTTCTTTGTCAATAGGGCAACTAATGCCTTTGCAGAATCATTCAATGCTAAAATTAAGGCGTTTAGATCTGCTTTAAGAGGAGTCACGGATATAAAATTCTTTCTTTTCAGACTTACAAAACTATATGCTTAATCCCCTAGATATATCGGGTGAGCCATCATCTCCTTCCAAAAGCGCAGCTAAAATATAATCAACTATTGCTGCATGAATCTTAGCATCATCCAATGGACACACTGTTGCATCAACCTGTTGGTTGATGACATCCTGTAAATGTTTCTTTGCTTGTTCTAATGTACTCATATTTAGTCCTTTCTTGCTCACTTCTGAAATCCCATAGAAACAAGCATAAATTAAACGGAAAGCGTGGGATCTCCTCGTTACTCGTCCCACTGATTGAGGCCTTCGCATTGCCCAGGATTGTTGAACGAGCAACATCGAAGCCCACGCCGATATGTGTACACTTTCCCCTATACGGATATAAGACTTATCACTTGACGCAATAAGCCATACCAGTAAAGGGATGTGGCTAAAACACATCCCGAGGGCATCTACCGTTGCATTGCTCATGACAATCCTTGAAGTTTGCGAAGTTTCAATCAGCCAAGAACAAAGCGCCAAGTAAACGCTCTATATTATGTCACGATACCTACCCATCCCAATACCACATCTCAACCATCGCTATGAATCACAGCAAAAGTCTCGACATCGGCGTGAGCTGAATTGGTATCTGCGTGCAAAGGTAATGAAAATAATCGGAAAGTCGTATCATTTCCGATTATTTTTTTCAAGAAACATAAAGGTTCTGTTGTGTGAAGGCACACAAACAACCACAAAAGCCCTTTATCTATTCTACTTTGAACAAATCATCCAGCACCACCTCGTTCTGGATGTTTTGCCAACCAGCATTATGCTCTACACCATACGAAGTTATCATCGAAAGATGGAGGGTCTTCTTCGTTCCTGTCGCCTGCTTAAACAATTCCCTGCGCTTGATTAACCAAGCCGCATAATCGGGAGTGATGGAATAAGGATGATTCACGAATTTCATCTCACAGAGATTGATGGTCTTGTCTCCCCTATCTATTATCAAGTCAATCTGTGCCCCAGGTTGCTTATTGCCCTCTGCATCCGTAAAAGCACGGCACGACCACGTGCAGATGTTCGACAGAATGCCACCAATTCCCAACTTCCTCTTGATTTGAGGAATATGATGCAGACAAACCTGCTCGAAAGCATAGCCCTCCCAACTGGAAATATCCATCTGCCGATGGCTCCAATAATGCTCGTCTTCACCATGATAGTTCTTCACATACTTCAGATAGAAGAGCGAATACAAGTCGGTCAATTGATACATAAAATCCCTATCCGTCTTGCCAAAAGCCGAATACTTGCGGATGAAATCGCAGTTGCATAAGTCGGAGAGCACGGTAGACACATACCCGGAATCCTCCACCTTCAGCTCCTCTATCAACTCAGGGCGAGTCATTCCCTTCAGTTTCTTAGCCAAAGTCTCCACCACCCTTCTATAGAGCGTGGATTCCTTGAAGAGCGATTTAAAGAGAAAACCATATTCGCTTCTCAAAGGGGCACTGGATGAGAAGAAGAGTTCATCGATATTCTGAGCCACGCTCAGCGACCGATTCAGCATATTGAGATAAAAAGGTGTTCCACCTATCGCCATATACAACTCGGCTATCTGGAAGCGCTCCATTTGAAAACCTCTGGAGACAAGAAACTCCTCCGTCTCGCCCAGATTGAAAGGACGCAGGTAGATGGAGCGAGTCACACGATTGTGCAAACCGCCCTTGTTGCCCAGCAAAGTATTCGTCATCCAGGTGGTTGCCGAACCACAAACTATCAGTTTCAGATTGTCCTGCTTCGAAGCCCACTCGTTCCAGAACAGTTCGAAAGCTTTGAGAAAGCGAGAATAGCGGGTGTCCAGCCAAGGCATTTCATCAAAGAACAAGAGTACTGACTTTTTCTCTTTTAATGTCTCCAGATACTTGCGAAGCATAAACAGAGCCTCCATCCAGTCTTTTGGAGTTTTCTGCTCCTTATGAGAATAAAACTCCAGCTGATGGGCAAAGTTTGCCAACTGCTCCTTACGAGTACCCTCATAGATACCCGTCATATAAAAGTCGTACTTATCGCCAAAGAACTTATCGATAAGATAGGTCTTACCGATACGTCTTCTGCCATAAACAGCCACGAACTCCGCCCTAGGAGATTCGTATATTTCTTGCAGCAAAGCGATTTCTCGCTGTCTTCCTATAATTCCATTAATAGTAGCCATACTTGCAAACTTTATATTTTGTTGGGTGCAAATATACAACTTTTTCTCGGGGAACACAAGCAAAAACGCAAAAGTTTACTACGCTAACGCCATTTTTATCGGGGTTAACGTAGTAAACTTTTGGTTTTGTTTGCTGTCCGTTACTGAACTGCGACTTTCTTCACACTACCATCACTATACTTCACAATGTTCAAGCCCTTGGTTGGAGATGACAACCGCTGACCATTTACGGAATAGCGAGAGACTTCCTTGACATCGGCAGAGATGTTTACCTTGTCTATAGCTGTTGCATCGAACTCAACAACATTCTCCCATTTACGAAGTTTTTCACAATAATCATCACTGGTTCCTTTAGGCACATAAACTTTAGTCCAACGAGGAATGATCAATGCCCAACTATCACCAAGATTTGGTGCTTTTTCTCCATAAAAATAAACAGTATTCAAATGTTCTGTAGCACCCCAAAAGGCGTGTCTATCAATACCTTTTAGAATAGATGGAAACTTTTTACTCAAAAGATCATTACAGCCTTCAAAAGCAGACCAATCAATATACTCTACCCTTCAGGAATACTTAAATTTTCCAAAGCGCTGCAACCATAAAATGTTCGATCTTCAATTTCCGTAATTCCACTCGATATGTTTACTTTTTTCAAACTAGTACAAAGGGGAAAAGGAAAAAAGACCCCAAGGCTTATCCCTTAGGGTCTTTATTGTTTTCTGCCCCTATAGAGGGCATATTGTTTCGTCAATTACGCGTTGGCTGCTACTGAAATCCAGTCGAAGACGAATGAGCAGATACCGAAAGCCACGATGCCAACTGTACAGATGGCAAGAGCCAACTTGGTAGAGCAAGCGCTCTGGAAGGTTGGCAGCGGACTGTCGCTGTGCTTGATGAACATCGCCTTCACGATGAGCAAGTAGTAGTACAAGCTGATGACAGTGTTGACCAAAGCGATGAATACTACGCCATAAGCCCATGCTCCGAGTGTGGTGTGGATATCGGCGCCATGAACGGCTGCCATAAACACGAAGAACTTGGAGAACATACCGGCGAATGGAGGAATACCGCCCAATGAGAACAACGCCAAAGTCATGAGGAAAGCCAAACGTGGGTTGGTCTTATAGAAACCATTGTAGCTGTCCATCTGCACTGTACCGCCATTGTGCTCCTCAACAGAAGAGATGATGGCAAACACACTCAGGTTGGCTACTACGTAAATGAGAACATAGTAAGTCAGCGAGGTGATGCTCAAGGTTGAGTTGCCGATGACTGCCAACATGATGTAACCAGCCTGAGAGATAGAAGAGAATGCCATGAAACGCTTCAAGTCACTCTGACGGATGGCGAACAGGTTGGCAATCGTGATAGAGAGTACAATCACGATGTAGAGCAATACGGTCCAGTACTCTACCATTGGCTGGAACACCTTCATGAGGATAGCACAGAGTGTGAACGCAGCAGCACCCTTGGAAACTACCGACAGATAACCTGTAACAGTAGTAGGAGCACCCTGGTAAGAATCGGCTGTCCAGAAGTGGAAAGGAACCAAGGAAATCTTGAATCCCAAGCCACTGAAGAAGAATACCATACCGGCGATGGTCAATGGAGAGGCTGTGATGTTCTGAGCCACGTCGTCGAAGTACAATGTGCCACAGGCAGCATAAAGCAGAGAGATACCATAGATCATCACGCCACTTGAGAAAGTAGCGGTAAGGATGAACTTGGCACCTGCCTCAGCAGAGTTGTGACGATACTTGTCGAAGGCAACCAAGCAAGCCATTGGCACGGATGCCATCTCCAGACCGAGGAAGAACAGGAGGAAGTGGTTGGCACTAACCATCATGTTCATACCCAACAGAGTAGAGAGAACCAACATATAGAACTCGCCCTCCTTGAAGGCAGTGTCCTTACGGCTCAACCACTCCTTGGCCTGTATCAGGACTATCAGTGTACCAAGCGCCAAGACGGTCTTGAGAACACCAGCGGCAGGACCAGAGGTGTACATTCCACCAAAGGCCGATGTGGCTTCTGTAGGGAAGATATTAATGGCAATGTGAGCCACCATCAAGAGACATACCAGAGGATTGAACCACTTACGGTCTGCGCTCTTGGAACTGCAGAAGTCAGCAATGAAAGTGATCAACAGGACTGCCATCAAGGTAGCCTCTGGAATCATATTTAAAAATTGACTGTAATTCATTTCTTCTGATATTTATTACATGATTACACTAAAGATAGGACCTACAGCGTCCATGATGATCTCCTCTGCCCAGAGAGGGAACATACCAAGACCTGCCACACAGGCAATCAAACCTGCTACAGCGATACGCTCGTCCCAGGTTGCATCGTGAAGCTTCTCCAACTTGGCGTTAGGAACCTTCTGATACAGAATCTTACCCACACAACGCAAGATGTAAACCGCTGTCACAACGATAGAGGTACAAGCGATGATGGTACATACACGATGGAATGTATCTGCATTCTGGAATGAACCTACGAAGATGGTCATCTCAGCTACGAAACCAGAGAAACCTGGCAAACCGAGGTTGGCCAAACCTGCTACCGCATAACCTACTGAGAGGAATGGGATAATCTTCATCAAACCACCCAGGTAACGTACGTCACGTGTACCAGCCTGATGATAAATCATACCGATAACGGCGAAGAAGAGAGCGGTCATCAAACCGTGAGACAACATCTGGAGGATAGCACCTGTAGCTGCTGTCTGAGTCATCATACAGAGAGCGAAGAGCACCATACCACAGTGAGAAACTGAAGAATAGGCATTGATGTACTTCAAGTCGGTCTGTACACAAGCTGACAAAGCACCATAAACGATTGAGATGGTTGTCAATACCAAGAACACCTTGATCCAGAATCCGTGAGTAGCAGCTGGCAAGAGGAACATGGCGATACGGAAGCAACCATAACCACCGAGTTTCATCAATACACCGGCATGCAACATAGACACAGCTGTTGGCGCACTGGCGTGACCATCAGGAGACCATGTGTGGAATGGGAACAAAGCTCCAAGAATACCGAAACCGATGAAGAGCAATGGGAAGAACACATTCTGCACGCTCTCAGGGATAGCATGAGCACCATTGGTGTGGTGAGCGATGTCGAGGATTTCGAATGTCTGGGCACCACTGTAGAAGTAAATACCCAAGATACCGATAACCAAGAGGGCTGAACCACCCATCAACATCAAGGTAAGTTTCATGGCAGAATACTCCTTCGCACCACTACCCCATACACCGATGAGGAGATACATAGGAATCAGCGCCACCTCGTAGAACATGAACATGGTGAACATGTCGATAGAGATGAAGAAGCCATAAACACCAGTGCTCAAGAGTGTGAACCAGAGGAAGTACTCCTTCTTCATAGGCTCCATCTGCCAAGAAGCAAATGTACCGGTGAACACGATGATGGAAGTCAGAAGAATCATCACTACTGAGATACCATCCACACCGAGTGAATAGTTGATGTGCAATGGCTCAAACCATGGCACACAGTAGGTGAAGAGCATAGGAACTTGGTCGGCTGGCATTGTCTCACGAGCTTCGAGAAATGCAAACACCAAATAGATGGAGAGGGCGAGCAGCACGCTGGCACCTGCCACCATCACACCACGAACCTGCTTGTCGTTGCGTGCCAACCAGAGGCCGAGCAACATCAGGAGTGGTACTATGACGAATATACTTAAATTCATTTCTTTTCTATTTACTTAATTGTGAGACATTCATTAAAGAAGCGCGAGCAGACACAAGGTGAGAGCCACTGTACCTGTGAGGAACCAGATGGCATAGCTGCGCACGTCGCCACTCTGCCATGGACGGATGGTCTCGCCTGCCTCCTGTGCACCCCAAGCCATGAAGTTGAAAGTGCCATCGATGACATGACGGTCGAACCAAGCGATAGGCTTAGAGAAGAGACCGAACACAATCTTGTGGGTGAAGAACTGCCAAGCATCGTCGATATAAAAACGATTCAAGGCTGCCTTGTGCAACTTAGGCATCTTCTTGGCCAAGGTGTCGGCCAATGGTGTCTTCTTAGGTGCATACATATAGGTGGCGAGCGCGATGCCGATAACGGCTACAACGATAGAGGTGCAAGCCACCTGTGTATCGATGTGGATATCGTAGCTCTGACCTGTAGCAGAAACGAAGTGACCGAATGGAATCAAACCACAGACACAAGAAATTGCTGCAAGGAACACCAATGGACCCCACATCACGAAAGGAACCTCCTGTGGCTTGCGACGGTTCTCTGGATCCAACTCATAGTAGCTCTGTCCCCAGAAGATGACGTAGTAGAGACGGAACATATAGAAAGCTGTCATACCAGCCACCAATGTCATGAAATAACCCATGAATGGTGAGAACTGGAAACAAGCAGTGATGATCTCGTCCTTAGAGAAGAAACCTGCGAATGGAGGAATACCTGCAATCGCCAAGCAACCGATCAAGAAGCAGATGTTGGTGATAGGCATGTACTTGTGCAAACCGCCCATGTACTCCTTGAAGTTGCTGCCGATGATGACGATGATGGCACCAGAGCAGAGGAACAGCAAGGCCTTGAACATGGCGTGGGTGAAGAGGTGGAAAATACCAGCCATATAACCCAAACCGCCGTGATGGTTATCTACTGCGAAGCAAACACCAAGTGCAACGAGCATGTAGGCAATCTGAGAGATAGTAGAGAAAGCCAGACCACGCTTGATATCACGCTGGCAGCAAGCTACAGCTGCTGCATAGAATGCGGTGAAGGCTGCAATGTAAGCTACGTAGTGGAGAGTGTTGGGAGCATACTCTACCCAGATTGGGAAGAGGCTGGCTACCTGATAAACACCAGCCACAACCATGGTAGCGGCGTGGATCAACGCAGAAACTGGAGTTGGACCCTCCATCGCATCTGGCAACCAGATGTGCAATGGGAACATCGCACTCTTACCGGCACCACCGATGAACATGAGGAACAACGCTACAGGCATCACCCATGCAGCACCAGCCAAAGAACTCTGAAGCTCTGGCTGAGCATTCAAGTCGTAGTTGAAGGTTCCTACATAGAAGCTGTAGAACAAGATACCGATCAAGAAGAAGAGGTCGGCGAAACGAGTTACGATGAACGCCTTCTTGCTGGCATGTACTGCTGCATGCTTGGGATAATAGAATCCGATGAGCAGATAAGAGCAGACACCCACCAACTCCCAGAACAGATACATCTGGAAAATATTGGTAGCTACTACCAGACCCAACATAGACATGGTGAAGAGGCTCAGGTAAGCGTAGAAACGCTGCATACCCTTCTCATAACCCTCTACCTTGTAATTCTCGTCACGCTCGGCCATATAGCCGAATGAGTAGATGTGAACCATGAAGCTGACGGTGGTAATCACGATGAGCATCAATACAGAGATTGGTGTCAGACGGAAACCAATGTTGAAGGTCAGCAACTCGGTAAACTTCAACCAAGTAAAATTGAATGAGTCAACAGTGGGATACAAACCTGTTGAAGCATCACGGCCGATAGCAAAGAAATATTCGTATGCTGTATAAATAGACAGACCGAATACACAACCCATCAGGATGGTACCGATGATGGCTGCTACCTGCTTTTTCATCTTCATACCCGCAAGTCCCAGAACCAGGAAGCTCAGGAATGGGAGAAGAAGTATCAAAAATGCATAACTGTAATTCATTGTCTTAATTAGAATTTCATGTTTTCAATACTGTTCACCTGGTCACTGTGATAGTTGCGGTAAACGTTAATAATTATTGCGAGCGCTACGGCTGTCTCGGCTGCTGCCACTCCGATAGAGAACAATGTGAAGAAGAAACCTTCCAACTGTCCAGGGAAGAGAATGCGGTTGAACACAGCGAAGTTCAGATCGGCTGCATTCAATACAAGCTCGATGGAGATGAGCATGGCAACGAGGTTACGACGTGTACAGAAACCATAAACGCCGATGAAGAACAAGAGTGCTGAAAGCACGAAGAAATACTGCACTGGAATCATTTCTTATCCTCCTTTCTTGCGATTAAGATACCACCGATGATACATGCCAACAGGAATACAGAGATAAACTCGAATGGCAATACATAGCCATACTTGTCAGCACCTACGAGTGCAGAACCAATCTGGTCCATAGGCACCTCAGTGTCGGCTACTGTTGCAGCCAAATCGATAAAGTGATTCTTCAACACGATGACTGCCAAGGTTACAAAACCTACGAGGCAGACGAGTGCACGGCCAATGACCTTGCTACCCTTCACGTGCTCCAAAAGACCCTGAAGGGTACGCTTGGAAACCAACTGAATGGCGAAGACATAGAGAATTGTAATACCACCTGCATATACAGCAATCTGAGCTGCACCCAGATAGGTATAGTCGAGCAGGAAGAATACACCAGCTACACCGAAGAGCACGAACAACAGATATGTTGCCGCACGCATGATACGCTTGGTAGCTACGCACATGATGGCTGAGCCAAGGATGACTACTGCCAAGATGACGAACATAAATAAATTTGCTGTTATCATTGTCTAAAGTCCTCCTTACTTAGTCTTGGTGTTAAACTTACCGATTTCGAGTGGAGCGCCACCATCGATGAGGCCTGGAAGGCTACCGCCCTTGTAAACCTCCTTGTCGAGGTGCATCACCAACTTGCTGCGGTCAAAGACTGCATTCTCGAAATCGTTGACAAACTTAATTGCACCGAAGTTACATGCGTTCACACAGAGTTCACAGAACATGCAGTCGCCCAAGTCGTACTGGTAATCCACCAACTTGCGCTTCTTCTTGCCTGTCTCTGGGTCCTCCACCATCTCGGTCTGAATCTTGATGGTATCGTTGGGGCATGACTTCTCACACAATGTACAACCCACACACTTGTAAGCCTCGTTCTCGTCGCGGACGAAAACCAGACGACCACGGAAACGTGGAGAGATGTGGAGTGTAGTCTTGCGGTTCTCAGGATACTGCTCTGTGCTCTTGGGTGTGAAGTACTCCTTCATGGTAGTCTTCATACCGATAGCGAGGGTCTTCAAACCCGCTGCAATACCGCCGAAATATGAATTGTTAGACATACTTTTATTTTTTGTTTATTTGTTAAGAAATAACAGAAGTTTCAAGCTATAGAACTATTGTCTTGACTCCTTAACTTCTTTAACTCCTTTAACTCCTTAATAATATTATCCGTGGATTCCGAATGCTACGCATACGGTCATCATGATCAGGATGACGAGTGACAATGGCATCAAGTACTTCCACTCCAGCTTCAGAATCTGGTCGATACGGAGACGTGGGAAAGTCCAACGTACCCACATCAGGAGCCATACCACAGCGAAGGTCTTACCGAAGAACCAGATGAAACCAGGAATCAAGTTCATCAGATTGTCGAAGCCCTCGATACCGATGTTCAATGGCGCCCAACCACCGAGGAATACGGTAGAAGCAATACCAGAAATCACGAAGAGGTTGAGGTACTCAGCCAAGTAGTAGAAACCGAAGCCCATACCAGAATACTCTGTATGATAACCTGCGGTCAACTCACTCTCAGCCTCAGCCAGGTCGAAAGGACCACGGTTGGCCTCAGCGTTACCTGCTACGAGGAATACGAGGAAAGCAAGGATAGCTGGTACATGACCCTTGATGATCAACCAGTTCCAAGCACCAGTCTGAGCCTCAACGATACCGCTCACCTGCATAGTACCAGTAAGAACTACTGCAGAAATCAAGCAGAGACCGAGAGACATCTCATAAGAAATCATCTGTACGGCACCACGCATGGCAGATACCACAGAGTACTTGTTGTTGGATGCCCAACCGGCGAGGAACACGCCCAGCACGCCGATAGAACTTACGGCAGTGATGAGGAATACACCTACGTTGAAGTCGAGAATATGTGCTCCCTTGTTCCATGGAAGGAATGAGAAAGTACCCACAGAGGCAATGATCACGAGGAAAGGTGCCAGGTAGTAGAGCAGCTTGTCGGCTCTGTCTACAGCAAAAATCTCCTTGATCAACATCTTGAGCACATCGGCGAATACCTGGAAGATACCCCAAGGACCTACACGCATAGGGCCGAGACGGCACTGGAAGTAGGCACACACCTTACGCTCCATAAAGATAAGTACGATAGCTATCAGGGCGTATGCTGTCAAAATGCAGACACCCACGAGCACGCACTCTATCAGAATCGACAGGAAGTCGCCCAGACCCAAGGTCTGGCGAAGCAGATTGTCGATGAATGTTGTTACTATACTAAAATCAAACATAATTATCTATCAATATCAGGGATTACGAAGTCGATTGCTGCACCTGTTGTAATCAAGTCAGCGATTTTCTGTCCACGAAGCATTGGATCGAGCGCACCTGTCAAAGACAAGCCCATTGGGCGCATCTTCATACGGTATGGACTCTTGTCACCCTTTGAGTCGAGATATACACCAAACTCGCCGCTGGCACCCTCTACAGAGAAGTACCACTGTCCCTCAGGGACCTTGATGATTGGCTTCTGCTTGATGTAGTACTCACCCTCAGGAATGTTGTCGATCAACTGCTCGATGATGTCCAAGCTCTGATACAACTCCTGGATGTGTACATAGTAACGATCCATAGAATCGCAACCTGTCAGAGTGATTTCCTTCCACTCCACCTTGTCGTACATATCGTATGGATGACGCTTGCGGGTATCGTTCTTCCAACCAGATGCACGGCCGGCAGGACCGGTAACGGCATAGTTGATACAATCCTCAAGATTCATTGGACCTACGCCTTCAAGACGGTTGTGAGTGATCACATTGTCGCCGAATACGTCGAGGTACTCCTGAATCATAGGACGCAGATACTTGCAGAGTGTCTTCACATTCTGTACGAAGTTAGGATCGATGTCTGCCTGAAGGCCACCGATACGATAGTAGTTCTGGATCAGACGACCACCGGTTGTCTCCTCCATCACGTTCAATACGTGCTCACGGTCGCGCATACAGTAGAGGAATGCTGTCAGGGCACCCAGGTCCTGTGCGGTACAGCCGAGATACAACAAGTGAGAGTCGATACGCTGCAACTCGTCCATGATGGTGCGGATGTAGCGGATACGGTCTGAGAGTTCGATGCCCATTGCCTCCTCGATAACACCTACCAGTGCATGGCGGTGCATCATGGCAGAGAGGTAGTTCAGACGGTCGGTCAATGCCAGGGTCTGTGGATAGGTCATTCCCTCCCACATCTTCTCGATACCACGATGAATGTAGCCAAGGTGTGGATAGATGCGCTTCACGGTCTCGCCGTCAATAACGGTCTGCAGACGGAGCACACCATGAGTGGATGGGTGGTTAGGACCGATATTCACCACATAGTCGTCATCGTCGAAACGGCGCTTCTGGGTTTCTACCAAATGTCCGTCGGCACTCAGCGAGTACTCTACGGTGAAGTCGTCCTCTGGCTCGTCGGTGCAGGGGAACTGGTTGGCCTCAGGACTCATGTCGAAGTCCTTGCGCAATGGATGGCCCTGGAAGTCGGTGCGCAGGAAAAGTCGGCGCATGTCTGGATGACCCAGGAACTTGATGCCGACGAAGTCGAACACCTCACGCTCCAACAGGTCAGCCACCTTCCAAAGATTGATGACTGTAGGAATCACATCGCTGCCATCCACCTTCTTGGCGATGGTCTTTACCGAGCAGCGCTCGTTGGTCTGAGTATTCTCAAGAATGTAGATACATCCGAGACCTTCCTCACCGAAGTCTTCACCGATGATGGTAACAAGGTAGTCGAAATGCTTCTCGTTCTTCAACTTCGCCATCTCTGAGGCGAAATTGTCAAAACTCAATTCAATATTATTCAGTTTCATGTTCTTATACCTTATTATATTAATCAGTTAGACCTTTCTGAGGGTCGAAATCCTCAGGTACTTCTGTCACAATGATAGGCTCCTTGTGTCCAAGCTTCTCGCTGTCAGAGAGGTTCTCGTTGCTCAAGCCGCGAAGACCGCCCTTGCTCATAGAAAGCTCCTTCTCGTCGCGGTTCATCTTGTGGTTGGCTCCGCCGAAGAATTTCTCAACCTTTACCTTACGCTGCAACTGCATCATACCGTAAAGGATAGCCTCTGGACGTGGAGGACAACCTGGGATGTAGACATCTACAGGCACTAACTCGCTGATGCCACGAACCACGTTGTAGCTCTTCTTGAAAGGACCGCCCGAGATGGCGCATCCTCCTACGGCTACCACATACTTTGGCTCAGCCATTTCATCGTACAAACGTTTGAATACTGGTGCCATCTTGTTGGTGATAGTTCCGGCACACATGATCAGGTCAGCCTGGCGTGGAGAGTTACGGGTTACCTCGAAACCGAAACGTGAGAAGTCGTAACGCGCACATCCTACAGCCATAAACTCGATACCGCAGCAAGAGGTACCGAAGGTCAATGACCAGAGTGAGTTACTGCGTCCCCAGTTGATGGCGGCGTCGAGCGAACCAAGAACCACATTGGCTCCACCCTCATTCAGCTCTTGAGCTATCTTCTCGAGGGTGTCGTTGTCCTTAAACTCGTCGTAAGGAATACTCTTGATAGAGGCTCTTTTGTTTACTTCCATTCCAATGCTCCTTTCCGCCAAGCATAAGCAAGGCCTAATACCAATACCAACAGGAAGAATCCGATGCTCACGAGAGCCATAGATCCAAACTGCTTAACTACGACTGCCCATGGGTAAAGCATTACAGTCTCAATGTCGAACATCAGGAAAAGGATGGCGAAGAGATAGTAGCCGATATGGGATGGCAACCATGAGCTGCCACGAGTCGGAATACCACACTCGAAAGGTTCACCCTTTACCGGATTGTAAGAACGAGGACCGATGAGCTTAGCGATGACATAAGCAGCCACCACCAAGGTTACAGCCGTCAGCAAAACGGTGATAAATAGTGTAAAGTTCATAAAAAATTATAACGTTATTATTTAAACTGCTTGTAAGCGGCTGCAAAGTTACAAATTTATTTCGTAACAGCACGCTTTTTCTGAAGAAAAGTTTTAGTTTTTTCATTCTTCTTCCACTTCGACATTTTTTCGCTTTACTGGAGTATGAATATTGAAGAATTTAAAGGGAAAAAGGCAGGGAAACTGCATAAACAAAACTAAAAGAAAGAGACCACTTGAAAAAGCCAATTTTACGAAAACCTGCATTTGATTATCATTAAGTTATTTGAACTTTCGCAAGTGGTTTATGTACGGGCTGAAGGCCCAAAAGCTCTTAGCCCAGGGCAATGGTACAAGCAGCACGCCCTGAAAGGGCAGAAGCTCTTAGCCCAGGGCAGCGCCCTGGGTATAATGGCAATCGGCAAGGCGCCCTGTAAGGGCAAAAGCCTTATAAATTGTTAGAAGTTTTAAAGCTTTTGCCCTTACTATTATATTTGCACTTGGAAAAATAAAGAGGTGAAAATCTTTATATCTGCAAATTATTGTTAACTTTGCAGGAAAATAGATAAGTACAATAAAAAAGAAGAATACTCCATATCCAGCGTTAACCCTGTGCCCTTTCTAGCATAGTAAAGGCTTAGCCCTGTTTTGGGAACTGGATATTTTCTGAGCAGAAGCTTGAGAGTAAATTAGCCTGCTTGTGTAGAACAAGACAGGACTCGTAGTATAGTTGTAGCCGCTCAGAACGGAGCACCCTTCTTATAAAAAAAATTTCAATATGCAAATATACGGAATAGATTTGGCAAAAGAGAAATTTGACGTAAGTTTTTTCGACTTGACATCAAAAAAAGTATCAAACCAACCTTCACATAAGGTTGTAAAGAACAATTTTAAGAGTATCGGAAGGTTTTTAGAAACCCTTCCAAGCGATGCTGTATTGGTTGCTGAGCATACCGGAGTTTATGGTGATACTCTCTTGAAGTGCTGTGGACAGCAATGTGAAGCTTGCCTTTGTGGGTGGATATGTCATCCATAGATACAGAGCTACCCCTGACCGTGCCAAGACGGATGTCCTGGATTGCGCACTGCTCAGAGAATTTGGAGAGAGATATCCTGATAAGCTGAAATACAGGAAGTTCCCTGAAGAGGCTCTGTATGAGCTTCGTCAATTGGCACGCCACCGAGAAATGCTTGTAGAACAGCGTAAGCAGCTGATGACAGCCGACAAGAGCGAGGATTGCCGTCCTATCAGAAGTCTTGCCGTCAAGCGAAGCATGGACCGTATAAAAGAGATGTTGGACACGGAAATTGCCGAGACGGAAAAAGAGATGTTGAAAGTCATAAATGGGCATGACAGCATTCATCACAACTATGAGATTGTTAAAAGTGTCAATGGAGTTGGTCTGGTTACCGCAGTAGAACTATTGGTAAAAACGGATAATTTCACAAAAATAACTACAGCACGCCAATATTCTGCTTATGCAGGAACTGCGCCATACGAAAAATCATCGGGGAAAATGGACAAGGGAGCACATATATCCAAGATTGGCAATAGACGTTCAAAGACCTTGTTGTACATCTGCGCAGAAAGCGCCAGATTGCACAACAAAGAGATTAAACTGTATTACGAGAGACGTACTTTAATAGATAAAAAGCCGCGTCATTATGTACTAAATGCCATAGCAAACAAATTGCTAAGGATCATATTCACCCTCGTGGAAAAAGGTGAATACTATGACGCAAACTTCATCAGGCAAGACCCAAGGGTCGTTAAATATAATTAACGTTAAAAAATGCGCTCAAAGCTTGCTCAATTAGAGTAAAACAGGGCGATAGGCTATCATCCGTAATAACCCAGGGCGCTGCCCTGGGCTAAGAGCTTCTGCCCCTTCAGGGCGTGTGATGCGAAACTTCAGTTGCAAAGACAAAAAAATACGATTTTCGACTTTTTCAAGTGGACTCAGATAAACTCCTTCATTTATCTGATGGCTCCGATAATCTCATGCACGGATGAGCAGCCATGAGCGTCGAGCCAGTCATTGATGCCGTCCTTCACCTTCTTAGTCACGGCTGGATCAAGGAAGTTGGCTGTACCAATCTCTATCGCAGTGGCACCACACATCAAGAACTCAATGGCATCCTTGGCTGTAGTAATTCCGCCTAAGCCTACAACTGGAATCTTGACGGCATGAGCCACATCGTACACCATACGGAGGGCCACAGGCTTGACACATGGACCGCTCAGACCACCTGTACGGATGCTTAGCAGCGGCTGACGCTTCTCGATGTCCACAGCCATACCCATCAGAGTGTTGATGAGCGATACGGCGTCGGCTCCCTCAGCCTCGCAGGCACGGGCTATGTCGGCGATATTGGTCACATTGGGCGACAACTTAACAATCAACGTCTTGTTATATGCCTGACGCACGGCTCTTACCACCTGGGCTGCACCCTCACAGGTCACACCGAATGCCATTCCGCCGTCCTTCACGTTAGGGCAAGAGATGTTGAGCTCAATGGCAGGTATCTTGTCCAGCTCGCCTATACGGGCCGCACAAGCTGCATAATTCTCTGGCGAATGACCCGATACGTTGACAATCATATTGGTGTCGATATCCTTGATTTGAGGATAGATATGCTCGCAGAAATAATTTACGCCCTTGTTCTGCAAGCCCACACAGTTGAGCATTCCCTGTGGTGTCTCTGCCATTCGGGGATAGTCATTGCCCTCGCGAGGCTCCAACGTGGTGCCCTTTACAATAATGCCGCCTATCTCGTCAAGAGGTACAAAATCGGCAAACTCCAGTCCGTAACCAAAAGTTCCCGAGGCTGTCATCACGGGATTCTTGAGCTTCAGATGATGTATATTTACGCTTAATGATGCCATAATATTCTGTTGTTTTTAATTCATTTTCCTTTACAAATAAAGGATTAATGCGAAACTATAATGAGTATAAGATATTGACAAATCAAGAGGGATATCAATCCCAGAGCAGATTCTTCACATTGATGACCGGACCATCCTTGCACACACACTGGTTGCCCTTCACGGTCTTCTCCACGCAGCACAGGCAGGCGCCCACACCACAGGCCATCTTGTTCTCCAACGAGACCTCGCACTCCACATCTGCCTTCTTGGCATAACGCGCCACACTCATCATCATGGGCTTAGGACCACAGGTGCTGATCATGTCGAAATGCTCGTGCTGAAGGATGGAATGGTTGGTAACAAAACCTTGCTCGCCAGCACTGCCGTCCTCGGTGGTGATGCACACTCTGCCATACTTGGCAAACTCGTCCAACTCGAGCAGGTCGGTTGCTGTACGGGCTCCCAAGAGGAACACGGGGTCGGCACCCTGATCCTTCAGCAGCTTGCCGAAGTAGAGCAACGGAGCCACACCTACGCCACCGCCCACCAGCAGATAGCGCTGGCCAGGAGCCGTTGGCATGGTGAAACCATTGCCAAGAGGCAACATACAGTTGAGCACATCGCCCTGCTGGAGCTTGGACAACTGACGGGTTCCGTCGCCGACAACAGCCACAAGAAGCCACAGCTGATTCTGCTCACGGTCTACAAAGTTGATGGAGATAGGACGGCGAAGCATCGTGGCAGGCGAATGGTCTACACGTACTTCCACAAACTGTCCTGGCAGGATTTCGGGGAGCGCCTTGTCGTCGGTCAACTTAATCAACACGTGCTTGTCGCTCAATGGTTCTACCGAAACCACCTTGAGGTCTAAAATGTATTTTTTCATCTTCAGGATTTGAGTTTTGTTCGTCTTGTTTGAATTCTGTTCTTGTTAACTACGGCTCTTATTGTTCTAATGATTGCGCGCATACGCACGTACACTCATCATAATGGCTTGTTTTATCATGATGGCTTGCTTTCAAATTGCCGAGTGCCGCTTTATCTTCTGCAGGTACGAAAAAAATAGGGAACACAAAACAAAAAACAGACAAATGGAGAAAAAGAATAAAAAAAGAAGCTATATTAAAACAAGAAATGAAGGAGCCAGGACAAGAGTCATTCAGCTAAAAAATGACTTAAAACACTTGTCTCGACTCCTTCATTTCTTACTGACAGAAGAGCGAATCTGAAAGCTCCGAAAGATGCCACTTTCGAGGAATAGAATGACTATTTCTTGGGTACGAAAGTCTCCCAGGTCTGATCATCATAGAAGATACGGATCTCGGTGATTTTACGTTGCGGTTTGTCAATATATTTAACTTCTGTTTGGGCTATATTTTTGCGTGTAGGATTTACACTATGACTTACAGGTTGATCAAAAAGCGAACCTGAAGGATAAGCCGAAGATGGCTGCGAGGAAGAATGAGCCGACAAAGAGGCAGCAGAAGCCGACTGAGGGGAAGACGAAACCTCAGCAGGATTGTCGTCCGAAAAATCGAGTGCCATATCCGTGGGCTCATGACGCGCAGCCGAACCGCTACCAGAAGTTGCATCCGATGGGGTGGGCGCAGCACCGTCATGAATATACATCGGACCGACTCCGTAGAGCAACCAGTCGAGACTGATGAGTGGAAACTTGCGTTTGATTAACTCAACCGTATTGAGTGTTGCGCGACTCTTACCGGTGAGGATGTTGCTCAGGGTAGGAGTGGAGATCTGAGTCATCTGAGCGAAGCTTTGCTGGGTGAGATGCTGGTCCTCCATTATCTGTCTTATTCTATCTTTCATACCGAATAGGTGTTATTTTTGTACTTTTTCTAAGATTTTACAAAGGTAAATCTTTTTTTTGAAACAACCAAGAAATATAAAGAGAATTTTGATTTATAAAGTTTATATTTACCTATTTTAATTTATAAATTATCATCTATTAAACGCAAGTTTTCGGGTTTAGATTTATAAACCTATATTTAGTGTTTCAAAGTATTTACAAAGAAATTATTTATAATAAAAGGCTAATAAACTGGGATTTAGCATAGTATTTCACGTAAATAGGCGCATAAAGGGTGCTTTATGCAGGTTTTTGATGTATAGTGATTGTTTTTTATGCTTTCTAAATCGATAAATTTACATAAATCATTGGCTTTCTGTGTTTTATATGAATAAAAAATGGTATGTATATTTATTCGTTTATGTTTTATAAGAAGATAGTTTAGTTTATATTATTAAATAATTACTAATTATAAATATATTTAGTTTTAGTTTTGAAACTGAAATTTACCACATCTCTCATTTAAAGTTTTAAAATATAAATTTCTAAATTTCACGATTATAAATCTTAATAAATACAAACGATAAATATTTGAAGCTATAAAACTGCTCAAATTTTCATTTTTTCTGTTTTGCTTATCACAGGCTAACCCACATCCAAATTCGCGAGTTTTGAGGAGGATAAACAACGATTTAGAAACGTAAAATACTATTTATCAACACTTTACACAAAAACAAGACTGTTTTCAAGCAATCTCCTTTTAAATCAGAAATAGGTCAAACAGAGGAGAAAAAGGGGCAATTTTGGCTATTTTTCTTGAATTTCACCCCATTTTTGCCCCTATTTTCATTCAACATAGCCCCATATTTATCCTTTTTCTGACCTGACTTCCGGCTCATTTTTCTGCAAGAGGAGTCCAGCTCCATACCGAAACGCTCCCCAATGGGACAAGATAAGAAACAAGAAAAAGGGCAACCCCGGAAAGGATTGCCCATTGTATTTTTAGAAAACTCAATTACAAAACTGGAGACAAGACAGCCGCGCCAAAAGCAGAAAAACCAGACTGCCCGATCAGCTTAATGGAGGATGAAAAAGATGAGTTCCTGCATCAGTTCGCCAGCCGAAGTATTGGGGTTGTTGAAGCCCTTCATCTTGGCATCCACCTCCTTCATCTTGGCAATAATCTGCATCACCTTCATTCCATTATAGTTTCTCATTCCTGTCGTATAATCGCGCACACCCCAGGTAGATTTCAAATCCAGGAATTTTGCGAGCTCTGTTTCGTTCTGTTTATTGGGTGCATAATATGCCAACATCAAATTTTGGAAATAAGAAAAGAGCAACGGGAGAAGCGAGAAGGCTCCACCCGACTTTGGATTATTGTCAAAATATTGTACTATCTGATTTGCCTTGAAAACATCCTTGTTGATGATCGCATTTCTCAGCTCGAAGACATTGAAATCCTTGCTCACTCCGATTTCGCGTTCCACGATTTCTGGCGTCACTCTCCTGTCGTTTTCCGACAGCGAAATGAGTACCTTGTCCAGCTCGGAGGTAAGACGGTGCAAGTCGGGGCCGATGTGATCGGCAATCATCTGTGTGGCCTTCGGCTCGATGGTGGTGTTGCGCACTTTCAGATATTTCTCTATGAAACCCGCCAGTTGGTAATCTTTCATTTTTTTGCTCTCCAAGAGCACACCCGTCTGTGCCACCTTGGTGAGGAGCGTCTTCGGACTCTTCAAAATTCCGTTTTTATAGCACACACATAAGATGGTCGATTTTACGGGATTTTCGAGATACTTGTCGAGTGCCTCGAAATTTTTCAAATTTTGAGCCTCTTTCAGAATCACCACCCGATGCTCTGCCATCATAGGATAACCCTTGCACTGGTCTACCACCTGGACTGCCGTCACAGAGGGAGACCCGAAAAGCACCACCTGGTTGAAATCTCGTTCTTCCGGCTGGAGCGCATGTTCCATCAGGTAATCACAAATTTTGTCGATATAGTACGACTCGTCACCCATCAGCAAGTAGACGGGTGAGAAGTTGCGAGCCTTCAGATCTTTCATGACCGACTCATAACTTACGCCTTGTTTTTTTTCTGCCATTACGATATTTTTTGTATCTTTGCATCAGCTTCGCCGATGTTGGGAATTTATTTCAGCCACAAAGATACGAAATATTTTTCTAACAATCTGCCAGAAAGGAAAGAAATCGGCGACTATATATATAAAAGGTAAAACAAACATGATAAGTCTCAACTTACCGCCCTTCGACATACGCCTGAAAGGCACGAAGCAGGCGCCTCTGATTTTCGATTTTCTGAGAAGACGCTACGTCCGGCTCACTCCCGAAGAGTGGGTGCGACAGCACTTCGTCCACTTCATGGTGGAGCACCGCCACTACCCTGCCTCACTGCTTGCCAACGAGGTTTCGCTGCATGTGGGCGACAAGGTTCTCAGGGCCGACACCATCCTTTACAACAAGCAGCTGCAGCCGGTCATGATCGTTGAATACAAGGCTCCTCACATACCTATCACGCAGACTGTTTTCGACCAGATTGTCACCTACAATATGCTGCTGCATGTAGACTACTTAGTGGTGAGCAACGGGCTGCAGCACTATGTCTGCAAGATGGATTATGAAGGTAAAAAATATTTATATTTAGAAGAATTACCAGACTACTCAAATATTTTTACAGAATAAGGGCAGCGATATTCAGTCAATTACTGCTCTCATCTACAGAGCCAGGACTGGTGTCCATTTACACTAATGACACCGCAAGAAGTGTAAAAAGACACACTTCAAAAATGACTAATGACTAAAATTTCACTGGCGTTTTTGCAATAATCAATGCCAGCAGAAAAGACTACAAGAAAACAGGTCTTAAAAACAGGCTTTTTCAAGCACTTGCAAAATACTGATAGTCTGGCGGTTACACAGCGATTAGTATTTATTAACTTTCAAACCGCCCCCGTTTTTGAACAAACAGGCCAAAAATGTATTATATTTGCAGTGTCAAAGCGAAAGAAATGCGAACCAGATGTGTCAAAGCAAAGCGGGCAGGGGAATCCAGAAGGTACAGTTTTTCTATCGCCGCAGACAACAAAAGAGCTCAAGCAGCGCTCCACAAGGGTCATCTATTATGACCACGGGAGGTCACAATAGACGACCGGCGCCGGTCATCTATTAAGCCCCAAAAGCAGCGCTATCAAAGCAGGGAGGAAGAAAGCAAAGATGCTGAGAAGCACAAGATGATGAAGCTGAGAAGCACACAGAAACAATGCTGGGAAGCACAAGATGATGTAGCAGAGAAGCACACAGAAACAATGCTGAGAAGCACACGGAACAATTCGGATTCATATACATGAAACTTCATGTTTACCCATTTCTTAACAGAATTGTAACATCTGTTTAAATCGGCTGTAATATTGCATGAGTACCTTTGCACCCGAAAAGGAAGGCGATAGCTGAACGAAAGCTTAGGAAAAGCAGACGGAAAGCTTAGGAAAAACAGACGGAAAGCTTAGGAAAAGCCTCGTTTTCATTTCATCGGGAAACAATAATTTATCAAAATAAATGGGTACAATTTATCTATGCATTGTGATCTTCCTGCTCTGTTTGGCAGTGTTCGATCTCTTCGTGGGAGTCAGCAACGATGCTGTCAACTTCCTGCAGTCAGCCATCGGAGCTAAGGTGGCAAAGTTTCGCACGGTTCTTATCATCGCCTCCTGTGGCGTAGTGCTCGGAGCCATCATGTCTTCGGGAATGATGGACATCGCACGCCACGGCATCATGAGTCCAGACCGCTTCACCTTTGAGGAAGTAATGACGCTCTTCCTCGCGGTTATGGTAACCGACGTCATCGTGCTGGACGTGTTCAACACGTTAGGTATGCCTACCTCTACCACCGTCTCGCTGGTGTTCGAGTTGTTGGGAGGTGCCTTCATCCTCGCCACCCTGAAGATGATAGGCGACGACAGCCTCAACTACGGTAAGCTGCTCAACAGCAACAAGGCCTTGGAGGTGATTATGGGTATTTTCTCATCGGTCATCATCGCCTTTGTCTTCGGTGCTTTCGTGATGTGGCTCTCGCGTGTGGTTTTCACCTTCAACTATCGCAAGCACTCCCGCTATTCGATTGCCATTTTCGGCGGTATCGCTTTCACAGCCCTCTCCTACTTCATCTTCATGAAGGGCTTGGGCAAGAGCCCTTATCTGCCAGCAGAATGGCGCGATTTCATTGACCAAAACATCGGTTCGCTGCTCTGTGCCACCTTCGTGGTTTCAGCCATCGTGATGGAGTTCCTGCACCTCTGCCGCGTCAACATCTTCAAGTTCACTGTGCTGATGGGCACCTTTGCCTTAGCGATGGCCTTTGCCGGCAACGACCTGGTGAACTTCATCGGTGTGCCTCTCGCCGGACTTTCTTCTTACAACGACTATATGGCCAATGCCAACGGCGTGGGTCCCGACAGCTTCATGATGACATCGCTGATGGAGAGTGCCAAGACCACTCCCGTCTATCTGCTCGCTGCAGGCTTCGTGATGATTGTCGCCATGGCCACCTCAAAGAAGGCACAGAACGTGATCAAGACCTCTGTAGACCTGAGCCGCCAGGACGAGGGAGACGAGATGTTTGGCAGCTCATCTGCAGCACGCGTCATCGTACGCAACTGCCAGAGTGCCGACTCATGGCTCAACGGCTTCATGCCCAAGTCGTTGAAGCAGTGGATCAACAGCCGCTTCGACAAGAACGATGTAGAGTTGGAGGAAAGCGCTGCCTTCGACGTGGTTCGCGCAGCCGTCAACCTGGTATTGGCTTCCATGCTCATCACCATCGGTACCAACCTCAAGTTGCCTCTCTCTACCACCTATGTAACCTTCATGGTAGCCATGGGTTCTTCGCTTGCCGACAAGGCTTGGAACCGTGAGAGTGCCGTATTCCGCGTAACAGGTGTGCTGAGTGTCATCGGTGGATGGTTTATCACAGCCGGTGTGGCTTTCGCAGCCTGCGCCCTCGTCTGCCTCGCCATGCATTTTGGCGGCATTCTCGTGCAGACAGCCTTCATTGTTCTCGTTATCTTCATGCTCATTCGCAGCAACATCCGGTACAACAAGAAGTCGAAGGAGGAGAGCAAGGGAAGCACCTTCCAGCTGATGATGCGCTCGCACGATCCAGAAATCGTATGGGATCTGCTTCGCCGTCATGTGTCACGCACACAGAGCTTCGTATGCCGCTTCGCCCTGAGTGAGTTCAACCTCATCATGGACGGTCTTGCCAACGAGAACACCCGCGAGCTGCGCCATGCCAACAAGGAGCTGAAGAAGGAGCAGGACATGCTGAAGAAGTTCCGCCGCCAGGAGATGTTAGGCTTGAAACGCTCGCCTTTGGAGATTGCCATCGAGCGCAACACATGGTTCCATCTGGGTGCCAACAGCAACCAGCAGTTCATCTACTCACTGCGCCGTATGCTCGACCCTATCAAGGAGCACGTAGACAACAATTTTAACCCGCTGCCCACTGAATACATCAACGAGTTTATGCCTATACGCCAAAAGATCAACGACTTGATGAAGATGAGCTGTGAACAGATAGAGACAAGTCGCTATGAGAACTATCGTGAGATTCTCGCCGAGGCTGATGCCTGCAAGGACGAGCTCTCAGTGCTCCGCAAGAAGCACATCGATCGTCTGCAGAACATGAAAGACAACACGCTGATGCAGATCTCGCTCGTCTATCTGAACGTACTGCAGGAGAGCCAGGAGTTCCTCAGTGTGATGAGACACCAGCTCAGAGCAGCCAAGAAGTTCATGGAGAACTAATCCTCTCCTTTGCTTATTCGATATAAAAAAAGAGCATCGCCTGCTGGTGATGCTCTTTTATTTTGATTTTTCGCTGGGTTCAGGAGTTATAGCGACTTCCTACAAGCTCTTGATGAGTTTCAGTATCTCAGCCCGCTTGCCATCATTGGTGCCATTGCCTACATAGCGTACAATGCCTTTCTCGTCGAGCACGAGGAAGAGCGGAAAGCCGCCTGTGCCCACAAAGCGCACGAAATACTTGTCGTCGTAGATGTGGTTCCAGTTGAACCCACGCTGCTGGGTGATGCGACGCACCTTGTCGGCCTTCTCGAAGTTGACCGAGAGAAACAGCACGTCGGGCAACTGCTCCTTCCATTCAGAGAGAATCGGCATCTCGCGCAGACAGGGTCCGCAGCCCGAGAACCAGGCATTGACAACCACCTTTCGGCCCTTGATGAGTTCGTCGGTCCATGGATTGCCATCGATGTCATACTCGGCAAAATGCCCTGGCAAAGGTTTACCTACCTCAAGTTCTAAATATTTATAGCCTCCCTCTGGAAACATGCGCTTGTTCATCAGCTCACGGTTTTTTATCTCTTCGTCTATCTCGGCGATTCCTTTCACACGATTGCGGGGTATCTCATACTTGGCCCACGACTGGGGCACAGTAGCTCCCTTGCGAAGGGTGATGTTTACAATCATATAATCCTTGCTCAAGCTCACGAATCCCATCGACTGGGCAGCAGCTGCATCAGTAGGGAGCTCCTTTGAATAATACTTTCCGTCGACAAAATAGGCGGCCTTTACCAAACTGTCTGCTGTTTGGGTTTCAGACTGCTGTGCAGATGCCGTGAGCGAGGCAAATGACAGCAGAGCCAGGAAAAAGCTTTTTGTTCTCATTGTTTTTTATGTTGATATTTTCTGTTTTCAATGCCACAAAAGTACATAAAAAAGGCAGAACTCCATCATCGAAGTCCTGCCTTTTTTCTTTATTCAATAAGTTTAACGGTGCTTAAAACGTTTTTTGAATGTCTCAACTTTCGCAAGTAAGCTCCACACGCCCTGAACCCAATACTTATTCGTGCGTAGCAAAACGCTGCTCGGCCAATTTCTCGTACTTGGTGCCGGGCTTACCATAGTTGGCATAAGGCCAGATGCTGATGCCGCCACGGGGTGTGAAGATGCCCGTCACCTCGATGTACTTAGGATCCATCAAGGCGATGAGATCCTTCATGATGATGTTGACACAGTCCTCATGAAAGTCGCCGTGGTTGCGGAAACTGAAGAGATAGAGCTTCAGACTCTTGCTCTCCACCATCTTGACATCAGGAATGTAGCTGATGCGAATCTCGGCAAAGTCGGGCTGTCCTGTGATAGGACACAGCGATGTGAACTCGGGGCAGTTGAAACGCACCCAGTAGTCATTGCCCTGATGCTTGTTGACGAAAGTCTCGAGCACCTCGGGCGCATAATCCATTCTGTATTGGGTCTTGGCACCTAATGCCTTCAGACCGTCTTCTTTTCTATCCATATCTTTGTTTATTGTTTCTTTTGTGAAGGAGTTTTTTCAGGAGTTAAGGAGTTAAGACAACAGTCTTATTGCTTGAATTCAAACCCACAAAGGCATTTGTCTTAACTCCTCAGCGACCGAAGGGAGCGATAACTCCTTAACTCCTTTAACTCCTGAGTATATCTCCTTAGAATCAATTCAGGCTGAAAATCTTAAACACGTTATAAGAGATGTTTTTATCGTACACATCCTCGCCCTCATGATGCTTCAAGAACTTCACCACGCGAATGGTGACAGGCAGCACGATGATTTCGTACACCGTCTTGAGCACCACCTGCCAAATCATCAACTTAGGCAACTCGGCAGCAGGCACCACTCCACCCAATGCCAAGGGGAAGAAGATGAGACTGTCGCAGCTCTCACCTGCCACCGTACTCCAGATGGCACGAGCCGAGAAACGCTTTCCGCCATCACGAATCTTCATCACACTCATCACATAGGCATTAGCAAAAGAACCTACGATGAAAGCCACAAACGAGGCAGCGGCAATGCGGGGAGCCAAGCCGAAGATGGCATGAAAGCCCTCCTGATTGTGCCAGTAGGGAGCTGCGGGAATCATGTCGCAGATAGCTCCCAGTGCCACGAAGAAGAAGTTCATGGCAAAGCCCGTCCATATCAGCAGACGAGCCTTCTGATAGCCCCACACCTCGCACACACAGTCGTTGATGATGTAGCTTACGGGGAAAACGATGAGACCTCCGGTAAGAGAAACCGAACCTACTGCAATTTGCTTTGTTTCGAGCACGTTTGCCGCTATGAGGCAAACGCAAAAGAGAATGCTGAAAAGCATGAACAGCACACTCACTTGAGTTTTTTCTTTTTTCATTTTTCTTGTTTTTTACGAGGTTTACCAAGCACTCGAGTTCATAAATATAAAGGTGGAACTACCCATCCTTTGCAAAATCGGCTGCAAAATTACAATTATTATCTCAAACTGCCAAATTTTGAGATAGTTATCTGTTGTTTTTCCTTATCGAAATACAAATACAAAAAGCTCCAGACCATGTATCACACATAGCCTAGAGCTCCAACATTAAACAAGCAATAGCTTGCATCATCTACTAAATTTTAAATAACAGAACTTTCTCATTTACGACAGTTCTGTTAAATATATACTAAAAACCTACTTGCGAATTATTTTCTTATGCTGATGGATAAGGATGCCATTGCTTTCGGCATTTACCTTCATACCCATCATGTTGTACCAAGCCTTGTCGTCGCTTCTCTCCTGAGTGGCAATCTCGTCGATGCCTGTTGACAAAGAAGCCTTGCCATAGGCGCTCAGACCACCATATTCATTGACAGCCTGCACACGAAGCACAGCATCCTGATAAGCAGCAGGAACCTCGAAAGTGGTGCTTTCGGTGAAGCCAATCACCTCGTCGCCTGCCGTTACCACATAACTGATGGCATAAGGCACTTTCTCCCACTCCAATGTAGCATTAATCTTCTTTACCACAGGAGCCTCGCAAGCCTCACAGAGGAGTGTGGGTTGCCATCCGTCGCTACCCGAGAGCACATTCTTCACCATGTAGCGGGCTGCCTCTTCAGCAGAGAGCACAGCCTTCTCGCTATGTCCAGTCACCTTCTGCGTCTTGTCGCCATCAGCATAGTAATAATATTCGGTGATGCGATGACTCAGATCTACAGGATTTCCATCACCATCCATGGTGTTGTATTCAGCCCAGAGCTTGGGCAGTCCGCCCATAGTAGGATACCAACCTGCAGCAGGAATCTTGACGTAAGAACGGGTATTGATAAACAGCGTGATAGGAGTATCGTGCCAGGGACGTCCCAACCACACATCGGTTTCGGCAGGATTGCCTGGAGCTGTGATGACATTGTTCATGAACACATATCCCCAGGTTGTCTCCTTTGGATGATTAGGAGCAACGATGTAACCTCCACTCTTGCGCACGATATTAATGGTATCCTGGTCCAGATAGACATTTCCCTGACCATAGATAAAGTCTACAGCACCTTCTATCCAACTGTCCTTTATGTAATGACGATTATTGAGCTTGGTGGTGGTAAGCCACGTGTCCTGATAAGAGAGCAAGCCCACCTTGTTGAGCGCCACACGGTCGCCCAAGGTATAGAGAGCCAAGGCCTGTGGACCATCATTTTTCTCCACGCCATAAGAGTTGACAAAGTTGATACCCTCAAAGTAGAGATTGTCCGAATTGGCTGTCAGCGTGGCGCCATCGTTCACCTTATAGGCATTGTCACCTCCACTCAGTCGATTGTCAGAAATGCTCACCAAGTTGCGATCCTGTCCGATGAGGTAAATGTAAGGCTTGTTGGCAGGTATGTCGTGATGGCCTTTGTATACGCCCTTCTTGATGAAGATGAGCCAAGGCTGTGTGCGACCCGCAGGAGCAGCATCGATGGCAGCCTGCACAGTGGTATAGTCACCTGTTCCGTCTTTAGCCACCACTGCATCATAAAGGCGTGCAGCAGGCTGCTTGCGAGCCATGGTTGTGAAACGAATGGTCACTCCCTCAAAAACATTGCCACTGCGGTCGGTAATGGCGCCAGCAGGCAATGTAAATTCATAACTCTGGGCATATTTCAGTCCGCTGTAAGGATAAACCACGGTCTTGCCACTCACGGTAGGCTGCAGTGTCTCGCCATCGAGCATGGCATTGCCCTCACCCAGCACCACTTTCTCGTTGAAGGTCAGAATAACAGAACCTGTTGCCGAAACTCCCTCCTCATTCAGGGCAGGAATACTGGTCACCAACTGCGGAGCCTCATGGTCGTCGGCCTGATTGGAGTCAGCAAGAACAAATATCTCGGCTACTGCCGTTCCGTCGTTAACACTTTCCACTCCGGTAAGAGGCGAAGCGTAATCGGGCATGAAGCGCACCCATATCTTAGCTTGTTCCTCACACGATGCAGGCAGAGCAAACTCCTTCGATTCCCAACCACGGTTGGGCAGATTGTAGGTTCCTACGGTTGTAAAGTCTGTACCATTGGTACTTACCTGCATATAGTTGACCGAATAAGCATTATAGTCATCGCCCATGGCCGCTGCCACCTTGATGTTCTTATAGCCCTTGGTAGAGAAGGAAATCTCAAAATAGTCTTTCTCGGTCAATGGGCGCCACACTCTTGCACTATACTTGTCGCGCATCACCGAACCCAGCCACGATTTCGAGTTGCCTTCAGCATCACGCAACTGTAGCAAACCTGCATTTTCTGTCTCCGAAGCATAATCTGCGGCGCGGTCTTGACGAAGTGCCGTGTTATAAAGATCCCAGCCTACGATGTAGTCGCAAGCCGAATAATCTGCCACGACATTCTTCTCGCCATCCATCTGCACCATGCGCTCAGCCTGGGTGGAGTTGTCCTCCCAATGGGTAAAGGTGAGAATCTTGTTGTTGGAAGCTACGAGTTTCACATCAGTTCCTTCCTCGTAATAATGAGTTCCGTCGACAACATTTCCCTCAGGAACGACAGTCACAAGATGTTCCAGCGCTCCGTTTGTGGTAGAAAGATGAAGCGCATACACCTGCTTGGCTGTATACACAGCTTGCAATGTGGTGTTGGCATGGATGGTGAAAGTATAAGGATTGCTTGTACTTACGAGTTTGCCGTCGCCGTCAACCCACTTTTCAAAGTGATAGCCAAAATTCTCGGTTGCCGTCAGCGTAACGCTGGTTCCCTCGTCAAAGATATCGCCTGTTGGCGAAACCTTGACGCTGCCAGCCTTGACATCTGCCAATGAGGTAGAAAGGCTATAGCTGTTGACCTGCTCCACCTTGCCTTCGGTGGTGGCAGCAATGGCAAAATTAGCAAAACCATACTGCTTGTTGATTGCCACATTCTTGACAAACACCTTGATTACCCATTCGCCTTCTGTGGCAGGAATCTGAGACAGGTCAGCTTTATAATGCGTGAAATATGGATCGTTCTTGGCATTCTGCGGACTTTCATCCTTCAGCAGCTCATAACTCTTGCCACCAGCTTCTGCCACTACGTCAATGCTACCTCCATTAGTACCCAACTTGCAGGCATCAAAGCTGAAGGATTTCACTGACAGCGAGAGTCCTTTCTTGGTTTTTAGAGAGAAACTGATGGCATTTCCATCTCCATTGTTTGATGCCTTGACCTTAGGCTGCACCTTGGTTACAGTAAGGCTACCAGCCTTATTGGTTCCTAAGAATTCCAGATCGCTGCCCAATGATGATGTGGCATACGAAAACAGACCTTCTTCCGAAACTGTGCCTTGAAGCGCTTTGGCATCGCCCTGATTGAAACTCCACGCCAGCTCTATATTGGTGGCACACAGCGGAAGCTGCGCCATGACCAATAAAAGTACTAAGAATAAATGTTTTACCTTGTTCATAATAGATTTTTTTGTTTTTTTAGTTGTTATCTGATAACGACTTTCTTGTTGCCGCAAACATAGATTCCTTTATCAGGCTTATCGACTTTGACACCCGATAGTGTATAATACTGACGGCTATCAATCTTCGTCTCAGACTGCAGATCCTTGATGCCATCAGTAACCTTGTCCATGGCCATTCCGCTGATAGTCACGTCGCTCAGACAGATGGTCTTACCAGTAGCCTTACCGTTATACCAGGGATAGACGCGCACAAGCAGTGTCTCGCCTTCATCGAGAGAGATGACTGGCATGTCCTTCACTTCGAGCATATTGTTGGCAGGCATGCTGGTGGGAGAGAAAATGGTATGCTGATTGGCAAAATTAGGTTCCTTGGAATAGTTGATGTGGCAACGCATTCCATTTCCTCCACATCCACATACAAACATACTGATGTTGTCAATCTTGAGCGTGGTACCTTTGGCTGCCGTGATACCAAACTGAATGTATCGGGTGGAAACCTCATCTATCTCGCCCTCAGGCCAGTTGCCACCTACTATCAGACAACGCTGTGTCTTGCGAGTGGCATCATAGCCCGTCCATTCTGGCCACACGGTATTGGCATTAGGACTGGAATACTTCTGCACATACATGCCCTCAAACGACTGAGGCACTACAGTGACAGGCCCCGTAAGCTGACATTCGTCGTTCTTCTCCAGTCGCCAATAGGCCTTGACAGCAGTTCCGCCTTCAAGACTGATGGCAGTAGCCTTGACTGGTATTTCTATGGTCTTAGAGCCTTGTATTAGGGTTACTATTCCCTCGTTACTGCCTGTAGCAGTAAGTTCTATTTGAACATAAAAGTTTTTTACGAGCGTACCTTCAGAATAAGGTATAGAGATTTGGTCGGCCCACGTTGTCTTGTCGAGCGAAACTTTCAGTCCTGCTGTTGCCGATATTTTCACAGAACCGTCAGCAGGTGCAAGTCCGAAACCATTGACAGATATTTCCTTTGTCATGGTCTGTCCTTTATATCCTTCACCTAAATCGGCTTCTGCGGGCGAAACACTCAGGTCGGAAGGAATGACAATATTGTCGGCAAGGATTCCTGCTGCCTTCAGAAGCGTAGCCGCCTGACGGGCTATCAGTGTGGCACCAATGGTGCTAAGATGCGTGCTACCATTGTGGTCGCTCAGCAAGTCATGACATTTTGCATCGCCATAACTCAGATAAAGATTCTTGGTAGCTGTTGTCAAATCTATGAAAGGCACATTCAGTTCCTCTGCCACCGACTTCATCTGATAAACATAGTCCATACTATGGTCTGTAGCTGGGACTTTCTGATTCTCGAGCACGCCAGTATCGGTCAACTTACTGAACTTGTCGCCCAAATCATGCTGACCAGCGCGACGAATGGTGTTGCCGGAGAAATACATACGACAGATAGGGGCCACAAGTACAGGATGGCACCCAGCTGCACGTGTCTCTTCTACGTATTTGCGCAGATATTCCTTATAGGTGCCAGAAGGCGTGGTGCCACGATAGTCTGTAGCGGCAGCCTTATCAGACTCTCCCACCTTATTATAATAGGCTTTCAGTTCATCGCCATCCATACCGTTGTTCTTCTCGTCATTGTGCGCAAACTGGATGAGCACATAGTCGCCAGGCTGCATCTGCTGCTTCACACTCTGCCAGTATGCGGCTTCCTGATAGAAACTCTTGCTGCTGGCACCTGCCTTGCCACGATTGTTGATGGTGACATTCTGAAAAAACTGCTGAAAATACTGAGCCCAGCCTCGGGTAATGGTGCTGCTCTCATCGTAAGTTTGCATGGTGGAATCGCCAATGGTGTGCACCTTGATGGCTTGCACCTGGAGTATGCCGCATAACGACAACACCAATAGTAAAAGACTTGTTAATTTTTTGTTCATTGTTTAGTATTTTAAGTTTTGTATGATATGCAAGTCAGAACGTTCGTTCTTCGGTTGCAAAAGTAGTCTTAAAATACTAAACTGGATGGTGATTATTTTCTCAAATAATGGGTATTTTTGTCGCAAAAGTCTTTATTTATCGGCTTTTCCGCCATTTTGACGAAATTCTGTGGGCGATACGCCTGTCATCGACCTGAATATCTTGCCAAAATACTTGGGATCGGCAAAACCACAAATATAAGCTATCTCCGACACACCCTTTGACGTACCAAGCAAGAACTGCTGGGCACGCTTGATGCGAGTTTCACGCAGAAACTCTGCTGGCGTCAAACCTACTATTTTCTTCATCTTACGATTCAGTCCAGAGCGGGAGATAGCCGCAGCCTCTGCCATCTCGACAATACCGATTTCTGCATCAGAAAGATGCTCATCGACAAACTGCATGATGCGCTTCATCATCTGGTCGTCTTCTTCGGTAGAAACAATCTGTTCTGATTCCTCTCTCTCCTTTGTCACTTCTTGCCCAACTCCATTCTTATCTTCGAGCAACGCTAAATATGCTTCGAGCACCTCATGCTGCTTGCGCTTGATGCGACGAATGTAGAGGTATATATATAATAAGGTGAAAATAGTAGCCAAGGATAAGAATATATACAGAATGACCGCCCATATCGTTTCCGAGAACTTGGGCGTGACATGTATGCGAAGCGTGGCGATTCCTGGTGTCCACACACCTGCCGAGTTGGCGCTCCTCACTTGCAGCTCATAGTCGCCAGGCTGCATATCGGGCAAGGTGACAGTATGTTCTTTGCCTATGAAAATCCACTTGTCGCCTTCGTGCAGACGAAACGCATAACAGGGGGCTTCGATGTCAGAAAAGTCGAGTGTGGAGAAACTTATTCTCAGATTGCGCTCTTCCTTGCTGAGAGTAAGCGAGTGGATATGGGCTACAGCATACTGCATCGGAGCATGCTCCACACTGATACCTGTAAAGACAACACGCTGTTCTGTACCTGGCTTCGACAGTTCGCACTCCGAAAGACAGAAAGCACCATTCTGCAAGCCAAACAGCCATCGCCCATCAGGCAGACACACAGGACGGGCATCGCTATACCGATATTGGTCGTGAAAGAATCCTGTGCCATAATTTCTCACTTCGCCCGTCTTGGTGTTAAGCATCATGAGGGTGTAACCACCAACGACCCATATCCAGTCCTTACGGTAAGGAGCCATAGCTGTAATCGTCTCGCATTGCAGCCCCATCGTCTTGTCGAAATGTTTGAACTCCAGCTGGTCTGCCAGCAGATCATGGCTCAAAATCTTGTCAACGCCAGCACTCTCGGTACTCACATAGATTTGATGATCAGCGGTTTCCAGTATATCCATCGTTGCACTATTGCCCAAACTTTCCACACGTTTCGGCTCACGGCAATGCAAATGAAACTTCATGTCACCAATCGTTTTATTCGACAATTTTCCGACAGCAAGTCCTGTCGTTGTGGCTGCCATAAGAATATCGCGCTGGGTGAAATGAAGACATCTCACCTTCCAACCCTTCGTTTGCCGTACATGCTCTACCCTTCCCTCATGCAGACAATAGATGCCATCAAAGGTAGCAAACCATAGTCGGCCTACACGATCGGCCTTGATGTCATAGATGGAATTGGCTTTATCATTGCCTAAGCTGATATGCTGCACCTCAAAGTCTTGCTTACGACTTTTCAGCTTGTAGAGCCCGCCAGGCTTTGTCCCCAAATAGATGCAGCCATCGTTATGCTGATAAATAGCATACACAGCCGTTGAAAAAGGCACATACTTTTTAGAGATTTCGCCAGTAGGAGTGAGATAACCCAGCAACTTATTGCCACGATTGTAAATGCTCACAGACTTGTCTTTCTGTGTTGAAACCCAGTAGTTTCCACTCCTATCAACGAAAAAACAACGAGCCTGGTCACTGCTTCTCAAAACAAACGGAACTGCAGGCTTACGATAATTTATGGTCTTAACGATACTGTCGGGAGTACAGAACCATACGTTACCCTGCCTGTCGGCCATCTTACGACCCATCTTCTGAACTTTCTTCCGCTTGGTTAGGCGGAGCCTGTTTTTCGTCTTTGCCTTATTCAACTTTTCATTCTCATCATCAGAAATATTAATAAAGGTTCCTTTAGACTGCGAAAACAGAAACCATCGATCGTCTACCAAGCAATAAATATCGCCATTGGCTGCCAACTGTATATCTCTCACACGATTGTTCTCCAAAGGCGAGTCGTCGCCAGGACGCGACTTAAAAGTTACAAATTCGTATCCGTCAAATCGGGTAAGTCCATCCCAGGAAGAAATCCATATAAATCCCATTCTATCCTGTAACATCTTGGTAATGTGCCATTGATTCATGCCTTTATTCTCGTCATATACAACCATCTTTTTCGCATCCTGTGCACACAAGATACCATAGCAACAAAGGCAAAAACAGATAAGAATAAAGATCTTTTTCATATGAATCGAACTATTAGCTTTAAAACTTCTCTCAACCTCCGTACATACGAAAGTTGAGAGAAGTTTTATGCAAAATTACGATTATTCTTTCTATTTACAAAATATTAAGGGCAATATCTCACCATATTTGAGGGAAAATATGTACTTTTGCATGGAATTTGACAGAATAATAAAACAGATAAATAAAGAAAGAAACAACATGAAGAAAATCTTATCTATGGCCCTGACTGCCATGATGGCTGTCAGCTGTGCCGAAGCGCAAGACGTCGCCTTCACCGTAGAAGGCACTGCACCACAGGGTGTTGACACTCTCTACGTGTTCTATAACGGACAGATGAACGAGGCTCAGCCCATTGCTGCCAAGGAGGGCAAGTTCGAGGTGAAAGGCAATCAGCCTGCCGAAACCTTCATCACCGTGGCTGCAAGCAACCAGCTGATGGTGGCTGCCGTTATCGACGGTACAAAAACCATCAACATCGACCTGGTAAACAAGAAGGTTGGCGGTTCGGAACTCAACGAGAAGCTGAACACATATTACGCCAAGATGAGCGTAATAGAGAAGAAGATGAACGATCTGGCTCCTGAATGGCAGAAGCTCCGCGGCGACAAGACCGAGGAGGGCAAGACCAAGATGAAGGCCCTGGAACAGAAGATAGACGCAGTGGAGGCTGAGCAGAACGCCGAGATAGCCGCTTTCTGCAAGGAGAACAAGGACAATGTGCTGCCTGCCTACATCCTGTCGGACAGCTTCTATGGTTTCGAGTTTGCCAAGCTGAAGGAACTTTGCAATCCCAGCACCGCTTACTACAACCACCCCATGATGCGCCGCCCAAAGATGCAGATAGAATCGCTTGCCAAACGTCAGCCAGGCATCAAGTACACCGACCTGAACATGCAGGACATGAACGGCGCCAAGGTGAAGCTGAGCCAGTTTGTTGGCAACGGAAAGTATGTATTGGTGGATTTCTGGGCTTCTTGGTGCGGACCTTGCCGCATGGAAATGCCTAACGTGAAGAAGGCCTACGAAATGTATCACGGCAAAGGCTTCGAGGTGGTAGGCGTGAGCTTCGACAACAAGTTGGAAGCCTGGAAGAAGGGTGTCAACGACTTAGGTCTGGCATGGCCTCAGATGAGCGACCTGAAGGGCTGGCAGTGCGCTGCACATGATGCCTATGGCGTAAACAGCATCCCAAGCAACGTGCTCCTCGACCCTAATGGCGTTATCGTAGCCTGCGACCTGCGTGCCGAGGATCTGCTCGAGAAATTGGCCGAAATCTACAAGTAATTCTGCATCAAGCAAGTACAGAGGCTCATACAGCCTACGTCATAAAAAAATGAGAAGCTATTTTCACAGCTTCTCATTTTTTTATTGTCTATATTGAACTTTCGTTATTCTGCGCTTTCCTCCTGACGGTCGTCCACGTTATCGCCCTCAGTAGGAGCCAAGATGGCCTTGAAGTCGGTGTAGCCGTTCTTAACGAGGATATTGTACCACTGCAACAGCTTCTTGATATCGCTGTCGTGAACACGGTCGCGGTCGTAGTTGGGCAACACCTCAGCAAAGTAGTCGTGCAACTCCTGTGCAGAAGCCTTCTTATAGTTCAGGCTGCTCTCCTTGCTGTCCTCTTTCTTTCCTACGTTTTCGAACACCTTCCAGAGTGCTATCTCGTCAGCATCAGTATACATAGCGATATCGCCAAGACTTGTCACACGATCGGTGGCAAAGGCTGGAATACGCTTGTGTGTCTCGTCGATAGTCTCGACGATAAGATTGCGGTTACCACGTGAAACCAGTTTGTAAAGGCCTGGCTTGCCTGCAATAGATAAAATTGTTTCCATTTGGTTATATTTTCTTTAATTTTTCACTGATTATTTTTCTCTTTTTGGTGCAGTCTTACTCTGCTTCAGTCTTTCTCTGCTGCTTTTCGCCACTCTTCCACCCTTTCGAGCAAAAGATTCACTTGCCGCGCCACATCAGCCTTGCCGTCGTTGACGATTTCGAAGTCGCAGCGGGCTGCAACCTCTGCCTGTGACATCTGGGCATGAAGCCACTCCAAGGTTCTGCTGCGGTCTATATGGTCGCGCGCCATTACTCGCTGAATGCGAACCTCCTCTGGAGCCGTGACACAGACCACAAAGTCGAAATGAGTGCGATGGATAAATCCACTTTCGAAGAGGATGGCACTCTCGAGCCAGTCGAAATCGCTCTGCTCGAAATCTCGCGCCACGGCAGGATGAACCACATCGTTGACAGCCAACTTGTTGGCCTCGCTTGCCAACAGAAAACGCGCCAAGACGGGTTTCTGCAGCACGCCCTCAGCATCGTACACTTCCTCGCCTACCAGCGAGCAAAGACTCTGCTGCAACGGCTTGTCGCTTCGCATGAGCCGCTTGGCTGCCGCATCGCTGTCGTAGACACGAATGCCATGTCTTTCCAGTTCGCGACAAACAAAACTCTTGCCGCTGCCAATGCCTCCTGTTATCGCTATTTTCATCTCTTCTTCCCGATTGTCCAAGATTTCTTCACTTTTTGCTCTTCCAAGAGCTCCGCTTATTACTCAAGTTTCGCGAGTAAGTTCCTCACTCTCCTTACTCCACTTGCTGTTCGAGCAGATAATCCACTCGTTGGAAGTCGAGTCTGGCCTTGCTCACACTATGCGGAACGCCGATGAGCTGCAGCGTACACTTGTCGGAAGGATTCTGAGAGAGTTCATTATAGTCGACCACTACCTTGAACATATCCGGACGGATGGTGCGGAACAGGCTTGCGCCAATCGTAAACCGCACAGTCACCTTCGACGGGAAGGTACGAAGCACAAATCCCTCGGGCATGTTGATGGCTGTGATGGGCACATCGATGGTTTCCTCGGTGAGCACATCGGGATAGACAGACAGGCGAACCGTGCCTGGAACCATCTTCAGTCCGCGAATCTTGCGAAGGCGAACCGTCGTATGGATCGTGTCCTGCAGGTTGCGCATGTTGAAAGGTTCTATCTCCACATAATTCACCTTGTCGAGCTGATCCTTGTTGGCATAGACCGTCACCTCGGCTGGCAGGAAGTCGGTATGAGCAAGATAGTAGCTCTTGCTGGCTGTCACCTTTCCCTTGAAGACTACAGGCACCTGCTTGGAGGCGCCATAGGTGAAGTAGAAATCATACTCGGCGGGCTTTACGGAGAGCAACTTGCTGGAGCCATAAAGCTGTGCCTGCAACTGTCGCTGCACATCGGTCAATGGCACTACGCCCTTGCCCTTGTCCTCGTCGGCATAAGCCGAGAACTTGAAGGAGAGCGGACGCAGCACGTGTCCATACTCGTAGGTTACGAGCGTGAATCCCTTGTCGCGCACGGTAATCCGCACCGTATCGGGAAGATCGCCCGTCACCACGACATTGCGAGGCACGTCTGTCAGGCGCACAGGCACACAAAGTTCCTTCTCGTAGGTCTCGTTGAGCGTCATCATCAACCAGAAGATGCCGCTGAGAGCGAGAAAGAACAAGAATATCAGCAACTCCTTGTTGACGGTGCCAAAAAGGAGTTTGCTGAGTGTACTGAATAAGCTATACCGGGGCCTATGCATTAGGAGTCTGCGATGTGGCATCGGCGAACACATAGCCCTTGGCTACAGTGATAACCACGCCACGTGCCACCTCGATATCGATAGTGTTCTCCTGGGCATTGACACGCTTTACTGTGCCATATACACCGCCACCAGTCACTACCTTGTCGCCTTCCTTCAGCGCATTCTGAAACTCACGAATCTTCTTCTGTTTCTTCTGCTGTGGACGAATCATAAACAACCACATGATAGCGAAGATAGCTACCATCATAATGAGCATAGGCAAGCCACTCTGGCCGCTACCGCTCTGCAAAAACAAATTTGTCATATTTCTAAAGTTTTATTTTTTCTGTTAATATAATCAAGATATGAACCTATATATATAATAAGGTGTAAATCTCACTTTCCCGGTCTTACTTCTCCTCCTCGGCAGCATTGTCCTGAGCTGTTGGCTCTGCAGGCTGGTCGTAAGAAGGCTGATCGTAAGAAGGCTGATCGTAAGAAGGCTGATCATACTTATAGCCGTTATTGTCATTCCAGTCATTACCATTGTTGTTGCGATAACGTGGCTGACCAATGCGCTGACGGCGCTGCTGTCCTTCGCGGGCACCACTATGAACTCCGAATCCTCCACGGCCTGCACGGCGCTGAACGTTCTGCTCACGATGAGGACGCTCGGGCAATTCTTTCATGATGACACCGGTCTCGATCAGCGAACGGGCGATGGCGTCGAGCATTCCGTTCACATAGCCGCCACTGCGTGGTGTGCTGTAGATCTTGCTCAGTTCCACATACTCGTTGATGGTTACTGTGGCAGGAATGCCAGGGAAGTTGACCAACTCGGCGATAGCAATCTGCATGATGACCATATCCATATATGCCAGACGCGAGAAATCCCAGTTGCGTGAAATCCGTCCCATATATTTCTGATACTCGTCGGCATTGAGAATCGTGGCACGGAACAGTTTGCGGGCAAACTCACGGTCTTCCATGTCCTTGTATTCGGGCAGAAGCTCCTGGTTGGCCTTGTTGGCAGGGTCGAATCGCTTGATGGTTTTCAGCACGAAAGTATCAATGATGTCCTTGTCGTCGTTCCAGTAGAGGCTCTTCTCCTCGAGCATGGCTTCGATGTCCTCGCTGTTCATCACGATGTTCTTGTACAACTTGCGCCACACCTCACGGTCGGCATCATAACTGTCTTCCTCGGCATTCATATACTCCTGATAGATGTCGCTCTCCACAACAGCAGTGTACACACGGCGCACCGCCTCAATATCGTCATCCCATGAAGAGTTCTTGGCTTCTATCCATTCGCCAAGCATCTTGTTCTCCTCGAGCTGCACGGCAAAGCGGTTGAAAGCAAACTTCTGCGATGGAGCATCGCCTCCCTCACGCTGAACACGTGTCACCTCCAAGTCGTAACGCTTGCGCGCTTCCTTGGTGATTTCTACAATAAGTTGTAATTGATAATTGTATAAATCGTAAGCCTTGGACAGGCTGAAGAACAACTCCTTCTCGGCGTTGTCCATGTTACGATTGCCGTTTTGATAGTACGCATAGGTTAACTGCACAATCTTTCTGCGAATCAAGTCCCTGTTAATCATTCTCTAATAATTTACGGATTAAATGTATTTTGCTGCAAAAGTAAGTATTTATCTCCTAATAAACAAGAAAAAACAGAGTTATTTCTCATTTTTTAATGATAAAATCTCTTTTTTTCAAATTTCTGACCACTAAATTTGGAAATTCCAAAGAAAAGTAGTAATTTTGCATCCGTTTTGTAAAAACCGCTTTTTCAAAGCTAATCCGTGTGATGGCGAGTTAAGGCACATTTTTATTAATTAATACTTAATTTAGAGTAACACAATGAAAGAGATTAATGTAACAGGTCAGAAGCGCACAGACCTTGGCAAGAAAGCTTCTAAAACATTGCGCAAAGAGGGTTTGGTCCCATGTAACTTGTATGGCGAGAAGAAGGACGCTAACGGCGCTCCTGAGGCTTTGTCTTTCGCAGTTCCATTCGCTGAGCTCCGCAAGATCATCTACACTCCTCACGTATATGTTATCAACCTCATCATCGACGGTGAGAGCCACACAGCTATCATGAAGGAGATTCAGTTCCACCCAACAACAGACGCTCCTCTGCACGTAGACTTCTACGAGGTGAACGACCAGAAGCCTATCACTATCGGCATCCCAGTGAAGTTGGTAGGTTTGGCACAGGGTGTTCGCGATGGTGGTCGTATGAACCTCTCTATCCGCAAGATCGACGTTACTGCTCCTTACCAGGTTATTCCTGAGCACCTCGATATCGACGTTACTGCGTTGAAGATCGGTAAGAGCATCAAGGTAGGCGACCTCTCATTCGAGGGTCTCGAGCTCGCTACAAGCAAGGCTGTAGTAGTTTGCTCTATCAAGATGACACGTAATGCTGCTGCCGCTGCCGCTGCTGCTGCCACTGAAGAGGAGGAGGCATAATTATCAATTAGAAGTACATTCGGAAATTGGATAAATTTTTGATTTGTGGTCTCGGGAATCCTGGCGACGAATACGCCGGAACCCGACACAACACAGGATTCATGGTATTGGACGCTTTTGCTAAGGCGTCCAATATTCATTTTGAGGATAAGCGTTACGGCTTTGTTGCCGAGACAAGCATCAAGGGACGAAAGGTGTTCCTGCTCAAGCCCACCACGTTTATGAACCTCAGCGGAAACGCTGTGCGCTACTGGCTGCAGCAGGAGAAAATCGACCAGAAGCGACTGCTCGTCATCAGCGATGAACTTGCCCTGCCATTGGGCGCGTTCCGACTGAAAGCTGGCGGAAGCAACGGCGGACACAACGGTCTGGGACACATCCAGCAACTCATCGGACAAGACTATGCCCGTCTGCGTATGGGCATCGGAAACGATTATCCCCGTGGAGGACAGGTGGACTGGGTACTGGGACACTACACCGAGGAGGACATGCGCCAACTGCAGCCTGCACTCGACCTGGGCGTGGAAATCATCAAGAGTTTCGTGTTGCAAGGCATCGACGCCACTATGAACCAATACAATAAATTGGGGAAAAAGTAAGAACGAGTTTAACATTCCCTCCAAGGCTGTTGGCTATAACTTCTAACGACCAAAGGGAGTGATAACTTCTTTAACTTCTATAACTTCTGAACTTGCAAAAGTTCAATAAACACTAATACAGCTATGAAGGAAAGTGCCAGAATAGACAAGTGGCTCTGGGCTGCCCGCATATACAAGACGCGCAGCATCGCAGCAGATGCCTGCAAGAACGGGCGTGTCACCGTGGGAGGCATCTCGCGCAAGCCTTCGTTCATCATCAAGCGAGGCGATGTGGTGAGCGTGAAGAAAGCGCCCATCACCTATTCCTTCGAAGTGCTCGACTGCATCGAACAGCGCGTGGGAGCCAAGATGCTCTTTGCCGTTTACAAGAACGTCACCGATCCTCGACAGTACGAACTGCTGGAAATGAGCCGTATCAGCGGATTCGTTGACCGTGCCCGCGGAACAGGACGTCCTACCAAGAAAGAGCGCCGTGCCCTCGATGCTTTCATCGATCCTGCCCTCTTTGGCTTCGACGACGATGACGACATAGAATAAATGTTCTCTTTAACCTATAAAATCTATGTTCTAAAGTATCGAACTTATGTTCCAAAGTTCAGGGCGGACGCATCAAAATGCGTTCGCCTCCAAAAGTTTTGACAGGTAATTTTCGTCCCAGCCAGCTTTCATTCTTTTTAAGTTGAGACTTCCCTTGACCGTTTTGTCTTTTTTAAGGATGGACAAAGCAATCTTAGTAATAGTAGAGAAGTTCCTTGCTGCATTTTTCACCTTTCTACTTTCGTCTTCTCTAAAGGTAAAGTCTAATTGCCAGTGCAAATTATTCTCTATTCCCCAGTGCTTTCTTATTGCATTGGCGATTTCCTCAGGCCTTTCATTTCCTATGGAAGTTACGTAGTACCTGTTTTCCTCGGAAGTTTCACCTGTTGAAACGATAGTTCTTCGTGACAGAATGCCAACAATAGATTTGAGCCCTTCAAATTTGTGCTTGAACATTTTTTGAGTAGTGCTGCCATAACTCACTACTATACATGTCCTTTCTTCTAATCTGCCATGCCCTCTGTCAAAGGAAGTATGCTTTGAAACTATACCCTGATAGTCACGATCAGTGTATTCGGCTATGATATCCTTTGCAAAATCATAGCTTGTCTTTTGATTTTTCTTCAATGCAATAATATAATCTCCGTTTCCCTCTCTTATTTTCTTGGTTATAGAGGTTTGGCATCCCATGGCATCAATCGTTACAATGGTGTCTTTTAAGTCTATTGCGCTAAGCAACTTTGGTACAACGGTGATTTCGTTAGTCTTGTCGCCCACCTTCTCTTGAGCCAGAGAGATATTGTTATCAGAAGACCATGCTGACACAATCCACATGCGAAAATCATCTTTGCCCAATGTGTGCTCTGAATCGCATTTGCTGGAGCCACGCATTAACTTGCCGTCAATGGCCACTATGCCTTTGACCTCACCAACAATTTCCTTGACCCAATCGCGAAAAATTTGTTCAAAGCCCTTTGGGTCAAATATAGAGAAGAAACGATTGAAGGTGTCATGGCTTGGAATGTGCTCCAAACCTACCAAACGAGATTTGAAGAACTCCTTCTTAGTTCTTCCAAACTCAGCAATATCATCCCATGTTTGACATCCAGCCAGTACTGCTGCTATGGTAATATAGATAATATGTTCCATTTTATGAACAGTTCGTCCAGTGACTCTTGGGTCTGGAATTTGTTTAGATAACTTAATTATGCTCATTTTGTAACTTTTAAGTGTTTAATTATTCTTTACAAAGATACAAAATATTTTTGGTATAAGCAAATATAAATAGTTAATATTCAATAAGATACAACATTAATATCTATATGTTAAAAGGTAAATGATTTGATGCGTTTGCCCTGTTCCAAAGTTTAGAACTTATGTTCTAAAGTATCGAACTTATGTTCTAAAGTTTAGAACATAGATTTATTCATAAGAAACAAAACAAATTCATTATAAACAGAAAACATTTCGACCTGTACGGTTGGAACGCCCTGAAAGGGCAGAAGCTCTTAGCCCAGGGCAACGCCCTGGGTTGTTTTGGACGCAAATCTGTCGCCCTATAAGGGCAAAAGCTTTAAAAATCAAGGCAATACATAAAGCTTTTGCCCTTACAGGGCGACTTGCCAATTGCTATAATACCCAGGGCGCTGCCCTGGGCTAAGAGCTTCTGCCCCTTCAGGGCGTGTGGGGCTAACATTCGAACTTCTGTTAAATAAATGTGAAGAAAAACCGTATCATGCCGGCCGTTTAACGGCTTTTCGCACGATTTTTAATTGTTTTCGGTCGATTTTAAGACGTTTTCAGCACTTGCAACCGTCACTTTTTACTCTTAAGCACGTTTTTAGACTATTTATACACGAAATATAGCATTTTAGTCACAATTTTAGCCATTTCATGAAAATAATTAAAAAAATACTTGCATTTTAATAAAATTAATTATATCTTTGCCCCGTCTAAGAAGAAGTTTAAAACCTATCCTATTGGACGGCAGATTATCCATTAAGGAGATTTGCATAACATACTATTATTAACTTTATAAATTCAGAGAGTATGAAAAAATTATTGGTTATGGCAGCCATGGTGCTGTCTTCAGTAGGTGCTTTTGCACAGTATTCAGCAGGCGACATCACTATTCAGCCTAAGATTGGTTTGAACGTAGCTTCTGTTGGTGGCGACGTTGACGGCGACTACAAGGCAGGTTTGGCTGTTGGTGCCGAGGCAGAATATCACGTTTCTCCATTGATTGGTGTTAGCGCTGGTCTTCTTTATTCTCAGCAGGGCTTCAAGGTATCAGAAAACGTTGAAGGTGTTGACATTGAGGCCAAGTGGAAGCCAGCTTACCTCAACATCCCTATCCTTGCCAACTTCTATGTTGCCAACGGTTTGGCATTGAAGGCTGGTGTTCAGCCAGGTTTCATGGTTGCAAAAGACGATGCAGAAAATGTTAATACATTCGACTTCTCTGTACCAGTAGGTATTTCTTACGAGTACATGAACATCTGCCTCGATGCTCGTTACAACATCGGTTGCACCAAGGTAGACAAAGATGTTAAGGGCTGCAACTCTGTATTCCAGATCACTTTGGGTTACAAGTTCAAGCTCTAAACTCAGAACAACAGGCTTTTCATAAGCCCATCCACCCTCTCGCTCCTTGCTGTGAGATGAAAACATAGCAAGGAGACAAAAGAAGGGCTGGATACTCGATAAAGTATCTTAGGATAGTTGCAAACTATTTTAAGATACTTTTTTTATACCCTTTATCGTGCTTTCATTTATGAGTAACAATTTTTATTTCATGACACTTTTCTCGCCATGGCTATTCCAAAGCAAGTTTAGTTCTGTTCATTTAGCTTAATGTAATTTCTCCACCGATTATATATTTCTATATTACTGACCTTATTTTTCCATAGAACAAAAAATATTCTAAAATTCGTTTGCATCTTAAAAAAAATAATTATACCTTTGCCCCCGTCTAAGAATAAGAAGTTAAAACACATCCTATTGGACAGCAGAACATTCTTGTTAGTAAGTTTGTGCAACACATTATTATTAATTTATAAATTCAGAGAGTATGAAAAAATTATTAGTTATGGCAGCTATGGTGCTGTCTTCAGTAGGTGCATTCGCACAATATTCAGCAGGCGACATCACTATTCAGCCTAAAGTCGGTTTGAACGTATCTTCCGTTACTGATGACGAAGCTGGTTACATAGCAGGCTTCGTTGGCGGTATAGAGGGAGAATATCACGTTTCACCCATGGTAGGAATCAGCGCCGGTCTCCTCTATTCTATGCAAGGAGCCTCAGTTAAGGACGCAGAAGGAGACCCAAAATTGGAGATGAACTATGTGAATATCCCTATTTTGGTAAATGCCTATGTTGCAAAAGGCCTGGCACTGAAAGCTGGTATTCAGCCTGCATTCAATGTAAGCAATAAAGTAAAAGTTGCCGGCATCAGTATCGACTACGACAAATACGCACCAGAAGGAGCAGAGATAAAGACTTTTGATTTCTCTATTCCTGTAGGAATTTCTTACGAGTACATGAACGTTTGCCTCGATGCTCGTTACAATATCGGTGTATCAAAAATTGCGGATGGTGATTCTGGCCGCAACTCTGTATTCCAGATTACTTTGGGTTACAAGTTCAAGCTCTAAGCTTTAGCGATGACCCATGACAGGCATTTCTCAGTAGAGCCTGTCGCTTATTCATAGAGATGCCCCCGCAGACTCTTCCCCACATCAAGGAAAGTCTGCGGGGGCTCTGTTTTTATAGCTCATTAAGAGAGCATTAGTAAACTTTAGCAATGAAGTCTTGGCTGTATCAACAGAAAGTAGTATTTTTGCAGAGCAAAAAACAACAACAAAACAAAAAAAAAGGAAATGAATATATTAGTGACAGGAGCCAACGGACAGCTCGGCAACGAGATGAGAATCGTGAGCAAGAACACCACAGACCACTATCTCTTCACCGACGTGAACCAGGTGGAAGGCGTGGAAACCACATACCTCGACATTACAGACATGGACGCCATACGCAAGATGGTGAGCGAGAACCACATAGACGCCATCATCAACTGTGCGGCATGGACCAATGTGGATGCCTGTGAAAACGACGAGAAGTTGGCAGCACTTGCAGAGAAACTGAATGCCGATGCTCCAGAGAACCTTGCCTTGGCAATGAAGGAGACAGGCGGACTGCTCGTGCAAATCTCCACCGACTACGTCTTTGGCAAGGAACCATACAATGTACCTTGCGGACCCCAGCAGAAGGGAACTCCTACAGGCGTATATGGTACAACCAAGCTCCACGGCGAACAGAAAATCATGGCAAGCGGTTGCCAGTATGTCATCATCCGCACCGCATGGCTCTACTCTGAGTTTGGCAAGAACTTCTGCAAGACAATGCTCAACCTCACTGCCACAAGACCACAGTTGAAGGTAGTGTTCGACCAGTGCGGAACTCCTACCTATGCTCTCGACCTGGCTAACGCCATCCTCACTGTCATAGACAAGATAAAGTCGGCCGACGACAAGAGCAAATACACCGGCATCTATCATTTCTCTAACGAGGGAGTGTGCTCCTGGTACGACTTCACACAGATGATAGCCCGCATAGCCGGACACACACAGTGCGACATACAGCCCTGCTATAGCTCGGAATATCCTTCGCCAGTGGCCCGTCCTGCCTACTCCGTGCTCGACAAGCGAACCATCAAGGAAACCTTCGGCGTGAAAGTGCCCTACTGGATTGACTCGCTCGAAAAGTGCATCGCCAACCTCCTTAAGTAACATTTTAAATAATAAATATAATGAAGCGAAATATCATCATCACAGGCGGCGCCGGATTTATCGGCTCACACGTTGTCCGTCTGTTCGAGAACAAATATCCCGAGTATCACATCATCAACCTCGACAAGCTGACTTATGCAGGCAATCTGGCCAACCTCAAGGACATCGAGGAAAAGCCCAACTACACCTTTGTGAAGGGCGACATCTGCGACTTCGAGCTGATGCTCAAGTTGATGAACGACTATCAGGTAGACGGCATTATCCATCTGGCTGCAGAAAGCCACGTAGACCGCTCTATCAAGGATCCGTTCACCTTTGCACAGACCAACGTGATGGGAACACTCTCGCTCCTGCAGGCAGCAAAGACCTACTGGGAGAGTCTGCCCGAAGGCTATGAGGGCAAGCGCTTCTACCACATTTCTACCGACGAGGTGTATGGCGCCTTGCAGATGACACATCCCGAGGGCGTGGCAGCACCATTCTCCACCAAGGCATCAAGTGGCAAGAACCACGAGGCTTATGGCGAGGAGTTCTTCGTAGAAACCACCAAGTACAATCCCCATTCTCCCTACTCGGCTTCCAAGGCCAGCAGCGACCACTTTGTACGTGCTTTCCACGATACTTACGGCATGCCTACCATCGTGACCAACTGCTCCAACAACTATGGTCCTTACCAGTTCCCAGAGAAGCTCATCCCTCTCTTCATCAACAACATACGCCATCGCAAGCCTCTGCCCGTCTATGGCAAGGGTGAGAACGTGCGCGACTGGCTCTACGTGGTAGACCATGCCCGTGCCATTGATGTCATCTTCCACGAAGGCAAGGTGGCTGAGACCTATAATATCGGAGGTTTCAACGAGTGGAAAAACATTGACATCATCAAGGTGGTTATCAAGACCGTAGACCGTCTTCTCGGTCGCAAGGAGGGCGAAGACCTCGACCTCATCACTTACGTCACCGACCGAAAAGGCCACGACATGCGTTACGCCATCGATTCACGCAAATTGCAGCGCGAACTGGGCTGGGAACCAAGTCTGCAGTTCGAAGAGGGCATCGAGAAAACCGTGAAATGGTATCTCGACAACCAGGAATGGATGGACAATGTAACCTCTGGCGACTATCAGAAATATTACGAGAACATGTACGGCAACAAATAAATTTGTCAAGCCAAGGCGTGAAAAATTTTGACTTTTTACGCATTAAGACATGAGCTTGAGCATTACGCATAAAAAATTGAGCTTTGAACATTGAATCATTATGAGAAAACAAATAACTCTCATCATGCTCAATATTCAAAGCTCAAAACTTATTGTGCTTTATAACGCTTTGGCTTTATCCTTCACGGAAGAAGTCGAAAGCCTCTTTGATTTCGTCGATGGTGGCACTTTGGTTGATGCGAATATCACCGATTCCACCCAACAAGGTAAAGTTGATGATGCCATCCTGATTTTTCTTGTCATGGCGCATCAGTTCTATCAGTTCGTCGTAGTCATCGCAGGTGATAGGAAGCGAGCCATAGTACTCCTTGATGAAGTTCACCGTCTGTCGCATCTTCTCCGTTGGGAATCCCGTCTTCATCACACTCAGATAGAGTTCCGGAATCAGACCGAACGCCACAGCATAGCCGTGCAGAACAGGCTTTCGTTTCAGTGCCCAGCTTTCAAAGGCATGACCGAAAGTATGTCCCAAGTTGAGCGCCTTGCGGATGCCGTGCTCATGAGGATCCTGCTCTACGATGCGCTCCTTTACCGCCACGCTATCGCCCACCATGCGTTGCAACTGCTGCAAGTCGGGATGAGCCAGGTCGAAGCCAACCAACTCCGCCCACATCTTTTCGTCCGAAATCAAACCATGCTTCAGCATCTCGGCATAGCCCGAACAGATGTTTTCGGCATCGAGCGTGCGCAGGAACTCAGTATCGAGAATGACAAACTTGGAGTCGCAGAACACGCCTATCTCGTTCTTCAGTCCACCGAAGTTGATGCCCGTCTTTCCTCCCACCGAAGCATCCACCATCGAGAGGAGCGTAGTGGGGATATTGATGAAGTTGATGCCACGCTTGAAAGTTGCTGCGGCAAAGCCACCCAAGTCGGTAACCATTCCACCACCCAGGTTTATCATGCACGAATGGCGCGATGCACCGCCCTCGCCCAACGACTTCCATACGTGTACCATCGTGTCGAGGTCTTTGTGCGTATCGGTAGCACCAATGGTAATGACCTTCGCATCCTTGAGCGAGAAATAATTTTTCACAACAGGCCAGCACTTGACAACTGTGGTTTCGTCGGTAAGCACAAAAATCTTGTCGTGCTCGCACTCTGCCAAGGCTTCGGCTATCTCACTTTCGAGATTGGTAGAAATGATGACTCTCTGACTCATAAATTTATCAATATATTATAAATAATGTAATTCTTGTGTGCAAAGGTACGTATTTTTCTGCATTTTGATGCAAAAGAACACACTTTTAGCATTCTTTTCACACATTTTAGACTAAACCTTATCACAAAGGATGCGTCTAAGCTATCAAGTGAACAAAAAAAACTATAAAATAAAGAAATGAGAAAATCAGTACTCACCCTGCTCCTGCTATTCATCGCCATGATGATGCAGGCACAGCAACACCTCATCACGGGTGCCATTATCGACAAGGGAACCAACGACCCTGTCGAGGCATCGACCGTACAACTGCTACGCGCGGACAGCACCTATATCTCAGGCGCCATCAGCGACGAGAATGGACTCTTCAGCCTTCAGGCTCCCGAAGACGGCAGTTATCTGCTCAAGATAACCAGCGTAGGATACAAGCCCACCGTAAGGCGCATCATGATGACCCAGGGCAAAGACCTCGCCATGGGCAAGATAAACATCAACGCAGAGGCCATCATGCTCAAGGCCGCCACCGTCACGGCCATGGCCAAGAAAGTGGTGCTCAAGGAAGACACCTTCGTGTACAACTCTGCGGCTTATCGCACACCCGAAGGCTCCACCATCGAAGAACTCGTGAAGCGCCTGCCTGGTGCTGAGGTGAGCGACGACGGAAGCATCAAAATCAACGGAAAGGAAGTGAAGAAGATCCTCGTAGACGGCAAGGAGTTCATGACCGGCGACACCAAGACGGCCCTGAAGAACCTGCCCACCAGCATCATCGACAAGATCAAGGCCTACGACGAGAAGAGCGACCTGGCTAAGGTGACGGGCATCGACGACGGAGAAGAGGAAACCGTGCTCGATTTCGGCGTCAAGAGAGGCATGAACAAGGGACTCATCGCCAATATGGACCTCAGCATAGGCACCAAGCAACGATACAGCGAACGAGGCATGGCGGCTTATTTCAACGACCGCAACCGACTCATGATGTTCGCATCAGCCAACAACACCAACGACATGGGATTCCCCGGAGGTGGAGGCCCTGGCGGATGGGGATTCAACAAGCAGGGACTCAACGCCTCGAAGATGCTGGGTCTGAACTACAACTACGAGAACAAGGACAAGCTCAAGATGGACGCCTCGCTGAGATGGAACCACAGCGATGGAGACATCAGCAGCACGGTGGCTTCCGAGAACTTCGTGAGCCAGAACTCGTCTTTCTCGAACAGCCGTGCCAAGAACTTCTCGCGCAGCAACAGCTGGGACGGACGTTTCCGCCTGGAATGGACCCCCGACACGATGACCAATATCATGTTCCGTCCATCGTTCACCATCAAGAGCAGCGATGCACTGGCACGAAGCTTGTCGGCACAGTTTAATGCCGATCCTTACCAGATCACCAACGACCCGCTCGAGGACGCAGCACGTGCCGAGCTGGGACTTGAGGACGTAAGCCTAAGCAAGAGCCTTCTCCAACAAGCAGGAGCTCTCGTCAACCTGCAGTCGTCGAGCAGCATCAGCTATAGCGAGTCTGAAAATCTGAGAGGCATGTTGCAGTACAATCGCCGACTCAGTGCGATGGGACGCAACATCACCGTGCGCACCGATGCCAGCTACGGCAAGACCGATGCCAACAGCCTCTCACTCACCAATGCCTACATGTACCTTGTAGATGTGGCCAACGGCAACGAGACCGACCACTACAACACTTATCGTTACAACGTGACACCTACCCGCAACTACAGCTACTCTCTGCAGGCCACCTACAGTGAGCCACTCTGGAAAGCCACTTTCTTGCAACTGAGCTATAAGTTCACCTACAAATACTCGAAGACCGACCGTTCCACCTACAACTTCTCCGACTTCAGCGATGAGGAGGCAAACCAGTGGGCTTCCATCACTCCCGAGTATCGTGGATGGGGCAACTACTTGGGCACTCTGCGCTCGCCTCTCGACGAGTACTTCGACAGCGACCAGAGCCGATTCTCCGAGTACAAGAACTACATTCACGAGATGCAGCTCATGATGCGATTCATCCGACCAAAGTACAACCTCAGCTTCGGAGCCATGCTCCAGCCACAGAGGTCGAACTTCATCTACGACTATATGGGGCAACACATCGAAACGACACGCAACGTCACCAACTTCTCACCAACCCTCGACTTCCGTTATCGTTTCAGCAAGGTGAGCAACCTGCGCGTCAACTATCGCGGAACCACCTCGCAACCCTCCATGACCGACCTGCTCGACATCACCGACGACAGCAATCCGCTCAACATCAAGAAGGGAAATCCGGGACTGAAGCCATCGTTCACCCACAACTTCCGACTCTTCTACAACGACTATATAGAGAAGCACCAGCGAGCCCTGATGACCTTCGTCAACTTCTCGATGACACGCAACAGCATCAGCGACATGGTGACCTACGACGACAAGACCGGTGGACGAACCACACAGCCCGAAAACATCAACGGCAACTGGAACGCACGAGGCGCCTTCATGTTCAATACAGCCATCGACAGCGCTGGCGTATGGAACATCAACACCTTCACCACCCTCGCCTATACCAATGCCGTGGGCTATCTGAGCCTCGACGGGAAGACCTCGCAGAAGAACACCACCAAGCAGACTCAGGTGGGCGAGCGAATCGCCATGGGCTATCGCAACAACTGGCTTGAGGTCAACCTCAACGGAACCCTCAACTACAACCATGCCCGCAACAAGCTTCAGGCATCGAGCAACATGAACACCTGGCAGTTCTCTTACGGACCGAGCATCACAGCCACCATGCCCTGGGGCATGAGCCTGAGCACAGACTTGAGCCAGAGCAGCCGACGAGGATACAGCGACAAGTCGATGAACACCAACGAACTGGTTTGGAACGCCCAACTCTCGCAAGGCTTCCTCAAGGGCAAACCCCTCACCGTGATGATCCAGTTCTACGACCTGCTGCACCAGCAGAGCACCCTGAGCCGTGCCCTTACTGCCATGGCCCGTACCGATACCGAGTACAACAGCATCAACTCTTATGCCATGCTCCACGTCATCTACCGACTGAATATCATCGGAGGCAAGCAGGCACGCGAGACGATGATGTATGGCGGACGCCCCGACTTCCGCGGACGCCCCTTCAATGGCGGACGACCTCCCATGGGACCACCTCCAGGAGGCGGACATCGCCGCTTCTAAGTTTAGAAAAGTTGAAACCCATATACATGATGCTCAGAACCATTCGTCATCGTTGGTTCTGGGCATATTTTTGTCTCATTGGCTCTAACATCTCAACACCTTTCCACATCCGTCAGTTTTAATTTTTATAAAATAATCTTTAAATAACTATAATAAAGCTATAAGAAAACTATAACGATACAAATATTTTCCTAACTTTGCAACCACTTTTTATTGTAACAGAAATGAAACATCGTATTTTAAGCATGACAATGTCACTTTGCCTCACCTGCACGATGGGAGCGCAAAGTGCCGAAAAGATTGTACCCATCAAGTATGGAAACATGGATAATTGGGTTATCAGAAACATCAAGGAATCAGGTATCATAGGCGGAAACAAGAAGGTGGTTTATGCCGTAGGTCCGTCGATGACCATCAATGGCAATATCCCCTACACCAACAAGGGCGGCTCGCCCTGGGGAACCTCCAATGTGCTTGCCCACGTGTCAGGCATCTATAAGACCAACAACTCGGTATATCGCGACAAGCACGAGAACGGACATTGTGCCAAGCTCGTCACCCATATCGAGAAGGTGAAGGTATTGGGACTCATCAACATCAAGGTGCTTGCAGCAGGCTCGCTCTTCCTGGGCGACGTGCGCGAACCCATCACAGGAACCAAGGACGGTCCTAAGGCCATCAACTGGGGTATTCCTTTCACCCATCGTCCCAAGGCGGTGCGTTTCGACTATAAGACCCTGTTGCCCAACTCAGCCACCCGCATCAAGCAGAACGGCTTCAGCAGTGCATCGAAAGTGGCAGGACGCGACTATGCTGTCGCCATCCTCTACCTGCAGAAGCGTCACGAGGATGCCCATGGCAACATCACGGCCAAGCGTGTGGGCACCATGGTGGTGAAGTACAGCAAGAGCACCAATGGATGGGTGAACGACGCCACCTACACCATCCACTATGGCGACATCCGACACATGGCAGGCTATAACGCCTCGCTCATGGGACTTCGTAATTGTGACTATGCTCGTAATAGCAAAGGCAAGAGCGTCATCATCAAGGAGACGGGATGGGCTTCGCCCAACGAGACCCCTACCCACCTCATCCTGCAGTTCTCTTCCAGTCATGGCGGAGCCTATATCGGAACGCCCGGCAACACGCTCTGGATAGACAACGTGTCACTCGTATACTAACTGTTTATCACATATTAACACCCCTACACATTATATATATAACACATGAAGCAGCTTCTACTCTCATGCCTTACATGCCTTCTCTTGCCTACTCTTGGTATGGCAGGGGAGGCTGACTCTCTACCTACACGCCACATACCGGAATGGAAAAAGAGGAAGTAAAAATAGAAAAAAAGGTGGACGAAAATGTGGAAGTGAAGGTGGAAGCGAAGGCGGACGAGAAGAAGAAATCGCTCATCACCCGTTTTCTCGACTACTTTAACGATGCCAACAAGAAGAACGACAAGCGGTTCGACTTCAGCATTATCGGAGGCCCACACTATGCCACCGACACCAAGTTGGGCTTAGGCTTAGTGGCAGCAGGCATCTATCGCTCCGACCCAGCCGACACGCTCCTCCTCCCCTCCAATGTGTCGCTCTTTGGCGATGTCAGCACGGTGGGCTTCTATCTGCTCGGTGTGCGCGGAACCCACATCTTCCCCCACGACCGTTACCGTGCCGTCTACACGCTCTACTTCTATTCCTTCCCCTGCAAGTTCTGGGGAATGGGATACGACATGGGCGACAACGACGACAACGAGAGCGACATGAAGCGATGGCAGGTGCACGTGAAGGGAAGCTTCCTGTGGAACCTTGGCAGCAACCTCTTCCTCGGTCCTTCCGTGGCCTACGACTACATCATCGGCAAGGACATCGAGCGCCCCGAGCTCTTGGCGGGAATGGACCGACATACCGACAACTATGGCGTGGGATTCACCTTCATGTTCGACAACCGTGACAACCTCACCTATCCCCACCGGGGTTATTACGTGAACCTCACCCAGATGTTCCGTCCGCGCTTCATGGGCAACGACTATGCCTTCAGCACCACCGAGCTGCAGCTCAACGCCTACCAGCAACCCTGGCGAGGAGCCGTACTGGCCGAGGACCTTCGTTCCACATTCAACTTTGGCAATCCCTCGTGGGGCATGATGGCACAGACAGGAGGCAGCAATGCCCTGCGCGGATATTACGAGGGAAGATATCGCGACAAGCACATGATAGAAGCCACCGTCGAGCTTCGCCAGCACGTGTGGAAACGCAACTCGCTCACGGCCTGGATAGGCGCAGGAACCGTCTTCCCCAAGTTCAGCCAGATGAGAAGCCGTCACATCCTGCCCAACTGTGGTGTGGGCTATCGATGGGAATTCAAGAAGAACGTCAACGTGCGTCTCGACTATGGTTTCGGCAAGGGCGGACAGAGAGGATTCCTCTTCAATATCAACGAGGCGTTCTAAAAGCAAACAATACACAACATGAAATCATTCAACAAAATCATATACTGGTATGCCGTCATCGCGCTTACCGTGCCCAATGTGGCCCTTTGTTTCACCGAGCACCTCAGCACATGGGCAGCCCTTGCCAACACCGTGCTGCCCTTTGGTGTCTACATGGCTCTGATGAGCATCTCTCGCAAGCCGGGCAAGATGGTGTGGTGGCTCTTCCCCATCATCTTCTTTGCGGCTTTCCAGATCGTGTTGCTCTATCTCTTCGGCAAGGGCGTCATAGCCGTGGATATGTTCCTCAACCTCGTAACCACCAATCCTGGCGAGGCCATGGAGTTGCTCGACAACCTCATTCCTGGCGTGGCGAGTGTCTTCATCCTCTATCTGCCCCTGCTCATCCTGGGCGTGGTGTCCATACGGAGCAAGAAGGCACCCGTGCTGTCCTCTGCCCTCAGAAAGCGATATGCCCTGTGGGCTTCAGCCTTGGCCATCGTGGGATGCATCTTTGTTGCCACGGCCTGTCTCTCCCGTCCCTCCGACAACACACAGCTCGACGACCATCATGCCCCACAATATAGCGTGCTCAACGACCTCTACCCCGTCAACGTGTTCTATAACCTCTACCTTGCCGTGAAGCGCAACAACGCCTCCATCCACTACAAGGAGGCATCTGCCCGTTTCCGCTTCGATGCCAGGCCGTCCCATCCCGAGGACTCCTGCGAAGTCTACGTCATGGTGATAGGCGAGACGGCACGAGCCATGAACTTCAGTCTCTATGGTTATCAGCGCGACACCAATCCACGGCTCAGCAAGACCCCGGGACTGGTGACGTTCAGCGATGTCACCACCCAGTCGAACACCACCCACAAGAGTGTGCCCATGCTCCTCTCGCAGGCTTCGGCCTCCGACTTCGAGCGTCTCTTCCACGAGAAAGGCATCCTGCAGGCCTTCCGTGAGGCAGGCTTCCACACCGTGTTTCTGAGCAATCAGCGCCCCAACCACTCGTTCATCGACTTCCTGGGCGAACAGGCCGACCAGTGGCTCTTCCTCAAGACGGGCGATGCCAACCCCGCTGGACGTGAGCTGGCCGAAGCCCCGGGCAAGGACGGCAACTACTATGATGCCGACCTGCTGCCCATCCTCGACAGGATACTGGCCCGGAAGCGCAAGAAGGAGTTCATCGTGCTCCACACCTATGGCTCTCACTTCAACTACATGGACCGCTATCCCCGACAGATGGCGCATTTCCAGCCCGACACGCATTGCGAGGCCAAGAAGGAGAACCGTCCCGACCTCATCAACGCCTACGACAACACCATCCGCTACACCGACCTTGTGCTCAGTGGGGTGATAGAGCGCCTGAGAGCACACGGAGGCATGAGCGCCATGCTCTATACGAGCGACCATGGCGAGAACATCTTCGACGACAGTCACAAGCTCTTCCTTCATGCTTCGCCCCGAGCTTCGGAGTACGAGTTGCATGTGCCCTTCCTGGTATGGACATCGCAGAGCTTCCAGCATCAGGAGCCAGCCGTGGCACAGGCTCTCTCCGCCAACCGCCACAAGCAGGCACAGAGCAGCCGTTCCGCCTTCCACACCATGCTCAATATCGGGGGCATCAGTACGCGCTTCCGCCAAGAGCACGAGTCGTTGGCGAGCCCTGCCTATCGTCCCGCCCCTCTGCTCTACCTCAACGACCACAACGAGGCTATTCCACAGGCAGAATGTGGATTTTAGCATATAAAGGAGTTGTTTTTAAGGAGTTAAAGGAGTTAAAGGAGTTAAGACAACAGCCTCTAAGGAATGTTTAATTTTAAGTCCACTAAAGCATTTGTCTTAACTCCTTTAACTCCTTAACTCCTTAACTCCTCAAAAATAACTCCTCAAAAAACTTTCTCTTTTCTTTCTCTATATCAGTTTTTTGCTGTAATTTTGCACCCCGAATAAGTCAATAACAGTAGAAAACAATGGACTCAACACGCAAAATCGAAAAAGTAAGTTTGCGCAACCTCCACATGGAGGATTACGACCAACTGGCGAAATCGTTCAAGCGCATTTATGCCGACTCGGACGTTTTCTGGACACGTTCTCAAATTAAAAAGCTCATTACCATCTTTCCCGAAGGTCAGGTAGTCATCATCGTCGACGACAAGATCGTGGGCTGCGCCCTCTCCATCATCGTCAACTACAACATGGTGAAGGGCGACCACACCTATGCCCAGGTGACAGGCAATGAAACCTTCAACACCCACGATGCCAACGGCAACATCCTCTATGGCATCGAGGTCTTCATCCACCCCGACTATCGTGGCCTCCGACTGGCCCGACGCATGTACGAATACCGCAAGGAGCTGTGCGAGAAGCTCAACCTCAAGGCCATCATGTTTGGCGGACGCATACCCAACTATCACAAGTATGCCGACCAGATGCGCCCCAAGGAGTACATCGAGAAAGTGCGCAGTCGTGAGATCTACGACCCCGTGCTCACCTTCCAGCTGTCCAATGACTTCCACGTGCGCCGTGTGATACGCAACTATCTGCCCAGCGACGAGGAGAGCGAACACTGCGCCACCCTGTTGCAGTGGGACAACATCTACTATCAGCCACCTACGGACTCCTATGTAGACCGCAAGCCCACCGTGCGCATCGGTCTCGTGCAGTGGCAGATGCGCCCCTATGCCTCCGTCGACGACCTCTTCGAGCAGGTGGAGTTCTTCGTCGATTCGGTGAGCGACTATAAGAGCGACTTCATCCTCTTCCCCGAATACTTCAATGCCCCTCTGATGGCTAAGTTCAACAATATGGGCGAGGCACAGAGTATCCGACAGATGGCACAGTACACCGAGCAGATACGCGACCGGTTCCGTGAGCTTGCCATCAGCTACAACATCAACATCATCACGGGCAGTATGCCTTACGTCAAGGACGACGGCGCCCTCTACAACGTGGGCTTCCTGTGCCGACGCGACGGAAGTGTGGACATGTACGAGAAGATTCATGTCACCCCCGACGAGCAGAAGTGCTGGGGTCTTACCGGTGGAAGCCACATCCAGACCTTCGACACCGACTGTGGCAAGATAGGCATCGTGATCTGTTACGACGTGGAGTTCCCCGAGCTCTCACGCCTCATGGCTCAAGACGGCATGCAGATACTCTTCGTGCCCTTCATGACCGATACCCAGAACGCTTACTCCCGTGTGCGTGTATGCGCCCAGGCCCGTGCCATCGAGAACGAGTGCTATGTGGCCATTGCGGGCAGTGTGGGCAACCTGCCCCGTGTGCACAACATGGACATACAGTATGCTCAGAGTGCCGTGTTCACGCCTTGCGACTTCGCCTTCCCCAACGACGGCAAGCGATCGGAGGCTACGCCCAACACCGAGATGATTCTCGTATCCGACGTTGACCTCAACCTGCTCAACGAGCTCCACACCTATGGTGCCGTGCGCAACCTGCGCGACCGCCGCAAGGACCTCTATGAGCTGAAGAAAAAATAAAGATGTACAAGATCGACATATCGGAGCGCACGCTCCACTTCAAGCAGCCTGCCGGAACCTCACGGGGTGTCTACACCACCCGGCACAGTTATTACCTCACCCTCACCTCGGCAGAACATCCGGGCATCAGGGGCGTGGGCGAATGTGCCACCTTGCCCGACCTGAGCTGTGACGCCAAACCCGAATACGAGCTCACGCTCCGACAGGTGTGCCAGATGGTGGAACAGATGGGGCGCATACCCTACGACATGATACGTGCCTACCCCAGCATCACCTTCGGACTGGAGACCGCCTTTGCCGACTTCTTCCGTCAGTGCCCCGCTATCGATGTGCCGGCATGGGCGACGTACCTGGCAAGCCTCTACGACACGCCCTTCGCACGGGGCGAGGAGGGCATCACCATCAACGGACTGGTATGGATGGGCACCTACGACGAGATGCTCGTCCGACTGGAGGAGAAGCTGAAGAGCGGATTCCACTGCGTGAAACTGAAGATTGGTGCCATCGACTTCTTCAAGGAGCTCGACCTCATCAAGCGCATACGCCAGGTGTACAGCAAGGAGCAGATAGAGTTGCGCGTGGATGCCAACGGTGGCTTCACGCCCGAAAATGCCATGAGCCGACTGGAAGCCCTGGCACAGTACGACATCCACTCCATAGAGCAGCCCATACGCCAGCACCAGTGGCCCAAGATGGCTTCCCTGTGCCGTGAGTCACCCCTGCCCATCGCCCTCGACGAGGAGCTCATCGGCGTGAACGTGCGATCGATGAAGCAGGCATTGCTCGACACCATACGCCCTCAGTACATCGTGCTGAAGCCCTCGCTCCACGGAGGCATCTACGGATGCCGCGAATGGATACAGATGGCAAGCGAACGGGGCATCGGAAGCTGGATCACGTCGGCCTTGGAGAGCAACGTGGGGCTCAGTGCCATCGCCCATTTCTGCGCCAAGACTTATGGTCCCGGGGTCTCCATGCCTCAGGGCCTTGGCACCGGACAACTCTTCACCGACAACATTCCCATGCCTTTGGAAATCAAGGGAGAGAAGATCTTTGTCATTCAAGTTTAGCAAGTTCAGGAGTTAAGGAGTTAAGGAGTTAAAGGAGTTAAGACAATAGTCTTTGTGGGTGTATTCATTAAGCTGTTGTCTTAACTCCTTTAACTCCTTAACTCCTTTAACTCCTGAAAATTACTCCCTTAACTCCTGAAAAATTAAAATTCCCTTTTATGGAACTGAACGAATTTCTTGCCGAATGGCACAATGACAACCCCCGCATTCTGGTACACACCAGCGGATCTACGGGCAAACCCAAGCCCCTGATGGTGGAGAAGAGGCGGATGCTCAACTCAGCCCGCATCACCTGCGACTTCTTAGGACTGAAGCCGGGCGACACCGCCCTGCTCTGCATGCCCCTCGACTATATCGCAGGCAAGATGATGGTGGTGCGAAGCCTACAGCGAGACCTTCGGCTCACCTCCGTGCGCCCGAGCAGCCATCCCTTAGCAGACGAAACCCTGCCCAGCTTCACCTTTGCCGCCATGGTGCCCATGCAGGTGTACAACACCCTGAAAGTGCCCCACGAGCGCGAACGGCTCATGCGCATCCGTCACCTCATCATAGGCGGAGGAGCCATCAGCGACGAGTTGGCACAGATGATCAAGCCCCTGCCTAATGCCGTATGGAGCACCTATGGCATGACCGAGACCCTGTCGCACATCGCCCTGCGCCGCCTCAACGGTCCTGATGCCAGCCTCTGGTATACACCCTTCGACGGCGTAGGCATAAGCCTCAATGCAGACGGTTGCCTTGTCATCGATGCCCCCGAGGTATGTGCCGAACCCCTTGTCACCAACGACATCGCCCAGCTACGCACCGACGACCGCACGGGCAAGACGCTCTTCCGCATCAAGGGTCGCAAGGACAACGTAGTATGCAGTGGTGGCATCAAGATTCAGATAGAGGAGGTGGAGGAAACGCTGCGTCCGCACCTGTCGGCGCCCTTCATGATCATCAAAAGGCAAGATGAGATGCTGGGCGAAAAGGCCATCCTCCTCACGGAGTCGGCCGACCTGACCCACATTGAAGAAATATGCAGAAACACCCTGCCCAAATACTGGGTGCCACGGGAGTTTCTGCACATCGACCACCTGCCCCTCACCGAGACAGGCAAGCCTAAACGCACCCTCCCCTTCACACCACGGTGATCCAGATGCTCTCTTCGTTCTGCTGAGCCTGGGTGATGAGGTCGATGAGTTGGCGCAACCGCTGTTGCGAGTTCACCACCATGCCCACCATCTTGTTTTCGCCCACCAGGATGCAGCCCTGCGTGTCGTCAGGATAGTTGCCAGCATGGATGCGTATGCCCTCAAAGAGGGGCACGCCCACGAGTAGGGGCAACCATCTCTTGAATCGTGGCGACTTGCTCACCACCACGGTGTAAGAGCCTTCGGGGATAGCCGTCTTGCCCTGCACCTTGCGGGCCATCTTGCCCGACACCCTGCCGTGGCGAGCATCCACCTCCCTCGGGGCAAGCGGAATGCCCAGCAGGTTGCGCCATGTAGGCTCCAGGGTGTCGCAGAAGTAATGCTCTGTGGTGAGCAGGCTCTCGTCCACACAGCAGCGCACAGTGCGCTTGTCGTCCCTCCTCCTACCGGGTATCAACTCTCGTTCCACACTTCCATCGGGCAGGATATACAGTCGGCCGATGGTGTAAGTAGCTCTCTTGGCTATGCGTTTCAATATGATTTCCATCTCTAAGATAACGTTTAATGTTTAGTATTTTTATGAAAAACTCTCATCCTTTCAAGAACTTCACCTTGCGGAAAATCGGACTGTCAGTGTCAGTGTCAGCACCTTCCACCTTAGCCACATATCCACGGTGCACCCATTGGTGTATGGCATCCCTGATGCGCCTGGCATTGTCGTTGTCGAAGCCTTGAGCACGACGCACCTTCACGTAGTCGTCCATGGTAAACTCGTCGGGCAAGAGCGACAGCAGGTTCTTAGGACCGTTGGGTGCTGTGCGGCTCACCTTGTCTTGCTCGCCATCGGCATCGTAGATCATTTGTCCGAAGAGCTTCAGCTTGCACCACAGGTCGTAACGCTCGCTCCAGCGCACGAAGTCCTCTATCGACTTCTCCCACTTCATGCCGTTGGCGACATACAGCACACAGGCCTTGAGGTAGGCGATGACGTTGGCACGAAAGGAAAGGTTCTCGAACACATAGTTCTGCGACAGACGGGCAAACTCAGCGTTCTCCTCCATCAGCTTGCGGGCGAGCCGGAGAGCCTGGGGGCAGTCCACCAGTCCGCGGGCCTTCAACAGGTTATCGATGTAGGGTTTCAGTTCCTCGTCGAAGGCGGCATCGTAGGAGCCATAGACGGGAATCTCCGATCCGCACGGGCGTCGCTCGATAGTGGCAAACGAGATGCGGCTCACGGGTCCGTCGGTCACCACCCTTCGGAAGTAGTCACGACACTTCTTCGGTGTGCAACAGGCATTCCAGTTGAAGCGCACCTTCACGGTCTCGGTCACTGACTGCACGCCCACTCGGTCTTGTCCATAGTTGCCCAGGTCGAATGCCAGCTCCATGATGCGGAAGTGCTGGTTGGTCTTGCCCTTGAGGGCATCGAAGAGGTTCAGCTCATTCACTTTGGCATAGAGGAAGTGCCGTTCAGCCTCCTTCATACGCAGCACGAAGGCAGGGTTGGTCATGTCGATGTTCACCTCCTGGATGACGAGTCCTTCGGGTCGTTCACGCTTGTCCTTGTTGGAGCCTTTGCGGTTACATTCGTCCTTCCATGCCCTCTCCCGCTCACGCTGCTGGGCGTCGCGTGCCCTGATGTCCGCCATGATGCGGTTGATGGGCTGTGTGATGCTCTCCTTACCGCTTCCTGTAGGAGCACAGAGGATGTTCATCAGCGTGGCCTCATGCTCCACGTTGTCGACGTAGCGGAAACGGGTGTCGCACAGATGGCTTGCCAGTGCCGGGAAGACGGCTTGCGACACGGCAGGCTGATAGATGGCGGGCGTCTTGCTCACGAGCAGACGGATGAGGCGGGGCAGTTTTTGTGGCATCTCGTGTATGCGATAGAAGTAGGAGTCGGGGTTCAGGATGTCGCCAAACTCGTCGGCATCATAGTCGGCGGCTTTCCCCCTTGCCTGCTCTTGCTGGCACAGGCTGATGGCCTTGCGCACGATCATCGGCATGCGGTGCGACTGCTTTCTCTGACAAGCGCTGTCGATGGTGGTGAAAGCTCGCTTCTTCTCCTCGCCAAAAGTGGGAATCACCTGTTTGATCCACGTGGCGTTGTCGTCGCACAGATAGCGCAGATAGCAGCTCAGCGTGAAGATAAACGAGTTGCGCGAACCGTGCTGTGGCTCCCCTCCGAGCAGTTCTACGAGCTTGCTTGTTATCGCCTCGTAGGGGATTCCGTCGTATTCTTGGGCGAAGTCTTGTCGCCTCTCCTCTCCGCCATGATCTTGATCCACTCCATGATTGCCGAGATGATGATCATCACCACAATCATGATTAGCAGACTGGGCATACTCAGCAGCAGTGCCAGCAGGAAGAGCAGCAGGGCTATTATCGCTCTCAGGTCGATGTTCTTTTTCGGTCTTGTTTTCATTTTCATTTGTGTTGTGGTTAGTGTTTTCGTGGGTATTCGCATGAGGGGCAGCATCGTCAGCATCCGAAGGGGATTCCACCTCTGCGAAGAGCCGTGCCTCGTCGATGAAGAGGATGTAGTCTTCGGGCACGATGAACGACGGCCGTGCCAGATCTTTCACACACACGTCGTACTCCTCGTCGCCGAGCTGTTGCGACATCCACTTCTGAGCCTCTGCCAGGTTCATGCCCTCTGGCATGACGAAAACGAGCCTGAGGCCCTCCAACGACGGTGTGACGTGCACGAGCAGTATTCTCGCCAGCACCTGAGGATTCTTCACTCTCAGTTCTTCGCTCTTTGCTTTCCACCATCCCGTAGGGTCGGCGATGTGGTCTTTGTCGTAGATGCTGAGTCCGCTGGGTATGGCGTCGGCATTGAGTCGTCGGCCATTGCGAAAGGTGGCGTGGGGCGTGAGTATGGGCAACTGGCTCTTGAGCCGTGTCTTCATCGTGTCGTAGTCTTCCTGCCCTATCTCTCCCCGGCGTTTGCGCTCCAGTGCATCCTCTATCTGTGCGCAGACGTCCTTCACCCTGCTGCTCTTAGTAGCTTGGTGGAAGAGCTCGGGGGTGCATACTTGCACCTCCCTGCTCCTTACGCTTTGTGATATTCCAAAAGCCATATTAGTTTAATGTTTAATTATTTTTTCGATGTCCTGCACCAGGATGTCCTGATACACCTGTCCCTGATACTCATGGGTCTGAAAGCGCAGTTTCACCACGACCACCTCTCCGGCATAGAACCTAAGTTGTGCGTCCTTGCCAAGCATCACTGCGGCAAACTGGTTTTCGAACTTTCCGCCAAACTCCTGCAACACGATGTTGCACTTGGCGAGTTTCCCGTTCTCACTCTTCTGCGAATCGACGAGGGAAGTCTCTCCCTGCATCACTACTTTCATGATCATTGTTTCCATGTTTTTTTAAATGTTTAGTTTGTAATTGAAGTTTCGTATTTTCGGAAGTTAAGGGAAGTTTGTTTAATGAAACACCCACAAGGACTGTTGTCTTAACTCCTTTAATTCCTTAACTCCCTAACTCCTTTAGCCCTCAGATGAATAAACTCCCGTCCCTTCTCCGTCCACACGAGGTACATGCGGGTTAGCACGGTGTCTCTTCCCACAAAGAGGTCATAGTGGGTTCGGCTCTTTGCCAGTCCGCGGTGGGCATAGTCGGCATAGAGCATATACTGCCCGCTCTGGTAGTACTGAATCCGTTCAGCACAGAGCCAGCGGTTCAGTTCCTGCGCCGTCATCCCCAATTCCTTGGCTATCTGCGTGGTGGTGTAGCACGAGATACTTTCGAGCACGCTGTCGGTGTAGAGAGCCTTGGGCAGCAGTCGGTCGATTTCCACATCCTGCTCGGCTATCTGTCTGTTCTTTTTCCCCAGAAGCACTTTCTGCTCACGGATGAGCTTGTTCTGCTGGGCTATGAAGGAATCTTTTTCCCGAAGCGTCTTGCGAAGAATCTCCTCAGTCTTGCGGACGACCGCCTCATCGCTCTCGCCTTCGTGGAGCGGAATGAACCCACCCGTCTTGCGAATTTGCGGCAGCACCACCGAGGTGACCCAATGCTTGAACCGCTGCGCTGTGGGGAGCTTCGAGCCAAGCACCAGCGCATAGAATCCGCTCTCGTTGACGAAATGCAAACTGCGTTTTTGTTCATACACAGATCCGTTTCTTCGTATAGTCACACTCGCGGTACGTTTCGTACCGTCAGTAGGCTTCACATGGCGCAAGATAGCTTTGCGGGCCTGGTCATATCCAAGAGCTTTGCACACGTCATTTCCGCAAAACTGAGGCTCACCTTTCTCGTCGGTCAAGATGCGGATGCATCCGAACTCAGAGCACTCAAATACCATCACCCGGATGGCGTTCTCATCAAAGGTAAAGAAAAAAAGGATGCCGATAAAGGAAAAAAGAAAAATATGCAATGATCAGCTGGTCTAATCAGTCTAATCATTGCATATTGCTTTTCGTCTCATTCGATGTAGTTTTTCTCCTACTTTCGTTTTCCGACCTCTCACACCACCGTACATGCGGTTCCGCATACGGCGGTTCCTATTTTGGGTGCCATTCGATGTATGAACCCATCAGTGTAGCATAGCCTGCCATGCTCAACTTTTCGTTGGTTATCGCACGACATAGTATGTAACTGCCAGCTATGCGCCAATCCCCCAAACGACTATTGCCCCACATGGAAGCTTGGTATTTATCTATACCACACTTTATCAAGTTGGCAATTCTCGTTTTCACCCTCTTCCACGACTTCCATATACACATACGTAGCCGTCGCCTAAGCCACTCGTCAGTTTCCATGAGGAAACGTTTCATGTTGGCAAGGTGATAGTAACCTACCCATCCCCTTATGTACTCTTCAAGTTTTTGCTTCCTCTTGGCATATCCCCAACCATTGCTTCGGGAAGTCAACTCCTTGAGTTTGGCTTTCATCTTGGATTTGGCTTTTGGGTGTACCGTGAGTTGGCATTTGCCTTTCATTACATAAAAGGAGTAACCAAGGTATTTCACACCTTGCACATAGGACACAACTGTCTTGTCCCTGTTCACCTTCAGATGAAGTTTTCCTTCGATGAATCGGGTTACAGATTCCTTCACGCGTTTGGCTGCACGCTTGGACTTACAAAATATCATCGAGTCATCGGCATAGCGAACAAAAGGGAGACCTCGGCGAGTGAGTTCCTTGTCCAACTCGTTGAGCATGATGTTGCTCAAAAGCGGACTTAACGGTCCTCCTTGGGGAGTGCCTTCCTCACTTGCCTCGAACATACCTTTGTTCATCACACCACTGCGGAGATATTTGTGAATAAGGCTTATCACCCTACCGTCCTTTATCGTGCGGCTGAGGATTTCTATGAGTTTACTATGGCTCACTGTGTCGAAGAAACGCTCCAAGTCGAGGTCAACCACATAAATGTAGCCATCATCGATTATTTTCTGAGCACCTCTTAGGGCATCATGGCAGCCTCTCTCGGACGGAAGCCGTAGCTTCCTGGAGAGAATTGACGCTCATAGATGGGAGTTAGGGTCTGGTTGATGGCTTGTTGAACCAGACGGTCTATAACCGTGGGGATGCCCAACAGGCGCATCTTTCCATTGTCTTTGGGTATCTCTACCCTTTTTACTGGGTTCGGACGGTATGAACCGTCAAGCAAGGAACGGATTAGGGCATCCTTATTAACCAAGAGCCAAGGGAGCATTTGCTCACATGACATCTTGTCGATACCGCTACAGCCCTTGTTACGCTGCACAGCCTTGTAGGCTTTGAGTAGGTTATCAGGACTGATGATGCGCTCCATTAAGTGTTCCTTGTCGAATGGTACTTCCACGATGTTGTCTTCACATATCCACATGAAGGTCTGCGCTCCCACATATCCTTCGGATTCCGTCCTATCTTTCTGTGGGCAGCCCTTGACTTCTGCCAATGTTTTCTGCATTCTTTCCTTCATAAGGTACGTTTCAATTACTATCGTTTAATTTATAGGTTCTGCCCTTCATGGAGCGTTATCGAGAACTCCACTACTATGGCATCTGCTGACTTCTCACAGCAAGCTTTACTCCATGACTTTCGTAAAGGCAACTAATCGCCATGTCCGTGAGACCTCCTCGGATAAGGGCTTATTCTTTCCATCTTATACCCACTTCATTTACACCAACCATTCCGAATAGCTATAGGACTTTGATTTGTATGGCAATCTCATCCATGGTCAAATGCCTTATATGAAGTTTCTGTACGTTAGGTCAGATGTTTGCCGCCAGCTTCTTTCAGATTCCACCTCGCAGTGGACACCCTTGCTATTGGCTATACAATTCCCGCTATTAGGGCTTGTTAGGGACTTGCACCCATTAGAATAAGCTCATGCCGAGCATACCATGAATAGAGCAGAAAGAGACCTGCATCTCTTTCTACTCTTATTCCAATGAACCTTTATAGGCATTTTACCAAGTGATAACCTTATCAACTATTTCCTGTTGCTCCATGCTGCTTCTTCGCAGATAGATACGTGTTGTTTCGATGCTTTCATGCCCCATGAGGTCGGCAAGCAGGGCAATGTCGTTGAACTTCTCCAAGAAATTCTTAGCATAACGATGGCGGAACGAGTGAGGGTACACCACTTTTTCATTCAAGCCATACTTCACCGCATAGTTCTTCAACTGCTGCGATATGCCTCTTGTAGTAATACGCTCGCCAAAGCGATTGAGAAAGAGATAGCCACTCGTACGGTTGAGTGTTTGCAACCACTTTTCAGTTTCTGTACGCAACGTCTTGGGGATATAGATACGCCGTATCTTGCCACCCTTGGTGTAGATGTCGTAATAGCCTACTTGCACGTGCTCAACCTTGATTTGCACAAGTTCACTCACTCTGGCACCAGTCGCAGCCAAGAAACGCACCACAAAGTACCACTCCAAGTTGTCTTCCTTCTTCAACTTGTTCTTCAAGAAGGTGTAGTCGGCATTGCTGATGACATTCTCCAGATAAGAACGTTGCTGCACCTTGACCGATTTCAAGCGGAGTTTCGTCTTGCCTACAAATACAAGATACTTGTTCATTGCCTGAATACGGAGGTTCACCGTCTTCGGCTTGTAAGTCTCAATCAAGTAGGTCTTGTAAACCAACAAGTTTCTCTTGTTCAATTCTTTGTGTCGAGAGCCAAACTCCTTCACGGCATACAGATATGCCGAAATCGTGTTCTTAGCCATATTGCCTTGGCTTAGGAACTCTTCAAATTTGTCTAATTCCATTTCTATTCGTTTATTAGTGAAACATAAAGTTGTCCTAATAAAATAGACATAAATTTGTTCTATGAGTTCCTATTATGAGAAGATGCTTGCTACGGGAGAGGTGAAGTGCATTGATGAGGAGATACCGTTTGAGATACCAGCAACATGGAATTGGGCAAGATTGTCAAACATAACCTCCATTTTGGGAGATGGCATTCACGGAACTCCCGAATACGATGCAACAGGGAACTGTTTATTTTATCAATGGCAATAACCTAAGTAATGGAAGCATTGAGATTAAAGCCGACACAAAAAAAGTAAGTGAACAAGAGGCAGAAAAACATAAACGTCTGCTAAATTCTACAACAGTATTAGTCTCTATAAATGGTACTTTAGGTAATGTTGCCTTTTATAATGGGGAAAATGTGATTTTAGGTAAAAGTGCTTGCTATTTCAACTTGATGGGTAACATTGACAAACAATATATCAAACATATATTGGAGACAGAATATTTTACTGAGTACGCAAAAAATGTAGCAACTGGTAGTACAATAAAGAATGTTCCATTGGCAGGTATGAGAAATTTCTTGATACCTGTTCCACCTATTACCGAACAACATCGTATTATACTGGGAATGGAACGGTTGGCACATCCTATAGATCGTTACAATGATGCCCAAACAAAACTTGATTTATTGAACAATGTTCTAAATGAAAAGTTGAAAAAGTCTGTCTTGCAAGAAGCTATACAAGGAAAACTTGTTCCACAACTTGCAGAGGAGGGTACAGCGCAAGAACTACTTGAACATATAAAGGCTGAAAAGGAGAAACTCGTTAAGGAGGGCAAGCTAAAGAAGTCAGCTTTGACTACTTCTGTTATCTTCCGTGGTGACGATAACAAGTATTGGGAGAAGTCGGAAGATGGGGCTGTATGTATTGATGAAGAAATACCATTTGAGATACCGTCAAATTGGGCATGGGTACGACTTGACGATATTTGCTCTTTTATACATAGAGGCAAATCGCCCAAATATAGCCCAATAAAGAAATATCCTGTTGTAGCTCAAAAATGCAATCAATGGGATGGATTTTCCATCGAGAAAGCGAAATTTATTGAACCACAGAGTATTTCATCATATAATGAAGAGTATTTTTTGCAAGATAGAGATTTGATGTGGAACTCTACAGGACTGGGAACATTAGGTCGAATGGCTATATACTACATGATACTTAACCCTTATGAATTGGCTGTTGCTGACAGCCATGTTACTGTAATTCGTCCATATAAAACGCACATCGTTTCAGAATACCTGTACTACTATTTTGCAAGTAATACGGTTCAGTCTGTTATTGAAGACAAATCGGACGGCAGTACAAAACAAAAGGAATTAGCAACAAAGACTATAAAAAACTATCTTGTTCCACTTCCACCATTTGCAGAACAGTTACGCATAGTACAAAAGATTAAGTCCGTAACAAGTATTATGAGCAGATAGGCAAAAAATGCTTGGATATAACTGAGCAAATTCCCTTTGAAATCCCAAGTAGTTGGGAATGGTGTAGAGTTCGTAATGTATCAAACTCTTATATTGGTCTAACGTATAAACCGACTGATATTGACAAGAAAGGAACTATCGTATTACGTTCCTGTAATATACGAAATGGCAAGTTAGCATTAGATGATATTGTAAGAGTAAGTTCTTCCATATCAGAAAAATTGCTAATAGAAGAGAATGACATTATAATTTGTGCAAGAAATGGGAGCAAACGGTTAGTTGGAAAATCGGCTCTTATAAGGAATTTGCCAGAGCCAATGACATTTGGCGCATTTATGGCAATATGTAAAACTCCTATTTACGAATATATGTTTGCTTATTTGCAGTCTGATTTGTTCTTTGGGCAGTTGAGAGATGTGAGTAATACAACCACAATCAATCAACTAACCCAAAACAAATTCAATGATTTTCTAATTCCGATACCACCTGTAAAGGAACAAGAGCGTATTGCTTTCAAAATAAGCCAGTTATTTCAAGAGTTGTGCTGACAACTCTATCTTTTGGACTATTCTTTTCTGCTCTTGAAATGGCGGAATGCCAATTATAAGACCATAGAAAAGCTCCCTGTTGAGGTGTGGAATAGCAGCACCTTTCTTTGAATTGCGCAAAGTATCCTTATAAAATTGTATAAAAGCCAAGACAAAAGGTTTGTACATAGAGGAACTTATCCATAATTGCTTGAACGTGCTACCCATATAACCATCTTGTGGAACGATGAAAACTTCACCAGAGTTTTCACCGTCCACAAGCATTATATTGTCGCCTTTATATACAAGTTTACCTTGTTCCACTATAGTTTCAGAACTTTTACCACGTAAGTATTTTGCATCTAACAAGCATTGCTTGCCAATGGTTTTCAAGCCGTCTGTAAGTTGGCAAACAGCATTTAATCGAGCAATAGACCAAGTACTTGGAAAATCAAAAGGAAGTTCAATCTCAGTTACTTCGCTCCCTACCTGCTCATAATACTTGTTATCGTCACCACGAAAGATAACAGAATCGTTGAGGGCAGACTTCTTTAGCTTGCCCTCTTTGACGAGTTTTTGCTTCTCTGCCTTTATTTGTTCAAGCAGTTCTTGAGCTGTACCCTCCTCTGCAAGTTGTGGAACAAGTTTTCCTTGAATAGCCTCTTGAAGGATGCTCTTACGAATAGTATTGGAAAGTTCTTCATTTAACTTATTAAGTTTATCCTGCGCTTTTCCATACTCATCTATATATGGCATCAACTCCTTTGCTTTTGTATCAATACGAAACTGCTCCGAAAGAGGTGGAAGTGGAACTAACAGAGACGTCATTGTTCCTGTGCTTACACGAGGCATTTTTACACCAAACGTTGCAGAATTAATGTAATCATCTATGTAAGGTGATTTCAAAAAGCTAACAATATAATCTTTGCATATATTGCCATAGCAAGTGAAGGGTATGATTTCGGGAGTGCAAATACCTCCTTCGGGTGCAACGAGTATCTTTAATAAATATGGACGGAGTTTGCTATATAAAATATCACCACGGTTGAATATTGTCTTGTCACCGATGGCTTTTCGCTCACCAACAGTCTTGATATTCAGTAGTCTTCCTCCTTTTTCTATATCCTCCAAATCCAATCCCCACAATTGAGAATCGGCATTTGATGCGTTGATTTTTCTTTTTGTTTGTGCATAAGTTGATATTTCTCCCAATCTGCACCATTCCCACCCCTTGGGTATCTCAAACTGCACTTCCTCATCAATGCACTTCACCTCTCCCGTAGCAAGCATCTTCTCATAATAGGAATTGTCCTCACCACGGTAGATAAAGGATGCGTTCTTGTCACGCTTGATTTTCTTCTCCTTGATCAAGCGTTCTTTCTCTTGACGAATCTTATCAAGCAAAACGCTTGCAGGTTCGTCATTAGAATCCTGCGGTACAAGTTTTCCCTGTATCGCCCATTGTAATATGCTATTCTTTAATTGCTTTCCGTTCATTATAATTTTCTATCGTTAGAAATCATTGTCCTTATTCTTCTGCTTCAAGAAAAACTGATAAAGTTTCTTGCCTATTTTATCTTTGGCAAATGTCCGCTCATGCTCAATAGGTATGGTAGATAACCTTATCTTGGCCACGCCTTTTTTCAACAACTCAAATTGTTGTGGACTTATCTTGAATTGAGCTGTAGAACTGATTTCTGTCACAGGAAAGACTATATTGCCTGAGACAATACCTGCCGTTTCAGAACCGCTACCAATCTGAGAACCATAAAGTTTAATAACTTCACCATCGAATGTTTTCAACAACATGGTTGATTCTTTTAGGAAATTCAGTCTGTCTGACTTTACGGTTGCGATAATGTAATATGCCGTATCCTGCTTTGCAACGCTATATTTCATGTTGCATCCCTCGGCAGCCAAAGGTCGATATGTATATCCAACCGTTTGTGCATTTATATTGACACTGCACATAGTCAGTACAATAGACAAAATGATTTGTATTCCAATATTACTTTTCATAATCATGCTATAAAATCGAAATGTCCTTATTTTATTGTTGTTACTCTGCTTCGTCCAACAACTTGTCAAGTTGCGCTTGCAGTTCTTCACGCTTTGGCAGATAAAGTTGGTAACGTGCCACAAACAATTGATTGGTTATACCCTCCAAGGCATACTCCATCAGAAGTTCGTCTTTTCTTGCTCCCAAAACTATGCCAATGGGTGGATTATCGTCAGATTGACATACTTCTGTTTTGAAATAGTTAAGGTAGAGGTTCATCTGCCCGATGTCACCATGCTTTATCTCTGCTCGCTTCAGGTCAATCAGCACATAGCATTTCAAGATACAATGGTAGAATACCAAATCCACCTTGAACTGTCGGCTTCCTATCTGCATGGAGTATTGTCTACCCACAAATGCAAAACCACGTCCCATTTCCAAAAGAAACTGCTCCATGTGGTCTTTAAGAGCCTTTTCTAAGTCACTCTCCTTATAGCGTTTCTGTTTGGGAAGTCCTGCAAATTCAAGCACGAAAGGGTCACGGATGATGTCTTGCGGAGTTTGCACTTGGTGCCCCTCGTTAGCCAAAGCAAGAACTCCTGCCTTGTCTGTGCTTAGTGCAAGTCGCTGAAATAGACAACTTTTCATCTGTCTTTTCAGTTCTCGAACTTTCCAGCCTTCCTTAATACATTCATTAAAATAGAACTTCATTTCGAGAGAATTATCACACTTTAGTAGTTCATAGTAATGGCTCCATGTCAATTTTGGGGACGCTGTCCCCAAAATTGGAAAAGCCAAATAGAACTTACGCATATAAGTGAGATTAGTACGGTTGAACCCCTTGCCATTTCTAATAGTCAAATCTTTTGAAAGATTCATGAGCAAATGTTTTCCATACTCTGCTCTATCTTTACCTTTAAGCTCAAACTCCACAATGTATTTACCTGTCTGCCAGTTTGCTTCAAGCAATTCTGTATTGACAGCATTGACCGCTTTTAACTTCGCCTCACCCCATAGCGTGGTTATGTTGTCTATCAACTTCTGATAGGCAGCATCATTTATGTTTGTCAAGCCTTTATTCTCCATGCCAATCTTTTAGATTTGTGGAACACCGTCCCACATATTACAATTCATCTACCTTCACCTCAATCCCCAATATACGCTGTATCTCTGCCAATGTCTTGTCTATCTCATGATCAAGAGCCTTGCGCTTCTTGAAATAGTCGGCAAGCAGTTCGGCTGGCGGCAAGATTTCTTCATCCTCTTTCGGGAACTTACACAAGTCGAAGTTGCAATCAGAATCTATCAGTTCCTTAACAGGATAGCAGCATGATTTCTCGTCACCATCTGCAATAATAATCTCCTTACGGTCGTTCCACCACTCACGGATTGGGTCGCAATGCTCCGACTTCATTGATTTTGTCTTGGAGAAATGCTTGTAACCCTCTGGCATATCCAAACGATAGAACCACGTTCCCTTTGTAGAATAGCCCTCTGGAGCACCCTCCGCACTGGTATTGTCGAAGAACAAAATGTTCGTGGCAATCGAAGTGTAAGGTGCAAAGATGCTGCCTGGCAAACGGATAATGGTGTGCAAGTTGAAATCTCTGAGCAGCTTGGTCTTGATGGCTATCTTTGTGTTGTCCGCTCCAAACAGGAATCCGTCTGGAACAATGACCGCGGCACGACCATTCTTCTTCAAGCGATACATGATAAGCACCATGAAGAGGTCGGCAGTCTCGCTACTGCGCATATCTGAAGGGAAGTGAGATTTCACGTCGGCCTTTTCATTACCTCCGTATGGTGGATTCATCAACACAACATCAAACTTGTCTTCATCCGTGTAGTTGAGAACATCCTTTGTAAGCGAGTTGTCATGATATACCAATGGTGTATCTATGCCATGCAGCAATAGGTTTGTTACACATAACATATATGGGAACTGTTTCTTTTCGATGCCAAACACAGACTGGTTGTACTCTTTGCGGTCGTCAGCTGTCTTGACCTTCTTATCCAATTCGCCCAACCAGCTGGTTATGAAACCTCCCGTACCACAGGCGAAGTCAGCCATTTTTTCACCAATCTGCGGATTGACTATCTCTGCCATAAACTCGGTCAAGGCTCTTGGAGTGTAGAACTCACCAGACGAGCCTGCTGACTGCATTTCTTTGAGGATAGTTTCGTATATCTCACCGAAAGCATGACTCTCTTCATAGTCACCAAGGTTCAGTCCGTCAATCACGTTCAGCACCTGGCGGAGCTGAACTCCATCTTTCATATATTGGTTGGCATCCTCAAATGTGGTCTTTACAATCGCCTGACGGATAGGGGTAGTTGGTGTTACCTCTATGTTTTTGAGTTCTACAAACAAGGTGTTGTTGACAAACGAAAGCAGTTCGTCACCTGTCAGGGCATTGCCGCTTCCATCATCATGTGCCCAGTTGCGCCAACGGCATTCTTCAGGGATGATAGACTTGTAATCATCATCGTCTAGCTCCCAGTCATTCTCTTTCTCGTCATAAACTTTCAGAAAAAGCATCCATGCCATTTGTTCTATGCGTTGCGCATCGCCATTGATACCGGCATCATTGCGCATGATATTGCGTACTCGTTTTACGAAATTTGATAAACTCATATTTTGTTTTTACTTTATGCTATACTATATATGTTTTGTTCCAGTTCCTTTACGGCATCAAGATAGCCTTGCTTGCCACCAAAGAACTTCACGATGTTTGCCTTTGAACCCAATTTGCGGAACGGGTCATTTTCAAGCACAGTAAGACTTTCCAATTCTGACACGCCTTCCTTGGTGTACTTATCCAACAAGGCTTCAAGCACAAGTCGTGCCTGTTCACCATACTTGCTGAATATGTCTCGTTTCTTCACTTGTTCGGCACGTTCATGTCGTGTAAGTGTTTTCTTGCCGTAGGCTATATGGCAGATGAAATCGAAATCATCCACATCGTCCATATCTTGGTCGTGCTTCAATGCTGCAAGATCAATACCACTGTCTTCAAGCATTTTAGCAATATCTGACTTTTTCTTGGTTTCTTGCCACTTGGAAGTGAATGTATCAATCGTAGCGTATGTGTCTATGATACTTTTCTTTGTATAGTCGGTAATGCTTTCCGTGCGAAGCAACTTACCATTTGTGTCATAGACAGAAACTACCTTGTTAATGACCATCACTTGACAACCATCCTTGGCAACAATCGGTTTTGGTCGTGGTTTGGGGTCAGGCTCTTTCGGGCCTTTAGGTTCGTCGTCTTCATCTGGAAATACATACTGTTTTGGCTCTTTATGCTTGGGTGGATAGTTGGGATCAATTTCAATCGGTCCGTCCCAATCTGGGTCTGCAAACAATCTTGTCACGTTGCGGAAGTCCATTACAGTGAAGTATGTCTTTCCTTCTTTCTCACGAAGGCGAGTGCCACGACCAATTATCTGTTTGAACTCTGTCATAGAGCCGATTTGTTGGTCAAGCACTATCAGCTTTACCATTTTGCAATCCACACCGGTAGAAAGCAGTTTGCTGGTTGTTGCAATGACAGGATATTCCGAAGATACTGAAATAAAGTAATCCAGTTTGCCTTTACCATACTCATCACTACCAGTTATACGAACCACATAGTCAGGATTTTTCTTACACATGTCAGCATTGGCATTGGTCAATGCCAGACGCATACGCTCCGCATGTGTTTCGTCGGCACAGAACACAATTGTCTTAGCCATGCGGTCAGTGCTTTTCAGATAGTTGGTTATCTCTTGCGCGACTTCCCTTATGCGGTCTTCTATGACAATGTTATAGTCATAGTCGCTGTTGTTATAAATGCGGTCTTCTATCTCGTTGCCGTATATATCCATTTGTCCCTTTGTCGGTCTCCACTCATCGCCAATGTTGGTTGTGATGTTGATTACCTTGAAAGGAGCAAGGAAACCGTCCTCAATTCCGTTTTTAAGACTGTAAGTATAGACTGGTTCACCAAAGTAGCCAATACTTGACTGATATTTTGTTTCTTTAGGTGTGGCTGTCATACCTATATGAGTAGCCGAAGAAAAGTATTCCAAGATGTTTCGCCAGTTGCTATCATCCTTTGCGCTACCTCTATGACACTCATCAACGATAACAAGGTCAAAATAGTCTGGATTAGGAAACAACTCCTTATAGTTTTTGGCATCATTCTGTCCAATCAACTGTTGATAGAGTGCAAAGAACACTTGATAAGACCCCCAATTCTTCCAAGTGGTTCTTGTCTTTTGAGTAGTCTATCTTGTGCGTTACCTTTTCCAAGGGTTTGAAGTCCTGCTGTATGGATTGGTCAACCAATATGTTGCGGTCTGCAAGATACAACACTTTCTTCTTTAAACCACTTTTAAGTAAACGCCATACAATCTGAAATGCAGTATATGTCTTGCCAGTGCCAGTTGCCATGACAAGGAGCACACGGTTTTGTCCTTTGGCAATGGCACAAGCTGTGCGGTTTACTGCATTGCGCTGATAATATCGTGGCGGAAAAATGTTCTGACCTGTGCAGAAAGGCTGCTCAATGACAGACAACTCTTGCTCATTAAGTCCGTTTCCATCGTTAGCCTCATTTTTATATCTTTCGATAAGTTCTTCTTTTGTTGGAAATTCGTCCATAGCAAAAGTGCGTTCCTTGCCTGTCAAGAAATCATGTTCGGCAAAACCTTCACCATTTGAACTGTATGCAAACTTCACATCAAGCATTTGGGCATAGGTCATGGCTTGTTGCAATCCATGAGAAACAGAATGATTAGCATCCTTTGCTTCTACAATAGCAATGGGTGTTGCCTTATTTGCATAAAGTACATAGTCGGCAAACTTCGGTTTCTCTCTATGCACAAGATTACCATGAAGGCTAATTTTACCATCTGTAAATTTAACCTTCTGTTCCATGAATATACTATCCTTTGACCATCCCTTGCTTGTGATGGCTTCGTTGATATAGCGGAACTTGATGTCCTCTTCTGTAAGTTTTTTGCTTATGCCCATATTCAAATAATATTTTATTATCAGAAGTTCTACAACATACCTGTCTAAGACATCTTTTATCTTGTTTTCTTCATAAATTCACCGAATTTTGCAGCAAATATACATTATTTTTTGCGATAATCATTATAAATTAAGCTATTTTATGCAATTCAACTCCTCTTTCATCTCCACGAGCCGCATGTACAGTCCCCTGTAGGCTATCTCGTAGAATCGGCTCACCTTCTCGTAGGCGATACCGAGCTGATTGCGCCTTGCCCACATGTCCTTCAGCCTGGTTACCTCCTTGGATTCGCCGTATTTCCACAAGGTGCGTTCATGAGAGACAGACTTGCGCAATTTGTCGGTCATCGACTTCATTTCCTCGGGAGTATCATAGGAAAACACCATAGGGAACCATTCCATCATCTGCTCCACAAACTCTTTGTCGCCCACAGATTGACGACACACGCCAGCTTCCAGCAAGGCCTCAAAGATATAATACCATTCGTTCTTGGCAGAAGGGTTGATTCTGCCATGCTCGTTAGGGCCGTAGATGGCGTTGTACTCGCCAAGGTCGATGCTCCTGGCAATCTCACCGAGCAAGGCATTCAGCTTATCGTCAGAGTCGAAGAGCCTGGTGTCGAAGATGCAGTTGCGCAGGGAGTCGGTAAGTTCCTCCCGGTGGATGCCCGAGGCCGACTGGACGCCGCCTCCAAATCCGAAGTTCACATGCTCGATGGTGAGGTTGCCATCGACAGCTATGCCATAGTTGTTGCCATTGATATTGATTGCCATAATTATCGTTTTTGTAAAAGAGGTTGGGTTTCTTTGGCGGCGATAGCCTTTGCCAGCATCTCCACCTGAGAGTTGGTGAGATGGAATCCTGCGTTCAGGTCACCCCCGGTCATGATGCCACAGTTGTCGCCTCCTGCACTTACGCCCTTGGACTCTCCGTCGAGCCGCTTGTAGAGTTCGAGCAACGGAACGTCGAGCAGGTGATGGTGCTCGATGTTGTATCTGTTCAGCAAGAGCAGCATCTCCTTGATGGTCTCCACGCTCCTGCCGTATACCGGGGTGAGCAGCTGATTTATGAACTGTCGCATTGCATCAGGGTTCTCACCTTCTTCCCGCTTCCAGTCCATCAGCTCATAATGCAACAAGTCGGCCCGCTTTCCTTCCGCAAACCGGGCCTCTTCTTTCTTGCATCCCTCGTCGAGCAGGGCATCGAACAGTTCATGGTGGCACCACCTTTTCATGATGCAGAGGATGACAGACTGCGAGTTTGACTTCTCAAGTATCTTCCCTGATGCCTGGCACTGCTTCGCTGACAAGGCGACTAACATCGAGGCTGCCACCATCTCGATAAGCATTGCATCGGCAGCAGCGCCGACGTCGCCAGAGGCCTCAGTGATACAGGAAGCCTCCTCCTCCAAGTCTTCCAGTTCGTCATCGATGCCCTCTTGCGCATCGGGAAGCCCGAGTATCACATCACAAAGGTTTTTTGCCGAGAGGCAAATCTCCTGAGGCGTGAGGTGGGTCTTACCTTCCTTGTACCACGCCTTCAAGGCATCGTGGAAGGTTACATAGACCGTATCGGAAAGCATCCGGCGGCGCAAGGGACGAGCCTGATGAGGTGTAAGTCGTTCTATCATTTATTTTTTAGTTTACTCGATTTACCAACGAATCTCCCAGAAGAGAGCGAGACTCCTCGTCCTCAGACTCGTGCTTGATGCTGTTCATCATCGTTATCACCTTGGCTTCCAGCTCTATGCGTTTCACCTGCTCCAGCGGTGCACCCTCCTTGTCGGTGCCATGAAAGAGGCACTCCAGCAGGACGGCATCGAATTCCTGGGTTACAATCTTGTCGGAGAGAGTCTCTTCGGAGTCGATGAGACAAGAGTAGTGGGCACCGTCACTGGTAATCAGCTCAACAGGGGTATCGGTGGCGCGGCTCAGCGTGAGCAGGTTCTTCATGAAGACAGATGTCTTGTCAACATAAAGTGCGGTCTTCGACTCCTCGGGCATCACCGTGTAGAGTGACTTGTAATTGTCCCTCTTGGCAGCCAACGCCAGTGGCAGCACGAGCGACATAAGCGAGTCGTCGAAATACTCCTTTCCCTCGCCCCTCAACCGGTCCACTCGCTGCAAGATTTCGCTCTCCGTCAGCCCCTCAGGCGCACTGAAGATTAGGTTTTGCGAGTGCTGTTGCAGCCGTGTCCACGTCTTGAAGAGATCTTCTGCGTAGTAGCTGGGCAGGATGTCGATCGTGTAGCAATAATCGGCGAAGAGCCTGGCGTTGATGGTTCGGGAGAGGATGCGCGCCACTTGCTGCGGATTGCCGAATGCCTTCTTGCGGCGGTGTATGGCGACGGTGCGAAGGCCACTTCGGTTGTCGATGACTACGAAGCACGAAGGCTCGTCTCTCGCCACGCTGGGCTCGTAATGCTTCTCGATGGGGATGTCGATGCTGTTGGCGAACTGCATCACGATGATTTCGGGTGCCGACAACAGGTGATACACTCGGTGGTTGAACACTTTCTGCGTTTCACCCTCGCCCAGTCGGAAGTCGATACTCGAGTCCTCTTCGAAGAGGCTGCCCAAGTGTCGCTGGCGATCTTCCCAGTGATGCGGGGCGAACTCATGCTTGTACTTGATAAAAAAATGCGCAAATCTTGCCATAAGGTTATTCAGGTTTGATAATTGTTTTTAGTTCTACTTTTCCCACTCTGGGCATCAGCCCACGCTTACTGCCTACAAAGTTACACAATTATTTGGGTTTTCGGAAAGAAAAGGGAGAAAAAAACAAACGGCAATAAAAATATGCTCCACATGGTCTTTCTGTAATCGGAGGAAATAAAAGACAAAAAGTTAAGATATAAGACCAATCATAAACCAATTTGGGCACGATTGCTCGTGCCCAAATTACTTGATCTATCATTATATTGCGTTCGTTAGCCGAAACTATTGAACAACAACTTTCTTCACACTTCCATCACTATACTTCACGATGTTCAAGCCCTTGGCTGGAGCTGATAATCGCTGGCCATTTGCTGAATAGCGAGAGACTTCCTTGGCATTGGCAGAGGTTGCAACCTTATCAATGCCCGCTGCATCGAACTCTACTATATTATAGAAATAGCCAAATTCTGCTGACCGAAAATAAGCATCACCAGTTCCTTTTGGTACATAAACCGTACAATTCTTTTCGTCACATCCAAGAAATAGATTTGACCCCGTCTCTGGTAATTTTTCCATATATGCATAAATGGATGTTAATCCACTGCAATGTTTAAAAGCTTGAGAACCTATCGCAGTAACACTGGAAGGGATGGTCAAGCTAATCAATCCATAGCAGCAGAAAAAAGCAGAAGTACCTATCTTAGTAACACCGGAAGGGATGGTAAAGTTAGTCAACCCTCTGCAATTCAGAAAAGCATGCTCGCCTATCTCAGTAACACTGGAAGGGAGGGTCAAGCTTGTCAATCCAATGCAATTAAACAAAGCATAACAGCCTATCTTAGTAACACTGGAAGGGAGGGTCAAGCTTGTCAAACCACTGCAACCATTAAAAACATAATCGCCCAACTTATCATTAGAGGTATAAATGAAGCCATCATCGCGGTCCGAATAATAAGCAGATCCACCTTCTACAATTTTAGCATCAGACAAGTCTAATATAGATAGCTTTCCGTCGGTTTCTTTCCCATTAACATCACAACCAGCCATCTCACGGATAAATTTCAAATCCGTGCCATTAATTTTACCAACAATCTTCAGATTGGTAATCAGATTCTTCCTGCTTACAGCAATCTTAGTAGGTAAAGTACCAGCCTCATCCAACTTGATTGTTACTTGTGTGGTTAACAAGCCATCATCTGCAGCCAGAATTGCCGTGCTCCCAAGCAACATAAATAGCACTGTTAAAAACAGACTTTTAAAAGTAAATGTTCTCATATTCATTTTAGTTATTTTATTCCTCAGCACTATAGTTTATTATACTTTTGATATCCTGAGCAACAAAAGCGGCCCAGGGTCTTGCCATGTCGAAAAATTCAACGTATCTTCGTGTTGCAAAAAGAAACAAAAAATCCAACGACAGGGCAAAGTTACAAATAAAATCTGAAAAACCACTTCTTTTGGAGGATATTTTCGGGGTCGTGGAGCAAATCCGCTGACACTGACACTGACAGTCCAAAATTCCGCAACCCTACTATTGAGGGAAAAAGGGTGAAAGAGAAAGTTTATATTTATATATATATAAATATAAAAATATATTATTAACATTTCTTTACTTTTCTGCTCCTTCACAGGAGGAAAGAAGAGGGGTGCGGAAAATCGGACTGTCAGTGTCAGTGTCAGCAGGGCGTCACATAAAAGCGAGGTCGTGAGAAACTATGACTTCGGAAGAAGAAAACTAAATTTGCGCACGCCGAAAGCTATGGATTTCCGTAGGGTAAACTTACTGAACGCATTTTTGCTGAAAATCGCCAGTTTACGCATACCGAAATTTGGCGGCTTCAAAAAATAGTCGTAACTTTGCAAACAGATAAACGATTAAAGGAGTTAAGGAGTTAAGGAGTTAAGAAGTTAAGACAACAGTCTTATTGCTTGAAATCAAACATTAAAACATTGCCCACAAAGGCATTTGTCTTAACTCCTCAGCGACCGCAGGGAGCGATAACTCCTTAACTCCCTTAACTCCCTCTTAAATAACCATTAAAACACATTATAACTATGGCAAACAACACAAAAGGAACATTGAAGTATCGTAAGGTAAAGCGCATTCCACCCTTAGGTGAAAACGCTGGTAAAGAAAAGTGGTACGCCACGGTGGTAACCGACCGAGAGTTGTCGTTCGAAGACTTCGTCAACCACATCTCCGACCACGGATCGCCCTACTCACGAGGCTGTATCAACGGTGTGCTCACCGATGCTCTCGACTGCCTGCAGGAGCTCATCCTCGACGGCAAGAGCGTACGGCTCGGCGACCTGGGACTCTTCTCCATCGGCATGGCTTCGAAGGCCGAAGAGACTGCCAAGGACGTGAGCGCTCAGAGCATCAAGAAGGTGCACCTCATCGTGCGCAACACCCGCACCTGGAGCAACTCGGAGCTCAGCAAGAAGTGCAAGCTCAAGGAGTACGACGCCTTCGGCACTGACGGCACTCAGACCGACTCGCCCGGCTCTGGCGACAACGGAGGCGCAGGCGGCTCCGGCACCACTGGCGGCACCACCAACCCCGGAGGCACAGGCAATCCAGGAGGCACTGGCAATCCAGGAGGCTCTGAAAGCACCGGAGGCGGCGACGGAGAATAGGCATCCTGACTCCTGAGCAACGCCAAGGGGAGTTGCCCGAGAACTCCCCTATCGAGAATCATTCACCGAAACACAGAACCCTTAAACATCTATCACTATGAAAAAGGACACTTGGAAAACCCTCATTCAGATCGCCATCAGCATCTTGACTGCTATCGCCACCACGCTTGGCCTCGCCAGCTGCACTATGGCATAAGCTCTGGCTGCACCTGAACACCTCTCTCTACTAAAAAAGGCCCGCAATCCCCACATAATATAGGGACTTGCGGGCCTTTTTCGTTTAAAAATTGTCATGGGAACTGTGGATAGTCGTCGAAGCGGGGCTTGCGCTTCTCGAGGAAGGCCTTGCCGCCCTCCTGCGCCTCGTCCATGGTGTAATAGAGCATGGTGGCATCGCCTGCCAGCTCCTGGATGCCTGCCTGTCCGTCGAGCTCGGCATTGAGTCCTGCCTTGATCATGCGCAGTGCCAAGGGCGAGCGTTCCATCATGATCTCTGCCCACTCCACGCAGGTGTCCTCCAGCTCGGAGAGGGGCACCACCTTGTTGACCATACCCATCTCCTCGGCCTCACGGGCGCTGTACTGGCGGCACAGGAACCATATCTCGCGGGCCTTCTTCTGTCCCACCATGCGTGCCAGGTAAGAGGCACCGAAGCCAGCGTCGAAGCTTCCCACCTTGGGCCCCGTCTGTCCGAAGATGGCATTCTCGGAGGCGATGGTGAGGTCGCACATCACGTGGAGCACATGGCCGCCACCGATGGCATAGCCGTTCACCATGGCGATGACGGGCTTGGGCAGACGGCGTATCTGCATCTGCACGTCGAGCACATTGAGGCGTGGCACTCCGTCGGTTCCCACGTATCCTCCGCGCCCCTTGACGTGCATGTCGCCTCCGGCACAGAAGGCCTTGTCGCCGGCACCGGTGAGGATGACGACTCGTATGTTCTGACTCTCACGGCAATAGCTGAAGGCCTGCGACATCTCCCATGTGGTGAGGGGTGTGAAGGCATTGCGATAACGCTCTCGGTTGATGGTTATCTTGGCTATGTGATGATACTCTTCGAAGATGATTTCCTTGAAATCAAATCCTTCTATTTTTTTCCATTCTCTCATATCGTTGTATTTATGTTTAATGTACCTGTTGGCGGAATTAATTTAGTGCATACTTAATTCTGCCAATGGGCTTGTCGTTAATGAAGTTTACGTATTGCAGAATGGTAAGTGCACTAATTTTGCCAATGATCCTGGCAAACAAACCATTCGTTATTTTCGCATAGTTCCTGATGACCAAGAACTGGTCTGTAAGTTGTGAGAATATTGTCTCAATCCTCTTTCTTGCCTTTGCAAACGGAATGAATGTCGGTTTCCAATCCTTTTGGTTGAGCCGATACGGACACTCCAGTCTTATGTGTGCGGTTTCGAACAAGTCAAGCTGTACGTCAGCTCCAATATACCCTTTGTCACCATAGATGCTACAGTCGTGATAAGTATGTTTTACATCCTTCATATAATGGAGGTCCGCCACACTTGCCTTTGACAGATCATAGGAATGGATAACTCCACTTAACCCACAGAGAGCGTGTAACTTATAACCAAAATAATACGTGTTCTGCGAAGCACAGAAGCCGAAGTCGGGAGCTTGCGAGAAATTGCCGGTACGTCCCATCTTGCAACGTTTTCCTCTTGCAACCCTACAGACCTCTATCGGCTTGGAGTCAACAAAGAATTGTTCCTCTCCGCCATCCATTTCCATGGCAATCCGCTTGCGCAGTTCCTCACACAGGCCTGCCGTTTTCTTCCTGCGGTCATTGAACTGTCTCCTTGATATGAGATTAGGAATGTTGTCCTTGTACTCTTGCAATTTATAGTCGAACAACCACTTCTCACTATCAATGCTCTCGGTCTCTGCCGTCAAGGATAGCGCCACCACTTCCAAATCCGAAAACTTGGGAACAGGACCACGACGTGGAACATTACCCGATTCATTGACGAGATTTTCAGAGAATTGCTTGCATATCTCGAGTATTTTGACGAATTTTGTATAAAGGTTGTACATACGATGGTTTGGACTTAATGTTTTGAACACCACTAAGTTACTAAAAATCAGCGATATGTGCAACTTTTTACTCATATTTATCAACTTAAATTAATTCCGCCAACGGGTTTAATGTTTATTTTTGAGGAGTTATTTTTCAGGAGTTAAGGAGTTAAGGAGTTAAGACAACAGTCTTATTGCTTGAAATCAAGTCCACAAAGGCATTTGTCTTAACTCCTCAGCGACCGCAGGGAGCGATAACTCCTTAACTCCTTTAACTCCTTTATCTTCCAAAAAATCCCTTCACGGCCTCGTTGTCGGCATCGATGTCGGTGAACACCTCCATGAGCATGGGGCGGTCGGACTCGGTATGGATGAGCCAGTCGATGCCCTCACGCAACGACGCCATGTCGTCGGCATTCTGATAAGCCACTCCGTGAGCCTGACAGAGGTGACAGGCCGAGGTGACGTGCTCTGCCATCACCAAGCGCTCGCGGGCGGCACTCTCCTTCAGTCCCTCGAACTTGCCGAAGATGGCACCTCCGCCATTGTTGAGCAGGAGGATGCGCAGACTGCCGTTGATATTGCGGTTCCAGAGGGCGTTCTGGTCGTAGAAGAAGCTCAGGTCGCCCAGCACGCAGAACACCTTCTGCTGGCTCTTGGCGTCGGGATGATGCTGTTCGGAGAGCACCACCGACAGGCCTGCTGCTGCAGAGAGCGTGCCCTCGATGCCGTTGACACCACGACAGCAATGCACATACTGGCAGGCGTAGATGCCCGCCAGGCGGATGGGCATGCTGTTGCCATAGAAGATACGGCACTCGCTCGTGTCGCCCAGCACGGAGTGGGCAAGATACTCCTGCTGGAAGTATTTCACTGCCGCCATGCTGCTGTAGGGCGGCTCATAGTCGTAGGCGTGCCGCTTGGCCGCACGCAGAGCCCAGAACCACCGGTCCTTGAAGTCGCTCACATCGGCATCGTAGGCCTGGTCGTAATCGGTCATGGCAGAGGCCAGCTGGTCGGGGTCGCACTGGAAGATGCGGTCTATGTGCATGAAGGTGTCCACCATCTCGCCGTCCTTGCTCACCCGCCACACCTTGGCTCCGCCTCCGCCCTGCTCCCTGCTGCGGGCTGCCCGTCGCAGGAACTGCTTGAGGCGCTTGCTCACCAGCGTGCCGCCCACATAGAGGATGAAGTCGGGCATGAGGTCCTCGACATCGTAGGTCACCATGCGTCGCCGCATCACGGGCACCTCTATCTCTCCTTTCTCCAACCGGGCGAGCACCTCCTCGAAACTGCTTGCCAAGAGGTTGCTGGAGTAGTCGTGCGAGGCGGGGTCCTTGCTCGACGTGCCGAGGGCGGTGGGCTCGATGAGCGTCACTGCCCACGAGCTGATGTTCTTGATGCCATGGAGCGAGGTCGAAGGATAGTCCTGTCCCACGACGATCATCGGCCTGCGGGCGTTCAGGAAGTCGAGCAGGTCGCCATAGTGGAATCCGCCTCCGTAGAGACCGGTCCTCACATAGTCTACCCAGTGGGTATGGGGGAGCTCCTTCTGGGTGAACTCGTAGAGGGGTTCGGCGATGTGTATGTTGATGTGCACGGGGCCCGACTTGCGGTGCACGCAGTCGATGACAGCCTCGTGGGCCTGTCGCTCGCAATACCATGCCTGCTCGTCGTGCATCTGGGCAGAGGCAGGGTGGTCTATTATATAAGGTGTAATCATCGGCAGGTCGACACTCCTGTTCACCATCTGTCCGAAGACGTGGGCTTGCGGAAGGGTCTGCCCGTCCTGCTGACCTATCCACGCCTCGGGGCGGTCGGCAGAGATGACGATGATGGGCAACTTCTGATAGTAGGCCTCGGCGACGGCGGGATAGACATTGAGCAGGGCTGAGCCCGAGGTGACGCACACCGCCACGGGGTCGGGACTATAGCCCAGCGAGCCTGCCATCGACATGCCCAAGGCCATGAAACCGGCACTGCGCTCGTCGGTGACGGGATAGCACGTGATGCCCTCCGCCTCGTTGAAATTGTGAACCAAGGGGGCGTTCCTGCTTCCGGGACACACCACCACTCGCCTTACACCATGGCTCTTGAGCACACTGGTCAGGATATTGACATTCTCGATATTGCTATACATTTTTTTATGAATGTTGAATGTTTAATTTCAGGAGTTAAAGGAGTTATTTTCAGGAGTTAAGGGAGTTAAGGAGTTAAAGGAGTTAAAGGAGTTAAAGGAGTTAAGACAATAGTCTTATTGCTTGAATTCAACCCCACAAAGGCATTTGTCTTAACTCCTCAGCGACCGAAGGGAGCGATAACTCCTTAACTCCTTTAACTCCCGAGTATTCTCCTTTAACTCAAACCAGCTCCATCATGGTCTGCATCTTGGCCTCGGTCTCCCTCCACTCCTTCTCCATCTCGCTCTCCTTCAGGAGGCCGCCACCGGCATAGAGCTCGCAGATGCCGCCAGGCAGAAGACGCATACAGCGGAGCGACACGAAGAGATGGGTATCGGCACGGGGCGACAGCATGCCCACGAAACCACTGTAGTACCGACGGGGCTCGTGCTCATGACGCAGGATAAACCTGCGGGCTGGCTCCTTGGGAATGCCACACACGGCTGGCGTGGGATAGAGCGCTTCGAGCACATCGCCCAGCACGTCGGCACAGGGCAGACGGAATTGGATGTCGGTACGCAGATGGCACAGATGGGCCGCCGTCATCGTGTAGGGACCCTGCAGACGATAATCGTCGGAGAAGGTCCTGATGCACGCCTCGATATAATCGGTGACGTACTGCTGCTCCTCCTGGTCCTTCTGCGGCCACTCCAGGCCCTCGGTCGCCTCGTGAGGGATGGGGCACACGGATGTCATGGGCGCTTTCTGAGTGCCGGCAAGCGACATGGTGTGGTACTCGCCCGCACGCCCATTGAGCAGCACCTCGGGCGTCGCCATGAGCCACATGCCCGAAGCCTCGGAACACACTAATGCCACGAAGAGACGCGGATACATGCGGCAAGCCTTGGCGAAGAGCGCCTCGGCCGACAGGCGGGTTGTCTGCACCGACCTGCGTGCCAGCACGATCTTGCGGAACACTCCCTTCTGCAACTGCCCGTGAAAGCATCCAAAGTCGCGGACATAGCCGTCCTTCTCCTCTGATTTTCCGTTCCCCTTCAAGCCTCCATTCTCGTCCTTCAAGCCTCCATCCGAGTTTTTCTCGTCCTGGTCTCCCTCGAAGTTCTCGCCAGTCAAGTGAATCACCCTTTTCTCGTCGGGATGAATCAGCACCACGGGGCATTCGGCCGAAGGCTGGAAGGGCGCTATCACGAAGCCTTCCTTGCCATTGAGCTGAGCCACAGAGGAGAGGATTTCGGACTCTCCCACGTGCTGCGCCACATAGGTGGCATGCTGCTCGCAGGGCAAACGATAATACGCAAAAGCCGTCATCTTCTTATTCTGCCTGTTTCTTGGGTTGGTCTTTCTTCGGAGTGATCACATAGTTGGTCACCTGCACGGTGCACACGGTCTCGCCCTGCGAGTTGCGTATGTCCACCTGCCATGTGTGCAGCACTCTTCCCTTGTGCACCAACTTGGCGTAAGCGGTAACAGTGTCGCCCTCGGATACGGCGATGACATGGGTGCCGCTCACGTTGATGCCCACGGCAATGCGTCCCGGACAGAGTGCCAGCGAGCCTATGCCCGCCACATTCTCGGCCAGCGCCAGCGAGGCGCCACCACTCAGGAATCCAAAGGGCTGGCGATTGCGCTCGTCGACCTTCATCGTCGCCATGATGGTATCGGGCTCGGGGGTAGAGATGAATTTCATACCCAGCGTCTTCGACAGTCCGTCGGTCTTACTTATCCTCTTTACTATTTCATCTATGTTCATTGTGCTGTTTTTTTTAAGTATAATGCAAAATTAATAGAAATAAGAGATAAAACAAAATAAATAAGGTAATTTTATACTTTTATCTCACATTTACTCAACTTCCGCACATGAGGAAGTTCCTGTCTTTTTCTGACTTAACGAAGGGAAAACTCATCTATTTTGCATCGTTTGCACATTAATTAATATATTAAAAAGCATAAAATACTACGTCAGTTAAAATTTTATTCGTATTTTTGCACCACGAATAATAAGATATATCTCAATAGAATATGAACATTTTAGAGTTGAGCGAACAGGAAATAGTTCGCAGACAGTGTCTTCAGACATTGCGAGAGATGGGCATCGACCCATACCCAGCAGCAGAGTTTCCAACCAATGCATTCAGCACAGACATCAAGGCTGAGTTCAAAGACGAGGACGAGCCACGCCAGGTAGTGATCGCAGGCCGTATGATGGGCCGACGCGTGATGGGCAAGGCAAGCTTCGCCGAGTTGCAGGATTCTAAGGGAAGAATACAGGTCTATATCGCCCGCGACGAAATCTGTCCCGACGAGAACAAGGACCTTTACAATACGGTATTCAAAAAATTGCTCGACATCGGTGACTTCATCGGTGTCAAGGGATACGTCTTCCGCACACAGACTGGCGAGATCTCCGTTCACGCCAAGGAGCTGTGCCTGCTCTCCAAGAGCCTCAAGCCACTCCCTATCGTGAAGTACAAGGACGGCGTGGCATACGACAAGTTCGACGACCCAGAGCTGCGCTATCGCCAGCGCTATGTCGACCTCATCGTCAACGACGGCGTAAAGGACACCTTCCTGCAGCGTGCCACAGTATTGCGCACCCTGCGCAGTGTGCTTGACAACGCTGGTTATACAGAGGTGGAGACTCCTACCCTGCAGAGCATCGCAGGTGGTGCTTCGGCCCGCCCATTCATCACTCACTTCAATGCGCTCGACCAGGATATGTACATGCGTATCGCCACCGAGCTCTATCTGAAGCGACTCATCGTAGGCGGCTTCGAGGGCGTCTATGAGATCGGAAAGAACTTCCGCAACGAGGGTATGGACCGCAACCACAACCCTGAGTTCACCTGCATGGAGCTCTACGTACAGTACAAGGACTACAACTGGATGATGTCATTCACTGAGAAGTTGCTCGAAACCATCTGTATCGCTGTCAACGGCAAGCCAGAGCGCGAGATCGACGGCAACATCGTAAGCTTCAAGGCACCTTACCGCCGTCTGCCTATCCTCGACGCCATCAAGGAGAAGACCGGCTTCGACTGCAACGGAAAGACCGAGGAGGAAATACGCAACTTCTGCAAGGAGAAGGGCATGGACGTAGACGAGACCATGGGCAAGGGTAAGCTCATCGACGAGCTCTTCGGAGAGTTCTGCGAGGGAACCTTCATCCAGCCTACCTTTATCACCGACTACCCTGTGGAGATGTCGCCACTCACCAAGATGCACCGCTCTAAGCCAGGACTCACCGAGCGCTTCGAACTCATGGTCAACGGCAAGGAGCTGGCCAACGCATACTCTGAGCTCAACGACCCTATCGACCAGGAAGAGCGCTTCATCGACCAGATGAAACTGGCCGACAAGGGCGACGACGAGGCGATGATCATCGACCAGGACTTCCTGCGCGCACTCCAGTATGGTATGCCTCCTACATCGGGCATCGGCATCGGTATCGACCGTCTCGTCATGCTCATGACGGGCAAGACATTCATCCAGGAGGTGCTCTTCTTCCCACAGATGAAACCCGAGAAGAAGATGCCTCAGAGCTCTATCAAGGAATGGGAAGAGATCGGCGTGCCAGAAGACTGGGCATACGTGCTCCGCAAGGCTGGCTTCAACCTCATCTCCGACATCCGCGACGAGAAGGCTCAGGGATTACAGCAGAAGATCGGCGAAATCAACAAGAAGTACAAACTCGGATACGAGAAGCCTTCTGTTGATGATATCCAGGGCTGGATTGATGCAGCAAACAAATAAAATTCAAGTTTTTGGGTTTCAAGAATTAGAGAATTGGAGATAATTCTGAAATTCTCTAATTCTTGAAAAAACTTGAGAACATTAAACATTAAATAAAAAGGTGTATAATTGCGGTAAAATTGCGATAATTGGCGGAGGAAGCTGGGCAACAGCTATAGCCAAGATTGTGGTGGGACATACTCATCACATAGGTTGGTATATGCGTCGCGACGACCGCATCGAGGACTTCAAGCGACTGGGACACAACCCTGCCTATCTCATAGCAGCACGGTTCAATGTCGAAGAGATATTCTTCTCCTCAGACATCAACAAGATAGTGCAGAACTACGACACACTCGTGTTCGTAACACCATCGCCCTACCTGAAGAATCATCTCAAGAAACTCAAAACCCGGATTGACGACAAGTTCATCATCACGGCCATTAAGGGTATCGTGCCCGACGAAAACCTCGTATGCTCGGAATATTTCCATCAGGTGTACGACGTGCCCTATGAGAACCTCGCCTGCATCGGCGGACCGTCACATGCCGAGGAAGTGGCGCTCGAAAGACTCAGCTACCTCACCGTGGGATGCAGCGACACCGAGAAAGCCAAGGCCTTTGCCAACGACTGTCTGGCAAGCGAGTTTATCAAGACCAAGACCTCGAGCGACGTGATCGGCATCGAGTACTCTTCCGTGCTCAAAAACGTTTACGCCATTGCTGCCGGTATCTGTGGAGGACTGAAGTATGGCGACAACTTCCAGGCGGTGCTCATGTCGAACGCCGTGCAGGAGATGCACCGCTTCCTCACTTCCGTGCACCCCATCGAGCGAAGCATGTACGACTCGGTCTACCTCGGCGACCTGCTCGTGACGGGATACAGCAACTTCTCGCGCAACCGCACCTTCGGAACCATGATAGGCAAGGGTTACAGCGTGAAGAGTGCACAGGTAGAGATGGAGATGATTGCAGAGGGATATTTCGGCACCAAGTGCATGAAGGAAATCAATCGCCACATGCACGTCAACATGCCGATTCTCGATGCCGTATATAATATATTGTACGAGCGCATCAGCCCGCAAATCGAAATCAAACTCCTGACCGACTCCTTCAGATAAGGACACGCACAGCCCCCGTCAACCGGTTTCGGAACAAGAGCTTGTCTTCAAGTAGAAACTTTTTAACACATTCATTTAGATAAAAGTAGAAATGAAAAGTATCAGCTTAAACATTACAAAGGCTGCTTCCTTCCTCGCAGAAGGTGCAGTAAAGGCTTACGAGCCTAAGGTAAAGGCCGCTCAGGAAGCTCTTGAGAACGGCACTTGTGAAGGTAACGACTTCTTGGGATGGTTGCATCTGCCATCTTCTATCACTCCTGAGTTCCTCGACGAGATTCAGGCTGTGGCCAACACCCTGCGCGAAAAGTGCGAGGTGGTTGTTGTAGCAGGTATCGGTGGTAGCTACCTCGGTGCACGCGCCGTCATCGAAGGCCTCGGAAACTCTTTCGCATGGCTCGTAGCAGACAAGAAGAACCCTACCATCCTCTTCGCAGGAAACAACATCGGTGAGGACTACCTCTACGAGTTGACTACATACTTGAAGGACAAGAAATTTGGTGTCATCAACATCTCTAAGTCGGGTACCACTACCGAGACTGCCCTGGCTTTCCGCCTCTTGAAGAAGCAGTGCGAGGACCAGCGTGGCAAGGACGAGGCCAAGGATGTCATCGTGGCCGTTACCGACGCCAAGAAGGGTGCTGCACGCACTTGCGCTGACAAGGAGGGCTACAAGAGCTTCATCATCCCTGACAACGTGGGTGGTCGCTTCTCTGTACTGACTCCAGTAGGTTTGTTGCCTATCGCAGTAGCTGGCTTCGATGTAAAGCAGCTCGTTGCAGGTGCTGTCGACATGGAGAAGGCTTGCGGCAAGGACGTGGCTTTCGATGAGAACCCTGCTGCCATCTATGCTGCCACACGTCAGGCACTCTACACACAGGCTGGCAAGAAGATCGAGATCGTATGCAACTTCCAGCCTAAGCTGCACTACTTCGCTGAGTGGTGGAAGCAGCTCTATGGCGAGAGCGAGGGCAAGGACCAGAAGGGTATCTTCCCTGCTGCCTGCGACTTCACAACCGACCTCCACTCTATGGGTCAGTGGATTCAGCAGGGCGAGCGCTCTATCTTCGAGACCGTCATCAGCGTTGAGACTCCTAACGAGAAGCTGCTCTTCCCTCACGACGATGAGAACCTCGACGGCTTGAACTTCCTCGAGGGCAAGCGTGTGGACGAGGTGAACAAGATGGCTGAGCTCGGTACCCGTCTGGCTCACGTAGACGGTGGTGTGCCAAACATCTTGGTTAACGTACCTGAGTTGAACGCCTACTATCTCGGCCAGCTCATCTATTTCTTCGAGAAGGCTTGCGGCATCAGCGGTCTCCTGGAAGAGGTGAACCCATTCAACCAGCCTGGTGTTGAGGCATACAAGAAGAATATGTTCGCATTGCTCAACAAGCCTGGCTATGAGGCTGAGAGCAAAGCCATCCAGGAGCGTCTGGCTAACGAAAAGTAATATACTATAGGAGTTAAGGGAGTTAAGGAGTTATCGCTCCCTGCGGTCGCTGAGGAGTTAAGACAAATGCCTTTGTGGGGTTGATTTCAAGCAATAAGACTGTTGTCTTAACTCCTTAACTCCTTAACTTCTTCAACTCCTTCATATGATGAAAGAAGCTATTTCAAAATACTTAAAAGACCACGGCTTTGGGGAGTTCAACCCTAAAGCCGTTCTTTTTGATATGGACGGTGTGCTGTACGACAGCATGCCCAATCATGCCGTGGCATGGCAGGAATCCATGAAGCAGTTCGACATCCACATGACGGCATCCGACGCCTATGCCACAGAGGGCGCTCGAGGCATAGACACCATTCAGATGATGGTGAAGAAGCAGAAAGGCATCGACATCTCGCTCGACGAGGCACAGAAGATGTACGACGTGAAGACCGAAATCTTCCACACCATGCCTACTGCACAGATCTTCCCCGGGGTAAAGGACATCATGCAGAAAATCAAGAATGCCGGTATGCAGGTGGGCGTGGTGACGGGAAGCGGACAACGACCGCTCATCCTGAGATTACTCGACGACTTCGGCGACTTCCTCGACGAGTCGCACATCGTTACGGCATACGACGTGAAACGGGGCAAACCCAATCCTGACCCTTATCTCATGGGACTTCAGAAGGCAGGAAACCTGAAGCCCTGGCAGGGCATCGTGGTGGAGAATGCGCCCTTAGGCGTTCGTGCAGGTGTTGCTGCCAATATCTTCACCGTGGCCATCAACTCGGGACCTATTCCCGACGAAGAGCTCTCCCATCAAGGTTGCAACCTGCTCTATCACAAGATGACCGAGTTCTGCAATGATTTCGAATCACTGATTTCAATCCTATAGCGACAAAGCCCCTTCGCTATAGGATTTTTTCTATCCGTCAAACCAAGAACAAGCGGTCTCTAAACATCTATTTCGGTTTCTTGCAGAACGTGGAGCAACTTAGAATAATCGGCCTTTGAGATGCGTCGCCCTCTGAGGCTTCTCACCTGAGGATAATCTTCGAAATAAGACTCCTGGGTGGTATACCACTGATGATGTCTCACCTCTCGAAGTGCCCGGATCTTTCGCTCTATCCCCGTGGCAAAACTCGGATTGACACGCGACAGGTAATATTTACCATCGTGCATTTCGATGGCCAACATCAAGTAAGTCTGCGGACCTCGCAAAGTCTGTTTAGCCTTTACCTGCTCACTCACCTTCCACCCCTTGGTAGAGGTCATGACCCTGATATCCCAACCATACTTCCGGTTCAGGTTGTCCATCATCCCACGAAACACGACACCATGCGAAGAGGTATCGCGAAGCCCCGTATAGGCTATGGCGTAATGTATCATCTCATGAAGCAACACACTCTTGGCCTGACGATCGGTCATGTCGTAATAGGTTGTCATCGATATCTTGAAATCGTAAAGACGCACCTTGCCCCACCTCGACACACGCTTAAACGCCATTTGTCCCAAACGGGTTCTGGCACGACTCAAAGCCATAACTGGCAATGGCAGTTGGGCATCGAAATAGGAGCTGTTGAATGTTTCAAACCATCTCTCCATCCATTCCACGGTTACTATCATGATTCTTTATTACTTTATTCCTTGTTGCTATGTCCGAAATGTCGGCACAAAGATACTACTTTTTCTGCATTTATACGAACCGAAGCCTAAAAGAATCGTTTCTGCAAAAGAATACAAAAAGTACACCCGAAATGGTTGCTCATCAAAAAAAAACGCTTTTTGAGAGAAAAGACCTACAAAACCCACCTATAGACAAGAAAAAACTACCAAACAGAAGAAAAACAAAGGGAAATATAAAAATAAATGCCAAAATATTTGGTGGAACAAAATAAAAGCAGTACCTTTGCAATCGCTTTTGAAAAGCAAGGGTGGTTACCAGAGTGGCCAAATGGGGCAGACTGTAAATCTGCTGGCTATGCCTTCGGTGGTTCGAATCCATCACCACCCACTTTTTCCCAACATAACTCGTGATAAAAGAGTCCGGATTTCCTACGAAATCTGGATTTTTTTTGTTTATACGTCACTTATACCAAACCAACATTAAACAAACAGCCCCCGTTCATAAAAGATACGGGGGCTATCGGTTTACTTCAAACTGTCACGATACCATTTGTAGAGTTTCTCCACACCGTCTTCGATCTCCACCTTGTGGGTCCAACCCAGGGAGTGCAGCTTCTCTACATCAATGAGCTTACGGGGAGTTCCATCAGGCTTGCTGGCATCAAACTCTACGGTTCCCTCGAATCCTACGGCCTTGACCACCAGCTCGGACAACTCGCGGATGGTAAGTTCCTTGCCTGTGCCCACATTGATGTGGCAATTACGTATCTCACCCAAAGAAGGAATGGCTCCACCACGTCCCTCAGAGTTGTTGCGGTCTACTGCTCCATCCACCTTGGCACCATAGAATACCGAAGAATACTTCTCTATTCCGATAATATCGCTGAAGTCTACATTGAGCAGCACGTGCACGCTGGCATCAGCCATATCCTCGCTCCACAAGAACTCACGCAGAGGTGTTCCTGTTCCCCAGAGCACCACCTTGTTGTCGTAGATGCCATAGAACTCCAGAGCCTTGAGTATTCGCTCATGCGAGTTGTTGCCGTCCACGTTTCCCTCGCCTATGATGGCACGGAGCTTGTCGGTAGGGTTAATGGGGCGCTTGTTCATATCCACCTCGATACTGTGCCAGTCGCCGTCGTGGATGAGCTTGGCAAGATATATCTTGCGCATCATGGCTGGCATCACATGACTGTTCTCCAAGTGGAAGTTGTCATTGGGGCCATAGAGGTTGGTAGGCATTACGGCGATATAGTTGGTGCCATACTGCAGGTTGTAGCTCTCGCACATCTTCAGACCTGCTATCTTGGCAATGGCATATTCCTCGTTGGTATACTCGAGTGGCGAGGTGAGGAGCACGTCTTCCTTCATGGGCTGTGGTGCATCCTTAGGATAGATGCAGGTAGAACCCAGGAAGAGCAACTTCTTCACGCCGTGCGAATAGGCATTGCTGATCACATTGCACTGCATCTTCATGTTCTGCATGATGAAGTCGGCACGATAGAGCGAGTTGGCCATGATACCTCCCACGAAGGCTGCTGCCAAGACCACTGCATCGGGCTTCTCATCATCGAAGAACTTCTGTACGGCATACTGGTCTGTCAGGTCGAGTTCCTTGTGTGAACGGCCTACAAGATTGTGATAACCTCTCTTCTCGAGGTTGTTCCAGATTGCAGAACCCACCAGTCCGTGGTGTCCTGCAATATAAATCTTAGAATCTTTGCTTAATGACATATTTCTATTTTTATCAAGAATTTTCTTTTTTCTATTTTTTATTTAGTCAAGAATTACAGGAATTAGAGATCTACAAATATCCATATTTAAACCTGCATTAACAAAGAAAATTCTTATTTATCTTCAAAAAGAGACACCAAATAGAACTCTGTAATTCTCTAATTCTTGAAAAATAAAACTCTTGATTATTTCACGATACCCTTCTCCAAGTACTCAGCCAGGTTGCAACGAACCTTCTGGCCGGCATCCTCGGCGGCAACCTTGGCCATATCGCTCTCTACCATGATCTTGACAAGGTCTTCGAAAGAAGTGGTGTTGGGATTCCAGTTGAGCTTGGCCTTTGCCTTGGTAGGATCGCCCCAGAGATTGACAACATCGGTAGGACGGTAGAAATCGGGAGACACCTCGACGAGAGTCTTGCCGATCAACTCCTCAGGACCTTCCACGCAGATACCCTTCTCGTTCTCTTCCTTGCCTTCCCACTTCAGCTCGATACCTACATAATGGAAAGCCAACTGGGCGAACTCACGAACAGAGTGCTGCTTGCCGGTGGCAATGACGAAGTCCTCAGGCTTCTCTGCCTGGAGGATGAGCCACATACACTCCACATAGTCCTTGGCATAACCCCAGTCGCGCAATGAATCGAGGTTGCCCAGATAGAGTTTCTCCTGCTTACCCTGCTTGATGCGGGCTGCGGCAAGAGTGATCTTACGTGTCACGAAAGTCTCGCCACGGCGCTCACTCTCATGATTGAAGAGGATACCCGAACAGCAGAACATATTGTAAGCCTCACGATACTCCTTCACAATCCAGAAACCATACTGCTTGGCAACAGCATATGGCGAATAAGGATGGAATGGAGTATTCTCGTTCTGAGGAACCTCCTCCACCTTACCATAAAGCTCGGAAGTGGAAGCCTGATACATGCGGCAGGTCTTCTCCAAACCGCACTGGCGGATGGCCTCAAGGATGCGGAGCACACCTGTGGCGTCTACATCGGCAGTAAACTCAGGAGAGTCGAAGCTTACCTGTACGTGGCTCTGGGCAGCCAGGTTGTAAACCTCGGTAGGTTTCACCTTGTTCATCACCTGGATGATACTCATAGAGTCGCCGAGATCGGCATAGTGAAGATGGAAGTTGGGCTTGCCTTCCAAGTGGGCGATACGCTCACGATAGTCGACTGACGAACGGCGGATCGTGCCATGAACATCATAACCTTTCTCCAACAACAACTCTGCCAGGTAAGAACCGTCCTGGCCTGTGATACCCGTGATAAGGGCTACTTTCTTCTGTTCCATTTATTCCTTTTATTTAAGTTTCGGTTTTTTAAAAAACACAGTACATATCTATAATGCTGCAAAAGTACGACTTTTTATGCAAATAATCAAGTTTTTAAGCCCGAAAATCTACTTTATTCGCCTACAGGTCTGTTGGTTCGCAGGTTTGCTCCTTGGGCCAGTTGACCAGAAACAGCTTGTCAGTGGCACGCGTGAAGGCTGTATAGAGCCAGTGAATATAGTCGGGAGTAAGCATATCATCGGTCATATATCCCTGGTCCACATATACATGCGCCCATTGTCCGCCCTGTGCCTTATGGCAGGTCACGGCATAGGCGTACTTGATTTGCAGGGCATTGAAATAAGCATCCTGGCGAATAGACTTCATGCGGTCGGCCTTCAATGGCACAAAGTGCTGATAGTCTTCCTCCACTTGCCTGAAGAGCTCCTCCTGCTGCTCGTGGGTAAGGGCCGGCGCCTCGCTCTGCAAGGTGTCGAGCATACCCGTCACTTGCATCTCGTAATCATCGTAGTCGGGCAACTGCAACAGCAATGTGGCAAAGCGGAACCCATACAGCTCGATATAGTTGCTCACCCTCAACACCTTAGCCCTGTCGCCATTGGCAAGAAAGGCAGGAACAGCGGCGGCACTTCCCTCCCCGCTCTCCTTCTTCTCCTTCTCCGTCCAGAAGTAGTTGTTCTTCACGATCATGAGCATATCGCCCGACGAGAGTTCCTCCTCACGGTCGAGCACCATGTTCCTGATACCATTATTATATATATTGGCGCGCTTGTTGCTTCGGGTGATGACCATCGTCTCGTCCATCCCCACATGATGATAACTGTCGCCAAGACTCTCCACCAGCTCTGCTCCCGGCATCATCACGATGTCGGCAAAGCCCTTGAAGCGTATCAGCGGAAGTCCTGTCACAGCATCATGGGTTATCATCTGTCTGATGAGGGTGGCATTATAGAGGATGCCCGACGACTGACTCTGTCGCAACACCTCATTGAGGTCGCACTCGTAAACCTTCAGACCGTATCCCTCCATCACCGATGCGCTGAGGGCAGGCGACTCCTCCTCGCCCACAGGGGGCAACTGTGCCTTGTCGCCTATGAGCAACAGGCGGTCGTTATGTCCCTGATACACAAACTTCACCAGGTCGTCGAGCAGACATCCACTGCCGAAAGTTGTTCCCCCCAGCCCCATATTGGCTATCATCGAAGCCTCGTCCACCATGAAGAGCGTGTCGGTGTAAAGATTGTCGTTCAGACTGAACTGACCGTCAACACCGGCAAAAGCCTTCTCTCTGTAGATGCGGCGATGGATGGTATAGGCAGGAGCCCCACTGCCCAGCGAGAACACCTTGGCAGCCCTGCCCGTAGGGGCAAGGAGCATCACCTTCTGGCGTATCTGCAGCAGGGTACGCACGATGGCTCCCGAAAGCGAGGTCTTTCCCGTACCGGCACTACCTCGCAATATCATCACTGCCTGAGGGTCGCGGTCGGTCAGAAAACTGACAAAAGTATCGAGTGCCTGCCCCTGCTCCTGCGTAGGAGCAAAGCCAAACTGTTGCAATATCTTATATTTTAGGGATTCGATGACCATAACTCAAAAAAAAATTGTATCTTTGCACCATGCAAAAGTAACAATACTTTTTGAAATGAGAAAGAAAATAAGCAACAATTCTATCCTGGCAGCCTGTGTGCTCGTGGTTTTGACGCTCTGCCTGCTGAGTGTATGGCAACCCATCCACTTCCAGAAGGAAAAGGAACAAAGGGAGACGACCGTCAAGCAAAGGCTCATGAAGATAAGAACTGCCGAGGAGAACTACAAGAGGCGGCACGGAACCTACACCGGCGACTTCGCCACGCTTATCAAGGGGAAATGGCTCGACAGGGAAATGCAGTACATTCCCTTCTCTGACAACAAGAGATTCTCGCTCTCGGCAACCACCATCGTGACCAAGAACGGCAAACAGATACCGCTCATGGAATGTGGAGCCACCTACGAGGAATACTTGGATGGCCTCAACGAAGATGCCATACAGCAGGAAACCGACAATGCCAACATGGAAGGAAGGTTCCCAGGACTAAAAATTGGAGACATCACAACAAACAACGACAATGCAGGCAACTGGTAACAACAACACAACGAAACTTCTGCAGACACGGCTCACCATCCGTGCCGGCAAGAACAGCCTCAGCTTCTCGGTAGCAGAAGACGAACGCCAAGTGACATACGAGCCCTATGCCATGAAGAGTGGCGTATCAATGGCAGCCAACCTAAGACAGGCTTTCAAGGAAAGCGAACTGCTGTTGCGTGGTTACAGAAAGGCACGCCTCTTCATCGACACCCCTGTCTTGCTCGTCCCTGTCGACGAGTTCGACGAGAAACAGAAAGATACTTTCTATCAGTACAGCTTCGAGGAGCACGAGAGCGACATCATCATGCACAGAGTACAGCCTCAGCTCAACGCCGTGGCGCTCTTCCCTCTCAACAAAGACTTGAGAACGGTGATGGAGGACAACTTTGCCGACGTGCGATTCACTCCTGTGCTGCAACCCGTATGGAACCATCTGCACCAGCGCAGCTTCGTGGGCATACAGAAGAAGCTGTTCGCCTATTTCCACGACGGCAAACTCGACATCTTCTGCTTCGACAAGAACCGCTTCAAGTTCTTCAACTCCTATGCCACCACACACGCCAAGGATGCCATCTACTTCATCCTATATGTATGGAAGCTGCTCGGCATGGACCAGAAGAAAGATGAGCTGCACGTTGTGGGCGATGTGCCGGACAAGGACTGGTTCATCCACAACACCAAGCTCTACATTCAGAAGACTTACCTTCTCAACCCTGCTGCCGAATTCAACCGGGCACCGCTTACCGAAATCAAGAACATTCCTTTCGATCTGCAGGCGCTCTACCTCAGCAAGTAGGAAAGCCCTCCCTGAGGGATGGCCTCACTCAAACCATACATCAACCAACATCACACTCAACAAAAGAATGCGCATCATAACAGGACAATATAAAGGAAGACATTTTGATATTCCACGTACCTTCAAGGCACGTCCTACCACCGATTTTGCCAAAGAGAATATCTTCAACGTACTTCAAGGATACATCGATTTCGAGGATGCTGTCGCCCTCGACCTCTTCGCAGGCACAGGCAGCATTTCGCTCGAACTGGTTTCACGAGGCTGTAGCCGGGTGGTAAGCGTCGAGGCCGACAGAGACCATGCCAACTTCATACGCCAGTGCTTCAAGAAGTTGGGCGATGAGAGCGACCTGCTCATCCGTGGCGACGTGTTCCGCTTCCTGAAGAGCTGTCATCAGAAGTTCGACTTCATCTTTGCCGACCCTCCTTATGCTCTCAAGGAACTGCCCGAGATACCCCGGCTCATCCTCGAAGGCGACCTGCTCAACGAGGGAGGCATCTTCGTCTTCGAACATGGCAAGAACTACGACTTCTCCGACCATCCCCGCTTCCTGGAACACAGAAGCTATGGCAGTGTCAACTTCTCTATCTTCAGATAATCATCTAAAGCAGTGGTGACAAGAGCCTTACTGTCGACTCGAAGAGGCGCTTCAGGAAAGGACGCTTGATGTAATAAGTCACATCATCGGTCAACTGACAGTGTGCCTCATCTTCCAGAAAAATGTTCTTGATTCGCAAGGCCATGTCTGTGTCGAAGAAGAAGGCATTGGCCTCAAAGTTGTTCTCAAAACTGCGGAAGTCGACATTCGTACTTCCACACGAGCATATCTTGTCGTCGCTCACCAACAGCTTGCTGTGGTTGAATCCCGCCTCATACAAGTACACTTTCACTCCTGCCTCTATGGCTTCCATCATGTATGACCGCGAAGCCCACTCCACCAGCCGTGCATCGCTGTGGCGTGGCACCATGAGTCTGACGTCCACGCCAGCCAAAGCTGCTGTGCGCATGGCAAAGAGCACGGGTTCGGTAGGAAGAAAATAAGGAGTTTCGAGATACACATAGTGCTGCGCCTGCAACAGGATGCGCACATATCCCTGCATGATGTCGGGCCAGGGAGTTACCGGACTGCTGGTCACCACCTGCACCAGACAGTTGTTGCGGATAGCCGCATCGACAGGAGGATAGTAACGACGGTCGGTAATCAGTGTGCGGTCTACGAAATACCAGTCTACTAAGAAAGCACGCTGTATGGCATAAACGCCACCTCCCTCTATGCGCAGATGCGTATCGCGCCAGACTCTTCCACCTCTTCCCTTCACATAGCGAAGAGCCAAGTTCATACCTCCTATGAATCCCACCTTGCCGTCTACCACACACAACTTGCGGTGGTTGCGATAGTTCACCTTGCTGGTAAAAGCAGGAAACCGTACCGGCATAAAGGCATGAACATCTATTCCGGCATCGCGCATACGCTCAAAGAAGGAATCGCTGACGCGCCAACAGCCCACATCATCATATATCAGACGTACCTCCACACCCTGCCTGGCCTTGTCTGCCAAAGCATCGGCTATCAGATTTCCCAAGGGGTCGTCCTCTATGATATAGGTATCTATATGGATGTGCTTCTCCGCCCTGCCGATGGCTTGCAGCAGACTGAACACGAAACCATAGCCATCGGTATAAATCTCCACCTGATTGTCTTTGAAAGGAAGCGCCCAGTTCTGGTTGGCAAAGAGGCGCATCAGGGGCTGGCTGTCGGCAGGCAGATGCAGGTTCTCCTGCTCAGCAAACTCCAGCATCGAGCGCTTGGTGAGCTGGTCCATGGAACGGTTGCTGATGAGTCGCTGCTTACGGATGTCCTGCCCGAAGAACACATAGAGCACGATGCCGAGAAAGGGCATAAAGAGCAGCACCATAATCCAGGCTATGGTCTTCGCCGGCTGTTTATTGTCCATCAGTACCGCCACGACGGTGGGGATGGTAAGCAGCGCATATACTAATAAATATATCCAGTGGAAATATATCATATCATTGAAGTTTCACATGTAAGGAAGTTATAGAAGTTAACTTCCCTTTCTGCACTTCACATCATCGTTAGTTAAAGATGAAGTTGGCTTGTGCCGCCAGCAGACTGTTCATCTGCTTCAACTTGGTGAACTCTGCTATCAGTTCCATGTTGTTGGGGTTCTGCACGAACTGCTGTCTCACCTCTACCAGGCGCTGGGCGATGTAATGAGTACGGAAACTCAGCATGTCCTTAAACACCATCTGCCTGAGCTTTTCGGGATTCAACTTGAGTTGCAGACTGGCTGTCGACACCTCCTGTTCCCCCGTCATCATGCCCGCCAGCCGACTCACGGCAGGGTCGGGATGATTGGCAAAGTAGGTCTCTGCCTTGAAGTCCTCGTCACCTATATGTTCCACGGCCTCGTGCAACACCTTATTATATATAGGGTTGTGAAACTCGAAACCATCGCCCTGCATATCGAGCATGATGTATTGTGCCACGGGCAACTCCACATCCTGCTGCTCAGAGTCTTTCACGGTGATGAGTTCCTCGCCATGATGAATCACGATCTGTATGATGAGGTCTTCCACCTCGCGCAGTTTGGCCTCGGGGGTCGTTCCTCCCATCTGCTGTCCCGTCTGCGCCGCCTGCTGCACCACCTGGTCGCGCAGACCTGCCGCCCGTCTTTCTTCCTTCACCTGTTCGCTGAGACCGTTGCGCACAAAGTTGTTGAGCGCATTCACGATGATGGCCTCGCTCACGCCCAGTCGGTGCGAACAGTCGGTGATGTAGGAGGCACGCGTTATTTGGTTTTTTATCTTCGAGATGCTCTCCACGATCGAGTTGATGGCCTCGCTTCGCTTCACAGGGTCGGTAACGCCCTTGAGCATCAGATGGGTCTTGAATTGTATGAAGTCTGTCTGGTTTTCCTCGATATACTTTCTGAAGTCGCTCGCCGTATGACTGCGTGCAAAACTGTCGGGGTCATTGCCGTCGGGCAGCAGGAGCACCTTCACGTTCATCTCTTCCTCCAGGAGCATGTCGGTACCTCTCAGGGCAGCATGCACACCTGCCGCATCGCCATCATAGAGCAACACGATATTGTTGGTGAAACGGTGCAGGAGCCTTATCTGGTGCACACTGAGTGCCGTTCCCGAGTTGGCCACCACATTCTCTATACCGCATTGGTGCATGGAGATGACGTCGGTGTAGCCCTCCACCATGTACACACAGTTTTCCTTGGCAATGGCTTTCTTGGCCTGATAGAGTCCATAGAGCTCCCGTTCTTTATGATAGATATCGCTGTCTGGCGAGTTGACATACTTCTGGTTGACTCCTTTCGTACGGCTGTCGAGCACACGACCTCCGAAAGCCACCACCTTGCCGCTCACGCTGAACCAGGGGAAGATGGCTCGTCCCGAGAATCGGTCGAGATACTTGTCTTCTCCGCTCTTGTTGGAGGCCTCGTCCTTGTCCACCTTGAAGCAGAGGCCCGTTGCCACCAGATACTTGGGGTTATAGCCTTTCTTGATAGCCTCGTCATACAAGGCCGTCCTGCTGTTGGGATCAAACCCCAACCTGAACTTGCGGATGATATCATCACGGAATCCACGGCTGCGGAAGTACTGCATACCGATGGCTCGTCCGTCCACATCGTTCTGCAGGATGTCCTCGAAGTATTGCGATGCCCATTCGTTGACGATGAACATCGACTCCCGCTCGCTCTCCTTCTCCTTCTCTTCGCTTGTCAGTTCCCGCTCCTTGATCTCGATGTGATATTTGTTGGCCAACCAGCGCAGCGCATCGGGATAGGTCATCTGTTCCAGCTCCATCAGGAAGTTGATGGCGTTGCCTCCCTTTCCGCAGGTGAAACAATGGCAGATGCCGCGTGCGGGCGAGACTGAGAAGGAAGGATGCGAATCATTATGGAAAGGGCACAAACCGATATAGTTCACGCCGCGTTTTTTGAGCGACACGAACTCCGACACCACGTCAACGATGTTGGTGGCGTCCATGATTCGGGCTATGGTCGGTTTGTCTATCATTTTATTTCAGTTCCTGTTTCATTCTGTTGGCCTGCTTCTGTGCTGCGGCACGTGCTGCGGCATTCACTTCATGGGCATTGGTCTTGCGGTGATAAGTGTATGTTTTGCCTTGCGAGTCGCTGAGCACCAGCGAGTCTTTCTTCATATAGACGAAAGAGAGGGTATCTATGGAAGTCTTCTCGTTGAAGACGACTCCCTGCATCTCGAAACGTCCCCTCACAAGCAGCAGCTTGCCATTGTAGGCATGCCACTCTGTATACTGTGGCACTTCGGGATATTCCACCAGACTGTCATCCTCCACCGAACTGTTCTGCATGACAAAGCCCACCGAGCGGGCCTCGCCCATCCGCTTGAGTGTGAAACCATATTCGCGTGGCACCATATAGTTTTCCACGATGCTGTCGGGCATATTGGCAAGGATGCGTGCCTGCTGACGGCGTGACAGATGACTCAGGTCACGCAGATGGGGCATCACCTGATAGGTCCATGTAGCCTTCAGCTTGTCGAGATCCACCACCATTCTGGCACGGTTCTTCTCTCCCTCTACCGGCAACACACATATCCAGTCGCCTATCTCTATATCGCCAAACACCTGATGCTGTCGGGTAGCCTCCAATATATTGTAGCGCACAGGGTCTCCGCCGCTGTTGGGCAAGAGCACCACCACACTGTCGGTACATCCCATGCAGGCAAGTCCGTAGATGGCATGGTCGCCCTTGGCAGGCTTCGCCGTACTGATGGGCAGGTTGATATTAGGACGTGGTCCTTTCTTGCAGGCGGCAAGCAGGACAACGGCAAAGACGAGGAGTATGAGAGTTTTGTATCTATGCATCATTCTGACTGTTATTTTTGGTAATGCTTTTCGACTTATCGACTACAATCACTACCTTATTTATCTATATAATGATGCAAAGTTACTACTTTTTTCGGAAAAACGAAGGAAAAAACAGTTTAATAGATAGGTAAATCTATTTTTTTTAGTACTTTTGTAAGCAAAAACTATAGATATCTACATGACAACAACATTATACTTGGTTCGTCACGGCGAGACTGTCGACAATGCAGCCCACATCATGCAGGGACAGACACCAGGCGAACTCAATGACAAAGGTATTGCCCAGGCTGAAGAAGTGGCAGCCCGCATGGCCGACCATCCCATCGACGTATTCGTATCGAGCGACCTGAAGCGCAGCATTCAGACTTGCGAGATTATAGCCCGTCCCCATCATGCCGAGGTGATTACCACTCCTCTGCTGCGCGAACGCGACTGGGGAAGTTTCACTGGCAAGTTTATCCCTTCCCTGCCCCAAGACCCCAAAGACTGGCCCGACGATATCGAGTCGATAGAAAGCATGAAGTCGAGGGCTCAAAACTTCATCACCTGGCTTCGCGTCACCTATCCCGGCAAGACCATTCTTGCCGTAGGTCATGGCATCATCAACAAAGCCCTGCAGAGTGTTTACTTCCGCCGACCGATGAACGAGATTGAGAAAATGGGCAATGCCGAAGTGAGAATCCTGATATTGTAATTAAAAACATTAAACTAAAAACATAATAATCATGGCAAGAAAAATAGCTCTTATCACAGGCGCCACAAGCGGTATTGGCGAAGGATGCGCCCGAAGATTCGCACAAGGAGGCTACAACCTCATCATCACAGGCCGCAACACAGGCAAGTTGGAAATTCTGAAACAGGAACTTGAAGAGGAAGGTATCCAAGTGCTGGCACTGGCTTTCGACGTGCGCAACAGAGAGGCGGCTCGCAAGGCTGTTGACTATATCCCTGAGGCATGGCGCAACATCGATGTCCTGATCAATAATGCAGGACTGGCACGAGGCCTGGAACCAGAGTACGAAGGCGACTTCGACGACTGGGACCAGATGATAGATACCAACATTAAAGGTCTGTTCACCATGACCCGACTCATCGTTCCCGGCATGGTGGAACGCAATCGTGGGCATGTCATCAACATCGGAAGTGTGGCTGGCGATGCTGCCTATGCGGGCGGAAATGTGTACTGTGCCACCAAGAGTGCAGTAAAAGCCATCACCGATGGTCTGCGCATCGACGTGGCTCATACCCGCGTTCGCGTTACCAACATCAAGCCGGGACTGGTGGAGACCAATTTCTCCAACATCCGTTTCCATGGCGACACCCAGCGTGCCGACAATGTTTACTGTGGCATAGAGCCATTGACTGGCGATGATATTGCCGACGTGGCATTCTATGCCGCCTGCGCTCCCGAGCATGTTCAAATAGCCGAGGTGCTGGTTCTCGCCACCCATCAGGCCAATGGCACCGTGATTCACCGAGACTAAAAACTTCTTACAAGATATCCATGATTTCCTCGAAACGGGAAATACGACGGAGGCGTTCGTGAGCGAACTCCTCCGTTTTTTCATGCGCCCATGTTGTATGGAAAGGTATATGAACAGCCGAGGCACCTATCTTCAACGCAGGCACAATATCGCTCTTGAAACTGTTGCCCACCATGACCAACTCTTCGGGCTTTACCTCCAACTCACGGCAGAGTCTTCGATAAGCCTCGGGCGTCTTGTCGCTCACGATGCTCACCACGTCAAAGTAACGTTGCAATCCCGAACGCCACAGTTTGTTCTCCTGGTCTTGCAACTCACCCTTGGTGAATACCGCAAGCTTGTAATGACGCGTCTGTCTGAGCCTTGCCAGCGTCTCCTCCACGCCCTCCAAAGGACGGGCATCGAGCCTCAGCAAGGTCTTGCCCAGCTCCACGATTCGCCCTATCAGCTTGGCAGGCACCTCGCCCAGACTCACCTTCACGGCATTCTCCACCAGCGAGATGGTAAAGGCTTTCACACCATATCCCAGGTCTTCCATATTACCGCTCTCTGTCTCGAAGAGCGAAGCTGATATCTCCTCCTTGCTTCCATAGTCTGAAAGCAAGTCACAGTATTCGTCCTCTACATCTTCAAAATAGTTCTGCAATGCCCACAACGTATCGTCGGCATCAAAGGCTATGGCCTTGACAGAACCCGCTATCTTGTTGTTTTCTTTCATTTTCGTAATCTCTTTTTTTCTTGACACAGTAGTTAGAGAAGTGATTTGGGAAGTTAGAATAGTTAGCACGCCCTGAAGCCCAGAAGTTCATAGCCCAGGGCGTGCTGCTTAGTGAATACACCCACAAAAGCATTTGTCTTAACTCCTTAACTCCTTAACTCCATTAACTCCTTAACTCCATTACCTCCTACAAAATAATTCCCTATCCTTTCCCTCAACAAAAGTACAATATTCTTTTCTATCTCCCAAATATTTCCTTTCAAAAAGCATCACTTACCCGAATAAAAAACGTGTGCTCAACCATCAACGGACAAGCACACGCACATTTTCGTATTAACCAGAAAAACACATATTTACTAAAAACGAGTCATAAACTCTACAACTATCTTGTCTTTCTCCGAAGGTTTGGCAATACCGCCCTCACGATAGAAATACTTCTCATAGTTGATGCGGATATCGGAGATAAATGGCTTCGACAGACTCAACGTAACACCGCCGGTGACACGATGGCGCTTATAGTCGTTGATGATCAACTCGCCCAGATCATCGTCTGTCGCATTGTAACGGGAGCCGTCGCTATGATCGCTCATGAAATCATAACGCACCAAGGGCGAAACCTTCTTGATCAGTCGTGTGCGAACAGGGATATCATAGCAGGCAAAACCATCGAAGGCATGCACATCGTGGAAGGCGTTATGAGAATAATGCTTGTAGAGATACTCCACCTCGGCGATGAAACCACCATAGTGGAAGGTAAGACCAGCATCATACATATTCACAGTCACGTCAGAAGGCTTGATCTTCTGCGTACTCAGCACCAGGTTGACATTGGGGAAGAGAAACTGTGCCTTGGCAGAATAGTTGACACCCTTGGTCCAGTAGTCCTTCTGATTGGTAAGACCAGAGCCGTTGAACACACCGGCATTCACCACGATGGGGAAACCGACATTCCATGTATAACCCACCTCGGCACCCACGTCACGCACGTTACCCACCTGCTTGGCGATAAACGAGCGATTGGCAAAATACTGCTGATGGGGAGAACGGTGAGCGTCAATGGTAAAGGGCACACGCTCCTGACCGATGGTAAACTGCAGGGTGCTCCAAGGCTTGATACGTGTGTAGGCATCGAGCATCTTGATCTTTCCCTCATCGCAGAGGTCAATCTCTGCCTTGTAGCTCACCTCCTTGGTCACATTTCCCGACACACTGACACGGGCTGTACGAACCTCAAAGCGTCCCTCGCCCTCCTCGGTTTGGTATTCATACTTCGAGCGAATGGTACCGCCTATCTTTGGTGTTCTGTCTACCTCCTCTTCATCGTTCTGAGCATAAACTGCCGCTGTCAACATCGAAAGCAACAGCATGGTCGTCATTTTTTTGTTCATATCTTACATTATTATATTATTCTATAATGATATTTTCAAGAAGTTATCTTTATGGGGAGTTATAGGAGTTAAGGGAAGTTATCACTCCCTTAACTCCTTAAGAAAATCTCCATTCATTCTTTCGGGTGCAAAATTACGAAAATTATATTTCTATTCTACAACACAGATGTTACAAAATCGTAACATTTTAAAATCCCGCCTATTCATTCTTGTCTTGAAAGCTATAAAATTGTTTTCTGTTCGCTTTGAAATCTATATTCTAAACTTTAGAACATAAGTTCGAAACTTTCGGATACAAGTTCTAAACTTTAGAACATAGATTTAGCTTGCTTAAACAGGGCAAACGCATCAAATCATTTACCTTTTAACATATAGATATTAATGTTGTATCTTATTGAATATTAACTATTTATATTTGCTTATACCAAAAATATTTTGTATCTTTGTAAAGAATAATTAAACACTTAAAAGTTACAAAATGAGCATAATTAAGTTATCTAAACAAATTCCAGACCCAAGAGTCACTGGACGAACTGTTCATAAAATGGAACATATTATCTATATTACCATAGCAGCAGTACTGGCTGGATGTCAAACATGGGATGATATTGCTGAGTTTGGAAGAACTAAGAAGGAGTTCTTCAAATCTCGTTTGGTAGGTTTGGAGCACATTCCAAGCCATGACACCTTCAATCGTTTCTTCTCTATATTTGACCCAAAGGGCTTTGAACAAATTTTTCGCGATTGGGTCAAGGAAATTGTTGGTGAGGTCAAAGGCATAGTGGCCATTGACGGCAAGTTAATGCGTGGCTCCAGCAAATGCGATTCAGAGCACACATTGGGCAAAGATGATTTTCGCATGTGGATTGTGTCAGCATGGTCTTCTGATAACAATATCTCTCTGGCTCAAGAGAAGGTGGGCGACAAGACTAACGAAATCACCTTGTACCAAAGTTGCTTAGCGCAATAGACTTAAAAGACACCATTGTAACGATTGATGCCATGGGATGCCAAACCTCTATAACCAAGAAAATAAGAGAGGGAAACGGAGATTATATTATTGCATTGAAGAAAAATCAAAAGACAAGCTATGATTTTGCAAAGGATATCATAGCCGAATACACTGATCGTGACTATCAGGGTATAGTTTCAAAGCATACTTCCTTTGACAGAGGGCATGGCAGATTAGAAGAAAGGAAATGTATAGTAGTGAGTTATGGCAGCACTACTCAAAAAATGTTCAAGAACAAATTTGAAGGGCTAAAATCTATTGTTGGCATTCTGTCACGAAGAACTATCGTTTCAACAGGTGAAACTTCCGAGGAAAACAGGTACTACGTAACTTCCATAGGAAATGAAAGGCCTGAGGAAATCGCCAATGCAATAAGAAAGCACTGGGGAATAGAGAATAATTTGCACTGGCAATTAGACTTTACCTTTAGAGAAGACGAAAGTAGAAAGGTGAAAAATGCAGCAAGGAACTTCTCTACTATTACTAAGATTGCTTTGTCCATCCTTAAAAAAGACAAAACGGTCAAGGGAAGTCTCAACTTAAAAAGAATGAAAGCTGGCTGGGACGAAAATTACCTGTCAAAACTTTTGGAGGCGAACGCATTTTGATGCGTCCGCCCTGTAGTTTAGAACATAGATTTTATGGTGGTTTCAGGGTACAGATGGTGGTTTAACTATTTTAGTTGACCACTCTAACCTGATTTTTACATCTTTCACAAGAAGACTGTTGTCTTAACTCCTTAACTTCTTTAACTCCCTTAACTTAACTCCCTCAACTCCTGCTTTCCCCCTCGTAACACCATTGTAACATCATCGTCACAAACACGTAATTGCTTTTGCGCCTACTCTTTCTAAATATCGTTGTAACTTTGCACCCGGATTACAAAGACAAAACATTTAAAAACTCAGAATAAATGAAAGAGAACAAGAAAGCAATCTTGGAGATTCTCAAGAAGAAATCCAAAAAGGACGGAAAATTTGAAAGTTTAGTACTCAACCTCGCCCTGCAGAAAATCGACAGCGACAGCTTCGAGTTTTACGGTGATGCCGTGTACACTGCCGACAAGAAGCGCCTCGTTTACTGCATGAGCCAAGCTGAGAGTTTCCACATTCCAGAGGGAGTGACAACCATTGGCGAGATGGCGTTCCGTGGCAAGAAACAACTCAAGAACATCATTATTGCCAACAGTGTGAAAGAAATAGAACACGATGCTTTCTACGATTGTGACGAACTGGATAACGTTTATGTACCCGCAGGCGTGAAAGAAATAAAAAGCTATGCCTTTGCCGAGTGCGACAAACTCAAGAAGATTACCTTTGCAGGAGTTCCTGACAAGTTGAGCCGCCACACCTTCGACGACTGCGACCTGTTGCACGACATCATCGTTCCTGCCGGAACCAGCAAGACTTTCCGCAAAGCCCTTCACTTCACCGACGGCGATACCGACTTCCTCGTACTTGAGAAACCTGCCGACAATGCTACCGTTGCCCCTTCTGCACCACAGCAGGAACAGAAGAAGGGAAACAAAAAACAGGATGCTCCAAAAGACAAGAAGCAAGACAAAGCAGACAAGAAACAAGACAAGAAAGCTGCAGACAAAGCAGACAAGAAGCAAGACAAGAAAGCTGCAGACAAGCAAGAACAGAAACAGGAGCAAAAATAATCAGAAGCAAAGCAACAGAGCAGTTGTCTTAACTCCGTAAACCCTCCTTTAAATTCAAGATTATGACAAAACAGGAAGTCATGAAAAAAGCATATGTAGAACGCGACGTGAGCTGGATGTATTTCAACCATCGCATCCTACAGGAAGCAGAAAAAGAGTTTGTCCCCCTGTTGGAACGACTCTCTTTCCTCGGTATCTACTCCAACAACCTCGACGAGTTCTTCCGTGTACGAGTGGCATCACTCAACCGCATGCTGGAACGCAAGCTCGACAAAGACACCGAACAGCAGATCAAGAAATCACTCAAAACCATCAATAAGCTCAATGAATCTTATTCCAAAGAATACACTGAGGCGGTGGATAAAGTTTTCGAAGAGTTGGAAACCCACAAGATTCGCCTCGTTACCGAAGCCAACCTCAACGACGAGCAGAAGGACTTCCTGTCGCAGTTCTTCTACGACAAACTCAATGGCTCTGTCAATCCCATCTGGCTGTCGGAAATAGAAGATCTCACTGTGCTGGAAGACAACCGCATCTACCTCATCGTCGAGAAATGCGAGAAGAAAGACAACAAGAAGAAATACGCCATCGTCAAAGTGCCCGACCGCATATACGGACGATGGGTGAAAATACCTTCCAGCGACGGCTTCGACAACATCATGTATCTCGACGATGTGATACGTTACTGTCTGCCACTGGTCTTCTTAGGGTTCAAAGAGAGCACCTACAGAGCCTACAGCTTCAAGTTCACCAAAGACGCTGAGATGGAGATGGACAACGATGCCGACTTTGGCACCATGGAGAAGATTGCCTTGGGTGTGAACAGTCGCAAGAAGGGCGAAGCCGTGCGCGTCATCTACGACCACGAAATGCCACGTGAGATGCAGCGAAAACTGCGCGACCGTCTCAACACCAAAGAGCTCGACGCCTCGCTTGCCGGTGGCAGATATCAGAACCACAAGGACCTGATGTCGTTCCCCGACTGTGGCCGCAATGACTTGAAATACGACAAGTGGACACCCATCATGAAGCCCGAGTTCGTATCCAATGAGAGCATCCTCGACCAGATACGCCAGAAAGACCGCTTCATCCATGTACCCTATCACAACTTCAACGGCTACATCCGTGTATTGCGCGAGGCAGCCATCAAGCCCGAAGTCAAATCCATCAAGACCACCCTCTATCGTCTGGCCAAGGACTCCAAGGTGGTCAAGGCACTCATCACAGCAGCCCGCAACGGCAAGAAGGTAACAGCCGTGGTAGAGTTGCTCGCCCGATTCGACGAGGAGAGCAACATCAAGTGGAGCAAGCGAATGCAGGAGGAAGGCGTCAACGTCATCTTTGGCGTGGAAGGACTGAAGATCCACTCCAAACTGCTCTACATAGAATCCAAGAAAGGCAACATTGCCTGCATCGGAACGGGCAACTTCCATGAGGGCAACGCCAAGATCTATACCGACTATCTGATGATGACAGCCCGTCCTAAGATCGTCAACGAGGTGGCAAAGGTCTTCGACTTCATCGACCGCCCCTTCTCCCCCTTCCGCTTCAGCGAGTTGCTCGTATCGCCCAACTCCATGAAGAGCCGCATACTCCGCATGCTCGACACCGAGATAAGGAATGCAAGCGAGGGCAAGGAGGCTTGGGTGAAGATCAAGATCAACCACATCACCGATACCGACATGGTGACCAAGCTCTACCAGGCCTCCAAGGCAGGCGTGAAGATAGACATCGTGATACGTGGCAACTGCTCACTCGTACCGGGCATCAAGGGCCTGAGCGAGAACATACGCTGTGTGGGCATCATCGACCGATACTTGGAGCACAGCCGCATCCTCATCTTTGCCAATGGCGGAAAACCAAGATACTTCCTTGGCTCTGCCGACTGGATGCCGAGAAACCTGCTGAACCGTATCGAGGTGCTTACCCCAGTGTACGACGAGGAGCTTCAGGCCGACCTGATGCGCACCATCTCTTATGGCATGAGAGATACCACGAATGGCCGCATCGTCGACGGCAAGGGCACCAACAACTTTGTCGAGGGAGAGCCTTTCCGCAGTCAGCAAGAACTGTACAAGGAATACAAGAAGTAGAGTTAGAGAAGTTTTTTAAAAGAAGTTATAGAAGTTAAAGAAGTTATCACTCCCTTCGGTCGTTAGAAGTTAAAGCCAACAGCCTTGAGGGAATGGGGAAGGGTCAAGTCCACAAAAGCATATGGCTCTAACTTCTTTAACTTCTCTAACTTCTAAACATTAAACACTAAACACAACAATGAATTTAGCAGCAATAGACATCGGCTCCAACGGAGCCCGACTCCTCATCAAGCGCTTCGACCCCGAAGCCCACAGAGAGGAAGACCGTATCAAGAAAGTCATGTTCATACGCGTTCCCCTTCGTTTGGGAAAGGACGTCTTCACCCTTGGAAAGATATCCAAGGAACGCGAAAAGATGATGCTCCACATGATGAAAGGCTTCAAGCAGTTTATGAAGCTCAACGATGTGGAAGCCTTCCGCGCCTGTGCCACATCGGCCATGCGAGATGCCGAGAACGGCAAGAAGGTACTCAAGAAAATAGAGAAACAGACAGGCATCAAACTCGAAATCATCAAGGGACAGGAAGAAGCACAACTGCTCTACAACAACCTGGTGGAAAAGACCGACTCCAACGAGGGCAACTTTGCCTATATTGATGTGGGCGGTGGCTCTACCGAGGTGTCCCTCATTCACGACGGAACCCTTGCCGAAAGCTTCTCCTACAACATGGGTACCCTGAGAATGCTCAGCGGAAGAGTGACGACAGAGACAGAAGAACTCTTCAAGCAGAACCTCACCAGATACGCCGAGGAGTATGGCAACATCCGCATCATCGGATCAGGCGGCAACATCAACAAGCTCAACAAACTGGCACGCCACAGCAAGAATGCCAACAAAGAGCTGTCGCTTGCCGAGTTGAAACGCCTCTACCAGATGATGCAGCCACTGAGCATCGAAGAGCGCGAGATCTCCTTCAGCCTGCGAGAAGACCGCGCCGACGTCATCATCCCTGCCGCAGAAATATTCATCAAAGCCTGCGAATACTTGCAATGCGACAACATCATGGTACCTAACATATCGCTCGCCGACTCCATCGTCGATGGCCTCTATGAGGCAACCCAAACAAGGAGTTAAGGAGTTAAGGAGTTAAGACAACAGCATTTGTGAGGTGCATTCATTAAACATCAAACTTTGTCAAGCCTCTCAAGTTCTAAGGCTATTGTCTTAACTCCTTAACTCCCTTAACTCCTTTAACTCCTTTATAAATTTCCCCTTAATCCCCTTCTTTTCCCTCAAGGCTGTTGTCTTAACTCCTTAACTCCCTTAACTCCTTAACTCCTTTATAAATTTCCCCTTAATCCCCTTCTTTTCCAAAAAAATGCCGATTTATTTGTGTAATACACAAAAAAATGCTACTTTTGCGGCTGTGTTCCTTACGAAACACTAACAAACTTAGAAATAATAACAATAACCATTTTATTAATATGAGTTTAAAAATTGTAGTACTTGCTAAGCAAGTACCAGACACAAGAAATGTGGGTAAGGATGCGATGACAGCCGAAGGCACAGTCAACCGCGCAGCCCTTCCCGCCATCTTCAATCCTGAAGATTTGAACGCATTGGAGCAGGCTCTTCGATTGAAAGAGCAGAATCCAGGTTCCACAGTTGGTATTCTTACAATGGGTCCTCCACGTGCCGGTGAGGTAATTCGCCAGGGTCTTTACCGTGGTGCAGATACAGGTTGGCTGCTTACCGACCGCCTCTTCGCCGGTGCCGACACATTGGCCACATCCTATGCCCTTGCCACCGCCATCAAGAAGATAGGCGATGTCGACATCGTGATCGGTGGCCGCCAGGCTATCGATGGTGATACCGCACAGGTAGGTCCACAGGTAGCTCAGAAGTTGGGCTTGAACCAGGTCACCTATGCCGAGGAGATTCTGAAGGTGGAAGACGGCAAGGCAACAGTCCGTCGCCTCATCGATGGAGGTGTCGAGACCGTAGAGGCCCCATTGCCACTCGTGATAACCGTAAACGGCAGTGCAGCTCCATGTCGCCCATGCAACGTGAAGCTCGTAATGAAATACAAATACGCATCTTGCCCTATGGAGCGCAAGGGAGATGAGCCTTGGACCAACCTCTATGAGGAGCGTCCTTATCTCACTCTCAACCAGTGGAGCGTAGCCGATGTTGACGGCGATCCTTCACAGTGTGGTCTGAGCGGTTCACCTACCAAGGTGAAGGCAGTAAAGAACATCGTGTTCCAGGCTAAGGAGAGCAAGACCTTGACAAGCAGCGATGAGGACATCGATAACTTGATGAAGGAATTGTTGAACGAAAGTATTATCGGATAATTTTGCAAAAATTTATGAACAACGTATTTGTATATTGCGAGGTAGAAGGCACAACCGTAGCCGAAGTATCTCAAGAATTGCTTACCAAGGGTCGTAAGCTCGCCAACCAGCAGGGCGTGGAGCTCCATGCCATTGTGGCTGGCACAGGCATCAAGGGAAAGGTGGAAGACCAGATCCTGCCCTATGGTGTAGATAAGTTATTTGTTTTCGATGCCGAGGGATTGTTCCCATACACCTCAGCTCCTCATACCGACATCCTCGTCAACCTCTTCAAGGAGGAGAATCCACAGATTGCCCTGATGGGTGCCACCGTTATCGGTCGCGACCTCGGTCCTCGTGTATCTTCTTCTCTGACCAGCGGTTTGACAGCCGACTGTACCGAGCTCGAGATTGGCGAATATGACGACAAGAAAAGCGGCAAGCACTACGACGGTTTGCTCTATCAGATTCGTCCAGCCTTCGGTGGCAACATCGTGGCTACCATCGTCAACCCAGAGCATCGTCCACAGATGGCGACCGTACGCTCAGGTGTGATGCAGAAGAGCATCTACGAGGGTGAGTGCAAGAAAGAAGTTGTTTACCCAGAGGTAAGCAAGTATGTACCTGCCGAGGACTTCGTCGTAAAGGTACTCGACCACCATGTAGAGGCTGCCAAGCACAACCTGAAGGGTTCTGCCATCGTTGTAGCCGGCGGTTATGGTGTAGGAAGCAAGGAAGGTTTCGACCAGCTCTTCGAGTTGGCTCATCTCCTCCATGGCGAGGTAGGTGCTTCCCGTGCAGCTGTTGATGCAGGTTGGGTAGACCACGACCGTCAGATTGGTCAGACCGGTGTCACCGTTCATCCTAAGGTTTATATTGCCTGCGGCATCTCCGGTCAGATCCAGCACATCGCCGGCATGCAGGATTCCGGTATCATCATCTCCGTAAACAACGATCCTGATGCCCCCATCAACAAGATTGCCGACTACGTCATCAACGGTAATGTCGAAGACGTCGTCCCCAAGCTCATCAAGTACTACAAGCAGAATTCAAAGTAATCTGCATTACACATTATTTAAATAAGAAAAGCAAAATGTCCAATTATTATACAGACCATCCTGAGATAGAGTTCCACCTGAACCATCCGCTCATGAAGCGTGTTGTGGACTTGAAGGAACGCAATTACGTAGAGAAAGACCAGTTCGAAGATGCACCTGTCAACTACGAGGATGCCATTGAGAACTACAAGCGACTGCTGGATATTACCGGCGATGTGGCAGCCAACATCATCGAACCCAACTCTGAAGATGTCGACCTCGAAGGTCCACACCTGGAGAATGGCCGCATGATCTATGCCTGCAAGACATTCGAGAACCTCGATGCCACCCGCAAGGCAGGCCTCTGGGGCTTGTCCATGCCACGTCGTTACGGCGGCTTGAACCTGCCAAACGCCATTTTCTCTATGGCTTCAGAAATCATCGCAGCAGCCGATGCCGGTTTCCAGAACATCTGGTCGCTCCAGAGCTGTATCGATACACTCTATGAGTTCGGTTCTGAGGAGCAGCGCCAGAAGTACATTCCTCGCATCTGCGCTGGCGAGACCATGAGTATGGACTTGACTGAGCCTGATGCAGGTTCTGACTTGCAGCGCGTAATGTTGAAGGCTACACAGGATGAGGACGGCACATGGCGTCTGAACGGTGTGAAGCGTTTCATCACCAATGGTGACTCTGATATCCACCTGGTTCTGGCCCGTTCAGAGGAAGGCACCAAGGATGGTCGTGGTCTTTCTATGTTCATCTACGACAAGCGTGATGGTGGCGTCACCGTTCGTCACATAGAGCACAAGTTGGGTATTCACGGTTCTCCAACTTGCGAGTTGGTTTACAAGAATGCCAAGGCAGAACTTTGCGGTAACACCCGTCTCGGTCTGATCAAGTACGTGATGGCACTGATGAACGGCGCCCGCTTAGGTATTGCCGCACAGAGTGTAGGTGTAGAGCAGGAAGCTTACAACGAGGGCTTGGCCTATGCCAAGGAGCGTGCTCAGTTTGGCGAGAAGATCATCAACTTCCCAGCCGTTTACGACATGCTTTCCAGAATGAAGGCCAAGTTGGATGCAGGCCGTTCACTCCTCTACTGCTGTGCCCGCTATGTCGACATCTACAAGGCTTTGGAAGACATCGCCCGCGACAGCAAGCTCACTCCCGAGGAGCGTCAGGAGATGAAGAAGTACACCCGCTTGGCTGACGCCTTCACACCATTGGCCAAGGGTATGAACTCAGAGTATGCCAACCAGAACGCCTACGATGCCATCAGCATCCACGGAGGTTCCGGTTTCATCATGGAGTACAAGTGCCAGCGCCTGTTCCGTGATGCCCGCATCTTCTCTATCTACGAGGGTACCACCCAGTTGCAGGTAGTAGCAGCCATCCGTTACATCACCAACGGCACCTACCTCAACATCATCAAGGAGATGTTGGAGAGCGAGGTCAGTGACGATCTGAAGGCATTGAAGTCCCGTGTAGCCAAGTTGGCAGACCTCTACGAGGCAGCCATCAACAAGGTGAAGGAAGCCAACGACCAGGCAGTTCACGACTTCCTGGCTCGCCGTCTCTACAACATGACTGGCGACATCGTGATGTCTCTCCTCATCCTCGACGATGCTACCAAGTCACCCGAGCTGTTTGCGAAGAGTGCCAACGTATATGTCCGCATGGCAGAGGAAGAAGTCCTCGGTCATTCCGCATACATCCAGAACTTCCAGGCCGAAGACTTGGATAGTTTCAAGGCATAAGTTTCAATAACAATATAAGAAGAAAGTCCGTGGAAAAATAAATTTCCACGGACTTTTTCATGTTATTTTTTCTTCTTTGTATTACTTCTCGCCATCGAAGGGTCTGCTATATACTTTTGTTGTGGATGATTAATCATCTCCGGAATCCAATAGAAGAGCTGATTGTTTTCCAACAGAACCTTAATATTCTTATTTTTGAATGACTTTGAATTTCTATGTAGCAATACAGAAAGGTCATCCATACTTAAAGGAACTATAGAGCACATATCAACCACCAACTTGTTCAGAACATCTTTAGAAACCCTTTTCCCGACCTCATCAATTCTCTTTTTTATATCATCAGGCAACTGAAGCAACAATTCTTCCCGATTTACACCTTGGTACCTGTCTCCAAAGGTACCAACCTCACCTTGGTACCTTTCGTTCTCACCTTGGTACCTTTTTCCTAATGTACCATGCAGAGGTGGTATCTTTTCGCCTTGAGGTGGTATCTTTTTGCCCAATGTACCATGCTGAGGTGGTATCATTTCTCCCAATGTACCATGCTGAGGTGGTATCCTTTTGTCCTGAGGTCGTAACCTTTCTCCTAAGGATACCACCTTGGAGGTTCTTTTGGAAAAATCTGCGGGTAGGATTTTGCTCACGGACTTTTTTAATTATTTTCGTCTTCTTGCATAAAAAGCTTTATTTTGTTTTGTCGGTTTAACAAAATAATCGTATTTTGTGCAAAACACATTAAACAATATCGGAATTATGATACAAAAGAGGTTATCACTTCCTCTGGTCGTTAGAAGTTAAAGCCAAATGCCTTGAGGTTGTATTTAATGCATTTTAGTGTTTAATTATGCTGGACATTATCCGGTCCCTGCGTTCCCATAAACAGCAATTCCTGCAAGTTGCGAGCAATCAGCATCAAGCATCCTGCATTGTATCCCTGCGGTTCATCCCGCACAAAAAACCGCAGCTCCGCTGTTGGCGTAGACCTCTGATGGTCCGCCAACCTTATAGCGTAGCGGTTCAGAGCGACGAGAAGGAGCGGTTTCCTCTTCTTCCCTGAGGGGAGAAGACCGAGATGAGAGAGGTGGAGCCTTCTTTAATGGTAAAGAAGGACGGGTTGATTTTAGAAAAAACTTAAGGTTAAGGAAGGACGGGTGGGTTTTCGAAAAGCCAGCTTTATCAAAAAAGAAAAAATAATTTATAATGTTCGTTGTGAACATTATAAATTATTTTTTCTCCAGCACCAATGCCACACTCTAAACACCGGTTCACTCAGAGCCTCCGCAGGATAAAACCTCAACAACCTGAAATCCCGGCACAATCTATTAAGATTATGTCCCAAATCCATCCGCTTGTCATAATGCCCGAAGTTGCCACCATTCAAGATATCATCAAGAAGCATCCGTCCCCTCTTTGCATCCATCGGAGCAATCATCATCTCCTCCGGCAGCCCCATCACCTGATGCAGAACGAACATCATAGCCCCAGCAAACCGCCACAATCCAAGAAGCTTCAACTCCCTCTGCAAGGAACTTAACTTTTCACAATCCACATTCCATTTTCTAACCACGAAGAAGTAATCCACCACCTGTCTCAATCCCACACCCTCATAGAAATAATGATGGTAGAGATGATAAAGCTGATAAACACAATTAAAGGAAGGCGTAGGAACAGCAACAACACCATCGCCATGCACCAGTTCCACCATGTTGCCACACTGAGCATCGACATTCCTCTTCAGCCACTTCTGCAGCCTCCTGTTAAAAACAAAGTTAGCCATGAATCCAGGCGTAGAATGAAGTTCCACGGTCACACCATTGATGGTAAGACCAATATGGTTGATACTCTCATCCTCCAACTGTCCATTCGTATTTTTCACAAGCGAGTGAGCGAGAGCCCGAATCTCCTCACGCCCAGCATTCACCCATATATCCACATCGCCAGGCGTCCTTGCCGAAGGATTAGGATACATCACAGCATTCCCCTGCCCTTTCAAAATACAGCAAGGATACCCCGCATCCCTCACCTTATTATATAGCGCCACAGTAGCCCTGTCCAGCACCTCATTACGTTGCTGAATCTTTCTGCTGAAGGCAAACCAGCTCATCAGCAATTGCAGATGTGGCGCAGTCTCCTTAGGCAGTTTCTGAACCCCCTCGAACACAACCCCTATCAGAGTCTGTTCCTTAGCAAACTCATAGAAAGCGCCCCAGTCGAACCCCTTCAGTTCCGTTCCATCAAGAAACTCTGTGCCCTCATAAAGTCCCAAACTAAATTGAATAAATCGAAAATATAAATCTGTCATACCTTTACATCTTTTCTGTTACAGAAGTTAAGTTATAGAAGTTATAGCTGTTAAAGAAGTCATAGAAGTTATCACTCCCTTCGCTCGTTCGGGAAGTTAAGGGACAACAGCATCGTGTCCCTGCGTTCCCATAAACAGCAATTCCTGCAAGTTGCGAGCAATCAGCACGCCCTGAAGGCAAGAAGCCCGTACATAAACCACATGCGAAACTTCAGTATTTACGGTTAAACTTTGATAAAAAGAAGTCATAAGTCATACAACTCACATCAAAACGCCCTATATTTGCAATCAATATTAATTAAAACAGATAACGTTATGGCACAGACATCAATGACAGTCAGAATAGACTCACAACAGAAAGCTATGTTCGACAGCCTCTGTGAGCAGTTTGGCATGAGTGCAAATGCAGCAATCAATGTATTTGTCAAGGCGGTAATCCGCACACGAAGTATACCTTTTGCCATCAAAGCAAAGGAAAGCAAAGAAGACAAGGTTACAGACGAGGCAATAGAAGCTTTTGAAAACATATGCAAGACGGCAAGAGAAAACAACATAGAAATGTCTCTTGATGAAATCAATGCAGAGATAAAAGAAGTCAGACGATTAAGAAAAGATCACAAATGATGGAGATATTGGACTATGGAGAATAAGATGACAGTATTAGCAAATTACGCAATGCGCCATCCATCTTGTCCCTATGGTCCCATCCCACACAACCATTTTTTATACAGCTATGCCACAAGTAACATTAAAGACTATAGAGCAGAAGCATTATGATACAGAACAAATTATTCCGTGATTGCCTCGCAGCAATACCTGCCGAGCAAAAGGCAGAGTTCGATTTGTCTTTCGGTATTGCCGAGCACATTAGTGAGATTCTGAAAGCCAAGGGACTCACTCAAAAGGATTTTGCCCGCTTACTCAACAAGCGAGAATCCGAAATCTCCAAATGGCTCACAGGCAGACATAACTTTACAACTCAAACCATAGCTCGCATAGAAACGGCTTTGGGAAGCAAACTCATCAGCATAGCCCATTGATTGGGCTATGCCTACGAATATTGTGATCTCTAATATAATGTACCGATTCGCTGATACTATCAATTACGAAACCTCCCATATTACTTTTACAATTTCATAAAGCAATCGACTTCGCTCCATCAATGCATTTTGGTCAAAAACACTATAAGCATTGAACCCAACATTACATTTGCCAGATAACTCCTTGTTAAACTTATCAAAATCCTTGTTGGCATGATAAAAATCCTCACAAAGCGAATGTCCCCAGACCAAGCCATTACTATAAGTCTTCAGCTTATCCGAATACTCTTCATTACCAGAAGAGATATTATCCAACCCCTTCAGCAAGAGCAAGCCACCCAACAGGTTACGTTGATCCTCAAACTCCTCTACATCCTTAAAATACCCCCTGTTTGTTTCATTTTCAGAGAGGATATGCTCTATATGGTATCCCGTCTTATTACCGGTTTTAGTAGAAATATAGTAGATATCATTCTGCATATTTTGATTCGTATGTTCACAGATAAACTTCTCAACTCTAGAGAACAGATAACGCAGGAATCGGCGGTTCGTATTCGTATAGTTTTTCCTCAGAAAGCTATTGAAATCCAGCAAAGAAACCTCTCCCGAAACATTACGCTTTTCTCGGATACTCTGCATGATGATTTCGTCATATACCTCACGATAGGAAGCCATATCCAGCCCTTTCAGTTTCTCATTCAATCGATAAGAAACATCCTGAAAATCGTTGCTATCATAGATACCATTCAGTACAAAGAGCACCCAGAGTCTGTCTGCCTCTTTAGCTATCGCATGAATCTTCTCATCCGTTAGCTCATCATTGACATCGCAGGCAGCCATAATCTGTTGATAAAGCCCAGAGATATCATTGATATTCAGATTATACTTCACAAACTCATCACCACAAGTCGAAATCTTAGCATACAGAGATGTATAGTAATCCAACTCATTGTTGATAAACAGTTTAATGTTCTCATGATGTTTCTTGTCAGCTCTTCTGAAAGAAAGTTTATTAGCTATATCATTATAATCGAAGATATATCGATGGTAAGAATTAATAATCTGTTTCTCCAAAGAAGCATTTCTCTTGAACACAAACTGGGACTTCAAATAATCAGCAAAGAAGTTATCCTCTCTTCCGCTGACTCTATTAAGTGCAGCATCCCACTTCTCTGAATACTTGTTGGTATCACTTTTCGAAAGGAGTCCAATCATCTTACCTTTCAGAATCTCAAAAGGCTTCAAAGCCTCACCACGGTCATTGATCACCTCAAAGACCATAGGCGTATCATCCTTCTGGATAGACAGTTCAACGAGAACCAGTCTGTTGAGGAAGTAATAGATGAAAGCCGTCAACTCAACATCATCTAACTGTTTGTCATCAATAAACTTACTGATATCCTCATATCTCTCGATGATAGTCTCTTCTGTCTTGTTTTTATAAGCATCCTGATACTCAGAACCATCAAGGATACATTGCATCACATTTTTTCTCTTGTCGTTATCGATACAAAAGACATTGCCTTTAAACTGATCTTTCGCAAAGATGCAATCACGGAGGATATCCCTGAGATTATCATTTTTGGTAATATGATAGAGTTTTGTTGCAATCAATGTAAGTGTAGAAAGACGTTGTTGACCATCAACGATAAACACCTTACCCTCCACCTTATTTGTGATAAAGACATTGAGATAGTACCAGTTATACTTTTCCAGCACCTCTTGCGACATCTCCTCATTCTTATGCTCTTTATACGAGATTTCGAAGGCATAGAAGATATCGTTCAAGAGGACCTCTACCGTATTCTTTGTCCATACATATTCACGCTGATAGAAATCAACGTAATACACTTTCTGTTTCAAGCAAGTAAGTACACTTTGCTTATCAGGAATTATTTCTTGTGCCATATTGTCTATTTATATATTATTTTAAAGCCAATGGCCACCTATAAATTTTTATTCATAGAATAGACCATATCTTTCAGCAGTACCGAATTCTATCAAATTAATATTCGTCAATGTATCAACCTTAATATCATTGGTTATTTTATTATCCAAGATGATGATCTGATACTTCCAATCCTTATCATTACAATATTTAGCAAAGGAGTCGATATTTGTATAATTTACATTGTTTTTTACTTACTTGATAAGTATCAAATCAAAGTACATTAGACGAGTCTTTAATGGCTTATCAGAAACAACACCTCTATATGATTTTTCCTGCTCTTCTGTGCTGAACATAAAATCAAAACCATTCTTCTTATAAAAAGCCACAGGCACATCTTCATTATAGGCATCAACTACCAAATAACGACAGCCCGTTTTATTATACGGTTCAACAAACCAAGACTTAATAAAGTCCATTACTTCTGTTCCTATATGAAGATGTTGAAATTTTGTCGAAATTCCCAATCTTCCTATAAGTACAGCAGGATATATCAAATCCTGTTTTATATGAGGAACATGCTTTCCAACCTTTTTCTTTCTCGCATTAGGCAAGTACTTCGTGAAAATACTGGCATTTGAGACCGTAAAGGCACATACGATATCTGCCTTTGATTCCTCAAGATAATAGCAGTAAGATTTACCAAACAAGTTTTCGGAATAAGACGCTGCATCATTATGGAAGAATCCATCCAAGTCTTCATTGCCACATGAAAATGAAATTGATTCTTCCAAAATTTCTTTTGTCAATGGTGAAAACACTGTTTTGTCTGCAAGAAATCCCATAATACAAACTTTAAAATCTTGCTTTTGCCAAAATAGCCTTCATCTCAGCACGTTGCTTTGAGAAATCTATGCTACCACGCTTTTTCAATGTTTCTTCAGCTTTTTCTCTGAAAGCTAAAGCCTCATCACCTGTAAGCATAGGGATACCACTAATTGCTAATGCCATAATCTTATCTCCTATTATTTAGTTCAAATATCTGCTGCAAAAATACGCTTTTTAATTGAAACCACCAAGAAAAAACAGAAAATCTGCAAGTTATCAGCAAATTACACAATCCTCCATCCACCTTGTCCCTGCAGTCCTATCAGCAGCAATCCCAGCAATGCGGTCCCAAAGTAGTAAGTATTTATTTGTGTCCCTGCGTTCCCATAAGAAGCTCTTCAGCAAGGCGGGTTCATCCCGCACAAAAAACCGCAGCTCTGCTGCTGGCGTAGACCTCTGATGGTCCGCCAACCATATAGCGAAGCGGTTTGAGCACCGAGTAGGGCGGTTTCCTCTTTTCCCCTGAGGGGAGAAGACCGAGATGAGAGGTGGAGCCTTCTTTAATGGTAAAGAAGGACGGGTTGATTTTAGAAAAATTTAGCACCAGTAGGGCGGTTGGTACATCCCCTGTACCCTGAGGGGAAAGGTTGTGCAAATGAGCGCAATGAAAGCGAGCTTTCATATTGCCGAGTGCAGCCAACCTTCTCCATGAGAAAGGGGCTTGGGGAAAGCGGTGGAGCCTTCTTTAATGGTAAAGAAGGACGGGTTGATTTTAGAAAAAACTTAAGGTTAAGGGAGGACTGGTGGGTTTTCGAAAAACTTCTTATACCACTCCACCATGTCCTCAGCCTTTTCCTCCCAGGAAAACTCCATTTGCCTTTCCTTGCAATTCTCCGAAAGGAACTACAGTAAAGCCCTATTATGTTCAAGATACTACCATACTTCTACCCCATTCGGTTCTTTGCCAGTACGTTCCAGACAACTATTGCGAACCAAATTCTCCAGTTTCTCCACCATTTTACGTTTGGTTTCCTTAGAAGCCTTCCATCGGCGTAAAGCCTCTTCCCTTGTTAACTTTGTTTTATCCATATATTCTTCCTCCCATTTATATTAATCATTGATGCTGCAAAGATACGATAATCTAATGTAAACACCAAAGAATTTAGCATAGATCTTCAAATCATCACTATCATACTCAGTCACTCTACCATGACGAATATCATCCATTGCTTCTTCTATCCCTGCCATATCACCTATAGATTTTCAACCCATTTTCTCCCACTTTTCGTAAAAGCAGACCACAAATAGAGGCAACATGCAATGATACCTACCCCACCTAAAACAATGTACATTCCTTCCATAATCATTCCTTTTTTAATATGTTATCAGCAAACAGCTCTAAGAAAACAGTAGCAAACAATCCCACACCAAGCAAAAATGCATATGGCTTAGCATCATCTACACCAAGTACTAAACCTACCGCAGCCACAACTACCATAGCAGTAAAGCAGGTGTTTGCAAGTTGATATATAAACTTGCCCAGGTTTTCTCTACGAGTCTTTCTTTTTCCTTATCTTCTTTTGCTGTCATAGCTTACGTATTTTTACCCTTGCAAATATACGATAAGAACTAATACAGTCCAACTTATCTCCACATTTTTTAGCAATCTTTATCTTTTCAAGATGTGCGAAATGACAACATATCAAGGATTTGCAGTTGAGCTTGATTCATTATTGCAATCTGTGCCATAATAATTCACTTTATTAATTTCTTCCATCAAAGTTTGTTATTTTTATCAAAACCAACAAGAAAAACAGCAAATAATCTTCAGTTTTTCTCTATGACAAGTACCTAACTTTAGATAAGCTATCAATACACCAAGTTCGAAACCTAATTCAGAAAAGGCCATACGATATTTTGCAAAATCTACATACGGCATTATAAGTTGAGTAAAAGCCTGTTTAACCTTCAGTTTGTTCTCATGATTTTATTTTTTCAAACATTCTACCTTCCATATTAAATCAAGTATCTAATAGCCTCAATATTTTCTTAAATAATGATATTGCTGATAAATGGATTCTCTTATATGAACTTCTAATACCTTCAAAAGACAGAAACACAACAAAGGCATTCATAATTACTTCATCAAATTCCTTGCTAAACAAAAATTCTGAATATTGAAATTTCTTTATGCATATAAAACAAACAAAAACAGCATAAGCTGCATTTAAAAGAAATTCTACTGCACCAGCATCATATATATATATTATAAACTCTGCTAATCTCTTTTTAAACTTTTTCCCCTCGGTATGAGCAACGAATGGTATTTTACAGATTACTCGCTTTATATAAGAAGGACAATAGACTAAGGTAAAAGAACTAAGTAACAGTAAAAAAATAACTTGGTACAAAAATGCTAAGCAGATTTGCACCTAACGACATAGTTCCACTTAGGCAATTGTTCATCAAATATGATTCGCTTTTGCCTTTCGGATACATATGATTCGTCAAGCGTTCTTTGAGTTTGATATTCCTTAGAGTTGATGGAGGCAACAACAACCAATCCCTTGGATGTGGTAGTTTCATTCGCTTTCTTACAAGCATATTCTGCAGACAGCAATGGTACTCCACTCCAGGATATTGTTATATGTGCAAACAGCCTGTGTTCTATTGGATTATACTTTGAACAGTATGGTGGATAATGTACAATGATAATATCCAATTCAAGAGATGTGGCTAACTTTAAAAGCTCCTGCTTGAAGATATGATGTGAGGCAGAGTTGGATCCTCCTCCATCGCATAAGATGCAGATGGCGGTTGCCTTGGGATATTCCCATTGTAGGTAATCCTTCCAAAAATTCGTGCGATGTTGTCACACACAAACTCAGCAGTGTCATGGCTGTTTCCTATGGTGAGATAGCCGACGTTCCTCTCGACATCATAGATTCCATGCGGAATGATAGTTCCATTGGAAAAAGACACGAAGTCATGGTCAAGAGCTGCTAACTCTTGACAACTGAAAGTCTTTCCTGCACGTTTAAAGTTGCCGAGCATTTCCTTTTTCTTGGTATCAATACTGAGAACTGGTATTCCACGGTGTACACAAGATGTCCACCGACGCTGGCGCTCGTCTAATTGCTGGATGTATGTCAAGTCGGTCTTTGAAAAGACTTCTGCTAGAATCTTTGTATTCATTATAACTGCCTGGTAATCAGTTATAAAGATACAAATTTTCTAGCAGATTAACGAATATAATTAGTTAATAATCAATAAGTTAAAAAGAAATTATGACAAAGAAAATTTATGGTAAATATGAGATAAAGGAAGAGCTAGGAACTCTATTCTTTAACAATGTGTTACTTTGTAGAGAGGACACAAAAATGTACCAAGTTATTTTTTAATCATTACTAAGCACTAATATAACAAAATACTCTGTAGGTTTACAAATCAATCCTGGAGCAACTTTATTTATAAGAAATATAACAATATATATAGGAAATACAGTTGAGAAAACAGATACAACACTCACGATGAGTAAGGCTAAAAATGGTAAGTTCAAAGATGTAAATAGATAGATTATACTAATAGGAGCTTTCATTATCTTAAGCAGAGCTAACTTCCAAGTCGTATTTTTGACATTATGTGACTCCAGTTGTGGGTATAAATATATAAACACAACAACGATAGCTACTTCCAAAAACAATATAAAGAAAAATATTGCAGGTGGCAGAATGGTAAATATGCAAAATGATATGCCTCCCAAAAATATAATTGAAAATGACACAAGCTTAAGCCAACTATTTAAAGACAACTCAGGCAACCAGCTACTTGCTTCGGCAATTCTCCTTTCATTCTTACACACATAATGGGTAAGACTTAATGATCTTACGCATACATACCCCTTACACTTTTCAGCCATAAAGGAAAAAGGGTATTCACAAATGCTACCATCTCCAAAGAATACAACAACAGATTCATAGGGGGAATCCATAGAGCCATCATCTATACTTATAAGTTTTCTTCTTTTTACTCTACATTTTATTGAAGATAGCTTTGCTGATTTGGCTAGTTGCCTATCAACGATAGGATATACAATTTTCTTTTCAAGACATAGATTTATATAATCTACAAACTTACTCCATGCACCCATCAAAAAGCCGTATAAGAGAATTAATATAAAACCTATACTAAACAATATTTTAAATCCTTCATTCCAAATAAGACTAAAAATTAATATAGAGAATAACAGCCAGAATAGTGTAAGAGCTATAAATACCCAGTTATGGAGAAATCTATACTTTACATACATTACAACAACTTTTCCTGAAAGAAAACGTTCATCCACAATATAAGGATGTCTATTCCTATTATGCTTTATCATTGAAAACTTTATTAAAAACTACCAAGCGACCCAGCCTGCACAATCTGGTACAGAGCGCTTTGGTCTGCAAACTTACAACATATTATATAAGCAGCAAGAGATTCTATTTTATCAATAACTGCATAATTGAGAATAACTAATGATCTTGTTTGTTCTTTATTTTATCATCAGCATCCTTTATTTTTTTCTGATACCCCTCTAATTTTTCTTTTAGCCTCAAAATATTCGTTTGGTCAACTAACTTGTATGTTTTTGCTTTATTCCCAAGAAGTTCAATTATCTGTGTCAGAGTCTTTAAATCATCAACGTAATAACGCACTATGTCTTCCGGATTTTCAATATTCAACGCATCGCTATAGTGACCAACAATGAATGACAACACCATTAGCTTGTGTTCATTTTTCAAACCAACAAAGCCATTTACAAACTTTTCCGGTTCAACCCTTGCAAATATAGCGGAAGAAGAATAGCTTGAATGGTCAGGCATATTACCTCCATAAACAGCATATAAATCATTCACATTACCAGCATTTAGCGACTCCAAAATTATAGTTAATTTGTCCTTCAATAATATCATCTTTTCTTGATATACCTTTCCGAGTTCTATCATAAGCGATTGAATATCAGGCTTCTCATCTATCCAATTAAAATCATATTGCATATATCTTAATAGATGCAGTCGCATCTCACTAAGTTCATTCTGATTATTACAGTTTCCATAAAATTGATTCCGCATGATTGTTTTACACCAATTGGTAACCTGTTTACATTTATAACTGCTGGTCAATTCCCTATTAATAATCATCAACATAACCAATGCCGACGACAGCATTTCATCCACACATTTAAAGTTACCGTTCTTTAGATAATCAGCATTTAGTTTTATATTTTTAGTCAGTTCTTCATTCTCTAAAGCCAAATAGTTTTTTAAAATTTCCCAAGGCATTTTTTCATCCTTCTTCATTTCATAATCTATTAAATCAAAATCTATTTTTCCATGATAGAGATACGACATCACAATGTCGACATATTCTTTAGCCATTGCACAATATTCTTTCGCTAATCCTGCTTGCTCATACTTTTCCTGTATTTTAATCATTTCTGATTTTAAAGGCTCCTCTTCATCTTTTAAATCTAAATCAAATGAAACTTGGTTTACAATATCTTCACTCAGTTTTTTACTATAATTATTCATGTTTATACTCTGCCCTTTTTCTTCTGCATAAACAACAACAAAGTTTACTAACAGACGCAACTTTATTTTTTCAAAATTAGAACTCTTTTTATAGTTAGCAGGTATCCGATCTATAAGCAAAGAGAAGTCATTTAGACTTTGCTTCAATATTCTGAGATTATTCGTTTTTGATGCTCTAAAACATTTCTTTACAATATCCTTTTTGTTGCTAAGATACTCGTTATTGAGCAAACTCTCATCTTGAACAAAACTATTGATGGCTACATCTACATCTGGATTAATTTCAAATTCACGTCCAATCGTTTTTTCTTTAATATCTTGTAATTTATCATTTACCTTATCTACATTTCCTATCAATATGACATTACAACCAATGTGCTCAACATAGTAATTAATGTATCCCAGTACATCCAAAATATCTATTTTACTCCTCTCTATATCATCAAATACAAGGAGTCTGTTTCCTTTAACATGAGAATCATTGCTACCAAGTAAAGCCTTAGGATCTATTGTACAATCCAATTTAAGATCTGCATTATCGTTTTCGTCAAAATCAATATTATAACGAAGAGCAGCAGAAATTGCTAATTTAAACACCTTACCAGCTTTCCTCATCGCTTTACTATGCAAGATAGGACTAATTGCCCTTTTTAACTCGTCATCAATCTGGCTTGTTTTTGTCATGCCATAAAGGGAAACATAAATAGGGTTTAACGTAAAAGATTGCTCGTCATCATTATTCTCTGTTTTAAGATTTTCAATCCAATTCTTGACGAAATATGTCTTACCACATCCCCACGGTCCCTTTAAAAGAACAGCGTAACCAGGCTTCTTTATTTTCAGATAGTCATTGAGAATATCTCTTATTTCTTTATTATGCTTAATCATTCTCATATCTTTTTTATAACGAATAAAAAACCGTAAAATAACACTTTGTAAACTAAAAATAAAACAAGGAAAAATGTAAAAAGGAAAAATCATTTTCGATATATCAATGATAATTACGTTATGACAGAAACAGAAACTCTAAAATCATGAATACAAATATCTGCGGAAAGCGATTTCATTTTCTTGAAATACGCATATGCTCCTTTCCCCACTTTTCAATGGTATCAAGAGTTATGGTTCCATTTTCACATAACATGTCCAGCTCCTCATCTGCTTTTTTAGCAAAGTATTGAGAAATAGCTTTTTCATGATTAACCATATTTTCAAAAGACTCTAATGTGTTTTTGAACTAACATGACGAGACCACTGATGGTAACGGAGAAGTTGCTCCCTACCATTCTTCCTCCCTATTTTATTAATCATTGACGCTTCAAAGATGCGATAATCCGATGTAAACACCAAAGAATATAGCATAGATCTTCAAATTACCAGCACTATCGTCACCTAACGATTATAAAGTCGGTTTATTATATGGAGTACGTTCATGGAGATGACGGAAGCTCTCAATACGTTCTTCATTCAGGGTACCTTCATTCCACATTCTATCCAATTCAGCATCAGTTACGACAATCTGACATACAAACTGACTAAAAAATGTCGTTAATTGTATATAAAGAAAGGAAAAATATATTGGCACAATATTTGTGTAAGCCTATTTGGTGTTTTATGCACCTGCTTGCAGAAAACTTATTAGATGCAGCGTTTCTACTAATCTTCCGATATAAGATAGTGGAGCTTCAACTCCATTATAAAAGGGTAATTAACATTATTAATTTCCAAAAAGATATGTTATGGGAATAAAGCCAGGTCCTAAAAGGATCGCAGTCTCTACAGGCAAACCAGACCGTCGCCAAAGAGACAACAAGCAGACTCCAGGGAACACTCCATCTTTGAAGCCACATTTGCACAAAAAGGGCGACTAACTATATAACAAACGGATGCCTTTAAAAAGACATCCGCAAAGTTTGTTCTGTCGTAAATAAACATCCTCACATCGTGCTGCAACACGATAAAGAGTCTTATCAAAGCAATCGTCATCTAAACACCATGACGATTGCTTTTTTATTATAACGGCATATCCATTCTTTTATTACATTTAGCACTAAAATAGTTCTGCCTGCATTTTTTCCAAACACCGGTTCACTCAACGCAACATAATACACATCCTTGCGAGCCGATTATACGGATAGTCCCATCAGCAGCAATTCCAGCAAGGCGGTCCCATCAGCAGCAAGCGTCCTGCATCGTGTGTCCCTGTGGTTCCCTCTACATCAATCTCAGCAAGTTGCGAGCAATCAGCATAAAGCATCTATTCGTATGTACCTGCGGTCCCATCAGCAGCAAACCCAGCAAGGTGGCACCATCAGCATCAAGCTTCCAGCATCGTATCCCTGCGGTTCATCCCGCAAAAAAACTGCAGCTCCGCTGCTGGCGTAGGCCTCTGATGGTCCGCCAACCATATAGTGAAGCGGTTCAGAGCGACGTTTCTGTCCCCTACAAGGTGAACCGAAGGGGTCGTAAAGACTATTGAGAGGAGCGGTTTCCTCTTCTTCCCTGAGGGGAGAAGACCGAGATGAGAGGTGGACCCTCCCTTAAGGGTAAGGGAGGACTGGTGGGTTTCGAAAAAAACACATTCTTTCAGAAATCCAGTTCGAAAGACAACCTTTAAAAGCGAAATAAGTTTTTCATTATTTCGCTTTTTTATACCACTCTACCATAACCTTAGCCTTTTCCTCCCAGGAAAGCTCCATTTGTCTTTCCTTACAATTCTCCGAAAGGAGCCTCAGCAAAGACCGATCCTTTTCAAGCTCATTGAGCAATTTAGCGAAGTCATGAGCCGACTGAAAAGGAGAAGAAAGAGGAACCTTTCTACCTACCTTATCATTCACAGCATCACCTTGACCACAAGTATCAAAACAAACGACAGGGAGATTGTTGCCAATAGCCTCCAGCACAACATGAGGAGTACCCTCAGCCACACTGGTAAAGAGGAATACATCCGACTTCTGCATGATGTCCTGTACCTCATCATGGCTTACAGCACCATGCCAGATACACTTATCAGCAATGCCATAACTCTCAGCCAATAACTGATAGGATTCAGCATCACCACCACCCACAATGTGAAGACGGAGCTTATCGTTTCCACTCTTAGCTACAGATTTTAAAGCCAAGCCCAGCTGTTTGCGGAAATCCATTTTGCCAACCCAAAGCACATCAAAGGTATCTTTGTCAGATTTATCCATAATAGGATGATTCTGAACATAGCACCCCGTCTCATTGAGCAGAGGCGAATCAATACCCATATACTTCTTGAACGAGCGCTGCGAGTTAGATGAAGCAGAGAAAACCACCGAAGCCTGTCGCGCAGCCTTTCTCACACGACCAGAACACCTCAGCTGGATACCCGTCAGGAAGTTCTTCAGACGCATGAACAACTTAGTCTTCAGTCCAGCACCATCCAAATAAGCCACAGGGAACTTATCCTTGGCATCCACAGGTCCCCAAACAAACGGCACACCATTCTCTTGTGATAGTTTCCACAGATACCCTGGTTCACGGAATCCGATCATGTTGAGCTGATGCAACACATCCATCTTTTCTACCTTACAGATATCCTTTGCCAAGAGATACGTCTTCCACTGCCACTCCTTATAATATTTATAGAAGCGCCAGTCACCCTGGTTCCAGCACATCTTCCTGATTTCCTCCGATACCGGATTATAATAGAAGTGCATGTTCTTCCCCTGTTCCAAGGTAGGCACCACCTCCTCTATCTTGTCCCGAAACTCCCCCTCGGTGATAATATATAGTTCACAGAACTTAGCAAGATTACTCACCCAGTTCCATGCCATCCCTGGCTCACTTCCCATACCTGGCGAGCAAGCGTATGCATTGATTAAAATCTTAAGCATAATAAGGTTTCTTAGTTTATGTAAACGAAATTTAGCCTATAAAAACGACATTTTTAAAGTACGTACTTTATCTATTACAATACTAAATGCGAGGCTAATTAAAACAAACACCACATAAGCCAAAGGCCAAATACGAATGGAATAAATCACAGGCTGCAAGAAAGTCCAACAGAAATATCCATGAATAAGCCAGAGTGTTGTGGAATATTTACCGACATAGCTTATCGCCTTATACATCTGTGACAAACTTGAAGCTAAAAGTAAAAGGCCGAACAGGCATAATGGCACATGAATCAATTCTGTGACACTTATCAATGGCAGCTTTGCTCTACATACAAAGGCTAAAACTACAGAAATCCCCCCCCCATATCTGGTTAAAGCCCGGATTTACATTCTTGAATTTAGCCAAGATTTTCTGCATAATAGCATATTTTGCAAATAACATACCTTCTACAAAAATAGGCATATCAATCAGGAACATCTTGACTTGTCTGGATAGGATTCCTCCTTCAGCATCAATCCATCCTACTTTACCCAAAAGCTTGGTAACTACTATCAAAAATAATAAAAAGCAAATATTCCATTTTACATTTCTCCTATTAATAATCCAGAAGAAGAAAGGAAAAAGCAATATAAGTTCTATATATAGAGATATAAACCAAGCATTCGGACACCAGACACAACGAAGACTTGTAGCGGTCAGGATAAGAGATTCCCACGACCAGGCAAACTTTCCCATCCATAAGGCTAAAGCCACAAATGGAGTTATCACAATCCAGTAATGCTTCAATAGTTTGAAGCATCGCCTTACCTGTTTCTTGAAAGAATCAAAGACAGCAAATCCTTTGTTCATACTTCCAGCCATCAAACCATAACCGGATAGAAACAGAAAGATCGGAACACATATTTGAAAAGCCCCAGCATAATCATTGCCACACCAACTATACCGATACTCAGGCATGACGAAGTCACAACCAAAATGTAAAAACATCATAAAAAGGACAGCCCATCCTTTCAAATATGTCGTTTCTTGTTTTGTCATTTCTTTAAACAATTACAACTTCACCATTTTCTTCCAATCATATTCCCCATCCTTAAATGTCTGGGAGAACCAGTTAGAAGAAACTTTCACGATGTATGCCATAGCAACTATCAAGACGAAGTTCATGAGAATATTCAACGGAAACAGGTGATTCCAAGAAGTGTTGAAAACAAAACCTTGGCAAACATAAATCTCTAAACACAAGGCAGAAACAGAATACACAATCCTATGTACCCACTTCTTTTCATACAATTTGATCAACCCTTCCTTGCAACAGAGGCGATACATGCTCAATGTAATACCCATCAGAGGAATCAAGGTCAACACCTGGAAATGTGCTATCAGTGCATTCTTCGTACCAGCCATTTGTAAACCATAAAAGAAAATCAAAGAAACAAACAGTAAGCCTAAATTTCCTTTAGCAGAACCTACTACGTTTCCTTTCTCTTTCATCCTTAAGCCACATACTGCACCAGCCAACATAAACAGGAAATAATGACACCACTTGAAATAGGTTGCCCCATACATGAATATCGTTGAACTGGCTTCTGTAAAATACCAGCCTAAGACTATCAGACAGACTGCAGCAAAGACCCATTTGAGTTGATTCACAAAATAGCGCTTGATGAAATAAAGGAAAACATAGTAGATCATGATGCAACTCACGAACCAGCCTCCACCATGCAAGATTGTGAAATCCATGCCAAAGCGAGTTTGAAACACAAAAGCCATGATAACTGCCCACATCAGGACCGTAGGATAAATACGGTTGATACGCCTTTTATACCAGTTAAAGAAATCTCCACCTCTACCTAAGAACAAAGTAAAACCACTGCAGAAGAAGAACAGCACGTCTCCGATAGCACCACCAGTAGAGAGCTTTACCAAAGAGTCTGGGTACAACATACCCATGTGTGAATTGGTAATCAGCAGGGCTGCAAAGAATTTCAAGATATCTATCGAAGGATTTCTCTGTCTCATCGTTTCTCCTCCTTTCCCTTTAGATACTCTAAATGCTTCTGCTTATCAGCTTCCGTAGCAAACCTATCTTTCATTTTCTTGGCAGGAACACCAGCCCAGATTTCACAAGGCGGAATATCCCTCGTAACAATAGAGCCAGCAGCCACAATACTACCTTTACCGATAGTGATACCAGAAATGATGATGGAAGAAGTACCTATCCAGACATCATCCTCTATGATAGTCACACCATTATCGCCCCGTTCACCATCCCATATTGTAACACCAGGAGTAGAAAAAGTATGATCATGACGGCCTACAAACTGCACATTTCCTGCAACCAACACATCATTGCCGAAATGAACATTGCTTGCGACATTACAGTTGTCTCCAAACTGCACATTGTTTCCTATCCCCACATCCATGTTCTGTGCAAAGAGAGTACCCTTCATCACCCTCACAAAACCATGATATTTTACCCAAGGATAGCGCAAATGAAAGATGTACCAGCTACGAACCAAATTGAATAAGTACCGCAAAACAAAATTCCATTTGCCCACCCCATTAGGCATATTATTATAATCTATCCGAATCACTCAACATTCAACATTTAACATTCAACATTTCCCAAATACTTTCTTGCAGGCCTCAAAGATCCTGTTTGCAGCCTTATCAGGCGTAAAGTCACTCTCGATTTCTACCGACTTCTTGCCCATAGTCTCCAAGTCAGCATGATGAAATTTCTCCAAAGTCTCTAAGATAGAACATTCCTTCAAAGGATCGAAGTTATAACCATTCACGCCATCCTTCACCAGTTCATAGTGACCACCATTATAGATGCTGCTTGCGACAGGTTTACCGCAAGCCATAGCCTCAGGAATCACCAAGCACCAGTTATCCTCCAAGGTTGGCATGATAAAGACATCACAGAGTGCATAGTAACGATAGAGCAAATCATAGTTGATAGCACCTAAGATATGAACAGAAGGCAAGCGGTCATAGAGTTCCTTCATGGTATCAAGCAGAATGCCCTTACCTATCACGACAAGATTGTCATTCGGATAAGTTTCAATATGTTTACTCCAGGCATGAAGGAGTTCCTTAATACCCTTTCGCTCCACCATCTGACCAACGAAGAGATAAGTCAAACCATCCTTCAGCCCCAGCTCCTGCCTCAGAGCCTGCTTGTCTTCCGCAGTAACCTTAGCTACAGCCTGAGAAAGACCAAAACTGTCGGCACACATACACCCCTTCACCTTCGGAGTCTTCCGAAAATGCAATCCCTCATTGAGATATTCTTCCGTCAACGTACCATTAATCAGAAAATGATCCACAGGAGTACCCACGATACGACGATACCACGAACGCCATTTTGGAGAATTACGCTCCACGTATGCGGTTCTTTCATAGAACATACAGAGCTTCTTGCGATGCAATACGGCATATCTGATACCAGCAGGAGCCCAACCGCCAAAGCCCTCGGTTATCACAACATCCGGTTTGATGTCCTTGACAGCCTTATAGAGTCCAGGCTGGCGCTTGATAACCAAAGCACTATTGGCAAAATCGCTTTCCTCACTACCCATCGTAGTACGCTTCTCTCCACTCATAATGACAGCATGGTCACCAAGTGTAGCCTTCAGTTTCTCACGTACCAGGTCAGAAGTATTTTCCTGCGAACAGATAATGTAGAAATTACCACCGCTCAACTTATTCAAATTTTCATATACCGGGATTCGGTAATTACCGAACCAAGGTGAAATCCAAAGAATTTTCATGATTATTTCTGTTTTTTATCATTGTCAATTACCATTTGATAATAGTCCACCATCTGCGGGATGATGACCTTCATATCAAAATTCTGCATGATTCTCTCATGCGCTTCCTTTCTCACTTTTGCTTTAGCTTCCAGAGGAAGCATACATACCTCCTTGATTTTATTGGCGAGCATCATCGGATCTCTTGGAGTCATCAGGAAACCACTCTTTCCATCCTCGATAATCTCACTCATACCACCAGAGTTACTACCGATAACAACAGCTCCAGAGAGCATCGCCTCAATGCAGACCATCGGCATATTCTCCCACCAAGATGGGAAACAAACCACATCCGCCTGGGCATAACGATTCATCACTTCCTCCCTTGGCAATTTGCCTACCAGATGAAACCACTTCTCTTTGCCATATTTAGCATTCAGTTCATCAGCATAAGCCCCAGTCTTTCCCACCAAGTCAAGTTGAACATCTCCTATTTCACCAGAGTCAGCTAAAATTTTGCAGGCATCAGCCAAGTCACCACACCCTTTCCAGTCGCAGACAGTTCCTACAAAAAGAATATGCTTTTTCCCATCCTTCTCAGCTGCAGAATGAAGAAAAGAGTTAGAAGTCCATCGCTCAGACAAGATAGGATTATAAATAACCTTGATTTTATCTGACTGAATACCCAGGAATTTCTGACTCCATTCCTTCAGTGAAGTACTGCACGAAGTAATATACCGAGCCTTCTTCATTACCTTCAGTTCTTTACATCCCTGCCAGAAATATTGCCAGTTGGCCTTAGACAATTTCTGCAGAGAGAAATGATAATGATCGAGAAGCATCGGAGTGTGCAATCGGGTGATTACAGGAATACCGATATTATGGAGGAAATATCCCTCAGCACCATATTCAGGCACCTCAACGACATCAACATCCCCGAGACTTAAAATGATATCTCTGATTCCCTTGCGATAAGCATAGAACCTATAAAACATTCTAAACTTTTTCAGCAGAGAGTTCCCTTCCACCTGCGGAATCAGGAAATCACCCCCTGAAAGCCTAATCACTCTCACGCCCTCATCATCCTCATCCGAAGACAAGCGGGTATCATCAGAAGCAGCAATCACCGTCACACGATGCCCAGCATCGTGCAACCCATGAGCCACCTCCTTAATATATGAAGCTATACCCCCGCCACGAAGAGACGGTGGATATTCACGACAAACAAAACAAATGTGCATAAATTATCTTTTCATAAAATAATATAGTTCTGCAATTCATTGTAGTCCTTTCATTTTGCTAAGTTTAAGCAATAACGCAGAAATGGCAATGCAGCACAATATAATAAATCTTCATTGTAGTAAGTTTATTTATCACTTTGTACGCTATTTAAGGAAAAAGTTATATTTTTTATTTTAGAGAAGTCGTTTTTTTTGTCAATTTTCCAATAATCATCTTTCCAATATTTATCCGTTTCAAGATACTTCGTTTTCTTGAAGAATAAGAAATGCAGATATGGAAGTTCTCGACCATCGGGTGCAATGATTTTTCCAGTTTTATTATTGTAAGTCCAGACATCACCATCCTTTGGTATAGGTGTGGTAAACATCTCCTTAGTAAATTTACGATTCCACTTATTACTATAAAGTCTATAGGTCATTTCTATCCATTTCCCATAGGACATAAATGGCTTAAACAAACTTTTATATATTGCAGTTAAAATTCTTTTTTCAGGCAAAACCAATCTCACCCAATCACTCTCATCAAAACCAACATGCTCTGCATATAATAGTTGTTCCTTCCATTGAGAGCATTTGAACGGAAGTAATAGGTATTTTTCATTATTACGAAATATCGCAAAATGTCCGGCGATACGTTCAGACATGGTAGTGATAACATCATACGTATTGAGCATATTCTCGTTAGTCAACACATTAAGATTTCCATAGATTAAATCATTGTCACCATATCCCCAGAAATCATACTGCTCCAATATATCCTGATGAATAAACCCATAAAAAGGCTTTAAATCACACAACTTGTAAGCATGCTCTGGATGAAAATCAACTTCCAAACGTTTACTTACGTTATCACAATATTCCTCAAACGAAACTTTATGACAGATAATATTTGGATATTTACTTGCCATATTGATAATCTCATCACAATCTGTGAAATATATAAAATCTATATTGCTCTGTTTAGAACAAGAATAGAAGTTTAGGTTTAACCATATGGGGGGGTAAACCGTAAAATAAGGAATGATCAAAGCTATTTTATTCATATTATTCTTTCGTATTAAAAACCTTTTGCTATTAAACCAACAGGAGGATAAACCAATATTTGCCATTCAGATGCATAAGACCAAACTATAAAGCTAAACTTCCCATAGAACCATACAACCATAACTAAAGAAATAATCATCAGCCATTGATTTCTTTTAGATACTATTGAAGAAATGAAAGGATAAACAAATGGCATGAATGCCAATAACATCATAAAATAACGAATCTGTGCTAAAGGCTTGCTATACATAGATGCCACCGACAAAAGCAACAGCAAAGTAATATTTAAGATAAAAGCTTGTGCTTTATCTATAAAAATATGCCTTTTCAGCCACAATTGTCTGAATACGATTATGAACATAGGAACAGCTATAACTAATATCTGCGACATAACTAATTCGCTGGCCAAGTCAGCCTGTCCTTCTGACTCTGCAAAACGTTTCATACCATATCCTGCAACACCAGAATTATTTGATGCTACATTTTCTGCCATTCTTGGACCATAAAGAATAAATGCAAACAACATTAAGGCGATAAAAGCCATCCACTTTTTAGTCAAACGGCCTCGCAAAGGCTTTAGCAACAAGAATGGTAAAAATAATCCAGTAGAGGCATGAGTCAATATTGAACACAAGGCTATCAACCATAATTTAATCGTCATTTTCCCCTTTTCTGCATAAGAACCAAGGACATACATCATGATTGCTTGTGCAAAAAACTGCTTTTGTATTTGCAAAGTATATTGGAAGAATAGATAGAAAAAAGATAAAGTTAAAACTCCACAAACTATCGGATATTTAGGCATTTGTGCTTTACGGAACACCTTGTAAAGTCCCAAATATATCATAAGATATTCTACAAATGTATATAAAGCCGCAAATAATGGATAATAACCAAAGGTTAGATAATAGCCAAAATAGTTATAGACACCATTCATAAATTCTCCTGAAATATTAACCTTTCCAGAATCAACAAAATAATCGGCACCATAAATATAAATAAGTGACTTTAAAAATCCAATAACAGGAACATTCATATATGCCACATAATAATTAACCTGGTCTCCACTCGGTTGCTTTGTTGCATTAATAGCTCCCATGTAGATAGCAACGCATGCCATCAGTAACAAATAATCACTATACTTAGGATGGCTCTTTTTCCATACCACATACAGTATGAATGGCAATCCTATGATAGGTGGAAGAACCAAGAACAGACAAAAATATCCGAGTAAATATCCCCAATTAATTATTTCTTTATTATAACTTAAAGATTTATCCATTTTCTCTATTTATAAATGTAATACATGAATGCAAAACGAACTCTCTCCATATAATGATAAATTGCTGTCATCTTTTTTTTGATGGTAGATGAAGTATTCTCATCTAATTTACTTGCTATCATTTTCAATAAATTTATATGCAGCTCTGACTTTGGAAATTCCAACAAATGCCTTTTAATTAACATCATATCCTCAGTATAGTCTTTGTTGACTGCAGATACAGTACCCTCGTATTTACGATAACCATAAATACAAGCATCCTTATATACATTTCTATCAGAATAGAGAAGATAATCTACTACAAAAGCAGCATCTTCCATAAGTCTGCAATGAGGTATAAACAGAATATGATACTTTTCTATAATATCCTTTTGGAACAGACAAGTCCAGAGAAAATACTCTTTCATCAAAATCTTTTTGAAGAATTTCTCTGATTCCATCACCTTTCCATCATAGCGTCTGCGGATTACCTGTTTCTTATTGATAAACACTTGTTTTCCTTGTTCATCAATAGGCAAGAAATCTGACTTAACGAATGTAGCTTTGCTACTTTCCATTGCCTTTACTAAAATCATCAAGCCCTCAGGCATCACGATATCATCCGAATCAACAAAATAGATATAATCTCCATGAGCATGTTCTAAAGCTATATTACGAGCTATAGAAACTCCTTCATTTTTCTTAGAGATAATATGTATTCTGTTATCTCTTTTTTCATAAGACTTCAGTATTTCGATACTTCCATCTTTACTTCCATCATCTACCGCTATCAATTCCCAGTCCTGATAAGTCTGCCTCAAAATACTATCCAAGCACTGAGGCAGGAATCTTTCTGCATTAAATACCGGTAAAATGATGGATATCATCTTGTTTTGCATTACTAAAAATCTTTTACTAAGCCAAATCTGCGTAAAATACTACGATAGAAATCTATTGTAGGTAAGCAATAACCAAAAGGTAATGCTACTTTCAATCTTCTATTCCATTCACGTAAACTCATTAACCTATTGCGTGTTTCATTTATATAGCTTAAAGGGGTATTTTGATGTCCCAAGGTATTAAAAACATTCAGCCAATCCTCAGCTACCTTTTCAAAAGCGAAATGCCGTTCCATAAAATCATAGAAACCTTCAATATCATTCTCTTCGGCATTTAGCTGGTCTATAATACAATGAGCCAACTCATCTGTATTCTTATATAGGATTCCAGTCTTGTTATAGACCGTATTTCTAAAGCCTCCAAAATCAATAGTGGTGACCACACAACCCATTGCCTGCATTTCCAAGGCCGTAATACAGAAGGTTTCACTTACACCAGACGGATTTGGAACACCAACCTTAGTATGTTTCAACACATCATTTTTCTCTTCTCCAAGGACTCCCCAAAACTTTACAGAGGACAACATTTGTCCATTCTCATCCGTCAGATAAGGCATGAATTGATTTTCATAATTTTCTTCAGCAATGCCATATCTACCTAACTTAGCATTTCGGTCATACAGTTTACCGGATCCTATTACATTCAGTTTTGCATCAGGAACAGCCTTTAATATTTCGGGCCATGCCTTTGCCAATAAATGAAAACCTTTGTAATCAACAATACTTCCTATATAGGTAACCTCATGTGGACGTTCAGAAATGGGCGGTAATCCTGCTTTAAGAGTCTTCATATACTTTACTGGCATACCATTATATATATAAGAAGACTTTAAGAAAGCTTTATGATCCCGATACATATTCAGCTGCTCTCGGCTCACGCAGATGATTCGTTCAACCTTAACATCTTTAGCTAAAGTAGTCAACTGTTTTCTTGGAATAAAGTTATGTGCCCAAATTAACAACTTCGTTGAAGTACCAGATATGGCATTACGAGCTTCCTCATACCATGAAGGCTCATACTTCAAGAGCAAATAATCCGGTTTTGTCTGATTTACCAAATCTCTAATATCTGCTATTTTAACTACATGCAAATCTGGTGAAATCAAATCTATCTCATTAGCTCCCACAACAATTTCTACATGCTGAGGATGCAACTTCTGAATATAATGAGCGGTAGCTTGGATGATATATTCCGTACCACCAATACCAGGATTACCATGTTCCAAATCGCAGCAATCTATATTTTTTAAGCCCTTATTGGGCAGATAAAATGCAACTTTCATTTTATATAACTGTAAATATGCTTTCTAATAATGAACCAAGGAGTTCTTAGAAAATATTCAGGAGCTGTTCGTAAGAAAAGACACCAACTTATTTTACGCAAATCACAAAAATGCCCCCATGTCTCGCTATGATATTTTTTTAATTTACCATTCCCACATTTCCTCAAAAAAGCATTTACATGATAACCACATTTCAACCTTGAAAGTAAAAGTTTACCTTCAAAGCTATAAAATAAAGAACCTTTTCGAATTGTCCGTATATAAACTTTTTTTCTATATACATCGAATAACTCTGCATAATGTCCTACCTTAACATTAAAAAGGCTATCATTGGCAGCAGGAATTTCCTCAAACCAAATATCATATTGTTTTATCAATGATATTTGTGTCATTTTTGTCCAAGGAGCATAAGCTTTATAGCGAAGACAATCCATATTATGAAGTTTCTCGCCTTCATGAACAAGATTTTCTACAAATTTATCTTTGTCTATAGGTTGTAATGATTCTGTATCTACTGTATTATTATAAAAATAAACAGTTTGAAAATCAGAATCTTTATACTTATCCAAAAATTCATTTAAGTTTGCGGAATAAAAATCATCCGCATCAGCAAAAAGTACCCATTTACAGTCTACTTCCCTCAAGGCTACATTTCTAGCATATCCAGCCCCCTTACCCTCTTTAGTAAATATTACCTTACAATCAGATCTGTCAAGACCAGGGAAATGAGAAAAGTCAACTATATTTGAATCACTATTATCATCCACAATTATAATTTGCAAGTCCTCTCTTTGCGGAATGCTATCCAAACAACGCTGAAGCAAATTAGGTATATTTTTATGTGGAATTATTATCGTAAAATTATATTTCATTTTTCTTCTATTTTTTCTATGAAATTAACACCATATGACCAACTAATTAAGGTGAATATCATTATCAGCAAACAAACATTTTCCAGATTATATTCGGTTACAATATAGCGAATAAACAAAATATAAGGAACAAACTGCCAATAATATATATTACCAGAATGATTCTTTCCTAGTTTTTCTAAGAAACTACCTTTTCCATAAGTTCTATATTTCAAACAATAAAGAAAGAAAATAGGAGTAGCGAGGAAGGTACTCATCATAATGCCACCAGAAAAATGATTTGTCATACTTAACACCCTATGTTCTATATAAAGGGCTAATATAGCTATCAATAATATTATATTTAAAAGTGCCCCCCTTAGATTCTATGAAATTCTCAATAATCTTTTCGTATTTTCTAAATGAATACCCTAAGAACATCATAGACAGACTCACTGATAATGAGGGAATATAAAAATCCTGCGTAAAACATTTCTTGAAATCAAATACAAATGAATACTGACGCTCCGATAAACCTACCAATAGAAAGATTAATGAAAGTACCAATAGATAGGTATCTCCTTTTTTCAAATTTGAAGCCAATAGGAACAAAAGCAGTACCCAAAAATAACTATTAAGAAACCATAAATGCCCAGCTATCACATCACCATACACAATAAGTCTAAAGATATCTTGAAAACTATGAAATGGCATTCTCCCATCTACGAAAAAGTCCAATAGGAAATATATGATATTAAAGAATATAGCTATCTTCAATATTTTTTTCATACTTTTCATGATTCTATATTTTCTATCATTCACAGATTTACTATAAATGAAAAATCCAGAAATTACATAAAATATAGGTACTGCGCAATAGTATATAGGAGCAAAATATTGTCTTCTCCAAAACTCAAAATGAACCATCAGTACTACTAAAGCAGCAAATGCTTTTAGTACATATAAAGAATTATACTCTCTTTTCTCCATAATTAAAACAATGAATCTTTGAAAGCATAGGAGTTATAAACCATATCCTAATTTGATCTACCACTACTATTGCAATAAAGATTAATAATGAACCTAAAAGATATCTGACAAAGTTATATTCATTTGGAAATAAAGCCTCAAAAAACACCTGTCCAAAAATACTTTCAGATAATAGATAGACGGCAAGGCATGATGCAGCAACTTTATTCACTATCTTCGAATAAAATGTAATTTTCAGAGAAGATACGAATAAGGTTGCAGCTAATAATGTAGATATTGGACTAACATAGGAATTCACATAATTGAGAATGCTAAACTTAGATAATTGGAAAGCCATTGCTATTGCGCCAAATCTAATTACGATGCATGCCAGCAAAAGTAACAGCGAATATTTCTCTAAAAAATCACCTGCATAAAGCCTTAGCCATCGCGCTGACATATACATAGAAAGCATGAAGAATAAACCTCCAATATTAGCTGACTGCACGACCAGATCTCCAAAGGAAATAAAGTAAAATATTAAAGTGAGTATCAAAGAATATATCTTTGAGTATTTTTCAAATATATAATTGATTCCCGGTGATAGTATATATAAGCATATATAAGCCGCCATAAACCACCAGTGATTAATGAAGAATATGATGTTTTTAAATTCAAATCCATGATATAAAAGAGCATATAACGATGTTGATAAAATAGCATAAAACATACACTCTACAATCATATCTGCAATGCGGTTCTTGCGAAACTTGATACCATACCATCCTGATATAAATACAAAGATGGGCACACCTAATTTTCCTAAAGAATGAGTTAAAAGCTCATACAAGAAATTTGGATCTTCTGGACGCGGAGCATCTATTACATAAAAATTATATTTTCTGGCATGATAATGATACAACACTATCAATATCATGCTGATAATACGCAATAATTCAATACTGCTATTTCTTTTTTGCTTCATATTTTTGTTTTTCTTTTAGTAACTGCCTTCCAAGTTCATAAAGTGTTTCTTGGGTATAGTATGGCATACGACCTTGATTACTGGTAAATGTCATTTCGCCAAAATAGATTTCGCCTTCCACATCATAGAAATCTACCCTTACTTGGGGAATATCTTCAGAAAGGAGTTTGGCATACTCTATCATTTTATCCAGATTCTTTGGCTTCGGCAAAATAATATCATGTCTATAAGATTCGGACATTTTCTCAGGATGACGCTCCCAATCTATTGTGTAATAATCAAGGCTAACTTTGTGCTTAGAAGAAATTCTGTCAAAACATACCAAAATGGCATATGGCTTTCCATAAAAACACCAGATTTTATAATCTATTAAACCATGAGCATTGTCTGTTTTCAATTAACTTTTCAACAATGATACAAGGCTGCATCTTAAGGTAATGTATCTCTCCACTATCCCATCCAAAACGGACAGACAAAGCCGACTGCATCCTGTTTCTCACATTTTCTACATCTACAGAACTTTTATCTTTTACGATAACTGCATCATAACTGCCATTATTTGGCTTTATCACGAACTCATTAGGGAGTTTATTGAAATCAATATCATTTGCAGAGTCCCATTTTCCCAATAAAGGTACTAAGATATGCCCCCCACTTTAGATTTTACATATTCGCGAACAGCAAATTTATCTGCACATTTTACCCACAATTCCGTATTCGAACAATAGGCAAAATAGTTAATCCATTCATTTAAGTCTTTTGGATTGTTCCAATTTATATAACAACCAAAAGCATCATGAAAACGAATATCAGCAAAACGTTTCCAATTGCCATTTTTCTTTAAATAGGAAATATATAAATCCTTGAAAAAACAATATATTTTTTTTAAAATTATCTTTCTCATAATAATTATGTATTTAGTAATGAATTTGCTTCTGCTATGAAATTATAATATTTATCACTATGTGCCCATTCGTAAAGAACGAAATCTTTCCCGGCATATTCTTTCATCAATATTACATTATTACATTTTGGATAAGCTTTTGCCGTGAAACATACCTTATTAGCAAACGGCATTCTATCAAATTCTTCTATCAACTCTGCAGTGCAGCCATAAGCCGTATCTGAGAATTTCACAATCATATTATCCCAATTTATTCGTTTTAATCTACGATTCCATTTTTCAAGGATTTCTTCCTGTAAATGGTAATGCATAAATACAATTTCAATACCTGTATCACCTAAAACACCCAATATGTATTTAGGAGAAACTATGCCTTTATATTTTGATTGCTCATAGGTAATGAAATGAAGCGGTTGGGATAAATTATACTTCAAATTACGGAGTAAAGCTATATATTCCGGTGCATACATATATAAACCGATAAAAGGAGAATTATACTTTATCCTACAAGACTGATACATAAAGCCTCCCCAACAGTTATTACTGATGATGGTAACCTGCTTGTTGCGTATAGCCAGATGACGCAGGATTTCTTTACTTGCAATAAGAAGAACGTGCCCCCCCCAACTAAAGAGCATCTGATACTCATCAAAAATAATCTAAACTTAATCTTTGTTCTAACCGATGCTCCTTTCAGATATTTCCAATTGAAATTCTTTTTAAACGTAAGCAAACTGTCTTTCAACAGTTTATATGCTATTGCTTGATCCTTCGTGTCTAATTGCGTGATACGATTTTTTTTCATATCCCGACAAGTTACATAGTAATCGTTGTAGATATTCAATATAACCTCTTTATCCAAATGCTCATATTCAGCAAGCCAAAGTAACTTTTCATTGGTCACTAAATAATCCATCATTTTTAATGACGGCTTTCTCGTGATAGAGTTCGAATCAATACGATATTGATAGCAAGCGGAACACAATGCAACCTTGTTGCTCTTTAAATACAATAAGCGTGTAATATACTCATCAGAATTAAACTTGCTGTATGATGCCTGTTGTACTGTATAGTATTTCTTTGCCAATGAAGTTCTTATCATCTGCCATCCATGAAGTCGCCAAGGAATAGTCATGGCAAAAGCCTTCTTTCCATCCTCTATAATCATGTCGGAAGAAAAATGATGCTGTACAAACTTATTGGGCAGTTTTTGGGTGTTTCCATATCCAAACTCTACATCAGGTACAATACTATCAGCATCAGTTTCTTCCGCTCTTGCCAGCATCTTCTCCACATAATCAGGAGCATACGCATCATCGCTATCAAGAATAGATACATATTCCGTATCAGCAATTTCTATAGCACGGGCTCGAGCCACCGCTGGTCCTGCATTCTCCTGACAGATTAATTTGATACGTGGATCTTTCTTGCAATAATCCTCAACAATAGCTTTTGAAGAATCCGTTGAACCATCATCAATACAAATCAAATTCCATTGATTGCTTGTCTGAGCCAATAGAGATCCTATCGAATCATGCAGAAATCGCTCTGCATTGAATATTGGCATTAAAACTGTTACCTTCATGTCGAATTATTTTACAAACAAATTTTCTTGTTTTTATGAAACCTTAAAAAAGAACTTTAATTTTCCCATACATATTTTTCCAAGTATCATTGAAATCCAAATTGATGGCAAAACCAAAAATATTCCTACCCAATAGCAATTACGCAGGTATTCTCCCGTAAATTCTATATTCCATAAATTTGCAATTCTTGCAAGAAGAGGTATTGCTATAAAGTAGAGATGGAAAAGAACATAAAAATGAAATCCTAAGATAAATAATGACTTGTTGCCCATTTTACAGATCAAATCTTTAATACCACAATTAATATGGCTCAACAGATTACTAAATCTGATACACAAAAAGATACCTAATAAGGAACCAATAAAAAATGGAACCGGGTGATAGAAATCTAAAGTCGAAACATTAGGTCTAATCGCAAATGGTAAACAACAAACAATAAATCCAATTAATGCCATTGCTATAAATAGTCTTTTAGCATGCACTATAGTCTTGTAAAATGTGGTGTTTAAACATTGCACATTCCTTGATAAATATCCAAGAACATAGTAAAACTGCATTAGCAGAACTTGCGCTCCCCACATAGGAAGGTCTATTTGATTATAACAAAGTAATATACCTATGCCCCCCCAGAATAGTGAGCCTACCAACATTTTTTTTGTTTCAGACACCCAAGTAAACAAAGAAGAAATCCTGCTCAACAGATAGCATCCAAAAAGGCAAATTAGGAACCAAAGCGGTGAAGCAGCTCCATTAAAAAGAGCAAATACAGATTTTACATTTACGGTATGATAAAACAAAAAATCTCGCAACACGTTGGAAGTATTTCCACAAAAAGCAAAAAAGAAATATGGAATAATTAAAGTTCTGATTTTCTTATATAATCCCATTTTTCTGTCTTCATTGAGATGAAAAAACATTCCGGACAAGAAGAAAAACAATGGCATATGAAACATATAAATAGGAGTAGCAAGCCACATGGGTATTGGTACATGACCTAAAACAACTAAAAAGATTCCAATCCCCTTTGCTATATCGATTGTAATATCTCTCTGACTCATTTTACCTTTACTATTATTTTATTGATTATAAGACAGACATAACCTATTATATCAAATCTCCAGGCAACGAATCTCAATGCCTGTTTACGGAAAAATGGTAGTCCAGGCAATAATTCCAAATGCTTATCAACTTCGGGAAACAAAGCTCTGTATTTTTTGAAATCACGATATCGAGAATCAAAGACAAAAATGTCCTTACAATAGAACATACAATTTATCAATGATGGATAAAGAGCTTCATATATCCCAACTCGCTTTAGTTCTAATATAAGACAAGTCAACATACTGGCATAATCAGTCTTGAATTTTAGAGTGCTGAATTTGTTAATTGCTGAATTCTCATTAGACATATTATAATGATACAAAACATTGTTCACATAAGAGAATCTGGATGAATAACATATAAACTTACTAACGAACAATATATCTTCGGCTGTTTTTAAAGATGCCTCAAAGCATATATGATTACCTTTGATTATTGAAGCCCTAAACAATTTATTCCAAAGTACTGCAGAAAATTTTGAATCCAAAATACCTCTTAGCAATCCCTCTCGAGTCATGTCAGACAAATCGCAAGGATGATCTGTATCAGAATTTAATCGGTTTTCCACATAATCACACCAAACTAAGTCTGCATTTGTTTTGTCAGCTGCATTATATAACTTTTCAAGATAATCTTTTTCTATATAGTCATCAGGATCAATGAAAGCAACATAATCTGTACTAACCATATCCAAAGCCTTTTGCCTAGTCTTGCTTACTCCTTGATTATTCTGATGAACAACAACAAACCGCTTATCTTTCTCTACATAATCATCACAAATCTCACCTGATTGGTCCTTACTGCCATCGTCTATTAGAAACACCACATAGTCTTGCATTGACTGTGATAGAATACTATCTAAACAACGGCAAAGGTATTTTTCAACATTATAGACAGGTACTATAATGCTAATTTCCTCATTAAACATTAAGATTATTCTTATTATTACTTCTTCATCTGTATAGAACCATGTATTTTATTTCACGGTTACTATTATTTTCTTTCTAAGTATTTCTTTTTCATCCAATATTTTATTATAAATAATTTCTTTTTCTTACCTTGAATGAAGTTGTTAGCTTTCAAAAATGAGAGCAAATTTAATAATTCGCAAAACGAAAGAACTTGAAAATAATGAAATATGCTATTATATGTTTTTTGTATAAAATCATTCGTAGCATAAGTTAGCATTTTATTCTGCCAATACGAACCATCTGAAGAAATTGCAGCAAAGAAATTCCTATAATATAAACACATTTTTTTTCTTGCCTCCAACTTTTGTCGCAACGTACTATCATTTTCTATAGTACTGATATTTATTCCAGACCATCTAAAAGAAAATTCAATTCTTTCAGTAATAGCGACCCCATTTATGCTTGCTTCATTAGTGGTAATTTCATCACTACCCCATGCCAATGGTAATTCATAAAAACCATTTTTGAATAAGGCCTTCTTACGAAAAACATAGTTCCCTATACATGGGATTTGGACTACGCTACAAGAATTAAACAAGAACTCTATTTGAGATTCGTACTCTTTTCTTACAGAATCTTCTTCTAAGATCTGCTTACCATCAAAGCGTTTTACTCTTGCCCTTATCAAATCGACCTCAGGATACTTCTTTGCCAACTTATCCACCTCTTCCAAGAAAGTTGGCTCATAAACATCATCATCACTGGCAAGAATCAGATACTCCGTATCGCACATATCAACCAAGAGATTCCAATGCGATACGAGGCTCTTGCTTCCCATATTCACCTCGTTGCGACGATATGAGAATCGAGCATCATCTCCACACACTTTATTATATATAGACTTTAAATCGTGCGGTGAGCAATCATCTGAAACCAACACCTTGAAATCTGAATAAGTCTGTGATTTTATACTTCTCAGTGCTATCTCTAAAAAGTCTGGCTTAAAGGCAGGAAGAAGAAATGTATATTTTGTACTCATAGTATTTATATTCTTTTTATCTTTCCAAATCTTTCTTCTAATACAGGAATGAAAGCTTTGACATTAGCTTCATTTCTATCCTTATAATCCAAGGATTTTATTAGCTTTTCTTTTGTTTTTTCTGCATATTCTAATTGCTCAGGCGTATCACCATAAGCTCTTCCATAATGAGCTTCACCTTTACCCAGATAGTCCTTTTCGGTTTTGCCAGGTTCCATCACAACTACCGACTTACATCCGCAGATTGCAGCTATCGCTGTATAAAACGTCTGAGTATCATAGCTGTAACAATATTCATGCTCATTGAACATCTTGACCAATTCTTCCTGAGTCATATCATCATCATATACAGGTCCATCAAAGTGCTCTGGCAAGTCCTTTCTGCTCTTACCCTTACGCAAAATATAGCATTTACCAGAACGAGGTCCAAAATTATATTGGTGATAAAGTTGATTATCAAAATAGTTTATATGCATTTCAAGCCCCAAAGGATTTAAGTTGACATTATTGAAAAACTGTCTATAGCAAAAGAATAAATCGCTTTTATCATAAGCACCAGGCATATTCTCAAACTTATAATGATACAACAACCATCTAACAACATGTTTTGCATGAAGAGGATTTCCATATAAATACTCTGGATAAATGACTATTGTATTGTCTCGCCTAAAGAAAGGATTACGCTGAATTTTTACACCCGGCATCATCGTGAGAGGCGTCTTACGCAATTGAAAAGAACTCCACAAGGGGATTTTCTTGCAAATCTTATGAAGATAATAAGATATCCAGGCCTTGGTCAAGTGTTTTATCACATATTCAGAACATCCCCTCTTTTCTTCCGGACCAGACTGGAAAGCATAAGTAAACAGGACACGAGCATCATAGCCCAAATCTCGAAAAGTCTTACACAAAGCTGAAAGCACCAATGGACCACCAAAATAGTCATTTACACTATATATGATTATTTTCTTTGCCATATTCTTTATTTCTTTTTACTCATTAAATATTTTACCTCTTTCAGTTCTGAAAACTTAAACAAATAGGAGCAAGCCAAATAGAAAACTCCGCCGACAATACCGCCCACAATGATCTGTATCCAGGAATTGGAGATAATCTGCAAAATGCCCCATACTACGCCAAACATGGCAAAAGAAAGCAATAAGATATGGGCTAAATCTTTCATCTGTCTTACATATCCTACATGAATAATCTTACCAGTATAATAGGTATTGATGAAAAGTGAAACCATAGAGCCTGCCACTCCACCCCAACAGAATGCTACCAATCCAAATGGTAGTGTACAGATAAGCAGCAATAATCCTACACTTCTCTTGATGACCTCTAATCTGAAGAACAAATCACTTCTACCCTTTACTTCCAGAAGATTCAAGTTGATGGCATGAATAGGATACCACATCATACTGAGACACATAATCTGAAGCAACACTATACATGCCTCCCATTTTGCTGTAATCAAAGCCAAAACCAAAGGACGAGCCAAAGCTGCAAGCATCATCATCAAAGGAAAAACAATAAATGCAGATACGCGCAGCATCTTACGATATGCTCTCGCCAATCGTTCTTCATCATCCTGTATCTGGCTCAACACCGGGAAGGTTACTCCCTGCAATGTACCTGTTACATTCTGGGATGGCATTTTAGCATAGCCCTGTGCTCGATTATAGATACCCAACTGGGTGGGGCTGAAATATTTACCGATAATAACTGGAGCAATATTCTCATAAATAGTACTTATGAGGAAAGATCCCATCATCTTGTTGCCATACCCCCAAAGATAACGAAAGGATTCTTTCGACCATCCTGTCTTAGGAAACCATCTTACGGTCCAGAACGTGATAACCTGTCCTACAATACCTGAAATGAATCCCGATATGACCAAAGCCCATACACCATATCCCGTATAGGCCATTACTATACCTATCACACCCGACACGATGCGGCAAATGACAGAAATCTTTGTTGGCGTTTTGAAGTCCAATTTTCTTTGCAGTATAACCCCTTGTCCTGTTCCTAAAGGGGAATACAAAAAGCTCAATGCCGTCACCCTCATCAATGGAACTAACACTGGCGCATTGTAGAAATCAGCAATCCAAGGAGAGGCTAAAAAAAGAAGAATATAACAAACTATCCCCACACCCATGCTGTAATAAAAGGCGGTGGATAAATCTTCTTCCTTCAAATCTGGCTTGCGGACTAATGCCGTACCAAAACCTCCACTGACGAATATTCCAGAAATTGCCATAAACACAGCTGGCAATGCCGTCAAACCGTAATCCTCAGGCGACAGCATACGAGCCATGAAAATTCCTACTATAAACTGAATTCCATAATTAGAAAATTGCTCTGCAAATTTCCAATATAATCCTTTCTTTGTTTGATATTTTAAATTATCCTGTGACATCAATTTTTTTATTTCAAATAACAATCAATAATTTTAAAAGTCCATTTTTCTATGATATGTATTCTTACGTAATCTATCAATATACAGATGAAGAATATCGCCAAAACTGCTAATATGGCATATAAACAAGTATCAGTACGATAAAATGAACCAGAGCAATCTACTATATCTTTCCATAGCCATTGCCTCATAGTATCACTATTTGCATGAATCAACAAAACCCCAAATGTACTGGATGCTATTGTATTTATCCATTTGTGATATTTCATCTTCAAGTCTTTGAAAAACATAAACAATGGAATGGAAGTAGATACAGCTAAGAACACATTAGCATCACATACTGAGCTGAAAGCCCAAATGTGCTTATTAAAATGAAAATCTATATAAACCGTTGTCAATACGCTTATGACAGATATTGTCATCAATAATAGAGACATGCCCCCCCAGATTGCCGTAGAAGCACGAGGAACAAACCCATAAAAGCGAATGTAAGAGGCAATAAAGAACAACACACTATACCATGAAACATGATTCATCGTTACTTCAAATCCTGGTAACGTGCTGCACATTGTATATATTGCCAGACATAACAATATCAGCAATCCATGTTGCTTCTTATCTAAATGTGATACCAAAACTGTCAGAAATGGAATACAGAGATAGAACCACATAAAGCAACCAGTGAAGTTGCCTGCAATTTTTCTCATTGGAACCAAAGTATAGCAGAATTCCTTGATGGAAAATGCGTGGTAGCCGGATAAGACGAAGATGAAGAATATGACTATGTTGTAAAACTCCACTTCAAGGAATAACTTGAGGAACTTCCTGATGGTAATCTTTGATTTGCACATGAAATAACCCGTTATCAGTACAAAACAGTTGATACCAATCTTTCCCCACATTCCAAAGATGTAGTAAAATATACTCCTGCTGCTTGATGGATCTTTCGCCATTTCTTCCATCATACCCGAATTGACTACATAGTGATGAGCTACAATGAGCAGCATCACGATGATACGGTATAACTCCAAATTGGAGTTGCGTTGTTTAACTTGCGGTTGCATTATATAGGTGTTTTATAGAGATCCTTTATCTTTTTTATCGTCATTTCTTGATCATCAAAATCGTAATAATCATCATATTGTCTACACCCTGTTTCTAAGTAAGCGAGCCAAAGCTTTAGACATAGATGATAAGCAGGTTCTGCATCTGCTAATGAAGATGAAGCACCTACATAATTGTTACCAGCTCCCCATGTCTCTATGCTTACAGGATATAATTTTCCCTGCAATGGTACTTGTATAATATGAGCTTTTCCGTTTTCGTCTATAACCAACTTATTATTTTCTTCATCATTGGCATTGCGCATCAGTGTCTTTATTTCATCTAAAGTAAAAAGATGTTCAGGTCTTCTTACTTTTTTTAGATGTGTCTCGAAAGACAAACTGACAGATTCATCATCAAGGCCAGCTTCTCTGCATTTCTTTTTTACTGATGATATTATAACTTTCTGAAGCAGAATGACCTCTTCACGGCTATATAACACAAATGCTTCCGACAAATCAGAAGCAGGTAACGTTTTTACATAGCCATCTTCACATAAAATATCTATATTATTAGAGAATAATGAGCAGAAATGAATGCCGGAATATATTTCTATTGTAAATTTACAAAGCCCAGATTTTGCCTTTTTAACAGTACTCATTTCATCACTAAAATTCCATTTGGCAAAATTTGTCTCGACATAAGCCTTGTTAGAAGCTTTTACCTCTGTATTTGTTTCTGGGAACTCCAATGTGTTCATATCTATTTTTGTATCAAAATCGCCAATATAATATTGCAAATATTTGCATAAAAGTTCTATATCATGCATCTTTACTGGCAATCCTGTATCATGAGATAGCTCATTAGCAATTCGTTCTATAAAATTCAAAAGTTTGGCATCGTTTTCAGTTTTATATATATTCTTCTTCAAATGAGTTATCACTTCACCTAACAAACGATTATTATAATCATCTCTTTTTGTAGGTGCGTTATCGTGATAGAAATAAGCCACTAACTTAAAGAATGCTTCTGCAAGCGACCGTATTCTATTGCCATACATTTTAACTAAATCATTCTTCTCTTCTTGATCAATGGTCTCTCCTAAATTTTTATTTAATTTCAAAATGCTTGTTTTAAGCCTTTTTGTCAATTGCTCAATATTGTAATGATATAGTAACCTTTTTGAATCCTCTGCGCTAAAGTGTAGGCTTTTCGGAATAATCCAAAAAGAAGTTATTGGAGTCGTCATTGCACGCATATATTCATATAATCTATCCTTTTCACGAATAATTTCTGAAGAGAAAAAACTCGTACTATATGATGGCTCTGACACATTCACAAACCCTTTACTTACATATTTCTTCACCTGCTTGCGACTCATTGTAAAACCATTTATAGCAATAGCTATACATTTTTTAGATTTTAGTCGAACAAACCTAATATTCCTTAGTCGAACCAATAGACTGTATGTATCAAAAGGTAAAACCATTTTACGCATTTTACGAAGTTCTACATCCTTCTCAGGAATCCTCGTACATATTCTTACAATACCTTCATCATGGCAAAAATCTATCTTTTCTATTCTATCGTCATTATCAGCATCAAGATAGTCGAGGTTTACAACACCATGAGTGTCTCTCATGAATTCATTAAAAAATTTCTCTGCCTCATAAGTGTTGTTTATTGTATCTCCATAAATATCTGCTAATTCTGTAAAGATGTTTATTCCATCTGTAACAACACTATATTTTTTCATTATCACCTTCCTCATTAAACGGCGCAACTTACTGTACAAAAGAAAAAAATATTTTTTTAACCGATACATATAAATTGAAGTTTTTAAGAGCTTATACTCTTTTATGTAAATTCTTTAAGAATTTCTATAATATTTTTAAACATTATCTCTCCATGAAATATTTGACTTCTATCTTTTCAGAAAAAGAGACAGGAGCAGGAATGGTTTTACCCATAAAGCTTTCTAAATGAGCATTGATGAAATCATAACCTGTTTTGCAAGAGAATGCGATTCCGGCAGAAAAACGAGGATTGATGTCTATCAGATAATAGCCTTTCTCATTGTTAATAAACTCCATATTAACAACTCCCTGGATATTCAGTTTCTTTCCGATATAATTAACCAATTCTTCCAACTTTTCATCATGAAAGACCTTGACTGTTGTACCTGCACCGTTCTTTGTTCTCAACAACTCCTCTCGTGGTACACAGAAACTATCTCCTGTAGCAGCATCTCTAACAAAATCAACGGTACATACGCTACCACTTATCTTCTCTTGGAAAATATAGTTGGAAATATCCTTTATATCTTTGAGCTGGTTGGCACTTTCCAAATAGCAAAGACCTTCGCTACTTCTTCCACCCTTAGGTTTTGCAACACAAGGATATGTTAAAGTTGACAAATCATCTGCAGATGTCAAGGTAGGAACAGATAGAACCTTGTCATCATCCTCAAATGTCTTAAAGAGAACATATTTGTTTCTGGCAACAGCAAGAGTTTCTTTCGATGATATGCAAACAACAATTCCTTCTTTCTCAAACACTTCTCTTTGGCCATTGATAATATCAATTTCAAGATCAGTCAATGGAAAAATATATTTAACATCATTTTCCTTTGCCAATTGAATGAGGAATGGGATGTACTCTTCTGTATTAGCATAAGGAGCTTGTTTAAAGACATCACAAAGCGATGCTTCATAATGCCATTCTTCAGGATATATGTCACATCCTATTACCTTATGTCCTGCTTCATGCAACTTGTTAATTGCACATAAAGCAGACATAGAACCTATAGCTGTTAATAGTATATTCATATAATTATAATAAAAAAGTCAACTATATTTATTATATTAATTGTACATTTATTTGAAACTATCACTATTATAATGATAATTCCAAATAATAGCGATTCTGTGATACACTGATTCTGCAAAAGTTCAGTGTTTCATATAGATGTAATGCAATATGGTTGTTGGTGTAAATTCCTATTTTTTGAATTTTATCAACTCCCAATCCGCGTACATGATTTATTGCTTGTACAAGAAGATTGCGAGCAATGCCTTGGTTCCTATAATCACTGTCTACTGCCACTAATGAAACATAGGCATAATGATTTTCAAAATCATTGGCATATAATGCTACTAAACCATTAATTTTCCCCCCATTAGAATATGAGACAAATAATTGAGCTTTACTTAAAAGCTTATCGCAATAATCAGACAATTCTGTCTTTTGAGATAAATTTGGAGTGAAATATTTGTCAATTTTTGACAAGAATTCCATTAACAGAACTTTTTCCATTCTTTATTTTTTTAGGTTAAAAACTATAACAAAGTTGAATTAACCACATGTAAGCCTTATATTATAGTTTTTGTTTAGTATTTTTATGTATTGTTTTCTATAAATTCCTCCTTTTGGGATAAAAGATTAATTAAACCACCTGTATTCCAAAATAAAATTCTTTTATTTTTATAATTACCTCTTTTTAATATAGATGTCATACCCCAGAATGCCTTTCCTGTATATGTCGGATCTATGATTAAGCCTTCGTTTGCAATACATTCTTTTATTGTATATATTTCTTCAATCGAAGTTTTACCATAACCTCCATTTAAAAACTCATCATAAAATATCAAGTTAGAGAAGTTAAAATCCTCATGCAGGTAGTGATTTAACAGTCCCATGTCCGATTCAATAACAGAGCGTTCTGCTTCATATGTTCTTGCTACTGAAATTCCATGAACCTTAGCTTTTGGGAAGTACTTTTGCATTCCAGCACATATGCCAGTCAAAGTTGTTCCTGTACCACAAGCAACAAATAATTCATCTATATGATCGGTTTGAGCTTTCATTTCTTTAACCGCATCATAATAGGCAAAGACACCCTGTAATGATTTACCGCCTCCATAGATAAAGCGAGTCGTTGCTTTGTCGCATTGCTTCAAGACTTTTTCTATTGTCTTAGGAACTTCTGTCTTTTTACAGAATACATACTCACAATTTGTTTGGCTTACGATGAAATTATTTAGGGAAATATCATATTCACTCGGCTCATCCGTGTATGATACAAGTATCATCTTTAGTCCATAATTAGCGCATAACAGAGCTAAAGCTCTATTGAAATTTGAGCATGGTCCACCTGCTGTTACAATAGTCTTTGCCCCCCCCAGATAGAAGAGGATAAAGGATATATTGCAACATTCTTGCCTTACTTCCGCCTAATGCTGATGGAAATAAATCATCTCGCTTGACTAATATTTCAACATTATATTTTTCTGAAAAATAAGGTAGAGAGGTTATTGGAGTTGGAGAGAAACTGAAATGTTCCATAAAAGCAGTGTTTTATTTTAATATACAATCTAATGTTCTCTGAATATCCTCATCACTCAATGCATGGTGCATAGGCAAGCAGATTACGCTATTTGCCATTTTATGCGCATTTGGAAGGTTTTCTGGTGCTGCACTTTCCAATCCACGATAAGTTGAGAATTCACTGATCAAAGGATAGAAATAGCGACGGCCAAGGACATTGGCTGCTTTCATTTTGGAATAAAGCTCGTCACGACTCATACCGTACTTCTCTGCATCAATGAAGATGGGGAAATAGCTGTAGTTATGTTTCACACCAGGCATATCATCGAAGAAGCTGATGCCCTCTACAGGACGCAAAGCCTCACGATACTTGATAGCTACCTGATGGCGAGCCTCAATAGCGGCATCTACCTGCTTCAAATTGAGCAAACCGTATGCGCTTCTGATTTCATCCATCTTACTGTTGATACCTGGACCTACTACTGTTACCTCATCTGCGATACCGAAGTTCTTCAGATAGTCAATACGCTTCTTGGTCTTCTCATCGTGCATCACAAGCGCTCCGCCCTCAATGGTGTTATATACCTTTGTGGCATGGAAGCTGAGCGTACTCATATCGCCTGCGTTCAAAAGTCCTTCACCATTCACTTCTACTCCAAAGGCATGAGCTGCATCGTAAATAACTTTCAGACCATACTTGTCTGCGATGTCCTGGATTGCCTTGGTATCGCATGGTTTACCATAGACATGAACTGGCATAATGGCGGTAGTACGTGGTGTGATGGCTGCCTCAATCTTGTTAGGATCCATATCGCCTGTTGCAGGGTCTATATCTACAAAGACCGGCTTGCATCCGTTCCACCAAATACTATGGGTTGTTGCCACGAAGCTATAAGGGGTTGTGATGACTTCGCCTGTAATGCGGAGGGCTTGCAATGCCGTCATCAGTGGCAGGGTACCATTGGTGAACAGGCTCACGTATGGCACTTTGAGATATTCTGCCAATGCCTTTTCCAACTCCTTGTGGAAGCTTCCATTATTGGTAATCCACTTACTATCCCAAATCTTCTTCAACTCTGCAGTAAAATCGTCAAGATTTGGAAGAAGTGGCGATGTTACTGTTATTAATTTATTATCCATAAGCAGAAATTTATATTCTTTTATTTAAATTTCTTTTATATTTGGTTTCACACCGGGTTTCAAAACCGATTAAGCTACTGCTACTTTTATAACTTAAAAGTTATTCATATCGTAGCTTGGATTATGTTTAAGTCATGATGTTTGTTCGAAAACCTACCCGTCCTTCCTTACCGTTAAGGAAGGCTCCACCTCTCATCTCGGTCTTCTTCAATAGTCTTTACGACCCCTTCGGTTCCCCTTGTAGGGGACAGAAACGTCGCTCTTAACCGCTTCGCTATAAGGTTAGCGGGGCACCAGAGCCCTCGACAGGGTTGTTTTAGCGGGGATGAACCCGCAGGGGTGAATACTTGCTAAAACGGTTGTGCGGGATGGGGCCGCGTGATTATAGTCCATCATTGTGATAGGACCTTAATTGCTTAAAGATTTCCTCCAAACAATCTGCTACTCTACTCGCATCCTCCAATTGATCACAAAGATATGATGATTAGGGCTCAGCTAACTTATTATAACTTTCGCTTGAACTAAATTACAAGTGTTTGCACTCAATGCATCATTGTTCAAAACTCCATTTATTCTAAAATGAAGAATCTGACATTTCTTTCAAATGCATAATGAGTTCTATCACTTCATTCAAGCCAACGATTTGTTCTGTATTTTTTATTAGCAGCAATTCCTGTATCATCTGCTTCTTTCCAAAAGAAGGAACACTTACTAATTCTGGAGATACTAATACTTGCCGAATTTCTTTTAACCATAAATTACAAGCTGTATAGTTTTCTGCTTGAGAAGCTGATCGTATAGCACCGACAATATGGAACAAATAATAAAACGATAATGGTATAGTTTTATTGAGTCCCATCATTTGAGAATAAATATCAGCAATACTCTTCTCCATCAATGCTTCATTATTCACCTGGCTTAAAAAAGTAGTTTTCAAATCAGAACCTAACAAACGTATATCGTTTTTTTGTTCTTCAAAGTATTGTACTAAACGTTGCTTCTCCTGCCTGAAATCTATAACAGCATAAATATTCCAACCTATAAGAACAGTCACTAAGACACCTAAGATGCCTATAAGGCAACCAAGGTAATCAAAAGATATCTCGGTTGTTGGCAACGAAACACAAATAGCAATGATACTAAGAATTGTTGCCATTATACTCAATATGATGTTCAAATATTTCATTGTATTTAATTTTATTACTTTTTCTCTTTGACAACCTTCATAACATAATCTTTCTTTATATTGTCAATCGTCAGGAAATGGGTTTCCAATGCCTCTTGTATAAGTTCCTTATCTATATCACTCATAGAATAATCCTTAAACTCCATCAAATACTTGTCAATATGAGCTTTAAACTCACCCAACAATTTCGGTGTCATAACCACAATCTTATGTGTTAAGTTGGCCTTATGATCGAGCACATTCGTTGGAGCAATAAAAATTCGACAAACCTCGGCATCACCATACTTTTCCTCAAACCATGCACAATGATTTTCCATCTGACCTGCTTCGGACTTTTTTATCGTATTTCTATCCTCCTTCACTTCATTTTTGCACTCAAAGAACAAATATTGATTATGCACACCACACCAAAGGTTATCTGGACCAACTTTGTATTCGTTGTCAGGTCGTTGGCTTTTGAACCCCAACATTTCACCAACTTCCCTTAAAGCTTCTTCAAAAAGATTAGATGCACGACCAAACGACAAATTATCCAAGACTGCCATACTTTTAATGCGCATTTCTTTATAGCCATTAAACTTTTTGAGCCAACACTGTATGTTCGCCAACTGTTCTCCACTCTTGAACTCCATTTTCTTGTAATCAATTCCATTTTGTGGATACAAAAGACGACAATTATTCTCAAATGCTGTTTTTTGGATGTGAATTGAGTCTATTTCACTGATGAAAAATTTGTAGCGAGCAAGTATCTGCTTATACCATGCCTGTTCTTGCGAGTTATCCGCACACAGACTAATGACTTCCCTGACAATGCGCAAAGCCACGAGGATGCGGAGGATGCATATTTGGACGATCGTTCTTCTTACCTTCGAGAACAAAGGCTTGGATATCTCCTCGTCAATCTTGGTTGTCACGAGGCTATAGAACTGTTTATACCATGCGTTGGGGGCAAAATACTTCTTTGAAGCACGACCTCCTAACAGCATTGAGGGAACCGTGAACATGTCAAACTAAGGATTAGAATCTGTCTTTTTAAACATAGTCTTTCTGTTTGATTGATGGTGTTAAAGATACGAAAAATATTCCAGACAACGGCTAAATCAGAGATCATTTTCGTGAAATGTAAACATTTAAAACAGACCTAACTATTTAAAGTGGGCTCAGTTTTTAAAAAACGTAAGGATAGCAGCAGAGTCAGAACACATAATACGCTCCAAGTATTTCATCTCTATTTATCTTAGATTTGTTATTAGGCAAAATGAATCTACAATGGAATTACTATGAATTCTAACGGTTGGATAACAGACGTGAACACAAAAGGCTATAATAAGAACATATTAAGTTCTAATTCCCCAATCCATAAGTCAAATGACTTACGAATTGTAGAATCTTTTTTAGTGAAAAACTCTTTTGATGATAATAAATCTTACAATTCACCAAACATTAGACAGAAGTACTTGTTTCTAAAACAAATCTTCTAGAATTCAATTTCTTGTACCATCATAATTGTTTGAATTATTAATTATTGTCATTGTTTGTTCTGCAAAAATAATCAATCTGATTTGATTCTGCAAATTTTTCAGTATCTTTTTTCAAATCATTAACCGAAAAATCGTATTTTTTACAATACTTGCTCTCCATTTAAGCCTTACAATGGAATATCACCGCACCATTTTTAGGCAAGAGCCAATTGTGCGTGCGCATGGTTATGCGTTTCTTATCCTCTGTTTTGTCAATGGTAACATCTGTCTGGTCAATAAGCGTACCTATCAATTGACCTTCCAATGTTAAATCGGCAACTGATTTATCCAAAGAATAGTCTAGACTAAATAGTTTTACTGGATATCTCAAACGTTTTGTATATATTACATCATCATTAGGAACCAAAATTTCATATTCCAACTTTATATGCATCAGATTCTTAAAAGAAGCCATCAAACGAACATTTTCATTTTTATCTATAGAAACATACTTAATCTCTTCCTTTTTTTGCTTGTCAAGATTTTTAAGGTTGGTCAAACTTATAGGCAAATTTTCATTAGAAATTTCTTCCTTAGGACCAACGGATATCTTGCCATTATATTCCAAGCCATCAAGTGTGTCAGTAGAAATCATTATATCCACCAACTTTAACAAGTCATACTCCTTGTTATCCTTTTCGAAACTTACAGAATACTTCTTCAAGACAAAAAGATTTTTGGCTTCCTCAACAAACTTTTCCTGATTCGTAAATTTCACAAAATTCCCAATCCCTATATCCATATTTATAGTACTATCAGAGCGTTGTGGGTTGACTGCAAAATATTCTATCTTTATTGACTTTCTCAGTTTATCACCATCCTTTGCCACATTTATTATTTGGGAATACTCTTTAAAATAAGGGCGCTTCAACATTTTACAAAAACGTTCATCCAAATCAATCAATCCTTCTGCCATGTGCGGAAAGTCCTTGACATGCAATTGCCAAGTTACCCTTTTACGAAGCTCTGTCAAATCCTCTTCTTTCATTCTCTTTAGGTAGTCAAAGGCTGTCAATATGTCAACAAAAAAGTTCTTGTACTCTTTAATTCTCTCAGGAATATCTATAATAAAAGCGGTGATGATAGCAGCAATAATAGAGTTGGCTATAGGCTGGAAAATTTTGATGACAGTTTTAAAATCATATTGTCCCTTCAAAAAATCTGCCAAGCCCACATTCTCATCTATCAACTCTCCAAGCACAGTGATGACAATGGCGAAGAAAAGCATAGAACTAATGACATAAGCCTTTTTCTTGATAGGCTTGAAGTCCTTAAAAGCATAACACAAAGAGGTATCATATGGACATTCGTCTTTTTCTCCGTATGGACAGGACTGCTTACTTATATACTCACACCGCTGCTTCTTTGCAAAACGTTCCACAAGCCATTTGGCTGTAGAATACAAGCCCAAGTCAACAAAGAGCAAAAGCAATATCAATGCGATAGATACGATACGCAACCAAAGCAATTTGTCGATATCCAAGAAAAGGCTAACGACATTAACCAAAAGCATAGTTACCAAAATCGCTATTGTCAAGTAATATATCGCACAATAAATCGTTTTCTTTTTCATTTCATTCTAAATGTTTAATCAATTATTTGTCAAAGATTTAGCTATACCAATGCTTTTGTATGAGGACATTTTGGGTTGTGCGATGTATAGAATAAAGAATCCAACACCTCTATTATTTGCAAAGCCTTTTCAAAATGTGCTTTCAAATCATTAAATGACAACGAAGAACTTGCACCATGAGCAATAGCATTTCTTGAAGTGTTTATCGTATCAAGGGATGACTTAAAATCTTCTGCATTCTTTAAAGAAGAAATTGTTTGCTTAAATAACTTGCATTTCTCTTCATCGAACTCTTTTAACGTATTGCAAATATTATTATAGTTTGGATTTCTATTGGCATCTCTAACGTGTCTAGTGATAAATCTATCAAGCAAAGGAGATTGTTGCACATAATAATCAGCTATAATCGTCTTATAAGAAATTTCTAATGTTCCACAAATACGAACTAAAGCATACCGTGTCAAATATCCAGAAATTTTATTTGTCGAACCAACCGCTTCTATCATATGCCAAATTTTATCCAATTCTGTCCGACAATCATCTATAGCATTTTGGGCAATTTCATTTTTTATCATAATTCCATACCATAAATAACCGATAATGCCAAACTGATTCTTGTACGGATATGCTCTACTTGCATTGTTCCTTGTGTGATACTCTCACGATATTGCTCATTTCTTAGCAGTTCCATTCTTTTATCAGACAATTTTACCCCATCATCCAATGAATAGCCACGTCTCAACGCTATGGAAGTAGCAATCATCAAAGAATCATATACAGTTGGATAAAGTCGCTTACGAATTTTCACTAAATCTTTTTGTAAGTTATAAAAAGCCTCTTCACCAAAATTATCATACACAAAGCCAATGACTTTTTCAAAGTTTTCCTTGGCTTTTGAAAGATAGATACTATCTTCTATATGAGTAGCCATCTCACGATTCAGCAATTGTTTTAAGCTAATATATGTAGCATCAGAATTATATACTTCTGTTGTGTTCATAGCAAGAAAACGCAAAATCAACTCTAAATCTATCATTCGATTATCCTCATGAGGATTGCCAAAAAGTTTACGCCACTTTAAATTTTTGTTCAAACTAAACAAAAGAGTATTCATAGAGCCTTGATAAACGCAATTACGAATTTCCTGGTCATTTAATGGCGTTCCACTTGTATTGATACGTTCAAAGATCTGAAACATGCCAGAATCGTTTGAAGGTTGTTTTTGCTCAAAAATAATAGCATGAATCGTATAGTTTTTCAAACGTCTTTTGTCAATGTCTGTCAGTTCTTCAAAAGTTTTATTTCTCCATCGTTTATTTATTATTTCGGAATTATATAATCTAAAAACAGTATCGTCTCCATGCCAAACTCCATCTGAAATAAAATCAACAAGAGTACGTATTCTTTGGTAGCCATCTATAATAAGCCTCTTTCCTGTTGTCTCCACATTCGCGAAAAATATACTTGGCACAGGCAACCCTAGAAGCAAAGACTCTATAAAACGACTTGCAGCTTTCTTTGTCCAAACATATTTACGCTGCAACTCAGGTTTTTCAATATCTCCTTCTTTATATTGAATTATCAACTCTCTCACAGATGGGTCAGCTCCCCATGAGTTTATATTGAACAAATCGTCATTAGAGTATTCCTCATTGACTTCTTCTTGTATTACATCAAAAGTTGTATTGTCAAATAATTCCATAATTTGTTTTTCTATTTAATTTCTCCTTACAGAAACTTATACTGTTTCATAAAACGATATATGAGCACTTAAGTGATAGCTTACTGGCTCTTATTTATAAATAACTCTTTGAAGTAAAAGTTTTTATAAAAAAAAGTTTTTGAAAAGATGTAAGTCTACTATTCTGAATATACTCTAAATTATCATGATAAAAGTGATTAAACACAATTATATCAAAAAGTGTATCATTTCCAACAGGCTCTATAGCTAAACTACAGCGACTATTTTCATCCGTACGTGATGAAAACACTCGATTATTTAGACCATTTCGAAATAGATAGTCTAAATAAACTCTAGAATTTGGCTTACGTAAACTAGCAATCTCTTTATAGAGATCTTCCCAGAATGTAGCAGTTCCTTCTTTAGTTAACACAACCACATATATAGCCGTATTGTCGGGTTGATCTATTATAACATATGATTTATTCATGATCTCACCAATTTTTGCAAATATTATTAATGTGCTTTAGCGATTCCGTTACTATATCAAGAGCTTCATCATAAGAAAGTATCGTAGATGTTTCTATCGCTGATCTATCTATGTGGAAAGAAGCTGTTCGCTTGTCTATAAAATAAGTATAAGCTTTCTCTATACTTTTCTTTAAATTTGGATTATAATCCAAAATCGGCAGTTTAAAATTATAAGTTATTTTACCATCATCACTTCCAAAATAGGTACCATATCTTTCAAATGGAACACCCGTTGCCTCAACTATCTTTTTGCTTATAATTGCATCTATAGCCTTTAGAATACCTAAAACAAAACAACCATAATCTTCAACAGGAACTGCCGAATTAATTAATTGTATAGATGATAAAATCATCTTCTCTATTACCGTTCCTTTTATAGGTTCAACATTTTCAATGTTCTTTTCTAAATCCTCATCTATTAATACAGGTGTCGTTGTAGAACTACTAATAACCTCCGTTATTATATCTGATGGTATTGTCGTAATTATAGGTAATGTCTCAACAATAAGAGAAAGAAACAAACTTGACATTGTACCTTGCAAATATAATGTGCCATTTTTATAATATGTAAAGACTATAGTTGCAGAATGCTTTCCTGTAACCCGGAATCTACTAATGACATTAGGATCTGAAAAAACGACATCATCAACTGTATAATCTTCGTATTCTTCCAAGCATTTTTTATAACTTATAAAGTCGTCTTCCGATACATCTCTGATCGTATATGTCTTATGCTCTTTATTGGGAAGAGAAGTCTTTTGTTTAATATAGTTCCAACAATCTTCCGCTTTTTCCTGCATACGACCTTGTACAGAAAATGAGACCTGCCCTTTAACATAAAACAGATTTAGTATTCCTTGACTTGTACCTTTCTTAATTTTCAACAGTAACCCTTTATCATCGAGTTTGGAAATTTCATATTCAAATTGCGTATTTGCATTAAAATACTCTTCTATTACTGATGGTATGTTATCTATATCTAATATAAAATGTTTTTTTCTTGCCATAATTATTTAAACATGATAAAGTTTCATCATTTCTTCAAAATCAGAGATAAATTCATTTCGTTCATCCTTGTATTTCTTGAATAAAGGAGTTAAAACCTTGGATGCGGTTCTACCCCAAGAAGGTAACTGACTTCTAAACCAAGTTTTTGCTTTTATCCTATCATGCAATATTTCATCATAAGTTATATCTCTGAAACATACTTGCTTGCTATATCCTTCAGCTATATTTTCCCAAAGTTTATCTGCATCAGACAAATCATGTAAAAATGTAGCAGCCAACTGTTCGGGAGACATATTGGATGGCAATATAAGAATATTATTGGCTTTGACTATAGATTTCATTTTGTTGATTTCCTTACGTACGTCACCATCCACTATCACAATAGCCGTTGGTTCTATGAACGCAGGAACTTTCTTAGATACCAACGAAATTAAATTTGCGCCAGAGAAGTCAATGTCAATGAAATTAAGTTGAGTAGTTTTGCCTCGCAGCAGGTGCTTGGCAAACACAATATTTTCCTTATCTTCTGTATATACAGGAATCTTACGAACAGATTTCACTTTGCCTTGTATCACCTGTAGATTCAATGTAATATTACGGAATGAAGCTCTGTCATTAATGATTATATTTTCATCTTGGCGTTTGAGATAAATCAGTTTTACTTGGTCCTTAGTTACTTCCTTTTGACTACATTCACCAATTAAATCGTCAATGCTCTCCAATAAGGACAAGGAATGAGTGGTAAAAAATATCTGCAAGTTCAGTTTAGATGCATACGTGCGCAGCGTCTTGAGCTATTGTTTTTGCGAAGCAGGATACATGGTTGCATCAAGTTCGTCTATGGCCAAAATACCACCTTTATAATCATTCGGGTACTTTTCTTTCAAACGCTTAAATGAAAATAAAGCAAGTATAATCTTGCTTAAATTATCTTGACCTACAGAGTTTTCATTCCAATCATATTTATCGGTAGTAATACCTATCGTCTGCTTATTGGCATTTTCAAGAAAGGCAGCAGACTCTATATTGGTTTCTGTAATCAGAATTTTATCATGGAGTCTTTTGAACTCTGAGAGTTCCTGTTCAGAAAGCAATAGAGATTCAGATACGTTTCCTGATTCTGCTACAGGCAGAACTCGCTTCAAACTTAAAAAGATTGTTGGGTATTGGATGTATCCATCTCCTTTTCCTCTCATGCTTTTCTGCCAAAAGCGTATGGTCTTAGTATCAGAGCGAAGAATGCTTTCTATAGTATAATCGCTTCCATTATCAAATGTCAGTGTCCACTCATGAGAGCCTGGTTGATCAAACTTTGGAGAAAGGCGAAACTTGTCGCTAAACGCAGAGCGGTAACTTCCTCCACATAGTGGTTTCTCTCCACCCATTGGATTCTTATCCTTACCCAATGTGAACGTTTGGGTTATTATTCCCAATAGTGTTGATTTTTGAGTTCCATTCTGTCCTGCGATAGCAGTAAGCATGGAGCCTACCTCAAAGTCTTGGTTATGGAAACCACGAAATTTTTCTATATGTACTTTTTTGATTAGCATGACCCTACAATATTAATCTTTACCACAACAACTAACCCATATAAGTATATAGAACAGCTACATCGAGTGCCAAAGATTTATTGCTAATAGTATATTTTAAACTTATTAAAATCGATAGCCTTATTGCTCAAAAGTTATTCAAGCGATGCGCAATATATATATAAAGGTACGCGTACACGCGCGTACATTATATATTATTGCATGAACTGAATATATATTATTGCATAAACTTACATGCTTTTATAAACCGGAGTCTACTATTTTCAACTTTGACAATGCTTCGTTGGATACTTTACAATTGTCTGAAAAGAAAATCACCTCCGTTCCCTTGCCATTGTTATTCGCACTATAGTTGAGATAAAACTGCTGGCTGCGATAAGACTTATACAAGTCTTGAATAAATGGAGAATTATCATAAGATACCATCCATCTTAATGAATCGACACAAGAAATAGCATCGCGGATTTTTTCATGATCTGCATCATCATAATAGTTCATATATAATCCTCGCCCTTTCTTATAATAAGGTGGGTCTAAATATAAAATGCTATTTTGAGGTACTTCCTGCTGTATGAGCTTTACTAAATCTACGGCATCTGAATTATAAAGTTTAATGCGGTCGGAATAAGAGGAGATACGACGAATGCGAGCTATCAATTCTTCCTTCTTATAACGTGCATCTATCTTGTAATTTCCCGTTTGGTCGAAACCACCGATTACTCCGGCTTTGATGATACCAGAGCGATTGGTCCTGTTCATAAAGAAGGTGGAAAATCCGAGATGCAACAAATCTGCAGTCTGCTTATTACTCAAACTCTGAATCTCACGCTGAATTTTCCATGCATCCATTGTAACTGGAGTTTCCTCTATCAGCGAACAAAGACTATCTGTCTCATACAGCACACTATGCCAAAAAGCATATATGGAACGGTCTTTATCATTAATGATGATACGACTGACATATTCATCCATCAATAACGACAACGCCACAGCTGCGCCACCAGCATAAGGTTCGACATATACGCCATCCAAAAGATTGTTGTCTCTTATCACTTGCTTCACAAAGTCTACAATCTTGGCTTTTCCTCCTGGATATCTAAGTGGGGATACTAATTTCATGATTCTTTTCCTTTCTTATTGGCAACGGCTTGCCACAAACTTTCGAAGAATGGCTGCACATTGTCCCATTCGCTTAACAAGGGTTCTGCCATTGGAGAAAAAAGATGGTTGTGCACATAGGAATTCAATGACTCGGGAGACATTGGAGATTGTTTGTTTTGTAAGGCAAACTCCATCCCTTTCGTCATATCTGTATTTACTGCTTTTATACTTTTCAAATGGTCTATAACTATATTTGCTTTTTCGGAAAGACTCTTTCCAGATTTACTTGATGTGAGTTTACCTTCTGCCAACAGATGGAATGTTTCTATATAAACATCCACAGACATCTCTAAGAAAACTCTTAGCTGAATGGCTGCCGTATTGACAAAGCTCCGCACCAACAAGCCCTTCATTTCACGAAAGATGGAAGCTACACGAGGATTGTCAATTGGTAAATTGCAACTTTTTGGAACAAGCGTTGCCCTCGGCTTCTTCTGGACAACTCGAGTCTCCTTATTCTGCTCTTTCTCTTCTTTCTGTTGTTCTGGCTGTGTGACGAGTTCCCATCTATCAGCCTTGTTCGTTATAGTATTAGGACTGCCAGTTTTTTGAAATACACCATGAATGTACTCTTCACGAGCTTTCTTATCATATATCTTAGAAACTTTGAAATCGCCTGCCATCATATCCGTGACAACTTCTTTCAAAGCATTCACAAGCACTTCTTCTTTCAAATCCGATGTCAGTTTTCCTTTTATCAAAGACATTCCCAAATATTCTCTTACTACAGGATCGGCGATGAGTCGCTGCAGGTTAGTAATCTTCAATATTTCTAACTGACTCTTGAACTGTTCATCTACATAGGACGACCCATTCAACAGCTTGATAATTTGCAGGGCATACGACATTTTTCCCGCTGTTGCTTCTTTGAACCGTTGTCTCTGAATGGAATTCCATTGTTGCGTGCCTATTCCTTTCAAATCTGTAGAATGCTTGCGCTCTATCCATACATCAGCCTCAGCAGCATCGCAAATAGCACAAGTTACACTACGAATGAGCTCTTTTTTATTTACTTCCGCCAGTTTGATAAATTTCTTTTTTAGCGACTGGTTGATGTCCTCTATCAGATTAGGATTAAGGAGTATCTTCAATACCGTGATACGGCGATTGCCTTCCTTTACGATATATTTGCCATTATCGGCTGGCGATTCTACAACGATGGGAATATCTGTTGGATTCAAACCATGCGTCAAAATATCAACTGCTAATTTGTATAATTTATCACCATACACTTCGATCATTTTGTTGATGGCATCCAACTGCGAGGATTGATGCTCAAAACGATAATTGTCAAGGTCAAGAAATAAATTGGTTACTTTAATAGATTTTGTTTCCATCTCTCTAACATTAATTTATGCCTGAAAGGTAACTATATAACAAGAATACAAAAACTGACAGGTCAATTTATCATCTTGTTTTTTCTAACTTCATTAAACCTTTGGGACAGGTAGGGTAATCCTACGCTGCCTCAAAGGAATCACTCTCATTAAGATCTCGTTGCAAATGTATCAAGTAGTAGCTTTCGCTCTTTTACAAACTACCACTGATTGTACTATACAAAGTTTGCTATTCTACTTGATAGGAAGTCCACATCCCTGCTGATGCTCCATCTCATAAGTAGCTTTGTCAACCAATTCCTGCTTTGCTGGGTAAGCAGCCCTAACAACCATCATCAAGGCTTGAGACAACAATTGCCTCTCCTTGTTTACATCCTCTGGTATATTGAACTCAAATTGGACTGAGGTCATTAAATTGCTAAACATTTGTAGTACGGTATCGCGCTCCAGAGTGTCGTCAGCGGGAACTTTATAAAGTTTAGCCAGAGATCGCTCATTTATGCCTAACAACTTAGAGAACTGCTTACGAGAAGGGATCTTCCATCTTTCCTGAATTCGGCGAATTTCATTAGCGGCAGTGGTTAACCAACTGTTCGCCGTGATTTTCGTCGATTTGGTTTTCATTAGGCATAAAATCTATTACTCCACGTAATAAATTACACCAAATACTAAAAAACGCAAATCAAACCTAAAAATCTGTTAACAGCGATGTACTCTATGGAATACAACACCCACAATTCTAGTTTAAGTACCTTTGCTCACGAAATCAGAAAATGATTTTTAATTTTTATGATTATATCACTATTTAATATATTAATTTATATGAAATATAAAGCAACTTATACCCGCCGCATCTTGTCAATGATGTATTTTCCTGACTGCGACCCTCAGAAAGCCGTCCGCCGACTGACCCGTGAGATCAGACACTGCGTAGAACTCTACGAAATCCTTACTGCCAAAGGCAAAAACTTCGATAAGAAAAAGTTTCTCACCATTCGAGAGGTGAAGCTTATTGAGGAATATTTAGGGGAACCAATATGCGAAATCGACGATGTGCTTTTATGAGACCTAACGAAGCGCTTTGTTAGGTGCTAAGGAAGCGCTTCTTTAACTGCTAACGAAGCGCTTCTTTAAGTCTTGAAGTCTGCGACACTCTGCGACACTCTGCGACATTTCGCTTTTGGCAATGTTGTATCTTTGCACCAGCTAAACGAAAAACGAGGAATGACGAGTGAAAAAACAACGTTAGGCTACAACCATGATTTAATAGCTGACCAAATTAAAAGCTAAGCTAATTCTACACCTGGTTTCACTCGAAGTCCTTGTTTGCAGGGAGGCTGACATTTTTTAATATTAACTTTTTAAACAATTTCAAATTATGAGTAAAGCTTACAAAGTATTTTCTCGCAAGCTTACTATTGGTAAGCGCGAGGGTGAGACAGTCTACAGTGTTCGTCCTGTTAGTTATGGAACCTTGACTACCGAAGAAGCTGCTAAGCAGATCTCGGCAGAATCGACAGCAACTCCAGCTGACGTAAAGGCTGTGCTCGACCGATATGCCTACTATGTGGTGGAAAACCTTGCCAAGGGTTACAACATCGAGTTGCTGGGCTTCGGAACTGTCTATCTCCGATTTATTACCTCTAAGTCGGTTACAGATGAAAAGAAGGCTAACGCCAACTTGGTAAAGAGTATCATACCTGGCTTCCGTCCTTCGTTCACTGTCGACAATAGCGGAAAGCGCATCTACGACTTGACGCCAAATCGTATCTCACTTGTGAAATACAAAAAGAGCGATGAGGACGATGATGCGGAAGGTGATAACACTCCAGCAGGTGGCAACAAGCCTTCAGGCGGCAATACTCCAACTGGCGGAAACACTCCAACTGGCGGAAACACCCCTTCTGGTGGCAACACTCCAGCAGGCGGTGAGAACAGCGGAACTGAGGGAACCGAAGGCACCGGAGATGGTGAATAATCCCGAATGAGAAATGCACTGCGCCCGAGTGCGATCGGGCGCAGGCACAAACTACACTATTTTAATTTTAAAATCAAATGCATATGAATAATCAAAATGAAAATTTCAACAATGGTTCCAAGAAGATTTCTTGGGTATCTATCATGAATGCTGTTGTACAGGCTATCATCGCTGCGCTGACTGCACTGGGCGTAAGCTCGTGCACAAGTGCTCTCTTTTAATGTTTTGCACCCACAAAGGTATTGTCTTAACTTCTTTACTCCTTAATTCATCAAAAAATGATTCAAGAAAGATTTCCTTTATCGATTGGGGAGGAGCTGGTGCGTAATGAACGCACGCTCCTCGCCAGAGTGGAGGACGGCAAACTGATGATGAATGCCGACTCCGTGAAGTTTTTGGTCTTGCACTGCTCGGCTACTCGATGCAACCAGGACTATAGTGTGGAACAACTTCGACGCGACCATAAGAGCCGTGGTTTCTATGATGTGGGCTACCATTTCTATATCCGCAAGGATGGTAGCATGACGCAACATCGCTTCCTGCTCGAAGTGGGGGCGCATGCGAGACCTTTCAACCGTTGTTCTATCGGTATCTGCTACGAGGGTGGACTGAATGAGCATGCGCAGCCTTGTGATACTCGCACGCCTGAACAAACGGAAAGAATCGTTGATGTGCTGTCTCGTCTTCACCGTCTGTTTCCGAAGGCGAAAATCGTGGGACATCGTGATTTGCCCGGCACCACGCCTAAGGAATGTCCTTGCTTGGATGCTCACGCTCTGTTCGGCTGGACCGAAGAGCTGTAATCATGAATAATGAAACAAGGAAAAGTAGAATTGTTTTGGTCGTTACGATCTTTCATCTCCTTCTCAAAAGCCTGGGCTGTCTTGTTGTGAAAAAACAAGTAGCCCCAGGGCATTCCTTCTATAGCTGGATCCGATTTGTCATCAGCCCCAGTAACGTGGATGCCCTTTGGTAAGTGTTTGCTTACGTCGGCTGTAGAAGGAGAATCCAAGCAATCCTGCGTCATATTCGCTTTCTACTTTATGTCTTTTGCTGCAACCATACCCGATGGTTGTCGTAGCTTTGTCGCTTTTTTCATAATGTGCATCATCAGAATTGTATATGAGTTTTTATTTGGCACGCAGCCTCTGCACATGTGTCTTTATTTTACATTCATCACCCTTTCTTCTTAGGAAAGGGCGAAATTATTGCAAAAATACAAATATTTTTTGGATTTCGTATCAAATCTTAGCATTTTCTGCTTACGATTCCCCAAAAATGACTTTAGCAAGTTCAGAAGTTATAGCCAACAGCCTTAGTGGGCTTGAAAATAAACATAAGACATTCCCTCTATTGGCTTATGGCTTTAACTTCTATAATTGCGACATTTGCTGGAGTTTTAAAGCTTTTGCCCTTACTATTATATTTGCACTTGGAAAAATAAAGAGGTGAAAATCTTTATATCTGCAAATTATTGTTAACTTTGCAGGAAAATAGATAAGTACAATAAAAAAGAAGAATACTCCATATCCAGCGTTAACCCTGTGCCCTTTCTAGCATAGTAAAGGCTTAGCCCTGTTTTGGGAACTGGATATTTTCTGAGCAGAAGCTTGAGAGTAAATTAGCCTGCTTGTGTAGAACAAGACAGGACTCGTAGTATAGTTGTAGCCGCTCAGAACGGAGCACCCTTCTTATAAAAAAAATTTCAATATGCAAATATACGGAATAGATTTGGCAAAAGAGAAATTTGACGTAAGTTTTTTCGACTTGACATCAAAAAAAGTATCAAACCAACCTTCACATAAGGTTGTAAAGAACAATTTTAAGAGTATCGGAAGGTTTTTAGAAACCCTTCCAAGCGATGCTGTATTGGTTGCTGAGCATACCGGAGTTTATGGTGATACTCTCTTGAAGTGCTGCATGGACAGCAATGTGAAGATTGCCTTTGTGGGTGGATATGTCATCCATAGATACAGAGCTACCCCTGACCGTGCCAAGACGGATGTCCTGGATTGCGCACTGCTCAGAGAATTTGGAGAGAGATATCCTGATAAGCTGAAATACAGGAAGTTCCCTGAAGAGGCTCTGTATGAGCTTCGTCAATTGGCACGCCACCGAGAAATGCTTGTAGAACAGCGTAAGCAGCTGATGACAGCCGACAAGAGCGAGGATTGCCGTCCTATCAGAAGTCTTGCCGTCAAGCGAAGCATGGACCGTATAAAAGAGATGTTGGACACGGAAATTGCCGAGACGGAAAAAGAGATGTTGAAAGTCATAAATGGGCATGACAGCATTCATCACAACTATGAGATTGTTAAAAGTGTCAATGGAGTTGGTCTGGTTACCGCAGTAGAACTATTGGTAAAAACGGATAATTTCACAAAAATAACTACAGCACGCCAATATTCTGCTTATGCAGGAACTGCGCCATACGAAAAATCATCGGGGAAAATGGACAAGGGAGCACATATATCCAAGATTGGCAATAGACGTTCAAAGACCTTGTTGTACATCTGCGCAGAAAGCGCCAGATTGCACAACAAAGAGATTAAACTGTATTACGAGAGACGTACTTTAATAGATAAAAAGCCGCGTCATTATGTACTAAATGCCATAGCAAACAAATTGCTAAGGATCATATTCACCCTCGTGGAAAAAGGTGAATACTATGACGCAAACTTCATCAGGCAAGACCCAAGGGTCGTTAAATATAATTAACGTTAAAAAATGCGCTCAAAGCTTGCTCAATTAGAGTAAAACAGGGCGATAGGCTATCACCCGTAATAACCCAGGGCGATGCCCTGGGCTAAGAGCTTCTGCCCCGTCAGGGCGTGTGGGGCAAAACTTGCGAAACTTCAGTAACATACACTTTACAGCTAAAGTGACAACTTACAACCTTTTTATCTCTAATCCCTTCTAAATATATCCCTGGTATATACCTTATCCTTGACATCATCCAAACAGGTATCATAGCGGTTGGCGATGATGGCATGGCTCTGTGCCTTGAAAGCCTCCAAGTCATTGACAACTTTGCTGCCAAAGAAGGTGCTGCCATCTTCGAGTGTTGGCTCATAGATGATTACCTCTGCGCCCTTTGCCTTGATACGCTTCATGATGCCCTGTATAGCACTCTGGCGGAAGTTATCGGAATTGGATTTCATCGTCAGGCGATAGACACCGATGACGCATGAATTGACTTCGGCACCAAACTGGTTGTTCTCGGTATAGCTGTACCAGCCGGCTTTCTGCAACACGGCATCTGCTATATAGTCCTTGCGGGTACGGTTGCTTTCCACAATCGCCTCTATCAGGTTCTCAGGAACATCGGCATAGTTTGCCAAGAGCTGCTTGGTATCCTTTGGTAAGCAATAGCCACCATAGCCGAAGCTTGGGTTGTTATAGTGGGTACCGATACGTGGATCAAGTCCTACTCCATCAATGATGGCCTTGGTATCGAGACCTTTGACCTCGGCGTAAGTATCGAGTTCGTTGAAATAGCTTACACGAAGGGCGAGATAGGTGTTAGCGAAGAGCTTCACTGCCTCGGCCTCCTTCATACCCATAAAAAGTGTATCGATATCTTCCTTAATGGCACCTTCCTGCAAGAGAGCTGCAAAGGTTTTGGCAGCTTCTTTCATCTTCTCTACGTCTGTTACCTGCATGATTGCCTCGTTTTCCTCTGCAAACTCAGGGCGGTCGATAATCTTGGGATAGCCTACGATAATTCGACTGGGATAAAGATTATCATAGAGCGCCTTGCTCTCACGAAGGAACTCGGGTGAGAAAAGGAGATTGAACTTCTTGACTCCCTTCTTGGCATATTTCAGGTAAAGGCTGCGGGTATAGCCCACAGGAATGGTGCTCTTAATGACCATCACTGCGTCTGGGTTCACCTCCAACACAAGGTCGATGACTTCTTCGACATGGGTTGTATCGAAATAGTTCTTTACCGGGTCATAGTTGGTTGGTGCTGCTATCACCACGAAGTCGGCATCAGCATAAGCTGATTTGCCATCAAGGGTTGCTGTCAGATTCAGTTTCTTCTCTGCCAGATACTTCTCTATGTAATCGTCCTGTATGGGTGAAACTCTATTGTTGAGTTTCTCCACTTTTTCGGGGATTACATCTACTGCTGTTACATGATGGTGCTGAGACAAAAGCGTGGCTATGCTCAGACCGACGTAGCCTGTTCCGGCTACGGCTACTTTTATATCGTTGAAATTATTCATAGATTCTATGATTATGTTTAACTATGTCCTTCAGGATTAGGATTTATTCTACCGTCACACTCTTTGCCAGATTTCTTGGCATATCTACATTCAATCCCTTATCTACTGCCACATAATACGCAAGTATCTGCAGGGGAACGACGCTGAGAAGAGGTACTAAAGCATTGAGGGTCTGCGGTACTTCTATCACAGAATCGGCTATCGCCTTGACTTGTTTGTCGCCTTCGGTAACAATGGCCAGGATGCGTCCATTGCGGGATTTTACTTCCTGCATATTGCTGATGATCTTCTCATACAACTGGTGATGTGTGGCAAGGAACACGATAGGCATATCGGTATCTACCAATGCTATCGGACCATGTTTCATCTCGGCTGCAGGATAGCCCTCGGCATGGATATAGCTGATTTCCTTTAGCTTCAAGGCTCCCTCTAATGCTACGGGATAGTTGAATCCTCGACCGAGATACAGGAAATTATGTGCATAGGTGAATACTTTAGCCAGTCGGGAGATTGATGGCGTCTGCTCCAACACTTTCTCCATCTTGCCGGGTATCTCTGCCAACTCGGCGATGGTCTCTACATAGTCTTTTTCGGAAAGGGTGCCAAGCTCGTGACCTAACGCCAAGGCAAAAAGGGTAAGGACGGTGACCTGACCTGTGAAAGCCTTGGTACTCGCTACTCCTATCTCGGGGCCTACATGAATATAGATGCCGGTATCTGTCTCTCGGGCGATGGATGATCCTACGCCATTGACGATGCCGAAGATCAAAGCTCCGTGCTGCTTGGCAAGTTGAATGGCTGCCAAGGTGTCGGCTGTCTCGCCACTCTGGCTTATGGCTATCACCACATCATCGGATTCGATAACGGGTTCGCTATAACGGAACTCGCTGGCATATTCCACCTCTACTCGCTTGCGACACATCTTCTCTATGAGCTGCTTGCCGATGAGGGCTGCATGCCAACTGGTTCCGCATGCCACGATGATGATATGCTTGGCTGCCATGAGTCGGTCTTTATAGTCTGTAAGGGCTGACAACACGATGTGGTTGTTGGATGGATTGTCTTTATCCGCAAACAGGCGACCACTCATACAGTCTTTCAGGCACTGGGGCTGGTCGTAGATCTCTTTCAGCATGAAATGGTCGAAGCCTCCTTTGCTGAGTTTGGAGATGTCGAGGTCTACGGTCTTGATGTCATAATCGCATAACTTATGGTTGAGATTGATCATCTCTATATCCTTGCCGATTCTGATTTCTGCTATCTGACCGTCTTCGAGATAGACTACCTGGTCGGTATATTCTACGATAGGAGTGGCATCACTGGCGATATAGAAGTCTTGCTTGTCGGCTCCTACTCCTACCACCAATGGACTTGACTGGCGGGCTGCCACAATGTGAGTGGGGTTCTTGCATTCGATGACTGCTATGGCATAGGCGCCCACAACATCATTCAGTGACTGGCAAACGGCTGACACCAAATCTTTGCCATTCTGCTGATAGTATGAGTCTATCAACTGTACCAGCACCTCGGTATCTGTTGTGCTCTTGAACTGATAACCGCGTGCTATGAGTTGTTCTTTCAGCACCTGGTAGTTCTCGATGATGCCATTATGTACCAAAGCCAGGTCACCACTCATACTGACATGGGGATGTGCATTTTCGGCTGATGGTTCGCCATGTGTTGCCCATCGGGTGTGAGCTATACCGATATGACCTCCGCAGTCTTTGTCTGCTGCGAGTTCTTCCAAGTTTGCTACCTTGCCCTTTGTCTTATAGACATTGAGTTTGTCCTCTCCATTGACGAGTGCTACTCCGGCACTGTCATATCCTCTATATTCGAGTTTCTTCAGCCCTGCTATCAGGACTGGATATGCTTCGTTTTGTCCTATATATCCTACTATTCCACACATAAATTTATGGTTATGTCGTTATATTCTGATTTGTATTTGTATTTTTTGTATCTTGCATTTTTTCGAAAACCTACCCGTCCTTCCTTTATTGATAAAGCTGGCTGCACTCGGCAATTTGAAAGTGAACTTTCATTGCACTCATTTGCACAACCTTTCCCCTCAGGGTACAGGGGATGTACCAACCGCCCTTTCAATAGTCTTTACGACCCCTTCGGTTCCCCTTGTAGGGGACAGAAACGGTGTTCAAACCGCTTCGCTATAAGGTTGGCGGACCATCAGAGGTCTACGCCAGAAGGGGTGTGCGGGATGGGACCGCTTTGCTGAGAGCTGGATGAAAAATTAATGAGGACACCTTATTTAATTACAATAAATCGCCAGTAACCTTATCTCTCAAACATTCGATTATTTTTGGCGTTCCATCCGTGCTATGATACACAAACAAACACAATCTCTCATAGAACCTATTTAGTTCCCATTCTTTGCAATCAATGTTTTCGACACACGAAGATTTCAATTCTATTTTGGGACTATTCCAATATCTGTTTCCCTCATATTTATACTCACAGAACCTCTCTTTAAAAATGATTATAAACTCATAGACAGTTCCATCCTTTTCCATTCTGAAGACAAATTCTTTTTCGTTGACATCTTCCGTATCAACTACAATTTTCTTATCTATCTTAGAAAGATTTTCAATTTCATTTATCGTCAACTCCAATTCTGTACGATAGAATGGTGTATCTATATCATCATGAGAGAAAGGATTAAGCAGAAGTTTTCGTTCATCTTGGAGATGTGGAATAACATCTGGTAGACCTATTTTATTAGCAAATTTCCTATAATGATCTATCAGGCCATTCAAGTCACACAGAAGTGTTTTTGATTTTAAATCGTACATCAAGTTGGCAGGCAACAGTCTTTTCAATTCATGCTCAGCAGCTCGTCTTACAGCATTCACACTTGCAGAAATCTCAAAATTATGCAGATGCATTTTTGCCTCTTCTAATGGCTTCTTAGGCTCAAGTATGAAAGACCCTGGTATGCCATTTTTATGTTGCATATACAATTCAAATCTCTTCCATTTATTTTGACTCCTCGTTATTCCGATTTCGCTCCATACCAAATGATAAAATGCCCGATCATGTGTAAAGATGAATGTTTGAAATTTATTCGTATAAGTCAGCAATATTTCAATAATCTTCCTTCTAAAAGACATATCAAGACTTATTAGAAGATCGTCTACGAATAAAACTGATGGAGCTTCATTGGTAGTAGGATGATTATCCAATATAGCCAAACGTAAAGCCAATGCCATACATGTAATCTTTGCTTCATTAAAGAAAGAACGAGGATGTTCTATAAGGGATTTATCAACAAGATGATCTGAAATCATCGATGCCTTTAAATATATTTTTGGACAATGAAGCTCTCCATCAAATCTTCTGTTGCCTAATCTGTCATTAAAAGAAGCATCCTTATATTGCAAGATTATTTCTGATTCCAAATGAAATTCGTTCTTGATAATGACATTGGCTTTCGCAATCAACATATTCAACTTTGAATGCAGCAAATCATTAAATTGATGCAAAAGATCTTGATAGTTTTTATAAAGAGGTGTCCGTTGGTCAAAGCTATTGGTTCTTTGACTTCTTGGTATCTCATCAGATTTGAATGTTCGAACAAGATATCCCCACCATTCACCTGCATTATTAGTATCTGCATCTTCTCCACTTATAAACCATAGTTGATTATCCAAATCTATATATGGAAGAACTTCTTTTTCGAACAAGAAAAACACTTCATTATCTTGACTATTTCTAAAGTCAAACAGCGAAGAAAGGAACTTGTAATTCATAAAGTCACTCGACATCGATGTAAACTTCATGAATCTCAAAACTACTGGATCATCTGCATAATAACATTTATTAGAATCTTCTACTATTTTGGTTGATCCCTTTCCGTTATCAAAACTTATCCTGATAGCAGAATCATCATCTGCTGCTGCATATCTATTGCGAAGATTCTGTGCATGATTGGCAGTAAAGTATTTCTGTGCCTCTTGTTGATTCTTTGCGTATGCCTGAAAATGGGTATAGACACTCCAATAAATAGAACTCTTGCCTGCTCCATTTTCACCATATAGTAAAATGTTTTTATTATCCACATTTATGGAAAAGACATCCTTGAAGAACTTGAAGTTCTCTATCTCAATATTTTTTATTTTCCAACTCATAGTTCTGCTGCCATTTTTTTATTTGCAAAATCCATGAATTCTTTCATGTACAAGCGCAAACGATTCATATTTTCCATCAACTCATTGCCTGGTGACATTAAATCTTCAAATAATGGTGAAATCAACTCAAACAAATCTTTTTTACCATTCGAGTCATCTGGAATCGCTACTGCCAAACGATCAACTTCCTCTTTCCAAGTATTTAATATCGACACATCGGATTTCTTAAACAGTTTCGGCAAAACCATTTCTAATACCATAGAATCTCTTATAGAAGAAAAGAAATTGAAAATAGTAGGTAACACATCTTTTCTCAAACTTTCGGTGTGTTTGCCATATGAAAGTATGAGTTCCATTAAAGCTTGTAATACCAAGCACACGGAAGCATATTCCTCCAGATAAAAAATAGGCAACCGCTTAACTTGTGACATATTGGTTTTTCCTTTAAGATGGCGAGATTTAAATTCAGACAACAATGACAACCTTCCTATCGCAGAATTGATGAAAAAGGCATAATAGTTTGCCATGTCTTTCCGAGAGCAAATAACTACATAATCGTATCTTTCCGCGTCTGCAAGTGATGCTACGATATTCTTCTCTTCAATTTCTTTCTTGATATATATGAATGTTTTTCCTTCTGTAAATGAACCATCTGAAATTCTTTTTTGGAATACCTTTGCTGTTACAATTTGTTCTAATTGACCCAATCTTCCTAAAACATTTGACTTATTGACATATTCTCTTATATGATAATGTATCTTCAAATCATTTTGGAGATATGGTATTTGATTTTGTATTTCATGGACATAATGAATACCCATGTTTTGTATGACATCATAATAAGCTACCCCATTCTCGTCATAGGATTTTTTAAGAGAATCCATGTAGTATTCAGAAGAGTCTCTGGAAACTGCAGGAATAGGACCATCTTCTGATACAAAACCAGCTGCCACAATTGGGTCATAATAAATATCTCGATCTTCTTTACCATCTATCGTTACAGGAAGAATATCTTCTATAGAAATAGACTGACTGATACTTTCCAAGAAAACAATAGCCTCATTATAATTTATACTTTTTATCTCAAATAGGTTTTGAGGGAAAAAAAGTTCTTTGCTTAAATTATCTAAGCAGCTTTGGCTTAACTTTACAATATCGCCTTGTTTGAAAATAACTTTCATATTTTCCTTCAATTATCAATTTTGGTAAATTGGCTAAACTCCAGATTAAAATCCAATTCCTTATCAATATGTCTTGGTAATGTTAAACTGAAGTTTTTATAGCCGTTTCTTTGTAAGTATCCGCTCAACACAGTATTGCATATCTCAAAATATTATTGTAACTTTGCACGGCGGCATCATTTTTCTAATTTTGAGACAAGAATACAAAGTTTAGCCCTCCATCAGCACAAGCTAATGGAGGTTATACCTTAATTTGACTAAATTTGAAATTCATTTTTATTGTTCCTCATCTTCCCCAAACCCAGGAAGAAGAGTATAAAGTTTATTCTATGTAAGTATTCTTTTACCTAAACTTACGATATGATACTTATTATAAAAAAGACTTATTCTTCCAAAAATTCCAACACCTTGTCGAATAATTCAGAGTCTAGCTTATTATTTGAATCCATTATCAGATTTACTTGAATCTTTGAGGAAAACAAAGCAACATTGACCAACTTGACATATTTTTCTAATTCATGCAACTCTGAAAATAGCCATTCGTTCTTGGCATGCATCCACTTGCAAATTAATCTACAAGATTTACAGCCAGCACCACTATAGGCTTGATTTACGGTCACATTTTGAATTCTATTGTCTTTTATGACATATTTCCAATCCTTGCATTTCTTACTTTTGTGAGAACAAGGAATTTGCTTATTGATATTAAGATAAATGTTTACACTAATAAGCTCATTGATTTTTTCTTTTTCATACTTATAGTCCGCTGTAAACTCAACCTTATTAGTTATGTAGTGAGTTATCCAATGGAAGCAAGAGGTCAAAGAAAGTTTCTTCATGTTCTCCTTTAACAGAAAATAGTTGATACGATCCTTCGACATATCCAATAAATCTGCCAAACGTATCAATATCATCATATATTTCATGCTAACTAACTCTTTCTCCGCGAAAGACTTTCTACCATAAACCTCATTGGTTTCCCAACCATGGCTTTCTGCGACCTTAGCCACGTTTTCCATAAGTGGAGCATCCAAGTAAGAGAAGAATTCTTTCATTCGGTTTCGTATAAAAATAGCACTATCCACAGGATGCTTCTTCCTTACAGAATCCTCAAAATACGAATAAACTGCTTGGAATGCATTCACCATTATTTCCTTTACCGAGGTCAAAGACAACCCTTCTGTGTTCTCCTTTAACTTAATATCTTCCAAACATGAAGTTGCCAACAAATTTGTTGTTGTGGTGTTCTTGACAAAGTTCGCTATATTAGGCTGGACTACCATGCTCAAATCATGTAAATAACATGCAAGAAACAATGTATAGAAATCTTCATGCTTGATAGAAAGAATGTCTATTGTTCGAATAATCCTAACACTTTGCCTTATCAGCTCCACTGCATGTTCCTCATTATGCAATGTATATGCATAAAGAAACTTAGAACCATTCATCCACAAACCTTGAACTATTGCATGGGTAACCACTAAATTATCAACATGAGAAGGCTCTTGCACATGTCTTATAAAAAGACTTATAACATGAAGTAAGTTTAAATCGACAGGAATATCATTAATATCTGTAGCATGTTTACCTGTCTGAAGCTTTTGCAAGAATTCTCTATAACTTTTAATTGTAAAACGACGGTTCCGCAAGAAACTGAGCAATCTAAACTCAAAATACTTCATTCTCTTGGCGGATTTTTTGACGACAACCATTTTGTCGTCAACATCCACTTTGAATAATACCGAAACCAGGGCATTATAAATCTTACGCCAAAACTCATCGGAGTTATTAGAAACAAAAACGAAGCAATTGTCCATCCCAACTTTCTCGAAAAGATTAGTTAGTTCATTTGGGACAGCACTACAATCAAAGCTCTTAAGATATGTTAATATCTTTTCTGTTTCTTTGAGGCTTTCAAGTTGATTGCTTCTTTTTCTAAAAATTTTATCCAAGGTTTTGTATGGGCTATCTTGTATATCCTTAAAATAAATACAGCCTTTCAAATCCTTTCGATAATATAATAAAGCTCCTTTTGTATCTACCAAATCTTTTTCCGCTAACTCTTGTTCAAGATTCCTAACTATCTGACTGACTTTATCATCTTCAGGATCGAATCTTTCTATCAAGAATCTGTATTCAGCCCTAAAAATGCCTTCATCAAGCTTATCGAATATGCATTGAATGCTATTGTTTTCTGCTACAGTATAGTCATTACTAAACTCATTAGAATATTCATCAAATGCACACTCATTGTTTTTAAAACGAGCGATCATCAATTGATACTCAAAAAACTTACGATAACGTTTTAAAAATTTGAGTTTACTATCCTTACTTTTAGAATCATGCGTATCTTTGTTGAAATTCTGAATATAATCTTCCAATGCTTCAAGCAGAGCCTTCAACTTATTTTCGGACTGCACATCGTCTATATCTTCGAAATTGTCTGAAAAGCTACCAGAGATAGACACCTCACGAGTAAAAAAGGGAAACTTCCACAGAAAACTCGGCTTTCCATCTTGTACCAGCATGTCGAAGAAACTTTTTCCTCCTACATGGCATTGAGGGATATACTCCAATCCTCCCATAAACTTTTTTACTTTCAAAGTCACCATTGGGCGAGCAGAACAAGGGAAATTGTCAAAATAGAACTTTAGCTTTTTATTGACTTCTACAACCTTAGCTTCAAAAGTTCCTTCTGTAAAAATTTCTTTTGAGAATATAACGGAGTCATCTACGTAGTAATAAGCATCACCCGGAAACACATCTGCTATGATTTTAGAAATTGCTATTTTCCAAAGAACATACCTTGTGGCAATCCTTGGGCAATACCTCGATTAAAATACTCTTCTATACCTTCTAATTTCTTCTTGTAATAAAGTTGCTCCCATTTATCAAATCCCTCATCACTAATTTTAAAATAGAGGAGTTTGGACAATATTTTTTTTAATGTCATTAAATCATGATGGGTAGAATAACGTGAAGATAGGCGTGAATATATGTAATTGAAGATATATTCAGGACTGATAGATGGGAAAAAATCTTGTAAATCCAAACAAACTTGTGTCTTATATTCATAAGTTTCTTGGTATTCCTTGGCTTTACTTTCTACTGCTTCATTATAATATTTATAGTTAACAGGCCATGGTTGGAAGATTTCTTCCATTCGAATTGAAGGTAAGTTTCCATAGAAGTTATGTGGCAATAGCAGGGAAAGTTCTGATAAGGCACGCTTACCAGAGCTATCGTCAAACATAATGCAATTCAACAAGCATACCATACATATTTGGTCTATCAATGTAGCAGTATGAATAGGACGGTATTTTACTTTTCCACTATCTGCATCATAACCTTTCAACTTAAAATATACATGAAGTTCAAAGAGATTTTCCCTCTTATCCAACAATATTTCCAAACGTTTACGACATTTTCCTATGACTTCTTCCATTAGCGTATAGTCATATTTGTCTGCCAAACGCTTATAAAGAATTATATCATCATTAGAAAGCAAATATTTCTCCACAACATACGATTCCATAGAATAAATCGCTTGATAAATATTTGGTCTACTCAGCACAAAATCATACAACATTCCCATAAATCAATTTCCGAATAGTATATTAAGTTGTTTTGTTAAACTTTTCATTTCAGATTTTGCCGTTTTTTCGGCTTTTTCACGGGTCTCTTTATCTGCAGACACAACAAAAGATAAAAGATGCTTTAGCTGAAACACCCCCAATCTTTCATCATGAATATAATCCACATGGGAGGTTATATTGAGAATTTCCAAAGTAAAAGAATCCTCCTTATTTTTAGCTATATTAGCAAAAGGAAGAGGAAGAATCGTAATCTTCAAATGACACTTTTTCTGTTCGAAACAATATGTTCCATCGTAAACAAACACTTTGTCGTTTATTATCTCCGGACACACCTTGCTTAACAATCTGTAATGCAGCCATATCTGTTCAAAACGAATTCGTAGAGCTTCAGCATATTTGTCAAAATCTATTATTTTCTGAGCAAAATAGGTATAATTGTAAAGGCATGTCTTATCTATACAAAGAAAAGAACTAAAACTTTCTAATAGTTCTGCTGACTCTACAGGATATTCTTCCAATTGCAAGAGCCAAAGCTTAGACATTGCCGCCAGATGAGCATGATCATCAATTTTTCCATCTGATGCGAACTGTAAACCTGCAAGACTCTTTTTGTATTCAATTTCCCATTTTTCTCTATCAATAGAGAAGTCTTTCGGTTTATTTTTGATTGTCTTTGTCATGAAAGTATAACTTTAAAATTATTATTTACCGCAGAAATTGAGCACACGTTACTTCCACAAAAGAAAGATCCTCCTGCACGGGTTGACAAAAATGATTTCAAAGGATTTCTTTATTTTTATATTCATTTTGCCCCAAATTTAAAATTCGGAGCATATATTATCGTACATTTGACGACTATCGTGACATATAGTAGATATCAATGCTGATATTTTTTATTATTATAGTTCATATTCTTATTTTGGTCTGAACTGACGTTGACATTGTCTATATCAAAATTTCCAATACTCCCTTGTGCTTCTAGTTGTAGTCTTGCATCACCTTTTCAAAATATTCTTTGCTTTCCATTTTATGTGAATTTTAAAACGACTGCAAAGATAATATTTTTCATACAACCCTCCTTACGCTGTATTGGTGGTTTACGAGCTTCATTATCGGTAAATTTATTCCTATCAGGATGCCATTGAGCAATTAAAGATTGTAGACTCTTTAATATAACAGAATCAGGGGGGCTTCTGGAAAATTCATTACATCAAGGCATTCGGCTCTATAGTTTATCTTCTTTGTATCCATTTATCAACAGCCCTAATAAGAAGAAGTATAATCACAAAGAGAAATACTTCATTAAAAAAGAAAGAATGTACCCATATCCAATAGCTGTAACTATGGTTTTTGCATAAATACAAAGCCATGGAATTACATTAATCCATTCACTTTCGTGAATATCAATATCCTTATCTGCTTTATTTTTCTTATGCTTGAACAAATAACACATATGCCAACATAATGTACCAACAAAATATTGCAAAGCATCAAGAATTATGGATATAACAAGAAATGTACAAGCATTATGAAGATGTAGAGGTACAGTTTCTGATTCCTTTCCAACGAAAATCCATACAATAGCTATTCCTGCAAAATTAATTTGTCGCACAACAGAACTTAAACTACCAGACAAATCTTCATAAGCCTTCCGTATTTCATCAAGTTTCATCATAAAGCAACCTCCTATCTTGGTCCCGTACCATTTTTCTTATTACCTAGTATTCTTCCTCTTAAACAAGAATCTGCACTACGTTTTGCGCCAGTCTTTACATTTCGACTCTCATGTAAACTACATTTTACTTGGGAGTTTTTATTTTCTGATTTTCTTTTATTTTGTTCTGCCATAATCTTTACTTTATAAATTTAGTTGTCTTCTAGTGTATCAATCTCTATTACATCAAATATATTCTTTGCTTTCATATATGCTGTAAGAGCAGGAGACAAAAACATATCTCCCATAGGATGACCTGTCAACTCTTCAAAGATCTGACGTGTCAAGCCTGATCTTTTAACCAAATCTATGAATTCATCCTCTGTTATAAGTTTTTTACTGAGTTGCAGAAATCCTTGATTTACTATCTCCAACTGATATCCTACCATTGACCTTGCATCCTTTTCTTCATCAGAAAGATTACACCCCGAGAACAATTCATATTTGCTGCGAGGATCCATAAATTTTGGAGCCGTTATCTTTGCTACTATAAATTGATAAATCCAATGGAGGAAAAAGGTTGTAGCAATTCCTATTAAATATGCAGCAAAAGCATATAGAGCAGTTTGCTTATCTATCAGGGACAAGAGTAAATCCATGCATCCTCCACCCAGAAATAGCACAATGGTATCTCTTAAAACTTTAGGATTATATTTTTTATACTTGCGCACAAAGTAAACCACAAGCCATCCGATTACTGCTCCGAACAAGAACACGGAAAAGAAAATAATTTGTAACACCATATCATCAATTATTTTACAATCTATTTGCTGTATATACTCATAAACTATCTTTTCCGTTCTTCTGAGGTAACAGAATTCAGGTCCATGAGTATATCTTCGTAACCAATGTTTTTTTAATCCTGCTTATTATATTTATCTAAAATTTCTTCTATTTTCATATCGCCTTTTATTGTTTTTGTGAATACTTTTTATTTCTTACCACATATTAGGCATAGTCACAATTATTTTACTTGCTTTTATATCGTTAAGCCGCTTAATAAACGCCTCAAATTTTTGCAACTCAATTTTGTCATTATCATACAATTGCTTAGTTTGTATAATGTTAATGTCATTCCTACGAAATAGTTGAGTTAAATCCACTTGCGCATTTCGTATGCTATTGCGTATCTGTTGGTTAGAATCATCATCGTATGTAAAGATAGTGATATGCTTGTTCTTATATTCCCCACCCATGCCGCTCTGCTTGATAAAAAAGTCTTTGAAATAGGGGAAATCCATACCATTGATAGAATGTCCAAAGAATATAATGTCGTCTGCCTTATCAAAATCCTCATACATGTTGTTTGACATATAGAAGCGACTATTATCCTTATACATAAACGAATATTGCTCATGTATTTGATTAGCTGGATCTGTCAATACGCCAAGTATAATGCTGTCATTTTTTAAAGAGCCATGAACATGGGTAATGCGTGAGGTATCTATTTTTATTCCGCAAGAATTGGCAATATCGCCTAAACTTGTATAGTTGAAAGTATAATATTCAAAGCCACCAACATCAGCAATTAATCGTAGAATTTGGGCAGCATAGTGATTGCTTTCCAAATTTCTAGATTGCTGCTCGTCTTTCAGATACCTTGAAAGAGCCTTTGTTATCTCAGCAAAACAAATCTTGTCTTTATCTACAAGGTTTGTTGTGAGATATTCTGTACGTATAGCACGTACATAGTCATTCATTGTCTTTTCTATATCAAACCATGCTTCTTTTTCTTTTGCTGCATTCAATGCTCCAAGTAAGTCTTTGTCAAAGCCACAGGTATTCGCCATCAACTTTTTCCATATCTTGCTTTTAGCAAAATCCGAATAACGAGTTCTAAGACCTAAATCTATATCGAATCCATTGCCTATTATCAATAATTTCTTTGCCATAATAATATACAGAACCCACTTTAAAAAGTAAGGCATGCTTTAAAAGTTTATATTTCACCAAAATAATCAACAATACAAAATATGATTGTAACAACAAATACAAATCTCTTCTCTATTGCAAGGTTTTATTTACTGTACATTTCTAATTTTCTGAGCTCTATCCAATCTTCGATGACAGTAAGATATGAGACTTAAAATTTCCAATGCATCTTGCTCATCTATATCCCAAAAAATTTTAGGCTGATGAGCTTCAGGATTTCTAAACATTCCACACAATCCTTTTAAAAGATTACAAAAACCAGTATGCTCATCTTTCTCTTGTTTCGTCTGATAATTATTTATAATCAAAATAGGATCGCTACTAAACACTTGCTCTATAAGAGTATTGCCATCTGTTGTAAGACCAGACAAATCGCGGATTCTCTGAAATAATCCCTTACTTGCTTCAAAAACCGAATGAAAATAGTTATTGGAAAGAAGTTCTGGAGTACAATATCTGAATATTTGATTATGAGCATTTCTATTTATGAGTTCTTGTTTTAAATTTTCGACCTTTAGCTCGACATCAGAAATGACATTGGCTTTTTGAATCTGAGCAAACTTTCCGTTTTCCTTAATTTCATAACCTTCAAACGCCAACTGTTGGTTTACTTTTGATCTCAATGCCTCGAACTCATCAGCCTTTCCTACAAATCTTGAAGGAGTTAGAACAAGTTGAATGAATTTCAAAATGTTATTACAACAATTTTGAGTATTTTGGAAATTAGCAAAAGCATTGAACAGCCTTTTACGTTTAGCTAAAAAGGTTTCATTTTCTGAAATATCGGAAATCCCAGCTTGTAATAAGAACCTATGAATTTCAGTTCCTGTCAAGCCGTCAGTTGTATCAGCTAAGATATTGCTCAATAATTCCAAAACCGCAACATTTAATTCTTTTCTTTTTATCATTTCCATTACTAATACATTTATATTCATTGTATCGCAATATAACTACTGCCTATTTTCTTTAATTCTCAACTCCTTTTTAATGAGCAAACCTGCAGTTGTCCATGCTTCTCGGCTATGATACCACCATCCTTTTCCAAGGGCCGCAAACCTTGCTTTCATCGGCTGCATGAACCACATTACCCTTACACGCAATAGGACTAATCCCTTCCATATATATCTGGAATATACCTTCTCCTTTACATCATCTAAACAGGTATCATAGCGGTGGGCGATGAAAAGAACAGATAAGTCCAGGACATTCCTTCTATAGCTGGATCCGATTTGTCATCAGCCCCAGTAACGTGGATGCCCTTTGGTAAGCGGTAGCTTACGTCGGCTGTAGAAAGTGAATTCAAGCAATCCTGCGTCATATTCGCTTTCTACTTTATGTCTTTTGCTGCAACCATACCCGATGGTTGTCGTAGCTTTGTCGGTTTTTTCATAATGTGCATCATCTGAATTGTATTTATGGGTTTTTATTTGGCACGCAGCCTATGCACATGACTTTTACTTTCGTCGCACTTTTTTTCAGAAAAGTGTGATTTTATTGCAAAAATACTAATTTATGTTGGATTACGTATAAGATTTTATCTTTTTTCTATTTATAATTTAAAAATATGCTGTTTTTTTAGGAAATAGGGCTTAAAAAGAGGGTGTGTCATAAGTCTGTGACGCACCCTTTTTTATTTTTTTCCTTTTCACAGATACGAAATCTTTAAAAAACATTTTTATTTACAACAAAGCCCAAACTTTCACAAGCTCGGCTTTGCCTTTCCAAAAGATTTGTATCTTTGCAGAAAACTTCTTAAAGTATGGCAAAGATACAAATAAAATCTGAAACTCGGCACGAATTGAGCTTTTTTCCTAACTCTTTCGATGATTATGTGCCAAAAGACAGCAAAGTTCGTATGGTGGATCGTATTGTTCGCAGTATGGACATCAACCCTCTCATGGATACCTATGATGGGATTGGTGCTCCTCCTTACAGTCCAAAGATGCTTCTAAGTTTAGTTGTTTTTGCCTATATCAATGGCGTTTATTCCTGTCGTGGCATAGCGGACGCACTTAAATACGATGTTCGCTATATGTGGATTTGTGGAGGCAAGCGACTGTCTTTCGCAACCATCAACCGCTTTAGAACCAATCATATGATAAAGTGCATCGACTTCTATTTTGATGCAGTCGTCTCCATATTGGCAGAAAAGGGCGTGATTAGTCTGGAGGAACAATATGTTGATGGCACTAAGATAGAGTCGAAAGCGAACAAGTACACGTTTGTATGGAAGAAGACCGTGGAAAAGAACAGGGCTAAGCTCTTGGAAAAGACCTCTGCTGCATTGGATCAGATAAAAGAACAAATTCGCCTGAATGGCGGGAGTGACATTAGGGAAGAAGACAGCGAGCCAGCCACTTCCGCCAAGGATGTAGAGAGAAGTGCACGTTTGTGTGAGAGGCAAGTGAAGAACCTTCTTAAGGCAAAGCTTACAGGAAGAGAGAAGCAAAAGCTAAATACTCAGATTTCTCATTTGTTCAAGGCCTCAGACAAGCTACGTGAGTATGAGAACTCTTTGGAGATACTGGGCGAGAGAAACAGTTACTCCAAGACTGATCCTGATGCGACCTTCATGCGCCTCAAGGAAGATGCCATGAACAATGGGCAGACAAAGCCTGCCTATAACCTTCAAATAGCGACAGAGAATCAATACTGGACGAATTTCGCCCTTTATCACAATCCAACAGACACCCTGACCTTCAAACCATTTTTGGATAAGTACAGGAAAAGACATGGAAAGCAATCCAAGTGCGTCACCGCAGACTCAGGATACGGATCAGAGGAGAACTATGAGTACATGGAGATGGAAGAGATGGTGGGATATGTAAAGTACAACTGGTTTCACAAAGAACAGCATAAACCTTTCAAGGAAGATGTCTTTAACCAAGCAAATTTCTACTATAATAAAGACGAAGACTATTACGTCTGTCCCATGGGACAACACATGAATCCTTGCGGACAACGGCAAACGAAAAGCGACTCTGGCTATGTGTCTGTCATTACATTATATAGAGCGCAGCGATGTGAAGGCTGTCCACTTGGGAGTCTTTGCAAGAAAGCCAAGGGTAACAGAACCATATATGTAAACCATAAGTTGAATGCATATAAAAAGGAAGCATTTTTGCTGTTGACGTCAGAGGAAGGTATGAAGCACAGGAGTCAGAGACCGATAGAGCCAGAAGCTGCGTTTGGACAGATGAAGGAAGACATGCATTACAAGCGATTCAGGCATTTCGGAAAGGACAAGGTTTACATGGACATAGGGTTGTTCGGTATAGGATTCAATTTGAAGAAACATTTGGGGATAAAACGATAAAACTCAATTTGGGCAGTTTTACCGTATGGGACAATTATGCCCTTTTGTGAGCTTTTGCGCAGTTTTGTTATCGATAAAACAAGAAAAGTAAAGTTTCTATACAATATAATAAGATTCCCCTTGTGAAGAAAGACTACGATTCAACTAAAAAATACAGAAAAACACAAAAAAAAGGTGCGTCACAGACTTATGACACACCCTCACAAGTACTTTCTTGACATTCGAAAAAATAAAAGTACTTTCTTGTGAACTTCGAAAAACTACAAGTACTTCCTTGAATCTTCGAAAACCCACCAGTCCTCCCTTAACCTTAAGAGATCTTCGAAAACCCACCAGTCCTCCCTTAACCTTAAGGGAGGGTCCACCTCTCATCTCGGTCTTCTCCCCTCAGGGAAGAAGAGGAAACCGCTCCTCCTCGTCGCTCGGAACCATTTCATTCTATGGTTGGCGGACCATCAGAGGTCTACGCCAGCAGCGGAGCTGCGGTTTTTTGTGCGGGGATGAACCCGCTTTCACTCAAGGATTTGATAAAGGGTTGCTTGCTCGATGCTGATTGCTCGCAACTTGCTGAGATTGCTGCTTATGGGAACGCAGGGACACGAATAGAGGCTTGCTGCTTTGGGGCCGTAGGGAGATGACATCTTGCTAATGCTCTGGCTTCAACATAAATAAATTAACAGTATTGTTGAATTCAGAAACATAATCTACAAAATTTGGATTATCTTTTCTCAGAATCATTGCTGCATAATTATTTACTCCTTCTAAGTCTTGGATATTAGCAACCATAATTACATATTGTTCTTTGCCATTAGCATAAGCAAACCAAGAATCAAATAAGCGATTTCGCAATGCTTGCTTTCTATCACCCGTTTCACATATATAAAGGAGAGCAAACTCGTTTGTCTCAAAGAAATTGTCTATTATAGCAATTACTGTATCTCTTACCTTCATATCACGAGGAGAACGATGCTTGTTCACATTCGTAATATTAAACATGTATGCCTCGCAATGTTCCAGCAAGTCATCAAGATCAAAGCTAATAGCTATCTCTACGCCATAATCTGTTACGAAACGATAAGTGTTTGAATCTACCATCATAACATCATACGGTGAAGAGGCATTAATCATTTTCAAAGAAAGCTCTTTCATTTCACCAAACATTTACAAACTTTGGGTCTTCTCCTGTACGAGCAAGATAATCCTGACGGAGCATCTGTTCTAACTCTGCCATACGCTTTCTTTTTCTTTCCTTTGATGCCATGAATCTTTTCATTGCAGCATCACGCTTCTCCCAAAATTCTTTATTCAATGTTTCCATAATTCCTCCTGTTTTTTTAATTCTGTGCAAATATAAGGGTTTTCTGCGTAAAAGCCAAAGGATTATAAGTTTTTTTTTCTAAAATCAACCCGTCCTTCTTTTTTTGATAAAGCGGGCTGCACTCGGCAATTTGAAAGTGAACTTTCATTGCGCTCATTTGCACCGCTTTTTCCCATTAAAGAAGGGTCTTTCGAAAACCCACCAGTCCTCCCTTGAACCTTAAGGGAGGGTCCACCTCTCATCTCGGTCTTCTCCCCTCAGGGGAAAAGAGGAAACCGCTCCTCCTCGTCGCTCTGAACCATTTCATTCTATGGATGGCGGACCATCAGAGGTCTACGCCAGCAGCGGAGCTGCAGTTTTTTGTGCGGGGATGAACCCGCCTTCACTCAAGGATTTGCTAAGGGGTTGCTTGCTGCTTAGGGACAGCCTTGATAGGTGATGATAATACTTTTTATTCGACTTTGGACAGGATCGACTCCGGACAGGTTCCCATTAGGGCTATGGCGGAAATCTTGTGACCACCATTGGCATTTAATGAATGACCACAATGATAGAGACTATCATCTATAATGAGCCAACGATCATGAGACTCGTTACGCCATTTGCGAATATCTATATGGCTTTCTGGGAACAGATGGTCATGTTCTTCCATCAAGCGTTGCATTCCTTGTCCTACACCTACTGTGTATATTGTGGCTGCTACATTTGACTTACGGACATCAAGTACACTTAGGGTTAACGAGGAAACAAAACCATCTATGATTACGACTCGATGGTTGGCTGTACGAATTAAATTCTCTAAAGCGACTCTTGCTGTATAAAAATCACCTTCAAAGAAGACCATCTCTGCTGGAGGGGTTGAGGTTCGAATGAAGAAATCGAGCTGCTGTTGCTGCTTAGCTTGGACATCTTCTATTCGAGTCATGCGTTGTGAATGTTCGTCAAACCGTGTATCTAATTGGCGCTGCATAGCCAATAGTTGCTGATTGACAGAATATCCTTTAAGGAAGATAATCTTTTAGCACACCCGTTGCCCATTTTCGAAAGGCTGTAGCATTGATACTGTTGACACGATATCCAACAGAAATTATTGCATCCAAATTATAGAACTGTGTCCTGTATACTTTGCCATCAGAGGCAGTATGTTCCAAAATGGAACTAACTGTATTTTGATCCAATTCTCCGCTTTTAAAGATATTGCCAAGATGCTTGGTTATTGCAGGACGCTTGGTGCCGAAGAGATCTGCTATTTGTTGTTGGGTAAGCCAGACCGTTTCATGACCAGCATCAACCTTCACTTCAAGTTTTACACTTTCGTTTGGTTGATAAAGCACTATCTGTGATTCATCAGCCATAGGCTGTATATTATTGTTGTTTAGCATGATTATTCGTTTTATTGCTAATATAGCGACAAAAGTACGATTGTTTTACGTAATTACAAAGAAATTATTAGCTTTTTTTCGAAAATCCACCAGTACTTCCTTGAACCTTAAGAGATCTTCGAAAACCCACCAGTACTTCCTTGAACCTTAAGAGTCTTTTCGAAAACCCACCAGTCCTCCCTTGAACCTTAAGAGTCTTTTCGAAAACCCACCAGTCCTCCCTTAAACCTTAAGAGTTCTTCGAAAACCCACCAGTCCTCCCTTGAACCTTAAGAGTCTTTTCGAAAACCCACCAGTCCTCCCTTGAACCTTAAGAGTCTTTTCGAAAACCCACCAGTCCTCCCTTACCCTTAAGGGAGGGTCCACCGCTTTTTCCAAGCCCTTTCCCCTCAGGGGACAGGGGATGTGCCAACCGCCCTACTCGGTGCTCAAACCGCTTCGCTATATAGTTGGCGGACCATCAGAGGTCTACGCCAGCAGCAGAGCTGCGGTTCTTTGTGCGGGGATGAACCCGACTTGCGGAAGAGCTGCTTATGGGAACGCAGGGACACGAATAGATGCTTGAAGGTGGGGCCGTAGGGATTTAATCATTTTCAAAGAAAGCTGTTTCATGTCACCAAACATTTACAAACTTTGGGGCTTCTCCTGTACGAGCAAGATAATCCTGACGGAGCATCTGTTCTAACTCTGCCATACGCTTTCTTTTTCTTTCCTTTGATGCCATGAATCTTTTCATTGCAGCATCACGCTTCTCCCAAAATTCTTTATTCAATCAATGAGTTAGACATACCAGTATTGTCCTCCATGTATTCACCGAAGTGTAAATCACCGTTAGAACGTAACTACTGATTTTCAGCAGTTAGCACATCCAACATTTTTTAAAAAAGCATATTATTAATTGGTATTGCCAAAGCTGCCAATTAGACAGCCTTGACAGCCACCTTTTTGTTGTTAGTGGGCTACCAACCAAAAATGTCACTATGTGTACCTGTATCGGTTAAAATCAGAATCAATTCTTTATCATTTTGTTTCCAAACTAAAAGCCAATCGGAAGTAATATGACATTCCATACATCCTTTATAGTTTGACTTTAAAGGATGTGGTTTATATTCTGGTGGTAAAGTTCCTGTTTCTGACAAAATAGAAATGACTTTACGAAATTTATCCTCAGAGCAACCTCGTTTCATGCATTTTTTAAATGACTTTTAAAACAAAGTTGAATACTTAACAGTATATTTCATCATTCCGCAAGACCCTTCATTAATTCATCCAAATCATTAGTCGCAAAGAGTTTTTCATTCTTTGCTGCTTCTAATGCCTTGTCCAGGGCAAACGCATCAAATCATTTACCTTTTAACATATAGATATTAATGTTGTATCTTATTGAATATTAACTATTTATATTTGCTTATACCAAAAATATTTTGTATCTTTGTAAAGAATAATTAAACACTTAAAAGTTACAAAATGAGCATAATTAAGTTATCTAAACAAATTCCAGACCCAAGAGTCACTGGACGAACTGTTCATAAAATGGAACATATTATCTATATTACCATAGCAGCAGTACTGGCTGGATGTCAAACATGGGATGATATTGCTGAGTTTGGAAGAACTAAGAAGGAGTTCTTCAAATCTCGTTTGGTAGGTTTGGAGCACATTCCAAGCCATGACACCTTCAATCGTTTCTTCTCTATATTTGACCCAAAGGGCTTTGAACAAATTTTTCGCGATTGGGTCAAGGAAATTGTTGGTGAGGTCAAAGGCATAGTGGCCATTGACGGCAAGTTAATGCGTGGCTCCAGCAAATGCGATTCAGAGCACACATTGGGCAAAGATGATTTTCGCATGTGGATTGTGTCAGCATGGTCTTCTGATAACAATATCTCTCTGGCTCAAGAGAAGGTGGGCGACAAGACTAACGAAATCACCGTTGTACCAAAGTTGCTTAGCGCAATAGACTTAAAAGACACCATTGTAACGATTGATGCCATGGGATGCCAAACCTCTATAACCAAGAAAATAAGAGAGGGAAACGGAGATTATATTATTGCATTGAAGAAAAATCAAAAGACAAGCTATGATTTTGCAAAGGATATCATAGCCGAATACACTGATCGTGACTATCAAGGTATAGTTTCAAAGCATACTTCCTTTGACAGAGGGCATGGCAGATTAGAAGAAAGGAAATGTATAGTAGTGAGTTATGGCAGCACTACTCAAAAAATGTTCAAGAACAAATTTGAAGGGCTAAAATCTATTGTTGGCATTCTGTCACGAAGAACTATCGTTTCAACAGGTGAAACTTCCGAGGAAAACAGGTACTACGTAACTTCCATAGGAAATGAAAGGCCTGAGGAAATCGCCAATGCAATAAGAAAGCACTGGGGAATAGAGAATAATTTGCACTGGCAATTAGACTTTACCTTTAGAGAAGACGAAAGTAGAAAGGTGAAAAATGCAGCAAGGAACTTCTCTACTATTACTAAGATTGCTTTGTCCATCCTTAAAAAAGACAAAACGGTCAAGGGAAGTCTCAACTTAAAAAGAATGAAAGCTGGCTGGGACGAAAATTACCTGTCAAAACTTTTGGAGGCGAACGCATTTTGATGCGTCCGCCCTGATGCCTTGTCTAATCTACAAGTCTTAGGGGCTTTTTGCTTTTTGGCAACCCACCCGAATTTCTTAATCAATGATTTGAAAAGAGAAATATCGGTTGTAGGGACATCTAATGTATATGTAGCTGTATCCATAATTGTATCTCCTTTTTTGACTGCAAATATAAGGGTTTTCTGTGAAACAACCAAATTTGGGGAGGAGTTTTTGCTTCATGCCCAAGCTGTAACAGTAGCCAGCTGCCATCTATGAGCTAGTAAGTTATCAATTTGTCCTTTGCCGTTTTCTTGATCCTGCGGAACACACATTGAGACATAGTCAATCCTGCGTCATATTCGCTTTTGATTTTATTACCCCAGTTCGGGATAAGAATAGTTCATAAAAAAGTTGGTAGTCTCACAAATATTTTGTACCTTTATAGGTGATTTACAACAAGTTACAAATATATTTGATATGACTACCGATTACAAAGTTACAGAATTATTTTGTATTATAGACGAGTTTTGCAAACATTTTGATGCAGAAAATGCAGGAAACCTACTTGAAGACAATAGCGGAACCAAGCGTAGACGTCGTCAAGCGTCGTTGTCCGACAGTGAAATCATGACCATTCTGTTGTATTTTCATTTTGGTACATTCCGCAATTTTAAGCACTACTACCTGTTCTTCATTAAGGGTACGATGAAGTCGTATTTTCCGAAAGCTGTGTCGTACAACCGCTTTGTGGAGTTGGAAAGCCGCGTGTTCTTCCAGCTCATGTTCTTTCTTAATCTGGGAGCTTTCGGAAGATGTACTGGCATAACATTCGTTGATTCCACGATGATACCCGTATGCCATAATCTCAGGAGATATGCCAATAAGGTATTCAAGGGAATTGCCACTGACGGAAAAGGAACAATGGGTTGGTGCCATGGCTTTAAACTCCACCTTGCGTGTAATGACAGAGGCGAGATAATTGCGTTTGTACTTACTGGCGCAAATGTCAGTGATAAGGACCCGAATGTATTCAAGGTTCTTGCTAAACGGTTGTATGGCAAGCTGTTCGCTGACAAAGGCTATATTTCACAGAAGCTGTTTGACTTCCTCTTTGAGGATGGAATACAGCTGGTGACAGGGTTGCGCGTAAACATGAAAAACAAGCTGATGCCGTTCTATGACAGAATGATGCTGCGCAAGAGATACATTATCGAAACAATTAACGACATGCTGAAGAATACGGCACAGATTGTACATTCGCGTCATAGGTCTGTGAACAACTTTGTCATGAACCTCATCTCAGCATTGGGAGCATATTGTTTCTTTGACAACAAGCCAATGGCATTGCAAGGATACTGCATCGAAGACACGAAGCAACTTTCATTGTTCTAAAGACAGAATAATCTCTTTCGATTCTTTATATACAGCCCATGTCTGATGGCATGGGAAGAGAACTCGTGTATCTGTCTTCACATGCAACTAATCGCTATTTTATCCCGAATTGGGGTATTTTATTGCAAAAATACTAATTTATGTTGGTTTACGTATCAGATTTTGATATTTTTTGTTGACGATCAAAAAATATGCTTTATTTTTTTGTAAATCGGCCTTGAAAAAGGCTTTCGAAAAACCTCCTTGGCATTAAGAGTCTTTTCGAAAACCCACCAGTCCTCCCTTACCCTTAAGGGAGGGTCCACCTCTCATCTCGGTCTTCTCCCCTCAGGGAAGAAGAGGAAACCGCTCCTTTCAATAGTCTTTACGACCCCTTCAGTTCCCCTTATAGGGGACAGAAACGGTGTTCAAACCGCTTCGCTATATGGTTGGCGGACCATCAGAGGTCTACGCCAGCAGCGGAGCTGCGGTTTTTTGTGCGGGATAAACCGCAGGGACATGGGGATTGCTGCTGATGGGAACGCAGGGACACAATGCTGGATGCGGTGATGATAATACTTTTTATTCGACTTTGGACAGGATCGATTCTGGAGAGGTTCACATCAGGGTTATGGCAGAAATCTTATGACCTTCATTGGCATTTAATGAATGACATCAGCGCTTACGTCCTTTACCAAATAACTCAGAATGCGAACCTAAACGAACTAATACTATTGCGTTATTGTTCTTATCAAACCAAATCAAAAGTGTATCATTCTCTATATGGCATTCCATATAGTTCTTCCAGTTACCTTTCAAAGGATGAGGATTATATTCTTCCGGTATCTGATTGCCTTCTGCCAAAAGCTTAACTATCTCCATAAGCGTTTCTACAAATTCTTTATCATTCTTAAAACGCTTATAATCTTTCTTGAACTGCGAGGTCTTTCGAATTTCTTTCATAAACTCTATTCCTCCATTGATGCCATGAAACTTTCTAAGCTATCTACTCGAACTACTCCTGCATCATGACCACTCTCTGCCTCTTTCATTGCTGCCAAAGTTTCTGCGTTTGGAACATCTTCCAAAGCAGCACTCCTTGAAACAGGGGAGTCAGAAACTATTTTAACGCCTCTCATAAGAGAGAGGACATTCTTTAATTGCTCCAACAAAGATGGGCTATCTACCTGTAATGTTAACCGTGCCATAACTTCAATATTTAATTCAGCAAAGATAAGGGTTTTCTGTGAAACCACCAAATTTTTGGGGAGTTTTTGCTTCATATTAATCTGCCTATAACTTCTGAACTTGCGAAAGTCCAATTCCATTATTAAATTCGGTGTTTTTCTACCATTTTTCTGACATTAGACCTATTTATCATATTCCTCTAAAATGTTCTTCCACATAGTCAATGACTTCATCTATTGCGTCAAAGCCAAGTTTGACCAAACTACTTCCACCCTCTTTTTGCTTTAATATAAGACTCAACTTGCGAATTTAGAATGCAGCGACCTGCTCTATTTTCCTTCAGAGCATGTTCTGCAGCCGCAATCATCACCTCACGTGGTATCCCATGAATCAAATTAGTCGACTCACTCATATCAACATCGCCTAAAGAGGACTCAATTTTAGCTATCAAGGAATATTTATCCTCAATGCTTAATTTCTTGATTTCATCCCAATAAGGAATGATCCTATCTTGAGATACATTATTTGTCAACATAATACATTCTCCTTTATTCTAATCCTTGCCCGCAAATTTACAACTTACTTTCGTAACCACCAAGAAACCCTTAAATATTTGACACTAATTGACTTAAACCACATGCGAAAGTTCTGTATCTTATTGGTACATTTTTACTTCTCGACGACCTCAAAGTCCTCTTTATGGACGCCACGGATGGCAACAGCATAACCTCCAAAGTCGAAGACGAGTTGACGGTCGCGGTCTATACGGACGATATAACCTTCGCATCCTGCAAAAATGCCGGTGAGTACACGCAGCTTTACATGGTCTTTGGCAAATTTCTCGAATGGGTCTCTCAGAAACGTTACTCTTTCTGGATTATCCTTCAATACTGTCATGAATGGCTGCATAACCTTGTCCTTGATGGAGGCAGGAACTCCCTTGCATCGGTCTTTCACCAAGTGGTATTGCGGATAATAATTCTTTAGGAATGCTTGTAGGGCTTTTGTTTTGCCCTGCAAGAATACGAGTCCACTGATAGATGGCTGTAATTCTTTCTTTACTCCACCTTTCTCGTTCTTTTGTCTGTACCTCAAAGTGCGGTGAATGAAACAAGGTACGGCTGAATTGGGATTTTTCTCGTTATAGTCTTTCATCTCATTCTCAAAAGCCTGGGCTGTCTTGTTGTGAATGAACAGGTAACCCCAGGGCGTTCCTTCTATACCTGGATCCGATTTGTCATCAGCCCCAGTAACGTGAATGCCCTTTGGTAAGCGTTTGCTTACGTCGGTTGTAGAAGTTGAATTCAAGCAATCCTGCGTCATATTCGCTTTTGATTTTATTGCAAAAATACTAAATTATGTTGGATTACGTATCAGATTTTGATATTTTTTGCTGACGATCAAAAAATATGCTTTATTTTTTTGTAAATCGGCCTTGAAATGGGGCTTTCGAAAAACCTCTCTTAATGCTAAGGAGGTTTTTCGAAAGCCCACAAGTGCTTCCTTGAACCTTAAGGAATCTTCGAAAACCCACCAGTCCTCCCTTAAGAGATCTTCGAAAACCCACCAGTCCTCCCTTACCCTTAAGGGAGGGTCCACCGCTTTCCCCAAGCCCCTTTCCCCTCAGGGTACAGGGGATGTACCAACCGCCCTACTCGGTGCTCAAACCGCTTCGCTATATGGTTGGCGGACCATCAGAGGTCTACGCCAGCAGCAGAGCTGCGGTTTTTTGTGCGGGGATGAACCCGCCTTGCGGAAGAGCTTGAGTTAAAAATAATTCAAATCGCTGGTAAAGGAGGAGATAAGAGGAAATTTTATCGACCTGTACGGTTGGAATTACGCAGCACGCCCTGGGCTAAGAGCTTCTGCCCTTTACCTTTGCTTTACCCTTCGGCCAGCGATTTTCAATTCCGCTACGCACCGGTGACCTTTGGGTCAGGACGTTCCAACCGTACAGGTCTAATTTTATTCTTTAAAAATCTGCATAAAACGTTTGGAAAATAATAAAAAAAGAGTTACTTTTGCAACAAAAACAAAAGACTTTGATCAATGAAGAAAATTACCGCATTCATTCTCTTGCTATTATCATTAGTAAGTTGCAACGAGAAAACAGCCCAAGACTTATTTGACGAATCAAAAACGGGTGTTGTCCTGATTTTGAACGAGTACTATTATGTCATGAAATTACCTAATGACAACAGCATATACTTCACCGGGATCGACCAGGAGGGCAATCTCGAAAACCTGGCTTTCGAATATGCTGACATCAAAAACAAACGACAAATCTTAACGGGAACCGGCTTCTTCATAGACAAGCAAGGAACTATCATGACAAACCGCCATGTAGCCCAACCCTCTATCGACAAAACAGCAGTAAAAGAAAGTTACAACAACATGGTGGCTTCCATCAAGGCATACTACGCCGCACAGATGAGTGCCTTATCGCAAGAATACCAAAACTTAGAGAGTCAAAAGAGTGATTGCTATTCTTACGATTTCTATGGTAATGCATACGAGAATACGGAAAGACTGCAGGAAATAGCCTCACAACAAAGCGAACTGGAAGAGCAGTTCAACACACTGAACAGCGTAAGGGAATCCATGGACGACCACGTTTCATTGGATGAACTAAGCATTACGGCGGTTTGCGAAATCGGAATCGCCTACGACAACACCTTTGTCAATTCCGACAGAGACTTCTTGGACAAAAACCCTTGTGTGGTGATAAAAGTTTCTGACAAAGAAAATACTGACTTAGCCACCATCCAACTAAAGAACAAGAAGACTCCTGACGAGGCTCACGTGTTCAGAACCGACGGAACGATAGACGAAAACGTCATCGATAAGGTGAAAAATATGTTCTCCTCTCACAATGACAAGATTCTTCATATAGACCAACAACTTTATATGATTGGCTACAATGCCGGTCCTACCCTGGCTACTACCAAACAAGGCATCCAAGTTCAAATGACAAGCGGAAAAGTAACCCAGTTGCCAGACGGAGACAGGGTGTTATACAGCATCCCTACCATGCAAGGCTCAAGCGGCAGTCCCGTCATTGACAGCAAGGGACGATTAGTTGCCGTCAACTTTGCGAAGCTGAGAGGTAGTGACAACTTCAACTTCGGCATCCCCATGAACAAAATCGCTGCTTTTCTGAAATAACAAAGGGGAGATTTTGTAGTTTTTGGGAAGTTAAAGGAGTTAAAGGAGTTAAAGGAGTTAAGACAAATGCCTCTGTGGACATGAAATTAAACATTTCAAGTATCGCACGGGGTCAAGCACGGGCAGAAGCTCAAGCAGCACGCCATGAAGGCCCAAGCTCATAGAACCAACACGCCCTGAAGGGGCAGAAGCTCTTAGCCCAGGGCATCACCCTGGGTTGTTTTGTGCGCAAACCTGTCGCCCTGTAAGGGCAAAAGCTTTAAAACTCGTGGCAAAAGCTTTAAAACTCCAGGCAATTTATAAAGCTTTTGCCCTTACAGGTAGGGTGTTCAAAATCCGTTTAAAATCCGACGCATTTTTTACCTATGGTATTGATGCGTTTCACTGCCAAATTTGGAGAGAGGTTTGCATTAGTCCATTCTTTAATGTGCCGATGTCTTCCTTCCTCCAAACGTTCTTTAAAATCAAAACCAACTCGCCTGTTTTTGTCAGCCAAGGCTATGCGCAGAGGCATTATAAGAATCATTGGGGTAACACCGGTAAGTTTGTCGTTAGACATTCTGTCCTTAGTCACTCCAAATGTTGATTCTATTGGGTCAGAACTTGCATTGTGTACATCTCCTTCATTTAAGAGAGAGAGCTCACGTTCTAAATATCCCAAGATATAAGAGCCAACTTTTCGCTGTCGCTCATGCCTCAAGATCAAGCTTTCTGTCACGAGTTTTTTGCAACGGGCAACAGAGTCTTGCGACCACCCGTTGTTTTTGATGTCTTTTTCTATCTTCGTTATACAGTCCATAGTTTCGGCCAACTCATCAACCAGAGAAGCATTTTGCGGAATAAAAGCATATATGCTCTTTATATCTTTTTTGCAGTGTATGATATACATACTGCATCCTGCTTATCCAGTCAATCCATTTTGACATGTTCATAAAACGTGCAATACTTCGTTGCGATGGAGGTTGCACATAAGCAACATCTTGCATGTTATATTTAAGACGTGCTATCTGAACATTACTTGAAAGCTCCTGAAAATCAGTATCATTCTTGTAAACTCTTTCGAGGAACATGCCAAGAGTATGACTAATATCATGGTGATGTTTATAACCAGCATCTCTAATGGCCTTACATATACAGGAGCCATTGTCGCTGATTACATATTCTGGTTTATGCCCAATTTTATCAGCGACTTTTTTTCCAATACTCCCTGAATGGATTTTCCATTCCAGCTCTTAGCTATTGAGATGTCTACAATGGTTATGTTTTTTTTTTTCTGTGATGGCCATTCCTATATTATCTGCCGCAACAGCAAGCGTAAGCAGCATTTTCTCACTGCCTATCATCATGCTTTCATCGACAATCAAGGCATACGCTTACCCTTGAAAAGGGTACACGATTCCTTATAGACACTAAGCCCCAACTCTTGTGCCCAGTAGCCAATTGTCGTATAAGCAGGTACTTCACCGAAAATATTGCCCATAAACTCATTCAGGATATTGAATATTTCAACAATCTGACGTGAGCCTATAGAAAGACGAGCATAAAAAGCAGTACTCAAAGCAACCATTAAGGATGAATAATGATGTCGTCTAACAGACTCATTATTTGTTCGAAGGACTCCTTGTCCAATCCTACGTTCGGCTTTTCTTTTTTTTTAAGTTCGGAACGATACTTATTGGACTTATTCTGAGAGGTAGTCAGTCTTCTCTTAAGATTACGTTTGTCCTTTTTTAGAGACTTATTTGCCTTCACTAGTTTTTCGACACGCTTTTGAAGCTTTTCAAGCTCTGTATCTTTGGTTGATTTTTCCATATCTTATGTATTAATTTTTACTTGCAAAGATACTGAAAATCAGTGAGTTATGCAAATTTTCAAAGAACTATTTCGTATATTAAAGTGTTAAAAATCAGTAACTTAGCTGTACCGAAATAACACCATTTTTTATACCGGATTTTTGATTCGAATTTTGAACACCCTACCTTACAGGGCGCCTTGCTGACTACCTTTATACCCAGGGCGCTGCCCTGGGCTAAGAGCTTCTGCCCCTTCAGGCGTGCTGGTTCTGTGGACTTAACATTAAACACAAAAAATTCACTTCAAAGCTGTTGTCCCTTAACTTCCCGAACGACCAGAGGGAGTGATAACTTCCCTTAACTTCTTTAACTTCCCATAAAGATAACTTCCCTTCTCAACTATTATATTTGCACTTGGAAAAATAAAGAGGTGAAAATCTTTATATCTGCAAACTATTGTTTGGTATATTTAGCTCTTATTTTTTACTACTTCCATCTTTTTATGTAAAAAACGCCATTTTGTTTTGTCGATTTAACAAAATAATTGTATTTTTGCAAAATCAATTAAACAATAAGAGATTATGATACAAAAAGAAGTTATCAGAGAAATACTCTTGGAAAATAGAAAAGAGATAGAATTACAGCATATTGTCCCAAGAGACATCCAAATGGAAGAGTTTGCCAACTATGTCTTGATAGGCGTAAGACGAGCCGGCAAATCATTCATGCTTTATCAGCAAATTCAACAATATCTGAAACAAGGTATCAGTTGGAACTCTATGCTCTATCTCAATTTTGAGGATGAGCGATTGATGGGCATGACTGCGCAAGAACTAAACCTCATCCTTGAGGTTCATGGTATGATGTCTGACAAACGCCCAATTCTATTTCTTGATGAAATACAAAACATAGATGGTTGGGATAAATTTGCACGACGTTTAGCTGACAACAAGTACAGAGTCTATATAACAGGCAGCAACGCTAAAATGCTTAGCAGTGATGTGGCAACGACCTTGGGAGGTCGCTATATCACTAAACACATTATGCCATATAGTTTCTCTGAATTTCTAAATGCCAATGAGATTTCTTATGACACAGATACCATCGCGACCACATCAGGAAGAGCAAAAGTACAAAGATATTTTGAAAGCTATTTCCATTTTGGAGGTTTTCCTGAAGGTGCAAAACTGGCATCAAAAAGAGATTATATCAATAGTGTATATCAAAAGATTTACCTCGGCGACATAGCCTCTCGCAACAAAATAGAGAACCAGTTCTCACTTCGCATACTTTTCCGAAAACTTGCTGAGAGCGTGAAGCAACCAATTTCTTTCACACGACTCACCAATATAATAGCATCTACTGGTGCTAAACTCAGCAAACCAACTCTCATCAATTATATTGAATATTCTAAAGATGCTTTCTTAATTTACCCTATCAAGAATATCGCAGACAATCTCACACAACGTGAGACCAACCCTAAATACTATTTTGTAGATAACGGTATTATCAGTATCCTTGCCATGGATATAGACACATCATTATTAGAGAATATGGTTGCAATGGAACTATTACGAAGATATGGGTTAGACGAACAAGTTTTCTTCTATAATAAAAATATAGAAGTAGATTTTTATATACCTGATGCAGCTATGGCCATACAAGTAAGCTACAATCCCAAAAAATCTACAGAAACTTGGGAAAGAGAATCTACTGCCCTTATCAAACTTTCCAAGGTATTGGATTGCAAGCGTCTCATAATCCTAACTTACGAGTTGGAAGAAGAGATTATTGTAAAAGACAAGAAAATAGAAGTGATACCTGTATGGAAATGGTTACTTGATTTATAGCTATTATCCAGAACCATAGTTCACTGTGCTACAAGACAAAAAATCATCAGTTTTCCAAGACCTTAGAGACACCTATTTATTTGCCGATTGACTCAACACATAGTTATGTCGCCCTAAGTGGCGGTAAAGGTAAGTATTTTTTTGCTTCTATGCAAGAAGATAAGTAAAAAAACGAAACATCGAAGTGCTGTTTTGGTACTTTGTAGGGATTTTCCTTTTACAATTAGGGAATTATCCCCATGTTTAAACAATGGAAAGGAGTAACTTTGCACTAACTCTATAAAAGATAAGAGCTCTACTTTCAAAAAAAGGAAGTTAGAGAAGTACTATAAACACCAACCTTCAAAAACAGTAAAGACAATGAAGAGAAATGAAGTAATGGCAATTATCGCCACCAGCCTGATGCTCTTTGCCTTATGCCTCTCAGCTTCGGCTAAAGACAGAAACGAGAAAGTGATCAACTACAGTACAAGAATTGACGATGACAACAACCGCAAACCAACGGTTACGGTTTGTCCGGAACGTCCTACCCCACCAACTCTCGGTCCGGCATTCTGTCCCGAAGAGGGAACACGCTATGGCTACAGTCTCAGCAACCAAAGCTTCTCCATACTATATAATAAAGTGAAGAAGGCATCGTTCGATGACAACAAGTTCGACCTGATAGAGGTCGCCAGCTTAGGATGCTACTACTCCTGCTCACAGGCTGTCAGACTGATGAAGATTTTCACCTTTGACGACGAACGGCTGAAAGCGCTCTCCATGATGGCGCCCCACATCGTTGATCCTCAGAATGCGACCGACATCTATAAACTGTTCAGTTTTGACAGCGATAAGGAAAAGGCTGGAGAAATCATGAGAAAGTGTAAATAATTGTTTTACCCCTCATGCCGCTACTCCATCGTGGAAATCGTGACATCAGAGAAATCATTCATATAGTCGAGCATACAAAGGGTATGGAAACCGCGTTTCGCCTTCAGTTCCATGCTCACCTCCAAAAACTCGCCCTTGGACGTGCGACGGTCTTTCAACTCATAAGACTGGATCTCTACATTGTCTTGTTTCAGACTCTGGATGAGCTGCTTCACACTATCTATCGAGGGAGCCGTAAAGGACAACTCGATTGTGGTGGTTCCCAACTGTGGTATCAGATAGTTGAGCACCTCAAGTCCCAGGAGCACCATCGCGGTCGTGATGACGGCGGCGACAAACATGCCCGTTCCGCAAGCCAGACCTATGGCTGCTGTCACCCATAAGCCGGCAGCGGTGGTGAGTCCTCTCACCACATTCTTCTGGAAGATGATGGTCCCTGCACCTAAGAAGCCGATGCCCGACACCACCTGGGCTGCTACACGGGAAGAGTCTTTCAGGTCGACACCAAAACCATATTGCGACACCACACAGAAGAGGGCACTTCCCAAGGCTACCAGGAAATGGGTGCGAAAGCCTGCCTCCTTGGCACGATACTCACGCTCTATACCTATCGCTCCGCCCAAGACCATAGCCAACGTCAGCCTTACCATCAGTTCCATATAAGTTGCATCCATAATTGTATTTTTTTTGTAATTTGCGGCCAAATATAAGCAAAAATTACGGGAAAACAACTTCCATCTGCCACTTTTTTGTCCGACAAGCACATTTTTTCTCTTTATTTGCCATTTCAACGTTACTTTCTTGCGAAAATTGACTTTTTATTTGTATTTTTGCAAGCAGACAGAAAAGATTAATACATTATATAATAAACATGGCAACAGTTGACGACAAGAAGATTATCTTCTCTATGGTGGGAGTATCCAAGATTATCCCACAAAATCAGAAACAAATTCTGAAGAACATCTACCTATCGTTCTTCTACGGAGCAAAGATCGGTATCATCGGTTTGAATGGTGCCGGTAAATCTACGTTGATGAAAATCATCGCAGGACTTGAGCAACCTACCCAGGGTGAGGTGGTTTGGAGCCCAGGCTACTCTGTGGGTTACTTGCCTCAGGATCCTCCGCTCGACGAGAACAAGACCGTGAAGGAGAACGTGATGGAGGGTGTGCAGAAAATATACGATGCACTCGCTGAATACGAGGACATTAACAACAAATTCGGACTCGAGGAATACTATGGCGATCCCGACAAGATGGACAAGCTGATGCAGCGACAGGCCGAGGTGCAGGACATCATTGATGCTACCGATGCCTGGAACATCGACTCTAAGCTGGAGCGTGCGATGGATGCACTGCACTGTCCTCCCGGCGACTGGCCCGTAACCAACCTCTCGGGTGGTGAGCGCCGCCGTGTGGCTCTCTGCCGTCTGCTGCTGCAGAAGCCTGATGTCCTCCTGCTCGATGAGCCTACCAACCACTTGGATGCTGAGAGTATCGACTGGTTGGAGCAGCACCTGCAGCAATATGAGGGAACAGTCATCGCCGTCACTCACGACCGATACTTCCTCGACGATGTGAGCGAGTGGATATTGGAACTCGACCGTGGCGAGGGAATCCCATGGAAGGGCAACTACTCGTCATGGCTCGACCAAAAGACCAAGCGAATGATACAGGAAGAGAAGACTGCCTCTAAGCGCCGCAAGACGTTGGAGCGCGAGTTGGAATGGGTACGCATGGCACCTAAGGCCCGACAGGCTAAGGGTAAGGCCCGTCTGAACTCCTACGAGCAGATGCTCAACCAGGAGCAGAAGGAACGCGAGGAGAAACTGGAGATTTTCATCCCTAACGGTCCTCGCTTAGGCAACAAGGTGATTGAGGCTCAGCACGTAAAGAAGGCTTTCGGAGAGAAGGTGCTCTTCAATGACCTCAACTTCATGCTTCCTCCTAACGGCATCGTGGGTGTCATCGGTCCTAACGGAGCCGGTAAGACTACCCTCTTCCGCCTCATCATGGGACTGGAGCAGGCCGACGGTGGCAACTTCGAGGTGGGTGAGACCGTGAAGCTTGCCTATGTGGACCAGCAGCACAAGGACATCGATCCTCAGAAGACGGTTTACGAAGTCATCTCGCAGGGCAACGAGACCTTGCGTCTTGGCGGACGTGATGTGAACGCACGAGCCTATATCTCGCGATTCAACTTCTCGGGTACCGATCAGAGCAAGCTCTGCAGTGTGCTTTCGGGTGGTGAGCGCAACCGCCTGCAGTTGGCCTTGGCGCTGAAGCAGGAAGGCAACGTACTTCTGCTCGATGAGCCTACCAACGATATCGACGTGAATACGCTGCGCGCCTTGGAGGAAGGTCTGGAGGCCTTTGCGGGATGTGCGGTTGTCATCAGTCACGACCGTTGGTTCCTCGACCGTATCTGTACTCACATCCTTGCCTTCGAGGGTAATGGTGAGGTCTTCTTCTTCGAGGGAAGCTACTCGGAGTACGAGATCAACAAGGCCCGCCGTCTTGGCGATACTGAGATCAAGAAGGGCCGCTATCGCAAATTGATGGAAGAATAAAAATATAAGAATAAAAGATCAGAGAAAATGAAAAAGTTAATGATTATCTCACTGGCTCTTGTATCAATGTTTACAAGCGCCAACGCCCAACTCTTGTATAAGATTTCGGGCAAAGACCTTAAGTCACCATCCTACATCGTAGGAACTTATCATCTGGCACCCGTCAGTTTCGTCAATGCCATAGAGGGTATCCCTGACGCTCTCAACAATACCGAACAGGTATGCGGAGAGCTCGACATGGAAGATATGAAGAAACCAGAGAGTGTACAGAAAATGGCAGCTGCCATGCTGCTCCCTTACGGCAAGACACTCAAGAGCATGCTTACCGAAGAAGAGTACACACGACTCAACAAACTGCTCAAGGACCTGACAAGTGCCGATATGAGCAACCCTATCGTGGAGGCTAAGTTTGGCAACATCACACCGCAGGCTCTCAACACACAGCTCACCCTGCTCATGTCGCTCAAGCATGCCCGTGGCTTTGACCCTACACAGTCGTTCGACGACTACTTCCAGAAGTTTGCCAAGCGTAACCACGAGCCTGTCATCGGTCTTGAGACGGTTGACAAGCAGATAGAGGTGCTCTTCAAGAGTATTCCTCTCGAGCGCCAGAAGCAACTCCTGATGTGCCTCGTCGACAACACGGAATATTACAACATGGTAACGCAACGCCTCAGCGACGCCTACTTCGCTCAGAACATGAAGCAGATAGAAGAGGTGATCAGCGAGAAGCGCAACGACAGCTGCGACGACACGAAAGAGGAGTATGCCATCATGTTCGACAACCGCAATGCTGACTGGGTGGCAAAAATGCCTGCCATCATGAGCGACAAACCGACCTTCTTTGCCGTAGGTGCCGGTCATCTGCCAGGCGAAAAGGGTGTGCTCAACCTCCTCAAGCTGGCTGGCTACGAGGTAGAGGCTGTGAAATGATTTTCAAAACAAACAACTATATGAAGAAACTATTTTTATCTCTCGCTTTTCTGCTCCCCATGATGGGAACGATGGCGCAAACCCAGGTAAAGACGGCTGAGGGTATCCTCGAAGGAAAAGACCTCTCGGGCATCAAGGTGTTTAAAGGTGTTCCGTTTGCTGCTCCTCCTGTGGGCAACCTCAGATGGAAGGCTCCGCAGCCAGCAAAGCACTGGGACGGTGTGCGCGAGGCTAAAGAGTATGGTCCTAATCCGATGCAGGAACCACTCTTCGGCGATATGAACTTCGGAACCAAGGTGAACAGCGAAGACTGTCTATACCTTAATATATGGACTCCTGCCAAGACGATGAAAGAGCATCTGCCCGTATTGATCTATTTCAATGGCGGAGGACTGATGGCAGGAAGCGGAAGCGAGGCTCGATATGCTGGCGACGCGATGGCGAGAAAGGGCATCATCTCTATCACCGCCAACTATCGCGAGGGTATCTTCGGTTTCTTCGCGCATCCACAACTCTCCAAGGAGACCACCTATAAAGGATCGGGCAACTATGGTTTCATGGACCAGGTGGCTGCCATAAAATGGGTGAAAGACAATATCGAGGCTTTCGGAGGCGACCCTAACCGCATCACAATCGTTGGCGAATCGGCCGGTTCGATGTCGGTAAGTGCCTTGATGGCTTCGCCTCTCTGCCAGGGTCTCTTTGCACAGGCCATGGGTTCCAGCGGCTCGGTCATGGGATTCAAAAAGGTGCTTACCCTGAAGGAAGCTGAGCAGAAGGGTGTGGAAATGGCACAGAAAATAGCTGCACAGATGGTCGGTAAGACCGAAAAGACAAAGGGAAAGGCAAGCAAGAAGAAAGCCCCTAAGGCTGACATCAACATGCTTCGCAACCTTCCTGCTGAAGAGCTGCTGAAGTTGGCTTCCGTCAAGTCGCTCCCCGCGTACAACATCGACGGATATTTCTTCGTAGAGCAACCAGAAGAGACTTTCGCCAAAGGCAACCAGACCAAGGTGCCTCTGCTCGTGGGCGGCAACAACCAAGAGATGACACCATTGGCTGTACTGATGGGCAAACAGCCTACGGTGGAGAACCTGAAGGCTGGCGCCAAAGCTACTTTCGGCGAAGAGAACATAGATGAGTTGTTCCGTCTTTACGGCATCACTACCGACAAGGATGTGCTGGAGCAACCAGGTGTGAACTTGGCTTCTGACATCTTCCTCGACTATTCCACATGGAAGTGGGGCAACATGCACAAGCTGACAAGCGGACAGCCCGTTTACCGTTATCGCTATTGTCATCCCCGTCCTGCCATGGCCATCAAGGGAAAGGTGGCTGCCCTGGCTGGTGGTGTGATAGACGCCAAGGAGGGTGAGGCTCCTGCCCCACAGGACAAGGGTGCCGTACACTCCGCCGATATCGAGTATGCCATGGGCACTCTGCCTACCAACCGTATTTACAACTGGCAACCTGCCGACTACATGATAAGCGACATCTTCAGCCAGTACTACATCAACTTTGTGAAGACTGGCAACCCCAACGGACTGGGTCTGCCTGAATGGCCTTCCACCAACGGTAAAGCCATCGCTCCTGTGCTACAGATCGACGAGAACACGGTGGTAAAGACCGATGCCCAGATGGAGAAGCGATATGAGTTTATCGACCAACTGTTCTGGAAGTAAAGCGGTCAAATGGTTCTCAAAACCAATATAGAAATGAATATAAAATCAATAGGTAGTAAAATAAAAGGAAACCCTACGAAGATGGAGGGGACGGTATATTCGATACTTATCATTTGTGGCATTTCCCACTTTCTGAATGATATGATTCAGTCGATCATCCCCTCCATCTACCCCATCATCAAGGATAAGTTCGACTTCTCGTTCGCACAAATCGGAATCATCACCCTGATGTTTCAGATGGCGTCATCGATTCTGCAACCCTTTACCGGACTGTATGCCGACAAGCATCCACGTCCCTATGCCCTCTCCGTGGGTATGTGTTTCACACTCATCGGTCTGCTGATGCTGGCCTTCTCAGAAAATTATCTGCTGATTCTCCTCTCTGTGAGCATCGTGGGTTTAGGCTCATCCGTGTTCCACCCCACTGCATCACGAGTAGCCCAGTTGGCATCGGGAGGCAGGAAGAGTCTGGCACAGTCTATCTTCCAGGTAGGTGGCAACGGTGGCTCGGCGATAGGTCCTCTCCTTGCAGCCCTCATCATCCTGCCTTTCGGACAGCATGCCATCTCGTGGTTTGCCCTTGCCGCCTTGCTCGCCGCCCTTATCATGATCAGATTAGGGGCATGGTACAAGGCCCGGTTGGCGTATGTGGTGACGCATCCGCAGAAAAACGTCACCCTGAACAACGACATCTCGAAGCGAGCAAAATATGGGGCACTGCTCATCCTCGTGCTGCTCATCTTCTCGAAGTATTTCTATACCTCCTGCATCACGAGCTACTTCACCTTCTTCCTGATCGACAAGTTTGGCATCTCGGTACAGGCTTCTCAGCTGTGTCTGTTCGTCTTTCTTGCCGCCTTTGCCATTGGTACTGTGGCTGGAGGTATGTTGGGTGATAAGTTTGGGCGCAAGTACGTCATCTGGTTCTCTATCCTCGGCGCGGCGCCTTTCGCCCTCATCATGCCCTTCGCCAACCTGTTCTGGACTCTCGTCTGCACCTTCCTTTCGGGATTGATCATTGCCTCGGCTTTCTCGTCTATCGTGGTGTACGCCACTGACCTGATGCCCGACAAGGTGGGTCTCATTGCCGGCATCTTCTTCGGACTGATGTTTGGTTTAGGAGGTTTGGGCTCCGCCTTCTTCGGATGGTTAGCAGACAAGACCAGCATCGAGTTCATCTTCCAGGTAAGCGCCTTCCTGCCTCTGCTCGGCATCATTGCCGGATTCCTGCCTAACACGCAAAAGAAGAGGAAATAAGGGAGAGTTTTTTAGAGGAGTTAAAGGAGTTAGAGGAGTTAAAGGAGATAGAGGAATTAAGGGAGTTAAGGGAGTTAAAGGAGTTAAGGGAGTTAAGGGAGTTAAAGGAGTTAAGACAAATGCCTTTGTGGATATGAAATTAAACATTTCAAGTATCGCACGGGGGCAAGCACGGGCTGAAGGCCCAAGCGCATACCCCAGGATTGTTATGGACACAAGCAGCACGCCCTGAAAGGGCAGAAGCTCATAGCCCAGGGGTGTTATGGACACAAGCAGCACGCCCTGAAAGGGCAGAAGCTCATAGCCCAGGGCAGCGCCCTGGGTATAATGCCAATCTGCAAGGCGCCCTGTAAGGTAGGGTGTTCAAAATTCGAATCAAAAATCCGGTATAAAAAATGGTGTTATTTCGGTACAGCTAAGTTACTGATTTTTAACACTTTAATATACGAAATAGTTCTTTGAAAATTTGCATAACTCACTGATTTTCAGTATCTTTGCAAGTAAAAATTAATACATAAGATATGGAAAAATCAACCAAAGATACAGAGCTTGAAAAGCTTCAAAAGCGTGTCGAAAAACTAGTGAAGGCAAATAAGTCTCTAAAAAAGGACAAACGTAATCTTAAGAGAAGACTGACTACCTCTCAGAATAAGTCCAATAAGTATCGTTCCGAACTTAAAAAAAAAGAAAAGCCGAACGTAGGATTGGACAAGGAGTCCTTCGAACAAATAATGAGTCTGTTAGACGACATCATTATTCATCCTTAATGGTTGCTTTGAGTACTGCTTTTTATGCTCGTCTTTCTATAGGCTCACGTCAGATTGTTGAAATATTCAATATCCTGAATGAGTTTATGGGCAATATTTTCGGTGAAGTACCTGCTTATACGACAATTGGCTACTGGGCACAAGAGTTGGGGCTTAGTGTCTATAAGGAATCGTGTACCCTTTTCAAGGGTAAGCGTTATGCCTTGATTGTCGATGAAAGCATGATGATAGGCAGTGAGAAAATGCTGCTTACGCTTGCTGTTGCGGCAGATAATATAGGAATGGCCATCACAGAAAAAAACATAACCATTGTAGACATCTCAATAGCTAAGAGCTGGAATGGAAAATCCATTCAGGGAGTATTGGAAAAAGTCGCTGATAAAATTGGGCATAAACCAGAATATGTAATCAGCGACAATGGCTCCTGTATATGTAAGGCCATTAGAGATGCTGGTTATAAACATCACCATGATATTAGTCATACTCTTGGCATGTTCCTCGAAAGAGTTTACAAGAATGATACTGATTTTCAGGAGCTTTCAAGTAATGTTCAGATAGCACGTCTTAAATATAACATGCAAGATGTTGCTTATGTGCAACCTCCATCGCAACGAAGTATTGCACGTTTTATGAACATGTCAAAATGGATTGACTGGATAAGCAGGATGCAGTATGTATATCATACACTGCAAAAGGATATAAAGAGCATATATGCTTTTATTCCGCAAAATGCTTCTCTGGTTGATGAGTTGGCCGAAACTATGGACTGTATAACGAAGATAGAAAAAGACATCAAAAACAACGGGTGGTCGCAACACTCTGTTGCCCGTTGCAAAAAACTCGTGACAGAAAGCTTGATCTTGAGGCATGAGCGACAGCGAAAAGTTGGCTCTTATATCTTGGGATATTTAGAACGTGAGCTCTCTCTCTTAAATGAAGGAGATGTACACAATGCAAGTTCTGACCCAATAGAATCAACATTTGGAGTGACTAAGGACAGAATGTCTAACGACAAACTTACCGGTGTTACCCCAATGATTCTTATAATGCCTCTGCGCATAGCCTTGGCTGACAAAAACAGGCGAGTTGGTTTTGATTTTAAAGAACGTTTGGAGGAAGGAAGACATCGGCACATTAAAGAATGGACTAATGCAAACCTCTCTCCAAATTTGGCAGTGAAACGCATCAATACCATAGGTAAAAAATGCGTCGGATTTTAAACGGATTTTGAACACCCTACCTGTAAGGGCAAAAGCTTTATATATTGCCACGAGTTTTAAAGCTTTGCCCTTACAGGGCGACAGGTTTGCGCACAAAATAACCCAGGGCGATGCCCTGGGCTAAGAGCTTCTGCCCCTTCAGGGCGTGCTGGGTAATTTCAACCGTACTCCAACATCCCCAAAAACTCTTCAACATTCCCAAAAAATCTTCAACATTCCCAAAAACTCCTCAACTTCCCAAAAACTCCTCAACTTCCCAAAAATGTAGGGTGAAAAACTTGCATATAAGAAAATAATCATGTATATTTGCTGCGTGATTATACTAACTCAACTATTGCAAATGGGGAAGTTAGAGAAGTTAAATTAAAAAGCAGTAAAGTATGAAAAAGAAATTGGTATTGACAGCAGCCGTTATCGCTGCTCTATCTGTTGGATCTTGCAACAGCAAGAAGACCAACGCTCCTGAGACCGATCAAGACAGCCTCAGCTATGCAGAAAAAGATTCGCTTGATTCAAACGACTTTGTACTCGACTCTATAGCAGGTACTTACGAGGGAACACTTCCTGCTGCCGACTGTCCTGGCATCAAGACCGTGCTGACCCTCAATGCAGACAGCACCTACCTGTATTCTGCCGACTACATTGACCGTAAAGACGGACACGACGAGGCAAGCGGAATCTACAAACTCCTGTCGAACGGTGTGATAGAAATCACCCGTCCTTCGAGTGGAGAAACTTCTTACTATAAGGTAAGAGATGCTCATAGTCTCATCATGACCGACTCCATCGGTAACGAGCCAGAAGGCGCCATGGCCAAGCACTATGTGCTGACCAAGAAGTAAGAAAAGACAAACGTCAGGCTACACCCAACAGCTCTATCTCGAAAATAAGGGTAGAGCCACCGGGGATGCCTGGCTGTGAGAACTTACCATACCCCATCTCTGCAGGTATGTAGATTTCCCACTTGGCGCCTACCGTCATCTGTTGCATGGCGACAATCCATCCTTCTATCAGTTCGCACAGGCGAAATGCTATGGGAGCTCCACCACGGCTGGAATCAAACTTCTTGCCGTTGATGGTCCATCCCGTATAGTGTGCTGTAACGATGCTTCTTCGGCCTGGTTTGGCACCATCAGGATTGCCTGCTTTCAGCACTTTATAATAGATGCCACGGGGCAAGGCCTGTACGCCTTCCTCGCGAGCCTTCTCTTCTAACCAACGCTTGTTGGCTTCTACGTATTCTCTTTTTGCCATTTTTGGGGGTCGATTAATGATGTTCTGGCACAATGGCAAGATACACCAAGTCGTGGTCGGTGAGGTTCTCCATATAGTGGGCATGGTTCATGGGGCAGTAGTGTACCTGTCCGGCACGTACCTCCTCCACACTGTCATCATAGTGGAATGTAGCCGTTCCGCTTATCACAAACACCACCTCGCAGTTGCCCTCGTGGGTATGCAGTCCTGTGGTAGCTCCCGGACGAAGTGTAGAATACATGATCTTCACCTTGTCGTCCACGAAGTTTCGAGTGTCCAACTTTCCTTTTCCTCCCTTGAAGCCCTCGAGATGAGCCTCAGCAATTTTTTCAAAATCTATTACCATATTTTTATTTGTTGAATTTTAGCCGGATTCAGAAGTAAAAGTCCTACACCAAGGCATCGAGATGTTTTTTCAGCTCTTTCAGCTCATCGCGCACACTGATGAGCGTCTCCAGAACATCTGAAGATTTCTCAGCGCCAGTCCTGTTCTGTGACAGATACTTGCGGGCAGCAGCAATCTTGAGGCCCTTCACCTTGATGAGCGAATAGATGACCTTTATCTGCTCTATGTCCTTCTCGGTATACTGACGAACCTTGTTGGATGTGACCTTGGGTTTGAGGAAAGGAAACTCTTTCTCCCAGTACCTCAGCGTAGACTCGTTGACACCCACTTCCTCGGCCACTTCCTTAATGGAGTAGTACAATTTGACGTTTTTATCTGTTTTCAGAGCCATAATTTGCAACTTTTTATCAAACAATGATTAATTGATTTGCAAATTTAAGCAATTCTTCTTATCTTTGCAAAGAATTTCGGAAAAAAATAAAGATTAATACAAAATAGATATGATGACAGCTAATGAAGTGCGCGAATCCTTCAAGAAATTCTTCGAAGGCAAAGGCCACAAAATTGTTCCATCAGCACCTATGGTTATCAAGGATGACCCTACGCTGATGTTTACAAATGCTGGTATGAACCAGTGGAAAGACATCATCCTCGGTACAAAGGACCCAGGTAAGGATGTACGTCGTGTTGATACTCAGAAATGTCTCCGTGTTAGCGGTAAGCACAACGACCTCGAAGAGGTAGGTCATGATACTTATCACCACACCATGTTCGAGATGCTCGGTAACTGGAGCTTCGGCGACTACTTCAAGGAGGGTGCCATCGATATGGCATGGGAATACCTCACTGAAATACTGAAGCTCAACCCTGAGGACCTCTACGTTACCGTGTTCGAGGGCTGCAAGGAGGAAGGTCTGGAGCGCGACAACGAGGCTGCAGGTTACTGGGCAAAGCACGTACCTGCCGACCACATCATCAACGGCAACAAGCACGACAACTTCTGGGAGATGGGCGATACGGGTCCTTGCGGTCCTTGCTCAGAGATCCATGTTGACTCTCGTACTCCTGAGGAGAAGGCTCAGGTGCCAGGCCGTGAGTTGGTAAACAAGGACAACCCACAGGTGATCGAGATCTGGAACATCGTGTTCATGCAGTACAACCGCAAGGCTGACGGTTCTCTCGAACCTCTCCCTATGCACGTCATCGATACCGGTATGGGCTTCGAGCGCCTGGTTCGCATGCTGCAGGACAAGCACTCTAACTATGATACAGATATCTTCCAGCCAATCATCAAGGAAATCGAGGCTATCTCTGGCAAGAAGTATGGTTTCACTACTCCTACCGGTGAAAATGGCGAGGGTAAGGATGAGCAGGAGAAGATCGACATCGCCATGCGTGTCTGCGCCGACCACCTGCGTGCCGTAGCCTTCTCTATCGCCGACGGTCAGTTGCCAAGCAACGCCAAGGCTGGTTACGTTATCCGCCGCATCTTGCGCCGTGCCGTACGTTACGCTTACACCTTCCTCGGTCAGAAGCAGGCATTCATGTACAAGCTCGTCAATGTATTGGTAGAGCAGATGGGTGCAGCCTTCCCAGAGCTGCCAGCTCAGCAGGAGCTCATCACCCGCGTGATGAAAGAGGAAGAGGATTCATTCCTCCGCACCTTGGAGAAGGGTATCAACCTCCTCAATGGCGATATGGACGAGCTCAAGGCTCATGGCGAGACTCAGCTCGACGGCGTAAGCGCTTTCCGTCTCTTCGATACCTACGGTTTCCCTCTCGACTTGACAGAGTTGATTTGCCGTGAGAATGGTTACACCGTTGACGAGAAGGGCTTCGACGAGGAGATGCAGAAGCAGAAGGCTCGTGCCCGCAATGCAGCAGCCGTTGAGAATGGCGACTGGGAGGTATTGAAGGAAGGCGACCAGAACTTCGTAGGTTACGACTATACAGAATATGAGTGCCACATCCTTCGCTATCGCAAGGTAACTCAGAAGAAGAGCAGCTTCTATGAGTTGGTACTCGACAACACTCCTTTCTATGGTGAGATGGGTGGCCAGGTAGGTGACAAGGGCGTTCTCGTGAGCGAGGACGAGACCATCAACGTCATCGACACCAAGCGTGAGAACAACCAGAGCATCCACATCGTCAAGGAATTGCCTAAGAACGTGAATGCCGACTTTATGGCTTGCGTTGACATCGAGAGCCGTGAGGGCAGTGCTGCCAACCATACCGCTACTCACCTCCTCGACTATGCCTTGAAGCAGGTTTTGGGTGAGCACATAGAGCAGAAGGGTTCTTACGTGGACAAGGACACGCTCCGTTTCGACTTCTCTCACTTCCAGAAGGTAACTGATGAGGAGCTTCGCCAGGTAGAGCGCAAGGTGAACGAGATGATTCGTGCCGACTATCCTCTGGACGAGCACCGCGACACTCCTATCGAGGAGGCTAAGGAACTGGGTGCCATCGCCCTCTTCGGCGAGAAGTATGGCGACAAGGTTCGTGTGGTTCGCTTCGGTCCTTCTGCTGAGTTCTGTGGTGGTATTCATGCCAAGAGCACCGGTAAGATCGGTTTCTTCAAAATTATCTCTGAGAGCAGCGTAGCAGCCGGCATCCGCCGTATCGAGGCTTTGACGGGCAAGGCTTGCGAGGAGGCCATCTACGGTTTGCAGGATACCATCGTGGCTCTGAAGGGCTTGTTCAACAATGCCAAGGATCTCGAGGGTGTCATCAGAAAGTACATCGATGAGCACGATGCCCTGAAGAAGGACGTTGAGAAGTTCCAGGCTCAGGCTGTGGAGCGCGCCAAGGATAAGCTTGTAGAGAATGCCAAGGAGGTGAACGGTGTGAAGGTTGTCACAGCCGTATTGCCTATGGAGCCTGCTGCTGCCAAGGATTTGGTATTCAAGGTTCGCGAGGCTTTGCCAGAGAACATGATCTGTGTGGTAGGTTCAGTATACAACGACAAGCCAATGCTCAGTGTAATGTTCAGCGATGACATGGTGAAGGAGCACGGTTTGAACGCTGGTAAGATGATTCGCGAAGCTGCCAAGTTGATTCAGGGCGGCGGTGGCGGTCAGCCTCACTATGCCCAGGCTGGCGGTAAGAACAAGGACGGCTTGAGCGCTGCAGTTGATAAGGTTGTAGAGCTGGCTCAACTGTAATAAACTTCCAGAAATGAATGTATGATAGAGTTATCTTAACTCTATCATATATATATATAATAATAAGGTATAAAGGGTTGCAATCCATCTTTTCGAGGATTGCAACCCTTTTTCTGTTTATCCGTTTATTATCTTTTTATGATAATATCAAGTATCTTTTGCTGATGAACCTTCATATCTTCTGCATTCCATACCATACCATGCTCACGATTCAATTCACCATTCACCAATTATGGAAAAATTGCCAAAACAATTAATCTCTTTATCACAGAGCGGCTTAAATCAATGCATAAAAGATAAAAATCCATAAAATATTCGCAAAAATAGCGAACACTAATTATAAAGTATTATCTTTGCAATCAATAAAACATATATAATTATGGAAATAATATTTGAAGAGGATTATCTCCGAGAATTATATTATGAGGGTAAAGCGCATAACAAAAAGTATCGCTTCCAACCTCAAATCATAAAGAAGTACGTTCGAGTTATTGACCTTATGGCATCCTTGAACAGTACAGCTGATTTTTATCGCTACAAAGCTTTACATTACGAAGTTCTTGTGGGTGATAAGAAAGATCGTGAATCTGTTAGAGTCAATGACCAATATAGAATAGAGTTTCATTCTGAAGTTGTTGGCAACGAAAAACAAATCACGATATGTAATATATTAGAATTATCAAACCATTATAAATAAAAACAGCATTATGTCAAACTTAGGTTTTGGTTTTTACCCAACTCACCCTGGTGAGGTTTTGAAAGAAGAATTAGAAGAACGTGGCATTTCGCAAAGAAAATTTGCGGAAAGTATTGGTATGGGATATTCCGTACTCAACGAGATACTGAATGGCAAACGGCCCGTTACCACAACTTCTGCTCTGATGTTTGAGGCTGCATTAGATATTCCTGCAGATTCTCTCCTAAAATTGCAGATGAAATACAATATGCATACTGCTCGAAAAGATAATGCTTTGGTAGAAAAACTTAAGCAGATTCGCAAAGTTGCAGCCATACTGTAATATATATAATAAAGTATAGATATGGTAATGAAGAATCCTTTTGTCACAAATGGTTACGCTGGTCCGGAATACTTCTGCGACCGTGTGGAAGAAACCCAGCACATCACAGAAATGCTGACCAATGAGAATAACATGGCTCTGATTTCCCCTCGGCGTATCGGAAAAACAGAGCTGATTCACCATTGCTTTGCCCAGCCAGTCATCCAAAAAGATTATTATACTTTTATTATTGACATCTATTCAACCAATTCTGTCAGCGATTTGGTCAATATGTTCGGCAAAGCCATTATTGACGAACTTCGTCCTAAAGGCAGAAGCGCTTGGGAGAAATTCCTGATGGCGCTCTCTTCTCTCCGTTCTGAAATCTCTTTCGATATCAACGGGGCTCCAGTTTGGGGAATAGGCATCGGCAACATGGTGAATCCGGAAATTACGCTTGATGAGATATTCGCTTATCTCAACCAAGCCGACAAGCCATGTCTTGTTGCTATCGACGAGTTTCAGCAAATCACCAACTATGCCGACAACCGCATAGAAGCTTTACTCCGTACCTACATCCAGCGTTGCACCAATGCCCACTTCATCTTCTCGGGCTCTCACCGCCATCTGATGGCAGAAATGTTCACATCCCCTGCCCGCCCTTTCTATCAGAGCGTGACGCTGATGAACCTGAATCCGCTGGAGGTAGAGAAATACAAGGAGTTTGCCACAGCCAAGTTCGAGGAACGCAACAAACATCTCGATGCAGCCATTATCGGAGAACTCTTCGCCCGTTTCGGTGGTGTCACCTCATACATCCAGCGAGTAATGAATGTTCTCTTCCTCAAGACTCCCGAACAGGGCACCTGCACTCTGGATATGGTAGATGACGCCATCAACTACAATCTCAACATGGCATCAGACACCTACGAGACCCTTCTACGCCAGATGCCGGAAAAGCAGCGCAATGTCTTCATTGCCATCTCTGCAGAGGGCGAAGCCAGAAGCGTAAAGAGCGGAGCCTTTGCCAAGAAATACCACCTCCCATCACCAAGTTCTGTCAACTCTGCCTTGAAGGGATTGTTGGAAAAAGATTTCATCACCCAAGAAGGCGATGCCTATGTCGTATATGACAAGTTCTTCGACTTGTGGTTGAAAAAGTATATGAAATAGTTTGACATGGTGCCATCGTCCACGGAGCCACAGTCAGAAAAGGCGCACTCATAGGCATGAATGCCACTGTGCTTGACAAGGCTGACATTGGAGAAGGGGCTATTATTGCAGCAGGTGCAGTAGTTACCCATGGCACCAAGGTTCCTGCACATGAGATTTGGGCGGGTATTCCTGCCAAGAAGGTAAAGGCCTGTGCTCCCGGACAAGCCGAGGAGTTTGCCAAACATTATTCGGGATACATCAAGGACTGGTATCTGAAGGAAGATTGATAGAAAGGTATCTTGGCAAGGAGACCATCATCGTATTAATAGGTTAACGACGTGTAGTAAAAGCTGCATGATGAAGATGATTCGTGACCGTAAAACAAAAATGCGCCCGCACAATACGGACGCATTTCTGTTTTTATAAAAGCTCTATCTTTCCACCTTGAATATGGCGGCACTTATGCCAGAAGCTTTAATCACATCAGTCTTTTTTCCTGATTTATACACAACCTTTCCTGTGGAAAGAACAGAAACTGCCTTACCACCAACGGAGCTGATATTGAGAGAGGCTGCCTTGGCACCAGGATTCACGACAACAACAAACTTCTCCTCACCCAAAGTGCGCTCATATACCATCGGATATTCCTGCCCCTTCTGGTTCAGGAGTTTCCAATCACCCTCATTGTCAAGAGCCTTGGCTGAATGACGCAAAGCGGTCAGCTTACGGGTATATGACAACAGAGATTTCTGATCACCCTGCTGAGCCTCAACGGTCAACTTTCCGTTTTCCGTATCTACAGGGAAGTAGAGTTTATCAGGTGCACTCGTAGAGAAGCCGGCATTCTTGCCCTTGGTCCACTGCATCGGAGTTCGGGTACCAGAACGCTCATTGCTACCCTCCTTGTTAGGGAGATTCATCTGATACTTCATACCAATCTCATCACCATAATAGATAAACGGAATACCAGGCATGGTGAGGAAGAAGGTCATCGCCACCTTCAACTGGTCTGGCGTATTGCGGGTACCGATGTTAGGACGCTGGTAATCGTGGTTGGCAGATGGAACAGCGATGTAGCCGAGATTCTTGGTGGCATTGAATGCTTTGGTATAGTTCTCGCTAAACTCCTTGAGCGAACCCTTTCCCAGCTTGTCGAAATAGCAGTTCTGGTAACTCTGCTCCCACTTGCCCCATGGAGTCTTGCGGTCGAAGAACAGAGAGGCATAGCCCTTGAGACCGAAATGGATGTAGAAATCGATGTTGAAGCCGGCAGGAATGGCTTGCTGCGGATTAGCCCACTCTGAAATCAAGACGGTCTCTGGATAATACTTATCCTTCCAGGCACGCATCTCCTTCCAAAGCTTGGAAACCTCCTTCTTGTCAGGGTCGTTCTTGACAAGCGATGACGCCATATCTACACGGAAGCCATCCACACCCTTATCAAACCAGAAAGCCATGATGTTACGTATCTCCCTGCGGACAGCCTGTGGTCCTGGAGCATCTACGCTCTGCTCCCAAGGATGATTTGGATCTGGATGAGCAAAACCATAGTTCAAGGCAGGCTGGCACTCGAAGAAATTCTTCTCATAATACTTGGCACGAGGAGCATTAGCCTCCACATATCTTCCTCGGGTACTAGACTCCGGACTTGCTTCCTGATGACGGGCTTCTATTTCTTTCTTCTCACTCTCAGGGATATCATTCATCCAGATATAATAGTCGCTGTAACGCTGGTTAGGATCTTTCTCGGAAGACTCCTTAAACCAGGAACACTTGGTGCTGGAATGTCCTGCCACCAGGTCGAGACAAACCTTGATGCCACGCTTATGGGCCTCATTGACCAATGTAACCAAATCGGTATTGGTACCGAATCGAGGATCCACCTTGTAGAAATCGATGACATCATAGCCACCATCAAACCATCCCGACTCAAAGATTGGATTGAGCCAGAGGGCGTTCACCCCCAGAGACTTGATGTAATCCAACTTGGAAGTGATACCCGGCAGATCGCCAATACCGTTGCCATCAGTATCCATATAGGAAGATGGATAAATCTGATAGAAAAGTGCATCACTCAACCAAGCTGGTCCCTTCTTCTGTTCTGCCTGAACAGAAAGTGTGGTTGCCGCCAAAGCTGCAACCAACAGCATTTTATTCATTCTTTTCATAAGCAACATTATTTATTCAAAAAAAACTTTCTTTCATAATAACTCAAAATTCTGTATTTTATTGTGCAAGAATGCTAATATCAGAAAATACATCGACGAGCACGATGCCCTGAAGAAGGACGTTGAGAAGTTCCAAGCTCAGGCAGTGGAGCGCGCCAAGGATAAGCTCGTAGCCAACGCCAAGGGTTACAACAAGCATTGAATATCATTGAAATAACACCATCTATAAGTTATAAAAAACAAAAATAGATAAGTTTTATCACTTATAAGTAAAACTTTTCGTATATTTGCAGAAAATTTCATTTATAAGTGATAAAAAATTACATATCCTTCCTTTGTGAAGCCTATATCCTACACAAGGTGAACCGCTATGACATCCACGGCAAACGTATCTTTGAAACCAACGATAAGTTTTATTTTGAAGACAACGGCATTAGAAATGCCATTGCCGGGGGAACACGTGAAGGAGACATTGAGAAAGTGATAGAGAATATCATCTATCAGAACCTCATACGCTTGGGCTATCAAGTATATGTAGGACAACTGCAAGCTGGAGAAATCGACTTTGTATGTACCAAACCAGGCGGCGAACGCATCTACGTGCAAGCTTCCTACATCATAGCCGACGATGCAACCAGAGAACGGGAGTTTGGCAATCTCCGTTCCATCAAAGACAACTATCCGAAGTACGTTATCTCCATGACTCCTCTGCTCACCCAAAATGATAATGACGGAATCACGCACCTGCATCTTCGCAAGTTCCTGACAGAAGGAATATAAATAACAGGAATTTCTCAGATTGGGTACACTGTGTGTTCCCGATCTGAGGATTCTTTTATTCCTCCCCATTCAGGCATTCGCCGGTTTCATAACTCTTCGTCATATCCTTTAAGATATCTATCATCTCCTGCCTTAGACTCTCGGGTTTCAGTACGATGAGGTTTCTGCCATGCCACAACAGTTCCTGAAGGAAATCACGGCTGGGGCGAACGGTGAGGGTATATTCCCGATACATTCCGTCTTTCGACTCCTTTACTTTCTGCTGACTCTCGTGCAGCGGAACCTCCTCGATGTAGTTGTATTCCGGATAGAAGGCACGGATGCGGATTTTCTCCACGGGCACATCTTCCATCCGATAGATGCCAAAGCAATCTTCATAATAATTCTCTGGAGTCAGGAACTTCTTCATCTTTGCCGGCAACGGATGCTTCTCGCAAATAAGCTTCAGGAAACTGATGCGGTCGAAAGGAAGACAGCGAACGAGTTTTCTCACATCAACCTCAGCATTCAAATCAGCATCTCCATCAACCTCAGCACTTGAATTGGCTTTCCCTTCGGACGCCGAACGTTGTTTCTTCACTCCCACAACATACCATCTCTGCTTGTAGTATCTCACGAAAGCCGGTTGCAGCACGATATCGCTCTCTGCTCCGAACCCCGAAACGTATTTAAACTTCAGCAGATATTGCTTATCTATCGCTGCAAGAATATCATCCAGATATTCCGTGTTGTATGGCGGTGTATCAAGCATCACCTTATTGTGATACTTCAGCATATCACCAAGCGAAGCCAACCGCAGGGAACTCAGCATCCATTCCGTCACATCATCATTAGCGATCGGATCACGCTTCAGATAATACCGATAGCCGTCGCTCTTGTCGCATTCCACAGTAATGCCAAACTGCGACTGGATATTTTCACGATAACGATGGAAGGTACGTTTGTCCAGCTCATCCTCATCCTGATTAGCGTTGGCATCACGCCACTCATTAGCAATCTCCTCAAAGGTAAGATGCTTACGATCCAAGAGGCCTATCAGCCAACTATAGAATTTTACACGATTGTCCATAATCTCTAAAAATCTAATGAATATTTACGAGAAATGCCTAAAAAGAAAAGGAGAAAAGATAGCCAACAAAATGGTAATGCTAAATGCTGGCGTTTCTGACTTTTGTCATATACCAATGCGCGATACACTTGTGCCCGATGCTTGAAATGAACTGTGAACAAACTCGTCTCTTTGGGTGAAACACATGAATTTTTAATAATGCTAACACAGACCTATTGCCTGATGTCAGCCTCTTGCTGCCTCTATCTTTTCTCCGAAAGTTTTAATCTACTTAATGAAAATTTCAATCCTCGCTCCATTATCGGGGCAAGTCTTGCAAATCTACCAAATCTACAGTCCAGTTCAAACTCTGAATTTTCAGGTCGAGCTCCCGATACTGCTTGGCATAGGTATCAGCCTCCTTACGAAGAGCCTTTATATCTATGGTTCTAACATATTTCAGTTCGTTTCTGCCAAAGCGAGTATCGTTGGCAGCTACGTAGTTCACCACCTCTTTCAATGCCTTGACACGCATCGACAAGACGTCTCTCTTGGCTATCAATCGAGTCAAGGAGTCTCCGTCCTGAACTATCTGAACGTTGGTGATGTTGATGCGATAAATCAAGTCTTCCAACTGAACGAGTGCTTCATCCAGTTCCTTGTACAGTTCCTCTACGTTATCGCAAGGCTCATCGCCCTCCTGCACCTTGGCGCTTTCCTTGATACGTTCTTTCAGTTGAGCCACTTTCTTCTGCAAGTCGGCTCTGATGCTCAATGCTTCTGCTAACTTCATAATCTTCTATTTTTTATATATGACGTTAAACTTCTTGTTTTATTATGTCAAGGTCTCAGCCTTTGTGTTCTACCCAAGCAAGGCACATCCTCAGGCCAATGAGGGTCGGTTTCATTTCCATCATCAGCATAACGAATATCTCGCTGTTCGGATATATTGCGGTCGTATTTCAGTTCCACGCTCACCGTGAAGTCATCCATACGAAGAATATCTGGCAGCAGGCACCAAGGCTCATGAGTATGCAAGGCATGCATCGCATAACAGATACACAAATGGTCGTACGCCTTGTTGTGCAGATAGCCTTCCGCCCACGACGTGCCATCGTCGAGCGTATCAGTCAACTCTCTCAACGTATCCTCTTCGTTGCCGAAAAAGTTGGCAGACGCACCATTCACGATGGTATCCATCTTGCAATGTCCTGTACTGAGCAATTCATCCGTCAAGTGAATCATATAGTCGAAATCAGAACCGTAATAGTCATCATTCTCCAGATGCAAGACCGAGTCTTTGTCAGCATACTCGAATCGAAGCGTACTGTCCAAGTCGTAGCAGAAACGGTCGTCCACCTTGTATGGCGAACGGTAGAGCGTAAGCCAAAGGTTACGGCACTGCTCAAAACACTCCAAGGTGAGCTTGTAGAGTTTGTCGTTCAACTTGCTCAATCGTTCCACCTCGGCAGCAGTAGGATGAAGCATCATCTCGTCGAGCGTCACCTCACGAAGCCCGAGCAAATCGTCCAGCAAATCCCGCTCCGTATCACTGAAGTTACGGAAGAACCCATCTGGATTATTATCCTCACGATTCACCACCTTCTTGATACGACGTTCCACCTCTTGCACGATGGCACGCTTATCCTCTATCGTAGACTTTTCTCTTATAAAGTCAAAAAAATTGAAGATAGGATCAGTATTATAGCTACGGTCGTTCTCTACATCATCTATCAGTTTCATCCATTCCTTTTCCATTTTCTTTATGTATAAAAAACACGTTTCCTTTTTTCCATTGATACACCTCTCGCTCATATTTCAAGCTGACATCCGTCCAAAAATCATCCATACGGAGGATGTCAGGCAAAGAGTAATGCTCATGACTATGGAGCGAGTGAAGGAGATGGCAGATGCAAAATTTGTCGAAAGCCTGATTGTCGAGATAATCCAAATTCCAGTTGGTCCCATCATCAGCCACTAAAGGTTCCCCATACGAATACCGCCCACTATCCCTAAAATTGCAATGAAAATGGAGCATATACTCGAAGTCTGAGCCATAATAGTCATCATTATCCATCTTGAGGACGGAATCCTCATCATTCCAACTGAAATCAACGTGCTCCTCCACATCATAATAATCCTCGTTTGCCATCAAGCTCGGTGAGTGCGACAAAGACTTCCAGAGGTTGCGACCTTGCGCAAAGGCATCCTTCGACAGTTCACGGAGTTTATCGTTCTGATGTCCCAAACGCTCGATTTCTTCCTCTGTAGGATTTAACATCATCACATTGAGAATCTTTACCCGAGTACTCCAAAGGGAATCAAGCACCTCCCGCTCCTGTTCACTGAACTTACGGAAGCGGAAACTCTTGTCCGCATCATAACGGGCAATCATCTTGATGCGACGCTCTACTTCTTGTACAACTCTGCGCTTGTCATCATCCGACGCTTCGCCCACATACTCCATCAAAGCGAAGAAAGCCTCCGTTTCAAACGGATCTTTCTCAATTGTATCGATAAGTTGAATCCAATTTTCCTTCATCTTCACCTATGATTTCACCATTACTAACTTCTATTATCTTATCGTCGCCAAAGCTTCCGCCCCGTACCTTGTAAGGAGAGTTTCGCTTCAACGTCTTCTCCAAATACTCCAAGTCCTTGGGACGGAGATGAGTGAGAGCGAAATCCACCTCATTCAGCTGCGACTGATTGCTCAAGGCAAGATGCTGGAGATTGTGACACATGAAGATGTCCAAGCGACGCAACTTGTCGTTCTTGCTCAAATTCAAAGACACCAAATCTTTGGCTCCATCAATATGCAACTCCTCCAAGAGAGGATTGGCAGAGAAATCCAACTTCTCGTTTCTTATCTCGTGGAAGTCGATGAACTCCAGCAAAGGATTCTTGCTCACGTCGAGTTTCTCCTCGCCATACCCAGAATAGCCCAAGATACGCAAGTTAGGACATTCCGTGAGAATCACATCTAAGGTTTTCACCTCGAACATGCCACATCCATCAAATCCGATAATGGCATCCTCCTCTTCCGAACAGATGGTAATGGTGTAGTACATGCCCTTCTCAGGATAGGCATGACCTGCCTCCACCCAAGCCAACTTTTCGGAAGCAGGTTTCTGTTTACCTGTCACGACCTGTACCTTTCCATCGCCCCAAGCGATTCTTGCCTTGCTGCCTTTCTTCAGCATCAAGTGCAAGCCTACGGTTTCCCCCATCGTCCAGTCCAACGTCTGGATATTGATTGTAATCTGTGCCATAATTCCTTGTTTTTAATGTTTACGACGGCAAAGATAATGCAAACGAGCGCAATGAAAGCTTGCTTTCAAATTGCCGAGTGCAGCTTATCTTATGCAAAATTACAGGTCAGGTGTGTCAAATCGTGGCGCAAGCGAGAAAATTATCTCAAAAATCTTTGTATCACCTTGTACCAATAGTCCCAGGAATAGCCTACGGAAGGATGATTCACCACAAGAGCCTTAACATGCTTGCCACCAGGCATCATGTAGAAGCCATTAGGCACCCAAGTTCCTTCCACTTCCATGTCATTGCAATCCACCCAGTGAACATCAGAAACTTGCTCTTGGCGCCAGTGACCGCCAGGTAAATTGTTCCAAAGCCTCTTACCCCATACAATGATGTACTGAGGCTGATACTTTTCGATGACCTCAAAGAATGCCTTGCCTGCCTGGTGATATTGTTCGGCTGTGCCAGCCTCGCGAGGACCACCCATCGCTGCTTGCAGATAGTTGAAGAAGATGACCGAGTTCCAAATTTTCAGCCTCATCGCCTGATTTGTCTCCTCTCCTACCAGCGAACGCTCAAACTTCAGGAAAGTCCGCATCCAGTTCTGCCGTTCCTTATTCTCATTGAGATAATCATCAAGCACCTGCTGCGTAAAGTTCATACACTCCCGATGTAGCTGGCAGTCGCCACAATCCGTACAATTCTCATCACAATAATGACTCTCGCCCAATATCATGATTCGCTTGCCGAATATCCCCCCGTTGGCATAATCCTTGCCAACGAAGGGGTGAAAGAAGACATAGTTACTCATCAATCTCTTTTCCAAATTCCTCATCACACATTGCAATCTCCTCTGGCGTTAACATTCTCTCACCAAGAATTTCACCTTTGATGTTATAGCCAGTTAAAACGCCATGATGCCGAACTGTGAATGAATTCTCATCACTTCCTACAATCTGTCCACATGGTCCCATAGATTTCACCAAAACGCCATCTGATGAAATAATGTCCCATTCTATTTTGAAAAGTAAAATAAAATAATAGTCACCGATAATAGCGACACTCTTTAAATCTTCAGCTTTGAATCTTCCAATAAGTTGTTCAATACAGATACTATGCTTTTTCTTACTTCCAACGTATTTAACCTTTATGTCGGGATAAAAAATCTTGCGTTGTTTGTCATTTGGGCTATAAGCTCCAAAACTATTCATTTTGACAGTAATGTCTTCAATCTTTTTCATTTTTCTGTTTTTATAAATATATTATTTTTACTTTATTTATACTCCCACACTTAGGGCATTTCACAGGATAAGAAGCAGCAGTAGCATTCCACTCCATATCCAACGCCTTAAATCTATGTCCGCAGTCTTTGCAGACAAATGTTTTGACACCTCTCAACATAAGTAACTCATTTTAGAATAATGAAACTATCCAATCATAAGCCATGGTTCCCAAGCGAATAGCCCATGAAATCACCACATAAATCAACCAGCAAAGCACGACAATGAACACAGCCGTCCAGAATGCCTTCTTATTCACCTTATTGACAATCTCCTTATCATCCTCGATATAGCCTGTAATCAGCTTCAAGTTCTCTACATACGAACGCTTTAATACATCCAGCACGTCACCAATATAGAAAGGTATGGCACCTATCAGCACATCCATCAAGATATTATAGATGACAGCCAAAGTCAGCGGAATCGACTTAACCACACACAGACTGTAATAGATGAATGGGAAAGCAAACACGCTCGACAAAGCATCACCGATACCGGCAGGAAGGACGAAACCAAGGATAGGATCCAAGAACCACTTGTCCATATACTTCGCCGTACCTACCATCAGACGATAAGATGGCATGTTCATCATCTTCTCACGCTTTGCTGCTTTTTTATCAGCTCTCGCCTGTTCTTTGGCAAGAGCCGCCTCTCGCTTTTGGTCTTCCTTAGCGAAATCCATGCCCAAATCAGCCTGGGCTTGCTGTCTTCTTGAACTTTCCATACGCCTTATAATTCTATTTGTTTCTTACCATTTATAAATTCCGTGAACTCCTGTTCCGAAAGAGAGAAACCGCTCAAGTCGCTCATCAACTCCATAGCTTGCTTACGCTCCACCTCGCTACCAGCCAGATTGATGCGCTTGAACACCTCACGAAGATAAGCACTCTTGTTGTCTATCTTAGCCATTTCACGCTTAAACTCATCAGCATGTTTCTTCAACTCCTTATCGTATGCAGCCGAAGCCAAGCTACCACTGAGCTGCTGCGCTTTGAGCTTAGCGAAACTATCAAACAGAGCAATACCTTTCTGTAAGGATTGTTCCATAGCACCAGTTAACTGCGCCAAGTCTTCCTCGCTATACTCTGCAGGTTTGTTCTGTTGTGCGGTCTTACCCTCTATCTTCTTATGATCTTTCGTGTATGCTTCAACTCCATCGAGCAGATTCTTAGCCATATCCTTGTCGGCATGAAGATTGTCTGCCAACATTCCTGTAAACAGAGAAAGGTTTTGCTCCACATCAGCAGGAAGTTTTGCAGCCTCCCTATAATCAGGAATATCTACCGTATGCACCAACTTCTCGTCAATCTTGCTTTCCATGATTTCACGTCCGAGTTTCAACATGGCAACCATATCACGAAGATGTTTCAGCATCTTCAGCTTCAAGTCATCAGAGCAAACTATCTTGCTTCTGATTTCCTTAGAAACCTTATCCAGTTCACTGGAGAGTTTGGCATACTCATTTTTGATGCGGATTTGTTCCTCACGATGCGATTCCAATTCCTCCTTATCCAACTTCAAATCTACCTGATAGCTCTCATTTTCTCTCACAAGAGGGAAGCATACCGCATTCCATTCGGCGAAGTCGCGATAGTAGTTCTTGTTGGCCATACCAAAGGTAATCCAGTTGACCAAGAAGAAAGGTTTGGAAGGCTTCTTAGCCTTCGCTTCCATATAACTTCCCTGCTTTGACTCCAAGGTGGCGGTGATGTCATTAATCAGCGAGGTGTAGACATCGATGTTCTGAAGATGATCGTTCATTTCCATGTCCAGTGCCTTCATCTGCTGAAGCAGACATTTTCGTTGCTCCTCCAATGGACGAATCGTCCCATCCGCATACAAAGCATCAAGCGTCGCCTTCAAGTCAGAAGCCAACAGTTTTTCTCCATAACGCAAGAACACATTCGCCTTCGGGATTACCACATCATTGAGCGTTTTGCAGATCACCAACAATCGTCCCATATCAGCCTTGATGCGAGTGGCATCATGCTTCACGCTCATCTGGAAAACAGACAAATCTGATTTCAATCGATTAGCGCGTTCACTTGCTCCCATATAGTGTTCGAGCATCGTCAATCCTGCCATCGCTAAGCCCAAGGACTTGTTGCCGTTCGACAAAGACTTATAAGCCTGCAAAGAACCCTGCAAAGAAGTGCGGAAGCTTTTAGAAATCTCACCAATCAAAGCTGCACATTTTTCCGTGAGCTTGTTATATTCCAGCTCCACATACTTAAGCATCTCGTCCACATCCAGCCACTCTATTCGCTTGAAGTCGAACAGATCAGGTGAAACCATCTTAATAGAGTCGCCATAGATATCAATCAGTTTCAGGGCATAGTCACGATAAACCGTCCCGATATCACTACGCAAGGAAGTAAAATCTTCGATGTTTCCACGAACGCTATCCTCAGCATAGTGATAAGCCTCCACCATCTTGGTATATTTATCGAACATGGTAGACGCCTTGCTTCTTACATCTTTCACCCCATTCGTGCCCATGAGTAAATCAGCCATCTTCGACGTTCCCTTAGCAAGGACTAAGTTAAGGTTCAATTCCACCTGCTCTTTCAACTGCTCCAAAGCAGATGAAGACAACGCCAGTTCCGTCTCGGCTATCTTCAAAGCCTCCCCCTTGTCGCCCTGCTCCAGACTGTCATTCAACTTGTACTCAGCCACAAGGGTTGTACGTGAATTATTGGAAACAAAAGCAATGGCGATATTACCGTTATCATGGAAATATCTGTAGGCATCAAATACCAGTTTACTCACTTCCGAGGAATCGGAAGCTATACCATACTTCTTCAGTTCAAAAGCCAAATCTGCACGAAGATACGTCTTGTTCTCCTTGCAGAGTTCATCAGCAATCGTCTTGATCGCCTGATATACTTTTTGATTATCAGCCATACTGTTCATCGTATTTATATTAATTTATTCTTTATCACTACCTACAAATGCCGATGCCTTCATAAAAGAGAAGGTTGCATCAACGAGCCATCCGATGCACGAACCAACTGTAGCTATCCACCAGGCAACATGATAACCTGTAGTACAATTGGTAGCCTTGAAAAGGACATCGCCGTCAAAGAGATGCCTCACCAGATTAGGCAGGAAGAACAATCCATGCGCCAAACCAGCTTGCCATCCATACAATTCCGTACCATTGATGTTGACAAACAATACTGCTGCCACTATTGCAACGATTAGTCGCCATGGTAGGAACATGAAAGCCATTACAAGAAGCCCTATAATTTTATTCATTTTTCGTTATACTTTATTTATGCTATGATTTCATCTATACAGACAATTATCTTTTAGATACATCTTGTTGTTTCTAATCTCAGTTGGAGTAAGTTTCTCTTTACGATAATCCTTCAAGGAATCCTTCTGCACCTGAAATCTACTCGTTTCCACAAAGATCAGGCTCTTGTGAATCCTCGTCTTGGCACGCTCCTCCATCCATTCTCTGCCTTTAGCGAGAGAAGACATATACCAATATCTCGTCTCAGCCCAAACATTCCTTGTAGGTTGCGCAGTACCATGAATGAAGTCACGATAAACGGGAAGCGAGAGACCAGTTAGCCAACAAACCAGGACCGAATTCCCCTTAGCCATTAGCGTCATGTCCGACAACATCTGTTGCATTGTCATCTTCTCCGACTTCCGCCAAAGCATCCTCCTATCCATATATTCATTCTTCTCTGCCTCCTTCTTCTTTTGACAATAGCCATGAGGGGTCAAGAAGAACCAATAGCCAAATAATACTACCAGCCCGGCACTCAATACCGCAGCCAACCTACGCACTCTTTTCCTGATGTTCTTTTCCATTGTTACATTACCTTATATAGTTATACATTTGATTTCGGCTGCGAAATAACTATATAGAGATGTCAAATGGTGACAGAAGTTCAAGAAAAAAGTAAGAACACTCTATTTTTTTTGCGAAATAGACATCAGTCTCCCATAACGAATCAATAGACTAATGACATTTCTATTCCAATATTTCCCTGTTCAAATAAGATATTGTCAAGTTTCAGCTTTTCAAACACTTTCTGCAATTTGTCAATGTCGCCAAGGCGCAGCTTAACAATATTGCCAGGCATCTGTTCCACCCAACCTGCTTTCTCCGGCACGAGTTTCTTTGCATAAGAGATAGCAGGCGAAACAAGTAGGTCAATTCCCATCTTGCCATCATACGACAAGAATAAGTCAGTGCCCTCAATCTTCTTCACAGTAATGTTTATACTTACAGACTTTGTAAAACCCAGCACTTTGATGGGTACGGAGACAGAAACTGTCGCTCCATCCACATACCCAAGATTCACTGTTTTATGAAAATGACTGGCTACATAATCCAGCAGCTCAGTATAAGTAATTGTTAATTTCATATTTTTAAGTTTATCTGATAGTGGCGGAGACCTCCGCCACTAGTTCTTCACAATTCAAAACTTTCTCTTCGAGAAAATTTTTATCAACTTACCTAAAATGCTTCCAGGCATTGGACAAGGATCCTCAAAGATCTTGCCATGTCGTCTAAGCTCATCCAAGATTTTATCTTCTTTCTTGTTCATATTTGTAGTTTAATAGTTCTAAATATCAAACGTACTATGATTCTCTATAGCATTTTTCACACTCTTGATATCAGCAAGAGCTTTGAAAGGACTTGATTTTGCCAGATCAGTTATTGCATTCAACGACACAGCCAGAGCTTGTACATTACCTGTGGCAAGACATTTATCGACAATCTCAAATTCCTTAGCAAACAACATACGGCGTTCATCAAATGTCTTATCAAGATAGCTTTGCAAAAACTCTCTCACAGCATCTATCTGATGTATTGCCACTTGTGCCCTTGCTCTTATTTCTGCACGCTTGGTTCTCTGCTCCTCACAGAACATTGCGACTTCCGCAGATTTATCTATAAAGAACTTAGTCATCTCCACCATCTGTGCAGGCCCTGGCTTTCCATTAGACACAGAAAGCATCTTGTTATTTATCGAAGACGTCAAATCGTTAATGAAATCATCATCTCTTTCCGACTCTTTTCTACAATCACGAATACTCTTATCGTATGGTTTTTCTGGTAAAAGCTCATAAGAGTCATAATGCTCTTCTGAACTATTATCAGTAATTTCAGAACATTTCTTACTTCTTACTTCGGCAAACATCTCTCTAAAAAGCTGTATATAGTCTGCACCTTCTTTATGTCCAATTTCTATCAGACATTTTTCTATATCATCCATTTTTTCATCATCAAGCCAATTAATAAAATCAGCCATCATATTATCATAATCATTTGACGATGCAGCAGCATTAGCTAAAGAGTGAGCTATCGGACCCTTAATTTGATCTGATACATATTTATTGTTTATAGGTGCCCCCTCAAGTCTACAATTCACCAAATACGCAACAATATTACGTATACGAAACATCAGATCTTCCTTATACTTAACCTCAACCTGATATTTTGAGCAGATGTCTCCGACAAAAGAGGCAGCTTTTTCAGAAACCATACGGTTTACTACCTTTTTGCCAAATACATTCCATGCTATCTTCATATAATCAGAAACAGACTTTCCCATATTACAAGTTTTTATTTAGTATCTTTTGGGTATTGGCTAAAGTAACAGAAGATTCATTACTAAGCATACCTTTCTTATCAATCAAAGGAACCTGAGCTATTTCACTTAATGATTTAACCAATAGAGAAGTTTCTCTAAAAGTATTCAAATAATACTCATCCTCTGTTTGGAAATCATAAATTAACGGTTCCAAATAAAGCAACCTTTCATTTATTCTTTCACCGAGTCGCTTCATTACAGATTCAAGTTCAATAGCCCTTTGGTTAATTGCTTCCATAGCAGCCCAACCTAATTTTGCCTTTGCACGTGCAGTTCTAACTTCTTCCAAATACGCAGTAGCTTCTGTGTATTTTTTTGAATAATATGCAGAGGCAACAATTCCTGCAGCAGCTAAAGCAAATACACCTGTTGTTGTGGCTGTAATTGTACCTAAAACGACAGAACCTGCTGCCATTCCACCTCCACCAGCAGCTAATGATCCGCCTCCTAACCAAGCCAATGTTGCATTTGTAGCTGCAGCTCCAGACAAAGAACTTATGGCAGTACCAGTACTTGCTGCTCCAAAAGCCATTACTGCAGACGTAGTAGCTGCAGGTACTCCACATAATGCAATTGTTGCAACACCTGTAGAAGCCATAGCTATTTTTCCTGCAGTAGAAGCATTCATTTCTATAGATTCTAAGGTATCAATATCCAACTTATCAAGATTTATCTTTCCACCAAACTCATATTCTTTATCCTTATAATTATTTCCCATAACCTTAAGATAACCTAAAAATGGAGAAAGATAAGTCTTCAGAAGTTCCAATTTCGTCTTACCAAAATCAGACAACACACGATTGGACTCTTCTCTTCTCCTTCTGTTTTCCTCTTCCATGTTAGCAACCATCCTATCAGCAATTTCTTTTGCCTCCTTTGCTTTTTTACGAGAATCATAAGCTTCATAACCTGTTACAACTCGTCCTATCTTCCCCGCGCCCTTTGCAACATTTTTTGCACCTTTAGCTATAGATTTAGCACTATCAAAAACCTCGTTAAAAGTTTCATCAATACAATCGCCAATAAAATCACTTGTTGCATCAATGGCCTTATCGGCTGATTTAGCCAGGTCACCAACAAAGGTTCCCTTCATTGATTTTGAAATAGATTTTAATAAGCCCATATCAATATAGTTTTTTAAGTTTTACATTGCCATCTATTGTATACACGATGTATTCTCCTTCAAGTACACCTTTTTTATAGTTACCTTGTATATAAGGATGACCATTTTTAAAATAAACGGTGAAAGGACCATTAGGAACATCGTTAATTTTAATTTGTTCCTTATTGGTTTCACCTGTGGGATAATATACAAAGCATTCAGCAATCTTATCCTCATCTTGGAATTCACCCTTGCAAGCTATCGTTCCATTATCGTTATACTCAATAAAAGTACCAGTCTTCACACCATTAACCCACATAACTTCAGATTTGACCTGCTTATTAGGATAATAAGTGATTTCATGACCATTCATCACTCCATTTATTGTTATATAGGTACGGCATACAGACTTATCCTCATAATATTCTGTATGTTTTATCGGAACATACTTTCTTCTATAGTAAGCAAAATAGTAAATAAGTAACGCTGCACATATCAATACTACAACACTTAGTAAAATCATTAACGTATTCATATTCTCTAAATTTTGTATCAATTAGAAACTTTCTTCATAGATTTGCCAAACATTATTGATATCAACATCATAAAGAGCGAAATATACGAATCCAAGTTTTAACCAAAATTAATCTCCAAAGACTTCTTTATTATATGTACATTATTATGCTCTACAGAGAAGTCTAAATTGTCACTAAACATTTTGTAATCGATACTAGCAGCTATTTTTAAAGCACTAGCAATCTCGCTACAATATGTCACCTCGTACTTTTCAATGCCAGAAATTCTGCCATCAGTTTTTAAACGTTCTGCTAATAATAAAAGTTTCGAATCATTTGATAATCAATGACTTACCATAAAGTCAACTATTTCTTGATATGTTTTTGGCTTTCTATTAGGGTCATGGCTTTCTATACTACTTTTCATATCAACAGTAATTTCATTTAAATAATTACCATTGATTTTTGCTTTTACTACATTTATACCCATCTCGTTATTAACTTCATAACGAGATGTATTTTTATCATGAACGCTTTCTTTTAACACAATATCCTTGGCACCCATTTTAACTAGCACTTCCTTAATCGCATAACTTTTTGTTTCTATAAAAGTATTCAAAATGTTTGAATCCTTCATAGAAACATAGTAATTAGCGTATGGATTTCTCAAATACACATCTTCACCATCACCTATTGGCTTCTCAGACAAACAAATTTCTTTATCCGTCAAAGAAGGAACTTTGTTCAAGGGATACACAGCCAAATTATTTAGTTTTATGGCATTTGACAAATCTGAATAATACCCTTTATCTATACCATATGATAAATCATCATCGGCAATTATCAATAAACTTGGTTTTTCTTCCATCTTGTTTTCTATAAAAAAATGCTTATTATTATAGTTATAAGTAAAACGAACAATATAAAGATTAAGCGTTCATTAAATGAACTTTTTTTTTCTTCTTAATACACTTTATTGTTCCTTCTGACAATTCTTGATGAACTACTTGTAACTCTTTGTTTAGGGTTTCTAAATAGTCGTCAGAACTACCAGATAGAAACATAAACGATAAAGTTCGCCCACACTCATCGACCCCTTTGAAAGTTCCTTTGACAAAGAACACCTTTTTCCTATTGTTTTTTGAAAGTCGAACAAGACCACACCAAGGTAAATCATGCTTGATGCAAACATCAGAAGCTGCTTTTAGAAGATCAATTGCTTCCTCTCTTTGAAATCCAGATATGATTTCACCATCCTGACATATTACATCAGGCACACCAAATTTTTCTGGCTGATACCATAAAATTGTTTTCATAACGTTCCCTCCTGTGTTATTTCTCTTTTTATTTCATCAATATAAAGACTATCAAACAAGTTCGCAACCATAATATGATTGATGTCTATATTTAAATTACAGTTTTTAATCTTTTTGTCTGTTAAACTTTTAAGAACATCATTTATAGCAGCATCTCGCACAACTAAATACCCTTGATTTTCCATGCTTTTCTCATATTCATCAAAATGTGTTGCTATTATTTTAAAGCCACAATCATTTAGCTTTTTATCCTTTATGCACTTTGAGATTAATTGAAGACGAGAACGTATCTCTTGCTTGGCATCTTGTAGCCTAGTCAGGTCTACCAAGAAATAGATAAACGTACCATCCTCTGTTATTAACTCATTATAATATTTTACCCAAGCGTCACTTCCCCCAATATCTTTTGTAGCAAGTACTCTAACTTCATGATCTTTATATTTCACCTTAAAACTATCAATAACTGTTTGCCCAGGAGTAGGAATATAATCATAACCTATCTTACGATTCTTCAACTGATTCCAAAGTGTGGTTTTACCAGACATAGAAGAACCAAGGATAATAATCCGTCGCGTTCTTTCTTCATTAGGAGAACTTGCTAATCCGAACAAAAGAGTAATAATTCCACCAAACATTATAGCTATTATCCATATAGGTAACATTGCTTCATTAACCATTGCTAATAAAATTCCCATGATAATTATTATTTAGTCCAACTTCTTAAATTCAAAATCATTCGGATTGCAACATGCTTTCTTATAATCGAAAGCATAGATGCGCATATAGGCCTCTTGCACTTCCTTGGCTCCATTGTAAAAAGGGGTGACGGTGTGCTGCATGGTTGTTACTGTCACTACCATTTCGGGAGTGAGGACTGTACCGTTAGAGCGCTTGATGCGCTTAGGCTTTACTTGGAATACCTTACTCATAAGCATTCAGTTTTTAAGTTATCGTATATGGTTTATGCAAACGAGCGCAATGAAAGCTGCTTTCAAATTGCCCAAATGCAAGTGTATCAAGTTGCAAAGGTAGGAAATATCTGGGAACAAAACAAGTCCATAATGGTTCATAAATGAAAAAAGATGGTGCGAACCCCTACTTTCTTCACTTCCTTGTAAGTTAGGCTCTGGTAAAACCCGTAGAAAAGAAAATGCGAAAGAGGAATCCACACCATATGACGGTGTAGACTCGCTCAAACAAATTCTCGTTCTTTCTACGTTTCAATTTACCAGATTTCAACCTACAGAACTGAATAGTTTGCTCGTGTCCACAAGATTATCTTGTTTCTCTGCATCATAGCGACTTCAAGCGAGGACTTTCACCTGCCCTGTCACTAACCAATGGCAAATGTATTAAAAATCTGATGAGCCACCAAATTTTTAACAAGAAATCTTATGGATTCCTCTTATATTTCACATTTCAGGGACTCCACTCCCTCCTTCTTTCTGCATTCATACCTTAATTATATAGAGTTATTGTCAATTCTGCGGCAAAAATACAATCCTGTTATGACAAAAACTGACATAGGAGGAGAAAAAAATGAAGAGGGAAGATGAAATTGAAAATGAAATACAATATGCATACTGTCCGGAAAGGAGATAGCTTCCTGGTGGGACAGAAAGGAAGAGAAAGAAATTCACTATCGGATACCAAGGATTGTCGATAGAGGATATGTAAAGCAATACCTAAAAATAATGATTTTTGAATACCAGCATTGCTTATTACAGAATTATTGTGTAATTTTGCACACAATAAAATTAGGATCTCAACTTTCGCAAATGGGGAAGTTAAAGAATTTAAAGAAGTTAGAGAAGTTAAAGCCATATGCTTTACAGCTAAATATTCAACCAAAAAGGCTGTTGGCTATAACTTCTAACGACCGAAGGGAGTGATAACTTCTTTAACTTCTATAACTTCTGAACTCTGCGAAAGTTCTATAACAAAAAACAATTATGAAGAAAAGAATATTCATTTTTGCGGCAATACTGTGCATAGGAATGGTCAGCAGCATAATAGCAACAGCCAAAAGTTCCCACTCTGAGGTCATGACCAAGAAGGCAGACGGAACCTACATCGTCAATACCACAACGCTGGGGAAAGACATCAAGGGATTTCGCGGCAACACACCACTTGCTATCTACATCAAGAAAGGGAAAATTGTAGAAATCAAAGCACTTGCCAATCAGGAGACTCCCAAGTTCTTCAACAAGGTAAAACAGGGTCTGCTCAACAAATGGAACGGCATGAAAGTAAAAAAGGCGCAGCATGCCCAAATCGACGGTGTCACAGGAGCCACCTACTCCAGCAAAGCCGTGAAGGAAAACGTAAAGAGGGGCATCTCGTATTATCTAACGCATTGAACCTTCGCAAATACAGAAGTCGGAGAAGTTATCACTCCCTTCGGTCGTTAGAAGTTAAAGACTCAAGTTTCGCAAGTGGTTTAAGTACGGGCTGAAGGCCCAAAAGCTCTTAGCCCAGGGCATCGCCCTGGGTACAATGACAATCAGAAAGGCGCCCTGTAAGGGCAAAAGCCTTATAAATTGTTAGGAGTTTTAAAGCTTTTGCCCTTTACCTTTCCGCTACGCGCCGGTGACCGTTGGTTCAGGGCGACAGGCTATCATCCGTAATAACCCAGGGCGATGCCCTGGGCTAAGAGTTTTTGGGTCTTCAGGGCGTGTGGGGCAAAACTTGCGAAACTTCAGTTAAAGACACTACAGTAACGAATAAAAAAATAGGAAACAACAGACTTAAATATGAAATCATTTTTCAGAACAAAACAGATATTAAGTCTTTTCATCTGTCTGGTCATTGTTTCTTCGCTGGCTATCGTAAAGCATGGCGAACTGTTGGGACACTCTTTCCGATCTGAACAGAAGCCACAGGCTGCAAACAATGACACTCTACGCATACTCGGAAACGGAACTGCCGTCATCAACACTTCTGCGCTGGCATCAGACATCACAGGATATGGAGGAAAGGTGCCACTCAACATCGTCATCAAGAATGGTATCGTAGAGAACATTGTGGCGCTAAAGAACGACGAGACAAAGGAATTCTTTGACAATGCCTCTGCCCTGTTTGAGAAATGGAAAGGCAGAACGATAGACGAGGCGATGAACATGAAGGTGGATGCCGTAACAGGGGCCACATTCTCATCCAAAGCCATTATAGGAAACATGCAACGGGGACTTCTGTATGCCAAGAACAACCTGCAGACCGAGGAATCGGGAAAAGACAACAGCAGTTGGTTTTTTTCTGATAACAGCGGCTCTTCTCTGTTCTCCCTAAGAAACATCACCGGTATATGCGTGGTGCTGATGGCAGCCATCCTACCGCTTTTTGTCAAGAACAGAAGGTATCATTTCTGTCAACTGATACTGAATGTCATTGTGCTTGGATTCTGGTGCGGAACTTGCCTTTCTTATTCTTCCCTGCTGGGTTTCGCAGCCCATGGCATGGAGATATCGGGCAACATCATTGCGACAGTCATGCTGATAACGGCCTTCATTTATCCGCTTTTTGGCAAGAAGTCGCACTATTGTACCCACGTATGTCCATACGGTTCCCTGCAGCAGATAGCAGGCAGAGGGATGAAATACAAGATAAGAATGAGTCCCTTGGCAATCAAGCGGCTTGACAAGGTGCGCAAGTTGATATGGGCACTGTTGATGATATGTATATGGGGAGGAGTATGGAGCGAATGGACGGACTATGAGCCTTTTTCGGCATTCATCTTCCGTTCTGCCTCATGGATTGTCATTGCGACAGCCCTTCTGTTCATCGCATTATCCTTTGTGATCACACGCCCTTACTGCCGTTTCGTATGTCCAATGGGGACATTGATAAAACTCAGATACTAACATACTTTTACTAAAAACATATTAAAACTATATAATTTACGAAAAGATTGTATTGAAATCATGTTTTTCTGCTTATTTTTGCAACAGATTGAAATATAACAACAATGTCATTTGCTTCAATATCCATATTGAATAAACATCACAGATGTAATGTTGCCCATTATATCCTTCATTGCAACATTCGAAAATAATATCTATCTCATTACAGATAACATATTATTAACGAATTGAAATTTACATGGGTTTAATCATATTATATTTTTTAGGTGCGCTGTCACTATCCTTTTTATGTTCCGTCCTGGAGGCGGTGCTATTATCTACTCCGATGTCGTTTATCTCGATGAAGGAGAATCAAGGCAACAAGACTGCCTCGTTGATGAAACAGTATAAGAACAACGTAGATCGCCCGGTGGGTGCCATTCTTTCGCTCAACACCATCGCCCACACCATCGGTTCTGCCGGTGTAGGTGCTGAATCTATGAAACTCTTTGGTGAAGAATACTTCGGAATCATTTCTGCCATTCTTACTCTGTTGATTCTGGTGCTTTCAGAAATCATCCCGAAAACGATTGGTGCCTCCTATTGGCGCTCTCTGGCGATGACATCTACCAAGATCATCAGGGTGCTCATTTTCATCACCTATCCTCTGGTACTGCTCTCTGAGCTTATCACAAAGGTATTTACACCGAAGAGCCATCAGGCTTCCATGAGTCGCGAAGAAGTTTCTGCCATGGTGGATGTAGGTACCACAGAAGGTATCTTCCGTGAATCAGAAAGCAAGATTATCAAAAGCTGCATCCGTCTGGCTGGAGTAAAAGCCAAAGAGGTTATGACACCATCCATCGTAGTGGAATCGGCTAACATCAATCAGACCATCAAGGAGTTTTACGAGCAGAAAGAGTGGAAATTCTCCCGCATCCCCGTTTATGACAACAATAAGGACTATATCGTAGGATATGTTCTGAAAGACATGGTGCTCAAGGAGGTTTCGGACGACAAGTTCCAAACCAAATTATCCGAACTGGTACGCCCGATCCTCTCTTTCAAGGAGGACGAATCCTTGTATCAGATATGGGAAAAGATGCTGGAAAAACGAGAGCACATCTCCATCATCATTGATGAATACGGCTGCCTTCGTGGCGTGGTTTCCATGGAAGATGTGATAGAGACGATGACAGGCGTGGAAATCGTTGACGAAGACGATGTTGCCGTGGACATGCAGGCTCTGGCAAAGGAAAAGTCGCGTATGATGATGCTGAAAAAGAAATAAAAGAAACATCTTACTCAACTTTCGCAAATGGGGAAGTTAAAGAAGTTAGAGAAGTTAAAGCCATATGCTTTAGTGGAATGCTTCCTTTAGGAGTTAGAGAGATGTTAGAGGGGAGTTAAGGGACAAATGCTTTTGTGGATTTGCCCTTCCCCATTCCCTTTGTGCTGTTGGCTATAACCTCTAACGACCGAAGGGAGTGATAACTTCTATCACTTCTGAACTTGCGAAAGTTCAATTACCAATACAGAATCGTCTAATACCTCCTCACGGGTCGATAGGTGATGGTATAGATGTGATGGAAGTAAGGCTCCCAGGAATTATTCTCGGCCTTGTCTTGCTCGTGTACGATACAGATGCCATAGAAGCGGGTGCCCGTGTCGCGGTATTCCTTGAACTTATCGATCAGCAAACGAGGAGGCTCAGGAATCATAAAGTCAGTGATCCACAGCACGTCGGCATTGACATAACGCAAGCCGTCGTTATCGAGCAGAGAGAACATCTCTTCCATCATCTTGCGTGCATTCGTGCCACCACCGATGAAGGGAAGATGAGAAGCGCCTGACTGGCGCTGCGGCTTCTCTGCATCAGACTCATCCGAAGACTGAGGTATCTGCAAACCCAACTTGCGCATGCGGTTGAGCCGACGTTTCTCCATCAGGTCGACGGCATGGATATTGACCGAAAAGTCTATGAGATAACAGTCACGTTCCAGGTCCTCGGCAGTCTCTTCGAGCAGGGAGATTAGTATGGAGGCTACTCGCTCAGGGGTGCCATACATACTTGCCGAAGTGTCGAGACACACAATCATGGGACCCTTGCGCGAGGCATGGGTGAAGCCCAACTTGCGTGAAGGCTTTGCCATCTCGCTCTTATAGCGGAAGGTCTGCAGCCTGCGCGTACGATACTTATAGATAAAGAGTCCTTCCATGTCCTCATCGCTATACTGTGCAAGTTCAAGAGGCAGCAAGGAGTTGAGGTCGTCGCCCACGGTGATGCCCTCAATGTCGCTGCCTGCCGAATGCTCCATCTTCATGTCTACGCCCGAGGCTATAGTGAGTCGGTCCTTGCCATTGGCGTCTGCCACACGACCCATCTTTGCCACTATCTCCTTGATTTCGGGATAGCGGTCCTGTATCTTCATCTGGTTCAGCCTGCGTTCAAACTCGGTCTCGGTCCATCCGCCCGACATCAGTTCCCAAGCCTGTACGGCTCTGCTCTCGGGTATTCCCTTGGCCTTGATGTTTCGGGTCACCTGATCCATCATCTTGACGAGTCCGCTCTCAAAATTTGCCTGTCTGATGGCGATGAAGTTCTTCAGTTTGCCAAGTGTCTGCCTTTCGATACAGTCTTTCCAGTCTCTCACTAAGCGTTCCCAGTTCTCGCTCTTCGAAGCGCCCTCGCCTTGAAACAACCGCACGAAGAAAGGCTTGTCGAAACCGTCGGCACCATAATCCTGCTCCAACTGATTGAGCAAGGGATGCCACACCTGCCTGTCCATACGCCTGAAGCTGGTCCAAGACAGCACATCTTCGGCACGATGAAAGGCAGTCCAGGCACGCTGGCGCTGAAAACGGATGTGATGCACACACTCCACCACAAACTTGCCCACGCAGTCGTAGAACACCTTTGCCTTGATCTTGCTGTTCACCACCTGGCGCATGAACTTCTGCACCTCCTCACCTGTTGCGATGGTTATCTTCAGGTTGAAGAGATGTACGAGATAGTCTTTCAGCGGGTCTTCCTTCGTATTCCAGGGCATGACCTGTGCCGGCAGTTCGGGCATGATCACCCGACCTGTCTTACAGAAGTCGTCCAGCATCTTGAGGTAATACTGGGCCTCGGCAAAGTCCTTGTTATTTTGGTAGTTCATATTTTACTCTTTCGCCATCAAGTATTCGGCAAAGATTCTGGCTGCGCTTTCCACTTTGGCAGCGCATGGGCGCGACTTATAGTATTCGGCTGTACGGGCAGAGGCGACATAGCTCGACTGGGCTTTCTCATGGCCTTTCAGTCCTAAGATCTCGGCACAGATGATGCTGCCATTCTGCTCTTTCGACTGGGCGAGCAGTTGCTGCACCACCTTATAGCATGCTGACTTTCCTTCGCGGTCATCACCTTCGGTCTGTCCGCAATCAAGTCCTACAAGGACAACTATTCCCGACACGGCACCGCACATCATCCGCATCCTTCCTACTCCACCTCCGAAGCCAGCACCGATGCGCTTCGCCATCTTTTCGTCAAGACCATACAGGTCGGCAAAGGCAGCCACTACCGACTGGCAGCAGCCATACCCCTGCATGAAATTATCCACCGCCTGCTGCACACGCTTCTCCAACTCGGGAGTCAATTTCTTCTGTTCATTCATATCTTTTCACTTTAATAGAAACAAGGATTTGCCATAAAGTCCACTTGCAAAAATACGCATTTCCCGCGAAATAACCAAGCAAAGAATTGCGAATATGATTTTTTAATCATTCCTTGTTTTTTATTTCATTCTCCAAGAAGCGCAAGTCCTCCTCCATTGACGGAACTGAACACCACGAACACGATAGCCTATAGCGAGAATCATCTCCAAAGAATAATAAAGCACCTTATAGTTGCGTCCATCCGATGCAGTTGTCAAATAATATTTGACAACTGCATCTTTATCTAACTCATTGTCTTTCAGGACTCCAGATATATGATGACTAATACTTTGCTTAGAGGTCCCAAAAAGTTTGGCGATTTGCATTTGGTTGAGCCAAACCTTGCCTTCACGGGTCATCAGAGCGACATTTACCTTACCGTCTTTAGAGCGATAAATGATGATGTCGTTCTGCTCATTGTCCGCAGGATACGTTTGATGTTCGTTGTTCATTATATAATAATGTTTTTATATTTTCACTCAACTTTCGTACATGCGAAAGTCTGTCAATAAGAGCTCAGAGGTAGCTCCAGCCGACGATGGCTTGCTCCATCTTCTGACATAGCGACTGAAACTTCTGGCATAGCGAGTTCGACCATTTGGTCATACCGAACAGCTGCTTCTGCTCCAGGAAAGCATCATTGTCCCATTGCATGTAGTCGTAGTCGGAGAAGTAACGTTTGTATTCTCGCAAGGTGTCGCCTGAGAAACGCTTGTAGCCTTCGATGTCGCCAAACCAGTAGCTGCTCATCATCTGGCGGGCAAAAGCCTCATGCGAATAGTTGGCCAAAAGATTGTGATGCCTCAGCACACTCCACACGCAAAACCACTGGTTCTTCTTGTTTACCAGCTTCACCATCAGGGAAATCATTTTGCGCAATTCGTCCATTTTCACCGGTCTGCCGTTGTGTACCGTTACGAAAACTTCATTGTCGTACTGCGGCTTTATTTCATTCGGATGCTGACATTCGAAAATCTGCTGTTCCAGAAGTTGCCATTTTGCAGTAGCAGAAATCAGACTGATGTATTCTTCTGCAGTAAATGTCTGCTGGTTTACTTCCTTTCCCATCTCGTAGGCATCGTTTACATGGTGCAGGAACGGCAGGAGCAGACTTTCCGGAACTTCGTTTTGCAGTTTTCGCTGTTCGCTGCGCATCTGTTCAATGTTGAGCGTCTTATGGTCGTTATTGTATTCCAGAGTAGAGAAATACAGGTCGATGTCTTTCTTGCCTCCCGGGTCTGTAGAATATTTCTGTACTGCCATTTCGGTGAGTCGCCCGGCCTCCTCGTCTGTAATATATCTTCCGCAGACATCGTTTACCTGTCGGAAATGATACACCAGATAGCATGAGTAGCCATATAGCTGGAAGATGTTCCAGAATCTTTCTTCTGATCTCACTCCAGGATATTTAGCACACTTGATCTTCTTGAGGAAAGCTCTTTCCACAATATTGATGTCGGCTCCTAAATTGGCAATGGAGTCTTCCGCCATGCCATCCTCTATGAGCAGTTCGTGCAGTTTTGGGAACAGCATGCTCATCTGAGCTGAAAACATGCCGCTCTTATGACCTTCCAGATTTTTGGTGGTCTTATATCTGTCTATTATTTTTTTTAAGAAAGGGGTCATCTCATTGATGACTATCTGGCTGATAGTACCGAGATGGGACTGATTGATGAACTTGCGCTGGTGTGTCAGGTCGTTGTGCTGCAAGGCGAGATCCTGGTCTGCCATATAGCAGAGCCTTGAAGCCTTGGTGCACAGAGAGCGTATGTCACAGTTCATCTCCTGGGTGCTGTAGTCTTCCCAGCCTTGAATGAAAACCTGACACATCATATAAAAGGTGTTCAGTTGTCGGTCGAAAACTTCATAGCTGAACTGAGATTGTCGTTCTTCTTTTTCTGTCATTGTTATATGAGTCGTCTGCCGTTTCCTGTTTTGTGCAGGTATTTACTTGCAGAATTTGAATGAAAATGAAAGTGACGCAAAGTTAAAGAAAAAGAATGAGAATACCAATGAATGTATCAGGAATTTTTATTTTTCCCTGCTGTTTTCCCTGTTGCCCATTATTTTTTCCCTGTTTTTCCCTGATGTGTTTCTATATGGCAGGGAAAACTTGCAAAAGAGGGCTTCCGCTTTGTATCTTTGCATTGTCTAAAAAAAATAGTACTGCGATGTGGTAAAAACCCTTCATCCTTCATTGCTTACGCATAAGTAACTATAGGACAGGATATTACGAGGCAAATTACTCAAATTCACCCTTCTCCCTCACCCCCCAGTGTTTATCGGCATTCCGGGCGAATACATGAAGGATGAAGGCAAAACATCGTATCGGATTTCAAAATTCTGGTATTCCTGCTATCTGAGAAGTTGGTATGACTGCTTTCCTGATCACTGGAACTTAGACTTAATATTTTGTCTGCCTAAAGCACTTTTGTGCCATGACTAAGGGCACAAATGTGCTCTGGTAAGATAAAAAGCTATCTCCGAGTTCCAGCATCCTATTTCCGAATTCCAGCATCCCTGTATAAGCCTTACCATTCTATGAATTATAAATATACTCAAGTAGTTAAGTACGGGCTGAAGGCCCAAAAGCTCTTAGCCCAGGGCAGCGCCCTGGGTATAATGGCAATCAGCAAGGCGCCCTGAACCAACGGTCACCGGCGCGTAGCGGAAAGGTAAAGGGCAAAAGCCTTATAAATTGCCTGGAGTTTAAAGCTTTTGCCCTTACTATTATATTTGCACTTGGAAAAATAAAGAGGTAAAAATCTTTATATCTGCAAATTATTGTTAACTTTGCAGGAAAATAGATAAGTACAATAAAAAAGAAGAATACTCCATACCCAGCGTTAACCCTGTGCCCCTTCTAGCATAGTAAAGGCTTAGCCCTGTTTTGGGAACTGGATATTTTCTGAGCAGAAGCTTGAGAGTAAATTAGCCTGCTTGTGTAGAACAAGACAGGACTCGTAGTATAGTTGTAGCCGCTCAGAACGGAGCACCCTTCTTATAAAAATTTTTTTCAATATGCAAATATACGGAATAGATTTGGCAAAAGAGAAATTTGACGTAAGTTTTTTCGACTTGACATCAAAAAAAGTATCAAACCAACCTTCACATAAGGTTGTAAAGAACAATTTTAAGAGTATCGGAAGGTTTTTAGAAACCCTTCCAAGCGATGCTGTATTGGTTGCTGAGCATACCGGAGTTTATGGTGATACTCTCTTGAAGTGCTGCATGGATAGCAATGTGAAGATTGCCTTTGTGGGTGGATATGTCATCCATAGATACAGAGCTACACCTGACCGTGCCAAGACGGATGTCCTGGATTGCGCACTGCTCAGAGAATTTGGCGAGAGATATCCTGATAAGCTGAAATACAGAAAGTTCCCTGAAGAGGCTCTGTATGAGCTTCGTCAATTGGCACGCCACCGAGAAATGCTTGTAGAACAGCGTAAGCAGCTGATGACAGCCGACAAGAGCGAGGATTGCCGTCCTATCAGAAGTCTTGCCGTCAAGCAAAGCATGAACCGTATAAAAGAGATGTTGGACACGGAAATTGCCGAGACGGAAAAAGAGATGTTGAAAGTCATAAATGGGCATGACAGCATTCATCACAACTATGAGATTGTTAAAAGTGTCAATGGCGTTGGTCTGGTTACCGCAGTAGAACTATTGGTAAAAACGGATAATTTCACAAAAATAACTACAGCGCGCCAATATTCTGCTTATGCAGGAACTGCGCCATACGAAAAATCATCGGGGAAAATGGACAAGGGAGCACATATATCCAAAATTGGCAATAGACGGTCAAAGACCTTGTTGTACATCTGCGCAGAAAGCGCCAGATTGCACAACAAGGAGATTAAACTGTATTACGAGAGACGTACTTTAATAGATAAAAAGCCGCGTCATTATGTACTAAATGCCATAGCAAACAAATTGCTAAGAATCATATTCACCCTCGTGGAAAAAGGTGAAGTCTATGACGTAAACTACATCAGGCAAGATCCAAGGCTCGTTAAACATAATTAACGTTAAAAAATGCGCTCAAAGCTTGCTCAATTAGAGTAAAACAGGGCGACGAGTTTGCGCCCATAATAACCCAGGGCGCTGCCCTGGGCTAAGAGCTTCTGCCCCTTCAGGGCGTGCTGTTGCAATGAACTGCTCGTTTATTTGCGCTGCCCTGGGCTAAGAGCTTCTGCCCCTTCGCGTGTGGGGCAAAACAGAAACTTCAGTAACTTAAAAATAAAAGAAAGTATGAAGAAAATTTCATTGAGTGTAGTTTGCCCCATGGCATCCTGCACACGCAGCAACACTTGCGCCCGTTATGCGCAGTATGTCAAGGCACTTACCTGTGCCGATACCTTTGAGGTGCTCAATGTGAAGCACCTGCAGTGTGAGGGCGAGAAGTGCCCCTATCATCTTGTGTCAGAAAAGCAAGTATGGGCAAGGGGATTCCAGCGCATCTACAGTACCATCCCGGCGGGAAGAACCCATTATTTCTATTCCCGTACGCCTTATGCCCGGCGCAGGTTTTATAAGGCGAAGAATGGCGAGATAGCCATTGACCCCGACATGCAGCAACACCTTCTCTCCATCTTCCGGGAGCACGGTGCTGACATGAGCATCGGCTTCGACAGTTATGAAGAGAAGGACGTACTGGTGGAGAAATAAGTATCACGTGGATGCGCTATTCCGCATACAGTTTCATCGTGTCCTGACGGGTAAAGGCCAGCTCTCTGTAGAAATCGCGAAGATAAGACGAGAGTTCGGTCTTGTCGTCGGAAGAAACGAAGAGGTTGTCACCTAACTGGCGTTCCAGGGAAGTCAGGGCATCAGAGAGACTCTCTATCTCGCCCTCATAATCCCTGCCCTCATCAGGACTGCGGCGGATGCGATGATATTTGATGTCCTCGGCAAGGGCATTCTTCATCTCTACCAACTTGTCGGCATGAGGAGCAAAGAGTGCTTTGATGACGAGCACACGGATGGCATCCCTCTCCTCCGGCTCCTGCCACAGGCAATGGTAGATGGGAAGAAGATCGCATACCGCCACTTCCGCCCGATCTTGCATAAAGGCAGAGGTACGAAGCAGGCGCATGATGTTCTTCCAGCGACGGTCGCTCACATACACGTGACGGCGCTCGGCAGCCTCATCCACATTCACGGCTCTCAGGGATTTGCGGATAGCAGAAATGGCATCGAGTACCTCCTCCTTCACTCCTATTCGATCGATGGCCTTCGACCATTCCGCATACTCCTCGGCAGTAATCGCATTCGACCGGGCACTGCCTTCGGTCTCCGCACACTGTCCTCCCGCTTCACTCTTCACCTCCAACAGCATCTCTCGGAAGTTCTTCTCCTGCCGGATGGGACGGCTCTCTATGCGGATGACGAAGCGGTCCCACAGTGCCTCCAGTCCCTCGCCCTTGGCTGGCAACTCGTTGCTGGCAGCCACGAGGAGTTTCAGCGGCAACTCTATTTCGCGTATGCCGTTGCGGAACAGTTTCTCGTTGATGACCGTGAGCAGGGTGTTCTGTATGGCAGGACCCGCCTTCCATATCTCGTCGAGGAACACGACATCGGCTGTAGGAAGATAGCCCTCCATTGCACGTTCATAAGTATCGGAGGTCTTCAGTTTCTGTATGCTCACAGGACCGAAGATCTCATCGGGCGTAGAGAAGCGCGACATGAGATACTCGAAATTGCGTGCTCCACGGAAGGCACACTTCAGCTGTCGTGCCACCATACTCTTGGCCACACCCGGTGGACCTAAAAGAATAACGCTCTCGCCTGCCAGAGCGGCAAGGAGCGAGAGCGATATTTCTGTTTCTTTCTCATAAATGCCCCGGTTCATATCCCGAAGCAAGAGTTTGAATCTTTCAAGCATGTATCTTATTTCACATTACCTACTTTGATCAAATACTCAGCGATCTGAACGGCATTGAGCGCTGCGCCCTTGCGAATCTGGTCGCCTGTGAGCCACAATGTATTGCTGTTGTCATCGGCGAGATCCTTACGGATACGGCCTACATAGACATCGTCCTTACCCGCACTCTCCAAAGGCATGGGATATACGTAGTTCTGTGCGTCGTCCTTTACGGTTACGCCAGGAGCAGCCTCCAAAGCCTTACGGATGTCCTCTACTGCCAATGGCTTCTCGGTCTCGAACCATACGCTCTCTGAGTGAGAACGAAGTGAGGAAACACGTACACAAGTGGCACTGGTGCGAACATCAGAGTGCATGATTTTACGAGTCTCGTTGTACATCTTCATCTCCTCCTTGGTATAGTCGTTAGGAGTCATCTTGTCTATCTGAGGAATGACATTGTATGCCAACTGATGTGGGAACTTGTTGATATGGTCTGTCTTGCCAGTCTCGATGATGTCCTTATACTGCTGCTCAAGCTCAGCCATGGCTGCAGCACCAGCACCCGAAGCACTCTGGTAAGAAGAAATATGAATCTTCTTGATATGGCTCAGGTCGTCGATAGGCTTCAATACCACTACCATCATGATGGTGGTGCAGTTTGGATTAGCGATGATGTTGCGTGGACGGTTGAGCGCATCCTCGGCGTTTACCTCTGGTACTACCAATGGCACATCGTCGCACATACGGAAAGCGCTTGAGTTGTCAATCATCACAGCACCATACTTGGTGATAGTATCGGCAAACTCCTCTGAAGTTCCACCGCCAGCAGATGTGAATGCGATATCGACATCTTTAAAATCATCGTTATGCTGCAAGAGTTTCACCTCATAGTCCTTTCCCTTATAGTTGTATTTTCGTCCAGCCGAACGCTCAGAACCAAACAACACCAACTCATCCATTGGGAAATTTCTCTCAGCAAGGATACGCAGGAATTCCTGACCTACTGCACCGCTTGCACCAACAATTGCTACTTTCATAATCGAATCTTTTTAAAAGTTGTTTAAAGTGAATCTTTTGGAAAAGAAAAGAATGCTCCTTTCCAGCATGATGATTTCTCATCTTTGGTTGTCTTCTAACGCTTATCCTCTCAAATCCGCTGCAAAGGTAAGACTTTTTCTACAATATCAAGCAAAAAATCCCATAAATTATTGCTTTTTGTTGCATTTTTATTACTTTTGCTAACATTTCTGCATTATTTTGCATAAAATAACATTCATCCATCGCCGCTACTCATATTTACGATGAAACATCAGCAGACAGAGGGCTTATCTGTCTATCTTAAGTTTACTTTCCGGGTGCAAATTTACAAAAATCTTTGCACATATAATTGATAAGGAGGCAAAAGACTTTGCTTTTTCAAGATTTATTATTATTTTTGCAGCCATATTACAGGAAGAGTGATGCAGCTGATGCTCGAGAACTCTCCCGAAAAACTGAATGCCTATGCTGAACATTGCACAATATTTCCCGATAACCGACCCTACGCTGATCTTCTTCGTCGTGATGATCATCATCCTCTTTGCGCCTATCATCATGGGTAAGCTCCGCATTCCACACATCATCGGTATGGTATTGGCAGGAGTGCTCATAGGCAAATACGGGCTCAACATCCTGGAGCGCGACTCTTCCTTTGAGTTGTTTGGCAAGGTTGGTCTGTACTACATCATGTTTCTGGCAGCCCTCGAGATGGACATGGAGGGTATGAAGAAGACGAAGTCGAGGCTGCTCACTTATGGTCTGCTGACGTGCTTTATTCCTTTCGGACTCACCTATTGGATGAGCGTCACACTCTTGGACTATTCCACCAAAGCCTCATTCCTGCTGAGCTGTATCATGGCCTCGAATACGCTCATCGCCTACCCCATCGTGTCGCGCTACGGACTGCAACAAAAGCCGAGCGTCACGCTGAGTGTGGGGTCGAGCATGATCTCCCTGCTCATCGCCTTAGTGATGCTGGCGGGTCTGGTGGCTTCGTTCACCGAGCACGACGGCGTACTCTTCTGGGTACTCTTTGCAGCCAAGTTTGCCGCTTATTGCAGTGTGATGATATTCCTCATACCCCGTCTCACCCGATGGTTTCTTCGCCGATACAGCGATGCCGTGATGCAGTTTATCTTTGTCATGGCCATGCTCTTCATGAGTGCCGCCCTCTCGCAGACGGTAGGCATCGAGGGAGTCTTTGGTGCCTTCTTTGCGGGCCTTATATTAAATAGGTATATACCTCATGTATCGCCACTGATGAACCGGCTCGAGTTTATCGGCAACGCCCTCTTCATTCCCTACTTCCTGATAGGAGTGGGCATGCTGATCAATGTGGGACTGCTCTTCCAGGGCGGTCATATTCTCTGGGTGGTGCTGTGCATCGTGTTCTTTGGCACCCTGGGCAAGGCCATTGCCGCCTATGCTGCCTGCTTTGGCTTTCGCCTGCCCCTGTCTTCGGGTCACATGATGTTCGGTCTTACCTCAGCCCATGCTGCCGGCAGTATCGCCATGGTGATGGTGGGAATGAACATTCTTGTAGGCAAAAACACCTATCTTGTCGACGACGACATGCTCAACGGTGTGGTAATCATGATACTGTGCACCTGTATCATCTCCTCGCTGCTTACCGACTGGTCTTCGCGCATGATAGTACTAAGAGACAAGGAGCTGCCGGAGGCTGAGGACGAGAAGAGCGCCAACGACGAGAAGATACTCATCCCCGTGCGCTATCCCGAATATGCCGACAACCTGATGAGCCTCGCCTTCTTGGTGAGAAACCAGAAGCTGAACCGCGGTTTGGTTTGTCTCAATGTGGTGTATGAGGACAAAGACATGCGCTACAACCAGGAGCAAGGCAAGCGACTGCTCGAACATTGCAGCCAGATAGCAGCAGCCACCGATGTGCTCACGCAGACTCAGGTAAGAATAGCTGCCAACATCGCCAATGGCATCAAGCATGCCTTCAACGAGTTTCAGTGTTCCGAAATCATCATCGGCATGCACATGCATCCGGAGCGCTCACCTAAGTTCTGGGGCGAGTTCCATCAGAGTCTGTTCAATGGACTCAGCCGCCAGATCATCATGGCACGTATCCGACAGCCGCTCAACACCATACGCCGCATACAGGTGGCTGTTCCTTCGAGAGCAGAGTTTGAGCCAGGCTTCTACCGCTGGGTAGAACGCCTGTCGCGCATGGCACGCAACCTCGACTGTCGCATACAGTTCCATGGTCGTATGGAGGCTCTTTCGCTCATCAACGAGTTTATCAAGAACCGCTATCCCGAGGTCCGTTCCGACTATACGCTCATGACCCATTGGAACGAGATGCCCCAGATAGCCTCGCAGATAGCTCCCGACCACATGCTTGTGGTGGTAACAGCCCGCAAGGGAACCGTCTCTCACAAGGCTGCCCTTGAGCGTCTGCCCGAAGAGTTGACCCGTTTCTTCTCCGGCACCAATCTGATGATCATCTTCCCCGACCAGCATGGTGATGCCTCTGGCGAGCATCTCACCTTTGCCGAGCCTCAGCATCAGGAGGAAGAGAGTGCCTACGAGATGATGAGCCGCTGGCTGAAACGGCATTTCAAGTTTTAGGGTTTTTCAAGAACCGGAAACACTATAATCAATTATCAACATACATTAATTTTTTAACAAGATGAAGAAAACATTCACCAAATCAGTCATCGCAGTCACAGTGGGTGCCTTGACTCTCAGTTCATGCATCGGCTCTTTCGGCCTTACCAACTCAGTTCTCAGCTGGAACAAGCGAGCTACAGACAACAAGTTTGTCAACGAGCTTATCTTTATCCTCATCTCTCCAGCCTATGCTGTATGTTCTGTAGCCGACCTCCTCGTGCTCAACTCCATCGAGTTCTGGACAGGCGAGAAGGTAATCGGACAGGTGGGAACCACCAAGGACGTGATGGGTAAGGACGGACGTATGTATGCTGTCAAGACTTTGAAGAATGGTTACGAGATAACCGACCCCGACGGCGAGAAGTCTTACTTCGTATTCAACAAGAAGAACAAGAGCTGGTCGTACAGCAAGGACGGCGACATTCGCGAGCTGTTCAGCTTCAATGAGGACGGCAGCATCCAGGCCTGTCTGCCAAGTGGCGCAAAGATGAATGTCACTGCCGACGAGAATGGTTTGTACCAGCTCCGCATGGCGATGAACGACGGCTTCTACTATGCCTTCAACAAGTAAGCCGTTCATCATTTTCTGAAATTCAGTTTACATCAACACATAGGGTGTCGCATTGCCTCATTCATGGGGAATGCGACACCCTATGCACGTTTTGTACTATACAGAAAGCCTCTTTTGTGCTATTCAAAGCCTTTTTTGTACAATTCATTATGATGATTTTTTTGTAAATTTGCAACCGAAGACACCTGTGTGTTTCAGCCTGATACTGACAGAGATTTTCCATTACAATATAAACCAATAAAAACCGAAACAATATGAAGAATTTTACATCAGTTCTTCGGTCGCATAGCGGTGCTGTGCAGGCACGAATCCCGTCACTTCGGTCTGTGACGAATCAGAAGTCTACTCCTCCTTTCTGCAAGGTTTGCAGATGGCTCATGGTGTTGCTTGTCTTGACGATAAGCATGCCTGTGCTTGCAGAAGTTACGCTGACTTCAAATAATTGCCAATACGAGATACAAGGAACAGAAGGCAGCCGATATCTCAAGATTGTCTTTATAAAAGTCAACGGCGTGGTAAGAGTACCTTATAATATGACAGTACCTATTGGCGATAAAAAGGTTTCGCTTTCTGTAAAAGAGGTTGTTGCCAAATCAACAAACTATGATGCTATAGACTATAAAGTTACTAAATATATTTTTGAGCCGGGTATCAAGAAAGTGGAAATTAAGGGAAGATATAACTCATATGTAAAATCCGTGATTTTCGAAGGCGATAACACCCAAGTGGACATCTATTTTAATGGTAACTACCCGCTCGAAGAGGTAAAACTTCCTGCAAATATTACCCAGCTCGAGAAATACTCTTCCTTCGCCAATTGCAAGACGCTGAAGAGTGTCATCCTGCCTGAGAAATTGGAGGAGATTCCTGCCAGTTTGTTCGAAGGGTGCTCTGCCCTTACTACCCTCGTCATTCCCAACACCGTCACCAAGATAGGCAAAAATGCATTCAAGGAGAGTGGACTCACTCAAATAACACTTCCAGAGAGCCTTACCACCATCGAGGCTTCGGCATTCTATAAGACCAAGTTGGAGACCATCACCATTCCAGAAAAAGTGACTGCGATTCCATCAGGTTGCTTCTCCCTGTGTGAGAATCTTAGAGAAGTCATATTACCTAACACGTTAACAACGATAAGCCAAAATGCTTTTGAAGATTGCCCCATTTTGGAGAGTATCAACATTCCTTCGTCTCTGGAAAACATCGAAAAAAGAGCTTTTCATCTACAGAAATACAAGGTGGGCAACCGTTATGCTTGCCCTCAATGTGGGCGCAAGCGTTGCTTTGCCAGATATATTAACGAGCAAGGACACATTACATTTCCCGACAACGTGGGGCGATGCGACCATGAGCAGTGTTGTGGCTACCATTATTCTCCATCTGATTATTTCAAGGACTATCCCGATGCCAACAGCAATGATGATTGGAGATATAAAACACCAATCAAAGAGTGCAGGAAAAAGAAACCTCTTCCAACTTTCATTGATAGCAAGCTGGTGGAGCAAACACTGCATGGCTATTCTGTCAATCCTTTGTACCGATACATTTCAACGGTCTTTGGCAAAGAGGAGACAGAACGGCTGTTTGCCTTGTACAAGGTCGGAACTTCAAAGAAATGGGGCGGTTCAACTATCTTTTGGCAGATAGATGTCAATGGGAATGTGCGCACTGGCAAGATAATGAAGTATGATGACAAGACAGGACACCGCATCAAGAACCCACACAGCCTGATGACTTGGGTACACCCAGAACTGAAACTGCCAGACTTTACACTTCGGCAGTGCTTCTTTGGCGAACATCTGTTGACAGATAAAACCACGACCAAGACTGTAGCCATCGTGGAGAGCAAAAAGACAGCCATCATTGCCACACACTTCATGTCTGATTTCGTGTGGTTGGCTACTGGAGGCATGAATGGATGTTTCAACAAAGATGCAGTCGAGGTCCTAAGCGGTCGGGAGGTTGTTTTGGTTCCAGACCTTGGGGCAACGGATAAGTGGAAAAGCAAACTTCCATTACTACAATCAATATGCAAGCAAGTACTTGTCAGCAACATCTTGGAAGACAATGCCACCAATGAACAAAAGACCAATGGTCTTGACATTGCCGACTTCCTGCTGATGACGGAAACGCCACAGATGGCGCTACAAAGGCTGATAAAGCAACATCCGCCACTCCAACATCTGATAGATAGCCTCGGGTTGGTATTGGTAGAAGAGCCATAGCAGAGTGGATAAGGATATGCGAGCACGCTTGCGTGACGGACTTTCACAAAAGTCCTAAACATAATAGGGACTTTTAGATTCACTTGCTGACGCTGTTCACTTAAAAAGTCCTTCTATTATGCTTAGGCTCCGCCCGAGACCTGTCACCAGTCATACTATAACAATGTTACAAACTCAAACAAGATTCTTATGGAAAGAAACATACCACGTGCCGCCATCCATGTAGGCACAGACAAGAAATCGTTCTCGTCCCAAGTGGGCAACGAGGCGGAACACAGAGGTTGGGACGAGAAGCGTTACCAACTAAAAAACGCAGACATAGATAAGAACAACCATTATAACTACTCACGCAAAAGACTCAACTTTGAGATAGTCAAGGGTGGAAAGATTGTGCCTCTTGGTTCCCAGTCTGTGCCGTTGCATGAACGCTTGCAGCATAGACTTGATGAACTTGGTTTCAAGCCATATATGGATGCCAAGCGTCCCGACCAAGTTTCAAGGAACAGTCCGAACTGCACTGTTGGCATCATCTTCAGTGGTGACCATGATGTGCTTAACAGGCTTGCCTTTGGTGAACAAAGGCTCAATACGTCAGATCCGTGATAATCCAAGCACGATGACCAAGAGTGAACGGAAGCGCAAAATGCAAGGTTACAGCAAAGGACGAAGCTAATTATCTTGATAATGTAAAAATGGGACTGGAGACACGTAGTCTTCAATCCCATTGCCTATGATCTATTCCTCGACGCCAGGACTTCGGCGCTTCAGGAGTATTGTGGCGACACCTACTCTCCCGCTTAATATCGCAGTACCATCGGCGCGTTTTTGTGTTTTACTTCTCTGTTCGGGATGGGAAGAGGTAGAACCACATCGCTATAATCACCTAGCTCTTAAATCTAATAATCTTTTAAGACAATCAGTCTTCTTAATCTTCAAACTTTTGGTTGCATTTGTTGTTGATATTTATTACTTTGCATTTGTAGAGCAATCCCATACCAAATCCAATCAACAGAATCAACATTGAAGAAATTTCTAATGTCATTCACATACGTTTTTAATTAATAACACTTAATCTTGAAAACTTATAAGATCTAAAAATAATAATTGAAAACGGTCAACTTTATGGAAGTGACTCTACATATTCCAGTAATAGTTGAAATCAGATTGACTACTCTGCGAGAATTTTGTTCCGGAAAGATAGAAGTAATTAGTAATGATTAAAAAATAACTTGGTACATTTTTGTGTCCTCTCTACAAAGTAACACATTGTTAAAGAATAGAGTTCTAGCTCTTCCTTTATCTCATATTTACCATAAATTTTCTTTGTCATAATTTCTTTTTAACTTATTGATTGATTATTAACTAATTATATTCGTTAATCTGCTAGAAAATTTGTATCTTTATAACTGATTACCAGGCAGTTATAATGAATACAAAGATTCTAAGCAGAAGTCTTTTCAAAGACCGCCTTGACATACATCCAGCAATTAGACGAGCGCCAGCGTCGGCTATATTGTGCTACAAAAACTATCAGCATAGGCAAACATGGCGTAGCAGCCGTGTGTGCCTCTTTTAACATATCGAAGAACACCATCTATAGGGGCATTCGCGAGTTAAACGGAAAGACCATTCTTTTTCGGGAACAGTCCGTATTGCAGGTGGTGGTCGCAAAGCCATCTTAGACGAGCAGCCAGAAGACTTGGTTCTATTCGATGAGATTGTTCAAAAACACATGGCGGGGCTTCCACAGGATGACTCCGTAAGATGGCTTGACATCTCTATTGCTCAAATCGTACAAATATTCAAAGAGCTCGGCATCATTATATCTCATTATATTGCTCGTAAAATGGTAAAACTCAGAGGTTTCAAGAAACGTTCCTTTCACAAGACAAAGACCTTGAAGGAAGTCGAGAACCGAGACGCTCAGTTCAAACTTCTGGAAGCTACCTGGACATCTTGTGTACACCGTGGAATACCAGTTCTCAGTATTGATACCAAGAAAAAGGAAATGCTCGGCAACTTTAAACGTGCAGGAAAGACTTTCAGTTGTCAAGAGTTAGCAGCTCTTGACCATGACTTCGTGTCTTTTTCCAATGGAACTATCATTCCGCATGGAATCTATGATGTCGAGAGGAACGTCGGCTATCCCACCATAGGAAACAGCCATGACACTGCTGAGTTTTGTGTGTGACAACATCGCACGAATTTGGAAGGATTACCTACAATGGGAATATCCCAAGGCAACCGCCATCTGCATCTTATGCGATGGAGGAGGATCCAACTCTGCCTCACATCATATCTTCAAGCAGGAGCTTTTAAAGTTAGCCACATCTCTTGAATTGGATATTATCATTGTACATTATCCACCATACTGTTCAAAGTATAATCCAATAGAACACAGGCTGTTTGCACATATAACAAGATCCTGGAGTGGAGTACCATTGCTGTCTGCAGAATATGCTTGTAAGAAAGCGAATGAAACTACCACATCCAAGGGATTGGTTGTTGTTGCCTCCATCAACTCTAAGGAATATCAAACTCAAAGAACGCTTGACGAATCATATGTATCCGAAAGGCAAAAGCGAATCATATTTGATGAACAATTGCCTAAGTGGAACTATGTCGTTAGGTGCAAATCTGCTTAGCATTTTTGTACCAAGTTATTTTTTTACTGTTACTTAGAGCCATACGTTATTGTATAATCATATGAAGAAGATCCAATATTTATTCTCATTTTGTTCCCAGAGACATAATAGGATCCTGATTCTTTTTCATATTTTCCTGTCCATGAATCTGCTGTCACCGATTTTACCGTATTACTCGATGAAAAATAAATCCATCCTTTGTCACTTTTTCCAGAATAGGAGTTGTGTACAGTTGTAGTCCAATAGCCTACAACGCTAGATATTTGCGAACTGGATCCTCCATCTCCGCCTGGATTAGATTTCTGTTTCACTGTCACAACGCATGAAGCTGTTTTTCCACCATCTTCTGTTTTTACACGTATTGTTGCTGTTCCAGATTTTACAGCTCGTACATTACCTATGTTATCTACTGTTGCTACAGATTCGTTGGAGGATGTCCACGTTACTTCTTTATTTGTGGCGTCCTCGGGATATATAGTTTCCATGATTCCATGACGTTCCCCTTCGGTAAGAGATAATGAAGTGTATTCAAGGGATATACTCTTTACGCTGACTATGACGTTAACTTCACAACCCGCAGTATAACCATTTTCTGTCCTAGCTTCTATCCAAGTATAACCACCATTCAGGGCACTTACTACACCATTGTCATCAACAGTTGCTACATCTTCATCTGAAGAATACCAAGTCACTTTTCCACTTGTTGCATCCTGAGGATAAACTGTAGCAACAAGTCTTTCTGTCCTACCTTTTTTGATTTCTATACTTTGCTTGTTCAGACTAATTCCAGTTACAGAAATTTCACAATCTTCTTTACTACAAGAACTTAAAGAAAGGAGCAAAACAGATATAATAATGCTCCATACATGCATAATTTTTGTCATAATTAAATAGCTTTTATTTTCGACATGAAGTTAACATGGAAAGAAAATCAAAGAAGATATCTGCTTTCATTTTTCCTTCCATCGTGATTTTTCCTTTTTCAGTTTTATCTTTGAATATGAATACAGCTTTGCTTTCTTTGACTATAAGACCATGGGCCACAGAGTTCCTAAAATGACGTAGTAAATGATGCACTTTGTCATCTTTTGATTTGAGGTCATTTTTCCTCTGCTCATAGAACCAAGCTTCATATTTTCCCTTTTTCTTCTTTTCTTTTTTTGAATTGGAAGCCAAGAGGACAGAATGATGTTTTATGAAAGACTGAAGCTGTGGAGCATTAAAATTGAACTGCTGTGCCATAGTCTTGTATTCACTCTCGTAATCTAAAAGGAATTTATACAAGCGAATAATATCGTCTCGAGATAGTTTGCTGTTTGCCATAAGAGAAGCGTATTAGCTGGCTCCCGCTAACAATTATTATTGATTACTGATATACATGCATAAAAAACGTGGAGCCAAGTCCTGTCACTCGTTCCACAACCGGAGGCTCTCGCATTGCCCTGTTCGTCGAAACGAGCAACGTCCAGCCCCACGCTGTGCGTATATGTAGATACCTTCTCATATCCAAGAGTCAACACAAGTGCTGACAAAAGGATACAATACGGGCTGTATACAATACACCCAATGGGGCGTTTCGTTGCTTTGTCTTTGACGAACAAGTGTGAATTTGCGAGATTCCCAGTTGTCAAAACCAAAGCGCAGTAAACGCCTTATATGTATGTGCCCACCCATAGTCCGCTCCTCAAACTCTGTTACGATTAAGAGGCACAGCTTGGCTGGACGGCTTCAAAGTTATACATAATATCTGAGACTGCCATCAAAAAATGGTAGAAATCTTTAAAAATAGCGTAAATTTTCTTTCTTTGCGGCAAAAACAGCTCCAAATTCAGCTCTTTTTGTACATTTGCTCTTGCATAATTCAAAAAAAGTTGTACCTTTGCATCAACAGAATCCGCCACGCTTCCCACTTGAATAGCGTACCAGGGCGGATCTTCGCTTTTATATACATATAGAATATAATAAACAGCCGCTAAGCCATGCCCAACTGATAGAATTGTTGAAGGAGCGTGGCTTATTGTTTTATAATGAGGAAGCAGCATCTTCTGAGTTCAAGATGCTGAGCTATTTCCGCCTTGCTAACTATCTTCGAACTTTTGAGGTCGATGCTGATTCGCATCAGTTTAAAGATGATTCCCATTTTGAGGATTTTGCGTAATTTTTCTCACTAAAAAGTTTGTATTATCAATGATTATTCGTATCTTTGCAGCGTCAGTCCTCGCCAAGCCTCTTAACAATGCTCAAATCGTGCGAGGCGTTTTTTGTTTATACACATTTGAACATGGCGAATCTTATTCCCTTTACAAAACGGTTTGAATCTTCGGAAAATCTCGTTAATTTGCTTGAATCACGAGGTTTACAGATTTGTGACAGAAACAAAGCCATACAGTACCTTGACAATATTGGTTATTACAGATTGTCTGCTTATATGTATCCTTTGTTGAAGATGCCCAAAACAGCACATTTGTATAAGGAAGGTTCAACATTCGAAAAGGTGATGATGCTTTATCGCTTTGACAAGAAACTGAGACTACTCATGTTCAATGAAATAGAAAAGATTGAAATTGCTATCAGACGTGCGGTGATGCAAATAACAGCAGATATGACAGGCAATCCTTTTTGGCTTACTGACTCTTCTTATTTCTTGGATAGTTCCAAGTTTAATGAAACAATGCGAGCTATATCCAAGGAATATAGCAAATCTAAGGAGGAGTTCATTCTTCATTTCAAACGAACCTACTCAGAGCCATATCCGCCATCGTGGATTTTGGGAGAACTGCTTACTATTGGAAACGTCAATGCCATTTATCGCAACATTAAACAAAATCGCATACGCAAGCGCATTGCCAAACGTTTTGGTTTGCCTATCAATGTGTTTGAGTCATGGCTCACGGTTATTGCTGTTACTCGAAATGCCTGTGGTCATCATTCAAGAGTATGGAACAAGCAGAATGCTATTCAGCCAGCAATTCCCAATAGTCCTGCAGGAGAATGGATAACGCTACCAACAGATTCCATGCGTGCTTACTTTGATCTCTGCATCATCAAGTACTTTCTTAATGTTATATCCCCCAATAATGATATGCAATCCAAACTAACATGGTTGTTCATTCGGTTTCCTGAAATTGACTTAAAAGCTCTCGGCTTTCCGCAGGGATGGGAAACGGAACCATTATGGAGGTAATAACATGTGGAATGGCTACTGATCATTCACTCCCTTACATGGTTTTCTTTGTTTCCTTTTTATCATATTATGGGGTCGGTTCAAACGCCCCCATCCAATCCATATCTATGTAATTTTGATGTGTAACTACTCAGCACCCATATGGAGAACTGATAGTTATAAATGCTATACTTGTGTTATCAGCCTTAAAACCCAAAGAAACTATCGCTTAATACTGGAGAAATTTTACTCCTATACTATATAAATGTTTTTTTAGCCTACAGGGCGAACGCATTTTGATGCGTCCGCCCTGCTTGTGGTTTACGATTTTGGTTGCTGTGTATTCATGCACAGGCTTCCTGCTGACAGATTTCCACTTTTCACCTTCAGCTCCACCTTGCCTGCCTGACGACGGGAACGGAGAACGATACAGGCGGCACCCTCGTACAGACTTCGGGAGGCATGGCTTGCCAACTGCTTGTCACCTACTGGCAACTCTGACGAAGCCATATCGCCGTTGCCTACTGCCACGATATCTGCCTCGCCCTTCAATTCTATCTGCAACAACTGATGGGCACTCAGCACCCTGCGACCCTTGCGGTCGGTTGCCGTGACTCTGACAAACTGCAGGTCCTTGCCATCGGCTTGCCAGCAGCGAGACTCCGGTTCCAGCCTGAGCGCCACAGCCTCTCCGGTAGTGGTAAGCTGATGACGCGCCACTACCTTTCCTGCCTTCCTTGCCACAGCCATCAATGTGCCAGGCTCATAAGGCACAGCATCCCAGCGTATGCGGTTGCGCAGTTTGGGATCAGCGTCATTCTTTTTTACTCCCAGGCTCCTGCCATTGAGCAGCAGTTCCACCTCATCGACATTCGTATAGGTATAGAGTGAGAGCTGCTCGCCCTGGTTTCGGTTCCAGTTTTCAGACAACCGTTGGGTTGCCACATTGATGCCGTTCCACTGCGTATCGGTGCCAGCCTTCTCAATGATGGCGATATGTACGAGGGGCTCGTCAGAGAACATACTCTTCACGAAGTAGGCATCGGGCTTGGGAAGCATGGTCATATCGAACACTCCCTTGTTCCATCCCTTCAGCGGCCAGCCCAAACTCTCGCCTAAGTAGTCGACAGCCCCCCAGTAGGCAAGTCCCATCACCTTGTCGAGATTCATCTCAAAGAAGTTGGGTCCCATGGCTTCTGTGCTCGCCTCGCTCTGATAGAATATCTTTTCGGGATAACGCTTCATGTCGCCGGGGAAGTACATATAACGGTAATTATACGAGTTGACCTCTGTGGCAACAGCCAGATCGGCAGGCAACGAGTCGGTATCGATATTGCGATAACGCGGATGCATCGCCACCGTGGTGAGACGGGTATGGTCGTAGCAATGCAGCAGTTGGCGCATCAGCCTGTAGAGTGTTACTCCCCAGTCGTTGAAGGGCATGTCGGCATGATGCTGCAGCTCGTTGCCTAAGCTCCATAGGACGACGGAGGGATGATTGCGGTCGCGCTTCACCCACTCGGGTATGTTCTTCTGCCAAAGGCTCAGGAAGTCTCCCCTGCCTCCGGTGAATTGGGAGTTCCATTTATCATACAGTTCGTCGACCACCAAGATGCCATACTGGTCGCACAGGCGCAACAGGTCCTCGCTGTAAGGATTATGAGATGTACGAATATGATTGAAGCCAAAGCGCTTCATGGTGAGTATCTGTTGCTCGATGGCACGAGGATAGGCTGCAGCACCAAGAGCTCCCAAGGTGTGATGATTGGCGTAACCCTTGAGTAGCACTTTCTGTCCGTTGAGCAGGAGTCCGTGCTGGGGCGACAGTTCTATGGTACGCATGCCGAAGTGCTCACGTGTTTTGTCAGCCACTCTTCCTTCCTTGTCGTAGAGCGTCACCTCGGCAGTATAGAGATAAGGACGGTCGCACGACCACAGCTGGGCACCCTCCAGCGTGATGGCAGGCAGTTCATACTCGCGGTCGCGCCACTTGGCATTGAAAGGCATGTTGGTTTTCTGCTGCGCCACTACTCTGCCTGTCATGTCGAGGATTTTCACCTCTACAGGCATTGAGCCATGATTCTCACCTTTCTGTTTCTTCTGGCGGTTCACGATCTCTGCCCTAATGTTCACCTCGCGGTTGTTGCGAGTGGTGATATAGAGTGGATGGCGAGGGAAATAGAGTTGGTCGTTGGTGATGATAAGACGGACATCACGGATGAGTCCGCCACCCGTATACCATCGCGAGTTATTGGCAGCACGCGTATCTGTCCTCACTGCTATCTCGTTTTTCTCGCCGTAACGGAGCAACTGGCTCACGTCGATATCAAACCCTAAATAGCCATAGTCGGTTGCCCCTACATGCAGTCCGTTCACATAGACATCGCCCACAAGCATCATGCCTCCGAAGTCGAGCATCACCCGTCTTCCTTTCCATTCTTCCTGGGGTGTCAGTTCGTATCGATACCAGCCAATGCCCATCTCCTTGAATCCTCTTGCGCTGAGTCGGCTTTACATTATTGGCAGCATCCTTGCTGTTGGCACGTTCGTCTGCCCCCGGTGCCACCCAGGGCTGATAGAGTTGGAAGTCGTGAGGCAGGTTGACGACCTCGCATCCCTGCATATAGCTTCATCCAAGAGATGGGGATTCTGTATGTTGCCAGATGGCAGGCTGATACCTTTTATATCACCACGATGGAACTGCCATCCCCAGTTGATATCTATTGTATCCCGCACGGAAGCCTGTGCTGCCGTACTGCTCATCATAGCCCAGCCTGCCATGAGCAACATGAGCCAAAAGTTCTTGTTGATTTTCATCCTTGTAGTTGATTAGTTTTTTAATTATAGCTTACAAAAATACAAAATTACTATTATATAACATATCTCTACTATGACAAAAAAACTTAAAAGGAGAAAACTTGAAATAGCAGTCATCCACGTCTGCGCAAAATATGCTTTATCGCTAAAACTACAATAAAAAAGGCTATTGGCTATAACTTCTAACGACCGAAGGGAGTGATAACTTCTAAAACTTCTGAACTTGCTAAAGTTCAGTAATAAGTAAAAGCCCCCGAAAGCATGAGCTTTCGAGGGCTCGATTGTGTGATAAGTAAACTCTAAGCCAATTGCAAAGAGCTAATTCTTTTGCCTATCTCCTGGACAGCCTGGTTGAAGATGTTTTTTTGCTCAGTGCTGAGCGTATAGACGTGTCCACGCACTTCAGAGCCGTTGAGACGCTGCGAGAGCCATGCGGCACTTTTGCCGAAGTAAACTTCTGCGATATAGCGAAGAGGAAGAAGTTTATAATCCTCTGTCTCTATCTGCTTGCGCAACACCTCTACATTATCTTTTATTTGCTCCATCTTTTGACCAATGAAAGCCTTGGCTTCCTCTCTGTCTGCATCATTGGCATGAGTCTTGATGTAGCTTAGAATCTCTGCCTTTCGAGCCTCGCTCTTGGCATCCTCCCTGCCTGCAAGAGATGCGTATTCCTTGAGTAATTCTGTATTATTCTCCATATCTTTTTGTTTTAAGCCCTCCCGAAAGATGGCGCGGTTCATTACTTTTTGTTTCTTCTTTTAAGCAAAGCAGAAAGTTTGTCTAATCCTATATCCATATATTTCCAATATGTTTTATCATCAATATAGTAGGCTTCTCTCAGCTTGTTGTAATCACTTAGCAGCTTTTTCTGTAGTCTAATCTGCTTTTCTAATTCTTCATCTTCATTCATTGGCTTGAATTTAAATCAATACTATTGTTTACTTATCACGACGCAAAGATACATAAAATTCTTTTAATAACTATACATAACATAAAATATTTTTTATGTTTAACAAAGATTTCCTTTTCAGCGCAATCAAACGCGTTTTTGCAGGTGATCCGATAAAATTTAAATTTTATCTATCATACAATATTGTTGCTTTTAAAAAAAAATTATAGCTCTTTTTTCCATTTTTTCCTTTATTCCTTTTTGAGGTTTATACAAAATTGCGTATTTTTGCAAATGAATTTAGAACTTAATTCAAACAAATAACTATGAAGTATTTCAACTTTTTAGGAATCATCCTTATAGTAGAAAGAAATATTTATGGTGGAACAATTATTCATGTTACCTACAAAGGGTTACAAATATCCAAAACCATTAAAGGAGCTGTGACTGTCTTTTGTGGAAAATCTAAAATTTCAGAACTTAAATGGAATAATATCAAACAACAATGATAGACATCAAAGGAATAACAAAGAGCTTCGGCTCGCTGCAGGTGCTTAAAGGTATCGACCTGCATATCAATAAAGGTGAGGTGGTAAGTATCGTAGGCCCCAGTGGCGCAGGCAAGACCACCCTGCTACAGATCATTGGCACACTCGACCGCCCTGATGAGGGAAGCGTAGTGGTAGACGGTATTGACGTGAGCAAACTGTCACAGCGGAAGTTGAGCGACTTCCGTAACCAGCATATCGGTTTCGTATTCCAGTTTCATCAGTTACTGCCGGAGTTTACCGCTCTCGAAAACATCATGATTCCTGCTTTCATTGCAGGCAAAAGCCGCAAGGAAGCCAAGGCAAGGGCTGAAGAACTGCTCGACTTTATGGGGCTGAGCGAAAGAGCTCATCACAAACCTGCAGAACTGTCGGGAGGTGAGAAGCAACGCGTGGCTGTGGCAAGAGCTTTGGTAAATAATCCTGCTGTAATTCTTGCCGATGAGCCTTCGGGCAGCCTCGACTCACACAACAAGGCAGAACTGCATCAGCTCTTCTTCGATCTACGCGACAAGTTCGGACAAACCTTTGTCATTGTCACACACGACGAGGGACTTGCCTCGATTACCGACCGAACCATACACCTGAAAGACGGTATGGTAGAAAAGAACGAAGACGTGAAGAACGAAGACGGGAAGAGTGAAGAATAAAAACAACCTACAGATAAAAACAAAGAACACATATATGAGCAACAAGATAAAATTAGGCGATTTCAACAGCCTGAGAGTGGTGAAAAGAGTAGACTTCGGCATTTACCTTGACGGAGGTGAAGAAGGAGAGATCCTTCTTCCTACCCGTTACGTACCCGAAGAGGTGAGCATTGGCGACGAGCTTGAGGTGTTTATCTATCTCGACCAAGACGAGCGACTCATCGCTACCACCGAGAAGCCACTTGCCAAAGTGGGCAACTTCGCCTACCTCGAAGTGAAATGGGTGAACGAATATGGCGCTTTCTTGGGATGGGGACTGATGAAAGACCTCTTCTGTCCCTTCCGTGAGCAGAAGAAGCGCATGGTTTTGGGGCAGTCATACATCGTTCACGTACATATTGACGAGGAGAGCTATCGCATCGTAGCATCTGCCAAGGTGGAGCGATACCTGTCGGAGGAACATCCTCACTATCGTCATGGCGACGAGGTGGACTTGCTGATATGGCAGAAGACAGACCTCGGCTTCAAGGTCATCATCGACAACCAGTACCCTGGTCTGCTCTATCAGGACCAGATATTCCAGTACATTCATACTGGCGACAGAATGAAAGGCTATATCGGAAGAGTGCGCCCTGACGGAAAGATTGATGTGAGTCTGCAGAAAACAGGACAACAGCAAACTGCCGACTTTGCCGAAACACTCTACCAGTATCTGCTCGATAACGATGGTGCCTGCGACTTAGGCGACAAGAGCGAGGCAGACGATATCTACGAACGCTTCCATGTAAGCAAAAAGGTATTCAAGCGTGCCATTGGCGACCTCTACAAGAAACGACTCATCACCGTGAGTCCTATGAGTATCAGACTTTTAAAGGTAAAAGAGTAAAAAGGTAAAAAGGTAAAAGGGTAAAAGAGTAAAAGGGTAAAAAGGTAAAACGTGAAAACGCCCTAAAAATAACAACCCACTTGTTTTGGATTTCCAAGACAGGTGGGTTGGTGTTTTTATAGAATCAACTATGCTATTCCACTTTCTTCAATGCTCTCATGGCATTGAGGACAGCAAGAACCGTTACGCCGACATCGGCGAAGACAGCCATCCACATGGTACCTAAACCCACGGTGGCAAGCAACAGAACTGCCACTTTGACTCCTATTGCAAAGGCCACATTCTGATGGGCAATGCGGATGGTGCGACGGGCAATGTGAACAGCAAGAGGAACCTTTCGAGGCTCATCGTCCATCAACACCACATCAGCAGCCTCGATGGCAGCATCACATCCCAAGGCACCCATGGCTATTCCTACATCTGCCCTCTTCAATACGGGCGCATCGTTGATGCCATCACCTACATAAGCCAAAGTCCTGCCTGCAGGCTTCTGTTTCAGCAGTTGTTCTACATGAACCAACTTATCGGCAGGCATCAGTTCGGCTTTATATTCATCGAGACCCAACTGACGGGCTATGCGATCGCCCACCTCCTGACGGTCGCCAGTAAGCATCACCGTCTTGACGACACCCTCACGACGCAACTGGGCTATGGCCTCGGCACTGCTCTCTTTTACACGATCGCCTACCACAACAGGCGCACCCTCATCGGCTTGTACCAACACCTCACCATGGGTCAGCGTTCCAGTCTTGTCAAACACCACTACGCCCACCTTGGCAAGGGCATCCATATAACTGCTTCCCTTGATGAGAATACCTGCGCGGGAGGCTCCGCCAATGCCGCCGAAGAAAGTGAGCGGCACACTGATAACCAAGGCACAAGGACAGGATACCACAAGGAAGATAAGCGCACGGTTGAGCCATAGAGGCAACAGTTGCATAAAACCGCCCTCGCCAAAGAGCTGCACACCCAAGCCCAAAGTACCCAAGAGAGGCGGAACAATAGCTAAAACCAATGCTGCCAGCACAACGACTGGAGTATAAATGCGGGCAAAGCGGGTGATGAAAGACTCACTGCGCGACTTGCTTGCATCGGCACCCTCTACCAAGGCTATGATGCGAGAGGCTGTACTCTCGCCAAAGGTCTTGGTGGTCAGCAAACGCAGTTCTCCCTTCACATTGATGCTGCCCGAATAAACCTCATCGCCCACTTTTACCTCACGCGGTACACTCTCGCCCGTAAGGACAGAAGTGTCAAGAAGCGCAGAACCACTGACGACCTTACCGTCAAGAGGCACTTTCTCTCCTCGTTTTATCAAAACAGTCTCACCGATTTGTACCGTCTCGGGGGCTACAGTCTCTACCTCTTCTCCATGACAGACGTGAGCCACATCAGGACGGATGGTCATCAGATGTGAGATACTGTCGTGACTCTTTCCCTCAGCATAGCCTTCGAAGAGTTCACCCACCTGGAAGAAAAGCATAACGAAAACAGCCTCAGCAAACTCAGTCTCCTCGCCCGGAAAGAAACCGATGCACAAGGCTCCTATGGTGGCAATGGTCATCAGGAAATGCTCATTGAACACATCGCCATGAGCAATACCCTCGGCAGCCTCGCCCAAGGTGTCATGACCTATCAGCAGATAGGGAACAAGATAAACCAGGAGCAACTGCCAGGTGGAAAGCGCGCATGTCTTCTCGACGAAGTAAGCTCCTATAAGCAATAATACAGTGACCGAAATGAGCAGAAGGCGCTTGCCAAGGCTTCCATGCTCGTCATGATGCTCGTGATGATGCTCACAGCCACAACCGTGAGAACCTTGAGCACAACCACATTCGTGATGATAATGATGTTGTTGATTTGATTCCATATTGATAAGATACTTTAGTTATATTACACTTCTTTTCGTTTTCGGATGCAAAAATACAAAAAGGCTTCTGCAACCTGGTTGCAAAAGCCTATTCTATGTAAAATATCTTCTATTGAACTTGCGAAAGTTGATCCTTATATATATATAATAAGGTGCCAGTCTATCTTTCGAGCATCAATACCACTGCACGGCGTTGGAATAACCGCTTCGCTTATCGTACTTCAAAGCATCTGTAAGCGTAGAAGCGTTGCAACGGAACGTGAAGTTATAGCTGGTATAAGGAGCCAGCACCACCGAACAACTCATATTGAAACAGTGGAGGTCGCGCTGCAGCGAAGCAGTTGTCATACTCATGGCCTTGTTCTCGAAGTCGTAGCCAGATGAGAAGCTGATGTTCCAGCCATCACTGATGCGCACGTTACCACTGAAGTTGAGAGTCTGGGTAAACTTGTAAGGATAGCGCATGGTGCTCTCGTTGAACTTTTCGCGGCGAGTATCCTCACGCATGGTGATACCGTAACCCACAGAAAGCGACCAAGGCATATTGAAAGCCATGTAACCGTCGTCATCGGTCTTGGCCTTTCCGCCCTTCTTCTTGGCTCCATGCTTTCCAGCCTCCATGTCATCGTCGATATTGGTTTCGATATTGGTATCTACACCCTCATCATCATCCCTGTTGCGTGAATTTTCGCTGTCGCTGTCATCGCCTCCTCCGAAAAGTTTCTTCAACTTTTCAGGCGTAAGCGTGAAAGAGAAGTTCTGCGACATACCCTGGAAACGTCCGAAACGTCCCTTGCCCCACTCAGTATGGGTTCCCACATAAGGATTTCCCTGTTCGTCGAGTTCATAGGCATAGGTGGCAAAGACAGCATGCATACTGTAAGTATAGTTTTTCCACCATTTCAGGCGCAAGTCGATACCGAGGTCACTCCATGGCCGCACCTTGGCTGCCGTATTGTAACTCATATTGATATCGAAAGCATCGATAAGACTTATCTTTTTAAATCCGGTGGAGTCCTTATCGCTCTTGACCTTCATCTCAAGGTTGTTGCCCAACGTGAAGGAAATGCTTCCCTGCTTACCCTTGCCCGGCACTCCAAAGAGCGAGTTTTGATAAGGCGAGTAGCTGACGAGCGATACATTTCCATTGGCATCAGTCTTCTGATAAGTATCCCAGTATCCATAGCGAGAAGCACCAAAGTCTGGCGCATAGCTGAAGCTTACAGTTGGCGAGAGCACGTGGCGTATGGCCTGTATCTTGTCACCGAAGAGCTTTCGGTTGGGCACCCAGAAACCATAAAGTTTGGTAGAGGCACTGATGCTCATGTTCCAGTTGTACACATTATGGAAACCATAGGTCGTATCAGCCACCTCGACCTGCTTCTGCTCGTCCCACGACTTAGTGACCTTATTGGTGTACATACGGTCGGTAAAGTTGAAGTTAGGACTGATGTTGATGTACTTGAAGAGCGTGAAGTTGGCACTTACCGGAATACGATGTTCCCATCCGTTGCGCCAGTCTTTAATAAGATTGCTCTTGAAAAGCAGGTCTTCCTTAGTGGAGATGGAGTTGCTCACATGTCCTGTATAGCTCAGGGCTATCTTCTCATACCATCGCTCGTCACCCACCATCTTCTTGCGACGGAATGGATAGAAACGCGCAATGTTGATATTGAGGTCGGGCAGAGTGACTGCCAACGAAGAGTCGCGCATGTTCTGCGAGAGGTTGGTAGTTGCCGTCAGCGACATACCTATGCTCGAAAAGTTGGTGCTCCAGTTGACAGAAGAGGTTCTGGTACTCTGCGTCATCGACTGTGGATTATAGAGCGAGTTGAGATTGTTGCGCTCATAACTGGTTGAAGCAAAGTTGACGCTGGCAGAAAGCGAGCTGTAAGGATTGGCCTTGGAGTCTTGTCGATGGTTCCACTGCAACTTGAAACTCTCCTGCTCGGTAAAGTCGGGCATTCCCTTATCACCTGTCTTGGTATCCTGATAGCTGAAATAGAAGCTTCCCGAATACTTGTAGCGCTTGCGATAGTTGCTGGCAGCCGAGAGTCCCCAAGAACCCTTGGTGTAGATTTCGCCCAAGAGTTTCAAGTCCCATTTGTCGTTGATGGCAAAATAATATCCACCATCGCGCAAATAGAATCCTCGGTCGCTCTCATCGCCATAAGTAGGCATGATAAAACCGCTGCTATAGCTCTTGGTAAAGGGGAAGAAACCATAAGGAATGGCGAAAGGCATAGGCACATCACACACCACGAGGTAAGCCGGTCCAAAGACTACATCCTTGCCAGGACGCACCTTGGCACGCGAGAGCGAGATATAGAAATCAGGATGTGGGTCATCGCAGGTGGTGTAACGTCCATGCTGCAGATAGATCACTCCTGAAGAGTCGCGCTTGGAGCGCATACCCGACAGGAAACCGTCCTGCTGCTCGGTATATACATTATTAATAAGGGCTTTCTTGCTCTTGAAGTTGAACTTGATGGTATCGGTATCATACTCGTCGCTACCCATCTTGAATACAGGCTTTCCCTTTACACCACCTTCTGCAGTAGAGTCGGCCGTACCCATAGCCTTCACGTTACTCTTATCGATGTCCATCGAAATACGGTCGCTGGCAAGATCCATATTCTCATACTTCACCTGCGCAGAGCCATAAAGATGCGCCACCTTGTTCTTGGCGTCATAGACAAGCGAGTCGGAAGCCGAATAAGTGACAGGAGCATCTACTCCACCCGACTTCTTGCGGGCAATACTGTCGAGACGAATACTGTCGTCCACCACTTGGTTGTGCTTCCAGATAGCCTTTTGCAGAGAGTCCATGCGGGCAGTATCAGCCACCACATTGCCTGCTGAGTCGCGCAAGACAGAATCGACCACAGCCGTAGAGTCGGCGGCAGCCTTCTTCTTTTTCTTCTTGAAGAACGGCATGTTGGGACTTGCCATCATACAGATGAAGGCAAACAACAAAAGTGCTATGAAAGGATATTTTCTCATTTAGTTTGCAAAGTTAAGCATTTCTGCTTAGATTACACATCATGCTGACGTCTTTTTAGCTCATTCGAACATTTTTTCCCACTCCTTGAAGCGCAGGACACCCTCCTCGCCAAACTTGGCCAAGCTTTTCTCAGCCTGCTGGATGGTTTTCTCACAATCGAGATGAGTCTTGCTGAAGAACTTGTCGGCATAGCAGATCACCTTTTCCTCCATGGTTTCAGGAAGGAAATCCTGATGGGGCAAAGGCAGATTCTGACTCTCTATCTGCTGGCATGTGATGCCTGCTCCCGTATGGCGCTCGCACACTCGTGCATGGCGCTCGAAGCCTTCACGACGCATCAGTTCGGCACCCAGACGACCATGACAGATGTAGGGTTGACTGCCAAAACACATGATGCCAGGAGCATCGGTAAGATAGATTCCGATGTCGTGAAGCATGGCTGCCTCTTCCACAAACTGAGCATCAAGATGCAGTTCGGGATGAGACGAAACAATCTGTAGCGCTCTTCGCGCTACAGATTGACTATGGGTAATGAGGATATGACGAAGCTCATCATCCTCAGGATAATACTTATCAATAATAGCTTGATAATTCATCTATTTAATGTTTAGTTCGTAATGTTCAGTGTTTAATTAGGCTCACGCCACGATACTTGCAAAGTAAACATTAAACACTGAACATTCAACATTATTCAGCCTCTCGCTCAATGTAGGCGATCACATCGCCCTTGCGAATCTTGCTACCCTGCTTGGCATTGATTTCTACAAGCTTTCCGCCAAGAGCTGCGGGAACGGTCTCGAACTCGCCCCATGGAGCCAGGATGTAGCAGAAGGCATCACCTTCCTTATACTCCTTGCCGATGAATGGCTCTACGGCTGGCTGGCACTCGCCCTCGCCCTGGAACTCCCAGAAGATCTGACCGGCAACAGGTGCTACGATGGCATCAGCCTTGGCATGCTTGAACTCTGCCAACTGGGCAGGAGTCAATGTTGAGCCAAGCTTGGCATCCTTAGCCTTCTGCAGGTCTGCCAAGAAGTTCTTCTTAGCCTGACCGCTCTTGTAATTGCGATACTGCTCTGGGTGCATGGCAAGTTCGAAGAGTTCCTCGTCGTCCTGACCGTACTCCCAACCGTTCTCGTCCATCTCCTTCTTGAAGTCGTCGAGAGCATTGGTAAGCAATGTGTGAGCATCAACATCAGTAAACTCACGACCCTGCTTCTTGGCAAGCTCTACGAGTTCGGGATCTATCTTGCCTGGAATCTTACCACTCTTACCGAGGATCATACCCCACATAGAGTCGTCCATCATCACGAAGCGGCCCTTGCCCTGCTCCATGGTGAGGAGGTTCATCAGGGAGATGTTCTTCACGTACTGGCTGAATGGTGTTACCAATGGAGGATAACCCACGCGTGGCCATACATACTCTACCTCGTCGAAGAGCTTGATCAGGAGGTCGTCCATAGACAACTCTTCCTCACCCTTCTTCTTGCGGATGTTGTTGATGGTCTGACGCATACCACCGAGGTCTGCCATCATAGAACCCATCATACCGCCTGGGAGACCGCAACCGAGAAGGAGTGAAGACATGATCTTGTTGCCTGGGTTGATAAAGTAGCCAAGCCACTCGTCGATGAACTCCTGAGTCATGGCACGAGCCTTCATGTATGCGCTCATATTGATCTCAGGAACCTCGAAGCCCTCGTTCTTCAGCATGCTGATGACAGAGATGATGTCTGGATGAACCTTACCCCATGACAATGGCTCGATGGCTGTATCGATGATGTCGGCACCATTGTTGCAGACCTCGAGGATGGAAGCCATAGAGAGACCAGGACCAGAGTGACCGTGATACTGGATGATAATCTCTGGGTACTTGTCCTTAATCATCTTGGTAAGCTTACCGAGGAATGCAGGCTGACCGATACCAGCCATATCCTTCAAGCAGATTTCCTCAGCACCGGCAGCGATGAGCTGGTCGGCAATGTTCATATAATATTCGAGAGTATGAACAGGAGAGTTGGTGATACAGAGTGCACACTGTGGAGTCATGCCGCCCTCCTTGGCCCACTTGATAGAAGGAATGATGTTGCGAACATCATTCAAACCATCAAAGATACGGGTGATGTTGGTACCCTGCTTAGCCTTCACCTTGTACATCAGGGCACGTACATCGTCTGGCACAGGATACATACGAAGAGCGTTCAATCCACGGTCGAGCATGTGGGTCTTGATACCCACCTCATTGAAAGGCTTGCAGAATGCACGAACTGCATCATTAGGATTCTCACCAGCGAGGAGGTTTACCTGCTCGAAAGCACCGCCATTGGTCTCTACACGGCTAAAGCATCCCATCTCGATGATTACTGGGGCTATCTTAGCCAACTGATCCTTGCGTGGCTGGAACTTACCAGAACTCTGCCACATGTCTCGATATACGAGACTGAACTGAATTTTCTTCTTCATTATTATTTAATAATTTCTTTATTCTTTTCTTTATAGTAACATGGTGCCTGGCGGCACCTATATAAAACCAAGGTGCAAAATTAGACAAAAAATCCGAATTATCAGCCCTTTCAACTGATTTTTTATAATTATTGTACTATTTTTGACTATCCTGTTGGATGTTCACATATTTTTATTGACTGAAGTTTCGCAAGTTTTGCCCCACACGCCCTGTTTTACTCTAATTGAGCAAGCTTTGAGCGTATTTTTTAACGTTAATTATGTTTAACGACCCTTGGGTCTTGCCTGATGAAGTTTGCGTCATAGTATTCACCTTTTTCCACGAGGGTGAATATGATCCTTAGCAACTTGTTTGCTATGGCATTTAGTACATAATGACGCGGCTTTTTATCTATTAAAGTACGTCTCTCGTAATACAGTTTAATCTCCTTGTTGTGCAATCTGGCGCTTTCTGCGCAGATGTACAACAAGGTCTTTGACCGTCTATTACCAATCTTGGATATATGTGCTCCCTTGTCCATTTTCCCCGATGATTTTTCGTATGGCGCAGTTCCTGCATAAGCAGCATATTGGCGCGCTGTAGTTATTTTTGTGAAATTATCCGTTTTTACCAATAGTTCTACTGCGGTAACCAGACCAACTCCATTGACACTTTTAACAATCTCATAGTTGTGATGAATGCTGTCATGCCCATTTATGACTTTCAACATCTCTTTTTCCGTCTCGGCAATTTCCGTGTCCAACATCTCTTTTATACGGTCCATGCTTCGCTTGACGGCAAGACTTCTGATAGGACGGCAATCCTCGCTCTTGTCGGCTGTCATCAGCTGCTTACGCTGTTCTACAAGCATTTCTCGGTGGCGTGCCAATTGACGAAGCTCATACAGATCCTCTTCAGGGAACTTCCTGTATTTCAGCTTATCAGGATATCTCTCGCCAAATTCTCTGAGCAGTGCGCAATCCAGGACATCCGTCTTGGCACGGTCAGGGGTAGCTCTGTATCTATGGATGACATATCCACCCACAAAGGCAATCTTCACATTGCTGTCCATGCAGCACTTCAAGAGAGTATCACCATAAACTCCGGTATGCTCAGCAACCAATACAGCATCGCTTGGAAGGGTTTCTAAAAACCTTCCGATACTCTTAAAATTGTTCTTTACAACCTTATGTGAAGGTTTGTTTGATACTTTTTTTGATGTCAAGTCGAAAAAACTTACGTCAAATTTCTCTTTTGCCAAATCTATTCCGTATATTTGCATATTGAAATTTTTTTTATAAGAAGGGTGCTCCGTTCTGAGCGGCTACAACTATACTACGAGTCCTGTCTTGTTCTACACAAGCAGGCTAATTTACTCTCAAGCTTCTGCTCAGAAAATATCCAGTTCCCAAAACAGGGCTAAGCCTTTACTATGCTAGAAGGGGCACAGGGTTAACGCTGGATATGGAGTATTCTTCTTTTTTATTGTACTTATCTATTTTCCTGCAAAGTTAACAAAAGTTTGCAGATATAAAGATTTTTACCTCTTTATTTTTCCAAGTGCAAATATAATAGAAAGGGCAGAAGCTCTTAGCCCAGGGGAATGGACGCAAGCAGCACGCCCTGTAAGGGCAAAAGCTTTAAAAAATGCCTGGAGTTTTAAAGCTTTTGCCCTTACAGGGCGCCTTGCTGGCTGCCTTTATACCCAGGGCGTTGCCCTGGGCTAAGAGCTTCTGCCCTTTCAGGGCGTGCTGCTGCAATGAACTGCTGTTGTCTTAACTCCTTAACTCCCTTAACTTCTTAACTCCCGAAAGTCGTGGACTTCTATAACTTCAGAACTTACGACAGTTGACTCTGCTTATACCGTTATTTCGCCTGAGCCATAGCAACGATGATGATTCTCATCATATACCACGCAGAACTGGCCTGGAGCCACTCCGTGTATGGCTTCCCCGGCATGTACCATCATCCTTCCATCCTCCATACGTTCTATTGTGGCAGGATGATACTCGGGGGTATGGCGTATCTTGAAGGTGACATGATGCATGTCCACCTCGCGGGTAAGGAAGTGGAAGTCATGCAGCGGAAAGTCCTTCTTATAAGCAGTCTGCGGGTCATAGCCATGACTCACGTAAAGGATATTGTGCTCCACATCTTTCTTCACCACAAACCAGGGACCGCCACCGAAGCCAAGTCCCTTGCGCTGTCCTATGGTGTGAAACCACAATCCCCTGTGCTCACCGATGCGCTTGCCCGTTTCCAACTCTACCACATCACCAGGATTGTCGCCCAGGTAACGGCGGATATAGTCATTGTAGTTGATCTGCCCCAAGAAACAGATGCCCTGGCTGTCGCGGCGCTTGGCATTAATGAGGTGTTCTGCCTCGGCTATCTCACGCACCTCGTTCTTCACATGATGCCCAATGGGGAAGATGGCCTTGCGAAGCTGCCAGGAATAGATCTGTGCCAGGAAGTCGGTCTGATCCTTCACAGGATCGGGACTTGTCACCAGCCACTTATCGCCCTGCTCGTCGATCTCTGTCTGCGCATAATGACCAGTTGCTATCAGATCATAGTTGTGCCCCATCTTCTCGTCGAAGGCACCAAACTTGATGAGCCTGTTGCACATCACGTCAGGATTGGGCGTATAGCCAGCCTTCACCTTCTCCATGGTGTAGCGAGTCACCTCGTTCCAGTATTCCTGATGACAGTCTACCACCTGCAACTTGCAACCATACTTGGCAGCTACGGCAGTAGCCATCTCGAGGTCTTCCTCAGAAGAGCAGTCCCACTCTTCCTTTTCCTCGGGTCCGATCTTGATATAGAAGCAGTCGGGATGCAAGCCTATACGGGCAAACTCCCAAACCACTACGGAGCTGTCAACTCCTCCCGAAAGCAAAACGGCAATACGCTTGCCCTCCAAACTCTTTATATCCAACATGATGAGAATGTACTTTGTTACTAAAAAGTATGTTGAAACCAGGCGATGAAGTCACAAAAGTTCCTTCTATCGCACGATGAAAAATGCGGGAAAGCCTCTCCACATAAAATTTCGGCTGCAAAAGTACAAAAAAAGCATGAGACAAAGCTATAAATCAATAAAAATTAGTAACTTTGCACCCGAAAATTCAAATACGAACCAAACATTCGCACGTAAGAGAGAAATTGCGAATCTCGAATTACAAAAAGTAGTTATGGAAATTTTAAGGAATCTGTTTTATGGTTTTCCCGACCTTTGGGGAGGCGGTGTAGCCCATTCGGTGATGATTTTAGCTTTGGTCATTACGCTGGGCCTGTGTTTAGGCAAAATCCGAGTGAAAGGTGTGTCCTTAGGCTTGGCCTGGATTCTTTTCATCGGTCTTGTCTTCGGTCATTTCTCGCTCAACCTCGATGAGCACCTGCTCCACTTCCTGAAGGAGTTCGGACTGATACTCTTCGTTTACTCCATCGGTCTTGAGGTGGGCCCCAGCTTCTTCTCGTCGTTCAAGAATGGCGGCAGAAGTCTCAACATGCTCAGCATCATTGTGATAGCGCTGAGTATCGCTACCACATTGGGAATATTCTATGCTTCGGGAACTTCCATTACCTCTATGGCAGGTATCCTGTCGGGTGCCGTAACCAACACTCCAGGACTGGGTGCCGCACAACAGGCGTTCAGCGACCTGCGCCATATCGATGCCCCCAGCATCGCAGCCGGCTACGCCATCGCCTATCCTATGGGTGTGCTCGGCGTTATCCTGTCGTTCGCCATCCTGAGATTTGCTCTACATATTAATAAGGAGAAGGAGGAGAGCGAGGCAAAGAGCGGTAAGGGCCACTTGGAAGCCATGACTCTGAACACCTTCTCGGTGAAAATCACCAACAAGATGATATTTGGCGACACCGTAAAGCAGGTACGCGAGCTCTTGGGACGCGACTTCATGATTTCACAGATTCACCGTCCCGACAGCGACGAGCACCATGAGATAGTCAACGGACATACCGTGCTCAATGAGAACGATGTGGTATTCATTGTGGCTCATCCTGCCGTACAGGAGCCTATCATAGCCTTGCTGGGCGAACAGGTGGAGATGGACTGGGAACAGTTTGGCAACGAGCTGATAACCCGCCGTATCCTCATCACCAAACCAGGCATCAACGGCAAGACCATCAGCCAGATGCAGATACGTTCCAACCTGGGTACCAACATCACCCGAGTCAACCGTGCAGGTGTAGACCTTATTGCCACTCCAAGCCTCAAGCTGCAGTTGGGCGACCGAGTTACAGTAGTAGGCTCAGAGTTGGCTATCAGCCATACCGAAAAGGTACTGGGTAACCAGATGAAGCGACTCAACTACCCCAACCTGATACCAATCTTCTTGGGCATCATGTTAGGATGTATCGTTGCCAACATACCATTCTTTATCCCGGGCATTTCAGAGAGTCTGCGACTCGGACTGACAGGAGGTCCGCTCATCGTGGCTATCCTGATAGGATACTTTGGTCCTAAGCACAACCTTGTGACCTATAATACGATTTCAGCCAACCTGATGATTCGCGAGATAGGCATCTGCATCTTCCTGGCATGTGTGGGATTGGGCACAGGCGAACAGTTCATACAGACCGTAGCCACAGAGTCGGGCATGATATGGATTCTCTACGGCATAGCCATCACCATGATACCTATCATATTGGGCGGCATCATAGGCCGTTATGCCTTCCACATCAACTACTACACTCTCCTGGGCGTTTTGGCTGGTGCCAACACCAATCCTTCAGCCTTGGCTTATGTGAGAGACCAGACCAGTGCCGATGCGCCTTCAGTGGGCTACGCCAATGTTTACCCATTCGCCATGTTCCTGCGCATCGTAACCATTCAGATCATCATCTTCGTGTTCGGATAATAACGGACAGGAAGATGAATAACTTGCGAAAGTTGAATTCAGTAAAATATAAAAAACAAGTAAAGAGAAAAATAGTTATATAAAAAACATCAATGGATCACGGAAAAGAAATGGAGGCCCTGTTGGCCCAACAAGAGAGCAAGGAAAACTGCAAATGCGGCAACAACAAGGACAACTGCAACTGCAAGGAGATAGCCGAGTCGGAGCTTCGACGCAAACTCGACCTGTTGCTCCGTACAGGCAGTCTGCTGATGGAGAGTGCCGGCGACACATCGCGCATCATGCGAACCATGAAGCGCACGGCAGCCTTCTTAGGACTCGACGAACAGTACATCCACCTTTTTGTAAACTGGAATGTGCTGATGGTGAACTACAGCGACGAGGAACACTCTTTCACGAAGTTTCAGCGCTGCGAGAAGCATGGCATCAACCTTACCACCATCTCATTGGTGAGCAAGTTGACATGGCGCGCCATCAAGGAAGACTACTCGCTCGACCAGTATGAGCAGGCTCTGCAGGACATCAAGTCCACCAAGCGCAGTTTCACACCATGGCAAGTGGCTGTGGGCGGCGGCTTCGCCTGTGGTGGCTTCTGCATACAGTTCGGTTGCGACTGGCCAGCCTTTTTCTATTGTTCGCTGGCTGCCATCTTAGGTTTCCGCCTTCGCATGTTCCTGCCTACTAAGGGTTGCAACAACTATGTAGCTATTGGCATTGCCGCTTTCGTGGCAACACTCATCGCATGGGCCACCTCTTTCCTGTCGCTCACCCCATCCATTGCCTCCAGTCTGCCAGGCTTCATGCTCTCTGCCACACCATGGCATCCGCTGATGGCCTGCGCTCTGTTTATCGTACCGGGAGTGCCACTTATCAATTTCGTAAGCGACATGGTAGACGGCTATATCGAAGTGGGAATGGTTAGAGCCCTCAACACATTGCTGATGGTATTGGCTATGGCTTTCGGTATAGCATTCGCCATACAGGTGTGCCACATCGACAATTTTGTGACCGACCTTACCATGACGCCCCATCATGCCTACTGGGAATATGCCATTGCGGCAGCCGTATCGGCCATGGGCTTCTCCACCATCTTCAGCATTCCACGCCGTCTGCTGCCGGTAGTTGCTGTGGGAGGTATCATCGCTGTTTGTTTCCGCAACATTGTCAACCTGGGTCCAAGTAATGGCAATATTGGTCTTGACCTGGGTCTCAGTATTGGTTCTCTGGCAGGTTCGGCTCTCATCAGCATCATCGTCATCAAGGCGCGCCACTGGTTCCACACTCCTCATCAGTGTATCACCATCCCGAGTGTCATCCCAATGGTTCCGGGTGTTTTGATGTATCGCGCTCTCTTTGCCTTCATTGATATGCACGGCGTAGTAGGCGAGGTTACTGTCGGCATGAACAATATGATCAAGGCATCGCTCGCCATCATCTGCATCGCCCTGGGTGTGGCTATCCCCAATGTCTTCTTCCGCCGCTTTGTAGAGGGCGACCGCAAGCGAAAACTCTTCAACATGCTTGTGGAGAGAAAGAGAAAGAATGGTGAGTTCGTGGATTTGCACGAAGTAGAAATCAAATAATATTTATTTTCTCAGTTTCTCACGATACTTCAGAGGCGAAGTATGGAGATGTTCTCTGACATACTTGCCAAAGAAAGAAGTGTTGGAGAAACCGAGTATACCCGAAATCTCCTTTATCGACTTGCTCGTAGATCGCAGATAATAAGTAATATCCGAAAGGGTGTACTCAGTTATCCAGTCAATGGCAGTCTTGCCGGAATGCCGCTTGCACACGATGGACAGATATTTTGGGGTGATGCACAGTTGCTGGGCAAAATACTCTACCGGCTGATGCTTGATCTCGCTCTGCTGCAACAGTTCAAGGAACTTGTCGAAAAGGTCGCTTGTAGTGGAAGAAGCGTTTTTATCATCCTTCTCCATGGTAGTAGAAAAACTGTTGCACAACGCCAACAATGCACTCTTGAGCAGCGTCTCAACGATTTCGCGGCGATAGGGATTCCACGATGTAAGCTGCATGTAGTCGGCATCGAGACAAAGACGCACCAAGTCGGTAAACTTGGCATAGAAGAGCATTTCTTCCTCTGTCATCTTCACCACCGAAACCTTGTCAACATACATGGCACGATTCCAGATGCTGATATGAGAGTGCAGAATGTTTCGCAGACCTAAGTTGGACAAACACATAGCCGTACACGCAAAGTCGGGCGAAACCTCCATGATATCGAGCGTATTGTTGGGCGGACACACAAAGATATCGTTCTTACCGATCTCTATCACCTTGCCGTTGATGTTGAGCCTCACGTTGCCAGCCTGGCAGGAGGCTATCATATTCATCTGCAATCTTACGGGATCAGGATTAGCCAACACCCTGATATTGTCGAATATCAGAATGTTTTCATCGAGATAACGGGTACTGAGCTCGGCACTCTGTGCGAACTCGCCCTCCTCGAAGCGCTGCTTGAAATCCTTTAGCTCATTGTTTGGCATCTTTATCTTGTTCTTAGTTCTTTCAGTTTCGTTACACCCCTAAAAAGACTCCCTATACTTGTTCTCGTCCTTGTCTTCGAGCATGGAAAGATAACTTTGATAACGGCTGGCGGCTATGTAATGGTCTTCCACAGCACGGATAACGGCACACCCCGGTTCGTGGGTGTGGGTGCAGTTGGAGAAACGGCAGTTCTCTGAGAACTGGAATATCTCCTTAAAATAACTCGTCAATTCTTCCTTCTCTATATCAAAGGTACCAAAGCCCTTGATACCGGGAGTATCGATGAGATAACCTCCAGCCGACAGCGCTATCATCTCGCTGAAGGTGGTGGTATGCATGCCCGTATTATGAGCATCGCTGATTTCAGCTGTACGTTGGTCGGCCTCAGGCACCAACTGGTTGATAAGCGTCGACTTGCCTACTCCACTGTTGCCGCTGAGCAAAGATATCTTGTCCTTGATAAGAGGAATCAACTGTTCCACTCCCTCACCGGTGGCAGCAGACAGCTCGACACACTGATAGCCAATAGTCTCATAGAGTTTTCGCATCATCTGCTCATAGTGCAACTCCTCCTCCGAGAGGATATCTCGCTTATTGAATACCAGAATGACAGGCACACGATAAGCCTCTGCGCCAGCCAAGAATCGGTCGATAAAAGTTGTGGAGGTTTGTGGATAATTCACCGTCACCACCAGCAAAGCCTGGTCTACATTGGCAGCCAAGATGTGGCTTTGCTTACTCAGATTGGGCGATTTGCGAATAATGTAGTTGCGACGGTCTTCTATGGCAGAAATAAAGGCGGTTCCCTCCTGATTGGTAATAAGCTGCACATGGTCGCCCACAGCCACAGGGTTGGTGCTGCGTATTCCCTTCAGACGGAAATTGCCCTTTATCTTGCTTTCAATAAGCTGGCCATCGTCAGTCTTGACGGTGTACCAGCTTCCAGTATTTTTGATGACAAGTCCTTTCATCTTACGACTTTAGACGGTCATGATTTCCTTCTCCTTGTCGTCCATGAGAGCTTCCAACTGCTTGATGTACTTGTCGTGCAACTTCTGCAAGTCGTTCTCAGCATCCTTCTCGAGGTCTTCAGACAGTCCGTCCTTGATAGCCTTCTTCAGCTTCTCCTTGATTTCCTGACGCACGTTGCGCACCTCAACCTTTGCCTTCTCAGCTATCTTGTTGCACTGCTTTACCAGTTCCTTACGGCGCTCACCTGTAGGCTGTGGAATGCCCAAGCGTACTATCTCACCATTGTTTTCGGGAGTGATACCCACTCCACTGTCCATAATGGCCTTCTCAATATCCTTGATAGCTTTCTTGTCCCAAGGACGGATAGCGATGGTACGAGCATCAGGAGTTGTGATATTTGCCACCTGATTAAGAGGCACCATACTGCCATAACTGTTCACTCTCACACCATCGAGGATGGCTACGTTGGCACGACCGGCACGGATATGCGAAAGTTCTTCTGCCAGATACATTGCAGCCATCTCCATGCGCTCGCCTGCTTTGTTCAAAGTTTCTTTTACGTCTATCATAATTTCAATTTTGCTTATTGTTAATAAATCCTTTTATTGTCTGTTATCACAATTCAAGCCACAAATATAGGCATATTTTGCGTAACCGCCAAACATTTAGAGCCTCTTTTGCACGCCAGCCATCTTTTTAGCTGTTTTTCTCAGCCTGTAGCCTTTCCAGTTCTGCTCCCACATAATTGGTAAGTTCCACGAATTCCTGCACCGAAAGCTGCTCGGGGCGACGGGTCATCACATCGGCTGTATAGAAATCCTCGCGGGGAGTCTGTCCAGGGAACATCTGCTTCAGACTCACTCTCAACATCTTGCGACGCTGATTGAATACCGTCTTTACCAAACGCTTGAAGAGCAACTCATCGCAACCCAAGTCGGTCACCTCATTGCGTGTCATGCGAATCACGGCACTCTTCACCTTAGGGGGAGGATTGAATACATTCTCGTCTACGGTGAAGAGATATTCCACACTGTACCATGCCTGTATGAGGACACTCAGGATGCCATAGGCTTTGTTGCCAGGCTCTGAGGCGATGCGCAACGCCACCTCGCGCTGAATCATTCCCGTGCAACAGGGAATGAGGTCCTTGTAGTCGAGCATCTTGAAGAATATCTGCGAGGAAATATCGTAGGGATAATTGCCCGTCAGCACGAACTGTCGCCCGTCGAAGATACGTGTGAGGTCCATACGCAGGAAATCCTCACCTATGATATTGTCCTTGAGACGTGGAAAGTTCTCGTGAAGATAAGCCACCGACTCAGAGTCGATTTCCACAGCTTTTACAGGTCGTGGTTTCTCTATAAGATACTGGGTGAGCACACCCATACCCGGACCAATCTCGAGCACGGGCAAATCAGGACAAGCGTCTACCGTATCGGCTATTCGCTTGGCAATACCGAGGTCAGTAAGGAAATGCTGACCCAAATTTTTCTTTGGCTTTACTGCTTTCATGTGTCTAATTTTCTGCAAAGATAGTGCAAGCGAGCGCAATGAAAGTTTGCTTTCAAATTGCCGAGTGCAGCTTTTCTTCTGCAAAGATAATGCAAATGAGCGCAATGAAAACTTTACCCACAAGAAATTTCCTAACTTTCTCGAAGTCTGTGTCCAAAACGTTCTGCGTACTATCGATGATCTGTAACAGTCAAAACACGATAACGTTGTGAAATCACAAACAAAGACATCAAGGAATAAGAATCTGTTCTTTGAGAGGTAAAGAAACAGAACTACCACCAACTTGAACCAGATACGATCCTGGCACTGTCACAAACTGATGCTGGTCCATATCATAATAAGAGAATGAGTCAGAATCCAATTTTACTTGAATACGACGAGACTCTCCATGCTTTAGAAATACTTTTTCAAAGCCCTTCAACTCCTTCAACGGACGGGGTAAGGTAGGATTCACGCATCCCACATAGACTTGAGCTACTTCTGCAGCATCCTTCTTGCCAGTATTTTTCAAGTCGAAAGATACAAGCCATGACTCATTATCTTTGACTACACTAAGATTTGAATATTCAAAAGAAGAATAAGAAAGGCCAAAGCCAAACGGGAATAAAGGCTTGACTCCATTGGCATCATAACCACGATAGCCAACAAACACACCTTCACGATATTCCACAGTCTTACATTCTCTACCAGGTCGGTTCTCATAATAACTGTCATGGCAAGGATTGTCCTCCCATTTTTTCTCAATAGAAATAGGAAGTTTACCACTTGGAGAAATCTTTCCTGTCAGTATTTCTGACAAGGCAGTTCCACCTTCCTGTCCAGGATACCATGCCATCAACAGAGCATCTATCTTGTCAAGCCAACGGCTCATATCCACTCCACCGCCAGCATTGAGCACTACCGTCATCTTCTTGCCCGCCATAGAAAGGCGCTCTATCATCTCTTCCTGATACCCCGTAAGACGGAAAGAACGATCGAAGCCTTCTCCCTCTACATTGGAGTTAAAGCCAGTACTATAAACTATGTTTTCAACCTTAGCCAGACCTGCATACAACTTTTTCTCATTCAGACGAGAGATATTGCAGCTCACTGCGGCAGAAGATATATTGTCAAAATATTCCAAAACAAAATGATACATTTGGCCTTTTTCTACCTTGAACGTTTTCTCGCGATGAGAATAAGCATGATTACCCCAATCGCCTGTCAAGAGCTTATCGTTCACAAAGATACGGTAGCCATCATCTCCACCCATAGATATGCGCAACAGACCATCTTCCTTTGACTTATAATAGAAAGACCATCTTGCCGAGAAATGATCTTTAGGGAAACCTGGACCTATAGAGTCATATCCCCAATCAAATGCTATCCTGTCATCCACATGAGTTGAATTGGGAGTTCCTGAAAGCTTCTGATTTTTGTAATAAGAAGCCAAGAAACCTTTTTTTGTCATTGCCGCATCCATATAAACCTCAGCATTAACATCATCATAGATGACATCATCGGTCAAGACGATAAGATTGGGCTTGGCTTTCTTTAGGGCAGCACTCAACGTAGTAGAGGCAAAGGGATTTACGAAGCCACTTCCACCTCCTGTTGCCACAATATTGGCATTCTCACCAACAAGGGCTGTACGCCCTTTAAGAGGCAATGTGTTCTTATTGTTTTTCAGAAGCACAATACCTTCACGGGCTATCTGTAGAGCTTTCTGCCTGGACGGTGCATAATTCAAGGCTATCGATGTATCCTTCTGCTGTCGGTCGAGCAAGCCAAAAGCTATCAAAGACTGCAGAATGTGCTGTACCTTTTGATCTATCGTAGCCTCTGTCACCAATCCTTTCTTTATAGCAGGATAAAGATTCTCGTAATTCAGATTGCGTCCTTTTGGCATCTCCAAATCCAGGCCATTATTGGCTGTGTTGACAACAGAATAGACTGAGGTCCAGTCAGACATCAAGAGACCGTTGAATCCCCATGTGTCACGAAGTATCGTTTTATTGAGCCAGGCATTCTCTGTAGCATGCACACCATTGATAAGATTATAACTGTTCATAACTGCACCTACGTGAGCCTGCTGTACTGCCTTGCGAAATGCCGGAAAATAGATTTCCTGCAAAGTTCGCTCATCAATATCAGAACTGGTGTGATGACGACTCCACTCCTGATTGTTGCCACAAAAATGCTTGATGGTTGCCATCACTCCCCTGCTCTGAACGCCCTCTATGTACTGACAGGCTATCTCAGAAGTGAGATAGGGATCCTCGCCAAAATATTCATAATTACGACCGCACAAGGGTGAGCGATATATATTAACACCTGGACCCAATAAGATACCGACACCACGGGCACGGGCGTCATCCCCCAGACCCTCACCCAACAGATGAGCCACATTTCTATTCCAAGTGGCTGCAGTTAGGATGCCCGATGGGAACAAGGTGCTATGAGGTGCATGATTGCGAATGCCACAAGGACCATCAGCCAGCAATATGCGAGGTATACCCAGACGTGGAATAGCACGCAGTGAAAAGGACGTCTCACCGGACAGATAATCTATCTTTTCTCTCAAAGTCATTTGTTCCACTAAGTCTTTTGCTCTTTTGACTGCTTCATCATCTATGATTTGAGCCATCGAATGAGAACAAACGACACCAACTATCATCACCGCTATTGTACGGCTGATACTACACCAACTTTTTATCTGATATTTCTTCATAACTATATTTTTATTTTGTCTTTATTTTTATCTTGCATGGCAGAAGCCCATCGGCAGAAGCTTCAAATAATAACTCGCCAACTCTGCCATTGCCTCGTACTATTGCCATCAGTTGTCCTTGAAAGACAGGCATTTCTGATATGTGAAAAGGATTCAAGTCGGTAGGATCTCCATTGGCTGAAGCAACAAACTCTCCACATCCATCTACTCTGAAACGAATTCTTTCAGAACTGTCAGGGCACAGATTACCCTGCCTATCGACTACTTTTAACTGCACAAAAGCATACTCTGTACCATTGGCGCACACACTATGCTTATCGACCGTTGCCACTAACCGATAAGGTTGTCCTGCCGTACAGACAGAATCACTCATTGCAGGATGTCCTTCCCTATCATAAGCGACAACAACAAGTTTACCAGACTCATATTTCACAGAATCCCATATCAACCGATAATGTCGTAAGAGAGCCAGACTGTCTCCCTTCATAGACTGGACTTCCGACAGGGACAGTTTCCGCCTGCGCCCCATGCTTTTGCCATTCAGGAACAACTCTGCTTCTGGATAATCTGTATATACCATTACAGGAGTTACCTGCCCCTCGCGCCCATGCCAAGTCCAATGAGGAAGTATATGAAGTGTATGATCTCTTTTATTCCACAGACTGCGATAAAGATAATACCTGTCCTTGGGTATATTGGCTAAGTCGATGATACCAAAGAGCGAGCTATGGCTTGGCCAGTTGTCATTATTATAAGGTGTTGGCTCACCTAAATAGTCGAAGCCCGTCCATACAAACTGTCCTAAATACCATGGATATTTCTCGGCCAAGGAAAAATCAACATCTGGCGTGTTACTCCAGCTACAATATTCCACATCATAACCCGAAGACTGATGGTCTGCGTACATTGCCATGGATCTCAACTTTAGAGGGAATTTATAAACACCACGCGAACTTACTGTGGAAGCTGTTTCGGAACCGAGAATCATTCCTTGCTGCCAAACAGCAGCTGCCTTTTCAAAATTCCAAGTATTATAGTTGATGCCAGGAATATCCACTTCTTTGGCGAATCCATTAGCCAAAACATACGGAATTTGATCCATACACACTGTAACTGATCGTGTAGAATCTTCTTCATGACAATACTGCTGCAAGCGTTTCACCAACTTCCATCCTTCAGGATCTCGCTGGTTGGGCACCTCGTTGCCTATTCCCCACAAGATGACAGAAGCATGATTGCGAAAATGGCGCACCATATCTCTTACCATTCTCTCTGCATAATCTTCAAAATAACGATGGAATCCTTTCTCGCACTTAGGTATATCCCACTCGTCGAAAGGCTCTATCAACAGCATCAACCCCATCTCATCGCACAATCGGGGCAATAATGAGGAAGGAAGATTATGGGAAGTTCGGATGGCATCACACCCCATATTCTTTAAAAGCCTGAGCCTGTAGCGAAGAGCAGACTCATTAACAGCAGTACCCAGCGCTCCTAAATCATGATGTATGCAAACCCCTTGTATCTGACGATGCTTCCCATTCAGGAAAAAGCCCTGTCCCTTGACAAATTCAACACTTCTAATGCCAACCTCCTGCTCCAAGTGGTCAACAACACGTTTATCCCGAACTAAAGAGATACGCAAATGATAAAGATTAGGCTGTTCCGGACTCCACAATCGTGGATTCAATACTGTCAAAATCTGTCGAGAGTTTTGTTCACCCGCCCGCACTGAGGCTTGCCGACTGGCAACAACCTTGCGGTTAGTATCCAACAGTTCCAATCTGACGATGCTACCGGATTTATTTTCCCCTACTATAGTAGCATCTACACTTACTTCTGCCTTATTAGCACCAACTATTTTAGTAATAACTTTGGTATTCCAAGCAGAAAGAAGGACATCTCCCGTCTCAATCAACCTCACTTCCCGAAATATTCCTGCGCCAGGATACCAACGCGAAGAATGAGCCTTGGAATCTAACTTAATCGCCAAGACATTATCTTTGCCAGGACGATGTGCATAGGAGGTTATTTCTACTTGAAATGCAGCATAGCCATTCGGTTGAAAGGCCACTTGCCGCCCATTTACAAAGACTGTGGCCTCGCTCATCACTCCATCAAAATAAAGAAAGCTCCGTGAATTACCATTCAAGCGAAAATGACAACGATACCAAGCCTCACCATCATAAGGAAGTCCTCCGGTACGACCCGTCTTACGATTCACCTTGGTTTCTTTGTTTTGGATATTCATCACATCCTGCAAGTCGTTGTTCCTATCAAAAGGTCCCAATATGGCATAATCGTGAGGAACAGTCACACTGCTCCATAACTTATCGTCATAATTCACCTTCTCTGCAGAAGCATATCGTCCACGAGCAAATTTCCACCCTTCCTCAAGTATGCGTTCGCTACGTTGAGAAAAAACAGAAAGGAAAGATATACACACCATCAAAGAAAGAACTATAAAACGTTTCATATTTTTTCTATTCTATATTCAACTTCAATTCTTTATCACCCACAAGTATCGACACTTCACCAGACTCCACAAATCGTCTGCCATCGGCATCAATATATCCAAGATCTCTCTCCACATCGACATTAAAGGTATAAGTAACACTCTCTCCCTTCCGTATCAATTTCTTTTCAAAGAACTTCAACTCTTTACATGGGCGCGTAATGGTACTATAAGGATCCACAATATACCAAAAGACTGTCTCCTTTCCATCCCTGTCGCCAACATTGGTTACAGAAACCGAAACCTGAAACTTATCATTCTTGGTCACATGAGATTTACTTGCAACTGGCGAACCATAAATAAAATGCGTATAGCTCAGTCCATGCCCGAAAGGATATAAAGGTTCGCTCGTCATATCCTTGTAAAAGCCCTGATGACGGCGGGCACTATTACGTCTGTTATAATAAATAGGTATCTGACCTTGCGCATAGGGGAACGTCATCGCCAACTTGCCTGAAGGATTATAGCGACCTGAAAGAATGCCTCCAAGCGCATCACCTCCTGCTATACCAGGATGCCAAACTTCCAAAATTGCTTCTGACAAATCCACAGCCTCCCCCAGAACAACAGGGCGACCACTTGCCAAAACGAGCACAATCTTACCACCGGCATTATTCACGGTATGCATCAACTTTTGCTGAATGGCAGGCAGACTGATGTCGGCATGAGAATTATTCTCACCACTCCAACTACCTTTCTCGCCCATACACATGATAACAACATCAGCCCATTTGGCCAAAGCCTCTGCTTCCTTAAAGCCCGATTCGTCATCACCGTCAAAATCACAACCTTTAGCATACCTCACTTCGGAGGTTCCTGCAAACTCCTTCTGAATGCCAGCAAGCAATTTCCGAATATCCTGATCCTCACCATGTCCCCACCAACAGCCAAGCAAATCATGTGCATTGTCTGCCATCGGTCCCACCACAGCGATCTTCTTTGCAGACTGTAATGGCAATATACCCGAATTCTTCAAAAGAACCATTGACTCTGAAGTTATGTCGGAAGCTACCTGCAAGCTTTGTGGTAGCAGAAAACGAGCTGCAGGCTTTGAAACTGGGGTATAAGGATTTTCAAACAATCCCAATTGGAACTTTACCCTCAGCACTCGCCTCACAGCCTCATCAATAACAGCCATGCTGACCTTACCTTCAGTGGCTAAAGACTCCAAATATGCATCATACGAATGAGACATCATATCCATATCGAGTCCTGCCGTTAGCGCTAATGCACCAGCCTCCTTCAAATTCTTGGCCATACCTTGACTCTTCAATTGCTGGATGGCTGCCCAATCCGAGACAACCATACCTGAGAAATGCCAACGATGGCGAAGAACCTCTGTCAACGTATAATAGTTAGCAGATCCAGGAGTGCCACTGATGTCATTAAAGCTACTCATAATAGTAGCTGCACCAGCCTTCACACCCATCTCGTATGGAAGAAGATAAGTATCCCATAGACTCTGGCGGGAAATCTCGGTATAAACATAGTCGCGACCTGCCTCAGAAGCTCCATAACCCACATAATGTTTCAAACATGCGGCAACAGACGTTGCAGCAGCAAGGCTGTTGCCTTGATAACCTTTCACGGCAGCCTCTGCAAACACGCCATTGGCATAGGGATCCTCTCCGTAGCATTCAGCCACACGCCCCCATCTTGGATCTCTGCTGACATCTATCATTGGAGAGAATGTCCAGTCTACACCACTCATTCTACACTCTTGAGCAGAAACCCTGCATCCTTGCTCCACCAATGCAGGGTTCCAACTGCAAGCCTGAGCTAATGGAATCGGGAAAATCGTACGAAAACCATGAATGGCATCATAGCCGAACAAAATAGGAATGCCCAAGCGAGAATCCTCCATGGCATGACGTTGCATCCGATTTCGCAACTCTGGATCAGTAGCAAAATATATCAAAGAGCCTATCTCTGCAGGGATGTTTTTCACCTCTACACCCTTATTATTCTCTATATTGTTGGTACCCAATGTATACTGATTGAGCTGCAAGACCTTTTCTTTTAAGGTCATACGTGACAAAAGATCCTCTACCCTGTTTTCCAAAGGGGCATGGGCATCTTTATATATCATCTTGGCTTTTGCTGAATTATTCGCCATTACAGGGCGAGCAATACATACGACCAACAGCCATATCATCATTCTCGATTGTATTCTCATAGGTCATGTGTTTATTTAATGTTCTTGTATTCTTGCTGCTTTTTCTGATAGTAGTCATGCATAACATACCAGGCTTTCTTGCGCTGTCCTTGATCAGAAACCAATCCCTTACGGTTCCAACCATCCTGATTGGTAGGATGAAAGCGGAATGGCGACCTGAAGTCAAAAAGAACCCAAGGCGAGACACCTACTAAATTTGGAATATTCTCAAACATCCTCAAATTATCACGATAAAGTTTTGCTTGGTATTCCTCACTCCAGGAAGAAGCTATCGTATCGTCACCATGCTGACCAAACAAGGCCTCGCCCCCAAACTCCGAAATAAGCAATGGCTTATGCACAGCCACCTTCCATACACATTTGGCAGGTTCCAACGGCCATGGCGCATACCAGCCCATATATTTATTGACACCAATCATATCCAATTGATTTACAAAGCTATCTTCCATCTCGAACAACTGCGAATTTTCCTTGAAATATACATTATCGAAAGCGGCAACAAATAAGCGAGTTGTATCTACTTCCTTACCAGCTTGCAGCAAATCTGTCAAAAAGGCATTACGAGCATCAGAAGGTCGTGTCTCGTTTGCAATTCCCCAAAAGCAATCAGCGCAACGGTTTTGGTCTCTACGAATGGTTTCTTTCAACATTCTCTTTGCTTTATTTAAGGTTTCCTTATTAGAGAAATCTATGGCTTGCCAAACAGGTATTTCCTGCCATAGCATGATGCCCATCTTCTCTGCCTTGCGAACGATATACTCGTTTTGCTGATAATGCGCCAAACGAACCATATTAACTCCTAAAGCTCTTGCTTCAGAAAGGAGCATTTCGGCGTCACTTTCAGAGCAGGCTCTTCCCATACGCTGTGGTATTTCTTCGTGGAAAGAAATACTACGCAAAAACACTGGTTTCCCATTGAGATGCACTTTTGTCCCCTTCACCTCCACATTACGGAATCCAATCATTTCTGTTACCTCATCGCACTGGGTTTTGATGTTTACTTGATATAACTTAGGAAAATCTGGACTCCAACGTTGTATCTTGGAAATCTTCAAATCTCCAGTTGCCATACCTGATGCGTCTGTTTTCAACAGGAGTCTGCGCTTCAATTCTGGTATTTCTACACATACATCTTGATTGGCAACACCTTCCGACAAAAAGACTTTCACATGTACCAAATCTGCACGATGCTTATCCAATTGAACAAAATAATCGCTAATATATTGCTTAGGCAAGGTAACAAGCATCACATCTCGCGTGATACCACCATAATTCCACCAATCAAAAGACAAAGCTGGGATGGCAGACTTCTGACGACGATTGTTCACCTCCACAACCAATGTATTATCCCCTTGCACCAAAGCATCTGTCACCTCAATTTGAAAAGGTGTGAAAGATCCTTCGTGCTCTCCGATTTTTTTACCATTCAAATACACATTACAACGATAGCTGACACCAGCGAAGTACAAAAAGCGCCGCTTGGCATCTAAAGCATGGAGCTGAAAATGGCGGGCATACCAAACAGAGCCTTCAAAATACTTGAGTTCAGAAGATTGAGAATTCCAATCTCCTGGTACATTCAGGCGCAAACCTCCATCGAAAGCATATTCATAGAAATCGCTCTTACCTTGAGGCGTTTGGTTGAGATACAATTTCATTTCTTCGCCTCTCTCGTAAAGATCGACGATAGCGTTCCACTTTCCGTTCAAGGATTCATATTGCCTACCATAGACATTAGAGATATATGTCTCTGCAGCAAAAGTCTCTCCACAAAGGGAAATGATACATATTAATAAAGCTACTATTTTTTTCATTTCTCAATCTTGTATTGGTAAATTGCAAATTGATTCTTCTCCGGTAAAAAGAAAGAGAGTCGTCCATTCTCATCTATTTGGGAGACAATTGAGGCTCCTTGCCCAGCTATCTTCTCCAATTGAACATGCTCGCCAGGTGTCAACCAGGTCTGCAACCAGGCCTTTTGTCTGTCGTTGTCCTCACGATAAACAATAAAATATCCTTTATCCTGACAAGTCATAGACTGGAAGCCTGTCCAAGAACGCCCTGAAGGCTCATCACCTATTGGCAAGATAACTCCCGAATGGAAGTCATGCTGTATCTTTCTGTAACTCTCTATCAGTGGGGAAACTTTATAGGCTTCCTGAGGCAAGTTGGATGCTTCCATCCATGCTAAAGGCTGAGCAGCAGCAGTAATGCCAAAAAGATAGTCAAAGGAGTAGCTCTTGGGAGCAAAAATATCATTGTCAGCATATTTATCAGCATTGCGCCATTTGTTCAAGAATTCTACCTGCATTTTTTCTGCAGGAACATAACGAGACAATTGCCACAAATTGCGCAAAGTACGATAAGGATAGTAGTTTCCCCAATCAGTATATCTATTCTCCAGAAATATATTTCCATACTCATTCATAGAATGATATCCCCCACGTCTTCCTGCTGTGGCGTCCAAATTAAAGATAACGTGATGATTGGTTTCCAATGCTACCTTGTCAAAAAGATGGCGCAAATTCTCTTCTGCTTGCTTTGTAGGAATCTGCAAACCATCTATCTTGAAGCACTCTATGCCATATTGACGATATAAAGACACAATAGCCTGGGCATCCTTCTCCCAATCGGAAAAATCATTTTGTACACTTGGATTAAACCACAAGCCGATACGGATACCCAACTTCTTTCCTCTCTTCACTATATTTTTCAATCCATGAGGAAACTTCATGGGATTAGGTGTCCAATAGCTGTTGTCCTTCCAAATATCCTTGAAAGAGCCTCCTTTTGTCTTTGAGTTAGGACTTTTACCACTCTGCCAGCCGTCATCCAACTGGAAAACTGTAATACCCAACTTGGCTGCTCTATCTAATTCACGCATACAAAACTCCTCGTTGATTTTTTCATCTTGGCTTCTATCTCCCCAAGTGTTGAGCATAATCATCTCATCTGAAGAAGATTTTTCCTTTCGCAGTTGTTTTTGGTAAGTTCGTAAAGACACCAATGCTGCTCTCTCCTCACCATGAAATACGCCAAGCACACATCCATACAGACGAGTCCATGATTCCTTCTTTATGTCGGCAGAAGAAACTCCAGGACTGACTACCATAAAGTCATTGAAATCTGTGATAAAGTCGGAACCAGTATAATGCAACTGTGTACTTGAAGAAGGAGACTCTTTCAAAAAAAAGAAGCCATTATCAGTCAATTGGTCCTTGGCAAACAACAGATTACCCCTACAACCGCTCTTGCGATATGGAATAAAATTACGTTCAAAGACCAAATTGTCATTCCAATCAGTATAATCCAAAAACTCAACGGCCTTTGTCTGCCAATGCTTCCCAAACAACTGAATACGGTCTAATGTTGGAGTTTTCAATTCCGTCACCATATCCTCTGCTGACTCAATATTTTTTCTATCAACATTGGATACATCAGCAACAGACTTCAACTTCTGCATAGTACCTCTAAGATAAGTGGTACATGCCAAGGCAGGAGTATTCTCATAAACCTTGAAGACACGCTTTACTGATAATGTACCCTGGTCGTAACAAACAATCACTTCAAGATGACTTGGTTGCACACCATCAGAAAGAACCCATTGCGATGACATTTTTCCATTCCTTGCATCACCTTGAGCTATGGCAAAGTCTGGACGCTCACCACGAGCCTGCATACAAGTTCCATGCAGTTTATCTGTCAAGGCTATCGTTTTCAACGCTCCATGATTCCACAAGAAACAGCGCTCCATGTAAGAGTTTCCTATGCGAAGGGTATCTTTATTCAAAATGGCATAGCTGCTCTTCACAGCTTTCACAGAACACCATGCCATTGAGAATAATAGCAAAATGAATAGGGTTTTTCTCATAATAATTAATGATTGATAAAAGCGCGAGGCTTATCCAAAAATCTATTAGGTTCATTAAAATGCTGAGTGTCGGGTACATCTTTCTTACCCAAACCATCCTGCATCAACACTTTTAGCTCCGGCAAATGATGACGATACACGTCTCTTGGCATAATACCATATTGATGGCAAAGACCAGCAGCCATCCCTACAACCTCCCCCATCATACCCGTGGTTCTCATAACCCTTACCGTACCCAAAGCCACATGAGTACAACTGATATTCCTACCTGCCATAAAAAGGTTGTTCACATTGCGGGAATACAGACAGCGATAAGGCACAGCATAGGGATAGATCCATCGATGTATGGTTCGCGTTTTAAATTCATTGCCAGGGAAATGAATACTATTAATACTGTCCGCAAAATGCAAGTCAATGCTCCAACTTGTTGTAAAAGACGCATCTTCGTGCAATACATTTTTATTGATATCTTCCTCAGACATAACGTAATCCCCTAAAAGACGGCGTGACTCTCGCTTGCCCGCGATATAACCCACCCACGCCAAGGAACGATTGTTGAATTTTTTCTTTTCTACAGAATGATTCTTCAAAAAACTCCAGTTAGAGTAAATAACCAAAAGTCCATAGTCTCTGATTCTTTCAGCTTCTGTTATCTGGTTTTTATTCATACCTGTTTCCCAGGTCCACTCTCCTTTAGTTACAGTTTCCTTATTAGTTTCATTGAAGTTTACACCATAACAAAACTCTGGAAACGAGACCTTATTATCCTTCAACTCTGAATACCACTGAATAGAAGTACCCATAACGACGGAATCAGCTTTAACAGGTGCCAAAGACTCATGATATTCGCCTTGTGCCTCACGCCCCATTCTCCAATCAGCTCCAGCCATAAAACCAATCGTACCATCTCCTGTACAATCGCTAAAAATGGGAGCAGAAAGACAGAGTTCCTCACCAGTAGAAATCTGACGAATCACTACAGACTGAATAAGGTTCCCTATCGTCTTGACCTTTACTGCACGGTAACAAGGATAAAGTGTTATATTTTTCTCGGCAAGAATAAAGGAATCTTTCTTGGTATCTTCATAGAAGTTGCCGGGCTGAGCATTACCACCTTTAGAATGTCCAAACTCACGAATCATCCTTCCCAATCCCTGATTGGGCATCATCTCTATTGTTCCTCCTAAATGTACGCGTACCTCTGAAGAATTATTACCTCCTAAAACAGGACGGTCATTGACTAAAGCCACTTTACACCCCAATCGGGCGGCAGAAGCGGCAGCGCACATACCTGCGATACCACCTCCTATCACGATAAAATCGTAGTTCTTCTGCTTTAAAATGACCTGTGGATGAAGACGTTTGCGAAGTAGATCAGTTGCTTTTGTATCAAGTCCTACAGGAGACTGAACTTCATCGGTTGTCATATAGACAGCATCACAACGGCCCTCAAAACCTGTCAAGTCATGCAAAGCCAAACTGTTTGTACCTGTCTTGAGCCTCATTTTACCAACTTTTTGCCATTGCCAGTCCTTTCCTTCAGCGCCCAATACCTTAGAAATGATTTTTCCATTAACAGACAAAGAAAAGCGACCTGGCCCAGACTTTTTGCTCCAAGGAGCAGTCCAATTGTATGTCCTTACATATATATAGTAGAGACCACCTTCTTTCACGTGGATAGTAGTCGTAGCATCATCCACAGGTTTACCCATTCCATGTGCCAACAAATAAGAAGAGCCCATTTGGTCCATAAATTGCTGATCAACAACCCAACCTCCCTTCTGGTGGAAGCTCTCTGCTTCCACCAGAATTTCAGAAGCCTCCACCATAAGGGAACTCAGGAACGCAATTATCGTTATGAGGAATTTCTTGCACATATATACTTTTTCATTATTTAATAGTTACATCTGAAAGTTTTACCCATCCATCTGCTGTCTGATATTCATCTCGTGCAGAAATATAAATGCCTATATTGTTGTCCTTTGCTGTATCTACGATACCAACAGCCCAAGTATATTGACCAGAAGTTACACCTTCCAATGTAATCTCTGTACTGTAAGTATGAGGCTTACCCTTCACCCAATCAGAAACTTTTGGCAAAGCATCTACATAGACTTTGACAGGTTTCTCTGTATTCTTGTCCAACAAGGCAAATGCCACCTTATACTTCTGATTCCATTGAGGTAGATTAGTAGGACAATATCCCCAGCCCAAGTTAGACCAACGGTGTGTCAAAGTAACCTTGCCGCCTACAGAAGCATTCTCGGGAACAGACAATTTATCAGGATAAAGGCGATAGCCGCCTTCTGCTATGAAATCTTCCACCAAATTGTATGCAGCATTAAACCAAGAATGAGTTTCGCCAGCCTGTGGATTACTGTTGAATCGGAAATCCATCATATTCACATTAGCACCCTTGGCCTCATCAAACTCGCCTTTTCTCACCTCTTTATAATTGGCATAACCATCACCCTTGATAGAACCACCATGAGATGACTCTACCCAACCGCCTTCCATAATAAATGGACATTGATAGCGATAAGTAGTTGCGATGCCGCGCTCCCAATCCTTGTAATATTGTTTCATACCAAATGCATCATGACGAAGTCCAAAACCTTTCTTGACAGCTCTTTCTATCAACTCGGCAGAATCATCAACAGGTGCTCCAACAAACTCCTTGCTGCTCAATAGACAACGGTGATAGTTGATGAAGACAGGAACCTTTGTGAAAGTTTGCGACATCAAGTCGGTGATCCACTCAAACACATCGTATTTTACCTCCTTCTCTGTTCGCTTCTCTGACTCGTTGGGAGTGTCAACAGCCCAATATCTCAAGGAATGGGTTTCACCCCATTTGCCCAAGCCAAATCCACTCACATAATTGGTCACGTCAGGGTCATTGTACTTAGCAGCAAAATCTTTCAAGAATTTGGCATATTTCTCCTGGAATATAGGATCGTCAGGATACGGTGACCAAACCTGCACACTACCAGTAGTAGTTACATACCCCTTACAACCTGCTTCTTTCACATAGTTTGGAGTAAAATTATAATGCTTGTCACGACTATCTACCACAAAAGTAAAAGCCAGCTTCAAGTTTCGCTCCTTGGCGCCATTTACTAACATACGGAATCTTCTGGCGGGTTCGGTATCTACACCATCTTGCCAAATATAAACACCCTCTTCTGGATTGAAGTCACTCCATGCACCACGGATATAACAGGTTGTACCATAATCCGACACTTTTACAGGACCTACCGAAGACTCAAAGTTATCATAGATATCCCAAAAGTTATCCATCATTCCATCACCAATACCCGTATAGATATTCCAACCCTGCAATGGGTTACGGAGGAACTTATAACGCTCCGGCTTGATATTCACAACCTTGTTACCAGAAATATTCCAACTATAATCAGTCGTTCCCAGATCATCGCTGTCGGAACATGAAGTTCCGACAACGAGAGATGAAACGATGAGTGCCAATGACATAATCGTCGTTTTGGCTCCTGACATATATTTTTCCATTTGCATAATTATCTAATATTATTGATTATTTCTTATCAAATAAAACTGTGTTGTTTCTCACATTCACCACAACAAAGTTGCAGCCCTCAGGAATAATAAAGTAAGCATAGCGGTTATGGCTCTGACCTTCTACCATTTTCTCTTCAACGCCTAACTTGGCTGTGATGTAACCATTGTGGTCATTACGCTTAGCATCGGCTGTAGAACCAAAAGCATACACATTATTATTATGGTTATCAACGGCAAACTTCACCGAAGCCTGTACGACATTTCCTCGTTCATCCTTTTGTGAGCTACGAGGGAGCGCATCACCTTTATATACAAACACACAAGGATCTGCTAAGCTTGGGTACAGATTGAACTTATCTTGATAACCAGTGAAGGCACCAGGATCATGATCAAAAGCATTGAACGTACCATACATATACAACTTTTCTATAGTTGTCTTATAAGGGTTGATACCCAAAGTGGTGTTGTTCCAACTAATCGTTTTTGGCTGTAAATCAGTCTTGTCGGAATAGATGGTTACCGTTTTTTCTTCTTTATTCAGAACGATGCGATATACACCAGAACTTGGAATAGTCCAATAACGGGATGCCCCTGCTGTATTTGTCGTCACCTGAGTGAACGACGAAGACTGACCATCATTGATATCATGGTTACCATTCTGCATAGGAACTGCAGCCATCTTCTGTTCTCCTTCAAAAGTAAACGGAATATAAAGACTACCAGAAGACAGTTCTCCACGCCAAGCATACACGTTTTCATTCTCCAAGGTCTGGGTCATTTCAACTTGCTCACCAACAGCCGAACCTGCCAAGAACACCTGATCAGCCTCAACAACAGCACCAGCTGCAACAATCTTCACTGTTCGGTTATTCATGTTGATTGTAATGCGATAAGTATCAGCTTCTGGAATAATCCAATAATTTGCATCAGAACGGTCAGTGATTACAGCAGGCATCTCTCCCAAAGTGGGAGTTGCATCAACTGTTTCCGGACCAATAGCATTCTCCTCATCTCCGAAATGAACAGGGAAATTAATCTTACCGGCATTCAACTTACCTGTATAGGAGTAAAAAGTACCATCATTGTTTGCCTCGAGCCGTACGTCCTCGTCACCGACAGCAGTACCACCCATAAACAATTCGTCTGCACTAAACTGTTTAGGTCCATAAGTCTTTACGTTCACTTTTGCCGTAGCTATATCAGGTATCACCAAACGAGGACCCTCAAAAGAAGCGGTGACAGTAAACTGCACCTCACGAATGGTACTGGTAAGTTGACCAAAATGATTGACCAAAAGTTCCTGCAATTGCTTGTTAGTATAAATACGTGAGAAATGGCCATCATCCTCATATTCCACTATCTCATCAGCAGTACTTCCAGATACACGCATCTCATACTTATAGGTGGTTATATAATCATCACCATAATCGTGAGCTGTTGTCCAGTCTAATGTCAATGCGGTAGCATCAGGATTATTCTCATCCAATTTGACAAATTCACCCGATGGCTGAAGTTCTATAACCGACTGATTTCTTGAATAAGAGTTGTCTATATCTTCATTACAAGACACCGTGAACATACTCATAGAAGATACCAGCAGCCATACTATTACTTGATTTATATTTTTTGTTTTCATCTGTAAATCTCTTTATAAAATCTATTACACAATGAACGATTTGAAGGGAGGGAATAATCCCGGCTTAATAACCAGGATTATTTGTTAGATTAGGGCACAATTCCATATCATGTGTAGGAATTGGCCAGAGGTATTCTCTATCTGGGAAAGAACGCTTGGCACCAGTTGTACAATAACCGGCATTGAAGAGGGCAGAAAAATCTGCCAAGCCATCTTCGTCTATCTGCGGTGTCATTCCCCAGAACCAAAGTCCCTTCTCTACAACGTTCTTCAACAAATCATCCGGCTGGAGCATGATATAATTGTACCCATTGAGAGCCTTAGATGCCAGTTTCCATCGCATCAAATCCTGCAAACGAGAGTTTTCCATTGCAAACTCCATACGGCGCTCTATACGAACAGCCTTTCTCAATTTCTCCTGCGAACCCATTTTTACTGCAGGATATGCAGAAGTCTCCGAAACATCCACTCCGTAAGCACGGGCACGAACCATATTGATAGCCTTGAGTACGGAATCATCTATCTTATTTTGCTCAATCATAGCCTCCGCATACATCAAGAGTACGTCGGCATAACGCATGATGATATAGTCTTGTTCTACCTTCAAACCATTCTCCAACCAAGAGGCATCAACCCCTTTCTTCCATAGCAAGCCCGTATAGGAAGCATATTGATTAACCTTACGAGTATCTTGATTTGACTGAGTTTTGCCCGTGGTATAGTTCATAATGGTAGTTGCTGCAGGACTTGGGTCATACTCAAAACCGCAATGTTCTGTATTGAAAGCCACAATAGTCATGCTGCAACGAGGGTCACGATTCTTAAAAGGATTACGAGGATCAAACAAAGGTGATTCGTCAATGGGCAAACCATCGGTACAGAGATAAGATGCCAGCAGATCCCAGGATGGATTGTATGAACCATACCCGCCAGCATTACGTGGAAGAGCATTCTTCACAATCCAAGAATCCAAAACGACATCATTCTCTATAGAGCGAGGTAAGACGAAGACCTTTTCTGGGTTTACTTTGGTACTTTGCTTAAACAGTTTGGCATAATCGGGTTCCAAAGAATAAACACCTAAGTCCATACAAGCCTTTGCAGATTTTTCCGCCATCTCATAATCACCCATATAAAGTGCAAAACGAGCTTTCATAGCCATCGCTGCACCTTTGGTAAAATGAATAGATGCACTCTTACCATATGATACAGGAAGGCCTTCGATTGCCTTATCAAAATCCGCATACACAAGAGGAATCAACTCCTCTTTTGGACGACGCCCTTTCTGTTCAGCCTCTGTAATCGTTTCTGTCCTCTCCAAATAAGGAACATCACCATAGAAGAAAATCAAATCGGCATATTTGCAGGCACGAGCAAAACAAGCCTCACCCGTATAACGGTCTATCACCGACTGAGCCACGTTCCCTTCTGCCTTGTGTATATTTTCCAACATTGTGTTGGCACGGGCTATCAGCTTATAGCTCTGCTCCCACAAGGCATAAACCTCATATTGCTGACCATTCATGGTTCCATCAAGAATGGTACCCTTACTACCAGGGTTTCGGTTCTGCAAACGATAGGTTGTATTGTCACACCACTGCTCAGAAGAGTTTAATGGTTCTTGCCAATAACCCAATATGTAAAACTCATTAGCCGCCAAAGACAACTCAGTCTCACTTGTGTACCAGGAAGCTGTATTACCTTGAGACTTTGGCACCAAATCCATACTTTCACAAGAGACCAATGCCAAGCTCAAACCTGCTAAAAATATCTTAACTTTCATATTCATTTCATTTAAAAATTAACTTGAACACCTACAACTAAAGATGTAGTAATAGGATAAGCACTTGTGCCCATTTCCGGATCCCATCCATTAGGATAATTGCTGATACAGAACAAATCAGATCCACTGATATAGAGACGAGTACGGTCTATTCCCACATACTTTGTCCAGTTTTTAGGAAGTGTATAACCCAAGGTTACATTCTTAAGACGGAAATAGGAACCATTAAACATCCAGTAGCTGGAAGTGGCATAGTTGTTATCTTTGCTCACATTGGACAGACGTGGATACTTGGCACTTGCATTCTCTGCATCAGTGTTGAAAGGACTCCAGTACTTGCCTTCAATGATTGCTGGCACATTGCCAAAATTGTTTCTGAATGGCTGCACCATCGCCTGGTCAAGATAAGCGTTCTGCTTGCCAATTCCCTGGAAAGCAATGCTTAAATCGATGCCCTTCCATGAAGCACTCAAGTTGCCACCATACTGATAACGAGGAAGAGAGTTACCTAAAGGCACTCTGTCGTACTCAGGAGAGATCTTACCATCTGGCACGCCATCAGGACCACTGATATCGCGATATTTCAAGTCACCTACAGTCACAGAGCTACTCGTTCTTGCAGAGTTTTGCACCTCATCTTGCGTCTGATAGATACCATCGCAAACATAGCCATAAAACTCATTAAACAAGACCCCTGCTCTTTTTACTTTTCCACCAGAGATAATATCTGAATTGTTCAAATAATCTATCTTAGACAAATAGTCAGAGAAGTTAAGACCAACACTGTACTTGAAATCACCAATATGATCTTGCCAACTTACATCAATGTCATAACCATGTGTTGACATCTTGCCCGCATTGGTATTAGGACTGTTGTAACCCATCGTGTAAGGAATCTGAATGGCAAGCAACATATCTGTTGTCTTTTTCCAATAATAATCAAAATTGATATGCAGACGATTGTTCAAGAAATTAGCATCAAAGCCTAAGTCCGTACTGGTAGTAGTTTCCCAGGTAATGTCTTCCACTGCCAATACTGCAGGGCGGGCTGTCGATCCAGAGACAACACTTCCATCGGCCATATAGAATAAGGTACTGCCAAAATTCATCAAGGCTATGTATGGGAAATAGTTGCTTCCAATACGTTCATTACCCAACTTACCCCATGAAGCGCGCAATTTCAGATAAGACAACCAAGGCAAGTTTGCCTTTTGCATAAATGGCTCCTCAGACATTACCCAACCGGCTGAGAAAGAAGGAAATGTTCCCCAACGATAATTCTTTGCAAAACGTGAACTTCCATCACGACGCACATTGGCTTGAAACAAATAACGGTTGGCATAAGAATAGAGCAAACGTCCAAAGAAAGAGTTGGAAGTATATTCTGCTCCTGTACCACTATTAGTCTGAAAATCTTCTGAACCGATGTTCAAAAAAGGATAATTTGTCAGTTCATACTGATCGCGTGCAGCAGACAAATTCTCGCTTTTCATATAATAGTTCTCAAAACCAGCCATTACCGTGATGTCATGCTTTCCAAAAGTACGCATATAGTTGGCCAGCAACTGGCTTGTGACATGCCAATTGTCGTTACGTCCTTCAGTAAGTTTGTTGGTGGCATAAAGAGAACCTGCATCCAGATAGCCTCCGATGACATCAGGGTCGTCAGGCAATGTGTACCAACAAGCCAACTTAAACTGCTTACTCTTTTGATAATTGATGAAAGGAGAAATTATAGCCGAAAGACTCAGACCAGTCAATGGTTTATAGGTCAAAGAACCTTTACCAGACAACTGTGTACTATGAGATACCGTACTACCACCATTCTTCAACAGTCCATAGGGATTGGCACCACTTTTTCCAGAGGCGATACGACCATCACTCCACATTGCTGGATAAATAGCTGGCATCAGACGCATTGTGCTGAATGGATCATAAATCTGATTACGGCTCTTGGCATGACGAATGCTCACATCCAAGGATGCACTCAATTTCTTATTGATATTAAAATCGTTGTTAGCACGGAACATATAACGTTGGAAACCACGACCATCGTAAAGACCATCCACCTCATCATAAGTCAAGGTTGCGACAGATTTCACCGCCTTGTTTCCACCAGACACTGTCAAAGAGTGAGTCATACGAGGTGCACTACTGTTCAATATTAAACCTTGCCAATCAGTTATTGGATAATTATTGGGATCCGTCTGATTGTATTTCACCCAATTCTTGGTCTGGTCTGCAGTATATACTTGAAAAAATCCACCTGAAGGATTGTCGTTATACTGTAACTCGTTGTTCATTTCCAAATAACGGGTCACACCAACCATGCTGGGTTGTTTGGTACGGATTTCCCAACCAAACTCTGCATTATACTTCAAGTCTATCTTACCCGTATCATTGCCACGCTTTGTAGTCACAAGAATAACTCCTGCGGCGGCCTTTGATCCATAGATACTTGCTGCGGCAGCATCCTTCAACACAGAGATACTCTCTACATCGTTAGCATTCACATAGTCCAATGTGCTTTCTACACCATCCACAATAACCAAAGGGCTTGACTCGCCAATGGTGGTGATACCACGCACACGGATGCTGCTCGCACCAGAACCTGGCGCAGATGAATTACGAGATACCGTCACACCAGAAAGAGAGCCTTGCAAGGCGTTTGAGAGCATTGTCGTACGCTTGTTGACCAATTCGTCACCCTTAACAGCAGCAACAGCACCTGTCAGATCCTTCTTCTTCACTGTACCATAGCCAATCACCACAAGTTCGTCCAGACTGTTGGTATTCTCCTGCAACTCGACATCGTACTTACTCTTAGAGCCACTAATCTTGACCGTTTGGTCATTAAAGCCAATATAGCTCACCACCAATTCTGCCCCAGAAGGAACTTCCAACTCGAAATTACCATCCATATCGGTAACGGTGACGATGTTGGTACCTTTTACTTTCACTGTGGCACCTATCAATGGTTCATTGTTGCCATCGCCAACCACACCCTTAATTATTCTGCCTGCAGTTCTCTTACTTTCTCTCTGGAACGTTTGCTTGTTAACTTTCTCGCCTAAGGAGATGGTAACTTGGCGGTCATTGATGTGATACTTAAGTCCTGTCTGCGAACAAACAGCAGCCAAGATGTCTTCTACAAATTTGCCTTTTGTTGCAACATTGACTTTCTTTGTCAATAAGTTCTTTACATGCTGGTCATACACAAATACATACTTGCTATGACGCTCAATGTAATCAAAGACCTGCTTCACCGTAGAATCGTCTGCCTTTAAAAGCATAGTTTCCCCCAATTCGGTTAACGAAATGTTTGAAGCTTGTAACGAAACAACTGGGAATGACAGTAACCCTGCCAAACATAGCATTCTCATGCCAGTGCCCGTTTTTCCAACAATAGTAGTTAGGTTCATAATCCATAGATGCTACAGTCGTTTGAACAATAAGTATGTCACCATTTACAGTCATGTTTTCCTTCATATAATGGAGGTCCGCCACACTTGCCTTTGACAGATCATAGGAATGGATAACTCCACTTAACCCACAGAGAGCGTGTAACTTATAACCAAAATAATACGTGTTCTGCGAAGCACAGAAGCCGAAGTCGGGAGCTTGCGAGAAATTGCCGGTACGTCCCATCTTGCAACGTTTTCCTCTTGCAACCCTACAGACCTCTATCGGCTTGGAGTCAACAAAGAATTGTTCCTCTCCGCCATCCATTTCCATGGCAATCCGCTTGCGCAGTTCCTCACACAGGCCTGCCGTTTTCTTCCTGCGGTCATTGAACTGTCTCCTTGATATGAGATTAGGAATGTTGTCCTTGTACTCTTGCAATTTATAGTCGAACAACCACTTCTCACTATCAATGCTCTCGGTCTCTGCCGTCAAGGATAGCGCCACCACTTCCAAATCCGAAAACTTGGGAACAGGACCACGACGTGGAACATTACCCGATTCATTGACGAGATTTTCAGAGAATTGCTTGCATATCTCGAGTATTTTGACGAATTTTGTATAAAGGTTGTACATAAGATGGTTTGGACTTAATGTGTTGAACACCACTAAGTTACTAAAAATAGTTATTATGATGATTAATTAATTTTTATTGTTCCCAATCTGAGCCATCCATTCCTTTGGCAGTTCTGGTCGACCGCCATGATTATTCCAGGCTCATTCCGTTGAGTAGTATCTACCAATGCAACTTGCCAGGTATAGGTTCCCTTAGGAATGCCCAGTAAGCTGACAGATGTGATATATTCTCCGTCTTTTCCCTTTATCCACTGCGAGAGGTCAGAGTCTGTCACCACAAAATTCTTCACCCTGTTTCCTGCCTGATCACTCAAGGAGAAGCAAACTTTGTACTTTTGGTTCCATTGTGGTATATTGGTAGGACAATAGCCCCATCCCAGATTTCTCCATTGATGCCGTATGCTAACCTTTCCATTCTTATCAGCCTTATCTGGAAGGACTATTTTCACAGGATAAAGACGATATCCACCTTCTTGTGTGAATCTTTTTATCAGGTCAAAACATTTGCCAAACCAGGAACGGGTCTCATCATTGATACGCAAATCCATCATGTTGACATGTGTCTCCTCGCCAATTTCATACTCCCCCTTTCGTACGTCCTCAGAATGTCCTTCTCGATACTTGCCACATGGGTCTATCCAATAGCGATGATGAGCCTTGGTAATCCATCCTCCCTCAAAGATGATGGGACGCCGGAAGAACCATTCCTTCGCAAATTCCTTTTCCCAATCCATATAATACCCTGTCATTCCAAATGCATCATGGCGGAGGCTATATCCTTTAGCTATCGCTTCCTCCAGCATTTGCTTGCTATGAAGATTTGGAGCAGCCCAACTCAGCGTATCACCTACAAGTCGATGATAGTTAATCAAAATTGGGACTTTCTTAAAAGTGCGACTATACAAGTCGGTTATCCAGTTGAAAACTTGTTGTTTATTATTATAATCTTGATACCTTACCGCATGCGACTCTCCCCATTTTCCCAATCCATAGGCATCTATAAAATCTACCACATCTGGATTATCAAAGTAATCGGCAAAAGCCTGAATAAACTTCCCGTATTTTTCCTGAAACACAGGATCGTCAGGATATGGCGACCAAATTTTTGGATTGTTGGGGTCTTGGAAGCCTTTTGCTCCTGCCTCTTTTACATAAATAGGAGTATTCTGCCCTTGGTCTCTACTGTCCACAACTATGCGGAAAGCCAGACGGAGTTTTCTTTTCCTTACGCTTTGAAAAAGTTTGCTGATGCGGGAATCTTTATCCAGCCATTGATATTTTCCTTCTTCAGGTTCCAAAGAACTCCAACTCGTACGCAAGTAGCATGTGCTCGCATAGTCAGACACCTTGACTGTCTTACCTTCTCCCACAGGCATGACATCATACCCTTCCTTTGCCCAGAAATTTTCATCCCAGGTCCTTTCTAAATACATAACCCACCCCGTAAGCGGATTTTTCAACACATGCACTGTATCAGGTTCAAAGCTGTACACTCTCACTTTTGCCTCCATACGATATGCTCCACAAAGCATTGTAAAAAGCACAAAGATTTGCAAAATATACTTAAATTTCATACGCTATTTAGGTTTTTGTGATACAAAGTCCCCTTACCCATAGGAGGGCACTTTCTTTGCTAAAAAATATTAATGTTTTATTAATTGGTTACTATATAGATTTCACCATTTTTCCGTATGGTCTTAATCTTTACCATTCCCTTGATAGTTTTCAGGACATCCATAACCGAATCCTGCAACACAAGTTTTCCATATAAAGGCGTAGAATTAACATGATTACAAACTATTTTCACGCCATAATACTGGCTAAGCATCTCTGCTATATCATTCACACTTTCGCCTTGCAATGTCAACACGCCATCCATCCACGAAGTATAATCCTGTGCATCAACCTGCGTCTTTTCCACAAAAGACCCATTCTCGACAACAACCTTTTCAGATGGCTTCATACGCACGAGGTCTTTGTTATCTGTAGTAATCTCTACAGAGCCTTGTGCCAATACCACACTTGACTTACTGTCATCATAATTGGATATATTAAAACGCGTACCCAACACCTTGACTTTAAATTTTCCACTATTCACAACAAAAGGATGCTCAGCATCATGAGCCACCTCAAAATAAGCTTCTCCCTTTATCGAAACCTCGCGTTGTTCTGCGCCCTGGAAAGTTTTAGGATAACTTAGTGTTGTACGAGAGTTAGCCACAAGTTTGGTGCCATCAGAAAGCATGATGGTCATTTTCTCTCCCACAGGCACAATAATATGTTGCATCTCCATTTTTTTAGTACAAGCAGTTAATGTCTCAACACGGCGAGTATCTAAAATCTTCCAAAGACCCAGGCAAACAAACGTCAACAAGATACAAGCTGCAACTGACACACGAGCCCACTGGCGACGATGCGATCGACGCTGTTCGTCATGAATCTTCATGAATGTCTTCTGCTTAATCGAGTTTGAATCCATTTTTTTAGGAAAAGACTGCTCCACGAAAGACCTCAATTTAAGGTCCTCCACAGAGTCGTCATATTTATAATTATTAATATTATCTTCCATTTTCTATTGTTCTTTTATAAGAAGACGCTTTCCTTATTTACATCTATAGGTGCATCTCTCATTATTTTTCCTACTTTTAGCAAAAATCAGCCATGTTTCAACTTCTTTTTCAAAGTGGTCATTGCAAAACCGATATGATAATTGACCGTTGCAAGAGAAATATCCAACATTTCTGCTATTTGCTGATATGGCACTCTCTCTATCTTTGCCAAGAAGAAAACGTGTTTACATTTCGGCGGCAATGCCTCTATGGCCAACTGAAGAGACCTCATCTCTTCGACCGAAATCATATGATCAGCAGGAGTTTCTGTCACAGGAAAACAAAACTGGGTCATTTCGTCCATAGAAACATCAAGATGTCTCTTCTTTTCTTTCCTAAGACAAGAAATAGATTTACGATAGACCAGAGTGTTGAGCCAGGCTTTCATATTCTCAACTTCTACTATCTTTTTTCTGTTTTTCCAAACCTCCAAGAAAACATCACTGACTATTTCCTCAGCCATCTCCTTATTATACAGTATTCCGTATGAATGGTAATAAAGCCCATCCATATATCTGTTCATAAAACTGTTAAAGGCGAGCTCATTTCCTTGAGCAATCAGTAACATTTCTCGTTCCAGATCTTCCATTCTTCAGTTATTTAGGTTACAATAGGACATTCCCAAAACTTTAGGGCACCCTTTCACCAATAAAGACGCAAAGGTATCAAAAATATATAAGTTAAAAACAAAGGAAACTTCATCTTTTAATCTTTTTAACATTACATTTAACTGCTGTAATTACTCTGCACCCATATCGTCATGAGTTGTTACGTTAATACTGTGAGTCAACTCGTATTATCAATAAAACTTAAAGTGGTCAACTATATTTTTTATAGTTTCTATCAGAATAATACAATAGGCTTCAACTGCTTACGAAGCCGCTTTCATTGCTCTACGCAATAGGCTTCATTGACTATCGAAGCCGCTTTCATATTGTGGTTTAACGATTTTAGCCCATCATGATGAGCATTTCTGCCCATAAGGATGAGCAAAATTGCTCATCCTTATGGGGAAAAGTGCCCGTACTATTGGGCAGAAATGCCCAAAGCCTTGGGGAGCCTTGGGCAAAAAGCATGATAACACTCCATATCATAGCCTATACTTTTTACCACAATATATGCAAATGCCTTTCTGTCGCTTGCTTACACTGACACCCAATACATTATAGGCAAAAGGACTTTTTACAACATCTGCCATCACCTTTTCCACATTGTGAATACCAGTACTTATCGCCACATAAGCTCCAGGAAAACTATTATCCAGACGAGAGTTACCAAGTTGATCTACGGAGACATCAGCTGCATCAAATCCCCATTCATTCACCTTGTCATTGAGGTCATTTACCTGCACTCCTGCCTTGACCGTAGCCAATGGTTTCAATACACCATTAGTTAGTGTCGCATCACCAAAAACCGCAGCATAGTCATCAAGTAAATTTCCATCACCTTCTTCAGTTGCAAGATTATCGCCACAAATAATTGAGTTGATAAATTTCAAGTTCTGTACTCCAGCAAGTTGCAACTGTCCATCTCCCTCGTTGCCAGCAAGTGTACTGCTAATAATAAGCAACTCATTCTTGTAGTCATTATTCTTTCCGTTGGCAAAGACAGCTCCGCCAGAAGTTGCGATGTTGCCATAGATGGTGGAATTAACAATCGCGGTACGCTGAGCATGCTGTACACAAACGGCACTTCCTGTACCTTCTTTTACTTTGTTTCTTGCAATCAGACAACGCTCAAACGTACTATATCCCTTTGTTCTGTTGTTGGATGACAGACGAATGGCTCCTCCACGGCTTCCAGCCTCATTGTCGGTAAAATCACATTCAAGCAAATGAGAAGTGCTATATTCTGCACGAAAGGCTATACCACCATAACCAAGAGATCTGTTTTGATAGAAACGACAATTCTGTACGACAGCATTTCCACAATCTTTGAGATACAATGCACCGAGCTGTGCATTACTGGCCGTGTTGGAGCAATAAGCTCTGGTGAACTCAATGCCCTGAATACACAACTCTTTCTCCTTTTCCAGGGAGCCCGTAAAATCAACCGAGATTATTTGACTCAAATCGCCTGCGTCAAAGGTATTCGAATGATTGGAATCACCTGAGAATACTGTGGGATGAAGAGAAGGATAAACCATATTCGGAATGTTTACACCCGTCAAACTTGGATCACACCCTCCTATAAGTTTATAAGGCTCCGTGATCGTAATTGTGGTCTGAGGATAGTAGGTACCTCCTGCAAAATAATAAGTGTCACCAGGATTGCCATTGGCTATATGGCTCATAAAACCGCTCAAGGAAAAAGCTTTGTCCCATGATGAGCCATCTCCATCTTCTGTCAATCTGGAATCATTGTCAGGTCTCACAAAATAGACTTTAGCACCTATTGTATTCTGGATATAATTCAAGTCTGTTACTGCATCTGGTGTTTTGCACGCTTCATGAGCTGCAGTCTGAGCTGCAATTTTAAGACTTTCACTCATATTAGGAGCCACAAAAGAACATCCTATAGGGTTGACGCCCAATACAGCTTCCAGCCAAGTGCAGGCAGCAGTATACCTACCATAATAAACATTCAGATGCTGTCCATCACGGTTCATCCTATCACCGATAAATGTGGTACGGGCATTCTGAACAGCCGTTCCCACCGGTACAAGAATATCAAAACCATAATTAGTGACACACTGTCGTGCTGCATCAACTATGGCATGATACATGGTAAGCTGATCCTTGTTGTAATTAGCAAAACCTGAAAGAGTACAGTTGGCTGCATAAGCCCATGTCTGATGCCATACCAACTTCACATTTTCAGGTGCCAAATTTCTGATATAGCTGATAAGGTAACTAAGATATGGAGTATAGGTTTCATACAGACCAGACAAAGGACTTCCTTGCTGTAAACTGACATAATCCCACTTTTCGTCTTTCAATGCAGTCTCTAAGGTAACACCTTCCTTAGAAACCTTCATTCCGTCAATCCCTATCTTACGATAAGAATACGCAGCCGTATTGTTCTGGGCATTGTTGTAATGACGTTCCAGGGTACAGCCACCAATGTACATATTGGCAATAATTGTTTGCTTCCCGGAGGCTTCTGCCAGTTGGTGTAGATAATTCTCTATGGCATCTTGCGAGAAACTGTTTCCTATGGCGAGTATACGAATAACACCATCATCGCTTGCATAGGCATGAATGTTGATTACTAATAATAAAAGTAATGACAGAAAATGTTTTATCGTTCTCATAACTATGTTATTGTTTTGGTTAGAATAAATATTACTTTCAAGTTTCATCTATATGTACGTTACAGTTACTACATATAGCCGTGTTTACACAAAAAAGCCGACAACAGCAACAACAGCCTGCCGTAGTCATCAGTCAAAGGTTTACGATAATAGAAAATAGGATGATGCCTTCCCTCGAAAAGGTGGAACTCACATTCGTTCCCTTTTCGGCGCACTTCATCAACATATTGTTCTGCTACCTCCCTCTTCGTAAATTCATCTTTCGTCCCCATGCAAAGAAGCATCGGAGGCATACCATCGCGCACCGACTTCATCGGCAAAGCCAAAGTTGGATATTCCAGCAACAGCAAATCAGGAACAGAAAGGCTGTCTGCCCCCATGCGGTCTATGCCACCTAAAAGGGCAGACATACATCCTCCCGCAGAAGCTCCACCCACAGCCACTCGATGGGGGTCGACATCTAATGTTCGAGCATTTTCCCTCATCCATTTTACAGCATCCTTGGCATCTTCCAAAGCATCTTGCCATGAAGAACCATATAGATAAGATATACGATAATCAAAAGATACCGCCAGCACGCCCTTGCTTGCCAGATAAGCAGACTCTTTGTAGAACTGTAAAGGAGAGCCATACTTCCAACCACCCGCAAAGAACCAAGCCACAGCCGAATGCTGCGCCTGCCCTTGCGGACGAAAGACATGGGCATACAGACTTTCGCCCGAAGGCAGCAACTTGTAAGCCACTCGATCCACCCGATAAGCATGAGGCGGCTGCATCAAAAGCTTGCCCAAGGCTGCAAACCACACATTCGCCATCTGTTCACGCCCCAAGCGGTTAGGATGCACTTTGTCCTGAATGGTCATTGTCGCCCAATGGAATCCCTTGCTTTGGTCCACCAATACAACATGATCATTATGTAAAGCCTTCACCATCTTGGCTATCTCTTTATTCAACTTTGGAATATAAGAGTATTTGGGTAACTTACCACTCTTCACCACTTGTGCCATCAAGATAGTCGCATTCGGATTAATGAGCAAGATGGAAGAAATAATCTTACGATAGGCTGCAATCATTCCTTTGACGGGGTTCTCCTCTGAAAAGTGGTTGTGCCCAGCATGAAGCAACACAAAATCAGCAGGATACTTGCTGTAGATACTGTCTATTCTTGCAGCAAGAAACTCTACGTTTTTACCACTGAAGCCACAATGATTCAACTTGCCGATACGACACTCGCTTTGACGCGGCCCGATGAAATCGAAGTCATAACCAGCCGAATACAGTTGCTCCCATAGAGGATAGAGATAAGAAGAAAAATTACTTCCCCCTTCCGTAATAGAATCACCCAAACCCATGACAGTAAAGCGTTTCTGCTGCCCCAGTACTAAAGCAGTCGTACCCCAAAGGAGCACAACTGCCATAAATAATCTTCTTTTTATTAAATACATTACAATTAATAATTCAATCCCCAAACATACTGCACGGAGTCGGTATCTTCCTCATCTCCGGGATTTTCTTCAAAATCAAATGGTTCGGTAAAAGGCTACGCTAATTACTCAGCATCACTCACCTCATTATTAAAGCCAATAGAGGCTGCCAGGATTACACTGTCTACCGACATCTCACAAATACTTATGAAAGGGCATATATAATTACTTTTATCACTAAAAACTTATTTTACAACGAACTTCTTGCCATTCACAATACAAATGCCTTTCTGCAAGCCCTTCTGCTGCATACCTTGCAGATTATATATCTTGCCTGCCATCTTGCCTACCTCTGTCACTTCTTTGATACCAGTATCCACACCACCCAGAGCAAAGCCCTTGGCAGCACTTGCCTCTCCTGCTACTACAAGATAAGCCTTGTTGGCACTATTGGTGAAAGCTGCACCATTATCAGCACCCCAATAGAAACCTATGCCTTTGTCTTTATCATTGGCAAACTTATAAAACTTGGCACCAGCCTCATCAGAAGTTGTCAGCGACTCATCGCTTGTACCCTTCAGCAGATTGACATCCTCGGAAATTTCCTCTAATTTCAATGCCACCTCGTAGTCATTCTTTGCACCATTTAGCAAGAGAGCCGACTTAGCTGGCACAACGCTTCCCGGACCATACTTGTAATCAACAACCAAAGTCCCTTCTACCTTTGCATCGGTCACTACGCCACCCTTTACTCCTTCTGGCATAATGTAACCGAAGTCATGATAATATGTAGCATATTTAGCATCCGTAATTCCGAACTTACCTTTCAAAGGCTCTGCCACTACTGCTCCTGGAACAGCAATATCACCACGAGAAACGCCATTGATATCCTGTTTCAAGTTTTGACCAAGGCTCCAATCTTTCGCTATTGCCTCCATCTGCACTTGGGTTGCACCATAAGGTGCTGCCACAGGACCATTTGTCACAGCATTATTGCCAAAGATGCTATTCAAGGTGTTGTTGTCACTTACAAAATCAGAAGTTTTCCATGCTGTAGTAGAGGCTTCGTCAACTTGATACATACCTATTATATTATAACCAGCGGAAAGGACCAGTTTAGGCTTTTCCTGGAGAGAAATAGCAGGAGTCGTTCCATCACCGACTATTATAGAGTTAGCTATACGAATAGCTGCATTTTTTCTGCCCAACACTTGCGCACCACCCATATTCCCGGCTATAGTTGAATTGATGATAGTTATTTGCCGTGCATATTTGTTTTCTGCTCCTATCGAGAAGATTGCACCTATTTCACCTTCTGTACCTGAATTGTTTTCTGCAACAATAGAGTTGATAATATTCAACTCTTGACCATGATTAAAAAAGATGGCACTACCAAGAGAACTTGCCTTATTGCCAGAAACAAGACAACGATTAAAGGTTGTATAACCCTTCGTTGCACCATCTGAAGTCAATTTGATAGCACCACCACGACCTATAGACTCATTATTTATAAACTTGCAATCAGTAAAGTTTACCGTACTACGCTCTAATAAGCATGCAGGTCCACCATAATTATTATCCTTTGAATAAACAGAAACATTCTTATCAAAGATACAATTCTGCACATCAACCCTACCACTATTATCAACTCTCAACGCCGAAGTCTTCGCCTGATTTACATATGCCCCGGTAAAAGTGATATTTTTTAAAACGAAAAGCTTAGAATCATCACCTTTTTTTGTATCCAATTTTATGAAAAGCAAAGATGGAGCATCACCTTCATTAGCAACACCATCACCATTTACATCTCCAGAGAAAACTGTAGGTGTCCCAGTAGTAGCTCCAATAAAAGAATACCCATTAGAAACAGTAGGCACTTTAGCTGGAACATAATACGTTCCTCCTTGAAAATAAAAAACATCTCCATTCTTATACTTAGTGTTGATGTTACTATACATCTCGGTAAAGGCAATGGCATTTTCCCAAGAAGAGCCACTTTTTTCACCAGAACCATCAACGCTGACATAATAATCAGTTGCAAAACTTGCAGATGCACAAAGCACACCTGCCAACATCAAAGTAAATCTTTTCATATTCATCCAATTTAGGTTGTTAGTAAAAAACTTTAGTTATTTACCTTATAGGTCGCAAAGAAAAGAAAAAGATATAGGTAAAATATATAAAAAATATCTATATATATTCCTATCAACGATTCTATAAGCTATTTGACATACTAATAAGGAAAGGGATTTATCAGCAGCAAGAACTGAGAAGACAAGACTAAAACTTGTTGAAAAGATCCAACCTATAAGGAAAACTGTTCTACTCAACTTTCGCAAACGGAAAGTCAGAGGGGAGTTAAGAGAAATTAAGGGAGTGATAACTTCCCTTTACTTCTATAACTTCCATACATGCGAGACTTCTGTACCTATATAATAAAAGCAGTAACAGCTTCATTTTGTTACTGTTACTGCTTTTTCCTATGATCACAAAGTAAATTTCTGTGTTTCGGTGGTTTATCCGACAACCATCCTGCCGTTTTGTCGCTTATATAAGTCGTTCAACGACATTATTCTACTATAGCTGTCCAGCCACCACCTGGTGCAAGATGTATCTGGAGCTTATCGTTAGAAGTTACCTGTCGATAAGTATGTTTGTAATCTGTGGCCTCACGGTCTGCATTGATACCATCGGCAAAGATATTGGCCTTGCCATTCATTTTTTCCAATTTACCTGTTGTGTCATTCGGTGTTACTAAACGGGAAAGATCGACAGTAAGATCACGAGCCTGCCAATTGTTCATCGCGGCTATATACCATTTATTGCCTTTCCTCTTGGCTACAACCACGTATTCACCGAGTTTTCCATCCAAAGGAACCACCTGATCATAAACTGTAGGTATCTGCGAGATAAAGTCGGTACACTCCTGATTCTGCATATACTTGGTTGGACTATCGGCCAGCATCTGCAAAGGTGCATCAAAGATCGTGTACATCGCCATCTGATGTACTCTCGTACCCTGACTCATCGGATGGTCGTTGTTGCCAAAAAACTGCGAGCGGACGGCATTCACCATAGCTCCAGGAGTATAGTCGAAGGAACCAGGAAGAGCACGGAGGAAAGGAATCGTCACATCGTATCTCGGCTGATCATGCAGTGGACCAACACCTGTACGAGGTTCCCACTTGGAATTCTCCAAGCCTTTCACTCCCTCGATATTCACGATGTTAGGATAAGAGAACTGTACGCCAAACGGACGCATGCCGTGCAGGTCGAGCAGAAGTTGATGCTTTGCTGCACATGCAGCGATTTCATAAACAGAATTGATGGCCTTCTGGTCGTCTCGGTCGAAGAAGTCTACCTTGAATCCCTTCACACCCATATCGCCGTAATGCTTCATGATCGCCTCCATTTTATCATGTCCACGCTGTACGAGATTACGCCATGAAGACCAGAGAATCACTCCCACTCCATTTTCTTTGGCATAATTGATGATACCTGCCATATCCATCTTGTCGGAGAATACCAGCAAATCTTCCGGGTCACTCCATCCTTCGTCGATGATGATATATTCCAGATGGTTGTTCCTGGCGAAATCCACAAAGTACTTGTAAGTCTCTGTATTGATACCCGCACGGAAGTCTACACCTGTTATATTGGTATTATTCCACCAGTCCCAAGCTACTTTTCCCGGCTTTATCCACGAGGTGTCCTTGACACGGCACGCAGGGCCGAGAACTTTGGCAATATCATTACCCACCAGTTGCTTGTCCTCATCCGTAACAAGGACTATACGCCAAGGCAACTTGGTTACTTTTTCTGCTATATAATTAGCCCGTTCGGTAGGAACTAAGTTCAGACGGGCATAGCCTCCTATCTCCTCTTTTAATGGATAGGGAGGAAAGGCTGCATGTATCGAATAATCCGTAGATGCATCAGAAGAGAATACTCCTGAAGCTGTAGAGGAAGATGTTCCTTTCAAGAGATACATACCAGGATAATTTTCCACATCAGCTTCCATCACTACTGACTTTTTTCCGTCAGGTAAGCAAACAGCAAGAGGGGTGATGGCAAGAGAATCCTTATACATCTTAGACAGTGGAGCCTCGTCATAATATGACTCGAAGGAATAACACCAACGTTCCCCTCCCCGATTATCATTCACGTAGGGAACAAATGCCTGATAATCGCCAGCGAAGCGATATTCCGAAGTTTCATTAAGCACCTTGTTGATCGTCTTTTTAGGGATGATGCGATAAGCTGCTGCATTCATGAAGGCCCGGAATTCCACATCGTACCCATTGCAGGAAAGGAGCAGTCGCTGATAACCACCATTATCATCGTTTTTCCAGTTGGTGACAGATGCTTTACGCACTTTGGGATTCACACCAAAAGTCTGCTTATCAGTCTGTAAGGAGATAACAGATGGCTGCAGCACCTGAGTTTTTCCCTTGGCTACAGCCCATGTTATTGACTTATCCACATGGACGTTGACAACCAAATCTCCCAATAATGATTGAATCGTATATACTTTAGCTGTTATTGGCAAGCCGCATACGAGGGCTAACATGAGGGATGTAATAAATTTAGTACGCATCATAATAAATGGTTTTAGTGACACATGTACGGAAGTTGAGTTGTTTGATCTTATCTTTTTTTATCGAAGACCCTGCAAAGTTACGATAATATCATGAAACTGCAAACAAAAGGGGGAAAAAAGACTAACTGATCACACTTTTTCGGAGATATTATGCCACAAGATGCCAAGTGGCTAAGTAAGTGACGGTAAAAAACATACCAATTTATTTTTCACCGTCACTAAATAGAAAAACGGATTTCAGCTCTCGTGAGCCAAAACCCGTTTCCATTTCTATAATCTCTCTAATAAATTGTTCTTTAGCTGTTACTTAGTCAAGCTTGTTCTCCACATTCACTGCCTGGGCAATCATTACTGCCACAACGGCAAAAGTCATCATAAATACCATAATCTTTTTACCTTTAAACTGAATTAATACTTATTGAATATATATAGCGTAATGCTTTATTATCCTTTTGACGATGCAAAGGTACGGCATTTTCTGTGTGTGCGCAAACATTTTGAACAATAAAGTGTAATTTCTACTCTTTTTTTGACTCAGGTCAAGTTCTTACCCTTGTATACCACACGCCACCTCTATTCAAAAAGAACTCAAGTGGTTGAAGTACGGGGCTGAAGACCCAAAAGCTCTTAGCCCAGAGGGCGTGCTGCATGAGTCCATTTGCCTTGGGTTATCCGTCTATAGACTCGCAGCGGTGAAATCCAGTCCTTGCACCGCTGCATCTCCCTCAAATATGACTTCAACAAAAGCACAAGACGAATGAAGCTGCCGGACTCTAACGAAATCCGGCAGCTTCGAAATGTGTGTATATTTGAGGTAAATGGGATTGAGGTGTATATGTAGAGTAGCGATTTTTGGCTAAAATCGTCAAATTTCTAAAGAAACTGTCTTCCTTTTAAAAGAAAAGCATTACCTTTGCTCCGAAAAAGTGGAACATGTACCACTTTTTCGGAATGCATGATAGTTAACAGAAGTACTTATATCGACCAATTGATTCGTTCTAAAGGCAACGGATTGATTAAAATTATAACAGGATTAAGACGTTCGGGAAAGTCTTTCTTGCTAAAGAAGCTTTTCCGACAGCACCTGTTGGATGATGGTGTTAAGGAAGACCATATCATAATTATTGATATGGAGAGTCGAAAGAACAAGCCATTCAAAGACCCTGACTATTTACTTGATTGGGTAGAAAAGGAAATGAAAGACGATGAAACATACTACATCATTATTGACGAGGTACAGGAAGTGAATGATTTTGTTGAGGTTCTTTCCACTCTCTCGGTAACTGAAGGCACTGATGTTTATGTTACAGGCTCTAATTCACGCTTCCTTTCATCTGATGTGGTGACAGAGTTCCGTGGGCGTGGTGATGAAATCCATGTTTGGCCTTTGTCATTCAAGGAATTTATGTCTGTTTTTCCTGGTTCAAAGGAAGATGCGTGGTCTGAATACATTATGTTTGGTGGACTTCCACAACTCTTAACTCAAATTGGCGATGATAAGAAATCCGATTTCTTGCGTAGGCTATATCGTACCGTGTATCTCCGTGACATATATGAGCGTAATGACATTACCTTAAAACCTGAATTTGAAGAGCTTTCAAAGACTGTGGCTTCAAGCATAGGCGCACCTGTCAATGCTCTTAATATTGCCAACACTTTCAAGTCTGTAAGCAACGTTCAGAATATCACGGACAAGACGGTTTCCGTATATCTTGAATATATGCAAGATGCTTTCCTTATTGAGAAGTCTGAGCGATATGACATTAAAGGACGCAAGTACATCGGCTCGCTATCAAAATACTATTATCAAGATATCGGTTTGCGCAACTCTATCATTTCTTTCCGACAAACAGAGCCAACCCACATCATGGAGAATGTCATCTATAATGAAATGCGTATGCGTGGTTGGCTCGTTGATGTTGGCAACGTTGCTCAAAGGGTTAGAAACGATAAGGGACAAAATATCCGTGTCACACTTGAAGTTGATTTCGTCTGCAATAAAGGTAGTCAACGCATTTATATACAATCGGCTTGGAGAATGCCTGATGCCGACAAAATGGAGCAGGAGAAACGTTCCTTGCGCTTAGTGAGTGATTCTTTCCGTAAACTCCTTATCGTTGGTGAGCATACTAAATCGTGGAGCGATGATGATGGTATTCAGATTATCAGCATCTATGATTTCTTGCTTGATTTGTCTTCGACAGATTAATATTGACTTTCACAATACAGACTTTAGGCTTATGGGAGATTATGAAAAATTTGTAGAGTGCTAAACGTTTGTATGGCAAGCTGTTCGCTGACAAAGGCTATATTTCACAGAAGCTGTTTGACTTCCTCTTTGAGGATGGAATACAGCTGGTGACAGGGTTGCGCGTAAACATGAAAAACAAGCTGATGCCGTTCTATGACAGAATGATGCTGCGCAAGAGATACATTATCGAAACCATTCTTTATATACAGCCCGTGTCAGATGACATGGGAAGAGAATTCACGTATCTGTCTTCACATGCAACTAATCGCTATTTTATCCCGAATTGGGGTGTATTTTAAAGCTTCTGCCCCTTCAGGGGCGTGTGGGGAAAAACTTGCGAAACTTGAATTACAAAGAAACCCTCAATCGTTTATTTATGCTAAAAAAATCCGAGATAATACACTTTTGACGATAAAATGATTACCTTTGCATGAGTTATGGACATAAAAAAGATAGTAAACAATACATGTAAGGTGGCTTTCTCGCTCATTTTGGGCGGTGCCATTCTTTACTGGATGTATCGTGGGTTCGATTTCAAACAGGTGGAGCACGTGCTGTTTCACAAGATGAACTGGACCTGGATGCTACTGTCGTTCCCCTTCGGCATCCTGGCCCAGCTCTTTCGTGGCTGGCGATGGAAGCAGACACTCGAACCCGTTGACGAGCATCCTCGTACCAACGTATGCGTCAACTCCATCTATCTTTCCTATGCGCTGAGCCTTGTCATTCCCCGCATAGGCGAGTTCGCACGGTGTGGAGTTCTGAAGCGATGGGACAATGTGTCATTCCCCAAGTCGTTGGGCACCGTAGTCACCGAACGTGCCATCGACTCGCTCTTGGTAATGATCATTGCCATACTGGTGTTTCTGATGCAGATTCCGGTATTTCTCAATTTCTTCAATACCACAGGAACGAGTCTCGACGGCATTCTGTCTAAGTTCAGCGCTACAGGCTATCTGGTATGCGGGATTTGTGGCATTGCCGTACTCATCCTGTTGCATGTGCTGCTCAAGAAGCTATCTATATATAATAAGGTGAAAGCCACTCTTGGCGGACTGTGGCAAGGTGTCATCTCGCTGAAAGGTGTCAGCAACGTACCGCTGTTTGTCGCCTTCACCCTGGGCATCTGGGTTTGCTATTTCCTGCACTATTTCCTCACGTTCCAGTGCTTCGAGGCGACCTCGCACTTAGGGCTGACGTGCGGCCTCGTCACCTTTATCGTGGGAAGCATAGCCGTGATAGTGCCCACACCGAATGGTGCCGGGCCATGGCATTTCGCCGTGAAGACAATGCTCATACTCTACGGCATACAGTCGGACGACGCGCTCTTCTTTGTGCTCATCGTTCACTCCGTACAGACGCTCTTGGTCATCCTTCTGGGCATATACGCATGGTTGGCCCTGGCATTCACTAAGAAAACAAACAACATTCATTAAAATAATCATATTATGGCTGACATTAAGAATCTTAAGCCAGAAGAAATCTGGCGCAACTTCGACGCACTCACACAGGTGCCACGTCCATCAGGACATCTTGAAAAAGTACAGGCTTTCTTGCTCGACTTCGCCAAGAAGGCTGGCGTAGAGGCTTTCCAGGATCCAGCAGGCAACATCGTTATGCGTAAACCCGCTACTCCTGGTTTCGAAAACAGAAAGGGAGTTATCCTGCAGGCCCACATGGACATGGTGCCACAAAAGGCCAAGGACAGCAAGCACAACTTTGAGACCGACCCTATAGAGACTATCATCGACGGTGACTGGGTACGTGCCAACCGCACCACTTTGGGCAGCGATGACGGTTTGGGCGTTGCTACCATCATGGCTGTGATGGAGGCCAAAGACCTGCAGCACGGTCCGGTAGAAGGACTTATCACCCGCGATGAGGAAACCGGTATGTATGGTGCCAACGAATTGCCAGCTGGTGAGCTCAATGGCGACATCCTGCTGAACCTCGACACCGAGTCATGGGGCGAGTTCGTGATAGGAAGCGCCGGCGGTATTGACATCACTGCCACACTCGACTATAAAGAGGTGGAAACCGATAAGGAAGATGCAGCCGTAAAGGTAACGCTGAAAGGTCTGAAGGGCGGACACTCTGGTATCGAAATCAACGAAGGCCGCGCCAACGCCAACAAGTGCATGGTTCGCTTTGTACGCGAGGCTGTCGCCGAACTCGATGCTCGCCTGGCTTCATGGCAGGGCGGCAACATGCGCAACGCCATCCCATTCGAGGCTGAGGTGGTGCTTACCCTGCCTAAGGAGAATGTAGAGGCTCTGAACGACATGATTGCCGACTGGAAGGATGAACTGAAGGACGAGTTCAAGGGCATCGAGGATGTAGAGAAGATTGAATTCTTTGCTGAGAACGTAGAAACTCCTAAGATGGAGGTTCCTCAGGAGATACAAGACAACCTCATTGATGCTATCTATGCTTGTCACGACGGAGTACTGCGCATGGCTCCATCCATGCCCGATATCGTAGAGACATCTTCCAACCTGGCCATCATCGCCATAGGTGAAGGCAAGGCTTCTGTCAAGATTCTGGCTCGTTCCTCACACGACGGCTACAAGGAGTACATCGCCACCATGATGGAGAGCTGCTTCTCTATGGCTGGCATGAAGGTAGAGTTCAGCGGAAGCTATGGCGGCTGGAATCCAAACCCAGAGAGCGACATCCTGGAGCATGTACTCAAGGTTTACAAAGAGCAGAATGGTGTAGACGGCAAGGTTCTGGCTGTTCATGCCGGACTGGAGTGCTCTATCATCCTGAGCAAGTATCCTCATCTCGACGTGGTATCATTCGGTCCTACCCTGCTCAGCCCTCACACCCAGAACGAGCGTTGCCAGATTAGCTGTGTGGCTCCTTTCTGGAACCTCATGAAGCAGCTGCTTACCGAAATTCCTGAGAAGTAAGGACGGAAGAGGGAAACCTGTTCTCCCTTTTCAACCTGACTTTTGTTACATTTATGATAAAAAGATAGCCGAGGAAGAAATTTCTCGGCTATTTCGTTTATAATTTCAATATTTTTAGTTACCTTTGCACGCGAATTTGCCAATAGAGTGTTTTTCTTTTTGGCACATGTCAAATCAAAATAAAACAAAAATGGACGATTATCACGCGGAAAATAACCAATTTCAAGCGTGGAGATTCATAGGATAAAGCCTCACCCGAAGGCAGCCTCATGCCAATCTCCATAGCGCAGAGTTTATTATTTTTTTTTGGAGATTAGCACAATGAGAACATTCTGGAACATCGAAAAGAACCTTACTGCCATCAATGAGTGGCAGCCCAACTGCTGGATACAAGTAACTTGTCCCACCGACGAAGATCAGAAACTACTGGAAGAGAAATTCAATATTCCCGACTACTTCCTTTCCGACATCAGCGATACCGATGAGCGTGCCCGCTACGAATATGACGACGGCTGGATGCTCATCATTCTGCGTATTCCCTATGTCAAGGAGATAAGAAGCCGAACTCCTTACACAACAGTCCCTTTGGGCATCATACACAAGCGTGATGTCACCATCACCGTGTGCTATTACGAGACCAATATGATGATCGACTTCGTGAGCTATCAGCAGAAACGAGGAGAAGGATTCACCGACTACGTCGACATGATCTTCCGACTGTTCCTGTCGTCTGCCGTATGGTATCTGAAACGACTCAAACAGATCAACTCTCTCATAGAGAAGGCTAAGCGCAACCTCGACCATGGTGTCAACAACGAGAGCCTGATAGGACTGAGCCGCCTGCAAGACTCGCTCACCTACTTCATCACCTCCATCCGTGGCAACGAGAACCTGCTGTCGAAACTGAAATTCAAACTGCAGGTAGACGAGTTGGACGCCGACCTCATTGAGGACGTCAACATCGAGATGACACAGGCTCGTGAAACCACCAATATCTATTCCGACATCTTGGAATCGACAATGGACACATATTCGAGCATCATCAACAACAACATGAACACCACCATGCGTACGCTGACCTCCATCAGTATCGTGATGATGTTGCCAACGCTGATCTCTTCTCTGTTCGGTATGAACCTCATCAACGGAATGGAGAACAGTCCCTACGGATTTATGTTCGCACTGGTCATCTCATTCATCGTATCTGGACTCACTTGGGGCTTCCTGCGCTACAAACGACTGCTCTAAAACACAAAATATATTAAAAATATACCGTTTTATTAGGAATTGTCGTTTATTTTGACTAAGTTTGCAACTTATAATACAAACATTTTTGTGTGGCGGGCTGACTCTACGACAGAGCCATCCCCCAAGGAACTCGAATCATAAACTAAATCAAGTGACATGATGGACTCTCAAGAAAATACCCTCAATCAGGGTACCATTGAAGAACCACAGGTGGAAGCCACAGTGGCTGAGACACCTGCAGTAGAGAACACTTCAGAAGCCGAGACAAAAACCTATGCTACCAAACAGGAAGTACTCGACCGTGTAAAGGAAATAGCGCACAGCGACGAAGCTCCTCAGAAAAACGAGCTCGACCTGCTGAAGACTACTTTCTACAAACTGCATCTCGCTGAAAGAGATGCACAGATGAAAGAGTATCTGGCTGGTGGCGGTGACCCCGAGAAGTATGTTCTCCTGCCCGACGAGGCGGAGGAGGCTTTCAAGGCGGAGATGCAGATCATCAAAGAGAAAAGAGCCAAGATTTTCCTCGCACAAGAGGAGGAGAAACAGGCCAATCTGCAGAAAAAGCTCGACATCATCGAAAAGATAAAAGCCATGGCTACGTCGCCCGACGAAGCCAACAAATCATATCAGGAATTCAAAGCCCTGCAGCAAGAATGGAAAGAGATTAAGGCCGTTCCTGCCGACAAGGCCAATGAGCTTTGGCGCAGCTATCAGCTCTACGTAGAGCAGTTCTACGACCTGTTGAAGCTCAACAACGAGGCTCGTGAATACGACTTCAAGAAGAATCTTGAGGCAAAGACCAAACTCTGCGAGGCTGCTGAGAAACTCGACGAGGAAGAAGATGTTATCTCTGCTTTCCACCAGTTGCAGGAACTCCACGCACAATATCGCGAAATAGGACCTGTAGCCAAGGAGTTGCGTGAGCAGATTTGGAGCCGGTTCAAGGCTGCCAGCACGGTTATCAACAAAAAGCATCAGCAGCACTTCGAGCAGTTGCGTGCCATGGAGGAGGAAAACCTCGAGAAGAAGACAGCACTCTGCGAGAAGATAGAAGCCATCAACCAACAGCAGTACAAGCTCGCTTCCGAATGGGAGAAAGTCACTAAGGAGGTTATCGGGCTGCAGAGCGAATGGAAGAAGATAGGCTTCGCTCCTCAGAAGATGAACGTGAAGATCTTTGAACGCTTCCGCACTGCCAACGATGAGTTCTTCGCCAAGAAAGCTGAATACTTCAAGGTGCTGAAAGAAGAATATGCAGTCAATACCGAAAAGAAAAAAGCGCTCATCGAAAAGGCTAAAGAACTCGCTACAAGCACTGAATGGCGCAAGACGGGCGACAAGCTCATCAACCTGCAGAAGGAATGGAAGCAGATTGGTGTTGTGCCTCGCAAGTTGGGCGATCAACTGTGGCAGGAGTTTATCAACGCATGCAACCAGTTCTTCGAGGCTCGTAACAAGGCTAATGCCGGTACACGTAGCACAGAGCACACCAACTTAGAGAAGAAAAAAGAGGTAGTGGCAAAGCTCAATGCCCTGCTCGAGGATGCTGGCGACAACGTACAGCAGCAGATACAGTCACTCATCGACGAGTACAAGGCGATAGGTCACGTGCCCTTCAAAGAGAAGGATGCTATCTACAAGCAGTACCACGATGTGCTCGACAAAATATACAAGAACCTGCATATCAGCAACGCCAAGCGCCACCTCGACAACTTCAAGAACAACTTGAAGAACGTGGCAGAGAAGGGCTCGGACGCTCTCGACAATGAGCGCGGACGCCTCTTGCGCCGCTTCGACCAGTTGCGCTCCGAGATTACTACCTACGAGAACAACCTTGGTTTCCTCAATGCGGCCAGCAAGAAGGGAAACAGCCTCGTAGAGGAGATGAACCGAAAGGTGCAGAAGCTCAAAGACGATCTCGAACTCGTAAAACAGAAAATAAAGGCTATCGATGCCGAGAACAAATAAAAAGAACAGCCGAAGTGCAACCCAAGCACTTCGGCTTTTTTTTATATGTATAAGAAAGGAAAAACCTTTACTGAAAGTCGTACCGAATATTGATGGACGGGAAGGAAATGACTCATCCACAAAACTCCCTAAAACAAAAAAAGCATCTTTCTAAAAGAAAGATGCTCTTGGTTGGGATACCCGGATTCGAACCAGGAATGACAGGACCAGAATCTGTAGTGTTACCATTACACCATATCCCAATGTCTTTTTGTTGTTGCAATGTCATTTCTTAATTGCGAGTGCAAAGGTAATACTTTTTTCTGAACCCACAAAATTTTTCTCAACTTTTTTATCGAAAAACGTTATTTTTTTCATTTTTACGGCTTTTCCATCCCAAAACACGTGGTTTTGCGCCATACCAACCTTAAAAAAACAGAAAAGTTGGAGGAAAGTAACGCATACTCATTTTTTTGCACTATCTTTGTAGTCGAATATACATAACAACAACTCAATGAATACAGCAAAACAATTAGTAGAGACAATTAAAGAAATACAAGAGAAAAAAGGCAGCAATATCGTCATTGCCGACCTGAGCGAGATAGACGGCACCATAGCCAAGTACTTTATTATCTGCCAAGGCGGTTCACCCTCCCAGGTAGAGGCTATTGCAGAATCAGTAGGCGACTTCTGCCGTAAGAAGTTGGGCGAGAAACCTGTCAACGTAGCAGGATTAGGAAACGACCAATGGGTAGCCATCGACTTTGTGGATGTACTCGTACACATCTTCCAGCCTGAAGTAAGACAGTTCTATGATCTGGAACACCTCTGGGAAGACGCAAAACTGACAACCGTGCCAGACGTGATGTAACAGTCGCGCGCGAACATTATTATATATAGATACATAAGAAAGAAAGCAAGAAACAAAAGTCTTTTTTAAAACAAAAAAAAGGAAAGGAAACATTCAATATGGAACAAGGCAACAACAAGAACAATCCCGGCGGGCCCCAACCCCCCAAGATGCCTAAGTTCAACATGAACTGGCTCTATATACTTATCATCGTCGGACTGATGGTAGCCTACTTGAGCGGAGGCACAAACTCTTTAGGAGGAAGTGCCACACAAGAAGCCACCTACACACAGTTTAAGCAATACGTGGAAAAAGGTTATGTGCTGAGCGTTGTAGCCAACAAGACCGAGAACACCCTGAAACTGTATATCAACCCCAAGTACTCACGCGAGGTGTACAAAACCTCAGCCAAGAACTTAGGCTCCAACCCTTATGTGGAGGTGCAGTTTGGTTCGGTAGATGAGGTGGACAGGTTTGCCAACGCCATGGTGCAAGCCAAGAAAATCAATTCGTTCAGTTATAAGAACGAGTCAACGGACGGTTTCCTCAAAATCTTGTGGAATATCTTCCCGCTGATTCTTTTCTTCGTCTTCATCTGGTGGATGTCGGGACGTATGGGCGGCATGGGCGGCTCAGGCGGAGGAATCTTCAATGTAGGCAAGAGCAAAGCACGCATGTATGAGAAAGGCAATGCCATCGGTATCACCTTCAAGGACGTGGCAGGACAGGAAGGAGCCAAACAGGAAGTACAGGAAATCGTAGACTTCCTGAAGAACCCCAACAAATATACCGACTTAGGTGGTAAGATTCCTAAGGGAGCCCTTCTCGTAGGACCTCCGGGAACCGGTAAGACTCTCCTTGCCAAAGCCGTGGCTGGCGAAGCTGGCGTACCTTTCTTCTCGATGAGTGGTTCCGACTTCGTAGAGATGTTTGTCGGCGTAGGTGCATCACGTGTGCGCGATCTCTTCCGTCAGGCTAAGGAGAAAGCACCTTCCATCATCTTCATCGACGAGATTGATGCTGTAGGACGTGCCCGCAGCAAAAATCCATCCATGGGAGGCAATGATGAGCGCGAGAACACGCTCAACGCCCTGCTTACCGAGATGGACGGATTTGGAACAAACAGCGGTGTCATTATCCTGGCAGCCACCAACCGTGTGGACATGCTCGACAGCGCCTTGCTGCGTGCTGGACGATTCGACCGTGAAATACACGTCGACCTTCCTGACCTGAATGAGCGAAAAGCCATATTCCTGGTTCATCTAAAACCTGTAAAGGTAGACAAGAGTGTAGACGTAGACCTGCTGGCACGACAGACACCAGGATTCTCGGGAGCCGATATTGCAAATGTGTGCAACGAGGCAGCCCTTATAGCAGCACGCCACGACAAGAAGAGCGTAAGCAAACAAGACTTCCTCGATGCTGTAGACCGCATCGTAGGCGGACTGGAGAAAAAGACCAAGGTGATGACAGCTGAGGAGAAGCGAAGCATCGCACTCCACGAGGCTGGCCATGCCACCATTTCATGGTTCTGTCAGTATGCCAATCCACTTATCAAGGTAACTATCGTACCACGCGGACAGGCTCTCGGAGCAGCCTGGTATCTGCCCGAAGAACGACAGATCACCACCAAGGAACAGATGCTCGACGAGATGTGTTCGCTCATGGGAGGACGCGCTGCCGAGGAACTCTTTACGGGCCATATATCATCGGGAGCCATGAACGACCTGGAAAGAGCCACCAAGAGTGCCTATGGCATGATAGCCTACTTAGGTATGAGCGACAAGCTGCCTAATATATGCTATTACAACAACCAGGAATATTCCTTCCAGCGTCCATACTCCGACACCACTGCCCGCATGATAGATGAAGAGGTGCTCAAGATGGTGAACGAACAGTATACCCGAGCCAAGAACATCCTCATAGAGCACAAGGAAGGCCATAACGCCCTTGCCGAGCTCCTCATCCAGAAAGAGGTGATCATGGCAGAAGACGTAGAGAAGATCTTCGGCAAGCGTCCATGGCTTAGCCGTTCACAGGAAATCATGGAGGACGAGCAGCCCAAGATTGACGACAAACTGAAGGAACTGCCCGAGGTTCAGGCAGCCATCAAGGCTCACGAACAGGCACAAAAGGAAGACAACTCGTCTGAAAGCACAGAAAACAATGATACCGACGTGCAGAACGACGAGAACTCAGAAGAAACAAACAACAAATAAAATAAGGAATCACAAATGACCGACAAACAAAAGAATCTTATCGTGAGGTCTATCACGGGCATCTTGTTCGTGGTGTGCATGGTGTCTTGTTTCCTCAACCCAAGGGCCATGATTTTCCTCTTTACCATCATTACAGGACTCAGCATCTGGGAATACTGCGGACTGGTAAACAACGAGAAGGAAGACGTCACCGTCAACCGTCTGATCTGCACCATTGCCGGAGTATACTTTTTCCTGGCCGTGGCAGGACTGCGAATGGGCATCGTAGGCAATTTCATTGTCTTTGTTCCCTATCTGCTCACCATCGTCTACCTGTTTATCAGCGAACTGTATATACAGGCAACAAAGACGCCATCAACGACTGGGCCTACACCATGCTCTCGCAGATGTACATCGCCCTGCCCTTCTCTATGATCAATATCTTGGCTTTCGAATACTCAGCTTTCGACGGTCAGATACACTACGACATGCTGTTGCCACTGAGTATTTTCATATTCCTTTGGACAAACGATACCGGAGCCTACTGCAGCGGTTCGCTTTTTGGCAAGCATAAACTCTTCCCACGCATCAGTCCTGCCAAGAGTTGGGAAGGAAGCATAGGCGGAGGTATATTCGTTCTGATTGCAGCTGCCGTGATTGGTTACTTGGCAAATGACGGCGAGGCTCACCGACTCAGCATTGCCGGATGGATGGGGTTAGGCCTGATTGTCGTGTTCTTCGGAACATGGGGTGACTTGGTAGAGAGTCTCTTCAAACGCACTTTGGGAGTAAAGGACAGCGGCACACTGCTGCCAGGACATGGCGGTATGCTCGACCGTTTCGACTCTTCGCTCATGGCCATTCCTGCAGCTGTCATCTATCTCTATACACTGCAGCTTTTCGTATAAAAAGAGGCTCATGAGTTTCCCCTTTAACTCATGAGCCTTTTTTTAGGAACTTTTTTTGTCTTAGTAACTTATTGATAATCAATAGCAAGTTTTCATATTTTACTACGGCTCATTTATTTCCTGCTGACTCACCCGCTCTGCCTCTTCAGCTTTCTGTCGGGCGATGGCAGCTTCCTGTTCAGCCTTGACACGAGCCAGCTCTGCAGCTTTGGCGGCAGCCTTGGCGACGGCCTCAGCACGTTCTTTAGCCAGACGTATCAACTCAGCACGATGCTTTCTCAACAAATCTACCATGATAGAAGCAGCTTCGTCGGGCGCCACCTTACTTCCCAACTCTCTCAGCACTTCCTGATATTCAGCAAGCATTCTTTCGCGTGCAGGCTGCCCTGGCATAATCTTATAAAGTTCGTTGGCTATTCCGTCTATCGTAAACTTATCGGCGAACATCTCTGGAACCACCTCCTTATTGGCCACCAAGTTGACAAGAGAAATATAGTCAACCTTCAGCACGTGATTGAAGGCAAAACGAATCAGTTTTGGCAAGGGAGTTTCATAGCACACCACTTGCGGAACATTAAACAGGGCTGTCTCGAGCGTGGCAGTTCCACTGGTTACAAGAGCCGCCGTGGTGTGAGACAAGAGCTGGTAAGTCTTATTCTTCACCACTCTGACAGGAGTACCTTCCAGGAATTTATCGTAATATTCATCCTCTATCGACGGAGCTCCAGCCAACACCATTTGATAATCTTCAAAACGTTCAGCCACCTCTATCATGGCAGGAAGATTGTCCTTGATTTCCTGTAGTCGGCTACCAGCTAAAAGAGCGATAATCGGTTTACGACTGTCAAGATTATTTTCTTGACAAAACTCCTCATGCGTCTGATGATATCCTGCTCTGAACTCTGCCACTTCCTGAGCAGTGGGATTGCCCACATAGTGAACGGGATACTTATGTTTCTGCTCATAGAAAGGCACCTCGAAAGGCAGTATGGAGAACATCTCGCTCACATCACGTTTGATGCTTTTAATACGCCACTCCTTCCAGGCCCAAATCTTAGGCGAAATATAATAGTAGACAGGTATCAACGTATTCTTTTTCAAGAACTTGGCTATATTGAGATTAAAGCCTGGATAATCGACTAAGATCACAACATCGGGTTTCCACGCCACAATATCCTCCTTGCATCTTTTCATGTTCGAGAAGATGGTGTCCAGATGCAGCAGCACAGGTACAAAGCCCATATAGGCCAGTTCCTTATAATGCTTGACACGAGTTCCTCCCTCAGCAGCCATCAAGTCGCCGCCGAAGAATCGAAATTCAGCCAATTCGTCATATTTTTTCAACGAGCGCATCAATCTGCTGGCATGCAGATCGCCACTCGCCTCACCTACTATCAGATAATATTTCATCCTTATTGTCGAATATTCTTAGTTAATCGTCAAGTTCAGAAGCTTCCGTGTTGAGCGACCTGTTGTTCTCAAGCCACTCATAGTCAGTCACATCTATTCTTGTAGGCGTAATGGCAATGTAGCCATGACTGAGCGCCCACTGATCAGTATCTACAGCCTCGGGCTCATCATTGCGATATTCGCCCACCATCCAGTAATAGTCATACCCCCGAGGATGATGCTCCTTCACCACTTCATTGATCCACGAGCCCCATGTCATACGGCAAACCTTAAAGCCCTTGAAAGGAGGATTGACGGGAAAGTTGACATTAAGACAAGTTCCCTTGGGCAGTCCTTCACGAAGCACTCGCTTCACGATGCTTACCACGCCGTCGCGCAAGGGTGACAGATCGGCGTTCACATCATAGTTGCAACTACTGAACGCCACCGAGGGAATATACTTCATGCAGCCTTCCTTGGCTACGCCCATTGTGCCCGAATAATGATTGTTCACACTCGAGTTGTCGCCATGGTTGATACCACTGAGTATCAGGTCGGGAACCCGAGAATCCAACAACTGGTCGAGAGCTATCTTCACACAGTCGACAGGCGTTCCTGAGCACGACCACACTTCCACCTCCTCGCCCATATTGTGTCTGCGTTTCAACAGCAGTGGTGATGTTACCGAGAAGGCGCATCCATAGCCCGACCGTCCACTCTCAGGAGCCACCACAAGCACCTCACACCAGTCTTTCAGAAATCCGACAAGCGTCTTGATGCCATTGGCATGATAGCCGTCATCATTGGATATTAATATTAAAGGTTTCTTATTTTCCATAAAAATATCGCTCTTTTTGGTGCAAAAGTACGAAAAAACCTTTAAAGTAACGTCTTTCTCGCATAAAATATGTATCTTTGCAGAAATTTTGTGATGATTTTTAATATAGAAAATTAAGAATATGGGAAAAATAATCGCATTGGCCAACCAGAAAGGCGGTGTCGGCAAAACGACAACCACCATCAACTTGGCAGCATCATTGGCCACACTGGAGAAGTCGGTTCTTGTAGTAGACGCCGACCCACAGGCAAATGCCTCCAGCGGCTTAGGAGTAGACATCAAGGAGGTAGACTGCTCTCTGTACGAGTGCATTATCGACCATGCAGATGTTCGTGATGCCATCTATACCACCGATATTGATGGACTCGACATCATCCCCAGCCACATCGACCTTGTCGGTGCAGAGATAGAAATGCTCAATCTGCAGAACCGCGAAAGGGTTATCAAGAATCTGCTCGCCCCTATCCGCGACGAGTATGATTTCATCCTTATCGACTGCTCGCCATCTCTGGGACTCATCACAGTCAACTCGCTGACAGCAGCCGACAGCGTCATCATTCCTGTTCAGTGCGAATACTTTGCCCTGGAAGGCATCAGCAAGTTGCTCAACACGATAAAGATTATCAAGAGCAAGCTCAACACCAAGCTCGAGATTGAGGGCTTCCTGCTTACCATGTACGACAGCCGTCTGCGTCTGGCCAACCAGATTTACGACGAGGTGAAGCGCCACTTCCAGGAGTTGGTGTTCAAGACCGTCATCCAGCGCAACGTGAAGCTGAGCGAGAGTCAAAGCCACGGCCTTCCCGTCATCCTCTACGACACAGAGTCGAACGGCGCCAAGAACCACTTGGCATTGGCAAAAGAAATTATCAACAAGAACTCATAAAGTAAGAAAAAAGAGTGAAGAATGACTCACTCCTTACTAAGAAATAGAAAATGGCAGTACACAAGAAATACAATAACGGAACCAAGAGCAATGCCCTGGGACGAGGTCTCGACGCACTTATCTCTACCGAAGGAGTGCGCACACAGGGCAGCAGTACCATCAACGAGATTCCTCTCGACCAGATAGAAGCCAACCCCAACCAGCCTCGTCGCGAGTTCGACGACGAAGCACTCCATGAGTTGGCAGAAAGCATCAAGACCATAGGCATCATTCAGCCCATCACCTTGCGACAGGTGGCAGAGAACCGCTTCCAGATTATCGCAGGTGAGCGTCGCTGGCGTGCCTCCCAGTTGGTTGGCCTGAGAGCCATACCAGCCTATATCCGTACCATCAGCGATGAGAGTGTGATGGAGATGGCACTCGTCGAGAACATCCAGCGCCAGGACCTCAACGCCATAGAAATAGCTTTGGCATACGAGCACCTGATGGAGAACAACGAGATGACTCAGGAGAAGATAGCCGAGCGCGTGGGCAAAAGCCGCGCTGCTGTAGCCAACTACCTGCGCCTGCTCAAGTTGCCAGCTCAGGTACAGATGGCACTTCAGAAGAAAGAAATCGACATGGGTCATTGCCGCGCCCTCTTGGCACTCGACAGTCCTTCACTTCAGATCAAGCTGTTCCATGAAATTCAGAAGAACGGCTACTCTGTGCGCAAGGTAGAGGAGATGGTACAGCAAATAAAGGACAGCGAGGACAACGAGACAGCCAGAAAGGTAATCAAGGGAAAAGCCGAACTGCCCGAAGAGTTCGCCCTGCTGAAGAACCGCCTCTCGCAGTTCCTCAACACCAAGGTTCAGTTTACCTGCTCACCCAAGGGCAAGGGAAAAATCAGCATTCCCTTTGCCAACGAGGAGGAATTAGAGCACATCATGAACGTTTTCGACCAATTAAAACAAAACTAATTAGGTGAAATCGAAAATATCACATATTTGTATATCAGTCTTGTTGGCCAGCCTACCCTGGGCTGCTAAGGCACAGAAGGCTGTCACAGCCAGTCAATCCACTGCAGGCGAAGATCAGCCTGCCGTAGTGGCACCTGCAGATACAACATTCTCTGCCAAAGACAGTCTCAAGCTCAACAGTATGCTCCAGGTTGCTACCAAGAAGCCCAAGCGCGACTGGTCCACATGGCGTCCTGACACCAAGCGTGCCATGTGGCTTGCCATCGTTCTGCCAGGAGCAGGACAGATATACAACCGCAAATACTGGAAACTACCTATTATATATGGTGGTTTCGTAGGCTGTGCCTATGCCATCACCTGGAACAACCAGATGTATCACGACTATTCACAGGCCTATATGGACATCATGGACGATGACCCCACTACCGACAGCTACAACCAGTTCCTGCACTTAGGAGCCACCATCGATGCCAGCAACATGGACCGATACAAGGAAATCTTCCGCAAGCGCAAAGACCGTTACCGCCGCTGGCGCGACATGGGTGTGTTTGTGATGATTGGCGTTTACGCTTTCTCCATCATCGATGCATACGTGGATGCATCTCTCTCCGAGTTCGACATTTCCGACGACCTTACTCTGAGAGTAGAGCCTGCCTTCATGAACAGCAACCCGCAAAGCCGCAACCCCTTCCGATCAGGAACATTGGGACTTCAATGCTCACTCACTTTTTAAAGTGAGGAACACAATTGTGTAGAATCTTAAAGAAACTTATAGAAAAGAAAGAATAACATAAATGAAAAAAATACTATTATTAGCAGCTGCAATGTTACTTGGTATGCCAGTACAGATGCTGGCGCAAACCGACGACACTGAAGAGAAAAAAGAAGATGTAATCACAGTCACCGACAAACAGGGCAACGAGGAAGAGATAGAAGTCCCTGTAGGACTGGAGGACAACCTCGACAGCCTGCTGCATCTTTATAATGCTAAGACCTATATGATGCAAGACACATCTTGCAACTATCGTGATGTCAACCCAGTCTTCGACAAGGAGGTTTACATCGACCGACTCAAGCGTCTGCCCACCATCATCGAGATGCCTTACAACGATGTGGTGCAGAAGTTCATCGACCGCTACAGCGGCAAGCTCCGCCGCTCTGTGAGCTATATGCTGGGCGCAGGCAATTTCTATATGCCAATCTTCGAGGAGGCTTTAGAGGCTTACAACCTTCCCCTCGAGCTCAAATATCTTCCTGTCATCGAGTCTGCCCTCAACCCTATTGCCGTTTCACGCGTAGGAGCCACCGGCCTCTGGCAGTTCATGATAGGCACAGGCAAGCGCTACGGACTTGAGGTCAACTCGCTCATCGATGAGCGTCGCGACCCAGTGAAATCCTCTTATGCTGCCGCCCACTATCTGAGCGACCTCTATAAGATTTTCGACGACTGGAGCCTGGTCATCGCTGCCTACAACTGTGGCCCCGACAAGGTCAACAAGGCCATCCACCGCGCCAAAGGTTCTGCCGATTACTGGAACATCTATCCCTACCTCCCCAAGGAGACACGCGGATATGTGCCAGCCTTCATCGCAGCCAACTACATCATGAACTACTATTGCGACCACAACATCTGTCCTATGGTGACCGAATTGCCTCTTAAGACCGACACCGTGGTTGTCAACAAAGACCTTCATCTGGAGCAGATTGCCCAGGTGCTCAACATCAACATCCAGCACCTTCGCAGCCTTAATCCACAATACCGTCGCGACATTGTCAATGGTCTCAACAAACCTATGACAGTACGACTTCCCTCATCTCTCGTTGGCCCCTTCATCGACCAGGAAGACTCCATCTACAACTTCAAGACCGACGAACTGCTGCTCAAGCGTTCTGTCGTAGAGGTAAACCAAGAAGAGCCTAAGGTAAGCCGCCACAGCTACCACAGCAGCCGCCATCGCTCCTCAGCAACACGCAGCAGGAGCCGCAAGAGCAGAAGCAGAAAGAGTAAGCGCGGAGGAAGAAACGTAACCATCAAGAGTGGTGACACCCTGTCGGAGATAGCAGAACGCAACCACACTACCGTGGCTAAACTGCGCAAGCTCAACAAGATTTCGGGCAACCATATCCGTGCCGGCAAGAAACTCAAGGTGAAGTAATATACACATTATTATATATATAGTTATTAATCTGACTAACACAAAGCGCAGGAGGCAAGAACTATGGACGATCAGAACCTCAAAGACATAGAGAGAGAACAGGCCGACAACAAACTCATTGGCGATGCATTCCAGCATCTGCTCGACACCTATGTAGCTTCACGTCACCGAAAGAAGGTAGACATTGTCACCAAAGCATTCAACTTTGCACGCCAGGCACACAAGGGCGTACGTCGCCTCTCGGGTGAACCCTACATCATGCACCCTATCGCCGTGGCTCAGATAGCCTGCGAGGAAATGGGACTGGGATCCACCAGTATCTGTGCCGCACTCCTGCACGACGTGGTAGAAGATACCGACTATACAGTAGAAGACATCTCCAACATCTTCGGAGAGAAGATAGCCCAGATTGTAGACGGACTAACCAAGATCAGCGGTGGAATCTTTGGTGACAAGGCATCGGCACAAGCCGAGAACTTCAAGAAACTGCTGCTCACCATGAGCGACGACATCCGCGTCATCCTTATCAAGATCTGCGACCGTCTGCACAACATGCGCACACTCGCCTCGCAGCCTGCCAACAAGCAGTACAAGATAGCCGGCGAGACACTTTACATCTACGCTCCATTGGCCAATCGTCTGGGCCTTAACAAAATAAAGACCGAACTCGAAGACCTCAGCTTCCGCTACGATCATCCACAGGAATACGCCAACATTGAGCACAAACTTGCCGACACCGAGGCACAACGCGACACCCTCTTCTCGCAGTTCACACAGCCCATCAGGGAGGAACTCGACAAGATGGGCATACAGTATAAGATCAAGGCACGTGTAAAAAGCCCTTATTCCATTTGGAACAAGATGCAGAACAAGCACGTGAGCTTCGACGAAATATACGACATCCTTGCCGTACGCATCATCTTCACACCCAAGGAAAGAGCCAACGAGGTCAACGAATGCTTCAACATCTATGTGGCCATCAGCCAGATATACAAGAGTCATCCCGACCGTCTGCGCGACTGGCTCAACCATCCTAAAGCCAACGGCTATCAGGCACTCCACGTCACCCTCATGAGCAAGCAGGGACGCTGGATAGAGGTACAGATAAGAAGCGACCGTATGGACGAGGTGGCCGAACAGGGATTTGCTGCCCACTGGAAATACAAAGAAGGCGAAGACGCTGAATACACAGAGGACGAGAACGAGCTCAACGAATGGTTGGGCACCATCAAGGAAATCCTCGACGATCCACAGCCCGACGCCATGGATTTTCTCGATGCCATCAAGCTCAACCTCTTTGCCTCAGAGATCTTTGTCTTCACCCCTAAGGGCGAGATCAAGACCATGCCAGCAGGCTGTACAGCCCTCGACTTCGCCTTCCAGATACACACCTTCTTAGGAAGCCACTGCATCGGAGCAAAGGTAAACCATAAGCTGGTGCCACTGAGCCATAAACTGCAAAGCGGCGACCAGGTGGAAATCCTCACCAGCAAGAGTCAGCACGTACAGCCTTCATGGATCAACTTCGTGAGCACAGCCAAGGCCAAGAGCAAGATTCAAGCCATACTGCGACGCGACAACCGCGAGATACAGAAGAAGGGCGAGGACATTCTGAACGAATGGCTCAAGAAGAACAGCCTGGAGGTCAACAACTCCATCCTCGACAAGCTCTGCGACTATCACCACATACAGAAACACGAGAACTTCTTCCAGGCATTGGGCGACCACTGCATTCTGTTGGGCGAGAAAGATCTTGACGAACTGCAAGGCAAGAACAAGAAAGACAAGAGCTCAAGCAGTTGGCGCAACTATATCCCCTTCCTCGGCAAGAGCAAGGACAAAAAGGCTGACGAAAAGGACAACAAGCCGCAACAGCTCATGGTGGTGGGCAAGGACTTCAACAAGAAGAAACCCCTCATCATCACCGAGGAGAACATCTCGCAGTTCATCTTCCCCTCATGCTGCCATGCCATTCCTGGCGATGACATCATGGGCTACATCGACAACAAGAACCGTATCGAGATACACAAGCGCTCCTGCTCTGTGGCAGCCAAGCTCAAGTCGAGCTATGGAAACCGCATCGTCGACGCCAAGTGGCAAATGCACAAGCTGATGTACTTTGACGCCACCATCGAGATAAAGGGCATCGACCGCAAGGGAATGCTCCTCGACGTGAGCCGTGTCATCAGCGACCAGCTCAATGTCAACATACACAAGCTCACCATCAGCAGCGACAATGGCATCTTCGACGGTTGCATCGAAATCAGAATTCACGACCGCGAAGATGTAAAGGTGATCATGGATAATCTGAAGACAATAGACGGCCTGCAGGATGTACAGCGCATCCTGTAAGCCATAGGACAGAAAACTATAAAACAAATATCAACCTACAAAAAACAACGACAATGAAAAAACTAATCCTGTCTATCCTCACCACGTTGGCAGTCCTCCCAGTGCTGGCAGCCAACAAGTACGACAACCCCGACACACTCTTCGTTTCACGCGACGGCACCTGCGAGTTCCGCACCATCGACGAAGCCATAGAGGTGTGCCGTGCCTTCATGGACTACACCAAGGTCATCTACGTCAAGAAAGGCGTTTACAAGGAGAAACTCATCATCCCATCATGGCTCACCCACATCACCATCTGTGGCGAAGACCGCGACCAGACTATCATCACCTGGGACGACCATGCCAACATCAAGATGCCAACAGGCGGACTCGACTCCGAGGCTGCTGTCAAGGGCAAGCCCATCGGCACATTCCGCACCTACACACTGAAGGTTCAGGGCAGCTACATCACCCTGGAGAACATCACTATCGAAAACAATGCCGCACGATTAGGACAAGCTGTAGCCCTGCACACTGAGGGCGACCACATCCTGGTACATAACTGCCGACTCTTAGGCAATCAGGACACCGTATATACAGGCGTTGCCGGCACACGCATCGCCTTCTACGACTGCTACATCGAGGGAACAACAGACTTCATCTTCGGTCCTTCCATCGCCTGGTTCGAGAACTGCGAAATCCACAGCAAGTCCAACAGCTATATCACAGCCGCGTCCACACCAGCCGGTCAGCAGTATGGCTACGTGTTCCATAAGTGCCGCCTCACCGCCTCGCCCGAAGCCACACAGGTTTATCTGGGCCGTCCATGGCGTCCATACGCCTACACTCTCTTCATCGACTGCGAAATGGGCAGCCATATCCGTCCTGTAGGCTGGGACAACTGGCGCAATGCAAGCAACGAGAAGACCGCCCGCTACTTCGAGTACGGCAACCATGGTCCTGGCGCCTCAACCAAAGCCCGTGCACCCTGGACACATCAGCTCAGCAAGAAGGAAGCCGCACGCATCACCATCGCCAACGTCTTCGGTGAGGACTGCTGGTAAATAAGTTTTCCACCACTATAAACTATACAAGAGACAATGGACATCAAGAATATCAAGAAAGAATGGAACGCAGCCATACTCGACATACTGAAGACATTCATCAGTATCTGCCACACACACAACCTGCGCTACTACTGCTGTGCAGGAACTGCCATAGGGGCTGTGCGCCATCATGGTATGATACCCTGGGACGATGACATCGACGTCATCATGCCACGCCCCGACTACGACCGCTTTCTTGAGATAGCACGCCACGAAGACTTCGGCAACTACGAGGTGGTAACGCCCTACAACAACGAGCGTTACCCTCTCTATTTCTCCAAGCTGGTCAACAAGAACACCACACTCATCGAGGAGAAAGAGCGCCCTTGCATCATCGGACTCTTCGTCGACATCTTCCCACTTGATGCCACTGCCGACGATGTGGAACAGGCCAAGGCACTGCAGCGCAAATATGTGAAGCACATCAACTGCCTCAACGCCATTTCCACCCGAAACACCTTTGGCGAATACCTGACATTGCTCACCCATCGTAAGACCTGGGGACGTTTTGTCGTCAAGACGGCAGCCTTCTTCTTCCGCAACCTCATGCGCAGACATTTCATTGCGAAAATGGATCATCTGAGTCATCTCTACGACTTCGACAAAGCACAGAACGTACAGGTTTACACAGGCTCCTATCATGAACGCGAAATCTTCCCTAAGGCATGGCTTGGCAACGGCAAACCATTCCCCTTCGAAGACACCACCGTACTTCTGCCTGCAGAATACGACAAGTATCTCAGCCACTTCTTCGGCAACTACATGCAGTTGCCGCCAGTAGAACAACGGATAGAGAAACACCTGCGCTATTATCTCAACATGGAGAAAAGAGAGACATGGCAGGAGATTTCAAAGAAACTTCTATAACTTCTGAGCAAACGAAACTTCTATCGTGTGCCCGAAACCACTCTCCACATCCCAGAGCGGTTTCCATCCCAATGCCTTCAGCTTATCGGTATTGAAGGTTGCCTTGGTGACTGGGGTCGTATTCCCCTTCATCACGTCGTCTTCGGCAATGTCGAATACCACCTTGCGGTCAGCCTTCCTTGCTATCAACTCAGCCAACTCACGGATAGATATATTCGACTCCGAATGCGCCACATTATAAGCATTTGCCCTCTCGCCGTCGAGCAGGAGGCGCAAAATGGCATGGGCAGCATCCACTACGTAAAGCCACGAACGGAAAGCCTCACCACGACTCTTCAGCACAATATCCTCACCGCGCAACACGTTGCGGATAAACTGCGCATACACTCTGTTGTCGCTCTCCGTAAAGCCAGGACCGTAAGTATGGCTCAACCTGGCTATAACAACATCAGCGCCATACTCTGCCCCATAAGCCATACAGAGCGTCTCGGCTGCACGCTTCGACGAAGGATAACAAGCCCTCACCGATGCACAGTCCACGTAACCGCTGCTTGTCTCTGAAAACTCGCTGCCGTCGCCCTCGCCGTAAACCTCGCCCGAAGAGATGTACACCATGCGCTTCATGCCATGCTGCAGGCCAAACTCTATCAGATGAGCAACACCATCAAAATTCGCCTTCATCACCTCCACAGGTTTCTCGCGGAAGAAGTTGGGACTCGCATTACTTGCTGCATCGATGACAAAGTCTATACCCTGCGCTGACAGACCATGAGCCTCACACTGTTCGTCCATAGGCTGCGTAACATCCATCTCGACAAAGCCAAAGTCGGCCTCGTCCCAGTAAGCAGCAAACTTCGTTTTGGCACGCAGCCTGTTGCGTCCTGCCGCCACAACCCTGTAACCTCTGTCAGGATTCAGCATCAGCACGTCGACCACACAACTGCCAATCAGTCCTGTAGCACCCACTACGAGAATCGTCTTCCCATTGAGACGCTTCAAGTCGAGCCCTTCATCGAAGAGGCGGTCTATATCTTTCCTGTATATTGTTTTTTCCGACATTACTAAATGATTTTTCGCAAAGTGAGGAGTTAACTTGAGTAACTTACTTAATCCATCCCTCGGGCTGCACCTTCATCAGGGCCTTGAGAATCTCAAGGTCTTCTACAGTTGTAATCTTGATATTCTTCTCCGATCCCGGCACGATGTGCATCTTTCTTCCACCCAACTCAGCCATCAGCGTACACGATGCCACCGAGTTGTCGATGCCTTTGGCCTTAGCCTCCTCGTGCGCAGCTATCAAGTTGCCCAGCCTGAAAGTCTGAGGCGTCTGCGTACGGATCAGCTTGTCGCGCGGAATACTTGTCGTTGTCGTAAACCCGTCCTCACTCTCCAGGATAGCCTCACGACACTTGATGCCCGTAATCGCATAACCATACTTCTGGCAAATGGCGATGTTGGAAGAGATAATATCCTGCGAGAGCAGAGGCCGCACGGCATCATGCACCAACACGAGGTCATCGTCACTGCATCCAGCCTCTTTCAGGCCATAGATACCATTGTGTATCGACTCCTGCCCATTGGCTCCACCAGGGAAAATCCACTTCAGTTTCGTAATACAAAACTGGTTGGCGTACGACTGCAGCACCGTTTCCCATCCTGCCAGGCACACCACGGCGATTCCCTGTATGTCGGGATGCTTCTGAAATGCCATCATCGTATGGATGATAATCGGACAATTATCCACGTGCATAAACTGTTTGGGAATGTCCTGTCCCATTCTGTTGCCAGAACCGCCGGCTATAATAAGAGCATAGTTCATATCAATAATTCTTTTATCTTGTTTCACACAAACACGCACCATGCATGTTGTCGTGGTGCAAAGATACAAAAAATTAAACAACTATTCCCCTTTTCTCGAAAAACTATCAATCATTTCGTCAATTTCTTCTTCATCCACGGCCTGCTGTCACATCCAACGACGGACGGAATCGGGTTCACGCCCACCTCAGCCTTAGTGAATTGAGCACGACACTCAGACTCGAGCAAGCCATAAGTCCACTTGCCCACATCGGAGTAATCTGGAAGTCGATGCCAAAGATGTGGAGCGCACCTGCCGCCAGGGGAATGCACACGATGTTGTAGACAAAAGCCCAGAAGAGATTCTGCCAAATCATGCCCACAGTCTTGCGGCTCAGCACGACAGCATCAGGAAGAGCCATGAGGTCATCGCCCATGAGCGTTATCTGAGCCACATCCATCGCCACATCCGTTCCCCGCCCTATCGCGATGCTCACATCTGCCAGGGCAAGAGCCTGCGTGTCGTTGATGCCGTCGCCCACCATAGCCACTCGCTTGCCTTGCTGCTGCAACGTCTTCACCAAAGCCTGTTTGTCACCAGGCAGCACCTTGCTGTGATAGTTGCCGATGCCTGCTTCCTGCGCCCAGTAACGGGCAGCCTCCTCCTTGTCGCCACTCATCATGTACACCTCGATGCCTTCCTGCCGAAGTGCCGTCATCGCTTCCTTGGCATGGGGCTTGAGCGATTCACGCTCCTGCAGAGACAGTTGGTCTTGTCGGGTGAAATCAATATTGGGATTGGGAATAGTAAGCGTTCCCGTCTTGTCGATTACAAGTGCATCCACCTTTCTGAGATTCTCCAAAGCCGATGCGTCCTTGATGAGGATTTGCTTCTGAGCCGCCTTTCCTATACCTACCATCAAGGCCGTGGGAGTGGCCAGTCCCATGGCACATGGACAGGCAATCACCAAAACGGCAACAGCCGACAGGATGGCTTGCGGCAGCGCCCCGTTGCCACCCACAATCAACCACACCAGGAAGGTAAAGAAAGCTATCGCTGCCACTACGGGCACAAACACCACGGCAGCCTTGTCTACGATGCGCTGCACCGGTGCCTTACTGCCCTGTGCTTCCTGAACCATTCGGATGATGTGCGCCAGGGCGGTGTTCTCACCAATCTGCTTGGCTCTCATGCGGAGCTTTCCCTGGCTCGGAATAGTGCCAGCCAGCACGTTGTCGCCAGCCTTTTTCATCGCCGGAGTCGGTTCGCCGCTTATCATCGCCTCATCCACATAGGCAGCATCGGCAGTCATGAAACTCTCAGCCTGGGTCACCACGCCATCCACCGGAATCTTCTCGCCGGCTCTTACCTCTATCATGTCGCCTATCTGAATGGTGGAAATCGGCACTTCCTCCATCTTGTAGTCATTGGTGCCTTCCATCTTCTCGCGAGTCACCAGTCGGGCGGTCTTCGGCTGCATGCCCATCAGCTGTCGGATGCTGCTCGCCGTACTGTCCTTCGCCTTTTCTTCCAGGCATCTGCCGGTCAGCACGAAGGTGATAATCATCACGGAAGCATCGAAATAAGTGTGCCATTCTATGCCTCTCGCTCCCCAGACCATTTCTCCGAAGAAGGTGTTGAAGGTGCTGAAAAGGAAGGCGATGAGGGTGCTGAGCGCCACGAGTGAATCCATGTTTGCCGTATGATGCAGGAGCTGCTTCCAGGCGGAAACATAAAACTGTTTGCCACAATAGAGCAGGTTGGCGAGTGTCAGGAGCAGACAAATCTGGTTGGCGAAGGAACCGGTATGTGAAATCCATCCCATGGAGAAACACATCGTCAGGATGGCGAAGAGCCATGAAGCAAGGGTTCTGCGGCGCAGGAGGGTGAACTCACGGCGGTTGATTTCCTCCACGCTTCTGTCGTTTTCGATGACGAGGTCATAGCCGGCGTTACTGATTTCCCGTTTCATATCTTCCAGGGAGATGATGTCGGGGTTATAATCTACCAGGGCAGTTCGGCTCGCCAGGGAAACCGAGGCGGAGTTGATGCCTTTTAGCGACTGTAGTTTCTTTTCAACATTGGCAGAGCATACGCTGCAAGCCATGCCTATTACTGGAATTGTTTTCTTCATTTTTGTCTTTTTTATGCGTAAGATACTTAAAGTGTGAACACTAATGCCCACAAGCTTTTCGCTTTACAAAAGTACAAAAATAATTCGTGATGCTAACAATATGTAATATTTTATTAGAATAAATTAGGAGAATGTGTCATCTTATCTAATGCAAAAAGGGCAGACTCCAAACCCACTTGGAATCTGCCCTCATCATTTATGTAAAATCATCAACTTATGAAAATTCACATTACTTTACTTCAATCTTCTTGGTTGTCTTAGCCTCTTCTTTAGGAGTAAGCTTTGGAATCTCAACCTCAAGAACACCGTCAGTTACCTTTGCTGAAATATGCTCACGATCGGCATCCTCAGGCAAGGTGTAACACTGCTGATAGTTGCTGTAAGAGAACTCACGACGCAGATAGTGCTCGTGCTTGTCTTCATCCTTATGTTCCATCTTGTTCTCAATGGCGATGCAGAGATTGCCGTCATTGTCGAGATTGACGCGAACCCATTCTTTCTTCAAGCCAGGAGCAGCAACCTCCATGGTGTAGACTTTATCGTTCATCTTGATATTGGTGGCAGGAGCTGTAGCGACATTCATGCGTGGCATCAAGTCGGTATCAAAGAAAGTGTCATCAAACCAATTACTCAACCAATTAGAATCATTATTTCTACGAGCTAATAACATAATTAAAACCTCCATTTTTCTTTTACTCGTCCTCTCGGTGTCTTGCGACTCCGTCGGGATTTCTATTTGTTATACTTTTGTTTATTATTCACTTTTGTTTGATTGCCTCGAGCCTCAAGACTCAGCCAACTCATTGATTGTCATCGTCTTGTAGCTTTCCGCTTTCACGGATGGATAGTGCAAGATACGTGCCAGTTCACGATGCAGTCCTTTTGTTGCCAGTTCTGTCGCAGGCAAATGCCAAAGGTGTCAGCAAAGTTTAAAATAATTATACTTTGCTGACAAAGCTGTCGGCAAAATATAAGGTGATAAAACAAATGACTTTGAACCGGTGAGTCATAAGTCAAATCCTATACACTCAGAAAAGTTACACTAATGTCACAGATTTACACAGAACTTAAAACGTTGAATATAAGAGCTTTGTATTAATAATTTAACGAGTGATTTCGTGATATGTTTTCAGAACATCTAACAGGACTTCCTGTCAATTTGGTTACCAAATAATGTTAATTGGCTACCAATTAATTGTTGTTTCAATAAAAAAGTGTATCTTTGCAGAAGATAAGCTGCATCTCAGCATAATATTCAAGCAAGCTTGATATTCTGCATTCGATTTGCATTATCTTTGCAAAAGATAATGCTGCACTCGGCAATCTGAAAACAAGTTTTCATTGCGCTCGTTTGCATAATCTTTACATCATAAACAAATATATTGAATGATGGTTGTAGTTAGCACAAGAGACTTTCGCACTAATCAGACAAAGTATCTGAATTTGGCAAAAGCAGGAGAGCACGTAGTCCTAAAATCGCGTGCTGGCAATTTCCGCATCTTCCCCGATGACGGAAGCAATACCATTGACGCACCGCGCGACTTGATGAAAGAACTCAGAAACGCTTTGACGGAGGTAAAAGAAGCCATTGCCGGAAAGCGTAAACTTCAATCTGCTGAAAGTTTGCTCGATGAGTTGTAATATTACAATATCGGTTTCTGACGACTTTGCAAAAGAAGCAAAACGTCTCGCTAAGAAATAAGGCAACGATATAGCTGTTGGCACAAATATATAAAAAATGAGCAGCCGTTATTGATTACTCATTTTTTTGCAATGATATGACTCTTGGCTTATAGATATTTGAGCCCACTTGAAAAAGTCAATTTTATAAAGAATCAGCTATTGATTATCAATAAGTTACAAAGACAAAAAATGTGATTCCGACTTTTTAAAGTGGGCTCAGTAAATATAAAAAATAAATATATACAACTTTTCACTAGTGTCTCGTTTAAACGGGACACTGGTGATGAAATATAATTGTTTTATTATTATTTCACCGCAATCTTTATAGAATCCTTACCTACTTTGGCAATCACCAGCGATTCGTTTACGGCATAAGAGGCTGCACCATTCGCTGCAACCGAAGAGCCGAGATACTTGCCATCAGTAGCATAGAACTTCACCACTTCGTCATTATCAAGTCCAAAGAGGGTGATGATACCATCATGGGCAGAAGCCACAACGCCACGTGTTTTAACCATATTGATGTTGGTACCATTATCCAAGTTTGCATTAATCCAATAAAGCGTTGCCTCCGCCTTATCAGATGCTTTATATCCATCTGCTGTAGCATAAACAGAAATATTATAGGCTGCAGAAAGAGATACTTCTCCATTTTCGCTCAGCGCATCAGACTTAATATCTGTATCAGTTATTGTATAATGATACTTTGCTCCTGTTGTTTCGCAAGCGAACATCAATTTGCCTGATTCGCAAGAAATAGATGGTGTAGAGCATTGAGTAACTGGCTTGTTATCTTCTCCTGTTTCGTCTGGATTCCAGGCATAGATATATTTATAATTTGTTCCAAAGGCATCTTTATATTCCTGAAGGTATTCTGTTGGAACCTTGATTATACTTGTCGTTGGTATGTCTAAGCCTTTATAACTTGAATTACATTTTTTACCTTTAAAATAAACAGTTTCAAGACCACTGCAACCTTCGTATCTATTATTAGTTGATTATCAATGCTATACGCTCTAAACGGTAGGAAAGTGACCGTATGGATTCTGATTAGATACGAAAAGGTGAATATTTAACGTATTTAACTTTCGATCACATCAGCAATATAAAAAATACGGAACTTTATTTCGAATCCCGTATTTATAATTTAAACAAAATATTTCTTCCTACTTTCGTTCTCCAATAGATGAGTTTTCTACTGCGAAATGATGTATAACACAGCTTATTTTCTACCTACATCCTCTTTTACGCAACCATGACAATCTCAGTTTTAACACACTATTTACATTATTTTTTCTTTACTTTATTTTTATCAGGTTGATGCTTCACATTGGGAAGTTGGTTTACTATTTGCCATTTTTTCTTCTCACGTTCTTTAATATCTTTCAAATATACAATACCGGCAGCGGCACCTTTGAAACCCTCTGAAGTAAGATTTGTTATTTTAACACTCCAATCATCCCCTAAAGTACTAAATACTGCAGCTATTGACGGGCCGTCAAATGACACTCTGTTACCGTGATTATTATTACGATAAAGTTTATACATCTCAGGGTCTGGTTCAAGGACATAAACTTCTTTGTTATCAACCTGAGCGTCTGTTCCAAATATTGCATGAACATTATTTATTTCTGAATCACTGGCATATGAACCAATAGTGGCATTAGGGTCATCTTTATGTTTCCTGTCAATAAATCCTCTGTGCAACAAAAGGCACGCAGATGAACTTTTTGACCATACGCTATCAATCTTAACTGTACCATTATGGGTTGTATGAGGATTCATCATCACTGCAGCTCTTCCATTTTCATTCTTTATGTTTTTTGCCTGAATGTCAAACACTCCAGCGTATCTTCCACCAGCACCAGATTCTAAACGTAATGTAACCCCACCTTTAGCATATAAATTTCTAAAGTACAACGATTGGGCTCCATGAAGCTGACACAATCCATATCCTGAATCAGCATTAAAGATTTTGCAGTTTCTTATTTCCCCATTGACAGGACGAGAAACGTCCAATTTATCTGCCCCTGTCTTTCCTGCAGGTACAAATATTATTCCGCAAAATTTTGTATAATTGTCTTTTATAACAGCATCAGCTATCAAGAAATTCTTTACTAATCTGCTTATTATGAAACGAGCTCCAGCATTTTTACCTGGTTGCATGAACGAATAATCCACTATATAACTTCCATTCAGTCCCCTAATAGAACAATTTTCTATATATGTTCCCTTTTCTTCTTCCGTAGAAAAGATAAACATACATACACTGGTTTTCTTACCACTATTTATTAATCTCAACACAGCTTCATTGTGTACCAATATATGCACATTGGATTTCATATAAATGTTGGCAATATTATATACACCTTTCGGAATTATAAGTTTACCACCACCATTATTGGAGATTTCGTTAATTGCATTCTGTAAAATTTCAGACTGATCCGATGATGAATTAGGTCGAGCGTTATAATCACGCACGAAATCCTTCACAAGTTTATGTTTATCAATCGTTTCAACATAACTGGAACGTAAATTTAATTCTTTAGTCGTTATTGCCTCAATTGAAAAACTGCCACAATAAGCATACATACTTATTACATTAGCACAAAATAAAACAAGAGTTACTATTTTGTTTATAAAAAGTTTATACAACTCCATACTTGACTCAATTCTTATTATACATTTTTTACTTTATCATATTCGGGATTTATACATCTTTCTCTTCAACGTTCATAAATTACAGCAAGTTCTTCTTCTGACTCAGGATATTGTCCTTTATCATCAGTTTCCTTAATCCAATTATCCAGAATATCTCTCATTTTAGACAATTGTTCACTATAATTAGGGTCATTAGCCAAATTATGAACCTCATAAGGGTCGTTCTTCAAATCATACAATTCCTCAGCCGGACGTTTATCACTCAACCAATCATCTTCAAACTTTGCGCCCTCTTTCCATATTCGCATAAATTCTTTATATGGTTTTTTATTGTCACGATACTGAGACTGCATAAGCGGACGATCTGTCATGAAATTTCTGATAAGTAACTAATCAAAATTAAGCAGCATTATGTTTAAGTTTAATTCCCAAGGTATCCCCGACAGCCGCCAATGCCCTATTGACGGTGTAAAAGAGGTTGTCGCTACTTGCATAATCCTGCGGTCTGATCCATTTGGTTTTCATTATTCTCCACAAGGTTTCCGCAAGGTTCAGGTGAGGGGAATACGGTGGAATGTAAAAGAGAAAAAGTCCGCGTTTCTCCCACAGTTCTCTCAATTCCCTTATTTTCTTGTTTCGATGTACGCTCGCATTGTCAAGCACGATGAACGTATCTTTCTTTATGTTCAAGGAAAAGGTGTCAAGGTATTCAACGACCTTGTCCGCGTCAATACTTTCAGTCGTGGTGAACCCATGATAGCGGTTGTTCCTGTCTATCATGCCGAAGATGTTGACCCTTTGTGCCTTTTGGGATGGGATATACACGTCTTCGTTACGGAATTGCCAGCCGTAAGGCACATAGCCTTCGGTGCACACATGGCTTTCATCGGCGTAATAGAGGTCTATCTTGCCGTTTATGTTCAGATGTTCAAGTTCTTGCAACTTCTCGGTCTTATACGCATAGAGTTGCGGCGAGGGGACTCCCCTTGGGCGTTTTCTTATTCGCTTATATCTTGCGCCAAGGCTGATAAAAAACGCTTGAATGTCAGGTCGCTCGCTTCCTTGCCAGTGGCCTTCTGCCAGGCTTCCCGAGCTTTGCTGACGCTCTGCCTGTCCTGTTCTATGGTCTTGCGAACAACTTTCTCGTCCGTACAGTCCATGATAGGTTTTCGCCCACGGCCGGGACGGGTCTGCAAGCCGTCGATGCCTTCCGACAAGAAACGTTTTACCCAAGAGTTGACAGATACATGTGACATCTCCGTCTGCAAACCTATGGCCTTGCTGGAAAGTCCAGTCGATTTGAGCAGTACGGCACGACAGCGCATCCGAAAGCAATGGCTGTCTCCCTGTCGGAAACCCGTTTCCAACGCCAAGCGTTCGGAATCCTTTAATATGATTGATTTGATTTTGCCCATAAGTGCATATTTGAATTTTATGAGGCAAAGGTATCAAAACCTTATGATATAAACCAATTATGAACATCTACTTATCCAATAACTTGCTTTCTTGTAAAATTATAAGTCTGCTAATTTAAGGGAATATGCTATTCAACAAATCTTTATATTGGGGTATCCAGTTTTCTGCCCGATAATCGTAAAACTTGTCATCGCAATTAATAGCAAAGGGGATTCTACACTTATCAAGTTGCTGGGTCATGAATGAAGCAAATTCTATCTGTTCCTTTACACTATAATTATCTTCTTTGTTATAGTCTCCAGGCATCCAAGCCCCAACCCAGGTATAAATACCAGTTTTCTTTTGCCAATCAACTGCCACCTTGATACTTTTCTTTATCAGTTGCTTTTCCTCTGCCGTGCCTGTAGTCCAGCGCTTTTTGTTGTTTGTTCTGCTGGGACCTGCAGCATAGAAATGCCATTCAGCCATCAGATAGCCATTTCCCAACGAAGGAATCTTCAAGGATTCAAGACCTTCAGGATGAGACAGCTTCGGAGGGGCAATAAAGATGATTCGCTTAGGATTGGTCTTACGAATGGCTGCCACACAATCCTCATAAAGAGAGTTGAGTTCAGCCACATTCTTTTTCACTTTGTCCGAAGGCTCTACAATCAAATCAAACGAAACCATTGGTGAGAGCTCCTCACATTTTTCAGCCATTATCTTCCACCACTCTACAACTTTCTCATGCTCCTCAGCATTCGGATTCTCCTTGTATGGTTTGGCGGAGAAGGCTATAATTGGAATCAGGTCATTCTGCATGCAGGTATTTATCTGCGAAAACAGCCTCTTGAAATCCTCATCCGTGAAACGATAATGATGCAGGCGGAATCTTACATGCTTGATTCCTTGCTGGGCAAACATCTTTACAGCCGTTTCTGAATAGGCACCATATTTATTTTTCTCACTTCTTCCCCACCAATCTACATCTATTCCCTTTTTCAGCATCTGCTGATAGTTTTGTGGAGCGATTGCAGAAGGCTGGGCGTTTGCCATGAATGCTGTCAAAGTCAGCATCAGACTTATAAATAATCTTCTCATAATTTTATTATTATCTATTTTACTGATATAGTCACAATATATAGACCTTCAAAAACAGTTGAAGTTAAAAATGAGAGCATCTTTTTCCTTGTTTTTAACAATCATCGCTGCACTCTATGTTTTATACGTGTAACAGTTCCCAATCTTGCCTTCTGTGTTCCGTCCCAATTCGTAAGTTGGTCGGCACACCCATTGGGAGCCACCGAGTGAAACGTATGTGTCTGCACTACATGACATATGGTCAACAAAAGCGAGAAAGTTGTCAATGGCGTTGTCTGTGAATTGAACTTCATTCGTGGCGAATAGTTTTGTCCAACTGGTGACACATTCTTGCTTGAAGTCTGTAAAACCTTTCCACGACATACCAGATAAGAAACTTTTTGCTGCCGATTCTATACAGGCTTTAAAGTCCAATCCAATATTATGCTTTACAGCAGATGCCATAATGCCATAGTATATGGAAGCCGATTCTTTCTCGTTGAAGTTGACTCTGTCTGTTTTTGCAAAGGATGATAAAGCTTCATGTCCTTCATGGATGAACTTGTCAAGCACTCCTATGTATCTGTTTTGACGAGCCATGCTTTCACGTTTGGCTTCGGCTTCTTGCCGAGCCTTTTCTTTTGTTTCTTTCTCCTTACGTGCTTCCACTCGTCTCCATGCGTCTGTCATTTCAGGCTCTTGCCAAATGGCATTCCAACGAGCCTTCAAATCATTGTACATTTCCATAAGTGTAGTATTATAACTTTTGACACTGGCGAGTTCTTCCTTCGCATAGACAAGTTGAGTAGTCACTCGCTCCACAGCCTTCTCGCCAAGTTGAGAGATACGTTGTTTGACATTGTTGTTTTCAGTCTTTAGCGCATCATTCTCGGCACGAAGCGACTTGTTCTCCTCTATCTGCTTATTGAGATTCTGCATATAGTAAGTATATGTCTTATTGACAGACTTGCGTACATCTTCATTCTGCTTGTCACGTTCTGCATTAACGGCTGCTACAAGAGCCTTGATGGCAGCGTAGATATTAGCCACACGCTCCTCACGCCACGCCTTTTGTCCTATAAGTGCAGGAATAGGGATGGCAAGTTCTTTCTTTACAGCATTCATTGCTTCTTGAACTGGAGCCTTGATGTTGAGAAAAGGAATGGTCAGCTCCTTCTTGTCGATCAGGGCAAGTACAGCATACTTCTCCACTTTGTCAAGAGCTACTTTCGCCTGACGTTCAGCTTCAAGCACCACCTTGTTCTTATGCTTGCGTCCTCGCTTCTCTTCCTCTGAAAGTTCATCATAGGAGAAGCCTCTTGCCAAACCATACTTATGCCCTACCTTGTTGTAATAGTCAGTATGCAGTTGGGAAAGGTATTGTGATTTGTCCTTTGCACGCTCTCCCCACACTTTGGCATAAGAGACCCTTTCAACAACACCCTTTGCCGCTTCCGATTTTGTGTAGTTGTCACGTTCTTCTTTTGGAAGTGCTCTCCATTCCTTTGTAGAGAGAACCTTTTCTGGATTATCCTTGTGAATGTACTTGCTTCCGATGCGACCACGTTTCCTTACTTGTTCAACAGGCACGGTCTGCACATGGGCATGGATGCTTGTCTCGTCACAATGCACATCAAAGCCGATGACATTCTCTTCTCCCCATTTCTCACATGCAAAGCGGTAGGTGTCCAATGCCCAGTCATAGATGCCTTTTTGCAATACAACCTTGCTGTGGTCAGCATTTGGATCTGATGTGTTGAGTTTCTGTTCACCAAAGGCAAGCCTGTTAAGCACATCATGGTCACCACTGAAGATGATGCCGACAGTGCAGTTCGGACTGTTCCTTGAAACTTGGTCGGGACGCTTGGCATCCATATACGGCTTGAAGCCAAGTTCATCAAGTCTGCGCTGCAAGCGTTCATGCAACGGCACAGACTGGGAACCAAGAGGCACTATCTTTCCACCCTTGACTATCTCAAGGTTGAGTCTCGTGCGTGAGTAGTTATAATGGTTGTTCTTGTCTATGTCCGCGTTCTTGAGTTGGTAACGTTTCTCGTCCCAACCTCTGCGTTCTGCCTCGTTGCCCACTTGGGACGAGAACGATTTCTTGTCTGTGCCTACATGGATGGCGGCACGTGGTATGTTTCTTTCCATAAGAATTTCATTTGAGCTTGTAACGTAGTTATTGTATAATTGGAGACAGGTCTCGGGCGGAGCCTGAGCATAATAGAAGGACTTTTTAAGTGAACAGCGTCAGCAAGTGAATCTAAAAGTCCCTATTATGTTTTAGGACTTTTGTGAAAGTCCGTCACGCAAGCGTGCTCGCTTTGTCTTGATCCATTGTGCTATGGTTCTTCCACCAATACCAAGCCAAGACTATCTATCAGATGTTGGAGTGGCGGATGTTGCTTTATCAGCCTTTGTAGCGCCATCTGCGGTGTTTCCGTCATCAGAAGGAAGTCGGCAATGTCAAGACCATTGGCTTTCTGTTCATCTGTGGCATTGTCTTCCAAGATACTGCTGACAAGAACTTGCTTGCATATTGATTGTAGCAATGGAAGTTTGCTTTTCCACTTATCCGTTGCCCCAAGGTCTGGAACCAAAACAACCTCCCGACCGCTTAGGACTTCGACAGTGTCTTTATTGAAACATCCGTTCATGCCTCCAGTAGCCAACCATACGAAATCAGATATGAAGTGGGTGGCAATGATGGCTGTCTTTTCGCTCTCCACGATGGCTATTGTCTTGGTCGTGGTTTTATCTGTCAACAGATGTTCGCCAAAGAAGCACTGTCGAAGTGTAAAGTCTGGCAGTTTCAGTTCCGAGTGTACCCAAGTCACCAGGCTGTGTGGGTCCTTGATGCGGTGTCCAGTCTTGTCATCATACTTCATTATCTTGCCTGTGCGCACATTCCCATTGACATCTATCTGCCAAAAGATAGTTGAACCGCCCCATTTCTTTGAAGTGCCGACCTTGTACAAGGCAAACAGCCGTTCTGTCTCCTCTTTGCCAAAGACCGTTGAAATGTATCGGTACAAAGGATTGACAGAATAACCATGCAGTGTTTGCTCCACCAGCTTGCTATCAATGAAAGTTGGAAGAGGTTTCTCTTTCCTGCACTCTTTGATTGGTGTTTTATATCTCCAATCATCATTGCAGTTGGTATCGGGATTGTCCTTGAAATAATCAGACGGAGAATAATGGTAGCCACAACTCTGTTCATGGTCACAACGCCCAACATTGTCAGGGAATACAATCTGTCCTTCCTCGTCAATATATCTTGCAAAGCAACGCTTACGCCCACATTGAGGGCAAGCATATCGGTTGCCCAGCTTGTATTTCTGTAGATGGAATCTATACTCACTCATAAGGCTCTGCACTTGTTGCACCTTGCACTTTCTGCACTTTTGCACTTGTTTGGCACAAAATGCAGCTTCTTTTGTGCAAGAGTGCAGAAAGTGCAAAGTGCAAACGGTGCAAGGTGGTGATTCTACTTCTGTACTTTCTCATAATTGCCTTGCTTGTCTTTGATGATAAAGTTTCTCTGACAGAAGTCTTTGAGCATATACATGACAGTACGTCTTGCAAAACCGAAATCCGCTCCAGCCTTTACTGCTTCAGCAGTTACGAACTTGTTACCCAACGAGTCAAGTACCTGTTTCTTCACAGGGTCGGTAGCCTCGGTTAAAACGAGGTCATCCATTCTTTTGTATGACTTCTCAAAGTAATCGCTCATCCGTATGGCTGCATTCACGGACTCCGCATCAACAAAATCCTTGTGAGACTCATCACAAGCCCAACGGAACAGTTGGAATATCAAGGCAAGCCGAGCCGTGTTCAAAGGAACTTTTGCAGCACGTGAGTCTATCATTTTTTCATCCGTAATGGCATTCTGCCGTTCTATGTCCTCATTCTGCCAATCATAGAATATATCAATGGCTTCATCAGAAAAGTCAAGAACATTGAAGATGCCTTCCGTAAAAGGAAGATCCACAGCCTTGTCTATGATCTCTTTCCATACACGGAATGGTCTTTCAATGATTGCAGCATCTTGTTTTGGAACCTTAACCCAAGGAGCAATCTTCAAACCTTTTGGGCATGTAATCAGAAAACGGTCAAGAAAACCATTCTTCTTGAATCCCATATCATAAAGTTCATGCACAATACCAGTCTGGATAGTTCCCACAATCTGTATACAAGGATAGTCAATGCGTAAAGGACAATCAAGATTACAACGAGACACATCTACTGGCAAGCCATTGTGAGCCGACAGCATTTGTTGTACAAAAGAACTGTTGTTGTATCGGTTGATGGTGTTGAACAGCCCCATTATCTCATCCACCACAACTGCCACACCTCTGAGGTTGGCATCGTGATTGCGCATCAGAATCTCTGGCGTGAAGTCATTCATGATATTCTTATGCAGGACTGGTACAGGAGGTAACGATTCCCATTCCGTCCGTTTTTTGCCCTTGTTTCTCTCCACAATGGCTGCATACTCATTCTTTAGAGCCTTGAACTTATGGTGCTCCTCAGTATCAATGTCGTGCAACGGCTTGTAGGCAAAGTTCAAAGGTGGAGTCTTGCCGACTCCTGGTCTGCCAACAAGAATGACATATAGGATAGGTGAAGTAATCCAATTGCCTTTAATCCGGATATAGCAGGAGTTGCCGACGGCTGCTGCCATAGCGGATATAAGGGAAGTAGCGGTAAACTCAATGGAATAGTTCTCCGTCCTTGCCAAATCAAGAATCATCTGCTGCATCTTCTGGGGGAACACGTCAAGAGGAATTCCAGAAGTGGCTACGCCCGAAGCCTCCGAGCGTAGCTTGTTACAAATTTCAAGCGCATCCATGATATTACCAGTTTAAGGGTTTCGGCTTGCGCTTGTTTCCTGCAAGAATGGCTGCGTTCTCCTCCTCTGCCGTGAGAGGTACAGGATTCTTGCGGTTTGTCTCCAGCCACTTGTCAAGTTCATCCTGATAGAGGCAATAACGCTTGCCCGGCTTGGTGGCAGGAATGCTGCCGTTTCCAAGTTTCATGTAGAGAGTTGCCATCGGCATTTTCAGGTATGCCGATGCTTCCTCTACACTCATAGGTATGTGCGTGTTCGCCTTGTGTGGCTTGTTCTGTGATTGCAGACTGATGATCATCTGCTTCATGCCCACCACTTCGTCCCGAAGCTGGGCAACGACCATTGGAAGGTCGTTGAAAGTTAATTCCTTATTCATTCTGATACTTTGTTAATAACTGGTGCAAAGGAACAGAATGATGCTTCCGTTACTGAGGTTCGTGACAGTCATTTGTCATTCACGAAGGAATAACTCTAACAATGGGGATTATTCGGAAGTTTCCTCTGTAACATCATGAAACTTATATCCACCATTGACAGGTTCGTCAATAGGAATGACATCATTGGAACATGGTGCTTTCAGGTTCTTCAATGTGCTGTAGTCCAAGCCTTCAAACGGTTTGGGGAACAATGCCTTGATAAAAGCTATTCGCATGGCCATTGTGTAATCACGTTTACCCAAACGTTCTGCAATATTCCACACGAAGTGCCTTAAAGGGATATTCTCAACATTTTCCTTGAAACGGTTTATTGCTATCGGGGTATAGTTGGTGTCGTTGCTCCATTCCTTGACAGCCTCAATTACCTTGTACAAATCTTCCTCATACAGAAACCTTGACATGGTACGATGCACATAGTCAAGTACGGCTCTTGTTCGCTTGTCCTTTTCCTCCTGTGCTTCTTTTTCTTGTGTCTCTACACACTTGGCATAGTCCTCATGACTGTATTGTGCTGACTCTGTTTGTGGTAATGTTTGTTTTGGCTGTTCTTGTTCTGTTGCTGGCTCTGCTTCTACAACGTTTTTCTTGGTCTTGCTGTTGCTACCAATGGTCATCAGTTCATAGGGATAATTCACCATAGAAATGAATATCGCCCAAAGCAGGATGTTGCTCCCTACAAAGATGATTGACTCGACAAACAGACTTTGGTGAAAGTCATTGCCTACATACATAGCCACGACAAGAGAGATGGCGAGAATTGCAGTACCAACAAAAGCGTAGATGGTACAATCTGAAGTTGTCTTGTTTACTGTCATTATTGTATTCGTTTTATTGTTATTCGTTCAAAAACTTCCACAAAGTTAGATGCAGAAGCATGTAAAAACCGCATTTACGTTCTTTGGCACTCTTTCTTTTACGCTTTATTAGCGTTCTAATATGATATCATACTCTGAATCATACTTGAAACAGCTCGTTAGTGCCAGTTGCTGCTAATTGCTGACTACAAAGGTAAGGGCAAAGAAAAGGGAAATTTGCAGTTCCTCTTTAATATCAACAGAAATTGGAGTGAATTTGTCGGATTGGTTCTATCCACGACCACAAATAGAACCAACAAAACGAGGAAAGGACTATTGGAACCCAATTATTCCAACAGTCCTTTTCTGCGTGTTATTGTCAAATGGTTACTTCTTCAAGGTGATACAGCCAACCGAAGCACGTTTCTGTGCATCGGAAATCTTGGCATACACCTCTGTTGTTGCCACATTCTTGTGACCGAGATAACGCTGCACTACGGCAATACTTGTTCCTGCGTCCAACTGGAGACAGGCAAAGCTGTGGCGTGAGCAATGATAGGAGATATGCTTGGTAATCCCTGCATCTTTCAGCCAGTTCTTCAATGGTGCCTGTGTCATGGAGTCTTTGAAATCAGGGAACACCTTGCCACGTTTATCCGGTGAATAGCCTATCAGTTCCAAGGCTTCCTCACTGATTGGGTTATGCACGATGTCTTTTGTCTTCTGCATTCGTGTGGTGACATACATCACACCATCGCTGCCGTATGGCTGTATCTCCTCCCAAGTGAGCTTCTTGATGTCGCTCTTTCTCAAAGCCGTTAGGCAAGAGAACAGGAAGGCTCGCTTCAAGGCAGGAGCAGAGCATGGTGTGGATGCCAAGCGGATAACCTCGTCTTGTGAAAGATGCTCCTTGTCAGTCGGGATTGTCTCGATACGCTCCAAGAAACCGTTCGGGTTCTCCTTTATCTTTCGGTCACGATAGGCAGTGTGGATTGAAGCACGGAAAGTTGACCAGTAGTTGGCTGCAGAGTTGATATGCAGCTTTCTGTTCTTATGCAGTCCCTGTGATGCTGTCAGCAGATACTCCCGAAACCTGTTGCACAAGTCCACGTTTATCTCCCCGAAGGTACACTTGCCTTGCGTGAAGGTACGAAAGTGCATATAGACGTGCTGCCACTTAGAGTTCTTCTTGTCCGCCAGTTTCTTGAAGTAGGCGAGGAAATCTCCTTTCATCTTCTCCTTGTCGAAGAAGTCGTAACGCTCGTTGACGATAGCCTCGAAGCGACGGCAACGTATCGCCTCGGCTCTTGCCGTAAGGTTGAGGTTGTACTTCTGTTCCGTCTGGTTCTTAGGTTTGGCATAGATGTAGATGCCAAGCGACTCATGGCGGATGACTTTCATCGTGCTCTCATCACGATAGCCTGGATAATAGTCAAGATAATAGGACAGCATGTGTCCGTCCTTGATTTTGCGTGTACGCAATGATACGGTCTTGCAGATATTACTCATAGTTGTATTGATTTATTGATGAATATTCGTGGTGAAGTGTCTCTTCACGGCTGCAAAGGAATAAAATGATGCATCCGTGACTCCAATTATTCATAGTAACTGATGGATAATGCTGAAATCACTTGCTTTCACAGTCCTTTAGCAGCTCTTTCTGCCATTGCACGCTCCACATCCGTCCTCAAAAGCAGATTCTTCACTCCGACTTTTACCTTACTGATATGGTGAACTCTCACGATATGGCAGATGTTGGCACTTGTCAGACCATACAACTGTTGCACCTGTTCGGTGGTATAATAGCTGTCATCGCTCATGAGGTCAGTCCTGCGCAGTTCTTCAAGATGCTCCTTGGAGTAATAAGTACGACCATACTCACGTTTGGTCGGTATCTTATGACGGTAGGTGTATGCCCTGAGTGCTGACTTGCTCATGCTAAAGGCTTTCTCTACATCATCAGCGGTCACCCATTCCGTGATGCTGTTGAGGTCAACGGCAGTTCCGAAGAACTCATCAATATGCCGTTTGCTGTAATAGTTCTTGCCAGCGATACGGCACATCGGTATCTGGTTGCGCTTGGCGGATGTATAGAGCCAAGACTTCTTGACCTTATAAATGGACATCACTTCCTCGCCCGAATAATAGTCAAGCACCTCATTCTCCTCTTTCCCTTTTGTCGGTTCCTGGTTTTGTGTTGGCTTTTCTGCTTTTGCCTTTTTACTGGGCTTGCTCTTGCTGGCAGGAACCACACGCTTGTAGGGATGACCCTCAAACATCTTCTCTATATCAGCCTTTCTAACGAATGCCATTCTGCTGCTCAATCTTGATGCCTTCAACTTGCCGTTAGCCACAAGTTTGTAGATATACTGTCGGGTGCATCCCATCAGAATGGCTGCCTTTGAGAAAGTAAGATACTCCTGATGTTGCAGATCCATGATTGGCTCAATACCGTTAATCAAGTCCTGCTGTCTTTTCTTCCTAAGACGCTTTGCCTCTGCCTGACATTCCTCGGAACAGTATTTCTGCATACCGCTCCTTGGCACGAATGTCTTGCCACAAAATTCACATTTTCTTGTCGGTCTCATACTCTTTGATATTGCTATATTCTACATACTTTGAGTATTCCACCGATGGAGTAAACGGAAGTGAACCATTGACAACCTTTGTCAACCCAGTCCACGATATAACGCTTTTTGCCTATCAGCTTCAAATCTGTCCTCCATTGTAGCCACTCGTAAACCCTTGTCAACTACGTTCACGATATGACAAAATAAAAGCTCCGCAAATTCTCCACGGTAGAAATACGCTGCAAAAATATGTGGAAAATCGGGAACTGCCAAAAAGCACTCAGAAAGTGTTAAAAAACAAAGAGTGTTGAAAATCAATGCTTTATGTTTGGTTGGTCATAGTAAGTTATGGTTAGTTATAAGGCTCTAAATACAATTAGAGAAGCAAGACTCACCCAATGAAGTAACAGATGAGGGGATGGTGATAGAGGTTAAGCCACGGCAATCATAGAAGCAAGACTCACCCAATGAAGTAACAGATGAGGGGATGGTGATAGAAGTCAAGCCCCAGCAAGTAGAGAAGCAATGATCACCCAATGAAGTAACAGATGAAGGGATGGTGATAGAAGTCAAGCCCCAGCAATTAGAGAAGCAAGAAGCACCCAATGAAGTAACAGATGAAGGGATGGTGATAGAGGTTAAGCCACTGCAACCATAGAAGCACAACTCACCCAATGAAGTAACAGATGAAGGGATGGTGATAGAGGTTAAGCCACTGCAGCCCCAGAAGCAAGACTTACCCAATGAAGTAACAGATGAAGGGATGGTGATAGAGGTTAAGCCCCAGCAACCATAGAAGCAATCATCACCCAATGAAGTAACAGATGAAGGGATGGTGATAGAGGTTAAGCCACTGCAGTTCCTGAAGCAAGACTCACTCAATGAAGTAACAGATGAAGGGATGGTGATAGAGGTTAAGCCACTGCAGTACCTGAATGTATTATTAGTTGATTATCAGTATTATACGCTCTAAATGGTAGAAAAGTGCCAATATGGATTCTGATTAGATACGAAAAGATGAAGATTTAACGTTTTTAACCTTTTGTTGCACCAAAATTACAGAAAATATGGGTGATGTGGGGTGATTAGTAGTCACTCCATATACCTTTTATTGCCACAATGGTTCGTTTTCCCAACCAAAAGGAAAACCAAGGGCAGCCTTATCTATTTCTGGAAACGTAGCAAAAAGTCTGTTCATCTTATCAAGCATATCGTTATTTGGAGATATGATGTCAAGAAAGTACTTGATGATGCACATATCAAAGTACACTTTCAAAGGATCTGTCGGCAAGGTAATCCAAGGACGTGACATTCTGATAGGCATGGTAGCACGAATAGAGAATACCCTATTCCATACACGTGCATGATGACAACATGAGTTTCTTGTTACAGTGATAATGGTAAGCCAAGACTCAAAAGGTGCAACTTGCAAGCCAAATGACTGTGCGATACGCTTCTTTATCTTCTTATTCTTGATGTTAGAATAAACATTGGTGATTACACCAAATGGCAATATCTCGGTCAGCATCCATGAAGGTGGGTACTGATTGGTATATGTCTCTTTGAAATGGTTAATGAAATCCTCTTTTGTATGGTTCAGTTCATCTTCTATAAGATGTATAGAGCGATTGAACTTGGACGGATTTGAGAAATTGTTGGCATCAGTCATCCAAAAAGGGTTGCCTGTCATTTCCGTTCCAAAATTCACAATTGCGCAACGCACAGCAACCTCTATCTTTTCAATTTCATTGAATAGGAGTAGGCGCAGTTTCTTGTCAAAGCGATACAACATCATAACCTTACCGAAAGTTACTCCTCGCTTGAATAGATGTTGCTCCTTGGGAATGGAAAGCAATGGGTACATATAGGCAGACAAACGATAGTAACCGATATGGGAAAGATAATGCTGAGCCTTTTCCTCATCGGTTATCTCCATACCTCTTGTTTTGAGTAGCTGTACTAACTCTTGGGGTGTGGAGTATGTTTTTATGAACGGAATTTTTGTTGCCATATACCTATAAAAACAAAAACGACCCGCACATTTGAGCATCGTTGAGAGGCTTGGCGGGTTCTCGTGCTACAAAGATACGAACAATCATTGATAATACAAACTTTTCGGCAAGAAAAATCACGCAAAAGTGGAATTCTTTGACATATTTATATTTAATAATGTTAAATCAGGCCTTAAAATCATACTTTGCCAGCCAAACAAAGTGGTTTTCAAGGTAAAAGTGTTACCTTTGTAACGTCTATACCCATACCGGAAGCCCAGATGGGCAGAGGTTGGGCAGACATACATATGGTAAAAGGCGTTTTTGTACGCTTTGGTTTTGACGTGTAGGAATCTGGCAGTTCACGACACAATTTGTCAAAAACAAAGTAATGCAGAACGCCTCATTAGGTGTATTATATACAGCTCTCATTGGCTTCGGACGTTTTATCGTTCGTTGTCAAGGGTGCATTCTATATACTTACACTGGCGTGGGGCTTTCGGCGTTGTATCAGCGTTGTACATTGAAAGACGATATTTCTTATTTGTTACCTACTTGATTATCAGCAGGTACAGGAAAACTCAAACGTAAGCATCATTTTATTGGGTGACAAGAAAGAACCAACAAAATGAAAAACAAATCTTGTGCAACAAATTTTGCTACCCAACAACCATTTTCCCTGTTACTTTTACTTCAAGAACCATTTTTACTGGCGGAAAGAAAAAAGATGTGTTACTTGTCTATGGCTACCAACCAAAGCCAATACACAAATATAAATTCATTCATCTTAGGATATATATACTAATGGATTGGATGAACTGAACGAATTGCGGAGCGATAGCCCAATCGTGCCATGTGCAGTATTGGGTTGTCGCTCTCTTTCTTTCCGCCAGTAAGAACTCTTGTATGATTTCTGTTACTTTCCACTTGTAATCGCTTGTTTCAAGTCGTTCTTGTCTCTTTTTATCCTCATATCTCAACTTTTCTAATTGTTACTCCGTTACCTGAATCTTCATCACCATTTCTGGGCTTTGATAAATTTGGTTGCAAAGGTAATGTCTGTACCCATATTCCTTGCAAGGTCAGTGCCTATGGTCTCTTGCTAAAATCTCCACCTTGCAGGTTGTATTTTAGCAGAGAACCTTGCAGGAAAAGCACAGACACCTTTTGAGGCAACAAAATTTAAATCAATCCCGAAATTGCAGATGCAAAATTAGGGAATAAAAAAATGAAGACTTATGGCAAACATTTGTGACACTCAGTACAAGGTGATGGGCGAACGCAAGGCGGTAGCCGACCTTTGGAACACGCTCCAAACAATGGAGGTGAACACCAAGAACGTACATCTCTACAAGTTGGCGGAACACTATGGCATCGACTATGAGAAGATGGGCATATCGGTAAGAGGATATATCTATTGGGCAGAGTTTGAGGCAGACGAGGACATCTGCTTGTTGTCCTTTGACACCGAAAGTGCATGGTCTGCCTGTGAGGAGTTCTTTGATGAATTGAACAAAGTTCTTGGTGGAGAACTTTCCGTCAGTTATCGTGAGATAGAATGTGGATGCGACATTTTCTATGTCCATGACGAGCAAGGCTTCTTCCCAGAGGAATGCTGTGTGAGTTCTTCGGGTGAGCCTTTCGAGGATGCTTGTGAGGATATCTTTAACACTTGCCAAGATGCTATTGCCAAGTGGTGTGAGAAGATGGGTATCTCGCAAGGTGACAGAACCGAAGATGAAATGATGGACTTCATCAACGGCTATGAGTATGAGAACGAGGACACCTATTATTATATAAACAAGTTCACGTTTGACTGATGGAAAGATTTGAGACGATAGAGAAAATCCCCACATGGGCATTATGCTACATCATCAATGGCGACCCTACGGGATTGAGTGATGAAGACATCAAGATGGTTGATGGCTTCATGCAGAAATGGCAAGTGGAGATTGTTTCTCCACTCAGCCAAGATGGAAACGCATCATTCTCACACTATCCTGCCTTTGGACTACCTGCCGAGGTTGAGGATTGCAAGGTGATTTATCATTCGGAGAACCCACAAACTTTATAGAGCTATGTTTGAATACGAAGAATTGACCGACATTATCGGTTGCAGTTGCACACTGCTGATACCCTACAGAGGACGCACAGAAGGTTTCGTGGTTGCAGACTATGGTGAGGACATCGTAGTGAAATTGCGCAATGGCAAGGAAATTGTAGAAAGACGTGATGACGTTCTTGTCTATGACTGACGAAAAGGATGCTTGGTGAAGGTTATACTCGCCAGGCATCTTTTTTCTTTCCGCCAGTAAAAGCCCTTTTGTATGTAACGGCAAACTCCCTTCATCGTTTGCCGATAAACTTTTATATGGCTATGCTTTGATGGTTGTATTCGCCAAATGGCGACCTGCCTCTTTGTATGAGATAAAATCTGCGACTACGCCTTTCTTGGAGCTTTTCGTGCAATGAAGCCTTTTGTCTGAGGATGGATCTTGTTTGCAGCATTGCGATTGTAGTTGGTTGCTCATGCTTACCTTCCTCTACAAATAGGAGTAGCCTTCGAAGCTGGTTCTCCTTCTGCTTGTCTTTGTCAATATGCTCATGCGACCACCCTCCATGCAGAAAAGTGTATTGCCTGTTGGTTTACCATTGTTTATGACGGCACACGACATGGAAACGTGTTTTGCATTGGTGATGGTTACTGCAAATGATTGAGCCATACGATGCTGTTACGGTATTCTTGCGTCCTTTTTTTGAATTACCGATTTTTTGAAGCCACTATTTTTCCTATGCAAAGGTAGCGTGATGCTTCGACAGATGGAATCCGTCTTGTGCGGTCGCTTCGCTGTGACCAATAAAATAGCCGATAATCTTCCTTTTTCTCCTCACCGCCAACAGAAAACGAGTATTATAGTCGATTTTCATGGTGCTGCCCTCATGTGCCACATCCCTGCTCTTGGATTGCATGTAAAAATTAAGTTTCACTTCAAAAAGTAATTCAATATGAAAAAGATCGAGAACACTTTCGTTGTAACAGGATTCGTAGGCAACAACGCAGAAATCCGTCAGTTCACCAACGCTTCTGTAGCACGTTTCTCATTGGCAGTCAGCCGTCAGGAGAAGAATGGTGAGGAAACCAACAGAGTATCAGCTTTCATGAACATGGAGGCATGGCGCAAGAACGAGCATGTTGATTCTTTCGACAAGCTGCAGAAGGGAACCATGCTCACCGTCGAGGGCTACTTCAAGCCAGACGAGTGGGTTGATCAGCAAGGCACCAAGCACAACCGCATCGTCTTCATCGCAAACAAGTTCTATCCTACACCAGACAAGGAGGAAGCTCCAGCGGCAGAGCCTGAAAAGCCTACCAAGAAAGGCAAGAAATAGGATTTCTTCATTCTCTCCAATAAACAAAGCGGCTTCGGTCGCTTTTGTTTTGCTCATACAACCATGTTTACTTTTATAGCCACTATTAGCAAGTTTACTCTTATAACCGCATGCGTACTGCTATTATAAGCGTCAAGCCGTCTTCCCTTTTTATTACTTTTCCCCACCCATCTGCGAAACCGCACCAACAGTTCGTCAAAGCGACATTCTTTATTTATCGGGAGTAAGATCCCGAAAGATGAAGAATGACCATTTGCCGAAGGACAAGCACGAACAGAATGGCATTGGCGAACGGCATCCGTAACGCAACCGTCACTTACATGCTGTCTACCAATGCCATCCCTTTCGTTAAGTTGCTTGTCTGGCTATTGCGCAGTTTCACTCCCACCCATATCTTTTATATTCGCTTCTTGTCTTCCTTTTATAATCCATGGTTTACCCTTTTATAGCCGTCACAAAGATTTTATGCCAAAAGGCTCCTTGACTGTGGCGACCAACTGTCGCTACTGCAATAAGCCACATGGCATGAAGGCAGGAGCGGAAACACACTCGGCATGGATGCCAAGAGAGTTTCCCAATTACTCCTGCCGCATCTTTGTTCCGTCCTTCTGTTATAATCGGCAAGCCATTCTCTCTTTATAGCACTTCGTCCCTCCCTTGCGGAATTGCACCAATGGCGCAGTTCCACACCCACCCTTTTCTAGTTGTAATCTTATGTAGTAGCACTTATAGCCATTTCATTTCGTCCATCGTCTTTGCCGCTTCGGATATTTTCCGCAAAGGTACCAGTTGCATGGCAAATGCCAAATTGGGCCTCATGGATGCTTTTCAAAAAATCTTCCTCTATGTGCCTTGCATATAGAGCGTATTTTTCGCTTCCGATTTGTCTTTTTTGCCTTCCAACTCCTTTGCGTGGCGGAAAAATATCCCTTGGGCAAGCCGAAAGGCTTCCGAAAATAGGGAAAATAAATAATCGAGTTTAACGCAAATAATTTTCCGACTATGGCAAGAATGATAGACGACAACACCAAGAGACAGCTGAGCAAGAGGATGGATTTCTTCTTGAAGTATTTTCCTGTGAGGGTTCGCAATGTGGGCGAGGACGCAGTGGCTGCACGCCAACTGATTTGGGCGTTCAAGGATGCAAGGGACAACGCTTTTGAGAAGGTGGCGCAAATGACCGCAGCACATCTTATCAAAGTTTGTGGTGAGAAGATAAAGGACATCGTGTTTGTATGTGTGCCAGCCAGCACCCAAGCCAAGAACGAGAGTCGATACATGGCTTTCTGTAATCGTGTGAGCGAGCTTTGCGGCATCATCAACGGCTATTCGCACATATCCGTTTCAGGCGACCGCTTGGCAGTACACGAGCACCGCCATGACAAGGAAAAGAGCATCACTAAGACACAAGTGATTGAGTTTGATGAAGCCTACTTCAAAGGCAAGGACATCTATGTTTTTGATGATGTGGTAACGACCGGCGCAAGCTATGCCATTTTTGCCAATCAGTTGGAAATGTTTGGCGGAAACGTATTAGGCGGTCTTTTCTTGGGACGCACACACTATAAATATGCAAAGTGATATGGATAAGACAAAGTACATCAAAGCCAATTCCGTGGCTTTTTCGGGACATCGCACGATAGCGGAAGACCGCAAGGACGAGATAAGGAAGAAACTGAGGGGCAAGATAAGGCTGCTCTATGCTATGGGCATCACCAATTTCTATTGTGGCATGGCACTCGGTTTCGATATGTTGGCAGCCGAGGAGGTGATTTCATTGAAAGTGGAACTTCCCAATCTGAAACTTATTGCCGTCATTCCCTATGACGGTCAGAACGAGAGGTGGAGCGCAAGGGAGCAAGACCGCTATTGGGATATTCTTGACAAAGCGGACGATGCTATCCTTTTGAGTAAGTACTATTTCAATGGATGCTTGCTCAGACGAAATGATTATATGCTTTCTCATTCGTGCGGACTGATTGCTTTCTTCGACGGCAAGCCCAAGGGTGGCACGTTCTACACTTGCCGAAAAGCCAAGTCGATGGGGATGGACATCATCAATCTGTACAAGTCACAAGTATAACAAACGAAAACTATAGCGTATGGACGACATCGTATCTTTGTTCGTGGTGTTCTTCGTGTTCAAGGCTTTAGGCGGAACGCTTAAAAGCCTTTTTCACGGAGACAAACGGAATGATTTCAGACAGATAAGGAATTGCCTTATCTGCCAAGTATTATGGGCAAGCCATACTGCAAGCATCAGTTGCAGTATGGCTCATCATTTATCTATATTGCACAAAAATCTAATTCGTTCAATAAGGTTTTGTATGTTTTGCGGAACTTACTAATGGTAATATTTTTGATATTGCCTGGCTTGTTGCTTGTTATCAATTCATTCAGTAAAGCCGTGTCAGCTATGGCTGATTTCATTGCATCTATGCTCTTCTTATATCCGCATACCAATTTTGCGCCTGTAATAGACTTGAAGTGCTCAACTTCAGAGGTGTTAGCGAGTGTTTTACAGCAACTAAAGTGAACTATTTTATCACGGAAGAAATCCCCGGCTATATCTGCCAATTCTTGTAAATCAACATTTCCATTCTCTCCCTCTAAACTTATAGAATGAAACCAACCATGACAAGCTATATAAACAATGTCTATTTTATTCCATTCACGTTTGTTCCTGTTGAAATACTCTATGTAGAGTTTCAAATCCTCTTTTGTCAAAATGTGCCTATAAATAGCATCGCATTTATGATATTCTTTCAACATTCTAAGAATAGGCTCGCTATTCAAATCAAAGCGTTCAGGCTTTTTGTGGGTATTGAATTTCCATTCTCCCTCAAAACAAAGTATATTCTTCATAAAATCACCTTTTATATTTCACTTTCATTCTTTGGCTTCCTCTTGCCGAGCGGTCCGCTGAATTTTCCACGGTTCAGCTTCACCCCATACTTGTTGAGTATGCGGAACACCGAGCTGCGGCTCCTGAAGCCGCTGACCTTCCAGATGTCATCGATAGTGTAGTTGTTGTTATACATATTGACGATATTCCTCTCACGGTCAATGCCTTTCTTTGGAGTTGAACTCTTGGCAGGTTTGATACCCGACTTTATATATTCCACATGGGTAGCAGCCTTGCGCAAGGCAACTATCTCTTCGGACAACGAACCGAACATGAAAAGCACATCGGCGATTGATGTACTTGGAAACAACTCCCCCTTTGAGTCAATCTTATCCTGAATGGATATTATCCTTATCACCTTCACCCTGCAAAACTCCAGGAACATCGCTAATTCCCGAACACCACGCAGCGCATTACTGAACTTCGAGATGACCAGTTCGTCACCTCGTTCCAGACAATCCATGAGCTGCTTCCATTCCGGGCGTGTCTTCTCTTGGCTTGCACTATCTTCTATGATACGGCAGCAGCCATACTTCTCCATCCAAGCCCGGTCAAAGGTGAATGTGTCATACTGCTCCGAGTTAAATATGTAACCTACTTTTGCCATAGCTATTATACACTGATTTGTAATTTGCCGACAAAGATACTTATATTCCATCAAAGTATAATCATACTCTGATAATTATTATAGTTAATTAAAGATTGATGTACTGCACTTTCTTGGATATATTATCATTTCATATCATGCTATAAAGTATGAATGAAAATAAAACATAAAGTTTGATTTAGTTTGAATGAATACCCGATAAATAGTCGTAAATTCGCACTGCAAATTTCAAACAAAGTCCGAAATGGAAAGTATAAATATTATCATATCTGCGGCAAAAAGCCGATTGAGGGTGAAGTGCAAACAATCTTGCACTTCAAGTTTTCGCATATCATACTTTGAAGGTAGAAAGCATATGTCCATGTTGTCTGCCATCATACTTGCCATTCTTTTGCTGGCATCCTGTTCAAAAAATGCCAGTGAATCATCTTTCCATGATGCAAGGGAGGCATTGGATGCGCAAAAGGAGTTCCTTTCAAGGATGAAATCAGACAAGGATTTGTCTATGGAACACCTTGCCGACAAAATATCCAAATGGCGTACTTTAGAAGACTCGGTTTCTGTTTGTCTGATGCGAGACACCATCAAAAAGGCACATTCGTTTCCGATGGAAGAATTTTCCAATGTCCATGACTCCATCCGTGACGAGTTTATGCGCATAGCTACCGCCAAGCGAAGGACATTTAAGGATGTGCTCCTGTTGAAGATGAACGCCTCCCCTTATAAAAGTAAGAAGGAAACGGACAGCCTTTCCTTGGTGGCTTCAAAGTTTTTTGAGAGTATGGACACCATACCATTATATAATAAAGGTGACAAGACAAGGATCTTGACCACCTATCATTTCTTCTTGGAGAAGGTGAAGAAGGAAGGCATTGCCAACCAATCACAGTTCCTCGCCTTTCTGAAAACGGAGGATAGGCTGTTCAGGACATTTCTATCTCATCTATACGAGATGAGCGACGTGTCGGTTTCGCATATAACAAGTGGAACAGAAGATGTGTGCAAGATGATTGCTCAATCTTCAAGGAAAGGAAACTTACCGGCAAGGGATGCCGTGGCATATATGGCGGTTCGTACCAATCGAAGAATCATCGCCAATGCGCAGACTTGCGTTGCTGATATTAAGAGTGGAAAGGTTACTTCCGCTGAACAACGGACTGCCTATTTTTGGATGATACTGCAACCATTCCTGTCCATTGATGACTTCGGAATGGCGATGCTTTCAGAGAATCAGCGAAAGGATTTGGTGCAACTGTCAATAGATGCCTTAGGCACAATCGCCTGTCTTAGCCGTTCCTTGCAGATGGACAAGAATATGACAGACGGGTTACCAGATATGTTCATCAAGCTATACATTTCTTCATTATAAACACAATAGTTATGCTGCATAAATTTCTCAACGACTTCCTGGCACTTGCACCATTGCAGTTGCCAGAGCTTATCAACCAGGAGCGCATGGAACAGCCAGTCTATGAAGACGGCTATGTCCTGCTTGACTTCAAATTGGAAAAGCCTTGTCCTCTCGAAGAGGTGATGAACCTGTTCGAAGACCAGATGGAACTGGTCATCCTTTACCACAAGGTGACTTCCATACATACAGAGTTCGGACAGTTCTGCTGTGCCTTCTCCAACCCTAATTTCGGGCGGATGTACAAGATGAATGCCAGTACGGATGCCAATGGAAATGTCCACTCCGTCATGGTGACAATCTATGAGTCCTTGGAGTTCATGTACGGTGACTTGTGCCACGAAATGGAACTGCAAGCGAGGACAGGCTTCTTCAAGTACAAGCGTGACAAGGCGGACATGCTGATGTGTTTCATGTGACATTACGTTCCATTTATGAGCGACATGCAGCTTCAGAACATCGTGGACATCATCCACAAATGCCACACATGGATAGACGTTGGCAGTTCGTTCCATTGGAAAGACACCGCAGTTTCACGGCATGGCATGGTGCTGACCGTCTGCTGTCGGTGTATTACCCTTCGGGCCTGTCATTCCAACAATGATTATGTCCGTGGGCAAGAGTGGCATATTCCCCTGCTTGACATTGACCGAAGTGCCAAGATTCTTATGAGAAAGGATGCTGGTTTCAAGAAACGCCTTGCTTCAAATGCTTTGACAATGGCGGATGTCGAGCGACTTTTCATGGAAGTCACCTATGGAATTATTGAGTTGGAGCTATTCGAAGGTTATTGACCGTTTTACATTACAATTTGATCTATGATATTCAAGATTATCTTTCTTTTCTTCCCTATGTTTCTTCTCTTGGCATCAACGATGTGCTACAGGAAGAACAATCGGATGATGCAGGGATTTTATCTCCGCATGGTGTTTTCGCATAATTTTCGAAAACTGTACACATTGCTGTTGCTGATGGCAATATTGATGTTCAGTTTCGTGGCATATCAAGTACAGCCCAACGAGATTGGTGCTCATGTAACGGCACTGTTGGCATTGTTGCTGTTCAAGTTCTCTTATGCAGACAATCTGCTGCATAGGTTGCATGACAACAGAAAATCACGTGCCATCGCTTTTACAGCCTCATTGGTGTTCATGTTCACTCCCCATTTGTACACATTGGGGGTGATGGTAGGCTTGCTCTTGGTGGCATCCATCTACTATCCGTCCTCAAAGGTCATCTTCAAGGCACAGTGTCCTGACAGTGGCAGACACTTGGCGCAATGTCATGAGGACATCGTAAACTTCTACTTTTAGTCCATTCTTGGAAAATGCCACTTGGTACTGGCACATTCTACAACACTCAGTCTAAAATGAGAATCATTATTTCACAATATCAACAAGACATTTTCAATGAAACATATACCAAAGGAAAATATAAAGGTAAGTCTCTCTGTCGGCTTCCTGGCATCTCTCCAGGACCGACATAACGAGCGGTATTCCAAACACGAAGCGTTCTGCTATCTGCTGGACAAGGCTTGTGAGCACTACATGCCGAAAGCCGTAAGCAAGGAAGTGGCAGACGAATTGAAAGATTTTCAGTTTATCACAACCAAAACTCAACTTGCGGAGGACTGGCATTGGCATCGTGCCACCGTGCGTCAGTTCCTCGAAAAATTAACGGAACATGGGCTGATACACTGCAAGGAGTTTGAAACGAAATACACCATCATCACGATGATTGGCATGAAGGACGGTAACGTTCCAACAATGCGAAATAACATATTGGAACCAATCATCCGTTTCACAATGGACAGTTGGTTCAATGGCACTTCCACCACAGAAGAGACAGCCGTTGTATGTAGGCAGATTATAAAGGGTGCGGTAGCATTATCGCAAGAAAACAACTCTGCTTCTACATCATCTGACAACCAACTTTCATCTGATGATATTGCCACTTGTATGATTGGCAGACTCGTGGATAGCATCTCACTCATAGGTGAGAAAGAACGCAGCAAACACCAGTTGTGTAAAGCAATCTTTAACTTCTTTGCTCATGTCCTCAATCGAGACTGGCTCCAGTTGTTCCTTCTGATAAAGGAACTGCCCGACATCGCCAGTCATGGAAAGGCTGCTTCCGTCAAATTGAACACAGCTGAAGACATGAGCCTTTTCCAATCCCTGTGTTCCGCTTATAAGGTTTGCTGTCCTACCTCAACAGTTGAGACAGCTGCTAAGCCAGTTGTAACCGCCAAGGCGGACAACCATAAGTAGAGTTCATTCTGTTCCATTATAGCTGCCTTACGGACATTCTCCTTTTAAGACCTCACGGTTCGGTACTGGCATATCGCACTCATCGTGGCTTGCCTTTTTTAGCGCATCGGGCTTGCCCGCTGTTCACGAATTTAGGGAGTGTGGTAACTCATTACCCCTACGACCTATCAGTCTTCGGGAGAGTGTCCGCCAAGGCAGCAAGCTGGGACACTGTTTTTACTGACACATATAAGCATATCAGAGATATGGAAAGAATAGCAAAGCAGGTTTTGAACGTCAGGGGACGTAAGGGATGCGCCGCCGCTCTCAGCCGTGAATACCAACGCAACTGGAGCGACAGGGCATGGCAGGTGGCTATTGCAAAAGGCAACTATGACCTCGGTAGACAGCATCTGAACTTCCAGATTTCCAAGGGAGGAAAGATAGCACCTATCGACAAGAGTAAGTCTATTCCACAGTTGATGGCTGAGAACTTGGCAGCTCGTGGCATCAAAGACAAGAATGAGGGGTTGGCAGAGCCACGCTTCAGAACTGTAGCGGATTTCATTTTTAGCGGTTCACAGTGGAAGATGCGAGAACTTGCCTTCGGTGAACAAAAGGTTGTATTTAAGCCTGGTGACAACAAGGAAAATTATGCCGTCAAGCGTATGCCTGAGATTGAGCAATGGGCGACGGACATTTATAATTTTGTCGCAGGAAAGTATGGTGAGGAGAATATCGTTGCCTTCTATGTACACTTGGACGAGACTTCACCACACATCCATTGCGTTCTTTTGCCAATCAAGGACGGCAAGTTTGCCTTCAAAGAAATCTTCGCAGGTGCCAACAATCGGGAATATAGTCAACGTACATCGAAACTTCATGACGAGTTGGCGATGGTCAATGAGCCTTGGGGACTGGTGCGTGGAACGAGCCAAACGGAGACTCGGCAACGACACAGACCTACGGAGGAATACCGTAAACACCTGTCTGAGGAATGTTCTTCAAAGGAAGAGGAGCTGGAAAACCTTAACAAAGCTGTAAGCGACCTTCGGGTGGAAATAGCACTGGCAGAACGTCGTGTGAAAGGTCTCTCTTCTATGGTGGAACATCTGGAAGAAGAGAAACATCAGAAGATGTTGGAGATTGACAAGTTGAAGATGCAGATTGCCAACAAGGAAGGAGATAGTTCCATCCTGTCGCAGAAGTTGGAAAAATTACAAAATGAGTTGGCTTCCGTTGATGAGAAACTGGCTGACAAGAAAGACAAGCTCGCTGTAGCTGACCGGCAGTTGGATGAGTTGAACAAGGACATGGAGTTTGTCAAGGAGCGGACAGAGACGCTTCGACAGGATGCCATGCAGTTCTCTCGTGAAGCTCAGACTGGTGCTGGCACACTTATCAAGACAGCTATGTTGGAAAGCATGGTCACTGACTACCGTTCCAAGATGGCATCGTTGCCACCTGAAATCAAAGTAGCATTTGACGGTTCGCCATTGGAAACCATAGCCGAGCACACCGCAGAAGTTCTGCATTGTGCCACATTATTATATCTTGGCTACATCGACCAAGCCACGACTTTTGCCGAAGGACAAGGTGGCGGAGGCGGTGGCAGCAACGACATGAAATGGGGGCGCAACGATGACGAGGATGACAGGCGTTGGGCGCACCGCTGCCTTGCGATGGCAAACAGGATGATGCGACCGAAAGGCAGCAAGGGTAGAAAGCGTTAATAGAAAAAATAATCGACAAATTGAAATTTATGATTAGAAAAGCAATATTTATGATGGCATTGTGCCTATGCGGACAAATGCAAGTCAATGCAGAGACTATGGATGATGGCACGGATGATTTGGTGCCGTCTGGCATAAATGAGGATATGCTCCGACAGATTGAGCCTACATACCTCAAAGAAGTGGCAGTTCCTTCTGCATGGTCTTCCAACTGGTTCGTTGGTGTATCGGGTGGCACTTCCGCTTTTGTAGGAAAACCGCATGGTAAAGGAAACTTGTTCGACAGGATGAAACCTTCCCTGGCAATAAAGGCAGGAAAGTGGTTCACGCCAGAGATTGGGGGGCGGTTGAGTTTCCAAGGTTTTCAGTTCAAGGATGCCAGCAAGAATGTCCGTGATTACAAGATGGTTCATGCGGATTTTCTTTGGAATGTGACCAATAGTTTTGTCAAAGACCATGCCACCACACAAAGATGGGGATTCATTCCGTATGCTGGTTGCGGTATTATCCATAACGAGGATAACGGCAAGAGTCCGTTTGTCATCAACTATGGAGTGCTTGGACAATATCGTTTAACAAAGCGTTTGGCAGTCAACATGGAATTGGGTGGTGCAACCACATTCCGTGACTATGACGGCGTGGGCGCATCCAATAAGTTTGGTGACAATTTGTTCACCTTGTCTGCCGGACTGACTTTCAACATCGGAAAGGTCGGTTGGAAGAAGGTTGTAGATGCCGCTCCTTATATCAACCAGAACAAATGGCTGGCAGATTACACCAATGAATTGTTGGCTCGCAACCAAAAGTTAAGCAAAGCTTATGCGGAGGATGCAAATGTCATCGCTGAGATGAGAAAAATCTTGGAGATCGAAGGATTGCTGAAAGCCTATGCCGACCGCCTGACATATTATGCGGATAGTACGGAGTATTGCATATACCCGAAAAATGACTACAGCGGTTTGAACTCGCTCCGTGCAAGATTGGCTCACAAGGATTGGAATGGCATGGGAAAACCAAAAACAAGCCGCTCTCTGGAGTATAGTTTCTCCGTTTCTGATTCTGTTTCTTGGAACAAATACGTTGCAGAAATGGCAGGTGGAACCAAGTGCATCGGTTCGCCAGTGTTCTTCTTTTTCAAGATTGGAACCACGCAGTTGGTTGACGTTTCACAGATGGCAAACTTGGATGAGCTTGCTCGTGTAGCAAAGGCTTATCATCTCAAAATTTCCGTTGTTGGTGCTGCCGACAGTGCCACAGGAAACGATGGCATCAACAATCCTCTCAGCAAGTCAAGAGCGGATTATATCACGCAACAGCTTGTGGCAAGAGGCATTGACAAGTCCATGATAATATCAAAAAGTAAGGGCGGTATTGATAAGTATTCACCAATTGCAGTCAACCGTCATACGGCTGTCAGACTATTTGCACAGTAAATGTGTTTTACTATCATTCATACGATAAGCGGTAATCTGCAAAACAATGATTATCAAAAGAAAGAGTCCGTTCGTGATGAATGGGCTCTTTCTGCTATTGGTTGTTTTGTTCTTTCTCCTGTCGCAATATCTTGTTTATGACAGTGATGACTTGCTCTTGTATATAAGCTTTGAACATCGTGTCATCCTTTATGGCAAAGTCCAACTGTTCATATACTACAGTATTGACAGAACTTCTGAGTTGTTTTAACTTGTCATTTACTGGTATCTGTCGATGGGCTTGCCAATAGAACGTAACTTCATCTTGCACTATCGCTTTCAACACCATTTTCTGTTCACGGCTGAGTTTCTTGAAAGTCTTGTTTTCTCGTTCTTCGTTGTTGCCATATAAAATATTATCGATATATTCATCGGCATCAACAATCTCAAACTCATTGTCCCCGAAAGGCAAGTCCAAAATCTTCTTGTTGCTTTTCTTCATCTCACCCATGCACTCCTTACAGATGTGTTGGACATGACCTTTCCCCGAAAATGACTCGTTCGACTTGTATTCACCACAAATCTTACAGTAATGTCCTTTATGCTTCTTCTTTGCCATATCTCTTATCTTATCAAGGGTTATGCAACTGTATGAGAATGCAGGATGCATCATCTTCCAAGTATTCTATACGACTTGGCAATTTGTTTTCTACTATAACAGAATCTATGCAATCCTTGGATTGATAAAATCCATCTGTACATAAAAACAACAAGTCCATGTCTGATATTTTCGTTTCTTGAATGGATATAGGGTTGCGGAAACCTCTTCCATTCACACAACGAGTCAGAAAGGTACAATTATCACCTTCCTTCTGGTGGTCTTCAGTAAGTTGATGTATACCTTTTTCTTTTTTGTAATATAGACGGACATTTCCTTGCCATGCGTAATAGGCAGTATCATCTTTTATGTATAAGACGATAACTGCTGCTCCCATTTTGCAACAAAGAGCCTTGCATTTATCTGCAACAGCAATGTCTGCTTGTTCAAAAGCCTTTACTAACAGCTCTCTTATATCCACAGAATTATGTTCTGCCAATATTTTATAAATACTTTGTGCAACAGTGGCAGCTGCGATCTCACCATATTGTAAGCCACCCATACCATCGGCAAGGATAGCGATGCAACTCCCATCTTGTAATTGTTTGCACAAGATAAAATCCTGGTTTGTATCACATAAGCCTTTTTGACTACAATAATTTATATCTATCATTATAAATCCCTTTCTTCTGTAGCAGAGCGAAACACTTCTGAAATGACTTGCCATGTTCTCCTTACTTGGTCATAATTCAAACCCGATTGAGAATTGAGAGTTTGGCTTATCAAATAGCTTCTCTCCTCCAACTGCAATTCCTCGTCAATTTTGTCTGCATAATATACAAGTTGGTCTCGGTTCAATAACTTTGCCAAATCGTTTGCCAGCCAATAGCCACCAGCTACATATTCGTCAAAATCTTCCCAATCATACACTTCCATATACGCTTCTCGATCCAAGTTTGCCATAAGGTAGTTGTCCAATATGAACGACATATCCTCTGCATCCTTGTTTGTGGTTAGATGTCTGTCCATCCAAGCATTGAACTTCAGCAAGAATAATCCATGCAAAGAAGCTATCTTTACAGTGAATCTGTCATCAATACTAACCGTTATAGCATCAGAAAGCACTTCGTCAAACCCTTTTACGGACATGGCAATTGTTTCTTCGGGTGGCCAATAGATGTTGTCATCTTCCTTGGCGACATATCCGTATGGAACAACATCTATCTCATAGTCACCATAATAGAAGCGTTGGTGTTTTGCCTTGTCCTTCTCGAAACCATCCGTAATCAAACTATTTTTGATTTTGTCAAATTCCTGCCAGTTTGGAACAGCTATAGCCAAATCCAAGTCTCTTGTCTTTCTACGTGATGACGTGTTCAGCATCTGCTGCATGACTATATCTCTAGCGGTGGCTCCTATGATAAAGAAGTCGTGATCCATTCTACGGAAGCTATCTGTAAGTTTCTCCAACAAATCCACAAGAAATGGATTGTTTATCTTTTCACTCGAAATCTTTAAGCTCATTCTTTAATATGCGTTGCGCAGCCTCCAAGCAGCGACTATTGCCACTACCCATCAAGTCTGCATAGATTAATATAGCAGGAACAGTTCTGTTGTCTGTTTCCCAATTCCAAAATTTGTTGTACAGATGAATTTCCCCATTTGCATCTTGCTTGACGACACCTGTTCGTATAAGATGTGCTGCAGGTATTTCCGTGTATATGTCGAAAATTCCTGGTTGTAAGTAGCCATCCGTCAAGTTTGCGGCAGGTTCTCCTCCCCATGACATGCCCTTTGGCAATGCTATGTTTTTCCACTCATTTTTATTCGCTTCTGTTCGAAATGCCATTGCGCCTACCAGCAATTTGGGTTTCAATACTTCATTGTAATTGCTAACCCATAAGTCAAGCAGTTGTTTTTTGTCTTTTATTATGCGCCCGTTTTTAGTGTCACAAACAAAACCACGTCTTGCAAGTTCATCCAAAACGTTTTTTACGCTTCCCAAAGATACACCAATTTGCTCTTTTATCTCTCGATAAGGCTTCTTTATATTGTCTGCATCTTGCAACAGATAAAACACGACCTTCAATCCTGCATCTTGAAACACGGGATAGGTTTTCACCTTGGATTCTGTATTTTTCCTTCCTTGATTAAATATTTGGAAAATCAAGTTTCCTGCCTTTGTATATCTGACAAGGCAGTTTCCTGCACAGTCCAGATAGTTGATACCTCTGTTTGCCAATTCTGTTGATACCTGCGGCGTGACGTATTGCGTAACAAGCAAGATTTGCTGCTTGTCATTGTTCATCGTTTGCATAGTCGCTAATGTCGGATTTAATGTGGCCTTGGTTATGTTTTCCCTTACATGACACACAAAATCTATATTCATTATCTTAACAGTGACATCATTTTCATTGGTACAATTTACTTTGACGGCTGTTGTTGACACAACATCCCCCATAGGAAGGCTTGCTCTAAGAGCATCCAATGCTTGGTTTATTATGATATTGTTTGCCATCATTTTATGTTATTTGTTCAATATATCAGTTGTGTTCAATTTGATTGAACGTTGCAAAGATAATGAACAAAACTTAAACGAACGAACTTTTTGTTCAATATTTCATCTTGTTCAATACTATTTAACATAGTGCGAAGATTGAACAGGGATATTTTCAGAAATACAATTCCCGAAAAGTGACACAAATGACAAAAAACGGGAATGCTCGAACTGTATATGCCGGTTCTAACAGATCTCTCTATTATCAAAAAGCGGTAATCTTACCAGTTTTAGTCACTACACATCTCCCAACCCCCTTCATCCTCCCTTGTTTTTCCTTAGCAAATTTAGTTCAGCCCACCAGACCGTCAAGTATCGCCTTGCTATTGGCTGGTTATTTCCTTAGCAGCCTTCCGCCAATCAAAGATTGGGGTATTCCAATGAAATAATCATCCAATTCCTTGTCTTGTCTGTCTCCATGCCTGAACTCTTGATTGCACGTAAAATCAATTCCTTTGATGAAGTCGTAAAGGCTTCTATAATAGGGAAGAAAAAGAAGTTTCACAATTTAATCCGAACAGATATGAATGATATGATTAACGAAAGAGACAAGGAGTTTGCCAATGAGTTTTCACGCTTCGTGAACGGCAAGATGTGTTCCGCATCCAAGGTGGGTGCAGAGTTTGCCAATGACCACCGCTTTCTTGTAAACGAGAAGTTCAAGGTGATGATGGCTTTCATGGAGCAGTTGGCAATAAACTATCAGAAGGGCTATTATGACCTTCGCAATGAATGGGCTTGCACTTTGGCACATGCAGCCATTGAAGCCTTGCGTGAGCAGCAGCTCTACTATCCATCTTCATCAGAGTATTCACCCAATAAATAATGCAGTTATGACAAGCAGATTGATTACACCACAGTTGGCGGAACAGTTCAAGCAATATCCGCTTTATTCACAGGACGGCAAGAAGAAGGATGCCATTTGCCAATGCGTCTTCTTCATCGGCAAAGTCCGTTGGTATGTATTGGAAGGTCAGCCGGAAGGCAATGACTTCACGCTGTTCTCTATCGTTGTCGGTCTTGCCGATACAGAATATGGCTATGCTTCCATCAAGGAAATGGAAAGTATCAGCGTGGATGTCGGACATAACCTTCCCAAGATACCGATATTGCAGGACAAGAGCTTCAAGCCTTGCCCAATCGGAAACATTCCCGACGAGAGATTGCAGTCGTTTCTGTCTGACATGTATGACAGGGAAGAAGTTTAAACCATTCATCAGCCGTAGGCTTCTTGCCTATGGCTGCTAAAAATCAAAATATATGATACAGCAAAAGATAACGGAGATAGCCGAAATATTAGGATGGAGCGTTGATTTCTCCGAGCCACAAAATGGCAAGACAGATGTAAACTTCGCCAAATATACTTCCTATGGTCAAGATTTCAATTTCAGCGTGGAACTTGAAGACAATGATATGGAAGCCTTCATCGACAATATCCATGAGTATTATGAGAACTTTGATGTTGACGAGGAAGCGTACATTTGGATTGGCTCAGACGGTCACGGCAAAAATGGCGCACCTTACCACATTGCCGATATAGTCAAAGACATGGAGGAAGCCGAAGTCATGATGGCTGACCTTTATGAGGCATTCAGACAATATTATTCACAGTTGGAACTTCAAGCCGTATGACAATAGAACAATATCTTTACCGCCTATGTCGAAACATTCTCAATGAGCGTTTCGACTGGCGCAAATACCTTACCACCCGAAGCTATTTCGGCAGAGACCTTTGCGTCACTCAGCTCCATGTCTCCTATGGACAAATCGGCTATACCATCCATTTTCCTTACTCTCGTGACCCAATGCCCGAACTCGCATATGATTGGGAAATGGACGACCTCACCATCGATGAGAAAGATTGGCAGAAATGGCTATCACCCGAAGAAGATGATGAGGAGGAAGAATAAAACTCCCAAAACGAAAAATCCAAGATGCCTACACATTATTATATATGTGCGCATCTTGGATTTTTGCATGTTTGCCACAGATTGACCCGTTACCGACGGAACGCAGACCGTGCGACTTTTTCCTCTTCTACATCAGTCTGCTCATTATCATTTGATGATGCAGATTGCTTCATGTCCTTCGCATCCTTGTTTTCTTCCGATACTGAAGCTGCAACATCCTCACTCTGTTGCTCCTTCATTTCCAAAGACACTTCGTCTATTCTCTGCGTGAGAATGGACGTTGCCTTTTTCACATCCATCAAGGTGGTCTTGATGAAACTTGGCGACTCCTTCAGACTGCCGAGCCACGATTTCAGATAGGCGGCACTGTCTTCCTTCAGATTCTTGGTCATGCCATACTTCTGACACACCAACGCACTGCCCAACTCTGCAACAAGTTCCTCCCTTGCATATTCATCTGAGCCAAAGCCCGATTGAGGATGCAAACGGTTCAACTGATTTTCTGCTCCTGTCGAGTGAACCATCTCATGAAACGCTGTTCCATACCACGACTCACCGTCTTTAAACTGTGCCTTCTCAGGAATGGTTATCTGGTTGCGGGAAATGGAGTAGAACGCATTGTCCTGGTGTTCGATGTTGATGGGGCAAATCCACTTCTGTTCCTTGAACATCTTATCTACGGCAGGAAACGAGTACATGTCACCTTCCTGCACCAATGCTTTCTCTGGCTTGTTCTCGGCTTCTAACTTGGCATACAGTTCGGGTCTTGCCTCCTTCAAATTGGTCTGTGCCACATTGAAGACTTGGTACACATTCAACTTCGGATAGACATTATACTCCTTCTGCTCCTCAGCACTCATTCGCTTGTAGTCGTCATAGGGTATCTTTTCTTTTGTCTCCTTGTGTACAATGGTGAAACTTGTCAGCATCACGGGAAAACTCTTCTCTCCCTTATTGATGCCAACCTTGGGCAACGGCTCGCCATTGGCATCCACCATCTGCTTCTTGTTACCTTGCTTGTCGGTCTGATAGTTCAAACCCACTGCACGGTTAAAGGTGCAGAACACTGGCAACTCGTAGCCTTTCTTCTCGCAGAGCATGGTGAGCAACAAGGCATTCATGCCGTTATACTCCCTGCCAGACAGGTTCTTCGGCCAACTCAATGTACCTTCCGTAAACCAAGGCTTTTGCCATCCGTCCTTGCTTCCCAACGACTCGATTTTCTCTATCATCATGTTGGCGAAGGTGTCCAAGGCTCTGTCCTCAGCATTCTTTCCATCGCCATTATTCTGTGGACTCTTATTGTAATATGCCATACTTGCTAATTGTTAGGATGATACGGTTTCTTCTCCCACTGGTTCAACTCCGCCACCTTGCAGCCTAAGTTGAGTCTGTCGTTATACACCGAGATTTCCAACTCGCCCTTTGCCTCGATGGTGGCTTTCGACTGCAGCCATTCTTCCTTTTCTTCCGAGAACCGGACAAAGCGCACCCAGGTAAAGACAAATTCTTCTTCAATCTTCTCTGCACTGAAAGCAGAAAACATCAGGAAAGCCTTACCATTTTTGCCTTTCTTCATATCAATGTCCTTACCGACCTTGCCCTTGAACTCCATGTCGCCCACGATGCCATCCTTGCTTTCCGATACAGGCGAAAGGTTCACTTCCGATACTTTCAAGTTGAAATACAGGTTGTCATCTTTCTTCTTGAAGGTCAATACACCTTTCAACTCAATGCGGTTGCCCACGACAATGCCTTCCGCATCGTCACCATCCATGATACAACTGACAATCACGGTCTTGTTGATACCACTCTTGGCTGGCACCACTACATCCATGGAATATGTCGTAAAAGGCATTCCGTCCTTCCCATTGCGAACCACTGCAGCCTTGCTGACGGTTCCGCACACACTTACGTTACATTTAATCATAGCTCAAATACTTTTTTATTCGTTTTCTATTGACCAAGATGTGGAACCTCCAAGTATCTTACTTTCTTTGCATTGTCTGACTTCGACCTTCTTGCTGTTCCAGGACTTGCTCATAGTTTTGCGATGCCTGTTGCGTCAGCACGATAGTATTCACCATTCCAGCGATGCGCATTTTCTTGGCATCATTGCTCAGGTTGGTATCACCCAACACTTGCGACAATCTACAGAACTCCGCATTGGTCAGTTCTCTCGTCACTTTGGTAGTGCCATTGTCCGCTTGCAACACAGCCTTTCCATTATCGCCAATACTCAACACGCACTCCTTCATAGTCGGCATCAACGGTTTCAAGTCCACCTGCCTTTTGCTTACAGCTTCTGAGATTTGCGCTTTTTGCTCTTCCTCGCTTTTACTGTCTATTTGCACAGCGAGGGCAAGCAGACTGCTATACATGGTAGTCACCAATCCCATAATAGGATCTGCACTTGACAATCCTGTGCTTGCGTCCTCGGATGAAAGCAATTTCTTCATCCAATCGTCAGGTGACAGACTCGTGTCCACTGCCGAACTATTTCCCTTGTATTTTGCCAACAGGTCATTGCCGTTATACAATGCTTGTTGCTTCAGATTGCCTTTCTGCGCTATCTCCGCCAAGTACGATGCAGGATCCACGTCCCTTGTCTTGCCGTCTGCCGATATGGTCTTCACCCCGAAATGCAGATGCTCACCTGTGGTTCGCGTTCCAGTATTGCCAGATACGCCCAATTTCTGTCCTGCTTTTACCTCGTCACCCACCTTCACGGCAATACTGTCCAAATGCATATATGTGGTCTGCACCTTGCTTCCGTCCGATCTTGCGTATTCCACTGTTACAGACTTGCCACCGCCAGTATTGGCATTGTGGCTCACAGCTACCACCTTGCCGCCATTCTCTGTAGCCAGCACAGCATCATGCTTGGCTCTGATGTCAATACCCTTATGCATCTGCTGTTTGCTTTTGTCCATAGGGTCTTGACGCATACCGAATGGAGAAGTGACAAACAAGAACTCGTCCCTTTTCACAGGGAATGAGTATTTGTCGTTGGTTGTTTGAGATGCTGTTTGCTTCTTTTCGTCATTATTGGATGTCGATACCGAAGACGATACCGTTGCTGAAGTCCTTGCATTCTGTTCTACGCCGAACTTCTTGCCCTCAGCCCTCATCTCTCGCATCACCTGTTGGTCATACTTCTGTAATCCATTGATCTCGATAATCTTTTGCAAACTGGCTGCATATCCTCCACTGGTGGCATAACCGCCTCGCTCAATGCCGTTTGTCCATCCCTTGTAATCATCGGGAGAGAGTTTGAAGCATTGGCTGTAGCGGCTGCTGTTCTTCAATATCTTGGAATGGTGCTCGTATGAGTCACCCACCGTGGCATACTTGCAGAACTTCTCATTAGGCTTGTCATCGGTATAGACAAGATAATCGCCACCGTTCTTCAACCAACTTTTCGAAGCCTTCACGCCAAAGTGGTTGTTGCCCAACTGCGACAGTTCACTCTGTCCATTACGGCTTTCTAAGATGCCTTGCGCCAAGGTGACGGAAGCAGGGATGCCATATCGCTTCATTTGTTCCATCGCCTCGACAGCATATCTTTCTGCATATTGCTGATTCTTGCTCATGTCTTTATCCTCATTATTATCGTTTCATACCGCCAGAACGCTGCTGTTCCTCAGTATTTTGCTCCTCTTGCTTCTGCTTGGGTGCCTCCAACTGGTCACAGATAGCTACTCGTTCTCCTGCTCGGATAAGCTTGGGCAGATAGGTGTCCAAGGCATGATGTGGAAAGCCAGCCATGTAGGGACCTGCTTGGGTGTTTCTCTTTGTCAATGTTATCCCCAACACTTCCGCTCCTCGCTTGGCATCCTGTTCATACATCTCATAAAAATCACCTACACGAAACAGCAGCAAAGCATCTGGATGCTTGGCTTTCAACTCCTTCCATTGCTTCATGATGGGAGAGTCCTTGGTCTCTTCCTTCTGCTTACCCTTTGTTTCTTCCTTCTTTTCCACAGTAGCGTTATTATCTCTTTGAACAGTCACATCCTTCTCTTCCCTAATATCTGTCTTTTCCTCAGAGGAAGCTTGCTTGTTCTCTTCCTCATGATATTCTCGATGCTCTTCCTCATTCTTATCGGTGGAGACTTGCGTTTCTTGCTTCACCTCGGTTTCCTCAACTTGCTTCTCAGATGCAGTCTGCTCCTGCGTCTGTCCTTTCTGCAGGATGTCAGCAAACAGGGTAGCAGCAAGATGCTTTTTGTACTCGTTCTTGTCTTCGGCAATCCACATTCGTTGCCATTGGCTTGGCGATACCACACGAGGCTGCAACTTGTCTGCGCCATCAATGGTGACTGCACACAGAATGACATCGTTCTTTGCCTTGAACACGTTCACTTTCTGTATGCGGTTCATGTCCACCTCGTTGTGCTGACCGCTGCCAAACAAGTCCACCTTCAGGTCAGGCTTTGTCTCTGCCATCGCATAGTATTTCTGTGCCAGTTCCACCCTCAGGCTGTCCATCGTGTCCTGCGCTTGTTTCAATGTTGTGAAGAAGCGGTTCAGGTCTGCCTTGTCTGGATAGATGGAAAAAGCCTTCTGTCCTTCGGGCTTGATATACATCGCCCAACGCTTGTTGTCATCCTGCACCATCTGTATGCGGTCGAAGCCCACCTGCTTGCTCTGGCTCACGGCATCGCTTACGTCTATATTGGATATGTCTTCCAATTGCCAGTTCTTCAGTCTTGCAACGGTGATGTCCTTTCCTGCAAAATAGCCGTCATCAGGATGGTAGCCTAATGCACCATCGGGATTGTAGAACTTGACAGACAGAAAACCTTCCTTCTGCAAGGCATGTTCAATGCGCTGCTTGCTCATGCCCGACACCTCATTGTTCACTTCCAATGATGCTCCTGCAGGCAACACCACATCGGCACTCTTGTTTTCTTTGTCCCTTATTATCACCACAAATTTCTGTTCGCTGTCAGGATGCTTGGCTATCTCATCAGCTACAAAGTAATGCTTGGGCATCTTCGATTGCATCTCGGTGGTCTGCTGCTCGTTCTTCAAGGATGAATATTCTATTTTCTCGCCACGCTCTGCCTTGTGAATAACGTCCAAGGCATTGTTCACATCACTCTCTATGGCATCTATCAGACATGGATTTTCCTTCAATTCGCGGTTCCAGTAGTCCACCAGTCCCATATTCTCCTTGGAAATCTTGGCTGGCATACTCATTTCCATCATCTTGATGCCCGAAGCCAGTTCCACAACCAGTTTCTCTTGCTTCACGGCATCCTCCGATGGCGCAATGCCGTTTTTCATCACCATGCCCTCCCTTGCCAGTCGCTGTTGATGTCCTGTAGCACTCACCACTTGGCGCAGCATTTCCTGCACATAATCGCTATAATGCTCAAAGTTTTCTTGCTTTGGCATATACACAGCATCTTTTTCTGTGTCATAGTGTGCCACTCCGCTTCCGTCTTTGCGCACCGCCATCAGGTTTTCCTTCATCTTCTGGATGAAGTCATTTACTTGGCTACGCAATGCCTTATCTTCATTTGCACCGACATTCGCCTTCACCACATCTTCATATTTCTCCTTGTCTTTCAATGGCAGCATGGTCTGGTCAATATTGAACAGCACTCGTATTTCCCGATTATGTATGCCCTTGTACTGTGTCTGATCGGTAGCCGATAATTCCTGGTAGTCCTTTCTGCTGATGATGTCCTCTGGATTATGTCGGTTCACATACTTGTTCCACGCATACCAGTTGAACGGCACACCTCTCTCATGCGCCATCACAGACTCGTCTCGCTTCTTGGCTTCACTAAACAGCGTGTACAGATTGGTGGCATATCCGTTCTTGTCGGAGTTCAATCCCATCACGAGGGCATTGAACGGACTCACTGCCGCTCCCTTTGGGTAAAACCGTGGATATTGCTTTCCTTGCTCATTCAGCCAGACACCCTTGTTGTCGGCTGCTTTCGACAGGGCCTCGGTAATCAGTGACACTTGACGCTCTGCCGCATTCTTCTCTTGTGGACTTTTCTCTTTCATTGTATGATTGTTTTACGTTTTCTTTTATTATCTTGAACGTTGGATACCTTCTCGCAGCTCTGCGTTTTCCATCGCCTCGTTTCTCACATTTCTCACTTCTTGCTCGCCATAGTTGCGTTCTGCCATCTGTCTCATCTGGTCACTCTTGGCAAGCACGGCATTGGCAAGGGTGTTGAGTGGTAAGGCTCCTGCTTGATATGCTCCAACCACATGCTCTGGCAGTTGGATGGTGTATGGCACTCGGTCAATGGTTGCCACTAAACAGTTGCCTTGTAGCACAGGGTTGGCTATTCGGGGATTCAACGGTTCGTCTGGATAGGACTTATATTGCACTGCTTGTGCTGTTGTATTACCGTATGATACAGCATTTCCATCATTGCTTTCCCGTTTGTTTGCCAATGCTTCATGTCCTGCCTTGTTCAGCAGATTGGCACCGCCCATACCGACGAGTGTCATCTTCAGCAATGGATTTTTCACAAACATTCCTGCAAGGATGGCGGCTATCGGCATCATGTTGTCTTTCAAACCCAATGATTGCGTTTTGCCTGTGAACATACCCACAAGGATGTCGGGCAACATGGCTATCACATAGCCGAGGTTATTGCCGATGTCGCTGAAACCGTCCAGTCCGAAGTTCTTCAACAGTCCTTCCCATCCGTTGCTGTTGTCACGCTCTGGCTGTTCCTGCTGCGTAGCTTCCGATTGTTGCTGTTCTGCATCTTCTTGTAGAGCCTCTGTTTCATTTCTTTCTTTGATGATACGCTCAGCTTCTGCAACCTTGGCTGCGTCGTGCTTGGCTTTCTCTTCCAGATAGGCATCTTCCTTGCCGGGTGCCACTATCAGCGGTACATTCTTGTATTTCGGATCGTTCCGTTTCTCTTGCTCTTTTTGGAAAGGAAACTTAAAACTGTTATCTGTCCATGCCATAGGTGTAAATGCTTTTTGTGGGATATGTATCTTGTTATGGAGTTTGCTGTTGAGCGTCTTGACATAGCCATTGTCGGTGGCATTCACTTTCTTGGCTTGTGAGCGAAAACCAGTGAAGGCATTGCCGTTCTGTCCGAATACGCCCTTGCTGATGCTCAATTCCATGGCTTGCTCTTTCCGCTGTTCGCCGTTTCCCTTCTTGGAATCGAGGATATAGCCCAATGCCATGTCGCTCCCCACCAAGGTTGCCAATGACTTCCAACTACCGATACCGCCCATGGTCACGGCATCCACTACCGAGGCGGTGGCCCTTCCTGCAAACTTCTCCGTCTTGCTCGGTTTGTAGGCTTTCTCGCCACGAGCCTCTATCTCTGCCGTCAATGGTGATTTCAGGAGCTCTTCTTGCAGTCCCCAAATGCTGTTTTGTGCAGCTTTGCGCAAGATGTAGTCCATCGTTGACTTGGGCGTATTGTCCTTGACGAGCTTCCCAATCATCAGGTCTTCCATCCTTTGCACAACGTATGCGTATGCCAAGTCCTCGCCACAGGCTTTCGACAAAGCGTCATATTTGTTTCGTCCAATTTCCTTCACCACGGCATTGCGCCACTCGCCAGCAAGAAGAGCCAAGTCCTTCACGATGTTTTTGTCCTTCCATATCTTCTGGTTGCACATCTCCAAATAGTCCTCTGTGGTTTTGCTGTTCCATTTGCCTGTCTGTTTCAGCACAAAGTCTGTGTTGTCAGCATACGGATTGGCAGAAGCAAGCACTCCTGCCAAACTGCTCTGGTACCTGCCTCTTTCCTCCAGTTGCTTGTGCGTCAAGTCGTCTCGCACCTGTTTCATCACAAGTGCCAGCTTGCCGTCAAAATATTCTTGAAGGCAATACTCCAGTTCGGCAAAACGTGTCGGGTTCTTGATAGTACTCATTATAGCGTTACGTTTAGTTGACCTAATATCTGTTCTCTTGTCTGCTCGATGGCTTGGTGATACACTTCCATCTGCTTTGGAAAGTATTCCTCCAGCCAAGCGTCTTTCTCTATTCTGTCATGGATGAAGAGGATGGCTTGCTGCAGTTCTGTCTCCACGGAGCATTCTCCTTCCTCTCGGTTGTTGAACCATGCCTTTGTCCACCATCTCACTCCTGCACGGTCGGGATATACGCTCACCAACCTTGGAATGTCGAAGCTCTGCACATCGATGTCCAATTCTGCGAGAGGGTCGATGATACCACTTGTCCTTACGGCTTCGTCATGGAGTTTTTTTTTAGGACTTCGCTCAATGTGGACAGATAGATGCCATGCCGCAATGCCAGATAGTTCAAGAAATCTGCTATCAGCAGGTTCTGCACTTTACAAGCCAATGGCATGGCTCTTTGCCCGATGCCTAACGGATTGCTGATGGATGGCATAGCTTCATAGAAATAGTGTTTCGCCGCTGACAAGGTAAAGATGTTCCTTAGCGACTGCTCTGCATGTTGCGGTGTCACATACATACCTTTATACAGGTCTTCCATATACGATGGCATGAAGCGCAGCATCAATTCTTCTATCTCTTTCTGGTCTTTGTCATACTGTGTGGCTATATTCATGTCGTAGGTCTCAAACTCAGGAAAACCTGTCTTACCGGTCTGTTCCATTGCCTTCACATTGCCATATAGCATGGTCAGGAAATCAATCGGATTGATTTCCTTGCCGTCAAACTTCACCTCGAAATGCAGTCTGTCACCGCTCAATGCCACGATGTTTCCTGCCTTCACGGTTTGTCCGAAATTCACGAACACGTTGGCAAGATGGGAATAGGTCACTTCATACTTGCCGTAGCGTATCACTTGGTAGATGCCGTGTGTCGCATCATTGCCAATGCCCGATACCGTTCCGCTTGCCAAGGCAGACAGCAGATAGTGATTTGCCTCAAAGTCCAGTCCGTGATGGAAGAACACGGTTCCTGTTACAGGATGCTTCTGTTTGCCATAGCCAAGTGTCAGTTCCACATCCTTGCCTCGCTCCTCAAAGGGCATGCAAAAGCCGCTTTTTGATTGCAGCATCATTTCTTCTGTATATCTCATGTTGTTGTCGTTTTTATGTTTATCGTTTCATGCCGCCACTGCGTGTGGTCGTTTCTGCTTCGTTCACATTTCTTCCTTGACCGCCATCACCACTGACGATGTTCTTGATGTTGGAATTGTTGCCGATGAGCATCAGGCCTAGCATGGCTCCTGCTATCTTGCCAAGCCATCCGAAACGTCCGAAGGTGAGAAACGCTGCTGTCACCAGTCCTGCAAGGCTCAGTCCAGACACGTTTCCTTTCCCTAAGTTCTTGAAGAAATTGCCGAACATCTCCAGTCCGTTGCCTCCGAAGATGCCACGGAAGAAGTTACTCATACCGCTCCACTTGCTGTTGATGTCGCCCATGGCACCATTCACCGCATCCACGGCTTCCCCTGCTTTGTTCTTCAATCCTTTTACATCTTCCACGGCTTCGGATATTTTCTCTGTGGTGTCTTTTCCGACCACCACGTCACTGGCTATCTCCACCATGCTCTTGTCGTTGACAAGGTTCTGCCATGCCACATATCCTGCTGCGCTGCCCACAGCGGCTGTTTTCATCGCACTTCCTGCGCCTTTTAGTGCTTGGGTGGGATGCACAGCCGTATTGCTTGCTGATTTCAGTCCTTGCTTGGCGACACTACCTGCACCTTTCAAGGCACTGCCGCCATACTTTGCTATCTTTGCCCATATACTCATAGTCGTATCTTTTTATTGTTATTTGATCTTTCCGTTTCGCTTCCATCTGTTCATGCAGTCCTTCACGATGGTTTTCTTGTCTGCCTTGTCGTGGCTACCTTCCTCTATCTCTGCCCAGATGTCCGCCATCGAGGTGTACTTCACCGCCTTGGTCAGCCGTTGCAGCTTTTTGTTCATTACCTTCAGCTTGGGGCGGATGCCGAAAACGATTTCCACTCGTTCTTTCTCGGTCATCTTGTTGCCTGACAAGCATACAAGCCTGATGTCATTTACTATCTCCACGCTGCCCATAATCAACTCCCGATAGATCTTGTTGCGCTTGGCTGACAGTGCCACAGCAAGGGCATTGCTCGGATGTTTATCCAGTTGTTTGGTGAATCCTCCCAAGTTATCCACCAGTCGGTCTATCTCGTGATAGAAGCCATATACCTGTGCAGCATACACCACGATGGAGCGGAACGAGTCCAAGTAGTTGTTGAACTCTCGTTGCAGATTGGTGGTTCCTTCCACTTCCTCTTTCAACCATATATGACCAGTGGTCTGCATCAGCATCACCTTCTCCTGGTTCTTCAACTCCTTTTCAGCCTTGTCTGTATAGGCGTATATCATTCCTGCCAACACAGGGTCGTTCTGGGCTTGCACCTTGCAGACGGAAAGCAACATGATGCCAAAGCAAAATATACATGTTCTCATACTCAAATGTTTTTATATTATTATGGTGTACTGACTTTGGCAGCTCTCCGCCACCGCCCCAATGCTTGCGTAGCAATCTCACCATTACTTCTGTCTATCATCCCTGCCGTGACATTGTTCCACACATCACTCATTGTATAGTAGCGGATGCTCAGATACAGTTTGTTGAGCTTTTTTTTGAAAGCAGATAGTTTGTCGTTTAATGCCCACAAGGTCTTGGAGCGGTCTGCTCCTGTCAGCATATTCTCTGTGCCACCATTCGCCACGGCATCGTTCAATAGATTGAAAACCGATACCAATTCCGTTGCCGTCTCGATATACAGGTTGTTCATACTCATGCTTGCCACAATGCCCTGTGGATTATTGGCAATAGCTGCCTTCAACTTGGCGAGCGTGATGAAAATCTTCACGCCATCATCATACAGATGGGTACATGCTTTCAGCGAAGAGGCATAGCCGTTCACTGATTTCAAGTAGCTGTTGTACTTCTTCTCCCATTTGTGTATCTGGTTAAACTCAGCAGCCATTGTATTCTGCAACAACGCCGTCTTGGTCTGTCCGTTGATTTGCTTTTCAATCTCACTGTTGATAAGTTCATTGCCTTCTGCCAGTGCCATCCATTCCAAGGGATTGGATGACACCAATTGTGCCTTGGCTTTCGATGCCGTTGCTATGCCGATAATTGCCATCAACCATATCTTACCTATTTGTAATCTCATAGATGCTCCTCCTGCGTTTGCTGGTTTCTACTCGTTCTCTGATGGTTGTCACCAGTTCTTCTTTCATCGGTACTCCGATAATGTCAAGCCTTGGTGTCGTTCTGTCTCCAGAATATATGCTCACGGTTTTCAATCGGAATAGTTGCTGCATGAATGTCTGACTCTCATTGAAATCCACCACACGATACAGTTCCTGATAATCTACTTCCCGATGAAACACGCCATGCTCAAACACCAATTGTTCGTTACTGATGATGTACCGCATCCTGCATAGATAGACCATTCGATATGCCAAACATAGGGAAAACAAGAGCGAGAGGATAAACACCAAAGTGGAGAGAACGGCATCATCAATACCTGCATATACAAAGCCTACGCTTATAAGCACAAGCAAGTGCAGCTCGTTGATGACGAACTGCATCCAATGGGGCTTGATGATGATGTTTCTATACCGATATGTCTGCTGCATAATTCTCCTTTTTGATAATGACACCGTGCTTTATCTGCGGAAGCCCGATGTCTGTTCCTCTTTTTCCTCCTGTTTGGCTTGCTCTTGTTGCCTCTCAGCCTCTTGCGCCTTGGCGAACTCGAAATAGTCGAAGTCTATCTCTCCTTGGTCTATCAACCGTTGGTCTCGTTTGCCAAGCAAGGCATCGTTCCAGTCTTTGTATTGTCCCAAAGGATGAAAGGCTTGCACCGTGAAGTCTGCAAATCCCATTTCCTTGGCGATTGCTTTGAAGTTCTTCACAAAGCCACGTCCTGCCTCGTCTTTGTCAAAGCCCAAATAATGGTTCGCTTGTCGGGTCTCTTCCAGCATTCCCTTTATTTGCCCCTTTGTCGGTGTACCTCCGGTCGAGACATACACGCTCTTCACTGGATTGATTTGGTACTCTGCCATAGCATCGTAGGCACTCTCGAACCATAGAATATTTGTGGCTTCTTTCAATGGCTTACCTGTCAGGTTGGCTATCCACAATCCTTCACTGCTGTTGCTTCCTTCCGCCTTGCCCTTGTATGCCTTGCCGTCCTCTCGTCTCGGTTTACCTCGCTCTTCCAATCCAACGATGCTGTCCGGCTTGGACGGCAAGGATAGTGGAAAGGCGAGATTGGCAAAACTCAATCCTTCATTTCGACGCTTGGTCGCCAAGAAGAAATGCTTGTAAAAGGCGAACTGGGTCCCCATGTTGATGCCTCTTTCCTTGAAATAAGGATAGTGTTTCCGTTGGGTGTCCTTTTCCCTTGGGTTGAAACGCAAGATGTCATAGTCTGACAGGTTGAAGGGCTTGGCATCTCGCTTGGGTTCAGCCACTCTGCTTTCACGCACATCAATGGGATTATTCAACAGTCTGTTGCATACCACATTCACCAGTCTGTCCAATGACATCCCTGGCTTATAGTCGTCAAACAGCGTCGGATGCTCCTTGATGAAACCTATCACGTTGTAGTTCTTCTGCTCTGGTGGCTGAAAACAGCACTTGCCATTGCCAGTGACAATAAACTTGTCACCCCTCACTCGCTGTCCATGACTGTCCACCTTTACATACGACGGATAGCGCAAGCCATCTCGTTTGTTCAACTGATAGCCTGCGTCCACCAACAACTCTTGTATGTTCAGACGCTGTAAGAAATCATTATATGTCAGTTCGTTGTTTGCCATAAGCGTATTCCGTTATAGTCCTTTCCCCATGTGAGGATGCAATACTTCTTTGTTCATGGCAGCCTCAAAGTTTCTCGCCGCCACATCCATTGGCGTATCTACTCCTGGCTTGAAGTAGGGACGAGGTGGCGCAGGTGCTGCACCATGATGGTGGTCAACTATCACTACAGGTGCGCCATGTGGACGATGTAGCTCACTGCCTACTTCGGCAGCAACACCCAATCCTGCTAACAGTGCAGCTCCAATCTTGGTTCCCAAACTGGTACGGTCTTTCATATCTACCTCACCGAATATCTTGGAAAAAAGTTTCATGCGATGGTAGTCATCCACTGCCATGAACTTGTCATACTGCTTCTGCGTTATCTCGTGGCTTACTCGCTCACCGTTGATGACGGCGGTCATGCGGTACTTGCCTTCCTGCTCCGCTGGCTCCACTCGTATCTCACCAACAGTTACTTCTCTGCCATGCTTGCCTTCACGGAACCACCCCTTGCTCTCGTCCAAGTCCTGCCCATCCACAATACCTACTTTATTGTTCATAGGTTCTTGCTGCACTTGCAATGGCTCGACGGTAGATTGCAACCGCATCTTGCCGTCCAACTCCTGCTGCACCTCTGGACGCAAACTGATTTGGATGCGCTCCTTGCTGTTGAGCATGTCCATTGTTATCTTGTCTGCGAAATCATCCTTGATGACATTGTTCAGTATCTCCAGTCGTTTGGCTACAGATACTTGCTTGACAGAATTGTTGGTCAAAGCCTTCAATTCTTCGTCAGTCAAGTCATACACCATATCACTGTTGGTTCCTTCTGATTGGATGGTGAGTGTCTTTGCCTTCTCATCGATGATGATACCGTGTGAAGACAGGCATTCCTGCCATTGATCGTTGGAGAAATATACAGGTGAGCTTATCAGTTCCTTGTAGGGTTTGGCTGGCTCTTTGCTTCTTGGACGTGTCTCTACAGGTGTCACCACGGCTTGCAGGTTTTGTAATACATCTGCTTGTGATGCTACTTGTTGCTGTCCTTTATAGTAAAAGCCATAACCTCCAGAGGTTAACTCACCAGGTTTCAGCCTTCTGTCTGGTCTTTCCGCTACCATTGGTGCTCCTGCATAGAACATCTGTCCTCCGACTCTGCGTAGATGATAGCCGTCCTGCATTCTCGGTGTCCAACCTAAAAACTCTGGACTCCATCCTAACCGTCCGTATTCTCCAGTACCAATCCTATATCCATGCAGTCCCATAGCCACTCTTCCATTGGCATTTCTTGCATGGACAAGGTTTCTCGGCATATAGAAGTCTTTGCTGATGATGCTGGTAAAGACATTGTACGCCTTCTTATTGGCAGAGTTGGTTCCCCAATCGGTCAATGCCAACATCTGTTTCTCGGTGAGGTTATAGGTCAGCAGTGGGGAGTCATGTCCCTGTACCGCCAGTTGATAACCATCACCGTTGGCTATGATATGGGCTTGCATGCCATTGCGCATCAGGATGTCACGCATCTCTGGTTGTATGTCCATCTGTCTTGGATTCAAGTTCTTTCTTATCGCCATAGCATGATTGTATTAAGCGTTCTCTGTTTCCATTCCTTGCTCTAACAGTTCGTCTTTGTACTTCACAAACTGTTCCGCACTCTCGTTGCCGATGCACAGGGCGTGTTCCTTGCAGTATTCTTGATACTCGTTCTGCCATTCCTCACTGAAATGGTTCACATAGTCAAGCCAACCGTATTCACCGCTCTGCATCTTCTCCACGAGGATGTTTTCTGTATAATATGGTCCTTTTCTCATTTCTTCCCTAAATTTGATGTTTCACGTTACTTCCTTGCGACAGCAGAAGCATGTCTTCCGGCAGCTTTCTTTTGCTCATTCCACAGTTCTTCGGTATATTCCTCCTCTGGAACATAGTCGAGATTACCGTCAACATCCATTACCCAACAGCCATAGATGCCGAAGGTGTATTTGTCCCACTCTCGCTTGCCTTCCTTACGCCACTGCTCACCATCGCCGTTGGCGAAGCGGATGCCAGTATCGCTCTTCAGGTCGATGCCTACGGTCAAAGGTTCGTCTTCTACGGCAAATGTCAGAGTCTCGCCATTCTGGATGCTCTTTAGCTCCGTTCCTCCAAGACAGAGTTCGTCTGACAACACCTGTAGGTTTCTGCCTATCACTGGTGTCGGCACAGCCATCACTTGGTTGGTCTCTCCGTCAATCTGCACGAATGCCTTGACATGTGCGCCATCTGGCATATCCACATCTGCCACCACAGCCTTACCCTGCTTCAACAGTTCCTGCTGCCCCTTGGTGAAGTTATCCAATGGGGCGTACTTCAAAACAGGATAGAACATCACATCCACGTTTCCATCCGCCATTCTTATCAAGGCGAATCGGGTTCTGCTCTTGATACTGTAACCCTCGTTTACCTCCATGCTAACAGGCAGTACTGGCGATGGTCGACCATTGCTGATGTCATCCAAGGCATGTATCGGAAGGTCTTCAATCATCTCATGGGTGAGTCCAAACTTAGCGAGTGTCTGATATGGCACTTCACTTTCTTCAAATGAGTTTCTTTTCATATTCTGATTATATTTTGAATGATACTTTGCATATAGCCATGCAAAGACAATGCAAACGAGCGCAATGAAAGTTTACTTTCTTATTGCCGAGTGCAGTTTGTCTTATGCAAAGATAGCCCAAGAGTAATGAATACAAGAAAGCCTACGTTCTTCAGCCCAATCTTTTCCGTTTTATTATGATTATATCATCATTTCATACTCTCAATCATACTTTAATCTTATTTTATGTTATACTTTTATAGCATCGACAATCACTCTTGATTTCTTTCCCTAACTTTGCACCATGAGAAAGAAAATAGTGGTATTATGGGTAATAGGTTGTCTGGCGGTATCGAGTGCAAAGGCGCAGTTCAACACCGTCAGCAATAACGTATGCCGTTACAAAGTCAGGAAAGTGGAGGAGAAGTTTCTACTTCCTGCCAATCAACCTGTAGATTCTATACAAGCAAATCTACTTCAACAGGAAACAGACTCTGTGGATAGCAAACAAAAACAGTGGATAAGCGTCTATCCAAGCATCACTTATCCACTGATATCAATCAAAATCACCAGCCCTTATGGCTATCGTCGTGACCCTTTTACAGGTAAACTATCATGGCACAACGGTTTGGATCTTCGTGCGAAGAACGAACCTGCCTATGCCATGATGGATGGTATTGTCGAAAAGGTTGGGTATGACAATCGTTCTGGCAACTATGTTACATTGAGACATGGCAATTATCGTGTCAGCTATTGCCATTTATCCTCTATCATAGTTCGTAAAGGAGAATATGTTTATCCTGGTATCATAGTTGGTGTCACTGGCGATACCGGTCGTAGTACTGGTAGTCATTTACACCTTACATGCAAAAAGGATGGTAAGAGTATCAATCCTACCATCCTTTTGAAAATTATTGAGAGTATATAACTTTTAAGAACGAAAAAATTTTTTTATCATTGTTGTACAATAAACCACGTATATATATGTGATAGATGGTATTTATTTTATGTAATCCATATAAATATGTAGTGCAGAAAAATTTTCTGCAGAAAGTAAAGACAACAAAGAAAATAGTATGGTTAAAATAATTCCTATCATTGATAGGGTTAATGATTGTGTGTTGCGGTTGTTCTCTTCAGTTAACTTATTTTTTGTGATTATTATAGAATCTGCAATAATCGAGAGATGGCGAATAACAGCCTCTTGCTTTGATACGTCTAATTTTTTGGAAGAATTATGTAAATACATGAGGGAATCTCGTTCCTTTCCTGTAACATTCATAAGATACTCAACTTCCTTTTCTTCTTCCAATATGGGCTTGACAACAGAGTAAACCTTTTGGCAACGCTTTTATTATCTGAGACAAATCTTGATTGTTTATTGATTCTATGCACACTTCGCAAATAACATTCAATAAATCTATAAATGTGTCTTTTTTACTTGTGTAGTTTGTATAGAATCTGAATAAATCATTTCTTGTATTGTATCGTCCTTGATAGATGGCGATTATTAAACTTTGAGGTTTGTCTAATTCTTTATTCTGTGTTTTTTCATTCGAGTTTTTCGATGAAAAAGGAAATATATAGATGAAACATATGATGAAAGAAACAAAAATCGCAAGCCCAAATGCATTCATATAGGAAATTACATTAGGTTTTGTTCTTGCTAATGTGGTGTATAAAAATAAAAACAAGCCTAAAATTAATATTGTTATATGGGGAGGTATGGCTCGCATGTTGAGCAAACCTATCGCAACGCCTTCGGCTTGAAAAAGTCGAAGTGCATTGACTGGCTCAAACTTAATGTCTCACTTGCCAAGCGCTTCTTTGGTAAACAGGGAAGATGGGCTATTGCCATTGATCCCAGTTACATCAGCAAAGCTGGCAAGAAGACTCCACATATCGGTCGTTTTTGGTCAGGATGTGCACAGTCTGTTAAACATGGTCTCGAAATCATGGGTATTGGTCTCGTAGATATTGATGCCAAAGACTGCATGATGTTAAGAGCCCACCAGTCGCTAAGTAATAAAGAACTGAGTCTCAGAAACAAGACTATGGTAGATTTCTATATCAGTGTCATTAAGCGTTATCGCAAGGAACTCCTCAAACTCTCAATCCTCATAGTTGCAGATGCTTACTTCTCCACAAGTTTTGTTAATGGGATAAAGAAAGAAGGGTTCTCTTTGATAAGCCGCTTTCGTGACAACGCTTGTCTCTTTTATGTCTATGCTGGTCCACGTACAGGAAAACGTGGTCGTCCAAAGACCAAGGATGGCAAGATTGATATGAAGAATCTTGACCTCACTCGAATGGAGAAGATGGAGATGAAAGATATAGAAGGAACAGCTTATACTTTGATAGCCTATTCCAAGGCACTCAAGTGTAAAGTTAGACTTGTCATCTGGCAGATGCCGAATGGCAAGAAGAAACTATTCTTCTCTACAGACACCTCACTTTCGGGTGAAGAGATACTTCTTTATTATAGAACCAGGTTCCAGATCGAATTTTGCTTTCGTGACGCCAAAGGCTATACTGGTCTTATGGACTGCCAGGCTCGCGATAAGTGGAAACTCGATTTTGCTTTCAATGCTTCGTTCACATCACTAAATGTTGCCAAGGTAACTATGAAGGAGATGGGAATGGAATATTCTATGTCTTCATTCAAGTCACTGATGACCAACATTTATCTGGTGAAACGAATTTTTAAAGCAAGCGGGTACACCCCGAACCGAACTTTAATTAGCAAGATTTTCAAAGATCTCTCGTGCTTACAGCGTATAGCTGCTTAGCACATTATTGAATTATTAACGAACTATTGATAAAAAATGAATGAATGGTATGATAAATTATTTGACAACAAAAAATCGGTTGCTGGTTGCAATACTTGCATTTATTCTTCCATTTTCTTTTGCGAGAGCAGAAGCAAAAAAAGATGGAAAGACTATTTCGCAAGGCTGGTACGTCGGTATTGAGGGTGGAATGCCTTTCGGTTTCTCTACTTTCTCAAGTTTCGGACATGACAAGACGCACCTCGGTTGGGCTGCTGGCTTATATGGGGGCTATCGTTTCAACTCCATATTCTCGGCAGAGTTATCTGCTAAGTATGGAGAGATGAACTTGTCTGCACAAGACTGTTGCGTAGATCGTAACTATTGGTTTGGTAGCGATGGCGTGCTTTACAACGCAGGTGTCTTAGGCATGGACAGTTGGGAGTATGCCAATCTGAAAAGCCATGTCAGGATGGGCAGATATGGGGCAAGAGTAAACGTTCATCTCCTTGGACTGTTCCATCAAACAGCTGACAGCCGATGGGATTTGGCTGTTTCACCTCATATATATGCAGTAACGACCAAGGCTGATATCCATACTATAGCCGATGATGCCAAGGTGATGAATGGCTCTACCAACTGGCATTTGGGTTATGGTGCAGACTTGCAAGTGGGCTACCAACTGACTTCATGTCTGAAATTGGGCATCTATTCCGGTTTGACTCGTCTTACTGGCGAACGCATGGACGCAATGCCGGAGCATCTGCATAAGAACAACTTTGTTTGGGAAAGTGGAGTAAGATTAGGAATTAACCTCTCAAAAAAGAAGAACAAGGTAGTAGAAACTCCATCAGTTCCACAAAAGGAGGTTCTACAACAGGAACCAACTTCTTCGGAGGAGGTCAATCTGAAAGAAACAGTGGATAAGGCTGAAACAAAAGTTGCTGAACAAGACATAAAAGAATCTGCAAAGGTGACTTTCCCTGTCATATATTTCACCTTCAACAGTATCGACATCCAACAAAATGAAGAGACTAAATTGAATGATATTCTCAAAACATTGAAAGAGAATCCGAACATGAAGGTGACGGTAACAGGTTGGTGTGACACAAAAGGCAGCGTGGCTGTCAATAAACGTATATCTCGCCAGCGTGCCGAAGCCGTAAAAACTTGGCTTGTGAAGAATGGCATAGAGGCAAGTCGCATTACTGCAATAGGAAATGGTAGCGATGACATCCAAGATGCGGATAAGGCTCGCCGAGTAGAGACTAAAGACAATAATAAGTAACCCATAAAACAAGATAGAAAATGAAAGCAAAAAGAAGATTTAATATTTGGTTATGGGTGCTGGTATGCGTCCCATGCCTGTTGGCAAGTTGCGACCATGATGTTCATTCTGACGAGGAAGAAAGTGGCTTGTCTGTATCGCTCACTTGGGCGGATGAAGCCGACCAAGGCACGGATGTGAAGGACGTGAAGCTCTGGATATTCAATGCCGATGACGGTTCGCTTGTAGAGGAAAAACATGGTGGCAGTGCACAGGAGGTAGCAAGCCAACGCTTCGCTCTTCCTGAAGGGCATTATCAGATATTGGCTATTACCAATCTCATAGAGCCATTCTTCACCACTGACCAGACCAGGGCTTTGACTAACTGGAACAATATTCAGATAGGTTTGACCAATCCTAAGGATGTAAGGAACAATGCCTATTTCGGAGTTGCCGATGTGAAGATAGATAACAAGGAAGGCAGCTATGTGGTGCAAAACCCGATGAAGAGCGTGCTTGCCGAACTGACCATCATCATAGAGAATGTACCTAAAGGTACAGAGATGAGTGGCAAGGCATTAGATGCAGCCTGGTGTCTGTTCCCTACACAGAAGAACAGTGATGGAGAATATGGATTGCCGAGCATAGAGCCAACGGAAGTGGAAATACCTACTATCCTGGCTACAGAATCAACCCTGAAATCAGAAGTCATCCGACTGATGCCGACCATACAGGGAAGCCCCGCCTCTCATGTTTATCTCCGCCTCTTGCTGCCTAACGGGACCTTGCAGGAGTATGACATCACCGCTCCTGCGATGAAGGTTGGAGGAAAGTATGAGTTGCGGCTCAACTACAACCAAATGCAGCCAAAGATGAATCTGGAAGCTACCATCAACGGTTGGACGAACCTCAACAATGAAGTAGAAATAAAATAATAATAACTTTTAAAATATTGATAAGATGAAAAAGATGACGAAGTTTTTCGCCCTTGCACTCTTGGCTGGTGCAATGGTTTCATGCAGTACAGAAGACACCGCACCTTCTGTCCAGAACGATAAGGTAGCCGTGCAGTTTACTGGTGGTATTAGCGTAAACACCCGTGCTGCCGGTTTAGCTTGGGCTGAAGGTGACATGATCGGTATCTTCATGACAGGTACCAAACAGCCTCTCTCGGCAGATGCTATCCAAGAGGGTGTTGACAATATTTGCTATCAGACAAGTGGAAGTATAGGCTTTTCACCTGTTTCTGGAGGTAAGACTGTTTTCTTCCCGATAGATGGAGATGTGGACTTCTATTCTTACTATCCACAGACCACTGTCAATGATTACAAGGTAGCACTTGATGTAACAGACCAAGGGAAACAAGAAGCTATCGACTTCATGTATGCCAAGACAGAAGGCTGCAACAAAGCTACGCCACAGGTATTCTTGAAGTTCTACCATAAGTTAAGCAATCTTGTTTTGGATGTTCAACCAGGTAACGGTCTCACGCAAGAAGACCTTAAGAAAATGACTGTGACAGTGAAAGGTCAGAATACCAAAGCCACTTTCAATCTTGCGGATGGGACCATCTCTGGTGAAGGAAATCCTACGGACATCAAGATGAAAACTACCCAAGCTGGCAAGCTGTATGAGGCAATCCTGCTCCCTACAGAAGAAGCAAGCCGAGTTATAGAGTTTGACCTCAACAATGGTTACGACGCTCCTTTCGTATGGACAATGCCTGCAAAACTTGAGGGTGGCAACAGATACCACTATACAGTAGTAAAATTGAGTCGTTCTGCCGTAGATATTTCTGGAAACATTGAGCCTTGGATAAAGGCTGGAGACAATAATGAACATATAGCACAATAATAACTCTTAAATAACAAGATATATGAAAAAAATTAAATTCTTATACATCGCTGCCGCAGCATTGCTGTTTGCAGCTTGCGCTAACGAAGAAGACGGTATCGGCAACAGTGGTCCTGTTGCTGCTACAGTACAGGCGGATATTTCCAACAATATCAAAACCCGTGGAACTGCAGACAACGACAAATGGACAACTGGCGACGCTATCGGTGTGTACGTCACTTCCGCAGGAAACACAAAAGGAACAAATGTAAAGTATGAATATGACAGATATGGTGGTGAATTTGTTTCGGCAAATCCTATTTATTTTAGAGATAACGCGGAACAGACATTCAGTGCGTATTATCCATACATTGATGACCCCAATAATGACAAATTCGATGAGGATGGTTGGTTAATAAATGATTGGACTATTGATTACAGCAATCCAAGTAACACCTTATTAGCAAACGATTTTCTCTTTGCCTCGGGAGCAACAGCCAGCAAAGCATCGCCAATGGTTAATTTCACTGACTTGAATAATGTGGGTGAATCCTTGCCAGAGAAAGATCATCGCTTTAAGCACAAGATGAGTATGATAGAATTTACGGTCAGTGCAGGAGAAGGTATTGAGAGCAGCAAGAGTAATCTTCAAAGTATAACATTGGACAAGATAAAGACACAGGGTAAGATAAATGTAAAAACAGGTGCGACAGAAGTCACAGGGACTTCTTCCCTAAAAACCTTACCAGTAACAGGTCTTTTGACCGATGTCAGGGTCTGCAAGTTCATACTCTTCCCGCAACAGTTCGAAAACAAAGAATTGACCATTAGTTGTAGTGTGTTGTATAACGAAAATACTATTAACAATTATACAACAAAGATACCCCTACCAAATGGATTCGAAGGTGGTAAAAAATATACTTATACTATCTCTGTTAGAAATAATAGTATAGTAATAGGAAATGCAAGCATAACGGGTTGGGGTATTGGCGCAGACAATGAATTTCTCGATGCAGAAATAGAATAGTTATGATAAAGAAAATACTGACATATTGCGCAGAGCAACTCAATAGCTATCTTGGTCGATACTACCATCGACCACAAGGGCTTGCAGAAGTTGGACATATAGGTCAAAGAACAGGAGAAATTCCTAATAAGGTAATCGTTTCATTGGTGAATGTGGAACGAGAAACTGCAGGAGGTATCTCAAACAATGTTCAGACTTATGGTGGCAGCTTCACATCCTCTTCTGCCCCATTCTTGCTGAATCTGAAAGTAATGTTTGCGGCTGTTTTTGAGGAAAAGCAATATGCGGAATCATTGTCAGTATTTTCCAAGGCATTGGCGTTCATACAGTCACAGCAGAAGTTTATGGTTGACAATGTGAAATATACTCTAACTTTGGAAACAGTATCCACATTTGACTTCCATAACATTTGGACAACAATGGGAGGACAATATTATCCTTCTGTTGTGTGTAAACTCACTGGAGTTGTAATTGATTCCAATGAAATTAAATCAAGCGGTTCAACTGCTCAGAACACAGAAGTACAAACATAAAATTGACAGCATGAGTACATATCGTTCATTATATAGCTTTCGTATAGAGCATGAATACTTTGAGGATAGTAACGGCAATGCCTTGATGTGTTCTGTCCTACCTTCAGCACAAAAGCTGATGGCGCAACGAGGTTTGCTGTTTCGACAGACTGACGAAAATGAATGGACGATATTGTATGATACGGAAAATGCAGGTTTAGATACCGAATCTGACATCATTGAGTTTGGAGTCTTGATGTCTGAACCTGCATTTGTTTTTTACACCGAATGGCAAAACTTCAATCCAATGGTTGCCTATCAGATAGACTTACCGATTGGAAAGTCCGAAGTTAATGCTACAGACGTGATAACTGAAATAGGAGTGAAAAGGAGTTTTGGAATACCATTTTGCACTATAATGATTCATTTGACAGAAGAGTTGTGGCAAGCAGCAAAGAAGGATGTTCCACTGAAGAACACTCTAATATTCAAAACTCCTGAGCGTTTTTGGGAATATGTTTTCATTTGTCAAAATACGAATAGAGAAATATCCTCAGAATGCTTGAAATTGGAAACAGACAAGGAAATACTAACGTTTAAATCATTTGAAAGGACAAATGAATTTGGAAGAAACGCATTCCGCACCGTATCGGAGAAAGCAGTGCCGATGCGGGAACGCTATGACATAAAATTGAATCTGATTGTTACCCACGACAAAGAGCAAAAACAATATTTGCTGAGAAATATAGAGCATCCTATACCAGGTCAATTCAAAAGCAAAGCGGATAAATTGAGACAAGTCTGCTATTTTTAGTAACCAAATGCAAAATGCAATCTGACTACAGATGCTTTTGTTTATCAAAAATCATCAATGCGTATGGCACAAATGAAGACCCCAGGCGTTTACATTCAAGAGAAGAACGCTTTTTCGACAAGTGTTGTCGAGGCCGCAACCGCCATCCCCGCTTTCATCGGAATCACAGAGAAGGCTGTTAATGGTTCGGAATCCTTGGCTAACAAACCTTGGAAAATCACCTCAATGACTGAATTTGTTCAGTACTTTGGAGGTGCACCAAAGCCAGTGTTCAATCTGAGCATAGCCACAGATTCCAACAATGCTTTATATTGCAAAGAAATTGTCGAGGGGCAATACTTTAAGGTGTCAAAGCCTTCTGCCCTTTATACTTTATACTATAACATGGTCATGTTCTTTGCGAATGGAGGCGGAACTTGTTATATTGTATCTGTCGGAACTTATAAAAAGGGAAAAATCGACAATGACAATATAAAATTAGCCTTAGACTCGTTAAAGAAGATTCGTGAGGTAACTTTGATTGTCGTACCAGAGGCTGTTAATACCGCAAAAGAAACCTGCAAGAATATTCAAACGGATGTAATTATGCACTGTGGTGAAATGCAGAATCGTTTTGCAATCTTTGATGTGCATCCAAAGGAAAAAGATGAAGACCAAATGTCGCAACAAATAGAAGACTTCCAAACAGGCATAGGTTCAAATTATCTTTCTTACGGTGCAGCATACTATCCTTATTTGAACACTTCTGTTATAAGTGATAAGGATATTGACGGAACGGTACTCAGATGGGAAACCGCTCCTAAATTGGAATCTGTATTTGGAGAAAACTCTAAACTTCAAAAGTATTTGGATGATTGTTTCAAGATTGAAGAAGGAAAAGAAATCACCGATACAGCGCGCAACAATGCACATAGTGCACTTTTGATAAATTGGGATGAATATAAAAATGCCGCCAACAAGGTTAAGGAATATCTCAATCTACTTCCTCCTTCTGCAGCAATGGCTGGTATATATGCAATGGTGGACAACACCCGTGGTGTATGGAAAGCTCCAGCAAACGTTTCTCTCAATTATGTAAATAGTCCTACAGAGACTATAAGCGACCTTGAACAGGAAGATCTGAATATGCCAATGAACGGAAAAGCGATTAATGCCATTCGTACATTCCCTGGTGAAGGTATTAAGGTTTGGGGTGCTCGCACACTTGATGGAAATTCACAAGACTGGCGTTACATTAATGTACGTCGAACTATGCTTTTCATCGAGGAATCCGTAAAGAATGCAGCCAAGGCTTATGTGTTTGAGCCAAACGTTTCTAATACATGGCTCAATATGAAGTCTATGATTGGTAGCTTCTTAAATGGTGTATGGAAACAAGGTGGCCTTGCAGGTTCTGTTCCTGAAGATGCATATTCTGTTCAAGTTGGACTTGGAGAAACCATGACGCAAGACGATGTTCTCAACGGAATCATGCGTATTACCGTGTTGGTAGCCATTACTCGTCCAGCAGAATTCATCGAGATTACCTTCCAACAGCAGGTGCAAAAGAGTTAAGGAATGATTTAGTAATTGATTAAAAACAAGATATTATGGCAGAGACTGGTGCAACACAAAGCCAAAACACTTGGCCGGTACCTGAATTTCACTTTAGTGTGGAAATTACCAATGTAGGAGTTATTTCATGCAAAGAGGTTTCAGGGCTTGAGACTGAATTTGACGTAATCGAATATCGTGCAGGCGACTCTCCTGAGTTTACAAAGACGAAGCAGCCTGGTCTGCGCAAGACAAGCGACATTACCCTCAAAAAGGGAATCTTCATGAGTGACACCAAGATGTGGGACTACATTGGACAAGTGAAGATGAATACTATTCAGCGTGAGACCATCACCATCAAGCTACTTGATGAGTCTGGAAATCCTGTCCAAAGCTGGCAAGTTGTAAATGCTTGGCCGAAGAAAATGCAGGTAGAAGGTTTCAAGGCAGAAGGAAACAGCGTGGCAATGGAAACTATGACGCTCGCTCACGAAGGAGTCAAACCTATTTAAATTTAGAAGAAAATGTCAGCAAATACCAACAACTGGGCACTTCCAGTGCTATTCCACTTCAGCGTAGTGTTCAAACTGCCAAGTGGTGATGTCATAGCCTCATTTAGGACGGTAAGTGGCATAGAACAGGTGTTGGAATTGCAACAACAGGCTCAGCAAGGAGACAATGACCTATGGTTGCCAACAGGCGTAAGCCATAGTGACATTGTCCTTGCTCGGGCACTCGAACCTCTCTCTGACAATATCAATACGTGGGTGACTGACTGCATAACCTTCAAGGAAACAAACAAGAAGATAGAGCCATGTACATTGATTATTTCATTGCTTGACGAGCAGAATAATCCGATAAGTTCCTGGGAATGTCTAAGAGCTATCCCATATAAATGGAAACTTGACGATTTGAATGCGGAGAACAGCAGTTTGGCGATAGAAACATTAACACTTAAACACAGTAAACTGAGGAGGATTAAGTAATGCCAATTGTTATCAAGGAAATCAGGGTGAATACAGTGGTGGAGAAAAAAGTCATCACTCACCAAGAAATATCAGAGGAGATTTATCACAAGATAAAGAATGAGATATTAGAAGAACTCGAATGCCATGTAGATGAAAATCCACAGGATAAGAGGAAAAACAATCGCTAACATTTGTAGCTTATGGAACATCTTATCATACAAGCATATTCTGATGACAAGTTCAGAAGCAAGCAAGGTGGACAGATAACGATTTTACTGAATCCTGAAAATGTCAAGACAGGAAAGAGAATACGTTACAATAAAGACAAGCAACTGGGAGCGATTGGCAAGAACAATATCTTTGATAGATATGACTCAGAAAACCTCTCATTCGATTTTACCATTGACTGTACAGGTGCTGTTGAAGGAACACTACAAAGCGATACAGCTACTGCCAAGGTCAAAGAGATAGAGGACAGCGTATATTGCTACAATAGCGAACTACACAGACCGTCCTATGTAGAAATCGTTTATGGCTCGGTTATGTTCAAGGGACAGGTCGCCAAGATGAACGTAGATTATTCTTTGTTCAATGGCGCAGGCGATGCACTTAGGGCAAAAGTTGGAATGGAGTTCGTTGGCTATATGGCAAGCGATGAGGAACGCAAGAAATATCCCAAGAACTCTCCTGATATGTCTCGTCTCATAACAGTCAAGGATGGTGATACGCTTGCCAAACTTTGCTACGAGACATACGGTGATTCTACTTTGGTTGCGCAAGTGGCAAGATTTAATAATCTCAACGGATTCAGAAACATTCCAGCAGGAACAGAACTTCTGTTTCCACCATTGAGAAAAAGTCAATAATATAACATATAAGGAATATGGCAGACTCTCCATCAAAATACAAGGACAGAATCGTTGCATGGACTATCAATTGCGACGGCAAGGCACTGGACGACTCCTACAAGTTGGTTTATGCCCAAGTACATCTTGCCATCAATCGAATAGGAAAGGCTACATTGAAGTTCTATGCTGGCGATATGGATAAGCAGACTTTTGATGAGACTGATGCCAATTCTTTCAAACCAGGAACTACCATACGCATTGATGTTGGCAACATTGACAAGCAAAATACAATCTTTGAAGGTATTATACTTGAAATAGGTATAAAAATGGGGCGAAACTCACGCTCCATGATGATAGTGGAATGTAGGGATTATGCTTATCATGCGACACAAGGACGTAAAAATCGGATATTCGAGAAAAAGAAGGATTCGGAAATAATAAAGGACGTTTTGAAAGCATACGGTACGGTAAATGTCGATGCAACTTCTTATCAACATCCCGAAATGGTACAATATTACTGTTCCGATTGGGACTTCGCCTTGTCGAGGGCTGATGCCAATGGATTATTTATATATACAAGAGGAAAAGAAATAAACGTCTTTAAGCCTAAGGTAAGTGGGAAGCCAGTACTGACCGTTACTAATGGCGTTGATTTGATAGACTTCGATGGTGGACTTTCGGGCAGTGAGCAATATGGCAAGTATGAGGCTGTTTCTTGGGATCCTGCCACACAGAACCAAGTGAGGCAAACTGCATCTGCGCCAACTTTGAACGAACAAGGCGACATCACCATCAAAAAATTGGCAGGAGATGATAGTCAAATATTGCAAACTGATGCCCCTCTCGACAAGAACGCCCTAAAGCAATGGGTTGACAGCCAAGCGTTGAAAGCTGGATTGGCAAGATACCACGGTTCGTTCAGCTTTTATGGAGCTGCCGAAGTTGTTCCTGGATGTATCATAGAGCTAAAGGGATTGGGCGTGCGGTTTAATGGAAAAGTCTATGTGGGGTCTGTGACGCATACGATAGAACGGAATGAATGGATTACAAAGGTAGGCATGGGAGTTCCTGCCAACAACATAACAGACGAAGCAGATGTGATTGCTCCTACCGCCGCAGGATTTTTACCGGGAATGGAAGGGCTTCACATTGCGGTGGTCAAGAAACTTGATGGTGACATATCCAAGGAATGCCGCATACAGGTAGAGTTGCCATGGATGGATGGCGAAAAGAAATTGCTTTGGGCTCGCCTTTCGTCAGTATATGCCACCAATCAGTCGGGAATATTCTTTCTTCCCGAAATAGGCGACGAGGTGGTTGTGGGATTCATCAACAACAATCCCAATTACCCAATAGTCCTTGGAGGGATGTATGGAAGCAAACACACTCCTCCATTTGGATATGAGGCAAAAAACAGCATAAAGGCGATTGTGACTCGTTCAAAGATGTCTGTTGAGTTTGACGAGGAAAAGAAAATTATAACAATTCAAACGCCTGCAAAGAATACGATAGTGATGAGTGACGAGGGAAAATCCATCTCTGTTACAGACCAAAACAAAAACAAGATGGTCATGGACAGTAATGGTATAGAACTTAGCTCTTCAAAAAATATAAAGCTGACAGCGAAAGGTAACATTGCACTGAATGCAGCCGGAAAAGTCAGTATAGATGCAAAATCGGATGTCGATATAAATGGAACAAACGTAAAGGTTACAGCCAAAGTCGGTGCGAAGGTCAAAGGCAATGCTACGGCGGAACTTTCAGCTTCTGGTCAGACCACTGTCAAAGGCGCAATGGTAATGATAAACTGATAAAGATATGCCAAATGCTGCAAGATTAACAGATATGCACACCTGTCCGATGCAGACACCAGGACTTCCTCCTGTTCCGCATGTAGGCGGTCCGATTATTGGACCAGGAGTGCCAACGGTACTGATAGGAAAACTTCCTGCAGCCGTTATGGGCGACATGGCTACTTGCGTTGGGCCGCCCGACACTATCATTAAAGGTTCAACAACAGTGATGATAGGTGGTAAACCTGCTGCAAGGATGGGCGATACAACAGCGCATGGGGGTAGCATCATCATGGGTTGTCCTACAGTTATCATAGGTGGTTAGAAATGATTAAATGGAAACGAGATATGACAGATACAAAAACGTTCTTAGGAATAGCATGGAACTATCCTCCACGCTTTCAAGGTGGCGGAAGTTCGCAACCCACAGAGATGGTTGCAAACGAGGCTAATATTCAGCAAAGCATTATGACCTTGTTGAGTACATCGCCTGGAGAAAGAGTACATCGTTATGAATATGGTTGTCCCATCAGGGAATACGCTTTTGAAATGATGACGGCATCCACAAGAACGATGTTACGAGACCGAATAGAACAGTCGATAATTCTGTTTGAGCCAAGAGTGATAGTCAATCGGATTGATTTCGAGGAGAAACAAGACGAGGGGAAAATGAATATCCTCATAGACTATACGATAAGGCAGACGAATCGACGAACCAATATGGTTTATCCATTCTATTTTGTAGAGGGAACAGATTTAGTAAACTTATAAAAACAAGATATTATGAGCATAAGAAAAATTATCTATACAGCAATGGCTCTTATCACTATGGGCTTTACAGCATGTACGCAAAATGAAGATATGGCTCCAACGCTGAAAGGGCAGGAAATCAATGCCACTTTCTCTGTTGGAGGTATGCAGACTCGTGTCAATACATTGGGAGACGGTAAAAATTGGGAGGATAAAGATAAACTGAAAGTAAGTATATTTACGGATTATGATCCTGGTAGTACGACAGTTCTTTCTTTTAATGGCGAAACCTGGTCCCGCAGTGGTAGTTTCCGTTGGTTAAATGGATACGAACAACATACTATTTTGGCTGTATATCCATCTGACACGGATTTTGGGAAAGAAAATCTACAGTATGATTTACAGACAGACCAAAGCAGCGAAGGTAATTTGAAAAACGCTGATCTCATAACTGGATATTGGCACGATGTTCCTCGGTACGATTTAAGAATTCCTATGCAGCATCGCATGTCGCTGGTTACAATTTTCTATGAAATTGGTGCATACGATCATCCTAATAAGGATATAAATAACCTACAGATTTGTTCGCCATGCAATGGGGCTAGCTTTAGCAGAAGATCAAACACTGATTGGATAATGGACACTTCTAATTATAAAGAGCCAACGTTGGTATATGCATGCCAGACAGGAGATGATGGAGAAAAGTCTTTCTCTGCAATCATTGTACCAGGCTCGTTAGACACAAGTGCTGATTTTTTGAAGTTTACTTTAGACGGGCAAGATTATACCGTCAAGTTAAAGCAAAAAACAGATTTTTTGGAAGGGCATCGTTACACCTATAGTCTCAAAAATAGGAAGAGACAAAGTGGAACTCGCAGTCCGCAATCAAGGTGTTCTGCCTGGTTGGGAAAATGAAGAAGAACTATAACAAATAAAAGGAGAATATAATTATGCGTAAGATTATTCAATACATGATGATGGCATTGATTGCTGTTGTTTTGGCATCATGTGCTAATGATATAAGCGAAGAATCTACACCAACTGTTAAAAGTAATATACGTTTTGTTGTAGATGACTTTCCTATGTTTGAGAAACCTTCTACCCGAACTATCGGCGAAGAAGACAAGGGTAAGACAGCATGGGCTGTTGGAGACGAAATCTGTATAAAGTTAGAATCTAAAGAGTTAGGAATCCAGACTGCAACTTTAAAATACAATGGAGTAAAGTTTGAAATCCAAGATGGCAACTCATTGTGCTATCTTGAGGGGGAACCTGTGACGGCTTATGCTTACTATGCTCCAGGTCGTAAATATTTAAATGATGGTTATCTTGGGTATAAGGATGATGGAGAAGATGGAATAGCAGAGTTCATCGAAGCAACTTGTAATGTTCATTATGGAGATGATAATTATATAGACATATCGTTTGCCAATGTCACACGTAATTATTCACGCCTCCGCATTGCAACTATGCCAAATAAGCCAATAACAGTTAGCATCAGTAAATACACTCCTGCGGGCAGCAGCAATATGATATGGGATCAAAATTATGCCCTTACTTCTGATGAAAAGGGCAATGCCTATTTATATGGTACTTTTGATAGATATGCCGAAGTCACTGTGAAATATAGAGAAGCAACTTTGGCAACTCATACATTCTTGCAAGCAACAGAAAAAGCTAAGAGTTATGCTCTGGATGCTACTGTCATTTCGGCAAATAGTGCAGAAGAAATAAAGTCAGCTATCAAGCAAGAAGTAGCAAATAGCAAGACTGCTATAAGACTTAACCTCGCTTCTGATGCTGGCGATAATGAGTTTAAGGCTATCCGCGAAGCTTTTGAGAATGTGAAATCTGGCACTATAGATCTCACTCTAATAGGATGCAAGGAAATTCCTGCAGATGGTTTGAACAACCAATCAGGAGGACTAGAGGCATTAAAGTCTATTACTTTGCCTGATGTGACAAAAATTGGAAAGAATGCCTTACTCTTCTGTGTGGATTTGGAAGAAATTTGTGCTCCGAATGTTTCTGCTATAGATGAAGGTGCATTTGCAGAATGTTACCATTTGAGAAAAGTAACTTTGGGAGAACTCACGAATGTAAAAGGTGACTATGAACACGGGGATGGTATTTTTGGCTTCGATTCTCATTCTATAGAAAATATAGATTTAGAGTTGTCTGAAAAACAGAGAATAATGACCAAGCAACTAATTGATGGTCGTTATTGTTGGACTCCAACTAAAGAACCCTATCAGATGAGTAAAGACCATAGAAGCATATCTTTCCTTGGAATGACATTCAATTCTATAACATGTGGGGTTATATTTCAATAATAATACATATTGGTTATGTACACAACAATACAAAATAGAAAATTATCAAGGGTTATTCCAACCCGTACAAAAGCTCCGTTACAGCTTGTTTCATTATCAAACGGTACTTTAGATGGACATGAAACCATGGTTGATTGGAGAACAGATACTATCGGAGGAAGTACTGTTGGAGTTTACATGAAAGCTATTGTTGGCCCAGAACATCAACAAGGTGGTCCGCCGAAACTTAGTGCTTTAAAGGAACTAATGGGAAAGTTAGTTACGAATCCCAATAATTCAAATGATAAAAAATATATAAAAGGACATTTGCTAAATGACAATGTAGGAGGACCTGGGGAGGCTTATAATTTGTTCCCTATAACAGCGGCCGCAAACAAAGAGCATGAACGAAGTATTGAAAGTCCTGTAAAAGAATGGGTAAACCAAGGTAAACATTGGGTTAACTATGAGGTCAAAGTTGAGGAGGTAGATAAAAGTTTGGATAATTATTTTATCGAGGACAATTATGTGGATTGTAAGTTCGTTTGTGAAGCAAGTTTGTTGGCACAAAACTTGAATAATGAACTTGTAGAAACTGGTAACAATGTGAGTTCAACGATACCATCTATACATAAGCGGCCATCTTCTGCCGAAACAATTAAGAATAAGGCAATTTTCTTTGACAATATGAGTGAGCAAAGATCAGACTATAAACCTTCGTTGTCAAAGGCAAAGGGTACCGACCCTTGGATAGACCCAACAATTATGGAAGAGTTTGCAACGGCATACAGTGTAGATCCTGTTTCTACAAAAAGAATACTCATTTTACAGAATGGTATAGGTGAAGCAACGTTTGCTGCCCTTGAAATAATCTTTAAGGATCATAGTTATGATTATAGCTGTTTTAGTAGCCCTCTGAAGTCAGCCTATACAAAGCTTCGAAATGCAGGACCTAAAAGGGTAATGGAGAAGCTAAAAGAGGAGCTAAAAGGGGGAAAAAGTGTTGTTGCATCCAAAAGAAAAAAAAGCAGTTTCTCTACTAAAGAGAAGAAACCAAAAAAGCCAAGGTAATTATTTAAACATATAAAATGTCAACAAACAATCCATACAGATTAAAAGATTCTATACGTTGTGAGTTTGAAGTTGACAAGACTCAACTTCAAAACTTCCATGCGCTTGAATCTGGCTGGCATGAGATATTCCATTGGTTAATGTCATCAGATGGCAAATTGTCATCTGATGACAACGATAAAGACCACCATGAAAAAATCTCTGCCTTATGGCACAATCATGTCCTTACAGTTCTGTTGGATATTCGCCATAAAAATCTGAAAAAGTATGCAGTCTCATTTGCCAATGGTTGCGGTACAACATTGCAGAATGAATATACAGAAGACCTTCGAGGCAAGATTGAGGGATGGATAGGTAGATTGTCTATCTATTTGAACTATGCTTATACGGAATGTGTGCCAACATCAGCTATTCGTATTGCGGAAAGTATAAAAGAACAACTTGAAAAGTCTCTCCCGATAGCAAATTCTTCTCCTCGTAGGCGTAACTTCATCCAAAGATTGTTGGACGAGAATAGTCGTCCCTATTTCTCGATGCTCGGTGCTGTAGCGGATATTCAATCGAAGTTCGACTTTTATATGGAGCAGATAGAGAATAGCGGCGATATGGATGCTGCCCAAGCACTGCTTCTTACTTTTGTACGAAACTACTGCCGCATTGCGAAACGGTTTAATCATAAGTTAGAGGAATTACCAAGCTTCTATCTCCATGAGATATTAAAGGCGACACCGAAAGATGCTATTCAAGATAGTGCATACGTTATCTTGCATCCAAATACGGAGATGGTAAACAAGACGTTTTCACTTCCAATGGGTACACGTTTTGTTGCAGGCGAAAGTACGGAAGGAAATACGCAGTATTATTCTCTTGCAGAAAAAGCATATGTTGTTCCAACCATACTCGAATCTGCACATACTCTGTTTCAACAAGGAACAAGAGTAATCACTGCCCCTATAGCCCTTGAAGGTAAGGATAATGGCGTGCTCTTCAAAAACAACAATCCTGCCAACAAGCAGCAAGAGTTAGGTTGGGCTATAGCCTCTCCTATGCTATTACTTGCAGAGGGAACACGAAATGTGTCTCTTCGCTTTATGATGGCAGGAAGAATGGATTTGGCGCAATCGGTTGCAGACAACACCACATTTCGTTTGTTTATAAGCAACGAGGACGGTTGGACGGAGAGAGAACTTTCTGTTGTTTACAATAAGCAAGAAGAATGTCTGTTGTTTACATTTACAATAGCAGATGGAGATAATCCTCTTTCTGTTTGTAGCAAAGACATTCATGGTATAGATACGGCATATCCTACAGTGCGCATACTCGTCAATGATTTGCCTATCAACGTTACAGAAATGGCAAGTGTCCTGTTTAGGGATATTCAAATAAAGGTAGAGGTTTCAGACATCCGTACTTTTAGCCTGTATAGTGAAGTTGGCGAAATGGACTCCACACAACCATTCTATCCGTTTGGTACAACAGGCGAAAAAGGTTCGTGGTTCATTTTCGGTAATGAAGAACTGGCAGTGAAGAAAATTCAGAGCGTGGTTCTGAGAGGAACATGGAACAAAATACCTAATGGTGGCTACACCTTATTATATAAAGACTATGACTTAGAGCAGCCTATAAAAAATGGCAGTTTTAAGGCTATCTGCGAGTGGCAGGAAAATAGTCAATGGAATGTTTGCGGCAACTCCCCTATTCAACTGTTTGAAACAGACAAGAACAGAAATGTCAAGGAAGATGTGGAGTTGACTTTAAATATTGCCGACAATTCACTATTGGGAACAAACGACTCGTATGCTTATACCAAGAAGGCAAACGGATTCTATCGCATACGGTTGAGTGAGCCAAGCATTGGCTTTGGTATGGATGTGTATCGTAAGCAATTTGCAGAGGTGATGGTACATAACAGCAAGGCTAAGGAAAGAAATCAGAAACCTGTACCAAACATGCCTATAATGCCGATGCTTGCAGATACAACATTGTCTTATACGGCAGTAGATTGTTTAGGTGAAAAAGGTACATTATATAGAATTAATGATACCAATGGATATGAGAAAGTTGAGTTGGAAAATGGCAATATACCACTACTTCCCGACCTTGGCAAACATTACGTATATCTCAATCTTACAGAAATAGACCATGTTAAGCAAATTAGGTTCTATTTCAATCTGCGGTATGCGAAATATGGTAGTCGTATAGGTTCTGTCAAAGATAGTGGCGCATCCGTTATCGAGTATAGTAATTGTGGTGAAAGCCAATGGAAACGTTTCCCATCGGAGTGCATCTTGCAAGAAGACACAAACGGATTGACACGTAGTGGATTCATGGTGCTAAACACTTATGACAACACTAACAAATGCCTGTTTACAAGTAACGAGGTTTGGATAAGAATTGGTTTTGAAAATGATGTATCTCCCAACAACATCATAGTCGATGGTATATACCTGAACTGTTTCAAGGTGCAATGTGAAAATGGTGATGGTAGGCAGCTACCAGCGGATTCAATATCTGCCTTGGCTATTGAAGACCCAAGGGTGTTGGAAGTAAGTCAACCTATAGATGGCTTTGGTGGAAAACTTGCCGAGGATGAAAAAACGATGTCAATAAGAACTACTACTCGCATATCAACCCGCAATCGTGCCTTGAATGGCTGTGATTATGAGAAAATGATATTAGAGCGGTTTGATGACATCGAAAAAGTTTGTTGCATACCTGTGGCTAAAGATAGCAGTGATGTCCGTATAGTTGTGTTCCCTCATCCCGAGAAGCGTGTGTTGCCACAGTTACCAAATTGGAAATTGGTAGAGATAGAACAATATATAAAGAGTTTTGTTTCACCTTTTGCCAAGATCCGAGTGGTTAACCCTACATACGAGACGATAACAATCAACATGACGGCTATATTAAAGAAAGATGGTGATGCAGATGAAGCGCGGAGGAGACTATACAGACGTATCTACAATTTCTTTGTGCCGTGGTTCGTCAAGGCGCAACTACCAGAACTCGGCAAACGCTACTCATATGAGGAACTGAAAGCATGGTTGGTGAATGACGAAGGTATAGAACGTTGTGTCTCTTTAACGATCGAAGGAGGACACAATAAGCCATCTTATGATGCCAAGGGTAAACTCGAAGATGTGTATTACCTCAGTAGTACTGAAAGCGGTATCCTTTATCCCAAGGATATAAATATCGTAATCACCGATGCTGGTGAAGGAATTGAAGATTCAAGTATTGGTACAAACTTTATAATTGGTTAGAGTATGAGCGACAACAAGAAAAATAGAGAAGAACTAAAGAACTATTTCCGCAAAGGAAATGTTCCGACAGAAGAGCATTTTGCGCTTCTGATAGATTCTGTAGTCAACATCGTAGATGACAAACCGTTGTTTGCTACTGATATGCCAGAGAATGAATCTCTAAAAGAAGATAATACAGAAGAGAGGATAAAGCCTGAGCAAGCAAGTGAAACTTCGCTTGATGCGTACTTGACTATACCGGCAGATGGCGATTGGTATCAATTACCTGTAGAGTCCGCTGTAGATAAAGAAATTGATGGCTGCAGAATCTATCGAGTTTATGCTTCATGTTACAATAAACGAGAAGATTCCTATGACATGTGCGTGGCGACAGCCTCACATTGTAGTGGTAATGATAGAAAAATCCTATCACCACAAAAACATTGGTGGGGATGGTCGGGAAACATCAAGATACGTTGGTATTATAAAGATGACCAACTATTTCTGCAAATGCGAAGTAAAGGAGATAAAAAAGGAGTGAAGGACATAGCGTATCGAATAGAGAAAATTTGGAACTTCACAAATAGTGTATAACCCATAAACTATACGACAATGAGCGACAATGGTATATATATTAGCAGGCAGTCAGAAGATGAACTCTATGCCGAATTGCAAAAGAGAACCATTCAAGAAATACAAGGACTATCTGGGGATGTGTGGACTGACTTCAATCCACATGACCCAGGTGTGACCATTGCAGATGTGGCCAATTATGCCTTGACCGAATTGTCGTATAAGCTTAGTTTTAAACTGGAAGACTATCTTTCAGATACTAATGGCAAATATTCCATTCAAAAGTATGGTTTGTTTCCAGACAATGAAGTATATCCTACCTCACCTGTAACTACGGATGATTATCGTAAGTTGATTCTTGCACATTTCCCTGCTGTGGAAAATGTTGGTATTGAAACAGACTGTGAGCATGGAATATATCATGTCCGTTTACGTTTGTCTCCATTTTTCAAAGGTACTGACATTACTAAACGAGTAAGATGTTTTTTCCATAAACATCGTAATCTGTGTGAAAACATAGGTGAAGTGAGTATCGTTGAGCCTCAAAACTTATTATTTAGTGCTGATATAGAACTTGAAACAGACGTGGATGCTATCGACGTATTGGTGCAGGTTTTCCATACTGCCATGTCCTATATTGCTGGGGCAGTGAAAATAGAGGCAAAGCCACAAGATGATTTCGCTGTACTAAGTCCTGATGAGTGGTATGACGGAGCCGTTGAGGATGTTCGTGTCAGTATTCCAACGCAAAAGAAAACTGAAACGGAACTGTATCACATATTGATGGACATTAAGGGAGTTAAAAACTTCAAGACCTGTTATTTCTATGAAGATACTCCAGACGGAATCTGTGAATACCGTAGGAAAAATGATTTCAAGGGAATTTATAAGTTGGAAATTCCCAACGACCTTAGTCTCATAAAGGTTAGAGTGGGTAATGAAACGGTTGCAATAGATTTCAACCGTTTCAAGGAGAAGTTACGTGCTTTCTATTTTACGAAGAGTACATCAAGAATGCGTTTCTACTTACAGGAACACAAAACTAAAGATGGAAGTTGGGAGAACAGCCCAACAGAAATCTTGCGTGAAGCTACATACAGAGACGTGTATGAGCATTATCCTATAAAAAATGACCTTCCTCGTTGTTACAAGACAAGCGAAAAGGACTTCACTAAAAATATGACCAATGAAGAAAAAGAGGACGTAAAGAACTTTGGAAGCTATCTTGCTTTGTTCGATAAAGTCATTGAAAGAGGTTTAGGAGAATTAGATAGCGTGAAAACTTTGTTGTCCTTGCATGAGGATGGTGTGAACACAAAAATGAAACTACGCTATCTTGATTTTCTTGATAACCTGTATGGTGTAGATAGCGAACAAAAGTGGCAATACGAGTTTGGCAGTTATGGTGAGATGGAGACAGAGATGATACGTCGCAGAATGAAATTCTTGCAAGCATTGCCAATTCTGACTCGTGACCGTTTCAAGGCTATGGATATAATGGATGAACGGTCAGTAAAAAATGTTGCTGTCATAAAGCAATATGTATCACTTCTTCTTGGATTTCGAAATAACGAGCAAGTGTCTGTTGGTAATGTGTTGCCAAGCCATAATCTAATCATTATGGGGGAAAGTAGTAAAGGCAAGCATTTTAGAGACAAGCTCAACTCTATGCTGATAGATGAGAAGATGCTTGATGAAGAGTCGGTTATGCCTATCATTCCAAACAAGGCTCCATCTACAGAAAAAGAAAAGCAGTTGAGATATAAATATATACGTAAGAATTTACCGATATTCAACACGAATTTCATCAGTGGTGGATTATTCCGTAATGGAATCAATCTCAACAATTACAAGATAGTGGAACTTGAGCGTGAATATTTATTGGTGTTCCGCAATGAGGAAGATGGTGAATGGATGAATCTTGGACGTTCAGAAGACAAGGAAAAACTGAATGGCTGGGCGAATACACTATGTCGCTATTTACAAGAATTGAATAATCTTTGCGAGGCGATGTATGTGATAGAAAAAAATCTTTTCATTCCATCAGAACCATTTACGGTGACTATAGTCTTTACAGGTTGGACAGCAAGGACTCATTCTCCTCAATTCCGAAACAAATGCTTGCAATTGGTTCGTTCCTTACTTCCTGCACACCTAAAGATGGAGGCTTATTGGTTAGGAGCGCAACAAATGCAGTATTTTGAAGAGTGTTACCATTTGTGGCGTGACGGACTTGATGGAAGCAACACCTCTGAAGTTCAGAAAGGCTATCAAAGTTACATGATGAAAATACTGACTACAGACTTTACTGTTGGGGGCAATATCGAAGAAGATACAGATAAAAATAAAGGAGATACATAATGATTCATGTAGGCAAAATATCATTCCATTTCAAGATGGCGGATGAGCAATTCGCTAAAGGACTTTATGCGAATTGGAATGAGTTTTGCCAATCTTGTTTTACAAAAATATTAGAGGAATGTCTTGGTAAATATGATAAAAAAGATTCGTATATAGAGGTTGATACTCTAAACCTAAACATTGGCTCTATTGAGCAAAAGGACTTCTATTCTGAGTTTCCTAAGCGTTTGCGTACTGAACTTGAAAGGATAATACTGTCAATTTCTTTAAATGATAATCCTTCTTCTGTCCAAAGGAAACGTTTGGACAATCTGATTCATTACTTAAAATATGGATTCTGTCTTCCAGAATGGAGTATGCATGATTTTGACCTTTTTGAAGATCTTATGCTTTTCAAAAATGAAGAATCAGTATTTGGATTATGCTTTAGCGCATCCTATTGTTTTGAGCGGTTAACAAGACAGCTTGACAAGTGGCAGTTAAATAGATTACTTACTCATTGGTTTGTCGGAAAAGATAGTGAACACAATCAAAATATAGTAGTTTGGACTATTCGGAATTTTGATTGTATGCGTTTTCTGCAGGGATATGTTACGGACAATCCATTATTGGCAAGGCATATACCACGTCAGTTTGTTGATGAGAATGAGAAAACTGGATGGAATCTGATTTTGTCTTGGTTGAAATCTACAGCATTTGGATATTACGAGAAACAAAGATGTCTTGCTGTGGTTTTAGACACAAGCCCCCAGCTTGTTCTTCGCTTCATTCGTGAAACGACAGAAGACAATATAAAGGATTTGGCATTATTGCTTGATTCAGAGAGTGTTCATAGTATTATTGTTGCAGAAACGGAAAGTCATGCTGATGTTGATATTCCAGAATATTGGCATCATCTATATTTGTGGTTAATAGAATATTATCCATTCAATGGCGTGGCAATGTTTGGTGACAAGCAACATTTTATCATACACTTACATGAACGATTCTTGTTTTTTATCCGCAAGCGTTCTGTATATGCATACCTTTCAAAAGGAGAACTTACCATGCGCTTTTTATTGGAAGTGTTTGGTACTGATTATTGTTATGACGTATTGAACTTGCTATATCATAATCAAGCGTTGAACGAGGATGGCTCACCAATTAACTCTGATTATTTCAGTCGTGAGATTTACGAGATTCTACTAAAGTTGTCGCTTTTAAAAAGTGAGGAGAACTACAATAAAGAAATTACAGATAATTATAATGAATTAGATAAAAACGATGTTTTTGTTGATGTAGGTGACTTCTTGAAAATGATAAAGCCATTTGAGACCTGGTTAATGGACAACATGATTAGCATAGTCCAGAAAAGAGAATTCTTGACATTGTTAATTATGACGCAACCGCAGCAGGTGCTTTGTTGTCTAAAAGAAGTCAAAAACATAAACGTCTTAGAATTTTTACTACAGGTTGTGAGCACAGAAAATGTGTTCACATTGGTTTCTGTTGTATCATATAATGAATATTCATTGCTTTCGTCCATATATTCATCCCTTAATGAAGTAGCAAAAGAAATACCATGGATGTGCAAGATCGGTATTGTAGATTTAAAGAATATTTACAAGAATTTGGTTGCACATTGGCTTGTTTCAGACAATTCTATTCGTGGAATGGAATTGGTAATGGAAATCGTATGCAATATCTACACAGTTATCTATAAAGGCGTAAGCTTTGATGGATGGAATAAAACAAGAAAAGACAAAGACACTTCTTATGCAATATCTGAAGTGCTTACTGTATTGGCGAGAAAAAATATAATAGATGTAGCTTATACTGAATATATTCCTACATTTTTCACATACGACACATCTAATGATGTCAAGGTTATCGTTGCCAATATACATGCTATCATAGAGAACACCTCCTTGTCTATATTAGCAAAACGCAATCTTTTATTATTGTGCTTAGATGCATATACTGGCAAAGCGGAGATTATATTCAGAACGTTAAATGAAAAGGGAATATTGACGCAGGTCATTGAGTTGCTTGACACAACAGTGTTGAGAACGATAATTGTGGAAATGGCAGAAGACGTAATAAAGATTGGGTTCTCATCATCATTCGTACTCTTTGTTGATTGGCTTGTTTTGCATGTTTCTGATGTGGCATCAATTTGTTCTATTTCAAAAACAGTTCTCATTCAAAGAATTATAGAGCAATTAATCAAAAGTGAATGGCACATTGAAACAATAGAAGAACTTGTGCCGTTTACTAAGGATAAGCTTATTCCTAATGGTCAAAATAAAGATATTACTTTTTCTTTGACATTTATAGCAAATATTGCTTGTGTTGAAAATGCTCACAATGTGATGGAAAAGATAATACGTTTGTATAATGCGACAAATGTGTATTCTCTTTTATCATTAGGGAATAACAATACAATTGCTGTATTGTTTGCTCGTATGCAGGAGTATTTAAGAGGGCTGAATATTTGTATTGATACATCATATAATGCCGCTCGAATAGCATTTGAAAAAAGTTTGAACGATAAGTATTTACTGACTGAGTGGCTACAAAGTTCAGATTACAATGTTTCTATGAAACGGCAGGTGTTGGCTTGGTTAGCAGAGAATGCACCACAAACCTTTATGAGTTTGTGGCAAATGTCTCTGACTGAGAATACCTTTTCTATTTGGAACGACATTGTTGATTTCCAAATGCTAAAGGAAGTGTTCGTATCGGTAGATATAAAAATAGCTAAGGCATTTGTTCATATCGGAAATGTAATCTATCAATGGGTAAATAAAAACGCATTATTAGCAGGGTCTTTGTCAGCAGAGAGTCTGTTAACATTGCTGATGCTTCAATATGTGAATGAATGCTTACTTGTTGGTAAATTCTTGACAAACTTTAAAGATATTGCAGGATTCGTCATATCTTGTTTGGAAAAGAATATCATTATGCAAAGTGGTCTTGCAGGTATAGAAGCAAGGGTTCTAAAAGATTTAGAGAAACATCTTGTTGATACTAAGAGTTACGAAAAGCAGGTGACATTAAGAGCAAATGCAGATTGCTTAAATGAAAATATAGTATTATCGAGAAACGTCTCTTATGAGGGAAAGGCTAATATTGAATTGGACAATATTAATCATTTTGCGACTAAGTGCCTTATTCTTTGCAATGGAGATTTTGAAATTTTGGCAAAATGGTTGTCATCTTCAGAAGTGAGTGACACAGAAAAGAGACACCTATTGCGTCATTATACTCATTGGCAACAATTTGTCTTTTGGGATTTTATTGAATATATGTATGCTTCCGATACTTTTGAGGTGCAGAAGCTTACTGAATGGATAGATATTGAAGATTGGCTAATACTTATAGCCCGAATATCCTATTCTTGGGCTGAAAGTTTGAAACAGTTGACTGAGAAATTGCAAATATCTGATATGGTATCAGAAAAACTAATCTCTCATGCTTTTGTCTTATTTGTAGCAAGACATAGCAAGGATGATTGGTATAATTACAAGATTATGGATATTGCGAAAGATTATATCGTTGGATTGAAGGATGTTGCTGAACGCAACGGACTTAAAGAAGAGTCAGTCGTCTTGGAACAAGTTGTAACAAACATCCTTTCAGAATTAAAGATTAGCGATATTGAAGAAGTCGATTTAGAATCAATGCCAAAACCAAATTATTTACCAATAGGTAATGCTGGCTTGTGTTTATTCGCTCCATGGCTACTGCGTTTGTTCGGCATGCTTGACTTATTAAATGAGAAAAAAAATGAGTTTAAGAATATAGATGCTAAAGTTCGAGCAATATTTATACTGCAACGACTTGTTACTGCGGAAGAGCGACTCTATAAAGAAACAGAGTTAGCTTTCAATCGGCTTTTAGTTGCTTGTCCTTTCAATGTTCCTTTGCCAAAGAATATTGAATTGACACAAAAAGAAGTTGAGACGATAGAATCAATGTTATCTGGGGTAAAAGCCAATTGGATAAAGTTAAAGAATACTTCTGTCGGTGGATTCCAAAGGAGTTTTATTGAAAGAGACGGATTTTTGGAACAACAAGATAAGAAGTGGGTGTTGACTGTTGATAACAAAGCTTATGACATATTGCTGGACTCACTACCGTGGTCGTATAAGACAATACGCCTACCATGGTTGAAAAAGCCAATCTATGTTAAGTGGCGGAATAAAGAAGAATTTGATAATGAAAAATAAGTATTAATCTGTAAAATAAGAAGTTATGAAAGCAGAAAGAATATATAAGAAACAAGCGCCTCGTACTCTTGTGCAGAAAAAGAACAGAACAGGAGTATGCCAAACATTAAACTATCAATTGGGTAATATTCTTGAGAAAAATGGTCCTCTACAGATGAAAACCAAACTCATGCAGCATGAAACTGGTAATTTCTACGATGATTTATTCTCACAAACAGGAGAGGATGTAGGAACTCGTGTTGATGTTCTTTTAGACCCACACGATATTCAATATGGGTCAGAGCCTGGGGCTGATTTGAATAGAACGATGAATGCTATTAATAATAAATGGAATACGAATTGGATAAAAGGTCATTTACTAAACCACCATTTAGGTGGACCTGGAATAGCTTCTAACTTGTATCCCATATCGAGAAGTGCTAATAGTTATCATTGTAGCTATGTTGAGAATAAAGTGATAAATAGGTTGGGAAATCTTTCTGGAAAACAAGGAATTTATTACTCTGTTAAAGTAACAGAAGCCAATCATAAAGTTTCAAATCCAAATTCAAAACTTACTTGTGAAGCTTATATTGTTGACGATGTTGATAATCCTCAAACAAGAAATGCAATATTTAAAGGTATCAATATATTGTCAGAAGTAAACGCTAAACCTCAGCCTGTTTGGGCTAACGGTTTCAAAATCGATCCAAAAGAAAACCTGAGACCTGAAAAAAGATCAAATTCAGGTTGGGAATATGTATCAAATGGTAAATATGTGTGGAATTCATACAATTGGTAATTATGAGAATAAAAAAAGTGAAGCAACTCCATAGAAATAGGAGAATTCAAGAATTAAAAAATGGAATTGTAACGAAAATGGTTGATAATAGAAATAATGTTCAAAGAAATGTCAAACCGACTAATTCCAATTTTCGAAATCAAACAGGGCTTCCCAATAATTTAAAATTGGGAATAGAGAACTTGTCTGGCTATTCTATGGATGATGTTCGCGTGCATTATGGTTCAAGCAAGCCTGCTGCTGTTCAAGCCTATGCCTATACCCAAGGCACGGACATTTATGTGGCACCAGGACAAGAACGTCATCTTCCACATGAGGCATGGCATGTGGCGCAACAGATGGCAGGGCGTGTGGCACCTACGACAGAGATAAACGGAATGCCTGTAAATGATAATGCTGCTCTTGAACATGAAGCTGATGTTATGGGAGCTAAGGCAAATAGTTATTAAAACATATTGGTATGAATGAACATATAGAATGGTTTGAAGCCGTATTAAACGTTGCTATTGGGGTATATTTTCAACACCAAGGTTTTGAAAATCTGTCAATGGACTGCGTAAAACAACCTACAGGGAAGTGGTTGGAGAAAATGACAAATCATCCAAATATAACATTTGAGGAAAGAGTAATCATTATGCTTGCCTTGATGCCACATATCAAACCACAAGCACTTGATTGCTTTTTTCTCCAAAATGGAGCATTGGATAGACCATTTACCCAATTCGGTGGTTGGAAGGGATTGTCACATGGTGGATTCCTTCCAACTGGGGAAACTGCGGTTTTTATAATTGCAGGTGATGATCCTGTTAAACGTTGTAATGTCATTCGTATGTTTCAACGTGATTATTGGTTCTACACATCTAATATATTACGATTAGAAGGAGCTAATGATGGAGAACCATTTCTTAGTGGACAACTACGAGTTTCGGACGAATTTCTAAGTTTGGTACTTCTCGGTAGAGAGTATAAGCCAGATTATAGTATCGGATTTCCTGCAAAACGTATAAGCACATCTTTAGATTGGGATGATATGTTTTTGGATTATAATACATTAGAATCTTTGAATGGAATAAACTCATGGATAGAGCATCAACACACTATCATGGAAACTTGGGGTATGAAGCGTATCCTCAAAGCAGGTTATCGTGCTTTGTTTTATGGGCCACCAGGAACAGGCAAGACTCTTGCGGCAACACTACTTGGGAAAAAGAACAACATGGATGTTTATCGGGTAGATTTGTCGATGATTGTGTCAAAATACATTGGCGAGACAGAAAAGAATCTTGCTGGGCTTTTTGACCTTGCAGAAAATAGAAACTGGATTTTGTTTTTCGATGAAGCAGATGCCCTCTTTGGAAAACGTTCATCTTCTAATTCTTCCAACGACCGACATGCCAATCAAGAGGTTGCGTATCTTTTACAGCGCATAGAAGATTTTCCTGGTACTATTATCTTGGCGACAAATTTAAAGTCAAACATAGATGAAGCTTTCTTGCGTCGATTTCAATCTGTAGTATATTTCCCAATTCCTACGGAAGAATTACGCTCCGCTATATGGCAATCTGTGTTGCCGAAAGAATGGCTTGGTGAAGATGCAGAAGGAACTATTGCAACTGCGGCTCAAATCGAACTTTCAGGTGGTATGATAGTTAATATAGTAAGACAAGCGGCAATACTCTTAGCAGGAAGAAAAATAGAACATGTAAATAGTAAAGTTTTAGCTTCTTTGATTGAGAAAATCCAAAGTTAAAAACAAAAATAAAAATGTAAATAATAGTAGTAAACAACATGGAACGCAAAGAACAGACCGGGCATATCTGTAGATGGATGGCTTTAGGCATCATGACTGCCATCGTCATCGTAGGATGTACCATTGTAATCGGCCTATTTGAATGGCGCGACAGAAAGGAGATTGAGTGTAGAAATGCAGAACTGCATCAGTGGCGAAAGAATGTGCATGACTTAAACTTGCACATAACGGAATTGTCACTGCTTGGTGAAATGGTTGCGGATTGGGACTCAACAGATGTAAATGAGTATCATTCGCTTCGATTGGAAGTGGACAGTATGCTTCAAGGCATCGCAGGTATTTGTCCGAAAGAAGATTCTGATACAATCTGCCATCTTCTTGCAGAAAAGGAACAGCTCCTTCTGGATATAAAGGATGCCATGCAGGATTTGAATGCCACTCAAGAAAAGCTGACCGCAGAAGTTCCAAGAATTGTAGAGCAGAATAAAACTGAAAGCAAAAGACTTTCAGCTATGCCACAGCAGGCAAAGCCAAAGAAGCGAGGTTTCTTCAGCAGATTGTTCGGCAAGAAAGAAAATGCAGTAACAACAGGCAACCGTTTAACCCAAACTGAAAAGATGCTCACCAACCTAAACCAAACGGTTGTTGCTAAACATCACCAGCAAAGCCGTAAGGTAGTGGAGATATTGGATAGTCTTGGAAACAGAAATGAAGGTATCAATAAGCAGTTGCAAAGAGTAATCAGCATAGCTGATGAGAATGTGGATAAAGGCATAAAAGTTCGTGAGCGACAAATCGCAGACTTGGAAGGCAATTATACCTATTATTATATAGGGATGATAGGCTTGTTGATATTGGTATTTTTCGTATTATTCCTATTGGTGTGGCGATTCGCATTCAAGACACGTAAGAGCAAGGAAGAAACAAGAAAGGTGATGCTGACAGTAACGCATGAGATGCGCAGTCCTTTGTCTGCCATCAAGGATTATGCTCGCAAGATTAGCGGACTTGAAGATGCTACGGATGAAAGCAAACGGTATGCCGACTTGATTGTTGACACATCGAAAGGCTTGACTTCTATGATAGACAGTTTTCTGGTTTACTCCAAATTAGCGAATGGAAAGGCGACCGTCAAGGAACGCCCTTTCCGTATAATGGACATTGCCGAGCAATTAAAGATGGAGTATGAACCCTTTGCTGCAAAGAAGCAACTGGAATTGAGCGTCAGCAATAAGGCAGATGGTGTTGTCAATGGAGATAAGGAAAAGGTGCTTACAATAGGACGCAATCTGCTTTCCAATGCCATCAAATATACGGGAAAGGGTGAGATTGTATTGTCCACAACCTATAAAGATGGTGTGTTCATGCTAAAGGTTAAGGATACGGGAACAGGATTGGACGACAAGCAACAAAAACAAATTTTCAAGGAATTTGCAAGATTGGGAAATGCGGTCACCCAACCGGGATTTGGCTTGGGACTTTCCATTGTCAAGAACCTCGTTTCACTGATGAAAGGAAAAATCGATGTGTCCAGTCACCAAGGGCTTGGAAGTATCTTTACCATTAGTCTTCCTATGGCTGCAGCCGAAAAGCAGAATGTGGAACCAATCCATTATAGAACGAAACGACAAGATTCGTTTACTGTCATTGCCATTGATGATAGCCATGTGCAACTGAGTACCATCCGTGAGGCGTTTGCATCAAACGGCATCGTATGTGACACTTGTAATAATGCCACGGATTTATTGGATATGATGCGCAAAAAATCTTATGATCTGCTGATAACGGATTTGAAGATGGCTGAAGTGAATGGTATCGAGATTCTGGAAATGATGCGTATGGTGAACGTGCGTAACTCCAAGACCATTCCTGTTGTCGTTATGACAGCAGCACCAAATGTGAGTGAGCAAGAACTGCTTGATGCAGGATTTGTCGCTTGCCTGTTCAAGCCGATGTCTGACAAGGATTTGATAAACACTGCAAGAAAGTGTGTGAACGGTAAAATAGCAGAAAAACAAATAGACTTCTCTATGTTGCTGACCTACGGCAATGAAAAAGAGACTTTGGAGAATTTCGTAAAGGAAATGACTGACACATTGGGCAGTATCCGTAATGCTGCCCAAGAGGAGAACCGCAAGAAAATGTCCGATGCCATTCACCACGCAAGAAGCTCGTGGATGATGGTACAATCTGACGAGTCTTTGAACCATCTCTTTGACCTGATTGAAGATTCTACATCATCAGACGACGTTATCAACCAAGCGGTTGAGGATGTTTTCGCACATGGTGAGGCAATCATCAAAGCCGCACAAAAGAAAATTGAGGAGGTAACAGCATGAAGAAAGTAATAATCATTGAAGACAGCCCGACATTTTGCAATATGTTGGGCAAGAAGTTGGAAGCGAAGGGATGGAAAACAATCTTATGCTACAATTACAGAGATGGTCTGAAAGCTGTGAGGGAATCCTCTGAATGGGATGTTGTCATTTCGGATATGCGCTTGGGGAATGATAACGGCATCGACCTGTTGGAATGGATGCGTAGTAACGGCTACCAGAATCCATTTATCATCATGACATCTTACGATGAAAGCATGAGTGCCGTGAGGACTATGAAGTTGGGAGCGGAAGACTATATACCGAAGAAATTGTTGCTTGATGTAGTTTATGAACGTTTGGAAGAAATCATAGACAAGCAGAAACGACTCGTCGAGTTGAATAACAAGATTGTTTACCGCAAAAGTGAGAAGTTTCTCCGTATATACAAAATGGCAGAATTGTTTGCCAAAAGCGACATGGCTGTTATGATATTGGGCGACAACGGAACAGGCAAAGAACATATAGCGGAAAAGATACATCTGCAAAGCAAAAGAGCCGACAAACCATTTGAGGTAGTAGATTGCGGTACGCTTTCTGCGGAACTTGCCGTTTCCGCTCTCTTCGGGCATGAGAAAGGTGCATTCACAAGTGCGGACGCAGCAAGAAAAGGTTACTTTGAATTGGCTGCTGGAGGTACGCTGTTCTTGGACGAGATAGGCAACCTGCCGAAAGACGTACAGGCGATGTTGCTGCGTGTGTTGCAATCCAAGAGCTATCGTCCACTGGGAGCAACAAAAGACAAAGTGGCTGATGTGCGCATTATTGCCGCCACCAACGAAAACCTGCAAGAGGCAGTTCGGGAAGGACGATTCAGAAGCGATCTGTATTATCGACTTCACGAAGCGGTTATTGAGATTCCACGGTTGCGGGATTGCAAGGAAGACATTATGCCATTAGCTAACTTCTTCCTGAAATTATATGATAGGCATACGGACAAAGAAATAAAATGTATCAGTAAGGAAGCGCAAAGGGCACTTGTAAGCCATACATGGCCAGGCAATGTGCGTGAGTTGAAATCATGTATCATGCGAGCTATGCTGTTATGCGAGAATGAGATAATAGATGTCGAGGACTTGCAGTTGTCACAATCGGCATTGACAGAAGAGGCTTTGGATTTTGATGAACAAGAACGCAAGATCAATCGAGAGCGTATCTTGTGGGCTTTGAAGCAATGCAATGGCATCAAGCGTGACGCGGCAAAAATGTTGGAAATGAGCCATACTACATTCTATGCCCGTATGAAAGAGTATGGCATTCCTACTAACAAGTTGTAACGGTATAAGAACCGTGTAAGGAAGATTGGACGAGTGTCCGGTTTTCCTTACACTATTTCTGCTTGCAATTTCCTTGTGAAAATCTTATTCTCTTGATAAAGTTGCTGATTATCAGGAAATATCAACATCCTATTGTTTAGTCTGTCTTGGAATGGCATAGGTATTGGACTAATAAATGATGTGCGCACAGAAACATCAAATTAGTACAAAACCCATAAAAGAGACAGCAACATGGAATACAACATATTGATAGAGACTGATTTTTTCAACTTGCTGAATGCAGGTCATAAGAACAAAGGTGGTAACGCTTTGGAGAACTCATATCGTGAGTTTATCAAGGTTGTGGTTGATTTATGCAGCACCAACGTGAAGCAAGCGGTCTTTGCACTGTCATACGCAGAGACCGAGCTTGACTTTCATCTGTCAATGCCCCATATAAAGGATTGTTTGGGAACCGTAGGCTTGTATGTGCGCAAGGCTATTGCATTTGTCCGAAGGATGCAAGACCATGTGGCAGCAACATATCATCTTCATGTGACCACATCCACTTCAGAAGCCTCTCCGCCAGTATCATCAGAATCAAAGCCATTAGTAAGATGGACTGGCAATGCCGTTGACCTTGTAGAAATGGTATATGGCATCTGCGTAATGGGAAGCGTAAACGATGGCGATGTGAAATTCAAGGACTTGGCGCAAGCCATGTACCAGTTCTTTGGCATCAAAGCCAAGGACTGCTATCGTTTCTATACCGACATCAGAAGACGCAAGAACCATAGCCGTACTTACTTCCTTGACAGAATGCAGGAGAAGTTGAACGACAAAATGCGAAAGGATGATGAATTGGAAAGAATGAGACGATAATCGAGGTGTTTCTTATGTTATTTCTGAAAAAGATTAAAAACTTTTGGTGCTGCCACAAAAATATTGTAGTTTTGTGGCAAAATAAAGAGGAATGGCAACGAATAGCGCTTATAACGAGATAAAAAGGAAAATAACGTCTTCCAAACGGGGAACATTGTTCTTTCCCGATTCATTCGCTCAAATGGCATCATCCGATGCAATAAGGTCAGCCTTGGTGCGTTTGTGCAAAGATGGAGACATAATAAGAGTGGCACAAGGCATCTATTGCTATCCAAAGATTGACACAAAATGGGGAAACGGAGTTGTTCCGCCATCCATTGAAGACATTGCCAATGGCATTGCTAAACGTGATAAAGTTAGAATTGTTCCGACGGGTGCGTATGTGTTGAATGTATTAGGACTGTCAAAACAAGTACCGGCAAATGTGGTGTTCTTTACAGATGGGTCTTCTCGCAAGGTTTCTGTAGGCAAAGGTAACGGAATCCTTTTCAAGCATACATCTGAGATGAGAACATTTGCTTATCGGTCAAAGCTTATGCTGTTGATAGTAATGGCTCTCCGTGAAATCGGTGATGAAAATATAACAGAACTACAGATGAACATCATCAAAGGTCATTTGAAAAATGTCCCAACGGGAGATTTTCAAAAAGACATTTTGCTGGCTCCAGCATGGGTTCGTAAAAAAATGCAACAAGTATGAATTATCAAGATATAGAAAAACTTGCTTCCTTAAAGGAAAGCAACAAATTGGAGTTTAAGGAATCGACAGGTCAATTAGACCGTTCGATGGAGACTCTATGTGCGTTTCTCAACTGTGAAGGTGGTACTATTCTTTATGGTGTAAAGGATAATGGTAAGATTATTGGTCAAGAGGTATCTGACAATACTAAACGCTCTATTGCTGAGGCGGTCAATAGAATTGAGCCTTTTGTAGAGTTGGAAATCTCGTATGTTCCTATTCTTGAGACTGACAAATATGTGATAGCCATTCATGCGGAATGTCAACGATTCATGCGTCCTTTCACTTATAAGGGAAGGGCTTATATGCGCATTGAAAGTACCACAACCTTTATGCCACAGGAACGGTATAACCATCTCTTAATGGAAAGAGGCGGCAAATATGGGTGGGAGGCAATGATTAACTCTGATTTGGAGATAAGTGACTTGGATGAGAATGCCATTCTCGGTGCTGTCCGTGAGGGAATACGAAACGGAAGACTTCCAGAAACAACTATTCGCGAGGAGATACCTGTAATCTTGAAAAAGTTCGGCTTGTTCCATGATGGTAAACTGAACAATGCAGCCGCCGTGTTGTTTGGCAAGGATTTGTATGGATACCCACAATGTCTTGTGCGTATGGCTCGTTTCAAAGGAACAACAAAAGAAGAGTTTATAGACAACCAACGTGCGGAAGGTAACATTTACGAATTGCTTGATGCCTCAATGGCATTTTTCTTTAAGCATCTCTCACTGTCTGGTAAGATAAACGGTCTTTATCGTGAGGAAGAGTTGAGCATTCCGTACAAGGCTTTAAGAGAGAGCTGCATCAACTCACTTTGCCATCGCTCGTATCATCAACCGGGTAGTTCTGTAAGCATCGCTATCTACGATGACCGTGTTGAAATACGAAATACGGGAACTTTTCCTGCCGACTTGCCTATAGAACGTCTTATGCAGGAACATGACTCCAAACCACAGAATCCAATTATCGCCAACGTACTCTATAAGAGCAAGATATTGGAGAGTTGGGGACGTGGAATAGGCACAATGGTCGATGAATGCAAACGTGTAGGCTTGCCTGCTCCAGAATTCAATACTGATGGTAATTTTGTGTGGGTCGTATTCAAATACAACAGGAACAGTGTGGTAGTTACCCCACAGTTACCCCACAGTTACCCCACAGTTACCCCACAGTTAATGAAAGTAATTACTGTAATAAGAGATAATATGATGGCCGCCAAGGAGATAATGGAATGTATAAAGTTGAAAGACAAGACTTATTTCCTTGATAAATATCTATATCCTGCAATGGAAGAAGGCTATGTTGAACCACTATATCCTGAAAATCCGAAACATCCAAAACAGAAATATATGCTTACAGAAGGCAAGACATTATTGAAATAGAAAAGAAAAGGCAGTGGAATAAATCGCCACTGCCTTTTCTTTTCCTATTTCTGTATCAAATGCTTCAAGTTTTCGTCACCTGCGATGCGCTCCAGTTCATCCTTGACAATTTGTTTGACATCCTCCTTGATTTGGTTGTAATTGTCCAGAATAGCTTGCTTCATGCAGTCGTTGCCATCGGCATCCTTGAAGTCGTTGATGATGGGGATAGGCTGATAATGGCTTTCCTCTCGCTTCACCTTGTCGGTGTCAACGACAATCTCGGCATGGAAGATCTTCTGCTCTATGCGCTCGGTGAAGTTGTCGGAAACAGAGCCGACAAACATACCTTGGGTGAGTCCGCTAATCTTGCTCGGCGGAATGAGACTGTCCATCTGGGTATTGATAGATGTAGAGACATCCTGACGATTGATGGAAATGGACTGGCGCTTTTGGAGCACCTTGCCGAAACGCTCGGATAAAGTCTTGGCGGTCTCGCCAACGACCTGTCCGCTGAAGATATTACCAACGGTATTGATAACCACCTTTGCCTCCTTGTCTCCATAATCGCGAACCAACTGCGAGAAGTCTTGGAAGCCTAAACACACCGCCACCTTGTTGCTTCGTGCCGTGGCTATCAAGTTATCCAAACCCTTGAAATAGATGGTCGGCAACTCGTCAATGATAACGGATGATTTGAGTTGTCCTTTCTTGTTGATGAGTTTCACGATGCGGCTGTTGTACAAACCAAGTGCCGCACCATAAATGTTCTGACGGTCGGGGTTGTTGCCGACACATAGAATCTTCGGTTCTTCGGGATTATTGATGTCGAGTGTAAACTCGCTTGCGGACATCACCCAGTAGAGTTGTGGTGAAATCATTCGTGACAGCGGAATCTTTGCGCTTGCAATCTGACCCGCCAACTGCTCCATTGCCCCACCTTGCCAGGCGTCCATGAATGGAGAAAGATAGTTTTCCAATTCGGGATAACTCGTTAGTATCGGAAAGACATCTTCGTATCTGCGGTTGAGCAGTTCTATGGCATGGGGAAAGGTGCAATACTTTCCGCTCTTGTAGATGCGTAAGTACCAGATAATGGCTGCAAAGAGGATAATCGGACTCTCCACGAAGAAGTCGCCCTGCTTCTGGACCCACGTCTTGTTGAGGTTGAGCATGATGGTGTATGCACTCTCATAAGCATCGGAAATGTCACTCATAAAATCCGGGTGAATGGGATTGCAGCGATGACTTCTGCGAGGATCGTCAAAGTTGATGACATAGAACTGGGGCTTGACCTTATATCCATTCTGATGGTTCATCATGTGGTTGTAGGCAATCGTCGAAAGGTCGGAAAACTTGAAATCATAGATATACATTGAATACCCCTTCTCTATCTGCTGTTTGATGTAGTTGTTCACTACAGCAAAGGACTTACCACTACCCGGTGTACCTAACACGATGGTCGCTCGGAACGGATTGACCACGTTGATCCATCCTCTCTGCCATTTCTTCTTATAATAGAATAGTGTTGGCAGATTGACGGAATACTCGTTCTCCATGAGTTTAGTCTCCTGCATGAAACTCTCGTTCTCATTATTGAACACATCCTCCATGAGGTTGTGTTTCAAGAGTCTGCTCATCCAAAGTCCTCCCATCAACAGGCAGATATAACCCGCTGTCATTGTAAATATGTACAGCGTGGCATTGCCCAAATTAGATATAGGCAACAATAATATCCACCAGTTGAGGAAGAATAGGCAGAAGCCCACGACAAGAACCGTAGAAATCCTGTTCCAACTCATCTTTTCTGCTTTCACGCCTTTGGTTCCCAGACATGAGAGTGCCAGGAGCAGAAGCGAAAACAGCTTGGTATAGAGGATGGAATGGAATAAGCCACCTGTACGGTTGAAGTTGATCAGGATTCTGTCAACCACCCCGATTGTCACTCCCCACATGCGCATTGCCTCATAGCAATACCAATATACATTCATAATAGCGAGAATTATACTCACGGCACGGAGAAAATCCATAATTTTCCCCAATGCTCTCAAATCGTCTTCTTGTGCCATTGATTTTCTGTTTTGAAGTTATACCTTGATAATACGATTAAAGGTTTCTCCCTTTTCGCTTCTTTTTCTTTCTGCGTAACTCTCTATCGAATGCTGCTTCCTGTGCCTCGTTGGAAGAACCATTCCCTGCCATAAGTCCAAGACCGCTGCCGTACTCATCGAACAAGCCAGAACCATGATATTCCTGTTCCGGCATTGTGCCATCTTCCTTCGGGATGGTAAGTGGTATCGGTTGCTCATTCTCGTAAGGCAAGGTGAAGTGCTCCTGCAGAGCATTGGCAGAAAGATTCGTTCCAAGCCTTGAACCATTGAAAACGCTTTGAGTGCGGTGGTCAATGAATGTTGCTCCGTAGATACGGCCGTCAGCTGTATGGCGGAAAACAACATCAATACCCTTTGCTTTCAGCAGTTCAACAAACTTATCCTTATGGTACGTCTGCTTCAAGACTGCTTCCACGCTATGTTTGGTCATCTCGGAGAGTTTCTTGTCCTCCTTAAACTTCTTGGTAGAATAAGCGAACCGTTTTTCTATTGCCTCCACACCAACAGATTTGTCAATCTTGGAAGCCTTGAAAGGATTTCCAAATTTGTTGCCCTGTCCGTCCGTGGCAGAATAGACAAAACCATGATACTCACGACCGCCAACTTCGCCTCTGACCTCCTCCAAGGATATATTATATAAGGAAAGAAGTGCACGGTATTCGCCCAATGACTGGAACCTGTAGGTAGTGCAGAGTGATTTTAGAGTATTGGCAACCTGCTTCTTCACATTGCCTTGGCTTACATCCACCTTGCGGAGTGGATTGTCTGCCTGGCGTTGCTTACGGTCTGCCTTGTGGAGATTGTACTTCTCCTCCAAGTCACGGGTGATAGCCTTGCTCCTATGGTAGTTGTATCGGCTATCCAAACACTTGCCGTTTTCATCCACTCGGATGGTCACGATGTGCATGTGATGACGGTCGATGTCCTCATGCTTGTAAACCATATATGGCTGGTTGCCATATCCCATGCGCTCCAAGTATTCACGGGCGATGTTCTCCATGTCCATATCCGTCAGCACATCATCGGGATGCGGATTCAAGGATATATGCACGACAGGCTTTTCCGTTCTTATATGCGGAGAAAGGTATCGCTGGAAATCACGCAAGGCATTGGCGATGCTCGTCTTTCCCGAACAATCATCGAAGATCTTGTTCGTTGCCAAGAGCTTTCCTTCTTCCTTGTTAATCTTCTCACCATTGTATGCCAAGGCGCCATACAATGAATTTCCGAAACTTATCTTTGCGACCATCTTTCCTCAAACTTACGGGTTAGTTCAACAATCTCACGGGTAAGAGAGACCAGTTCCCTGGTGCAGTTCTCCAGCTTATAGAGCAAAGCCATCGCCTTTTTCTCGGAGAAATGACAACGGAGTTCCTTGACAACCTGGTTGTAGTTGTTGCCAATCATTCGGTACTGCGAGTGAAAAGAGGAAAGCTTGGTGTAGTATTCCACCAGTGTCTTGTCTTCACGCAACACCTTGAACGGCTCGCCAAAGATGCGTGCCTTGGCAAAAACAGCCTTTGCCTTCACATCAGTCTGCTCATACATGACGAGGAATTTCATCCACTCGTCATCGTCGAACCGAAGCATCACATGGTGCGACTTCGGGTTCAGCTTGGGGATTCGTCCCCCTCGTTTTCTTTCTGTGTTCATATAAAATGGATTAAGTGGTACATGCGGCAATAATGGAACTGTGCTAACTATCGATAGATTGGAATATGGGGAGCCCGACTTCGGAGAGGCTACCAACCCGGCAGGGCAAGGTCGGGAGGGAGTAACCCGAACGGTTTTGAGTAACTCAAAACATACCTTGCTATGTCTTTGAGGACATAAAAATCCGCTTAGGGTGGATTGAAGTTAGCCTTCGTAAGAAGCTGTCCCCATCCCGAATGGAAGCTGTTCGGGAAATCCTGTCCTTTGCGGAGCATCAAGCCTTAGTTCTTCTCGGAACGATATGGATGCGCCATCCATTGCTTTGCCTTTCGGGTGCAAAATTACGGCTAAAATAGCACCCTTGGAACAGATGCACCCCAGACAACCACTGCAACTATCGGCAACATGCTGCCACAGGATTTGAAAACCATTGTTTTTCGGATTTTTCGTTGTTACTTTGCAGCCGTAAACATCGAACTAATGATTTGAAAATATGGTGAAACAAGCATTTGTAGAAGTGAATAAATCTGTCATTATTGCAGTATCGCCTTGCATCAATGATGCGCTACTGACGTACAGACTTACTGATTCACTGTCGTACTGTCGTATGGAAATGATAAAGCATTGCAATGGTTCAAGGTCTCCATAATGAAGCAATGAATTATAGACATGGACTCTTATGTGTCCACATCGTTAAATTGGCAGAATATTATAGAAGTGAGTTATCAACAATTTAAAAAGTTAAAGATATGAGTAAAACAAGATTTGTTGCATTCGCGACACAGAAAGGTGGAATAGGAAAGTCCACCATCACGGCTCTTGTAGCCAACTACTTTCACAATGTCAAGGGCTACAATGTGGCGGTCATAGATTGTGACGAGCCACAATACAACCTTGCAGACCTGCGAGACGAGGAACTGGAACTCATCAAAAGCAGCGACTATTTCAAGGCGCAAGCCTGTGAGCATTTCAAAAAGCTGGGCAAGAAGTCCTTCAGCGTAACGAGAAGCAATGCAGTCAATGCGCTTGACGACGCAGAGACAGTGTTGAATGAAACAGAGGTTAAACTTGACTTCATCTTCTTTGACATGCCTGGGACTATCAAAAGTGAGGGCGTCATGAAGACCTTGTCTCAGATGGATTACATCTTTGTACCCGTCAGCGCAGACCGCTTTGTTGTAGAAAGCGCAATGAGCTTCATGCAGTTGTTCCACGACAACTTTTTGACACAGGGTTGGTCGGTCACCAAGAAACTTGCCTTCTTTTGGACAATGGTTGACAAACGAGAACGAACGAGTTTGTATGATGTATATGAAGGTATGTTCAAGTCTCTCGACTATTCGGTTCTCAACACACGACTGCCAGACAGCAAACGTTTCAGAAGAGAGCTGTCGGAGAACAGAAAGGCAGTGTTCCGTTCCACCATCTTTCCATCAGACCCAAACCTGTTGCGAGGGAGTGGCATCAAGGAGTTGTCCGACGAGATTTGTGAAATCATAAAGACATGAGCCTATGGTAAGCAGAAAAATCAACACTGACGCAATAGATGAAAATCTGCTCATTGCCTCTATTGGCAAGAGCAAGATTGGCACGACAACGGCATCCATTCTTGACGGAGCTTCCCAAAACCCAGTGAAGGATACCGAAGAGAAAGAAGAGGGTGAAAAGAAAAATCCACGTTCACAGATGGATAAGCCTGCAGCCCCACGCAAGCCATCCAAGGTTTCTTCTGAAAGTTATGATGCTGCATTTCTCAAACGAAACGAGATAAAGACTCGTCAATGCGTTTATATCAGTCGTGAGATACACAAGAGAATTTCGAGGATTGTCAGTGTGCTCGCAAAGCATGAGTTGACAGTTGGTGGTTATATCGACCTTATTCTTGAGAGACATCTTGAAGAGAACCAGGAAGAAATCAACGGCTTGCTGAGAAAAGAAATAGATGACTGGAATGTATGACAAATAAAAAGGAATAAGCATGACAATGGAAAGTATATTCATGATAGTTTTGGTTGCATTCAATGTCTGGACTATCTATTTTTACAACAAGTTGCTCCTTGAAGTTGCGAACAATAAGGAAGAAGAGGAAAAGCCACCCATCGACCCGATGGCACTTGTAGGCAAAAGCCTTTTCAAAGTGTCCCAACTGCGGAAGAAAGAAGAAACGGAACAAAAACAAACAGAATCCATGTCCATATCGGATAATGACGTGACATTTGACGATTCTCCAAAGAGTACGGCACGGATTTCTGACGAACAACTTGATGACGTGTTTACGAATGTTCGCATAGAAGATATTGCTGTGAAATATTCTGATAATGAGGAAGATGCCGATGTGCCACAAGCCAAAGGGTCAAGTTTTGAGGACATTGACGCAGCTGTGAATACCGTCAAGGCACCGAAAACAACGGACAAGGAGAAAAGACATGCAGGCAAGGTTTTCCATGAGATGGATGGCAACCAATTCTATGAGAAATTCATGGAGAACAGCGAGGAGTGCAAGAAGAACATCCATGATTACGTCACCTTCTACTTGCAAACTCACAAGATTGTAGAGATTTCCAAGCCAAAGAAAGAGTTTAAGGTGCCAGACAGTATAGAGGACTTCAATATCCTCGACTTTGTATAACAATTTAATAAGGAGAATTATGGAAAGAACAGAAGAGAACAATGCAACAAAGGATAGATTTGCACATGTGGGCAAAACATTCTCGGAAATGGACAGCGAAAAGCTACAAGCTGAAACCGCAGAACGCTCAAAGATTATTAAACGCAAAATAGATGCGTTGATGGAATTGCATATGTCAGGTATCTGACAATAACTGTTGAAGTCGGATTTTCAATAGTCAACAAGTATTTCAATAGCAGAGAATTTGTATAACAATTAAAAAATGATTATGGCAGACAAAACAAAAAACTGTGGTAAAGGACAACTCACTTCGACAGATGCCAAGGAGTTGTATGAGGCTTTCATGAGAAATTATGAAGAGACAATGGAGGAAGCTGGAAAACAGATTGACGCTTGTCTTGAAGAGACATTTCAAAACCGTACATCGTCAACTATTTCCGACAAGGAGGAGTGTTTTGATGAAGATGCAGCATATGAGAATTATGATGTGGGTGAATTTGAGCCAATCGACAGAATGGAGAAAGAGCGTGCTGAGCAGTATGTCGGTAAGTTCATGGCAAATGCAGGTTTTACCGCAAGATATGGCAGACATGTTGGCATCAGCGAGGACATTCATGAGCGTGTGACTAAATTTGTCAGTATCGTAGGCAAGGGAAAGATTTCCATTGCAAGTTATGTGGATAACATAATCAACGAACACTTCAATGCCTATGCAGCCGAAATCAAGGCTGCATTCGATGAAGGTCTCAAGTCGTATCGCCTCTGACAATAAATTAAGAGTACGCCAATGAAAAAGAAAGACTACGGCTAAAATCTCAGCTTGCCACTGAATCCACAGGACGGCATCATGCCGCATTAGTAAGCAAAAGTGTCAATCGCCAGATGGGACTATCTCCAAAGGAACAGAAAAAAACGATTTATGAATAAAGGACAGTCCTTTTGATTTGGGCTGTCCTTTGTTATTCTGCAAGCATCGCAGATAAGGAAAAAACGGTTCTTTGCCACTTTCTTTCCGCTCCTCGGCTCATGAAGAAAGTGGCGGAACGATTTTTCATCGCTCCGCCGATATGGATTTCATGTCGTTGCAACCATTCGTTGCTCTATAAGTCTTGCATTGCTGTTCACCAAGTTGATGATGTCAGCATGGTGCTCGGTATCCTTATTCTGTAGTCCGTGGCATTGTACGACTTTCATCTGTTCGAGTGAAAACTCCACGGTCTCAACCCTTTGTTCGGCTATTCTTGCTGAGAAGATGATGCAGTCGGGATTGAGTGAATAGTTTGTACCGCTGCCTACGCAATGATGCATCGCCTTGCCCTCAAGAACGTGCTCCCTGACGCTTTCAAGCATTCTCACCACGATATTGCCGTCCGTGAACATCAAACCGAAGAAACGGCTCTTCATTTCCTTGAACTTGTCCTCGTTCTTCAATGCCTTGCGTATCTCCTCCTCGGTGCGCTCCTTTTCTTTCTTGGCTCTGATTTTCTCGGATATTCTGTCGTGCTCGGCTTCAAGGTTGTCGGGACAAATGTAATGTGGACTTCTGATGTCTTTGCCCATTTCTACCAACATACAGATGTAGTCCGCCCATTTGCCGATGTCTGTAATAAGGTAATGGTTGCGGTTGGCTATCTTGTAGGCATTCCAACAAGTTTCCAAGTGCCGTGGGTGGTCTATGAAGTGGCGGACGTGTCCGTAACGGCATTGTTTCATCATCGTTTCGATGCGGTGGTCTGTCAGCATCGCCTTGAACAATGTAAGCGGTTCGATGCCGTGAAACGCTCCGTCAAAGCCGTTGCGCCATATCTGAGGAATGACTTTCATATCGGGGGAGACCGGAAATGAAGCAATATGCTGATAGGTGGTGTTGTCCTTGCGCAGTTCAATGTCGGAGTCGTAGCAGAACGTGTCCATATAGATACCCATTGTGCGCTTGCGTGCCATAACCTCCACCTTGCCTTTCTCGTTCATCCAATAGCGTGCCACCTCCCAACAAAAGATGTCTGCCTTTTGTCCCTTGCGGTAGTATGCTTTCATCTGATATGCTCGCATAAGTTGCAGTCCCTTACGCTCAGTGAGTACGCTGAAATAGGTAGAAGACATTGCCTTCTGTCGCTTGGTGCGCTGCACTTCCAACTTTGCCTTACACTTCGGGCAGACACATTTGTCCGCATCATTGTCTGTAGTCCAAGTGTGTCCGCAGTCCATGCAAGTGGTCTGTCCGTGTTTCAACTGAAAGGCATAGTGGTCAAGACATTCACGGAATGCCCATTGCATTTGCGCTCCCTTGATAGGTCGTAACCCCTTGTTTGAGGTTACGACTTGCTTCTGATATTTCGTTCTTGGTTTCATAACGTGTCGAATAATGATGGTTGGTGTACTTCTGTTTCCGTTCTCTGTGAGGTGCGCTTGGCGGTATCTCTGTTACGCATCTTGTTCATCTGCTCTTGCTGATATTGGCGGATGGCTTCCTGTCTTGCTTGTGCCTTCTCCTCCTCTGTGAGTTCGATGTGGTGGTTAACAGACACTTGGCAGTTCAGAGGTTTGCCGACCTCGATGTCCTTCTCCTCGTAGTAGTGGATGGCTTGACCATATATCTCGTCATCACAAAAGCCGTTGCAACCGCTCTTCTGTACCCAATTAAGGATATAGGTGACGCAATCGTCTATGTTCTTGTCGGGGTTGTCATACTTGGCTGCAAAGAGTTCGTCCTCCATAGCACGCTCTTCCAAATAGGCTTGTATGGTTCTCTTGAAATATTCTGTAGTGTTCATATCTGATGTTGTTAAAGGGGTTGTTACTCGTGATAGATGATGTCGCAGTCCTCAACTTCTGTAGGCAGTCCGAAGAACGGATAATGGCTGAAGTAAGGTTCTGTGCACATGTCCTCGTTGTATCTTGGACTTACTATCTCAATATTGTTCTTGCGCATGGCTTCGTCCGCCATACGGATTTCCTCGTCTGTCAGTCCGCTTGCATCGCCATTGATGATGTAGCAGAGTGCCCATGTAGGTATCGCTTCAATGCTTCTGTTCATATCGCTTGCTCATTAAATGGTTTGCTTGATTAGCTCAATCGTGTATTTAGGGTTCACCTCGTTGAAGATGAAGTCCACAAAATCACGCCTTGCGTCCTTGTTCAACTCTCTGTAGATGTCCTTGAATGATGTGATGTTACCATTGATGTATGTGTCCACCAGATACTCAAAGATGTTGTCCACCTCATAATATCTGCACTGCTGTGTGCAGTCTTTGAATGTCTTTTTGTTCCCATATTCTTGTATGCTTAAAGTGTCAATAACCAAATGAATGTTCCAATCAGTACCACCATAGAAAGAATGGAAATGATGATGCCGAAGATGAACTTCACAATTCCCAATATGACTTCACCGACCATGCAGAGAGCCATATATCCCAACCAAGCCACCAAAGTGATGAGGGTTGAGCCGACTGCGGAGAGTAATCTCCACCAAGTCTGTGTTATGTTGATGTTTGTTGTCATATAGCCTTGAATTAAATTTATTTGCGGTTCCAGGAACTGAAGGGAAGTTCTCGTTTCTTCACCTTTTTGTCGCTCCCTTTTCCGACATTTTTTTGCGTCTTCCTGTCGCATCGGTCGTTTCGTTTCAGGTGCCTTTCAAGGGCGGCGAGGCTGGAAATACAAGGTTTTTCGGAAAAAGAATGACTAAAAAAGCAAAAAATAGCAGATTTGGGCTTTTGTTTTGAGTTTCAAGTGGTTGTGGCAGTTGTTGGCTTTAAGTGACGTTCGTGAGGAAATGCGAAAATGGCGGATTTGAGAAGTAGAAACGCTTTCAAGTCATTACCTCAAAGAAACTCTCTAATAAGCATTTTTAACGGCTTCGGTTTTTACTTCTCAATTCTGCACAGGTTGTGAATTTGCCATGCAACTCTCATGATTTAATTTTGCACAGAACAAAAAGCAAGGAATTATGAGAAGTACATTCAAGACAGTCTTCTATGTAAACGGAAGCAAGGAGAGAAACGGAATTGTCCCTATCATGGGACGTGTGACAATCAACGGAACTATCGCACAGTTCAGTTGCAAGCTGAGCGTGACCAAGGCGATATGGGATGCCAAGGGCAACAGAGCCAAAGGCAGAAGCAAGGAAGCCAATGAGGTGAACTTTGCGCTTGATAACATCAAGGCTCAAATCGCTAAGCATTACCAACGGCTTTCCGACCGTGAGGCGTTCGTTACCGCTGAAATGGTGAGAAACGCATATCAAGGCATAGGTACGGAGTATGAGACATTACTCAGAGCTTTTGACAAGGAGAACGCAGCCTTTGCCCAACGCGTGGGAAAAGACCGAGCTGTCCGAACCTACCGCAAGTATCTGACGGTAAGAAAGTACGTTGCCGAGTTCATCAAATTTCAGTACAAGCGCAGCGATATGTCCATGAATGAGCTTACCGAGGAGTTCATCCGTGATTTTTGTCTGTATTTGAAGAATGTCATTGGACTCACGCAATCTACTATTTGGATATACTCCATACCATTGAAGCATATCGTCACGGCAGCACACTACAACGGCAAGATACAGAGAAATCCGTTTGCCATGTACCACGTTGACCCAGACCACAAGGAGCGTGAGTTCTTGACAGAGGAAGAATTGGACATATTTGCAGGAATAGAGTTGGAAAATCCCAACTTTGCTTTTTTGCGAGAGACTTGTTTATGTTTGGTTGTTGGACAGGTATCTCTTTCGTTGACATCAAGAATCTTACAGAGGACAATGTTGCCATTATAAGTGGGTCTCCATGGATAGTTTCTCAGCGTCAAAAGACAGGCGTACCATTCAAAATTAAACTGATAGATGCAGCCATACAGATAATTGAACGTTACAAGCCATTGAGAAAAGATATGCACTTGTTTAATATTGGCTCACTTGACATGGTAAACAAGCGTATAAAGAAAGTGGCAAAAATGTGTGGCATCAAGAAGCGAATTTCATTTCATGTAAGCCGGCATTCGTTCGCAGTTTTGGCTTTAAACTACGGTATGCCGATAGAGAGTGTAAGCAAGATACTGGGACATACGGACATCGCCACAACACAAATTTACGCAAAGGTGACAAGTACTAAATTGGAGCATGACATATCAGCTTTTGAAAGTCGAATCAAGGGGCATATGCCGACAATGGGGGGAATGGCATGAAAAGGACTGTAATCACCGTGGACGGAAATGGAATGTTATCCATTCCGTCCAACTTGCAAGACTTGTGGATGAGTGAGGGTGAATTGGTTGATATGCTTCATGTCACCGCCATGAAACTCCATGCTGTGATAAGGTCAATATACAGGGATGGTTTATTGACGGTGTCGGAAGTCCAACAGAAACAGGAAACTTCCAATGGCATTTGGCAAACGTTGTATGGCTTTCCGATGATTGTTGCCCTTTGCTTCCGTATAAACTCATACGGGGCAGCTCGGTTTCGTGCCACCATCTTCAAGAGATTGTACGGGGCAAAAGAAAAGTAGTGTCATTATCCTACAACTCAATAGAAGAACAACCGCCTTTAGTTGAATGTCCTCTTGTTTGTTGGCTTGGCGCTGTCGTACTGTCGTGAATAAGTACTGAAGCATAAGCATGACATTCTTACTTGTAGGGGGATGAGTTCTGTTCATAAAAATGACGGACAAAACACCCCTTATTTTTGTTGAATTGTTGAATATGATGAAAGAAGTATTGAACATCAGGCATTTACGGCTCAACATATTCTCAACAAATCTCTCAACAAAAGAAAGATAATGTTGAAAAGAGAAAACCATGAACACCATTCCTTTCTTTCTTTTTTGCCCAGTAATTTGTTGTGTAGAGCTATTTGTTGAGAGTTTGTTGAGGGTATAAGTGGCTGGTTCTCATAAAGATAACACCTATCTTCAACAATTCAACGTTTTACATGCCCTCACTTGGTACGCTGTAAAATGTGCTAGTGGATTAATTGGCAACCGCTCTATTCTCCGAAATGGTTGCAGCAACGTTCCTTGGAGGCTTTGCGCCTCCAGCCACTTGGGCGAACCTCCGCAGTGTTTTAGCATGGCATTAGATTTATGCAGACTATACCGAGGACACACAGCACACTCGGCATAGTTCACAAAGGAAATCAACAACACACAACTGAAACACTTGGCAAGTTTCACACTGAAAATATCACCTTTTCCTTTGCAAACTCCATGTACAAAGTAGCTTGTGTCTGTGACCTTGTTCTTTCAATGTGGCAGCTTTGATGTTTGGCGTAAATTGAGAGAATTAAGGTCTGCAACCTTGGGCATGGAAAGCCGAAAGGCAAATATCTCGTCTTTTGTTCTTAGAGGAGGGAGCGAGGTTATGTTTTGGGAACCCCAAAACGCCTCGCTCCACCATGAGGGCGAAGAAATTTTGCTCCCAACGGTTGCAGAAAGTGAGTGTACCAACTGTAGGCAGTGCATAGAAATATGTAAATAGATTTGTCAGGTGTAGTTTATTCTTCCTTTATTTGCACAAAAGTATGTTTTGAGTGTTATAAAAAATAAAAAAATGCACTATTACGTTGATACTTTTGTATTTTTGCACTCAGTTATCTTGGACAGCAGAATTTGAAACACTGAAAATCCGTAATCTGTCTATATGTAAAATCTTTAAATTTGGATTATTATGACTAAGAAGTTTTGGTTAATAGCACTCATCGTAGCTTGCACTGTTGTATTTGGCAGTTGCGATAAGTCTGAGGAATTGAGTGTTGAGCAATGTAAGTTGGATATGAATCTATTCAACCAAACCTATACTGTTAATGATGAGGGGTGCTGTGTGCTAAAAGGGAGAAAGCCAATAGCAGCAGAAGAAATACAGAGTAAGGTCAAGGGCTATGGTTGGGAGAGTATTGCCACTTATGAGGTACAGGAAAACGGAAAGTTGAGCAAGGAGGAATTTTGGAAAGACAGATTTGGTGGCAGCCCTACACACTTTTGGTTTGAGACATCACAGCAAGCTTTTAGTTATTTTTATAGTGATGCCTTGCCAGCCTTTTGTTTCAGTCGTGTATCATGGACTTATGACATGGACAAAGGCTTCATACTGTTTGGCAGCAACAAGCAGACAACAGACAGCAGATACATGCAGATTCTTAAGCTTGACGAGTCGAATGGCAAGACCTTAATGTACACCATACAAAAATTGGGAGCGACGAGTGATGGCAGCAATGGTTACAAGTCTATATATGGCATGATTGTATATAAACGCATGACCGAAACCGATTTGGAAATGATGAAGAAAAGTTACACGTATGATACGGATATTGACCGTTCTGTTCCCGACAACTGCAAGTTTAAGATTAAGGCATACTATGCAGAAGACGACAAAGACAACACAGACCCTGTGTTTCAGACCTTCTGCCTTGTAACATTTGAGCTTACCGATGAATATGGTTTCAACTCTTCAGATAATGCCTATTACAACTACTACGATTCAATTACTTGGACGAGTGATTGTCGTGATATGCCAGATAGCTTTGGAATCATGGAACGTAAGACAAACTGTTTGAATACTTCCTATTGGTGGAGCACATACTTCTTCACGCCTCATGACAATACTATTGTCTATGCCAATGGCTATAAAGATGGCCGTATTGTCTATCAAGCCCGAAAGAGGCTCTATTTGGTGAATGATGGATTCTTTGGTTACGATTGGGATAACGTAAGGTATAATTCCAAGAACCCCGAACTAACAGAATATTGCTTGCTGGACAAGAGCCGTGAGTTTATCCTAACTCCACCTACTGCCTACAAAGAAGACATTACAAAACCGTATGCAGAGTTACGTATTGTACTGAAAGGAGCAAAAGACAAAAACGACAAGGAATATATGTTAGGCGTGCTTGAACGTGAAAGAGAAGGTCTGTTGAAGATTATGGACCAGTACTATGAAGCACATAGTACTATAAAAGAAACAGAAAAGGCTTCGCTGTGTAAAACGTTTAAGGCACTACCCGAAGATGCTGATATTAAAGCATATTGGCGTACAAAACATTCTCGCATGGTACTGATACTTAAAACTGACGGGGAAGACCCTATAAACAGTGAATACTATGTGCATGCGGAACCAATTAAATGATAAATAAGTTTAATGTGGACAACAATAGTCATAAGGCGAAGTTAATCTTTGTTTTATGACTATTGTTTTTTTGCACCAACATAGTGTGGTTTCATTTTTATTTTGTATTTTTGCAACTGTAAAGAGTTGTTAGGCAAAGCAAACATATGCATATTGCAGAAGTTGTGACTATTGCCAAATCATTACCTCTATTGAGGTTGAACACTTATAAATCGCTCATTTTAAGCTATTCAGCAGATTATAGAAGAATTTTTCGGAAAAATACTACCCAACGGTGTGGAGATTTTTTCGAAAACCGAAGGCTCGACCTTTTATTTCCAAAGCCCGCTGCCATACCTTTGCACCTGCACGATAACGGTTGATGCCAAAAGGAAAGACCATGTGGAGGAAAGAAAATCAGAGCGGCAAATGAAAATAGAAACTTCACGGAAGTTTTTGGACTGTACGATTATCGCATACCCATTTCTGAGAAATGGATACAACTTCGTCTTACAAATGTTTTGGAAAATGGAAATCGCATACAAAAATGGCACATCCATCAGAGAAATTCCGATGAAAGAAGAGTATGGCTTGTCCATGCTTCTTGCATCGGGTTTTCTCCAAGGCTGTACAGCCAAGCATGAAAGTGGTCGTTGAGGTTTACATCAATGACTTCTTTCTTGCGGTGGAGTATGCAAACAAAATTGTACGGCAAATCAAGGAATGGTATTTCTTTTGATCGGTTAGCCTGCAACCGACAAAAAGAAACACTTTTCCTCATGCCGTACTACTGAGACATGAAAGGGTGGCGTGCCACTGTTTCATGTCGTTTGGATTGTGCGATAAAAATGGAACTGCGAGTTGTGGCTATAAAAGTCAGCCGTTGTCAGCACGGCAAACAAAGAAAAGTCCTTGGCTGTATAGTCTTGAAGTATTTCAAGGCATACCGCCAAGGATTTTTCTTGCCGTGCCATAGTCGGAGGAAGTTAGTCTGAGGTACGAGGACTGTCTTTCTTCGACGACGGCTGACTTTTATACAAAACACACGAAAGAATGAGAATATGCAAACGAAATAGACAATTCAAAAAACAGGAACCCTTGCCACATATGTTTGAATGGATTGAAATGGAAATAGCAAAGAACAGAGAATAATATGGTTTAATAAAAACAGATTTACCCAAGCAAAAAATCGAGGATAAAAAATCTTAAAACATTCTTTATCCCCGATTAAATATCGTACCTTTGCAACCGAAAGAGTTCTTTGGATGGTTATGCAAATCACAGCAGGATGCTACATTCTGTTTATTTCTAATTCGTAACCTCTTCTTTTTATGAAATAAAAACTTATCTCATTCTCAATCACTTATAAAAAATACGTACTTTCCAAAGTTAAAACGGTCTTTCATCAGTCCTTCCTTCAGGAACTTCGAGATGTTATCCAAGGCAACATGCACCAGCACCGTTCCGATGATGGTTGTCACCATATAGAGAATGGTGTTCAATCTTAGGGTATAGAGACGAGTGTCCATTGCATAGCCGAAGAGCCACACGGACAGTGTCAGCAGTTCCACGCCACTCACCAGTGGGTACAGCACCTGTCTTCGGGCATCAAACTCCAGATGTTTCTTGTTTCTCGTTCCTACACAGGTGATGCACACCAACAGAAATGTCACCACCTTGCTATACACCAGGTTCCCGTCATGGTAGATAAACCACTGCTTGATGCGGTCGTGCAGGTCACACACCACACCACCAAAGCCGTCTATAGCCCTTGGGTCTATGGCATACTCAAAGAACTCCATCAACACGGATATGTAGATGACCGCCCTGAATATCTTGTAAAATCCTTGTAGCTCCTTGCTTTCTTCCATTGGATATGATTGCTATTTTAGAAAAATCGGATTGAATGAGTCTGCCGACAGCACATCGCTATAGTTCACTTTCAATGAGATGGTGCGACCGCTGATTTGGTTCTCCGTCATTTCAATGGTTAATTGCTTGTCATTCGGGAATGTCATTTTCCGAATGACTATCACATTGCGGTAGCCATAGCGGAAACGCTTGGTCTGCTCCAACGTGAAGACAGGATGCAACTCTACCATCTGTGAGTTGGTTGCCTTGGCGGTCTTTTTATCCGTCAGCTTCAATCGTATTTGGTCTATATCAAATGGCACGTCTGTCTTGTTCTCCACCGAGAAGTCCAAGAAGAAATAGTCGCCCGACGAATAGATGTTGTTCAGTCGCATCACCATTTTATGGGCTTTGGTCTTCACATTGTTCACATGGGCTCCCGAACTCCAAATCTGACGAGCATATCGAGCCATATCCGTAGAGGACAATGTGACCGCAGGATTGTTATAGGCATTCTTTTCTATCTGTTGTATCTCCTTATCCGTCACTGCCTCTTGCAATCTTGTTGTATAGAGCAGCGCATACTGGGTACGGTAGCGTTCTGTCACAATGGTCACGATGGCAAGCACTTCACCATCTTCATGCAGTCCCTCCTTGGGCTTCAGTCGTACGGTATTGTTGATGGGTTGGTCTCCTGCTATCTTGTCGGTGGATATATCCACAAAGCGGATGGGTTCGCTTGCCGTAATGACTGTAGTCACCTGCTCGTTCACAGTCAGCTGCTCCATCTCCTGGTAGGTGCAGGGCTGATAGCTCTCTGCACTGGTCTGTTGTGCCATCATTGGAATGGCATTTATTGCACACATTATCAGTGCGCCAATGGTCTTCTTGATATTCATATGGGGGTAATGTTTACTTTGTAGTGTTTAACGTTTACTTGCTCTTGGTACCTTTGCTGTTTATCAAGTACACAAAGGTTCCGTATTTCAACTTTACCTTGTTCTTCTTGATAGCCTTGCCTATGGCATTGCTTGTTTTCTGATAGGCATTCTGCATGGTCTGCATGCCCCATTGTGAAAAACTGCTGCCAGTATTGGTGGTATTCATATCCACATTCCCGGTCACGGCTCCGCTTGCCACATCCTTGCTGGTCTCTCTAAACTGGCTGCTTGGCACATACAAGCCTTCCATGCCGTCTGTGTCATAGAGTGACAGGTTGATTTTCACTATCTCGTCATCCACCAGTACGCTTTTCACCGTGCCTTTCACTCGTTGTGAACTGAAACCGCTCATGGTGGCATACAGGTATGCGCCTTTCTTCACTATCATCTCACCGATTTCCACATCATCTAACAGTCTCAAACGTACACGGCTTCCATCCACGGCTTTCACATTCTCGTCAATGATAGCCTTTATCAGTGTCGGCTCTTTCTCATTCACAGCCAAGGTGTTGAAATAGTCTGATGATGTCTTCACCTTTTTCACCACCTCACTTGGCTTGTCATTCTCGTCTGCTTCCTTTCGGGCATTCTCATTCACCTTGATTTTGCCCTCAATGTTGATACCGCCCTTGGCTGTAGCTGTTATTTCATCGGATGCTGTTGCTGAAGACGATGAGTTCTGTTGCGTGGTTTGCTGTCCCTTCAGCCTTGCTTCGGCAAGTGCCTTGTTCAACTCCGCCAACGCCTCGTTCTCTCTTTGTCGCTCATGGGCTTCTTGCGCTTCTCTCGTTTTCTCCAGTTCAGCTTGCCTCTTGGCTTCAGTATCCAACTGTTGCAGTTCTGCATCCGAATACTTGCTTTGGTATTCTTCTTTTTCTTGTTCATTGTCTCGGTCTATATTCTCCACGGCACTATGGTCTTCTATCTTGCCGTAGGCGTTCAACATGTTCTCATACTTGCCACCAATACCGTCACCGCCCTTGATATGGGCTTGTGGCAGGTTCGGATTCAGATATTCCGTGGTCTGCATATTGGCATCCTTCTTCTCCGCCACCTTGGTATCAAAGAGGTCGAAGATAAAGTAGGATGCACCGAGCAGTGGAAGATAGACAATCGCAGGTAGCATGTACTTGGGTTGTCTGAAATTGATTCTTTCTGTCAGCTTCATCGTTATTTGTCTTTATGAGGATGGCGTGCATCCTCATTGGTCCTTACTATGTTCTTTGCATTCCCCATATTCTGATGGCGAGCCTTTATCAGCGAGTCCTGTCTCTCCGTGGCGGTGCGTCGCTCTCCTTGATAGTGATAAGCTCTTGCCATGCGATAGATGTTGAAACTGAAACTCACACCTACAAAACCGAACACGATGACCAGGAACAGTGTCTTATGCAGGTCGGCAAACCTCTGTACCTTAGCTGCGGCCTTGTCGATTCTGCACATCCTGGCAAACTTTCTTCCGGCTCTCACGTCTCGCTCATAGCGTTCCTTGTATTTGGGATCGTCCTTGTCAGGCATCTTCTCCCCAATGAGCATCTGCTTAAATCCTTTTGTGTTCATCGTTATTTTTTTACCTTTTTACTTCTTTACCCTTTTACCTTTAATAGTTCGACTTTGTCTTCTGGTCAATATCCTTGTTGAGCAAGGTTCGCCAGTTCACTATCAGCAATCCATGTGGGTTGTTGTCAGTTCTCGGCACTCGTTTCAACTGTCCTGCCGTCACCAGTTCACGGGTCAGCACATTGGTTCTACGCTCGATGCGCTGTCTGCCGTAGTAGGTGAACTCCATCTTCTCCTTGTTGAACTTGATACTGTCACAGAAGATGCTGAACACGGCACTCGTTCCCATGATGTTGGAATAGAAACCCTTTTCTTTCAGCGTATTGTACTGCGCCAATCCTGTCTCATCTACCAGATACATGGCTTTCTCCATCGTGTATTTGATGTACTTGTCATCGGGTGCCAATGTGAAGAAATAGTGATGGAACATCTCGATATGGCTCTTTGCTTCCACATCCAGTGTCTCATCCATCGTTGTGCGCTGTACCAGAATCGGTACATTGCCGTCCAACACATAGATTTTGTTCTGTGCATCCACCACCATATTTTTCGCCGTCCAGATGCTACTGATACTTATCAGCACGCATCCAACCAGAAACAGGCTACAGATGATAGTCACCAACTTCACCTTATTCTCTAAATTCTTGATTACCATTGCTATAATATTTTTTACCTTTTTCACTCTTTTACTTTTTTACCTTTATCAGTGCATCACATGGGCAAGTGTCCCCTGTGCCGACATTTTGGCTTGCTGTGCCACACCCTCACCGAAGTTTCTGGTAGAGAATGCGGTATCGCCCTCTGGTATCATCCATGCCGCAAGGTCTGGAACCAAGTTCAGACACTTCAAAGCCACGATACTTGCTGCCATCAGATACCCTGCCGAGAAGAACGAGTTCTGCAAATATGCCGCCATCGTCTGCTCACTGGCGGTGATAGCCGTCAGGTTCTCCACCTGTATGCAGAGCACGATGTCGAAGAGCAATAGCACGTAGAAGCCCACGAAGTAGAGCATGGCTCCATAGAAATGCACGGTTAGATACCTTGTCAGCCACTTTGCCCAACTGCTTTCCCATTTCGGCAATAGCGAGAATGCCCATTGTATCGGTCCGAATATCGTCAGCATTCCCAGTAGTATCTGTTGACAATAGATGGTGCTCCACCAACCGATACGAAACACGATCAATGCTATCAGCATCACAATCTTGTCGATGTTCACTACGGCTCCTGCAGTCAGTGAGGTAAACCACAGCTTGGCTGCGTCCTTTTCCATATTGGTCACTTCATCTACACCTGTCTGCTCCATGGTCGATTCCACCAGATTCGGGTCTGTTGTTCCCTTATGGGCAATGTCTGCCTGGGCTTGTACGTTGGTGTACATCGTGTCTCTGGTGTAGATGAGCTGCTGAACTTCCGTAAACTTGTCCTCTATCTGTGTGGCTTCCGCCTCATATAGGTCATGGGTATAACTTCCAATGGAGTTTGGTATGTAACTCAGAAAGTCCAGTACGCACCAATTGCTGCCACTGTTCGTCATGCCTGTATCGGCAGGTGGGTACCACCAACAGAGGATGATGCTTATCACCAATGGCTTGAATAGTTTCATCACATCCAGTGGCTCATGCTTCACCATCATCTTGTAGGCCATGTTCGCTGCCACCACGATAGAGAAGAGGGCGGCTAATGCCATACACATCTGGACGACCCACCAAAAAAGGTCCGTTTGAGCCTGTAAAAGTAGCGTCGCACAGAAACTCGTTGGTCTGGAAAATCACGTCATCAATTTCTTCTTCCAAGATGTTGATGCCGAAGTCGGATAATATGCTACTGTTGTCTGCCATAACTCCTTATCTGTTTATTTTCAAATCATTGTCATCCTCATTCGAGCCGTTATTACTGCCAGAAGATGTGTTGTTTCTCACTGCCATTCCTGCCTCTCGCCATTTGCTGGATGCACTGCTGATGATACTTCGTTTGTTGGCGGTCTGGTAGTTACCGTTTGCTGTCAACAATTCCTTGGTCTTGCTGGCATTCGACATCTGCACCAGTTGCTTCACAAGTGTCTCGTTCTGTTTTGCCACATCTGCATAAATCTGTAGGTACATCTTCTTACGCTTGGCATTGGGCATATAGGCATCCTTGGTGGCTTTGATGGCTGTCTCATAGACATGATAGCATTCTGTCCAGCGTTGGTTGTCACCGATGGATCCGCCTACAGGCAGGATGCGGTCGATGTTGCTCTTGAAGGCATTCATCTTGCTGTTGATTTTGCTTCCTTCCACTTTCCAGGCGAGGTCAATCTGACGGTCTGCCATATTCAACGCCTCAATCTCTGCTCTTTTGGTCAGGGCAGAGTCGATGGCTTCGGCATATTCCACTTGATTGTAAGCTCCGATTCCTGCCGTGGTACGAAAACCGAGTTTGTTCTTACTCGCAGCCGATTTCTTGTAACTGCTGTGCAGTAACTGATAGTACAATTCTGGTGACAGACTTCCGCTACCGATTTCCATTACCGTTATCTGGTTCTTTTTCGAACTGTCATGATTGTATGTCACATAACTCTGGGCATTGCCTGTCATGGCTATGCCCAATAATAGTAATATAGCTCCTGCCTTTGTTTTCTTTCTATCCATGTCTATACATTATTATATAAGGGTTACTAACTCTCACTATTTGCTAACAAATGAATTCTTCATACTTCACTCTTCACTTAACTAATATCCGAGTTTACCTGCCACTCTCCACCGACCGAAGGCATCTTCCAGTATTTGCTGCTTGCTTTTGGTTCGGTAAACCTTTTCTTTCCAATAGCCGATGCGCACTTGGATATATCGCCACGACTCAAAGTAGCTTTTGTTCAGATGCTTCTCTATATTGTCAAGCGAGGTGTTGATGCTTTCCAATACCACAAGAAGGTCTGCCGTGGAACACGCTGCCGCTCCTGTGGCATACAGCACCAAGTCGCTCACGCTTTTGTAGAGATATTCGCCTTCATTTGCGATATTCTCTATGGCTCGTCGGTTAATATCTATCAGTATGGTATCGGCAAGCGAGATGCGCTTTCGTTTGATGACTTTTTGGTTGTAGTCATCCAACAGCTTCTTATAGTCCGATATTCTGTCGCTCACACCCTCGTAGGTGGAGTACACGTTCAGACTGGTTCGTAAACTTTGATATAGCACATCTATCACATCAAATGCCCTGGTGTACTTGTCAAGGTCAACGTTCAGTTCCTTGTATGCCTTGATCTCGTCCTTACTGTAACTGTGCAATAGTTTATTGCTGTATTCCAACGTGCTTCGTGCAAGCAACAGACTCCGCTGTTTCTTGTGGTCATTGATGTAGGCTTCCACGCTGGCAACATCAAATCCCCATTGGGCGAATGTTTTAGAGGGGAGGGCGAGGAGCAAGATTGCTACCAGCAATGTTCTCACAATATCCATTCGTCGCTTCTTGTTCACTGGCCCTGCAACCCTCTCCGCTGCATCAGCCTTGTATTCTTTTCTATTACTCATTTTCATTGTCTTCATCATTAAACTTGCCGTGATAGTCATCTGAGTGTTTGGTGTCGGCAGCTTTTCTCAACCAACGTTTCTTGCATTTCTCCACCAGTGTCAACCGTCGTCCTTCGTCAGCATTGATATGTGGAGCGATGTCCATCAGCACGTCGATGATGTTGCGCTTGTAGTGCATCATCTTCTCCAACGATACCAAGTCTGCGTATATCTTGGTGATTCTGCTGTCCACCTCTCTGGCTATCTCTAACCTATCGCTCGACCATAGCAGATGAAAGGTATCATCGGGGTTATTGTCATCGGCAGGTGCGCTCTTAGCATATTCGGTGGTTATCTTGCACGATGGATATTCCTGTGCGATTTCCGAGATGCGCTTGTTCACTTCGTCTGCCTTTTCCTGCTCGGTCTTGCTTGGGTCAAGCGTTATCACATCCACTACCGAGGTGTTGGTGTATTCCGATGTCAGCTCCCAACTGATCTGCAGGATGGCTCTGTGTATCTTGATGCCCAAGAAATATTTCGGCTTTCGGGCAATCTTCAATGTTGCCTTGAAGGTGATGATGCCGTTGATGTTGGGCATGGTGGCTTTTCGAATGTAAGTATAGCCGCTCCATGTTCCTTCCCCTTGCCAAGTCAGGTTGTAGGCGCTCTTGCAGTCGTTCATAATGGCTGGTATGCGATAGTAGTCATCCGTCGCCACGTCATTGTCCTTTCCTGCCTCTGCCTTGGCTTCCTCTATTTTCCTTTGTTTCTGTTGCCATGTGGCAAGTTCTTTGTTCAGTTGTTCGATGGAAGCCATGTTCTTGTTGTATTGCTCCCGATACTTGGCTGCATCTTCCACACTTGCATTGGCGATTTGCTTGACAAGTGATTTGTTCTCCGCTTCCAACTGATTGATTTGCGATTGCAAAGAGGTTATCTTGGCATTGGCTTCCTGCTCCTGCTTATACAAATCTGAGAGGTCAAGGTTGTTCTCTGTCACAGATGTTGTCATGGCGCATTTCTTGCTGTGGTCATTCAGCGAACCGCCACAACTCTTGCATTTGTATTGTGTGGTGCCTTGCCCCAACTGCACACCGTCGCTGCATGTCACACTAATGGTCACGCTCTCGCATCCCTTCAGTTTGGCGGCATCGGTTGCCTGATAGTAGTTGCGTGCATCACTGCCTATATAATAGGTATAGCCTTCCTCGTTGTCATTCCATTCGCTCAACCGGGCTTGCAGTTGTGCCTTGAAGGTGTTCAAGTCCATCGAATAGGAGTCAAAGACTGCCTCATACACTTCTTCTGTCTTGTTCCAACTCTTGTACACCTGTATCTCGTAGGCGTATGCCTTCTGTTTCTGTCCTTTTTTCTTGCTACTGATGATGTAGCTGTTCAACCAATAGCTGATACTGTAGGTAAAGCCATCATTCTGGTTGTTGAGCTGTTGCACCCTTGTTCTTGACCATCCTGCATGATTCTCCGAGTTTTGCAGGATAGCTTCCTTTTGGCTATTGTTGGGATAGAAGTTGGCATCCTTGGTGTTGATTCTGTACCAGTGGTCGCCTTTCAAGATGCTGTTGTCATCGGTGGGCGGTACATAGTCGCACAATTTCTCTCGTCCTTGGTCTCGTCGGGCGATATACCATCTTTGCGTGTAGTAGTTTCCTGCCGTCTCATCCAGATAGTCCGTCATCCATGAGGTGAGGTTATAGTTGGCAAGAGAGAAAAGTCCTGCCACGTTGTCCTTGCCTCCAATCATTCCCAAGAGGGTGTTGCCTACGCTCTTGTCGAGACTTTTGAACAGCGAGGAATAGTTATCCACAATGTCGATGGCTGCACTGAGCTTGCCTTGGAAGAGGTCGTTGAACTGGCTGCTCTGCAACAGGGCATTGCCGATATTGTTCATTCCTGCTCCTGCAAGGTTGGCTCCTGCCTTATACAGATTGTCGATGTCGGCTTTCAGATTGTCCACTGTAAAATTGCCTGGCACCTTCGACAAATCGTCCAACATCTTCTTCCAATCCACGTTGCCAATCTCTGAAAGTTTCAGTATGGCAGCTATCTCCTGGTTGATTTGTAGAAAGGCGATGTCCGAGAATGTGAGGGTGCTGTTTGTTACCACACTCTCAAACTGCATGCACAGGTTCTTGGTGTCGTCACATATCTTCATCAGATAGGTTCCCCAATACAGGGCAGTCTGCGGACTTTTCAGCATCATTCCTGCCACCGTCCATATCTTCGGCATGATTTTGCCCGACACCATGTTGTAGATACGGCGGTAATAGTAGTTCTCTGTGCAACTGTTCCAGATGCCCAAATCCGTCATTGCCTTGCGTTCCAAGAATTTTGAGGCGAAGATGCCGGCACTTGCCACTTCTGCTGCATTATAATGCTTCAAGATGTTCTGCACCTGCTCGTTATAGTATGCCTCTGCCACGGCTTCCGTTCCGTATGCAGCTGCCATAGCAGCTACCGTCTGCCTGTCATAGTTCACGCTGTAGTACTGTGCGTCAGCCTTTGCCAACACACAGACTATCAGCATTATGATGGATAGAAGTCGTTTCATCTTTGATTACTTTTTATTTTCGTTCCCTAAATTCAGTACTTTTCCTGCCTGATTTACCTTTTGAGCAAAGGCGAGGCTCTTGCTGATACCACTTGCATCCCAATCCCTGCAATAGGCTTCAATAGCTTGCTGATGATTGCATTTCAACTCTCGCTTGTATAGCTTCAACGCTTCCTTTTCCGCTCGCTCCGTGGTGTAGGTCATATAGCACTCATGCGGTTCCTCCACACCATACACATTGCTGGTCTGTCCTCGTCTGATGAACACTTCACGGAAGAAACTGCGCCCTTCCTTATTCTCCAAACGGTTAATGGTGAAGATTTTCTTGCAGTCCACATCGGTCAAACCGAGTATCGCCTTGATGGTGTCAAAACGTTCCTTGAACTTGCTTTGGTCGAGCAGCATCACCACATCAGAGTTGTTGATGATGGCTTCCTTAACTATCTCACTTCCGATGATGTCCTGTATCTCCTGCGTCACCACACCCACGCTTGCCCAGAATTTTCTGGCGGTCTTATACAGATATTTTATGTATTCCGCCATCATGGGCGAGGCGATGGCTTTCCATGCCTCCTCGATGATGAGCATCTTTCGGTTCTTTTTGATGCGCATCTTCTGCAGGAACACGTCCATGATGATGAGCGTCACCAGTGGAAAAAGCAGTGGATCATCCTTGATACTGTCGATTTCGAAGACGATGAAGGTCTCATCAAACAGACTGCTGTCCATATTCTCATTCAGTGTCACATCGTGGCTGCCTCCTTTATAGAAGTCCTTCAACAGATAGTTGTAGGATGACAGGTCTATGCCATGCAGACCGTTCTCCTCGCATATCTTCGGCAGTCGCTCAGTACTGAACTCATAGAAAGTGTTGAAACAGAGGTTGCTCACTCTCTTGGTGGTGAAATAGGCATCGTAATACTCGTTGATGACTTGTTCTATCAGTCTGTCTTCGGTCTTGCTCACTGTGCCTTGACTTCCTTTCCATATCAGCATCACGAGGTTTTTCAGGAATCCCAACTTTTCGATGTTCCATTCCTCTCGCTTGATTTTGAAAGGGTTCATCGTGATAGGATGCTCCTCGGTATAGGAAATGTATTTTCCGCCGAAGTATTCACACAGTCCCTCATACGAGTTACCTGTATCTACCAGCACGATGTCGGTGTCCTGCTCATGGGCTTGGCGCACCATGGAGTTTACATAAAAACTCTTGCCGCTTCCCGAAGGACCGAGGACAAAGAAGTTGCTGTTGTCGGTCAGCTTATTTCGTCCCTCTTTCCCTGATATGTCGATGGCCACAGGCACTCCTTGACGGTCGGTATAATAGACCATGAATGGCGTGTCCTCGCTATGCACAATCTTTTCCTTGTACATCAGGCAGGTGGCAGCATCGCCCAAGGTCAAGAATCGGTCGTAGTCGGCATTCATCCCATAGCAGTTGCCGGGGAAAGAGTTGACAAACAGTTCCAACTGGTTGTAGGCTCGCTTCGAAATATGGATGCCCATCCTGCCAAAGGCATTTTCCAGATGGTTGGTACACTTTTGTATATCCGTGTCTGGCTTCACCGTCACTATCAGATTATAGTGGGTATATACCAACAGCTTGTTTTCCCTCGCTATCACCTCCTGCACTCGCTTGATGTCCTCCACGGCTATCAGATTGTTTGGGTTGGGCATACTGGCATGGCGATTCTTCTTTTTGTCTAACAGAGCAAGCTCACGCTTCTGATTCGGCACAAAGATGATTTGGTTATACACCACACTCTCCACACCAGGAATGCTGTCCACCAATGCTACCAGATCCACTGGCATACTTGTGTTGTTCACCTCGATGTTGGTAAACGGACGGATTTGTGTCGGCAAGTTGGCGCAATCCACATCCACAAGACTATATACCTTACAGCGTCTGTCACCCATACCTATCATCTCGTCATACACCTTGAATCCTGTCATGCTCACCATCTTGTCACGGAAGTTCATGGCAAAGAAACGGTCAACATACAGACTTGCCTCTTGTTTGTTTAAGAACTCTGACTTGATACCGGCATCCTTCAGCTGGTCTTGCACCTTTCTGATTTTCACTAAGAAATCTCGCCATTTCTTGTTGTCGAAAGACATCAGACGACTCTTCTTGTTCTCCTGCGTAATGGTCAGATAGGTCATGCTGTCTGTATATTCTCTTCCGTTGAAATAGCGGAAGTAGGATTCTGTTAGGAACTCATGCCCCTTGCCACCCTCATCCTCAAACTGCTTTCTGGTAAAGATGTCCTGCTTGTGTAGGGCATAGCCTTCACCCAGAGTCTGTGCGATGGCAGCAAACAGATTGGTGAACTCATAATAGCTGTCTATATTGGCAGAATACTTCTGCACTGGGTTCTCCATTCTCAGGATGGCAGAATACTCTCCAGTCTTTGTATAGAGCACACCGATACCGTCCGTGTCTTCCACGGAGAAGTAGATGTCCTGAAAGATTTTCTTCCGCTTGCCACCAGTACCAAAGGCATAAACCGATATGGCCATGCCAATGCAGATTGCCACGAAAAATAAGATTACATATAGTACCATATTCGTTTATTCTTCTGTTTCTTCGGATGATTGATGATTTTCTCCCATACTGGATGATTTGTTGTCATTCTCTTGATAAGAGGTATTGTAGCTTTCTTCGCTATAAAGGGTTGATACACTATCCTTTGCAGTGGAATCCATCCTGTTTGTTTGTGTTTCCACGGTCGCAGGATGTTCTTCTGCCTCTCTCGCCCAAGCAGCTCTTGCCTTGTCAGCACTCCTCATGGCATCCAATGTGGGTGGCTTGTAGGTCTTGTCCTTGCATGCGGTCAGCAATATGCCAGCCAATGCCATAATGATAATGTTCTTTGCTTTCATGCTCATAACCATTCTTTTATATCAAAGATGCGATACTTTCGGCAGAAACAAATAAAGGTAGGCCCACACCCTTGGGGGAGAATGAGCCTACCAGTCGTTCACTTTCTACTTGTCATCCACATCTTGGTCATGTCGATACTTTTTTGTTTCACATTTTTATATGCGCTTGCTGTAGGCATAGATAAACACTCCTTGGTCGTTCTTCTTGGTATGCATTCCCTTCCGTTGTTTGAACATGATGAGACCTGCACCCGTAGCGATTGCCACGACCAACACTATCAGTCCTGCAATGATACCTATCAGACAGTAGGCGGCAATGAAGCCGATGATGGCTCCTCCTGCTGTGGCTGCTGCCCAATAGATGTACCGCCCCTGTATTCCCATGAATTCAAGGGGTTTCTGGAGTCCCTTAAATAGTGGGTAGTCTTGGTAGCGGATTTTCTGCTCTTCTCTTGCCATTCTTCACGTCGTTTCTCACTTACTGAATATGCACAGAATAACTCTCACTCGTTAGTTGGTCACACCGAAGAACAATGGCAATGCCTGTGCTGCTGCCACGAGGAAGATACATGCTCCTACAATCATCATGATCTTCTTCTTGACATCCTGCTCCTCATTGTTCATAGCGATGTAAACGCTGATGGCACCCACTACGGCAACAACACCTGCAATGGCATAACAGAGCTTGACCACAATAGGCACGTATTTGGCTATTTCCTCTGTCACAGTTGTCAAGGCAGTGGTTCCTGCAGTGTAGTCACCTGCCGAGTTTTGCGCCATGGCAATGCCACCGCCCACAAGGAGCATCAATGCCAATGTCTTCAAGCGTCCTGAAGAGAGAACGCTCTTGGCGGTCTTCTTCAAATAGTTCGTTGTTTTCTTAAACATTCTTTCTTGTTTTACTTGTTAATGATTCGTTTGGAAACACCTTATTATAATTATATAGAAAGGTGTTGTCGCTTTCACATGATATACTCTTCTGCAGTTGAGTCTTAAATCTGGTAACCAAAGAATGCTGGGAACAGGATGGATGCGCCTATCATAAACAGACAGGCTCCTATCAGCGTCAGTATGGACTTGGTAACTCCATCTTCCCCTGTGTTCATCTTGATGTATATCTGCAAAGCGGATATAATCACCATCACAGCAGCGACAGCGTATGTCAGATACAGCACATACAGCATCATCGTCACCACATAGTCGTGCATCCCTGCCAGTGCGTCTGCTCCCCAGCTATAGTCCACATTACCGCATTTGGCTGATGCTGACAGGGGGAGCAGCGCAAAGACAAAGGAACTTACTACATTCTTTATGATATGGCTAAATTTCATCCTTGACTGGTATTGTTTTGATGTTTGGTTGTCCTGGCTTTGTCTCGCCTTGTTTCAATAGGCTCTCCGTGAAGTCGTCCTGCCATAGTCCGTCTATCCATATGGGAGAAGTGGACTCCATCTGCCCATCCATCTTTTCCTGCAACGACTCGGCTGCGTTCTTCGGCTTCTGTTGGTTGACATTATTTCCTTCGTCTTCATCAACATCATCTTCTCTGCCGGAAGAATCCGTTTCTGGAGAATAACCACTCATTCCGTTGTTCTCTGTTCCCATGCCATAGCCCTCATCGTATGATGTGCCGTCTTGGAAACTCGTGTCGTATTGCTTGTCGGCAACGCTAAAGCCACCATCGCTTTCGTTGATGGCTACAGCAGCTTCCTCTTCCGTTATGTTGCTGATGTCAAACACTTCCTCATTGCTTTTGGCTTCTTCCTTCTTACCATACAGGTCTCTTGTTATCATCACCGCATAGTAAATAGCGTATGCAATGGTAAGGCTGATGGCGAATATCAAAAATGGACTCATATAATACTTTGTTTTATTGATGATTTATACTCTATGCAGTGGCAAAAGTGCCAGTTGCGAGTGCAAAGTAAAGAGTAAAATCCGACATAAAAGAATTTTGTAAAGTATGACCATCAAAGTTTAAGATATATTCAAATTATAATCATATATCATACTCTCAATCATACTTTAATCAGCTTCTTCTGTTAGTTTTCGCATATTTCTTCCTTATACTTAGACGGATGTTTTTAAGTATAGAATACCTTATCTGTTTAAATCTTGTAATATGTACTTGTTTAATACGTAATATAACATAAAACAGAGGTATTCGTACAGATATTTTGATTTTATGTACGTTTAGTGTTAAAAATGAGTTAATGTTTCAATATGTTTGCCGCATTGGATTTTATTTTATTACTTTTGTATTCAAAAAATAATAATAACATGTATAACAAGCCATATGTCATCAGATATATTAAGAATTATAGAAGGAGGATTGAATAACGATAGGAGAAAAATCATAAGTTACTCCAATCGTTTAGCTACTCGTCTTGAAGCCGAGGGCGACATTCAATTGGCTCGTTGCATCAAAGAGCAAATTCAAAACTCTAACACAAGAAGTTCTGCAACAGCTGATGCCATGCGTATGTTACCTTTAGATTCGGACAGCAAATTGCAAATAGTAGAAGTAATTCCCGAAGACTCAACACGTACCAATATTGTCCTTTCTGATAATGTCGGAAGGCAAGTAGGTGAATTCATTGAGTTGGTGAGGCACAGTGACGAACTGGAACAGGCAGGGGTTAATATGCCTAAGTCCATGCTTCTTTACGGAGCACCTGGTTGTGGTAAGACCTCTATAGCTCACTATGTCAGTGAAAACACCAATTTACCATTGGTGGTAGCAAGATTGGATGGAATTGTTTCATCACTTCTTGGTAGTACAGCAAAGAACTTAAGAAAAATATTCAGCTATGCTAGTAGCATGCCATGCATCTTGTTTCTTGACGAATTTGATGCTATAGCCAAGGCACGTGACGACAATCACGAGCTGGGAGAACTGAAGCGTGTCATCAACAGCTTGCTTCAAAACATTGACTCCATGCCAACTTCTTGCGTTCTGATTGCAGCAACAAACCATCCCGAATTGTTAGACAAGGCCGTTTGGAGACGCTTCACAACAAAAATTGAAGTCGGAATGCCTGATGACGAAGCAAGAAAAAAAATAATTTTGGACTTAACATCTGGGTTCAATTGTCCTTTTGTAGAGGATGGACAAAAGATGAAAACGGTTTGTGACTTAACAAAAAAAAATGTCTCCCTCTGACATCTCTACGATATTTAACAAACTAAAAGTGAAGGGCGTTATCAATGGAAGCAAAGCTATTGAATATGAGGACTTACTTGTTACTATCTTTGAGTTCGAAGGAAAAGACGAAGCACAAGATAAACTCATCATGTTCCTTAACACAAACGGAGTTAGTCAAGCCAAGATTGTACAAAAACTAAATATTAGTGCAAGATTGGTCAGAAATGTATTATCTAAAAAATAGTGAATTATGGCAAAAGAATATCCTATACAAAATGTATCTTTTAGGGGAGAAACAGACAATTTCTTGACGGAAGCTGGTGGTGGCAGTGAATTACCAAAGTGGGTTAATGATACTGCTATTTCCGTTAATGCAGAAAGGGTTTACGATCAATTGGAGTTGTTCTCAGAATTATTCTCTGATGCAAATAGAACGATGCCTGTGCTTACAGAGATTACACTGAACAAAAAAGCAACAGCTAAATCTCATCGTCCAGCAGTGCGAAAAATGATGGATGTAAACTCTAAACGAAATGTCCTAGGAGTCACATCGGTAGGTAAAATCTTGGTAAAGATTGATACCGCCAATGATTTGAAGAAAATGGAGCGAGGTTTTAAGGTGGTAAATACAGCCAATCTGCCGAAAGACAAAAAGATTGGTTTGTCTGCAATAGAAAACATTTCTCGATACAAGGCTGTTGTTGATGATAGCATTCAAGAAAATGACCGTCTCAAACTGCAGTTGGTTGATTATCTGAATAGTGAGTACAATCATCGTTCTCGTATTGCTTTGAGTATAAAATGCAAGGAATTTGGAGTTGAATTAGAAGAGCTGAATTATGCTAGTAGCTTACGCTTGTTTTCCTTGGAACATGTGTCAGAGGAAGCACTTCAGGCTATTGCATCCATGGATTGTGTCTTGGCGGTTAGAAAAATGCCTACAATAGAATTTGAAACTGCCCCAGACGAAGACAACTCCAGCATCGAAGTGATGACACCATTGGAAGGCGCAACATATCCTGTGGTAGGCTTGTTGGATTCTGGTGTTGGCGATAATGATTACCTGCGTCCTTGGATGATTGATGATGAAGATAATATCGCTGATTTGGAAGATGAAGACATAAACAGAAGTCATGGAACTGCTGTTGCAAGTGTCATCAACTATGGTGATTTTCTTGAAAATAAAGATTTGACGAAATGTGGACCTTGTAAAATAAAGAGTTGTATTGTCAATACAGACAGAACCCAAATATACGAAAACGAGTTGGTAGCCAACATTCAAAATGCTATCGCTAAACATCCAGATATAAAAATCTGGAATCTCTCGCAAGGTACAACAAAAACGATAGATAATGACAGATATTCCGACTTGGGCATCGCATTGGACAGCTTGCAGAAAGACAACAGAATCTTGATTTGCAAATCTGCAGGTAATGTTGATCCAAGAGCAGAAAATCAAAGAATTACTGATGGCGCCGATTCTTTGCTTAGTCTCGTTGTAGGATCTATAGCTCATAAGAAAACTACCAATAATGATGCTAAAGAAAATGACAGAAGTCCTTTTTCTCGCATTGGTCCTGGTGTTGAAAATGCAGTAAAGCCAGATTTGGTGCACTATGGCGGCAATATGGATACACATCTGTCCCTGTTTTCAGAATGGGGAAGACAGTTTTGCCGCTGGAGTGGAACTAGTTTTTCTACTCCGCGAATTACAGCTTTGGCTGCTAATCTTAATCAGATGATTGGAGGTGAATGCAATCCCTTGCTTTTGAAAGCATTGCTTGTTCACAACTCTGATTACCCTGTAGGTTTATCGAAAACGCCAGAAGAACTTCGCAGGGAAATGGGGTTCGGTTTGCCATCTGTTATTACAGATATGCTTAACAACGATGCTGATGAGTGCACTATGGTTTTTCATCAGACTTTACAGAAAGGAACAAATATTGTTTCTTTGGATTTTCCATACCCACAAAGTTTGGTTGAAAACGGTTATTTCATCGGTGAAATTACATTGTCAATGGCTGTGAATCCTGTAATTAATGCGGGGCAAGGTTGTGAGTATTGCCAAAGTCAAGTGGATGTTCTATTGGAAACTTATGACCATGTTGAACATGTTCAATTGGGCGAAGGTATGATGCGCAATGAGTCAAGAACATCAAAAGATGCCGTTAATGTACTCAATGCATCGATTTATAGCTCAAAAGCTTTCAAAAAGGAGTTCGCAGAAGAACGTATGCTGATTGAACAGGGAGATAAATATCAACCTATCAAGAAGTATTATGTTGATCTTTCCAAGATGACTGACACTAACAGGAGAAAGGCATTGGGAGAAAACAGAAAATGGGCACTGAAACTCACTGGACTCTACCGTGATGCAGCTGTACAAGCTTTGGAGAGAGACGGAGAAGTACTTTCGCAAGACGTTGTTGTCGTTGTGACAATAAAAGACCCTAGACATCGTGGCACTATATATACCGAATGTCTCGATTTACTAGAACAAAGAGGATATGTACACAACGATATCAATATTCATAATGATATTAGAGTTGATAATTAATGATCGTACTTTATTATGGCTACATATGATTTTTCAAACGCCATTCCCTATGTGCCCACTCATGTTGGAGAACTGATAAACGACGAGCTTGTTGCGTCGGGACTGTCTGTAGAGCAATTGTCAGAAAAAGCTAATATCGAATTGATAGCTTTAAATGAAACAATTTCTGGGAAAAGACAACTATCCACAGAAATGGCTTTACAGATAGAATCAGTTATGGGGATTCCTGCTTCATTGCTTCTGAACATCCAAATTCAATACAACAGTTTTCTGCGGAGAAAATGAATATTCTCCGTAGAAAACTATCGTTTTTCAAACTTTCCCATATCACCTTACCAAAACAGATATGCTATATAATACACCAACAGCATCCCAAGCAGGAACACTGCCACACTGCATCCTATCTTCAATCGTTCCAATACCTCGTCTTGCTCCAGCCCCTTGCTATGTTTGATGATGACAACGATTGATACTATATCTATCAACAATACAGCATATATCATGGCTGGCAGATAGTGAATATGATCCACCATCCACCAGTGTATATCCGCTATATCGTCATATTCCACTTTTGCTTCCCTCATGCTTTCTTTCTCCCTATTAGACAATCGTTTACATCCTTATAATCTTTGCTTATGAAAAGGGCATAAAAAAAGCCCTCCGAAACGGAGAGCTTGGCAAATTCTTGGTGAACTGTTATTTTTCCATGTATTGTTTCAGTTCCTGTGTGATATATGTCCAAACTTCTTGGAAGGTTAGTGGCTCCTTGAATTTGATTTTCTTCAAATAACTATTCCACATAATATTTCGTTTGGCATCTGTCGCAAAAGAATCCTCGAAAAGGCTATATTCCGTAGAGATGGCGGTGCCTCTATTCTCAAACGTGGCTGTGATGGCTTCTTGCAATGTGTCCAAGTCAATATTTCCTGCTTTTAGTATTCTGTACACATCAAAGAAGTCTTTCATGCGGCTGTTCTCTGTCGCATGGTCTATCATTGCCTGATACTTTTCAGCCACCACGGTCTCTAAAGAGTAAGCCAAGATGTCAACTTCTGGTAATGTGTCCAGCAACACCGGATAAGAAAGGTCAACGGGTGCAGGAGTTATGATGTCGCCAAAGCCTACATCCATGGAAATAACTTGGCTTGCCGTGTCAAGTCCTACCTTGACATGCACTCGCACACCATTATATTCTTTTTTGAGAGTGATTTCTTCTACGCTAATGCTGTCCTTTTCAAAGACAACTCCGTCTTCCGGACATTCTATGTCGCATAAATTTCTGAATGTCTCCTTGATATTGTCCAACTCACGGCTAATCTGTTGACCAAGGAAATCTATGTCCAATGTTGGTCTTGCTTTCAAATGCTCATGGGCATACAGTAATGCACCACCTTTCAATATAAAGCGTTCTTTGTATGGACTTACCGACAGACGGTACAACAGACGCTCCTGAAAGTATCGTGTCAATATCGATTGGTAGAAGACATTCTCTTCTTTCGATATATTAAGCAGTTTCGCTCTTACCGAGCGAGCATAATTCTTCGTTGTCATATTTATTATTTTATAGTTCCATTTGTAGATATGTTCCCAATGTTTTGGCAACTCTCAGTTGTGAGGCATATTTCATCAGTTTGCTGACATTACGATCTCTGCGTTTCAGATATTCCTTTATAATCTCCGTACAGACATCTATGCCGATTTTGTTTCTATACTTTACTGCATCACAGACACATTTCTCCACGTCATATATCCTCACCTTGAAACCCTCAATCTCTGTATTCGTAATTCCAAGGTTAAAGGCGGTATCACTCCAATGGTATAGTGTAATTGGGGGATAATCTGGAAGGGTGATTTTTCGGCCTCTTTTTATTGCAAGACAATATTCTTGTGGTACCTGTGTAGTCAACTGATAATGTGACCAAGCGGAATACAGACACAACACACCACCAGGAACAACCTTTTCCACATCAAGCATTTGACTTGCCAAATGGTCATCGGTTGCATACACACCTCTTTTTATTCTGGTGAGTTCGCCATTCTTGGCGGCTTGCAATACTTTATAGTATGCAGCTCTTCCTGCCATATCTTTTGCAGAGATATAGCCTTCAGATTTTGGATTTGTCATACGCTTTTCCATGATTTGCATCTTTAATTCTGTACAAAGTTACTACATATTTTCAAAAATGTAGTATGTTTGTACGGAAATCTACGCAAAAATCACGCAAAATATAGTTTTCTACGGAGAATATTGACTTTCTCCGTAGAAAATTATCGTTTTATACATCCTCTTTATGCGGAATAATGGATTTTCTGCCGATAAGATAATCATTGACATCCTTGTATTCTGCATATCTTATGGATTCGTTGATTGCCCTGTTTTGATAACAGTCCATGATTGTATGGGCAGCCACCGTTCCTGCTTGGTCATTATCAAGATAACAATGGATAGCAGTGTAACACGCCAATCGTTCCATGCATTTCCCAAGGCTACTGATGGAGTTCAGTAAAATATAATCACATGGCTCTTGTATGCAAATCACATTGTCGCCTCGCTTTTCCAAAGTCTTGTACGAAAGAAAGTCCATAAACCCCTCGAAGATGCAGCATCTGTCCTGCACTCCAACTTGCTGTGAATGTATCAAGGATATGTCTTTCTCGCCCAAACAACCTTTATAATATGGGTTACGCAGTTCATACCCATCCCGGTTATTTGGAAAGGCTATGCCAAAATACCGCTTGCCCTTAAACGTGTACCAGATCTCCTTGCAATAGCGTTTACCCATGTCCGCATCCACATGGCGTGAACGCAGATACGACATAAGCACAGGGTAGGACAAGTCTTGGATATGTACCTTGTCCATTTTGTTTGTCTCTACTTGTGTCGGTATGGGAGGTTTTGCCTTTGTGGACTTTGGGTTGTTCATGTCCGCTGTTATATGCTGCAATGCAGCACCCACATCATCCGTATTGTAGAGAAGTTGGGCAAGAGCAATGATGTTGCCACCCTTGCCAAGAGCAAAGTCATACCATTGGTTTCGGCTGAAGTTCACCTTGAACGATGGCTTTGTCTCCGCATGCAATGGCGACAGATAATAAGATGTGGACTTGCTGCATCGTTTGGGCTGATGTCCCAATGCGCTCAGATAGTCCGTGAGTTTGATTTCCTTTGCTTGTTGTATGTTCATCTTTCATTCATTTTTTGTTCATTCGTGCGCTTATTATATATACACCAGAGTGAATGAACGGTTTTGTGAAGTCATTTTGTAGTTAAATATGATGCCACTTCACAAAATCCGTCCGTTCTACTATTATATATACACCGAGGTGAATGAAGTGGTTTTTGAAGTGATTTTCGCTTCATCCTCACTTCTTCACCTCCTGCTCTTCAAGCAGCGGAAGCGAAGGATAATCCTTCATTCTGCAATACTCGTTATTGCCACACTTCACCACCAGTTTGCTCTTCAATAGGAAGGTCAGCAACTTTGACATCACTGTTCTACCTCTGGCAAAACCAATAGTTGTATATCCTTTCGTCAATGCGTTTATCACATTCTCATAACCTGACACCACTTTCTTGCCGAAAGCCATTCCAAGTGCCTTGTCATGCTGCTCATCGGTAATGTCGGCTATTGTCATCTTAGGCTGTTTGGCTGTGGTAGAGTCAACCACATAGTCTTTGGCAATCTCTGGCAATCCCTCCTTATTTATTTGAAACGCAAAAGGGACAAAGTCCTTGTCTCGGATGTTGAGCGGTTTCACTTCACTCACATTCGCCATCGAATTGCTCTTACTTATCACCAGTACCGTCTCTGCCTTGTTGCTGAGTTCCGTGCCAATGTGACCTCTTACATTGTCATCACCCTTATTCAGGTGCAAGACGCAATGGATGTGCAGGTCATAGCGGCTTGACCACTGCATCAGTTTGTTGATGATATGGACGGACTCGCTCGGATTGTTGATGTCGAGCATCAAGTCCCTTATGCCGTCAATGATGACCAAGCCAAAGCCCTTTTGCGTCTGCAAGGCATATTCTATCAGTCGCAGTCTGAGGTTGGGACTGTACTCTCGCAGTCCGAAGAACACAAGGTTCTCACTGTTCATGTTGTCGGGCAATCCTGCAAGCCGGAGGATGCGCTGCATCACGCTGTGACAGTGGAAACGGCTCTGCTCCGTATCAACGTAGAGTATCTTACGCTTGTCATCGGGTAGTTTTGCCGTATATTGCAGCACCTTTCCGTTAGCAAGCGAGGCAGCAACCAAAGCGGACACGTTGAACGTCTTTCGGCTCTTCGCCTTGCCTGTGGAGGCACTGAAGTTGCCAAGCGTGGCTATGGTCGAGTTGTCCACCCATATTATCTGTGGCGGTGTCTGGTAGGTCTCATCCGCATGGATAAGCGATGCCTTCAGCAACTTTTCCAACAAATCAGCATTGTCCGCTGCGCCTTCAAAGAGGCTCATGTCGTTCATGTCTTCCATCGTCATCTGCTCTTCAAGGGTTTGTTCATCACATAGCGTATGGCATCCTGCTCATACACGTCTTTTGTTTTCACAGGGTGCTTCTTGATCCATTCCACCAGTTCTTCCTTGCTGAAATAGATGGTCTTGCCGTTTGGCTTGTAATGGGGAATGGCAAAGGTACGTGTCAGTTTGTAAAGCTGACTCTTTGAAGCGTCAAGGAATACGCTTGCCTCGTCAAGGGTGAGCACGTCTTTTCCTGCAAAGAGCCATTTCTCCAAGCACTTGATGCGGTTCAGCACATCCTCCACTGGTCCAAGCAGCTTGAATGCTTCTTCCATCTGTTGAATGCGCTCGGCAAGTCTCATTGGTGTCATGTCTGCCAGTTCTTGTTCTGTCAACTCGTGTTTATCCACGTCTATCGTTGGCGGTAGTATCGCACCATCCTTTGGCGGATTGTTTGCCTGATTTGTTGTCTGTCCAATCATTGTCGTAATTTTATTTATCGTTACACATAACGAGGTCGCCCTCCATAACCAGGTTTCTGATTACGGAGGGCAAAGGTAAGGGCATTTCTGCCCAATCGGATGGAAGGGCGCTTGACTGTCAACCGACTATCAAGTCAACTGTCAAGGTTTTCATCTGTCAGATGGTGTCCTTGCTATCATTTTTACCGCATTCTGCTATTTCTTGCACTTTCTTGCGGATAGCCTCATAGATACTGGCGTTGGTACTTTTGGCATCACTGGTTGCTGAGGACAGCTTGGTTGTTGTAAGTGGCTTGTCTGTTGATGAAGACAGGATGAGTTTATGCTTGGCAATGACCGATTGCCATTGCTTGCAAATCAAGTTCTTGCTGCAGAGCATGTCAAAGAAGAATGCCACACGTCTGTTACTTCTCGCCTTTAGCTGCTTGCAAACTTGGCACGAGAAGAGTTTTCGCATATCCTCTTCCGACACATCGGCTGAGAACAAATGAACCTCATTGGCATGGCGCGCAATGAGGTTCAACTGAGTAGAATCAAAGTAACATTGAAAGTCCTGTTTCGGTTTGGTTTCTTGTGCTGTTTGTAATATTGACGGTGGTTTACCATGGAGATACTGACCATTTGGAGGCGGCTCCGTGGTGTTGAACTTGTGATGAAGAGCCTTGTAGTCATGATACTCGAAATCCACTTTGGTAAAGAATATGACTACCAAATCCTCACGTTCTTCAAGAAACTCCTCCATGATGTAGAAGTTCTTCTTGTGCTCGTTCTTTCCTGCCGCATACTGGCAGTCCGTATAGGAATGGCTGTTGAGAAAGTCCTTTTTGTAGCGGTGATACAGTTTACCGCATCCTATGACTTCCGTCTGATAGCACTCATGGGCTTCCTTGAAGAACAGCCACAATTTGTTGGTACCACAAATGCCACCTACACCGTTAGCGAAGGTGCATTCATTGCATTGGGGTAAAAAGAGAGAACGAGGAGTCTTCTCGTCCTTGGTTGTTTGATGTATTATTATGTTCCATTTTTATTATTCGAACGCACTGTCCAACAGAGAAACAGCCTCGTCCTTTTTCTTGTTGATGATTTTTGCGTAAATTTGTGTCGTGCGCACCTCCGTATGACCGAGAAGTTTGCTTGTAGTGTATAGGTCTGCGCCCATGGTCAGCTCCATCGTGGCGAACGTGTGCCTTGAGACATGGTAGGTTACATGCTTGCTGATACCTGCCGCACGGCTCCATTCCGGGATGCAGTCGTAGTTCTTGCTTGGCAGTGTTGGAAACACATTGTCCTCGTCACTTGCAGATCCACGCTCAGGCATCCAACGAAGGGCTTGCTTGTTGAGAGGAAGATAGAGAGGCTGCTTGGTCTTGTACTGCAATATCTCAACTCGTGTCTTGTCACCCTCGGTGATGATGTTCTTCCACTTCAAACTCTTCACGTCACTGATACGGAGTCCGCAGAAGCATGAAAACAGAAACGCCGCCTTGATATCCTCACGCTTGCAAGGGGTGTCAATCAGTCTCTTCACCTCGTCAACGGTCAGGTACTCTCGCTTGGTGCCGCCACCTTTCAGAACATCCATGCGAAGACGCAATACGGGATTGTCGTCCATTATCTCTTCCTCAATAGCCATGTTGAAGGCTGCTTTGAGGCATTTGAGATAGTTCATCACCGTGGACTTGGACGGATGGGTGTGCTTGTAGGTGATATAGTCGTTCAACAAGAACACCATGAAACCATTGCAGTATTCCTTGGTCATCTCTGCGAGTGTCACATTTGGCGAGTGTTCTCTCACTGCATTCAGCACGCTGTTCACCCAGTTTCGGGCAGATTGTCTTCCTCGCTCCACTTGTGCGTCACGGAATATCTCCAACCAATCCACAAGTCGCATTTTGATTCTTGACTTGTCTTTGAGCCCTGCGATACCGTTAGTGATGCTCATGATGCGTTGTGCCTTGATAGCATAGACTGCTTGCATTGTCTGCTTGTTCTGCTCCCTGGCAGCTGCGTCAACCTCTGGTATGAGATAAAGGCGCAGATAATCATAGGTACGGCGACCGTTGACATTGATGGATAGATAGACCGACTTGTTGCCGTTGGCAAGTTCCTTGAAGCGGATTCTCACAGGCTCCTTGGTCTTGGAATTTCTCTTGCGCTCAGTCTCTGCAACGGCAATCTCTGTCTTCACCTTCTTAGTGGCAAGATACTCCTTGTATTTGTCCACGTTGGCATCTGGATCTTCTCCATGCGGCTTGTAGCCTCTTCTGCCGACACGCTTCTCAAAGGTTCCGTCCTTCAATGCCTTCATGCGTTCCTTGGCCTTTTTCTCAGCTTCTTTCCAGATTTCCTTGTGTTTATCCTCGCTGTCATCCTTACGAAGGTAAAGACCAACTGACTCATAGGCACGTTGTCCCTTACCATAATATATATCAAGGAAGAGGGAACGGTCTCCATTGCGCATCTTGCGACTACGGACTATCACAGAACTGGTGTATTCCTCAACTTTCTCCACTTGGTTCAGCTCGTCAGAAGGATCCGTGAAAGTCTCTCCATTGACAACCTCTCGCATCTTGCGTTCTTTCAGACGCTCTGCGGTTTCCATGACCAAGGCATTATTCTGCTTGTCAGCCTCGGTAATCTCTGGGTTGATATAGAGCTTCAGAAACTCGTACTTGCGCTCACCATTATAATATATGTCGAAGTAGAGCGACTTACTGCCGTTGGCAAGGTCCTTGAAACGAAGAGTGACAGCTTCACGCTTGTTGGGTCTGCCTCTATGTTTTTTGATTGTTCCATCTATGGCTCTGTCCTCACCGTCATCGTCAATAAACTTCCATTGGTGTCCTTCTCTGCCAGAAACGGCTCCAACGACTTCGTTTACCTCACTTTCCTTTCCCTTGACACTTTTGCCAGTTTTATCACTGCCGACTTTTTTCTTCTTACTTAAACGTGCGGTCTTCTTGCTTGAAGTTGTTGTAGAAGCAGGATGCTCCAAGGAAGCCTTCACTGTTTCCAACTTTCCCGACAGGATTTCTTGCACTCGTTGGTTCTTGATAGCTTCTGCCTTCTGCAAGGTCTCGGCATTGACTGCCTTAGCCTTGTCATCGTCCTCGGGAAGCAGATAAAGCTTCAAGAACTCATACGACCTCTTTCCACTTTTGTAAGTGTCGAGATAAATCGACTTTGTGCCATTCGCCAAATCCTTGTAGCGTATGCGCACAGGTTCATTGTTACTTCTCATGTTACTTTGTTATTTATTCTACTTATTGTCATTTTGCGAGATTTGTTACTCGCGGTGCAAAGATACGAAAAATAATTGGATTTGTTACCCAAAATAAGAACCAATTACGAACCATTAACTATGATAAATAATAAAATTAAATGGCAAAGTAACAAACAAATAACAAAATACATACTTTATTAAATACTTGCTATATGCTGTATATATTGGTATTTACGCGCGATTTCTTATCATTTTGATTGTTGCATGAGATTTGACGTTGTATTGGCGTTGCTCGTTTCGACAAATTGGGCGATGCCAGAGCCTCTACACGTGGGACGAGTGACAAGAACAGGCTCCGCGCTTTTTCGTATGCATTCAAGCCATCTATTAATTATGTCAATATGGTAGCCATTGGCAAAGAAGAGAATTAATTTATGAGACGCTTATTGAGAATTTCTAAGCTTCAAGACTTTTGTATGTGCAATGGCAGGGTCATTCCCCATCTATTGCATCCATGCTCCAATAATCCAGATTTTAGATCTTTCCATTGTGCCGATAAGCGACATGATGATTCGGAGACAATAGATTTCTCTCCGAAAATGGAAACAGCACAAGCTACAATGGTTGGAATATTGACGATGAGAGGTTATGTTATCGAGTATTCTGAGGGTAATTACATTTTCTGCACTGAAGAAGAATTGGAATATTACAAAGAACAAGATAAAAAAGCTCAATTTGAATATGAGACCAATCAACGGGATAACACATCAGAAAATCCTGCTCGGCCAAATGGTGTGAAAATTACAAGGGATTGTATGGTGATAGAATATCAATCATACAAAACATGCACAGAATATCCAGTTCGGATGTCCATAGCTAAAGCTAAAGGATATTTGACTCCTCCATACATTTTTGGGGATAGCTCATATACTGAACTTCTATGTAAAGAGGATTGCATCTTTTGTCATTGTCCTTTTTATGCACGAAATTTGTTTGATGAATTAAGGCATAATCATAGAACTGATTATGACGAATGGGTAATGGAATATTTCAAAGATTTCAAATAGCCACATTAACATTTGAATTTATTTAAAAGTTAATATAAATAATATTTTTCAGATTATGAGCAAACTATATATTATCTGTACAATTCTATTTTACTCTTTGTTTATTGGAGTAAAAGCACATGCTCAATATGCAGGAGCAAAATACGAAAAAGGTCCATCTACCAAGATGGAAATCTTGCAAGTTGATAATCGTGAACTGAGCACAATGGTGTATATGGCTTATACAACTCCAGATGCCGATAATTGGAACGAAACAAGCAGTTGGATGAATTTTGGAGACAAAACTTTTATTCAAGTAGAAGGCTCGTCCAAACAGTATCATATGATATCTACAATAAATATGCCCATAAATAGTGAGGCAGAGAATAAGTACATGATGTTTGACAGAAGAAATCAACGTCATCAATTTATCCTTGAGTTTGAAAAGATTCCTGAAGGAAAATCTTTCGATATTATTGAGGACGTTAACAATCCTAATGCATTTAATTTCTACGGTATTACATACACGCCTACAGATTCTAACTCTTATGTGGATGTTGATGAGTTTATCGCAGGTTATCCTGTAAAAGAAATGGGAAGGTACGTCGTAAAAGGCAATACGGTATCATATGTAAAATTTAAAGATGTCGTTGTTAATATTACACCTTTTTTGGCGAAACAATACGGAAAATACTATAACATGAATATTTGTGTTCAGAATTTTTCCAAGAAAAGCATTTTGTTTAACCCAAACAACATCAAGGTTGAAGGTTACAATTTTAAGGTAGATAAAACAAACAACACCTATATACCACAACAAGTTGAACTTCAATTGCTCACATATGCAGAATATGACAAAATCGTAAAACGCAAACAAAGTTGGAATAACTTTTGGGTTGCTTTGGGAGAGGGGATGGCTGCGTATGGTGCAGGACAGTCTACATCAACAACCACTTACTCAGGCAGTGCATACACAACAGGCAGTGCTCATGCTTATGGTTATGTAGGTAACACCTATGGATATGCAAATGCTTATGGTTCTTCTTATACAACAACTTATGGGCAAAGCACAACTAGAACTTATGATGGCGCAGCAGCATATGCCGCCCAACAAAGAGCCAACGAAAATTATGCGAACTATGCAAATAGCCAAAGTCAAATAAGACAGCAATTAGGCGATGGCTATGTAAAAATGAACACAGTACCATCAGGGGCTGATTATTCTGGATATTTCAATATAAAATACAAAAAAATTACAAGAATGTCCCTTGAAATCATAATAGATGGTGAAGTTTATCCATTCACATTTTAAGAACTTTCCAGCCATTCTCCTTCATTATATAAGAGAATGGCTGGTTTCGTTATCTACTCAAGCCTTTTCTCTTCATTGGCTTCATCATCTTTGTCGCCTGTCGCAAGCATCGTCTTATCCATTCTATCTCATCTTCGTCCTTCTCACGTCCCCAGTCTTTGGTGTCGCTACCGCCACCACCTTGGCTTTCAGCAAAGTTGGTAGCCTCGTTGACGTAGCCGATGTAGAGGTACATTGCACAATAGATAATTTTGTCGCCATAATTAATGAAGTCCATTGCAAAGCTGTCGTCAAATAGGCTGCTGTCGTGAATGCTCGTCATACGAGGATAGATGTCCGCTATCTCTGCCAACGCCTTCATACCAGCCTGCGCCCATATCTTATTGATCATCTGTTGCTGGTATGAAACAGCTGTTTTTTCAAAATCGGCTTTAATCTCCCTGTTTCTTGCTTCGATGTGGGAGGTATTCTTCTGCAACTCATCAAGTTGCAACTTAGCCTGCGCAAGTTTCATCTTCTTGTCGTTCAATTTGTCACGAACATCCCAGAGTTCCTTTCTGGTGGCGGTAATCTTTGCCTTTATCTCAACAGCATCACCAAGATGATTCTTCATGTAATCTTCAAGTTCGGCTATGGTCGCTTGTTTCTCTGCTTCCGCTTTCTCCAGATTGCTGACCATAGTCTGCAGAGCCTTGATTTTGGTCTCTGCTTTTGTGATGCTACGATTAAGACCTGAAAGAAGCGTCTTCTTCATGCCTACTTCATTTGACAAAGTGCGGCATTCATCAGCCAACTCCCTGCGATAAGTTTCTGTTGACTTGTGCTTAGCTCCAGTTATGGTGATGTCATCGCCACGTTCCAGTCCATACTTCTCATTAACCTCTGCAAGTCGGCTATGAAGTTCACGCATCCTTGTTCTTGCTTGATTCATGTCGTTTCCACCAAACATATCTTTTGCGCTCAGTCTGCCGTCCTTTGTGATGGGGACAATGACCGCATGTGCATGAGGATTTAGTTCGTCTAGATGAACAATGAACGAAACGACATTTTCTTCACCAAACTCCCGACAACAAAAGTCATATATGTCCTTTGTCCATCTGTCTATGCCACTGCAACTGTCAACATCCCAGTTGTTGCCGTTCTCACTGATTGTCTGGTCGCCAAATGCGAGTTTGCGCATCTGCTCACGGTTACCACCAAAGACAAGGCTCACGGCACGGTTTGACGTGGCATTCACTCTGCCTGTCACTCTGTTCTTTATGGCTTGTTCAATCTTCTCGGTTATTGATTTTGACTTATCAACAGGTCCAAGTTCTCCACCTTTCGACACCTGAAAGTTAAGTCGGGTGCGACTACGGTCATAGTTGTATTTTGGATCATTCTCCTTCCTTGAAAAGAGGTCATCGCCCCAATTACGCTGATGCTCATCGCTGACAGCAACGCTTAAAGACTTGACCTTTTGAATGTCCATCATCTGTTTCTTATTATCGCTCATAAAATTGCTTGTTTTAATTGATTGTACATATGAAATTCAGCTTGCTGTACACATATAATGGCTGTTTGCCCTAATTACTGAGCTTGCTCGGTGTATTAGGCTCCACCCAAGGGGTATGTTCGCAAGCGAACTCGTTATAACTGCTTCCAGTAGTGTTATGGCTCTTCTACCAACACCAACCCAAGGCTGTCTATCAGATGCTGGAGTGACGGATATTGCTTTATCAGCCTTTGTAGCGCCATCTGCGGTGTTTCCGTCATCAGCAGGAAGTCTGCAATGTCAAGACCTTTGGTCTTTTGTTCATCGGTGGCATTGCCTTCCAAGATGTTGCTTATGACAACCCTTTTGCAAACAGATTGCAGCAATGGAATTTTTGATTTCCATTTGTCCGTTGCTCCAAGGTCAGGGAACAGAATTATGTCCCGACCGCCCAACACCTTGACAGCGATTTGGTTGAGACAGCCATGCATACCTCCAGTTGCCAGCCAGATGAAATTGGGGATGAAATGGGATGCTATTATGGCAGTTTTTTCGCTCTCGACAATAGCGACCGACATTGTGGGATGCTGTGCCAGCAAATGCTCACCAAAGAAACATTGGCACAAGTTGAAATCTGGAAGATGAAGAAAAGCATGCGCCCATCCAACATAAGAACGTGGCTCTTTCACACGATGTCCGTCTTTGGGATTATACAGCATGACCTTGCCAGTCCTCACCTTATCATCCTTGTCAACTTGCCAATAAATGGTTGAGCCTCCCCACTTATAGGATGTTCCGACATGATACATCTTCATCAGCCTTTCTGTCTCTTGTTCACCAAAGACCTTGGAAAGGTACTGGTATAACGGATTGATTCCGTAATGAGACAAGGAACGCTCCATAATAGCGTTGGCGATATAGGAAATAGGCTTTTCTACGACTTTCGGTTGGATATTCCTTCTTGTCGGATATGGCAATTTATCCTTAGATAGAAAGTCTGGATGCTCACGGAAATAGTCTTTAGGAGTATAGTGATACCCACAACTATGCTCATGGTCGCATTTGCCTACATTGTCAGGGAAGGATACTTCCCCCTCATCATCTATGTATCTTGTGAAACAACGCTTGCGCTCACAATTCGGGCATGTGTAACGATTGCCCAATCTGTATTTCTCCAAGTGAAATCTATACTCGTTCATCATCGTAACTGAAATGAATTATTGGTGAATTTCAGCTTTCAGTTCTTTCATGTTTTCAGTTACGCACTTGTCAACTGAAAAACTGAAACAAATGAATACTGAAAACAGGTTGGTTTATGTTTCAGTTGCCTGTCCTGTTTCGAACTTTACTTTTTCGTAAAATCCTTTCTTTGCCTTTGTGATTAGTCCAGACTTCATAAGCTCCTTTATATAGTTCATCACAGTACGGTCTGTAACACGCAGATTCTCCATTCCTGTTTTAATGGCAGTTTTTGTGTCAAAACTGTCTTCCAACAGATACAGCAACTCCTTGGACATAGAATCACAGGTGTCTTCAGCAACAAAGGCTCGGCAGCGTTGATAACAATTCTCACAATATTCATTGAGCTGTAATGCTCCTTTTATGGAATCCACATCAATACTTTGCAGATGGCTCTCGCCACAGGCGTATCTTAGAGCTTGGAGCAATAAGGCAATGCGTGCGACGTGGGTATTGTGCTTCATCACCCTCGTTTCAACATCCTCATCGTCCTCTATGGCATTGATGGCATCCACATTTCTGTTCCACCAACCAAAGAAAAGGGAGTGTGCGTCCTTGTCCATATAAAGGATATTTGGACAACATTCATTTGTGTCATTACACCTTGCATAGTCAAGTCCAAAGATTTTCCCGATGATGTCAGCCCATTTTCTTGAAGCCTCGCTCTGGCGCACATGGCCGTCTTCCTCATCCAGCCAGTGTGGAACTTTCTTGGATTTGGGATATACAACCAGAATACGGTCAAGAAAACCAGTATCCATGAATTTGGAAGCCATCAGTTCCTTCATTCGTTTGGTCTGTGTTGTACCGATGATGTTGACACATGGCTCTTCTACACGTTGTGGGCGGTCATTCTTGACACGGGTGTTCTCCAAGTGGCATCCGCTCCAGATGGAAAGTAGGCGTTCAAGCATGGGATTTTTCCCATACCTGTCTGTATTGGCAAGCAGTCCGAGAATTTCATCATAGTTGATGGCTATGCCACGCAAGTTGTTGTAATGCTCCAATACCAGAGCCTCCAATGTAAAGTCATCCAATGTGACCCTTTTCAGAATAGGCTTCTTCATGTCCTTGCTTCCGCTTTCCTTTGTTGCACATGCGGCCTCATACAGGTCAAGTTCATGGCAAAACTTGTCAAACAGCTTTCGTTCATACTCCCGAATTGGCTTGTATGCAAGCTGTAATGGTGGAGTTTTGCCCATGCCAGGCCTGCCAACCAATATGATATAAAGGGCGGCATTCGTGTCCCAATCCTGCTTAACGTGAATACGATAGGTATTGCCAAGAGCCGCTGATGCTGCCGACTGCATGGACATGGCGACATAATCCACCTTGAAATTGCCGTGCACCACCATGTCTATGATGATGGACTGCATTTTTTGTGGAAATACCTCAAGAGGGAAGCCTGAGTCCGCTAAAGACTCGGCTTCCATATTGATTTTGTTACAGAGTTCAAGCGCATCCATAGCATCACCAGTTTAAGGGTTTCGGCTTGCGCTTGTTTCCTGCAAGAATGGCTGCGTTCTCCTCCTCTGCCGTGAGAGGTACAGGATTCTTGCGGTTAGTCTCCAACCATTTGTCAAGTTCATCTTGATAAAGGCAGTAACGCTTGCCCGGCTTGGTGGCAGGAATGCTGCCGTTTCCAAGTTTCATGTAGAGAGTTGCCATCGGCATTTTCAGGTATGCCGATGCTTCCTCCACACTCATAGGTATGTGCGTATTAGCCTTGTGTGGCTTGTTCTGTGATTGCAGACTGATGATCATCTGCTTCATGCCCACCACTTCGTCCCGAAGCTGGGCAACGACCATTGGAAGGTCGTTGAAAGTTAATTCCTTTGTCATATACAAGTTGTTCTAAAAAACTGGGACAAAGGAACAGAATGATGCTTCCGTTACTGAGGTTCGTGACAGTCATTTGTCATTCACGAAGGAATAACTCTAACAATGGGGATTATTGGATAGTTACCTATCCGAAACTATCTATCAATGATATTGTTAAAATAAAGGTGAACCCGTATAAAGAGAACGTGTTTTGTGTCATTGTTTAGAAACAAAACATTACCTTTGCATATCAATATAACGATACAAACATTCACTATATGAATAAAATAGTACAACCACAATGGCTTGAATGGGCAAAAGAACTACAATTCATTGCCCAAGGGGGATTGACATACTCCAAAGATGTATTTGATATAGAACGCTTTGAACGCATTAGAGAAATTGCAGCAGAAATGCTCAGCCTGCAAAGTGGAATACCCATAGAAAAAGTAAAGAATCTGTTTTGCAATGAAACTGGATTTCAAACTCCTAAATTAGATACACGAGCTGCGATATTCAAAGATGATAAAATATTGCTTGTGAAAGAGAAAAATGGAACTTGGTCTTTGCCCGGTGGTTGGGTCGATATAAATCAGAGTATCAAAACTAATACAGAAAAAGAAGTAAAAGAAGAGGCAGGGTTAAATGTAAAAGCTATCCGGGTAATAGCCATACAGGATAGAAATTTACATAATATTCCCCCATATGCCTACAATGTTTGTAAAGTTTTTGTTCTTTGTGAGATTGAAAGCGGATCTTTCCGACCCAATATTGAAACGGATGAGAGTGCCTATTTCGGATTGGAAGAATTACCTATTCTTGCAAAAGAGAAAAATAACGAAGAACAAATTAAAATGTGCTTTTCTGCTTAGTAATGATTAAAAAATAACTTGGTACATTTTTGTGTCCTCTCTACAAAGTAACACATTGTTAAAGAATAGAGTTCCTAGCTCTTCCTTTATCTCATATTTACCATAAATTTTCTTTGTCATAATTTCTTTTTAACTTATTGATTATTAACTAATTATATTCGTTAATCTGCTTTAGAAAATTTGTATCTTTATAACTGATTACCAGGCAGTTATAATGAATACAAAGATTCTCAGCAGAAGTCTTTTCAAAGACCGACTTGACATACATCCAGCAATTAGACGAGCGCCAGCGTCGGCTATATTGTGCTACAACAAGCTATCAGCATAGGCAAACATGGCGTAGCAGCCGTGTGTGCCTCTTTTAACATATCGAAGAACACCATCTATAGGGGCATTCGCGAGTTAAACGGAAAGACCCGTATTGCAGGTGGTGGTCGCAAAGCCATCTTAGACGAGCATCCAGAATACTTGGTTCTATTCGATGAGATTGTTCAAAAACACATGGCGGGGCTTCCACAGGATGACTCCGTAAGATGGCTTGACATCTCTATTGCTCAAATCGTACAAATATTCAAAGAGCTCGGCATCATTATATCTCATTATATTGCTCGTAAAATGGTAAAACTCAGAGGTTTCAAGAAACGTTCCTTTCACAAGACAAAGACCTTGAAGGAAGTCGAGAACCGAGACGCTCAGTTCAAACTTCTGGAAGCTACCTGGACATCTTGTGTACACCGTGGAATACCAGTTCTCAGTATTGATACCAAGAAAAAGGAAATGCTCGGCAACTTTAAACGTGCAGGAAAGACTTTCAGTTGTCAAGAGTTAGCAGCTCTTGACCATGACTTCGTGTCTTTTTCCAATGGAACTATCATTCCGCATGGAATCTATGATGTCGAGAGGAACGTCGGCTATCTCACCATAGGAAACAGCCATGACACTGCTGAGTTTGTGTGTGACAACATCGCACGAACTTAGTAGCATATTTGGCTAAAGCCCATATAAACCCCGAAAATGCTCTCTATATTGGTGATAGTATTTATGATATTCAATGTGCTGACAATGCCGGTGTTGATTCCGGATTGGTTTTATGGAGCAACAATGTATCTAATCCTATACGTGCAGACTATTATTTTAAGACACCCCATGATATAAGTAAAATTCTATAAAAGACGAACTGACTAATTATGAAATCTGCCGCATCAAGACCATTTGGTCAAGATACGGCTTTTTTAGTTGTAATATCCAATTATAAGGAAATATGGAAGAAAAGCGATTTTGCCAAAGGTTACATTATCATCCATGGAAATCATATCCACCATTGGCAGGCTCGTCAATAGGGATTATATCATTGGAGCATGGTGCTTTCAGGTTCTTCAATGTGCTGTAGTCCAAGCCTTCAAACGGCTTTGGAAATAAAGCCTTAACAAAGGCTATTCGCATTGCCATTGTGTAATCACGCTTACCCAAACGTTCTGCGATATTCCACACGAAGTGCCTTAAAGGAATATTCTCAACCGTCTCCTTGAAACGGCTTATTGCTGTCGGGGTATAGTTGGTGTCGTTGCTCCATTCCTTGACTGCCTCAATTACCTTGTACAAATCTTCCTCATAAAGGAAACGTGACATGGTACGATGCACATAGTCAAGTACGGTTCGTGTTCGCTTGTCCTTTTCCACCTGTGCTTCTTTTTCTTGTGCCTCTACACGCTTGGCATAGTCCTCATGACTGTATTGTGCTGACTCTGTTTGTGGTAATGTTTGCTTTGGCAGTTCTTGTTCTGTTGCTGGCTCTGCTTCTACAACGTTTTTCTTTGTCTTGCTGTTGCTACCAATGGTCATCAGTTCATAGGGATAATTCACCATAGAAATGAATATCGCCCAAAGTAGGATATTGCTCCCTACAAAGATGATTGACTCGACAAACAGACTTTGGTGAAAGTCATTGCCTACATACATAGCCACGACAAGAGAGATGGCGAGAATTGCAGTACCAACAAAAGCGTAGATGGTACAATCTGAAGTTGTCTTGTTTTCTATCATTATTGTATTCGTTTTATTGTTATTCGTTCAAAAACTTCCACAAAGTTAGATGCAGAAGCATGTAAAAACCGCATTTACGTTCTCTGGCACTCTTTCTTTTACGCTTTATTAGCGTTCTAATATGATTTCATACTCTGAATCATACTTGAAACTGCTCGTTAGCGTCAGTTGCTGCTAATTGCTGACTACAAAGGTAAGGGCAAAGAAAAGGGAAATTTGCAGTTCCTCCTCAATATCAACAGAAATTGGAATGAATTTGTCGAATTGGTTCTATCCATGACAGCAAATAGAACCAACAAAATGAGAAAAGGACTATTGGAACACTATCATTCCAACAGTCCTTTTCTGCGTGTTATTGTCAAATGGTTACTTCTTCAAGGTGATGCAGCCAACCGAAGCACGCTTCTGTGCATCGGAAATCTTGGCATACACCTCTGTTGTTGCCACATTCTTGTGACCGAGATAACGCTGCACAACCGCAATACTTGTTCCTGCGTCCAACTGGAGACAGGCAAAGCTGTGGCGTGAGCAATGATAGGAGATATGCTTGGTAATCCCTGCATCTTTCAGCCAGTTCTTCAATGGTGCCTGCGTCATGGAGTCTTTGAAATCGGGGAACACCTTGCCTCGTTTATCTGGTGAATAGCCTATCAGTTCCAAGGCTTCCTCACTGATTGGGTTATGCACGATGTCTTTTGTCTTCTGCATTCGTGTGGTGACATACATCACACCATCGCTGCCGTATGGCTGTATCTCCTCCCAAGTGAGTTTCTTGATGTCGCTCTTTCTCAATGCCGTAAGACAAGAGAACAGGAAGGCTCGCTTCAAGGCAGGAGCAGAGCATGGTGTGGATGCCAAGCGGATAACCTCGTCTTGTGAAAGATGCTCCTTGTCAGTCGGGATTGTCTCGATACGCTCCAAGAAACCGTTCGGGTTCTCCTTTATCTTGCGGTCACGATAGGCAGTGTGGATTGAAGCACGGAAAGTTGACCAGTAGTTGGCAGCTGAGTTGATATGTAGTTTTCTGTTCTTATGCAGTCCCTGTGGTGCTGTCAGCAGATACTCACGAAATCTGTTGCACAAGTCCACGTTTATCTCACCGAAGGTACACTTGCCTTGCGTGAATGTACGGAAATGCATATAGACGTGCTGCCACTTGGAGTTCTTCTTGTCCGCCAGTTTCTTGAAGTAGGCGAGGAAATCTCCTTTCATCTTCTCCTTGTCGAAGAAATCATAACGCTCGTTGACGATAGCCTCAAAGCGACGGCAGCGTATCGCCTCGGCTCTTGCCGTAAGGTTGAGGTTGTACTTCTGTTCCGTCTGGTTCTTCGGCTTGGCATAGATGTAGATGCCAAGCGACTCATGGCGGATGACTTTCATCGTGCTCTCGTCACGATAGCCTGGATAATAGTCAAGATAATAGGACAGCATGCGTCCGTCCTTGATTTTGCGTGTACGCAATGATACGGTCTTGCAAATGTTGCTCATAACTGATATGTATTATTGATGATTATTCGTGGTGAAGTGTCTCTTCACGGCTGCAAAGGAATAAAATGATGCATCCGTGACTCCAATTATTCATAGTAACTGATGGATAATGCTGAAATCACTTGCTTTCACAGTCCTTTAGCAGCTCTTTCTGCCATTGCTCGCTCCACATCCGTCTTCAAAAGCAGATTCTTTACGCCCACTTTTACCTTGCTGATATGGTGAACTCTCACTATATGGCAGATGTTGGCACTTGTCAGACCATACAACTGCTGCACTTGTTCTGTGGTATAATAGCTGTCATCGCTCATGAGGTCAGTCCTGCGAAGTTCTTCAAGATGTTCCTTGGAATAATAGGTGCGACCATACTCACGTTTGGTCGGTATCTTATGGCGGTAGGTGTATGCCCTAAGTGCTGACTTGCTCATGCTAAAGGCTTCCTCTACGTCATCAGCAGTCACCCACTCGGTGATGCAGTGGATGTCAACGGCAGTACCGAAGAACTCATCAATATGTCGTTTGCTGTAATAGTTCTTGCCAGCGATACGGCACATCGGTATCTGGTTACGCTTAGCGGAGGTGTAGAGCCAAGACTTCTTGACCTTATAAATGGACATCACTTCCTCACCCGAATAATAGTCAAGCACCTCATTCTCCTCTTTCCCTTTTGTTGGTTCCAGGTTTTGTGTTGGCTTTTCTGTTTTTGCCTTTTTACAGGGTTCGCTCTTGCTGACAGGAATCACACGCTTGTAGGGATTACCCTCAAACATCTTCTCTATATCAGCCTTTCTAACGAATGCCATTCTGCTGCTCAATCTTGATGCCTTCAACTTGCCGTTAGCCACAAGTTTGTAGATATACTGTCGGGTGCATCCCATCAGAATGGCTGCTTTGGAGAAAGTAAGATACTCCTGATGTTGCAGATCCATGATTGGCTCAATACCGTTAATCAAGTCCTGCTGTCTTTTTTTCCTAAGACGTTTTGTCTCAGCCTGACATTCCTCGGAACAGTATTTCTGCATACCACTCCTTGGTACGAATGTCTTGCCACAAAATTCACATTTTCTTGTCGGTCTCATACTCTTTGATATTGCTATGTTCTACATACTTTGAGTATTCCACCGATGGAGTAAACGGAAGTGAACCATTGACAACCTTTGTCAACCCAGTCCACGATATAACGCTTTTTGCCTATCAGCTTCAAATCTGTCCTTCATCGTAACCACTCGTAAATCATTGTCAACTACGTTCACGATATGACAAAATAAAAGCTCCGCAAATTCTCCACGGTAGAAATACGCTGCAAAAATATGTGGAAAATCGGGAACTGCCAAAAAGCACTTAGAAAGTGTTAAAAATCAAAGAGTATTGAAAATCAGGACTTTATGGTTAGTTAGTCATAGTAAATTATGGTTAGTTATAAGGCTCTAAATACACTTTTGGAAGCAATCATCACCCAATGAAGTAACAGATGAAGGGATGGTGATAGAGGTTAAGCCACTGCAATAAGAGAAGCAAGACTCACCCAATGAAGTAACAACATACTCTACCCCATCATTACCCTTAACCTTCTCAGGAATAATAATATCACCAGAATATTCTCCTTCCCTTTTAGGAAGAAGCGTTGCTGTCTTCGCATCAGAATCTAACAAATAACGAAAACCATCAATCACTTCGTATTTATCTTCTTGTGCCATCGCACTACTCGTAGTCATGAGCATCAGAACTACCAACATAACAAAGCCTTTAAAAAGACTACTGGTTCCGCTTTTACAATCCAAGAACCGTTTTCTTAAAGTAAAATCTTTCATAATCTTCTCTATTTAAATCTTTTCTCCGCAAAAATACAACTTTATTATTAAACCCACAAGAATTTATGGTAAAAATCAAAAATCATGAAATCTTTTTCACGTGTATTATGTTCTTCATATTGTACTTCGGTCATAATGGTCAAAGGCATTATTGGTCAATACTATTGAAGGTATTACGATGCAATGGCTATAATACAAAGTTACAGAATTATAACTTACTAAATATCAACGTTATAAGATATTACCCGAACTGGGGTAACACCTTATTTATATACGGAAGTTGAGTAACAAAGTCGAGTTTGACCACTTTGACCATGACCACTTTGACCGCAATAGAGTAGATGTGGGGAGTTACCCCCAGCACCTCTCATTGCACCGTACGTACGGGTCTCGTATACGGCGCTACATACATATAGGAGAACGCAAACTCTGATACAAAGCATAAGGGTCGACCAAGCCTGGTCGGCTCATGCTTTTATCCGTCCTATTAACTCTCGGTAACGCTAATACTTGGGGGCAGAGAAGATAGTTTATGGTGGATAGTCCGCACTGTCGGTACCAACCCAACCTTGTCATTGAAGCTTGATAAATTGCATCGTCTGTGATTCTACTCTTGATGATTGACTTTATCTTCAGTAGATTCTTGTAGATAGTACTGCATTTCTTCCATTGCTTTACAATGACCACTCTAACCTTGTGACGTAACCAAGGTCCAAATACATCTCAGAGATAAGTCGCCATACTACCAACGTAGTAATAGTTAACCCATCCTCTTATGACTTGATTTAATTTTGTGAAGATGTATGACATTGGTTGAGCAGTTGCTCTTTTGCGAACTAAAACCTGCTTCACCTTGGTCTCCAATTTCTCCTTGGCTGCATCTGTAGGTCGGCATTCCCAACCTCTCGTGCTTTTCCAAAATGTAAAACCCAAGAATACACTCTTTGTGGGTCTGACCACCTTGGTCTTCGTTGCACTTACTTTGAGCCTTAGCTTTGTTTCGAGCCAACGACTCACCGATGCCATTACCCTATCCGCTGACCTTTCGCTCTTGACAAATATGTCAAAGTCATCCGCATAACGGACAAAGCGTAACTCTCGACTTTCGAGTTCCTTGTCGAGCTTGTCAAGGTAAATGTTGGACAGAATTGGGGATATGCAACCACCTTGGGGAACTCCCTCTGTGGTCGCACTGACAAGACCTCCCTCCATTACACCCGACTTTAGGAACGAGCGAATTAGATGGAGAGTGGCAGAATCATTGACCTGCTCACGTAGGATTGAAATTAGTTTGTCGTGATTGACCGTGTCAAAGTACTTTTCTATATCAAAGTCCACTACCCACTCATACCCTGCATTCAAGTAGTCCAATGCTTGGTTGATTGCCTGATGGCAACTGCGATTCGGTCTGAAGCCATAACTATGCTCGCTAAACAGTGGTTCATAGATGCGGTTTAGCACTTGGGCGGTCGCCTGTTGCACCACACGGTCTACTACTGTAGGGATGCCCAAGGGACGTTGCTTTCCATTGGGCTTGGGGATAAATACACGTCTTACGGGGGATGGCTTGTATTGCTTTCGACATATGGACTGCTTTATCTCATCCATATGCAGGGGCATATACACGTCAAGTACATCTACCGACATCTTATCTATGCCGGCAGCACCTTTGTTGCGCCTGACAGACATCCAGGCTTCCCAGAAGTTTCTTGCTTCTACAATCTCGTTTACTAATTCCATTTGCTGCTTTTCGTTCTGCTTGTAAATTTACGATGAAACGTTCTCGTTACTTCCGACCTTGAAAGATTACGATTCTTTCATATACGTCATACCTCACATCCGAACTATCAACGCATTGCTTACAGCGATTTGCACTATACATACATTAGTCCCTTCGGTGCTGGTGAGGCACCTACTATGGACTCAGCTGACTCCCATCCATAAGCTTTTTTATCGCACGTGAGCTGACACGCTGGATGGGCCTCTCGGGGTAAGGCACTAACCTGCCGACTTCACAACCTCTCGGTTTACTGTTTTGGGGATACGTTTACCATTCGGACTTCAACTTGTTATGCAGTCTTATCCTTTCCCATTTAGCCTTATACCAAGTTTCTGTTCGTAGGCTCGATAGTCTCGCTATTGGCTTCCTTCATCCTTAACATTACTGTCAACAACTTGCCATTCGCTTCGCTTGGCGGTAAATACCTGCGACTGGAATTGAACCAGTTAGGTTAGTGTCATGCCCGACACAATCGAGTAGGAGGAAAACGATGTAGTTTTTCTCCTACTTTCGTTTTCCGACCTCTCACACCACCGTACATGCGGTTCCGCATACGGCGGTTCCTATTTTGGGTGCCATTCGATGTATGAACCCATCAGTGTAGCATAGCCTGCCATGCTCAACTTTTCGTTGGTTATCGCACGACATAGTATGTAACTGCCAGCTATGCGCCAATCCCCCAAACGACTATTGCCCCACATGTAAGCTTGGTATTTATCTATACCACACTTTATCAAGTTGGCAATTCTCGTTTTCACCCTCTTCCACGACTTCCATATACACATACGTAGCCGTCGCCTAAGCCACTCGTCAGTTTCCATGAGGAAACGTTTCATGTTGGCAAGGTGATAGTAACCTACCCATCCCCTTATGTACTCTTCAAGTTTTTGCTTCCTCTTGGCATATCCCCAACCATTGCTTCTGGAAGTCAACTCCTTGATTTTGGCTTTCATCTTGGATTTGGCTTTTGGGTGTACCGTGAGTTGGCATTTGCCTTTCATTACATAAAAGGAGTAACCAAGGTATTTCACACCTTGCACATAGGACACAACTGTCTTGTCCCTGTTCACCTTCAGATGAAGTTTTCCTTCGATGAATCGGGTTACAGATTCCTTCACGCGTTTGGCTGCACGCTTGGACTTACAAAATATCATCGAGTCATCGGCATAGCGAACAAAAGGGAGACCTCGGCGAGTGAGTTCCTTGTCCAACTCGTTGAGCATGATGTTGCTCAAAAGCGGACTTAACGGTCCTCCTTGGGGAGTGCCTTCCTCACTTGCCTCGAACATACCTTTGTTCATCACACCACTGCGGAGATATTTGTGAATAAGGCTTATCACCCTACCGTCCTTTATCGTGCGGCGGCTGAGGATTTCTATGAGTTTACTATGGCTCACTGTGTCGAAGAAACGCTCCAAGTCGAGGTCAACCACATAAATGTAGCCATCATCGATTATTTTCTGAGCACCTCTTAGGGCATCATGGCAGCCTCTTCTCGGACGGAAGCCGTAGCTTCCTGGAGAGAATTGACGCTCATAGATGGGAGTTAGGGTCTGGTTGATGGCTTGTTGAACCAGACGGTCTATAACCGTGGGGATGCCCAACAGGCGCATCTTTCCATTGTCTTTGGGTATCTCTACCCTTTTTACTGGGTTCGGACGGTATGAACCGTCAAGCAAGGAACGGATTAGGGCATCCTTATTAACCAAGAGCCAAGGGAGCATTTGCTCACATGACATCTTGTCGATACCGCTACAGCCCTTGTTACGCTGCACAGCCTTGTAGGCTTTGAGTAGGTTATCAGGACTGATGATGCGCTCCATTAAGTGTTCCTTGTCGAATGGTACTTCCACGATGTTGTCTTCACATATCCACATGAAGGTCTGCGCTCCCACATATCCTTCGGATTCCGTCCTATCTTTCTGTGGGCAGCCCTTGACTTCTGCCAATGTTTTCTGCATTCTTTCCTTCATAAGGTACGTTTCAATTACTATCGTTTAATTTATAGGTTCTGCCCTTCATGGAGCGTTATCGAGAACTCCACTACTATGGCATCTGCTGACTTCTCACAGCAAGCTTTACTCCATGACTTTCGTAAAGGCAACTAATCGCCATGTCCGTGAGACCTCCTCGGATAAGGGCTTATTCTTTCCATCTTATACCCACTTCATTTACACCAACCATTCCGAATAGCTATAGGACTTTGATTTGTATGGCAATCTCATCCATGGTCAAATGCCTTATATGAAGTTTCTGTACGTTAGGTCAGATGTTTGCCGCCAGCTTCTTTCAGATTCCACCTCGCAGTGGACACCCTTGCTATTGGCTATACAATTCCCGCTATTAGGGCTTGTTAGGGACTTGCACCCATTAGAATAAGCTCATGCCGAGCATACCATAAAAAATCAGGCTCACCCCTTATGGAGCGAGCCTGATTGTATTAGATTTTTCTGTCACGTTTCCCCAGAATTGCTTGTCACCTCTGCTGTCAAGTCGCCGTTGGTGAGGCGGAAGGTGCGGCCCAGGGCGTGCCAACCGTACAGGTCAAAAAATGGCCGACCTCCAACTTAATAAATGTTATAAAGGAATTCTTTTTCGCCCATTAGGTTGTTTTGTGGGGTATTTATTGTAAATTTGCAGTATAATTAATAAGGTATACATATTAACCCAAGATAGAATTAACGAAAACAAAATAAAACATGATCAAGAGATTATTGTCATTTCTCGACGCTTCGCCAGTCAATTTCCTGGCTGTCAAGAACCTTACCGAAGAGTTGCAGCAACATGGTTATCGCCGCATTGACACTACCGAGGCCTTAGGCACGGTAAAGGCCGGCGACAAGTTTTTTGTCACCAAGAACGATTCCTCCATCTATGCCTTCCAAATAGGAAGAAAAGCCCTGGCTGAAACGGGATTTCACATAATTTGTGCCCATTGCGACTCACCCACATTCCGCATCAAGCCTCATGCAGAGATAGACTGCGAGGGAGGCATCGTGAAGCTCAACACTGAGGTGTACGGAGGTCCCATCATGTCGACATGGTTCGACCGTCCGCTCACCCTCGCTGGAAGAGTCATCGTGAAGAGCAAGGACGTGATGACCCCCACTACCCTCCTGCTGCACGTGAAGCGCCCATTGCTGCAGATAAGCAACCTGGCCATTCACTTCAACAGACAGGTGAACGATGGAGTGAAGCTGAGCCGACAGAAAGATGTGCTTCCTATCCTGGGAATCATCAACGACGAGCTGGAGAAAGGCAACCTGCTGATGAACATCATCCTCGAGGAACTGAACAAACAGCAGACCGTGGCTCGCGAGGACATTCTCGACTTCGACCTCTATCTGGCTGATGCCACTCCTGCCTGCACCTTTGGCGCGCACAATGAGTTGATCTCTTCGGGAAGACTCGACGACTTGTCTATGTGCTTTGCCGGACTTGAGGCGCTGTTGGCTTCACAACCCACCGACACCACACAGGTGCTTGCCATCTTCGACAACGAGGAGACGGGCTCGCAGACCAAGCAGGGAGCCGGAAGTCCTTTCCTCTCCTACATGCTCAAGCGCATCGCCCTGGCTCAGGGAGGAACCGAGGAGGCTTATTATCAGGCTGTGGAGCGTGCCTTCATGATTTCGGCAGACAATGCCCATGCATGGCATCCCAACTACTCCGAGAAGTACGACCCTACCAACCATCCTATGCTGGGAGGCGGACCGGTCATCAAGTTTAATGCTGCCCAGAAGTATGCCAGCGACGCTTATTCTGCATCGGTCTTTGCCGGCCTGTGCAAGAAGGCAGGTGTGCCTTGCCAGCGCTTTGTGAACCACAGTGACGTGGCAGGTGGAAGCACACTGGGCAACATCCTTGCCTCTTCCATTCCGCTGCGCGGTGTCGACATGGGAAATGCCATCCTTGCCATGCACAGCTGCCGCGAGACAGGAAGCACTGCCGACCATGAGTTCTGCGTCAAGGTGTTCACACAGTTCTACCAGGAATAACATGACACGATGAAAGGCATTCAATTGTATCAACAAAGATATGATGAGAAGTGGATATCGGAAGATTGTCATAGCATGCGACTCTTATAAGGGTTGCCTTACGAGCAGGGAGGTGAATGACACAATAGCAGGAGCTTTGTCGGCTCCCGAAATCATAACCCTCGAAATGAGTGATGGGGGCGAGGGAATGCTCGATGCCTTTCTCTCGGCAATGAAGGGTGAACGGGTGAGGATTCATGCTCATGATGCCCTGATGCGATGGACGGAGGCAGAGTACGGAATAGTGGACAATACTGCTATTATCGAGATTGCGCAGACAGCAGGCCTGGCTTTGATAGAGCCCGAACAGCGCAACCCGATGAAGGCTACGTCCTGGGGCGTGGGCGAGATGATCGTGAATGCCTATCGCCGGGGCGTGACCCATTTCATCGTAGGATTGGGCGGCAGTGCCACTTCCGATTGCGGTATCGGAATGCTCAAGGCTATGGGTGACGACTGGAAGACGATACGCAGGGAATGCAACTTTGTGCTGGCTTCAGACGTTACCAATCCTCTTTGCGGCGAGAACGGCGCAGCTCATGTCTTTGCTCCTCAAAAGGGAGCAGACTCTAAGATGGTGGAAATGCTGGATGCCCGTGCCCGGAAGTTTGCCGAGGTGAGCGCCAAGCATTTCGGTTATGACAGGAGTGAGGCTCCAGGAGCTGGTGCTGCCGGTGGTTTGGGCTACGCCTTCCTGCAATATTTCAATGCCAAGGCTCGTCCTGGGGCTGAGCTTCTTTTAGAGAAAATTGGGTTTGACGCCTTGATTCAGAATGCTGACCTTGTGATTACAGGCGAAGGACATAGCGACCGGCAGACCTTGATGGGGAAACTGCCACAAAGAATCCTTGACCATGTTACCAATCAGAAAATCTGGCTTGTATCGGGTGGCGTGAGCGACAGGCAGGCGATGCTGGATGCTGGTTTCGACAGAGTGATTCAGGTTACTCCGGACAACATGCCTTTGGATGTGGCATTGAAGCCTGATGTGGCACGCAACAACATGATAAAAGCGATCATAATGGAAGAGAAACAATGAAATACATCATTTTTGATTTTGACGGAACTATCGGCGACTCACAACGGCTGATAGTAAAGACCCTGCAGGACACGATGCGGGAAAGAGGACTCGAGGTGAAGTCGGACGAGGCTTGCGCCAAAACGATCGGACTTCGGCTCGACGAGGCCTTTGTGGCACTCTTTGGCATGAGTGCCGAAGAGGGTGAAGCCTGTGCTGCCACTTATCGCGAGATATTCATGAAGAACAAGGAAATCATGATTGTCGAGCCTTTCCCTCATGTGATAGAAACGCTCCGTAAACTGCATCAACGTGGCTTCGTACTGGGCGTGGCAAGCAGCCGCAACCATTGTTCGCTCGACGGCTATGTCAGGCAGATGGCGCTCGACAACATCTTCACCTCTATAGTGGCGGGCGATGATGTGGAGCATGTGAAGCCTGCCCCCGACATGGTGTGGCGGGCTCTGAAAGAGATGAATGGAGAAATAGAAGAAGCCTTGGTCGTTGGCGACATGACATTCGATGTGGACATGGCGCACAACGCTGGTTGCAAGGCATGCGCCGTGACTTATGGCAACGGAACCCGCGAGCAACTTGCCTCAGCCGACTGGATCATCGACGATTTCGCAGAATTGCTGCAGAAATTAGATTCTTAAATATTGAGTCCACTTTCGTATATTACCCTTCTCCTTCCACCTTGCAGCCATTGAATCCCATTTCCCTGGCTTTATCCGGACCAAAAGTAAAGTAAACGGCTTCGCCCTCGTCGCAAATCTCGCCTGCTGAATTTTCAAGGGTAAGATGAATGGTGGCTATGTTGCGACGCTGGCTGGCTAAATGTCCACGAACCGTAATTTGAGTATCTGAGGTAAGAACAGGCTTCTTATATTTCACATTGAGCTGCATCGTCACGCCTGTAGTCTGAAGCTTACGGTTGATTACCCATCCTGCCACTTCGTCCATCAGCATTCCGATGATGCCTCCGTGAAGGGTGTTCACCCATCCCTGATAGTTAACACCTGGAGTCCAGACAGTGAGCACATCATCGCCATCTTCCCAAAACTCGAGATGCAATCCCACAGGATTGCCTGGAGCACAACATACACAGTTGTATTCCGGTTTGCCTAAATAAGGATTCAATATCTTCTTCATGACTCTAAAAATATAGTTTGAGAAGTTATAAGCCAACGGCCTTGGAGTATCATGTTTAGTGTTTAATTTCAAGCCCACTAAAGCATTTGTCTTAACTCCTTGGGGAAAACATTCCCTCAAGGCATTTGTCTTAACTTCTTAACTCCTTTAACTCCTCAAAAAATTAATCTTGTTTTTCGATGATCTTCATTCCTTCTTCCACAGCCTGCATGTTGAGCGGTATCATGGCGTGATGACGCTCAGGCAACGACTTGTAGAGTGCCTTGTTCAGTCCGTCGGTGCTTACTACCGGACAAACCTTGAGCAGTCCGCCAAGTACAATCATGTTGAACACCTTGGAGTTCTTCATCTCGGCAGCCTTGTCCATGGCATCAATGCGATAGACGGTAATGTCCTTGCGCTGTGGCGGATTGATGACTCCATAGCCGTCATAAATAAGGATACCTCCAGCCTTCACCTTGGGCTCAAACTTATCGAGCGACGGCTGGTTGAGCACGATGGCCACATCGTAATGGCTGAGGATAGGCGATGAAATTCGCTCATCGCTCACGATGACTGTCACGTTGGCTGTACCGCCTCGCTGCTCGGGTCCATAGGCTGGCATCCACGTAACCTCCTTATCCTCCATCAGTCCTGAGTAGGCCAGGATCTTTCCCATAGAGAGGACGCCCTGTCCACCAAAACCGGATATAATGATTTCTGTCTTCATTTGTTTCTATTTGTTTTAGGGAAGAGCAAATGATTTTTTTCACTCTTCATTCTTCGCTCTTCACTTACATTCCCGTTGTATCCTTCAGGTCTCCCTTCACATACTCCTTGAACATATGCTCCTCCATCCACTTGTTGGCTTCTACTGGTGAAAGTTTCCAACCGCTGTTGCAGGTGGAGACGATTTCCACAAGACTGGAACCAAGTCCCTTCATGCTTGCCTCGAAAGCTTTGCGGATGGCTTTCTTGGCTTTGCAGATGCTGGCTACGCTTTCCACACTCTGACGGCTCACATAGCAGGTTCCCTGAAGATGTGATGCCAGCTCGGTAATGTTGAGTGGATAACCATGAAGGTCGGGCTGACGTCCATAAGGACAAGTAGAGGTTTTCTGTCCAAGCAGTGTTGTCGGTGCCATCTGTCCTCCCGTCATGCCATAGATGGCATTGTTGATAAAGATGGCTGCTACGTGCTCACCACGGTTGAGGGCATGGATGGTTTCGCAGGCTCCGATACAAGCCAGGTCGCCATCACCCTGATAGGTAAAGACGAGGCGGTCGGGCCAAAGACGTTTTACTGCTGAGGCACAGGCAAGAGCTCGTCCATGAGCTGCTTCCTGCCAGTCGATGTCAAGGTAACGATAGGCAAAGACGGCACATCCTACTGGACAGATACCCACGGCTTTGTCTTCCATTCCCATTTCCTCGATTACCTCGGCCACGAGCTTATGCACCACACCATGAGAACAGCCCGGGCAGTAATGCATCGGGGTGTCGTTCATCAATGTTGGTTTCTTGTAAACCAGGTTTTCTGGTGATATGATATTGTTCGTCATTATTTTGTACTTTGAGTATTGCTGATAAGTTGTTTTACAGCCTCAACGATTTCTTCTGGTTCAGGAACGATTCCTCCCAAGCGTCCGAAATGTTCTACGGGGACTTTTCCATTGACTGCCAGACGCACGTCTTGTATCATTTGTCCGGCATTGATCTCGGCTACAAGTATGCCTTTACAGCGCTGTGCAAGTTCATGAAGCTGCTTCTCCGGGAAAGGCCATAGGGTGATGGGACGGAAAAGTCCAACCTTGATGCCTTGCTGACGGGCAACCTCGATACTCTTCTCTGCTACACGGGCGGCACTTCCGAAAGCCACGATGACATAGTCGGCATCTTCGATATGCTCAGTAGCATAACGCACTTCTTTCTCGCGTATGGTTTGGTATTTCTGCTGCAGATGTAGGTTGCGCTGCTCCATCACCTCTGGCTTAAGCTCGAGCGAGGTGATAATGTTGGGCTGGCGGTCTTTGCTTCTGCCGACAGTTGCCCAAGGACACTCGCGTGCGATTTCCTCTTCGGTGCGACGGGGCTTCATCGGTGGCAACACCACACGCTCCATCATCTGTCCGATGACGCCATCACTCAGTATCATGGCAGGATTGCGATAACGGAATGCCAGGGTGAAAGCCAAGTCTACGAAGTCGGCCATTTCCTGTACCGACGCCGGGGCAAGTACGATCACGTTGTAGTCGCCATTGCCTCCTCCACGCGTTGCCTGGAAATAGTCACTCTGCGAAGGCTGGATGGTTCCCAGTCCTGGACCGCCACGCTGCACATTGACGATAACGCCAGGCACTTCGGCACCTGCCATATAGGCGATGCCTTCCTGCATGAGAGCCACACCAGGACTCGACGAAGTGGTAAGCACACGCTTTCCGGCTCCGGCTCCTCCGTACACCATATTAATAGAGGCTACCTCGCTCTCTGCCTGGAGCACAACCATACCTGTCGTCTCCCAAGGCTTGAGGAGCGCAAGGGTCTCAATAATCTCTGTCTGTGGAGTGATAGGATAGCCAAAGAAGCCATCTGCTCCACATCGTATACAGGCATGGGCGATAGCCTCATTGCCTTTCATAAGTGTTACTTCTTGCTCTGCCATTGTTAGATTTCCTCCTTTTTACGATAAACGGTGATACAACCGTCCGGGCACACGATGGCACACGAGGTACAGCCTACACAAGCCTCGGCATGCGCTGGTTCTACGTAACGATAGCCATGCACATTCACCTTCTTTTCGGCAAGCGCTATGACATCGTGAGGACAGGCCTCCACACAGAGCGCACAACCTTTGCATCGCTCTGTATCTACCACAATTGCCCCTAAAATTTTATTCTTTGTCATGGGTTATAATAGTCTTTACAATAAAAGCCGAGGATATTATCGAGCATTTCCTTGGCTACGACGGCAGGGCTGTCGGGGTCAAGGGCTATGGCTTCCATATAGCAATCGAGAGCATGCTTGTAATCACCTTGTTTGCGATAGGCATTGCCCTGTAGATAATATTCCTGAGCTGTCATTTATCTGCTGATGTTCTTTTAAATTTGCTGTGCGAAATTAATAAAATAAGCTAACTAAAAAGAATTATCAGCCGAGATTTAAACTATATTAATGTTGTTTTGCGGAAAAATGCGCACACCATATTTCAGTGTGCAATTTTTAAAGAATAATGTACGTTATTTCTAATATTATATTCTATAAGAACATACTCCGCCACTTAACGCAGCTGACCGCGGTAAATGACGAACAATACTACACCTCGTAACAGAAGGTAGAGAACGAAGGCCAACCACAAGGCATGATTGCCCAGTAAAGGATGCAGAACGAAGAACAGAACGAAGAACGAAGCTGAGGCAATGGCGGTGGAACAGAGCATCGACTTTGACTGGGTGATACCGACAAAGATGCCGTCAAAGACGAATGCCGACATGCCCGACAAGGGAATCAGCACTGCCCACCAGAAATACGCACCGGATGCCGTTATTACCTTCTCATCACTTGTGAGTAACGAGAGAAAGTTCTCGCCACCTATTATATATAATAAGGTGAAACCGACGGCTACGCCTACACCGAACATCATCGTTCTCTTCACTACTTCCCGGAACGCCACCCTGTTTCCGGCTCCATAATACTTGCCACTCAATGCCTCTGCCGCATAGGCGAAGCCATCCATAAAATAAGAGAAGATGGTGAAAAGCGTCATCAGCAAGGTGTTGACAGCCAACACCAGCGTACTCTCGCGGGAACCTGCTGCCGTAAAGAAAAGATTCACTGCCACCAGACATACGGTACGGAGAAATATGTCCCTGTTGAGCGAGAAAAATCGTTTCAGTGGTTCGGAATCAAAGATATGGTGACGATAATCATACTTGCCCAATCTGCGATAGTAGAGGCGATAGAGCACACAAGCCATCAGAAATCCCCACCATTGGGCGATGACCGTTCCGAGTGCCACACCTTCTACCGTCATCCTGCAGACGAAGACAAGCATCAGCGAAGCGATGATGTTCACCACATTCTGCGTCAGCGACACTACCATCGGGATGCGGGTGTTCTGCATACCGATAAACCAACCCGTGAATCCATAAAGTCCAAGCACAGCGGGAGCACCCCAGATGCAGACATAGCAATATCTGCGAGCCAACTCCACGACATCCGCCTCGGGTGACATCGCCCACAGTCCGCATCCGATCATCCATCGCTGAAGGATAAAGAACAGCAGACCTATCCCCACACCGATACTCAGAGAGCGCACCAGGAGTCGCTGCACCTCGGAAAAGTCTCGTCTTCCCAATGCCTGCGAGGTCATTCCGCTGGTTCCCATGCGCAGGAAACCGAACAACCAGTAGATGACATTGAAGAGCATCGAGCCCACAGCGATGGCTCCGATATAAGACGCATCACCGATATGACCGACAATGGCGACATCCACTAAACCCAAAAGCGGTACCGTGATATTACTGATTATCGACGGTACCGCTAAATGTAATATTTTCCTATTCATTAAATCTTAAACTTCGCAGCCTGCTCCTCGATGTAAGCTGCATCGCTGAAGTAGTCGATACGCATGGCTTTGCGAACCTCATCCATGGTCTGGGCTGCAAAGGAACGGGCATCCTCACTGCCCTTCTTCAGGATGTTGAACACCTCAGGAATATCCTGCTCGTACTCATGACGGCGGGCACGGATAGGAGTAAGCATCTTGTTGAGCACACTGTTGAGGAATTTCTTACAGGTTCCGTCACCGATGCCTCCCTTCACATACTGAGCCTTCAGTTCGTCGAGATTCTGGAACTCTGGCCAGAACTCAGCGAAGTCCTCGGGTGTAGAGAATGCCTCGAGATAAGTGAACACGGCATTGCACTCCAGATGTCCTGGTTCTTCCATACTCATACGTGGCGCACCGTTCGACATCTTCTTCACCTTCTTCCATACCGTCTTCTCGTCGTCGCTCAGATAGATACAGTTGCCAAGACTCTTACTCATCTTCTCTTTACCGTCGGTACCTGGAAGACGACGGCAAACCACATTCTCAGGGAGCATGATCTCCGGCTCTACAAGCACAGGTGCGTAAATCTGATTGAAACGGCGCACCAACTCACGTGTTACCTCCAGCATGGGTTCCTGATCTTCACCAGCAGGAACGGTTGTAGCTTTGAAGGCTGTGATGTCAGCAGCCTGACTTACTGGATAGCAGAAGAAGCCAAGAGGAATGTTGGCCTCGAAGTTGCGCATCTTGATCTCGGTCTTCACCGTTGGGTTGCGCTGAACACGAGATACGCTGATGAGGTTCATCAAATAGGTGGTGAGCTCGGCAAGCTCAGGAATCATACTCTGAATATAGAGTGTGCACTTCTGTGGATCAAGGCCTGCAGAGAGGTAATCGAGAGCCACTTCGGTGATGTTCTGACGTATCTTCTCTGGGTTGTCTGCATTGTCAGTAAGAGCCTGCACATCGGCCATAAACACGAACATCTTGTCGAAGTCGCCTGCATTCTGCAGTTGTACTCGGCGCTGAAGCGAGCCGATGTAATGCCCCAAGTGGAGCTTGCCTGTGGGACGGTCGCCCGTCAATATTATCTTTCCCATATTATTACGATTGTTTCTGTTATACGAAAAATAGTCAGCCAGTCTGCTATTTTTAGTGCAAAGGTACAGCAAAAAGGGCAAAACACAAAATAAATAGTTACTTATTTTGAGTTTTGCCCTTTACCCGTCACTTAACATGTATATTTTGATTGGCAAATCACAGTTGTTTTGTGACTGCGAAAAACCAATTACTTCTTGGTGATCACTACTTGTTTCTCATTGAAAGCACTGCAAGCATCTACCAACTTCAAGACTTTGTCCCAGTTGGCTACAGGTTCCTCACGATGCAAGAAACTCTTGCTTACATGCACTATGATCTTGCCAGCCTCGGCACTTGCCTTCACCGCGAACTCGCCACAATCGTTGCTGACGGTGGTATTCAGTTTCTTCAATGACTCTGCTGAAGCCTGATAGCCTTTGGGCAAAGCCACCTCTATATTCCACTCATCAGCAAATGCCATTTTACGCCAGATACGATCCTTGCGGATGCGGTCATTGCCTTCCAGTTTCATCTGCTCTCCTATCAGCTTTCCCACAGCCAGCATCATGCTGCTTCCTGCACGTTTCACCAATCCTTCCATCTCGTAATCTACATGATAAACGAAGTCTGCGCTGTCTTTTCGGATGCCCACACAATCGAGTCCATAACCATTTACCTTGACTGGCTCCGCTTCATGATAGCCTTTTATCTCTTCCTTGAACTGGTCGGGTTGCTCCTTTTGCTTGTACTCGGCAAAGTCAGACTTCATGACGGAAGCATCTTTCTTCAAGAAAGCACTATAAGGATCAGACTCATCATACTTCAAATAACGCCAAAAAGCGGCAAGATGGTCGGGACCATACAGATAATAATCTGGCGAGCTAACCATTTGTCCGTATTCTTTCTGTGCGCCAGAATAGTCTATGCTGCGGTGAATATTCATCTTGGTACCATCGATGTTGACCTTAATGGTGACGACAGACTTGTTAGTGGCAGCTGTACTTACAGGGATTTCGAATGGCGCATCAACATCCTGCATATATGCCTTACGCCCCTGGAACTTATAAGGGATGTCCGATGCCACCTTAGGAAAGGTACCAGGGAAATAATACAGGTTGGTTCCCTTGAGGCGGAAGAACCAAGTGGTAGAATTATAGTTGATGAGCTTGTCGACAGGCAATTCGCCAACAGCAGTCGTGATGCCCATTTCCACTTCTACCCCTAACTTACGCAAGAAGTTGGGCACACGGTTGAAGGCTTCTTGGCTTGTTCCACCAGTAACATATTCATAAGCATAAATACGGTCTGCTTTCTCGTCGGCAGGCATCGACTCATCCTTAGCCGACTTATACACACTGCGTTTCTGCGCAGAAAGACCTGCTGCCGAATAGCCGTTCTTGCTAACATAAGACTTCATCAGCTTCCAGTCATCTTGTAGGATGGGCGCAACATCAGGGTTAGCTCGAACACCTTTCTGACGCATGGCCTTCTCGACCACCATGGTCTTCGACTTAGTGGGCGTAATGTACATCAAAACATAAGGAGACTGCAAGGAAGAGTTATACCAAGCAGACGGCTCTCCATCGACAGGTTGGTCCATCACCAAATCAAGCACGGCGTTTTTATCCTTGTCCGTGGTCTGCTTAAATTCGGGAGCCCCATTCATCGAGCGATAAACCGTAGACAAACTTTGGTCTAACACGCAATGCACTCTGCTATAAAGAATCGGCTCGTCTTGGCGAAAATAAAAAGTAAAAGGATCCAGCCGCTGTTCCTGCGTGTCAATCTGGTTGAGAGAAAATACGTCAATACAGTCGCCGACCTCCAATCCTGGCACGGCAATCTTCTGGCTCAAGTCCTTGCCTTTCTTACCTTCCTTGACATCCACATAGTCATCGAAGTCGACCACTTGCACCTTGCCATCTTTCTTGAGCACACGAATACCCAGGACGGTATTGGTCTTATTGTGATATGCCCCTACCCACTTTTTTGATTTCGTGCGGAAAGAAAACTCAGAATAATCCTTCAAGGCTTTCTTGTCGTTGAGTTGTATCAGCATACGCTCCATGTCTTCGCAGTCTATCTGACGTGTCAGACGGAGGTTAACAAACAATTCCGTTGTTGCCTTACGGTAATAATCGGTACTCAACTCCCGGTAATAAGAGAGGATAACTGCCGATTCGTTCTTGTACTTCGCTGGCACTGTGCGTTTCTTGAAGTCAGCAGGAGTATTGTCCCACACTTCTTGACGCACTTTCTGAGCCAACTTGAGGTAATCAGCCTTGTCGTCAGCCTTAACAGGCAAACATACGAGTTGCATTGCCAAAAGGAAGAAAGCAACTCCCATCATTCTCACATGTTTCATAGTTCAACCTTTAAAATGTATAACATTGCTTATTTAGTTTGCAAAACCACTTGCTCGTTGCAAGCATCATTCCATTCGGAAACCAATTTGTTCCATTCCAGAATATCCTTCAAGGCTACTCGCCTGTTCTTGATGACATACTCCTTTTTCATGACGACACGATTGCCTTGTTTGGAAAACGTACAAGACAAGTCTGCCCAATGGGTATGCGACGCAAAAGGAGCAGGGAGTTCCTGCACACGCATACCTTTTGGTACTGAGAGACTGACCTTGCGCACATTCTTCAGTTTCATACCTATCATATAGTCGGAAACCCGCTTGGTAGTATCTACTTTCTCCAACCACACATCTTTGTCCTGATTCATATCCACATAGAGGTATTGGTCTGCCGACACTCCCACGTTTCCTTTATAAAAAGAGGAAGAGATGGCGAGCTGTTCGTCTTGGGGCCTACTACCTTTGAGCACCACATCCCTCATTTCGTCCTTATTGCCGTCCATTCCCAACAAACGAGACAGGAATTGCTGTCTGTCATCTTGCGCAGCTGCGTCGTATGCCGACAAGACCATGGCTTTCATATCTCCTTTCCAAGAAGAATTCAGAGTGCCCTTCATGGCATAATTGCCATCCTTCTCTACGGAAAGTGCACAATCGTATTCCACAGATGAGGAACAAGCTTCCTGGGGCAATGTGGGCAACGTATAGACCCGGCATCCTTCTCCTTCTTCCACCAAAGCCTGTCGTCCCTGAATATTTGTAGGAATATACCCTAAGGGTATGTAAGAATTGGTGGCATCAAGATAATAGGGCTTACCCTGATAGAACACCGTGCATATCGCATGATTGACAGAGGAAATGGTGGGTACTTCATGCGATGTATAAGGAATGTCATCTGTTCCGATATCTGTCTGTCGCGCATCAAAACCCTGAGCCTTCAACAAGGTTTTCAGCAAGAGCGACATGGCCTTACAGTCACCATATCGCTTACGGATCGTTTCGGCAGGAGTGGCTGGTTGATGGGCAGAAACGCCGGCCTCGTATGCCAAATAGCGTATGTGGCTTTGCACCCAGGCAAAGGTGTTGGCAATTTTCTCCTTGTCACTCTTTGCTCCTTGGGCTATCTCTGCAAGGATTTCCGCTTGGTTGGGAATCGCACAGTCGACATCTGCCATTTTCTTAGACCAAGCGAACATATCCTGTTCATCCTTGAACGAACCTATTACGAGCAAATGAGGAACAGTATAGCCCCAGGCTGGAGCTCCCGCCTCGGAAACTGGCACAGACAAGCCGTGCATGACATAGGTAAACACGGAGTCGCCAGCCTCATCGGCCACAGCTGTCTTGACCACATCGGCAGGAAGATTACACTCCTTGAGATGATATTGAGATAAAGCCTTCGGTATAACCACCTGGACGGTTTTGTTCTCTACATAGTAGTCTTCCGGAAAAGTGATTCTTGTGAAATAAACAGCATCGGTAAAGGTTCGTGCAAAAGAGGCCTTCAAAGTCTTACCCACCTTGGGTATCCGATAATTGAAATAACAGACCTTGGTGTCATCAAAGAAGATATTCTCAGGTGTAGCTGACTTATATTGTGCCGTGCCCTTGGAGGAAGCTTTGTCCAAACGGATAAAATCTCCATAGTAGACATTCGGCTGAACAAGTGCTGCATATTTTGTCACGCCATATTCCAAATCCGTCGTATTCGAGATGACAGGAATACCATCGGAATTCACCTTAAACTTATACCGATCCACACAGTTTACGATATGCACATTGTCGTCCACGCCTTGAGCCGCAGCAGACAATACGCTCAGAAAACACAGATAAATAAATACAGGTTTTATTGTCATCAGATTGGTGTTATGAATTAAATGCCCCCCCGAAGTATAAAACAAAGGAAGGGCATTTTATATATTATTCAAGTTTCGCAAATTCAGAAGTTATAGAAGTTAAAGGAGTTATCGCTCCCTACGGTCGCTGAGGAGTTAAGACAACAGTCTTTTTGGCGTAGTTATTAAGCTGCAAGACATACGTCTTAACTCCTTAACTTCCTTAACTCCTATAACTTCTGAACTTACTAAAGTTCAATCACTTAGAACTCTGCGTTCTTAGGAGTACGTGGGAAAGGAATCACGTCACGGATGTTCTGCATACCTGTAACAAAGAGAATCAGGCGCTCGAAACCGAGACCGAAACCAGCATGAGGACATGAACCATACTTACGGGTGTCGAGATACCACTCCATATCCTTCATTGGGATGTTGCGGTCCTTGATCTCGCCCATCAACTTGTCATAGCTCTCCTCACGGACAGAACCACCGATGATCTCGCCTATCTGTGGGAAAAGCACATCGGTACCCTGAACGGTCTGACCGCTCTTGCCACCGAAGCCACTCTCCTCCTCGTCTATCTTCATATAGAAAGCCTTGATGGCCTTAGGATAGTTGGTCATGATGACAGGCTTCTTGAAGTGCTCCTCTACCAAGAAACGCTCGTGCTCTGAAGCCAAGTCGTCGCCCCACTCACATGGGAACTCAAACTTCTTGCCATTGGCAATAGCCTCCTGCAAGATGCGGATACCTTCAGTATAGGGCAGATGAACGAATTCGGAGTTCAGCACACTTTCCAATCGGGCAATCAGACCCTTGTCGATCATCTTGTTCAGGAATGCAAGATCGTCCTTGCAGTTGTCGAGTGCCCAGCGGATGCAGTACTTGATGAAATCTTCCTCCAGTTCCATCAAACCAGCCATGTCCAGGAATGCCACCTCAGGCTCTACCATCCAGAACTCTGCCAGGTGGCGGGGAGTATTACTGTTCTCTGCACGGAAAGTTGGACCGAATGTATAAATAGCACCAAGGGCTGTGGCACCCAACTCGCCCTCCAACTGACCAGAAACGGTCAATGAAGTCTGCTTGCCGAAGAAATCATCAGAGTAGTCTATCTTGCCATCCTCTGTCTTCTTCAGGTTGTAGAGGTTCTTGGTAGTTACCTGGAACATCTGACCTGCACCCTCGCAGTCGCTGGCTGTGATGAGAGGTGTATTGAAGTAGAAGTAGCCATGCTCGTGGAAGTAGGTATGGATAGCCATCGCCATGTTATGACGAATACGCATCACGGCACCAAAGGTGTTGGTACGGAGGCGAAGGTGAGCATACTGACGCATGTACTCAAAGCTCTGACCCTTCTTCTGCATAGGATAATCGTTGCCGCAGAGACCGTAAATTTCAATGCTTTCGCACTGGATTTCAACACTCTGTCCGGCACCCTGACTTTCAACCAAAGTACCTACTGCACTGATGCAGGCGCCAGTGGTAATCTGACGGAGCTGATTCTCATCGACCTTGGATGGGTCGACTACTATCTGAATATTATTAATAGTAGAACCATCGTTAAGAGCGATAAAATCGACTGCTTTGCTACTACGATGGGTACGCACCCATCCCTTTACATTCACGATTGAGCCATAGGCTGTGCTCTTGAGCAAGTCTACAACTTTAGTTCTTTTTACTGTTTCCATTGTTAATATTATGCTTCAAGGAGTTAAAGAAGTTAAGGAGCTAAGGAGTCAACTCCTTAACTCCTTAACTTCATATTATTGTTTCTTATTCAAAAGCACCCATGCGGAGCATGTCAACTTCCTTCTCTGTCAGGAAGCGCCAGTCGCCACGACGGAGGTTCTTCTTAGTCAGACCGGCAAACTGTACACGGTCGAGCTTGGTGACTCGATAGCCAAGGCTCTCGAAAATACGACGAATGATACGGTTCTTGCCACTATGGATCTCGATACCTACCTGTGCCTTGTCGTTGTCATCAGCATACTCTACTGCATCTGCCTTGATCTCGCCATCCTCAAGAGTGATACCGTCACGAATCTGCTGCAGGTCGTGAGCTGTCACGTTGCGGTCGAGATGTACGTGATAAACCTTCTTCTTCAAGAACTTAGGATGGGTAAGCTTGCTGGCCAGGTCGCCATCGTTGGTCAAAAGAAGCACACCTGTGGTGTTGCGGTCAAGACGGCCTACTGGATAAATACGCTCTGGACAAACATCCTTCACGAGATCCATCACTGTCTTGCGCTGCTGAGGATCGTCGCTTGTTGTCACATAGTCCTTTGGCTTGTTGAGAAGCACGTAAACCTTCTTCTCCAAGCTGACAGGAGCATCGTGGAACTTCACTTCGTCGGTACGCAGAATCTTGGTTCCCAACTCGGTTACTACCTCACCGTTGACAGTAACCACACCTGCCTGAATAAACTCATCTGCCTCACGACGTGAGCAGATACCGGCATTGGCGAGGAACTTGTTCAAGCGCAATGGCTCGTTAGGATCGATGTTCTCCTCCTTATATTCAATACGCTTCTTGAGATTATATTTTGCATTGGGATCGTAGCCTGGTGTGTGTGGACGACCATATCCACCACGGTTGTTGTAGCCACCGCCCTGTGGACGACCATATCCGCCACGGTTGTTGTAGCCACCGCCCTGTGGACGACCATATCCGCCACGGTTGTTGTTGTAGCCACCGCCCTGTGGACGACCATAACCGCCCTGCTGACGAGACTGATAACCGCCACGGTTGTTGTTGTAGCCACCACTCTGTGGACGACCATAACCGCCCTGCTGACGAGGCTGATAGCCACCCTCTTCATCATTGTTGTTGAAACGAGGACGATAACCACCCTGTGGACGATTCTGATATCCGCCACGGTTGTTGTTGTAGCCACCACCCTGAGGACGACCATAACCGCCCTGCTGACGAGGCTGATAACCACCACGCTGCTGATAACCACCTTGGCGATGCTCACCATTATTCTGCTGAAGAGCCATTCCGAAACCTTCTGGGCGGAATCCACCTTCATTGCTGCGATCGCTGCTGTAAGCACGCTGCGAGTTGATACGAGGACGCTGTGGGCGTCCGTTACTTCGATAATTTTTCTGATAACCGCCTGCTGGGGTATAACCCTCACGGGCACCTTCATTCGCAGTCGATTCGCTCTGAGGTTTGTTGTCAAATTCTGAATCCATTTTCCTTTTTCTTTCTTAAAAGCCTCACGGCTGGGTTAATAACTTTTTTTAAAATAATTCTTTTAGTTCTTTATATATATATATGGTATATGATAAATACTTCGATAGGTAGCGATTGGGAATTGAAGATTAATATCTGTTAGATTCCTGTATAGTTGCTGGGGGTGATAGCCATCAGTTCTGCCTTCACACTGTCGCTCACATTCAAGCCCTGGATGAACTCATGAATGGTCTCCTCGGTCATGTGCTTGTTGGTGCGGGTAAGCGCCTTCAATGCCTCATAAGGATGTGGGTAAGCCTCGCGACGCAAGATGGTCTGAATGGCTTCTGCCACTACTGCCCAGGTGTTGTCGAGGTCTTCCTGCAACTTCTCTTCATGAAGAATGAGCTTGCGAAGTCCCTTCAAAGTGCTCTGAATGGCAATCACACTGTGACCGAAAGGTACACCGATGTTACGCAATACGGTACTGTCGGTGAGGTCACGCTGCAGACGGCTTACAGGAAGCTTCTGTGCCAGGAACTGGAGTATGGCATTGGCTATGCCCAGGTTGCCCTCGCTGTTCTCATAGTCTATAGGATTCACCTTGTGAGGCATGGCACTTGAGCCTACCTCGCCAGCCTTGATTTTCTGCTTGAAGTAATCCATAGAGATATACATCCAAAAGTCGCGGTCGAGGTCGATAATAATGGTGTTGATACGACGAACGGCATCGAAGATGGCACCCAAATAGTCGTAATTGCTGATCTGTGTGGTGTACTGCTCACGCTCCAAGCCCAGCTTTTCGCTGACAAACTTATTGCCGAAAGCACGCCAGTCGTACTGAGGATAAGCCACATGGTGAGCATTGTAATTGCCGGTAGCACCACCAAACTTGGCAGTCACCTTGCATGCCTTCAAACTGTTGAGCTGCTCGGTAAGACGATAGACATACACCATAATCTCCTTGCCCAAACGGGTTGGAGAGGCTGGCTGACCATGAGTCTTGGCAAGCATTGGCACATCCTTCCACTCATCGGCATAAGTCTGCAACTGAGCTATCAACTCCTCTACCTGTGGATAGAAAACATCCTGAAGTGCTTCCTTCACAGAAAGAGGCACACTGGTATTGTTGATGTCCTGAGAGGTCAAACCGAAATGGATAAACTCCTTGTAAGGCATCCAATCCGCCAATCTTATCAAACTCTTCCTTGATAAAATACTCTACAGCCTTGACATCGTGGTTGGTAACCTTCTCGATATCCTTGACACGCTGTGCATCGTTCTCATCAAAGTTCTGATATATCTCACGCAAACGAGCAAACAAAGCAGAATCGAATGAAGCAAGCTGCGGCAAAGGCAACTCACACAAAGTGATAAAATACTCAATCTCTACACGAACACGATATCGTATGAGCGCATACTCGGAAAAATAGTTTGCGAGTGGCTCTGTCTTTCCCCTGTAACGTCCATCTATAGGGGAAATAGCTGTAAGTAAATCTAAATTCATAATCAATACGTATTATTTATAGGGTGCAAAGGTAAAAAAAATCAATGAAAAAGCCGAACAAATAATGATAAATTAGCTTAAAAAGAAAAAAGTCTTGCAACTTTTATGTTGCAAGACCTTCATTTGTGGGCGTTGACGGATTCGAACCGCCGACCCTCTGCTTGTAAGGCAGATGCTCTAAACCAGCTGAGCTAAACGCCCTTACTTTTCGTAAGCGGTTGCAAAGGTACTAACATTTTTTGTATCCACCAAACTTTTAGCCAACTTTTTTCATTTTTTCTGCAAAAAAGTTGTTTTTACTATCTTTTTTGCCTCTTTTCGCCCTTCAAAAGTCAGATACGCCACCTTTTCATCGTGGCATATAGCCCTTTGTCGTTTCCCATGAAGTGAAATTGATAAAAGACAGTCATCCCAAATACGTGATTTCTATGGATAGGCTTTACCTTACAGAACTTTCGCATGTGGTTTAAGTACGGGCTAAGAACTTTTGAGTCTTCAGGGCGTGTGGAATAAAACTTGGGAAACTTGAGCTGGATAATATGAAAGAGGTATTGAAAATAATTGTTTGCGCATAAATGTTTTTTGGTCATAGAAACGTATTATTTTCATAAATCCACAAGTCAAAACATCATTAAATTCGGCTTTGAGTCGTTTTAAAAGACTAAAGCTTCAAAACTTTAGCACCAACTCTTCCAGTATGTAAAGAATGCCAATACAAACTATGAATAAGAAGAAAGATTGACAAGCTGGATTAGGAATAAAATCACATAAGCCGTTCTGTAAGAGACCATCAGGTGGCCTGTCTTGCCCGTCAAGTGGGCACTCAGGGAACAAGCGACGGGCATCGACTGAACAAGGTGGCCGTCTTGCCCGTCAAGTGGGCACTCAGGGAACAAGCGACGGGCATCGACTGAACAAGCGTCGGGCATCAATAGAACAAACGATGGGCATTGATTGCCCATGCGGTGGGCACAGAGTGCCCAAAAGTCGGACGATTCTTGGGCACTCCTTGCAGATCGGCGGCTTTGCTTTTATGCATAATGCCTCATGACGATTTTGTGATACTTAGATGACGTATTTTATGATACTTCTATCAGATTAATGATACTTCTATGATACTTCTTGTAAGATAATCCAAAATGTATCATTCCTATATCTTATTATATATCAGCAATTTATCTCTACGTTCTGCCAAAAGATGATACTTTGACACTTTTTTCATAAAAAAACTTTTTACGTACGAGCACATACTCGACGGTAAATCCAAAAAGTATCTGATATGAAATCTTATAGATACAAGTTTCGCAAGTGGTTTATGTACGGGCTATGAACTTCTGCCCTTCAGGTCGTGCTGCTTGCGTTTAGCCTGCGTGCTGCTTCTTCTCTTTCCTTCGGCAGAGGAGATAAAGCTGCTGAAAGCGGAGATGTAGATTACGAATATCACCATATAATCAAGGGTCTATACGCCACCTTTTCATCGTGGCATATAGCCCCTTGTCGTTTCCCGTGAGGTGCGGGTGAGTATATATCTCTGATGTTTCACACAACATTATTAACGCAGAAAGACTCCATAAAGCGGCATGTTGGAGATATTCTCTTGTTGACGATAAGGCAACATAGAATAACGGATGGCAGATATGTCAGGGTGCTCCTTAAGATAGTTATGCAATGAGGTGGCTTTGATGTTTGTACCGACTTTTACTTCTATAGGCAATAATGCCCCGTCACGCTGAACGAGGAAATCCATTTCCATGCGAGAAGTATCAGAACTGTAATAATAGATGTGGGTAATACCCGATGCAAGCAACTGCTGAAGGACATACTGTTCAGTGAACGCTCCTTTATACTCCGTGAATACGTTATCTCCAAGCAACACATCCTTTGCTGCGGTATCAGCCATAGCTCCCATCAGTCCACAATCGCACAGATACAACTTGAATCCCGACAAGTCTTCATAAAACTTCAACGGCAACTCAGGCTTTGTCACCTTAGTTATTTTATAAACCAAACCGGCATCCACTAACCACTGTATGGCTAACTCAAACTCCTTGGCTCTGCCACCCTTCTTCAATACCCCATAGACAAACTTCTTATTCTCTTTCGAAAGCTGACCGAGTATGGAGTGCCATACCATATCTATGCGAGGCACCTCCTGTGCAGGAGCATGCTTGGAGAAGTCGCTTGCATAATTGGAGAGAATTTCGTTCTGAATAGTGCGCACTTGGCTGAGCAATTTGTTTTCCACATACATCTTCACAACTTCAGGCATTCCGCCCACGTAATAGTATTGACGCAAATAGTCTTTTAGTTTTTCGTGGAACGCATTCATCAATGCATAATCCTTGCTGTGCATCAGCTTGAGCAGCCGGTCCTCTCCCATAGCCATAAGAAATTCTTCAAAATCCATGGGGAATAGACGCATTGTCTGAACCTTGCCTACGGGAAATGACACACCTGCATGCAGGGCAACCCCCAACAGCGAACCAGCCACCACAATATGATACTCTGGAGCATCTTCGCAGAAATACTTCAAAGCTTCCAACGCCTGTGGGAATGCTTGCACCTCATCCAAGAATATAAGGGTTTTGCCAGGGACTACATCCACGCCAGTCAAAGCACTTAACCCTCGAATGATTCTCGCCGTATCGAAGTCGCCTTCATAGATGGCTTGCAGGTTATCATTCCTATCGCAACTTACATAAGCAAGATTATCAAACTCTGCTTGACCGAATTCTTTAAGAATATAAGTCTTTCCACATTGTCTTACTCCGTTTAATATCAACGGCTTATGATGCTCTTGATGCTTCCATTCCACAAGCTTAGCATATATCTTTCTCTTCATATCTTTACACGTTTAGACACATGAAATAGTCAGATTGTCACACTTTTCGACACATGACAACATCGAGAGTTTACACTTTCTGACACATAACGTCAATGCAAAGCTACACTTTTCGACACATACAGCCAAATAAACATTGAGCATAAAGCAAGAAATTAAGATATTTTAAAACAATAAGAACCATTATAGTCGATGTAGCGAATGTTTACGATGAAAGAGCACCTCACGATAAAGGGTCTATACGCCACCTTTTCATCGTGGCATATAGACCCTTGTCGTTTTCCCCATGAGGTGCGGTAAAAGTCACTGTATTAAGGACTTATGCCACACCCTTTTCTTGTTCAGCAGCAAACGCCAGCATATAACTTATCTATTGGAAATATCAAATCCCAATTCTTTCCCCAAACGATATTACCAAACTCTATCTTGAACTTTTTGAATTTGTTTTCATTCAAGTAAGAGTTATATTGCGGATGTGGGTGATTTCTGATAAAAGCACCTACATCTATCGTCTTAATGGTATCATCATTAAAGTGTAATTCAACTTTTAATGGCACCACATATTTTGCAGAAACGATACTTAAGTTCATAATTTCTTCGTTATTTTAGTTGAACGTATTCTTTTCTTATAAATAAAGAAGTTTACCCATTTATCAACTATATTCTTATAGTACTTCTTCACAAAGGCTTCTGCTGTAGCAGCATCCTTCTCACTTAAAGGTGGTAACTTGCTAGAAGTTCTTCTATGAATTTCAACAAGTTCACCATTTTCTAATATTATCTCGAAAATAGCTTCATGTCCATCCTTCATTACATGAACGTGTATTGGTTCATGCTCATTTGAATAGAACAGAAAGATAAATCCGAAGTATTCAAATATCTTTGGCATCGCAACCTCCTTTTTTTAATCTATCTTGATTACAAAGTTAAGACTTTATTTTGAAAACGCAAAGAAAACGGGAGAAAAGTTTCGGGAAAAGTTTGGATTCCCGTATTTTATAAGATAAAGGATAGCCATCCCATACCACAACTAACCAAGAATACATCGGTTGGATACAAACACTCGCTTGATGCTTTCATTTCTGTTCTCATAATAAAATTCTGTTTGAGCACCTCACGATTGACGCAAAGGTACTTCAAACCATGAAAACAGGTAGCACGAAACCACCACACTGCCATATCATCCACCCAACAGGTATCAAGACACGATGAAGGGTCTATACGCCCACCTCTCATCGTGGCATATAGACCCTTGTCGTTTTCCCGTGAAGTGCGGGTGAATATATGTTGCTGAGCAACTTATACTCCTTGCCCAGCTTAGGAGTTAACAATCTACTTTATTATTCAAATTTATATCTACACGTTATGGACTTAAATTCATACCCAAGGAATTTTTTGCTGACATGTTCATCACTAAGATCATAATCTGTAATAATATCAGCAGTCCAACAATACCTACCTTCGGCTTCGCCATCATTCATAACTTTCTGGTCTTTTGACAAAACCAAATCGATGAACCGGGTTTCACAACCATCAAAGATACCATTATTTCTGACATTACCATATACTTTTGTAAGATTGCCTAAAACTACTTTTTGAAGCCCTGGACAATCTGAAAAAGCATTTTCCCCGATTTCTGTAACATCTGGGAGGACTATGGATTTCAGCATGTCAAAATGCAAAAATCCTCTTGAAGGAATCTTCTTACATCCTATCAAAGTAAGGTTTATACTCCATTGCCTTGCATCTCCTTCTAGAAGTCCGATATGTATTGCATCCAATGTTTCTTCATCCACATCGGGAGCAAGAATGATATTGATGTAAGTCTTGCCCGCATCCAATTCCTTCTTGACGTCTTCCACAATTTGATCGTAAGTGATACCTTCGTCAGTCAGCGAAACAACAGTAGCATCCAGTGCATAACTCTTAGCATTTACTGTTGCTTGCGAGAATTTATGAGTTGCCAAAGGAGCTTCCCCATATTTCACATCGACTCTGGAATTTGTTACAAAATTACCATATAAATAGGCATTGCCATTTTCATCAGATGTAAGGGCATAATTTTGATCCCATTTCATATCGCTGCTGCCCGCAGGAGTGAAATATTCGGTATCAACTGTTATTTGCTCATTGGGTAGAGTTGCAATACGGAGGCGGGAATAGTTGCGTGTTGCCTTGGAAAATTCTACGGTTATAGCCTGACCATTAGGGGTGATATTGGCTTTTCCCTCGATATATTCATCCGTTCCTGCAACCTTACCTTCTTTCAAAACTAATTTGCCGGCTTCCCATTTGTAATTAGGGGCATAATATACATGAGGAAAGGTTGGCACTTCGTCTTCTTTATAAGACAGCTCGCCACTTGCCAATTCCCAGCTACTGCCATTATATTTAAAAGTAGCATACTTAGTCCCTAAAGTTTTACTAGTCATCTCCAGAAGCAACTCATCTCCTTCAGCCCATGAAGTCTTGCCCGGATCAGGTGTACCTATAGCACGAGTCTGTGAATCTCCGAATGCAGGAAATTCACCAACAACCAACTGTACGTTGTTTTTGGCTGTTGTTGCGGTTGTTTCTTCTATATCACTTGTGCATGACGCCATTACTATTGTAACGACAGCCAGCATGATGTATTGAAATATCTTTTTCATATTCTTTCCTCCAATTATTTGAGATCATCTTCATTTGTCCAACCTTTCAAATCATCTACACTGATTCTGGTCAGTTTCACTATATCTTTTCCGACATCGAGTTTGTAGGTGTAGCGTTTACCCTCTTCAAAGTCGGTAGGCATCTTCATTTTAGCATTAAAAATATTGTCGCCTATCTTGAATCTCAAGAAGACTTCATCTTTAATGTATGAACCAGGGATAACGATTGCAGAAAACATACCATCGTCATGCTTATAGGCTTTTACCCAAGCAGGATTAGCAGTAGGTGTAATCATGACAAATTGCCCTCGGGCTCGGTCGTCTCTGTTAAAATAAACGCTGGTGTGTTTAGAATACACTTGTGGTTCACTAATATCCATATTAGGATAATCTGCAGTTCCAACATGATATACTATTGTAACCAGCGACATGCGATGCTGCATAGGAATTCTTAAATCGTACCGAGGAACATCGTACCAATATCCAGTTATGAGATCAGCGTTTTTCAAATTACCTTCGCTGCTTTGGTCTGTTTGTAAATCATACTGTAGATTATTTTTCCCAAAATCCGTGTCAGATGGATATACAGCCAAAATAGTATGTTGTTCGTATCCATTTAACCAACGAAAACTTCCTGTACGAGACCAGGTTTCGCCATTAAAAGAAAGAAAAGCCGCATTACCAGGATCAGAATCCGTAAATATACTTACTTTCAGTTTATCTTTATCCTCCCAATTTTTACCGTCTCCCAATGTATTGACACGAGTCTGCATACCTCCAACAGAGAAAGTGGCATTGATTTCCTGCCCTTTCAGCGTAGGAGCCATATCTTCATTTTGCGTACATGCTGTAAAGCCCATAGTGATAAGGCCCATTACCGCATAGGAAATTCTTTGTTTTATCGTCTTCATAATCTTCAGTTTTTTATTGTTAGTGAGTTAGTGAGCGGCCAAGCTCACTAACCCTGTATTTCCTATTTTCAGTATCTTATTTATCAGAATTATTCTAATTCTGCATCGAGAAATTCATTGTCTGCGCCAATACCCCAACCCGTTATGCTTGCATTTCCTATTACTATACTATTATTTCTAACAGAGATAGTATAAGTATATTTTTTACCACCTTCGAATCCATTTGGTAGGGGTATCTTTGTTGTATAATTGTTAATAGTATTTTCGTTATACAACACACTACAACTAATGGTCAATTCTTTGTTTTCGAACTGTTGCGGGAAGAGTATAAACTTGCAGACCCTGACATCGGTCAAAAGACCTGTTACTGGTAAGGTTTTTAGGGAAGAAGTCCCTGTGACTTCTGTCGCACCTGTTTTTACATTTATCTTACCCTGTGTCTTTATCTTGTCCAATGTTATACTTTGAAGATCACTCTTGCTGGCCTCTATACCTTCTCCTGCAATGACCGTAAATTCTATCATACTCATCTTGTGCTTAAAGCGATGATCTTTCTCTGGCAAGGATTCACCCACATTATTCAAGTCAGTGAAATTAACCATTGGCGATGCTTTGCTGGCTGTTGCTCCCGAGGCAAAGAGAAAATCGTTTGCTAATAAGGTATTACTTGGATTGCTGTAATCAATAGTCCAATCATTTATTAACCAACCATCCTCATCGAATTTGTCATTATTGGGGTCATCAATGTATGGATAATACGCACTGAATGTCTGTTCCGCGTTATCTCTAAAATAAATAGGATTTGCCGAAACAAATTCACCATATCTGTCATATTCATACTTTACATTTGTTCCTTTTGTGTTTCCTGCGGAAGTGACGTACACGCCAATGGCATCGCCTGCTGTCCAGCTGTTGTTGTCTGCAGTTCCACGGGTTTTGATATTGTTGGAAATATCCGCCTTTACTGTAGCAGCAACAGGACCATTGTTGCCAATACCATCTTCTTCGTTAGCGCAAGCAGCAAACAGCAATGCTGCGGCAGCAATGTATAAGAATCTAAATTTCTTCATATATCTTGTTATTTAAGAGTTGTTATTGTGCTATATGTTCATTATTGTCTCCTGCCTCTGTCCAAGACTTAATGGTTCCAGAAATATCTACGGCAGAACGACTCAATTTTACTACTGTATAGTGGTATCTTTTGCCACCCTCAAGTTTTACAGGCATTGTCCATACAAAAGGAGCGTCGTAACCATTCTTGAGGTCAAACTCTATCACTCGGCTTGCTTCTTCTGTAGGGAGCAGGATTGCCTCATACAGCTTGCCAGCTTCGGTAGTTTTCATCGTGATGTCCGCAGGAGTTTCTTCACCAGAGATAGTTCCATCCACAAGATTGAAAGTGGCTTTGGTATTCTGGCCTTTCACTGTCACAGTCATTTTCTTAAGGTCTTCTTGCGTGAGACCGTTACCTGGTTGAACATCCAAAATAAGATTGCTTAACTTATGGAAGAACTTCAAGTCAACCTGTGGCGTAGCTTTGTTGCAGCCTTCTGTCTTGGCATACATGAAGTCGATAGTTTCTTGTTTCGTTTGGTCTGTTACATCAAGTGCAACCTTGTAGTCATTGACAGTGGTCTGTGGATAGTAAGAATAGAAGTCCACATCTCCATCTATCGGGAAGAAAACAGTCTTACCACCAGAAACAGGTGAAAAGGCTATACTTCCATTTGACTGATAGCAAACATTGTCAACACCCTCTTTGATTACATCCGCAGAGAGTGTCTTGCCTGCTTCTGTCATGAAGATACCTATCTTGTCACCATCAGCCCAGGCTACACCCGCAGCACGGGTGTTTACGCTGATACCACCAGTAAACTGCACGGCTACCTTATCGTTCTGGGTAGAAGGTGCGGTGTCTTCTGTACTGCATGAAACCATTGCACCTGCCAAGAGTGCAAGGGCGAAAAACTTAGTCATCTTTTTCATCTTATAAACATTTTAAAAGTTATTATTATTATTTGCTTCAAGTTTCGCAAGTGAGCTCCACACGCCCTGAAAGGGCAGAAGCTCCTAGCCCAGGGCAGCGCCCTGGGAAATCATGGACGCAAGTTTGTCGCCCTGAAAGGGCAAAAGCTTTCAAGTACCAGGCAATTTACAAAGCTTTTGCCCTTACAGGGCGCATTGTTGACTGCCATTATACCCAGGGCGATGCCCTGGGCTAAGAGCTTTTGGGCCTTCAGCCCGTACTTGAACCACATGCGAAAGTTCAGTTATTTTATTTCTACTTCATTGTTGAGGTTCGTCCAACCGTTGATGGTAGCTTCCAGATTCATCTTTGGCTGCATTTGGTTGTAGTTGAGTCGCAACTCATACTTTCCTCCAACCTTCATCGCCGGAGTGGTGATGTCATACTCTTGCAAGGTCCCGTTAGGCAGCAAGAGGCGGAGATAAACATGAGAGGCGGGGCTTCCCTGTATGGTCGGCATCAGCCGAATGACTTCCGATTTCAGAGTTGATTCTGTAGCCAGGATAGTAGGTATTTCTACTTCCGTTGGCTCTATGCTCGGCAAACCGTAGTCTCCATCACTGTTCTTCAGTGTAGGGAACAGACACCAGGCTGCATCTAATGCCTTGCCACTCATCTCTGTACCTTTAGGTACATTCTCTATGATGATGGTCAGTTCGGCAAGCACGCTCTTCATCGGGTTTTGCACCACATAGTTGCCTTCCTTGTTATCTATCTTCACATCGGCAACTCCGAAATAAGCATTATGCATCACATCTTTAGGGTTGGTCAAGCCTATCTGGATATTGTTCCAATTAGTCAAAGCCCTGGTCTGGTCAGTGGTGAAGAATGGCTCTATGAGATTGGTAATAGCCAATATCTGATAATGCCCTTCAGGAAGAGCGAAGCGTTGGCTTGCCACCTCCTGCGCACTGCCATAATGTTTTTCCTCAACTAAGGAACCGTCATCGGCATTGAATATCCAGAGCTTCACGTCTTTCACTTCCGTACCTTGGTCGGCTTCATCTGCCCAAGTGAGCGATACTGACAAGCCACCCTCATCCTCACCGTCATGAACATCATGGTCGCAACTTGCCAACAGGCATGGGACGCATACCAGCACCCATAACCAAATATTAAATCTTCTTTTTGCTTTCATTTTCTATCTTGTTTTATGGGTTACTGATGATTGTCTGTTGTCTCTACTCGGCGAGCCTTATCCGCATCTTGGGTGTCATCGCTACCATTTCCTATTGCAGTAATGCGATTAGCCTCTATGCCATTCTTCACAAGCCAAGTCTTTACGGCTTCTGCACGCTGGCGAGATATACGTTTATTGACAGCCACGCTGCCTTTTGTGTCACACCAACCTGTTACCGTCACCTTCATGTTCGGATTCTCTTTCAATGTTTTGAGAATATCATTCAATTTAGTCTCTTCATTTTGTTGGATGTCGATACTGTTGAAGGTGAAATATATGACAGGGAAAGTCACCTTTGCAGATTCTTTTATGTCTTGTTCAACAACTTTTGTTTCTGCCTTATCCACAGTTTCTTTCAGATTGACCTCCTCCGAAGAAGTTGGTTCCTGTTGTAGAACTTCCTTTTGTGGAACTGATGGAGTTTCTGCTATCTTGTTCTTCTTTTTAGAGAGGTATATCCCCAATCTTACTCCACTTTCCCAAACAAAGTTGTTCTTATGCAGATGTTCTGGCATTCCGTCCATACGTTCGCCAGTAAGACGAGTCAAACCGGAATAGATGCCCAATTTCAGGCATGAGGTCAGTTGATAACCAACCTGCAAGTCTGCACCATAACCCAAATGCCATTTGGTAGAACTTTTCATCACCTTGGCATCATCGGCTATAGTATGGATATCAGCCTTGGTACTTACTGCATATATATGAGGTGAAACAGCCAAATCCCATCGGCTGTTAGCTGTTTGATGGAACAGTCCAAGGAGATGAACGTTCACTCTTGCCCCATATTGTCCCATTCTGACATGGCTTTTCAGATTGGCATATTCCCAACTGTCCATGCCTAAGACACCTGCCTTGTAAAGCACGCCGTCGCTACCCAACCAATAGTTACGTTCTACGCAACAGTCTTGTGCAGACAAGTTCATTTCTCCGTACTTGGCAGATAACTCTGCCGAGAAAATGGAGTTGAAACGATAGCCACCATATAAGCCAGCAGCCCAACCGAGGTACGTCTTGTCATGTCCGAAACTTGAGAAAGTAGAGAAACCGAAAGGCATTCCACCCTCAATACCGACGTACCAGCCTTGCGATGGGATAAGTACATCTTTTCCTTCTTCAGCTTTCATTGTGGAAAGCGGAAACACTGATGCAAGTATTGCAATCAGCAATCTAATCCGTATTGTCAAATAATTTGCCATATTATTTCGTTTATATTACATCGTAAAGATAAAGATAAGGAGTTTTCTCCTAATAATCAAAATGGATGACTACCATGAAACCTTTTGTTTCATTTGAGCCGAAACTCACTCTAAGAAATACAAGAGGTTTGTCAGGAAGATAAATATGGATGCCAACAGCAGAAAGATATAAAAGCGTTCTCTCTTGATGAAGTCACGAAAGCTATAGCGAGCCTTCCAATGATTCTCAAGATACGACCTGTACTCATGTATCATGGCATATCCGAAGATAATACATAATAAGAGTACAAACACCCCGATGATAATCAGGGCTAATTCTATCCTTGGCATGGTTTCTATCATTTCTTTCATGTCGCAAATATAGTGTTTTTCATCCGAAAAAGGTGTCGCATTCCTATGTTCAGGTGTCTACTTCCTATGTTTTAGGTGTCTACTTCGTAGGAATGCGACACCTTTTTGGCTGTTTTTTGTAGAAAATACGCTGCACCTCAGCAATACATTCAAGCGAGCTTGATGATATTGCATTCGGTTTGCAGTATTTTTCGATAAAAATTTTGCTTTTTCTTTGGTACTTTACGAATAAAAGGTTATGCTCAATTTGAGTCATTTTGTGCTGCATCTGTAGAGTGGAAGTCTCTCCATTCTGTAGGAGAACAGTCTTCTTTTGTCTTGAAGATTCGGTAAAGATGCGTGCAGCAAGAGAATCCACACTCGGCTGAAGACTGTTGATAAGAGAAAGGTTGTTCTGTTTGTTGATTTTATTCGGTAACAGCGAATAAAATTATGCCATTTTATTCGCTGCTACCGAATAAAAAGAGCCTTTAATTTTTGTAGTATCAAATAAAATTCGTACTTTTGCCCCCAAAAGTAAGTATATGGAAAAGGAATTGTTTCGAACGATAATAGCTGAGAGCCAAGAATATATAGGTCGTATTCATTTGGTACAGCGTCCTCTATATTTAGAGGAATATGGCAATTATGTGTTTGTAGGAGTAAGACAAGCAGGAAAATCCTATTTGCTATACCAGAGAATACAGCAATTGCTGACAAATGGAGTTGATATAGAAGACATCGTGTATGTCAACTTTGACGATGAACGTTTGCAAGGAATGTCGGTTGCAGACTTCGATTTCATATTGCAAGCCTATCATAGCATGTGTATGAAGGTCAGCCCATCTTCTTCTTTGATGAGATACAGAATGTTGAAGGGTGGGCGAACTTTGCACGCCGTCTAGCCAACCAAAAATATCGTGTCTATATAACTGGCAGTAATGCCAAAATGCTGAGTCGTGACATAGAGACTGTGTTGGGAGGAAGATACCTGGACATCAGCGTGTTTCCATATAGTTTTTCTGAATATCTGAAAGCTGTTGAAGTCTTGCTTTCAAAGAATTGGCAATATGGCCGAAAAGCAAATGAACTGCAGCGCCATTTCCGAACTTACTTTGATTGGGGTGGTTTCCCTGAGCTTGTGCATTTTCAAGAAAAGAGAATATGGCTCAACAGCTTATATAATCGTATTTTCTTTAATGACCTGGTGGTTCGGCACAAAATAAAGAACGAGGATGCCTTACGCCTTTGTGTAAGAAGATTGGCAGAAAGCGTGAAACAGCCATGCTCCTTGAATCGTTTGAGCAATCTGATAAAAGCAACCGGTACTCCATGTAGCCCATCAACAGTAATGGAGTATGTTCGCTATCTGCAAGAATCATGCTTGTTGATTTCTATTGACAATTATGTTTCCAAGTTCGTGGAGAAAGAAACAATTAAAAAACATTATTTTGTAGATAATGGGCTGCTGCATCTCTTCATCAACAATCCGAACACCTCTCTGCTGGAGAACCTTTGCGCAATTACATTATACAAGAAATACGCCAAGGGCTTATACTATTATAATAAAAACATAGAGGTTGATTTCTATGTGCCAGATGAGGGGTTAGCTGTTCAGGCGAGCTATCAGATGAGCGATGGGGAAACCATAGAGCGAGAAGTGAAAGCATTAGTAGCCTTGCATGGTTTGCATCCTCTGAAGAGAGCTATGATAATCACCTATGAGGATGAAGGGGAGATTGTGCGTGATGGACTCAGAATAGAAATAAAACCTGCATGGAAATGGGTATTGGAAGGTTTGTAGAATATAAAGAAACAAGACACGATGAAGGGTCTATACGCCCACCTATCATCGTGGCATATAGACCCTTGTCGTTTCCCGTGAAGTGCGGGTGACTATGTTTACTGGACACCTTATACTCCTGCCCAGCTTAGGAGTTTATTAATCGTCTGCACAAATGATTTTATGAAATGTATAGAGAAGAAACGTTGTGCGTTTGTAGTCTTCTGTGTCCCAATAGCTTAGTCCAGCTGGAACCCATTTATACGTTGCTTCCTCTGTAGAAACAAGCTGCATCATAGATTGTCGTGAAGACAATGTCAGGTCAATAAAGTCGGTTTGACACCAGTCAAAAATACCTCCCATACCTTCTTCTTGTTCTAGTCCAACTGAACTTAGTGCCCCGAAACGGACCCTTTTTAAGAGGCTACATTGTTCAAATGCCCTGTATTTTATCCTTGATGCCTTTCGCATATCTACAATTTCAAGCTGGTTGCATAGGTAGAAAGCACGAAAATTAATCTCTTCGACTTTTGGAGCATATATTTCCGTCAATGTACTGCCTTCAAAAGCATAATCGTCAATAATGGTAGCGTCTGGCAAGCGAACTACTTTAAACCATGGAGCAACGCCTTCTGGTAAATTACCAAAAGCTTCTTGAGGAATTCTCATTACACCTTTTAAGGTTATATCGACAGAACTTTTTGGAACACCTTTATCTTTTAAGGCAGTCTTTATGGCCTCAAAAAGACCTAACGACGCATTGGAAGGTAAAGTTAACTCCACATCATTGCCGTTTTCCAATTGCTTAGCGACCGATTCTCTTACACTCTCTTCCGTTACCAAAGAAGCCTCGCCACCAGGTATTGCCGTTCCTTCTTTCCAATCTGTCACTGTAACATTATCTATTATGGCTTTATCCTTACCAATCTTTAATTTATAGGTATAGCTCATACCGCTTTCAAGATTTGGAATGCCTTTAATAGAGTATGCTTTAGGCGTTCCAGTACCGTTTTCCTGTACACTTATGCATATAAAATCTTTGTTCGCGTCTTCTGCATTTGGAGCAACCAGAGCCACCCAAGAACTCTTTGGGTTAGAGTCATCCACTTTATATGCTTTTATAGCAGAAACATCTGCGCCTTGAGTTGCCGGTAGCTGTAATTGAGAATATATATTTATCTCAGCTACATATGGTTGGTCAAACTCATTCATGAAAGTCGAATTTTCTATATCGATAACAACACGTGCCGTCTGGCGCTCGAAAGTCAAATCGAGCTGACGGTTTTCTGGTATGTTTTCATATGTCTTCCTAGCTTTCATGTAGTCAGAAAGAGCTAATCCTTCCTTTGTGTTCTGTTCTGTACCGATTTGTCCGTTGTCAAAACTATTGTTGACATTATTATAAGAATACGGATAAAACGCCTTGAAATCTGTAGCTTCGGATTCCCATTTAATTGGAACTTCGGATTCGGCTACTCCCCAAACTCCATTTTTCATTTCATACTTATGAGCGGCACCACCATTCACGCTAATTCCAATTTGGTCAAAATCTTGAAAAACACTCTGTTCTTCTGTACTGCCAATGGGATTACTTCTGGTAAAAACGCTCTCGCCACCAATGGTTGCATTTACTTTTACCTCATCTCCTGCAAAGCGAACCTGCTCATCTTCTGTAGAGCAAGCAGCAAGCATTGCGAGTAATGCAAAGGTTCCTAAATATTTTGAAATTTTCATATTCTTCGCTTTTTATTCTGTTACTTATTCTGTTTCTTATTCTGTTTCTAAAGTTGCACCAGTCCCTTCTACCCAAGGGCTTGCCTGCATGCTGCCAGCTTTTACGAAATCCTTACCTACAGTAAGGGTCAGCAGATGTTTTTTACCAGCTTCTAATGTCGCAGTCACATTTTTAGGAGCCCTCCACACATAAATCTTGCCGTTTATTTCAAACTCTACCCTAAATCCTTCAGTAATAGTTTGCGGTATAAGGATAGCTGAATAATTTGCAATTGCATGGGCATCATTGTTGGCTGCTGCTGTGAATTCCCCAAGCTCAGGTTCTATCAAGACAGGAGCACAGGTTGCATCTACTGCCACAGTGATAGGATCTGCTGACAAATCTGCAAAACCCTGATTGATGCTTCCTCCGATATTTATATTATTTATCGGATTAGCTGCCAAAGGAGTCGTGGTATTAAAATCAGTGCCGAACTCAATTTTTATGTTCAGCAAACTGAGGGCATGAGTAAAAGTGATGTCAACTGCACCATTTGTCAAATCCTTTTCTGGCACAAACCCCGTTTTCTTATATACAAGGAAGTCAGACTCGTAAGTACCCGTTGTCTGTTGCGTACCAACAGAAACTGGATATTTTTTTACTTTAATCATTGTTTCCGTATTTCCTCTTGAGTCGAATGGGGCATAAGCCATTATATCGACAGGCTGAGTTGAGTTCTGCCAAAGCATCTGAACAGAAGGATTCCAATTAGTTCCCTCTTTTGTCATCATGATGTTGTTATAGGAATACTTGATATTATTAGCATTGCGAATGCAAAAAGCGAATTCATCAAGAGTATTTGTGGTGTGAAATGCACGTGTAGTTATATCCTCTACGTTTGTTGTAACTCGTACCACATTATCCGCAGGATAACTGCTCTGTGCCAAATCCTCATCGTTGGAGCAGCTGGCAAAAACTGCCGTTGCCAAAGCTGCCATTGTGAATAATTTAATTGCTTTCATTCTGTATATGTATTTAATTGTTGTACTATGTTAGTTGAGAGCCTCGCCGCTGAATGTGCTGCCATCCTCCCAATTAGTAATTTTAACATCTCCAAGTTTTATCTCGTCACGTCCCACTTCCAGATTGACTGTAGTAATCTTACCGCTCTCTAACTTGAAAGGTGTGCCGTTATCATAAACGAAATTCTTGCCACCGATGACAATGGTGAGTTGCGTGACTTCTTCCTGTGGAATAATGACAGAAACATACTTGGTGTTTTCTGTAATCTCAGGAAGCGAGAAATCTTCCTTTGCTGTAGTGGAAGGAGTAACAACCTTTGTCAGATAATTGATGGTTGCCTCTTTTGCCGCATTGCCCACAACCACTTTCTCTACAGTTGGTATGCCACCCCATTGATTCTTATAGGTGAGGTTCACCACAAGTTTTGCCATTACATGGGTAAAGGTAAGAGGAACAGGTTGCTGTTCATCGACATTATAGGATAAGCCATCTTTGTTGACTGCCACCAAGAGGTCGCTTTCCACTTGCTTTGTCTCATCGAATGTATATTCTCCAGCAGAAAGGTCGGATATTGCTGAAATAGGGTATACACCGATGAAATAATGCTTGTCGCGGTTGTTCTTCCAAAGCATCTGTGGATTGGATATCCATGAGCCGTTTGTCAGCTTATTGATGGCGTTATTCACCACACGCTCGCGTGTCTCTGGAGCAACAGTTGCATCGCCAGTCCAGGCATATACACTGATTTCATCACCCTCTTCAAAGGTTTGTCCACCCTTCTCATCTGTGGCAACACGTGTCATATTGCCGATACTGGTTGAAACGGTGATATACTTGGAGGTCTCGCCTCCGATACCGTTCTCGTTGTCAGAACAACTGCCCAATGTCAAAGCCATTGCCATCAGGGCAAAGAGATAAGTTTTCTTTTTCATTGTCTTTTACTATTATATGTTTATATTCTTGTTTTGATTCTTGCGTAAATGAGAGGGGCGCTTAATCTTCAGGATTCAGGATTTCACCACGGTATATCCATTCCTCAGTCCAATCATCTATCTTCGTGCTCGTAAGATACATGTAAGGTTTCATCTCCTCAAATTCCAAGTTAATCTTGTACTTGCCGCCAGATTTCATGACGGGTGCTTCGATGTCGTAGTTGCTAACTACTCCCCCAGGAGAAATCAGTTGGATAAACAACTTGGTGGTATGTAAACCGTTGGCTGTCGGCATCAAGCGTAATGTTTCCGTTTTTAAAGTTTCGCCAGGCACTGCGATTCTCAAAGGTATATCACACTCTTCCTTGGTATAGCTTGCCGTCCCGAATGTTCCATCCTCATTCTTTTGCAGGGGCAGGAGTCCGGTTGCCACATTCAGAACCTTGCCTATCATTGCAAAATTGTCAGGAACTCCTTCAATGAAGATGGTCAATTCTGCAAGTATATGGCGCATTTCATTTTTTGTTATGTAGTTGACATTTGATTTGTCAATAACGATGTCCGTGACACCATAATAGGCATGGTCGGGAGAGGCACTTGGATTGGACAATCCAAACATGAGTTGGTTCATATTGAGGGTTGCCCTTGTAGCCTCACCGATAAAAAACGGTTCTATAAGGTTAGTGGCAGCCAGAATCTGATAATGCCCTACAGGAAGAGCAAAGCGTTGGCTTGCTACCTCCTGCGCACTACCATAATGTTTTTCCTCTACAAGCGAACCGTCATCGGCATTGAATATCCAGAGTTTCACGTCATTCACTTCCGTACCTTGGTCGGCTTCATCTGCCCAAGTGAGCGATACCGACAAGCCACCTTCTTCCTCGCCATCATGAACATTATGGTCGCAACTTGCCAACAGGCATGGGACGCATAACAGCACCCATAACCAAATATTAAATCTTCTTTTTGCTTTCATTTTCTATCTTGTTTTATGGGTTACTGATGATTGTCTTTAGTCTCTACTCGGCGAGCCTTATCCGCATCTTGGGTGTCATCGCTACCATTTCCTATTGCAGTAATGCGATTAGCCTCTATGCCATTCTTCGCAAGCCAAGTTTTTACAGCTTCTGCACGCTGGCGAGATATGCGCTTGTTGACAGCCACGCTGCCTTTCGTGTCGCACCATCCGGTCACCGTCACCTTCATGTCCGGATTCTCCTTCAATGTTTTGAGAATATCATTCAATTTAGTCTCTTCATTTTGCTGGATGTCGATACTATTGAAGGCGAAATATATGACAGGGAAAGTCACCTTTGCAGATACTTTTATGTCTTGCTCAGCTACCTTTGTCTCAGCCTTATCCACGGTTTCTTTCTGATTGACCTTCTCCGAAGAAGTTGGTTCCTGTTGTAAAACCTCCTTTTGTGGAACTGATGGAGTTTCTACTACCTTGTTCTTCTTTTTTGAGAGGTTAATTCCTAATCTTACTCCACTTTCCCAAACAAAGTTGTTCTTATGCAGATGTTCTGGCATTCCGTCCATACGTTCGCCAGTAAGACGAGTCAAACCGGAATAGATGCCCAATTTCAGGCATGAGGTCAGTTGATAACCAACCTGCAAGTCTGCACCATAACCCAAATGCCAGTTGGTAGAACCTTTCATCACCTTGGCATCATCGGCTATAGTATGGATATCAGCCTTGGTAGTTACTGCATATATATGAGGTGAAACAGCCAAATCCCATCGGCTGTTAGCTGTTTGAGGGAACAACCCAAGGAGATTGATATTCACTCTTGCCCCATATTGTCCCATTCTGACATGGCATTTCAGATTGGCATATTCCCAACTGTCCATGCCTAAGACACCTGCCTTGTAAAGCACGCCGTCGCTACCCAACCAATAGTTACGTTCTACGCAACAGTCTTGTGCAGACAAGTTCATTTCTCCATACTTAGCAGATAACTCTGCCGAGAATATGGAGTTGAAACGATAGCCCCCATATAAGCCAGCAGCCCAACCGAGGTGCGTCTTGTCATGTCCGAAACTTGAGAAAGTAGAGAAACCGAAAGGCATTCCACCCTCTACTCCGATGTACCAGCCTTGCGATGGGATAAGTACATCTTTTCCTTCTTCAGCTTTCATTGTGGAAAGCGGAAACACTGATGCAAGTATTGCAATCAGCAATCTAATCCGTATTGTCAAATAATTTGCCATATTATTTCGTTTATATTACATCGTAAAGATAAGGAGTTTTCTCCTAATAATCAAAATGGGTGACTACCATGAAGCCTTTTGTTTCATTTGAGCCGAAACTCACTCTAAGAAATACAAGAGGTTTATCAGGGAAATAAAAATGAAAGCCAACAGCAGAAAGATATAAAAACGTTCTCTCTTGATGAAGTCACGAAAGCTATAGCGAGCCTTCCAATGATTCTCAAGATACGACCTGTACTCATGTATCATGGCATATCCGAAGATCATACATAATATGAGTATAAACACCCCGATGATGATCAGGGCTAATTCTATCCTTGGCATGGTTTCTATCATTTCTTTCATGTCGCAAATATAGTGTTTTTCATCCGAAAAAGGTGTCGCATTCCTATGTTCAGGTGTCTACTTCCTATGTTTTAGGTGTCTACTTCGTAGGAATGCGACACCCAAACGAGCCAAATACAGCTCTATTACTCCACATTCACTTTACGGAAGTTATAGAAGTTATAGCCAATAGCTATTGTGGACTCAAATAAAACATGTAACAATATTCTTCGACCTGTATAGTTGAAATTACCCAATACGCCCTGAACCGACGGTCACCGGACGAAGGGAATTGAAAATCGCGGGCCGAAGGGTAAAGCAAAGGTAAAGGGCAGAAGCTCATAGAAGCAGCACGCCCTGTTTTACTCTAATTGAGCAAGCTTTGAGCGTATTTTTTAACGTTAATTATATTTAACGACCCTTGGGTCTTGTCTGATGAAGTTTGCGTCATAGTATTCACCTTTTTCTACGAGGGTGAATATGATCCTTAGCAACTTGTTTGCTATGGCATTTAGTACATAATGACGCGGCTTTTTATCTATTAAAGTACGTCTCTCGTAATACAGTTTAATCTCCTTGTTGTGCAATCTGGCGCTTTCTGCGCAGATGTACAACAAGGTCTTTGACCGTCTATTACCAATCTTGGATATATGTGCTCCCTTGTCCATTTTCCCCGATGATTTTTCGTATGGCGCAGTTCCTGCATAAGCAGAATATTGGCGCGCTGTAGTTATTTTTGTGAAATTATCCGTTTTTACCAATAGTTCTACTGCGGTAACCAGACCAACTCCATTGACACTTTTAACAATCTCATAGTTGTGATGAATGCTGTCATGCCCATATGACTTTCAACATCTCTTTTTCCGTCTCGGCAATTTCCGTGTCCAACATCTCTTTTATACGGTCCATGCTTCGCTTGACGGCAAGACTTCTGATAGGACGGCAATCCTCGCTCTTGTCGGCTGTCATCAGCTGCTTACGCTGTTCTACAAGCATTTCTCGGTGGCGTGCCAATTGACGAAGCTCATACAGAGCCTCTTCAGGGAACTTCCTGTATTTCAGCTTATCAGGATATCTCTCTCCAAATTCTCTGAGCAGTGCGCAATCCAGGACATCCGTCTTGGCACGGTCAGGGGTAGCTCTGTATCTATGGATGACATATCCACCCACAAAGGCAATCTTCACATTGCTGTCCATGCAGCACTTCAAGAGAGTATCACCATAAACTCCGGTATGCTCAGCAACCAATACAGCATCGCTTGGAAGGGTTTCTAAAAACCTTCCGATACTCTTAAAATTGTTCTTTACAACCTTATGTGAAGGTTTGTTTGATACTTTTTTTGATGTCAAGTCGAAAAAACTTACGTCAAATTTCTCTTTTGCCAAATCTATTCCGTATATTTGCATATTGAATAAAGTTTTTTATAAGAAGGGTGCTCCGTTCTGAGCGGCTACAACTATACTACGAGTCCTGTCTTGTTCTACACAAGCAGGCTAATTTACTCTCAAGCTTCTGCTCAGAAAATATCCAGTTCCCAAAACAGGGCTAAGCCTTTACTATGCTAGAAGGGGCACAGGGTTAACGCTGGATATGGAGTATTCTTCTTTTTTATTGTACTTATCTATTTTCCTGCAAAGTTAACAATAATTTGCAGATATAAAGATTTTCACCTCTTTATTTTTCCAAGTGCAAATATAATAGCAAATATAATAGCAAATATAATAGAAGGGGCAGAAGCTCTTAGCCCAGGGCAGCGCCCTGGGTTATCATGTTCGCAAACTTGGCGCCCTGTAAGGGCAAAAGCTTTAAAACTCACACGGAAATTTATAAAGCTTTTGCCCTTACAGGGCGCATTGCTGACTGTTACTATACCCAGGGCGATGCCCTGGGCTAAGAGCTTCTGCCCTTTCAGAGCGTGCTGCTTGTGTCCATTGCCCTGGGCTATAAGCTTCTGCCCCTTCAGGGCGTGCTGATTGTATCCATTGCCCTGGGCTAAGAGCTTTTGGGCTTTCAGCCCGTTCCAACCGTACTGTTCGATATTCTTTACCTTCCCCATTGGCGAAAATTAAGCCCAAATACAGCTCTCAACTTAAAGTTCTGGTGGCTGCCTGTTCTTCTCTCCATTCGGCAGGCGTGCAACCCTCCTTGGTCTTGAAGACCCGATACAGATAGGTTCGGGCAGAGAAGCCACACTCGGCAGAAATGATATCATTGCTATAATCAGGATAATCCAACATCATCTTCTTTGCTGCATTGAAACGGATCTCGCTGAGCCATATTCTGAATGTAGACTGCATACACTGGTCGAAGAATATAGACAATTCCTCCTTGGAGATACTCAGTGTGCGGGAGAGGGTCAGCATATTCACAGCACAGTCCTTATATCCCAAATCAGCACACCATTCGTCAAGACGCTGCCGGATAAAGTCGATGCGCTCCTCTGACAGCTGCTGTAAAGTTTCTGTACCTGTCCTGCAGCTTTTGTCTTTGTTCAAACTTGCCCCCCCCAGAAGGTTTCAGGTGTCCTGTTCTCACCGACGCGCTGATTTCCTCTTCTTTGTCCAACAGATCTTCGGTTGGGGTATAATTGTTGCCGAGAGCGATAAACGTAAGGTTGAAGAACAGCAGGGCAAACAATACGACGGGACCTACTATATATAATAAAGTAGTGGAAAAGATGGCAACCGGCAAAGCGAGAACTGCGAGCCAGAGAATAATGACACTGGCTCGGGAATATCTTACGTAAGGCAACATATCCGTTGCTACCATAGTCTCCAACAACTTCTTGCGCCTGATCATCTCGCGGATAATCATGAATATGCAATAGATGACACTTAGGCAGAACAGAGCCAGCATCAGATAGAGTCCTTCTCTGATATACAGGCTATGATGAAGACTGATTCCCACGCAAAAGACAAGGAGAATGGCTGCATAAATACCACTGCACATCTGAATCATCTTCCTGAGGTTGGCACGGGTGGTTTCTATGTTGTAGATTCCCATGGAGATAAGCGAGAAACAAGGGGTATAGATGAGGATGTTGACGACCGCCCCTAAATTATCGTGCATGGCACGGAATCCGAAAACCATCTGCACCGCATATTGCATCGCCAATCCTATCATGGCGGCAACGATCATCCATCGTGAACGCTCATACCGCCTGCTCTCCCATCTCACATGCAGATGAGAGACTGCCACGATGAAGGCATTGACGAGCATGAATATGAGACATGCAAACTGTAATAGATATAATGAGTCCATACGCTTCTTATCCTTACAAAATAAGTAATTATGCTTGCAAAGGTAAAATAATTATTTCAGAAAAAGGTACAATAAGGTCAAAATATTAATGAAAATACAAGAAGGCTGTGTGCCTATTTATAGGGTTTCAAATAACCAAGAGAAGAAAAGCTTATATAGAGACAAAAAAAAAATCCCTGCAGCCCAAAATTGGAACCACAGGGAAACACCCCTTAGTGGGCGTTGACGGATTCGAACCGCCGACCCTCTGCTTGTAAGGCAGATGCTCTAAACCAGCTGAGCTAAACGCCCTTACTTCTTGTAAGCGGTTGCAAAGGTACGAACATTTTTTGTTTCCACCAAATTTTACGGAAACTTTTTTCATTTTTATTTCAAAAAAGGCGTTTCAGACCTATGATTGCTCCATCAAAGCATCATGAAACAGCAGAAGGAACTATCATAAGGAAAAAACACAATAGGCTTCGATGGACAACGAAATAGGCTTCGATGGACAATGAAAGCAATTGCGATGCCCATCGAAGCCTATTGCGTTTTTTAAAGGAATCAAAATTGCAGAAATGGGACAGATGGATTTCGCAAAAAATAAGAAAGGGTGCTTCCACGAAAGAAGCACCCTTATATTCTCTACTATGCGAGCTATGACAGCTTAACAATAGATATTACTCGACAACCTGTACGGTAGCACGACGGTTGAATGAGATAGGAGACATATCGTCAACACCACCTTTACCCTTAGTTGTGATGTTAGCTCTCTTGACACCCATCTTAACCAACTCACCGGCAACAGTCTCGGCACGACCCTCAGACAACTTCATGTTGATCTGCTCATTACCAGTAGCCTTGTCAGCATAACCGCAAACGAGCAAGTTAGAGTTGTTGGCAATAGCATACTTAGCCAAAGCATGTACGTTTACGAGGTCGTACTGTGAAGCTACGTTTGTCTTGTTGATATCGAAGAATACAGATACAGGAGTTGTAACGAATTCCTTAACAGTCTTAGGAGTTACAGTCTCAACTGGCTTCTGGTTAGCCAAGAGATCCTTCAGACGGTTGTTCTCTGCATTAGCATCATTCAACTTAGCATTGAGAGCATCGAGCTCTGACTGATGAAGAGCGTTGATTGCGTCAACATCTGGAGTCTTGTCCCAAGTAGACTTGCCAAGCTTGAAAGTCAAACCGATTTCAGCATAGAGGTTGTTGTCGTGAGAATCCCAACCGCGCTCACCGCCGTTGCAACCACCATCGATATCAGACTCGAAACGGTTCCAGCCTGCCTCAAGATAAACGTTCACCTTCTTAGCTACCTTCCATGTAGACTGAAGACCAACGCAGAGGTCCATTGAATAAAGGTTGTGAGTCATAGTGCGACCGAAGCCACCACCAGCGAAAGGAATCACATTCCATACACGGTTCTCGTTATAGCCCAAAAGCAAGTTGCTAAGGTTGAACATTACCTGCTCGTTAACAACCCAATATCTGTTGAAGCTACCCTTAGTCTCTGTCTCAGGATCCCAAACGCGCTTGCCCCAGATACCCTGAACCTTTGTACGCAAACCGAGGCCAGGAGTAAACCACTTACCTACAGCTACAGAAGCGCCTGCATTAGAACGGAACTTCTTGAAAGGACTTGTTGCAAAATTCTGACCATGTTCCTCACCTGAATACCACGCATTCCAGTCGGCACCTGCCTCGATAAACCAATTGCTCCAGAATGAGTTTGTAGCAACACTATACTGCTGAGTAGGTGTTGCATCCTGAGCGAAACCGCTCATTGAAAGACCAGCAAATGCCAGTACAGCTAAAAACTTTTTCATAACAATTAAATTTTAACTTCCTTATATATAATATATATTTAAATTTACTACTCTTTTACTGTATCACAATCTACTTTATGGAATACGGGGACAAAGTTAATAATATTTTTTTTTTAATCTTCCTTTTTTTTTGAAAAAAAATAGCTTTTTCTCTAAAAAAAAACAAAATTTGCTAACTTTTTCGCACTTTTATCCCAAGAGTTGCTCGATTTCCCGCTGTTGCAGAATGCACAACACATTTTTGCCATCGGGCGTGTAATTGACATTGCTACAGCCAAACAAGTTATTGACCAAGCCCTCCATCTCGTCGTTGCCAAGAACCTGACCTACAGGAATTGCCGCAGCACGGGCCATGGACAATGCCAGCGACTTGTTGATCTCGTCTATCGCCGACGCCCCACTCTCCTTGGCTGCTTCCACCATGTCGCGAATCAACGATACAGGGTTCAGCCCATCAAGTCCGGCAGGTACGGCATTGACAGCATAACTGCCCCTGCCCAAGTCTTCCAACTCAAAGCCGAAAGCCTTTACCTGGGGTAGCAATTTATTCAATATCACATCGTCAGAAGCGGGGAACTGCACCACTTCCGGGAACAGAACCTTCTGAGAATGGTTCTCGTGAGCAGCCAACTGGGCAAGATACTGCTCATAGAGTACACGAACGTGAGCACGATGCTGGTCGATAATCATCAAGCCCGACTTCACCGCCGTCATAATATACTTACCCTTATACTGATAATGGGTAGGCGACTTCTCGGCAATGATGTTTGTCTGGCCGCTCTCCTCCGTCTGTAAAGACTCAAACAAATCGGGCTCCTCGTCTTGCGGAGCATCTGACAATCCCTCATAGAGATCTTCCCAACGCTGGTCTACAGGTGCTGACGTACGAGACCCTGAGCCGCCATGCGCCTTGAAGGGATTATAGTTGGGATCGACACTTATCTTAGGGGCAGTAGCCTTTGGGAACATTTCAGGATTATACACAGGAATGTCGGGCTTGTCCTCAGTATCAAAGTCAATGGTTGGCACATCATTATACATTCCCAGAGACTCCTTGACTGCAGCAGAGAGAATCTGCCAGATGGCCTGTTCGTTCTCAAACTTGATCTCGGTTTTCGTGGGATGTATGTTCACATCAATGTCACCGGAAGCCACTGTGAAGTAAAGGAAATAAGGAACCTGTTCGCCCTGAGGAACCATTCGCTCGAAAGCCGTCATGACTGCCTTGTTGAAATAAGGGTGCTTCATGTAACGGTCGTTGACGAAGAAGAACTGATGGGCACCTTTCTTACGCGCAGACTCCGGTTTTCCCACAAAGCCTGTTATCTTACACATCGTAGTGTCTACATTGACAGGCAGCAGATCCTGATTCAGCCGCTTGCCAAAGACGTCGATGATACGCTGGCGAATGTTGGCGGCACGAAGATTCATCAGCTCGGTTCCATTGCTCTGCAGGGTAAATGTGATTTGCGGATTAACCAAGACGATGCGCTCGAAGGCTGTAAGAATGTTGTTCAACTCGGTAGAGTTTGACTTCAGGAACTTGCGGCGGGCAGGAACATTATAGAATAAGTTGTTAATGCTGAAGCTGCTGCCCTGAGGACAAGAACAAGGCTCCTGTGACTCTATCTTAGAGCCCGAGATGACAAGCTGCGTACCCACCTCCTCTGTGGCAAGACGCGACTTGAGGGTAACCTGAGCCACTGCGGCTATAGAGGCCAAAGCCTCACCACGGAAACCCATGGTATGAAGATCGAAGAGGTCGTCGGCCTGGCGGATCTTGGAGGTGGCATGACGCTCAAACGACAGACGGGCATCGGTTTCCGACATTCCCTTTCCATCATCTATCACCAGTATACTTGTACGCCCGGCATCGACTACAGCCACATCAATACGTGTGGCACCTGCATCAACCGAATTCTCCACCAACTCCTTGATGACAGAGGCAGGACGCTGTATCACCTCTCCTGCAGCTATCTGGTTGGCTACCGAATCGGGTAAAAGCTGAATTATATCACTCATTCGTTTTTTTCTGTTTTAAAGTAAAACCATGAAGGCAAGAAGCAACAGCAACAGTACGACAAGCAGCAAAACATGCTGCCGGCGCACAGGACGACGCCCCGAATGGAAATCGAAGCCTTGACGGCGGGAATATCGGGGTGTGTACCTGAACTGACGTGGTTTGCGGGTAGGAAACAGCATCATATCAGTTTACCTTTTCGTCTTTCTTCTCTTCGACGGCTGCAGTTTTTGACAATACCTGCAGAGGTGCCTCATGGCGCTTGATGTTCTTAAGTTCCATGCCCTTAGCCTTGCCTCGCCAAACAAAGATATCGTTCTTGTCCTTGGGACGAATATCATCGAACCAGGCAAAATTGGGCAGTTTGTACTTTGTCGGAGGAATCTGCGTCATAGGATACATGACACTCGTGAATTTATTGGTCCATATATGCTCCAGCTGGCGCTGGGGCGACATATACATACGCATCGTGTCTGTCTCCAGGAAGTTGAGTCCCATCAGCGAACTGTCCTTATCATCCACAGGATAATAAATGGTCTGCACATTGCCAATAGACTCTGCCATACGGATCTGTCCATTGAGGAAATGAGCCTTCATCTCCTTGGAAGTGATCTGGTTATAGTGAACGCTGTCGGGCAACATCTCTACCGACAAGGCCTGTCCTACGACATGAACCAAACGCAAGGTTGAGTCGCGCATATAGGCATGGATAACCTCGCCCAACAACTGGCGATTGCCATTCCATGCGATAGGGTCTTTATACATCGTCATGCAGGAATCCTGCGAGTTGTAGACCAAGGAGTCGCACACTGCCTGCACATCCTGACGGAAGGCACGCACCTTATGGAATGCATGTATTTTGCGATATACGGAATCTGTACCTATATGATAGGTATAGATCTTCATGGTGTCGGAATGAAGCCACATGGTGTCTTTCTGAGAGAAGTCGATGGCAACGGGATTCTTGGTGGCAAAGCCATAACCTGTCTTTTCGTTGTAACGCAAGTAGTTGCAGGTAAGAGAGTTCTTGTTCTTCTTGTCCACATACACCACATTGCCATAACCGCGACTGACGCCATTCTTCACATAATACAGGCTGTCGCCCGTGATCGTCTTGTCCTTATCCGACAAGGTGGAGCGACCATACAACTGGGCACTCTTGGTTTTGGTGTCGTAATAACCATCCTTGGTATGGACGACACTGTTGCCGGAAATCACTTTGGATGGACCTACCATGTGGGCCTTCGACTTGGGCACGTCATAATATAAGGTGTCGGTAGTCACCAAGTCCTTGCCACTACGAAGTTTCACGTTATACACAAACTTAGCCTCGCGTGTCTGGGTATGATACTCGCCCCAGTCGGAAACCAACTTGTCCTTACCATCGATAAGCGTTCCTCCATCAAAGAAGTTGGCCATTTCATAAAGACGGTCGTAATCCAAACTGTCGGTACGCAACACCTGTCGGCGATGGCGCAGCACCACATTCTTACGGGCACGCATCATCTGCATCTGACCATCATACTCGGCACGCTCACATACCAAGGACAGTGTATCACCCTGACGGAAATGCACATGTCCGAAAGCCTTCACCGAATTGGAGCCTTCATAGAAATAAGCACTGTCGCAGGTGAGATGAGCACCCTGATGCGAGAATGACACCTTACCCTTTACGATCTGCGCATCGGGATGAGGGCCATACATATCATATCGCAACTCATCTGCATGAAGCAAGTAAACTCTGTCGCCATGCGGGCGCTTCTTGGCACGCTTCTTAGGAGCCTGCATGGCCTGGACAAGACATAGTCCAAACAGGCATAGAATCAAGAAAAAGAAGATTCTATGCCCGTCGATATGTCGCTTTATGATGTTTTTTACTGTCATTACTTAACCCAACCTTGATATTCAAATTTGCAATCCTTATATCGGTCGTTCATTCGTACATAAGTACTCTTTATCTTGCTTACCACCCAGTCGTGCAAGGTCTTCTCACGCTCCTTGGCCTGAACGACATCCTGCATCACCTGGAAGTCTTCGGTAATGGTGGCACGATGACCCTCTACCCTGCTCACCAGTTTCACCAGAGCACAGGTGGTCTTGCCACGGCTGTTGATCATCTGGAATGAGCGAGACACCTCACCCACCTTCATTGTATCAACCATACGGGCTATCTCGGTGGGCAATTCCTTCATCTGGAACTTGGATGTACGCACACCAGCCTGAGAGGTATTGGCCATCAAACCACGGTTGTTCTTGGTGTCCTTGTCGTCAGACAATACAGACACAGCCGACTCAAAAGTGAACTTTCCACTGCGGATATCGTCGCCGATAGAATCGAGACGCAATATCGCCTTATCGATGGACTCCTGTGGAACAACAGGCTTGCGAAGGATATGGCGAACCTTGATTTTGTCGCCACGCTTGTCTATCAACTGGATGATATGATAGCCGAATTCTGACTCTACAATCTTGGAAATCTTCTTGGGGTCGGTCAGATTGAAAGCCACATTGGCAAAAGCAGGGTCCAACATACCTCTACCGACATAGTCCATCTCGCCACCCATACGGGCAGATCCGGGATCTTCAGAATACAGACGAGCCAATGTAGAGAAGGTTGTCTCGCCCTTGTTGACACGGTCGGTGTATTCGCGCAACTCGTCCTTGACGCGATTGATTTCCTCCATAGGGATCCTTGGTTGCTGGGTAAGTATCTCCACCTCTACCTCTGTTGGCACAAAAGGAATACTGTCGGCAGGAAGATTGTTGAAATAACGACGAACCTGAGCTGGCGAAACCTTTATATCCTTCACCAGTTTCTCCTTCATCTTCTGAATCAACTGACGGTTCTTGAAGTCATCGTGCATCTGCTGACGCATCTGGGTGACACTCTGCTTGCGATACTCCTCTAACTTCTCGCGTGAGCCAATCATGTTGATCCAATAATTGATCTGCTCGTCGATACCAGCCATCACCTCAGACTCAGAGACCTCGATACTGTCGATGGCTGCCTGATGCAGGAAGAGTTTCTGTACAGCTATCTGCTCGGGGATGCTGCAATCAGGATCGCCTGCATACTTGATGCCTTCGGCCTCACCCTGCAATCGGGTTACCTCGACATCAGACTTCAGGATAGGTTCGTCGCCTACTACCCAGATTACCTCATCCACAACACTACCCTCGTTCAGGACTGGCTCGTCCTTCACCTGGTTAGTATCGCCTGAAACCGAATCGCCCATGACATACGCCTTAGCAAGGCGAGAAGCCCGGTTGGTATTTGCGCTCATGCCCATGATAAACATCAGAGCAACAAAAGCCAAAGCGATCTTATTCTCTATTTTCATGTATCTTTGTTTTTCGTTTGATTAATGCTTGTTGACTGTCGCCAATACATCCTTGTTGACTACTACTGGATATTTCTTTCTCAGGGCTGCCACCCATTCTTTCTCCAACATATCCTGATAGTCGGCAATCACCTGTGACTTGACATCGGTATAATCCTCAGGTGCTTTCTTCAGCACTTTGCCGAAGGTGGCATCAATGGGGTAATCCTTCAAAGCCTTGACAGTGGTATCTTTCTTGAAGACCATCTTGTCGACGACAGCATTGTCGCCTTTCTTGAAAATACCCTTCTCCACACGGATACGAATCACAGAATCCTTGTTGAATGTATTGCGCAGAATATCTGCCCACTCAGAGAAAGCCTTTCCCTTGATGCTCTTCTTGACAGCCTCAACGTCTGCCGCATCCTTTACATGATAAGCTATTCCCTTGAATCGGGGCTCATTCCATTTGAATCGTTTTTTGTTCTTGGCAAAGTAGGCTGCCTGACCCTTCTCGTCCTTGGAAGCCTTGTCCCATACCAGACGATTGCTGATTTCATAGAGCAGCAAACCGTCATGATACTCGCGAATCAGGTTCTTCAAATCGCTGTCCTTGGCAGACAGTTCTTCTGCCTTCTTGTCGAGAATGTTCTCGGCTGTTGTACCGGCGGGCATACTCTTGGCAAGAGAGTCCAACTTGTCGTTGATAATTTTTTCCCTTATCCCTCTTGCGTCAATAAAACGGATGATATCCGTCCTAAGCGAGTCATAGGGGAAGAAATTCTGTGTTCCCTCCTTTTTAATAATATGGTAACCAAACTCTGAAAGAACAGGCTTGCTGATCTCACCCACTTTGAGCGAATAAGCTGCATCCTCAAAAGCCTTTACAGTCTGACCTTTACTGATCCAGGGCAGTTCGCCACCCTTGACAGCCGTACTCTTGTCGTCAGAGAATTTCTTTGCCAACTCAGCAAAGTTGCCTCCCTTCTTCAAAACCGTATAAATAGAGTCAGCACGGCTCTTCAACTTGGCATTCTCGGCAGGAGTCGCCTTCTGACCAAGCATCAGCAGAATATGAGAAACCTTTACCATTCCTCCATTTCCATCAATGCGCTGACGTGTGTCCTCATAGATACGATGCGCTTCGTTCTCGACATCCTGTTCGGTAATCATAGATGGACGAATCTGCTGGTCACGATAAGTGGCGAACTCTTTCTTGAAAGAGCTCAAGGTGTCAAGGCGGGCATCCAGGGCTGCCTGTACCTTCAGTTTATAGTTGACAAACAAATCCACATACTCGCCGACAGTCTTCTTGTCGATGACTCCTTCTGAATTGTTCTTATTGTAAGAATACTCGAATTCTGAACGGGTGACAGGTGCTCCATTAATGGTCATAATCACAGGATCAACCTGAGCAAAAGCTATGCTCCCCGAAAGGAGCATAGCTGCTAAAAGCGCATTTATTTTCATTTCTTTCAATTCATTATTATTCAGGACGGCTGTAGTTTGGAGCCTCACTGGTAATGGTAATGTCATGTGGATGACTCTCCAGAACACCGGCATTGGTAATGCGGGTAAACTTAGCATTGTGCAAGTTCTGAATTGTCGCAGCGCCACAATAGCCCATACCAGAGCGCAAACCACCAATCAACTGATAGATAACCTCCTGTACAGTTCCCTTGTAAGGTACACGACCAGCGATACCTTCCGGTACGAGTTTCTTCACATCCTTGGTGTCGCTCTGGAAGTAACGGTCCTTAGAGCCATTCTTCTGCTCCATAGCCTCCAAAGAACCCATACCACGATAGCTCTTGAACTTACGGCCATTGAAGATGATAGTATCACCAGGACTCTCCTCAGTACCGGCAACCAGCGAACCAATCATGACGCAACTGCCACCGGCAGCCAAAGCCTTAACGATATCGCCAGAATAGCGCAAACCACCATCGGCAATCAATGGAACGCCAGTACCCTTCAAGGCTGAGTAAACATCATAGACAGCGCTCAACTGTGGAACACCCACACCGGCAACCACACGAGTTGTACAGATAGAACCAGGACCGATACCTACCTTTACGCCATCAGCGCCATTGTCTACCAAGTACTTAGCAGCCTCACCTGTTGCCACATTACCGACAACAACATCTACCTGTGGGAAGGCTGCCTTTACTGCATGCAACTTCTCAACAACGCCCTTGGAATGTCCGTGAGCAGTATCAATAACGATAGCATCGGCACCAGCCTCAACCAAAGCCTTGGCTCTGTCGAGAGTATCGACAGTAACACCAACTCCAGCCGCAACACGCAGACGACCTTTCTCGTCCTTGCATGCCATTGGCTTGTCCTTAGCCTTTGTGATATCCTTATAAGTAATCAAACCTACAAGATGGTTTGCATTATCCACAACAGGAAGTTTCTCAATCTTGTTCTCCTGAAGAATCTGAGCAGCTGCTGCCAAGTCGGTCTGCTGATGGGTAGTAACAAGATTCTCAGAAGTCATCACCTCATCTATCTTCTTGTCGAGATGACGCTCGAAACGCAAGTCACGATTTGTTACAATACCAACCAGATGGTTTTCGTCATCAACAACAGGAATACCACCAATATGATAGTCATGCATCATATCAAGAGCATCCTGCACTGTGCTTCCGCGACGAATAGTGACTGGATCGTAAATCATTCCATTCTCGGCACGCTTTACAATGGCCACCTGGCGTGCTTGCTCCTCAATAGACATGTTCTTGTGGATAACACCGATACCTCCCTCACGAGCTATGGCTATGGCCATAGACGCCTCGGTAACAGTATCCATAGCGGCTGTTACGAATGGAACGTTCAACTCGATATTACGAGAGAACTTGGTTTTCAACTCTACCTCTTTAGGCAGTACCTCTGAATAAGCAGGGATAAGAAGGACGTCGTCGTAAGTGAGGCCGTCCATTACAATTTTATCTGCAACAAATGATGACATATTGTAACCTTTAAAAATTTATTGCGTGCAAATTTAGCAATAATATTTCATATTTTGCCCTTTTTTCACGAATTTCACTCCTTATTAATGCTATTTAACGTGATTAGTGACGGTGAAAAATAAATTGGTATGATTTGAGCCTCATATTTTTGAGATATTTAAATCGTACCAAGTTATTATTTACCGTCACTTAGTTGGCCTGTTCGGACAAGAACTTAATTCTAACCAACCTGATTTCGTCTTCTGAATAGTCCTCACCCAATTCATTTTGCGCTGTATCCAAGTCGTCGGTATCGCTCTCCATGAAATAGTCATAAATGTCGTCAACATGCTCATCATCGATGACTTCTTCTATGAAATAATCTATGTTCAACTTGGTTCCGCTATAGACGATAGCCTCTATTTCATCCAAGAGATCATCGAAATCAAGTCCCTTTGCCTCAGCAAGGTCATCGAGTGCTATCTGTCGGTCGATACTCTGAATGATACTAACCTTCAGCATGGATTTCTTTGCCACGGTACGAACACGCAACTCTTCGGGACGCTCGATATCGTTTTCCTCACAATATTTCTTGATAAGGCCACAGAACTCCTTACCATAGCGCTTTGCCTTGCCGGCACCTACACCCTGGATGTTCTGCAACTCCTGCAAATCAACAGGATACATGGTTGCCATCTGTTCCAAGGAGACATCCTGGAACACGACATAAGGCGGAAGTTTGTGCTTCTTAGACATATCAGAACGCAAGTCCTTGAGCATGGCAAACAACTCTGGATCGAGAGCCTCACTGCCTGCGCTGTGACTCTCCAGTCCATAATCATCCTTGAACACCTTGTCTTCCACTATCATGAATGACTCTGGGTTCTTGATAAAACGCTTGCCTGCTGCAGTCAGTTTCAGCAAGCCATAGTTCTCGACATCTTTTTTCAGATATCCAGCTATCAATGCCTGACGGATAACAGGATTCCACATCTTGCTGTCCATGTCCTCACCGGCACCAAAAGCCTCCAACTCGTTGTGCTTGTGCGACACGATGTCATCGGTAGCCCTTCCCTTCACAAAATCTATAATATATTCCTGACGGAAGTTCTCTTTGACGGCTGCCACCGCTCTTAATATAACCACCAACTCGTCCTTAGCCTCTATCTTTGTCGTAGGGTGCAGGCAGTTGTCACAGTTGTGGCAGTTTTCCTCCTGGTATTCTTCACCGAAATAATGGAGCAACATCTTGCGACGACATACTGACGACTCGGCATAAGCTGCCGTTTCCTGCAGAAGCTGTCGACCGATATCCTGTTCTGCCACAGGCTTGTTCTCCATAAACTTTTCTAATTTCTTCAGGTCTTTACGAGCGTAGAAAGCAATACAGATGCCCTCGCCACCATCACGACCGGCACGGCCAGTCTCCTGATAATAACCTTCCAGACTCTTTGGAATGTCATAATGGATGACAAAGCGCACATCAGGCTTGTCGATACCCATACCAAAAGCTATCGTTGCCACTATGACATCTATTCGCTCCATCAAGAAATCATCTTGAGTCTGCGAACGGGTTGCAGAATCCAAGCCCGCATGATAAGGTGCCGCCTTGATTTCATTGGCCTTCAAGACTTCGGCCAACTCCTCCACCTTCTTTCGAGAAAGACAATAGATAATACCACTCTTGCCGGCATGCTGACGGATGAACATGATGATCTGCTTGTCTATCTCATTGGTCTTGGGACGTACCTCATAATACAGATTGGGGCGATTGAAAGAACTCTTGAACTCTTTGGCATCCATGATGCCTAAGCTTTTCTTGATATCTGTTCTAACCTTGTCCGTAGCTGTGGCGGTCAAGGCTATGACGGGTGCATTACCGATTTCGTTGATAATGGGGCGGATACGACGGTACTCCGGTCGGAAATCATGTCCCCACTCAGAAATACAGTGAGCCTCATCAATGGCATAGAACGAAATCTTCACGTCTTTCAGAAAGTCCACATTGTCCTCCTTGGTCAACGACTCTGGTGCCACATACAGCAACTTGGTCTTGCCAGAGAGAATATCGCTCTTCACTTTCTCTATAGCCGACTTATTTAGAGAGGAGTTGAGATAATGGGCCACACCATCCTCCTCGCTAAGACCATTGATAACATCCACCTGATTTTTCATCAGGGCAATCAATGGAGAAACAACAATAGCTGTTCCCTCCATGATTAAGGACGGCAACTGATAGCACAAGCTTTTTCCTCCACCTGTAGGCATCAACACAAATGTATCATTACCACTCATCAGATTTTTAATAATCGATTCCTGGTCGCCTTTAAAAGAGTCAAAGCCGAAATAGTGTTTCAACTGTTCCGTAAGATTCATCTGTTCCGTCATATCCACCTATTTAATATATATAATGTATACTTGTATCGGTAAAAGTCATTGAGCAAGCATGGTAACAAGCTCATCTTAAGCACTCTCCATCTGCTGCAGATTGGTTTTCTCCAACTGCTGCTTGGCATAGTCCAATGTCACAGTGAAAGTAGTAATCTTCTGGGATGGGACATCAAACATAGCATCCATCATGACCGCCTCTACGATAGAGCGCAGACCTCGGGCACCAAGTTTGTACTCCACAGCCTTGTCTACCATATAGTCGAGTGCCTCCTGGTCGAAGTCCAATTTGATGCCATCCATCTCGAGCAACTTGACATACTGTTTGATGATAGAGTTCTTGGGCTCTACCAATATCTTGCGCAAGGCTTCCCTATCCAAAGGATTCAGATAGGTAAGTACAGGCAGACGACCGATAATCTCGGGAATCAGTCCGAAAGATTTCAAGTCCTGTGGAAGGATATATTTCATCAGGTCGGTCTTGTCTATCTTGCTGACATTCTGCACAGAATTGAAACCTACCACATGCGTATTGAGGCGCTGCGCTATCTTTCGCTCTATTCCGTCGAATGCACCACCGCAGATAAAGAGAATATTCTTGGTATCGACGTGAATATAATCCTGGTCAGGATGCTTACGGCCTCCCTTTGGCGGTACATTTACCATCGTACCTTCCAGCAACTTGAGCAAGCCCTGCTGTACTCCCTCGCCGCTCACATCGCGGGTGATAGAAGGATTGTCGCTCTTGCGGGCAATCTTGTCTATCTCGTCAATAAACACGATACCTCTTTCTGCAGCTGCCACATCATAGTCGGCCACCTGGAGCAGACGGCTCAGAATACTTTCCACATCTTCGCCCACATAACCAGCCTCGGTAAATACCGTAGCATCAACAATAGTAAAAGGTACATCCAACAGTTTGGCGATTGTACGGGCCAGAAGAGTCTTTCCCGTTCCGGTGCTGCCCACCATGATGATGTTACTCTTCTCTATTTCCACACCTCCGTCGTCCACAGTCTGCTGCAAACGCTTATAGTGATTGTACACCGCCACGGCAAGGGAGCGCTTGGCGCCATCCTGTCCGATAATATACTGATCCAGATATTGCTTGATCTCTACAGGCTTAGGCACCTGCTTCAATGCGAACTTATCATTCTTCTTATCGTTTAAAACGCCTGAAGACAACACGATATCGTATGCCTGCTTGGCACAATTCTCGCAGATATAGCCCTTGATGCCTGTTATCAGCAACTTCACTTCGCTCTCACTTCTTCCGCAAAAGCTACATACATTCTTTGGCATTATTCTTCTACTCCTTTTTTACGGGTCAACACTGCATCTATCATACCATACTCCTTGGCCTCTTCTGCCGTCATCCAATAGTTACGGTCACTGTCTGCCCACACCTTCTCGTATGGAGTGTGTGAATGATTAGATATAATGGCATAAAGTTCTTTCTTGAATTTCTGAATCTCCTTGGCCTCGATCTCAATATCAGAAGCCTGACCCTGTACGCCACCCAGTGGCTGATGAATCATCACACGACTGTGAGGCAAAGCTGAGCGCTTGCCTTCCTGACCAGCCACCAAAAGAACGGCACCCATAGACGCTGCCATACCAGTACAGATGGTAGACACATCGCTGGAGATAAACTGCATGGTGTCGTATATGCCAAGACCTGCCGTAACACTTCCGCCAGGGCTGTTGATATAAATAGAAATATCCTTGCCACTGTCTACAGAGTCAAGATAAAGCAGCTGAGCCTGCAGGGTGTTGGCTGTATAGTCATCAATCTCGGTGCCCAAGAAGATCACACGGTCCATCATCAATCTTGAGAAAACATCCATCTGAGTCACATTCAGCTGACGTTCCTCCAAGATGTAAGGATTCATATAACGAGCCTGTGCCTTCACTACATCGTCAAGCACCATTCCGCTCATACCTAAATGCTGCGTAGCATACTTTCTAAAATCGTTCATATTATCATTTTTTTTCTATTCAAAATAAGACAAAAAGAGAGGTTATCGACCTCTATTTCTCGTTCCGTGGAACAAAGATAATAAAAAAAGTCGATAACCTCGTATTTATTTGAAGTTTTTTTTCAAAAAAAATATTAGCCCTGCATCATCTTATTGAAATCCTCTACAGAAATCTCCTTTTCGTTGAGCTTAACAACGCCCTTAAGAGCGGCTGCCAACTTACGGTCTACAGCACGGTCAACAAGCGCCTCGGTGCTGTCACCCTTCTTGAGAATTTCGTTAGCATAGTTCTCAATATACTCCTCAGGAATATTGGTCATACCATACTGAGCGAACTGTGCGCGAGCAGCCTCCTTGGCTGTCTCCTTGATATCAGCATCCTCGATCTTGATATTCTGAGCGCTGACGAGCTGCTCCTTGATGAGGTGCCAAGTCAACTCCTTGATGCTCATCTCGTAGTTCTTCTCTACGAAGTCCTCACCCTTGTCCTTGTTGTTGGCCAACATGATGCGCTTCAACAAAGCGTCTGGGTACTCCAACTTGCCAACCTTCTTCTCGCAGTGAGCACGAACATCAAGAAGGAACTTGAAGTCAGAATCGTTAACGAGCTGTTCGTTCAGGCCCTCTGCTATCTTAGCACGGAAAGCAGCCTCGTCCTTCACGTCAGTATCCTCACCGAATACCTGCTTGAAGAGCTCCTCGTTTACCTCGTGCTTCTTGAAGCGCTGAATCTCGGTAATCTGATAGCTGAACTCAGACTCCATGTCCTTCACAGCATCACGCTCTATCTTCAAGAGCTGAGAAACCTCAGTATCATTGTCTGGATAAGCCTTGCGTGGATTGAAAGTGATGATGTCGCCCAACTTGGCACCATCAAACAACTTCTTCTGGTCGTCTACCTTGATATAGCTTGGCATCAGGACAGCGCTCTCTACTGTAATACCGCCTTCCTTAGTGTTGCCATTCTCGTCAAGCTCACGCAAATCACCCTTGAGCATATCATTGCCCTCGTAGTTCTCTGCCTTCTCATAGCTACCAGAACGAGATGCCAACATATCTACCTGCTGGTCGATAGTCTTGTCGTCAACAACGATTTTGTAGTAATCCACCTTGTCGCGACCAGTGAGAGACACCTTCATCTCAGGAGCCACTGCTATGTCAAACATAAAGGTGTAAGGACCGTCCTTCTCGATATCTACAGGAGCCTGCTTCTCAGAAGCAAGAGGCTCGCCAAGCATCTGGATCTTATTGTCCTGAACATACTTGTAGATCTGCTGGCCGATAATCTTGTTGACAGCTTCCATCTTAACTGAAGGACCAAACTGACGCTTGATCATTCCCATTGGAGCCTGACCAGGACGGAATCCAGGAACATTAGCTTTCTTACGATAGTCCTTCAATGTCTTCTCGACATCATTCTTGTAATCCTCTTCTTCGACAACGATAGTCAAAAGACCATTGATCTTGTCAGGATTTTCAAATGAAATTTTCATCTTGATGTTTTGTTTTTATATTATTAATTATTTTCTCTTTTATTCACATTGGCTTGCAAAAGTACTCATATTTGTTGAATATACCTAATATATAAAAGAAAAATTTGTTTTTTTAACCATCTTACTTGCCTTCTTCGGCTCTTTTCTGCTCATCCGACAGCTGGAAATCTTTCTTTCTGAGCACAAATCCAGTAGTGAGGTATTTCTCTTTTACGATCTTGTTTTCTGCCAATTCCTCAGGTGAGCCCTGGAAAAGAATACGGCCTTCGAAGAGCAAATAGGCACGGTCGGTAATAGCCAACGTCTCATCTACATTATGGTCGGTGATAAGAATACCAATATTGCGGTATTTCAGGCGCCAGACAATATTCTGTATCTCTTCTACCTGGATAGGGTCGACACCGGCAAAAGGCTCATCGAGCATGATAAACTTTGGATCGTTGGCAAGACAACGGGCAATCTCCGTCCTACGGCGCTCACCTCCCGACAACTGGTCACCCAAGTTCTTGCGAACCTTCTGCAGATCGAAATCATTGATAAGGCTTTCCAGTTTCTCCATCTGGTACTCGCGTGGCTTGCCTGTCATCTCCAAGACCGACAAGATATTATCCTCCACACTCATCTTGCGAAAAACGCTGGCTTCCTGTGGCAAATAACCGATTCCGGCACGGGCACGCTTGTACACTGGATAACCAGTGATATCCTGATCGTCCAAATACACATGACCTGCATTGGGCACTACCAATCCTGTCGTCATATAGAAAGAGGTGGTCTTGCCCGCACCATTAGGACCGAGCAAACCCACAATCTCACCTTGCTTTACGTTGATGGTTACTCCATTGGCAACAGTTCGCTTACCATAGCGCTTTACCAAGCCCTCGGTTCGCAAAACCATGTGCTTGTCGGTATCCACCTGTGATGCAGTTTTTTTGAATTTCATCCATAATATATACAATGTTTGAAAGGTGAGAGAATATATTCTCCACATTTTTGGTGCAAAAATACTAAAAAACGAGCAAATATCACTTATAAAATCAAAAACTATTCTGAATATTGCAGTTTTTTAGAGGATTTTGGTTACTTTTGCACCATAAAACGAAGAATTATTGACATGCTAATATCAAAATGGCTTACCACCTTCGGTAAATATCTCATTCTCATGGGCAGGTCGTTCTCACGTCCTGAACGCATGCGTATGTTTCTGAAGCAGTACGTGAAGGAGATGTCTCAACTGGGTGTCGACTCCATAGGAATCGTCCTGCTGATATCTTTCTTTATCGGTGCTGTCATCTGTATTCAGATGAAGCTCAATATCCAAAGTCCATGGATGCCACGATGGGTTTCGGGTTATACCACACGCGAGATCATGCTCCTGGAGTTCTCTTCCAGTATCATGTGTTTGATATTGGCAGGAAAGGTGGGCTCAAATATCGCATCAGAATTAGGCACGATGCGTGTTACCCAGCAAATTGACGCCCTCGACATCATGGGTGTCAATTCGGCTTGCTACTTGGTATTGCCAAAGATTTTAGGACTGGTTACCATCATGCCTTTCCTTGTCATCTTCAGCTCTGCGATGGGTATCATCGGTGCCTACGGAACAGCATTCATAGGACATATTCTTGCGCCTGACGACCTGACTTTGGGATTGCAGCATGCTTTCAACCAGTGGTTTGTATGGATGAGTATCGTGAAGAGCCTCTTCTTTGCATTTATCATCTCGAGTGTTTCCTCTTACTTCGGCTATACGGTGGAAGGAGGATCGGTCGAGGTAGGAAAAGCTTCGACTGATGCCGTAGTATGTTCCAGCGTACTGATTCTTTTCTCTGACGTTTTCCTCACACAAATACTTTCGTAAACTATGATAGAAGTTAAAGACTTGACAAAAACATTCGGCGACAAGACTGTGCTCGACAAAATAAATATGGTTTTTGAGACAGGAAAGACCAATCTTATCATCGGACAGAGTGGTTCTGGAAAGACTGTCTTGATGAAAAACCTCGTAGGTCTGCTGACCCCGACAAGCGGACAAGTCCTATACGACGGTCGAAACTTTGTGGAAATGTCGAAGAAGGAAAAGATTCTCATGCGACGCGAGATGGGCATGATATTCCAAAGTGCAGCCCTTTTCGACTCCTTGTCGGTACTCAAGAATGTAATGTTTCCACTCGACATGTTTTCATCTATGAACTATAGAGAACGTGTAAAGAGAGCTCAGGAATGTCTTGACAGAGTAAACCTGATTGAAGCACAGGAGAAGTTTCCTGGAGAAATATCAGGAGGTATGCAGAAACGTGTGGCCATAGCAAGAGCCATCGTGATGAACCCTAAATATCTGTTTTGCGATGAACCCAACTCAGGACTTGACCCCAAGACCTCTTTGGTAATTGATGAACTCCTGTCGGGAATCACGAAAGACTACAACATGACAACCATCATCAATACTCACGACATGAACTCAGTGATGGGTATTGGTGAAAATATATGTTTCATCTACAAAGGACAAAAAGAATGGCAAGGCAATAAAGACGAGGTTATGAGTTCTACCAACGAGAAGCTCAACGACCTGGTCTTCGCTTCCGATCTGTTCAGAAAAGTAAAGAAAGTTGAGATGGAAGAGGAAAAGACAGCCCAATAATGAGGCTTTACATAATGCATTGCCGAAACATTTGCTATAAGCATATCAACGCTTATTTTAAACGCTGACAGGCTTCAATGGTCAATGCAAGTATCCTTCATAAACAAACGCAAGTACTTTCATCATGCAATGAAAATACTTGCGTTTTTATAGCAGTCAATATATATATTTAGAACCGTATTCATCTGGAAGCCAGACAGAAACACCGTTCATTGAACTATCCATGAATACCGCTCTTCATCTATCTCATTTTCCATTTTTTCTCCACCTCTACCATAGGCACAACTATCTGCTCCTTGGTTCTGTCGCCATAGGTTACAGAGAGATAGACATCAGCTATATGATGAGCCGTATCAGCCTTGGCATCAAGAATCTGAAAGGCTTTCATTCCACGATGCTCATTCTTCTGCTGCTCTACGAACATCTTGGCATTAAGAACCAATTGCTGCCGATATCCTTCAGGAATACGATGGGGCATATTCTGCCCATCTACAAATTCATCATATCTGCCTTCCAGTAACATATCGTAATAGCCTTTGGCAGCTATTCCTGCATAATAGCCCGGATCCGGTGCTTTCTCCTTACAAGAGAATAACAACATGACACTGAGTAGGAAAAACAAGATTTTCTTCATTATTATATTTCTGCTTTAATAAGCCCCGACTACGATGTTTATAACCCGTAGACTAACGTTACTTCTGACGAATAAATATATTGATAGGACAACCATGAAGCGACCAATTCTCACGTATCTTGTTCTCCAAGAATCGGCGATAATTCTCCTTCACATACTGAGGCAAGTTGGCATAGAACACAAACGAAGGAATCGTTGTATTGGGCAACTGAGTGCAATACTTGATCTTGATGTACTTGCCTTTCACACTCTGTGGAGGGTAAGCCTCGATGATAGGCAGCATCACCTCGTTCAGCTTGGAAGTACCGATGTGAGCCTTTCGGTTCTGATAAACCTGCTTGGCAGTTTCCAGCACCTTAAAAATACGCTGTTTGGTCAATGCCGATGCAAAGATAATAGGGAAATCTACAAATGGAGCCATGCGGTTGCGGATCGCTGTCTCAAATGTAGTGATAACCTTTTGGTCTTTGTTTTCAACCAAGTCCCACTTGTTGACGACAACCACCAAACTCTTGTTGTTCTTCTGTATCAACTGGAAGATATTCATATCCTGAGTCTCTATACCACGGGTAGCATCCAGCATCAGAATACACACATCACTGTTCTCAATGGCACGGATAGAGCGCATGACAGAATAGAACTCCAAGTCTTCACTCACCTTATTCTTTCGACGGATACCAGCGGTATCAACCAAATAGAAGTCGAAACCAAACTTATCGTATCGGGTATAGATACTGTCACGGGTTGTTCCTGCGATTTCGGTTACAATATTTCTGTCTTCACCGATGAAGGCATTGATGATACTGCTCTTGCCGGCATTAGGACGACCTACCACTGCGAAACGAGGGATGTCTTCCACAATGGCTTCTTCAGGATTATCCTGCAACTTATCCAATATCATGTCGAGCAAGTCACCAGTACCTCCACCTGTAGCAGCACTGATGCACTGAGGGTCGCCCAAACCTAACTTATAGAATTCGGCAGCTTCATAATATTCTGCACTGTTGTCTACCTTATTAGCAACAAGGATAACAGGCAATTTGGCACGACGCAAAATAAGAGCCACGTCCTCATCCCAATCTGTAAGGCCCGTATTCACATCAACAAGAAAGAGAACCAAATCGGCCTCTTCTGTTGCAACCAATACCTGCTTGCGGATAGCATCCTCGAAAATATCATCAGATTTCACTACCCAACCACCGGTATCTACAACAGAGAACTCTCTGCCATTCCAGCTACACTTACCATACTGACGGTCGCGAGTAGTGCCAGCTGTATCGCTAACAATAGCACGACGAGATTGAGTCAAACGATTAAATAAAGTAGACTTGCCCACGTTTGGACGGCCTACAATTGCTACTAAATTTGCCATAATAGTCATTTCTCTCCTTCCTTAAGGAGGCTTTCAGGATGTGGTCTCTGCATCCTAATTAATACTTTCCCGAAGCTGACCATGCTCCGGCCCTCACCCTTTTGGTAAGAGTCATCCCCTCAATTACATTCAGGGGAAGCAAGATATTCTTTTTTCAAGATATTTGTTTTAATCAAGAATTCGAGATGAAGAAAATTTTATAGACTGCATTGAAATCTCAAATTTTCCAATCCTCTCATTATTGACTACCAAAACATCACCAGAAATCTTCTACTCTGGATTATATCCAAAGGCATCAAGTTCTTTCTGAGAGCTGCGCCAATCCTTGTCGACCTTGACGAAGGTCTCGAGAAATATCTTCTTATTGAAGAATTTCTCCAATGACTTGCGCGATTCCATATTCACCTTCTTCAGGGCAACACCCTGATGCCCAATGATAATACCCTTTTGAGAATCACGTTCTACATAAATGACCGCATTGATGCGGATGCGGTCATCCTCTTCCTTAAAACGCTCCACACGCACCTCTACAGAATAAGGAATCTCCTTACTATAATACAGTAAAATCTTCTCTCTGATAATCTCAGACACAAAGAACCTGGCTGGCTTGTCAGTGAGCTGGTCCTTATCAAAGAAAGCAGGCGATTCGGGCAACAACTCCTTGATACGTTTCAAGAGCATATCGGTACCAAACTTGTTCTTGGCAGAAATGGGAAGAATTTCGGCATTGGGCAACAATGCATGCCATTTCTCTACAATATCTCCCAACTTAGTCTGATCGCTCTCGTCAATCTTGTTTATAAGCAAGAGAACAGGAATGCTCATCTTTTTAACCTTGTCTAAGAAGTCCATGTTCTTTTCTGGATTCTCAATGACATCGGTCACATAAAGCAGAATATCAGCATCAGCCAAAGCACTCTCCGAGAAAGCAAGCATCATCTCCTGCATCTTGTAATTAGGCTTCAAGACACCTGGAGTGTCTGAAAAAACAATCTGCATATCATCAGTATTCACGATTCCCATGATACGATGACGAGTGGTCTGAGCCTTGAAAGTGGCTATACTGATACGCTCACCCACCAGCTGATTCATCAGTGTACTTTTACCAACATTGGGATTTCCAACGATGTTTACAAAACCTGCTTTATGCATAATAACTTGATTTTAAAGCTAATTGATTTTAAGCTAAAAAAACGCATCCCTTATGATAATATAAGAAAGATGCGTTTTTTATATAAATATGGATATCTTTATCTCAACTTATTTACCATAAGCAGCACCATCGTAAGCCCACTTATAGTAAGAAGCACCATGTACAAAACCTGCACCGAATGCTGTAAAGATAATATTATCCCCCTTTTTCAGTTTGCTCTCAGCATCCCAAAGTGCCAGAGGAATTGTGGCAGCACTGGTATTGCCATAATGGTCAATGTTGACAACAACTTTTTCCAAAGGAATACCCGCACGCTTGGTAACAGCCTCAATAATGCGGAGGTTTGCCTCATGTGGAATAACCCAATTCACGTCATCTGCTGTAAGATTATTCATCTCCAAAATCTTCAACACATCGTTGCTCATGTCTGTCACTGCGTAACGGAACACAGTACGACCCTCCTGATAGAGGTAATGCATGCGATGATCAACAGTAAAACGTGAAGGAGGACAAACAGAACCACCAGCCTTCATGTGAAGGAAAGGCAAGCCCTTGCCATCAGTACGAAGATATGAGTTCTGAACACCTACATTCTCCTCCTCAGTTGCCTCCACAAGCACTGCGCCTGCTCCGTCACCGAAGAGTACGCAAGTAGCACGGTCGGTATAGTCGACCAATGAAGACATCTTGTCTGCGCCTATCACAATAATTTTCTTGTAACGACCACTCTGAATCATGCTTGCAGCAACATCAAGTGTATACAAGAAACCACAACAAGCAGCCGAGAAATCAAACGCAAATGCATTTTTCAAACCCAGCTTGCCCAATACGATAGATGCTGTTGAAGGGAATTTGTAATCTGGTGTTGTGGTAGTTACAATCAGTGCATCGATTGTATCAGGATCCACTCCAGTCTTCTGAATTAATTCCTTGGCAGCCTTACGGGCCAAATAACTGGTTCCAAGACCTTCCTCTGTCAGGATACGGCGTTCCTTGATACCAACTCGAGTGGTAATCCATTCATCGTTGGTATCTACCATGCGCGACAGCTCCTCGTTGTTGAGGATATAATCTGGCACGTAGCCACCGACACCTGTTATAACAGCATTAATTTTACCCATTATTCAGCTGCTTCCTTAACAATTGCAACCTTGCCTCTGTAGTAACCGCAAGTTGGGCATACTGTGTGATATACATAGTAAGCACCGCAGTTAGGACAAACTGCCAATGTAGGAGCTACTGCCTTATCATGAGTTCTTCTCTTGAGTGTACGTGTCTTTGACTGTCTTCTTTTAGGATGTGCCATAATTTTTTAATTTTAAATTTTTTGAATTTTACTTTTTTAGTTTTAAGAGTGCCGCCCAGCGTGGATCTACAACTTCCTCATCCTCCTCACCGCTTCGGGCGGCAGAATGCTCTTTCAGCATCTCAATCATAGCAGGGTTGCATTTTCCAGGTGCATGCACGTGCTTGATGGGAATATTGAGGGCTATAAATTCGTAAATGAACCACGAGACATCGAGTATTCCTTCGTTCTCGGCCACAGTCACGAGGTCATCATCTTCTGAGTAGTCTTCTCCGAATTTTACGACTAACCTGTTATCGGTCTCTATGGACTGATCCATATCATCCAAACAAATGTCGCAAGGTATGTGTATCACTCCTTCTGTATGAAAATTGAGTTCGAAAAAGTCTTCCGTTCTATCTACGGAAAGACAGCACGACAACTCGCCTCTCTCAACATCAGGAGCGTCTATCGCCTTAAAATATTCATCATTGAGCCTGTACTGATAAGTACTTACGCCCTGAGGCAAGGCTTTCAAATCAATTCTAAATTGCTCTATGCTACACATATATACAATATCTACATATTGTTTTCGGACTGCAAAGTTACGATTTTTTTTTGATATAGAGTAATTTTTTTCTCAAAAAATCTCTAAAATAGAGTATATTAAGCAGTTATTATAGCTTTAACTCAATTCTGAAAGTGGTTCCCTTGCCTACTTCCGAACTTTTTACACATATTTTACCATGATGATACTCTTCTACTATTCGGCGGGCCAATGACAAACCTAAGCCCCATCCGCGCTTTTGGTAGTAAAACCTGGCCGAAACACATTACCTATATCTTTCTTTTTTATACCCTTTCCTGTATCAGAAACTTCGATAACAGCCTTACCTGCTTCCTCCTCAACATGCAACGTGATGACTCCGGCCTTTCCACCCATCGCATCTACAGCATTCTTGGCTAAGTTTTCTATCACCCATTCAAACAAAGAGGCATTAATGGTAACAATCAGATCGTGAACCGGCAATTCCTTCTTTATCTTTATAGACTGTGAAGTACGACGGTCCATATAGTCACATACATGATCCATAATCTGATTCAAACTGGAAGGCACAAGCTCAGGCTGAGAACCGATTTTAGAAAAACGGTCAGCTATCAGTTGCAGTCGTTTCACATCCTTATCCATCTCGGGAATTAGATCGTCCTTAGGATAGGTCTCCTTCAATATTTCTGTCCAGGCCATCAAACTGGAGATAGGCGTACCCAACTGATGGGCTGTTTCCTTCGACAAGCCTACCCAAACCTTATTCTGTTCTGCGCGCTTTGACGTAAGCAAAGCAAATATAGCGACAACGACAAAAATCAGAACCACCCCTAATTGCACCATAGGATAAGCTGCCAGTCGAGTGATCATGACCGATTCACCATAACATACTTGTATGTAGTCATGCGTAGAATCGTTAAGCATAATCTTGATATTTTTACCTTTCGCCAAAAGATGTCTGCCAACTACAGCCGCATGAGCGAGACTGTCATTATAATCAGTTCCATCTACTTTGATA